>Ga0265299_10000002_pt1 | contig 838899 bp, 697 predicted proteins | sample AusTroGonzalo_MG_4_FD_193485 | JGI IMG/M metagenome (GOLD analysis project Ga0265299, IMG submission 193485) | Bovine rumen microbial communities from tropical cattle in Woodstock, Queensland, Australia - Gonzalo_02 | ecosystem: Host-associated > Mammals > Digestive system > Stomach > Rumen ... | reverse complement strand
GCGCCGGCATGTATGCTCAATATGGCATCGCAATGGTCCAGTTCACCGGAAAGTTTAAGTTCAAAATCCAGATCCGTAAGTTTTTTATCAACGTTTTCAAGCGCAGACATTATTCCCGGCAGTTCCGCAGTATCATCAGCATCGCGGGCAAGTTCGAAAAGTACTTTCTGGTCTTCAAGTTCCTGATTTATCCCGTCAAGCAGTTCCACATTCTTTTTTATCTCATTGAGCGCCTTCAGATGCTGCTGCGCCTTTTCCGTATCATTCCAGAAATCGTCTGCTGCTGCCATGGCTTCTTTTTCCCTAACGGAAGCGCGTTTGGCCTCAAGATCGAATACCCTTGCTGTTTCGGCAAAGCGGGCCGAAAGCTCTTCTATTTTATTAGCTGCGTCTTTTAATTCCAGTGTTCCTGCCATAATAATTACATTTTACATAATTATTTTTTTAAGAAAAAAATAATTTATAAAATATATATTATGAGAATGTGGCAGCACGTAAGAACATGGCTTTACGAAGGAAATCTGTTTATTATGACTGCTGGTGCCGTGTTTTCAGCATTCGTTCTGCTCAGGCTGCCGTTATGGCTGCATGACCGCTTTGGGGAGGTTTCCATAGAACAGCTTGTTTTTTTCATCAGGAATCCCCTGAATGGCACGGATCCGGCTGTGAAAGCCTCTTTTATAGAAACCATGCTGAAAGAACCGCTGATTATTGCAGCTCTGGCTGTTCTGCCTGCTGTCCTGACTTTTATTCTGCTGAATATTCTGCACATGTACCGTACAGATGAGGAAGTGGCCAATCAGATTCCGGCCCCTAAACCGCTGAAAGGCGCAGCGCTGGCACTGCTTGTGCCTGTTATCTGCTGTGAAATAGCGTACCCGTTTGTAAACAGGGGAATTGAGCCTACGGTTTTCTATAATCAGCGTCCTTCGGAAAATGTTCTTGCAGATCCCCGCTTTTTAATAGCACATGCCGGAGGGGCCATAAACGGTGCTGTGTACACAAACAGCAGGGAAAGTATAGATAAAGCCGTAAAAAACGGCTTTACAATGATAGAACTTGACCTTGACAAAACCTCGGACGGTGAAATAGCGGCACTGCATGACTGGGATTATTTCCGCGGGATAACCGGCAATGAGAAAAACGGAAAAGCAATGCCACCGCAGAAATTCCTGGAACAGAAAATCTACGGCAAATATACACCAATGGATGTTTTTACCATAAATGATTTTTTTGAACGCAACAGCAACGCTGTGCTTGTCACAGACAAACTGCGGGATCTCAAAGAGATAAAAAAGAATTTCAAATTTACAAACAGGCTTATTGTTGAGGTCTTTTCATATTCTGATTATGAAAAAGCGCTTAAGGCCGGAATTATTTATCCGGCACTGAACCTTAATGCGCTTGGCACTGTTGACGCAGCCGCAGTACTTAAAAAAAACATAAGAATGGTGACTGTAAGCGATGTGTTTCTTGAGCAGTACCGTGAGGAAATACTCTGTCTGCACCGCAGAGGCATAACAGTAATGCTTTACGCCCCTACAAAAGTCATAAACGACCCGGAATATCTTAAAAGCGTACTGGGAAAAACCGTAAGCATGGCTTATGTTGACTTCTGCGCACCGAAAAACCCGGAGTGCCACCGCTGATGTACCGCTTTGCAGTCGCGCAGCTTTTCTGTATTGCAGCAGCAGTGGCGCTGTTTTATTTCCGTCTCTGGAAAAATTACGGACCGGAAGCGGTAAGCACTGATTTTTTTATCTATCTTCTTCAGAAGAATCTGCTTTTTCCTGTAATAAAAACCAGTCTGCTTTATGTTTTTCCACCTTCCCTGCTTCTTTATATTATAAGTGCCACAGGCAGGGAAAAAGCAACGCGTATATACTGTTTTACCCTTACTGCCTGTGCGAATTTTCTTTTTATAATTCTTTTCCTGAACCTTGCGGACAGGGCTGTAGCCGGCGGGAATATAGCCGTACCGTATTTTACTGCGGTTTCCGATAACATAAAGCAGGACAATGCTTGCAGACCGGCGGCAGCAGGAACAGACAGCAGCTCCGGTGATAAAAAGAGCGGAATTATTCAGGACAGCAGTATCAGTGAGGATAATAAAAAAATATCGAAGGAAGGAACTGATACAAGTGCCGGTGCGGCAGTCAGCACACAGACAGTCTCCATATCTGAAATACAGCCTGAAACACCGGATATAAACGAAGACGGTATTCCGGGAAGGATAACCCCCGGAATGCCAGCCTCCGGGCAGACACAGCAGGAAACAAAAAAATATGAAAAAAAGCCGAAAACACTGCCACGGGACAGAACCTTTTTCGGCAGGAATTATGTTCCGGCCTCAAAGGATATTATAGAACCGCCGGCAAAAAAGAAAAACATAATACTTATTTTCATGGAAAGCATGGAACAGACCTTTTCTGAAGGAAAGCTATGCGGAGCCAATTTAATTCCTTTTCTTTCAGAAACCGCTTCTGATAATATCACCTTCTCAAATTATACGGATGGATACGCAACAAACTGGACACAGGCCGCACTTGTGGCGGCCACTTCAGGTCTTCCCTCTTCATATCTTACAGCAAAAGCAGACAGAAAAAAAGATGTAAATTCCGCCGCCGAGGAGATAGATGACTGGCTTAACGGCGTTTATACCCTCGGGGAAATACTGGAGGACAACGGCTACGCCAGGCTTTTTGTACAGGGAGGAAGCCTTGCCTTCTCCGGCGCAAAGAATTATCTTGAGGCACATGGATTCAGGGACTGTGCTTTCGGCGCGGACGAACTTAAGGAATACAGGAAAAAGCGCACATCATGGGGTATAGCGGACCGGGATATTTATCCGGTATTCGAGGACAAATTATCAAAAATATCAAAAAAACAGCCTTTTTTTGCCGTACTTACAACAATAGACACACATCATTACAATGTACCAAAAGACACACCAAAGGTTTTTGACATGCGTTCCAAGGATGTCATTTACAATGCAGATTCCATGATGAAGGATTTCCTGAACCGTTTCTATCTGCAGAATTATTCAAAAGACACCGTTCTTATCATTGTCGGCGATCATCTGCGAATGGCCGGTGGTCCAAAAAGCGGCTCCGGTTTTCTTAAGGAAATTCCTAAAGAACAGAGAAGAATATACAATGCTTTTATAAATTCCTCCCGCGATGAACTGCCTCTTAACCTGCAGCGTACTTTCACGCAGATAGACCTGTTTCCAACAATACTTGAGGCGGCCGGTTTTAATATAAAAGGGCACAGACTGGGGCTTGGAACCTCTGTTTTCTCCGAAGAAAAAACACTTGCCGAACAGTACGGCCAGGATGAACTTAAAAAGAAACTTCGCAGAAACAGCCCGCTTTACGGCGCACTGTGGGAATAATACGCCGTACGCAGCCATACAATATCTGCCGGATATGGATTTTAAAATGTTCCAACCGTTACTTCAACACTGCAGCGGCACGGATGTCCGCACACATGGCATATGTAGTTTTCACGTCCGGGAGCTTCGCTGTAGAAATTCCTGACAGTCCCGTATACTTTCAGTGTTTTCCACGGATATTTGCGCACAAGCCCCCACGCAGGTTTCCAGCCTGTTGACCGTACCCATATTTCCATAAGTACACAATTTACGCCTTTTTCCTTAAGCCGGTCCGCTGTTTTTGAAAACAGCTCCAGCCCAAGTCCGCTACGCATGGATTTTTCATCTGTAACAACTATTACGGAACTCCATATTTTTCCGCTGCCGGCGTCCCTGCGGATAATATCAAAATAATCATTGCGTTCTTCAGTAAAATGCAGTCCCTCGCGGAAAAGAGTGAAACCGGCAAGTTTACCTTCTTCCGTTTCCGCTACAAAACCGAGAGAACTTCCGTACGCAGTTCCTTCAAGGCAGTACCTTAAATATGAAAGGAACTCCTCATCGTCGACATAAACTTTTACAAGACGGCTTATTTCTGCGGAATCGGAAGGCACAGCCTCCCTGTATTTTAACAGCGTACTGCTCATTTTGAAAGATAAGGTTTGAAAAGACGGTATTTTTCCTCAAGACAGGCTATGTCTTCAGGCGATATGTAATTTGTGCGAAGATCGTGATCAAGACTTTTTGTCTGTTCAAAACCACGCACAAAAGCCTCAAAAATCTTAACTGTTTCAGTGTTTTTTATCCACAGGCGTGCAAGCATTGCCGCCAGCGCCGTATGTGTGTTCTTTCTTTTTGAGGAAGCGGCAAGGCTGAAAAATTCCGTATGCAGAAAATGTGATTGTGAAACCGCTTTAAGCGTGAAGAAAATCTGCGTTGTAAGGCGGGAGACGGAAGAAACTTCCTCTTCATTCATTTTATCAGTGGCAGTGACAAAATATGGATAATCAGGGCTTACCTTTATGCCCCGGGCAGTGCAGCGGTCATACAGTTCCGTACCGGGTATTATACGCAGATGATTAACCGAAACATTTGCGCGTGTTGAGATAGCCCAGTCCAGGGTTGCCCAATAGCTTTCCTGCGTATCACCTGGCAGAAAAGCTATAAGTCCCAGATAAATACTGGCACGCGGGGCAAGCTGCTGCAGATGCGCCACATTATATTTTATTTTCTCTGGATCAGGCAGACGGTGACATGTTGTTAGTACAGAAGGATTCAGCGACTGTATTCCGACTTCAACATCGAAATATTCACAGTCCGAAAGCCGGACCACGCTGTCATGCGAAAGCGTGGATACATTCACATAAAAAAGCACTCGTATCTTTCTTTCCTCCGCCAGTTTTTTCAGTAGAGGCAGTACTTTTTCACCTAACGGAACATTCTCATACATGTCCGCCACGGTTACGAGTATCTCTTTCAGATGCGGTGCATGATCCGCGATATAATTTATCTCATCGCGTATTCTTTCAAATGAAAAATATCTCAGCGGACTTTCGTGAATAGCGCAATAGGAACAGTTCTGGCTGCATCCTCTGGCCATTATTATCTCTACCGATTTTACTTCGGAGAGATCGAAAACTCCGCTGAGATAAGGGGACGGTAAATCGTCCAGGTTATTTACAGTGCGGGTACTGCTGTTTTTTTGCTGCCGGTCAGACATAACATATTGGAAAATTCAGGAATTTCCTCCCGGTTTTCAGCATAAGCCCTGATAAGAGCCTCAAGCGGATATTCCGCCTCACCGTGAATGATATAATCAACAGCCTTTGACTTCTCGGCCGCATCGCGCTGTAATCTGTTGCGTGGATTCTCCGCACATATTACTACGGGAATATTCTTCCAGGCCTTAACCTCTTTGCAGAGCGCTATGAGTTCATCAGTATTCCAGTCCTCATGCGGCGTGAAAGTAATCATATCCGGATTCTCGGCCTTTATGGCTGGCAGAGTTCCGTTGAAGGATTTAAGCAGCTTGGGGGAAATGATCGACATACAGGCTGTATCCTTGACCGCAGACTTAGACTCTATGAAAGTCTTGAGGTATCCAACCCATATCGGGAGTTTTCCCGGGTCTGATGTACCTACGGCAAGCACCTTGAATTTTTTCTGTTCCATAAAATAGTCCTTTGTTATTTCAGATTATCCGAATATACAATTATTATAATTATACATGATAAAAGCAGATACTTCAAGGAATGAAAGTAAGAACAGTTCAATCTTGAACGGAATTTGCTTTAGTTACTCAATACTGAACAGCAGAAGATGAATTGTGTTTTTTTGCCTTTTTGCGTGCGCTCTGAACGGCCTGTCTTTTCTTTACTTTTTCCAGATTTTTAAGTGCGGTCTTTATCTGGCTTACAGTCTCCGGTGTATCACCAGTCATATAAACCTTAACCGAAGCACCTTCCACATAATAGAAATAAACATTGCTGAAATCAGCATTGAAGCATCTTTTCACTACAGGCAGAATATCCTGCGCGGTCTCGAGAGTTCCGACACGGCGGCGGTCTCCCGGATCAGGAAGATAGAAACCAGCTATCTCCTGAAGTGTCAGATTTGCCCTGGAACTTGTACCACGGGCCGTAAAAACGACACCATCTTCCCGTTCCTCATACGAAAGATTTACACCAGGTATTCCTCCGCGGCAGTTGGCTGGTGGAACAAATTTATCTGTCTGTTTCCCTGCAGCCCTGTTTTTACCGGAACTGCCTTGCCTGCCGGATTTTTTTCCGCTTTGTCCAGTAATACTGGCGTGACCTGCACCGCCTTTACGTTTTTTCTTTGTTTTTGCAGGAGGAACTGCTGCAGGTGTTTCCGCTGGTTCTTCCTGCGGACCCGGCGCTGCCGTCTGATCAGATTGCGCTCCGGTTGGGGAAACGGAAGAATTTTCTTCTGCTGCCTGGTTATTTTCTTCCGTATTTAAGGCAGCAGACTCTGCAGGTGTGGCTATTTCAACCCTGTCTGCTTCAACGCCTGCCTCTTCCTGTGCGCAAAGAAAGCATGGCATAATCAGAAAGGCTGCGAAGAAAATCAAAAATTTATTCATAAGACATATCATAGCATTAATTGCCGGAGACTGCATTTCTCCAGCCATCCGCAGCCATATGTATCTGCGAGACTGTTTCCTTTTCACTGCCGGTAAGCATACCGGCAAGCGCATTTTCATAATTCCATTCCATAACTGCGGCAGAAATATCTCCACCAAAACATTTTTTTACCGTACTCACTATATCATCTGAATATCTGATATTTCTGACACGGTGAGCTGTCTTCTCAGGTGGCAGATATTCCTCAGCCATCTGCTGCAGCAGCGCTGAAGCAAGCGGATTTGTCCCCCAGGCATTTATATAAACACCGTTTTTCAGTGTGTAAACCCTGATTTCAACTCCAGGCATACCAGTTGGGCAGCCGTTTTTCTGTCCGGCAACAATCTTAATACCTTTCTTATCAGATTTTGCGCTGTTTTTTGACGAATGAGCGTTCTTTTTTTCCTGTTTTGCCGCCTTTTCAGTTTTTTCCCCGCTAACCACATCTGTTTTACTATTTTTTACGACAGGATCCAGCTTAACGGTTTTCTGCTCCGTGGCACTTTCTGTCACGGCTTCAGCCCTGTCAGTGGTTCCGGCTGACGTCTTCGCCTCAACGGACTCCTGCGCAGCCATAACATCAGCAAAGGGTATAACAATAAGAGAAAATAAAAGAACAGTAAAATTTTTTTTCATAAGTAACTTTTCCATTCTACTGAATATTCATCTGTAGAAATTTCACAAAACAATATTCAGCGCACCTTCAGTTTTAATTTCCTGTACGCTGTTTTGTTTTCTTATCCTTAAGTTTTATCCAGCCGGCTTCGGCCTTTCTTATTTCTTTTAAAGCATCCTTCGTTTTTGCGTAAAGCGTTATGACTGTTGCACTTCCGTGCGTATATTTTAGATACACATCTCCCATATCCGCTCCAAGACATTTACGTCCGGACTCTGTGATTTCCCTGCCGAACTGCATTTTCTTAATCTGATTGACTGTGCCGTGCGTAGGGAGATACATATCCAGTATCTTCCATAACGCTATATCACTTATGCCATCCTTTCCGTGTCCTTCTATACGCACACCATCATCAAACTCCGTGAATGTTATTGTCACCCCGTCCGGTACGAAAGGACAGTTTTTTAGTCCGGTGAGGTATTTTTCACGCTTATCGCAGATCAGTTCGTCCTTTCTCTTTCCGTGAACTGCATTGCTTATGGCCTGTGCCTGCCGGTAATATGCCATCTGTGCCAATCCCAGCATACCGGCGCTCGAAATACTAACATCCATGTTTTCAGTATCCTCATTAACAATAACGCCGCCTGTTTCAAGAAATGACTGTCTTTTCAGATGCTTCAGTTTTTTTCTGGGAACACTGTCTTTATTATTCCGTTTTTCTTCTATGGTAATTTTCCTGACCTCATTTTTTTTACCCGGTTCTTTTTTCCTTCCGCCATTCTCCGCTTCGTTTATGTATTTGCCTGATTCAGACAAAGAAGAAATTTCCTGCTCAGGAACAACCGGAGCGGGAATTGAAACCGGTTCATTCATTTTTTCGTTTTGGGAATAAACGGCATTGGAGCCGAAGGCCGATGATACCAATATCACTGTCAGAAAGAATATTTTTACAAGGTTTGTTTTTTTCATTCTATCTACAGTGTTTTCAGTTCTTTCAGTCACAATTACGCATGTGAAGTAAAATTTCAGGCTACGGAATAGTTTTTCCGATGCCATGCCCAGGCATGTTCTATTATTTTCTCAAGTCTGGCATACTGCGGATTCCAGCCGAGTTTATTCTTTATAAGTTCAGATGAACCCACAAGAAAATCGGGATCCCCGGCGCGACGTCCGGCCATTTTAACCGGTATTTTTATACCGGTTACCTTTTCTGCGGCTTTTATTATATCCAGAACCGAGTATCCCTGTCCGTTGCCTAAATTGAAAATAACATTATCACCGCCAGATAACAAATGCTGCAGTGCGAGTCTGTGCGCCTGAGCGAGATCCTCTGTATGTATGTAATCCCGTATACATGTTCCGTCCGGCGTATTGTAATCATTTCCAAATACGGAAATACATGGCCTGCGGCCTGATGCTGCGTCAAGCACTAATGGTATAAGATGTGTTTCCGGATTATGGAGTTCACCTACTTCGCATTCAGGGTCCGCACCAGCGGCGTTAAAGTAGCGTAACGCCGCGAACTTAAGACCGTATGCAGAGGAATAATCCTTCATGGCCATTTCCATTATCAGCTTGGTACGTCCATAAGGATTTACCGGATTCTGCGGCTGTGTTTCCCTAAGCAGTTCAGGAGGAACCTCACCGTAAGTTGCGCATGTTGACGAAAAAATCAGTTTTTTTATGCCATATTCCCGCATGGCATCCAGCAGATTTATGGTATTTACTACATTATTGCGGTAATATCTGGCAGGATCCTTCACACTTTCGCCAACGCTTGCAAAAGCAGCAAAATCCATGACGGCTGCTATTTTATACTTTTCAAAACATTTTTCCAGATCCTCATGATTCTTCAGATCACCCTCGAAAAAATCTCCATAACAGGCAAGCCGACGGAAACCGGTGCTAAGATTATCAAACACAACAGTTTCAAAACCGTTTCTGTTAAGATGTTTGTTTACCTGCGAGCCTATATAGCCCGCGCCACCCACTACAAGAATTTTTTCTGCCATAGTATTACTATTCTATATAAAAGTAATTTACGGCTCAAAATTAACAGAGACAAATGTTATAAAGTTAATTCTATCCACAGGATTCTTTTATCTGTGTCCCGCAAAAATCTGTCTGATACACACAAAAACGCATATTTTACCGTCGTGTATAAATAATATTGCCGAAAACTGATAAAATATGGTAGAATATATTTATACGCCGACGTAGCTCAGCTGGTAGAGCAACCGCCTTGTAAGCGGTAGGTCGTCAGTTCAAACCTGACCGTCGGCTGTTTCCGGATGGCCTGTTCGTCTAGCGGCCTAGGACGTCGCCCTCTCAAGGCGAAGATCACGGGTTCAAATCCCGTACAGGCCGGAGTAAATTGTATTGATATGGATTACCGGTTTAATACCGGTTTTTTTATTTTCTTTCTGAATCTGACTACGGATTTACAGCCATTTCTGTTTTCCGCCCGTATAACATTGTTTTTTTATTTCCTTTCAATTCAATACATATTGTGCAATTTATATATAATATCCTTATGAAGAATATAGAAAAACTGAATTTATTAACAGTACGTTTCCTTTTCTTATTTATAATACTCGCAACAGGCCTGACACTTTCCTCCTGTTCAAAAAGTGGAGACCAGAACAATGAGCAGCAGAACTATATACCGGAACCGGCAGCGGGAACTGCTGCCACCCCCGCAGGTGATACTGCCTCAGACCAGAATACGGCTTCTGATTCCGCTGCCCAGACGGAACAGAACACAGCTGCTGCTGAAGGGCAGGCAAATGAGCCGAAAGCGGATTCTGCAGCCGCAGCAGCCGGAGACAATGGGCAGGCACAGCCTACGGATTCCACTGAAAACAATGCCACACAGCAGCCGGTAAGCCTTAAGACTTCCGCACCATCTGACACACAGGACACTGCTACAGCAGGCGGTAATGACACAGATGTGAATGCATCAGGAACACAGAACGCCGCTACGGGAGATACCACTGCTACAGCCACGGCAACAGATAAAGCTGCTGAGGCCTCCGGGGCAACACAGACATCAGAAGCACAGGCACCTGTTTCCGTAGTGGCCGCTTCAAAAACCCTCACCCCTGCTTTCGGCAGCTGTGACAACCTTTATCAGTTTATAGACCAGTGCATAGAATTCAAATGCAGCGTGGCCTCAAGCATGTTAGGACAGACAATAGACGACACTTTCGAGGTAAAAGGAAACCGCAACGACAAATGCCGCTTCATATCCGGAATTTACATGAAAAAAGCCGACAATTCAATAATAGAAAATGCCAGCCTTATCTGTAATTTCAATGAGCAGCAGGGAAAGGTTATCTCAGCCTATCTCAAAAATACAGACAATCTTAAAAATGCCACAATAACAGGCATAAATGACGATGGGAAAAGTAATTCAGATAATCCTTTCGTAACTTTTATGGCAACAAATGTCTGCATGAAGGCCTGCAAGAAAAACCAGACAGAGACAGAACTGATAGAACTTGACAGCAAGGGGCATTTCAAGACCAGGAAAGTACGCTGCCCGGCTGAAGACTGACTTTATTCCGGATAAAAAATCATCCAGTCACATACAAACAGAAACTCCCGGTTCTTTTAAGGAACCGGGAGTTTTATTCTGCTGTTTCTGTTTTTTCTTAAATCTGCCGGAAAACAGAAAACAGTTCCGACAGAATTATCAGCCACAGTTACAGTCAGGCCATTTCACCTAAAGTAACCTCTGTCTTAAGTTCAGCGCCGTCTTCCTTTTCCACTATGGCAAGTCCGGCACGGTCAATACAGCCGGCAATAAGCACATCGGCAAGTGCCGCCTCAAAAGCTTTTATATCAGCCTTTGATGCTTCAACCTTAAGTGATGAAACAGGCCATTTCACACTGCGTTTCTGCGAAGCCTTGTGCGTTCTCACCGCCTCCAGTACTGATTTTGCGGTAAAATACACATTCATATCTCCGGATTTGACATCCTTCATCTCATCAGCTGAAGGCCATGGGGCCTTATGAACAGACCGGCAGCCATGCTTCGCGGCGGAATGCCACTGCCACACCTCTTCAGTTATGAAAGGAATAAAGGGGGCGAACAGACGCAGGAAAACGCTTAAAGTCCACTCCAGAGAAGCCTGCGCCGAACGGCGGTCTTCCGGATTACCCTCATAAGCGCGCCCTTTCACCAGTTCAAGGTAATTGTCGCAGAAATCCCAGAATGCAGATTCAGTATAAAGAAGTACCGCGGCATAATCAAAATTCTTCATGTCGCGTGAAGCCTTTTTTATAATATCCTGCAGATGTGTTATCCACGCACGGTCAAGTGCATGTGTTATATCTGCCGGGGAAAGAGGAGCCTGCGCGCTGCTTATCTGTATAAGCGCAAATTTCGAAGCGTTAAACAGCTTTGTTACAAGCCTCATACCTACCTTGAACACATTTTCATCATACATTGTGTCCTGGCCCAGTTTGGCTTTGCCGCTCCAGTAGCGGAGAGCGTCAGCAGCATATTTCTCCAGAAGAATCTCAGGGGCAACCGTCCCCCCCTTCGATTTGCTCATCTTTGCATGGTCAGAAGCAACTACCCAGCCACTCAGAGCAATATTGTACCACGGTATGTTGCTCTCGTGCATCCACGCTTTCGTAATTGTATAAAAAGCCCATGAACGTATAATTTCATGCGCCTGTGGCCTCAGATCCGCAGGGAAGAGTTTTGCATGGCTGTCGGAATCCTCTCCCCAGCGGCTTGATATAAGCGGCGTTAGTGAAGATGTGGCCCAGGTATCCATGACATCCGGGTCACCGATAAAACCGTTTGGCTTTCCGCGCTGATCTTCGGTATACCCTGCCGGGCAGTCAGTCTGCGGGTCGACCGGAAGTTTATCAGGCGTAGCCACAATAGGCTTTTTATAGTCAGGATTTCCATCGCCGTCAAGCGGATACCATACAGGCAGAGGAACACCGAAATAACGCTGCCGGCTTATGCACCAGTCCTGGCTTAGACCATTAACCCACTGTTCATAGCGCCTGAACATATATTCCGGGTGCCATTTCACGCGGCGTCCCTGCTCAAGAAGCATTTCCTGATTCTCCAGCAGCTTTATATACCACTGGCGGCACGGTACGAATTCAAGAGGAAGATCACCTTTCTCATAGAACTTTACAGCCTGCTTTGTGGGCTTCAGTTCACCAACAAGTGCTCCACATTCACGAAGCATTTCAACTGAAACAGCCTTCGCCTTTTTCGCATAAAGTCCGGTAAGTTTGGAATATGCCTCGTTGGCAGCTTTGCAGTCCGTGCTTTCAAAGGCACCTTCCCCAAAAGTAACCGGCATGAAGCGGCCATCACGGCCTATCAGCTGCCGGAGCGGAAGTTTTTCCTTACGCCAGTATTCCACGTCGGCAATATCACCGAATGTACAGACCATAAGAATACCAGTACCCTTTTCCGGGTCTGCGTGCTCTGAAGCGCGTATCGGCACACGCACCCTGAACAGCGGAGTTATTGCATATTTTCCGAAGAGGTGCTTAAACCGCTCATCACGCGGATTGGCAACCACTGCCACACAGGCAGCAAGCAGTTCCGGACGTGTAGTGGAAATAATAAATTCACCACCGCCTTCAACCTGGAATTTAATGTCATGAAAATTTCCCTGCTGTTCGCGATCTTCTACCTCGGCCTGCGCTACGGCTGTGCGGAATGTAACATCCCATAGTGCCGGAGCCTCCGCACTGTAAATACGGCCTTTCTTGTAAAGATCCAGAAAAGAGCGCTGTGAAACACGGCGGCAGTATTCGCCTACTGTATTATAATTCTTCGTCCAGTCAACGGAAATGCCAAGACGGCGCCAGAGCGCCTCATATTTTTTCTCGTCTTCCTTTGTCTGCAGGGCGCATAATTCGAGAAAATTCTTTCTTGATATATTGCGGTATTCCTTTACCTTGCCTTTTACTTTCTCAAATTTCGCCCCGGGATCATACGGTAAACGCGGATCACAGCGTACACCATAAAGGTTCTGTACGCGGCGTTCCGTAGGCAGACCATTGTCATCCCAGCCCATGGGATAGAAAATATTTTTGCCACACATACGCTGATAGCGTGTGATAATATCCGTCTGCACATAGCTGAAAACATGCCCTATATGCAGCGCACCTGAAACTGTGGGCGGCGGTGTATCCACCACAAATGTTTTATCCCTCGGCACTGAGGGGTCATAAGCATAAATTCTTTCTTTTTCCCACTCTTCCGCTATAAGAGGCTCGCGGACAAGCGGTGCATAGTTCTTCGGCAGCTGCGCCGAAGGCTTTGCCTGTTCCTGTATTTCATTGTTTTCCATAATATATATTTTATATTATTTACCGGCAGACTTAAATCACGCAGGACGCATACCGGATTTATATGTACTGCACTGCTATGCATATTGAACCATGGCAATACCGCCCCTTTGCGTCCTTCACTGTGACGCTCTTTTTTCTTCCTGTATAAAAAGGTATTATATTATCCCGAATTTAAGGAGATACATAATCAATGAAACATATAGTAGACAGGACAAAATGGAACCGCGAGGATATTTTTCAGTATTTTCTGAATTTCGCCTGCCCGATGTTTACGGTAACAACTGAAATAGAAGTAACCGGCACATACAGATATAACAAGGAGAACGGCGGAAAATCCGCAACTGGTGGATTTTTTCTTCTTTCGCTGCACCGCCTTATGACTGCACTTAACAGCATAGAGAATTTCCGTTACCGCATAGAGAATAATGATGTTTACCTTTACGATGTAACACATACCGGTCCCACAATAGCCAGACCGGACGGTACATTCGCATTTTCATGCCTGTACTACTATCCGGAATATGAAAAGTTCCGCAGTGAAGCCGAAAAACGCATAGCAGAGCTGAAAGCAGGAAAAGGCCTTATGATAACTCCTGACAATTACCGGCCTGACATTTCATATTTCACTACAATACCGTGGTTTTCGCACACCGATGTATTTCAGCCGTTCAAAGGTGGAAAAGGTTACGGTGCGCCATCTATTGTTACCTCAAAACTGAAGAAAACTGCAGACAGGGTTTTAATGCCTGTGTCACTTACAGCGCATCACAGCCTTGCTGACGGCTATCATGCGGGACTGTTCTTCAAAAAAGCCGAAGAACTGCTTAACAAAAAAAGTATTATATAATCAGAGGATAACATGGAAACGAAGAAAACACAGATAGAAAGAGCGGCAGAAGCAATAAAGAACGCAAAATTTCTTACGGCGTTCACAGGTGCGGGAATATCAGTTGAAAGCGGGATACCTCCTTTCCGCGGGCAGGGCGGTCTTTGGAACAAATACGACCCCCGCATGATAGAAATTTCATTCTTTCAGGAGAATCCGGAGCAGTCCTGGAGTGAGATAAAAAAAATTTTTTACAGCAGCATGAAAAGCGCAAAACCCAATCCGGCGCATTTAACTCTTGCGGAATGGGAAAAGCAGGGAATGCTTAAAGGCATAATAACACAGAACATAGACAATCTTCATCAGGAAGCAGGAAGCAGAACCGTTTATGAATTTCACGGTACGGTAAATTATCTGGTATGCACAGTATGCGGAAAAAGATTCTTCCATACTGATGTTGACCTTAACCAGGATATGCCCTCATGTCCGGAATGCAGGGGACTGCTTAAGCCCGATTTTGTTTTCTATGGCGAGGGAATCCCCCGTGAGGCTTATGACAATTCACTTAAGCTGGCCGGTAAAAGCGACGTGATGATTGTTGTAGGAACTTCCGGTGAAGTAATGCCAGCCTGTCATATGCCTGTTATAGTAAAACAGAATGGCGGAACAATAATAGAAATAAATACCCTGCCTTCCACATACACGGAAAGCATATCTGATTTCTATTTTGAGATGAAAGCAGGCGAAATTCTGCCAGCACTCGCGGAAGCAGTAAAAAAACTTAATTAAATCCGGCACGGAGTCAAATAATGAAAACACCGGTAGACAGACAGAACTGGGACAGGGAGGAATACTTTCAGTTCTTCAGCCATTACGGAAATCCCTTTTTTACCGTCACGGCAGATATTGATGTTTCCGGAACATACCTGCGGGCAAAAAAGGAGCACCGGTCTTTTTTCATATATTCCCTTTATAAACTGCTTACAGCCATAAATGCCATTGAGAACTTCCATTACCGTATTGACAGGAACGGCGATGTCGTGAAATATGACATTATACATGTATCCCCCACTGTGGGCCGTCCCGACGGCTCTTATGCCGCCACATTCATGGAATATTCGCCGGATTTTGAAACATTTGAGAAAACCGCCAGGGCCGAAATTGAAAGAGCCTTGAAAGGCAAAGGGCTGATGCTGAAACTTGAAAACGACCATGACGACGCTGTTTTTTTCAGCGTGCTGCCCTGGTTTTCATTCACGGAGATAGTCCACCCTTTTTACAGCGCGAAAGGGGCGGGAAATCCGCTGATAGCAACAGGCAGGCTTAAAAAGCAGGAAAACGGCAGAATAATAATGCCATTATCCATAAGCGCGCATCACGGCTTTGCCGACGGATATCATGCAGGGCAGTTCTTTATCAGGGCCGAACAGCTTATGAAATAATTGCATAAATGAAAACTTTTTAATAATTTCATGTCATTATATACACATCTGTTTGTACTTTCAACCAAAATTCTTATAACAGCATCCTGGATAACAAGCGTTATCCTGTTTTTTAATTATGTGTATGAATCACTAAAGAAAGAAAAAAACAAAGGTTTTATAATAATTTTATTGTGTGCCGCAGGCATGCTTTTTATTGACTACAATATTCCAATACGCTCCGCTTATGATTCCGGTCATGACTTTCAAATGGCCGAAACAGATTTTTTCAAAACAGACAGATTCGGGTTCAAAGAGATTGCCTATTCTTTTACAATAAATGTAACAGATATTCTTACAGGCAAAAATTTAAAATGTATTCTTTATCAGAATCAGATACTATCCATATTATCAATGATTCTGCTTTTCTGTACATTAAGAAGGCTAAGACTGACATTTCTGTCTGCTGTCGCAGGAACAGTATTGTTATCTTTTAATTTCAATTATCTGATAGCATCCTGCGCTATGGCAAGTGCCGCACACAATGTATTTTTTTTCCTATGTGCCGTATCTGCTGCTTTTTTCTCTTTTGACAATAATCTATGCCGAAAAAAAATTATATGGTTTTTCAGCAGCATGACAGTGCTTATCATGTCCAGAGCGGAACTAACTCCGGCCCCTATGTTTGTTTTGATTGCTTCATTTTGTACTGCCATAATAAAAAATAATTTAAAAGCAAAAAAATTTAATATTTTAGACTATATTATTCTCAGTTTTGGAATATTTACCTTATTATTTTCTTTTATAATATTTTTTTCATTCAATCCACATGAACAAATGGGTAACATTCATTTGAAAAACATTTATCATTTTTCAAAATATCATGTGATAAACCAGAATCTTGCCATTATGTTAGGCTATGAAAACAATAAAACATATGACACAGTACTATATATATTGATTGTCAAACTCTTTCTCATTGGAATACTTTTATTTTGCTTTTGCGGAAAACGCTATATCAGAAAAGAACACAACAAAAACTGCATAATAGCTTTTCTTGCAGCTCTTATTATAAATTCACTCATATATGAAGAACGAGGAACATATCCGCTCCATTTTGTAAGACATACTGTCATGTTCTGCCTTCCGTTATGTTTTCTATTTTCTTTTACATATGAAGGATTTATTTATATTCTATCAGAAAAAAACAAAAATTTTTTATGGATTACAATATTTTTTTTAACAGCATATATCTTTTCAAACATACAAATAGTCTTCTCTTTAAATAATGAAAGAAGAGCTAATGATATAACCTGGGAGTTTTTTATTAGCAATCAGGAAAAATTCAGCAAAGGTTATTATATTTCTGATGTTATGTCATACGGACATAAAGGTATTATAAACAAATACTTTAACAATCGAAACTCTAATCCAAATATAAAGAATATTGTTTATATTGCTCCTGAAATTTTTTCCAGCAAATCCAGGGGCATGGATTTTATAAAGAATTTTACTCCTTTAAAAACAACTTCTATACTTTACAAGCCATTTAATTATAGTAATTTTCACCAGGTCAAATATGAAATGCCAGTGCAATTCGGATTCTATAAAGAAACAGAACTGTCAAAAACAGACATGCAGATTTTAAAACAACAATACCGTATAGATAAAATAATAGAAATTTTAAAAATCGCAAAAAAAGATTCTCCATATGGTATTGAAAAAAAGAAACTGCTTATATTGATATTAAGTCAAAATGGAAATGTCTCCGAATACCTAAAAGAAATCAATGAAATACAAAGTTCACTTTCAGAAATAGAATATAATGAATTATTAACAGCCTCAGCAAATATCAAGACAGATAGACACAATAAAATCATCAATTTAATTCATGGATATAATGCTGGAGGTCTTGTATTATTTTGTGAATGTATACTAAAAATTTACCAGCATCCAATAACTGAAATATAACATTTAAAACACCAGACACAAAGAAATAGCAACTATGAGCGAAAACAATAAAAATAAAAAATGGACGGACATACTCGGCAAAAAGACTGTTGAGGCCCTGAACCGCCGCCGCTTCGAGGCATATTACTGCGAAAGCAGGGAAGCTGCGCTTGAAAAAGTGCTTGAGCTGATACCTGAAGGTTCATCAGTATGCTGGGGCGGTTCCGCCACAATGGAAGAAACAGGAATTATTGAAAAATTAAAAAGCGGAAATTATAAGCTGCTTGACCGCAGCAAGGCGAAAAGCCGCGAGGAAGCCCTGAATATTTCCCGTCAGGCTTTCACAGCTGATTATTTCATAATGAGCAGCAATGCCATAAGCGCAGACGGACAGCTTGTAAACATAGACGGAACGGGCAACCGTGCCGCAGCTCTTATATTCGGACCCAAAAACGTAATAGTTATTGCCGGAATAAACAAGATAGCGGCAGACCTGGATGCCGCCATTGCACGTGCCCGTAATATAGCTGCACCAATGAACATACAGCGTTTCGGCCTTGAAAAAGCCCCTTGCATTACCACAGGCATATGCCATGACTGCTATGCAGAAGACTGTATCTGCGCCAATATTGTAATAACCCGCATTTCAAAACCTGCAGGGAAGATAAAAGTAATTATTTCCGGTGAAAACCTGGGGTTCTGATTATTATGAAACAGACAAACGGAAATCCTGAATCTGAAGAAACAAATGTGAAAAAATCCTGCTGCGGAGAAAAAGACAGCAGTCTTCCGGAAAATATCATAAAAAAACTGAACAGGAAATTTCCCGGAGGCTTTGATGATTCAGCCCTGAGTCTTATAAACAGCCTGTACAAAAAAATTATCGGGCGGCGTGGACTGCGCAGCATGGCAAGAACTTCCTCATTAAGAACTTTCCGCAGCACGTTCCCGCGCTTTTTCGGGGAAGCCGCGCAGGAATGCCATGATGAATTTCCGGAAAAATATTCTGCACTATTCGGAAACAAAGGAAAATACTACGAAACCATGCTGATTATGGCAGACACTGCATACATGGAATTTACAAAGAACAGATAACACAGGAATATTATCCCTTGTTTTAACGTTTTTCAGAGGTTTCTGTAAGCTCAGGGCCTTTCATTATATACCACCATGCGGTTTTGCGCAGTGCATCAAGACGTGCTTTTTCTTTTTCAAGCTCCTCCGCAGGAGGAACAGGACTGCCGTCAACCGTCTCCACATTTCCGGAAGACAGATCTCCCATAGCGTTTTTATAAAGATAGTTATATGAATGCAGCCCGGCTCTGTTCCCACCGAAAATATCGCTGCCAAGCGCATAATATGAAGCACCGCGCGGCAGTATTCTTTCCATAAGTGTTGCAGCCACATCCATATGTGCACCGGTGTAATTTCCTTTGAAATCCTGCTTATTTATCCCTTTGCCAATAACAAGCAGCGGCACAGCACAGCGCTCAAACGATGAAGCGGCTGTATTCACTGTATATCTGTTCCCATGATCGCCTGTTATCACAAAAAGACTGTCCGGGTATTTTCTGCGCATATTACGCACAAATTCCGCCAGATATTTATCCGCATAGCGGAAGTTCTGCAGTTTTTCTGCCATTTCTGTTTCTGCGGGATAATTTTCCGGCAGAAGCGCTACCATTTCAGATATGGATGGAATTTCCTCTTCCCTGCTCATATCAACAGAATATGGCGGGTGATTTGTGGAAGTAAGCAGCAGATTGAAAGATGGTTTCTCATCTGTGAATTTTTCTTCAATTCCACGGAAGAAATATTTATCCTCTATACCCCAGGCATTGCGTGGCAGATTATTTCCAAATGAAGCCATAAAATACGAATGGTCAAACTGCTGGCTGTTCATAAATGCGTCCACATTCTCCCAGGAGGGATAGCCGCCGTACCAGAAACGATTCTCATAGCCTGATTTTTTCAGCTGTACGGAAATCGCCGTGTGATAAGGCTCCTTGGCACGGTTTGCCGTGTAAAGATTCAGCTCCGGCAGGCCAAGCAGAACTGAAGCCAGCCCGAACATTGTCCCGTTGGAAGCAGGAAGAAAATTTTTAACAAGCACCGAATCTTTTTCCGCCGCAAGCGATTTAAGGCCGTCAGCCAGGTGATATTTTTCATATTCCTTCCACATCGGCCACTGCATATAGCTTTCTGCAACGATAACAAAAATATGCCGGGGCTTCATGGATTTATAACCACGCGCCTTTTTTTCAAGAAGCGGAAGAAGACTGTTTTCATTATATTCACGTCCTGCAAGAAGCGAAGCCGCCTGGCGTACCTGCACGGCAGTCATGTTTTCCGTATTTCTTAAGAAATATTTGAATATGCGGCTGGCCTTGTAAAGCGCCTGAATATCATCAAGCACAGCCTCATTCAGCAGATGCTGTGAAAGGCGCGCGCAGTTCTTCCAGTAAATTGAACCATTGTATGTAAGCGAGCCACCGTGGCGCATATACACGGCGAACCAAGGAATAAAAAGCACTACCGCCACTATTACAGCAGGCTTCTTCGCGCGTACCCATAATTTCTGTACAGTCCCGGAAAGCTTAAGCCATTTTGAAAGCAGAAAAGAAAAAAAGGCACCAAGAAAAAGGGCAAACGGAATGCGCCACAGCGCACCGTATGATTTTATTGCGGTATCAGCAATGGCACCGACATCATCATGCATTGTGTTAAATATAAAGGGATCAAAAGCATTATGAAATTCCTTGTAATAAGGTATTCTTGTCTGAAACAGAAATGCCAGAACCACAAGCGCCGTGACCGCCCACCAGAAACGTATCCTGAAAGACGGCCACCGCACGGACACAAGCCCTGCAAGTGTGCCAAAAACAAATGAAGGTATGATAAATGCGGCTGAAGTCTTAAGACTGAGCCTGAAACCATACCACATGGCAAGCCATATGTCCGCCACAGGCGTACCGGTCATCAGTTCGCCGGAAAAAAGCCATATGAAGACAGCCCTGTAAATTGAAAGCACGAACAGAAAGAAAATGAAAAGCAGCAGATCCTGCGTAAAATTTTCAGTAAAAAAAGAATATCTGTTTTTTTCCATGGTATTATACAGCAGACGAATCAGTTGGAAGCTGTCTGCTCCTTTAATTTTTCCAGGCCGCTTACTTTTCCACCTTCCGGTATGCCTCCGTTTTTTTCAGGAATTTTCATAAGATATGCAAGCAGAAAGGTAATAAGTGAAAGCGCACTCGCTACAATGAAAACGCTTTTGTATCCGAAAGCGGCCCATAGCATTCCGCCTGCGGCAGGCACGGTCATTGAAACAGCATGGTCCATTGTTACACCAAGCGAAAGGCTCGGTGTTATATCGCTTTTCTTTTCGGCAATTTTATTCATATATGTTGTTCTGGCTATTCTCATTGAGAACATAAGATTATCCAGAATATACAGACTGAAAAGCAGCGGCACACAGGTTGAGAATACAAAACCGGAGCATATAAGCAGCAGTATTATTCCATCGGCCATGAACATAACCCTTTCTCCGAAGCGGTCCACGACTATGCCGAAAATCTGACGGAAAACGACTCCGAGGAACGAGGCTATAAGCAGCAGAAGGGCCATTGTATCAGGTGTTGTTCCGTAAATTGTAACCAGCACCCATGGGGCAAAAGTCATAAAAATCTGCTTGCGCGCGCCTGAAAGTATATTCATTGCATAGAAAATTGAATATTTCCAGCGGAATACGAATTTTGCTCCCTTAGGTACGGTTTCCTCGCCTTTGGATTTCATGCGCGAAAACACCAGAGCCGCCGAAAAAGCGCTTATGCCCGCCACCGCAAAGACTATTTTATAAACAAGTGGCGATACAGTGAATTTAGCTGTCAGCCAGATAATACCGGCAGCAAGGATAGCGGCGAAATTCGTAACACCGCTTATCTGTCCGAGTCTTCTGCCCTGGCCACCCTTTGAAGCGAAGCGCAGCCCCATTACGCTTTCAACCGTCATAAAAAGATGTGTGCCTGTACTCCACAAAAGCATCCACACCAGCATAAGTGAATAGACAGGAGGCAGAAAAGCCAGACACAGAAGTCCTGTACCGGCGCATATACCTGTAAGTACAGCCCATTTTTCCACGGAAAGGAAAGCAAGAAAACCTGTCATGAATACAAGCGCAAAACCGGGGAACTCACGCGGAAATTCCAGAATACCCCGCTGCCTGGATGTAAGTTCATAAACATCATGCAGGTAATTGTTGAAAGCTCCGGAAACTATCCCGGAATTGATTCCAAGAAACATTACTCCTAACAGAAAAAGTTTCAATGAGGGATCAGTATCATGCCAGCGCCGCAGAATTTTATTCATAAAGGATATTGTTTTGTACTCCTGTAATTAAATTTTATCATTTTGTCACCTGGCACACTGTAAACAGAACGCAAAACAGACAGCATATAGGCCGTTTTTCCCATATACATGTGAAACCTTTGCCCCTTAAACACTCAGAGGCACATTTAATAAAATATGTATAAATATTTAAAGAAATTTGGTGATTTTATGAAGAATAGACTTGGCAGATTCCTTTTTATAATTTTTTCGGCAATACTTGTGCCGGCCATACAGACTGTTCCTGCATCTGCGCAGAATGATATTATGAATTTAAGCGCGGCAGATGAGGAAACAGCAAAAAAAGATCTTGAGATTTATAATGAACAGCGCAAAAAACTCGGAATGGCCCTGTTTTACCAGTTCAATGAAAGATACAGGGAATCATTCCCACTGCTGAAGGAAATGGCCCAGCAGGACAACCCTGTTGCAGCCTATTATTATGCGGAAGCACTTTACAATGGCTGGGGGACCTATCCGCCGAATCAGGCAAAAGCTGAAGAAATATTCTCACAGGGAATAAAACGCATTACCGCCATGAAAAAACGCGGTGACGGTCTTATTTCATACACACTCTACTACGCATACCTTAAAGGGCATGGCAAGCCGATGAATATGGAAAAAGCCATGCGCTGGCTGGATATTTCCGTGGAACAGGGTTATGGTCTTGCACTCTTTGACAAGGCGCAGATAGAGGAAAAAACAGGACGTTTCCAGGAAGCAATGTCAACATATCTGAAATCAGCCGAAACAGATAATCCGGAAGCGAATTTCCGCCTCGGCCTTATATATGAAAAAGGGGAAAACGGCGTAATGCAGAATTACCCGCAGGCGCTCAACTATTATTCCAAGGCTTCACGCAGGGATCATACAAAAGCAGAAGCCAATCTCGGAAATCTGTATTATAACGGCCTCGGCACGGCGCAGAATTTTGCAGAAGCCCTGCGGCTTTTCCAGAAAGCAGCAGGAAAAGGCAATGCTGCAGCCATGAACGGCCTTGGAGTCATGGCACTCAGAGGCGAAGGTGGTATGCGCAAGAGTACGGCTGACGCTTTCAAATATTTTTCCGCGGCGGCGCGTTCAGGTGACAGCAATGCGCTGAAAAATCTGGGAAATATGTATTATAACGGCATAGGTGTTGATGCAGATAAATCCAGGGCTTTTGATTATTACAGACAGTCCGCCATGAAAGACAATCCGGATGCCATGTATAAAGTGGCTGTTATGTATGAAAGAGGCATAGGCGTGGAAAAAAACCAGACATCCGCAAACAAATGGTATGATATGCTGGAAAGAAAGGGATATGATGTAAACTCCATGCGGGGTGGCAGATAACTCTGAACTGAAACAGCATAAAAAAGCCCGGTAAACCGGGCTTTTTTATTATTTATCTCACAGGATTTACAAAATACCTGTTCTGTTCAGACCAAGTTCAATGAAAGCCTGCTGCTTTTTGTCTTCAGGCAGAAAACACGATTCTGCGGCAAAAGCACGGCAAAGATCTATCTCCTGCAATGTAAGGCCAATTTTCTCAACAGCGAGAGTGTATTCCCTGTTCAGATCAGTATTCAGGATTTCCGGGTCATCGGCGCCTATGGAACATTTTATGCCCGATCTCAGGAATTCTGCGAGAGGATGAGCCTCAATGGAATCCACGGCACGCGTAAGATAATTGCTCCAGGGATTGGTTTCCAGCAGTATTCCGTTCCTTTTAACCGCATCCACAACGCTACCGCTTCTGTCACCTGCGGCCTTTACCCCGTGCCCTATGCGCGCCGGTTTAAGCAGTCTTATTGTGTCAGCCATATTCTTCCAGCCACACTCTTCCCCTGAATGCACGGTAAGCGGAATACCAGCCGCGTGAATACGTCCAATGATTTTTACATAAAGTGCAGGAGGATAAAGATTCTCTGAATCCGCAAGATCAAAACCTATTATATTTTTTCTGTTTTCCACAGCGAAATCCGCTGTTTTCTCCGCTGATTTTATGCCGTAACTGCGTGAAAAGATAATTATAAGCCCGCACAGCACCGGATATTTCTTCTCAAATGAACAAATTACTGAATTTATTATGTCAAAAGATTTCTGCCAGTCCAGTCTTTTTCCAAGCATGAAATCCGGACTGAAACGCAGTTCAAGCAGCCGTATATTCTCTTTTCTGTATGCGTCTTCACAGGCTTCATATGTTATTCTCTCAACATCCTCATAAGTCTGAAAGGAATTCTGCGCAAGTCCGAAACGGGACAGTATGCCATCAAGACTTTCACCACGCTCATATATGCGGTACATGTGCTCAAGTTCCGCAGGGTCTGTGGAAGGAATATCAAGACCCCGTCTAAGCGCTATATCCAATACAGTACCGTGCCGTACGCAGCCTTCTATATGACGGTGCAGTTCCGGCTTTGGAAGTTTTCTTATATAAGCGTTTAGTCCGTTTTCAGTCATTTTTATTTCTGAAGAATCTGCTTGATGGCGTTTATAACCATCTGCGTTGACATTGTTGCGAGTATCATTCCCATAAGTTTTTCAATGGCCACCAGCCCGCGCGTTCCCAGAAGCCGGGAAAGTTTTACAGACAGACCGGCCAGTATCACGGCATTTATAACCCATGTGGTAACTATAACACCTGTCCATTCCACAAGGCTGCCCTGATTGCGCGCTGAGAAAAGCATAACCATTGTTATTACAGATGGTCCAGCCACAAGCGGTATGGCAAGCGGGACAATGAAAGGCTCTCCATCCGTAGTGTCTGTACCCAGCATATGTTCGGTTGGAAAAATCATCTGCATACTTATTATAAACAGTATTATCCCGCCGCCTATGGCCATTGATGAAACATCAAGCGAAAGTGCTTTCAGGAAGTATTTTCCAAACAGCAGAAAGAACATCATTATTCCAAGCGCTATGGTGAGTTCGCGCATAATCACGCGGGCCTTGCGGCTGTCCGGCACCTGCCGCATGGACGCAAGGAAAAGAGGTATGTTTCCAAGAGGATTTGTAACCATTAAAAGCATAAGCACATAAGAAAAAAACAGTGATATTTCCATATTATTCCATGACCTGTTTAAACCGGTAGGTTCCACGGCTCTTATATATTATATATAAACACATATACATTTTTATCTGCCAAGAATCTTAAGTACGGCATTTACTATCATCTGCACCGAAATCGTAACCAGAAGCATACCTGTAAGTTTTTCCACAGCCATAAGCCCGCGCATTCCAAGCAGTTTTGACAGTTTTACCGAAAAACCGGCAAGTACAACAGCGTTCACAATCCCAACAGTTGCTATAATTCCTGCCCATTCCAGCAGATTTCCCTCACCACGGGCTGAAAAAAGCATAACAGTTGTAAGCGTTGATGGCCCGGCCACCAGAGGGATTGCCAGTGGCACAATAAATGGTTCCGTTTCATCTCCTCCGCTTTTTGCCGTATGCCTTGCCGGGAAAATCATCTGCACGCCTATGACAAAGACAATTATACCGCCACCAATGGCCATTGAGGACATATCAAGATCAAGGGCCTGCAGGAAGAATTTACCAAACAGCAGAAAAAACATCATTATGCATATGGCTATCAGAACCTCACGTATGATAACAAAGGTTTTGCGTCTGTCCGGAACCTGCTTTATGGCTGAAAGAAACATCGGTATATTGCCAAGCGGATTCGTTATCATGGCAAGGGTGAAAACATAAGAAAAAAACAATGATAATTCCATAATACAATATCAAACATGAAATGCCTGTATTCTATATTTTCTTTATAATGAAGAGCTATGTCTGCTGAATCTGCCGTACCGCGTTTATTACCATCTGGACCGAAATTGCCACAAGCATCATTCCCATGAGTTTTTCAACAGCCATGAGTCCGCGCGTTCCAAGCAGTTTTGCAAGTCTTACCGAAAAACCGGCAAGAATAACAGCATTTATAAGCCATGAGACGAAAAGCACCCCAACCCAGCCGGCAAGAGTCCCCTCATTATGTGCAGACAGAAGCATTACTGTCGTAAGTGTTGATGGACCAGCCACCAGTGGCACAGCAAGCGGAACTATGAAAGGCTCAGCAGCATCACCGCTGCCGGAAGCAAGGCTTCTGGACGGAAAAATCATCTGAAGCCCTATTATAAAAAGGATTATCCCCCCACCAATAGCCATGGCAGACACATCAAGATCAAGCGCTTTAAGAAAATATTTCCCAAAAAAGAAAAAAAACAGCATTATGAACAGGGCTATGACAAGTTCCCTCATTATCACACGTGTCTTGCGGCTGTCCGGCACTCTTCTTATGGCTGTAAGAAAAAGCGGCACATTTCCAAGCGGGTCCATAACTATGGACAGTGTGAATACATAAGAAAAAAACAAGGATAATTCCATGACTACGATTATTCCCCTGCCACGCTGATTTTATCTTTTATTCTCTCCGGATTTATTATCAGCAGTTTTTTCAGCAGACACCATCGCTTTCGCTTTTTTCAGAACTGAATCTATCTCCGTTACAATACTGTTATTTTTTTCTATTTCCTCAAAATGTACCTCACCGGGAGAAGCCGGCATTGATGATGTGAACTCCTGGCGGCTTGTAAAAGAGGACGGTTCCTCTTTGAACTGAACAAGAAGAGAGCCTGTTATAAAAAAACAGAAAACAGATATGAAAGCCACTATCCTGCTCCTGATAAAAACATTAAGCATGGCTATAACCGCTCCGGCAGCCATGGAATAACATATAACGCGGTGTATCTGTGCAAAAACAGATTGTGCACCCTCTTTGTAAAACTGCGGGTACAGATAAAAAACAGCTGCTACAAAACAGAACAGCAGCATCTGGAAAAGCTTCCAGAATGAAGGCATGTTTTTTGAAAGATACTGCATTACTCCGATAAGACCGGAAGCTGAAAGAAGCACACCCAGTCCCGCAAACAGGAACAGTATACTCGCCTTTGACATTGCCTGTACGGCTGCTTCCGGCGTACCACCTGTTTTATCAAACATAAAAAGCAGGGCGCATACTCCGGAGCAGAACAGCAGGAAACCACCTATTGCCGGTACTTTTATTTTAGGTTTCAGTGCCGCAAGCACCTCAAACCCGGCAAAAACGAATAATGCCGCGCCTGTCAGTATATGCAGAAAATTGGAAATTCCGGTTATGAAAGTACTATTGATGTTCATTTGTTCCTCAATCTAATGTTTGTATATTTATATATTTTATTTTATAAAATACTGTTCCTTGCAAATTTTTTAGCTATTTCCAGTCCGGGCATATAGAAGATAACCGGTCTTCCGTGAGGACAGTGCGCACCATCACGGCATTTTCTAAGACTTTCCATTATCTCCCTGGCAGCGGCAGGATTCACATAATCCCTTGCCTTTATTGCTTTTTTGCAGGCCATGGTGGCAATCACATTTCTCTTTACATCTTCTGTTACCCTGGAGGGATTGCCCATTATATCGGCAAGATATGATACAAATCCGGTAAAACTCTTCTGACCGAAATCAAAAAGTGCGGGAGCGCAGCGCAGAACAACTGTATCAGGCCCCCGGGCATCTATCTCGAAACCTGCGCCATCCAGCCAGTCCTTCCAGCGCATAACACTTTCTACCTGTGAACGCGAAAGTTCCGCCTCCACCGGCACAAGCAGAGGCTGGCGTGATATTTTATTATCAGCCAGTTCATCGAGATATTTTTCAAAAAACACTCTTTCCTGGGCAGCATGCTGATCAACTATAAGCAGTCCTCTGGCACATTCAAAAAGAAGGTAGCTTGAAGCCAGCTGGCCTATATATTTTAAATCCTCGGTTTTCCAGGCCGAGGCCGGATCCGGAGGAACATTGTACGTACCACGGAACACACCTGGTATAAGTTCCGGATCCATAGGCATATTACCAGGCTGACTCATTATGCTTTCAGATTCCTGAACGCTGCAGCCTGCTGAAGATTTATGCCTGCTATTATCTGAAACATCATTTTCCGGTGTATTCGTTTCCCCTGCATTTTCCATTCCCACGCCCCGGCGGGAAAGTGCTGAAACCATATCCGTCCCGGTTGTCTCCGGAAGAGCAGAAGAGGACCGGGGTTCCATTGAATAATCAGCATATCCGGCCTGAAAAGCGGGCGGGAGGCCACGACCATATACCCCGCCGGGTGGTAAACGGTCAGCAATATTATCAGCACCAGACTGATTTCCAGTATTCCACGTCCGGGTTTCTTCTGAACTGCCCGTGCCGGCCACTGCATTATCCAGTACAGCCCTGTTTTCGATAACGCGGCGCACTGATTCACCAACAGCGGTGAAAATATCCCCCTCACGTGAGAATTTCACATCCCGCTTCTGCGGGTGCACATTAACATCAAATTCAGCGGGGTCAAGATCAATAAAAAGCACACATGCAGGGTGCTTTCCTGCCGGAACAACAGGATAAGCCTTGTAAAGCGCCTGCTTAAGCAGCTGGGAGGATACCGGCCTGCGGTTAACAAAATAATACTGATTCGAGCGCGACGCTCCGAACATATTCATTTCAGAAATATAACCGCGTACAGTTATTCCTGCACTTTTGAACTCCGTTTTCCTCATTCCAGAGAATACTTTTCTGCCCAGAACCGTTTCTGTCCTCTGCCGCAGATTTTCATCTTCTCCACCGGGAAGCAACGGGACAGAAAAAATCTCTACACCGTCTATTTTAAGCCTGAATGACGTACCACAACCTGCGAGGGCAGCCTCTTCCGCGGTTTTTATGAGATGAGCCCTTTCCGAAGCATCACTTTTGAGAAATTTTGCACGTGCCGGAATATTAAAAAAAAGATCCGATACTTCTATTACAGTTCCTTTTACGGGAGGAGCCGGCTTTTCGGAAGTAACAACGCCACCTTCCCCCTCAAGAATGGTACCATTTTCAGATTCCCCGCGGCAGGAAACAATTTTCATACGGGAAACAGCAAAAATTGAATAAAGCGCTTCTCCCCGGAAACCAAAAGTCTCAAGAGAATATATATCCTCGAAATTTTTAAGTTTGCTGGTACTGTGACGCAGCAATGCAGTTCTCATATCCTCCTGTGCTATACCTTTTCCGTCATCGCGCACACGTATGAGTCTGCGTCCGGCCTTTTCAAGTTCTATATCAATATGTCTGGCACCTGCATCAACGGAGTTTTCAAGCAGTTCCTTAAGCACGGAAGCCGGTCTTTCAATAACCTCTCCGGCTGCTATCTTTGAAACAACATCTGCGGGAAGAATATTTATCTCTGCCATTTGAATCTCCGGAATCAGGAAATTTTCTTTTTCCATTCCGCAACAAGAGTCAGCGCCTGAAGCGGAGTGAGACTGTCCGGATCCGTCATTTTTATCTCATCAAGAACAGGATGCTGGGAAAACATAGGCAGCAGTGGCGCATCGTTATAGTCTGAATTTTCAACTTCTATCCTGCCTTTACGCTGAAGCGTGGAAAGAATTTCCCGCGCACGCTCTATGGCTGAATCAGGCAGCCCTGCAAGCCTGGCGACATGAATTCCGTATGATTTGTCGGCTGGGCCCTTATTAATCTTATGAAGGAAAACAACTTCTGTCTTTCCTGCGGAATTGGTCCATTCCTTCACAGAAATATTACAGTTGTGTATACCCTTGAATCTGTCAGCAAGTTCAGTAAGTTCAAAGTAATGAGTGGCAAAAAGCACGCGCGGCCCACGTCCACCACGGTACAGATTCTCTACCACGGCCCAGGCTATAGAAATACCATCAAATGTGGACGTTCCCCGTCCCACTTCATCAAGCAGGACAAGGCTTTTAGGCGTTGACAGCCGCAATATTGAGGAAGTCTCCTTCATCTCCACCATGAAAGTGGATTCCCCGCTGGCCATACGGTCCTGAGCGCCTATGCGCGTCATTATACGGTCCGTTATGCTTATTCTTGCCTTTTTGGCGGCCACAAAACTGCCGGCCTGCGCCATAATAACCGCTGTCGCGGCCTGCCGCAGATAAACAGATTTACCACTCATATTAGGGCCGGTGAGAATTATCACATTTCCATTTTCAGCGCCCCCAAGTACAAGATCATTTGGAACGAAAGTACCCGAATCAAGCAGTCTTTCAACTACCGGGTGACGCCCATCTTCCAGTTCAAGGGTACCATCTGTAAGCATTTCAGGACGGGAATACTCATATATAACCGCAGCCTCAGCAAAAGCATAAAAGACATCCAGTTCGGCAACAGCACCCGCGAACATTTTCAGTTCGCCTACAACCTTGTGAGCAGCCTTACGCAGTTCGCCGAAAAGCCAGGCCTCAAGTTTTTCTGTCCTGTCCTGTGCACCAAGAATTTTATTTTCAAGCTGCTTAAGATCCTCCGTGATATATCTTTCAGCATTAACCAGAGTCTGCTTTCTCACAAAATATGCCGGAACCTTTGCGGAATGTACCTTGGAAACCTCTATAAAATAGCCGAAAACAGAATTGTACCCGACTTTGAGATTAGGTATCTGGTTTTTTTCCCTCTCCCGCGCTTCTATCTCATTCAGGAATTTCTGGCTATCCCTGCGTACGGAGCGCAGCTCGTCCAGTTCCGCATTCCAGCCCTGTCTTATAACACCACCATCAGAAAGTTTAACAGGCGGAGTATCTGCAAGAGCCTTTCTCAATATATCCAGCAGTCCTGTCAAAGACTCAAAGGAACTTTCAAGCCGGGCCCTTATACCAGGGGCAGCCTGCAGGAATGATTCATCATCAAGAATCGCGCGAAGTGTTTCCATTTGGGAAAGGGCCGACCGTATGGCAGCCATATCCCTTGGTGATGATGTAAGTCCCAGTACCCGGCCAAGAATCCGTTCAACATCAGGTATTTCAGAAAGCACTTCCTTAAGGCGGCCACGGGCCTCCGCATTCTCAAACAAAAAAGCTGTAAATTTCTGCCGCGCATTTACGGCATTCAGATCACCCAGAGGTTCAAGCAGCCAGCGTCGTAACAGCCTGGTTCCCATGGATGTACGGCACAGATTAAGCACCCCCCACAGCGTTTTGCCTGTATCACCATCCGGAGAGCTTACAAGTTCCAGTGTGCGGATAGCTGAATCATCAAGCTGCAGTCTGGTTCCCGGTTCATAATACGAAGGCGTAAAACCGTCTTTTATTCCAGGCAGTGTCTTTCTCACATAGGCCGTAACCGCAAGTGCAGTTTTCATAGCCTGCCTGTGATTAAGCCACACGGCATCGCTGGTCCAGGGCAGATTTTCATCTTCCAGGGCATTGAATTCCGTAAGGGGCACCGGAGAGAATGTCATGCCACGCCTGTTAAGTTCGCGCACGGTATCAGAATCCGCGATTATCTCTGCAGGGGCTGCGCGCGAAATCATGGACGAAAGCTGATAAAGCCCCGGATCATTCACATTCTGCGTGCACAGAAAATCACCTGTGGAGGCATCAAAGGATGCAAACCCCCAGCCGGCTATATCAGCGGAAAGAGCAACAAGCAGACGCGCATTCTTAGGCTCAAGCAGTTCATCTTCCACAACTGTTCCGGGGGTAATAAGCCTTACAACCTCGCGGCGGAACAGCCGGGATTTCTTACCGTTCTGCTCTGCGGCAGCAGAAACCTGTTCACATATGGCAACCTTGTGGCCTGCGGCAAGGAGGCGGGATATATAATTTGTACACGAATGGTGAGGCACACCACACATAGGCACTTTCTGTCTGTGCGTAAGCGTAAGTCCCAGAAGCGCACTTCCTTTCAGTGCATCCTCAAAAAACATCTCAAAAAAATCGCCAAGCCGGAAAAAAAGAAACGCGTCCGGATAGGATTTTTTTAGATTCACATACTGCTGCATCAAAGGGGTGTCTGGAATTTCCATATCTGCCATAAAAGTCCGCCGGGGCAACAGCCCATATAATTATAGATATATTATACTAAAAGCGCAGTTAATCCGCCGGTACTGATTAATTGTATAATTTATTAATCAACGGAGCAGAAAATGGAAAATTTTTTCGACTATCTTAAAGAACGTGGTTTTGTCTATCAGGCAACACATGAGAAAGAAATAAGGGAACTGCTGAACAGTGGCAGAAAAATAACGTTTTACTTAGGCATAGACCCTACTGCGGACAGTCTGCACATAGGACATTTCTACGCATTGAGAATGTTCAGCCTTCTCCAGAGGGAAGGACACAAAGGCATAATCCTTGTTGGCGGGGCAACAGCACAGATAGGTGATCCTACGGGCAAAAGCGATATGCGCCGCATGATGACCAGGGAAAATACCGCAGAGAATGCTGCGCGTGTAAAGAAAATGGTCGCCCGTTTTGTAAGCCTGGAAGGTGAAAATGCCGCTGTACTTGTTGACAATTCCGAATGGATGAAGGATTTTTCATATATTGATTTCATGCGGGAAATAGGCGTACATTTCAATGTGGCACATATGCTGGCTTCTGATGCCTACAAAAAACGCATGGAAAATGGCGGTCTTACATTCCTGGAAATGGGCTATATGCTCATGCAGGCGTATGACTTTGTGATTCTGAACCGTAAATACGGCTGTGTACTGGAAATCGGCGGAAGTGACCAGTGGGGAAACATTGTCGCAGGCACGGAACTGAGCCGCAAAATAAACTATCATCAGGAAGGCCGCAGTACAGCGGAATGCCCGGACACCTATGGCCTTACAAGCCCACTTCTGCTTACAAAGGAAGGTAAAAAAATGGGCAAAACCGAATCCGGAACAGTATGGGTTGACCCGTCAAAAACTTCCGCTTACGCATTCTACCAGTATTTTTATAATATGCCCGATGAAGAGACAGAAAAACTGCTGAAAGTATTTTCAGATATTCCCACTTCAGAAATAGAAAAAATGTGCAGAGAGGACATAATTTCTGCAAAAAAACGCATGGCTTATGAAACCACAATGCTGGTACACGGCAGGGAAGAAACGGACAAGGCCGTAAAGGCCTCACAGTCGCTTTTTGCAGACGGCGCCGAGTCAGCCGATGTTCCTACAAAGGAATTTTCCGCAGAGCGTGCGGCAGCAGGAATAAAACTTGTCGATCTTGCAGCAGAAACCGGGCTTTTCCCTTCAAAAAAGGAAGCCCGCAGAATGATACAGCAGGGCGGTTTTTCCGCAGATGGAAGGAAGATAAGCGATCCGGATGAAAAACTTGAAGCCGGAAAAACATCAGTACTTCTGCAGAAAGGAAAAAAGACCTTTCTCAAAATCGTACTGAAATAAAACAAAGGCCCGCCGGAAAAGATAAATGATGCAGAACATGGAAGAAGGCTGCCGGACCGGCAGCCTTCATTTTATAAAACAATACTTATGCTGAAAAAACTTTTAAAATCGGAAATAAAGCTGAACAGCAGGCAGAAAACAGCTTTATATATCACGCTTGTTTACGCGGTTATTACTTTCCTGCTGTGCCTGAAACATGAAATGTGGAGCGATGAGCTGAATGTATGGATGGCCATAAAGCATTATTCTTTCCATGAACTGATAAAATTCAGTTCAGAGGCTGGTAATCCCATTTTTTTCTTCCTGCCACTGCTTCCCTTTATTAAACTCGGCTTTTCAGCACATTTCATTCAGATTTTCTGCTGGCTGTGTTCAGTATCCGCAGTATTCCTGCTTAATTTCCTCGCACCTTTCGGAACTGTAACAAAAATCCTGATAACTTTTGGCGCCCCCATGCTGTATCATTATTCCGTTATGGCAAGGTGCTATTCAGTACTGCCACCACTCATGTTTCTTACAGCGGTTCTTTATCCCTACATCTGCGTGCAGGAATCAGCAGAATCATGTAAAACAGACAGAGACAGTATTCTCTTAAAAAACACCGCCGTTATTCTGTATGCCTGCTGCATTGCCGCCATTGCCTGCACGCATATAATAACATTCGTATTCGTGGCAGGTCTCACGGCATTGTTTGTCTACAAAAACATAATAAAGAACAAAAAAAGGAACAGGTATGAATGGGCTGGTGCCGCAATAATGACAACCGGAATCATAATTGTCATGGTACAGACGCTTTATGCGCTTTCAGTTAATACCGTGTTTGATCATGTCCGGCTGACAGCATACGGAGTATGGTATGCAGCTGCCAATCTATTCATAAGCATGGCTGACAGCCTTGCAGCTGGTCCTTTATACAATATAAGACCTAATTGTATTCTTATAAAATACTTTACTCCGGCAGTAGCACTCTCTTTCCTGCTGGGAATAGTTCTGCTGTACAGAATAAACCGTTTTTTTGCCACTGTAACCATGGGAACAGTGATCTTTTACATTTATATAGCGGCTACAAGCTACAGTCCTGTATTTTCATGCCGTTCATTTGTATCACTGATTGTACTTATCTCCCTTGTCTGGGCTGCATCAGCCAAAAGGAACTGTGACATATTACACGAAAAAAGAATTTCAAAAGCCACTGAATACGTTATAGCTATACTAATGCTTCTTACTGTACCAGCAGGCATTGAAATATCCGCCAACGACTGGAAAAAGAATTTCTCTTCCGGAGTTGAGACTGCAGATTTCATAAAAAAACATATCCCAGCCGACAACAAAAACGCAATAATAAGCACAATGGTTCCAATCGCCTATTATCTGCCTGACAGACCTGTTTATTATGAATATAAAAGGAAACTTGTAACAATATTGAAAAAATCAGATTCAGAAGTGAACCTGTCTGCTTTTGCCGGAGAATACGAAAATATTTACATTGTTATGCCCGCAATAGTACACGATCTGCTGTCAGGAGAAATACTTTTGTACGAATCTCCGGAAACCCTTTCACCGGCGGAACATTTCCGTGTATATAAACTACGGAAAAGAGACACCGCCGGATAAAGCAACAACAACCTGCGGGACACCGTTAAACAGGAATTCAGGTAATAAGCCCCCGCACAAGAGCTTCTGCCTCTGAAAGTTCTGTCAGAGTCATGAAACGCATTCTGGCAGAAGCGGCCCCTGGAACACCTTTTAGCCAGTAGCCAACGAGTTTTCTTGCCGTGGCAAGCCCTTTTACCTCACCATAAAGTTCTGTATTAAGACGCAGATAACGTATGAACAGGTCAAGTCTTTCAGATGTTGAGACATGCTCTGCCCCGCCGGAAAATGCAGATACTATCTCACGGAAAATCATTGGATTGTAAACGGATGCGCGGCCTATGGCGGCGCCTTTGCAGCCTGCTTCCAAAAATGCTTTCACGCCAGCAGCGTCAGTTATTCCGCCATTACCGTAAACCGGAATCCTTACAGCTGTGGCAGAAGCAGCAACAGCGTCCATATCAACCGGGCCGGAATGCATTGCGGAGGCATACCTGCCATGCAGTGTTATTGCCGCCGCGCCTGAAGACTCGGCAATTTTTGCCAGTTCCGGCCCGCATATTTCCCCAGGCCGCAGCCCTACCCGGAATTTCACGGTTACAGGTATTTTAACAGCCTTTGCTGCGGCTTCTATTATTCTTCCGAAAAGCACAGGATTGCCCATAAGGGCCGAACCGGCGCCGTTTCTGGTAACTTTTCTTACAGGACAGCCGGCGTTTATATCAATAATGGCTGCGCCGTAATCTTCCGCCGCCCTGGCAGCCAGCGACATGCTGGACGGGTCTGCCCCGAAAACCTGCACGGCGGCCATTTCTCCCGGATATAGTTCCAGCATTTTAAACGATTTTCTGTTTCCGTATTTTATGCTCTCCGCGGAAACCATTTCCGTTACGACAAGGCCTGCCCCGCCTTCCGCGGCAAGACGCCTGAATGCAGAATTGGTTATTCCGGCCATGGGGGCCAGGGCAAGATTGTTCTTTACAGTGACATTACCTATTTTTACAGGTCGTATAAATGAAGGAATATTATCAAAAGACATTGATTATTCCGCGCCCGGCAGTTATTACAGAAACAGTAAAAAATAAAGTTTTTTAAGGCGTTATCGTAAAATTGCCGTCATGAGCATAATTAAACTCGCGTGGCGTACGGTTTGTCACAAAATTTATTTCAGCGCGCTTGGCTCCGACAAGCTTAAGCACCTGCAGCTGGAATTTAGCACACCGCTCCTCAACTGCGAAGGCAGTTTCCTGAGTAGTTACATCATTCATCAGTGAAACAAGCAGCGCAGGCATTTCCTGTGAGATCTTATAATCCTTCTGCGCCTTTCCCGGGGAAGGCGGAGGACCTTTCTTTTTCTTCTTTTTCATCTGTACACGGTTGTCATACCATGAATGATATGCCTGATGCGCAAGTATTCCTGCGAGCCATGTAGATGTATAAAAAGCATTGGAGTTCGAAATCTCGGCAACACGCTGCCCGTTATCTTTATAAAAACCGGTATTGTTGCCGTTGCGGATCTCGCTTAAATTATCCCGCACGAATTCATATGTACGCCGGTCTGCATTGTACAGCACGCCCAAAGCATCTGTAACAGCGCTTTTGAATTTTTTGTCTCCCCTGATATTAACTGCCGCCGGCATAACTTCTGTTCCAGGTGGAATTACCGCTTTCTTCTTCTTTCCTTTCGTCTCTGCGGATTCATCTTCGAACAGCTGTCCGGTTTTTTCACCGCGTGCTTCTTTTATGTCACTTATCAGCCTGTCTTCACGGCCCATGTAGTAACTTGCGTACCATGTGAGACCGAACAACAGAATAAGCAGCAGAAGACTCTTGAAGAGCGAAAAACCTTTTCTATTTTTTAACATTGCAATATACTTCCTGGCAGTACTGCGCAGCGGCGGCGTTTTCTTATTTCAGGGATTTGATATAGGCTTTGTAGAAAGCTTCCAGTTCGGCATCCGGATCCTGGAATTCAAGCATATGCTTGCGGCAGCCGCTTCTGGAACACACCTGTACAAGCCCTCCGTCTTTTAGTTCCAGGGCTATCATCTGTGAACCGCACATTTCACATTTGCGTGTACTCTTAAGATCCGCATCGCAGTGCGGGCAGCGGAATCCGGCTACTTTTCCCTGCGGCGGAATAAGTTCTGACTCAATGGTATAGCTTCCGTATTTTGAACTTAGATAAATCGGGGCATTTTTCCCTGCATAGGTAATCTTAAGTTCTATTGATGAAACACGATCCAGTTTATGTTCCGTGTTCATCAGGGATTTACCACAATGGGGGCATTTCACTTTAAGGTTGACCATAATACTCTCCTTTTCACACCACAGGATTCAGCTGCACAGAAAGCAGCTTAATATATATTATAAGCAAATTAAAAGGGAAAAAAGAAATCACACACGTACCGGACTGATGTTTTAAGGCGATTGCAAAACGTAAAAAGGCTGAAAACAGGGAAGGCCCCTTACAGACGGGACCTTCCAGGATACGGCGATACACTGAATGAATTTTTTTTACTCGTACCGCAATGCCTCTATGGGTGAAAGTCTTGAAGCCTTCCTGGCAGGAAGATATCCGAAAATAATACCTACCATTGCCGAGAAACCGAAAGCCATGAACACAGAGGAAGGCGATATGGCTATGGACCATTTCGCTATCTTAGCCAGCAGCAGAGATGAACCTATTCCGAAAAGTATGCCTATTATGCCTCCAAGTATTGAGACAATAACGGCCTCTATCAGGAACTGCATAAGCACAGCGCGCTTTGTGGCGCCTATGGCCTTTCTAAGACCTATCTCCTTGGTACGCTCGCTCACGCTTACAAGCATGATATTCATAATTCCTATACCACCCACAACAAGAGATATTCCGGCGATTATTCCCAGCAGAAGCCCGAAAGTGCTTACAGTACTTGTCATCATGGCCTGCATATCAGCCATATTCATGGCCATTATAGGGTCATCATTAGCCGCCGGCGTCTTGTGCTTTTTCCGGTATGCTGCTATGACATCTTTCTCAACCTGGGACATGAGATTATAATCTGAAACCTCAAGCCATACGGACCCAAGATACCTGCTTCCCAAAAGAACCCTCATTGCGGTATTCAGGGGAACCACAACCACATCGTCCTGATCGCGTGGGCCCTGAGCACCTTTCTTCGGCAGAACACCTATCACGGTGAAATTCTTCCTGTTTATTTTTACGGTCTTTCCAACTGGATTTTCATTGCCGAAAAGATCGTTTACAACAGTCTGTCCCAGAAGACATACCTTACTAAGCCTGTTGTCTTCGTCTTCAGAGAAAAATCTGCCATAATAAGGCTGCGAATTGCGCATACGCGCATAATCATACTGTACACCGTTTATGGAAGTATTTGTATTCTTATTACCGTACACAACCTGTGCATTCCCAGAAACCTCACCGTCCACACCGGTGATATTTTCTATGTTTCTGAATATTTTCAGGTCATCAAGCGTTATACGGCTTACCGAACCACGCCCTGTTGAAACACCTTTTGAGCGCCAGTTGGACATAATACCAAGAAGGTTTGTTCCCATTGAAGCCATCTGTTTTTCTATGGATTTCTGAGCACCGTTTCCAACAGCAAGCATGGCTATAAGCGCACCCACACCGATAATAATACCAAGCATGGTAAGCAGCGACCTGGTCTTATTGCTGATAATAGAGGAAACAGAAGATGACAGATTCTCTTTGAATTCCCGCCATGTCAGCTTGAAACTTTTAGGCACGGTCATTGAGCCTTTATTCACCGGCTCCGCCTTTGGCGCACGGCGTATATCCTCAACAATCATTCCGTCCTTGATCTTTATCTGCCTGTCCGCCTGCGCAGCTATATCGGGATCATGTGTTACAAGAACTACAGTTATGCCCTGTTCACGATTCATTCTGCGGAAAATGTCCATTATTTCCACAGACTGATGCGAGGCAAGGTTTCCTGTAGGTTCGTCAGCGAATATGATTTTAGGATTGTTCACAAGAGCGCGCGCAATGGATACGCGCTGCTGCTGTCCGCCGGATATCTGATTGGGTTTGTGATCAAGACGGTCGGAAAGATCAACCTGTGCAAGCCTGTGCTCCGCTGCCTTAGGGTCGCCTTCCTCTCCCAGATAAATCTGCGGCAGCTCCACATTCTCTTTCGCAGTCATCTTCGTAAGAAGATTGAACTGCTGAAAAACAAAACCTATGATTTTGGCACGTATATATGCCGTCTGTGAATCATTCAGCGTGGAAATTTCCTTGCCGAACAGCTTAAACGAGCCGGCCGAAGGCTTGTCAAGCAGGCCAAGTATGTGCATAAGTGTTGACTTTCCGGATCCGGAAGGACCGATTATCGCGACAAACTCGCCTTCATCAATCTGCAAATCAATACCTTTCAGAATCTCAAGCGGCTCGCCGCCCATCTGATAGATCTTCTTGATTTGTCTGAGTTCTATCATCATAAGAATTCAACCTGTGGTTTCAAGTTTATTTTTTTGCGGGGGCCGCACTGCCTGAACCGGATTTCTTTCTGTTCGTTCCGGGTCTCTTAGGCATAAAGGGATTCTCCCCTTCGCTGTTACCCATGGCAGCCTGTGAAACATAGCGGCTTCTCTTATAAAGAATGACATCTCCCTCCGCAAGACCGGATACTATCTCAACACCGCGGTCTGTTGTAGCCCCTGTCTCAACATCCTTGTACTGAGGCTTTGCTGTCTTGTCAAGAGCGGTAACAACAGCTGTTTTTCCACTTTCAGGATTTATTGTCACTGCGGTGGCCGGGACAAGCAGGAAACTGCGCGCATCAGTAAGGCGGATCTTGATATTTGCTGTCATCTGGCTCTTGAAGAAAGCAGGAATATTGTCAAGTCTTATTCTTACCTTGTACTGAATAACATTGCTGGATGATTTTCCCTCGTCAGCAATTCTCATAACCTTACCTTCAACAGTTGTTTCCGGGTACGCGTCAAGATTTATAAGAGCAGTCTGGCCTACCTTAACCTTTCCTATGTCGCTTTCATCTACATTTCCCTCGACTATGAGCCTGTCTGAAAGTGCGTAAATAACTTTTGAGGAAGAAACTGTCTCTCCGTTAACAGCATCCTTAAGAATAATGGTACCGCCTGTAGGCGCAGTTATCTTTATGGATTTATAGGATTTCTGATAATGCGCATATTCCGAAGGGGAAAGATTGCGCGCAGCATCAAGTATGGCTACCCGGTCAGATGAACTCATCTCGGCCAGAATCTGGCCGGCACGGACAACCGTACCCTCCTCGACCATCATTTTCTCTATACGCCCACTTGTACTCGGTGTAATATCAATACGGTTTTCCGGGGCTACAGCTCCGGTAGCCTCAACGTATTCAGCCATATCCTCCATAGTAACACGGACTTCGTGCCATCTGTTGTTTTCCTTCATCTGCTTTCTCTTCTGAAGGATAGCCATGGTTCCCGCAAGAATCACTATTACTGCAACAATAATCGCTATGATTTTTTTCATTTTCGGAATCTCCGTTATTTTTCAAGAGTAACGCCGAGCAGATTTTCCAGATTGATTTTCTGCTCATTAGCGGTCTTAAGATACTGCAGCTGATTCTGCTGCGCATCCACCAGGTTCTGTTCAACCGTTTCAAAATTTATAAAAGACATATTGCCCGACATATAATTTATATGAGCTTCCTTATAACGTTCTTCGCTCGCATCAAGCATCTGCTGCCCGGCAGCAACCGTCTCGCAGGCATTGAGCAGACCTGCATGTGCACTGCGCAGACTGTTTTCCAGCTCCATTTTAGCGCTCCTGTAGGTTTCCTCTGCAGCCTTTAACCCGGCCTGCGCCGCCTTTCTGGTATGATACAGATGTGTAAGACCGCCGGAAAAAATAGGCAGGCTCAGACTTATACCGACACTCCAGCGCTTTGAATCATTGGGGAATTCCCTGTCACCACTCCAGTTCAGCGACTGGCTGGCTGAAATGGAAGGATAAAATTTACTGTCTGCGGATTTAACGTTTTCTCTTGTTTTCTCAAGCGTAATACGCTGATTTTTCATTATGGGAGAATTTTCCAGCGCGTATCTTAGTTCGCTTTCCGTGAAAGAACTGTCCGGTGTTTTAAGAGCAGCCTTCACAGTTATCTTTCTGTATTCGTTTTCGCCCATGGCAGACAGGAGTTCACGACGGGCATTCTCAAGCGCGCGGGCGGATTTCTGATTGCTTATTCTCGCCTGATTATACTGTGCCTGCGCATATTTCATATTTCCAAGGCTTTCGCGGCCACTTTCGTATTTCAGTTTTGTGAGATTGGCATTTTCCCTGCGTATCTTAAGAACCTTGTCATTGACTTTTTCCTGCTCCTGCTCTACAAGAAGAGTCATGAATTTTGAATACAGGGTTTTTCTTAATGAGGCTGATTCTATCTCATATGCTATTTTAGCCTGCTCATAGGTAAGTTTTGAACTGCGGTAACTGGAATTATTGCTCATGCTCCATAATGTTTCACTGGCCGATATTCCGGCGCTCCAGCTGCCACGGCCACCACCACTGAACTGGGGCCCACCGAGACTGTAACCATGGGAAAGTCCTATGGACGGAAGGTATGTATTGAATGCGTCCTTGTAATTGTATTCGCTCTGTTCAAGGCTTCTGCGCTTTGCATTGAGTGAAGGATTATTTGCCATGGCGGCCCTGACACAATCCTCCCATGTAAGCACATCGCCCGCCCAGACGGGGGAAACCGCCAGGAAAGACAAACACAATACAAGCGCAAGACCTGTATTGATTAGTGTTTTCATATTCACCATAATAAACGTATTTAGTAGGTTTTTATTGCAAGTTCTACTGATTTCTCACAAATTACTTTTACATTATATTAAATTTACTGTACGGTAAATTTTAAAACATAGAAAACAGATACTCATAATAAAGATTTCAGAACCGGATATTCCGCAGACAGACTGTCAGCCGGAAGCACACTGATAACCGCCATATATAGTTTTATGTAATTCTATGATATAATTATTATTAAGTTTTAGTACAAAGGCAGAATTATGAAAAAACTGGAAGGCAAAACTTTATCTGCTGAAATACTCGCTTCACTGCCCGCCCGTTGCGGCGCAGTAAAAGCCGTGCTTGGCCGTGCTCCTTCACTTGCGATAATAAATTTCTACCCGGTTTCGCCCTCTGGCGTATACGCCAGAAAAAAAGCCACCGCCTGTGAGAAAGCCGGTATTTCCGTAAAAATGTATGAACCTTCAGCCGGAATGCCGTATGAGGAATTCCGTGAACTTATCATTGAAACCGGCAAAGATACAGACATTGACGCAGTAATGATAGAAAGACCGCTGCCCGACGGTTTCGACAGGCAGGAAACCTGGGATATTCTTTCCGCGGAAAAAGATGTCGACGGACTTTCAACATTAAACGCAGGCCGCCTGTTCCAGATAAAAAAATTTGATGAAATAGAAAAAAAAGGTTTTTTCGTTCCATGTACAGCACTATCCGTAGTAAAACTTATGCAGTATCATGGTATTCAGGCCGCAGGTGCGCGGATTGCCGTGGCTGGCAGATCCTCTGTTGTAGGCAAACCTCTTGCACAGATGCTCACTGCGCTTAACGCCACTGTCACGCTGTGCCATACCGGCACAAAAGACATTCCAGCCATATTCCGGGAAAACGGAATAATAATATCTGCTGCAGGCAAACCAAAGTGGGTAAAAAAGGAAATGCTGCCTGAAAACGCCGTTCTGATTGACGTAGGGACGAACATGGATGAAAACGGAAAAATATGCGGAGACGTTGATCCGGGCTGCGCTGAAATATGCTCAGCAATGTCTCCTGTTCCCGGAGGCGTCGGGCCCTTGACAAAGGCGCTTCTGCTTGAAGCCGTAGTAAAAGCGGCTGAAAAAAAGATAAAAAAATAAAAGGACAAAAAGATGAAGAAAACATTTATCCTCACCTCCTTTATGATGATGCTCGCAGTTGCCTTTACCCCACTGCCAGTGCTTTATGCGCAGGAAGACCCGGTGGCGAATGACGATCCTCTTGTGGAAGGTCTGCCTGATGACGTTCCACAGACCGAAAAAAAGGCAGAAAAGAAACCGGCAAAAAAAGCGAAGAAAAAAACTGCAAAGAAAAATACAAAAAAAGCCTCAAAGAAAAAAGCCAAAAAGAAAAAGAAAATTTATGTAGACGAGTATAAATTCCAGACAAACGAATTCGAAGTGGAAAAAATCTCCTACAAATTCAACCGTGCAGGAGATCCGATCATATCGCAGAAAGCCGGAATAGGCAAGACAAGACAGTTCGGAAAAGATTATTCACAATACTGGAAAAACAATTCTGCCTCGCCAAGCATAAAGACAAATGCCTCAAAAAGCTCAAACAAGAAGTATCAGAAGCCGAATGCTTTTGATGATAATTCCAAAAGCAGGCAGAGCGACGAACTCACACTTCCGGACGGGCTTGGTCAGCCTAACGGGCTTATAGTAGTAGACCCGATCATAGAGAAAAGAGATGACGGCAGATAAAACCGCCTGCAATCAATGAAAGCAGACGCAGACTGGCCGGAGTTATTTTTCCGGAATTCATTCTATAATCCCGCCTCAGCCGAAGCCGTGAAAGCGGCCCCGGCTGAGGCTGATTTTTTATGCCGGGCAATGAAACTTGAAAAAGGAACATCCCTGCTGGATATATGCTGCGGACCCGGACGGCATGCCATAGAATTTGCCCGGCGCGGAATAGATGTAACCGGATATGATTTTTCCGCTGAATATCTTGACGAGGCCCGCATAAAAGCGGAAAAGAATAATTTAAACATAGTATTTGAACGTGGAGATATGCGCAGTATTCCATATATATGCCGTTTCGACGCAGCAGTCTCCCTTTTCAACAGCTTCGGATATTTTCAGGATCCTGAAGATGATATCAGGACACTGAAAGGAATATACCGCGCTCTCAGACCCGGTGGTATTTTCGCGCTGGACATAGTAAACGGCAGATATGTACGCGATTACACTGGCCCGTATGAAAGAACGGACCTGGGCAGCTTCTGGCGTATTGCCCGGACAGAACTTGACAAAGACGGCATGACCTGTGCCTGGACATTCATAGACAAAAAAACCGGAAAAAGCCGCAGTGCGGTATTCTTCAACAGACTTTATGACCAGCAGAGAATAAGCGACGCACTGAAAACCGCCGGATTTTCAGTACTGAAATTTTACGGAGATTTCAGCGGGGGCAGACTTAACGGAAAAAAAGACAGGATAATAGTAATTTCAAGAAAGAACACCGGGGACAAAAAAGAATATTCAACAGCGGCCGCCACAACAGTAAAAACAAAGATCAGGAAATATGCAAAACCCCGTACCATAAACAACATCACAGCCGGGAGCAAAGCAGGAAAAAGAAAAAAGGCGTAAGGAAATGACCGGAGAAAACACAGGTGGCGGTGCGGATAAAAAGGGCAGGTACGGTGACATGGCCGGAATCCCGGTAAGTGCGGATACGGAATACACTGTAAGGCCAATAGGAATAATTGAATCCTGCTTTCAGGAAAAATTCGCCACACCACGGCAGCCAGGCCTTGTAAAAAACTCTATTTCCACAATAAGGATTTTTCAGGAATACATACCTGGACACTCATTAAGCGGGCTGGAAGGATTTTCGCATTTATGGGTTCTTGGCTGGATGCATCTCAACACAAACAAAAGTTTCCGTCCGAAAATACACCCTCCACGGCTCAGGGGCGCGAAAATGGGAATTTTCGCCACAAGATCACCTCACAGACCAAATCCGCTGGCGATTTCCGTAGCAAAAATAGAAAAGATAGAAGGAAACCTTATACATCTCTCCGGTCTGGATTTCATAAACGGCACCCCGGTAATTGATATAAAGCCGTATCTTAAACTATGCGACTGCCTGCCGGAGGCAAAAGACGGCTGGATAGAAGAAAATTCTTTTCCTGAACTTGAAGTAGTTTTTACGGAACAGGCAGAAGAGGATCTGAAAAAATGCGGCAGTCCCGGTCTCAAAGATCTTATAACGGAAACACTTGCCAGCGATCCGCGCAACCGCAGGGATGGTACCCAGATGGGCGACGGATTTGAAATGGGATTTTTCATAGCAAATCACGATGTTCATTTCGCTGTAAGGGATGGCAAAGCCTGTGTTCTCAGAATAGAGACAGGAAAGAAATTTGAAAAAAAATTCCGCCGCGACAAAAGGCAGAAGCAGACAGAAACTGAATACAGAAAAAACAAGGAGAAGAAAATGAAAAAAATAGCGGTATTCACAGCATTCAGAGGATTTCGCGATGAGGAATATCTGGAACCGAAAGCGATTCTGGAATCAGCCGGCATACAGATAACCACTGTTTCGACAAAAAAAGGCGAGGCTTTAGGAAAACTGGGTGCAAAAATACAGACAGACTGCCTTATTTCAGATGTAAACACCGCTGATTACGACGCACTGACACTAGTAGGTGGCCCCGGAGCCCTATCGGAATTTGACAATCCAGCGGTTCACGCAATATTCACAAAAGCGCAGTCAGAAGGGAAAATAATAGGCGCAATCTGTATATCTCCCATGGTACTGGCGCACGCCGGCCTGCTCAAAGGGAAAAAAGCCACAGTATGGACAGACGGAAGCAATCTTGAGGATTTTAAAAACTGTGGTGCGGAATATACTGCAGCCGCAGTAGAACGCGACGGCAGAATTATAACAGCAAACGGTCCGGCTGCCGCAAAGGAATACGCCAATGCCCTTATTGATGCATTGAAATAAATATATCCGGTGGAATAGAATGAAAAACACTTTTTTTATCGTTTTATCACTTTTTCTCTGCGCCTGCACCTACAACACAGGTAACGGCAGTTCTGAAAACACAGACGGTTCCGTATATCAGGCCGGTGCAGCCGGGCCTTCTGAAAACACCATAAAAAATTCTGCCGCAACAGTTTTATCAGACAGCAGAAGCACAAAAGAAGAAGAAAGCTACTGTTCAAAAATAAGACGTTTCAAGGTGGCGCAGATAGGCGGGGATTTTGTTATCGCAGGAGAATGCAGCGACCTCCTTCCGGACAAAGTCTGTCTTGTACCTAAAACACAGTATGTTTATTTCAAGAAAAAGCAGCTGGAGAAAATAAACGTAAAAATTATATACGACGGTCTTATTTTCACAATACCGGAAAAGAAATGTGCCAGATTTACGGATTCATACACATACAAGACAAAAATAGACAATGTATCCGAACTTATTTTCGGTGAAAAATCAGACACTACAATTCCTGTTGCGGAAATAGCCGGAAGATACTGATTTCAAAAACTAAACCAGTTCAGGCAGAATACCGGTTACTGACAGGAAATCATCAAAAAATCCCGGATAGGATTTCCTGACGCAGTCCGGACCCTTTATTTTTATTCCATGGCAGACAAGGCTGGCTACCGTGGCAGCCATGGCCATACGGTGATCTTCCGCGGCATCAACAACAAATTCCGCTTTTTCGTTGAAAGGCCCTGATACAGACAGTACACCATTGCCGTATTCCGCTGTGGCACCAGCTTTTCTTATTATTTCAATCACCGCGGCAAGTCTGTCGGTTTCTTTTACCTTAAGTCCTTCCACACCATGAAACAACGCATGGCACCTGGCAGCGGCAAAAAGCACGGCAAGCAGAGGAATCTCATCTATAAGCGAAGGCACTTCCCCGGCTGATACTTCAACAGGATCAAGCCGCTGCGCGGGATAAAAATCCAGTGTTCCACACGGTTCCGCACTGTCAGTGGCATTACTGCGGAAATATGCTCCGGCCCTTTTCATGACATTAACAAGCCCGGTCCGTGACGGATTCAGTCCGGTTTTCAGCACACGCAGTGGAAGTTTAAGCAGCTGAGCCCCGGCTATAAAGGGCGCGGCAGAGGAAAAATCCCCCGGAATCTCCATGCGGCAGGCCTTAAATGGAGATTTCTGCACAAACCCGGTTTCCGCTGAAACCGCACGACGTGAGAATCCGCTGCCGTGAACCGATACCGTAAGTCCACTGCGCTCAACAGGAACAGAAAACATTTCAAGCATATTCTCCCCGTGGGTACGGGACAGGTACGGTTCCGTTATTTCCGTTACACCTACGGCAAATACCCCGGCGGACAACAGCGCACTCTTTACCTGCGCACTGGCAATAGGCATGGAATATTTTATTCCGTGAAGCGCCGCCGGTTTTATCCTGACAGGCAGCTTCATTTTTTCCGCAGTGGTTATATCCGCCCCCATAAGCCCAAGCGGTTCAATAACATACCGGAAAGGCCTGCTACGGAGCTGCGCGCTGCCGTCAATCTCAGCCTTCAGGCCACTTCCAGCAATTAATCCGCATAGAAGTCTGGCAAGTGCTCCGGAGGAACGGCAGTAAAGCGGTTTATCAGGGGAATGAAGTTTTCCCCCCCTTATTTCAATTTTTCCTTCCCGTACAAAAACATCAGCTCCCAATGCCCTGACACAGTCAAGAGCGGCTTCAGTGTCATCACAGAAAAGCGGATTTATTATTTCTGTTTTTCCTTCTGCAAAAGCCGCAAGCAGCACAGCCCTTATGGTTATGGATTTGTCCGGCGGAGGAGCATAAAGATGGAAATTACCTGAATCTTCACTCATTATCTTTTATAAATTCCGGCTTTCTGCCTTATCATGAAAATAATGAAGGGCTTCAATGTATGAACCGGCCCCCCTGCCCTTTATCTGAATTTCACACACAGGCGATATAACAGATACCTGCCGGAAAGGCTCGCGCGCGGAAATATCGCTAAGATGTACCTCTGCCGTGGGAATATTTACTGCTTCTATAGCATCACGCACAGCATAACTGTAATGTGTAAGGGCTCCCGGATTTATAACAATTGCATCCACAGTATCCGCGTATTCAGTAAGAATATCAATTATTTTCCCTTCGTAATTTGTCTGAAAGATAATTACTTCCACACCAAGCGCAGAAGCTTCCTTTTCTATCTCCGCATTAAGTTCTGATAGTGTCTGACTGCCATATATTTCCGGTTTTCTTCTGCCTAAAAAATGTATATTCGGCCCATGTATCACAAGAATTTTCATCTGGAAATTTCCTCATAAACCTGCCGCAGCAGATTCTCTTCCGTATTTTCTACCGTTTCAGTAATTCCATAATCCCGCAGAAGCACAAAGCGGTTTGAGGCCCCTGCTGCTTTCTTGTCCCTGCTTACAAGCGACATAAAGCGCTCAAAATTATTCTGCCAGCCGGCAATTTCAGGGAGAGAAAGAGAAGATACAAGTTCAAGCATTTCCGCTGCCTTGTCTGAAGGCAGAAGACCTTTTTTTTCAGAAAGAAGCACGGCGAAATGCAGGCCATGCGCAACTGCATAGCCATGAGGCATTGCTCCGTCTGTCATTATCTCAATTGCATGACCAGCTGTATGGCCAAGATTCAGTTTCTCTCTTATTGCAAACTGATCCCTTTCGTCCCTGCCTACCAGACGCAGTTTCATATTTACGCATATGGAAACACACATTTTCAGGGCTTCAGAATCTCCTTTCAGGACTCCCGGCACGGCTTCCCTAAGCGCACGGCCCTCCTCGGGCTGCATAAGCAGTGCGTATTTAACCAGCTCGCCCGCGCCGCTTCCAAGTTCCTCCGGCGGCAGCGTAGAAAGGAAATCAGTTTCAAGAACAAGTACCGATGGCTGCCAGAAACTGCCTATTATGTTTTTGCCGGCAGACAGGTTAACACCTGTTTTTCCTCCGGCCCCGGCATCTATCTGGCCCAGGAATGTTGTCGGCACGCTTATCCAGCGTATGCCACGCATATAAACAGAAGCTGCGAAACCAGCCGTATCTGTCACTGCGCCTCCGCCACAGGCAATAAGAACTGAATTACGTGAAAATCCATTTTCATAAAGAAAAGCGCAGAGTTTTTCCGTTTCCCTAATAGTCTTGGCATTTTCCGAATCCGGCAGGACATAATATTCTTTTTCTTCGGGCCAGGGGAAAAGCCTGTCTATTTTCTCATAAAAGCCGGCAGGCATATTTTCAGACACAACAAAAACAGCCCTGTCAGCCATACGGACAAGTGAACATTCCCCTAACGGATCTTTCATGCCGCTGCCACACACACCTTTCATAACCCTGGGGAAATTCTCCCTGAATGAAAAAGAAAAACTGTTGATTTCTCCGCTCATTTCACACTTCCGGTTCTATTGTTTCTGTCTGTACTTACAGACATACTGGCACTTATAATATGCAATAATTCCACGGCATTTCTTTCAATACTTCCACCATTATCATTGAATATCACCGGACATCTTCTGTAATAAGGCATACGGCGGGAGAGAAGTTTCTTTGTTTTTCCACAGATTCCGTCAATTGTTTCTTCCGGTTCTTTCCCGCCTGTACAGAGTTTAGGCCGTGATGCCGCACATCTGGCAAGCCTTTCACAAAGCACATTTTCCGCAGTATTCAGAAATATGCTTATGCCCCGTCTGAAAACATTTTCAAGTGCAGCATTGGGATATAAACCGCCGCCACAGGCGATAATTATATTTTTACGCAAAGACAGTTTTCTTAAAATCTTCCTCTCGCAGACACGGAAGAAACCGAATCCTTTTTCATTTATTATTTCACTGATTTTTATGCCGTATTCCTTTTCTGTTTCCTCATCCGTATCCGCAAATTCCCAGCGGAGTTTTTCAGCGAGAATGCGTCCGCAGGAAGTTTTTCCTGCGCCCATGAAACCGCAGAGAAATACCGGTGGAAATTTCCTCATTTCAGTCTGTTTTCCTCACCTGAAACAGAAATTACATTTCCGTGCCGCTGCCGCCAGACGGAAAGACGGGAAGAGATTTCATCAAGTGAATCACCGCCGAATTTTTCCAGTATGGCATTCAACGTAACAAAAGCGGCGGCTCCCTCGGCAGTTACAGCGGCGGCATATACAGCAGTTATATCCGATGTGGTGGAGCAGATTTCAGCAGCGGCGCCGGTAATATAATCCGACGTCCGCACCGTAACAGCAGTACCAGGCACCGGTTTTACAACACAGCGGATAATTATGTCCCGTCCATTACTGATTCCCCCGTCAATACCGCCAGTGCATTCCGGCGCCGCATTCATTACGGAACCGGGAATGTCTGCTATATCCACGCCGCCGCATGATATGCCTTTTACAGCGGGAATCGCGCCAAGTTCCTCCGCATACTCCGTGAAAAGACGACGGAATCCCTGCGAATACGATCCAAGACCGGCGGGTACGCCGCTTATCTTCAGGACAAATTCACCACCGGCAGTATCCCCTTTTGCCTTTGCATCTGCGATAATTTTTTCTGCTTTCTCCGCCGGCCTGTTATCACAAGGTCTTAAACTTTTTCCACCGAGAGATATTATCTCCGAATAAATTCTTATACCTGAAATTCCGCACATATACAGCGGAAAAGCAAAAAGCGCAGTTCTGACCACAGTCTCCCGTGCGCTGGCACGCTCCCTTACAAGAGAAGCATCTTCAAGTCCGTATTTTACCATTCCGCCGTAATCGGCATGACACGGTCTTATTATTCCTGAAGGTTCAGGCTTTTTCCGCGAGGAATTTTTAATAAGTACGGACAACGGGGCACCGGTAGTCCTTCCTTCATATATCCCTCCCGTTATTTTTACATCATCATTTTCCGTCTGCTGCCGCGTACTGCGGCCCAGGGCTGTACGTCTGCGGCGCAGCTGCTCCTGAACAAACATTTCAGACACAGGTACACCTGCCGGAAATCCATCCAGAATTCCGGTAAGCAGCTCACCATGGGATTCACCCGCTGTAAGATATTTCATCATCAGAAAATCTTCCTTCTTATAATTTCCCGTTCCGACTCTTTCAGAAAACCGGTTATATCCACCGGGATTCCGGTCCAGTAATGCAGACTAAGCACCGCCTGACGGAGCAAAAGTTCAGTACCGGAGATAATATGCAGTCCTTTTGCCCTGGCACTATGTAGAAAACCAGTTCCGCCGCTACGGTAGGGCCAGTCAATCACAAGTTTAACGGAGTCTGTAATAAATCCTTCCGGAACTTCACCGCCGTACATTCCCAGCGGGGTAGCATTTACAACTATGTCTGCCGCAGGAATTATGTCAGAACAGGCACAGCCGGCTGAAGACAGCTTTCCATCGCATACAGAATAATGAATTACGGAGATTTCCGTTCCTGGAAACAGGGAACGTAATTTTTCTGCTGCTTCCTCCGCACGGCCGTTTTTTTCCACAGAGGAACCGGAAGACACTTCGGTCATGCTTCCGCGGGAAGCAAATATTATATGCCCGAAGCCGAGACTGCAGAATACAGCGGCTGATGTACGCGCTGCCCCGCCACTTCCAATTATAAGCACTGTCTTTCCCGAAAAACAACTCTCCGCAGCAGCAGAAAATGAAACAGGTTTCCACGGAAGCGCCCCATGCGCACATATCTGCCCTGCGCCGGAAATTTTCTCCCGGGTGGCCCACATCAGGGACTGAAAATCAGTATTACAGCCTTCAGCCGGCAGCAGGCTGGAATATACGGATGAATCTTTCAGAAAACGCACGCAGTTTATATTGGAACATATTTTTATTTCAGGAGTTTCGTGCGTTATAAAACTACGCACCGCAATCTTATGCGGTACAGTAACATTAAAACCGTCATATTTTTCAGAAAACAGTTTTTTCAGTGTTTCCCCAGGCTCTTTATCACCCGCACACGGCTTCAGATCATAAACAAACTGCCGGCCCAGCATTTCAGAGAAAACGCTGAACAGGGCCGGCGATTTCGATTTCGCCACCGGATTGCCGATAAGAGCGAAACGATATGAACCCATAAATATCAGGAACTGCGCTTCTTGATAAGCGCAGCAATGGACTGCACGGTCATGGTATGCCGGCCATCAGTTTTTGCCTTATGCGGATCAATCTCCGCTTCTATCAATAGTCCATCTGCACCAACAGCAAGAGCATTTACGGCAGCGTCCGTAGCTGCTGCTGCGCCTTCCGCTGAATGACATGGATCTGCAAAAACAGGAAGGCCGGTAGCTTTCATGGCCGAACGCATCATGTCAAGATTTACAGGAAATTCAGAGCCTATTCCATCACCACGTTCACACAGTATCAGATCCGTACTTCCGTACTTCAGCAGATACTCCGCGGACAACAGCCATTCACGCAGTGTTGCGCGGGCTGTACGCTTAAGCAGCACAGGCATTTTAGACCGGCCGGCCTCTTTCAGAAGTTCATATGCCCTCATATTCCTGGCGCCTATCTGAAGCACATCAGTCACATCGGGCATCTTCTCTATCTGCCGTGGGTCGGTAACTTCCGTCACAAGTGGCAGACCTGTGATTTCCTTTGCTTTTTTTATTATGGAAACACCCTCAAAACCTATGCCCTGAAAAGCATATGGAGATGAGCGCGGCTTGAAAAGCGCAGCCCGCAACGCATGAACACCGGCTGTCTTAAGCGCCTGCGCGTCTGCCAGATATTTCTCCTCATTTTCCACAGAGCAGGGACCGCCAATAAAAACCGGTCCCCGGGAAAAATCAAAGAGACGGAATTTTTTCTTTGCCGCAACAGCAAGCGGACATTCCTCCCTGAGTTCCATTTCAACCCAGGACACACCGGTAAGCGCCTCCGCCGCAGGCACAAAATCAGCTGCGGTTTCAGGTCTGCAGTCTGTCACTATAACAGTGCTGTCGCGGAATTCCATTCTTGAGCCGGGGAAAAATCTGCCTATCAAATTCTTTACCGCGGATTTTGTACCGCCATCTGCCAATCTTCCGAAATGTATTTTCATAACTGCACCTTTTTAGACTGTTTTATAATCTCGGCATATACCGCCGCCACATTGTCTGCAAACTCCGGACCGGCTGCCGCTACGGCCCTGCGGAGAACCTCCGCTTCCCTTTCGGGATCACACACATTCTTTTTAAGTCTGTTTGCTGAAATATTTACGGCCAGACCGAAACGCCTTAAAAGCAGCGCAGTAATCTCTGAATCCGTAATATCTATTTCCGCACGGAGTTCCGCAAGCGTCCTGTTATCCATCATTAATAATTTTATTAAATATTTATAGAGATTGCTCAAAAAAATGAATATACGCGCATGGTTTTCTAAATTTCCTGTGCAGTGTCCGCATTTTTTATGCGCCTGGACCTGCTTATTTTCCGCATTACAGCTGCCTTTTTCACTGCTTTCCTGGCTTCCGTATCCTCAAAATAAGAACGATAGTAAATAAAAACCTTATGGCAGAAGACTTTTGCATAATAGGGTCTGTCATCTGCGGAATTAATCCGGTCTGCGAGCATTCTGGCGGTCTGTTCTGGTGTCTGCCCGTGCGGCAGGAACAGCATTATATTCCAGCCGGGCAGGGGATTATCCTGCCTGATCCTGGAACCTTCCGGCGCACCCACATAAAGCCATATATTCAGTGTACCGGCAAGGGAATTGTCTTTATGTCCTTCGGCACGGCCATCAAACTCAACGATACCATAAGCCCCATCTTCCGAAAGATAATTGCCTGTTATCCTTACCCGCTGTCCGTGGTCAAAAGACAATGCACTCAGATATGTCATTCTGTCTGCTCCGGGCAGTGCTTTTATCGAAACAGCGCCTGCCGCTTCCGGCATAATCAGCAGAAAAAAGGCGGTCAGCACCTGTACTGCTGATTTAAAAAAATCTGATTCATACATTGGCCGGAAAATTCCGGAATATAATAAAACTGCACTCATATTGTTCTCCTTTTACGGAACATTTGCGCGTTCCTATAAAGAAGTATAGCAGCCGTACCCGACAGCGTACTGTCGCATTTTTCAAAATGTAATAAATCAGGATTCAATCATAAATGATTATTTTCAGGGCCTTTTTAAGCCGTAGAGATGCTGAAACAAATTCAGCATGACGGGAGTACAGGTTTTATGTTTAATTATCTGTTTTGTGGCCCGCGGCAAGCTGGCCGCACGCGGCAGATATATCGGCACCTTTCTCAAGGCGCAGATAAGTGCGGAATCCGGCGTCCATAAGTCTCTGCTGAAAATTCTTTGCCTGCGCTATGCGGTCAACACCTTCAGCTGGTACTCCACGGTTCACCGGTATAAGGTTGACACGGCAGTCAATACCGTCAAGCAGCCTTATCAGACTGTCCGCATCTTCAAGCGAATCATTTACACCTTCAAATAGTATATATTCGGCAAGAATCTGTGTCTGCTTCGCAGTAACATAACGCCTTACAAGTGACAGTACCCGGCTTATCGGGTATTTTTTCTGCATGGGAGCTATCTTCTCCCTTTTCTCATCGGAAGATGTAATTACAGACACTGCCAGTTTTATCTTAAGATCAGAACTGATAAGCTCTTCTATCACCGGCATTATGCCAACTGTGGAAACAGTTATTTTGCCCTGTGAAAAAGAAAAAGCTTTAGGGTCGGAAAGAATTAGAATTGCCCTTTTCACATTATCCCAGTTCAGAAAGGGTTCTCCCATACCCATAAAAACTATGCTGTCTATATGCCCGGCTTCTGCCAGAACCGTTTTGAACTGGGAGATTATTTCCGAAGGTTCCAGATTTCTGCGGAATCCCAAAGCCCCTGTTGCGCAGAATTTACAGCCGCAGCTGCAGCCGGACTGTGATGAAACACAGGCTGTGGTTCTGCCATCCTTTCCATGCAGAAGCACACATTCCGCAGGCGCTCCGTCCTCAAATGTAAGAAGAAACTTTACTGTTCCATCCCTGGAGGATATTTTCTTTTCAACTGAAGGTTCCGGCGCCACCGGATATTTCTCTGATATTTTTTTCCACAGCTTTTCAGGAAGGGAATTCAATTCTCCCTCACGCCCCTTGTAATATCTCAGAAAAACAGATGCTGCCGCCGCTGGTTTTCCACCTAAAATACGTATTTTTCTTTCCAGTTCCGCACGGGAAAAATCGCCTAAGTTTGTTTTATGCATTATTGTCCGGTTTATCAGGGTTTAAGTTTCCATTCACCCATTATATCAGGATAATTGGAAAACACTGCGTCTGCTCCATCAGCCTTCAGTCTTTCCGCATCTTTTCTACTGTTTACCGTGTAAACATAGCAGTGCAGCCCTGCCTCTCTTATGAGTGCTATGTTTTTTGCAGTAGCGGTTTTTATATGTATATGAAGATTGACCGCCTTAATCTCTTCAGCTTTTCTGATTATGCGTCCCGGCATTATGGACTGAACACCATGAACAAGCAGGCCTATATCCATATTTGGTGCAAGGTCTCTCATTCTTTTCAATGTGTCAAAATCAAAACTTGAAACAAGAATCCTATTAAGAAGGTTTCTTTTTCTTATTATCTCAAGCGTCTGTCTTTCTATTCCGGGATAAACATTACCATCATTCTTTATCTCGACATTAATAAGCTCCGCTTTTTCTCCCAGGGTATCAAGCACTTCCTCAAAAGACGGAACACAGTGGAAGTCAGCGCCTATGAAAAAACAGGCAACATCTATTTTCCTCAGCTCCTCAAAAGTCAGCCCGGCTATGGGAATTTTTTTCTCCTGGCGGTTAACGACATAATAATTATGATTTACAACAAGCACTCCGTCTTTTGTGCGGTGCAGGTCAAACTCGAAATTCACTGCGCCCATATCAAGGGCAAGACGGAAAGCATCCAGAGTGTTTTCAGGTGCATACGCCGAAGCGCCGCGGTGTGCTATTATCTTCATATGCCGCTTCCTTTTACAGAAAAATCCTGCTTATTTCAGAAAAATATTCTTCTTTGTATACGAAACCATACATTTTGTCCCGCTCTGTGCCTGGGCCGTGAAAATCAATCCCGGCCGTAACGAACAGGCCAAATCTGGCGGCCAGATTTACAAATTCCCGTGTAAGCGTATTGCTGTGCGCGGGATAAAAAGCCTCAAGACCGGCAAGTCCGGCATCTTTCCATTTTGCCAGTTCCAGGTGCGTTGCTGCGCAGCCTGGATGAGCCAGCACTGGCAGCCCGCCCGCCGCCCGCACTGCCGCACAGGCTTCTTCAACTGAAGGCCCGTTGGGTGGAACATAAGCAGGCTTTGACGGGGCAAGATAGCGTCTGAAAGCCTGGCTTCTTGACGGAACTATCCTGCGCGCCGTCATAATATCCGCCACATGTGGACGGCCTACTGTTTTTCCTTCAGGAACAGGAAGATCCTCAAATTTTATCTCTATGCCCTGTTCTTTAAGCAGTGCAAGAACCTTTTTTATTCTTTCAGCCCTTCTTGACCGGTATCCTTTGAGAATCTCCCGGAATTTTTCATTGTTTGGGTCTATTCCGTATCCCAAAAGATGCAGATTCTCATAAGGACTGCAGCTTATCTCTACGCCATAACAGTAATGTATTTTCTCCTGTTTAAGCGCCTCTTCCATTTCACCCCAGCCATCCATTGTGTCATGATCCGTAAGAGCAAAAAAATCGATACCCGCTTTTTTTACGACACGGGCAAGATGTTCCGGGGCGAGTGTGCCGTCCGAAAACGCAGAATGATTGTGGAGATTTATAAAAGGCATAAAGATAAAAGGCGGCAGACGAATAAACGCCGGCCGCCTGACTGCTGGGTCCGTTTATTCAGGCAAGTACAACCTCTTTCACTTCAGGGACAGCATTTTTCATATTTGCTTCAACATATCCCTTGAGTGTGGCCATTGCATGAGGACAGGTGCCGCAGTGGCCTGTAAGTTTCACCTTTACGATACCGGTCTTTTCATCGATGGAAACAAGTTCTATTGAACCGCCGTCGGCCTGAAGCGCCGGCTTCAGCTCGTTTATTATTGCTTCTACTTTTTCTTTCATTGTGATTACTCCTATTATTAAATTATACAAATTATGAATACCACGGTTTTTATCCCTGAATAATGTGCTAAAATAGGGAAAAGGACATAAAAGCCCTAAAACAAAAAAGAGGTATATCATGAAATTATTCAGACTTCTGCTTATTTCACTTTTTGCTCTTCCCGCAGTAGCTGCTGCCGGAGAAGTGCTTGACCCGTTCTATGCACCTGACCCGGGACATATTCTTTCAAAAACTTCCGTCACGGCACAGAAATTCAAATATGACGGAGGCGCCAAATTCAATACAACCCAGCTAATGGAGACAATATATTATGCGATAGACCCAAGCTGGACATTGTTCCTTGACGGTTCGAACACATGGGTAGATCCCGAAATCGGTGGAAAATATGAGATAAGAAGCTGGGACGCCGGTATCGGATATTTCTTCATGCCGACTGAAACAACTTCCCTGGACCTGGAGCTTTATTACACAGAAAGCAAACCGGAAGATGCGGATATTTACAAAACACTGTTTTTCTATGGCCGTTATGACTTTATGAAGGACAATGATGTAAAGCCATTCATCGGGCTTACTTACGCCCGTGGCCTGCATCAGATCACAAAAAGCGATGACAGCATAACCGCTTTTGCAGGTGCGTGGAAGAAATTTGACAATGTACTGCTAAGAGGTGATGTGATTACTGACTATGATCCTGACGAACCGGAAGCAACGGATATCAGCCTCAGACTTGAAACCGGTTATCAGTTCAATGAAAAATTAGCCATTGATCTGTATGGTTCCTATAATGTGTACAGCCACTATCAGCAGGCTGCCGATCTTGACAGCAGTTTTGGCGGCGGCATTATGGTAAGATACGAGTTCTGAAAAATAATTCAGCAGGGAGTTTAACAAAATGTCCAGATTCTGTCCAAATTGTGGCAAGCCTTTGCATAATGACCAGGATGTCTGCCTTTCATGCGGAAAAAGCGTAGCCGGGGCCAGACACAATAAAATAGCTGCCGGTATTCTCGCGATATTCCTTGGCGGATTCGGAATTCATAAATTCTATCTTGGTCAGGCAGGCATGGGCATATTATATCTTGTGTTCTGCTGGAGCGGAATAACCGAAATAATAGGAATAATAGAGGGAATCATATATCTTTGTATGAGCGACGAGGATTTTGCCGCGAAATATCATTAGATAATTCCGCAGACACACAAAAGACACATAAAAAGGAGAGCTTTCCGCTCTCCTTTTTATTTATTCTTTTTTATGTGTTCCGGCAGATTTTAAGCCGCAGAAATATGATCAGCCGGTTCCTGCCCGGACTGCCCGGCTTTTTTGAAGCAGTGACTTAATTTCCCATATCTTTTATTCAGTTTCAGAAGCCGTGGTATCTTCTGCGGAACTGTTCCCGGCTTTAACATCAGAAGATTCAGTCTTCTCATTTTCAGAGGAAAATTCATTCTTTTCAGTGTCTGTCATATCAGGATCCGGGGACTCGCCATCCGCACCGCAATATCTGAAAGCAAGCATTGTTATATCATCGGCCTGCGGCGCTCCGCCGGAAAAAACATCTATTTCCTTCTTTACATTAAGACAAAGCTGTTTCACGGAAAGACCTATACCCATTTCAACAGCCTCGAAAAGCCTGTCATTTCCAAAAAGCACGGAAGATTTGTTAACAGCCTCGGTAACACCGTCTGTATAAAGATAGACAACATCGCCCGGATTAAGCTGAACCTTGTGCGCGCGGTATCTGACTCCAGGCATCCCGGCAAGCACAAGACCGGATTTTTTTCTGAGCATTTCTATTTTTCCGTCATCACGTATTATAACAGGAGGATTATGTCCCGCATTCGCATATGAAAGTTCTCCTGTGGAAAGATTAAGTACTCCCATCCATACTGTAACAAACATTCCCGCGTCATTATTTTCACAAAGTTCCTCATTCACCTGCGCAAGAACATCGGACACGGACATTCCTGTTTCGGCATAGCTTTTAAGCAGCGTTTTCGCCCTCATCATAAACATGGCCGCCGGAATACCTTTGCCGGAAACATCGGCAATCAGGAAAACTATCTTTTCTCTGCCTACGAAATAGAAATCATAGAAATCCCCTCCAACTTCCTTTGCAGTATCCATGGAAGCGTAAATATTAAAATCCCTGCGGGATGGAAATGGCGGAAAAACGGACGGCATGGCCGAATGCTGTATGGTTCTGGCAAAAGAAAGTTCGGCATCAATACGCGCGGAGGCATCCGCAATATATTTTTTCAGTGTCTCAACAGTGGAATTTATATCGTCCGAAAGTTCCTCGAACTCTATATTGTCACGTACATTTACAACTTCCTCCAGATTGCCTCTGCTTATCCTGCCGAGCGATTTGTTTATACGTCTTATATTATCCACAACTATTTTCTTTATCAGCATGTAGATAAGGAAGAAAAGCATACAGAAAATCATGAATTCCATGGCGCCTATGGTTAAAACAGAAAAATTTCTGTAAAGCTCTACTTCCGACTTGGGAATAACCGCAATTATGCGGAAACCTTCAGCGTTCTGGTAAAGAACGTATGACGGAATATCATAAACAGTTGCCTTGAATATCTGATTCTCTTTTATTTTCTCTTTATCTATCCATATTCCTGAAGAAACCAGATTTCTGCCGGTATGGCTTTCACGGCTGTCTGTATGCAGTTCCGAAACAATGGTCCAGTTTCTGTCAGCTATTATAAGTGAACCCGTTCTGCCTATATGACGGTTCCTGACCACACGGCGTATTTCCATTTCTATATCGCGCTGAAAATTCTCTGCGTCATATCCAACCTGCACGAAACCGCCGTTGTAAAAAGTAATTCCGGCATATTTTCTCGATATGTTTTTATCATATGAAACAGGCTGATACTGCTGTACATATTCCTTTTTTCCGCCATCTATAAGAACCATGAACTCGGCAGACTGCCTGCCGTTTCTCATATCATAATTCAGAAATTTGTCATATGTACTGGCTGTTATTATCCCGTTTTTATCAATAAGATTTATTTCTGCTACATCATATTCTTTCGCCAGTCCCTTAAGCATATCACTGCTTATTCTGTCATGCTGGTTAAGGCGCAGAACTATTCTTCCGGCAAGTTCAAGAAGATTGCTGTCCGATGCATCCTGTATGTCGTTTTTTACATCATTTATATTGAGGTAAAGCATGGCAGCAGCTGTTTTCTTTACCATTTTTGTCTGAATAATCCATAATAATGCAGTAGTGAAGGCAAAAGCTATAAGAATACATATCAGCAGTCTGCTCTGGAAAATACGGGATATTTTTCTTTTAGACATATCAGATCCTTTTCAAAAAAACACTGATTCCGGCCCGGCAGAAGACTTATATTTAGCGGCAGAAACAGGCTGGTATAAATCTGTTATGGTTATCTTAAAAACCATAACAGTGTTTTTTTATAATACAAAAAATATAACAGTTTATAAAATTATAATAAAACCTCCCCCGTTACTTTCTGTACAGGGGAGGTTCCGGTTTTAATGCCACAGAGGCCTTATTCACAACCTCATGCGGATTACATTTTTTCCGGTGCGCTCACTCCAAGCAGGGCCAGTGTTCCGGCAAGAACTTTTTTTACCGCTTTCAGGATATACAGCCGTTTGGACGTTTCCTTCATGTTTTCAGGGTCAAGAACCTTGTGTTTGTCATAAAAGGAGTGGAACAATGCGGCAAGCTCCGTTAAATATGTGGTTATATGATGCGGCGAGAAATCGCGCACGCAGTCTGCAAGAACACGTTCCAGCCACATGAGTTTTGCCAGAAGCGCGCGCTCCTCGGCATTAAGTTCCGCTTCATCAATATTAAACGCAGTGTCCGCATCTATGCTTTTTTCTGCGGCATTGGCGAATATGGAACATATTCTTGCGTGAACATACTGTACATAAAACACCGGATTGTCATTTGATTTCTTCTTTGCCAGATCCACATCAAAATTCAGATGAGTATTCGGGCCTCTTGAAGCGAAGAAGAAGCGGCAGGCATCAAGCCCCACTTCCTCAACGAGATCCCTAAGGGAAATGAATTCGCCTGCGCGTTTTGACATTTTTATAGTCTGCCCGTCGCGCAGCAGTGCCACCTGCTGATGAATTATAACGCGGAAAGTTTCCTTTCCATGTCCAAGCGCCTCAAGCGCGGCGGCAAGCCTGGCCACATAGCCGTGATGATCTGCGCCAAAAATATCTATGGCCCTGTCAAAACCGCGGGCGTATTTATTCAGGTGATTGGCTATATCATTAAGAAAATAAGTGTTCCTTCCGTCGTTTTTTACAAGAACGCGGTCCTTGTCATCAGAACCTAATTCAGACGAAGCGCCAAACCACACAGCGCCGTCCCTTTCGTAAGAAAGTCCTTTTTTCTTTATGTCTTCAAGCGTTTTTTTGGGAATGCCCTGCTCATGCAGGGAGGATTCCAGAAACCAGCAGTCAAAATTCACGCCGAAAAGCTTCATATCCTCTTTATGGCGGTTCAGGATTTTTTCCACCGCATACGATGAAAACTGTTCCTGTGTCCAGCCCGCAGCATCCGGGGGAAGCTGCTCCGCCATGGTTATAAGATAATCGCCGTGGTATCCGTCTTCGGGCGGTTCCTGCTTATTATATCTTGCCTTAAGGGAAGCTCCCAGCCTTTCCACCTGATGCCCTACATTGTTTACATAAAATTCCGTGGATATGTCTTCGCCCAGCGCGCGCATTATGCGGGCCATGCTGTCTCCGAGCGTCGCTCCCCTGCCGCTTGCAAGGTGCATGGGGCCAGTGGGATTGGCAGATACAAATTCCAGAACGGTTTTCGGCTTTTTGGAGTTTTCCGCCGCATTTGCCGCAAAATATCCCGGCTTTGATATTTCAGGGGCTTCTTCAAGCAGGAATCTGTCGGAAAGGTTTATGTTAACGAAACCTGGCCTGGTTGCCCCGCAGGAAAATTCTCCTTTAAGTGCGGCGGCAATCTCTTCGGCAATTTTAAGCGGCGGCTTATGCAGGATTTTAGCTGCCGTCAAAGGCCATGAAAGGGAAACGTCGGCTTTTATATGCGGCGGCGGAACCGTAAGCGCAAAATTCTTTACGGATTCTTCTCCGAGAGAAAAAATCCGCATTGTCTGTTGTTTTAAATCTTTTTCCAGTTCTGATAATTTCATAGTTATATTAATTCATCTTCCTAAATGTCAAAAAACTTGCTTCTGAATCAAATGATCTTTTCACAACAAGTTCTTTTCTGTCTTCTGAAAAACTGAAAACAGCTTCAACAGGACACCTGTCTGAACGCAGATAAACTCCCGTCATTGTATTCTTATTAAAATAGAATTTTACTTCTCCTTTATAAAAGTCATAATTCGGGGAAAAAGAATCTTCCTTTATTTCAAAATAACTCATGTTCCGTTTATGTTCAGCAAGACCTTTGCCTATACTATTAACAACGGCAACAATATATTCCCCAGAGGAATATAAATACAGTTTATAGAAATCATTTTCATAATTTCCAGCCAACTCTTCCCTGGTTCCGTCAGGGGGAAAAGATTTTTCTGTCTGAAGCCATATATTTTCCGTATTGTTATTCTTTTTTCTTAGAAAAAGTCCTTCCTGCTTAAATTTATAATCTGTATAATAAGCAGTATTTATTCCCGTCCAGAAATCAGGAACAACTGAAATTCTGTCAGACTTTGAAACTAATGAATATGCGGTCACCAGAATATCAGATCCTATATTGTATGCAAAATATGCCGAATTTTCAGGATCTTCATATGGCCCAGTAAAACCTGATGTTCCAAGTATTTCATAGTCTGAAAATAGTTTTTTATATATGCCCATAACATTTGAAGTATTATCCTCAGTATTATAATCGGTATAATACTTACAGACAAAAGATTTATGTCCATTGGAGAAACCTGTATAATCCAGGTCATTAGATCTCAAGTCGCTTTCTTCAGGAATAAATGCGACATTCTGATTAAATGTTTCTGTATGTCTTGTTACCGGCATTTGGCATGAACAGACAAAAAACAGAATAATCAGACAAAAACTATTACATAAAAGATTTTTCATAAAAAAAGCACTTGCAATAAAAATATTCAGAATCTCCGCATAATTTTTAACTGCAAACCCCGGAAACAAATTCAGGGTGACGGCCAAAAAATCATTTCACTATTCTAAATATGGCAAAAAATGAACTTTAAATACTAATCGCTAACTGCATAAAATTGAGTATCAGTCCAATTTTTGCGGCGGTATTTTTCAAAAAAACATTATTCCGCTTTCTTCGTGGATTTGCGCACGGTCTTTTTCGCAGCTGCTTTTTTAGCGGTTTTTGCTGCTTTTCCGGCAGATGAAGTTTTTTTCACTGCCTTGGCAGTTTTCTTCTTTGCAGCTGTTTTTTTTGCCTTTGCTTCTTTTTCCGCTTTCTTCGCGTTTTTCTCGGCTTCCTTCATGGCTTTCAGTTCCGCTTCCCAGTCTATAAGCACCGCTTCCTCATAGACATGATCCAGATCATAAAATTCCGCGGCTTCCCTGTCAAAGGAATGAACTATAACTCCGCCATAATCCTGCACACGCCATTTTTTGCTCTGCATTCCGTCGCGGTTTAGAATCGCCATATCTTCTTTTTTAAGGCGGTCTTCCGTTTCCTGCATTACTGCTTCAAGCTGCGGGCCGGATTCTATAACGGACATAACTATATACTCCGCTATTACGGATTTTCCGCACAGGTCCAGAACTTTTATGTCCTCAGCTTTCTTTGAGGAGGCAGCATCTGCCGCTATCAGGGCTATTCTTTTGAAATCTTCTTTTTCCATTTTGGTTGTTCCTGTTTTCACAAAACAAATGGCGGGATTTTCCGCCTTTATTTATATTATATCAATAACAGGCCTTTTGAAAATAACAGCCAGCCGCCATAAGATTACAGATAATGCACATTAAGCCACATCATTCGTTTCCCGCCATATGACCCTGTGTCCTTTTTTGCTGGTTATATGACCAGCATAATGATAAACATGGGCATAGACGAATATGTGGCAGAGCGCAATTATGAGAAATACGGACAGGACAAGAAAACTACCCTAATTGATATAATATTGAATGAAAAGATTAAAAAGAGGGTGGAGGAAGAAGAATAAACATCTCTAAATAGCTACATCGGGGTTGAAAGCCTTGTTTATTACCGTACTGACAACATTAAACCCGATGTTCAAAAACATTGTATCAGTGCCAAGCGAGGAAATGTAAAAATGGACTTTATCCTGATAAAAACACTTAAAGGTGTCAAAATTGATGAAAATAATCAGCCAGATTTTGATTTACGGAGAAAAGATCTGGTTGATGTTTACCATTTCAGCTGCGATGATGCGGACAATATGGCAAAAGATATGGTTTGGGATTACAATATGACCGATGGCCTTAAACTATATCTTGACATAGGCGAGCTGGAGTACTTCAATGCGGAGAATTGCAAAATATTAAAGCCGAGGATAGGAGAACGGCTGAAAAAGCCTATTGACCCAAGGCTAAAAGAGCTTTACACTGTTCTGCTGGACTATATTTCCCGTGCCATAGAGTACAATACCGGCGTATGGATTGATCTTTAAGGAAAACGCAGATTAAGCCTGCTATCCGTCATTCCTGGTGTCCGGCCTGTAAGGCAATAACAGCATAGTATGCTGTTATTAGGACGGGAAAACACGAAGCTGCTCGCTTGCATGCAGCGTAGTGGCATACCTTAAACAAGGCGGGAATCTCTACAGTATTAACCTACACCCGATTACTAATTTCCGCTTTTCGTTGCACACGCAGCTACAGTTACACAGGTTCATCAGAAATGTCTAAAACATAATTCTTATCTAAAATTCTATGATGACACCTGTATCAAGCTCTGCCGCTCTTGAAACATAGTCCAGCAGAACCTCGTACATTTCCTTTATCCGCGGTGAGGCAGGGTGTTTAAGGCGTTCCTCTATGTTCTTTTTAAGCCTTCTGCAATGTCTGGCATTGAAAAACTCCACATCTCCATAATCCAAGGTCTGTATTGTGCCTTTGTCAACTTCATAGCCATAACAAAAATCCTTGCAGAATTCGTCATTATCATAGACGTTAAAGCGATATTCTTCAGCTTTTTCTTCATCATAATCAGGAATCCAGTGCTTTGGATCTTCTATAACATTTTTTATAAGTGTGAAGTGCATTTTACATTTCCTCTGTTGCGTATTACCGTACCAGCAACATTAAATCCGATGTATAAAAACATAGCATCAGGGCCAAGCGGGGACAGATTATGACGGTTTCACTATGTTATTTTAATTCCAAATCCCAATTTAACTGCTTTGGAATATCCCTTACGCCATACATTACACGGGTTGACGGGTAATGTTTACTGTATATTTCATTTAGAAATTTCCTTGCGAATGTCCGCAAATGCTTTTTCGGCAGGCTCTGTGTGGCCTTCAATATAATCCCTGTACCCTTTTTCTATTTCGGCATTAATTTCTTCTTCGGAAAGAGCCGCCATTGCGACAGGAACATTTTTCGGCAGCCTGACCTCAAAAGGCAGACCTTGATTTAGTATTATCTGCTTGTAAAAAATGTTTATTGCATTTGATGCCGTCATGCCAAGACTGGCAAGTATTTTTTCAGCCTGTTCCTTTACTTCAGGCTCTATTCTTGCGTATAAGTTTGAGGTTTTTGCCGCCATATTGCCGCTCCTTTTTTTAATGCAATGTGCGTACAATGTCAATGCAATGACCGCTCTGCCATCTCCCTATACCGCCTCATCAGGAATGCTACGCACTGGGGTTCGCTGGTGGTTTTGATGTCTAGGCCGTAGGCCTGCATTACGGTCTTGTCATTGGCACGGTGGGCGGCAAGAAGTTCCGGCGGCATGGCCAGTGGGTCGTACAGGTCAGCGAGGGTGTCCTTGGGGTAAAGCTTTCTTGCGTCCAGTATCATTTGGGCGGTCTTTTCTATTTCCGCCTTTTGTTTCTCATTACATTCAGGCCATGGGAAATTGTTGTAAACTATGTCCTTTGAATACCTGTACCGCATTTCCAGTCTGCCGCATACCGCCCTCATCCAGGCATTATGAACATTGCTCGTCAGAATACCGAAATGGTACAGGGTTGCTCCTGGGATAATTTTGACGGCATTGCTGCATATTGTTTCCGGCGTTAAAAATCCTATTGGAACATATCGCCTGTTTTCAGAAGAAGTTTCAGGAATTAGAATGTAATTCTCATTCGGCATATTTTCAACGTGAAATCTCGTCGGTTTTTCCGCCAGCTTGCGTGTTCCGGCACTTTTGCTCGCAAGACGGTATTCATGCACTGCCTTTATCCTTTCCATGCAGCGTGGCATTGCCCTTAATTCCGACGGAGAGCAGTCTCCAAGCCATAAACAGTACCGTTTTTTCCCATTTATAAATTCCTCAGAGCCTACCCAAGAATGAAAATATTTTGCGGCAGATGGTTCTTTCTTCAGAAATTCGTTTTTTTCTTCTTCTGTGAAAAGATAAAATCCTCCGTCAATCGGCTTGTTCCCTATGCCAATTTCCGGAACTTCGCACAAGGGGTGCTGCCTGCTTTCCACGAAAAAATCATCTGCGTCTATAAGATAGGCATTGATGTTTGAGGCGACAATCCTGTTTTCGCCGTCGTAAATTGTTTTCGGCTTGTTATTTTCCGTGCAGGAAAAGCCGATTATCACGCAGTGAACGTGTGCCTTTCCGCTGGATTCGCTGTCCCACCGGAATGTACGCCATGCAAAATCAATATGAATACCGCTTTCAAAAAGAGGCTTCCAGAGAATTGCCGACTGCTCGCCCTGCGTAATGCTGTTGGTAGAAACGAGGGCGGTCTTAATTTCCAATCCCCTCATAAACTCCGTGGCTTTTTTGTACCATCCGGCGACATAATCCAGGTTTCCGATATTTTTCCAGTTTTCGCCAAAGACGCTTAAAAGCTCGTCTTTCTGTTCTTTTGTCATTAACCTTGCACCCACAAACGGCGGATTGCCCATTATGTAGTTCAGCTCATTCGGACTGACTACGGAGCGCCAGTCCAGCCGCAGGGCATTGCCCTCAACGATATTCGCATTGGTTTTCAGCGGCAGAAAGTCCATTGTCTTCTGCATTATGTCTTCCGTTTCCCTCATCATCTGGCTTTCCGCTATCCATAATGCCGTTTTTGCCACTGCCACTGCGAAATCGTTTATCTCTATGCCGTAAAACTGGCTTATATGCACCTTTATCGGGTCAAGAATGTCACCCAAAAGCCTTTCATTGCCGTAAATCAGCTTCAATGCCTCGTTTTCCAGACGGCGAAGACTCAAATATGTTTCCGTGAGGAAATTCCCACTTCCGCAGGCCGGGTCAAGGAATTTCAATGACGACAATTTGTTCTGAAACTTCAGCAACTGGTTTTTGTTTTCTTTTTTCTGCTTCGGTGTCGTATTCTCGCTGACATTTGCGGCTATTTCGTCAAGTTCCGCCTTTAATTCGTCAAGAAAAAGAGAGTCAATGGCCTTGTGAATGTTCTCAATGCTCGTGTAATGCATTCCTCCCTTGCGGCGTGTGTCCGGGTTAAGAGTGCTTTCAAAGACCGCTCCGAATATCGTCGGGGAAATGCCACTCCAGTCAAATTTCGCACTTTCAAGCAGTATTTGCTTTATTTCTTCGGTAATTTGAGGAATTTCTATGCCATTCTTGCCTTTTATCGCGAACAATCCGCCATTTACATACGGAAACGATGCCAGTTCCTCGGACAGATACATTGCCTTGCGGCTGTCTTCCGGCGTGTCAAGCACTTCAAAAAGGTCTATCAATGCACGGCGCATGTCCTTTGGCTCGTATTGTCCTATATACCTGCTGAAAGAATCATTCTGCCTGAAAAGCCCTGCATCTTCAGCATAGAGACAGAAAACAAGACGCACGCACAGAATGTTCAGGCTTTTATATGTTTCAGCGGAATCAGGATTGTTGTACTGTTTAATAAAAGCGTCGTAAATCCTGCCCACATATTCGCCTGCTTTTTTGGAAAGTTCCTCTTCCACAGTCGGGGCATTGGCCTTTTTCTCCATGATGAAATCAAGGAAATGGGAATGATTCTGCATATTCTCAATGCTGAATTTCTGCGGCGTGGGAACCCTTGCGTTCATGTCATAAACCCATATTTCCGCAAAATTGCTTGTGATTATCCAGCGGGCTTTTTCGTCGTAAGGCAGATTGTCATTGTACCGCTTGGCCTGCTCGTAGGGCGTAAGGGAAATGCCTCCGCTCTGGGCGGCTTTTCTTTCCAATGCCACGCCGAGGGATTTCTGCTCAATCAGAACCCTGGTTTCGGGAATGTAGGCATCAATTTTCTTGGTATTGCCGTCAACAATGACCTTTTTCTGAAAGTCAATGCGGTCTGTGGCATTATCCATGCCCAGAATACGCTGCAAAATATCCAGCCAGTAGGAGCGGTCATCCTCGTCCTCCCTGCCCTTTCCATGCCATTTCTGAATGAACTGGCGAGCCTGTTCCCTGCGTTCTGATTCGGTCATAATACGGTTAAATCTCTTTTTTTAGCTTATTTCTGTATTTTTCACTCTGTATTATATTGAGAATCATAACAAAACCTGCATAAATTCGCAATACTACTGCGAATTTTTACAAAACCTGTCAAAATTCGCAGTAGTACTGAGTTTTTATAACACAATTTCTGCGCTCATTGCCAGGCAATGTTTTCTGATATAACATTTACAGGGGTATAAACTTATGAGAATAAAATATAGTCTTAACAGGCAAAACATAATCAGGGCATAAAAAAAGCGGGAAAATTCCCGCTTTTTTTACCGGCATAATATTATTACAGCGCAAACCTGTATTTTACAAGAATATTCACGGCATTCAGATTATTGCTTTTGTTATTTTCCACCTTAACCTTTGGCAGTGAAGAATATCTTACTTCAAAATTCCATGAAGTCACAGAATAACCCAGGCCGGCATAATAGGAAATACCGCCGTCGGAATAATCCTTGTCACCATTAGTAAGCCCGCTGGATTTCACATTTGCTTTCACGACTGAATATCCGATGCCTATAGGAAAATAGAATCTGCTGTCGCCAGGTTTTATTCTTGCCGCAGCTGTTATGCCATAGCTTTCCGGGCTTACCTCAAGTTTCTGCGATCCCATGGCTGTAAACAGGTTTTCTTCCTCGCCGCCGTAGAAAGTGTAATCAAGACCAAGCCCCAGGGACAGATTATCATTAATCTGCGTAAGCAGTTCCGCGTTTAGGCCAAAACCGGCATTACCCCATGAAACATTGTCATTTGTCAGACCCTGAAGTCCTGTATCATTTACCGGTATGGCCAAACCCACACCTATGTCCAGTTCAGAATACTGCTGAGAATATGCTGCGGCAGGAATCATTAAAGCTATTGCGGCTATGGCTAATATTTTTTTCATGACATTTCTCCTTTTTGTTTTTACATTCAGGAACACCAGCTGCCCTGGTCTTTTCACTTATTATACATAATAGGAAAAAAGATACAACAATGCTTCATCAAAACATGAAACACGCAGGTTAACGAAAAAACATTCTTCATATAATACAGGGAAGGACGGTAAATAAATATCCGCCGGCCTGGCCGTGTGTTTCCGGACAATATAAAAACGCCGGGAAATAATGTTTTCCCGGCGCTTTCCGTTTTTCTGTTTACCAGGCCTGATTAGTACGATTTCGCCTTTTTAAGTTTTGCCAGCAGGGCAAGCTCTGCCTGGTGCTCCACGTCAACAATATTCGCATTGATTATATACGAAATGGTGTTGAGTATGGTTTCCAGATTGTTCTTTTCCGCCTTGTCCACAGGAACTTCCTTGCAGAAACGCACGCAGCCCAGTTTTCTGCCGTCCCTTTCCAGAACCATGAAATATGTGCGGTTATCCGCCCAGCCGTTTACCGGCCTGGCGGGAATAACGCGTTCCTCCGCAGGCTGATCATAAGTGGTGAACTCATAACACTGATCATATTCCTCGTTGAACATATTGTATATGAACGCATTGAAATTCCATTTTCCGGCAAGATACGGCCTTATCTCGTCAATGGATATGGCAAGAAAGTCCGCCGGTGTTTTATGCTGCACCATAAGCTGGCGGCACAGGTCAAAGAGCATGGTAAGCTCATTTGAAGTATGGCGCAGGCGTTTAAGCAGTGTTCTCATAATGCCGTTATAAAAATGAATGCCGCTTTCCGGGTATTTTTTTATGAATTCGTAAAGATCACTGCGGCGTATCTCGTATATGGTAGACGGCCGCCCTACCCTGGCGCGGGCAAAACGCTTCTGATTTTCAAGAACTGCCATCTCACCGAAGAATTCGCCGTCAGTAAGAACTGCCAGAACCTTATGCTCAACTTCTTCAGCATCAAGCCTTTTTTCTATGAAAACCTCGCCGTCCACAATTATGTACATTGTGTCGCCTTCGGAGTCTTCCTTGAATATTATATGGTCTGAATCAAAATCAAGCAGTTTGAAATGATCCTTGAAATCCGTCAGTGTCTGATCGGAAAGACCGTAAAACAGTGATACCTTTTTTAATTTTTCCAGATCCGCCATTTTTCCTCCTTACATAGCTTTTCCGCAAAGTTTCATGATGACTTCCTTGTCATGAGCTTTTGAGAGAGCTGTCTCATAGGTTATTTTGTTCTGTATTACCAGGTTGGCCAAAGCCCTGTCCATTGGAATCATGCCGAATTTGGCGCCGGTTTCAACAGCACTGTATATCATGTGGGTCTTTCCCTCGCGCACAAGATTGGCTATGGCCGGGGTCATTATCATTATCTCGCGTGCAGCTATGCGGCCTCTGCCGTCCGCGCGGGGCAGCAGAATCTGGGAAACAACACCCTGCAGACATGATGCCAGCTGAACCCTTATCTGCTCCTGCTGATGTGTAGGGAAAACGTCAACAATGCGGTCTATTGTTGAGGGAGCATCCTGCGTATGCAGCGTGGCGAATGTAAGATGTCCGGTTTCCGCCGCAGTTATGGTAAGCTGAATGGTCTCAAGATCGCGCATTTCGCCCACAAGTATCACATTTGGGTCTTCTCGCAGCGCAGAGCGCAGTGCCGCAGAAAAACTCTTTGTGTGCTGGCCCACCTCGCGCTGCCTTATGATACTTGACTTGGGCTCGTATGTAAATTCTATGGGGTCCTCTATGGTAAGTATATGCTTGCGCATATTGGCGTTTATCTGATTTATAAGAGATGCAAGAGTAGTTGATTTTCCTGAACCTGTTGGACCAGTGACAAGAACAAGACCTTTGGGAAGTCTGGAAAAATTCACGATACTTGGTGAAAGCTCAAGCTGTTCAGGTGACGGTATTACTGAAGGAATAACCCTCATTACGGCCTCCACGCCGTAGCGTGTGGTAAGAACATTCAGACGGAACCTGGATACGCCGTTAAGCGAAAAAGAAGAGTCCAGTTCCCATGTCTGCTCGAATTTCTGACGCTGTTCCGAATTAAGTGTTGAATAAATAAGCGCCTTGGTCTGCTCCGCCTTAAGAGGCGGAAGGTTGGCCATAATAGGAACCATGTCGCCGTTAAGTCTCATCATTGGCGGCTTGTTGACACATATATGAATATCGCTGGACCCAAGCTGAACAGCGGTTTTAAGAATGGTTACCATGTCCATAATTTTTTATTCTCCTTAGTATATTTATTCTATATGTTTTTTCTGCTTTATTTCCACACCACCGTACATTTTTCCCGGGCAGCGGTTATACGGGGTTATCTCTTCCGGGTGGATTTTCGCGCAGCCTGTTTTTTTACCGCTGCCTTTTTTACAATTTTACTCCCATCCTTTTTCACGTTTTTTATATTACCTGATTTAAAAAATTTTTCAGCATCTTCACCCAGAACAAGGGTAACATAAATCTTTTCAGCATATGAACCTGATCCGCCAGGCATATTCTTCAGCAGGCAGCATTCTTCATTTCCGGATTCAGAACACATAAATTTTCTTAGTCCGGCAGCGGTTTTCCCGCCGTAGGAAATTATTTCTGTTTTTTTCTGCACCGCCATCATTCCTGAAACAGCAAAAGGTGTAAAACCGTGTGATTTCAGCCATTCGGATGCTATTACAGTCATTTCCTTTTTTCCACAGGCGTTTATTATCTCTATTCCGCAGTTTTCATTAAGAAGTTTGTGTGTTCCGGGAGTGAAATCCTCTTTTTTCTGATTAAGCATGATATGCAGCAGTGATAATTTTTCAATGAAGGAAAGATTTGTACCGGCATGTGATTCAGTACCAAATGTTTTTTTTATTGCGGAGACAAAAAAAACAGGGTGACATCTCCATTTTTCCGAAAAAGACAGGAATTCAGCAGCAGCCTTCTCAGGGTCTGCTGTTACTGCGCCTGTTTTTATAAATTTTATTTCTTCATTTTTTGCCGGCGCACAATTTACACAATTTCTTTTTTTACTGATAACTTCAAGTTCAATACCGCCGGAAACTATTTTCAGAATGTAATTATCATCAACAGCCACAACCGGATTCTCACCATTGATAACCGGCTGTCCCGCCAGAACGCGGCAAAGCGGAGATTTCTGCTGAATATATGAAATCCACAGCAGCAATGCTGCGGCTGAAACAAGCAGGATTGTTTTTTTTATTTTTCCGCTGTTTCTTTTATCTGTTTCCATAACTGAATACTCAGGGGATGTGCCCAGCACTTTTTTTCCTCGCGGTATCTGGCCTTGGCGGCTGCTACAGCAGCGAAAGCCGCGTCAAAATCCGTTACGGCAAGTTTCCTCAGACCGTCAAGACCTGCGAATTTTCTCTCCTCCGAAAGATAATCGCTCATATAGATTATTTTGCAAAGCAGTGGCATATCAGGCATACCGGTTGCATGAAGCTGTATTGCCTGAAGAATATCCTTATCCTTTACTCCATACCTCTCCCTGGCTATCATTGCTCCGGCCGGAGCGTGCAGCAGTTTGGGGGCAAACCTTACGGTATCTCTTCTGTATCTGCCCAGAACCGGTCCCTGTATTCTCATTGCCTTAAGAACCTCTACATCAAGTTCCCTTGCGCAGTCATGGAGAAGCCCGGCTATTGCAGCCTTGTATTCCGGCACGGCACATATATGAGCAAGTTCCACGGCACAGCGGGCAACATTCACACAGTGCCTGTAACGCCTGGCACTTAATTCCTTCCGCAGCATATTTACTTCCTGTGAAAAATACAGTCCACGGTTCTTTATGTAATCCATTACAGCCTGGCTTATTCCCGGTGTCTTATGTTTAAGAATTATGTTTATTCTTATGCCTGATGATGCCGCGGCAGGAAAAAGTCCCTTCAGAGGAACAAAAGGAGCCTCCCCGCCAACTATATTGAAACCTGGTCTTATTCCTACAAGAAGAGAGGCATTTCTTAGTATACTCCTGCTGCGCTGCCAGTCATTGAATGATTTCAGGCAGTCCGAACCCATAAGAAAATATATTTTTGCATTCGGATGAATCCTTCTGAAATGGGCTATGGTCTTCCAGGTATATACTATCTTCTTCTGATCCTCCTCCCACGAACTTATCTGAACGCCGGGCAGATTCATAAAGTTCTCACCGGCTGCTATCTGCAGCATATTCCGTCTGTCATTGAAAGAGGCAGGCTGCATCTCCTTGAAAGGTGAATGAAAATTTGGGACAAAATAGAAGGCTTTTGGCTTTATCTGCCTGTAGGCAGCCTTCGCAAGCGATATATGGCCTGAATGGGGAGGGTTGAAACTTCCTCCGTAAATTATAACCGGTTCTTTTTCATTAGACATTTTTTCACCGTATTCCAGAATATAAAAACGCTTCTAACTTAAATGATATAATTTTAATGTATGGAAAAAAACAGAGATAACTGCATTCTCCTTTTTATTGAACCTGTTGAAGACTCAAAAATAAGAAAGGATCTTAAAGAAAATTTCGGACTTGAGGAAGCAAAAAACCTTTACAGGGACCTTATTTCCCTTGCATACAGAAAGGTAAAGCATTATTTCAACGCCATACCCATAATATCATACGACAAAACATCAAAAAAACCAGACCTTACCTGGCTGGACGCCGATGATCCTGGTTTTGTGGAATACACAGGAAAAAGTCTTGAGGACCGCATACGCAACACTTTCCGCCTTGCTTTCTTCACAGGGGCAAAAAAAGCCATTCTTATAGATCCAATGACACCTGATGTAAAGACTTCTTTCTTTGACGAAGCCTTCAGTGCCATTAACGACAGAACAGCCGCGCTGGGACTCAATGATGACGGTTCATTTTATCTTTTAGGCCTGACACAGTCAAACCTGAAGGTTCTTGATGCTCCAGGCTTCACTTTTTCAAAAAGCGGTGAAATACTGCGGGACAGATTAAAAAAAGCCAAACTTGCCGTTTTTGAGACAGGAACCTGTTTTCAGGTAAAAGATAATGAATCACTGAAAAAATGGAACTCCGGGAAAAAAATACCTGTTTCAAAAAAGAATACGGAAATAAAGGCCTCTGCTGACCCCGGTAATGAAAATACTCAAAAAAAGCAGTAAACAGCCCTTATTGGTATTATTACGGCCGTTTAAAGCCATAAAAAAGACACTGTTGAGGTGTCTTTTTTATTGACTAATTAAGGTTATAATTTATATTATTTATATAAAGGCTGACTGTGTAATATGTTTACTGATTTACGAAGAAAGTTATTGACAATTTATAAACATTCAGTTAATAATTTTCATAACAGACAGCAAAAAGAAACTGATTTTTTGGTACAGATAAAAAAATATTGGTTTTTTCAGATTTTTTTATCAACATTTTATTAACACATTGTGGAAAACTCTTTAGATTTCAAAGATATATGGCAGGAAATGCTGGAATTTCTGCAGCAGGATCCGGAAGTAGGCGCTGTAAAAGTGAACCTCTGGCTCAGGCAGGTAGTACCTGTCTCATTTGAAAACAATGTCTTCACGCTCAGGATTCCAAACAGCATGATAAGACATACAATTCAGACAAAGTTTGAAAGGAAAATCATAGATTTCCTAAAAAACATACTCTGTATTAAAGAGGAAATTTCGGCTGTTTACATAATTGATGAAGATGAAAACGGCGCGGAAAACACAGTTGCCTCATCAAATGATGTTCATCCTGTAAAACAATCAATATCTGCAGACCCGGCAAACATATCAGACAGGTCTTCAGCCACATTTTCCGGAACAGATAACAATAATATACAGCAGCCGCAGGCGGCACAGCATTTACAGCAGCAGACAAACCGGCAGGAAAACATTCTTACGGCATCATGGCAGCCCTCTATCGACAGATTAAGGGCTGAGGAATCAGCAGCTGCAAAAGCAGCCCCGGCTGTTCCTGACACAAATCTGTTCCACCCAATGTTCGATCCCGCTTATACATTTGAGAACTTCATAACAGGAACATCTAACAGATTTGCCTATTCTGCGGCACAGGCGCTTGTTACGAACAATCAGTCTCCTCTTTTCATATACAGCGCGCCAGGTCTGGGAAAAACCCATCTGCTTAATGCCATAGCTCATGGGCTTTACCGTTTAAATCCGAAAGTAAAAGTTCTTCTTTCCTCTGCTGAAACTTTTGTAAATGAATACATCAGGGATGTTGGAAACAGAAAGGCAGAGGCTTTCCGTGAAAAATACAGAATGCTTGACTGTCTTCTGCTTGATGATGTTCAGTTCCTTTTGGCAAAAGAAAAAAGCGTAGAGGAATTCTTCTACACATTCAATTCCCTCTTTAATTCAAAAAAAAGAATTGTCATAACTTCAGACCGGCACCCACAGGAACTTAATCTATGGGACAGGCTCACATCACGCTTTATGTCCGGTATTGTCGCAGATATAAGACTGCCAGATTATGAAACAAGAGTAGCAATATTAAACCAGAAAATTGAGCAGGGAAAATTTGATATTCCAATAGATATTGTGAATTTTATAGCGGAGAAGGTTCATAAGGGTGGCCGTGAACTTGAAGGATGTATACGTACAGTGCACAATTTCTGTATGCAGACCGGGGCAAGGGCTACCATAGACAGTGTACAGGAACTTCTGAGGCCTTTCTTCAGCTCTCCGGCAAGTGATCAGCCAATAAGCATAAAAACAATCATAAAGGTTGTTTCGGACTATTATAAGGTTGATGAAAAGGATATTTTAAGTTCAAGAAGGGATAATACTCTTGTACTCCCGCGGCATGTTGCAATGTATCTTTCGATAAAACTTACCAATATGACTCTTGAGAAAATATCCGAGGCTTTCGGCAGAAAGTCACATGCTACTGTACTTCACGCCAAGGAAAAAATGGAAAATGAGGAAAAAAACATCTATGTCAGGGACTATCTGAACAAGATTATCCAGAAGATAAAAGATGTCAATAACCCGGAGGATCTGAACTGAAAAACATGAATTTGTCATTTTTGTTGACAATATTCAATAACCTGTCTAAAATTTTACTACTCTTGCATTGACAATATGAACGTTTTTAACAATGCATTAAATGAGGAAGATGAATATGAAAATTACTACTTCTAAGGAAAAGTTTGTCAAAGAGATTCAGACCATTCAGTCAGGCATGAATGTAAAGAATGGAACTCTTCCGATACTGCAGAATCTTCTGATTGAAACAGAAAGTGACGGAGTAAGAATAGTTTTTACGGATCTTGAGATGGCTGTAAGACATTTTATACCTCTGACAGTTGTGGAACCAGGAAGCGTTACAGTACCAATAAAGAAATTCATGGAGATAATGACAAATCTCAGGTCTGATGAAGTTACAATATCATCAGATGAGGCTTTCCGTGTAACCATACAGAGTGGAAAATCACGTGTCAAGATAGGTGGAACAGGAAAAGATGAATATCCGGCCATTCCCGAAATTGATTCGGCACATTCCTTCCCTGTTCCGGCATTGAAGGTTTCCGAAATGATTAATGCCACTCTTTTTTCAGCATCCACTGAATCAGAGGACAGCAGACAATTCCTTAACGGCCTGCTCTGGAAATACAAGGAAGGCATTTTTTCAATGGTTGCCACTGATGGCCGCAGACTTGCGGTCAAATCAACAGCATCAGTGAAAAGCGGGCAGGAATTCAGCGTTATTGTTCCTCCAAAAATTCTTAATGAAATAAACAAATATATAAAGAGCGCCGGAATTAAGGAAGATGCTGTAATGCAGGTGAGTATTTCCAGCAATCAGATAGGTTTCGTTCTGGGCAGAACATCTTTCCTCTCAAGACTTACTGAAGGTTCCTATCCGGCTTATGAACAGATAATACCGCAATCACACGAGGTTGAGGTACTGGTTGATTCCGGTGCACTTCTTTCCGTTACAAAAAGCGCTTCGGTCTGTACCAGTGACAGGGGCAAGGTGCAGTATACTTTCCGCAAAGGTGTGGCAGTTGTTAATTCATCATCCCAGAATATGGATTTTGAAGATGAAATTCCGGTTACCTATGAGGGAGAGGATTTTCAGGTAAGTTTCAATCCTGCATTCATAATGGATATTCTCAGGAATATTCCTGCGGGACAGGTTGTATGCCAGTTCAAGACAGCAACAACACCTGCCCTGTTCAAAACACAGGCTGACGAAACACCGCTTTATATAGTAATGCCTCTGCGCTGACTGCGTTCTGATTATGGCTTTTAGGAAAGAGACTGTAGGAACCTGTAATTTTCTGGAGGACCGGCATCTTTATAAAAGAATGATCCGGGCTAAAAAAATAGACAACACCGGAAAAACAGGTTTTTACAGGGATAATTCCGAATCTGCTCCAGATGATATATGTTCTTTCATGGGTGGCATTCCTATTGATAATCTTATGCTGCTCGATCAGATATGGGACCGGGAAATAGGTTTCCTTGGCCGGTTCTGCAGGCTGATAGGAATACGTTCCATGAAAAAAGGCCCATGTTTGATAGTAAAACCTCTGTCTTCGGTAGCGGCAAGCGAACTGAGTCTTCGTTCCGCTGAAATACTGCGTAATCTTAATAAAAATTTTAGTGAACCCTGGATAAAAGCGATAAAGCTTGAATCAGGACTTTAACAGGAGCTGTAAAAGAAGTATATGGCACAAAAACAGGATAATTACGATTCCTCCAATATTCAGGTAATGGAGGGGCTCGAGGCGGTGCGCAAGCGCCCCGCAATGTACATAGGATCTACAAGTCTTCAGGGACTTCATCATCTTGTATATGAGGTTGTAGACAACTCTATTGATGAAATACTTGCTGGCGGCTGCAACAGGATAGACGTTGTTCTTAAAGATGGAAACGTCTGTTCTGTCACGGATAATGGCCGCGGAATCCCAGTTGACCCGATGACTGAAGTGAAGGATCCCAGGCTTAAAGGCAAATCAGCACTTGAAGTGGTGCTTACTGTTCTTCACGCCGGAGGAAAATTCGATACCGGGGCATACAAGGTTTCCGGCGGACTTCATGGAGTCGGTGTTTCCTGCGTTAACGCGCTTTCCGAGTGGCTGGAAGTGAATGTAAGCCGTGACGGGAAAATATGGAATCAGAAATTCAGCCGTGGAAAACCTGTAAGTGAAGTGACACCAGTAGGCGAAACAAACCGCCATGGAACAAGTGTTATATTCAAGCCTGATACTGAAATCTTCGGTGACGGCGTTTTCTCATATGATGTGATAGCCGGCCGTCTGCGTGAACTTGCATTCCTTAATCCGGGATGCCGCATAAATATAACCGATGAACGCGGTGAAGGAAAAAAAGCCAATTTCTTCTTTGAGGGCGGTCTTGTTAATTTTGTGCATTATCTGAACACAAACAAGACACCAATAAATCCGGAGCCTATTTCCATTTCCAGAACTGAAGGTGACGTGATGCTTGATGTTGCCATACAGTATAATACTGATTACAATGAAACAGTAATATCCTTTGTTAACAATATCAAGACAATAGAAGGCGGAACACATGTTTCCGGTTTCAGGGCCTCATTAACACGCATTATAAATGATTACATCAAGAAGTATGAGCTTACAAAGGATAAGCCTGTTGGTGGAGAGGATGTGCGTGAAGGTCTTACCGTTGTTATTTCGGTAAAGATTCCTCACCCGCAGTTTGAAGGACAGACCAAGACAAAATTGGGCAACGGTGAGGTTGAGGGTATTGTAAGGACACTAACCGGTGAAGCGCTGGGAACATTCTTTGAGGAAAATCCCACTGTGGCAAAGGCTATATGCCAGAAAGCTATAGGTGCTTCAGAAGCCCGTGAGGCCGCAAGAAAGGCAAAGGATCTTGCGCGCCGGAAAGGCTCGCTTATGGATTCCGGCCTGCCTGGAAAACTTGCCGACTGTTCTGAAAAAGATCCTTCAAGATCTGAAATATTCCTGGTGGAAGGAGATTCTGCCGGAGGTTCAGCCAAACAGGGCAGGGACCGTAGCTTTCAGGCCATACTTCCACTGCGCGGAAAAATACTGAATGTTGAAAAAGCCCAGCTTGGCAAAATTGTTGCCAGCGATGCCATACGTACACTTATTTCGGCAATAGGTACCGGAATAGGTGAGGGTCCTGACGGTTTTAATATCAATAAACTCCGTTATCATAAAATCATCATCATGGCAGATGCCGATGTGGACGGACAGCATATAAGAACCCTGCTGCTTACATTCTTCTACAGGCAGATGCGCCAGCTTGTTGATAACGGACATATTTATATAGCGCAGCCGCCTCTTTACAAAGTAAAAAAAGGCAAGTTCGAAACATATTTTGATAATGATGACCAGCTGCAGAAATGGCAGATGAAAGAGGCTACTGGAGCGGCAAGGGTAAAATCCCGAACAACCGGGGAATTTATTGATAACAGCAGTCTTACAACACTGCTTGAAACAATAATCCAGCTTGAGAATACCCTTGTCCAGCTTGAGGTAAGAAATCTTACTCTTGAGCAGTTCCTTGAGTTCCAGAAGCAGGGCAGAATACCTCTTTACCGTGTTATTCAGAGTGATGAGAGCTGGAAATATTTCTATACGGAAGAAGAATACGGACAGTTTGAGCAGGAACAGATAAAGATAAAAAAGGAAGAACTTGTTGCGCAGGGTATTGCGGAAGAGACTATAAATGAGGATGAGATAGCTCCTGCTTATCAGATTCTTTCCGAATTCGCCAGACTGAAGAATATATCTGAAAAACTTGGCGTTCTTGGTTATTCACTTGAGGATTTCGAGTATCCGGAACCAAAAGACAAGAAAGATGAGAAATTCCTTTTTACTGTTGTTACTGAAAAAGAGGAAATTCCTGTTCATGATCTGAAAGAACTACTTTCAAAGGTTATGAATATAGGAGCCGGAAGCGCCAATATACAGCGATATAAGGGTCTTGGAGAAATGAATGCGGAACAGCTCTGGGAAACAACAATGGACCCATCAAAGCGTAAACTTCTGAAAGTATGCCTTGATGACGAGGCGGAAACAGAAAAGACCTTTACCATGCTTATGGGCGACAAGGTTGAGCCGCGCCGCGAGTTTATAGAACAGAACGCGCTGACGGTTAAAAACCTTGATATTTAAGGCTGAGGAGCATAGAATCAGATGGAAAACAGGGAAAAACTGCCACAGGCAGATCTTTTTGCGAATATTATAGACCGTGATATTAACGAGGAAATGAAATCCTCGTATATAGACTACTCGATGAGTGTTATCGTGGGCCGCGCACTTCCTGATGTGCGCGACGGTCTGAAACCGGTACACCGCCGTGTGCTGTACACCATGAACGAGATGGGCATAAGGCATAACAAGCCCACAAAGAAATCAGCACGTATTGTTGGTGATGTAATGGGTAAATATCACCCGCATGGGGATGCTTCCATTTATGACACTCTTGTGCGTCTTGCCCAGCCTTTCAATCTGCGTTACACACTTGTGGAGGGACAGGGAAATTTCGGTTCCGTGGACGGTGATCCGGCAGCCGCAATGCGTTATACAGAGGCCAGGCTGGAAACAATATCCAATGAAATGCTTGACGATCTTGAAAAAGAAACAGTCAAGATGGTACCCAACTATGACGGAACACTTGAAGAGCCTTCGGTACTTCCTGCCAAACTGCCCAATCTTCTGGTAAACGGATCCTCAGGTATTGCCGTTGGAATGGCTACGAATATTCCCACACACAATCTTGCAGAAGTATGTGATGCCACAATAGCAGTAATGCATAATCCGGATATTTCGTCCATGGAACTTATGCAGTACATGAAAGGTCCGGATTTTCCTACCGGCGGAATAATACGTGGCCGCCAGGGAATAAGGGATTATTTCGAGACAGGCCGTGGTTCAATAAGAATCCAGGCCCGCGCAGAGGTTCAGGAACTTAAAAATGGCCGTGAAATAATAGTTGTGCATGAAATACCCTATCAGGTGAACAAGGCACTGCTCATAGAGAGTATTGCCCATCTGGTAAAGGAAAAGAAAATAACAGATATTTCGGATCTCCGTGATGAAAGTGACCGTCACGGTATGCGTATTGTAATAGAAATAAAGCGCGATGGAAACGGGCAGGTTGTACTCAACCAGCTTTTCAAACATACGCAGATGTCAGTTTCTTTCGGCGTGATAATGCTTGCCATTGTAGATGGCCGTCCGCGTGTGTTAAGCGTAAAGGAAGTTCTTCAGCAGTATATACGCCACCGTCGTGAAATAGTAATAAACCGTACCAGATTCGATCTGCGTAAGGCTCTTGCCAGGGCCCATATCCTTGAGGGATATCTCATAGCTCTGCAGAATATTGATGCGGTCGTGGAAATTATAAAGAAATCACAGGATGTGAACGAGGCCAGAACAAAACTTATGTCCAGCTTCGCTCTCACCGAGATTCAGGCCAAGGCTATTCTTGATATGAGGCTCCACCAGCTTACGCAGCTTGAGGCAGGAGACATAAGAAAAGAGCGTGACGAGCTTATGAAGCTAATTGAAGAGCTTCGTTCCATACTTGATAATCCGGCAAAAGTTCTTCAGATTATAGAGAATGAACTTGCCGAAATGAAGCAGAAATATGGAGACAAGCGCCGCACCGACATTGAAGATGATCTCAATGATATAAATATTGAGGATCTTATTGCGGAGGAGCAGGTTGTTATAACAATGTCCCATAGCGGATATGTGAAACGTATTCCCTCGGAGACATACCGTGTGCAGGGCCGTGGCGGAAAAGGAATAAAAGGCTCGGATCTCAAGGAAGAGGATTTCATTGAGAAGCTGTTTGTTACAACAACACATTCAACGCTGCTTATGTTCACAAGCCGTGGAAGGGTTTATGCCCTGAAAGGATATGAAATTCCTGAAGCTGCCCGCACATCACGTGGAAAAGCCATAGTGAATCTGCTGCAGATAAAAGACGAGAAGATTACATCTGTACTGAGCATTGAATCCTTTGAGGAGGCAAAGACAAGTAATTCCTATATCGTTATGTGTACACGTGGCGGAATAATAAAGAGAACCCTTATTTCCAGGTTCGCCAATATACGCCGGAGCGGAATAATAGCCATATCTCTTGAGGATGGTGATATTCTTGCCGGAGTAGCCCGCACCGATGGCAATGATGATATCATGATAGGTACGAAACATGGAATGTCCATACGTTTCCGTGAGGATCAGGTGCGCGCCGTAGGCCGCGATGCACAGGGTGTAAAAGCTGTTGATCTTCGTGACGGGGATACTGTCGCAGGAATGGAGATAATACAGCCGGATACACAGAAGAGACTGCTTACTGTATGCCGCGAGGGTTATGGAAAGTGTACAAGCCTTGATGAGTACCGTCTGCAGAAGCGTGCCGGAATGGGTGTTATAACCATTAAGACCAACAAGAGAAACGGAACGGTTGTTGGAATCTATCTTGTTGAAAAGGGTGATGAACTTATGGTCATGACCGAAAAAGGGAAGATAATCCGCATGGATACCAATGATATGAGAACCATAAGCCGTAATACACAGGGTGTGCGGCTGCTGCGCCTTGATGAGGGTGATAAGGTTGCGTCTGTTGTTCCTGTTGTTCCTGAAGAGGAAAGCAGTGAAAACGAACAGGAAGACAGTCTGCTGCCCGGAACGGATAATCAGGGCGGTACGGTTCCACAGAAACCGCAAAATCCCGCGGAAGGTACCGCGGAAGGCGGAAATCAGCCTGAATAAAACCAGCTGTAAGTAAAAAAAGGCCGCGTTTCAATGCGCGGCCTTTTTATTTGTATGCACAACAGTTTTCAGTCTATGAACATCAGTCTGTCAAAGAAAAGAAGGAATCCCAGTATTACAAGAATGATTCCTGCAGTCATTTCCACATATTTCATGTGTTTTCTGAATTTTTTCAGCATGGAAAAAATACTTGCGGTAAACAGGGCGGTTATCATAAGGGGAAGAGCTATTCCCGCTGAATAAAATGTAAGCATGAGAACCCCGCTTAATGTTGTTCCTTTTACCAGTGCTATGGAAAGAATCCCCCCCAGAACCGGGCCTATACAGGGAGACCAGCCAAGTGCGAAAGCAACGCCCATAAAAAAAGCGCCTGCCGAGTCTCTTCTGTCATTCCTTATACTCATTCTTTTTTCATAGTTCAGGAAATTCAGTCTGAGTATACCGCTTACATGCAGACCGAAAATAACAGTAATAATTCCGAAGAACTTAAGAAGTATTTCCTTATGTGCTGAAAGTATTCCGCCTATGGAAGCGGCAGCTGCTCCAAGTGTTATGAAAATAATGCTGAATCCAAGACAGAACAGGGCAGCCCTTATTAATATTTTTGCCGTTGGAACAGTGTCCTTCCCTTCCCTGAGTTCCGCTGCTGAAAAACCGGAAAGCATTGAAAGATAGGCCGGAAGCAGGGGAAGAATGCAGGGTGAGAAAAATGAAAGAACGCCTGCGCCGAAAGATGTGGATAATTCTCCCATCAGTCTTCTCCCGTAACAACTTTTATTTCTTTCCTGTTTATGGCGGGCCAGCGTGCTTCCTGAACCTGTTTCATTATCTCTTCTTTATATCCCTTGCTGTAAAGTATCAGTTCGCATACATCGCGGACTGCTCCCTCCCCCCCCCTGTCGGGTGTTATGAAATCGGCGCTGTTTTTTACCTCGGTGCGGGCGTTAGCAGGAGCGCATGAGAGACCAGCCGCATTCAATGCCGGAATATCTGTCCAGTCATCACCAATATATGCTATCTCATCTGCTTTTATTCCTTCTTCGTCGGCTATTATCTGAAATGGCCTGAGTTTTGAAACAAAACCCTGATAAAGATGTGTCATTCCAAGTCCTTTGGCACGCTGCAGTGTTGCTGGTGAAATACGTCCCGTTATTATCCCGGTTTTTATCCCGTACTGATTCAGCAGCCGTAAACCTATGCCGTCGAGCGAATTAAATCCTTTGAATTCCACCATTTTACCGTCATGTCCGGGAATGAAGTATATTTTTCCGTCGGTAAGCACTCCGTCAACGTCCATAAGCAGCATTTTGATTTTGGATGCTTTTGTTTTAAGGTGTTCGTCTGTCATAAAATCTCCATAATTTATAATTTTACTTTATTTATCATACTGACATTATTTAAGTATAATTTAAAAAAAGAGCATAAGCTCTTTACGGAGGAAATATGTCAAATATGAATAATCTTGCAGAACTGAGGAATTTTACCTCGAAAGTTACGGCGTGGATGGTACTGGCCGTAGCGGCTCTGTTTCTTTTTCTGTCTTCCTATTTTATTGTTGTTCCCGGTGAGGTGGCCGTAAAAACCCGCCTCGGTGCCGTAGTTGGTTCCTACAGTGAGGGAATACATTTCAAAATTCCTATGCTTGAGGACATTGTAAGGTTCTCAATACAGATACAGAGAGCGGATATAAGAACACAGGCTTTCTCAAAAGACCTTCAGACAGTTAATTCCTATCTTGTAGTGAATCACCGCATACAGCAGGATACAGTAGAATCTGTTTACAGGAATCTTGGCAAGGGTTATGTAAAAAGCATTGTTGATCCCATGGTTCAGGAGCGTTTTAAATCCATAGTTGCAAAATACTCTGCGGATGCTATCATAACGAACCGTTCAATGCTGGTAGAGGAACTTAATAAAATCGTAAAAGAAGTTCTTTATGAAAAACAGATAATTGTAACGGATATATCCATAGTCGACCTTGATTTTTCAGCGCAGTTCCTCAAGGCAGTTGAGGACAAGCAGGTTGCCGAACAGCAGGCAAAGATGGCTGAAAAGCTGGTTGAAAAAGCAAAGAAGGATGCCGAACAGCAGATAGCCAAAGCCCGCGCCGAAGCCGAATCACTCAGAATGCAGCGTGAGGCTGTTACCCCCAGTCTTATTGAACTACGCAAGGTTGAAGCTCAGATAAAGGCCATTGAAAAATGGAATGGACAGCTGCCTTACTATAATGGCGGTGCTGTTCCTTTTATCCAGCTTGAAAAGAAATAACAATACAATTGTTATTCTGATAAAGAAAAGGCCGGATTAATATCCGGCTTTTTCTATTTATATTATATAGATTCACTTATTATATAAGGTAAATATAAGTAAGTCTGTTTTTTTTATCATCGTTAATTAATTAACGTTGTGCAGATTATTAACATTTTGTTTATAATTTGTCAATAAATGGTTTGATAAATTATATAAACGTTTTCACGTGAAAACAATAAATTATTAAATATTGTCAGAAAATGCATTGTTTAATGCAAAATTTCTTTATCAAACTATAGACAAAGGAATAATAACTTGTATTATTGTAATTTTATAAACAGCTATTTGAAGGAAATGTTAAATAATTAAGTAAAATAATTTATGTCTAAAATAAAGGAACTGCTATAAGAATGATTCTGAAATATATAAATTTGATTAAGGACGAATTGTTACAGTGTTTAATTGTAATATGATCTGTACATATTGCTAAATGTTTTCACGTGAAAACACTGTATGAATATTGTTTTACGAAATATAAAAAGAGAAAATTAATTTTTATAATTGCAGATTATGCGTAGAAAAAGAATTGCTGTTTTTATTCAGGTGTAGAGGTATTTATAATATTATGAATTAGTAGTATAAAAAATATTTGGTTTACAGTTAAATTATTATACTAATTTGCTTCATCATCCCTACAGCTTAATTAAATTCTGAAACAAATTCAGTGTAGCTGGAAAATTTAAAATCAATACTTTTTATGTATAAAGCGATATATTTGTTATTTCTATGCTTATGTTATATATAAATATCAATATTATCCTATAATTTAAAGTAAGTTTTCATGGTATTACCTGTAGTTTTATTTGTTAAATGGCTCTGTCAAAATAAAGTGTTGATATAATGTAATTATAAATAACACAAATACTGTTTCTTCGTCCTGAAAGCGCTTCAGGTTTCCTTTAAGCTGTATAGATGCTGAAACAGGTTCTGCATGACAGGAGAATATCAAAATCAATATTCTTATTATAGAAGGTATATTGAATAAAAATTTCATAAAACATAAGATATGAATTTTGTTATTTGTTTATAATAAATTAACTGAGTGTTTTCACGTGAAAACAATGTTAAATAGTGTTTATATAATTTTGTTGATATTTCGATGATTTATATAAAAGAATCTTGATTTTTGTTGTTATATGATAACATTAAACTGATTTTATTATTTGTATATAATAAGGTTCAAAAAAACAGAATATAGGATTCATTTGTTTTTTAAAATTACAGTGGTTTTATATAATTAAATAAATGATTGTTAAGTAATTTTGTTTTCACGTGAAAACATTTTATAATAAGTAATATGTTATTCCAGATAATAAAAAAATATAATCTGAAATTTTGTGTGATTTTGATTTTGTATATTATGTTCCAGATTTGTGTGAATAATTCAAAAATATATGATAAAACTCATAAGTGTTATATTGGTATTGTTTTTTTTTGGAAAAATATTGTGCAGATAAATTTTTAAATAATAATGAAATGATTTAACCGTTCTGAACTTGTTTCAGAATATCACTAAGTTGCAGGTATGGTAAGATAAAATCAGAACACCAAAACAGTTATAAATCCAATATCATTTTTAATACAATATACCATTTTTTGAATATCATTAAACCGTAAAATTAATCCAGAATGACTATATAATTCTGAAAATCATTGCTTTGTCAGATGAAATTGTTTTATTATTATTTCTTAAATATTTTTGTGTTTTCACGTGAAAACAATAATCTATATAAAATCTATATTATATGTTTTTTTATTTTGTCATATTTATTTTGTTCCGAACAGTTTTAGGTATTTTTTAAGGTATTTTATTAAGATAAAATGATTCGCCCGTACCTAATATTTTCTCATGATCTGTTGCCATGAAATTAAAAAACAATTTAGAAAGTATTGAAAAACATAATCATATAAGCAGTGAAAGAATATAAAACCAAAACAGTATTTTATTGTAAATTTCCTTTGAATGTAGTTTATATACTGCAGAATAAATAGATTTATATAAATAACTTTCGTACTTTAATATCGTATTCAGAGAATTACTTTTGTAGACGGAATATTATGTTAACCAAATGAAATAACAATCATTATTTTTTGCATGGAAATGTTTAAACAGAGCAAAGTTATTGACTTTTTACATTACTTTATGTCAACAATGTTTACAAGAAAGTAAATGCAGCGAAATCCTGTCTGCTGTTTTTTATTTGCCCTAAATGGCATTTCTGTTCATAATTTCGGGTACGGACACAGAAATACCGAAATGTCCCGTGTATTCAGGTCCTGCCTTCGTTGACACTATATTTAAAATATCTATATAATTAATAAGTCAGGGCTTTCCTGAAATTTTTTTCAGTATTCGGAGAATTTAAATGGCTGAAATAATCTCAATAGCCAATCAGAAAGGCGGTGTGGGTAAAACCACTACCTCCATGAATCTTGCTGTGGCACTGGCGGTGCTGAATTTTGAGACGCTTCTTATAGATTTTGACCCTCAGAGCAACACCACTTCCGGTCTCGGTGTTGAGACCGCTGGGAATGGCAATAATGTTTACGATGTCCTCTGTGGAAACTGTAAGGCGTCAGAGGCAATTTACAGATCTTCCGTTGAATGGCTTGATGTAATGCCTACGAGCCGTAATCTTGCCGGGGCCGAAATAGAGCTTGTGGACCAGGACGAACGCGAGTTCTTTCTCAAGAAGGCTATTGAAGAAATAAAAGATATGTACAGGTTCATCATTATAGACTGTCCCCCGTCATTGGGGCTGCTTAGTCTTAATGCCCTGAACGCTTCAGATTCTGTAATAACACCAGTGCAGTGTGAGTATTATTCAATGGAAGGTCTGGCCTATTTTATCAATACTGTCTCGAAGATAAATGAGTATATGAATCCTGATCTGAAGGTTGACGGCGGACTTATAACGATGTTTGATTCCCGCATAAATCTGGCAAATCAGGTCCGTGAGGAAATAAGCAGATTTTACGGCGATAAAATGTATAAAACTGTTATACCAAGAAATGTGAGTCTTGCGGAAGCCCCAAGTTTCGGACAGTCAATTTTTATGTATGACCATGCATCGCGTGGCGCAAAGGCGTACAAGGATTTTGCGCTTGAATTTCTTTCCCGTCGTGGACTTGATATAAAGCCGTATAAAAAGGCCGTAATTAATCTTGGTTCAGGCAGCGGATATAAAGGCGAAGACAGCTGGGGCAAAGAATTCTTTGTTAAAATCCATAAAATTTTCAAAAACAGGAAAAAATAAGGATATATCATGGCAAAAAAAGTTTTAGGACGAGGCATGGATGCGTTTTACATTCCTTTGAAGCTGAAAGCAAAAGAACAGCCGGAAAAAAAGGACAATGCTGATAATAAAAAGAATCCTGCAGAAAAAAGCATTAAATCTGCTGAAACAGTAAGAGAACCTGTAATTGATACGGAAGAGCAGACTGTTAAGGCAGAAAAAACAGTTCCAGATCTTTCATACAAGGCGGAAAAAAATCCTGTTTCAGCTAAAAAAGATAATGAAGGTGTAACAGTTGTTTATCCGGCAGAAACAGATATTCCTGCATATGAAAACAAACCGGAGACACAGTATGAAAACCAAACAATTGTTCCCGGAGAAAAATCTGTGGTGGAAAAACAAACAGGAAAAGATGTGTCAGAAAAAATGCAGCCGTTGTCTGCTGCCGTGGAATCAGTGGGTGTAATTACGGCAAATGTCAATACGGAATCTGTGGAACACAAAGTGACTGCGGACGGGGAGAACGTTATAAAAATTCCTCTTGACAGAATCCGTCCAAACATGTACCAGCCACGTCGTAAATTTGACGAGACTGCACTTCAGGAACTGGCCGAGTCCATAAAAACAAGTGGCCTGCTGCAGCCTATAACCGTATGGAAGGATTCCGACAGGGATTATTACGAGATAATAGCCGGCGAACGCCGTACACGTGCGGCAAAACTTGCCGGGCTTAAGGAAATAGATGCCATAGTCCGCGAGAATCTTTCAGACGAGAAAAAACTTGAATTCGCTCTTATAGAGAATATTCAGCGTGAGGATCTCAATGCCATAGACACCGCGATGGCATATCAGCAGCTTATAAATCATTTCGGCATAAGTCAGGCGGAAATTTCAAGAACTGTTGGAAAATCGCGTGCTGCTGTTTCAAATACACTACGGCTGATGGAACTTGATGAAAATATAAGAAACGCAGTGCGGTCCGGACTTATAAGTGAGGGTCATGCCAGGGCACTGCTTTCCATACCTGACAAAGCCAGACGTCAGGAGGTTTTTCAGCGCATAGTCGCAGAAAATCTTTCCGTGCGCGAAGTTGAGGCCATAGCACAGAATTATCATTATGAACTTCCGCAGAATGCGCAGGTTCAGGACAATCCGCACCGGGGAAAAGCTCCGGAAATAATTAATATGCAGACTGTTCTTTCGCAGCATTTCGGGTCGAAGGTTGAGATACGTCCCGGCTCAAACGGCAAGAAAGGGAAAATAGTCATCAGTTATTACTCGCTCGATGATTTTGAGCGTATTACTTCCATTCTGCAGAAATAAAAGGAGAATTAAAATGAAAAAAATTATTCTGGCGTTTCTGACAGGTCTTGTTTTTCATTCAGTAGCTTCTGCCCAGGAGGGGAAGGGAGTTTTTGCAGCTTCTCCAACACCGGCTTATGTAGCCGCCGAGAACAATCTTTCAAAATTTTTTCTGTATGCTGACGGAGGATTTCACGCGGACTGGTATGTGGGATACAATAACTGCTGGACAATACAGCTTCCTCCCATAAATACATCCGGATATAAAAAAGCCTATCTTGGGGCCAAGCTGGGCCGGGCAAAGATAAAATCATGGCCTAATTCCTGGGACAGCACTCCCATACCGGGCAAAATACATATGGCCATAAACAATACATATTCCTTCAACTCCGAGCACTCATATGTGCTTGCCGATGCGAAGGATCTGCCTCTTGAGCCGCTTCCCGGAGACTATCTTGAAGGTGTTGATTCCGCGCAGTGGTTCTGGACACCTGTGCCTATATCCAAGGTTTCAAAAACCGATAACAATTACATAGCCTTATGGTCTTCCGGCAAGGATTTTGTTACATCGTCCTCCGCGCCCATAGTGGCAGCTGCAATGAGTGATGACGGTATGGAAAATGTGTGGCTTACCCGCTCAATAAAGGGTGCGCCACCGTCAGGTGAAACGGCCCTGGAAACTCCTATTTCCGGGCTGAAGCCTGCCATAGCCATAAAACTTGTACCGCAGAATGACTTTAAAGTGGTCATAAAGGGCTTTTACGCCCAGGTAAGCGATGAACAGATAGATACATTTTTTACGGCTGTAGGTGAGGATGTGCGCGCAGCGTGGCTGGAAATATCATACGATAAATTTGACTGGCAGCGCGTGGGACGTTATTTCTTCCGTGCGCCATATTTCCGTTCCTTCAGCAGAGGTGAACTGTCAACGAGTATGTATTATATACGTGCCGCTGCTGTTGACTCACTGGAAAATATAGGCTATTCCAATGCCATAAAGATTCCTGCCATGAAGAAAGGCGAATAAAGCCTTACGGGGAAAAAATACAATGAAAAAAATTGATATAGCGGTTGTGGGCGCCTCCGGAATGGTTGGAAGGGAACTTCTCGGCCTGCTTGAGGAAAGAAAGTTCCCTGCCGGTGAATTTTACCCTTTCAGTTCCGGCAGAAAACCGGCACAGGCCGTTTTCAGAGGCCGGATATATAAATGTGAGGCGCCATCTCTTGAGGCGCTTAAAAAGGCAGGACTGGTTTTTTTTGTGTCCATGGACGAAGTTTCTGCGAAGTTCGCCAGAACTCTCGCAGAAGCCGGAGTGCGCTGTATAGACGATTCCTCTTATTACCGTCTTGCGGAAGATGTCCCTCTGTGTATTCCGGAAGTTAATGGAGATGTTCTTTCCGCTGAAAGCAGGCTTGTAGCCGGGCCTAACTGTACCATAACCGGCGCGGCCGTATCACTTGCTGAAATACACCGGCGTTTCAATATAAAGCAGATAAGGATTGCCTCATACCAGGCAGTATGCGGCGCAGGCCGCGAGGCTCTCAGGCAGCTTGAGAATGAAACACAGGAATATGTAAAAACGCAGAAAATGCCTAAGGAAAAAGGTGTTTTCCCGCATCCAATGCTGTTCAATCTTTTTCCGCAGGTAGGCGGTTTTGATGAGGAAGGATTCTGCTCGGAGGAAAGAAAAGTTGCAGCGGAACTGAAAAAAATACTGAATGCTCCTGATATGAAGGTCAGTTCCGTTACCGTGCGCGTGCCGGTAATGCGCGGTCATTCACTTGGCATATGGGCTGTGACAGAAAAACCATGGAAAATCCAGGAACTGAAACAGGCTCTGCTTGCTACTCCCGGGCTTAAGTTCTTTCCGAAACCGGAAGATTATCCCACACCGCTTAAATATGGTACCAGAACGGACATTGTATATGCCGGCAGACTGCGTGCGGCTGAGACAGCTGAAAATGAATTCCAGCTGTGGACTGTTTCGGACAATCTTTATAAGGGAGCCGCTCTCAATTCTGTGCAGATAGCCGAATATCTGCTTGAACACAATATGCTTTGAGAAAAAGACTGAATAGGACTGGTTTGAGTACATGGGAAGAATTATAAAAATGATAATATGGTCAGTTGCCGGTTTTGCCAGCCTGGCTTTTTTTTTCGCTCTGGACGGTATATGCTTCAAACATAAAATTACCAGCACTCCCGGACCGGTAATGGTGGCGGGTCTGGTGATTACCATACTGACAATGGTTATATGTAATCTGGTGAAGATTAAATCCGCAGACAGAAAACGTATTGCTGCCATTAAGGAAATAGCTGAGAAGGAGGGACTTTCTTATTCTGAGATTTTTGATGAGAATGACACATTCTGGTCTGAAAATGAACATTGGCCTGACCGTCATAACGGATTACTGGAAAGCCTGACAATGCCGACCTCGTATCTTGGTGCGGTAGCATCCAATATTGATACAACGGAGATAATGGACAGGGTAAACGGTCTCGCTGTTAAGTACAGCATGAAGAATACGGAGGCATATATTTCCAATGTGGTTGGTTTTGATTCTGAAAATATAAGTTTCCGGGTTTTTGACCGCACTATTGTTATCGGCACATACCTTGAAAAAGGGTTCAGACGGAAAATATTAAAAGGTGTTTCCGCGGCCATTATAAAGTTCGGAAACCTGGTTATGCCGGAATTCTGGCTCTGCCCTGAAACACTCGCCACAAGAATAGCTGACAGGATGACAGGTGCCGATATTGATTTTGAAGAGGCTCCCTTCTTTTCAGAGCAGTACCGGCTTACATCTACTGATGTAAAGGTTCATAAAGTGTTTACTCCGCAGGTGCTGGCCTGTTTTGAGAAACATACCGGGCTTACTGTTGAAAGCGACGGGAACAGGCTTTATGTGTTTAATGAAAAAAATGCTGAAACTCCGGAGCAGGTAAAGGATTTCTTCTATGCTGTCAGGGATATAGCGTTTACCATATATCGTTTTTCCGGAAAATAAAAAATCCGGCTTTGTTAAATCAGACCGCCCGGCATGGCCTGCCGGGCGGTCTTTATATAAACAACTGTTTTCTTCTTTTTGCCATTACATAAAAAACCCGGTTTTCAAAACCGGGTCTGGTTAATTATAACATGACAGAGCACCGTGGCCTGTCATGGCAGTATCTGGAAGAGGTCGGAAAAATCAGTTTTATTTCTTTTCTTCTTTGTCGTGTTCTTCTACGAATTTCTTGATTTCCTCAAAGCCCTCAATTATGAGGCGCGCTTTGGAGAGACCGAAGGCAAACTGATACTTGTCATTCTCGTTTCTTTTGAGAATAAGAACTGGCTGGCCTTTGTATTCGGTTTTTTCAATAATCATGACTTCCTCCATATATGCCGTCTGCCGCGAGGCTTCCGGGCTTGTAGAAATATATTATCATAATATTAATGAAATAATCAAATATTTATATAAATAAAAATACAATATATTGTACGGCCCTTAAAGGAAAAAATATATGTTATAATAATTAAGAAGATTTTCAGTTCAGCGGATTTGCGATGATTTCAGAGATTATATCAGCGATTTTTAAAACCAGAGGCGTAATTGGCGTCGATATAGGCGCATATTCCGTAAAACTGTCGAGAGTAAAACCATCCAAGGGCAGAATAAAAGCTGTAGAATGCGGCTCGTTTCCGCTTAATCTGTCCGGCAGCGAACCGCAGGATGAGAGAACTGAAAAAATTTCCGGCAGACTGCGGGAATATATTGAGGAATCCGGCATAGGCTGCCGCAACGCGGTAATACTGCTTTCCGGCACCGATATAAGAATATCCTATTCCCTGATTGACAGAATGCCGGCAGAGAATTTTGAGGCTGCCTGCAGAAAAGAGGCCGGCCGGCTGTTCTTTAACACGGATGATCTGTATATAGATTATGATGTGCTTGGGGAAATCTCTGATGACGGAGTACCCAGAACACGTGTTGTCTTTGCTGCTGCAAAGAAAGAAACCGTTCAGGAGAAAATAAATATTGCGGAGCAGGCAGGCCTTGAGCCGGTAATGGTTATCCCTGCTGTTTTCGCGTTTGAGAGAATGTGCCGTATCCTGAAAGGAAGAATAGAGGATAACCATCTTCTTGTTACGATGGGAAGAAAGCAGACGTCCATGTATCTTTTCGGGGCGGGCCGTGCTGAAGCAGTACGTAATGTTGCTGTCGGATCAGATACAGCTGATGAACGTATAAGGGCTCTGCTCAGGGTAAAGCCGGAAGTAGCCGGTGAGATAAAGAAAAGATATCCGCTTCCTGTCTCCGAGGAGGAAAAACTTGCCGTGATTAACCGTTTCAGCAGGGAGGAAGCTGCGGCTGTTTCTGCGAAGAAAGAATATATGGAGGCCCTGCTGCAGGAAATAGACCCATTTGTTTATCTTTCCGATGTCAAGGTTTCCTCTGTATTTCTTACCGGCGGTCCGGCGGCTGATAAAGGTTCGGCAGCCTTCCTTGAGAAGAGACTTAAAATGCCTGTGTATCTGTTCCCTGCGCCGGAAAATCTGTCAGGCAAAAGCAGCAGGATTTTTGGAGACGGTCTTTATTCTCTTATGCCGGCTTCGGCCGCATCCCTGTCCTCTACTATATTTCCCGACCTTACAAGAATTGATATGCTTCCGGCAGGTTATGGCAGCAGTGCACGCCGGATAAGATTTATTTTCAGAACATTTTTTTATTCATGCCTTGCCGTGATGGCACTTGCTGTGCTGTTTCTGCATATTAAAGGAGCTGCTGCAAGAAGTGAAGCCATGGAAAAGCAGGAGACAGCTGCTGCCGCGGAAACCGCTGATAATCTGGCGCAGAATGCAATGCTGCAGAAGGAAGCTGATACTGTTTCTGCCTATGTGGAGCAGGCGGAGGGGATAAAGAGGAACCGCGCGCTTTACTCCGGACTTACAAAATTCCTTGTTTCCTCGCTGCCTCCGGGAGTTATTGTTTCCTCGCTTGTTGTCACTCCGGAAGATGAAGGACTTGCCGCGGAACTCAGGCTTTCCTCCAATACACCAGCTATTGTTTTGAAATGGACCGATGCTCTTGTCAGGGCCGAAGGTTTTGAGAAGGTTTCTGCCGGGACCGCAGCAAAAGCCGGGGACTCGGACAATGATTATATACTGCCGGTGAAATTCCTGTATAAAGGCGGTGCGAAATGATAAGACCACTGCTTTCAAAAGGACAGAAAATAAGATTCTGCCTGAGCCTGGCTGGCCTGGTATCGTTATTTTCGCTTTATTATATTTATCTTTTCAGACCAGCGCTGGAAAGTGCCACGAATCCGGATATAACCGTAGTGGAAACATCCGCTTCTTCAGAGGCGGCGGATTCGGAAGATAATGTTTACGCAGAACTGAAAGAAAAAGTCAGCCTTCTGAAAAAACAGAAGAAGAGCCTGGACAGTTATTTTATCCGCGAGAAAAATATTCCTCCGCTTACCAGGACACTGAGAAATCTCGCACAGAAGTACAATGTAAACCTGCGTGATTCTGTGAAGGTTTCCGGTTCGGAACAACAGGGACATTTTGTAAAAGCCGGGTGTACGCTTACAGCTGTGGGAAAAGTGGAAGATATAAGACAGTTCCTTAATGCACTTGCCGAAGAAGGCTGTCTTATTAAAAGTGCAGATATGGCTGTGACCGGGGAAAAGAAGGAAGGCACGGTTATGAAGCTTTCTGTTTCTTTCATATACTACCGTTATAATAAATAATGTAATATGATAAAACCCTTTGCTGCCCTGTCTCTGGTATTGCTGCAGGCGGTTTTTTCCTTATGCTGTGCATTTTCCGCTTATGCCCAGCCTATGGAAGATCCATTCGTGGGAAAGCCGGCTTACGGTGTGCCTGTTTCGGAAATAAAGGAAACGGGCATGGATGCCGGGGAAAAAGACAAAATAATCAGTAAAATACGCACGGACCTTTCATACCGCGGAAAAATTGCGGATAAAATGCTTGAAAGCGGCGTTGCCGGCACCGTGGTTAACCTTTCGGGCGCGCCTACATATTCCGAAGCGCGCGAGGTTGTCATACGCTGGATAACAGGAAATCCGGAAAAAGCGGCCACATATGCCATTATGCTTTCCGGCAGATCCGGTGAATCCGGTTCTTCTCCGGTACAGGGCGTACAGGGTCCCGGATTTGGTGAAGGTTACGGGGGGAAGGATTATGTAGTAAACGGGGACGGCAGCATAATAAGGACTGTTTATAAATATTCCCTTTCAGATACTTTCCTCAAAAGAATAAAGGCTCTTACAGCTGCTGCGTCCGACAGGTCTCTTTCAGCGGAAAATCTTGCCGATGCCAGCCGCAGGCTGTTTGAAGGAACTTCTCCCTATCAGGGTACGCTTAAAACGGATTTTGATGCTGTCGCGGGCATTGAGGCCTCAGCCGGGGGAAAGAGGCGGAAACGGGGCCTTTCCGGCAGTTATAGGCCTGCTGAATATTCGGGACAGTATGACAATATAAAAATAAACCGTGCTGCACTTGATAATGAGACCAGCCGTGCGGAGCAGCTTCTTTCCGCCATGCGCGGGAATGGAAAGGGACCTGAAGGCGCTGAACAGTATTATGCTTATGCCTGGAAGGCATACGGTAATTTCGCGGGTTATTCCTCTCCCCTGAAAAGCCGCAAGGTAATAACCGGTAAAGAGGCAGATAACCTTGAACAGCTGCGCACTGATCTGCGCAAGGCTCTTGCAGGGCTTTCGCTAAAACTTATGAGTCTTTATACGGAAGAGCTGTCCCGCTCTCTTGATGATACTGCAGCAGGATATGACGAGCTCCGCCGTGCCATGAGAAAGCTGATTGAGGAAATAGATGAAAAACTGGCTGAGGCCGGAGGATTGAACGATTCAGTGGAGATAACGCGTATCCTTTCGGAGGCCCAGGCTGCCTTCTCCGCACTTTATATGGCATATTCCGTATATAATACTGTTTTTGAGCTTGGAAAACAGGCGTCCGGTCTCGGTTTTTCCTGTCTGTATGACAAAATGATTTTCAGTCTTTTAAGCATAATGGCTCCTGAAAGCCCATATATCCGTGTAAGGAATGAGGCCAAAGGTGCCGTGTCCCGGCTTTCAGCCGTGCTGAAAAAAGCCGCCTCCGGCGATATTATGGAGGCTCTTGAGAAAGGCCGCATTGACAATCTGCGCGCACTTTTGTACGAGGCGGAGGGTTACTCCATGTACAACCGGAAAGCGCAGTATTATATGTGGGGAATGCTGTTCCGTCCTTTTGAAGTGGAAATATCCGTAAGGAAAATAAATAACAAAGGACATGCTTTTTTCAGACCGTTATTTCCCTGGATGAATTATCATGCGGAAAAAATGTTCAGGATTGCTCCAGTTTCTTCCGTGGATAATAATATAACCGGAGAGCAGGTCCCCTGAATAAAAAAATCCCGTATCAGAACGGGATTTTTTATTTTCATTCCTCTATCATTTTCAGTGGCGCATATTTAAGCATGAATGTCTGCTGAACACCGCTGTCGAATTTTATTGTTATCTTGGCAAATTCACCGCTGCCCAGCGTTGAAACCACTGTACCGGTGCCCAGTGCCGGGTGATTGACCCGGCGCCCCTTGGCGCGGCTGCCTGCCTGCGGCTTCGCTGCATTGTGCAGCGGGGCGGGCCGTGTTCCGCCACTGGCTGCGCCGTTGAAACCGCCGGACCGTCCGGCGGATGGCGCGCTCCCGTAAGCGCGCCCGGCGGCGGAACTGCCTGCACGGCTTCCGTACCCATGGCTGCCGCCCCTGTATCCATAACTGCCTCCGGCGTAACCGCGGCCATCGTGGCCGCCCGCCGCATAACCGCCGCCGTATCCGTGCCCCTGTGGCACGGATTCAAGCCCGCTTTCACCGAGAAAGCGGGACTCAAAATTGCTGTAAGTCTGCCCGAAAACCATTCTTTCGTCTGCCCATGTAAGGTAAAGCATTCTGCGTGCCCGCGTCATGCCAACATAGGCAAGGCGGCGTTCCTCTTCCATGTCTGCGTCACTGGAATTCTGCGAATTTATCGGGAAAAGGTTTTCCTCCATTCCCGTCAGAAAGACAATAGGAAATTCCAGTCCTTTCGCCAGATGTACTGTCATAAGCGTAGCCGCTTCCGCATCCGGATCAAGCTGGTCTATGCTGCTGGCAAGCATAACCTCTTCCAGATATTTTGGCAGTGTCGGCTGTTCGCCTTTCTGACGGCAGTTTTCCTCGAAATCCTTGATTGCATTAACAAGTTCCTGCAGGTTGCCAAGGCGGTTCTGTGCCTCCGCAGGGTCCTTTTCTGCCAGATCCTCTGTCATTTTCCAGTATCCGCTTTTCATCATAATCTGCTCAAACATATCAGACGGTGAGGATACAAAAAGATCTGTTTTTATTTCTTCAAAAATGGAGGTAAATACCGTCATGCCTCTTTTGGCACTGGGGGGCAGGCCGGTTATTTTGTCTGCCTGCAGCAAAGCGTCATAAAGGCCAAGTCCTTCTGATTTCGCGTATTCCTGTAGTTTTTCCACTGCAGTCTTGCCTATGCCCCGTGGCGGCAGGTTCATCACCCTTAAAAGGCTTACAGTGTCGGAAGGCATTACCATAAGTTTAAGGTAAGCGAGGGCATCCTTTACCTCTTTCCGGTCGTAGAACCGGACGGAGCCGATTATTTTATACGGTATGCGTGCGTTCCGGAAGGCTTCTTCAAAATTACGGCTCTGTGCGTTGGTACGGTAGAATACTGCAATGTCATTGTAGCTGAAGCCAAGTCCGCCGGTATATCGTTTTATCAGGCCGGCAACGCCTCTTGCCTCTTCCTTTTCATCCGGATATTCCAGGGCTTTTGGTGGCGCACCATCCTCTGCACTGGTCCATAAATCCTTTGGCTTGCGGTTTTTGTTGTGCTTTATTACCGCATTTGCCGCTTTAAGAATCAGCGAGGTGGAACGGTAATTCTGTTCCAGTATTACGGTTTTCGCGTCCTTAAAATCCTTCTCGAATTCCATTATGTTGCGTATGTCGGCTCCGCGCCAGCCGTATACGCTCTGGTCCGGGTCGCCGACAACGCATAAATTGCGGTGCTTCTCACAGAGCATTTTTACAAGCACATACTGGGCATGGTTTGTGTCCTGGTATTCATCGACAAGAATGTATTTGAATTTGTTCTGCAGCATCTGCCGCACTTCGGGGCAGTTTTTTATAAGCTCCGCAGTGCGTACTATGAGATCGCCGAAATCCAGTGCCCCGGCCTCTTTAAGTTTCTGCTGGTATTTAAGGTAAATTTCAGCAACGCGGTTCTGCATTCCCTCTTCTTTGGCTGCAGCGTGTATTGCGTAGCTTTCAGCATCAAGCAGATCATCTTTCGCACGGGAAATTATGTTCAGGAAAAGATTTATCTTGTTTTTTTCGCTTTCAAGGCCTAATTCCTGAAGACAGATCTGCAGAAGCTTTTTCTGGTCGTCATCGTCGTAGATTACGAAATCCTTTGAAATGCCTATATGATGGCCGAACTGCCGCAGCAGTCTTGCCCCGAGGGCATGGAAAGTATGTATCCACATTCTGCCGTCATAAGGTACAAGATTGGCCACGCGGTTCTGCATTTCCTGTGCGGCCTTGTTTGTAAATGTAATGGCCAGAATATTTGATGCCGGCAGGCCGCTTGCTATAAGCAGGGCAATTTTTGATGTGAGGGTTTTTGTTTTTCCTGTTCCTGCCCCTGCGAGAATCAGTAGCGGTCCGCCGAAATACCGCACCGCTTCCATCTGCCTGGGGTTTAGGTTAAAGCTGCCTAAAATAGCCGTGTTTTCCGTAAAACCTTCGTAAATCATAATTTTCCTGCCGTTTTTTAAAAAGAAAAAGCCCAGTCTTGCCGGGCTTTCCCCATTCTGCCATATTCAGGACAGGGAAACACTGAAAAAAGTGTTTCCTGTATTTTACACATTGAATTTGAAAAAGCAGATGTCTCCGTCTTTTACTATATAGTCTTTGCCTTCGGAGCGTATGAGTCCTTTCTCACGCAGTGTTTTTTCGTCCTTGTACTTCATTATATCTTCGTAAGAGTACACATCGGCACGTATGAAACCGCGCTCAAAGTCACTGTGTATTTTGCCAGCCGCCTGCGGGGCTTTAAGTCCTTTCTGCAGATTCCAGGAGCGTACCTCGTCTTCAGAACCTGCGGTGAAGAAGGATATGAGGTTCAGAAGTTTTTTTCCGGCAAGAACCATTTTGTCAAGGCCGGAATATTCCTCACCCAGATCTTTCAGGAACATTGCTTTCTCATCTTCTGGCAGTTCGGCAATTTCTGATTCTATTTTAGCGGAAATCTCAACCAGTATGGCATCCCGTTTCTTTGCAAAATCGCGCATTTTCTGCAGTTTTTCCATGTCTGGCTGTTCATTGGTGTTTGCCACGTAAAAGACCGGTTTTGTGGTAAGCAGATTGAAATCGTGTGTTTCCTCTTCCGTGAATCCGGCATCCCTCGCCGGACGTCCTTCATCAAGTATTTTCTTTATCGCTTCCAGTTTTTCCTGTTTTTCCCTGGCGTCCTTGTTTCCTGTGCGCGCGGCACCGGAATTTCTTTCCAGCATTTTATCCACAGACTCAAGGTCCGCAAGTATTAGTTCTGTTTCAATTACCTCAATGTCCCGTACCGGATCTATCTCGCCAAGCACATGAACAACATCCGGGTCATCGAAAACACGCACAACCTGTACAATGGCGTCAACTTCGCGTATGTTGGCGAGGAATTTATTGCCCAGACCTTCGCCCCTGCTTGCCCCTTTTACAAGCCCCGCTATATCCACGAACTTGATATATGACGGAACTTTCTTCGGCGGCTTGAACAGGTCAAAAAGTCCGTCGAGCCTTTTGTCCGGTATCGGCACTACACCCACATTGGGGTCTATTGTTGTGAAAGGATAATTTGAAGATGCCGCACCGGCTTTTGTGAGTGCATTGAACAAAGTTGATTTTCCCACATTGGGGAGGCCTACTATTCCTATTTCCATTGCTTGAACCTTCTTGAAAAATACGGCCCCGAAGGGCCTTTATTAAATTATATCAATTGTGAAATTTATAATATAAGTCTTTACAACGCGGTCTGCCGCAACGGGCACGGTAAGACAACTCATATGTAAGCGCCGGAAAGTGCCGGCAAAATAAGAAATACAGCGTGGAGTTATATAAAGGATTATCAGAAACTAAATGAAAAGCTCAAGCCATTCTTCCGGTTTTATTTTCCGGCCCTGCAGGTGCTGTTCAAATCTGTCACGGAGCTTCTGTTCCAGAACCCTGTGCCAGAAATAAATGCCAGTCCTCGTGTTTCTCTGTTCCAATCTTAAACCCGAGGCCAGTATTTCAAAAATCAGTTCTGGTATTTCATTGTTCTGCTGTTCCTCGTTTTTTTCTGAAAGATTATCCATATCGATAAAATAAGTTTCGAAGCCGGCTTCCGGATTTACCACAAAATTTGTGAAATTAATATCGCTTAAGAAAAAACCATGTTTATTTATAAAAATGATTTTCTTTAAAATGTCCTGTATTATTTTTTTCCTTGGAATATCCTTGTCCCGGGTTATGCCGCAATGGCCTGGCCTGAAGATCAGATTCAGCAGCAGAAATCCATAGGCCCTTTTCATTAAATATCCTGCTGTTTCACGGCTGGAATTGACCAGCAGTGTTTCGGGCAGGCATATTCCGGGAAAATCCATTTTCATGTCGCATAATTTTTCAATCCGTTTTTCTTTTTCCCTGGGTCTGAATAAAATTTTTGCGAGCCTGTCTTTTTCACGGACCGTGAATATCACGCCTTCTGTTCCGCTGCTTACATGTTTAAGAAGTATAAGTGGCTGTCCGTTGTTTTTTTTAAACAGCATTTCATGGTTTACATTCATTCTGTATGTAAATGACGAATGTATTTCTTTTATTTTTTCAATTATTACCGGCATTTTCCCCGGTGGATCGATAATTACCGGCGGCAGTATTCCTAAAAATGTCCCTGAGTGTTTTTTGTTCTCAATGCTTTCGGCTGCCTCGCATAATACAGGAACTATAATGTTACTCTGTGGTATGCTGATCTGCTGACTATATAGATTTTTCAGTCCTATATTGTCTGTAAATAAAAAAATCTTGCCGCTTTCTATCAATTCACGGTTTGTTTTTTTATACATTGCTGTTCTGCCAGCTATTTCGTTTATTGCTGTAAGGATCAGCTCCTTTTCCGAAATGCTTTCCTTCATTCCGGAATAGAATTTGTTTATAATGTCTTCTGTTTTTGTACCAATAAAATCACTGGAAAGAATTTTTCCGTCGGGACGGATAATGAATCCTTCTATTTTCAGATCAGGAGGCAGTATCTTCCATAATAATGAGGCATGATTATTTTTGTCCTGCACGAAATATAAGGGAACTCTTAGTATTTCAGGCAGATACTCCCTTAGTGCTTTGTCGTTCAGGGAAATGCAGCATGCGGTTATTGCCAGGGAACATGCTTCGTCTCTGAGCCTGTCTGCAAGTGCTGGAAGAAGTTCAAATCTGTTATCTGCTGTCTGCATAGTTCTTTTTCAGAAATTACTTTATCCGTAATAACTAATATATATAACGTGGCAGACATTGTTTTTATTGCAGAAAAATCCTGCAGACTGATCAGCAGCCCGTGCCAGCTGCTTTAATAACATATCGGCATACGGGCAGATTTCAAGGATTATGCTGTTTTATGATTCTGTCACAGTGAGGAAATAATATAACCTGCCACAGTATGCAGTGGGCTGCATGTCTCTATGTTTCAGTCGTTTCCTGCCCTCTGGAAAACCTTCAGGTCAAATTCCGAAATAATGGAGAGCACATGGTCAAAAATATCGGACTGAACCTCTTCATAGTAAACCCAGCGCGTGTCCGAGCAGAAACAGTATATTTCAAGCGGCAGTCCTTCTGGTGTTGGGGCCAGCTGGCGTACCATGCAGGTGAACCTGTTTGAAATCTTTGGGTTTGCCCGCAGATATTCCAGAATATAACGGCGGAAAGTCCCTATGTTTGTTATTCTTGTTATATTGAACTCGTCAGCGTTCCTGTTTGCCTCTTCAAGTTCGCGCTGCTTGATGTCAAGATAATCCGTAAGCAGATGTATCTTTTTCATTTTCTCAATGTCTTCATTATTGAGAAAACGTATTGTCTTCATGTCTATGTTCAGGGCGCGCTTTATTCTTCTGCCACCTGATTCCGACATTTCCCGCCAGTTCGCGAAGGAATTGGATATGAAAGTGTTGGCAGGAATATTCACTACGGTATTGTCCCAGTTGCGTACCCGCACGGTGGTAAGGAGAATGTCCGTTATTTCGCCGTCAGCATTCTGCCCCGGCATAACAATCCAGTCGCCTACACGTACCAGATCATTTAAAACAAGCTGAAAGCCCGAAACAAGACCAAGAATTGAACTCTGGAAAATAAGCAGAATTACCGCGGAAAGGGCGGTAAGACCGCCGATGAGATAAGCCGGATCCTTGTTCAGAATGGCCGAAAGCGCAAGAATGCCCGTTATTATCCAGATAATTATCTTCAGCGCCTGTGAAAGCCCCTTTACCGGCAGATGAATGTTTCTTTCGAATCTGGCAGAAATAACACTAACCGTACTTGAAAGTGTTATGCACAGCGTTATCAGTGCGAAGGCCCACAGAATTCTTGATATAAGGGAATTCAACAGCGGATGTATAAGCCTAAGCCCCTGCAGTATTACAGGTGCGGAGGCAGCTATGAACATACACATCAGCGTGAAATAAAAAGAACGGAAGAAATGAAATTTTTCCAGCAGCCCTACCCATGGGCTTGTTACAAATCTTTCAAGTTTCACGGTAAGCTCGTGCAGTTTCTTTGAAAGATAACGGCAAAGAAAAATTACCGATATGAAAAACAGAATCACAAGGGTATACTGAAGCCACACATGAAATGAAAGAAAAAAATCAAACATAATTTAAATAAATTATATTATTTTACCACCGTAAAGTGCTAAAATTGAATATATGGCGGCGGGTTTTCGCTTTTGCCCTTTTGTGGTGAATTTTTATTAATGTCCGCTGCCGGGAGAATATTATGGCAGACACAGAAAACAGCTGCAACAGTAAAGTAACGGCGCCGGTTTCCTTTTTTGCGGAAGCACTCAGATATATATGCGGAAAAATGACTCCCGCTGATCTTGCCGTGCTGTTCAATGCGCTGTTTCATGAAGTGAAGGATAAGGACGCCACCGGTTCAGATATTCCTTTCACCGCTGTTGACCCTTTCACTTTCATAGCCTGTCTGAATGCCGGAAGCGACGAGGACCGCCGTCATGCCTGTGAAACAGTACGCCGCCGCTTTGAATTAAACGCCGAAGTGCCGCGCCGCTTTGATCTTCTGCCGTTTTTTAACCCGTTTAAAAGCCGTTTCATACCGTATTCATATAACGGTGCACCGGAAGCCATAGAGAAAATATGGAAATTCGCAAAGGAGCTTTCCTCTGGTGGCGAAATAGTGCCGGAATCATTTGACGCTGTATGTTCGCTTACTTATGCCGGCGTTATAAAGACAAGCCAGATACTTTATGTATGTTTTCCGGAAAAATATTTCCTCATGGACAGGAAAACCTGCCGTTTCATAGGCTTTGAGCGCGAGGATAATTATGCAAATTTCCTTAAGTTCCAGGCCGCAGTCAGGGAATACTGCCCCGGCGTAACTCCAGAGGAATTTCTGCAGGGTGTTAACGAAGGAACCATGGCCAAAATAACCGGCCCGGGCAGTGCTTCTGCGGAAGGTTCCGGTAGTGATTCCGCTGCCAGTGCGGCAGCCGGTCATGAATCCGCCGCAAGGGCTGCCCTGCAGGCCATGGAGGAAGCCGGGCCGCGCTTCCCTCTGAACCAGATACTTTACGGCCCCGCAGGAACCGGCAAAACATATTCGGCAATAATCCGCGCAATGGAAATAGTTGACGACCGCTCATACGGCAATCTCACCCCGGAACGGTACCGCCTGCTCAAAAAACGTTTTGACCAGCTGCGCCGCGCAGGCCGCATTGAAATGGTTACATTCCACAGCAATTATTCCTACGAGGAATTTGTTGAAGGAATAAAGCCCAATACGGAAAACCGGGATATGCTCACATATACCAAAGAGAACGGTATATTCAAAATGCTGGTGAATGTTGCCAAGGCGGAGCAACTCAAAACCTCCGGCGGCGGCAAAATAGATTTTTCCACAACAAGGGTGTTCAAGCTGTCGCTGCGCAATACAAATAACCCGGAAGACGGCGATATTTACGAATACTGCATTCAGAACGATGTTATAGCCATGGGTTATGGCGAGACCGTGGACCTTGCCTGCGTTGTAAGCCACGGCGACATACAGAAAATAATAGAAAACGGATCCGTATTCAAGGAAAAACGCTTTACCGGCAAGGCCATAGAGATTTTCAAGCTGCTCATGCGTGAAGGCGACATAGTGCTTATATCAAACGGCAATGAGAACGTGCGCGCCATAGCCCAGATAACCGGCGATTATGAATTCAATGACGGCACTGTGCTTAATTACTGCCATTTCCGCCCCGTGCGCTGGCTGTACCGCGGCGGGAACATTCCCGTTGAAAAGCTGCTCATAACAAACAAGCTGCCGCGCCAGCCCATATATTCCTTCTGCAATCTGCGCAAAGAGGGTTTTGCCGATTACAATGAGAACATAAACACGCAGTATCTGGGCCAGCTGCTTGGCGGCCTGCCCGCCGCCCGCGTAAAAAACTATGTGCTTATAATAGATGAGATAAACCGCGGGGACATAGCGAAGATTTTCGGTGAGCTTACAACGCTCATAGATGACGACAAACGCCTTGGCGCGGATAATGAGCTTACGGTAAAACTGCCGTACACAAAGGAACTTTTCGGCATTCCGAAGAACCTTTACATAATAGGAACCATGAGCGTGGCGGACAGGCAGACCCACCCCGTGGATTTTACGCTGCGCCGCCGCTTCAGCTTTATAAACCTGCCCCCGCGCGAAGACCTTGTGCCGGAGGAAATACGCGATATATATGTTCTTGTGAACAAGAGAATAAATGCTCTTCTGGGCGGCGATTATCTTATAGGCCACGGCTATTTCATGAACCGCAGCCGCTCTGTTGAAGACGTGTGGTTCACTTCCGTAGTGCCGCTCATAGGCGAATACTGCCGTGGCCGCTGGAACCTGCTGCAGGAAATTCTTGGCCCGGCCCAGAGCGAAAGCCAGGCTAAGGCCGCAGGGAAGTATTCCGCATTCATAAAAGAGTATACAACAGAGGAATTAAGCCTTCAGGGCGAAGGCGGTTTCTGCTATGGTTTTGCAGAACAGGACGAATGTGATTTCAAAGCCGCCCTTGAGAACCTTAAAAAAGGAACAAGAGGCGTAAAATAAAAAACGCTGCGGTGGGCAGGGGGGAACAAATATGTTTCCTCCTATAAAACGCCCTGAACAGCTTGCGGCAAAAACAGCTTTGTCTAATACTGCTGGACAATTTTAGCAAATAACGCAAAATTGTCCAGTAGGGTTTTCGGTTAGGGTTCTGATTATGGCCCGAAAAAGCATATAAATTCATAATCCGGGGCATTTTTCATCATTGCTTCAAGGCGTGCGGAAAGGCGGCGGTAAAAGTCTATTGCTAACGAAGTGTGCTGCTTTATTTTCTCTTGTTTTTCGTTAGCAGTTTTTCTTTCACTTTGATAATAAAAATAAGTTTTCAGGCTATCCAAAGCAGGATTGTCAAAATCATTTTCAAGCATATCGGCATATAATCTCATATCCGCAATCATTTTCCGCATTGTATAATATGAATACAAATTAAATTCCAGGTACGGATAAAATCCTTTTGAATTCTCCATACGCATTTCGCCGTAATCATAATCTTCGTCAAAGTATTTTTCAAGAAAATAAGTCAGATAACAGTTAATATCAATGTCATTTATATTTAACAGATCTTTGTAAATTTCATATTTGCCTAAAGGCGGATATTCATGCTTGCCTTTTCTGTTGATAGGGTATATATCAAAATATCCGCCCATCATTTTGCCTTCATAAATTATAACCTGATTTGAATTGTATGAGGCATTTTTATATTCCGTGGCAGAAATCTTGATACATGAATTGTCTGACTGAGACGTTTTTTTATTCATGGACAGCACAAATTCCTTATTGGCATATCGGTATACGCAGGAAACAGCCACATAAAGATTCTGCTTTACGCTGTCCCTGTTCAAATAAAAACCATATTCAACAGTTTCGCTTGTAAAATAATAGGAATGTTCTTCGCTTGTGTGTTCAGAGACCTGTCCTGTCAGTGAACTGTTTTTTATTCTACCGAAAAACATTTCTGAATTGAAATTGCTGCTATTTATGCCGTCTTTTATGCCATGCGGAATCTGATTTGAGGCAATAAGCAGTGTTCCTTTTCCTTTGGACATTATTTCCAGCGTAGAGCCGTCTTCAAATTCAAAAATTACAGGTTCATTAAGAATGGCTCTTAATGGCAGCATTGTATTATTTACGCATTGTTTTTGCTCTTCCTCACAGTTTTTTACCCAGCTGATTTCATCGTCATATCCATAGTCGTTGAAATTTTCTGCCGCGCCGATTGTCCTTAATGAGACTATTTTTTTGCCGATTGCATTGAATTTCCTCAATGCGGCCTCTATTTCCTCAACATTGCGGCACTCCGTTGGCTTCCACTTATGTATATCAAACCGTTCCATATTTTCCTCCTTTATGATATTCTATATGAATAAAAAGGAAACTTCACGGAAAAAAAGTTGCGATGTTATAAAAATCTGCTCCAAACCAGCATTGGCGTTAGCCGTGTTTTTCTCCAAATATGCACTGGAATAAATTGTTCCATTCAAAATGCTTGTCAAAATGAATTGAATTGATTATAATGGTTATTAAGGAGGTTTTTCCGATGCGTTTTTCTGAAACTGAAACTGTTGAATTGAAATCAGAATATACAGAAGATATAAAAAAGGAAATTATCGCATTCGCCAATACCCGTGGCGGGAAAATATACATTGGCATTGAAGATAACGGCAATGTATGCGGCATTTCGGATTCCGATTTTACAATTCAGCAGGTTTCAAACGCGGCAAGGGACGGCATAAAGCCTGATATTACAATGTCCCTGCGTTATAATATTATAACTGCGGATAAAAAACAGATTATTGAAATTGAAGTGCAGTGCGGTACGCATCGGCCTTATTATCTTGCCGCAAAAGGCCTTCGCCCGGAAGGCGTATTTGTTCGTCAGGGAACTTCTGCCGTGCCTGCCTCCGATACGGCAATAAGACAGATGATAAAGGAAACAGACGGCGATAATTACGAGGATATGCGTTCCCTGAATCAGAATCTTACTTTTGTCAAGGCAAAAAAGGAATTTGAACTGCGTGGCCTTAAGCTGGGGCAGCCGCAGATGAAATCCCTCGGCATTATTGATGGCGACGGTCTTTATTCAAACCTTGCCCTTCTTCTGTCAGACCAGTGTCCGCATATTATAAAGGCGGCTACTTTCAGCGGAACAGACAGGGAAAGCTTCCATGACCGTGCTGAATTTGGTGGCTCCCTGCTGCAGCAGCTTGAAGACGCATACGCCTATATGAATTTAAGGAACAGCAATTCCGCCGCATTTGACGGGCTTTTGAGGATTGACCGCAAATCATATCCGGACACGGCTCTAAGGGAAGCGCTGCTTAATGCCGTGGTTCACCGCGATTATTCCATTTCAGCCGGAACGCTTCTTGGCATTTATTCAGACAGAATGGAGATTGTTTCGGTAGGCGGTCTTGCTGGCGGGCTATCCTATGACGATATAATGCTTGGCGTTTCCTGCAGCCGTAATGAGAAACTTGCTGGTGTTTTCTACCGTCTGCGGCTTATAGAATCTTACGGCACAGGCATAGGCAGGATAATGGGGTCTTACAGGAATCATAAGGCAAAGCCTTTAATACAGGTTTCCTCGGGAGCGTTCAAAATCACACTGCCGGATATGAATTTCAGTTCTCCTGAAAATTCCGTATGTGCGGATAATGCCCCAGAATACGATGTGAGGATAAAGACGAAAGAGCAGGTTCTGCTGGAATTGTTCAGGCGGAAAAAAATTCTTACAAGGGCTGAAATTGAGGAATACCTCGGCTTTTCCGCCTCCACGGCAGTACGACTGCTGAACAGTCTGCTGCAGAAAGGGCTTCTAAAAAGCAAAGGAAACGGGAAAAATAAAAAGTATATCTGCAGTTTCAATGAGCAATTAGCAATGAGAAATGAATAATTTGGGAAATTCCCGGTTTTGAAATTGTCTAATACTACTGGACAATTTTATTGAATAATGCAGAATTGTCCAGTAGGAAAATTTTCTTAATGCTATGTAACCTGCTTTTTCCATAAAATACATTGGCTGAAAAAATGTACAAAATCCAAAAAAACTTCGTATTTTGCTATTTTTTCGGAACAAAATCCAAACTTTTGCAATTTCTGTAAGGTTTTTGTATCATAATTAAAAAAGGAGCGGAAATATGGAACTGATACAGCGGGACGATTATCTGAAAAAACTGCTTATGTTCAAAGACAAGCAGCTTATAAAGGTAATCACAGGCATAAGAAGGTGCGGAAAATCCACGCTTATGAATCTGTATCAGGAATATCTGCTTGAAAACGGCGTTGGAAAAGAGCAGATACAGTATATAAACTTTGAAGATATTTACAATGAGGAACTGCTTGATTACCGCAGGCTTCACAGGAGAATATTGGAAAAAGCCCTGCCGGACAGAAAAAACTATGTTTTTCTGGACGAAATACAGAATGTCCCGCAGTTCCAGAAGGCGGCTGACAGCCTTTTCATAAGGGAAAACATAGATCTTTATCTCACAGGCTCAAACGCGCAACTGCTTTCCGGCGAGCTTGCTACGCTGCTTTCAGGCAGGTATGTTGAAATAAAGACAATGCCTTTGTCATTCAGGGAATACATATCTGCGGACAAAGATGCGAATCTTCAGAAAAAATACAGCCAGTATGCGGAGGAAGGCTCTTTCCCATATTCCATGCAGATAGAAAGCCGTCAGGGCCGGGCAGATTATCTTAAAGGCATATTGGATTCAATAATAATAAAGGATGTTCTGGCAAGGGGAGGAATAGGCAATGCGCAGGAACTTTACCGCATAATACGCTTTCTGGCGGATAATATAGGAAGCCTTGTCTCGGTAAAGAAAATAAGCGACACAATGTCTTCCGCCGGAACAAGGATAACAAGCAAGACAGCAGAAAAATACATCTCCGCGCTTATGGAAAGTTTTGTGTTCTATCAGGCAATGCGTTATGACATAAAAGGCAGGCAGTATCTGCAGACAGGTTCCAAATATTACATCGCCGATACAGGCCTGCGTCATGCACTGCTTAACGGAAAAAGCACTGATACCGGCAGAATACTTGAAAACATAGTGTATCTGGAGCTTTTGCGGCGCGGGTATAATGTTTTTGTGGGAAAAGCCGGAGAAAATGAAATTGATTTTGTTGCTATAAATAATAATGTGACGGAATATTATCAGGTATGCCAGAGTGTGCTTTCTGAGGAAACCCTGAATCGGGAGCTTAAGCCTTTGTCCGCAATAAAGGACAATTACCCTAAATTCCTGCTTACCATGGACTATCTGCCTGCTGCTGATTATGACGGAATAAGGCATATAAACGTCCTTGAATGGCTTGCCGGTTCAATATACTGATGCTTATAAATATATGCGGAATTGATGTTCAGGTAAATAAAAAACGCATAAAAAATATGCACCTGTATGTAAAGCCGCCTGCGGGCATGGTGTCGGTTTCCGCACCTTTGCGTATGGCGGACAGGGCCATAGAGAATTTTGTCCGCCTGCATATAGGCTGGGTAAGAAAACAGCGGGAGAAATTTGCCGGTCAGCCCCGGATGACAGAACGCAGGTACATAAGTGGCGAAACACATTATATATGGGGAAGGCAGTATTTTATGGAGTTCAGGCCTTCCGTGCGGAACTGTTTTGCAACAGAGGGGAACAGGCTGATTCTGGGAATGAAACCCACATCAACAGCTGCGCAGCGTGAAAGATTCATACGCGGGGAATACAGGAAGCTGCTTGCGGCCCGGCTTGAAAATACGCTTCACAAATGGGAACAGATTACAGGGCTGCGCTGCGCGGAATGCAGAATAAAATACATGAAAACCAGATGGGGCAGTTGCAATTCAAAGGCCGGCAGGATATGGATAAACCTGCAGATGGCGGAAAAACCGCCTGAATGCCTGGAATATGTGGTGCTGCATGAGATAATACACCTGAAAATACACAATCACGGCAGGGAGTTCAAAACCATGTTAGACAGATATATGCCCGAATGGCGCACGATAAGAAAACTGCTCAATGGACGCATATCTTAATAACAGTTTCAAATTTTATTTCTGAAGACTTATTTCCTGTTGTGGTATTTTATCCAGCGTGAGGTTTCGTAGAACCCTTCGGCCAGTTGCGGCATTTTTTCTGTTGCGCCGCCTGCGGCCAGTTTTTTGTTGTTCCTCTGATCCTTCTGCCAGTCTTTTCCGGAAACATCATAGAAATGCCCGCCCTCCGGGTCCGCCGGGTCGCTCATATAGTACAGATAATCCTGTATGAAGTTTACCGTGTTGGGCTGCCGGTGAAGGCCGAAAATGAATGCTCCGCCTGTATTCTTCGGGTCAAGTATGTTGCGTCCCAATGCGCCGGTTGAATAAGGCCTGTTCATAAGGCTCATCACTGTGGGCCATATATCAAGCTGGCTGCCTGTCTTGCGCACAATCTGCGGTTTTATGAAATCCGCATGCACTATAAGCGGAATATGATTGTTTATCAGATTGTATTCCACGAAGCCGCGCGGCATATTGTCGGACCTTGCCGCAGCGAGGCCGTGGTCGCCGTAAATGACGAAAATTGTTTTTTTGAAATAATCATGCCCCTTCGCCATGTCAAAGAAACGTTTAAGGGCATAATCCTGAAAGCGCATTGAGTTGTATTCCTTTACGCTGCCAAAACTGTATTTCTGTACGGTTTCTTCACCGGGGTTTTCCTCGGTAAAACCGTCATTGTCATCCGGAATTGTGTAAGGCCTGTGATACCCTGCGGTCTGAATATAAGCAAGGAACGGTTTTTTCTGTTCAGAGAATACTTTATCAGCCTTGCGGAAAAGCGACAGGTCCGAAATTCCCCATACATCGTTTCTTTCGCTTATCGGGAAATCTTCCTCCTCATAAATTTTAAGCCCTTCCATATTATGCGAAAGAATGCCCCTTATGTTTCCCCAGTTTGCGCTGCCGCCTATGAAATAATATTTGTCATAGCCTTTCAGGTCATTGCCCAGCATTCTCTGGTCAACAATAAGCGGGTTGCGGGAATTGCTTTCAAAACTTGATGTGTCAGGCAGTGATGTAAGCGTGGCGAAAACCGCTCTTGCGGTGGCAGGGGTGGGTGTGAAAATGCGGGTAAACAGCAGTGATTTGTCCGCTAACTGTTTTGCAAACGGGGTAGGGTCTATGCCGGTATTGTTTTTTACCGGATACTGCGGGTCAAGTCCGTTCTGAGAATTAAGCGAAATTGATGTTTTGTTCCATGCCAGGGATTCCATGAAAACAAAAACCACATTGTAATCCCGCTGCGGTTTTTTTGGATCCGCCGGGACAGTCCTTTCAAAATTCAGTTTTTCCCTGTCCGGATTATTCACATTAAGGAATTTTGCAACCGTATCATAATGCCTGCGCACAGCGGCTTCATCATATCCGTCATTCTTTGAGAAGGAATATGTGCTGGCAAAATTCAGTATCGGGTTTGCCGTAAGATCGCAGATGAAATTGTTTGTTGAGTGATATGCATTGCTCCAGCGCAGCGGATAGGCGGAAACCTGGCCGTATATGCAGGCTGCCGTAATCAGTACTGCCGTTATGATATGCGCTGTATTGAGTTTCCAGCCGTATTTCCTGTCATTGGCGAACGCATAATTCAGACAACTGCGTGTAAATATATATGAGCCCCAGCCGAAAACGGCAAGGCCGAGCAGACCCCAGATTACCGGATAGGATTCCCACACCATGTGAAGCGATATAAGCGGGTTCTGCGCAAAGGACAGAATGAACGAGTTAAGCCTGGTGTTAAGATATGCGTAATAGCCGAAGTCAACAAAATACACAAGCAGGACAAGGCAGGAATAGATGGTATATATCCATGTTACGGCTGTTTTCGCCCTGCGCAGCTTTTTCCAGAACCATGCCGTAAGGCAGAAAATAATAAGTGGAACTGCAGAAATGGCGAGAAAACGCAGGTCAAACTTAAGCCCAAGGTAGAATGATTTAAGTATTTCATGTACTGATTCTGCCGGAATGAACTGCCGGTATGCTATTAGAAACGCTACGCGCAGCAGGAACAGCAGAACAAGGCCGCCGGCTGTATATTTAACAGGGGTGGCGAACCAGGGCGGAATGATTCTGGAAAAAATCTTCATAGGTATATTTTATAATATATACGTCCTAATGCCAGGTGAAGTACAGCCATGTAAATTTCAGAAATTTCCTGTAAATAATATAATAATATAAGTATGTCTGTCGAATCAGTAAAACTGCTTTTTATAATGCCGCTGTTCCTGTCTTACGGGGAGGCGCTGCGTCGTCAGGAGCAGCCGGACGGAAGTATTAAAACCGTTCCGCGGGTTTCGCTAAGGGGTCTGCCTAACGGGCCGCTTTCCATAGGAACTTATATAAAAAAACATTTTCCAGAGGCGGAAATAAAAATTTTTGATGCCGGAACGTATCTTACGGAATTATGCGGTGGAAACAATGAAGTCCCTGAGGATTATGGCGCCTTTGTGCGTGGAAGCCTGCGGCTTTTTAAGGATTTCAGACCTGATATAATTGCTTTTTCATGCCTTTTCAACGGAACCTTTCATGGCCTGCGGGAATATGCTGCGGCTGCCGCTGAAATGTTTCCGGGTGCGCTGATAACAGCGGGCGGGCATCTGGCTGCCGCGCTTCCCGGAAAAATACTGTGTGACAGTTCTGCCGTTCAGGCTGTATGTTTCGGTGAAGGGGAGATTCCGTTTATAAAACTGTGCGAAGCGTTTACTGCTGGGCGGGTACGGGAATACCTTGAGGAATCCGTTTCGTGGTACACTCCCGGCAAGATAAAATCCGGGTTCAGGGCCTCGCATGAATTTATAGAGAATCCTGATGAAATTCCACCGCTTGCCCCGGAAATGCTTGTTTATAAAGAGGAGTTTTTCAGGCCTAATCCTTATGTTTTCCGCTATGCAGAGGACAATAACAGGGAAATAATGCTTTTTCCTACGCGGGGCTGCCCGAATCACTGCATATTCTGTGCGTCGCAGAATGTTCACGGACACAGGGTGCGCCGCAATACGGCCGAACGCGTAAAAAAGGATATTCTTTATTACAATGAGAAGTACGGCGTAACCTGTTTTGTTTTCTTTGATGATTCCTTCCTTTATGACAGAAAATCCGCCATAGAGGTTCTTAATTTCATAGGAGACAACGGCTTTACGGCCATAGTGCCCACACCTGCCTTTTTTGCCATAGATGATGAGGTTGCGGCAGCTTTCGCCCATGCGCGGGTGGCCTGCGTGGAAGTAAGCATTGAGAACGGCAACCAGGAAACCCTTACCAATATAATTCACAAGCCGTCAAACCTTAAGCGTGCGGAGCAGACAATAAAATGTCTGCGGCGGCACGGAATAATCTCAATGGGTACAGTGCTTATAGGTTTTCCTGGTGAGACAATAGCTTCCATGATGAAAGGCCTTGCTAAACTTAAAACCATGGACCTGGACATGTTTCTTGTGCGTATTGTCACGCCGCTGCCGGGCAGTGAACTGTGGGATATATGTGTGAAAAACGGCTATTTTTCCGGCGAACTTATGCCTTTCTTTCAGGATGCTGTTATTGAAACACCGGATTTTTCACGTGAGAAAATTACATATCTGTTCTATTCCTATCATAAATGGCTGAATTTTGACTTCAACCGCTATTACCGCGCGGGAAAATGGAAAGAGGCTTATGATTTTTTCAGCCATCCGATTTTTTCCACGTCCTTTTTGGCCTCTTATTATCTGGCGCTGTGCGCCCGTAAGATGGGCAGGGAGGACCTTTTTCTTGAACACCGCGAAAATTATCTGCGGGAAAGAAAAGAGGAGACGCAGGGAATGCCTGTTTATCAGCGCTGGGCAGAAAGGGAACTGCGGGAAATATGAAAGAAAGCAGAAAGCTGAAAATTCTTTTTATAATGCCGCTGCCGCTTCCTTTTGATGATGCGGTAAGGTGGGAAAATCTGCCTGAGGGCGGATTCCGCATGAATCTGCATTTTGTTACGCCGGGGCTGCCTAACGGGCCACTGGCAATTTCAGCTTATATACAGAAATTCTTTCCCGAAACGGAAATAAGAATTTTCGACGCAGGTTCATATCTGCTGCGTCTTGCCGGTAATGTTTATGAAGAGCGGCTTTCTTATGAGAAATTTGTAAGGGACAGCCTGGAGTTTTTTACGGATTTCCAGCCTGATATAATAGGTTTTTCCTGTATGTTCAATGGAACATACGCGGGGCTTGCCGCATATTCCGCTGCTGTAGCGGAAAAATTCCCTGAGGCCTTTATCACCGCAGGCGGACATCTTGCGGCGGCTATCCCGGAAAGAATACTATGCGGACAGACTTCCGTAGAAGCGGTGAACTTTGGCGAGGGGGAAATTCCCTTTGTAAAACTGTGCCGGGCGTTCCACGATGGCAATGTGTGGGAATATCTTGAGAAATCCCCTTCGTGGTATACTGCTGCAAAGGTTCAGGCCGGTTTCCGGGCTTCGCATGAATTCGTGGAAAATCTCGATGATATACCGAGAATAAACCCGGAACTGCTTTTTTACCGTGAAGATTATAATAAACCGAATGACCTTATTTTCCGCACTGCGCCTTTTTACGGCAGGGAAATTATGCTTTTCCCCACGAGAGGCTGCCCTAATCACTGTATATTCTGCGCATCGCAGAATGTTCATGGCCACCGTGTACGGTACAATAGCGCGGACAGGGTAAAAGAGGATATTATTTATTTCAATAAGAAATACGGCATAACCTGCTTTGTTTTTTTTGACGATTCTTTCCTGTACAATAAGAAAGCCGCTGTAGAGGTGCTTAATTTCATAGGTGACCATGGTTTTACGGCTATAGTGCCTACGCCGGCTTTTTTTGCCATTGATGACGAGGTTGCCGCTGCGTTTGCCCACGCTGGTGTGAAATCCGTAGAGGTGAACATAGAAAACGGCAATCAGGAAACACTTACAAATATTGTGCACAAACCGTCAAATCTGGAGCGTGCGGAGCGTACTATAAAACATCTGCACGCGCATGGCATACTGGCCATAGGCACGGCCATGGTAGGCTTTCCGGGTGAGACCGTGGCTTCAATGATGAAAGGTCTGGCTAAACTTAAAACAATGGACCTTGATGTTTTCGTGGTGTGGATAGTAACCCCTCTGCCGGGCAGTGAACTGTGGGATATTTGTATAAAAAATGGATATTCTGACGGCAGTCTTATGAGCAATTTTCAGGATCCCGCCATATCCACGCCGGATTTTTCCAGGGAGCTTATTCAGTATCTTTATCACAGTTATCAGAAATGGCTTGTGTTTGACAACAACCGCTATTTCCGCGCGGGAAAATGGAAAGAGGCTTATGAATTCTTTCAGAATCCGCTGTGCCGCAGTTCATTCATGGCTGAGTATTATCTTGCAGTATGTGCCAGGAAAATGGGCAATGAGGAACTTTTTCTTAAACATCGTGAGAATTATCTGCGTGAGAGAAAAGAGGAAACACAGGGCAGGCCGGTATATATAAAATGGGCTGACCGGGAACTTGAGAAAATATAATAAACCATGCCATGGTTTCAGAATTTATAAACCGAAAGGAATTCCGTATCCGAGGGACAGAAATCATACTGATTCATTTCTTCCGGCAGAACCCATTTGATTTCAGAGTGTTCTTTGCGCGTCAGCGTGCCGCTTTCTATTTCCGCGGCGAAGAAATGCAGCCGGAGTTTTCTTTCAGGATATTCATACACTGTCTCATGTAGTTTTTCCCTGACGGCAATATGAATATTCAGTTCCTCGAGACATTCACGTGCAAGAGCCTGCTCAAGAGTTTCGCCCGGCTCCTGCTTTCCTCCGGGGAATTCCCAAAGCAGTGCGCAGCTTTTGTCCGCCGGTCTTCTGCATATAAGTATTTTCCCGTCCTTTTTTATAACTGCCGCTGTCACTTCAGTCATATTTCTGTAAGATCTCCGTCAAACAGTTTAGCATTTTTTAATATAATTATATGACGGCGCGGCCACTGAACCGTTGCCGATATAAGAAATTTAAGGATTTAAGATGGCAGAAAAAACTGTAGATAACAAAGTCATATACTCAATGGTTGGAGTTAGTAAATTCTTCGGCAAAAAACAGGTGCTGAAAGATATTTACCTCTCATATTTTTACGGCGCCAAAATAGGTGTTCTCGGCCTGAACGGAGCGGGAAAAAGCTCCCTGCTTAAGATTCTCGCCGGTGTTGACAGGGATTTTCATGGTGAAACCGTGCTTTCCCCCGGCTATACCGTAGGGCTGCTTGAGCAGGAACCAAAGCTGGACCCGGAGAAAACCGTAAGGCAGATAGCGGAGGAAGGCCTGCCGGAGGCCATGGCTGCCCTTAAGGAGTTCAATGAACTTAGCGACAGGCTGGCGGAACCTCTGGAACCGGAAGAAATGGAAAAAGTCCTGGAGAAGCAGGCAAAGGCCCAGGAAAAAATTGATGCGCTTGACGCATGGGACATAGATTCCCGGCTTGAACTTGCCATGGATGCTTTGGGCTGTCCGTCGCCTGATACGCTTGTTAAGAATATTTCCGGCGGTGAGCGCCGCCGCGTGGCATTATGCCGCCTGCTGCTGCAGGAGCCGGACATTCTTCTTCTTGACGAACCTACAAATCATCTTGACGCCGAGGCCGTGGCATGGCTGGAGCAGCATCTGCGCCATTACAAAGGTACGGTAATTGCTGTTACGCATGACAGATATTTCCTTGACAATGTTGCCGGCTGGATTCTGGAACTTGACCGCGGACACGGCATTCCGTGGAAAGGCAATTATTCATCATGGCTGAAACAGAAGGAGGAACGCCTGCGCGTTGAGGAAAAAGCGGAAAGCGACAGGCAGCGCACGCTGCAGCGTGAACTGGAATGGATACGCATGAGCCCGCGCGCGAGACAGGCCAAATCCAAAGCGCGTATAACCGCGTATGAAAACCTGCTTGAACAGGAAAATGAGAAACTGGCTAAGGACCTGGAGATATACATACCGCCGGGGCCGCGCCTCGGAAACCTCGTTATAGAGGCAAAGCATGTTACAAAAGGTTTCGGGGACAAACTCCTTGTGGAAGATATGAATTTCTCTCTCCCGGCGGGAGGTATTGTAGGTGTCATAGGTCCGAACGGCGCTGGAAAGACCACTCTTTTCAAGATGATAACCGGTGAGGAAAAACCGGATTCCGGGGAATTCAAGGTCGGCGAAAGCGTGAAACTGTGCTATGCGGACCAGCACCGCTCAACGCTTACTCCCGGAAAGAATGTCTGGGAGGTTATTTCCGGCGGGCTTGATATTGTTAAACTTGGCAAAATGGAAGTAAATTCCCGCGCATATGTGGCCCGTTTCAATTTCACCGGGCAGGACCAGCAGAAAATAGTGGATAATCTTTCCGGCGGCGAAAGAAATCGTGTTCATCTGGCGGTTATGCTTAAGGAAGGAGGAAATGTCCTTCTTCTTGACGAGCCGACAAATGACCTTGACGTGAATACCATGCGTGCGCTTGAGGAAGCTCTGGAAAATTTCGGCGGCTGCGCCGTGGTTATAAGCCATGACCGCTGGTTCCTGGACCGCATAGCCACGCATATTCTGGCTTTTGAGGGCGACAGCAAAGTCACATGGTTTGAGGGTAATTTCTCTGATTATGAAAAAGCCAGGCTTGAGCGTCTTGGCCGCAGCGAGATAACGCCACACCGGATAAAATACAAGAAACTTACAAGACCCTGATTCTGTCAGGAATAGTGTGCAGTTCCGTAAAAAGCACGGAATGAAAAAAAGCCCGGCGGAAGCCGGGCTTTTAAATTCCGGCAGGAATTTTGTGAAATTGGTTTCCGTGACCGGGAACTGCAGCGATGCAGGCCTTTACGGTTGTACAGGATATTCTGCCGTAATGATTCAGCCACATACTGTATTTTGTAGAATATATACGGGGGACGTAAGAGAGAAGAGAATGAACAGAATTAAGGAATATATACGCAGGGAACGTGAGGAAATGTACCTGCTGCTTATGAACATACCGGCAATAACCGTTACGCTTTTTGTGGTAAGCGTAATATGTATGAATATTCTCGCCAATAAAACACTTGTTCAGTACAAATGGATTGCACTTGACGGGGGTTTTCTTATCTCATGGATGTCTTTCATGAGTATGGATATAATAACAAAGCATTTCGGCCCTAAGGCCGCGACGCAGATGTCCGTGGTGGCTGCTTTGATAAATCTGCTAATGTGTTTTATTTTTTATATTGCAAGTATAATACCGTCAAACGCAGCTGACTATACTGCCTTCAATTCCATAATAGGCGGAACATGGTTCATACTTGTTGGCAGCACCATAGCTTTTCTGTCGTCCGCTTTTATAAACAACCGTGTAAACTGGGCTATAGCCAGGAAGTTCAAAAACAATCCGCACGGAAAAGCGGCCTTTGCCACTGCGAGCTATATTTCAACTTTTGTAGGGCAGTTCATAGACAATCTTATTTTCGCTGTAATAGTATTCATGTATTTTGCCCCGAAATACTGGGACGGATTCTGCTGGACTTTCACACAGTGCGCCGTATGCTCCGTTGCTGGTGCACTTATGGAACTGCTGATGGAAGTTATTTTCTCGCCAATAGGCTATAAGGTTGTAAGCAACTGGCGCAGACATGGCGTAGGAAGGGAATACATTAAGAAGGTTCTGGGTGAGGATATATAGTTTTCCGGGAGGAAATTATGAAGGTGATTGTTACCGGGGCTTCAGGCGGAATAGGCGGGGCAGTTTCTGAAAAATTTTTAAAAGAGGGACACGAGGTAACCGGCATAGACCGGCGCGGTCCTGTCATAAGTCATGAAAATTATACACATATACAGGGTGATGTCCGGGATTATGCTGTTCTTCCGGATATACCGGGTGCGGAAATTCTCGTAAACTGCGCTGGCACGCAGAACGAAGCTGATATCGACATAAACCTTAAGTCCCTTATAGGAATTACGGAACGCTACGGCGTTCACCCCGGAATAAAGGCAGTGCTGCACATAGGCTCCGCTTCCGGGCATACCGGCGCGGAATTCCCGGAATACTGCGCCAGCAAGGGCGGCATAATAGCATATACTAAAAATGTCGCGCTGCGCATAGCTGAATATGGTGCTGTGTGCAACAGCCTTGATCCGGGCGGGGTTGCCACTGAACTCAACAATGCCGTTATGAATGATCCTGTGCTTTGGGCAAAAATAATGGACGAAACACCTCTTAAGCGCTGGGCTTCAAAAGAGGAAATTGCGGAATGGGCGTATTTCCTTACCGTGGTAAACCGTTTCTGCACAGGACAGAGCATAGTTGTTGATGGTGGTGAATCCATATTGCGGCGGTTCATCTGGCCAGGATTTCAGTCCGGTTCCGGAAAATCCGGAACAGAATCAGGAAATTAATATTTTATGGAAAACATTATAATTTTTATAGACACATACGGCAGATATTTCCCGGCTGTTTTAGTGCTGGTTTTTATAACAATGCTGATTCTGGGCATAAGGAACGCGGTACGTCTGAATGCCTTGAAAAGCATAAATGTTCAGAATAATCCTCTGGACGGAGTGAGATTTGATGAAAATCCGGAAAAGCTGAAGAAGAAAATAAAAGTGCAGATGCTTACTGCCATTATAAGTATGTTTCTGCTGTCTTCCTGTGTCACGTTTAAATCCTTTTACAAAATGATGAAAGACGCAGGATATCTGGTAACATCTGAAGATATCAATCACCCACAGGATGAAAACGGAGCGACACCCCTTATGATAGCTGTCAAACGCGGCCTTCCGGCTGCGACATTAAAAAAGATTATAGACAAAGGGGCAGATGTTAATGCCACGGACAGGATTGGTGATACACCGCTTATGTATGCTGCGTCCTGGGCCAGGCCTGAACAGATTCAGCTGCTGCTGGACAGCGGTGCACGGGCTGATGATAAAAACAACAGCGGGGACACGGCATTATTCAGGGCTGTAAAATGGCGCAAGCCGGAAAATGTTTTTTTCCTGGCTGACAAAGGTATGGATCTGAATGCCACTGGATATGCTGACTATACACCTCTTGTTGCGGCCCTGCATGACTGGCATTCTGTGCAGCGGGGCAAGGCAGAGACTGATCTGTCAAAACTTAGAGCGAAAAACAGGGCAAACCATGAAAGATATACCGCACGTACGGAAGAATCCATAAGGATAATAATTCAGTATCTTCTTTCCCGGAATGTGAATGTTTACACAAAAGACTGCCGCGGCATGGACGCGGTAGTGCTTTCGGAAGGTACGGAGTTTGAGAGAGATATCAAAAAACTCGCTGCTGTTCAGCAGGAACCTTCACAGATCAATGTGCAGCAGGGTAATGAATAAAATCAGGAACTGAAACTTTTTATGGAATATTTCCCTGCCGGTGGTTCTGATTTTATAATATTTATTGCTTCAGCCGTGGTTTTTGCGGTATCAGACATGGCTGTACTTTATTTCTCAATAATGATCGCTATTGAAAGATTGAATAAAGTACAGCCCGGGCAGGAAAAAAACAGTATATATAAAGATTCCTGCCTTTATTATGACCATGATTCAGACAGCGTTAATATTATCAGAGAAGATAAACGCAGGGAGGTGGTATCTGCTCTTTCACCTCATTTCAAAAAGCTTTTTGCCGCCATGATTGTTTCATGTTTTTCCATGATGACTGCAATTCTGTTTTTTATCAGGATTCAGCAGTCAGCAGAATGAAGCGTGCCCTGTTTAAGCCGGTTCAGGAAAATGTTTTTTGTTATACATATCAAAATTTAAGTACAATTAACAAAATGCGGAATATCTGTTCACGCATCTTTAGTTTTTATTAAAATTTTCAGGAGCTGTTAATGTTCTGGCTTAATCAGATAAATTTTAAATATAAAACCGGCATGAGATTTGCATCATATGCGCTGTTCCTGCTTGTTGCCGCAGCATTTCCTGCTGCAGCCTATGCGGAAGATTTTACCAGCCTGCGTATAGATTTTGACGCGGCCCTTTCAGAAAATGATGTGGACGGAGCCGGAAAAGACAGGTCTTTTGTAAGCGAAGGCTGGAAGTATACCGGAATGATGAATACGGAACTCCATGGCGAATATGATGATACACGTTTCAATCTGCGCCTGGGGCTGAGGGCAACCAATGACAGGCGCAGTGATTATATCCCTGTTTCTCTGACAAATGCACAGGGCTATATAGAAAATAAAGAACACAAACTCCTTCTTGGAGATGTTTTTGAGGTTTTTTCAAGATATTCCCTAAGTTCATCGCTGAAAGGCGCAAACTACAGGTATGAGAAAAAGGGCCTTCCGGTATTTTCCGTAATAGGGGGCCGCGCATATCCGCGCTGGGAAAGCTGGTGGAAGGATCCGGATGCTGTTACGCTCAAACGGGAGGTATACGGAGCAAATATAAAACATCAGATTCTTGATGATTTTAATTTTGGAATTTCATATCTGCAGAGCAGTGATTCTGACCCTGCGTTTCAGACGGAAACACTGTATTCAAACAAGGTTATGGCTGCTGTGGCAGATTATAAGCCTGTTCCCGGGCTTACGCTGTCTGGGGAAGCGGCGCTGTCTTCAACAGATATAAAGAATGGTGCTGCCGCATCAGAAGCCGGGCAGGCTTTCCGTTTTGAAGCCGTAGGCGACCAGGACCCAAGCCGCGTGGTTCTGGAATATGAAAGGGTGAGTCCTGATTTTGAATCCCTTGTCGGTTCCGCTGTCAGGGACCGCGAGAGTGCAGGCGGCAGCTGGCGCTACAAGGCAACCGGAGATGTTACCGTCAACACTTCCATGAAATGGCACAGGAACAGCCTTGATTCAAAGGCATTGAGAACCAATACATACAGGCCCGCGGCAGGTGTAAATATACGCCGTCTGGGCGGAAGACGATATTCAAGCCTTGATCTTAAGTTAAAAATGGATTACCGCGATGCCCCTGCCCGTGTTTCATCTGACTGGTTTGCCTCTGCGGATTACAGGGACCGCGTAGGTCTTTGTGATATGGATGCCGGTATAGGGTTCTCATCATACAATGCCGGCAAAAAAGACAGTGACCAGCTTGATACCACCGCAAGATTTTCTGTAAGTACCCGCAGAACAGCAGGCAGCATTGTTTTGCGTCCTGCTTTAAGCGCATCTGCCGGATATGTTGATGACGATCAGGCCGCCATTACAAGAAAAGTTTATGAGTATTCAGCCTCGCTTGGGCTTTCGCTGCCGGAAAAAAATCTGTCTTCAAATTTCAGGGTGGGCCAGAATTTCATGCGCGCCCCGGATGCGGATGCAGATGCGGTATATGTTGCGGCGCAGATAAACTACAGCCCGCGTGTCATGAATGGCGGAAGATTTTATGCAAAGTTCTCGCTGAATGATTATTCATACCAGGCTACTGGAAATGACTATGCGGAAAGAATTTTTACAGTCGGATTTAATCTGCCGCTGAACTACAAATGGTAGAACTGTTTTTGAAAGGAGCGTTTTTATGAAAAAAAGCATTTTTTTTGCTGCTGTTATGATGTTTGTGCTGTCTGCAGTTCCTGCGCAGGCAAAATGGTGGATATTTGGCAAGGGCAAGAAAGACGGGGTGACAATTTCATATCTGTATCTGAATAATATGCCGTACCAGGATATGAACGGCAAGGCGGTATTTTACAGTGACTCAATGCAGAAGAATGAAATAGTTGTTGCCGGAAAAGCAAAGACATCCAACGGTTCTGTAGGAACAGTAATGGTGTCTCTTGACGGAAAAGAGACCTGGGAAAAAGCGAATCTTGCCAAAGACGGCACATTTGAATATGTTTTCACACCGGAGAAAGGCCGCACATATGATTTCTATCTTAAGGCCGTTGATACCACCGGCAAAAACAATGAAGTTGATGAAACTGCTGTCAAAATAAGTTTGTCTGATGAGAAAATAAAGGATAAGATTATTCCTTTCCTCACTGCCCTTTTCAATGCCTATCAGGATAAAAACAGAAAAGAGTTCATGGATATGGTCAGTGACTCTTTTGCCGGAGGAAAAGAGATACTTGATACTGCCATAACCAGCGATTTTACGCTGCTTGAGCAGATAAGGTTTTTATGGTCTGTAAATTCCATAACCGCAGCTCCGGGAGGAAGAATAAGCATATCGCTGCGTTATGAGCGCAGGGTTACGGTTGCAGACAGCGGCACGCCTCTGTCTGACAAGGGTTTTACTGAAATACATCTTGAGCCGGAAGAAGGAGAACTTAAACTTGCAGGCATGAAAAGCCCGCTGCTTTTCGGTTTGTCAGGCGAAGAGGATATAGCCGGCGGCACAATACAGCAGCCTGCCTCTGAAGGCGGCACCCTTGTGATAGAGGGGCGGACTGTAAGGATAAACAGCAACAGGGAATCCGGTACAATCACATTGTGCGCCGGCCATATCTGTGACGGATTCGGCGACTGGGGATATGATTTTGACATGCAGACATTTACCAATTCTGATGGCTCCATGGCTGCTTACAAGGGTACTGGCCTGCACCTGAACAGCATATCCGGTTTTTTGCAGCTCCAGTCTGCATGCGATATTGACACTGTAGCAGTGCCCGCAAGCGGGTATTCTTTGCCTACGGATGCAATTTCTGTAGCTTCCCCGGAATGCTGGGCTTTGGATTACGGCGCAAGAGGCAAAGTCATTTTTAAGGTGACAAGCGGAGACACTTCCACCACTAATCCCATAACACTGCATTATGTGTATGAAAGGTAGCCTTAATATAGTTTTAGCCCGGCTGTGAATGCCGTCTGGAAAAAGTATGCCCGATAAAAAGTTTTTTTCTGTCGTTCTTATGCTGCTTGCTCTTGCAGTGCCTGAGCTGGCATATTCAGCCAGTCTCTTTACCAAAGCATCTGATTTCTCAAAAGCCGAAGAGTACGGGCTTAAGTTTGTTACTTACACCATTGAGGAAAAAGACTCTGGCGAAGGTGTAAAAAAACTTGGGAAATATGATGTGCTCTGGGATATTCTTGGCAAGAGCGAAGAGTTTTTCCTGAACGGGGATCCGGACGCTTTTCCTCAGACAAAGGACAGAATACTTAAAATAAAACTTGTTTTGGACCAGACACAGGTGCTTGCCACCAAACTGGGCGAGGGCAGTTATGACGATGCTGCCATGGAAGCAATAACCCTGGCTGTTGGGCTTGTGGATCATCCGCTTGTCAATCTTGTCTGGGAAATGAGCAAGCTCACATATGAGTCGCACAAAGCTGTAAAGGAATCAGTGACCGCGCTGGAAATAGAAAAGCTGTACGGCATAGTTGATACCGACAGGCGTCTGCATGGCACATATTCTGAGGACGGGCCTAAGCTGATTCCGACTGACAAGGATACTGTTACATATTTTTACGACAAGTACATAGTTACAAACAGGGACACAAGACAGCTTGTGCGTACTTATGTAAATAAAGTCATAGGCGGGAATTTTCCGGAATATTCGCCCACGCTGTGGCAGCGCATAAGCGGCACGGCTGAAACAGAGAAGGAAGCTGCCGAACTTGCGGAGTTGATCGAGTTCAAAAATGCTTCCCGTGCGTGGATTAAGCAGCTTATTGATGACTTGAACAAACAGGTTAAGCTTAACTGGGCGAGAATGACTTTGCGCCGTAAGCTCGTGGTATTCAATGAATTTAAGGCCAGATATGATGAATCAATAAAGGACTTTGATTCAATAGATGCTTTTTTCAGGCATTATCAGAAAATGAAAAGTGAGCAGAAAAACTATGCTTCCATAGTCAAAGGCCTTCAGGAAGATTATAAAGCAGCGCTCAGTCTGCTGAATTTTAAAAACGATAAAGGAAAAAGAAACAGGGCGCATGAAGCGCGGCCTTTATTCTGGAAAGTCCATAACAGCGCCGTAGTGTACGGCGCAAGGGCTGCAAAAATAGAGGATTATTCCTACTCCGGCATTTTTGATAAGATAGCGGCAGACTGCATAAGCAGGATTGTTGAATGTGACAAAATAATGGATGAAGACAATAGGAATCCAAGAAATGCAGCAGGGGAAAAAGCAGAACTGCAGGCTTTGCTTACCGACCCTAAAAAAACACCTGAAGAAATAATCATTGAGGCAAAAAACAAAACCAGGCCTGTTACAGGCGTAAATCCGGATCTGATAGATTCACAGAAGCAGGGCATGATTGAGTATTATTCATACAGGGCCTCGGCTGCGAAAAAGGAATTTGAGGAATATCAGGCAGCGGTTGAAAAAATACTAAGCTCAATAAAAGGAAAACATGTGTGGGTTGACCTTTTCTCGAAAAAAAGAATGTCAGCTCCGGCAGATCCACTTTCAGATATGGAGAAAGTCCTGTCAGAATATTCTTATGTGTCAGCCGGCCCGCTTTCAGATGAGGACAGAAAAAACAATGTAAGGTATTCAGTAATAAATGCCTTTAGCAGAAAAAAAATAATACTGAATGACAGCCTGAATAACTTCAAATATGCCTTTTCGCAGGCCAGGCAGGGAGACATAAGGGTTTATCTGGAGCGGCTTGAATGTGCGAGGCAGGCATGGAACAGGCTGGAAAAACCGGATGCTGAAACAATGGATTTTATCGTGTCAGGCCGCCCTGAAAGGGATTTGCAGGCGTTTAATGAAAACATATCAGTTCTGGAGTCTTTTTTTAAAAGTTTCAAATACAGCCGCCAGATAGAAAAACTGGACCGTCTGGAAGACAGGTACAATACAGAAATTGACAACCGCCGCACGGATATTGTTTTTTTTGACTATCTGTATTATGAAGCCAGTGAATGGTTTAACAACCAGTGTGTTTTTGACCCCATCATGCCTGGTTCCATTGATAACGGCATTCTGAGAACATCATATAATCCTTACAACAGCAAATGTTCAAGGGCGCCTCTGTTTGTCCTGATAGAAAAAGGACCTTATGCGGGGTATCTGCGGAAAAATCTGGAGTATTGTGATCCCGCACAAAATGTAAGATATATAAATTCCGGATTGTCTTCTCTAATAAGCAAAACGGAATTTGAAAATATGGCAGAGAGAAAAAAAGATCTGGAAACTCTGAATGCCTCAAAATTCTGGAAACAGGTTAAGAATGATATGCCGGAAAGCGCAGCCGTGATAAGCGGTGCCTACGGCGGGGCGCATTTTAAGTTTATGTCAAAAAAGAATCTGTACAAACCGGAAAAAGATTTTCTGCCTAACAGTTATTTTAAGGACTGGAAAAATGAAGTATGGCTTGCCGATGAGGCTGCGCTGGACGGGATTATCCAGGAGATACAGTCCATAAAGGCCGATGATGAAGAATCGTATAAAAACGGCCTTTCAGCAATAAACAAGGTTATGCCAGGCACAATATATTTTCCGGATAAGGAGCTGCTTGAAAAATTGCCTTTCACCCAGGAAAGTAAAGAAAATTATTTTAACCTCGGTGTATATAATTTTTCATCCACAAGTTCTGTCAGTGATTCGCCTCTTGTTAAAAAATATGAAAAAATAAAGGATATTGTATTGGATAAATATTACGAAAGGAACAACTGTTTCCGGAATGGCAGCTGCAGACTGGCGCAGATTATGAAGGAAAAAGAACAGAAAAAAAAGCAGGCTGAACAGCAGGCCACGGCAGCGGTTCCGCAGCCCAGTCCGTATGAGCCTTCAGAAACTGACAGAAAAATCATAGAAGAATTTTATGCAAAATTCAAAACCGCCTATGAGGCGCAGCAGGAAAATGTTCTTCTGGGATATATTTCCGATGACTGGGACTGCGGGGACGGGACTACGCTTCAGGACCTGGAAGATAATTTCCGGAATATGTTCACGCTTTACGATGCGCTTAAATATGAAATTTCCGGGCTTCAGATTAAAGCAGACAGGGAAGCAGGCATTTTTGATGTAAGCTACCGCCTGAAAATTACAGGAAGCAGTTTCAGTATGGATATAAGACGCGAGGAGGAATCGTCTGTAAGGGAACTGATTCTGGTAAAAGGAAATTCCGTGAAAATAAAAAGAACCCTGAATGGGTTCTTCTGGTACAGAAATTAGGCTGATATAGATATACAAAGCGCCGGAACCGTAATATTACAGGTTTCCGGCGCTTTGTATTTTATTATCTGAAGGATTCAGTCTTCGTCTAACTCTTTCTTTATGATTTCTATTGCTTTTTCCGTATCGGAAACATTGAACAGGATCCGGCCTTTTTCCCCTGCGAAAGAGGTGCCGTAAACGGTTGTTATATTCAGTCCGTGACGGTTAAGCACCTGCGTGAGCCGGAACAGATTTCCTGCCCTGTCAGAGGGAAATTCGTATGAAATCATGGCTGTTTCTATGGTAGTGAAACCGGCATCGGTTATTACTTTGCTTACCTGGCCTTCCTCATCAATTGCTACGCGTACCACACCGGAATCATCCCTGACCTCGGAGGCTATGCCTACAAGATTCAGTCCCGCCTTGTGAAAAATCTCCACAAATTTGGATAGAGACCCGGGAGCATTGGGAATAAAAACGGTGTACTGACGTATAAGTTTTACTGACATAAGAAAATCTCCATGGGTTTTCCCGGAGTTCTTCCGGTAAGCCTGTAATTATTATAAATAATTTTTACAGCCTTTTAACAATACGGCAATATGTTGTCTGCGGTTTATTCTGTGGCTGTGCATAATATATTTGAGAGCTGCGTAAAAAAACTATAGAATAAAATTATGAGATGGAAGTTCTTCCCTGGTCCTGAACGCAGAATTACTGCCGTTCTTTCTCTGTGTGCTGCGGTTATTCTTTCCTTTTTTGCTTTAAGGGCGGCGGCTGATACAGTATTTATGTATAATTTCACAAAAACACTGTCGTATCAGTATGCGAGAGGAAACGGACTTGTTCCGGAGAATATGCCGCCATTAGCGGAATTTGCGCTTATGCATCCGGTGTTTCTTAATTTCCTGCAGACATTTGTTCTGATCAATGCCGCTGTAATCGCTTTCGGCCTGTGGCGGGGGCGCAGCTGGGGACGTGTGAGTGCGGTTTATTTTCTTTATCTGGCAGCCTTTGTAATGCTGGCATTTGTTCTTTATCCGTCTTTTGTGGTGCCGGAACCGTATATTTATCACGGAATGGCTCCTTTTCCGGAGTTTAACCAGAGGGTAAGAATTATTTCCCTGGTTCTTCGTACGGCAGCAGCTGTTTTAATATTCCTGTTTATTCTGCTGGCCAGATATTTTGAGAATCTTTCGGTATATCCGGCAGATAATTTCTATCTTCCCGCCGGTGGTTCAGCCACTCCCGGAGATTCCGCAGATGCCGGAAATAAAAAAGCCGGGGACTCGCAATGCGGCGATGAGCCCGCAGGCATGAAAACGGAAAAACAGTCTGCCTTGCCGGAGGATTCCGCCTCTGAAGATAAAGTGGGCTGAATGGCCTTTCCCTGATTTTGATAAGAACAGCAATATAATATAAAATTATTATTAGGGATATTTGCTATCCTCAAGAGGCATTTTATGTGGAATTATACTGACAAAGTTTATGAACATTTCAAGAATCCGCGCAATGTGGGCGAGATACCGAACCCTGACGCAACAGGAGAGGTGGGAAGCCTGTCCTGTGGCGATGCGCTTAAGCTCACACTTCGCATAGATAAGGCGACAGACAGGATAGTTGAAGCCAAATTCAAGACTTTCGGCTGCGCCAGCGCAATAGCCTCATCTTCAGTACTTACTGAAATGATAATCGGTCTTACGCTTGATGAAGCCGCAAAAATAACCAATCAGCAGATAGCAGATGCCCTTGGCGGGCTTCCGGGCAAGAAAATGCACTGTTCAGTAATGGGAATGGAAGCTCTTGAGGCAGCCATAGCAGATTACCGCGGTGAAAAAGGCGGGAAACGTGTCGTTTCCGGTGCCGAACGGGTGGTATGCAAATGCTTCGGTGTTACCGAAGCCGTTATACTTAAGGCCATAAAGGTAAACGGTCTTAAAACCGTTGAGCAGGTGGCTGATTTTACGAAAGCCGGCGGTGGCTGTGGCCAGTGCAAAGGGGAGATAGAAAAAATACTTAAGGATTACTGGGCCAATGCGGAAAACAAGAAATTCGCCGATATGACCGTGGTGGAGAAAATAAAGGTAATAGAAAAAATACTCGCTGAAAAGGTTAATCCTCTGCTCAAGAGGGATGGTGGCTGGATAGAACTTGTTGATGTGCAGGGCATGAATGTGAAAATGCGCTTTCTCGGAATGTGCAGCGGCTGTGCCTCTTCCGCGGTTACGCTTAAGACAGTTGTGGAAAAAGAACTCAGGGAAAACATTGACCCGGCTATAGAAGTGGAGAATGCCTGATTATGGAAAAGCAGCACATTTATTACTTTGACAATAATGCTACCAGCCGCGTGGCGGAAGAAGTAGCCAGGGAAATGGAGCCTTTTTTTCATGATCTTTACGCGAATCCTTCCAGTATGCATTTTTTTGGCGGATCCCTGCAGATATATCTTGATACAGCCCGCCAGCGCGTAGCAGATTTATTAGGTGCGCGGCCTGAGGAAATAATATTCACAAGCTGCGGTACGGAATCCGATTCCACGGCAATTTATTCCGCGTTGCGTTCACAGCCCGGCAAAAAACATTTCATAACAACACAGGTTGAACACCCGGCTGTGCTGACAGTGGCTAAAAACCTTGAAAAGCAGGGCTACCGGGTTACGCGCCTGCCTGTGGATGCCGAGGGAAGGCTTAATCTTGATGACCTGAAGCAGGCCATAACGGCAGATACCGCTCTTGTATCCATGATGTGGGCCAATAATGAAACCGGTGTTGTATTTCCAGTGGAGGAAGCTGCCCGCATAGCTCATTCCCGCGGGGTACTGTTCCACACGGATGCAGTGCAGGCAGCAGGCAAGATACCGATAAATCTGTCTGAGACCAGAATAGATATGCTTTCTGTTTCCGGGCACAAACTGCATGCTCCCAAGGGTATAGGTGTTTTATATGTCAGAAAAGGTACTCCCTTTACACCTTTTCTTATAGGCGGACATCAGGAAGATGGCCGTCGTGCCGGTACTGAGAATGTTCCTTATATAGTTGGCCTTGGAAAAGCGGCTGAACTTGCCAGAAAGCATATAGAACTTGAGAATACGCAGGTACGTGAACTGCGCGACCGTCTTGAGGCCGGCCTTACAGCAGCTGTGCCTGGTACAAAAGTGAACGGCAGGGGAGCGGAGCGGCTTCCCAATACCTTAAGTATATGTTTTGAGTATATAGAAGGTGAGTCCATACTTCTTATGCTCAGCGAAAAAGGCATATGCGCATCATCCGGATCTGCCTGTACTTCAGGTTCGCTGGAACCTTCCCATGTGCTGCGGGCAATGAAAGTACCGCAGACATACGCACATGGCTCAATACGTCTTTCCCTTAGTATATATAACACAAGGGAGGAAGTTGACTATGTGATAAAGGAATTCCCCGCCATAGTTGAGAAACTGCGTGCCATTTCCCCTTTCGCTGACGGAAAACCTCTGTTCGGTGCCGGGGACGGGCATCATCATTAATATGTTGTAATGCTGAATTTACGTTACTGATTGCAATAAAACGGCTTTACATGCGTTTGACATATTAAGGTTAGTTTAGTTATAGTATGTTAGAGATTTAGTTGTAAGCAGTACGGTACGGAGGGGACCGGGTTGTTTTCCCCTTCACTATACAAAGGAGAGTTAAAATGAAAAACACTTCAAAACTACTGTTTGGCTTTTTAGCCGTGCTCTTTGTCACTGCCTGTGGCAGCAAGGAAGTTAAACCCACTATTATGACAAACGGATGCCCGGCTTGGACAATGCAGGGAACTGCCTCATTCAATGATGGAAGCATATACGGAGTTGGCAGTGTGTTCAATGTAAGAAATCCGTCCCTTGCCCGCGGAGCCGCCGATACCAGAGCGAGAGCAGAAATTGTCCGCACTCTTAAATCAAAGGTCTCTGATCTTATGAAGGATTATCAGGCCAGCACATCAGCCGGAGAGGCCGGTGTTTCAAGCGAAGAGCAGGATATTACCATGGCCACCAAGGCTTTTGCCGAGATGGAATTAAACGGCACTGTTGTTGTTGACCGCTGCAATGGCAGTGACGGTGGTGTGTACTCGCTCGTTAAACTGGATCCCGCTTCCGTGGAGAAAGTCATAGACCAGCAGAAAACACTTTCCCCGAAACTCAAGGCGATCGTTAAGGAAAACGCCGCCAAGGCTTTTGAGGAAATCAATGCCGAATCGGCAAAAAATAGTAAATAGTACTGGAGTTCTATAAATGAAAAAGATTACGGGACTTCTGCTTGTATCCCTTCTGCCTCTGCTTTCCGCCTGCGGAACATCAGTGGCAAGGGTGGATACAAATACAACAATTGACGTAAGTGGCAAATGGAATGACGCTGATTCGCGCATGGCGGCTGATGAACTGATTGAGGACTGCCTTTCACGCCCGTGGCTCTCAAGGGCCCGTGCCTCCAAAGGAGATAACCCCACTGTCATAGTGGGCACAGTCAGGAATCTCAGCAATGAGCATCTGAACACAAATGTGCTTGTTCAGGATCTTCAGCGTGCTCTTATCAATTCCGGACGTGTGGACTTTGTAGCCGACAGGGATGAGCGTGCAGATGTACGTGACGAGCGCTTCGATCAGGCTGTTAATGCCTCCGAAAGCACACGCAAAGCCCACGGACAGGAAACCGGCGCTGATTTCATGCTCAGCGGTTCAGTTAATACCATTGAGGACAGAGAGGGCGGAAAATCCGTTATTCTCTACCAGGTTGACATGAAACTTCTTGATATGCAGTCCAACAAAATTGTCTGGACCGGCCAGAAGAAAATCAAGAAAAGCATAAAACGTTCATCCAGCAAATGGTAAAAACATTCCTGAAAACCGCAGTACTGATCTGCGTGGCCGCCCTTGCGGCGGCCTGCGCAGGTCCGTCCAGTGCTTACAGGACAGCCATTAACGGCCGTATAGCGCGTGGCGATCTGGAAGGTGCACTCAGGCAGGTGGACAGTTCCAAAAGAACGGAGTATTCAAGGAAAAACGCCGTTCTTTATTATCTTGACCGTGGTGCACTGCTTTATGATCTTCAGCGCTATAAGGAAAGCGATGAGGCTTTTGCAGAAGCCGACAGTATCATGGAGTCTCTTTTCGCGAAGAGCATAACGCGTGGCATAGGTACTGTTCTCCTTAATGACAATACTACGGAATATGGCGGAGAGATTTTTGAGCGTGCCATTATGCACACATACCGCGCCATGAACTTCCTTATGTCAGGAAACAGGGATGAAGCGCTTGTTGAGGCACGCAGGGTTACATCTTTCCTTTCCCGGTATTCTGCATACATGGAGAATAAAAGCGGTTATAAGGACAGTCCTTTTGCCCAGTATTTAAGTGCCATGCTTTTTGAAGAGGCAGGCCAGCAGGATGATGCACGCATTTCATATGATGCCTTTCAGAAAGCCTCTGAAGGCAATTATGCCTATCTTAAAAATCTGCCTGCTCTTAGAACCTCAGAATCATCATCTTATTCTGCAAAAAACAGTTCTGCAGGAGCGAAAGCAGGCATGAGAAAGAACCGCCGCCGCGCAGCCGAGGAACTGAATAATTCTTTTGATGAAATATCAGACGACTCCGGAAATTCCGGCAGTGACGGCAGAAAAGGTGCCAGCCGTTCCGGCGAAGAACTTAACAGTTCCTTTGATGAAATAACCGGTGATTCTGAAAATTCCGGTACACCGGTAACTGCTGAAAAGCCAGTTGTCAGGGATGTATATGACAATCCCATGCGTCCGGCCTCGAAAATGAGCAGCAGCAGGAACAGTTCTTTTATTTCACAGTCCAATCTTTTTGAAATACCTTCATATAAACAGCTTGCTGTTAGCGGTCTGGGGGAAATTGTTCTGATTCACTATAATGGCCCGGCACCGATGAAGGTTTCCAGAACAATGCAGGTAGCCTGGAGCAAGGCGCAGGCTTATGTTAATTCCAGTGGCTACCGCACAAAGGAATATGATGACCGTCTTGCCAATGGCATAAGGGCTGGTGTTTTCGGCAATGCAATAACCGTAGCATATCCGGAATATGTGCAGAAACCTTACAGAATCACATCTTCCAGGGTTTCTGTTGATTCAGAGGATGGCGACGAGTCCGGAGCTGTGACAACAAGGCTTATGGAGGACATAAGCGCGGATGCCAAAACCACGATGGACAGCAAGAATGCCGCAGTTATGGCCAGGGCTATAGCGAGAGCTACGGTTAAATATGTGCTTGCAAAGAATATTGGCGATGCTGGCAGTAAAATCATTGAAAAGAATGTCGATGGCACGGCAGGACAGCTGCTTGGACTCCTTTTCAAGGCGGCCACAAGTGCCACGGCAGCAGCAACAGAAGTTGCTGATACGCGTGGCTGGACAACAGTCCCCGCGCAGATAAGGCTTTCACGGCAGACAGCTTCTCCGGGTACACACAGAGTGACTGTCACATTCCTTGACGGAAATGGTTTTACCGTAGGCCGTCAGGTGTTTGAGAATGTGGAAGTCAGGGCCGGACAGCGCACCTATCTGCACTGCCGCACCGGGCTTTAATACAAGTTCCTTCCCTGCATAACAGGGAAGGAGCAGGGGTGTTATTATGAAAAAAACCTTGATTCTTTTTATTTCCATGCTCCTTGCTTCTGCCTGTACTACTGTATACAAAGACAGCGTAAGTGATGCCGGAAAAATGAATAAATCCTCCCGCGCTCCGGACTGGGTTGAGGGAAGTTCTGCGTCATATCCTTCTGCTGTCTATATTACCGGCAAAGGTTCTGCTGATGATATGGAAACAGCAAAAGACAGGGCACGGGGTGAAATTTCAAAAGTCTTTTCTGCAGATATAAAGGCGGAAACCTCTGTGTACGAGAGCGAGCGTTCTGTATCAGCCGGTGGTAAATCATCCAATGAATACTCTGTTTCAGCGGGTGAGGATATAAGGACTGTTTCAAAAAAGACCCTTGAAGGAATTGAGATAGCAGAGGTCTGGCAGGATAAAAACTCTTTCCGCTGGTATGCCCTTGCTGTTCTTGAAAGAGCAAAAATACGCCGCATTTACAGCGAAAAATTAGAGGAAACAGAGGAACAGATAAACCTTTATTCCGCACAGATGGACGCTGCTGAAAATAATATGGACCGCGCCATGGCTGCGCTTAAGGTTAAAAACCTTATGAAAACCCATGATATGCTGGTTAAGGATCTAAAGGTTATAGGCGGCAGCGGTTTTGCATCCGGCATGGAGAATGTTTCTGCTATAAGGACAAAGGCGGATCAGGCCATAGCTGCGCTTGGTATTTATGTTGATGTTGTCCCAGCGAACAGCCGTGTTTCCACGGAAATAGCAAAAACGCTTGTTTCGCTTGGAATGAAGGTTTCTGAATCTGCTTCAAATATAGACATACGCGTAGCGTGTGAAGCGGAAATGCAGCCAATGCAGGATCCGTCGCGCGGATCACGCTGGAAATGGTACACCGGCGAAGCCTCCGTTAAACTTACCGATGTAAGAGCCGGCAGGTCTTTCCTGGAGTTCAATGCCTCATCAAAAGAAGCATTTGTCAGCGAAGCCGGCGCAAAAGCCAATGCCGAGAAAGCGCTGGGCCGCAGCATAGGAAAGAAGATAAATGAGGCCATAGAAAACTATTTCGACGGAATGTAAAACATGATTCTGTCGCCGTAAAAGGCTGCGGATTAAAGCCCGTGGCCTTTTTTCATGCTATAATCTGATTGGATGCCGTATTCACCGTAGGTGTATTGAGTGCATTTGTGCCCGCGTTTTACGGATTTTCAGAATATCTGCGTAAAATTTCATGATGCAGAGTTACTGCCTGTTATATATGAGAAACTTTTTTGCTTTCATAAAAACATTTATACTTTTTTTTATTCTGTTTTCTTTTTTTGCCCCTTATGGTGTTTCCGCCGTGGAAAACCGGAGTAAAGCCGCAGCAGGTTCCGGGGAGTATACGGTTAACAGTATTTCGGTAATACATTATTCCGGTACAATTACCGCTGCAGCGGCGGATTATTTTACCGTGGCATTTGATGCACTTTCCGGCCCGGATGGTGCGGATATGGCTGTGATAGCACTGGATACTCCCGGAGGTCTTGATTCCTCAATGCGTGTGATAATAAAAGGTCTTATGAACCTTAACAGGCCTGCTGCGGTATTTGTGTCCCCGCAGGGCGCGCGCGCCACATCCGCGGGAGTGTTCATAACCATGGCTGCGCCTGTTGCCGCGATGGCTCCTGGTACAAGTATTGGCGCTGCACATCCGGTGTTTGCCGGTATATTTCCTTCATATGGCAGGGACAAGAATAAGGATTCCGAAAATGAAGCCGGTATAATGGAGGCAAAGGTGCTTAATGACTCTGTGGCATATATACGTTCCCTTGCCGCCAAAACAGGGCGCAATGCGGAATGGGCCATAAATTCCGTACGCAGCAGTATTGCTGTACCGGCTGATGAAGCTGTAAGGATAGGGGTAGCGGATTTCATGGCTGAGGATATTGATGATTTCATAAAAAAACTTGACGGTCGTAAAGCCGGCGATTTTGGTGTACTGCACATAAGTGACGGGGTTAAGGTTAAACACATAAGACAGGGATTCCGTGACAGATTCATGTCCACAGTATCAACTCCGGATCTGGCAATGCTTCTTGCCGGTGCAGGTGCTGCAGGGTTGTTCATAGAACTGTATAGTCCGGGCCTTGTTCTTCCCGGTGTTCTGGGTGCAATGTCACTTGTTCTTTCCCTTTATTCATTCCAGACACTTTCCGCCAGTGGAGCCGGTATAGCGCTTATTTTCCTTGCATTCGTATTCTTTATAGCGGAAATAAAAGTTATGAGTTATGGACTGCTTACCGTAGCCGGCGCTTTTTCCATGCTTGTGGGCGGGCTTATGCTTTTCGAGCCGCAGGCTTCCGGCGGACTTGGCGTTTCGGCAGGGCTTCTTATAGGAACCATAATAAGTCTTATGGCTGTTGTGGCTGTACTTGCTTTTATTGTTTTCCGCGCACAGAGTTCCAGAATAGTTGCGGGTATAGAGAGTCTTGAAGGAAAGAAAGGAACCGCAAAAACTGATATGAACCCGAAAGGCAAGGTTCTGGCGGAAGGGGAATTATGGGAGGCGGAAAGTGTTTCGGGCAGCATAGCCGCAGGGGAAAAGGTGATTGTGGCGGAAGTTAAAGGGTTCAGAATGAAAGTTCGCCGTGACGATGGTGTATCTCAGGAACTGCCACAGAATGCCGGAAACAGTCCGGCTGTTTGAAGACTCAATGGCTAAATTGCCATAATATAAATAATATTACCCGTTCATAAGGGTATGAAGCCTGTCCGTTTCAGCGGATATGTTTGTATTGATTTTATTCCGGATTTAAGTCCGGGGAGATTTTAAGAGGAAGCAAAAGGAATGGCTACAAGGTATACTGAAAGAGCACAGCGGATAATCCTGCTTGCGCAGGAGGAGGCCAAAAGGCTGAACCATGACTATGTAGGCACGGAACACATTCTCCTGGGAATGATAACGCTGCAGGAAGGCCGGGCGTACCAGGTTTTTAATAATCTGAAAGTTGACAGAAAAAGGGTGCGTGAGGAAATAAACAGTCTTGTAGGTCCCGGGGACAATATGCTTCTTCTGGGAGATATTCCTTTTACCCCGCGTGCCAAGAAAGCCTTGGAATACGCTTTTGAGGAAGCTCAGCAGATGGGCCATTCATATGTGGGTTCAGAACATTTCCTTTTGGGGCTTATACGCGAGGGAGACGGAGTTGCTGCGCGTGTGCTTGAGAAAATGGGCCTTGAACTTGATGAAGTACGCAGAGAGGTTCTGTCCATACTCGAAGGAAACAGCAGACCGCGGCGTCGTTCCACGGAAGATGCTGGTTCCCAGCAGTCTGAGCGTGAGGAAAGACAGGAAGAAGATTCACCTGAAGAAGAAACACAGGATTCTGATGAGCAGGGTGGTGAAAAAAGGCGCCGCAAGGCTCCGCGCAGCAAAACACCAATGCTTGATGAGTTTACGAGAGACCTTACCCTCATGGCCCGTGAGGGCCGTCTTGATCCTGTCATAGGCCGCGCCTCCGAGATGGAGCGTGTAATTCAGGTGCTGGGCCGCCGCACAAAGAACAATCCTGTACTGGTTGGAGAACCCGGCGTTGGCAAAACTGCCATAGTTGAAGGAATAGCCCAGGCCATAGTTTCCGGAGATATAGCGGATACACTTTCCGGCAAAAAACTTCTTGCTCTTGATCTTGGTTCGCTTATAGCCGGAACAAAATACCGTGGTGAATTTGAACAGCGCCTTAAAAATCTTGTTGACGAAATACGCAGCGAGAGCAATTCCATAATACTTTTCATTGATGAACTTCACACTGTCATAGGCGCCGGTGCAGCCGAAGGCTCACTGGATGCCTCGAATATGCTCAAACCCGCACTTTCCCGTGGCGAACTGCAGTGCATAGGCGCAACAACATTTGACGAGTACCGCAAGCATATAGAACATGATCCGGCGCTTGAACGCCGTTTCCAGATGGTTGTGGTAGAGCCTCCGGATGTTTCAGAAACGATAGAGATTCTTCATGGTATACAGGAAAAATACGAAAAACACCACAAATGCAGATTTACTGATGCGGCTGTAGTGGCAGCAGCGGTGCTTTCGGAAAAATATATAACGGACCGTTCACTGCCGGACAAGGCTATCGACCTGTTAGACGAGGCAGGAAGCCGCGCGCGGCTCATGATTTCCGTGGCGCCTGTTGAATTCAGGGAAAGGGAACTTGCCATTGAGGAAGTATCCAGAGAGAAGGCGGAGGCCATTTCCAATCAGGAGTTCGAGCGTGCAGCCAAGCTGCGTGATAAGGAAAAAGTACTTAAGAACGAACTGGAAGCGGAAAAGAAACGCTGGCGCGAAGAGCGCGATAAGCAGAATCCCGAGGTGACGGAAGAGGATATAGCGCTTATAGCGTCCAAATGGACCGGAATACCTGTTACCCGTATGACACAGAGCGAGGCGGAAAGGCTGAAGAACATGGAAAAAGAAATTCACCAGCGTCTCATAGGCCAGGAGGAAGCTGTAACGATAGTGTCGCAGGCAATAAAGCGCAGCCGTACCGGCATGAAAGATTCCCGCCGTCCCATAGGAAGTTTCATATTTTTAGGCCCCACCGGAGTTGGAAAAACAGAACTTGCCAAAGTTCTTGCGGAATTCCTTTTCGGAAATGAGGATGCCATGGTGCGTGTGGATATGTCCGAATTCATGGAAAAATTCTCCGTATCCCGTCTTATAGGCGCGCCTCCGGGATATGTCGGGTATGAGGAAGGGGGAAAACTTACCGAGACCGTACGCCGCAAGCCCTACTGTGTGGTTGTTCTTGATGAAATAGAAAAGGCGCATCCTGATGTTTTCAATCTGCTGCTGCAGATAATGGATGAGGGTACACTTACGGACAGCCTCGGCCACAAGGTGAGTTTCAAGAATACCATACTTATTATGACATCGAATGTGGGTGCGCGCCTTATATCCAAGGGAAAAACACTGGGATTCATGCCCGCTGCTGAGGAGAAGGAACGCGACTACCGCGAAATGAAAGATACGGTTACTGATGAAATGCACCGCTTTTTCAGTCCGGAGTTCATAAACCGCATAGATGATGTTATTGTATTCAGACCTCTTACGGAAGATGATACATCGAAAATACTGAATCTGCGGCTGAAGAATGTGGAAAAGAAACTTTCTGACAAGAAACTTGTGCTGGAAATGACAGATTCTGCAAAAAAATTCCTTATAAAAAAAGGATTTGACCCTAATTTTGGTGCGCGTCCGCTCATACGTACTGTGCAGAAATATGTGGAGGACCCCATGGCGGAATTCCTTCTGGACAGTCTTGTGAAAGCCGGGGATACCGTGGTTGCCGACTATTCCGGTACAGGCGATAAGCTTCTGCTTTCCGTAAAGAAAAAAGAGGAATGCTGAAGATTGCTGATAAGGAAATAATTCTCAAAAGAGTGAAGGAACGTTTCTGTTCCCTGTTTTCGGTTGAGAATAAAAGAGAAGCTGTTGTGATGATGGCTGTCTTTTTTATTTCCTCCCTGTATAACGGAATAAGACTTTTCACTTCTTACCAGGACAGATATGGAGCAGACACTGTTCAGGCTGAGAAAGCACCGGTAGATATTCTTTCTGATGCTGAATGGGCTTCGCTTACCGGGGAACTTGAAAAACAGGCACGTACCTGGACAGCCGAAACAGGAATAGTCCTTAAAGACTTTGAGACCGGACGTGTGTGGAAAAAGAACCCTTCCGGTAAATTCCGTTCTGCCAGCCTCATAAAAGTTCCTATAGCCGCCGCTGTCATGGAAAAGTTAGGCGAAGGCGGTATTTCGCTTGACGACTCCCTGAAAGTTTCCAAAAAGAACCGCGTAAGCGGTTCAGGCACGCTGCGATGGGAGAATAATGGAACGCAGATCCCGCTTGACACTGTGCTTTTCAAGATGATTACCGAGAGCGATAACACTGCCACGAAAATGATTGTTGACAGAATGGGATTTGATACAATAACTGCTTCACTGGAGCATCTGGGGCTGAATAATACAAATGTGTGCCCGAATATATCCAATATGACATCACGGAAGATAAGTGATGACAGTTTTACAACACCGCAGGATATAGCGGGACTGTTTGAGAAAATTTATAAAGGTGGCCTTGTTGACAGGGAACACAGTGATTATCTGCTTGGAATACTTAAGCAGACAAAAAGCCGCAACCGTCTGCGTGCCGGACTGCCGGAAGGCTGGCAGTTAGGGCACAAAACCGGTCTGCTGCGCAAAGCCTGTCATGATGCGGGCATAGTTTTTTCACCGCGTGGTGATTATCTGCTTGTGGTTATGACAGGCGATGTTCCAAACTACCGCAAGGCCAAATCATTTATTTCATCTGTTGGAAAAATTACATACAAATATTACCGGCCGCATGATGAAGGCGGTGTTCAGGAGACAATATGAACAGTCTGGAACTGCTTGCCCCGGCGGGGAATGCCGCAACAGGTCTCGCCGCCATAAACTGTGGCGCTGATGCCGTTTATATAGGAGCCAGCCGGTTCGGTGCGCGTGAGGCGGCCGGAAATTCAGTTTCCGATATTGCCGCGCTTGTGAAATACGCCCACCGCTACAATGCCCGGGTATATGTGGCTTTGAATACCATACTTTCCGATGAGGAGATTCCACAGGCTGTGGAACTTGCTGAGCGGGTATGGGAAGCTGGTGCGGATGCGCTTATAATACAGGATATGGGGCTGCCTGAGGCCGGGCTTCCTCCAATACCTCTTCACTTAAGTACGCAGGGCAACTGCGATACGCCGGAAAAGGCCAGGTTTTATGAGAAATGCGGCTTCAGCCGCATAATCCTGCCGCGCGAATTCTCAATTGCTGAAATAAAAGCCGTGCGTGCGGCTGTTTCATGCGGACTGGAATTTTTTGTACATGGTGCCCTGTGTGTAGGGCAGAGCGGTCAGTGCTATTTAAGCCAGGCCATAGGAGGCCGCAGTGGCAACCGTGGCAGATGTGCCCAGCCCTGCAGGAAGGTGTACCGCTGTACTGATTCGGACGGTATGCCGGTTGATATCGGAAGATATCCGCTTTCATTAAAAGATTTTAATCTTTCAAAAAGACTTAATTCCCTTTATCTTGCCGGAGTAACATCGTTCAAGATAGAGGGGCGGCTTAAAGATGCCAATTATGTAAAGAATGTTGTTAGTCTGTACCGCAGGGAACTTGATAAAATACTCGCAAAACATTCATTGCCGGCGGCTTCAAATGGAACAGCCGTGCCAGGTTTTGTCCCTGACGTATGCAAGACTTTCAACCGTGGTTATACTTCATATTTCCTTGATGGCAATCCTGTTGATATAGCCGCCAATGATACACCCAAATTCCGTGGCGAACCTTTAGGCACGGCTTATGAACTTAAGGAAGGCTCCTTCCGCGTCCGTGGGCATAATATGCTTCACCCTGGCGACGGCCTTGCCTGGTTTGACAGAAATGGTATTCTTCGCGGTTCACTGGTAAATGGCGTAAAGGATGGCCGTGTGCGCGCGGAAAGTCTTGCCGGTCTTGAGTCCGGTGCGCAGGTTTTCCGCAATTATGACAGGATTTTCGTGCAGGGTATAGCGCGCGCACGCTCTGAAAGGCTTTTCCGCGTATCCCTGGAATTTTCAGATTATGAACGTGGATTTATTTTAAAGGCCACAGATGAACTGGGCCGTAGCGCCGAAAAAAAACTGCCGGTATTGAAATCCGTGGCACATAAACCTGAGCAGGCGGAAGAAACCATACGGCGTCAGCTTTCCAGAACAGGTGAAAGCGGGTTTATGCTTGAGAAGCTGGAAATTAAATTGTCAGCCCCGTATTTTCTGCCTGTCTCACAGCTGAATGAACTGCGCAGGGAAGTCCTTTCCCGCCTTGCATCTGAAGAAACTGAATATATCCGTCAGGAAATAAAAATAAAGAAAACACGGCATGTTTTCCCTGTAAAAAAACTTGATTACCGTGGCAATGTGATGAATTCATTTGCAGCGGCCTTTTATAAGCGTCATGGCGTCAGGGAAATAGGCAAGGCCGCGGAGCTGGGTGCGTCGCTGGAAGGCAGACCGCTTATGCGGACGCGCTACTGTCTGCGCAGACAGGCCGGTCTTTGCAGAAAGGGCCGTGATACGTTGCCTTTCTATCTGGAATCGGAAGAAGGCGATATACTGCGCGTTGAATTCCGTTGCGGTGAGTGCCGCAATGAAATATTCCTTGAATCACGCGGAATGCGCAAAGAAGACAATCATGAAAATAAAAGCAGACCTGAACGTAAACGGTGAGAGCCGTTATTCCCCTTTGCTTGTTTTAAAACCTGAAGAGACAATGGAGCATCTGGCTCTGCGTTTTGCCGCACTGCTGATTTTTTTCAATGAAAATCCGGTGCTTGATGTACGGGCTGATGATCCTGTGATAAACAATGTCAGTTTTATGCCGGATCTTCTTGTTTCAGACCCGGTGGAAGGAATCCTTCTGTGGATAGAATGTGGCACGGTGGCGACAAACAAACTTGTTAAAGTGGCCCGGCGTACAAAAAACTGCCGTTTTGTCATCATTAAGGAAAATCCGGAGGAAGGCCGCAAAACACGTGAGGTGCTTAAAAAGCATGTGCGCGATTTTGAAAGGGTGGAAATACTTGCCTTCCCGGACGGAATGTTTGAGAAATGGCTTGAGGCTGTTGAGCAGACAGAGAGCCCATATGTTTTCGGCGACGCCTCGGATAAGGGACTTAATCTTGTCCTTAACCAGACTCCGTTTGATATTCAGTTAGTGAAATGCTGAAAAGAGCCGCTAAAATGATACAAAGGGACTAAAGTCCTATTGGTGAAAGGGTCTAATATCCTTGATGAAACGGAAATTTCCGGTCTATAATATAATGTAAAGAACTTGAATTTCATTATATTTCAGTCCGGAGATTATGATGTCTGAAAAAAAATATTTTTCACTTCTGACCTTTGCCCTTGTCGTGGCTTTTGCTTCTAATTCATTTGCGTCTTCCGCAACTGGAATGCTGCGTAAGACAGCGGGTGAGAGCAAGGCTGCACCGGTATCTGTTTCCGCCCCGGCGGCTGTTGTTTCATATACGACGCGTGGCAACACCGACAGTGATTTTGCGCGCCAGGAATGGCTTAATGCAAGACGTATGTATGCTGACGGAGTTTATCAGCCGAAGAATGTTGCCCGTCTTGACGGTGACGGCTCTAAAGTAATAATGCTGCAGGGCTTTCACTGGTATGCAGACAATAAATGGCTTAACCTGCCCAATGGCTGGTGGGGAATGCTTTCGTCAAAAGCTGCAGAAATAGGCCACGCAGGTTTCAATATGATATGGATTCCGCCTATGTCTATAGGCAGTTATTATCCCACTGAATATTACAATCTGCATTCACAGTGGGGCAATAAGGCAGGACTCAAACAGGCCGTAAGTTCACTTCACCGTGCCGGTGTTTATGTGCTTGCGGATGCTGTTCTGAATCACCGCAACGGAACAAAGGACTGGTATGATTACACCAGCCCGGACTGGCCGACAACCGTTATCGTGCAGAATGATGAATGGCCCGGTTTCTCCGGACAGCCTAACAATGCAAAAAGTCCTAACTACGATCAGGGCCAGAATGAGCATGGCTGCCGTGATATTGATCATTCCCAGAAAATCGTTCAGGATGAGATAAAGATTTTCCTCCGCTGGATGCGCCATGAAATAGGTATTGATGGCTGGAGATATGACATGGTTAAGGGATATCCTCCCTATTATGTGGGCCTTTACAATCAGGCCACAAGCCCTGTTTTCTCAATAGGTGAGTATTTTGACGGCAACCGCCAGACTCTTGTAAACTGGGTTGACGGAACAGACAGCAATTACGGCAAGAAGAATGCTTCCACAGTGTTTGATTTCACGACACATTTCAATATTCTGAATGCAGTCGAAACAGATAATTTCACAAATCTCAATGACAATGGCCGTCCCTCCGGAGTTATCGGCTGGTGGCCTGCCAAAGCTGTAACTTTTGTGGAAAATCATGATACTTCACCGCGCGATCCGAATTTTATCGCTAATGCCACAACAGAATATAAGACACAGCGTATGATGGGATATGCGTATATTCTTACCCATCCCGGTGTTCCCTGTGTGTTCTGGTCACATTATTTCGACTGGGGCAGCAATTATAAATCGCAGATCAATAAACTTATACAGATACGTAAAAATGCAGGCATATCATCAACAAGCCGTATGGGCATAATGCAGGCTACAAACGGACTGTATGCCGCAGTAATAGACGGTGACCGTCAGCGTGTTGTTGTAAAATTAGGCAAGAACTGGGGCTGGCAGCCTGGCAATGGCTGGACTCTCGCAACAAGCGGAGAACGCTATGCCGTATGGACGCAGAACCGCTGATAAAATAAAATGAACCGTAAAAAAAGCGGGATTCCGGATCCCGCTTTTTTTATTTCAGCATCACTTCTGTTCCTTTGACAGATCCATTCATATATCAGGAAGCATATTCACAGTATGACAGAGTGTATTCTTTACTCATACGATATAAATTCAGCTATGGTAAAGCTCTCATATCTGACAATTGACTGTCTTGTGTCGTAAACAGGTTTAAGTTTCATTGATACTGGAATAAGCACATTCATTTTTTCTTTTTTATCATATGGTAGTATAAAGAAAATCTTCCTGTTTCTTTTAAAACAATCAAAATTTTCAGCTGTTTTATAAAAAGATGTGTTTTCAGAAGGTGTCATAACCCCTAATTTTTTTCCACAGTCATAATAGGCTTTTCTGTTTCCTAAATAATAGGCCAGTGCCTGCGAGTAATTAGTATAAGGAGCAATTAATACTGTATCGTCATTGTCCGGAATATTATTTCTTATGAAAAGCGCCATTTCCTGCGCAGATGAAAAAGGATTTTTCAGGTCCTTTAATATTATATTGTAGCCGGCCGGAACAGACAGGATAAATAAAATAATCACCGGCAGTATTGTTTTTTTGTCCGCACTGATATTTTTTTCAGAACAGGCTGTCCAGTATGCGGAAACAAATATTAATAATATTGTAAAAGTTCTTGCAGGCAGAATTATACTGTATGATGAGTAATATATAACAGATTGTACAAACAGTGAAATAAATACCAGCAGTAAATATCTGCGGCCTGCACGGCCAAGCATGTAAAGAAAAAAAGCGATACACAATATGACACAGCATAATGCAGTATTTTCAAATACAGGCTTAATCATCAAATCTGAGAATGAGTTTGTGTAAAAACTGTTTAAAATGGGTATAAATCCACTAAATGAATGTGTCCCGTTATTATTCAGAACGCCGTTGTTTAATCTGCATATAAGCAGCTGTAATGCTGTAAGTAAAATTATTATGGATGAACCTGCAGCATACAGCAGATTTGCTCCGTTCAGTGTTTTATCCTTATATAATTTGTAATAAACAAGCAAAAGCGCAGCAAAGGCATAGCCGAACATTATGGCATGTGTTCCTGCTATCAGCGCCACGAGAATACATACAGAGAGAATCTGTATTCTGTAAATTCTGCTATTTATTTCTTTATTCCTGAACAGATATGAACATACTGCAGGAAAAGCAAACATCAGCAGTGGAATATATGAATAATTCCTTGCTATCACAGGAAAATAATAAAGCATGGGCGGACTGAATGTTATAATAAGGTTTGCCGGCGCCCGGAAAGGGGAAAAAAAGTTAAGTACAAAAACTGCAGCAGTACAGAACAGCCAGCATAGAATCTGCATTGCGGCAGCTGAAAACCCCGCCCTGGCCAGTGGCAGGCATAACAGGTAATGCAGAAACGGGTGTCCGTCCCAGCTGATGAATTTAAGCAGTTCTGACAGGGAAAGATCCCTTACGGCAAGCCATGTGTTCAGTTCATCCCGCCACATTTCATGATGCGCACAGAGAATAGCGGTAATGACTGCGTAAAAAAGTGTTACAATTACAGAATACTGTGCTTTCCCTGAAAATTCCAGCCTTGTATTAAATAACTCTTTTAACATAAATACTCAGTCATGGCAGTACGGTAAGTTTTTTCATGACATGAAATTATCTGTCTTTGTTTCCGTCGTCCTGCCAGGAATGGTCCGGATCTGCCTTGTAATACCAGGAATCTCTTTCCGGCTGTTTTTCTGTTTCCCCGGTATTTTCCGTGGGTTTCCGGGTTTCAGCATTTTCCCTGTTTTCCGTCTCTGTGGCATCATGCAGTTTTTTCAGCTGCTGTTTATGTTTTCCGCCATGTGTTCTGGCCGGGTTGCGTTTATACATAAGAATGGTAGAAGGGTCATTAAAAATTTTCTGCGCAGGTTCCTTCATATAGACAAGACCGGAAATAAGCGCAATAAGCAGCAGAAGTATGAACCAGTCTGCGTTAAGGCTTGACGTGGATGGTGGCAGATTGCGTTTTATTTCCTGTCTGTCCGTGAAATTTGCATATATGCGGGCCGCAGAGATTATGTAAAGCGGTCTTATAAATACAACCAGAATAAGCAGTGCTATAAGAAGCGGTATTCCGGCAAGCAGATAGAAGGAGTATACCCCGCTGTCCGCACGTTCTATGCCGAAGAACGTGTGCAGTTTCCCGATGTTCGTGAATGTAAGAACATAACAGGATATTCCGGTAATCCAGCAGATTAATGAATATCCTATGCGCAGTTTCGCAAGAGGCAGGAAACTATGGCGCGCAAGCGCAAGCGAATCGCCGCAGGCCTGCATAACAGTTCTTCCGCTTACTATGGCGGGAATAAAACCAAGAGATGCGAATTTCCAGCCCTGATAAGCTGCTTCCTTTATCATTTTTTCCGCAATGGATTCCCTGTCATTTTTCTTTGGCAGTCTGCTAAGAATACGGTTTACGGTGATCCAGCCGTCAAACCAGCTGAATATCCATATGGGTTTAAGTCTGGGCATTACGCATTTAAGGCAGTCCAGTATCGTGGATTCGCGGCCTTCAATGCTTAAGAGCTGCGAGGCGGCCATACAGGAAGTAAGCATACCTATAGGCAGTGTGGTAATTCCTACGCAGACAAATGACCATAATAAAAGAATCAGGTCGGCTGTTGTGGCCTTGTCTGATTTTGAGGCAGCTTCAAACAGTTCCTCCGGAATCCAGCCAAGGGCTGTTGTCCACAAATAGTACCCGGCGATTATGGCTGCCCATTGAAGTATGGCAAAAGTAATGTTTTCTTTTTCCTTGAGAACATAAAGCAGTGATTTAAGGCATTCCTCAATAAAACCGCCTATAGAGGTAAAATGTCCGGGCTTTTCATTGCTGTCCATTATGTCAGCCGCGGATTCCTTTAAATTTTTTAGTACCTGAAATGTACCTTCGTCCCTGAAACCGGTAGCATTGTATCCGTTGTTTTCATTAAACATATTCAATAACCGCCTGTAAAATCCTGAGTGTTTTCCAGTTATGCCGGTTATTCAATTATATATAAGCCGTATTATCAATTCAAGAAAACAGGAAAAAGGCGTATTCTGGCAGAAAATATTGTTGAAATTGGATAAAATATGTTATAATATATGTATTGAGTAAGGGCCCATAGCTCAGTTGGTTAGAGCACTCGACTCATAATCGATTGGTCCCAGGTTCAAGTCCTGGTGGGCCCACAAGATAAACCGCCGTGCAGCAATGCCGGCGGTTTTTGTTTTCTTCAAAAAAAAGGCCACCACGAGGCAGCCTTTTTTATATGTGTAATGGACAACTGTTTTATAATCCGGCTTTTACCGCCAGGCGCTTTTCATTTATTATATAATGCTCCGCCTCGTTACCCTCTTTGTCAAACACGGTGACTGAAATTATTTCGCCCTTGCGGAATATGAATTCCAGCTGTATTATATCGTTTATTCCATAAAGTCTGGCGGTTCCGTCGGGAATTTTTCCGTCTGTCATAAGCACATTGTAATTTGCATCAAGTCTGGCTTTGCCTGTATAGCGGTTGTTTACGTAGAACGAGTACATTGTTCCACGGGCCACCTTTCTTGCTTTTACGGATATTGAATGCCCCTTTTTGTTTTGTGCAGTCTGCGCTCCGGAGGATTTGCCGGTAACTGTTCTGTTTTCAGCGGTATTTCCTGTATTCCCGTTACTGGCTACGTCGGCCACAGCAGAGTCTGCTGTGATGATGGCTGTTGCTGATCCGTTGGAAGCCGGAATATCAGCACCGGCCTCCGTGTTCTGTATGGCAGAGCCTGTAGCAGCAGCGGGGAGAGCGACGGTATCTGCAGTTGAAGGCATGGCTGCCGCATTTTCGGACGGTGCTTCTGTTTCTTCGTCGTCTTTGTACCATGTTATTTTATCAAGTGTGCCGTCTGCCTTGTAATCTTTTTTTGCCCCGTTCAGTTTGTCATTTTTATACTCGGCCTCTATCATCAGGGTTCCTTTTGCTGTATAAAAAGAAAACTTTCCGTCTTTAAGTCCGTCTTTGTAATTGGCTATGAACTGCCTTGTGCCATCTTTGTAGTACGACATTACCGTGCCGTTCTGTTTCCCGTTTTTCATCGGCTTTACTGTTTTTACCTTGCTGTTATCGTAGTATTCGGTAAATGTTCTGTCTGGTATCGTTCCGGAAATACCTATCAGCTTCGCATTGCTGTCCAGTGTTTCAGTGGCTATAATATTTTTGTCGCGGAAATAGTATATCTTCGCTGAACCGTCCTCGGCAACCACTGTTGAGAAAACATATGAGGCCTGATCTTCAGATAAAGATGAGGAACTGACTATTTCTATGTTTTCTGTTTCTGTCTGCGCCGTGGAGGCGCCAGTGCTGCTTTCTTTCACTATCTGTTTTATGTCTGCCTGTTTAAGAATAAGATCGCCGTATTTTGTTTTTACAAGCAGACTGCTGTCTGTGCGGCCTGCTATGTCACCTTCCAGCCGGACACCATCTTTCATAATAAATATCTCCGCTATGGCAGGTATTGAAAATACAGTGGTCATTAAAAAGACCACAGGCAGAGCCGATGAAAAAAGTTTTGTCAGTTTTTTCATTTTTTTGCTTCTTTCCCGTTTTCTGAGGATATATCCGTATCTGCGGTTTCCGGCAGAGGTGTATTATCCATGTACCACACATATCCACCTAAATTCTTGTCTGAATCAGGCAGTCTGCGTGGGCATGAAACCGCGTGTTTTATGACAATTGTAGTATACGGAATACTTGTTTTCTCTGCGTTTTCTGAACCGGAATTGTCGTCAGAACTGTTTGAAGAAAGATAGTTTTTTGCCGAAAGTGTTATGCCTGAGGCGTAAATGAGCCTTTCATTATCTACTATTGCCAGCGCTGAATAGCCCGGATGTTCCTGAATAAATTCGGAAAGGGTTTTTGCCATTGTTTCATTAAGTACGGCGAGTGCGTGTATGTGCTTCCTGAGTGCGTCTGAAGTTATTTTTTTCCCTGCTGCATCTTCAAGTTTTTTTCTTATGTAATTATCATATGTGGTGTTGTGCGGATCAGTGCTGGAAAGCGGAATAAGTCTTTTTTCCTCCTGTGAGAGGTTGTCCTCGCCGTATTCCTCAATAGCGTCCACAAGGTCTGCAGGCAGGCCTATCGCAAGCGCCTTAAGTTCTTTTTCCTTTATGAAATCAAGAATTTCCTTGTATTTTGTAATATCGTAATTTGTGTCCTCCCTGCCGGACATGGCGGCAAAAAATTCTTCCTGTGTCATTCCCCCGGATATGTATTCGTCCAGGATTGGCTGTATTTCCTTGTTCATGGCTCCGAAAGCCACTACTATTTTTTTCCCACGTGCCATGCTCATGGATTTAAGTGTGTCGCGTTGTGCAGTGTAATCCTGCCTGCCACCTGATTCGCCGATATAAATAATATGGTTTTTCCATATTGTCATCATATAATTTGCCGGGCCATAAAAAGGTGTGCCGGTCTGGCCGCCGAAAAGACAGTATTCCGGCCTGTCCATGCTGAGTTTTACCGTTTCCGTTGATATTACCGGGCCTTTGCGCTTGCTTATGTCAGCACTCTGGCGTTTGGACGCAGCATCTGCGTAAGAGCTGAACTGCATGAGACAGAACAGAATAAATAAGAGAATTTTCATAATAAAATTATAGTAAATTTATAAATAATAAATATTATCGGAAGAATTGGCGGAAAGATACGGGCTGAATATTTGTCAGAAAATCCGGACATAAGGCAGTTTCGCCGCTTCAGAAATTTTTTCGCTTATTTGCAAATTATTTTTGTTTTTTTCTATATTGTAGTTATGTAGCAGAATATAAATTAAAAGGAGAATTAAAGAAAAAATGAAGAAATTATTAGCATTGGTTCTTTTCCTCGGATTAGGCTCATCAGCTTTTGCGGCTGACACCAAAGTTGAAGCCGGTATCGGCCTTTTTGACGGCCTGCCTATGGCAAGCGATTTCAAAGACGGTGCCAAGAGCGCTATGGGCTTTGAGGTATTTGGTGATTACAATGTCGCAGAGAATCTCTTTGTCGGTCTTGAATTTGGCCACTCATTCGGCTATGATTACAAAAACGGCAATAATGGCAATGTTGACGAGGATTATCTTGGAATCCGCGGAAAATATGCCCTTCCGCTTGATGGCGGTTTCAGAGTATACGGCATTATCGGCATAGCCAATTACTGGCTGGATCTGGGCAATGGCATTGATGAAAGCAGCCTCGGCTGCAGCCTCGGCCTTGGCGCTGACTACGATGTCAATCCCAATGTGTTCGTAGGCCTTGAGGGCCGCTATCACTTCTCTCCGAAGGTTGATCTTCCTTTCGGAATGGGAGATGTAAAGACCTCTCACCTGATGATAGGCCTTCATGCCGGATACCGCTTCTGATTGCGGACGGAAAAGAAATAAAGACAGGCTCCGCAGGGGGCCTGTTTTTATTTGCAGTGACGGAAATAACATCTCGTTGTTTGTGTTTGAAAAAACAGGCTTTTTTTGCTAAAATATATCTATTGCGGGTGGTTAGCTCAGCGGTAGAGCACTGTCCTCACACGACAGGGGTCACAGGTTCAAACCCTGTACCACCCACCAGTTTCACACAGGCCCTGAACGGGCTTTTTTTATTTCCTTTTTTTCATGCCGGAAAATATATAATGTTATTATAAAAGAGAACAGTGCAGCCTGCTGGAAATCAATGCCTGGCGCATGTTTAAATAATGTATGCGCATCAGGCAGCGAAAAAAAGCAGGGCCGGAGAAAACAGGATTAAGGAGATTTTATAATGAGAAAAGCATATATAGCCGAGGCATTGAGAACAGCGGTTGGCAGATTTCAGGGCACGCTTAGCAATACCGGCAGCGTGGAGCTTGGAAAAACAGTGGTAAAAGCCGTTATTGAGCGCAGCGGATTAAAGCCTGAGAATGTTGATGAAGTTATAATGGGTTCCATATGCACTGCCGGAATGGGGCAGAATGTGGCCCGGCAGATAGAGATAGCCGCCGGCATTCCTGTTGAGAAAACCGCAGTTACGCTGAATATGGTATGCGGCAGCGGAATGCGCGCAATAGCTATGGCCGCCCAGGAAATAAAATGCGGCGACGCTGAAGTAATAGCCGCAGGCGGCAGTGAGAATATGACGGCTGCGCCCTATGTGCTAAAAAAAGCCCGTGGCGGCTACCGCATGGGCAATGGCGAGATAATAGACACCATGGTCAATGACGGGCTTTGGGATGTGTTTAATAACTGTCACATGGGCATTACCGCGGAAAATCTTGCTGTTAAATACAATATCTCGCGCGCAGAGCAGGATAAAATGTCTGCGGAATCACAGAACAAGGCGGAAAAAGCCATAAAAGAAGGCCGTTTCAAAGATGAAATCGTGCCGGTTGTTATTCCGCAGCGCAAAGGCGATCCTGTTGTTTTTGACACGGATGAATTTCCCCGTTTCGGCACTACAGAGCAGACACTCGCTAAACTTAAGCCCGCTTTCAAAAAAGACGGCACAGTTACCGCCGGGAATGCCTCCGGCTGCAATGATGGCGCGGCTGCTGTTCTTGTCGTTTCGGAAGATGCCCTGAAAAAGTACAATCTTAAGCCCCTGGCCCGCATTGTTTCCTATGCCTGGGCCGGTGTTGATCCGTCAATAATGGGCATAGGCCCGGCGTATGCAGTCCGCAAGGCCCTGGACAAGGCCGGCTGGAAACTGGAAGACGTGGAGCTTATAGAGGCCAATGAGGCCTTTGCGGCGCAGGCTCTTTCTGTAGCAAAGGAACTGGGATTCAATAAGGAAATAGTGAATGTGAATGGCGGCGCAGTCGCTCTGGGACACCCGATAGGTGCAAGCGGTGCCCGCATAACTGTTTCACTTCTTCATGAAATGAAAAAGCGCGGCGCTAAAAAAGGTCTTGCCACGCTCTGCATAGGCGGCGGCATGGGTATAGCCCTCTGTGTGGAAATGGATTAATACGCTGGCAGTTTTAAATAATCAGGCGTTTAGCCGTAAATCCAGAATGTAAAAATCCTCTTTTGAAGAGAAATGCACCCCTGAAATCAGACAAATAAAGTTCAGTTTCAGGAGGTGCATTTTTTTCATTCCAATCAGTCTGTGATAAAGCCAGGACTGGCCTGTTTTTTCTTATCTTCCGGCTAATTGGCCACAGGCGCCTGCTATATCGTCGCCGAGGCTTTTTCTTATTGTTACTTCCCAGCCTAATTCCTGCAGCAGTCCCTGGAATATCTGCATTCTTTCCGGAGCCGGTGCCCGGAAAGGTCCGCCTGTTCTGTTATAGGGAATAAGGTTTATCGTGAAATATTTGGGCGCCGAGATAGTACGCAGATAATCATTTATCTTATCCGGCATACTGCGGCTGCTGTTTACACCGTCAAGCATTACATACTCTATGAAAACCTTGCGGTGAGTGGCTGCTATATAATCCTGCAGGGCTTTCGCAACCTGGCTTAAAGGATAGCGTGCATTAAGCGGAACAAGGTCCGTGCGCAGTACGTCATCAGCTGCATGAAGCGAGAAAGCCAGATTACATTGTGGAAATTCCTTTGCGAATGCTCTTATTCCTGGTACATGGCCGGAAGTAGAGACTGATACATGCCTGCGTCCAAGGCCGATAAGTTCAGGACTGGTTATTATGTGTATGGCCTCCGCCACGGAATTGTAATTTAGAAAAGGTTCTCCCATTCCCATGAAAACAACACTGTGTATTTTGCAGCCGTTTAATTTTTTCAGGTGATCCGCGGCGAATATGAACTGGTCTGTTATCTCTTCTGGGGAAAGATTGCGGCGCAGACCGCGTTTGCCTGTGGCGCAGAAAGCACAGCGCACGGCGCAGCCAACCTGGGTACTCAGGCACAGCGCCCATTTCTCTGGCAGTATGTTCATCAGTACGCCTTCTATCTTATGCCCGTCACGCAGCCTGAAGCAGAATTTTATCGCATCGTGATTTTGCGATACAAGTATTTCTTCTGGCGAGATGGATAGCAGACGGCCTTCCTTTTCCGCAAGGCTTGCGCGCAGATCAGCAGGAAGTGTCTTTATTTCTTCCCAGTCCGTGGCGTATTGTTTGTATACGGCGTCGCGTATCTGGTTAAGCCTGAAAGCAGGTATGCTGTTTTCCTTAAAAAAATTTTCTATTCTTACAAGATTCATGATTGTTTTCCGTTTCTAAAAATGAAAGCCCGCCAGTATAAATAAAGGCCGGCGGGCTTCTTGGCTTAAAATTATTTTTTAATAATTGGCAGTAACAGAGGGATCTACCAGCGGTTCAAATACCTTTACGGTTACCTGTCTGTTAAGGCATTTTATGTATTCATCATAATCATACATATATACTGCATGCCAAATGGTTGTTGTGCGCAGCTTAAACAAATCCCTTCTTGTGGTAAAGAAACTTAAAATATGGTCTTTCGCATATTGAACGACTTCTTTGTCTACATCTGCGACAGCAAGATCTATCTGATAGTTGGAATCTGCCGCTTTTATTATGTTTGAAATTATGTCATGCTTTGCCCAAATGTTTATCCATTTGCCTTTAACGCTTGCAGGCTTTGACACTGTTTTTTCAAAATCTTCCTGTTTTGCTTTCAGCTTGCTGTAAATGCGGACTATGGCATTTCCAGGCATTAAAGGCGAGCCCATGGTTATCCAGCGGTCTATTTTTACCTGAGAACGCATTTCCGGCATACGATGAAGAGCTGTATGGGCAAGCATTGTGCCCCAGCTGTGGGAGATGAGGCATATAGGGCGGCCTGTTCCGCGGTATTTCTTTTCCACTGCGGCAATATGTGATATAAGCTTTTTTACATATTTTTCAGATTCATCCGGGTCGCGGGACCATTCAAACGGTTCTACCGTAAGGCCTCTGGCCTCAAAGTCAGGAAGGCTTTTCATGCTGTCTTCCAAATAGTGCACGTCAACGCTTACTATTCTTGTGTCCAGCTCTGGTATCTGCTCGCCTTCCTGCAGCATAAAGTATTCTTCATTGAATTTCTGCACTTCCGCAGCCAATATTTCATTGTCTATCGCATCTCTTTTGTGAGGAAAAAAGAAATGCCAAATCTTTTTGAGTGTGCTTATCTCAAGTATTCCTGGGCCTATCTCATCAAAGCTAAGGCCGGGAACAGTTATTATTACTGGAGGTTTGCCATTCCCATCCGGTTCGAGGGCTTTCAGAATGGCTGCCTCTGCGGCAACAGGAACAGCTGGGAGCTGCAGCTGCTGTACAAGCTGCGGAACGTCGGCTGCCTTTATATCTGAAAGTTCAGGAGCCCTGCTTTCCTGTGCCACTGATATTCCGGCAAAAGAAAGAATTAAAGCAGATATAAAAACGGATAAGATTGGAAAAAATAATTTTCTCATAATATAATTATAATATGATTTTATAAAAAAAACAAATTTTTCAGCAGTTGTTCTGCTTCGGCGTCACCTGCAGGTCCGTATACAGGCAGCTGTCTAATGTCTTTTTTTACGGCGCAGTCTTTCAATTTCCTTAAGCCTTTCCGAGGTTTCCGGCGAAACAATCATCTCTATGCGGTCAACCAGTTCACGTAGTGCCAGAAAGCGGTTTACGGAGCGCTTGCGTTCGCGCTGGCAGCGCACAAGCAGATCAAGCGGAGGATATGAAAGCTGAACTGCGTTTGAGGTCTTGTTTATTTTCTGTCCGCCTTTTCCGCCACCCTTTACGAATTTCTCTTCTATAATGGAAAGGTCAATGCCAAGACGCACTATGCGTTCTTTAAGGGCATTGACCTTCTGTGGTGTTATGTCTGAGTCTTCAGGAAAGTTCAATCTTCGGCCTTCCCGTGCTCGCGCAGCCAGCGCCGTATGCTGCTGCGCGCTGTAGCTGTCTTGACTATTTTCAGCCAGTCTTTTTTTGGTTCGGAATTCTTTCTAGTCAGAATTTCGCATTTGTCGCCGCTTTTTAAGGGCGTGTCAAGTCTGGCCATTTTGCCGTTTATTCTGGCACCGGTGCAGGTATTGCCAACTTCCGTATGTATGCTGTAGGCGAAATCCAGCGGCGTTGAGCCCATCACTAATGGCTTTACCTTCCCTTTCGGGGTAAATACGAAAACCTGCTGCATTTCAAGGTCTCCCTTGAAACCATCAAGAAATTCATCGTTTTTAAGGTCCTGCTGCTTTTCTATCCATTCGCGCAGCCAGTTAAGTTTCTCGTTCAGATGTTCGTCAGGCGCCTTGTCGCCCAGCTTGTAGCGCCAGTGCGCGGCTATGCCGTATTCATTTGTATGATGCATCTGCTCGGTGCGTATCTGTATTTCCACCATTTCGCCGGAAGAAGCCATAACCGTAGTGTGCAGGCTCTGATAGCCATTCATCTTCGGCACGGCTATATAATCTGTAAATGTCCCTACAACCGGCTTGAAAAGCGAATGAACAAGCCCCAGAAGGGCGTAGCAGTTCAGAATGCTGTCTGTTATTATGCGTGCAGCAAGTGTGTCCTGAATTTCCTCGAAAGGCTTGTTCTGCATCTGCATCTTGCGGTATATTGAGTACAGGTTTTTTGTGCGCGAAAGAATACGGTGCGGAATCTTTGTGTCCTCAAGATGTCTGTTAAGCGCATTCTTGAACTCATCAAGGAGCTGTTCCCTGCGTGCGTATCTCTGCTGTACCTTGTCAAGAAGATCATAATATTCCTTTGGCTTCAGGTATTTGAACGAAAGATCCTCAAGCTCCGATTTGATTGCGAATATTCCGAGACGTTGTGCGAGCGGGGCATAAAGCGAAAGTGTTTCCTGCGCTTTTTTCTGCTGTTTCTCAGGTGTCTGGAACTGAAGAGTACGCATATTATGCAGCCGGTCTGCCAGTTTCACTATTATGACGCGTATATCCTCGGCCATGGCCAGAACCATTTTGCGCCAGTTTTCTATCTGCGCTATATCCCTGGAGGAGAAATTTATGGAATCTATTTTGGTTACACCGGAGACTATGCCGTATATCTCATCACCGAATTCCTTCCGGAAATCCTCATTTGGTGTATCGGTATCCTCTATTACATCATGAAGAATACCGGCGCATATCGTAGGAATATCCATTTTGAAACTTACGAGTATTTCAGCCACGGCTGCACAGTGGGTGAAATATTCATCACCTGATTTACGCCGCTGGCCCTTGTGCGCTTCCTGTGCGTAATTCCAGGCATATTCTATCAGAGTGGTATCCTGCTGGGAATATTCCCTGAAACGCGATAATAAATCTTCAAGCTGCATCATAATATCACTTCCATGCAATATCTGTCAGTCCGGCATTAATTCAAGCTGACGGCATATTTCCGCTGCGGTTCTTTCGGCTGCGCCCTTATCACCAAGGAGTTTTCTGAGGGAAAGCATTTCATTCCGTTTGTCAGATAGTTTCTGCGGCTCGTTCAGATACGAAAGAGCGTCCTGGGCTATAAGTTCCGGCGTAGCACTGTCCTGTATAAGTTCTTTTACCGCAGGCCGGTTTAGCAGTATGTTTACAAGCGAAATGTATTTTACTGTTATTACCCTTTTTGCTATTGCATATGTGAATTTCCCAAGTTTGTATGCTACGGTCATAGGCAGCCCCAGAAGACCATTTTCAAGCGTGGCTGTGCCTGAGCATGTGAAAGCGAAATCCAGTTTCTTTCTTTCCTTGTAATCTTTCTCACGCACAATTTCTATGTCTTTTGACCAGTATCTGTTTACTGATTCCAGTATTGGTACAAGGGTTGCATCGGGAAATTCCGGTACTGCGAACAGTTTCGCCGAGGCTCCTGGATATGTTTCCTTGATTTTGTAAAAAGCCTTGACAAAAAGCGGCAGCAGGGCAGATATTTCATTTTTCCTGGAACCGGGCAGAATACCTATATTCCATTTTCCGTTTTCCGGCGGAAAGTTTTTTTCTGCTGGTTCTGGTATCATATCCAGAAGGGGATGGCCTACAAAATACGGATTTCCGCCGGCTTTTTTGTAAATTGCTTCCTCAAATGGGAATATTACGAAAATTCCTTTGGTATTGCGCGCTATTTTCGCGGCGCGGCCAGGGCGTGAGGCCCATACCTGCGGGCTTATATACCAGTATGCTGGTATTTTGCGGTGTGCAGCCAGTCCTAAAACCTGATAATTGAACCCGTAGAAATCAACCGCTATAACGCAGGCCGGTTTTCTTTCCTCAAGATAATGGCGTATGAGCCTTATCAGCTTGAACCAGAGAGTAAAATGACGGAAAGGGGCGGCGAATCCGGAGGCTCCGACTGTTACGAGATTGTATATGAAATGGTCAGCTGTCTCCTGCATTCGCAGACCGCCCACAGCAGTTATGGCGAGGGAGGGGTCTTTCTTTTTTAGTTCTCTTATGAGATTGGCGGCATGAACGTCACCAGAAGGATCACCTGCGATAATAAGAATATTTTTTGTCTGTGGAACTGTTATAGCCATGATTGACGCCTTATTTGTCTATCCCCGCCCTGACAAGTGTTTCTTCCAGCATTACTTTCCCGGCCTTGCCTATGTCAGAGAGATTTCTTGAGAAGGATTCCTGTGTCTCCGGGGTTTTGCGTGCGGAAATTTCATATCTGCGCATTTCTTTTGTTATGGCAAGCGCCAGATGAACCGCTTTCAGGCCTTTTTCACCACTGTTTATCGGTGTGCGGGAATTTTTTATGCAGTCTATAAAATGATAAAGTTCTTCGCGTATGGGTTGTTTCTTTTCCAGTTTGGGAACAGTTATCTCTATATCCTTCAGACTGGACAGAATTGGGGTTTTCCTTCTGTAAATCTTAAGTCTTGCGCTTACATAATCAACAGAAAGATACTCGTCCTGCTGATAAATTCTCATATGCCGGGCCGCTTCCATTGTTGCGCGGCTTGCAGTTATATCAGCTATACAGCCGTTCTTGAAGCGCAGCCTGGCATTGCATATATCCTCGTGATTGGAGAACAGGCTGGCGCCTATGGCCTCAAAACTTTCCACCTCACTGTCTATCATTGTGAGAATTATGTCCAGATCATGAATCATAAGGTCAAGCACAACACCTGTGGCGGCCACGCGCGGGTCGAATGGGCCAAGCCGTTCTATCGTTACATATCTGGGTTTTTTTACATGTTTGAGGGTCTCGACTACGGCAGGATTGAATTTTTCGGAATGGCCTACCTGCAGGATTACATTGTTTTTTTCAGCAGCTTCAAGAAGTGCTCTCGCACCTTCTTCGGAATTTGCTATGGGTTTTTCCACAAGCACATGTTTCCCGGAGTTCAGGGCTTTTACACCCATTCTGGCGTGTAGTTCCGTTGGAACCGGGAGCACAAGCGCATCAACCTGTGGAATAAGTTCTTCCATGTCACGGTAGGCAATGCAGTTGAAATCCCAGGCTAATTTCTGCGCGCGCATAAGATCTGGGTCGGATACGCCTATAAGTTCCACTTCCGGCATTGAAGCCAGTGTGCGGCAGTGAAAACCGCCAAGTTTGCCAGCTCCAACCACGCCAAAACGTAATTTCTTTTCTGCCATAAATTCTCCGAAAATAAGAAAACGTCCCGGAAAAATCCGGTCTTTTAACAATTTTACAAAAAACCAGGGAAAGATTAAAATATAAAATATTCACAAAATTAAATACAAATATGTTCTGCTATGTTCTGGATGTCTGATGGCATTTTTTCATGTTTTTTGTTTAAAAGCCATGGAAAATCTTCAGATTCTGTTTTTTTACTGAGGTATCCTGTTTTATGCTGATCTGAAACCATATTTGCGGGAAAATAATATGAAATACTTTTGGGTAAAACTATAATTTTTTGTAAAAATCTTCGTTTTCTGAATAAATTAATGTGATTTTTACCAAAATCTGTGCTATAATGAATATTAAGGTATATTAAGGAAAAGAAAACAATGCTGACAGAATTGACATCTGTTGAATGCCGCATACTGGGTTCCCTGGCGGAAAAATCAATTACCGTAAGGGAACAGTATCCGCTTTCTTTCAATTCGCTGATGCTTGCCTGCAATCAGAAATCAAGCCGTGATCCCGTAATGTCTCTTGATTCTGCTGTTCTGGGCCGGGGGATAGATTCACTCGTTGAAAAGGGACTGGTGCAGAAGCATCTTTATTCAGGTGAAAGATCTGTAAAATTCACGCATTGTTTAAGCACACTGCTTGATACTCTGGATCCGAAAGTTACGGCTGTATTTATAGTTTTAATGCTTCGTGGGCCACAGACTGCTGCCGAATTGAAAACAAGAACGGAAAGACTGTACCAGTTTGGCAGTACTGCGGAAGTTGAATTCCTGCTGCAGCAGCTTTGTGCGGCAGAAAACCCCATGGCAGCGAAAGCTCCGCGCCGTCCCGGACAGAAAGACGGCAGGTATATGCATCTTTTCTGTGGTATGCCCTCATGTACGGAGAATGAACAGAATGAAAAGCGTCCGCTGGTTTTCAACGATAAAACCGAAGAACGGCTGCGTATTCTGGAAAATAAGATTTCCGTGCTTGAAAAATGGCTTAAAGATTTTTCCGAAGGTGCGTTTTCACCTTTTGAGCCGCCTGAACAGGCGGTTTCTTCCGAAATGGTTTCTTCCGAGTCCGCTGGCAGCTCTATGCCCGCAGGTAAAACTGTGGCTGCTGATGCAGCAGCGTCCGCGGCTTCAGAAGTGTCTGTTTCCGGGGAATCTTCTTCAGTCATAAATGGGACGTCTGCCGCTGTCACGGAAGATGACGGCGGGCATGACGCTCCGCCTGGCACCGTCTCTTAAAAAGGCGGCGCTGTGTGCCGGCTTTGCCGGCAGATAATGACCGCCCGTATGAACGCAGCGGTTACTGGAGGATTATACTATGAACGAACAGACCATCAGCAGACCGGCTGCTGTTCAGGCAGCAAATAATGAAAAAAGCTGTATTCATGTTTCACGTGGTACAGTTGATATACTCAATTCCCTTTCATGGTTTTTCATGGATGCCTTCTGGATGCTTCAGCTTCCTAAAGCCTGTGTATGCTGTATTGTTCCTACAGCTGTTACCGGAATAGCCCTTCTTTTCACAAATAAGAAAAACAGACCGCTTATGTTAATGGATATATCCACAAACTGCTGGATATGGATGAATTTTTTCTGGATTCTGCAGGATATGTGGGAGCTTGACTATATGATGCCTTATGTAAAGATTCTGACCATTATCGGAATAGTGTGTCTGCTTGTGGCTGTAAAGATGTCAGGAGACCTTTCGGAGCTTTTTGCACATTTTGGCCCATTCCGCAGTCCTTCGGAAATAACTGCAAATATGCACAGACAGGCAAGACGTGGCAAGACAGCTGCAGGAAAAACTGGTCCGGCGAAAACATGTGCCCATGCCAGGAAAAAACAAATTTAAAATATCTGTTAAAGCTGCAGATATTGCAGAACACGGAATATCTGTCTGAACATCTTTAACTGCTATTATAAAAAGACCGCGCTTATAACCGTGCGCGGTCTTTTTAATATAATATCTCTATAAAACGGCGCGCAGCTGTTCCGTACATCACTGCGGGCAGACAAAGATTGAAAATTTTTATAAGGCGGAAAATGCGACAGTACGCTGTCGTAGTGTCCTGCTATACTGTAAGTATGGACATTACTGAAGTACCTAAGGAGAAATTTTATGGCTAAAGAAGAAAAAAAGGAAGACAACAGGGCAAAGGCCCTTGAAGTTGCCCTTGCCCAGATAGAAAAAAGTTTCGGAAAGGAAGCTATTATGAAAATGGGTTCCCGTACCGCTAACATGAAAATAGAGGTTATCCCGACCGGAGCACTTACCCTGGACCTCGCTTTGGGTGTGGGCGGTATTCCGCGTGGAAGAATTACTGAGATTTATGGACCAGAGTCCTCCGGCAAGACCACGCTTACTCTTCATGTTATAGCTGAGGCTCAGAAAAAAGGCGGTCTTGCCGCTTTCATAGACGCCGAGCATGCCCTTGACCCGGTATATGCCCAGAAAATCGGTGTGGACATAGATAATCTGCTCATCTCCCAGCCGGATTCAGGTGAACAGGCTCTTGAAATCACCGAAAAGCTGGTGCGCAGCGGAGCTGTTGATGTTATAGTCATAGACTCTGTGGCTGCTCTTGTCCCCAAGGCTGAAATAGAGGGGGATATGGGTGATTCACATGTTGGTCTGCAGGCCAGGCTTATGAGCCAGGCTCTTAGAAAACTCACCTCTATAGTGGCAAGCAGTAAAACCGCTATTATATTCATAAACCAGCTGCGCCAGAAAATTGGTGTTATGTTCGGCAATCCCGAAACCACTACAGGCGGTCTTGCACTTAAATTTTATTCTTCCGTGCGTATGGATATACGCAAAATAGAAACTCTCAAGCATGCCGATGTCATTACCGGAGCCAGAATACGTGTTAAGGTTGTAAAGAACAAAGTGGCCCCACCATACCGTCAGGCGGAATTTGAAATGGTGAACGGTCAGGGAATTTCTAAGGAAGGTTCCATTCTGGACATGGCCGTAGAGACAGGCATTATAGACAAGAGCGGATCCTGGTTTATATATAAGACTGCGCGTATAGGCCAGGGGCGTGAAAACGCAAAAAACTATCTGAAAACAAATCCGGAGGTAGCCACAGAAATATTCGAGGAACTCCGTAAACGTCTTATAGCAGGCGGAAATTCATCTGAAGATACCGGTAGTGAAAATGCTGTAAATGCAGCGGAACAGCCGGAGTGAACCTCAGCGCTGCTTCGTGGCTGTGCAGTCTGTAATTAAAAAGACCTGAAGACAGCCTGTATATTATCCTTTGCGGATAAATATCTGCACTGATTATACGGATATATGTCTGTTTCTGTATGAATGAATAAAAATGCATGAATTAGCCTCCCGTTTCCGCAGTTATCTCGTTCTCGAGAGAGGACTTTCTGACAATACCTGCTCTGCCTATGCCGGGGATGCGGAGGCTTTTATTGCATGGTGCGAAAGCAGAAAGACTGATCCTGTAAAGGCAGAATCTACGGTGGTTGAAGATTATTTATGGGAGCTTAAGACAAAACTGAATATAAGTCCTGCTTCCATATTCCGCAAAACAGAGGCGATAAGGGCTTTTTACAGATATCTCCGTATTGAGGGGGAAACGGAAAAGGATCCTACCGTTAACTTCCGTTCCCCTCATCTGCCTAAAAAAACTCCACGGTATCTTTCACGCGCTGATATGGAAAAACTGCTTGCCTTTCCTCCTGGAAATACATTCGCATCTCTACGTGTGACCGCCGCGATAGAACTGCTTTATGCCACAGGCATACGTGTTTCCGAGCTTGTCGGATTGAGAGTAGAGTCTGTTAATTTCGAGCAGGGCTGGCTTCGTGTTTTCGGTAAAGGCTCAAAGGAAAGAATGGTGCCGGTAAGCCGCCGTGCGCTCAGATGTCTGAAAACATATATAGAAGCCTGCATAACCAGATTCGGAGGCAGACTTGTTTCCTCTGATCTTTTTCTTAATTCCTCCGGACGCAGGATAAGCCGGGTGATGATGTGGAAAGATATAGTCAGGCGTGGAAAGGAGGCAGGAGTGGAAATTCATCCACATCCGCATCTTTTCCGGCATACCTTTGCAACACATCTTGTGCAGGGTGGCGCAGATCTGCGTTCCGTTCAGGAAATGCTTGGGCACGCCAGTCTCAATACAACACAGATCTATGCGCATCTTTCCCGTGGTGATCTGAAACGGGCGCATGACCGCTTTCACCCTGACAAGGAAGAATAAAACAAGTCAGCCGTGTGACCAGCCGGAATTTAACTGTACCGTAAAATTCCGGTTCAGGTTTCTGTATGTTTTTTGATTTTTTTGCCTGAAAGGCTGTCTATTTTGTAGAATTAATAAGATTTACGACCATGGAAGACGGAAAGGCTACTCTGAAATCAAAAATAAGGGTGCATGACAGGCATCGTATTGAAATAAAACTCGACTTCGATCTTGACGATGTCGCGAAGAGTTCCTATTCCGTTGAAACATATTTTTTCGTTCCACGTTCCCTTAATATCGGTCCGCATAATTATCATAAGGAACAGTTTTATGATTCATGCCAGCGGTATATACGTTTCAGTACTCCGAAGATAAGTCTTGGCAGAATATGCGATGCTTCCCTGGAATATTCACCGCTTACAAGAATACGCTCCATGATGAAAGCCGTACAGGCGGGCGACAATTCCACTGGAATGATGGAAAAAATCTGCTATGAGATAAAACTGCTCGGCTGCATAACGCGCGGTGAGCTGCGCGACAATGTAAAACAGTTCGCGGAGTCTTATGAGGCTTCCGGAATGACCGGTATTCTTGAGAGTGCCATAGATCTTTTTTTAAGTGACCTGGACAGATTCCGCAGAAATTTTGATCAGCTGCGTACTGAAATGGCAGCACCGCTTGTGCCTGTTAAAATACGTGAGACATTTGCCTTCTGTGATGAATACATCAGTCTGTCGCTTGAAGAACATATGAGCGGGCTGGCTTTCATGCTGCAGAACAGGGCTGATGAAAAAAACAAGGCTGTCGCAGCTTTTCATTCTCGTATTGTCAAAATAATACAGGAGGAGGTTTCCTACCGTAGGGAAAGCTCATATCCTTCTGTTTTTGACCCTGGCTCAGCCAATGAACTTCTGATATACCGGCGTGGTATTTTAAAGAAATTTGTGTCTGCCGTGCTTTTTATACGTGCTGAATTTTCAGAGTGGGAAGCGCTTACACAGATAATATTCGGTTTCGCTGCCGGCGTCGCCATGCTTTTCGCCTCCGTAATAAGCGTATATTATCAGAACAAATATACCACAACCAGTGTACCTTTCGTTACTGCGCTTGTGATAAGCTATATTTTCAAGGACAGGATAAAAGACTGGATAAAATTCTCGTTCTCAAAAAAGCTGGCACACTGGATATCAGACAGAAAAATAGATGTTATAGACCCTGACACCTTCAAGAGCATAGGTGAGCTGAAAGAAGGATTTACTTTCATAAAACACGAGAATCTTCCGCCTGATGTGTTCAGGCTCAGGAATGCCGATTATCTTACTTCCGTAGATTCTGAAGGAAGACCGGAAAGAATTTTCAAATATAAAAAACATATACTGCTTAAACCCGGAGCCATAATACGTAATCACGACCGCCGTAAAGGCATAAACGATATCATGCGTTTCAATGTGGCAAGACTTATACAGCAGGCGGATGATCCTCTTGCAGTATATAATTATCTTAACGAAAAAACCGGGCTTGTAGAGAAGACATCCTGCTCCCGCGTATATCACATAAATGTTATAGTCAGGTATACCTATACGGACCGTGACGGTGAAGAGCAGGAATACTTTGAGCGCCGCCGCATAGTCCTTAACAAGAACGGAATTGTGCGTATGGAAGAAGTGCGCTGATTCCGTATCTGCGTTCCGTACTTCCATTGTCGGTTGTTTCCTGACATATTTTATTAAAAAAACGGGGTATAATAATTTATATAATATATGTGCCCCGGATTTTTTTCTTCGCTTTTTTTCAAGATAAATTCAGGGTTAAATGAAAAATCAAAAGGCGGTAAAAACTGTAAATGATAAAGTTCAATAACAAAATACTTGTAATCGGCTTTGGTTCTGTATCAAAATGCACATTGCCCATGCTGTTGAAACTTGTGGATGTCCCGGCAAAAAATATAACAGTGCTGGATATGCGTCCCAGACAGCCGGAAATGAAGGAATGGGAAGAAAAAGGCGTTACATTTGTGAGAAAGCAGATTACACCGGAAAATCTTGGAAGTCTTTTAGGCAGATATCTTAAGAACGGCGATATTCTTATAGATCTTGCGTGGAACATTGACTGCTGTGAGATTCTGGACTGGTGCCATAATAATGGTGTGCGCTATATAAATACTTCTGTTGAGCTCTGGGATCCATATGCTGGTGCTCACGCGAAAGATCCGACTGAGAGAACTCTTTATTTCCGCCAGATGAAGCTCCGGGAGCTTAAAGCCTCATGGACAGAACCGGGTCCGACTGCTGTTATTGAACACGGCGCCAATCCGGGAATGATTTCTCATTTCGCAAAAAAAGGTATTGTGGATCTGTGTAAAGCCCTTATAGCGGACAGAAAAGTAAAGGGGGCCGAAGCAGAGCAGCTTAAGCAGGCACTTAACGACAGGGCTTTTAATAAAATGGCACAGCTTTCAGGTGTCAAGGTAATTCATGTCAGCGAGCGTGATACGCAGATTTCAGATAAGCCCAAAGAAGTTGATGAGTTTGTAAATACATGGAGCGTGGAAGGTTTCCGCGAGGAAGGAATAGCTCCTGCTGAAATGGGCTGGGGAACGCATGAAAAAAAACTGCCGCCCCTTGCAGTGAAACACAAGAGCGGGCCGAAAAACCAGATATGTCTCGCCCGTATGGGCATGAATACATGGGTGCGCAGCTGGGTGCCGGATTACTGTATACGTGGCATGGTTGTACGCCACGGCGAGGCTTTCAGCCTTTCTGATTATCTTACGGTGTGGGAAAAGAAAAAAGCGGTTTACCGTCCCACGGTTCATTATGCCTACTGCCCTGCCGACGCAGCCATAGCATCGCTTCAGGAGCTTCGCGGGTATAATTATAATCTTCAGCCCAGGGAACGTATTATGCGTGACGAGATCATATCCGGGAAGGATATTCTGGGTGCACTTATAATGGGCCACGCCTACAATTCCTGGTGGTGTGGCTCCATACTTGATATAAAAGAATCAAGAAAACTCATTCCGCATCAGAATGCCACAACCATTCAGGTAGCAATAGGGGTATGTACGGCGCTTATGTGGATGATTGAAAATCCTGAAATGGGGCTCTGCCTGCCAGAAAACATATCGCATGAATTCGTTCTGAAAATAGCAAAACCCTGGCTGGGCAAACTTGTTTCGGTCAGATCAGACTGGACACCCATACAGCATTACAAGAATGCCTTTGCGTCTCATAATAAACGTATTATAGATGCCAAAGACCCATGGCAGTTCAAAAACTTCCTCGTTGAAGAGGGAGAATAAAAATTCACCGTTGACGGAGGAAATAAAGTGATTACCAGACAGCAGATGCAGGAACTGGCGCGCGAACATGGCACGCCTCTTTTCATAGTAGATCATGACGAACTGCGCAGGAATATAGCGATGTTCCGGAAGTATCTTCCGAGAGTAACGCCGTTCTACGCAATAAAATCCAACCCAATGCCGGAAATAGTGCATACTCTCTATGAGGAAGGAGCGAGTTTTGACGTAGCATCACAGCCGGAATTTGAAGTTGCCGTACAGAACATAAAGCATATGTCCGAGGCTGAGCAGAAAGAGTGGATCTACAACAGGATAATCTACGCCAATACCATAAAGCCTATGGAAATGCTTGAGGCGCTGGATAAGTACAGACTTCTTGTTACATATGACAACGAGGAAGAGATAAAAAAGCTGAAAAAGTACTCCCCGAATTCAAGAGCGATTCTGCGCATATGTGTTCCCAATAAGGGGGCAGTAGTGGAACTTTCCTCCAAATTCGGTGCTTTCCCGGAAGAATGTGTTGATCTGGTATACAAGGCGCTTGATGCCGGGATAAGTGTTGAAGGTCTCAGTTTCCATGTTGGCAGCCAGACTACTGAGTTTGAGAACTACACAATAGCTCTTAACCTGGCCGCTGATATATTTGAGCAGGTCGCGAAGCGCGGATACAAAAAAATGCATATGCTTGATCTCGGAGGCGGATATCCGGCCCCCTATGATGAAAGCGTAAAACCGTTCCCGGTGCTTGCTGAAGTTATAAACAAATCACTGAACGCGCTTTTCCCCAAGGAAGTTTTCTGTCTTGCCGAGCCAGGCCGTTTTATGAACGCTACAGCTGGAACTTCTGTAGCCAGAATTAATGGAAGGACTGTGCGCGGTGGAAAGACACGGTACTACATAAATGACGGAGCTTATCATACATACAGTGGCATAATCTTTGATCATCAGCACTGCCATGTACATTCATTCAGGGAAAATGCAGAACTGGTGGAATGCGCCGTGTTCGGACCTACCTGCGATGCACTTGATGTAATTTCAGCACATGAACAGCTTCCGGCGGATCTTCAGATAGGAGATCTTGTCTATTCGGATAATATGGGTGCTTACAGCCATGCCTCATCTACATGGTTTAATGGCTTCCCGCCAGCGAAGGTTGTTCATATCAACCTGAAAAAATAATGCCATAACCGGAAACGAAAGAGACCGCCTTTTTCAGACGGTCTCTTTTTTTATGTTTTTACATATTCTGTATGAAACACAGACTTTTTATAGCTTCCTTTATCCAGCCTGATATTTCGCATGACATAAGACTGCTGCAGGAACGTTTCATCTGCCAGAGGCTGAAATTAAATGCGCCGGAAAATTTTCATATAACATATTCATTCCTTGGCCTGCGTAGGGAAGATGAAATTTTCAGTATAAAAAAACTGCTGCCGGAAATTAATGAAGCAATTGACGGAGTATCATTCCATCTGGCTGATGTGATGTGTTTTGAGCAGCATGGAAGAAGCCCTGTTGTGCTGCGTCTTGAACTTTCCAGGAATATTTCATCTTTTATTGAATATTTTCAGCACATTACAGGTGGCGATAAAAAAACTTTTGTTCCACATATAACAATTGCGAAAGCTGGTAATGACTGTCTGCCGGAAGTACTGAAAGAATACAAAAAACTGTTTTCCGGTTTCAGAAAAGAAATCGCTCTTGAAAAAGCCGTGCTGGCAGAAAGTGTTACTGCACCGGAAGGGTCTGTTTATCAGATACTTTAATATATAAATATTATATATGATAGAATAAAAACATGAAATCGGTAGCATTTTTTGGAAAAGGCGGAATAGGCAAGAGCACGCTGTCATCAAACATAAGCGCCGTGCTGGGGCGTCTTGGGCACAGGGTGCTTCATGCCGGGTGTGACCCAAAAATGGATTCAAGCCTTGCCCTGACCGGCAGGAACATAACACCATTTTCCGCAGCTGGAATGAAATCCGAGGAGCATATACTGCGTAGCATGATAGTGCCGTCCCCGTATGTAAAAGGTGTGTATTGCGTAGAGGCGGGAGGACCTGAGCCGGGACTGGGGTGTGCAGGGGTTGCCATAGGAACGCTGCTTGATGCCATAAGGGCGGAGGGGCTGACTGAAGACGGAACATATGACCGCATGGTATTTGATGTGCTGGGAGATGTGGTATGCGGAGGATTCGCTGCCCCGCTGAAGAAGGGATTTGCTAAGAAGGCGGTTATAGTTACGTCAGAGGAGATACTGTCGCTGTACGCAGCGAACAATCTGCTGCGCATGATGAGGAACTATGCGAGGAACGGGGTGTATGCGGCCGGGCTTGCACTGAATATAAGGGACAGAAGAGAGGAAGTGAATGCGCGGAGATATGCAGAGGCGGTGGGGCTGCCTGTACTTGGAACAGTGTACCGTGACGAGGCGGTATATGAGGCAGCGAAGTCAGGCAGGCCAGCCGTGCTTGACAGTCCGAAGAGTGAATTTGCGAGGGGGATAGTACGTCTTGCTCTTGCGATAGAGAAGGCGGAGAGACCAGCGGGAGAAGTCATACCGCTGAACGAGGCGGAATTTGCGGAATTTGCAGCCGGGAAACAGATTGTCCGCGGCAGCGTGACAGCGGAGGAGAAGCAGTGTGTGGAAGTGGCACTGCCGGAGAAACTTACGCAGGGATACATTGGGGGGCTGAACCTAAGGCTGTACGGGCTTGAGGGAGGGAATGTACTTTTTGAGTATCAGGGAAGACACAGGACGGAGATAATAGTCATAACACCAGCTGCGGCAGGACGTGGTGGGACAGTAAGGAAGAGTGACTGGAGTGCATATGTAAAGCCGGAGACCGGTGAGGACGGAAAGATGAAACCGGGAACTGGGGAGATGGGGGCGGACATACAGGAAGCGCTGAAAGGGCTTGAATATTTCCGTTACCGTGAAATACTTGGCCTCGCCTGCGGAAGCATGGATAAGCCGTATTACGGTACCGGTGGGGCTGATTCCCATGAAAATTATACGGATATACTGCCAGGGATAACGGGAAATCCACAGATGGTTTCACACGCACTTCCATATCCTGTTTCTGGTGTGTTACGGCGGGACAAATACTCGTTTTTTATACTTGACAGAAGTTCCACGCCTAACCCGGTATATTTTCTTGTGGATCATGCGGACCGTGAGTGCCGTTTCAATGGAGGCACCTGTGGCGGTATGCTTGGCCGGTATAATCTTCTGCGCAATCGTGGAATCCGACAGCCGCTGCTTCCGGCCAGCGGTATAAGTTTTGCCAGCTCAGATTTTAATCTCAGGGATTCCCTGACTGGAAGTACACGCAGTCTTCAGCGTTGTCTTAATACAGCTTTTGATAATCAGCCTGGCGGGAATACGGTTCTGGAACTGGATATAGGCTGCTCGCCGCTTATGCTTTCTACAGAAGTCTCTGATTTTATTGATGATAATTTTGACAAAAGACATATTTCCGTGGAAGATATACATTGTGTGTACGAGAATGGTGCCGCGCAGACAGAAAACAAGATAAATCTGTTAACGTCAAAACTTAAGGAAGCCTTTGCAGTTAAGGATAAAGGAGCCAGTCATTACGATGTATGTCTTTCAGATTTCGGACATTTTTCAGAATCAGCACGTAAACTGCTTGAAAAAAAAGGAATCACCACAATCTGTCAGAATTCATATTCATCATCAGAACCGGTTTATGCCGGTGTTCAGGTTCTTTTCAACAGCGGTTCCATAAAGAAAGAGGCTTTCCGCCGCGCAGGAATGAGAACTGCGGACACACACTGTCTGCCGTTTGGATTCAGAAATACGGAAAAATGGCTTTCTGATGTATTTAAATCTGTTTGTGAAGAAAGACATCATGCAGGATTTGATTCCATGCCACTTCCGGTAGAGACTGAAAAGAAAAAGAAATTCAGTACAATGCTGTCCGGCGCCGGAGCTGCGTTTATTATTGACGCAGAAGAAATAAAATTCATCCTGTCCGAAAATCCGGATTATCCTGCCTCGCTTGCTTATTCTTTTCTTGTTCAGTCGGAAATACCGGTTACTGTTTTTGTAAACCTTTCCGGCTTAAAAGAGGAAGGCAGAAAGAGACCGGAGACAATACTAGACAGCAGTCCTTATTTGCGTTTCACTGGTTTTGGCAGCGTGGAAGAACTGGATAAAATGCTTTGTGCAGATAAGAATATAAGAATTGTATATTCCGATATACGGGATGATTCCCGTCTGCTGAACATTGGAAAACAGCCTTTTTCTTCTGATATTCTTGAGGCAGGATACGAAGGCGCTGCGGAAACACTGCGGCGGCTTGCAGAACTTTCGGGTGTTTGTGTATGACAGATATCAGGATTGCAATTGCAGCCACCTGTGATATAGACAAGCCGCCCGTGAGAGCGCTTATGCTGAAAGGATGGCTGGAACGGGAATCATCTCCACTGCACGAAAAAATCCAAATAAGGATTTTCGAGCCCGGAAATCCGTCCGGTCTGGCAGCAGCTGTCGCGCAGATAAGAATTTTCAGGCCTGATGTGCTTTTTTTCTATACTCATTTCTCCTGGCCGGAAAATGAACTTTTTTCCGCTTTTTCTTCCCTGAAGAAGGAAAATCCCGGAATAGTTACTGTTGTTTACAATGATTCTGTGGTAAAACTGTCAGAGAAAACTGCCTGTGCGCACGGCATTGATTTTATTCTGCGCGGTGAAAGCGAAGTGAATTTTGAGAAAATAATATCGCGGCGTATTTCGCCGGACTGGAATCCGCCGGAAAAACCGGAAATTATGCATGATTACGGCGGAATGGAAAATCTGAACGATATTCCATCGCCTTTTCTGAACCGGCAGATTGATCTTGCCGGGACATCGAAAATGCAGATATTTCTGGGCCGTGGCTGCCCGAATCACTGTTTTTACTGCCCCATAGGTGAAAGCCGCATACGGTATTTCACGCATGAGAGAATCCTGTCTGAAATACGTGCAGTTCTGGATCAGGCACCGTCAATGCGCCGTATACTGCTTATGGCTCCGGATATGTTTTCCACGGAAACAGCGGGGCTCATACCGCATATACGGAAGATAGCCGAAGAAAGAAAAGTCATATTTGATTTTTATACGCATTCAGGATTCAGACATGAAGAAAATGTTATTTCTTCTGCTGATTCTCCATTCTTTTATATACGCGCCGGCGTGCAGAGTTTTAACGCCGCATCACTCGCTGCAGTGAACCGGACGGCGGACCCGGATGCGGAAAAGGATAATCTGCTGCGCATACGCCGTTTTGCCCCTTCTGCCGGCCTTGGTGCTGAGCTTATTCTCGGACTGCCTTTCGAGACTGCGGAATCATGGAAGCAAATGCTGGAGTGGACGGTAAAAATGAAAACAGATATTTTTGTAAATCATCTTTTTGTTCCTCCCGGAAGTCCTCTATCATTGTCGGAAGAAGGAAAAAAATATACGGTGTCGGAAGAAATGCCGTATTTTGCAGTAAGTACAAACACGCTTTCAGCAGCAGAATTGTCAGCGCTTTCATCAGAGACAAAAAAGATTTTCATGGTACTTAATCTGCTTAAATCATCCCATGCGTTTTCTCATGTGTTTTATTCACTGTCTGATTCATGCAGAACAGAATATCCGCATATTGATCTTGCCCTGAAAACAGCCAATAAACTGCTTTGTAACGACAAAACATCCGTATTTGCTGGGGAATATATGCGCAGAACACAGTCTTATTCGCTGTCAACAAAAGATTATTCTTTTTTTTCTCCGGATAATATAAAGGAAGCCGTGGCTGTCTTCCGGAAGATTTTCAGGGAGTATTGATTATGACTGTCGTGAACATGAAATCGGTAGCATTTTTCGGAAAAGGCGGAATAGGCAAGAGCACGCTGTCATCAAACATAAGCGCCGTGCTGGGGCGTCTTGGGCACAGGGTGCTTCATGCCGGGTGTGACCCAAAAATGGATTCAAGCCTTGCCCTGACCGGCAGGAACATAACACCATTTTCCGCAGCTGGAATGAAATCCGAGGAGCATATACTGCGTAGCATGATAGTGCCGTCCCCGTATGTAAAAGGTGTGTATTGCGTAGAGGCGGGAGGACCTGAGCCGGGACTGGGGTGTGCAGGGGTTGCCATAGGAACGCTGCTTGATGCCATAAGGGCGGAGGGGCTGACTGAAGACGGAACATATGACCGCATGGTATTTGATGTGCTGGGAGATGTGGTATGCGGAGGATTCGCTGCCCCGCTGAAGAAGGGATTTGCTAAGAAGGCGGTTATAGTTACGTCAGAGGAGATACTGTCGCTGTACGCAGCGAACAATCTGCTGCGCATGATGAGGAACTATGCGAGGAACGGGGTGTATGCGGCCGGGCTTGCACTGAATATAAGGGACAGAAGAGAGGAAGTGAATGCGCGGAGATATGCAGAGGCGGTGGGGCTGCCTGTACTTGGAACAGTGTACCGTGACGAGGCGGTATATGAGGCAGCGAAGTCAGGCAGGCCAGCCGTGCTTGACAGTCCGAAGAGTGAATTTGCGAGGGGGATAGTACGTCTTGCTCTTGCGATAGAGAAGGCGGAGAGACCAGCGGGAGAAGTCATACCGCTGAACGAGGCGGAATTTGCGGAATTTGCAGCCGGGAAACAGATTGTCCGCGGCAGCGTGACAGCGGAGGAGAAGCAGTGTGTGGAAGTGGCACTGCCGGAGAAACTTACGCAGGGATACATTGGGGGGCTGAACCTAAGGCTGTACGGGCTTGAGGGAGGGAATGTACTTTTTGAGTATCAGGGAAGACACAGGACGGAGATAATAGTCATAACACCAGCTGCGGCAGGACGTGGTGGGACAGTAAGGAAGAGTGACTGGAGTGCATATGTAAAGCCGGAGACCGGTGAGGACGGAAAGATGAAACCGGGAACTGGGGAGATGGGGGCGGACATACAGGAAGCGCTGAAAGGGCTTGAATATTTCCGTTACCGTGAAATACTTGGCCTCGCCTGTGCAAGCGTGGATATGAATAGTGCTGTCACTGGCATAACCGGAACTGCCCAGACCAGCCCGAAAATAACACCTTATGCGGATTTTCAGTCAGTAAGAAACAATAAATTTATTTTCAGGATAGATCCATACTGGGCACCGCCATCCCTTATGATTGAGCATTCTGATGCGGAATGCCGCTTCAATGATCCGCCACTTGGCAATATGCTCTCCTATTTCTTTACAAGAACCGAAAAGCGTACCCATGTCCCACGTTTTCCTGGCAAATGTTATTTCAATACCGATATAATGCTGCCTGATTTTATTCATGATTCGGACAGAAAATTTGAAAGATGCGTAACCGGAATAAATGAATATGAGAAAAAAGAAGTTAAGGTTCACATGGGCTGTACACCGGCGCTTACCGAGTCTTTTTCTTTCGAGAATCTCTGTGGCGGACTTTCCGCAGAAACCGGAATGCTTCTGACGCTTGAGGAAACGCGGGTGGAAGGCTGTACGCACAAGGCTTCGAGTGAGCATATAAATATTGAGATGATGCTTGAAAAATACAGAGTGGCAAGGAAAGAATATGTTTCTTCCGGACGTGAGGATTTTGATGTATGTCTTCTGGATTATGGTGCTGATTCCCTTATCCTTAAGGAATTCCTTGAGGGAAGAGGTTTGTCCGTTATCGTGCAGGAGGATTTTCTTGTGGATGCCCCGGCTTCCGCCGCTGTTCAGCTTTGCGGAGATCCGGATAATTATAAATCCATAGCTTTCCGTGTGGCCGGTGTTCCTTTTGTCGCTGAAAAATACCCATATGGTTTTGCTCAGACACGGGAATGGCTGGAAGACATAAAGATTAAGCTTGAAGCTGCCGGTATAAAAAAGGAACTTGAGACCGGACCCTCAGCTGCCGAAACCGCGGCTTTTAACCTGTGGCTGGAAAAAACAAAAAAAATACATTTTGCTTTTGCAGGCGGAAAAAAAGAACTTGAGTCTCTTGGTGTCAGAAAATTATGCTGGCCCGCTTCGCAGATGGCTGATTTTCTTCTTTCCTGTGGAATAAGGCCTGTTCTGTTTTATGAGAAATCTCCGGATTCTACGGATAAAATGGAAGATATGCCGGAAAAATTTGATACTGTATGCTGCAGACCGGGAGAAATTCCCACGGAAATGATAAAAAATAATATGGATTTTATATATTCGGATATACGGAATGACAGCAGGATAATGCAGCTTGGAAAACATTCCTTCTCCTCTGCTGTTCTTGAACCCGGATATGCGGGAGTTGCTGAAACACTCAGACGTTTCGCAGATATTCTGGAGATGCCTTTATGAATGATGAAAATGTGAAAGCGCTTGAACGCAGGTTTAAAACCTTTATCCTGCCTTTTCAGATAGGTGTGTATCTTGGTGTTAATGCCGTAAATGATGCTGCGCTTGTATCAGACGGACCGAACTGCGCTGTGCCGAAGGCCGAGTTTATTTATGGCAATCACGATGCAAATTCCACACTTTTTTCGCCTTATGGGTTTCACAGAATTTTTTATACCATGTCCCACCCGCTCAGACAGCAGGGTAATCCTGAGGAAAGAATAGAGGCTGTTCTTTCAGTGCTGGCCAGGTCTGGTCATTATGGCATAGTTCTTGTCACAGGCCTGCCTTTTCAGGCTCTGGCCGGGATGGATTATGAAGGAATGACATCGGCGATGAAAGAACCTGTACCGGTAACATCAATACCGCCGAAATCACTTGAGTATGACTGGCTTGAGGGATATGCGCTGACGCTTAAGGCTTTTGCCGCTGCACTTCCGGCTGTTCACAAAAAAAAGGAAATACGCAGAAATACGGTTGCCGTTGCAGGGTATTTCTTTGACAGGAATGAAGGCGATCACAGGGGAAACATAGCGGAGATGAAACGTCTTCTGTCCATGTGCGGGCTGGAACTTGTATCTGTATTCCCGGATGGTGGTAGTTTCTCCGGACTGTCCGCTGCGCTTGACGCTGAATATGTGGTGTCCATGCCGTACGGACGGTCTGCAGCAGAAATCATAGCGGGAAACAGTGGAGCAAAACTGATTGAGACCGGGCTGCCTGCCGGATTTCGTGGAACACTGGAATGGCTGGAAAAAATATGCGCTGCTGCCGGTATAAAAGTGCCGGAGGCTGTGTATGCCGAAGAGAGAAAATCCAGGGAACAGTATTTAAGGGTTGCCAGCGTGCTGCGCCATAAGCCGGTGCTCTATGCCGGAGAGCCACACCTGTTTGGGGCTTTACGTGGTTTTCTGAAGGAAATTGGAATGCGGCCCGATTATGCCGTTTTTGACTGTGCGCCGGTAAAACTACAGAACCCGGCGGAACATGTGCTTTTTTCCCCGTCTACGGAACAGGTATGGAATTTTGTGTCATCACTTAAGGGGTTTGACAGGCCTGCGGTGATGATAGGCAGTTCTTTTGCTGTTTCCGAAGGCTTCGCCAAAGGAATTCCATATATAGAACTTGGTTTTCCGTCTTATTCCAGACACTGTTTCACGGAAGAACCTTTCCTGGGTTTCAGGGGAGCTCTTAATTTAACAGCCATGCTTCTCAATTCACAGCTGTCTGTATAAAAGCGTATCAGGAAAGTTTTTTCTTCATTATAAACCTTGACAGTGCGCTGTATGCACATACTAAAACTATGGCTGCAAGTATTATTTCCCATAGATGTGCGGTTACCATATCCTTGCCGCGGTGTACCAGTTCAAGATATGTTATGTTTCCGGCTGTACGTCCGAGCCAGAAGCCTGTGGCTGCAAGTATTGCCGTCCATATCCCGGCACCCAGTCCTGTGAACAGGCCAAATGTCCATCTGTTCATGCCTGAAAGCCCGGCAGGTATTGATATAAGCTGCCGTATTACCGGAACAAGCCTGCATACAAATGTTGTTCCGGCACCGTAGCGGTTGAATATTTCATATGCCCGGTCAAGTGCTTCCGGTTTAAGAAAGAAATGCCTGCCATACCGGCGCAGAAAAGGCTCTCCGAGTCTGGCTGAAAGCCAGTAATTGAAAAAAGCCCCGGCAAGCGAACCGGCAAGTCCGGCCACTATGGAAAGGCACAGATCCGGTCCGGGGCTGCGTAGTGACAGTTCTCTGCGTGCCGCCAGAAAACCGGCGGGAATCATAACTATTTCACTGGGAAAAGGTATAAAACTCGATTCCACCGCCATAAAAAAGAAAATAAAGAAATATCCCCATACCGGTGCTAATGAGGCTATGGTGTCAAGATATCCGGCAAGTATATCGAGCATATTGTTGAAATCCTTGTAAAATCAGCTGTTTAAAAAAAAATACGACATCGCAGTTATGGATATTTTATTAAATATACTGCAATGTCGTATATAAAGACCGCTAACAGCAGAAATCAGTCCGGGTGGCTATTTCTCTTTTCTGTACATTGCAATAAGCCGGAATAAAAGACTCATGATTATTGCAACCACGGTTGCCAGAGCCATACCTTTGAGTGTAACAGCCCCTACGGTTATGCTGGCCGTACTTACACCTGTGCCGGTTACAACAGCTGTAAGTATAAGATTCTGCGGATTATTGTAATCTACATGTTTTTCCACCAGTATGCGTATGCCGGAAACAGCTATCACTCCGAAAAGTAGCATGGAAACACCGCCCATAACCGGGGCGGGTATGGCCTGTATCAGTGCGGCCAGTTTTCCCATGCATGAAAGCAGTATGGCGAGTATTGCGGCACCACCTATTACACGGGTACTGAAAACCCTGCTTATGGCAAGTACGCCTATGTTTTCACCATATGTTGTGTTCGGTGTACTGCCGAAAAAACCTGAAATCATGGTTGATATGCCATTGCCGAAAATGGAACGTGCCAGTCCCGGATCTCTGGTCAGGTCTTTGTCTATGATGCTTCCGATAACTATGAAATGCCCTATATGTTCTGCGATAACCACCAGGGATGCAGGCAGTATTATAAGTATGGCATTTATATTGAATTCCGGTTTGTAGAATGAAGGCAGCGCGAACCATGGGGCAGATTTTACCAGGTTCCAGTCAACCATGCCGCAGCAGCCGGCTATTATATACCCGCTCACAACACCTGTGAGAATGGGAATTATTCCTAAAAATCCCCTGAATGCTACACTGGCGAACACTGTTATGCCTAATGTGGCCAGAGATACTCCTATGTTCGTGAAATCCGGAGAGGAACCTTCAGCAGGTACCAGGCCGGCCATACCTGCGGCGGTAGGCATTAATTCCAGCCCTATGACGGCTACTATGGCACCCATAGCCGCGGGAGGAAAAACCGTGTCTATCCATTTTGTCCCGATAAATTTTATCAGCAGGGCCACAAGGCAGAAAACAAGACCTACTGTTATAAAGCCGCCGAGCGCGGCGCCATAGCTGTACTGTGACAGCACAAGAAAAACAGGGGACAGAAAAGCAAAACTGGAACCAAGATAAGCTGGTATTTTCCCTTTGCATATAAAAAGATATATCAGGGTGCCTATGCCGTTAAAGAAAAGTACGGTGGCGGGATTTATCCTGAAAAGAACAGGTACCAGTACTGTGGAACCGAACATTGCGAAAAGATGCTGCATACTTAACGGTATCGATGTAAGCAAAGGAAGTTTTGCGTCAACCGGGATTGTGGTGCGTTCGCTCATTGTATACTCCTGATGAATCTGATTGTTTATATACTATTCTATAAATTTGTGAGACTCATTGTGTCCGGTCTGGGGGAAAAATTTGCTTTTTCTGTATTTTTCCATTATACTTATATTAAATGTATGTTGAGAATCCCGAAGCATAAAAAAGGGAGTTCCCGATATTACAAAGGATTTTTATTATGACTGATAAAAAAAAGACCGAAGATAAAAACAGAAAAAAGGCGACGCCGGCTTTCTTTTCTTCAAAGAATAAGACTTCTGCCATGTGTGTTGCAGCTTTTCTCCTTGCCGGCGGGCTTGTTTTCCTTGTTATGGCCATTACAGGTGAGAGAAATCTGCGCGGGGACGACATAAAATTCAGCTATGGGAATGTGCTGAAAGGTGCTTTTTCTCCGTTGGAGGATTTTTTTACCAAAAGTGACAAATGGGAAAAAAATGAGAAAATCGCCCGTGTGCGTATGCACAGCAGAGGTGCGGAATTTGCTGATGAATCAGTAAATATAAATGACTGGCTTGACGCGCCTGCGGATAATACTGGGGTTTCGTCATATTCTTCCGGCGCCGGAGGCGCGGGATATTCAAAGGAAGCCAAAACCAAAGGCAAACGCAATCCCGGGGAACACAGTGAATACCACAAGATGGAGGCTGCGCTTGGCAGTGCCTCTTTCAGTGGAGGTGGCGGTACCAGCAAAACATCTGCAAGTATATCCTCGTTTCAGGGGGAGACTGTTTCCAAAAATGCAGTCAATTCAGGTAAAAAGGAAATTTCCTCTTCTTTGAAAAAAAACAGTGAAAAAAGTACAAAACAGATGCTTCAGCAGACCAGGGAGGAATTAAGTACTGCGCTTACAAGCGGTTCAGCCGTAACAGCGAAAACAAACTGGGGCAGCAGTTTTGATGGTACTCAGACTGCAGCCTTCAACAATGTTAAAAACGGCTCAGGGGGCAAGCTGTCCGCAGCCTATGAGGAAAAAGGCCTTGTAAAACTTGATGAAATCAAGTCAGGGGAGATAGATAATCTCAAAACCGATGGTAAAACAAGCATAGCAAAGGTAAGCGTGCCCAAGATGGAGTCTTCAAATGCCATGAACCGTACTGCGAAGGATGCTATAGAGGATTCGCTCAAGGATGTAATGGGTTCTGTAGCCGGAACAGTTGGTGATGGTCTTTCCGATAAAATAAGTGGCAAATCCTCCAGTAAAAAAGATAAGGAGAAGTCTTCCGGAAAGGAAGATAAGGATGCCGCAGGTGAAACTGAAGGTACAATGTCCGCTGCCTCCGTTGGTGGTATGCCTGCTTCCCAGAATGAACCTCCTGAAAACATAAGGAATGTAATGGAAAATACCCGTACAAGCAATGATCATTCTGAGATGATGGGTGACGGTAATGCCATAACATATGAAGATACGAAGGTTACATATAATCAGAATGAGGACGGAAGCTGGACAGTTACTTATGAAGGCAAGTATACAATGATTGACACAAAGGATGGAGGAAAAGCTACGGATAGCGGTACATATAAAGATACATTCAAGATCGGCGCAGATGGCAAGATGGCGGATCTGGTTGCTATAGAGCAGAACGGACAGACGCTTTACAGTGAAATAGATCCTCCGCCGAATCAGCTTCCTCCGGCAACAATTACGCCAAATAGCGGCGGTTCAAATTATGATAACGGACTGGAGGTTATCTGACAATATAAGTGTGAGTATTAAAAAACGGGAATGTGTAAACATTCCCGTTTTTTTACTGCCATGTTCAGTACAACTGATTGCCCATAGCTTTTTAAGATGTATAATATTATTTGGAATTTCAAAAATACTTGAGGTGACAAAATGATAAGCCATAACAGGGAAGTTATTCTTTTCGGTCTGCCTCCGGCAACGAAAGACGTTCCGGGAATGTGGTACAAGGGGTATCCCGTGCATAAAGGCATAACTGAATCCAGTATGAATTTCGCGTCTCTTTACGCGCATGAGAAAAATATAATACCGGATCAGAATGAACTGCGCAGCGAATGGCTTAATTTTGTCTATACCCTTTCCATAGCAGGTTTCAAACTTGACATACTTCCTTTCCCGGCGCAGCTTAACACGCCTGAGCACCTGTGCCATGATGCAATATTTATCCGCGACGGAGGCATGATATACCGTGGGCTGTGGATACAGGGCCGCTTCAGCGTGGAGGAACGCAAAATTGAGGGGGAGTATCACACGCGTCTTATCGCCTCAAGGCTTAATAAGACTATTGTCACTGTACCGGAAGGCTGTTATCTTGAAGGTGGTGAAATAAATTACCTTATTACCAAACAGGGCAGCTTCTATTTTGGAGGGCTTTCCCGTGCGAACCGCCAGGGGCATGATTTTGTTCGTGAAATAATAAGACCGGACAAATATATACTTGTGGAGTCGGAAGGCTATCATCTGGATACTTTGTTCACGCCTGTGGTTGATGCGGATAATAATCTGAAGGCGCTTATAATTGCTTCCAAATCCGTCAGCCCGGAAAGCCTTAAGCAGCTTAAGGAACTTGGTCTGCCGGTTATAGAGGTTCTTCCTGAGGATTCTTCTGGAGAAGGCGACAGTCTGGGCAATTATTCCGTGAATGCACTTATCGCGCCTGGCGTTATGGTAAACAGCAGCAGATTTTCCACTCCCGGCGTTGAAGAGATGCTTCAGGTTCTGGGAATAAAGCGTTTCGTCTGTCCGCTTCCGAATTTTAAATATGCGGGCGGTTCGGTGCACTGTCTCACCAATGAGGTGTACTGATCCGGTTTAATAATGAAGCAGATAAAAAGGACCGGTGTGAAACCGGTCCTTTTATTATCAGCTGTTGAGTGTTTTTTTAAGAAGTCTGTTCTTTTCTTCTTCAAGCTCACGGAATTTGGCCGTGAATTTCTTTTCCAGCTCAAGTCTCAGCTTGTCTATTGCCGATGAACTTAATTCCAGTTCGGCATAATATTTCTTTTCCAGCTCGTTTTTCTTTGCAGCAAGAGTTTCTTCACGTTTCAGTTTGTCCTCGCGGTTTCTTGCCATCTGCTCTTCAAGATGTTTTTTCAGCAGACTTTCCTTTTTTTCGAAGTCCGCGCGCAGATTCTGCCTTTCAGCGTTAATAACGGAATTCTTTTCCTCTTCCCACTGGTCGCGGGCGGTCCGCATGGTTCTGTTGAAGTCCTCAACCAGCTTGTCGTAATGCGCCTGAAGTTCCTCTTCGCGGCGGGCAAATTCCTTTTCAAGTGCAGCACGGCGTTTCTCCAGAGCCTTGTCGGTGCTTATCACATATTTTTTCTCTCTTGCGGTAAGCTGGTTTTCCAGTTCCATCTGCCTGTCGGAGAAATTTTTCTGCATTTCTTTTTCTCTTTCCTTGTATCTCCGCTCCTGTTCGGCAAGACGGTTGTTGAAGGCAATTTCCATTTCCTTTATTTCGTTCTCGCTGCGCAGCTTGAGTGATTCCTCTCCCGCCTGTAGTTTGGCCCTGTATCTGGATTCCAGTTCCTGCTCCTTACGGCGCAGTGCATCAAGGCGCTGTTCATGCTCTTTGTTAAGTGCTTCCTGTCTGGCCTGAAATTCTTTCTGTTCGTCTTTTATCTTTTCGTCGAATTTCGCGTCCATTTCCAGTTCTTTCTGCCGCAGTTCCTCTTTTCTTGCGTCGAATTCCTTTTCAAGTTCTGCTCTTCTTTCTGCTATACCGCGGTTCATATCATCCTTGGAGACAGCAAGTTTGTTCATAAGCTCCTGTTCCTTGTCCTGGAATTCCTTGTAAAGAGTGAGTTTCAGATCATGGTACCGCTGGCTGAGTTCATCTTTTATTTTGTCCATCTCCGCCTCGCGGTTACTGATGGTTTCTTCAACTTTAAGATGTTCTTCGGCTATAAGCTTGTCTGTGGCGATTTCCATTGTCTGTATTTCTTTGGCGTGTTCGTCCTCAAGCTTTTTCTTCTCTTCGATAAGCCGCATTCTTTCAGTCTCGGCTTTTTTCATTTTTTCTTCAAAATCAGCTGCAAGGCGTCTGCTTTCTGCCTCAAGCCTTTTATCAAATGCCGCTTCCACCTCTTTCAGCTGGGCGTAATAGTTTTCCCGCATAACGGCTTCGGCTTTGTTTAATTTTTCAACATTCGCTTTCAGGGCAGCATCGTGTTCGGATAGCAGAGCCGCTGTCTTTGCATCATAATCCTGTTTCGCTGCCTCTGTCTGTGCAGCGTATCGTTTCCTCTGTTCCTCAAGATCCGCACGAAGCTCATCTTCTTTCTTCGCGGCTTCTTTTTCTATTTCCCTGCGTACTTCGGAAACTGTCTGTCTTGTTTTTTCTTTGGTCTGCTCCTCGAATTCTGCGAATTTTTTCTTTAGCGTTTCACGGTATCCGGCAAATTCGGTTTTAAGTTTTTCACGGTCTGTCTGCAATATGGTTTCCCGCTGTTCAAGCCATTCCTTCTCCCGTTTTGCCCAGTCCTCCTTCAGTCTGGTGTCGGTACGTTCGGCCATCTGCCGTATCTGTTTCCGGCTTTCTTCCAATTCAGCCTCATGCCGTTTGATCCATATCTGCTGCTCGTCGCTTATCATTGCGCGCAGGCTGGCTTCCGCTTCTTTTACCTCTTTGTTCTTTCTTTCCTCCATCTCCTGAACTTTTCTGTCCATTTCCTCTTCGAAGCGTTTTATATTCTTAAGGTTGAATTCATTAAGATTTTCCCTGGATTCGGCCAGTGTTCTTCCCCAGTGTTCATGGGCTTCCCTGATGGCGGCATCAAAGCGCAGCCTGGCGGCCTCTTCTACCTGCTTGTACAGTTTGGCCAGTTTCACTTCATTGTCAAAACGTGTTTTTGCTCTTTCCTGTTCGCGCTCCATCATCAGTTTTTTTATCATTTCGCGGAAATTGTTTACTTCCGTGGCATGGGCTTTCTGAAGCAGGACAACCTTCAAAGAGCTTTCCTGCTCCATGTCTGTTATACGCTTGGCTATTTCATCTTCGGTAAGTTTTTTTGCTGCCTGACGGTGCTCTTCTATTTCTTCGAGCATTTTTTTTCTTTCGGCTTCCAGGACAACCTTGTTTTCCTCTTTGAAACGCTCGCGGTGTTCAAGCACCTCTTTGTCAAATTCCGAACGCATCTGTGAAAGCTGTTCCTGTTTCTGTGCGTACAGCTTTGAAAGTTCTCTTTCTCTTGATTCATACTGTTCTGTGAGTGCAAGTTCCTGCGCTTCCAGCCTTGCGCGGCTCTGCTCTATAAGATCCAGTTCAAGTTTATTGAATCTCGCTTTAAGTGCTTTTTCCTGCTCGGCTATGTCTTTTTTATGCCTTAGCAGCAGTTCGTTGAATTCTTTTTCCTTTACTTCTGCGTTTTTCTGTGCTTCATTCAGAACATTCAGTTTAAGATAATTGAGTTTCTGTTCACGTTCCGTAAGTTCATTTTTCAGCGCCAGCAGTTCCTTTTCCAGCTGTGTCCTGGTTTTGTTCCAGGCCATAGCCTCCTCATTAACTACTTCTTCCCTTAGCCGTTTTCTTATTTCTTCCTCAGTGGCACTCTGATGCTTGTAGTTTTCCTCCCAGGAACGTACTGTGCTCTGCCATTTTTTTAATATTGCATCACGTTGCTTTATCTGTTCAGTGAGGGATTTGTTTATGTCCGCCTTTACCCTGAAATCTTCTCTTAGGCTGCCAAGTTCGTCTTTAAGGGCCTGAATTTTATCCGTGGCCCAGCGCAGCGCCAGTCTGGCGGTATCCAGATCCGTGACATTTGTTAAATCTACCTGGGGTTCTTCCTGTTCCTGGTCAATCATTTCCGTACTTTCCTCCGGCCGGATATAGTGGCCGCGATTAAGTAATCTCAATTTAAATAAATATAATTATATTATACTGAATATTGGCGACAAAAAAACAGAATCCGTGCCTGCTTTCTGCGCCGGAGTTCTGTCTATGGATTTTAGTAATTTGTATAATAAACAAAAGCAACCGGCCGGCTACGCACCGGTCGGTACTTTAACAAGTAAAAACAGTTAAAACGGTTTATTTAACCGTCGGGCGGACTGCTTTACCGCTCTTTATGCAGCTGGTGCAGACATAAGCGGTCTGGGTTGTGCCGTCCAAAACTATTTTCTGCTTCTGTAAGTTCGGTTTGAAAAGCCGCTTGGTAGCCTTATGTGAATGGCTGTAAGACTTGCCGGAAACCGCTTTTTTACCGCATATTTCGCATTTGTATGACATAATAATTCTATTATAACAAATTTTGCTAAAATAAAAAAGACGAAGATGCAGTTTATATTTTTGGAATATATATGCTGTAAGACAAGTTAAATAGAAGCTGAATTTCTGGCAGTTTTAAAAAGCATGACAAATCTTTCTAACTTTTATGAGTGTTCATATTTTTTTCGCCTGTGTATTTTCTGAATGTATAATAAGATACTGTGGACACTGCTGACAGCAGATAAAGTTCTGTTATGTATGCCGGAGCATATTTTGCCATTATAACTGCGGAGGCATCTACGAAAAAATGCAGACCCAGTGCGGCGAGGAACAATTTTGTATTCTTTTCCGCAACTGCCCTGTACACAAGATAGGAAAGTGCAACCTGTAAGGCAAAGGCGGCAATCCTTTCAATTCCAGAAAGGCATAAGGTGAAAGCAGGGATAGCCGCTATTGCCTGTATTTGCTGAAACAGGGCCGGGCTTTTTGCCATGAGGACTGATATTTTTTCCGCAGGGGCATTATTCAGGTATACTGCGACAAGTATCAATGACAGATAGGAAAGACCTGCAATTATTACCGATTCTATGCCACCGTGTCCTATTCCATACATTACGGAGTTCAGCTTATTCAGGCTGCCCTTCATTGCGTATTTCATAGCCAGCAGCCTGCCTGTCTCCTCAAAGACAGCTGCAGCAAGCCCGCCGTACAAGGCATAAAGCCATATATTTGCATTCAAGGCTGTTCCGAAAGCCTTGAATACCGCGGCGTGCAGCAGCTTTTCAAGCACAAGTGCGGATATTATAAAAGTCAAGGCACCGACAAGAACACTTGTTTTTTTTGCATCCGGATTCTTTTTCCTGAAGAAAATGAAAGCCAATACCGGCACAAGAACAGACACAAGCATGGCAAAAGACATCGTTGCAATGGTTGTTCCCGGCATATATATCGCTGTTAAGGATTCTGTCCCTGTCATTATCTGCCTCATTTGGAATTGCCGCATTTTGCGAACATAAGATCCTGTGACACAAGGACTGCCGCCCCATGTGCTGGGACAAGTACATCCGCCGGCCTGTCTTTTTCAAATTCAATTACATTCCCGCTATAAAGATCCGCATATTTGCCGGATTTCAGGCCTGAATGTACCGTGGCACTGCCGTCTCCCTTGTTGAGGAACACATAAGCTGTGCGTCCGGCATAGTCCCTGCGGAAATACAATATATCCTTTTCCGCATGAATGTTTGTCTGCCGGCCTTTTCTTATGATGTCATATCCAGGACCAGCCCCATGCCTTATTGCATTTAATTTCCTTATGTGATTGTAAACTGCATTTGATTTTGCTGCCTTCATGCCGTCAGGACCGAGCATTGCCCTGTTGTCCGGATCATCGCCGCCTTTCATCTGAATTTCCGTGCCGTAATAGACACATGGTATGCCGCGGCTTAGATAGTAAAAATTAAGGCCGTCTATATACTGTTTTTCTTCCGCAGGAGAATAAGGGGAGTTGAATCTTGGCTTGTCATGGTTGTCAAGAAATGTGACAAGATAAGTAGAATCCCTGTAAAGATTGTCATTCTGCAGTATTTTCAGGGCATCCGCATAATTTCCGCCCTTGAACACGCCGTTCATTATATGATTGTCGCTCATTGCGGAAAGGGGCATATCCAAAACGCTCATGCCGCTGTTCATACCAGAACCTTCGCCTTTTTCATCTCCGAGCCTTGTATATGATGAGATCATCTCATATTCGTCGCCTGTCCACACCTCGCCGAAAATGAAGAAATCCTTTTTGTTTTTGTGCATTTCATTCAGGAATCCCTTCCAGAAAGGCTTGTCCATCCATATAACGGTGTCAATGCGGAAGGCGTCAACGCCCATATCCTGATACTTCTTGTAAATTTTGCTGAACCATTTAAGGACTTTTGGATTATTGTCATTGAAATCAAGAAGATCCGCCAAGGCCTTGCCCGGCTCGTGGTTGTACCATTTGTTTTTATCGTCATTCCAGAAATCGTAGGATTTCCCAAGGCCTTTAACTGCGCCTTTTTCTTTATGCCATTTTGTTTTTGCGGAGGAAACGTCTCCTCCGTGTCCGTGGTTTAAGACAATGTCCTGTATTATCTTTATGCCTTTGGAATGGGCCGCATTTATCAGATCCCTGTATGTCGCACCTGGGCTTTCAAGATGTGGGTCTATCACGCTGAAATCGTATGCCCAGTAGCCATGATAGCCTGTGGCATCGTAATTTTCACCGGAATTTACATATCTTCCTTCTGGCTGCATGACCGGCGGAGTTATCCATATAGCCGTGAACCCCATATCCTTTATGTAATCAAGATTGTCAATAAGCCCCTTAAAGTCGCCTCCCTGATAATAGCGGAGATTGCCCGTCTTATATTCGTCGCCGTAAATATTGTTGTTGAAAGGGTCTCCATCCGCAAACCTGTCCGTCATCAGGAAATATATAGTTTCATTGCGGAAATCCGCAGGAGAGACGGCAGGATTCCTGCCCCTTGCATAAGCACTGCTGCAAATTATCAGCAGGGACAATGCAAGTATTATTTTGTTAATATTCATGTTCATGGTCTTGAAAAGATATAAAGTTTAAAATTGTTTTCAATGCAGATCTTTAATCAGCAATGTGTTTTATTGAAGAAGATGATTTTTTGACAATATGAAAATTTTTAATTGGCTCTGTTATACATAGTTATTGATGGAAAAACGTTATATGTCATTGCGAGGAGTATTAGCGACGAAGCAATCTTTGATTAGTAAATCTTAAAAGCAGAGTTTTACATAATTAGATTGCTTTGCTACCGCTCACAATGACGACGAGAATCTTATGTAATCAATAACTTTCTTTAATTTAGCCTTTTAATTAACTATTTCAAAATCATTGCCGGCAGGCTTAAATTGTATTTGTTCTTTGTTTTAAGCAGTCATTTTCATACATACGGAAGAATTATCACTAACTATAGACGTAAAAGTGCGTAAACTGTCTGTTTATGTTTGTGCCTGAAAATTAACCTGCTTATATAAACATAAAAAAAGCCGCCGGAAAATTTTATTCCGGCGGCTGTCTGTCGTCAGTCCGCTTCCGTAAGTTCAACAACTTCGCCGAAGGTGCTTAAAGGCTTGTCAAACTTTGAGGCATCACCTATGACGAATATTACCATATTGTCCGGGTCCAGGATCTTTTCAGATATGGCCTGTACAGCTGCTGCGTCAACTTTTGAGATATTGTCAACATAATTCTTCAGATAATCTGCAGGATAGCCGTAATAATCATACGCCATTCTGTTTGTTATCAGGCTGTACGGAGTGGGAAACCTGAATACAAATGAGTTTGTAATTGAGGCTTTTGCACGGCTTACTTCCTCTTCACCTGCTTTCTCTTTCTGTATTTTTTTGAACTGTTCCAGCATTGTCTCGAGAGCCTGAGAATATGTGCCGGGCTTTGTGCTGCAGTATCCTATCTCAAAGCCTTCAAGCGTTCTTTTGCCGGCATAGCTGTAAACTGTATATGCAAGTCCCCTGCGTGAGCGCACTTCTGCCGCAAGGCGCGAGGAAAGGCCCCCTCCTAACATCTCATTCGTCACACTCAGTGCGTATTCATCCTGGGAAAGACGTTTTGGCGCAGTCTGGACCATGGCTATGTAAACCTGAGCGCTTTCCTTCTGAATATGGAATATTTTACGTTTCTTAAGTGTGTTTACTGCCGGAATCCCAGGAAATACGGTATTTCCTGCTTTCCAGTCACCAAATACTGCATTAAGTTTGTCCTCAAGGTTCTTTTTTCCGCCGAAATCGCCGGAAACAGCAAGCATGATATTGCCTGGCTGCACATAATTGGCGTGCCAGGCTTTCATGTCCGCCTTGTTTATGGCATTTATGGTTGCTTTTTCTGTGCGGATTCCATATGGATGTTCAGGCCCATAGAAACGGCGCAGCGCTTCTCTGGTTACACTGCGTCCCGGGTCGTCAAAACGCCTTTCTATAAGAGCCAGTTCTTCGGCCTTCTTTAATGCTGTTTTTTCATCTTCAAAAACAGGTTTTCTGAGAACCTGCGCAAAAATATCAAGTACGGTCCCGAAGTCTTTTTTCAGCACTGTCATGTCCGCGGAGGCTTCCTCAAGACGTATGCTGGTTTCTATGACTGCTCCAAGATTTTCCAGCTGTCTGTCCATTTCCCCGGCACTGTATTTTTCCGTTCCTCCGTCACGCAGCAGATCCATGGTCATTGAGCCAAGACCTGCTTTTCCGGCTGGGTCGTATACGTTTCCGGTGTGTATAAGTGCCTGAACATGAATTACAGGAAGTGTAGTGTCCTCTATGTAATAAACTTTTATTCCGTTCCTGAGTGTAAGACGTTCACCTTCCGGTGGCTGGAATTTAACAGTCTTTATTTCCGGAAGACCAAGTGATTTTGCCGCATCGGGTGTGGCTGCGTGTACGTTTGCTGTCATAAATAATGCTCCGATAAGAATTGCTGATATTCTGTTCATTGTGCTACCTCTTATTTTTCTTCCGGTGCCGTCAGATAGACCACTGTACGGTTAGGGCGTACAAGATATTTCCTGACGGCCTTGGAGATCTGTTCCGGGGTTACACTGCGCAGTCTGGCGCTCATGTCCCAGTCATATTTCCAGTCTCCTATTATCTGCTGGCTGTGAGCAAGAGTCATTCCTATTCCGGCATTGGATTCCATCTGTTTTATCATATCGGCTTCATAATTATTCAGAATCTTGTCCAGTTCCCACTGCTGTGGAGGATTTTTGCTGAGATTCTCTATTTCCTCAAGAATGGCCTCGTCAAGCTGTTCATTAGTGAAAGGAGCTTTCGGTGCTGCCGCTATTATGAACAGAGAAGGATACCTGCTTGCCAGGGAGGGGTACGATCCGGCATAAAGAGCCATCTGTTTCCCTTCAACCAGGTTTTTATAAAAACGTCCGGTTTTTCCGTTTGACAGCACCTCGCTTGCCATTATAAGTGCAGGCATGTCGGGGTGATATATTCCCGGATTATGATAGCCTATGCGCAGCGCAGGCTGTGCAGGGAAGAATACATTGATTTTCTTTTCAGCATTCTGCTGCGGCTCTATTATGCGGACTTCGTCTTTTGCTGTGTCACCTTTCCAGCTGCCGAAATATTTATTTGCGAGGCGTATAACCTCTGCGGGATTTACATCACCCACAACTGCTATGGTTGCGTTTGACGGAACATAATATTTGGCATAGAATTTTTCGGCATCTGTTCTCGTGAGATTTGCTATGTCATCCATCCAGCCGATTATTGGATTATGGTATGGATGCGACACAAACGCTGCGGCATTGAGAGCTTCATTGAGTATTCTTCCCACATTGGATTCGCCCATGCGGCGCTCTTCCATTATAACGCTTCTTTCCTTGTAGAATTCGCGCAGCACGAAATTCTTAAAGCGGTCTGATTCTATTATCATCCAGTGTTCAAGACGGTCCGCTGGCAGCTGTACTACATAACCTGTATAATCCAGCGAAGTCATGGCGTTCATGCCGTTTTCACCGAGATTATTGTATATTTTCCAGTATTCGTCCTTGTTTATAAGACTGTCAGCCTCTTTTGAGGCATCCGCAAGCTGTTCCCTGAGTTTTTTTACCTTTTCTGCGTCAGGATTCAGTTTATGTTCCTCTTCCTGAAGCTCAAGGACAAGAGACTCCTCTTTTGCAAGGGCCTTCTTTTCTTTTGAGTAGTTTAAGGCATTCATTGTTTTTGAGCCTTTGAAAGCCATGTGCTCAAACATATGGGCAAGTCCGGTTTTTCCCTGGACGCAGTCTACATTTCCCACTTTGAACATAGTGGTGAAAGAAACCGTGGGGACGAATTTCTTTTCGAGTATGAGCAGTTTTAATCCGTTCTTAAGAGTGTATGAGATCACATTCGGATATCGTGAATCTGTTTCCATTATCGCACCTTCTGGAAGGTTTTTCTCTGCGGGTTCCGCTGCTGTGGCCTGAAATGATGTCAGGGCAAGCAGGGCAGCCGCCAAAAAAGCCGTTTTTTTCATTGTTTCCTCCGTGAAAATAACAGCGCATGACGCTGTTTTTATAATTATACAATAAACATTATTTTTCTTTGCATATTTTTTTTTAAAATGTATAATTATTAAAAGCGCCGGTACATGAATAAATCAGCCTTGAAGGCAGATGTTTTTTTCGGACGGCAGCTAAATCAATATAGGAGAAAAATATGTCTGAAATGTCAGAAATGCCGGTTCATTCTTCCGCTTATAAAAGACGAAGAGCATTGAACTGGCTGCCTCTTGGTCTTACATATGCCGTCTATTATATGGGACGCTACAATCTTAATGTGGCTGGCCCTATCATGATGGATAAATTTGATCTGACCAAAGCACAGTTCGGAACCATAGCCACCTGTGGTTTCTGGGTTTATGCGCTTTCTGTTCTGTTTAACGGTCCGCTTGCCGACAGAATCGGTGGAAAAAAAGCGATAGTAATAGGCGCTTTCGGCGCTGCCGTGCTCAACCTTATAATGGGTCTGCTGTTCCTTAATGGCTGGACCACAAAGGTCCTTGTCGGAATGTGTCTTCTTTACGGCGTTAACCAGTATTTCCAGAGTTTTGGAGCTCTTTCTGTCGTAAAAGTGAATTCTCCCTGGTTCCATGTCAAGGAACGTGGTGTTTTCGGTGGCATTTTCGGCACACTTATCTCTCTTGGCTATAGTCTTGCCTATGCCGTAGGCGGCTGGATCCTTGCTCACTTCAACTGGTACATGGTATTCCTTGTGCCTTCCTGTGCCCTGATACTCATGGGTCTTCTTGACTATTTCTGGGTTAAGGACACTCCTGCCGAGGCTGGTTTTGAGAACTTTAACACCGGCGATGCTTCTTCTGAAGATAAAGACAAAGAGAAGCCTCTTCCCATAAAAGAGCTGCTCAGCAGAATGTTCCACAATAAGGTCATTGTCACCCTGATGATTTCCGAATTCTGCACCGGTTTCATACGCCAGGGCCTGCTGCTTTGGTATCCGGCCTTCCTGCTTGGCGTATTTGCCATTTCTCCTGGACATTGGGAATGGCTTGGCAGCAAAAACATATGGCTTCTTACCTTCATACTTGCAAATATCATAACCATCGGTGGAATACTGGGCGGAATTATCTGTGGCTGGCTTTCTGACCACGTGTTCGGGTCCCGCAGACCTCCCGTGGCAGGCTGGTTCTATCTCATGCAGATAGTAGGTGTTCTTATGCTTATTTTCGCAAAGAATCATCAGATGCCTCTGCTTGCCTACTTCTCCGTCGGATTCACATGTATGTTCATATTTGGCGTGCATGGAATGTTGACTGGCACAGCCTCAATGGACTTTGGCGGAACACGCGGTGCTTCCACCGTAGCCGGTCTGCTTGATGGTGTTCAGTATTTCGCCAGCGGATTTGCAGGCCTTGGTCTTGGCCTTGTGCTTGATAAAGTCGGCTGGAATGCCTGGCTTATACTGCCCGTATTCTCTATAATTGGTTTCTGTCTTATGCTTACCATTTGGAATGAGACGCCTAAAGGGAAGGCTAAGAAAGAGGCTATTAAGCAGGAATAAACTGAATTAGCCCTGCTTTTTGATTAAAAGACCCGACCTGAAAACCGGGTCTTTTAATATATATATCAGTTAATTTTTACATGTCAGATAATTGAAGAAGATTATCTTATTATAAATGATGAAATTCTGCCTGTCAAAAATATTATTGACTGAAATCAGGCTCCTGCCACGTGTAGATATTCGTATTTCAGAACTTTTTTTTCTGATTCTATCGGCGTTTGTTTTTGTTTCTACGTTTTCCAGAATCTGTCTGTTTCTTTTTTCCCAGCCTGCTATAAAAATATTAGCTTCATTAAGTTTTTTTCAGATGTTAATGCTGTTGTTCCGTAGTGTGGTGCTGGATCTGCTGGCAGTAATTTTTTTTATTCTGCCTTTTCAGCTGTTTCTTTTTTATCCTTTTAAAAAAACTGTAAATGTTTACCTTTTTGCCTGTGTTGAAGGAATAGTTTTTTTTGTGTGGCTTCTTTTCTTTAAGGCTGATTATGTGTTTTTTAAAGTTTTTTCAAGACATATAGGTATGGAAATCTTTTCAGCACTGGAAAATGCTGATTACCTGCTTTCAGTTATTTTTTCTGATTATTTATTTTTTACTGTCGCTGCTTTTGTTGTATCAGCACTGTCTGCATACATTTTATGTCGTATTCTGCTTTATAAGTGTAAAAATCACAATGTTGATGTGGAAAAACGTAGTACTGCAGAGAATATTCTTATAACTGTCTTGTGGCCTGTATGCGTATTAATGATGTTTTGTTTTCATAATGCTATTCTGAATTCTGTAATGTATGCCGATAGTGTTTCCGTGTATTCAGGAAATCCACTGTTTACCGTTTTGGGAGCAGCAGTACATAGAAACGGTAAAAGAAAACTGTATTTTTCTGAGGAAGAAGGCAATGTAACTGCTATGAATTATTTGTTTTCCCGGAATGAAGAAATAATAAATAAACAAAACTATTTTTTAAGGAAAAGGAATAAATTCTGTTTTCCTGAGGGTGCAAGACCAAATTTTGTAATTTTTTTCCTTGAAAGTTTTAATCCGCAGCCATTACTTTCGGATTCTCCACAGGTGCCTGAAATGAACCGTCTGAAAACAGAAGGCCGATACTTTCCGCATTTTTTTTCAAGTGGCGGGCGTAGCAGGATCGGACTTAATGCTTTGCTTTATTCCGTTCCGCCAGTACGCGGAATTCCTGAAACCGGGATTGTTTCTGGCAGGCATGTGTTTTATCCTTTCGCGGATTATTTTAAAAAAGCCGGATATAAAACTTTGTATGTACAGACAGGACAATTTTCCGATGGCCGTAAATCGGCGGTCTACAGCGGATTCGAAAATGTGTTTTCCGCAGCAGATATTCCAGGCATTGAGTATAAGGTAAAAGGAAGATTGAATGAAGAATATGGGATGAATTTCTTCCTTGAAAAAGCGGATTCTATTGCGGATAATGGTCCTTTTCTGGGTATATACTATACTGCCGCGCCACATTATCCGTATTCTCAGTATTTTCCTGAGGAAGAAACATCAGATGACGAAACTCTCTATATGAGAACGTTAAACTATGTGGACTCCTGTATAGCCGGTTTTATGAAAAAAGCAAAGAAAAAACAGTGGTTTGAAAATACTGTATTTGTTTTTTTGCCTGATCACCGTGGAAGCTTAAAGTCTGATTTTGACAGAAGCAGGCATTCAAACAGAGACAATTTTCTGTCCTTTCTTATTCTTTATTCCCCCAAATATATAACTCCGGGAACAGATAATGCTTATACTGGACAGGAGGATATTCTGCCTACGCTTATTGATATGTCAGGATATAAAGGAGCTTATCTCTCAACTGGAAATAGCGTTCTGGACAATACCGTAAAAAGAAAAAGCAGGTATATATTTTATGAAAACGGGACGGTCTGCGTTCTTAATGACAAAGGTTCATATTCCGTGCGGGCTGTTGCCTGGCTAAAACCTGAAAATCACGACAGCATAGAAATTCAGGTAAGAGAGGCTGCTGCCTTTGAAGAGCGTATATATTCTGCGATGTATGATGGAAAGTGGAAACTACAATAAAAAACTTTCACTATCGGTTATTTTTTTTCACCTGCCCGTTCAGGCATGGTGTATATTGAACTATATGTCTGGTACTTCTTTTTAAACTCATCATTCTTCACATATTTTATCAGATTGTTGTACTCGTGTTTTTCCAAACGGGATTCGCTTATCTGAATTTCGCAGGTGGCAATGTTTGCGCAATGCGCTGTTATTCTGCGCAGGTCATTCATAAGATCCGTGAACAGAAATCCCACTTCAACCGTGCATTCCCCTTTCTTCATTCTTGCTATGTGATTGTTCTTGGCATATCTTATGCTATGCTTTATAACTGATTCCAGAGGCTCAACTTCACTGGCCAGTTTCAAGTCATCTTTCTCAAGAGCCTGGAATGATACGGTGACAGCCTCTATCACAGCATTCACTATGGTTTTTATTTCCTCAACCGCAACAGGGGAAAAACGCCTTCCCTGTTCTTTCATCTTTTCCGCCACTGTAGCAATATAAGCGGAATGATCTCCTATTCTTTCTATGTCTCCTATTGCCAGAAGCATCTGGGTTATGCGGTTATTTTCCTCTTCTGCAAGAGGTTTGGCTGAAAGCTTGAGCAGAAATGAGCTCAGTTTGTCTTCATATTCATCAATTTCAGCCTCTGTTTTAATTATGTCATCTGCCTTAAGCTGATGATAGTTCTTTAACAGTTTGGTTGCGAATATGAAGTTATGCGCGGTCTTTGCGGCCATGCGGTTGACTAATTTTCTGCATTCCGCTATTGCGAAGGTTGGAGAGCGCAGCAGATTCTCGTCAATCAGTATTTTTTTAGGCTCATTTTTCCCTGGCCTGATTATTCTTACGGCAAGTTTCTCTATCATTCTGGAGAAAGGAAAAAGCATTATTGTTGTGCCTATGTTGAAAATTGAGTGCATTACGGCTATTGAAAAAGGATTTGCGCTTTCATTAAGAAAATCCGTAATGTGAATCATGCGGAAGAGCATGAAAAAGGCTATAAATAATACCGTGCCCAAAAGATTGAACAGTATATGCACGGCTGAAACCCTTTTCGCTGCAGTGCTTACGCCAATGGAGGAGATAAGAGCGGAACTGCATGTTCCTATGTTCTGGCCCATTATTATAGGGAATGCCGCCGCATAGTTAAGGCTGCCTGTGAGCGAAAGCGCCTGCAGTATGCCGACGCTGGCGGCTGAACTTTGTATTACTGCTGTAACCAGCGTTCCGGCGATTATGCCTATTAATGGATTGCTGAAAGCCGTAAGCAGTTGTGAGAATCCCGGCATTCCGGCCAGCGGCGCCATGGCGTTTTTCATCATTTCCATACCGCACATCAGTATGGCAAAGCCTATCAGTATGGCCCCGGCATTCTTTATGCGGTTGCGCCTGGAAACCATTGTCATTATTACGCCTGCCAAAGCCATTAGAGGCGAAAAAGCTTCCGGCTTGAGCATGCTTATAAAGAAATTGTCGCTCTGTATGCCGGAAAGGCTTAGAATCCAGGCAGTGGCTGTGGTTCCGATATTGGAACCCATTATTACGCCTACGGATTGCGACAGAGTCATTATGCCGGAGTTTACCATGCCTACCAGCATTACTGTTACTGCAGATGAGGACTGTACCGCTATTGTGATTCCGGCGCCAAGCAGCAGGCCTTTCACGGGGCTGGCTGTCATCTGCCCCAACAGTTTTTCCATTTTTCCGCCTGCGAATTTTTCAAGGCCTGAGGAAAGCAGGCTCATGCCATACAGGAAAAATGCAAGTCCGCCGCATAATTTGAATAGATTAAAAACAGTCATAATGCTCAACTCAATTTTATCAAATAATTGCTAAAGGCGCATTAGACGGTTAATGAGCCGTGCAATGCTGATTTGAACGGTAGGGCCAATCGTATTTTGCCTGAAATAATATAGTAAAATAACCTTAATACGGCAGTACTGCTGATATTTTGTAAAAGCTGCCCTTAAAAGGAGACTTCATGACAAAACGGTTTATTATAAATAATGGCATTGCCTTTGCTGTTGTATTCTTATTTCCTGTTTTTGCATTTCTGCTGTCAGGCAGTGCTGCCGCTGAGAATCTGGTTACAGAAGGTGGAGATTATACCGTAAGCGGACTGTCAGGTTATGATTCCGTTGTAAACAGCGGTGCTCTTTCCATTGATGTTGACGGGACTGTTTTCGGCGTACCCGTAAGCGGTACCGGGAATACGGAATTTGTGCTTGGCAATTCCGCGCTTGCCATAAATGCAGCAATAACCCAGAGCACGGTGTCTTTTTCACAGGGAGTTTCGCCACAATCCGCCACATTATCCGCAGGATATGCGGTAAGCGCAGATCTTTTAACCGATATAGGTTCATCAAATTCCGCAGGACTTGTAGTAAACGGCACGGTTAATGGAAATATATCCAATGGCCTGTATAATGCCGGCAGCAGGATGGATATAAATACAGGCGCTGTAATAAACGGAGATATAATTAATAATGGCTATATAGTGGCAGATAATGTAAACCTGTCCTCTGGCATAAGCGGCACGGGCCAGCTCACTGTTTCGGGAACGGTTGGATACAGCGGCACCAGTATAAACCAGGAGCGCCTTGTTATTTCGGGCAATTCCGTGTTCACCAGTTCTTCAGATGTTACGGTTAATACACTGTCAGCAGCAGGAATAAATGCCGGTTATGTGAACAATGGCAGCCTTACTGTGGATAATACGATAGATGCCGGTGCAATAAATATTTCCGGCACGGGCTCTATTACTGCTTACTCAATATCGCTGGACAGCAATGACGAAATAACCCAGGAAAGCATTACGCTTAATGGGGCTCCTTCATGGCTTTATGGAACAATAAACAGCGATGTCATACTTGCGGAGAACAAAAGCGGATATGAGGACAATTACGGCACGATAAACGGCAATCTGACAATGAGAGCGCAGCATAATAATGTGTGGATGAACAACTATGGCATAATAAACGGAGATGTTCTTCTTGAAGGCGAACAGAATCTGGGACTTTTTCTGGAAGGCGGATATGAACAAAATGAAACGCCTTATTACCATTCCGTTGTTACGGGGCTTATAACCAATAATGTGGGCAATTACGGCAACGGCGCTCTGTATTTTAATCAGTCAGGCTACAATGAAGGCAGACTTCCGATAGAGATAACAGGCGGAATAACCAGAACTGCTGAGGGCCTCGGAAATCTGCACATGGGCTGGAACAGCGGCGCGACAGCCATAATAAAATCAACTGTTGAAAAACAGGAAATAAAGGTAGGGTACAATGTATCCGGAAATCACCTTATTGTTGATCATGAGCACAGCGGTCTTATACAGAATTCAAACATAATCATTGGCAATAACAATGCTTTAACGGCAAATGCTTCGGATCTTGTAAACATAGGTACGTTTTATAATAATGGAACAATTACTTTTACAGGCGGCACCAATAATAATGTCATAAGCAAATATTCCGGCAACAGTTATTTGTATATAACAGGCGATGTGTCAAATGCCGCAGCCATAGATGTTACTTTCGTTGAAATTGATGAAGGGGCTTCGCTAACGCTTGCCGAAAACGGCGCGATAACACTTGATGGCAGTATTGAGAATAATGGAACGCTGAATATAAACGAGGCGGAATTTTCCGTGGCTCTCGGAGGCGCTGCATTAAATAATCATGGCCTTGTTTCATTTGGCGATACGGGTACTTTGCAGGCTTATAATATTTTCAATCACGAAGGTTCCACCATGTCGGTAAGGAATATTGAGAACCTTACTTTCAATAATCTTGCCAATAACGGCCTTCTTAATGTGAAAGGCACGCTTTCCAAAAGCGTATCCGGCTCAGGCACTGTTTCCGTGCTTAACGGCTCCCTGACGGTAAATGATGATGTTTCAATTGGCAGCAACTCAACATTGATTACTGATCAGACGGAGTTTACAGCCCGTGCCGGGCTTTTTGCGGCTCCTGTAATAAACAATGGCAGGCTTAATCTTTCGCAGGGAACGCTATCCCAGAACATAAGCGGGCCTTCCGGGCAGACATATATAGATTCCGGCAGCGGAACCGTAAACATAGCGGATAATGTTGTTTTAAGCCAGAGCCTGATTTACAATGCCGGCGGCAGCACATTGATCGCAAATGCCGGTTCTTTTTCCGGGACGGACGAGGTGCTCAACAACGGCTCAATGGAGCTGACAGGCGGAACTTTGTCCTCCCCGGTTTCAACGGATGGTGCCGGACAGCTGTCAATATCCGGGAATGTGGCTTTGGAAGGAATAAGCATAGCCAATAACATTAATGTAGGCAGCAATGCATCTCTGGACATAAGCAGTCATGCTGTTTCAGTAACAGGCAATATTGCCATGTCAGGAATGCTTAAAATGCGCGTTTCCGGCATTTCTGCTGATTCTTCAGCCTACGAGGGTGGGAGCCTTAACGTAAATGGCACACTTGATATTGCTGCGGAAGGCACAAAGCTGGGCATTGTTGTTGACGGCGCGCTGGAGCGCGGTGAGACCACAGGCAATCTGCAGCTTATATCCGCAACAGCAATGAATGGCGAATTTGAGTCCTTGCAGGACCTGTCAAATCACCGCTATGCGGTAACTTCCGCTGGCGGCGGGCTTTACAATATTGCCATGCTTAGAACCATAAGCGAAACAGTAAGCGAGGGAGGAGGAAACTCCAATGTCTCGGCTGCTGCGGAAGCATGGGAAAATGTTTCAGGCCTTGGCAATGATAAGGCTGTTGCATTGAAAAATAAAATAATGGAGCTTTCACAGCTTGGTTCCCCGAAAGATTATGTGAATGAGCTGAAAAAAATTATGCCCTGGGAAAGCAATGCCGCCCAGTCGGCTGCTTTGGGCATAATCAGCGAGGCAGGAAGGAATCTTGGAAACAGAACGGAAGCAAGGCAGCTGGCCATGACTGATTCCCGGTTCAGGGGCCTGGCTTCAGGAGACTCTGGCGCAAAAAATTCCGTATGGGCTAAGGCAATGGGCAGCTTTTCGTCAAAATCCGGCGCCGGAGAATTTGACAGTATGGCAGCCGGAACAATGGCAGGCTTTGACCGCATTCTTGACAGCGGACTTCTGCTTGGCATAGGTTATGCTTATTCCAGCATTGACGCAGATGCAGACGCGCATGATCTGACTGCCACAGGTCATTCCGTATTTCTTTATGCGGGCAGGGAGCTGAACGATTCCTGGAATATGCATGGCAATATTATGTATGGCACTGCTGATTATGAGGACAAAACTTCAGAAGTTTCTTCAGAATACAAGGTGCAGAATTATGGCGCGGAGGCAGTTGTAAGTTACAGGAAGGCGGGGAAATTCCTGCCGGAAGCGGGAATAAGATATACTCATATAGCGGCTGATGACTATAAGGATTCCATAGGCTCGGAGATTTCTTCCGATGCCGATGATATATTCACTGGCATAGCCGGACTGGGTTATTCTTTCCCATGGAAGGACTGGAAAGCCATGGCCAATATACGGTTTTCCTATGACCTTATGAGCGATGACCGCAAAACCTCCGTTAAAATAGGAGATCAGTCCTACCATATAGTTTCTGATAAAATGGATCCGTTCGGAGTGGAAGCCGGCATATCCGGCTCAAAGGTTTTCGGTGGCATAGAGCTGAACCTTGCATATGACTTCTCATATAAGAATGAGTATATGTCCCATCATCTTTCAGCCAAAGGAACATACCGTTTCTGACAGACCTGAACGGTGGTTATGAAAACGGCACGGGAAACCGTGCCGTTTTTATTTTCAAAATGAGTATAATTCTATTATGGAAGGCTGTAAATTATCCGTAAAAATAACCGTTATGCGCAAAGCTGCTTATTATGATCTTATGGCAGAGCATGAAAATCCTATGGAAAATCCATGCCCAATGGCAGAGGGCATGGTGTTTGTTTCAAGGCATGGCATGCGGCCTGAAGCCTTATGCGGAAATGCCTGGCCTTCCCTTGAGCCTTTTGTAAGGGAACTGTCCCGCGGCGGCGGAAATTTCTATGGCAACTGGATGAAAAACCCTAAAAGCGCAATGATTTCATGCAATGACGGCTTCAGGCCTGTGAGTTTTCTTATCGAGGTTCTGGAGGAGAAAAAATGAACTGTTTTTCAGATTCTGTCCGGAACTGTTCTGTCATATAGTCAGATTAGGGCGTGGAACAGGAAAAACAATGTCACATAAAAAAGACAGACTTTTTCAGGAGGGAAACAGATTTGTAACTGCGGGAAATTATATAGCCGCCGCGAGAGCCTTCCGCGCTGCCGCAGAGGCCGGACATTTACTATCACCTGTTGACTGTTCAATTCTTTTTGATGCCATGCTGGAGGGCAGCCGTGAAGCCGCACGTTCACTTTTCCGAAGGGAGGCGGATTCAGGAAATTCAATGGCTGCCTGCTGTCATTTTCTTTCATGGCTTTATTATGATTCCGAAGGTGATTTTTCTTCTTTTGACCCGGTTTACGCTTTTAAGGCTCTCAGACAGGCTGAAAATCTGAAAAGCGCACATGCTGAAGAAGCTGCGGCTGATTTTTTTGTAAATACTGTTCAGACTTCCGGTTTTACAGCTTTTGTTAAAAAAATAAAGGAAGCGGCCTGTTCTTCTGCGGAGGCCATGCGTATTCTGGGAGATATGTTCAGCTGTGGTGTTTCTGTCCTGGAAAACCATAAAAAAGCTGTTGAATATTACAGAAAAGCAGCAGAAAAAGGCAGTGTAAAAGCTGTTTTCAGACTTGGAATGCATTATCTTTACGGTGAAGGAACAGGGCAGGATACAAAAATGGCTTTTAAGCTTATATGCTCTGCCGCAGAAAATGGGCTGACTGAAGCCATTACAGAAACCGGCAGGATTATTCTGAATGACGGAGATGTTCTTCACAAAGACCGTAAGGAAGCGGTGCCATATATTGTAAAAGCATCCCGGCTTGGAGATATGGAGGCGCGGCGCATTCACGGGAAGATGCTGTTTTATGGACGTCTGCTGGAACAGGATAAGGAAAAAGGCCTTGAAATGCTTGAAGAAGCGCATTTTTCGGGAAATACGCAGGCTTCGCTTGATTCCGGTCTTGCGTATTATTATCACGGAATGCTGCAGCAGGCAGCCAATCTGAAATGTGCTATGGACCGTTTTTCGGTTGCGGCTGAGAACGGTTCTGGTGAGGCGTGGAAAATGATAGGCCGTATGTTTTTCCGTGGCGAGACAGGTGAGGGACGTACCGGCAGGGGACGCAGGGATGAGGCGCATGCGCGTGACTGTTTTGAGGAAGCGGTGCGCAGAGGCTGTATGCTTGCGCGTTATGATCTGGCTGAACTGTTCTATGAGAGGGCTGGAGAACTGGATTTCAGAAAGGCTTATGAACTTTTTCTGCAGCTGGCATATGCCGGACATGCCCAGTCTCAGTACCGCGCCGCGCTGATGCTGAGGGATGGGTACGGCACGGAGCAGAATTATGAAAAAGCGTATTACTGGCTCACAAAGGCTGCTGAACAGGGCTATGGCGAGGCCTCATATCAGCTTTTCGAGTTTGCGTTACGCGAACTTCCACGCAAAGAAAAACCGGAGCAGGTTCTTTCACTGCTGCTGAAGGCTCTTTATGAGGGAAGCCGCTCCGCGCTATTGTTTATACGTAATGGCAGAAAGGCTGATCATCTGCCTGTAATGTTCAAGGAGCAGTTTTTTGAAAATTTTCTTTTCAATATGAAAGAAGCACTGATTTCCGGAAAAAGAAAAGAGTCTTTCCCTTTTTTTCTGTTCGCGCTGGAAAACTCGGAGATACTTGTTCCTGTCATTAATACGGAAAAATCAGTAAAAAAAACAATAAATAAAACCGGGGAAATGGCCAGGCTTCTTGCTGAACTTGGAACATCCGTTTTAGGTACAGGCCGTGAATCCTGTTCTGCGGTGCTTGCAAAGATTCCGGCATGGAAAATTGAAAAAGACGACATTGGAATAACCGGTGAGGCTGAAAAGGATTACATTGCTCCGGATAAGAATGCGCACATTCATGCATATAATAAACAGAATACTGACAAAAGGGTAAAAGCGGAGATTTTCCCTTTCTTTTCACGCAGGGAGGAGATTCCGCTTACATGGCTGAAAAAATACCGCTTTATCCCGCTGCCGGCCAAAAGATGCCTGGACATATTCTGGAAATTCCGGCTTGAGCATAATTTCCCGGCAGGTCTTGTACTTGACCCTTTCAGTGGAATGCTTGCTTTAAGGCAGGCATATTCTTTCCTTATTGAAATCCCGGCTGATTTGAAAAAATATTTCCGCGAACCTGAACCTGAAGAGGAAATCTGGTAAGAAAAAAACGTTTTTGCGGGATATTAAAGTCCACACCGGGAACAATTCTGATTTTAACGTCCTGTAACTACGTTTTTAAGAACGGTTTTATACTGTATTCTTATAAGTACGGCAATGCTTGTGAAGAAACAGATAATTATCGCGGTTTCCATGGCATGAATACCAAGCACATCGGTGAAACGGCTCTGAAACCATGCTATGAGCATCATGGCGCCCCATGCTGTAAGCGTGTTAAGACTGCCGAAAGCAGTCTTGTCACCCGTAGACGGAAACATCTGCGGAATGGTTATTATAAGCGCCATGGAATAAACACGGTCAAGCAGCATGAACGCCGCTATCATTGCAACTGTTATCCCAATAGGGAAATGACCATATATAAACAGAGGCAGCAGCAGTGCGGATATACCGGTACTTGCCAGCAGTGTGCGTTTCTGTCCGAATATCTTTATTATTCTGCTGGTTGAGAAATTTATGGCCGCCTCTGCCAGCCCTATTATCAGCAGGGCCAGGCTTATGTCTTTTATATTCATTCCATAATGATTGTAGAACCATATGCCGCAGAATGAGTAAAAGCCGAAATATGCCATGCGGTTTACCGTTATGCTTATGTAATAAGAAAGCGCATACGGAACCGAAAGCGCTTTTATATAAGGCCTTATTATTCCGCCTTCTTTCTTTTCCTCATCAGGCAGATCTGCTTTTTCAGGAAAGAAGAAATACAGCAGAATACCGCTTGCGCAGGTTATGGCGGCTATTATCCACATAGGAGTCTGCCAGTTTATTTTCCATGCCAGCATTCCTGCGAGTGGAACGCCTATTGCCGTAGCGAGAGGTCTTGCAGACATAAGCACGGCTATCATGGCCGGGAAATTTTCCTTGGAAACACCGTGGAATGTTATACGCCACATCAGTGTGGCGATTATACCTGCTGTGAATCCGGCCAGGGCACGGAAGAACAGCGCTGCCCGGAATGATGATGTAAGCGCAAAGATTATCTGTGCTGCGGACATGGCGATAACCGTACATAATAACAGTTTCTTCGCACGTGACAGTGATAATATTGCCGGTCCAAGAAGAAGAGCCGCAGCAGTGGCTCCGCTGCATACAGATATAAGCAGCAGTGCAGAGGCCTCTGTCACCCCGAAAGCTGAGCTTATCGGCTTTACAAGCGGGGATATGGCGTTGTCAATGGCATTAAACGCGAAAATAAGAATAAACGAGGATATTATTGCCGCTTTTTCTCTGTTCATTTTCCTGTTCAGGCCTTGCCCTGAAGTATTTCAAGTCCCCTGCGTGTGAATTCCGGATCCCTGGAGAACACAGCAGCAGAGAAGCCGCCATCAAATGGGGGGGCGGTGATAACAGCGCCTTCCGTGGCGCCAGGCTCTGATATAAGCAGTGGCCTGCCGTTTATTTTCCGGTCTTTGAATCTGTAAATAAGTGCTCCGGTTGAGTTTTCTTCTGTGTCTATGGCCTCGCGACAGGATATTGTCATGTCGCGCCATGAATCACCGAAATATTTTTCAGCGAATTCGGTAACATAGCCGAAACCGTTGCTGCGGAAATTGCATTCCAGAGCCATGGGAGACTGCGGCTCATCTTTTGTGAATGCCCAGTCTATGTTCAGGTATCCGCGCGCGCCGGAAAGCTGCATGGCTTCTGCAAGCCTCTCCGTATATTCCTGAACGCGGTGTCCGCCTTCACTTTCCGGGTATGGATATTCGAACCCTGTCCAGCCTCCATTCCTGAACACCTGCAGATCCATTCCTATGAATTTTGCCATGTCCCTGTCCAGATACGCCAGCGAACCTGCCACTGTGCTTAAATCAAGAAAAGGCTCAACAAGCACTTTTCCTCCACTATACCAGTCTGACACAACTGCCATAAGTTCTTCAGCAGAACCATGCCTGTTTCCGGCGCCACCTGCGTATTTCACTTTGCGCAGCATTATGTCAGGGTATCTTTCCGCGGAAAATTTAATGGCTTTCTTCAGCTCTGGCAGCGAATTCGCCTCAAGACCGGGTACGGTAGGAATATTAAGAGTTGATGACAGTTTTTTGAAAGAACTTTTATCATTAAGAACATTTATCATGCCATGCCATACAAGTTCAGGCTGTGTAAGTTCTGTACGGAGACCTGTTTCACGCGCAAGCCGTACAATGCGCGGGGTTTCAATAAAAGGTTCTATTTTCCACCCGCCCGTGGCGGTTTTTTTTCTTAGTTCTTCAAGTGCTTTTGGATCTTCCAGTATGGAATCCGCCATTGTGTACGGTTTTGACAGGTGACTGAACTGATACAGACACTCCTCCCTTGGGGATAGTTTCAGCAGTCTGATTATATAATCTGCGAAATCATCCGGAACACGTGTTGGGAGTACAAGACAGTCTCCCGGCTTCAGGCAGAGCATGAAGCGCGGGAAAATGCGCATGGTTTTTGTTGCCACATTATGCTCATAAAAAGGATCATCCTCCGGAAGTGCCTCTTCCGCATTTGCAACCCAGAGTCTATGCATAAAAAGTACCGTCGCAGATAGTATTGCGTTTGTATTTTGTATGGTCAAAACCTTTTACGCTCTTGAGCGAGCAGAGTACGAATTCGAAGCCTCCTGCCTCAAGTGCGTCCGCAACCTTCTCCACGGAAGCTTTTATTATGTCATTTTTAAGGGCCTGCGAGGTTGTATCCTCCTGCCCTGGCAGTACCTTTCTTGAGCCGGAAAAATCATAATCCGCCATTATTTTTTCAAGCAGTGGCGCGGGAACATTTTCTTTCATCGACGGAATCATTCCCTGAGAGAAAAGCAGATATGAGAACATTACCCTGTTCAGTTGTCTTTCTTTGAGCATTCCGAGGAAAGCGCTTAGTGCCTCCGGTGTGTCATCTATTCCTGCTACAAAAGGATCAAGATGTATAGTTGTCTTTACACCTGCTTTTGAAATGCGCGCCGCCGCATCAAGGCGCTGTGTCAGAGGCTTAAGGTGGCTGTCCAGACATTCCAGCGGGGCCGGATCAAGCGCAGCAGAAGGCCTTACGGCCTCATTGTATGAAAATTTTTCTTTGTACTGTTCGAAAATCTGAATGATTTTTTCGTCCGGAACACCTTTTGTTGTAAGAATAATCCGCCGTATTTTTGATTCCGCCAGTATTTTAAGTATTCTGTATGAAAGTCCGTTTTCAACGAATGACGGAGTTAGTATGTCCGTGTATCTGGAAAGTTTCAGAATATCTATTTCCCCGGAATCTGCCTTCACCTTTATTTTCTGAAGAAGCTCCGGTTCTGGAAAGAGAGGAACCGGGTTATGAAATTCAGTGTGTTTTTCTTCGAGAGTATTCAGCACGATATTACGGCTTCTGGCATAGCAGTAAGGGCATGAATGTTCACAGCCGGTCCACGGTTCCATATAATGATATCTGCCGTACCAGCATGTGCCGAGCGGTCCTTTTGAAAAAAGTTCAATGGTTTCTTTCATAACTGTATCCTTATTTGTTCCGGTATGCGTGTGAGATATTATTTTTTACTGTTTTACTGCTATTATTGTGCCATAAAAAATACTTGCCGGTTTCCTGAGTACAACTTTGAATCCGGCTTTGTTGAAAAAACTTTCCCATTCGGAAGCTCCTGCTGCGAATTCCTCGTTGAAACTATGCAGAAGATCTTTCTTTTTTGCTTCCCAGGTGCTGCCATAATATTCAGCGCAGGCCGCCATAAGCCTTGGCATGTTCTGCTGTATTTCACTGCGCGGAAAATCGAAATATATTCCGTCTTCAAGCAGAAACACGGCATCTTTTTTGAAATACGGTGCTATATTCTTAAGAAACACTTCTTTTTCAGTGTTTGTCAGATGATGCAGTGCCTTTCTTGAGAAACCTTTGGTGAACATTCTTCCTTCAGGATTGAATTTAAGAAATTCCGTCATAAGAAGTTCCACGTTTTTTGTTCCTGACAGGATTTTCCTGGCTTCCTCTATCTGTGGTGCGGATATGTCTATGCCCAGGGCTGTTCTGACCATGGGCGCAGCAAGCGCAAGAAAGCCTCCGTTTCCGCAGCCGAAATCCACGAGTGAATCATCAGCGCTGAGTTTCAGCGCGTCAATGCAGGCCCCGAATTCTTTCTTTGAAGTGGCGTAAAGCGCATTGTAATGCGCGGCATACTCTTTGTCTTTCCAGTCTCCGTCCATAATATTAACATTATAACTAAAAAAAGACTAATGCAGAAGTTCCGCTGTATATCTGCCGTCTTTTAATGCCGCACGTGAGCCTGCGGATATTGTCCCAAGAGGAAGAAGTCCCGGCCCGGCCGGGTCCATTAGCACATATTCCCTGTCCTGGAAAACAAGGGTTTCGTCTGATTGTTTTTTCTCTGTTTCAACCCCTAAAAAATAATGTCCGTTTTTCCCTTCCCTGGTAGAAATTCCTATTACGCTTATGTTCCATTCAGCTGCTATCATGGCTGCCGTAAGCAGACTTTTTGTGTCACAGTCTCCTTTGCCTTCCGTAAGTGTCATCGCCGCCGGATATATACCTCCGGTTATGACACCTTTTTCACTTACAGGTACGGCTTTATATTCTATGGTTCCCTGAACGAAGAGAAGAAGCGTGGCAAGTGTTTCCCTGTCTGTATATCCGCGCTGCCTGGTTATGCCAGAAAGCTGTACGGCTATGTCTTTTACGGCTTTTTCATTCCTGCGTACAAGTTCCGGCATATCCGCAGATACGGTTCTGTCTCTGCTGTTCAGTACAAACCCCCTTTCTTTAAGATAGGCTTTGCCTGCCTCCTCGCAATCGCTACGGCTGAAAGTTATTTCCTGCCGGTATACAGCCATATTGCGGCGTTTCTTCACTTTTTTCTTTTTTCTGGCACCTGTTGTCTGGCCCTGAAGGCATATTCTGTTCAGATCTTCGTCCGTATAACCGAATCCGGAGACATTGGCGGCATATTCTTCTTCAGATATGCTGTATGACAGATGTACTCTTTTTTTGCGTATATCATCGAAAGAGTATTCCGCTACCCTGTTGCCCTGTGCGGAATAAAGAGTCCTCTGTGGCTTATGTCTTTTTGCCTGCTGTATTTTCTCCTGTCTGATTTTTTCAGCTTCCTGTTTCAATGCAGGGTTCTGCTTTATCTTCTGCTCTTCCTTCTGCCGCCCTTTTTCATATATCTTCTGCTGTCTGTTGTATCTTTTCAGCAGTATATCCCTTTCCCTGCCGGAAACGGGCCTTGATTCCTTGTTTATCAGTCTGCCGTTTCTGTAATTTTCGCGTATCAGAAATACACTGCCGTCATTCTGCAGTGAATAATATTCATGTGTAAATCTGCCGTGCGCCGGGGGTGTGAATGAATATGCCGGCATTACCGGTAAAAGTACGCAGAATGCTGTGAACAGAAAAAAAAGAAAGCGGCCACGCCTTAAAAACGTAGCCGCCCTTTTTTTCATCTGCTGTGCCTCTTATTTTCCGGCGGATGCCAGTGTAATAGTAGTTATAGCGAAGACTTTGGCATCGTTTATGATGTAATCTATCTTCGTACTTTCATTTGGCATGTGCTCCGTGCCGTTCAGCTGTGAATATACCACGGAGGAAAGGCCCATTTGTCGGAAGAATGCGGCTACTGTGCCGCCGCCTATGCCGTATGCTTTGGGTTCTTTAACCCCTAAAACCTCTGTGATGGCTTTCTTAAGGCATTTTACAATGGGAGCTTCTGGGTCTGTGGGCGGAGCAGCCTGAACTTCCTGATGTGGCTTAAATGAAATTGTCACGCCGTATTTCTTTTCAACGTCATTGGCAATGCGGCGCATTTCAGCCTTTACGTCTTCAAGTTTGTATTCCGGCATCACGCGGCAGTCCATATAGAATATGTCCTCGCCGGGAATAGTGTTTATGTTCGGTACATTTGCTTCTTTTTTTGTTGGCTCGAATGTGCTGTAAGGCGGCTCGTATAAATCATCTTTTGCCGGGAAGGTGTCGTACAGGGTCTGATAGCGTGTTATCAGATCCGCCGCTGCCTTGAATGTGTTTTTGCCTGCGTTCGGGCGGCTGCCATGGCACTGTACTCCCTTTGTTGTAACCTGCAGCCAGAGTATGGATTTTTCAGCAACTTCTATAAGGCTTCCATCTTCAACGCCGGAGTCAGGAACAAAGAAAACATCGTTTTTGCCGAAAATTTCCGGGCGGTTTGACGCTATGTAATCGGCACCATAGCCGGAACCGGTTTCCTCGTCAGCGCAGAAAAGCAGTGCCAGATCATAATCGGGGCGGTAATCCAGTTCCATCATGGCGCGGGCTACCAGAAGGCTGGAAACTATGGCCTGCTGATTATCCTCTACGCCACGGCCATAAAGCATTCTGTCCTTTACTTCCAGTTTCCACGGATCTGTTTTCCACAGTTTCAGGTCTCCCGGTGGAACAACATCCATGTGGCCCATGAACCACACCGTGCGTGAGGAATCCTTACCTTTGTAGCGGGCCACCAGATTGGGGCGTATTCCGTTTTTGGCTTCCTTCTGAGGAGCGTTTATCCATTCTATGGAATCAAATTTCAGTTTTTTCAGTTCGCTTTCCAGGTATTTGGCCTTGTCATATTCGCCTTCGCCGCCTGATGAGGGGGAAAGAGCGGGTATCGCTGTAAGTCCGCGCTGCAGTTCAACGGCATAATTCTCATAAGAGGCTATTTTCTTCAGAATTTCTTCTTTCATCAGTTGCTCCTTTTATATTTTGTCTTCAGATTCAAACGGAATATAGTGAAATCCGGTTATAATTAAGTATACCTAAAAAAAAGAAAAAACGAAATATTATTTTATTCCCCTGTTATCAGTGCCTGTTTCAATGATTTCTTTCTCAGTTGCTGCTATTTCTTCCGCAGAAGGTGTGAAAAGAATCCTGTATACAGAATCCTGTATGAAATCAGGAACAAGGCGGCGTGCTATTAGCGATAATGAAGTCTTAAAAGGCAGTGGATAACGTAGTGGCGGATCCGGCTCTGTAGCTGCCCTGTATATGACTTCTGCTATGGTTTCAGGCATGAGCGCGCGTTCCCGGTAACTGCCACGGAATTTGTTTATGAGTCTCGCTGTCATTGCGGCGTAGGGCCCGTGAAGGGAATATTTTTTCAGGTTTACCAGTGCGGTGTCATCCCATTCCGTTCCGCCAACAGGACCAGGCTCTATCATGGAAACTTTTATGCCGAACTGATCTGTTTCCATGCGCAGACATTCTGTTATCGCCTCAACGGCATGTTTGCTTGCATGATACCAGGAGCCGGTTGGCATGGCGGTTCTGCCGGCTATTGAGGACATATTTATTATACGTCCGCTGCGGCTGGCCCTCATTCCGGGCAGCAGCAGCTGGCACATTCTTGCCAGGCCGAATACATTTACCTCAAATTCCTGTTTGGCCAGCTCAATAGGCACGTCTTCAAGCATTCCATGCGCTCCGAAGCCAGCATTGTTTACCAGTACATCAAGTTTTTTCTCTGCGGACATTACTGTGGCAGCAGCGTTTCTCATTGATTCATCATCAGTAAGGTCCAGCCGCAGTACTGTGGCACCTTTTTTTTCAAGATCCCGCATTTTCTCAATGCGGCGCGCTCCGGCGTATACTTTCCAGCCCCTGTCTGAAAAAAGTTCAGCGGTTTTTTTCCCTATCCCGGCAGAAGCGCCTGTAACAAAAATTGTTTTCATTGAAAAATTATACAATTAATCTGTAGATTGGCATATAAAAATAATCTCAAATTTCAGGGTTGTTCCTTGATTTATTTTTATTTTATGGTAGAATATAAAAAACTCAATATTTTTTGAGGCATTGTATGAGAAAAGGTTTTACACTTATTGAAATTCTGGTGGTGGTGCTGATAATGGGCATTCTTGCTTCCGTAGGTGTGCCGCAGTACATGTCCGCTGTGGAAAAAGCCCGCGCCGGGGAGGCCGTGACAGACCTCGGTTCTGCATTCAGGCAGATGGATGCATGGATGATTCAGTCCGGAGATAATCATAGCGCCACATTTACAGCTCCGGATATTATAAGCGGAAAGCAATTGGATTCCTATACTATGAGCACAAAATATTTTGACTATTATATAGACTGCTGGCCTGAGAGTGGCGAAGTAGCCGGATACTGTACAGGCAATGTGGTAAGGAACAGCGGTGTGGCAAAAGATAAACTTAGTTTTAGTTTCTGGAAAGATCCAATACGCAACTGGACTGATGAGCGGGCGGTAAACTGGCATAAGCAGTGTGAGTATTCCAGTGATGTCGCAAAAAAAGTATGTTTGTCTTTTGAGCCCGACTGGAAAGCAGTTGGGTATTGAATCACGCGGTTGTTTTTTTGATTATGATTTTGGAGGTATAGTTGTGCAGACCAGAAAAAAAATTAGAAAAGGTTTTACGCTTATAGAGCTTCTGGTAGTTGTTCTTATCCTTGGCATTCTTGCTTCCGTAGGTCTGCCTTCATATATGGCTACTGTGGAAAAAGCGCGTGCTGCAGAAGTCGCTTCCAACATGGGGACCGCATTCAAGCAGATGGATTCTTTTCTGATCCAGTCTGGTGATAATCATAGTGCCAGAATCGGTGCTCCAGATATAATACAGGGGACCAAAATAGATAATTATACTGTGCAGACAAAATATTTCAGATATTATATAGATTGTTGGCCGGAATCAGGTGAACCGGCAGGCTACTGTTCAGGTGATGTAACAAGAATTGACGGAGTTGCTGCAGAAACAACATTTTCTTTCTGGAAAGACCCGTGGCACAGCTGGGATGAGGAACGGGCGGTAAACTGGCATAAAACATGTTATTATGAATCGCCGGCAGGCAGACAGGTGTGCAAATCATTCGAGCCTGAATGGAAAGCATCCGGTTATGATGAATAAATAATCTGTGTTGGTATGAAGGAGGTTTAAGTCAAAAATGCTGAGGCAGGGGTTTACGCTTATAGAACTTCTGGTAGTAGTTGTAATCATGGGTATTCTGTCGGCAACCATGATGCCTGCTTTTATGTCAACAGTTGAAAAATCAAGAGCAGGGGAAGGTCTTTCCAATGCCGCCTCGCTTGCACAAGGTATTGATGCCTATCTTTCAAAAGGTGAACTCTTTACAAAAACTACAAATATGGGTGAGTTTCTGAATATGCCAGGGCAGAAGCAGAGTGACAGCAGATGGCATACTCCCAATTTCAGGTATTATGCATACTGTACTACCTCGGCATGTTATGTGAAAGTTACACGACTTACCACAGACAATTTTAAATATGGTTTCATTTATTCCAAATCCCAGAAAAACAATTCCTTTCAGGACAGATCGTGGACAAAGAAATGCTATGAATTTGGTACGGATGTCGGTCACAAGATCTGCTCCGGCATGGAAAAAGGATGGTCGGTAAATGCTGCTGATTTCTCTTCCTGAAATTTCCGTCCTGTACCTTAAAGCCTGAAAAAACCCCGGTATTCCGGGGTTTTTCATTATATAAAATATTTAGTATTATATAATTACGGGAGTTCTGCCGTTCAGAACTTCCTCTTAGCAGTACGGAGGACTAAAATGAGAATACACATTGTTGCAAGAAAAATGAAGATGACCGATGCCATCAAGACTTTCATAGAAGAACGTCTTGCCAAGCTTCAGGACTATGTTTCTGATATTGTATGGGCCCAGGTCATAGTCTCTGTGGAAAAGAAACTTCACAATGCCGATATCGTTCTTCATGTCGGAAATCAGACAATGAAGGCTTCTGCAAGCACTGATGAGCTTTATTCTGCCATTGATAAAGTAATGACCAAAATGGAAGCTCAGATCAAGAAGTACAATAGCCGCAGAACCGATCATCGCGCTGATGAAGTAATTGATGAAGATGAAACCGTAGCCCTTATAGGCCCGGAAATCAATTTCACTGTAGTAAAGGATGTTCCGCTTAAATCAATGTCCAAGGATGAGGCTGTAATAGAAATGGAAAAACAGGGTTTTACTTTCTGGCTTTATCAGGACAGAGAGGCGAAACAGCTGCAGCTGGTATTTAAGCGCATGGATAATACCTACGGTCTGCTTCAGCCGGTAAAGAACAAATAAATTCGTATAACAGCTGATATGCGCCTGTCCTGCCATGGAAGAAGAAAAGAACGGTGAAGCGGAACAGAAGAAACCTGCAAGGTTTCTGACCGTAAGGGAACTCGTACGGCGCCGGGGCAAAGTCCTCGGCCTGCGGCGTATTTCCGGTGTCCGCAGCATGGACAGGCGCATCACTGTAAAAGATGTAAACCGCCCGGGACTTGCCATTGCCGGGCATATGGAACAGTTCCGTAGCGAGCGTATTCAGATAATAGGCCAGGGTGAGGAGGCTTATTGCCGGAAAGAGGACAAACGGCGGGTCCGCAACAGTCTTAACAGAATGTTTGAAAGCGGAGAGATCCCCTGCGTTATAATGAGTGGTGGCGTAAATCCTCTGCCTGTAATAAGGCAGGCATGCCAGAAAGAAGGCGTTCCGCTTTTCATTTCATCGCTTGAAACATCGCGGCTTATAACCGAGCTTACCGGATTTCTTGAAGAAGAACTTGCCGAAAAAAATTATGTCCACGGGGTTCTGGTTAATGTTTATGGTCTTGGAGTTCTCATTCAGGGGGATTCCGGGGTGGGCAAATCGGAATGTGCCCTGGAACTTGTAAAGCGCGGACATATACTTATTTCAGATGATATAATAGAAATACGCAGACGTCTGGGGGGGTGGCTTATGGGGTATTCTCCCGGGGTTCTGAAACATCATATGGAAGTGCGCGGACTGGGTGTTATAGATGTGGAAAAACTGTTCGGCACAGGTTCCATAATGGATGAGTCCTACATAGAGATGCAGGTGCGTCTTGAGGCGGTAGATTCCGGACATCTGGCCGGATATGACCGCACCGGCCTGCAGAACTGTACGGAAAATATACTGGGTGTTGAAATCCCGGCGCTCAGGCTTCCTGTAACTCCTGGAAGAAATCTTGCGGTACTTATAGAGGTTGCCGCACTCAGCCAGCGCCTTAAGAATATGCAGGGGCTTTCCTCAGCAGAGCAGGCTGAAAAGAAGCTTATACGGAATCTGAGACCAAAACCTTCACGGAAGACTTCCCGTTCCGGTTCAGCAGAAAAAACTGATAAGGCAGAGGAGGCGGATTTATGAAGAATTCCAATGAAACAGGTAAAATTTTCATAGTAACCGGAATGTCCGGTGCTGGAAAAAGCCAGACGCTAAAATGCTTTGAGGACTTCGGATATTACTGCGTTGACAATCTGCCTGTAGATCTTTTCCCGGCTTTTGCCAGGCAGGTTCAGGAAAAGGAATACCTTAAATATGTTGCCCTCGGAATGGATATACGCGAGGGCCGGTATATAAGAAATCTTAACAGGGTTGTTGAAGATCTTCAGAAGGAAGGCTTTCAGCCGAAAATAATTTTTCTTGATTCTTCCGATGAGACAATAGTTCGCCGTTTTTCGGAAACCAGACACCGCCATCCATTAGGCCGGACCATACAGGAATCCATAAAAGAGGAAAGGGAAAGACTGGCGGGCATAAAAACAAAAGCTGACCGTGTCATAGATACTTCAAAATTCAAACTTGGAGAACTGAAAGAAGTTATATCATCGGTGCTTGAAGTAAAACAGGCAAAGGAAATGCAGCTTTCCGTGATGTCATTCGGCTACAAGCACGGCCTGCCTCTTGATGCGGATATTGTAATGGACGTCCGTTTTCTGCCGAATCCATATTATGTCCCGGAACTGAAGAATAAAACCGGGCTTGACAGGGAAATCTGCGAATATCTCTCCTCAAAATACGGATGCAGGCAGTTCCTGGATATTTACACCCGCCAGCTTGAAATACTGCTTCCGCTGTATATTAAAGAGGGCAAATCCTACCTTACCATAGCTATAGGATGCACCGGCGGACATCACCGCAGTGTTTATGTCGCCAGCCAGCTGGCAAAAAAATTAATTTCTTCCGGATACTCGGTTTCCGAATATCACAGGGATATAAGAAGGTGAAACCATGGTAAATATAATAATTCTTACTCATGGAGAGTTCGGAGCAAGACTGCTTGAATGTGCGGAAAATATAGTAGGAGTGCAGAAGGAGGGCGTAAGGAATATTTCAGTACGCCCGCAGAACAGTCTTGAGTCAATAAAAAGTGAACTGGAACAGGCAGTGCGTGAAATGCATTCGGATGATGGTCTGATACTGTTGGTGGATATGCCTGGCGGCACACCTATGAATGTGGCTTTCCCTGTTGTAAAGGATCTGCCACGCTGTTCGGTAATCTGCGGTGTGAATGTCAATATGCTTATTTCTGCTTTTACCGCAAGGAAGAATTTGGGTTTTGATAAACTTTCCGCAAAAATAGTGGAGGACGGGCGACGCGCTATATGCGAAGTAAAAAGCCTGTTGGGGGGAACTGCCTTATAGGCTGCCAAAGATATATGCTTCCTTTTTTCCGCGTTGATGACAGGCTTGTTCATGGACAGGTTGTGGAAGGCTGGGTGCCTGCCATGGATATACAGGATATAATTGTGGTTTCCGATGAGATAGCCTGTGATCCTCTAAGGTGCAGGCTTATGAGGTTCGCCGCTCCATGTGGGATAAATTTAAACATAGTATCGCCTGAAAAAGCTGCGTCAATGCTTGCTGACGCAGATAAAAATTCACGTATAATGGTACTTATGCCCGGGCTTTCTGAAGCCGTGGCGCTGCTGCGCGCTGGTGTAAGTATCCCATCTCTAAATATCGGTGGAATCATATATACTGCATGCCGCAATCACTGCAGTGGTGGAAAATCTGTCCTGTGCGATGAAGACAGAAAACTTCTTGACGGCATATGCGGCCGTGGAGTCAGGCTTGATTTACGCGGTGTGCCTTCAGACATACCACTGGATATGTCAGGAATTTCAGATAATACATGAATCCTTTCACGCAGACAGTCATTGCCGGTTTGATTTCCGGAATCCTGACCCTGGATTCTGTACAGGTTGCACAGTTTCTTTTTTCAAGACCTTTTTTTGCCGGTACCCTGACAGGACTTGTGAACGGCTGTCCGCTGGAGGGGGCTGTTTTCGGGCTTTTCTTCGATCTGCTCTATTCATCTGAAATACCAGCTGGTGGTACCATTCCGCCTAATGGTCTTGCCGGTACGGTGGCTGCTGTTACAGCATACAGCGCAGCCGGTTTTACAGAACCACTTTCATTTTTTTATGGTCTGATCTTTTCATGGCTTTATTCTCCTGCCGAAAGAAAACTGAGGAAAATACGCTCTTCATGGAATATTTTTTTCGCAGAGGATATAAATGCCGGCAGAACGCGCTTCGGTTTCTGGTTTATCCGTTCCTATGTGCTTGAGTTTCTGACAATGTTTGTCTTTGTTCTGACTGCCGGTATGACCGCTCTTGTTTTTTCACAGTGCTTCCGGCAGGTGGCCTGTCTGCAGGACGGTGCTGCTTTTGCATATTCTGTTATTCCGGTAACAGGTATCGCTGTGCTTTATTTCCGTTTTAGGAATTATATCGTATCCGGAGCAAAGGCCTCTGTTTCCGCTTCTGCCGGTGCGGAAACTGCCACGGAAGCCACTGAGGAACAGACAGAAATACAGTATCCCGCTACTACTGAGGACAAAAAACTGCTACGCTGCGTTTTCGGACGTTTGTTTCTTATACAGTCCTGCTGGAATTATGAGCGCTATCAGAATTTCGGATTCCTTTACGCGGTTATGCCTTTTCTCAACAGTATATACATTGGTGAAGAAGAGAAGAAAAAGGCCATGCTCAGGAACTTTGAGTCTGTTAATACTAATCCTGTCATGGCTCCGCTGCTTGCCGGTGCAACGGCCCAGCTGGAAAAAAATATAGCCTCTGGAGCGGAAAAGACTGAGCGCTGCTCTAAAATAAAGCAGAGTCTGTCTGCTGCATTGGCATCTTTCGGCGACAGGATATTCTGGGCAAAACTCAGGCCTGTTTCGCTTCAGACAGGATTGTTTTTATGGATAATATCCGGTTTTTCAGGCTGGCTTTTCAATTTTCATATAATTTCCTATTGTCCGTCGCATATGCTGCTTATTGCCGGGCCACTGTTTTCAGTAATCGTTTATTTAATGGCAGCCTGTTTCATGCGCTGGAAATGTCTGCTTGCGGGATTTTACGGAAGAGAAAAAAATCTTTACGGTCTGACCTCCCTTCCACTAAAAAAAATGAACCGGGCAATGGATATTTCAGGATTTATATTTTCCATCGCGCTTGTCATCTGGATGTTCTGCTGTTTCTTTATGAAGATCAGATTTACCGGAGATGATATGTCTGTCTGCGCGGTAAAAACAGCAGTGATAGCTGTTGCTGTACTTCTTGGGAGATTTATTGCGTCCCGCGCCGTGGGAGCGCAGGCTGCGGCGTCGGCAGTTTTTCTTATAGCGGTATTTTTCTCAATAACAGGATTTCCTTTGATTTCTATTTGCTTATGATAAAAAAACAGATTAAGGTTGTTAATGAATTAGGCATACATGCCAGACCAGCCGGGCTTATAGTAAATGCCGCCTCCTCATTTCCCTGTGAGGTGTGGCTGGAAAACGAGGAAGGCATGAATGTGAATGCCAAAAGCATAATGGGTGTTATGATGCTTGCCGCTGCCTGTGGAAGCGTACTCACGCTTACCGCAAAAGGCAGCCACGAGGAAGAGGCAGTAAAGACCATAGAAAAACTTTTCAAGGATAAATTTGACGAGGACTGATAAGAGTTTATGCTGATAAGAAAAGGCATACCGGCCAGCCTTGGAATAGCCATGGGGCCGGTTCTGATGGTAAAAAAAGACCAGATACACGTGGAAAAACATATTATTCCGCCCGGAGGGGAAGAGGCCGAGATACGGCGCTTCAATACTGCCGTGGCGGCCACGCGTGAGGATCTTAATGCCATGCATGCCCGGGTAATGACCGTGCTGGGCAGAAAACATGCCAGAATTATAGAATCGCATAATCTTATACTTTCGGACGCTGTAATAACGCATGATATTCCTGTTCAGATAAAAAAATTCCATATAAACGCCGAATATGCACTGCAGAGTGCCTTGGAAAATATTGAAAAGCAGTTTTCCCGCATAGATAATGAGTATTTCAGGGAGAGACGTTTTGACTTTATTGATGTTTTCAAGCAGATAATGGGCAAACTGTCCTGTGAAAAAAAGAATCCGCTTGAGAATATGGAAGCGCCAGCGGTGATAGCGGCTTCCAGTCTTTTTCCATCTGATACAATAGCTTTCAGGGATAACAAGAAGGTTCTTGGATTCTGCACTGATCTGGGTTCAAAGGCAAGCCACACAGCCATATTTGCCCAGAGTGTGGGACTTCCTGCTGTGGTTGGTCTCGTGGATTTTACGTCGCAGATGCGGAATGGAGATTACATAATAATAGATGGTGAGCAGGGTACTGTAATACTGAATCCCACTGCGGAAATAATAGAATCATACAGAAAACGCCGCGCTGAGCTGCAGAAGGAGGAAAGGTTCTTTCAGCGGCTCAGGGGACTGCCGGCCATAACCGTAGATGGACATACGGTAGAATTGTTTTTAAATCTTGATTCAGAGGATTCGCCATTTGCATGGAAAAGTCTTAAGGCCGACGGAGTAGGTCTTTACCGCACTGAGGGACTTTTTATGAACCGTACTGACCTGCCTTCGGAGGAAGAACAGTATAAAAAATATTCTGCGCTGGCCAGGGCTTACTCCGGGCTGCCGGTAGTTGTGCGTACAGCGGATATAGGCGGAGACAGGGCCACAAGGCTCGGGATAAAAGGACTTAGTGATGAACGTAATCCTTTTATGGGATTCCGGGGAATAAGACTGTTTCTTAAATATCCGGAACTGCTTAAAACACAGCTCCGTGCGGTTTTCCGTGCCAACACAAATGGCAATCTGTCCGTTATGGTTCCCATGGTTGCTTCCTGCTGTGAGGTGGAAGCCGTGCGGCAGATAGCAGACGTGGTTGTAAATGAACTTGCCAGGGAAGGGAAAAAGCACAGAAAATGCCGTCTTGGTATAATGATAGAGATTCCCTCTGCGGCGCTTACTGTTGATAAACTTCTGGATTCCGCAGATTTTGTATCCATAGGAACAAATGATCTTGTTCAGTACACGCTTGCTGTTGACAGGGTAAACCAGTATGTTTCGGCGCTTTATGAGCCTTTTCACCCTGCAGTGCTAAGGCTTATACACCTTGTTACCGAATCGGCTCACCGCAAGGGTAAAAAAGTAAGTATATGCGGCGAGATGGCATCTTCGCCGGAAGCGGCATCCTTTCTTGCCGGTACCGGAGTTGACGCGCTTTCAGCTACGCCGAAAATGTATCTGCGCATGAAAAATGCAGTGCGCAATCTTAATTTCAGGATAGCCGCCACACAGGCTCTTTCAGTACTTGATATGCCTGGAGCGGAGCAGGTGCGCGAATTTTACGACCGGGAGAACCGGACAATATTTTGAATATGAACATAAGAAATTTCTGTATAATAGCCCATATTGATCATGGCAAATCCACGCTTGCCGACCGTTTTCTGCGTCTTACGGAAACGGTGCCGGACAGGCAGATGAAGGAACAGTTTCTTGACGGAATGGAGCTGGAGCGTGAGCGCGGGATAACCATAAAGGCAAAAGCCGTGCGTATGCATTACAGGAGTACGACAGACGGCCAGGAATATATAATGAACCTCATAGACACTCCCGGACACGTGGACTTTTCATATGAGGTTTCCCGCGCCATGGCAGCCTGCGAAGGAGCAATACTGCTTGTTGACGCTTCCCAGGGTGTGGAGGCTCAGACTCTGGCCCATGCCCATCTGGCACAGTCGCTGGGGCTTACCATAATACCTGTTATAAATAAAATAGACCTTGCCTCCGCCGATCCCGATGCCACTGAGGAGCAGATATGGGAGGTTCTAAGGGATCCTGTTGATTCTACGCGTATTTCGGCCAAGGACGGCCGTGGCGCGCGGGAAGTGCTTGAGCGTGTCATAAAAGAAGTTCCTCCGCCATCCGGCGACCCTGACAGACCGCTTAAGGCACTTGTGTTTGATTCTTTCTATGATTCATACAAGGGTGTGATAATATATACACGTGTAGTTGATGGCAGAATGTCTCCCGGCAAGAATATAACCTTCTTTTCGAATGGTAAATCCTATAAGATAGAGGAAATGGGAACTTTAAGTCCCAAGCTTATAAAAGGAAATTCCCTGCAGGCTGGGGAAGTCGGTTATATTGTCGCCGGCATAAAGGATATTCATGAGATAAAAATGGGTGATACCATTTTCGAGAAGGACAAACCGGTTGACGCCCCACTGCCCGGATATCAGGACGTGCGGCCTGTGGTTTATGCCGGTTTCTATCCGGTAAATACCACGGAATACACGCAGCTGAAGACAGCCATTGAAAAACTTAATCTCACAGATTCTTCATTCACATTTCAGGGTGAAACCTCAAAGGCACTTGGTTTCGGTTTCCGTCTTGGATTCATGGGGCTGCTTCATCTGGATATCATAAAGGAACGTATAGAGCGTGAGTTCGATATTCCGCTTATTGTCACGAATCCCAATGTTATATACAAGGTGAAGTCCAGAAACAAGGAATTCAAAACACTGGACTATAGGGATGTGAATAATCCGGCTGATTTTCCGTATCACGGCGATATTGTGGACGTTATGGAACCGTATGTCCGTGCGCGGATAATAGCTCCGCAGACTTATATGGAAGGCATAATGAACCTTCTTAAGGAAAAGCGCGGTGAACATCTGAGCATCGAATATATTTCAACCACCCGCGTCATAGTGGAGTATATGCTTCCGCTTTCGGAAATAATCATGGATTTCTATGATAAACTGAAATCCGTATCAAAAGGGTATGCCTCGTTTGACTATACTTCATCGGAATACAAATCGTCCGATATGGTAAAAGTCGAGATACTGCTTCACGGGGAGACTGTTGATGCCCTTTCATATATCGTGCACCGCAGCAAGGCACTGTCAAGTTCCCGCTCGCTGTGCGAAAAACTCAAGCAGCTTATACCTAAGCATATGTTCGAGATAGCCATACAGGCACAGGTAAACGGCAGGATAATAGCCAGGGAAACACTCGGTGCGCAGCGCAAGGATGTTTTGGCGAAGTGCTATGGCGGAGACATAACGCGCAAGCGCAAGCTTCTTGAGAAGCAGAAAGAAGGCAAACGGAGAATGAAACTTATGGGGTCGGTAGAGATTCCCCAGGATGCTTTTATGTCCCTGTTGAAAATAAGCCAGGGAAAATAACACAATATTAAATAGACATAATCTGGAGATTGTAATGGAAGAGAAACTTTTTTGGATAGGAATACTGATGGGACTGCATCTTTTCGGATCGCACCTGCTCAGGGATAAGAATAAATTAGGTGAGGATAATACACTTACCAGAATATGGCACTGCGTGTTCTATGGTATCACCGGCTTTATAGTAATGGTTCTTTTAACAGTAAGCCTTGATAACCGTAATGCCGAAGTATCAACAACCATTCTCTTTACCGGCAGACAGATAGGATACGGTGTGTTCGGTTTCATTGCTGCCGTGGTGTATTCCTGGTTTATGTGGCCTAAAAAAGAAGAAGGCGTAAAGAAAGGTGTACTTTCCGTAATAGCTTCAGACATGGAATGGTCGGAAACAGTATTTTCTGCTGTTATACTGGCCTCTGTGGTAATGTATCTGTTTGTACAGGCATTCAAGATACCGTCAACCTCTATGGAACGTACTTTCCTGGTAGGTGATCATCTTTTTGTCAATAAAATTGTATACGGCATACGCATTCCGTATACCAGAGTGAAACTTGTAAGGTTTTTCAAAGTGAAGCGTGGTGATATAGTGATTTTCCGTTTCCCGAGCGAGGATCCGAAGGAATTTCAGTGTGGCGGCAGGCAGTATGGCCGCGACTTTATAAAGCGCGTCATAGGATTGCCTGGCGATAAGGTTGAAATAAAAGGGAAAAAAGTTTTTGTAAATGACAAAGAGCTGAATGAGGAAAAGTATACACAGTTCGCAGACAGTAATGTCATCAGGAGACCTGAATCAAAAATCTCAGGAGAAGAATATCAGAAATTCTGGGAGAACCGTCAGTTCGGCAAACTCTTCGCTGAAGGTATACGTGACGAATTCGGCCCTGTGACTGTGCCGGAAAAAACATATATGGTTATGGGTGACAATCGTGACCGTTCATGTGATTCACGGTATTGGGGTCCTGTTCCGGAAAGTTATATAAAAGGCAAGGCATGGGTTACATACTGGCCGCCATCACGCATAGCTTTTCCAGACTGACATAATAATATTGTGTAGGGAGGCGGAACAGCTATGGATTACATAAGTACACCTGATGTAAAAACTCTTCTGGAAATACAGAAAACAGATTTCCAATACGGGCTTTACATAGATGAGATCGCTTCCATTCCGGAAAAGATAAAAAGGGCTGAGGAAGAATTACGAAAGGCAGAGACTGTCCGGCAGACATTTGCGGACAGTCTTAAAAAGATTCAGCTCAGCCAGCGTGAAGCGGAACTCAAAGTAGCGGAAACTGAAAACCTGATTGAAAAATACCAGCTTCAGATACATTCCGTGAAAGATAATGCCGCCTACCAGACCATGCTAAGGCAGATAGACAATGCCAAAACACATAAGGATGAACTGGAAACATCAGCACTTGTTCTTCTGGAAGATATAGAAAAAGCTCTGGAAGAGGACAGCCGGGCGAAACAGACGCTTGAGGAATGCGTGAGGGAAAAAAAGGAAACCGTAGCTGCCCTGGAGAAAAGAAAACAGCAGCTGGAGGCATACGCTGCGCTGGAAAGGCAGAAGAAAACACAGTTGTGTGCTAAAATTACATCACGTGAAATTTTTGACAGGTATGAGGCTCTGCGCACGAAAAAAAAGAGAATTATTTTTGTAGTCAGGGATGTTGCCGGCGGCAGGCTTTCATGTCCGTGCTGCAATATGTCTGTTACATCGAGTACTTCGGGGCTTTTAAAAAAAGCGGATACATTTGCGGTATGTCCGGAATGTGCCGCATGGCTGTGCCTTGAGAGTATGGTTTTATAGTTTTATGGATTCCGGCAGCGGACGGGGAGCCGCTCTTCCGCTTTTGCGGTTGGGAGGAACTTCCGGACTGCACAGGGCATGAGGCCGGCAAAACCTCTCCCTCCGGGCCTTGTGGCCTGCGGAGTGGCATAAGCCGGGGTTCCGGGGCAATATCCCCGGGGCATGGAAAGCGCAGCAGAAAACATACCGCCTGCGGGTAACCGCAGGCAAGGGTGAAAAGGTGCGGTAAGAGCGCACCGCGCCGTACCGTAAGGACGGCGGCAGTGCAAGCCCCCTCGGCAGCAAGGCCAAGCCGGCGTATGGACTGCCCGTCCGCGCGAAAGCGCAGCGCCAAGTGGGCCGCAACAGATAAATGGTTCCCGGTTTTCCCTATTAGGGAGACTACAGAATCCGGGGTACAGTCCGCTGTCCCAGAGCCCGGTCCCTTACGGACCGGGCCTGTTATTCAGGCTTTATATGCCGGGATAACAGACTGACATGATTTATTTAACGGCATTGACTAAGGAGCTGAAAATGGACAAGATGGCAGGCGTATTTCCGGAATTTCATGTTTCTGACGACCCGGGGAAAATACCGTGGGCCGATGCTGTAGTGTGGACGGTACAGCCACGCATAGGGCCGCGTGTATATGAGTGGATTGAGAAAGACGATATACAGAATGTCTCGTGGGTAAACGGAGAGGTGCGTATAATCCCCCATATGAATTCCATACTCAGCGATAAATTCCAATGCATAGTGCTTCCTGCGGGATTTATAACCATCGGAAAAAATATTCAGCCCGGCTGAACAATTTTTTTTCAGTCTGCTTTTTTCAGTATGCCGTATTAACTGCAGGATATTATGCGTGAAATGATAACATTCAGTGGGTTAATGTGAGCGTAAAAAATATGTGAAGCTGGGGATATTTTTTTCATAGCAGTAAACAGATACCTGTATATCTGGGTAATTTGTATAATATAAATAAGATTTAAATATTTTACGGAGGCCTGTTTTAAATGGCAAAACTTAAACTTAACGAAGAAGTCATAAAAAGAAATGCCGCAGTCTGCAAAAAGCAGAGAATAATAATCCCTACTTTCAAACAGATGAAGCATCCTGAAACTGTTTCACAGAAGGTAAAAGATACTCTTAAACCCGTCGGACTTTGGGATATCAATCCGATAAACCTGTTCAGAATCACATGGCATAATGACCATAAGACAGGCCTTTTCGGCGGAGTGAATTTCCTTGAGATTCCCCATGAAATAACCGGCGTAAAAGCCAGAATAATAGGCCTTGTGGGAAAATACTTCCCTACCGGCGCGCACAAAGTTGGTGCGGCATTCGGCTGCCTTGCCCCGCGCCTTGTTACCGGCGAATATGATGCCGCAAACCAGAAAGCCGTATGGCCTTCAACCGGCAATTACTGCCGCGGCGGCGCTTTCGATTCAGCCCTTCTCGGCACAACAGCTGTTGCCATTCTGCCTGAAGGAATGTCAAAGGAAAGGTTTGACTGGCTGCACAAGATTGGTGCTGAAGTCATAGCCACCCCTGGAACAGAATCCAATGTGAAGGAAATTTATGACAAGTGCTGGGAAATACGCAAAACCCGCAAGGACTGCGTGATTTTCAACCAGTTTGAGGAAATGGGCAACCCGACATGGCATTATCATGTGACCGGCGCAGCCATTGAGGAAGTTTTCAATAAGATAAAGGGACCGAAGAGCCGTCTCGCCGGATTCGTTTCCGCCACAGGTTCAGCAGGAACAATTGCCGCAGGCGATTACCTTAAGAAGAAATTCCCCGGCATGACAATAACCGCCAGCGAAGCCCTTCAGTGCCCAACAATTCTTGCCAACGGATTTGGCGAGCACCGCATTGAGGGTATAGGCGATAAGCACATTCCGTGGGTACACAATGTGCGCAATACCGACGTGGTTACCGCCATTGACGACGAAGCCTGCATGAGAGTCCTCCGCGTTTTCAATGAGCCGGAAGGCCACAAGGTTCTTGCTTCCTATGGCGTAAAGCAGGAAGTCATAGACCAGCTTAACCTGCTCGGAATTTCCGGCATTTCCAACCTTCTTTCCGCAATCAAGACTGCGAAATATTACGAGATGGGCGAGAATGACGTTGTCTTCACAATGTTCACGGACAGCATGGAAATGTATCAGAGCCGCCGCAAGGAACTTGATGAGCAGCTTGGCAAATACACCGAAACACAGGCCGCCGTTGATTTCGAGCGCCGTCTGTTAGGCACAACCGTGGATTACATGAAAGAACTCACTTATGCCGACAGAAAAGCCGTGCACAACCTCAAATACTTCACTTGGGTTGAGCAGCAGGGCCGCAATTCCACCGACCTCCGCAGGCTTTGGGATCCGGAATACTGGGACGAGACATTCGCCCTCGTAGACGAATACGACAAGCTGATTGAGGAGTTCAACAAGGAAGCCGGAGTTGAACTGTAATACGGCTTCATATAAAAGGAACTGAAGATGAGTCTTAAAGGGGTTTTTCCGGTTGAATGCCCGCACTGCGGAGAGAAATTCGAGGCTGACTGCTGGACTATTGTTCATGGCGACCAGGACCCCGAAGTAAAAGAACTCTTCTTCACAGGCGAGTTTGACCTTCTCATGTGCCCGAAGTGTGACACCGTTTTCCGTCATGAGGAACCGTTTGTCTACCTCGAGCCTGAGAAGGAGCTCGTCGTTTTCGTAATGCCTGAGGCATACCGTGCCGAAAAGGACAGATGGATAATGAAAATGCGGGCCGATTTCGAGCAGGTGCGCGAAATGTTTCTCGCAGAACGTGGAACATCAGAACCACGGTGTGTGTTTGGTGTTGAAGGCCTGCAGGACATTCTTGTTTCCGACCGTGACAGGGCGGAAGAAACAGAGGTTATGGAATTCATGGCTTCCGAGGCCGGTTTCCGTGTGCTTTCCGTTATTCCTGAGAAAGCCAGGACGCATGATATACTTTTTTCCCTGCCATTCGCTGGAGGTCTTAACGCGGAATCTGCACGTAAGGCCGTCGCTGAACTTCTTAAAATCAATTCTTTCCTTCCACGTCTGAAAAAGACGGCTGATCTCCTTGAAGGTCTTCCTGGTGAGGAAATACCTTTTATAAAAAAATAATGAGACTGGTTCCTCCGGGACATAATTCTTTTATAGATGAACTGTCCATTGAGGCTTTGCGGCAGGGGCTGCGGCTTTATGCCGTGGGTGGCTGCGTGCGTGACTGGCTTGCAGGGCGTCCCTGCGGGGATATTGATTTTCTTGTAAGCGGTCCGGCAGAAGGACTTGCTGCCACAGTGTGTGCGCGGCACGGAGGAACATGGCAGGTTTTTGGCAGTTTTCAGACAGTAAGATGTTTTACTGCAACGGGGGAACGTATGGATTTCGCGCGTTTCCGGAGGGAAACGTATTCACGTCCGGCGGTGTTGCCGCATACAGAACCTGCCACGACTATTGAGGAAGATCTGCTCCGCCGCGATTTTACCGTTAACGCCATGGCTGTGGAATTAACCGGCAATTCATATGAACTTACTGATTTATACGGTGGCAGGGAAGATCTTATGGCAGGATTGATACGTGTGCTTCACAAACGCAGTTTTACCGATGACCCGACACGTATTTACCGCGCCGCGCGGTTTGCTGGGCGCTTTGGCTGGCGTCTTTCAGATGATACGGCGGAGCTTGCGGCTCAGGCCATAAAGGATGGCATTCCAGGTCTGCTTTCACGGGAGCGTCTGCGCAATGAACTTGTAAAAATACTTATGGAAAAAGATCCCGCGCCCGCGCTGGAAATAATTGTAAGCAACGGCAGCGCTGCGTTTATTCATCCCGCACTGCGTCCTTTTCCTGGTATTTCGTCATTTGACGGAACTAACGCGCGTATCGCCGTGCTCGCCGCAAATATGGGACAGGAACATGGAACTGAATTCATTTCCGGGCTGCGTCTTTCAAAAAAGCAGAGCCGCGAAATATCGGAACTTGCCGGTTTTCCTGTTAAAACGCATGGACGTGGCAGCGTTAGCCGTACGGGATATAAAGCCCCGGAACCCTCTGTTTTTTCCGCCGGAATATCTGCCGTGGATTTGCCGGGAACCGGTACATATGTATCGGATGATAAAGGTAAAAAAGATGAAAATTAAAACAGTTTTTCTTCTGCTGTCTGTTATGACTTCTGCGGTATTACCGCGCTATCTGTCAGCGGAGGAAAACAGGGAAATTGAGCCATATGCCGTTCTTGAGCATAAAGGACTACTTCCTGAAGGCAGTACGCTGCTTAAAAGCCCGCAGTATAAAAATATATTCTGGACGTTTAATGACAGCGGCAACACGCCGCATCTGTTCGCCTTCGGACAGGATGGAAGTCTTGTTCAGCCTGCTTCTGCGGAAAACTCAACAGGAACATACCATGGCATTCTTGTCAGGAATGCCGGAAACCGTGACTGGGAATCCGCTGCCGCTGATGACAGCGGTAATCTTATAATCTGCGATTCCGGCAATAATAAAAACCGGCGCAGGGATCTTGCTGTTTATATTGTCCCTGAACCAGATCCGTATTCTGCTTATGAGACGCTTCCGGCAGTAAAAATAGAATTTTCATACCGGGACCAGAAAAAATTTCCACCAGAGAAGAAGAATTTTGATTCAGAGGCCTGTTTCTGGAATAAAGGTCATCTGTATCTGCTTACGAAGCACCGTTATGACACGGATACAAAACTGTACCGTTTTGAGGATCTTGATCCATCAAGGCGGCATATTCTTAAAAAGGTGGAAAAGACAAATATAGGCGGAATGGTAACGGATGCTGCAATAAGTCCTGATGGCAGATATCTTGCCGTGCTTACATATTACGGTATAACACTGTTTGAAATTTCATATGGCAGGAATGGAAAGATAAAATATTTCAGAAAACCGGTAAAATATCCATTCAGCGCCGGACAGTGCGAGGGAGTAGAATTTGAGGACGCAGAAAATATTTCTGTTTCAAATGAAAAAGGCCAGCTGTTCCGTATTCCGCTCAGGGATATTCTGAAAATATAATTTAGTACATTTTATTTTTGTGAATTTTCTTTTATCTGTTCAGGCTGCAGGCCTGTGACTGGTTCTTCCTGTTTCTGAAACGGGAAATTGCCGGTATTATCCGTAAGTACCGGATTTCTCGCGAAATTCTGAAATCTCTCCGTTAGTCTTGTAGCACGGTCAACAGCTTTTATTATCTGTCTTAGTCCGGCTATAACACGCGTATCATCCTTTGAGGTTTCGCTTAAAAGCGTAGCGTATCCGTTTATAACCGTAAGTATATTATTGAAATCATGGCCTATAGGCCGCATTTTCATGCTTACAATTTCCTTCGCTGCATTTATGGCCTTGTCCGTGGCTTCCGTATGTGCTTTGGTAAGATCCCTGCCGGCCACAACAACACTTGTTACATTGCCGTCAGCGCTGAGTACAGGTGAACATGAGAGACTTTCATAATGTTTTATGCCACGGAACACATATTCCCTTGTAAAGAATGCCTTCTTCTTTGTTTCAAAAATCTTATGTATTACCTTGCGGGGTGTAGCCTGTTTTGTAAGTCCCAGTTCTTTCCATGTCTTATTCTTCATTTCGGCAACGGTTTTGCCATAGTATGCGGCAGCGGCCTGGTTTATCATCAGAAAACGTCCTTCAGAATCTATTACATAAATGAAATCCTGAGATGTCTCAAAAATATGTTTCAGGATAAACTCCATGGAGGTTATTTTTTCTATATCCTGTTTTTTTGATGTGTAATCGCGGGTTATGATACCGGTTCCGCTGATGTTTCCATCTGCATCGTGTATTGGAACAATTCTTCTTTCCAGATAAAGCTGTCTGCCGTCTTCACCAGTGACATCTTCCATGAATGTAACCGGGGCCCCGGTTTTTATGGCCTGTTCAAGATATTTTCCGTGCATATAGGAAATATTATGCTTGAAAATATATGATTCTTTTTCCGCAGTACCGTTATGCCTTGTTTTTCTGTTATGATTGTCATAAGTTACGATATTTTCTGCGTTCAGTATCTGTACCTGATCCGGCAGAGAGGCGAGCAGGGAGGAAAGTGTTTCATTTGTTTTGTGAAGTTCTTTTTCCAGTGCCAGTTTTTCACCTATGTCGCGGCTTGCGACAATGACCACAGGTCTGTCATTGAAACGTGTCTTTGAGGAAAAAGACTCTACCTGTATTGCAGTTCCGCCAGTTCCCATGATAGTCTGTATTGTATGGGTTTTCTGCCTGACACGCAGCTCCTCAAGCCTGCGCCGCGCAGCCTGTTTTGAACTGTAGAGTTTTTCAAAAGGAGCTCCTGCTGATATGTCTTTTTCGCTTATGCCTGTAAGCGCACACATGGCTTTATTTGCAAATACAATGCTGGCAGAATCCAGGTCAACCGCAAACAGAAAATCAGGACTGTTATTAAGCAGTGCAATGCGGAAGGCGGTATCTTCAAGATACTTCTTCTCTGCGGAAAGGTTTTCTATTATAACAAGCAGAACCATATCCCCATGCTGGATATTCAGGTATGTCAGGGTCAGGTTTACATCTGTTATTATTCCCCCGGCGCCAAGCAGTCTTGTTCTTTTTTTCAGACTTAGTTCTGTCCTGCTTCCTGTCCTGGCCTTGTCCCTGTTTTTTTCAAGCAGTTCCGATATTCCCTGTCTGTCTTCTTCAGGGAAAAGCGGAATGATATCATGGCCTGCAAGTTCTGAAAGCGGGATACCGAAAAATTTCGCGGCATTATTGTTGGCACGCAGAATCGTTAATGTTTCAGGATTTGCTATGAAAATAGACTGCGGGCTTTTTGAGAATATGGTCTTGTAGAAAAGATTTTTCTCATGAAGCTGTTTCTGCTTCTCGATGTCGCTGGTAATATCACGTATAATGGCGGAAATGGACAAGGGCATCCCTTCCACCTTGTTTACTGACATTCTGAGTTGTGTCAGAAGTTCACGCCCATCCTTGCTTATAATGCGGCATATATTTGTCGGGCTTAATCTGCCTGTTTTGAATGTAATGTTAAGTTTTGATGTAAGCTGCTCAAGATCCTCTTCCGGAACAAATTCCCTGAAATTGTGCCCTTCCACCTCTGATACTTTATATCCTAATTTCTGTACGGAGGGACTTATATAGGTTATGTCACCTTTTTCATTAAGCACGAAAATCATGTCCCATGAGCCTTCAAGAATTGATGAATGCTCTGCCTGCTTCATGGCCATTCTGCTGGAATCTTTTTTTATTGCCGTAAGTGTTGAGTAAAGACGGGCCATGCGTGACAGTATATTGGGCAGTTCAAGAGAGTAGGAAAGGTCTGAATTTGTAGCTATGAGAAGTCCGTTCACATGACCTGCATAAATTACAGGAACCGCCGTGTAGCGGTTTGTTTTGTCTGCTGAATGTTCAGGTCTGTCAGAAAGACTACAGGAGAGTTCTCCGGTATAAGGCCCTGCGCTGCTTTTTATCAGTGGCAGTATTCTCCTGGCCTCCTCTCTTAACTGTTCACCTGTCTGTTTGTCAGAGGCGGACATTGACTCGCTGATTATTCTGCCTTCATTGTCTGCTGTACATGCATATGCGGCATCGCATTTTGCCACTTTGACTGTTTCATCAAGCAGCGTTCTGGAACATAGTTCAAAAGGCAGGTCCTTGAAAGAGGCGAAAAATGTTTCAAGCTGTGCAACCGAGGCTGTGGATTCGTGAGCGGCTGCTATGCTTATGTCCTTGCGGCATCTGTCTATCCTGCCGGCTGTTATTTCAGCAGCTGAACGTAGTACAAGCTCTTCATCCTTTGTGAATTTTCTGTCTTTGTCTGCCGGAAGTATGGCAATAAAGGCAGAATCATTGTTTATGTTAAGCGGAATTAAAAGTGCATTTTCATAAGAAACGCCATCACGGAATGCTGCTACAAGTTCCGCTCTTGTTTTATCGGAAATATTTTTATGAACATGTCTGTTTCCGGCGATTGTTTCTATATTGATAAGTATGCCTGTTCCTTCGCCCAGTACATCGTTTCTGCTTAGCAGCGCGGCCATTTCGTCAAAATATTCATAAAATCCGGTACTGGTGTTCAGTAGTGATAAAAGTTCAAAGATTGTTTTCTGGCAGGGCTGTTTTTTCAGAATGTTTTTATTTCCGGCGGAAGCAGATTTTTTTCTGGTTGTTTCGTTCATATCCTTCATACTTCTCTGCATTGATGTCGTCAGGCTTTATTTGATATACGGAATGTCATTAGTCTATTTTATATCCGTGCCCTGGCACTGCGATAATATTTTTGGAGTAGCTGCCTAATTTCTTGCGCAGGTTGGACATATGAACCTCAACCGTATGAAAATTGTTGTAGTCATCTGTATTGTATCCCCATACGCTTTCAAGAAGATCCTGCGCACTGAGAATTGCACCTCTGTTTTCCACAAGGGCGCTAAGCAGATCAAATTCCTTTGTTGTAAGTTTTACCGCATTTCCGGATATGGTAACTGTCCTGCTTTTTGTGTTTATCTCAAGATCAAGATGTGTAAGAATACTGCTTTTTTCGGAATAGGCACCGGTTATTTTTAATATAGCTTTTATTTTTGCTATCAGTACCTGATATGAGAAAGGCTTTGAAATATAGTCGTCTGCACCGAAATTATATCCCGAAACCATATCCATTTCGGAAATTTTCTTGCCGGACATTATTATGAGCGGTATTGAGGAAAGAACTTCCGATTCTTTTATTTTACGACAGAATGTAAGACCGTCCATTCTTGGCATATCCACGTCAGCGAGAATCAGATCCGGCCTTTTCTTTGCCGTGACACTTATGGCTGTGGCGCCGTTTGAGGCAGTAGATACTTCAAATCCGTGGCTTTCAAGATATTTTCTTAAAACAAGCACAAGGTCTTTGTCATCGTCTACTATTAATATTTTCACTGCCATAATAAGCTCCTGTGGAGACTATATATTTTTCTATAGTTATAATATAAAAAATATAGCACTAAATCAAAAACGGACCTGAATTCTGTAATTTTACAGTGCATAAAGCCTGATATTTGCTATAAAATTACTATGACATCGCTCCGTTTTATAAAAGGCATTGGCCCTAAAAAAGCCGGACTGTTTGGCAAATTAGGCATAAACAGCATTGAGGACCTTGCTTTTTATTATCCGCGCAAATGGATTGACAGAAGGCCTGATAAGGAAAGTAACACGCCACCATATGTTGTCAGGCAGGATGTTGTATGCGGGGAAGTAGTGGCAGCGAGGGAAACATATACAGCCGGTGGCCTTGTCCTGTTTAAAGTTGTGATAAAAAATGATCGTGGCGGTGAAGCGGAGGCTGTTTTCTTCAAGCGGCGTGCGCGTGGTTTTGACGTATTTGGTTCCATGCGGAAGGATTTCAGGCGTGGAAGCCGTGTGTGGATTGTGGGTGAAAGCGAAGAAAATATGTTCCTTACGAAAATACGCGCACAGGAATATTATCGTGATGATGATCCCACAGCAAAAAAATATCACACAGGCCGTATTGTTCCTGTTTATCCGCTTACCGGAGGTATTACAGCGAAGCTCATGCGTGAGACAGTAGCTGCAGGACTTCCGTTTTCCATTGAAGGTGCTGGTGACTTTCTCCCGGCACGTATACGTGAAAAGCGTGCGTTGTTCGATCGTGCAGAGGCTCTGCGCTGCATACATTTTCCTGAAAATTATTTTCAGCTGGCATCTGCCCGCAGGAGGCTTATTTACGAGGAACTGCTGCTTTTTGCTCTGGCATGCGCCATACGCCGTCGCCAGATAAGGGAAATACCTAAACATTTCAGCTATGAGATAAAAAGGCATCTGCTTACGCCTTTCCGGAGGAATCTCGGTTTTGAACTTACAGGCGGCCAGAAAAAAGCCATAAATGAGATTTTCGGAGATATGCGGTCCCCGGTGCCAATGGCCAGACTGCTTGAAGGCGACGTCGGTTCCGGAAAAACCGTTGTTGCGCTTTCTGCCATGCTGCTGGCGGCAGAGAATGGCGCACAGAGCGCATTCATAACACCCACGGAAATACTCGCTTCCCAGCATTATTTTACTTTTGAAAAATTCCTCAAAGGGCTTGAAGTACGTTTTGAGCTTCTTACAGGCAGCACGCCTGCGGCCAGAAGAAAAAAGATACTTGAGGGACTTGCCTGTGGTGAAATAGATATAGTGATAGGTACTCACGCCATTCTAAGTGACGGTGTTAAATTCAGAAATCTCAGGCTGGCCGTGGTGGATGAACAGCACCGTTTTGGCGTAAGGCAGCGCGCCGCCATGCGCGACAAGGGAGAACTTGCCGATGTGCTTGTAATGACCGCAACACCTATACCGCGCAGCCTTTTCCTTGCCATGTATGGTGATCTGGATCTTTCCACCATAAAAGAGATGCCTGCTGGAAGAAAGCCTGTCAGTACGCTTGAAACAGACGAGGAAACAGCTTTTGAGGCAGTGAATGAGGAAATATCTGCCGGAAACCGTGTTTACATAGTCTACCCTGCCATAGAGGAAAGTGGAAACGCAGAGTTAAAGGCTGTTAAGACTGAATATGAAAAAATATGCCACCGTTTTCCTGGTTTTAAGGCGGAGCTGCTGCATGGCCGAATGAAAAGCGCCGACAAAAAAAGAACCATGGATAATTTTGCCACGGGCCGTACACAGATACTTGTGGCCACGCAGGTGGTTGAGGTTGGTCTTGACGTGCCGGAAGCAACACTGATGGTTATAAACAATGCTGAGCGCTTCGGTCTCGCAGCGCTTCATCAGCTCCGAGGCCGGGTTGGTCGGGGAAACAGACCTTCACGCTGCCTGCTTGTCTGCGGCAGCCGTACTCCGGAAGCTGCTGAGAGACTTGATGCGCTTGTGAACTGTTCCGGCGGTTTTGAACTGAGTGAGAAAGATATTTATCTGCGCGGAGCCGGGGATATTTTCACTGAAGAGCAGCACGGTGATATGGGATTCAGGCTTGCAGATCTTTCCCGTGACGGAAACATATTGCGGCAGGCAATAGATGACAAGGATGGGATTCTGTCCATAGATCCGGACCTTTCTGCGCCGGAAAATGCCGGGGTGCGTAAAAAACTTATAGAGCAGTATGCCGGAAAATGGAATCTTATAGATCTGTCATGATTGTTCTTTATTTGCAAACACTCATTTAAAACAGTTATAATGTTATATACGCTGTGATGGTAGGTGTAGCTCAGCGGTTAGAGCGTCCGGCTGTGACCCGGAAGGTCGAGGGTTCGAACCCCTTCACCTACCCCAGCAGTAAACATGGCAGATTTATAATCAGCTGGTTGTAAATATTCCCACTGAAATCCTATATTAAAATTAAACCTGATTTACCTGTAACATCGGCAGAACAGTATTATCAGTGTACTGCTGAAGTTAATAATCAACGATGTGGCGCTTTAAATGATTAAGCGAAGAGTTTCATAAAAACATTGATTGTTTTTATACGGAAAACTTTTCGTTCTATCTGTTACGTAGACAATGCTGCTTTAAATTGTTCTTTAACATAACCATTCTAAATCTTGGCTTAATAGGCAAAATAGTTGGTGACATTAGATTTTTATCTGCCCAAAAATAAACGCTCAATCACTTTTTTCAGTCTTTCTTTTTTCAATCCTATGTGAACTCTTATTTTACTCTTTATCTGCCTGAAATATCCCACACAGCTGTTTGTCGTGCTTTCTATTTCCAGTTCCGGATGCTCACGCCATGTGAACAGAACAGGCATATTCCTGTCTATGCTCCTGAATGCCCTGCGCAGCCTTCTGTGTTTGAATTGCCCATTCTCATTTCTTTCTTTCAGAAAATCTTCATAACGCTGTTTTAGTGCCTTAAATTCTGATTCAAAACACGTTCTGTTTGTTATTCCCAAAAGTGCTGGCCAGAACCTTTAATTCCCTGCCGCATTCTGTCTTTGGACTGCCTGTCAGATACCGTGTTATTGTTGCTTTCTGGTGAAATATGCAGTGCTGCAATGGAACATTTGGATAACGCCATTTAGGATACTCCTTAACGCCTTTCCTGCTGTCTACGGTAAAACTCCTGAACACATATCCCATGCGTTCAAGTTCGTCAAGAACAATCCCTATATTCTCTATCGTTTCAGGACATTCCCTGTAATATATTGTTTTGCTTTCTGCCCTGAATACGATATAGCACAGCGAACGCCCGAAATAAACTCCGTCAAACACTAAATTTATATGATCGTCTGAGATTTTTGGGAAAACTTTTTGTACAGTCAGTTTGTCAAATTGTCTGCGTATGGTAGAGATGTCCTTGCCAGACATTTGGGACAAAACATGCAGTTTTAATTCATCAAAACAATATGCTGTGAAAGCATCCTCCGCCCAAAATACGCTTAAGTGAAAAACCTTTCCGCAGGCTTTGCATCTGTATCGTTTTTTACCACTTTGTCTGCCCCATTTTATAAGGTCAGTGCAGCCACAATTTCTGCAATATTTTTAATCATTTTTACTCCAAAAATAATATTAAATCATTTTCTCGTCGTCTATACCAACTATTTTGCACATTAAGCCTGTTTTTATCATTTGAATCCTATTTAGCAAAAATGAAAATATTGCAAAATTGCTAAACAGAAGTTATAATTTAAATATGAGGCTTATAGAAAGAACGCATTATCTGTCAAAACTTATGCGCGCGAAAGGCACTCCGGATATAAAGATAATAACCGGAATACGCCGTTGCGGAAAATCCAAACTTATGGAGGCATTTATTTCCCTGCTTAAAAAACAGGACAGCAAAGCCAACATAATTCACATAAATTTTAATCTTCTTGAATACGAGAAAATTGCGGAATATCATGCCCTTCATGAGTATGCTGAATCACATCACAGGCCTGATAATAACAACTATCTGCTTATTGACGAAGTGCAGATGTGTCCTTTTTTTGAAAAAGCCATAAACAGCCTTCATGCCAGCGGAAAATATGATATTTATCTCACCGGTTCAAATGCCTTTCTTATGGGCAGCGACCTTGCTACGCTGTTCACCGGACGCACTTTTTCCATAGAGGTCTTTCCTTTTTCTTTTGCTGAATATTTGCAGTATTTTCAGCGGAATGATATATATGATGCTTTTTCCTCCTATATGAAAGAGGGAGGAATGCCAGGTTCTTATCTTTATTCTACGCCGGAGGAAAAATATGGGTATATAAGCGGCGAGGTTTTTGATTCCCTTATAGTCAGGGATATTCTACATAAGCATAAGATAAGAAAGCAGGATATTCTTTACAGGCTGACTGATTATCTTATGGATAACGCAGGATCTCTTGTTTCGTCAAGAAAAATAGCAGATACGCTTGTTTCGCAAAAATCAAAGACAAACGGAAACACCATAGGGGCATATATAGATTATCTTTGTAGGGCATACGCTTTTTACAAAGTCCGTCGTTATGACATAAAAGGAAAGAAATATTTAAGCTCGGAAGACAAATATTATCTTGCTGACCATTCATTTAAATATGCCAGACTTGGCACAAGAAATATGGATTATGGGCATATAATTGAGAATATCGCTGCTATGGAGCTTTTAAGACGGGGATATGAAATATATGCCGGCATTCTTTACAAAAAAGAAATAGATTTTGTAGCAATCAAAAGGGACGAGAAAATATATGTTCAGGTTTCCGATGACATTTCCCGCCCGGAAACTTTTGCTAGGGAAACAGCTCCGCTGCTTGCAGTGCGTGATGCCTACCCCAAAATAATACTCGCCCGCACAAGAAACGAGGCATATCAATACGAGGGAATCAAAATATACGACATATCCGCCTGGGCAGGAAATAGAATTAGTGAAACGCAGATAAAGTAGACTTTATCAGCGTTTCACTAGTAAATACGGCCTCAAACTGCTGTCCCATTCGTTTATCAGCATATCTAATGTGTAAGACGCATTCGCCGGACTTGTTGATGGCAGTCTTACAGCGGGAATTTTTACGGAACTGGCAATATATCTGTTATAGAAACGCCATGCGGTAGTTCCTGTTTATTGTCAGTTGCTGCCGTCTTTTCCACCGTATATTTCAAGCAGTTTTCTGCAGCCTTCCAGAAGGTCGCACCATGTGGCCTCGAAATCACCGGTATACCATGGGTCCGCCACCTCACGCCTGGAACCGGTATATTCCATAAGCATATGGATTTTTCCTTCCGGGTCGCCACCGCATATGCGCCGCATATCGTAAATATTTTCGTTATCCATGCCAATAAGCAGGTCAAAACGGCTGTAATCTGCGCGGGTCATAAGCCGCGCCGAGTGTCCTTCGGCATTTATTCCATGTTCATTAAGTTTGCGGCGCGCCGGGGGATAAATGCCGTTTCCTGTTTCCTCGGAAGTAGCGGCAGCGGATTCAATATAAAAACTTTCCTCAATCCTGGCTTCCCGCACCATATGTTTCATAATCCTTTCAGCCATTGGGCTTCTGCATATGTTTCCATGGCATACAAACAGAATTCCGGTCTTTTTCATAAAAATATTATAATAAAATATTGGAGAATGCCTGGGAAATACCCGTGGCATATCGCAATATTTATGTTAAAGAGACTTTGTTTTTTTCTGATAGCAGCCCTGCTGTTATTTATGGCTGTTAACAGTTTTATGACCAGAGGGGAATTATACTGTACTTATCAGCCTCTGGCTGATTCATATTACTGTGGGCTTAAGGAAAAAGGTCTTATTGGCGGAAGGTCAAAATCCTACTCAGGACATCACGCTGCCATTGTCAGGGAGACATACCGTGCCAATGGCAGGTACAGAACCAGGGATGTGCTTGCGCTTGTTGATGAAGAAAACAATATAACCAGTAAATTTCCGGATAATTATATCGCACTTAACAATAATGCTACGGTTAATGACATTCTGCTTAACCGGTATTTTTACAATAAGCATGATTTTCTGTTGCGCGTTAAAAAGTCCTTGAAAACAGCGATGATTTTTGCAGTGTTTGCTTTCTGGTTTCTGCTGGCAATGCTGGAGGATATGGGAGTGTGGGGGAAAAAGCCTGCTGCCATTACTCCGCAAAATCTGAACAAACCACGGTTCTGATTGATTACCAGATACTGAAATGAGTATGAATAAAAGAAAAAAAGAACCCCGGCAGATTGCGGAAGGTAAGAAAATCAAAGAAAAAAACGTGTTTGAGCAGGCGGTGCTTCTGCTGGACAGCGGAAAGGAACAGGAAGCAGCAGAAATGCTTAAAAAAGCGGCAGCTGCCGGGGATTCCAATGCCTGTTCTGCTCTTGGCTGTATGTATCTTTTCGGTCATGGAATGACGGCTGATCCCAAAAAGGCCGCTGTTTATTTCCGCCGTGGCGAAAAACTCCTTGACCCTGTCTGCGCATACTGGCTTGGTACTATGCACCTGCTTGGGCGTGGTGTGGCAAAGAACGATTTAAAGGCCATGGATTATCTGAAAGGTGCAGCTGAAGCCGGATATCCGCCTGCCATTGGTCTTCTTTCGGAACTATATTATTACGGCGAACATGTAAAGCGTGATTATAAACAGGCCTGCAGGTGGGCCATGCGCGGAGCTGCTGAGAAACAGGTTCAGGCACTTAATATTCTCGGGCATCTGAATCTTGAGGGAAAAGCATGTGCAAAGAATGAAAAAGAGGCTTTTTCCTTTTTTGCCATGGCTGCAGAGGAAGGCGATATTGATTCCATAGTAAACCTCGCAAGAATGTGCCGCGAGGGCAAAGGCTGTGAAAAAAATGCGCTAAGCGCTATGGATTTTTATAAAAAGGCCGGAGATCTTGGCGAGTATGGGTCATATAACCAGATAGGGCTTATGTACTGTGATGGGGAAGGGGTTGAGGCGGACAATAAGGAAGCCGCGGTATGGTTTAAAAAAGCGGCAGATCATGGATATGCTGCTGCGCAGTGCAATCTCGCGGATCTGTATTATGAGGGGCGCGGAGTGTGGTTCAATGATGGTAAGGCCCGGGAACTTTATACGCTTGCCGCACAGCAGGGATATGTTCCCGCCATGACAAGTCTGGCCCATATGCTGTATGAAGGCGAAGGCGGGGAAAAAGATCTTAAAAACAGCTTTATGTGGAATGAAAGAGCAGCGGAGCTGGGAGAGACCCAGGCCATGAATGCGCTTGCAGGAATGTATCTTGCTGGAGAAGGCACGGAGAAAAATCCTGAAAAGGCAGTGGAATATTACCGGCGTGCGGCGGAACTTGGCGATGTGTATGCACAGAACGCTCTTGGGGTGCGGTATTCAGAGGGAGAGGGAGTTGAAAAAGACGATAAGACGGCTCTGAAATGGTTCCGTATGGCGGCAGACAGGGATTATCCTCCCGCACTGTATTCACTGGCCGTCATGTATTATGATGGCTGTGTTGTGCATAAGGATATGAATAAGGCGCTTGAGCTGCTTCGCAGGGCTGTCGCCCTGGGAGATCCTGAGGCTGAAAAATTTCTTAAGGAAATATACGATGAGGAAGGCATTGACGGAAAGGATTTTCCCGGCGGAGGCAGGCTGTAGATTCTGTCCCACATGTCCGGATAAGGGTTCTGTTATGCTTTCTCAGAGGTGTCTATGAAAAAAACAGGTTGTAAGGTTACTAATTATATTATGATTGCATCGGCTGTCATGTGTTCATTGTTTTCCGCCGCCTGTGGCGGAAATGAACAAAAGACGGCTGGAAAGATATTTGACGATGAAAAGGTTATAAGCATTCTTAAGGGAACAGCGAAACTTCCTGAAGAGAAAAAATGCGGGGATTGTGAGAAGGAATACAAAACTGTGGGGCCGCTTATCTACTCTGGAAAATGTGACGAGGCCATGGATCTGCTGAAGAAGCTGGACAGAAAAGAATATTTTATTGCCTCTGAGACTATCGCCAGAATGTACGAAGTTGGAACCTGTGCGCCGAGGAATATGAACAAGGCCTTTGAATGGTATATGAAATCTGCGGAGCAGGGCAGCCTTGCAGCGCGGTATAATGTGGCGCTTATGTATATGAACGGGGATGGCGTAGAGCAGAACCCTACACTGGCTGCAGAACATTTCGCTTATGCCACGAGAGGCGGAATTATCCAGGCCAAGAGAATACTGGGTATTATGTTTCTTGAAGGCCGTGGCGTAAATGCAAATCCTGAAATTTCCTTTGAGCTTTTTGAGAGCGCATACAAAGACGGCGACACCGAGGCGGCTGTACTTCTTGTCAGTCTTTATTCATCCGGCAGAGGAGTGGAGCAGGACAAGAATAAAGCGTTCGGGATTCTCTCAAAGGCAGCGGCTAAAGGCAACACCACTGCAAGGAGCAGTCTGGCAATAGCGTATTATACCGGTGATGGTGTGAAACAGGATTATAAACGTGCTTTTGAATGGGCTGTTCAGGCTGCCGCCAAAGGCGATATTGCAGCGCAGAATCTTATGGCCGGGATGTATCTGCGTGGCGAGGGAACAAAGAAAAATACAGCTAAGGCGGAAGAATGGAAGAAACGCGCTGCAGCATCCGGTAATCCGCAGATTCAGTTTGAATTAGGCGAATGGTATTATTCCGGAAAGGAACTTAAACAGGATTACAGAAAATCACTTGAACTGTTTGAAAAAGCCGGGAAAGCCGGATACGCTCCGGCCCTGTACAATGCCGGTGTGCAGTATGAACGTGGCGACGGGGTAAAGGCAGATAAGAACATGGCTGTGTTATATTACCAGCGTGCTGCAGCCAATGGACTGAAGGCTGCTGAAGAGGCACTTAAGCGTATGGGCGCTACAGCACCTGAAACCGGAGATAAAACGGAGAAAAAGACAAAATAAGGGGGCGACTGATTTCAGCTGGGAGTTCCCAATGGAACTGATAAAAAGAGGCGGTTTTTAAACCGCCTCTTTTTTGTGTGTCAGTATTCTGCCAGGATTTCTGTTTACAGATTGCCGTATTCGCGGCTATAGCGTAGCATCTGCTCCGCATAGCCTTCTGTATAATTAACGGTTACATCTGTTATTTTTCCATTTTCGTCCTTGACCAGCCTGTAAACCGGGTTCACGAATCCTTTATAAGGTGCTAAATTGAGTTTTGCATTTCTCGCGAGTATTTCCTTGTGTATTTCCGGATCTACCTTTACAGCATATTTCTCAATAAGGTTTCTGGCTGTTTCAAAATCTCCTGTGGATTTTATACGCTGTATTTCCCTTAGCAGTTCTCCGAACAGACGGCGCAGTTCCACATAGTCATTTATTTTTACGAAAGTCTTTCCGCTCTTCTTTACTAATTCCACGGCTTTTGTGTCTTTTGCCTTTTCAAGCACCCACCTGGCTATAAGCTGCCTGTTGAGCATGTGTGCTTCTTCTATATTATTGCCCGGCTCTATTCTTACAAGCTGCGTAAGCAGGCCATTCATCATATAGGAATAATATTCGGCTTTGTAGGCTTCTGGAGAAGGCAGCAGACCGAGTTCCGTCATTTTTTTGTCTGCTATGAAATACAGACCGAACAGGTCTGCCCTGGCTTCTTCTATTGAAGAGCTGTATGCTTTAAGTGCTTTTTCATGCACCCCGGGCATAAGCTTGCCGGAGCCGTGGCCCAGGCATTCATGCAGGTCGGTGTGTATGTCACCGGTGAGGTCGCCATATTTGTTTATAAGCTTAAGTTCTGTGCTGCCTATGACAAATTCTTCATTGAAACCATTGCCACGCGCTGCCTTATTGTAGGCGTCTGTAATATTGCCGAGGGTTACGGATTTTGAACCATATTCCTTGCGTATCCAGTTGGCATTCGGCAGGTTTATGCCTATGGCTGTGGACGGATAAAGGTCTCCGGCAAGAATGGCGGCTGTTATGACTTTGGCGGAAACTCCCTGTACTTTTTCCTTTTTGAATATTTTGTCTGTAGGGGAATTTTCTTCAAACCACTGTGCGTTTTCACTTATAAGCTGTGTTCTGCGGGTGGCTTCGAGGTCTTTGAAATTGACAAGGCTTTCCCAGCTTGCCTTAATGCCTAAAGGGTCCCCGTATGTCTCCGTGAACCCGTTTACAAAATCCACACGGGAATCAAGGTCTTTTACCCAGAGTATGGCATACTCGTCGAAAGCCTTCAGATCTCCTGTTTTGTAATATTCTATAAGTTTTTTTATAACTGCTTTCTGTGCGTCGTTTTCCGCGACTTCAAGTGCTTTTTCAAGCCAGCTGTTTATTTTTTCTATTGCGGCAGAGTATTTTCCACCTTCACGGTACACTTCCTCGATAATTTTTCCGTCTTTTTTTACCAGCCGGCTGTTTAAACCGTATGAAAGAGGCCTTGTATCTCCGGCCTTGTGCATTCTGTTATAAAATGTCTCTGCCTCCTTCTGTGTTACGCCGTCATAATAGTTTCCGGCTGAAGTAAGTACCAGATCATCTCCATCTTTTTTGTTTACCTTTTTGGGCATTATTGCGGGATTGAACATTACTGGAATTATTTCATCTGTAAGCTGTTCTGTTGTCTGGCCTTTCCTGAGCGGAAGCTTTTCTGCAGGTACGGCATTTGCCGCCTCCCTGAAGAATTTTTCACTAAATTCCGGAAGAAATTTATCTTCGGCGTAATGACGATGTATTCCGCTTGAGAACCAGACACGTTTAAGATAGGTTTCAAGTGCCTTGAAATCCTTTGAACTTCGGTCTCCTTTATATTCAGTATAAATGGCTTCAAGTGTTTTGCGTATTGTCAGATTGTGTTTCCCGTTCTGATCGAAGAGAATATCACGGCCTTCAAGTGCGGCTTCAGCAAGGTAATAAACCAGCATTTTCTGCTGAAGGCTTAATTCCTCAAATTCTGGTACTTTGTAGCGCAGAATCTGAAGATCGGCGAATCTTTCCACATTATAGAATTCAGACTGGCTGTTTTTTGCGCAGCCACAGGCAAGACAGAAAGACAGCGCAGTGATGAATATTTTTTTTACCATCATATGTTCCTTAAAGTATGTCGTTGTTTTTATATTCTACAGTCCGGGCGGAACTGTATTATATGATTATATCTTTTCTTGACAATCTGATTAAATATGGTATGATATGTATGTATATCGGCAGAAAAATTCTGTTTTAAAGGAGACTTTGATGAAAAAGATTTTTTCAATACTCGCACTTATGGCGTTTGTTTCACCCTCTTTCGCCGAAGAATATATGGATTTTGACAGAGGAGTCAATCTGGAACTTTACAAGGAGAGCATGGAGTCCCGGCCTCTTCCGCCACCTCCGCCGACAGGATTTGTGACAGCCCGTTTTACAACTGACTGCCACACTTTCAGGCTGTCGCCTTCCAATTCTTCCATAACTACAAATGTATACCGCCTTACCAGCCATGAATTTCTGAATGAGTGTCATTATGTTTATGTGCCGGATCCGCAGCCGTCACATCCGGGTCACGGACCACATCCGGGTCATGGCAATCAGCCAGGACATGGTCCCCAGCCTGGTCATGGTCCCAAACCAGGACACCACAAATCTGCCGCTGTGGAAATGCAGGACACAAAAGGCCAGCAGCTTGTATGCCGCGAGAGACCTGGCAGAACTTTTTATCACAATGTAAGACTTAATGTGAACCGCCGTGATCTGTATCCATGGGAGAGTGAGGAGTTTACTGTATGCGCAGAGCAGGACAGGGTATGGATGTCACGCCAGGATTCCCCTTACCGCTATAATGTGTATACACCTAATGCTTCATATGGTACTGAAACTTTTGAATTGAGACCTCAGTACAGAAATCCCACTGATCCTGATGCTGATGGTGTCAATGTAACGGAATTCCGTTATGATGCTCCTTATTTCACTATGCGTCTTAGTGACCGCTGGTCTTATGAGTACAACGGTGAAAGACTGCGTGTAAGAGTGGAGCTTTTCAAGGATAAATTCCTGTCTGACAAGAGTCTCGGTGTTAAATATTATGAGTTTGATACCGCTTCCGATTATGAGATACGCTTTACCCGTGATGAATTCAACGGGAACGACAAGAGCGTGAGCGCAGAAGAAGCGAATGAGCCGGAAACCCGCGCAAATAAAAAGTACTATGTAAAATGGGCTTTCCAGCGCCTTGGCAGAGTATCAACAGACAGATTCGTGAAAAAAGACCGCACGGACAAGATAGAAGCGGAATAACATAAATCCGCCGACAGTAAAAAAGGGACGCTTTCCATATGGGGCGTCCCTTTTTTTGCGTGTGCAATAAAAGTATAATTTATATACAGGAGTTATTATGTTTCCTAAACTTGCTTCGGTTCTATTTTCCGGCTTTATAATGTTTTTCTTTGCTTCGGGAGTTTTTGCCCAGGCGCGTCCAGACTCTACGGCTGTAAAAAAAGTTGATGTGCTTTTTTTTACATCGCCTTACTGTGGCCACTGCCAGAAAATGAAAAGGGAGTTTCTGCAGCGTTTCATCAGGCGTCATAAAGATGAAATAACTGTACATGATTTTGATACAACAACTGCTGATGGCAGTATAGCGTATGCCGAAACTGCAAAACTTTACGGACAGAAGGATGATGGTGTCCCGGCTGTATTTATAGGAGACTCTTTCCTTATCGGCTATCCCGATGATATAGGAAGCAAGGCTGATGAGGCCGTTAAGAAAGCACTTGAGAATGGTGAAGTTACCAGAATGGGGGCGGTAAGGAAAATTTCCTCTTATAAGAATCTGCCTGATTTTATGAAATTCGTTCCGCAGAACAATGCGCCACAGATAGCGGAAGGTGCCGTTGTTCCGGCTTCCATACAGGCCCCACAGGAAAACACTGTAAAAGATGATAACGGTTCTGTTGAAAAAAATGAGTCTGAACAGAAACCTTCGGATGACGGGGTGCACGGAGCCTCATTCACACTTTCGGGAAATGCCGGTGATTCCGGTACGGACGGGGCTTCACAGAGCAGGGATTATTACCGCTCTAAATTCAGTGAGATAACATTATGGGCAATAATAAGCGCAGGACTTGCGGATGGCATAAACCCTTGCGCCTTTGCCGTAATAATTTTCTTTGTGTCATTCCTCGCTGTTTATAAATATAACCGCCGGGAGATAATAGCCGTAGGCGGTGCTTACTGCTTTGCAGTTTTTCTTACTTATCTGCTTTTAGGTCTTGGTCTGTTCCGTTTTCTTTACGCCTTTCAGGGTTTTCAGGCCGTAATGCTGGCTTTCAAGTATCTTACTATTGCCCTTTGTGCTGTTTTCTTCCTTCTTACGTTGTATGATTTCATAATATATCAGAAGACTAAGAATGCTGACAGGGTTCTTCTGCAGCTTTCCAGAAAAAACAAGGAAAGAATACACAAGGTAACGCGTTTTTTCATGCGGGACAAGGAAAAGAGCCTCTTCAGGCTTACCTGCGCGGCATTTGTTTCCGGCATAATAATTTCTCTTGTGGAAGCAGTGTGCACCGGGCAGGTATATCTTCCCACAATAGCCCTTATACTTAAAGATACCGGCAGCGGTTATTTCTGGCGCGCAGCTGAATATCTGCTTATTTACAATCTGATGTTCATAGTTCCGCTTGTTGCGGTACTGGCTCTGACTATTGCGGGATATGAAGCCAAAGGCTTCAATGCCTTCCTTAAGAAATACCTGGGGCTTACAAAGGCTGCCCTTTGCCTTGTTTTTTTGGCATTGCTCATTCTGCTGATAATGGAAATGTGATTTCAACTTGGATGTTAGGAGTTAGTTAGTTTAGTAGTTTGGAAATTCTTTATATCGTCATTACGAGAAGAATTAACTACGAAGCAATCTTTTGTGCTATCGCTCGCAATAACGTGTTTTTTGCTTTAAATTCTTATGTATAAGACAGATGGAATAAACTTGCCGGAGAGGATTGTGTATTTGTTGCTTGCGGCTTTCTGTTTTTTGCTTTACGGCAAAACGCTGTCCTATGATTTGAGCTGGCTTGATGACTATTATCTGCTTATTGAGGCAGCTCCTTTTTTGTCTGAATTAAAGAACCTTCCGGCACTTTTTTTTACGGATGTCTTCATAACAAATCCCCAGGGGTTTTACAGGCCGCTCCTTAATGTGTCATTTATGGCAGACATAGCTCTGAAAAATCTGTCAGGGGTATGGTTCTTTTCTCATTTGTTTAATATTCTGTTTCATACGGCGGCTGTATGCCTGTTTTATAAATTTCTTAAAAATTTCAGAATCAAAAAAGGAATTGCTTCCGCTCTGTCTTTGCTTTTTGCCGCTCACCCGTCAGCTTCAGTCGCAGTCGGTTGGATTCCTGGCAGAAATGACCTTCTGCTTGCAATCTTTGCGTTCTCGTCATTCATAATGCTTGACAGATACCGCAGGGACGGAGAGATTCAGAGCGTTTTGCGTTATTCTCTGCTTATGTCCTGTGCGTTGTTTACGAAAGAATCCGCAGTAATGCTTCCTTTTTTATGTTTTTTATGGCTTTTTATATGCAAAAACACGTTAAATTCTTCAAACAATGAGATAAATGCCAAAGAACAGTCTAATTTTGAGTTATTTAGGGCAGATTTTAATGTTTTTGCTCTTTTTTCATTAGTTCCTTTGATTGCCTGGGCATTTATGCGGCATCTGTCCTCTGTAGGGAATACGAAAATAGACATTGCTGGTACTCTGCAAAATTTTTTATATTTGCCGGAAATAATAGGACGTGCTGTGTTCCCTGCTTGGCCTGTGATAGTTTCTCCATATTCAGTTTTGCCTCATTTTGCTATTATGATTGCTGTTTTTGCTGCGTTTTCGGCTTTTTTCGCTTTTTTCGCTGCAAAAAAACTTAAAAAAAGCTGTAAAAGAGGAAAATTTGCGGCATTTCTTGTGTTATTCGGATTTGCGTGGTTCATAGTGTTTTTTATGCCCACTTTTGCCGCAGGAGAAGGCATAGGATCAGGAAGTAGCTTCTTTGAACACCGTCTTTATCTGCCGCTGGCAGGTTTTCTGTTTGCCATAGGCGTTGCGGCCGGAGAAATACCAGAAAACAGAAAGAATTTTTCATTTGCTCTTACGGCTGTTTTTACCCTGTTCTTTTCAGCTGTGTCTTTATGCCATCTGTCGTATTATTCCGACAGATATTCATTCTGGCGGCAGGCCACGCTGAATATGCCGGATGATTACCCTACATTCGTAAGGGCTGGGCAATTTGAGGAGCAACGCGGCCTTGACGGTATTGCTGCGTATTATTATCGCCATGCGCTTGTTCTAAATCCAAGGCAGGAACTGCTTCATGCCAGTCTTGCCGGGATTTATTACCGTTCAGGAGATTATGAGAATGCGGAAAAGGAAATGCTGGAGGAGCTGGCCATAAATCCGGATTATGAGAAAGGCAGGAAATGGCTGGAAATGCTGAGGAAACGGTGAAAAAGGAACTGTTTCACCGTTTCCAATTAGCAGTTAGCAATGAGAAATGAGCAATTTAGGAGATTCCTTATAAGAAAAGTTAAAATTATCGTAGTAAATAATTTTGATTAAAATTAGGATTTTTGAAAACAATTCAAAAGGTTTTGATGAGAAGATGTTTTTTGACTTTATTAGTGTTTCCCTGGTAATTTTGGAAAGCTTGAGTGAAATTTCGGACTGTAATAGAGGATTTTTATGAGAATTCTTGTTACTAATGATGATGGTTTTTTCGCAGAGGGAATCAAGGCGCTTGCACTTGCACTTAGGCAGACAGGTGAGGTTATTGTGGTGGCCCCTTCGGCACAGTGCAGTGCAGTGAGCCATATGATTAATATATATGATTCCATGCGTGTTAAAAAGATTGATTATCCGTGTGGAATAGAGGCATACTCTGTCTCAGGCAGTCCGGCAGACTGCTGCAGGCTGGCGGTTTCAACATTGCTGAGGGACAATCCGCCTGATATTGTATTCTCTGGCATAAATCCAGGGAATAATGCCGGGATAAACGCACTTTATTCCGGTACGGTTGCTGCTGCAGCGGAAGCTGTTTTAAGAGGCATCCCTGCGGTGGCTGTTTCGCTTGACGCGGTTAAAAAACCGGATTTCAGCGTTGCGGCTGATTTCGCCGTAAAATTTGCACAGACTGTTAAGGACAGGCCTCTTAAACGTGGTGTTCTCGCAAATATAAATGTACCGGCTGTTCCGGCAGCAGATATAAAAGGTGTCAGAATAACGGAAATGAGTATGTCCCGGTATAATGAATGGTATGCTTCGCACACAGATTATCATGGACGCAGTCACTACTGGCTTGAGGGGGAATACAGGGCAGTATCCGACGGCAGACCGGAAAGTGATATGACAGCCATATCGGAAGGATATATTTCCATAACTCCACTGCATTTTGATCTTACCTGCAGGCCGGCCATCAGTGATTTTTCCGGGTACAGGTTCTGACAGGGAGTGACAGGGCTGAATATATGGCTGTGAATGCTGATGATGTGCTGCAGACAGACTCCGGTTTTGTTCTGTCGGACCGGATGATATGTCTTTTGCTTGTCTGTCTGTGCTTTGTCCTTTACAGGCATACGCTTTATTATGGCATTACATGGCTGGATGATTACTATCTTCTTGTTCAGCCGGCCCGTTTTCTTGCCGACCCGCTTAATTTTTTTCAGCTGTTTACAAAAGGAGTGCTTATAAATAATTCCGGGAATATGTACAGGCCACTGCTTAACGCCACCTTTATGGCTGATGTAAGACTTAACGGGACCGGATTTGTTTTCAGCCATTTTATAAATATTGTTTTTCATGCGTTGGGCGTATGCCTGATATTTCATTTCCTGCGGCTTTTTTCAGTTAAGAAATATACAGCCGCTACGCTGGCATGTATATTTGCAACGCATCCTGCCGCCGCAGTGGCCGTATCATGGATACCTGGCCGGAATGATATGCTTCTGGCGGCATTTGTATTTCCGGCTTTTATTTTCTTTGAAAAGTACCGTAAATACGGAGGCCTGAAAAATCTTCTGCTTTACTCTTTTTTCTTTATGCTGGCGCTGTTTTCAAAGGAATCCTCTGTCCTGTTTCCTTTTTTATGTCTTCTCTGGCTGTTTATGAACGGCGGAAGTGTGGAAAAGAAAAAAACACTGATGTTTATGATTTTTTCCATTATTCCGGTAATAGTATGGGCCGTGCTGCGGGCTTTGTCTGATACCGTAATTGTAAGGCCGGAAATAGTGGCAACCATGGCGAATATGATGTATCTGCCTGCCCTGGCCGGGCGCGCCTTGTTTCCGGCGGAGCCAGTACTTTCGGCTACATACGTACATCTGCCACATATAATGTTTTATTCGCTTTTGGGACTGATGTTTCCGGTGGCAGTATATTTTCTGCTTCCACCACAGAAAAAAGAAAGTCTGAAAAAATATATTTTTGGCATATGCTGGTTTCTGGTGTTTCTTGCTCCAACAATGGCCGCCGGCAAGGGTATAAGTTTTGGTGGAAGTTATTTTGATCACAGGCTTTATGTACCACTGGCCGGAATACTTCTTATGGCTGCTCAGGCGGTACTGCCGTTTAAATCTCGTTTTACCGGTATACTGATAGCATTGCTTTTTGCAGTATTTTCCGCTTCGGTGTCATTCTGTCACAGTACATTTTATGAAAACAGGGAAATTTTCTGGGGCAGGCTTGTAAAGGATTCTCCTGCTGATTTTGATTTATGCGTATGGGCTGGGTTATTTGAGGAGCAGAGAATGCTTTACGGCGCTGCTGATTATTATTACCGCCGTTCGCTTGAAATACAGCCTTCACAGCCTGTTATTCATGGAAAACTTGCTCTTATAGCGTATAAAAAGGGAAGAATAAAAGAAGCCGTTTCAGAGCTGCGTAAGGAACTTGAATTTCAGCCGGGGGATAAATATACTGAAACCCTGCTGGAAAAAATCAGTGCGGAAGCTGCTGCTGAATGACCTTGGTTAAGTATAGGAATTTTTTTCTGCCTTTGCAGGTAATTACCTGCTGAAAAGTGCTACCTGACAGCACGTCGGAGAATGTCTGCTTTACAGCTGGCAGGCATATTCTGATAGTGAAATATGTTATAATTTTTAAAATTTACAGAGGTGGAATATGAAAAAAATTATTCTGTTCTTATCAATGGTTTTTATTTCTGCCGGTTATTCATCTGCCGCACAGTGGCAGATAATGGGAACCCGGCCCATGGGAATGGGTGGCGCATTCGTCGGTGTTGCTGAGGGACCTGTAGCGCAGTACTGGAATCCCGCAGGCCTTGTTCCGCATGATGATGACAATTATTCAGGATTTCAGCTTCCTGTAGGTGTAAAGGCGGAGGTTACCGGTGAGCTTGCAAAAAATGCCAGCAAAATATCCGAAATGGCGGATAAATTCAAACGCATAAACGATCTGCAGAAAAACGGCGGTGCGGTAGATGCTGACGATATAGCAGCATTTGTCAAAACACTTTCCCTTCTTAAAGATATTGCGAATGATGGGGACAAGGGGCTTGTCGCAGATGTAAATGCGGGGCTTGACTTTAAATTTTCCAAGGTTTCCGTTTCGATAAACAATTTTACCACGGTTGGTTTTATACCGGATATAGATACTAAGAACATTGCCCTTGACAACTCGGACGGCCTGATCGGTGTTACCGTGGATAATGAGGCTGTTACTCCGTATGGGCTTGATTCGCAGAGAGATTTGATTATCAACGCTATTAATATACTGGGTCTTGATAATATTAAGACGCTTCTTGGTAATCCCGGGCTTACAGCGGACGGGCTTGCCAATTTCCTGCTTAAATTTGCAAGATCAAATGAACTTTCAGATGCTGAAATTACCGAAGCGGCCAAAACTCTTGCCGGTTATGCTCCGCAGGCTCAGCCGGTCGTGGAGGCAGCCGCAGGCGGAGGCGATGCGCACAGTTATAAGAATAACGAATCCCGCCTTGAGGCCAAGGCGGCATCCATGATGGAAGTTGCCGTGGGCTATGCATGGGATATTGAAAAGGTCCCAGGTCTGTCAGTAGGTGGCAATCTTAAAATGATAAACGGTTACACGGCTGCCTATACATATGATTTCATGAAGGATGGCAAGCCGGATGATTTTGATTATGACAGGGATGTTAAATCAACCTGGCAGCCGGCGGCTGATATAGGTGTGCTGTGGAATATCACAAAATATGTTCCCTCGCTTTCCGTGCCTGTAAAGGCCGGTATTGTCGCACGCAATATCAACAGCCCGGAATTCAAATATGTCACTGGTAATAAGTATAAATATGACCGTCAGGTACGTGCTGGCGCTTCTGTTACCCCGGTATCATGGATTACTGTGGCTGCCGATATCGATGTTACTGAGAATAAAACACTGGTGGACAATTTCAAATCCCGCCAGCTTGCTCTGGGAGCAGAATTTAATCTTGGACACAGTCTCACCTTCAATTTCCCGTTGCGGGCCGGAATAATGAAGAATATCGCCGAAAGTGATTCAGATATGGCATATACTGCCGGTTTCGGTCTGCATTTTGTGCATATGGCATTTGATTTTGCCGGAATGATTTCCTCCAGTACCACGGAAATTGATAAAAAGGAGTATCCGACACACGGCGGTGCGTCTTTCACATTCTCGCTGCTGTTCTGATTATTTCCTTGCCTGAACAGGAAAATAAGCATAAAAAAGGCTCCATGCGGAGCCTTTTTTATGCTTATTTACGACCAAATGCAAATTACAGTTTTTTGCTGTATAGTCTGTAAGTTTTGTATTTTTCTCCGCCGACTGCGTAAATGGTATTGTTTATAAGGTCATTATCTTCAAGAGTCCAGGACATCTCTCCCCATTTCCAGCCCAGTTCAGAAGCAGAGACCATTGCCTGTTTTATCAGCAGCAGTTCCAGCCCGCGGTTACGGTATTCTTTTTTTACACCGAGAGTGAGCATTCTGCCGGAGTCGGTTTTCCTCATTGCCATAAGGAATCTGAATATATTGAATATGTTCAGTTTTCCATTTGCTGTCTTTAGCGCCGGGTTCAGATTGGGCAGTATCAGCACGAAGCCGGCAGGCTCACTGCCATACATGGCAAAATAAAGCAGTTCAGGTTTAAGAACCTGTTTCACGGAACGTGCCAGCTCGTCGAATTCTTCTGAGGTCATAGGAACAAAACCCCAGTTTTTTTCCCATGCCTCATTATAAATTGATTTAAGCCTGGATATCTCGGTATCAATATTCTTTATATCAACTTTCTGTATTCTTAATCCTTCATTGCGTTTTACAATACGGTCCAGAAGTTTCTGATACTTCGCCGGAAGACCGGCATTAGGGTCAATGCGGAAAGCAAAAAGGTCTTTGGCTTTTGTATATCCGGCGGCTTCCGTCAGCTCCACGTAATACGGAGGATTGTAAGGCATCATTATCATCGGAGGCATATTGAAAGAATCAATAAGTGTTCCGCATGTTTCATTTGTAGACGGATTTACCGGGCCTATAATATTATCAAAGCCTTTCTTTTTCAGCCAGCTTTCAGCGGCTTCAAACAGTGCTGCCGCTGTTTCTTTTCTGTTTTCGCAGTCAAAAAAACCGTAGAATCCGCAGTTGTCATTGTGAAATGAGTTATGTGCCCTGTTTATTATCGCGGCTATCCTGCCTGTTATCTGGCCGTCGCGCCATGCCAGAAACAGTTTTCTTTCTCCATGATTCCAGAATGGGTGGGAGGTTGATAAAAGATGTGTAGTATCTTTGATGAACTCACCTGTCCAGTATGGATCCCGTGCGAACAGCCGGTAAGGAAAGTTAACAAAATGATGCAGTTTGCTGTCAGGTATTTCCTTGATTTCCAGATTCATAAAACATTATTTTGATGACATGTGTGAACCAAGAATTTTCTTCGCCGCGTGTTCGAAGATATTCAGGGCCCTGTCAAGATGCTGTTTTGTGTGTGTTGCTGTTGCTACTACACGTAGCAGTGCCCTGTTGGGTGGTACTGCAGGAGAGACAACGGAATTGGTAAAAAGACCGTTGTTGAAAAGTTCATGCCACAGCGTGAATGCTTTTTCATCGTCTCCTATGATTACCGGTACTATCGGAGTCTGTGTCTTGCCAGTGTCAAGACCCATATCCTCGAAGGCTTTTTTCAGATACGCGGCATTGTCCCAAAGCTGTCTGCGCCGCTGTGGCTCCTGCTGTATTATATCTATGGCTTTGGAGATTGAGGCAACCGGACCGGGTGGAAGTGCTGCTGAAAAAATCATTGAGCGTGATGTATGGCGTATATAGTGTATTACATCAGCATCTCCAACTACGAAACCACCTACGGATGCGAAAGATTTGGAGCAGGTTCCGACAACGAGATCCACTTCGCCGTTTTCAAGACCGAAATATTCGCATGTGCCTGCGCCTGTAGCGCCCAAAACGCCAGTTGCGTGAGCGTCATCGACAATTACGCGTGCACCATACGCTTTTGCTGTTTTTACTATTTCAGGCAGTGGCGCTATATCGCCTTCCATGGAAAAAACACCGTCTATAACAACCGCTTTTCCATGGTCAGGTCCTATGGAGGCAAGTACTTTCTCAAGATCTTTTATGTCATTATGGCGGTAGCGTTTTATTTCACCGTGTGAAAGTCTGCATCCGTCTATAATGCTGGCATGGTCCAGTTTGTCCAGAATGACATAATCACCCTTGCCTATTATGGAGGAAATTACTCCCACATTCATCTGGTATCCTGTGGCATACACAAGTGCGGCATCGCGTTTTTTGAAAGCGGCAAGCTTTTTTTCAAGATTCTGATGAAGAATGGTATTTCCATTGAGAAGTCTTGAGCCTGCCACGCCTGTACCGAATTCCAGAACAGCTTTTATCGCAGCCTGTTTCATTCTCGGATCATTTGCCAGTCCAAGGTAATTATTGGAACCTAACATTATCATTTTTTTGCCGTCTATAACTATTTCCGGCGCCTGCTCGGTTTCCAGTACCTTGTAATACGGATAGCGGTCTGCCGCTATAAGGTCTTTGGCCTGGTGAAAATCATAACATTTCTGAAATAAGTCTTTCATAAATCTTTTGTCCGTTTCTAATTGTTTGTCAGATCCTGTTTTGCATTTTTCTTTATGCCTGCAATAAAAGCTTCAGCAAAGCCGGTGTGTGTTTGTCCGGAACGAAAATCTCTATCCTTTATAATAGACATATGGAATGGAATAGTGGTTTTTATTCCGGTTATCTCTAATTCCCGCAAAGCTCTGGCGGAGCGTTTTAGCGCCTGTTCCCGGTCAGCCGCGTGAACTATAAGTTTGGCAATAAGACTGTCATAAAATACAGGCAGTGAATACCCGGTGTATAGATGAGTATCTGTTCTCACTCCCGGGCCACCTGGAAGGAACAGATTCTGTATTGTTCCGGCTCCTGGCCGGAAATCCTCTTCGGGGTCTTCCGCATTTATCCTGAATTCAATGGCATGTCCGTATGGGGCCAGGCTCCCGGCTGGTATGGAAAGCGGTTCGCCTGCTGCTGCCAGAATCTGCTCGCGCACAAGATCTGTCCCAGTGACAGCTTCTGTTACCGGGTGCTCAACCTGAAGACGTGTGTTAACTTCCATAAACCAGAACCCGCCTTCCCTGTCAAGCAGAAATTCCACGGTACCGGCGCCAACATACCCGGCAGTATCCGCAAGTTTCATCGTGGCTCTGCTGAGTCTGTTGCGGAGCTGTTCCGAAACCGCTGAGGAAGGAGTTTCCTCTATAAGTTTCTGATGCCTTCGCTGTATGGAACAATCCCTTTCCGGGAATGTTACAGTGTTCCCTTTTGAATCCCGGACAAACTGCATTTCTATATGCCGTGGGTTTTCAAGATATTTCTCAAAATACACATCGCTGTTTCCAAAAGCGGACATCGCTTCTGCGGAAGCTATCTGAAGTTCGTTTTTAAGTGAGGCCATATCCCGTACAACTCTTATGCCTTTACCGCCTCCGCCGGCTGTTGCTTTTATCATAAGAGGAAAGCCTGTTTTAGCCGCCTCAAGTTCGTAATTTTCTGGTGTTACACAACCGTCTGTCCCAGGAGTGACCGGTATGCCTGCCTGTACGGCCATGCGTCTTGCTCCGGCCTTGTCGCCTAATTTAAGTATTGTTTCAGCAGAGGGGCCTATGAATGTTATGCCCGAGTCACTGCAGGCCTGTGCGAAATCAGCATTTTCAGAGAGAAAACCATAGCCGGGATGTATGGCGTCTGCACCTGTTATTTCTGCAGCTGCTATTATAGCGTCTGTGTTCAGATAACTTTGGGACGCAGATGCTGGCCCTATGCATACAGTTTTGTCAGCAAGCCGCAGTGGCAGGGAATTTATGTCCGCCTGAGAATAGGCAACAACCGGCGAAATTCCCATTTCCCTGAGAGTCCGTATTATCCGTACGGCTATTTCACCGCGGTTAGCTATAAGAACTTTCTTGAACATATTATCTGAATTCTTCAGGCAGCTCCATAGGTTTTTCTATTGTACCTGTGTTTTTCCACAGATTTACTATTACAACGAAAATGTCGTTTGTTTCCGGTTTACCGGTTTCGGTATTCAGATATGTGCTTTCAAGCCTTACCCTGTAGTTGGCATTACCCTTGTATTCTGCTTTCCATGCATCAGAAGGTGCATATCTGCCGGAACCTCTTTTCCTTGCTTCCGATTTTATTATCTGCCTGCGCAGATCCTCAACCGTAGGCAGATCTTCTCTTATTTTTGATTTCTGTGCAAATGCGATTGCTTCGGGAGAGGCTTTCCCGTCAAGCTGTTTTAGCAGAAAAGATACTTTTTGTCTCACAGGATCTTTTTCCCTGCATATTCCGGTGGCTATACGCAGATCTGCTTTTGCTTTTTCAGAGTCGCTGTTTTTAAGGAAGAGTTCAGCACGGTCATATCTGTATGCGCACTGCTGTTCCGGCAGAAGATTGTTTTTCTCTTCAAGTCTGTCGAATACATCGAAAGCTGCCCTTTTGCGGTTCTGCTGTACAAGACTGCCACCAAGATACACCATTACCCAGTTAAGTTCTTCCGCATTCATTTTTACAGGATAGTCCTCAATGCTTTGCAGTGTACTGTCGCAGGATTCTGCTGATTTGTCATAAAGCCCTGAATGGTATTCTGCCATGCAGAGGTATGCAGAGGACACAGGATTGGCAGGATCTGTCATATAAAGTTTCTGCGCAAGGTAAAGCGCCTGAATATAATCCCTGCGGTTGAGCGAATCCTGTATTGGCTGATAAAGTGTCCAGGCATACGGTCTGGTCCACTTGTCCTGCTCTCTTAAAAAAGATGTATAATCGTCTGTCCACTCGCCTTTGTCATCGCGGATCTGATATTTTACAAGTGCGTGCGTGGGGGCTATTGAATGAACTTCTATGTTTCTGAACTCTCTGGAACCGGAAAAGTTGTTTTTGTTGTAATAAAGATAATCTTCCAGCGGACATATGAGTTTTGAATTGGTTGAAAGCATTTTGTAGGCGTCTTCATATCTCCCCTGTGTGAAAGCAGTCAGATAATCTTTGGCTGCTATTGTGAGCTGCAGTTTTGGAAGGTATGGCCTTACAAGTACATAGTAAAGCGTGCCCGCAAGCGCTGCTACTATACCTATAAGAAGTGCATAGAATGAAATCTTTTTTACTGATGATTTCTCGGAAGGGTCGGATATCCGTGAACTGTCTCTGGCGGAAATTCGTGCAGAATCGCTATTTCCCGTGGAAGCATTATTCCTGTCAGTGTTCTCCGGGACATCAGTTTTTTTCTTTTTTTCTGCCCTGTCTTCGGATGGAAACTGTTTCTTCCTGCCTGAATCCTTCTTTTTCCTGTCATCAGGTTCCGTAAAACTTATATTGGGCGGATTCTGGCTGTTTTTTTTGTCCGCTATTGTCTTTCCCGGAGTTTCTTTATTTTCCTGGGTGTTTCTTTTTAGGCTGCCCTGTTCCTTTTTCTTCCTGCTGGAAAGATCCCGGAGTTTTTTTCTGAAAGAGTCACCTATTTCATCAACGGCTTCCTGCAGGCTTTGCAGCTTAAGACTGAATACAGGTCTGGAGGGTGCTGCCGGTTTATCAGGTGTACCGGGCTGTGCCGCAGATTTGGCCTTGGAGGAAAAAGGAGAGGAGGGTTTTTCCGGAGGTTCGGATATTCTTGGCAGCGGATTGCCACATTTCTCGCAGTAATGACGCCCCCATTCGCTCAGATGTCCGCACTGACCGCATTTTATCTTAATGCTGCCACCGCATTTGCCGCAGTGTCTGGCCGGTGTGGAAGGAATATTTCCACACTGGCTGCATTTAAGATTTATGCCGTACTCTTCCAGATTTTCCATGATTCTTCCGGTTTTATTCAGTCTCTACGAAAAAAAGAGGCTGTCCGTATTCTGCGGCCTGTCCGTCCTTTATGGCTATGATTTTTAATATGCCGGCACATGGGGACTGCACAGATTCTCTGTTTTTTCCTGTTTCTATCCAGCCCAATTCTGCCCCCTTGTCTGTTTTTGAGCCTTCCTGCAGATTACTGGTATGTCCCGGTATGGATGAACGGAAAATTCCGACTGAAGGTGAAAGAACAGGCTGAAGCCTGGAAACCGGTACACAGGATTCCGATTGTATGTTGCCGGTTTTCAAACTTATGCTGTCTTTTCCGTGACGCCATGTGACTTCATCGAGGTCAGTATCTTCCATCCATTTGCTTAAAGCGGTAAGTGTTGTAACATCCATAACAGCTCCGGTGTCAGCAGAGACCGGCGTCTTCCTGATTGAAGGAAAAAGGCAGCAGCTGTCCAAGTGTTAATTCCTGTATTTCTTTTGTGCCTTTTTTATCATCAAGATTTACTAATACTACGGGAATTTCTGCGGCTGCAAATTCGGAAAGCACCTGGCGGCATGCGCCACAAGGCGCAGAAGCCTTGGCCGCTATTGCTATAGCGAGAATTCTTTTTTCACCTTCGCTTACCGCTTTGAATATGGCGGTTCTTTCAGCGCAGTTGGTGAGTCCGAAGGAGGAATTTTCTATGTTGCAGCCTGTATACATTTTACCGGAACCGGCTATTACGGCGGCGCCCACTGGATATCTGGAATACGGGCTGTATGATTTCTTGCGTGCCTCAATGGCACCTTCAATCAGTTTTTCCTTTGTTTCCTGGTCGATATTCGTCATGGTATTTCTCCGTTTTGACTTTTTGCTGTTCTGTTGTCTGGCCTCTGTTTATCAGCCGATAATGAGGCGGAGTCTGTCGTAAGTTTCCTGCGGGAAATTCTCTTTATGAGTAAGCATGCAGCCTTTTGTCATCTTGTCGCAGGCATCCCTGCACGATGTTTTGGCGATGAGCGGGATTATCTTTATAAGCAATGCTCTCATATGAAGAATATTTGTTTTCATTCTTTCGCTTACAAGTTCCTGTGAAACTTCTTCCTCGTCTTTCCATGCATCGTAATCTGTTATCATGGAAACCGGAGCGTAATGGAAGCCGGCCTCACGGGCGAGTTTTGCTTCTGTGGCCATGGTCATTCCGATTACGGAATAGCCAAGTTTACGGTGCATTTCGGATTCGGCTCTGGTTGAGAACTGCGGGCCTTCCATGCAGCAGTATGTTCCGCCCATGTGCACTATGATTCCTAATTTTACTGCCTCATCGTATATCATTTTCTGCAGTTCTGTGCAGAACGGGTGTGCCATGGGCACATGGCCTACTATTCCGTCGCCGAAGAATGTAGAAACACGGCCTTTTGTTTCGTCAACAAACTGGTCCGGGATGCAGAAATGCGTAGGGGCTATTTCCTCTTTCAGTGATCCTACGGCGCTCGCAGATATAACCGTTTTTACTCCAACGGATTTAAGCGCCCACATATTGGCGCGCTGGTTTATCTCTCCGGGAAGAAAAGCGTGTTTGCGGCCGTGCCGGGGAAGAAACACAACCGGTATTCCTGACAGTTTCCCGTAAATGAGATTGTCAGAGGGTTTGCCGAAAGGAGTGTCTATTTCTACTTCACGTATATCGGAAAGACCTTCTATTGCATAAAGACCGGTTCCGCCGATTACTCCTATTTCTGCCAAAAATTTTTCTGCCATGTTTCTCACCTCAAATAAAAATAAATGGATGCCCGGGAAAGGGCGTTCTTATATTCTATAATAATATAATCAATAATTGAAAGAATTTATTTTCCGGAAGACTCACTCTTTTTTATCCTTCTGTCTGTTATCTTTTTCAGTTTAAAAAACTTGTCATAAGGGCGGCCTTCATTATTTATCCATATTCCTTTTTCGCCTATAACGGTCCATGCAGCTCCATTTATGAAAGGCCATGCGTGGTCATATATAAATTCCGTCATTTCCCGGCCTTTTGTGTCTATATATCCCCATTTTCCATTTTTCGTCTTTCTTACGGCTGCCATACCTTCAGAGAATGGACCACATTCAGCGTATATGAATTCAGCGGAAACTGTTCCATCATGGTCTATGTATCCGCATTTATTATCTGAATCCAGTGCGGAAGCCGCTGCGAAACCTCCGGAAAAAGGCCATATCCTTATGTAATAGCGTTCCTTGAACAGAAGTTTGTCTGTAACAAAACCGTATTTGCCGTTGAGCCTCGCTGTGGCGAATCCTCCGGAGAAAGGGTACAGTTCTTCGAACGCTGGTGGAAAAACCTCTTCCGCATTTGAATCAAAAAGTCCGTATCTGCCGTTTCTGCCGAATACCGCATATCCCTCAGAAAAAGGTGTTAGTGAATCGCAGCCACAGGGTGTGAAAGCACCTGTCTTAAAGTTTACGAATCCGTATGTCCCATCTTTTCTGACAGGAGCATAATCACCATGAAAATTATAGAATTCATCATATTCTGCGGGAAAGATAATCCGGCCTTCCGGGTCGGAATAGCCCCATAACCCGCGTATTTTTACCGGGAAGCCGTGATTGTCACTTGACCGTACGTCCTGCCAGCGTCCTTTCAGTATTTCAGTTCCGTCTGTAGAAATGAAAACAGTATACGGATTCCTGAAACCGATACCTGTCCCATTTGTGAACGGCCTGACTGCATCGTACCGGGGTGGTATTTTAATGTCTGATTTTTTATCACAGTAGCCCCATCTGCCTTTGCCGTCCGGATAAGGAATAAGGTCTTCCGCCACGGATATACAAGGAATGGAGAGGGAAAAAAACATCAGGGCAAATGAGAAAATGTTTTTCATAACTGATTATCACTTCTTTCAGGAAATTTTCTTTTGAGCTGTGTGGCAACAAGTGGTGGTACAAGTTTTGTCAGGTCACCGTGAAAGGCTGCAACCTCACGTACGGCGCTTGATGAAAGATATGTGTAGCGTTGCCGGGGCATAAGAAACAGTGTTTCTATGTCAGGAAACAGTGTTCTGTTTGTTGCTGCTATCTGGAATTCATAATCAAGATCTGTTACTGCGCGCAGACCGCGTATAACAACCCTGAGGTTTTTGCTGCGAAGATAGTTTACCAGCAGTCCTTCGAAGCAGTCTACGGTTATATTTGAGTGTCCTTTCAGCAGCTGTTCCAGCATGGCTTTACGTTCTGCTACGGTGAAAAGACATTTTTTTGCCGGATTGTTGAATATGCTTACAATAAGCCTGTCAACAACTTTGGAGGCCCGCTCTATCATGTCCAGATGTCCGAAATGCACCGGGTCGAAACTTCCTGAATACACTGCTGTTTTCTGTTTCATGTCAAGAACCTTGTATTGAAAATGTATGGAAGCTGCTGGAAATCAGGGCTGACTGTGGTTATCTGTCTTCGTACCGGCACTGATTGTTTTTTCGGCTTCCTCCGTAAGCTGTATCAGCTTTTGCCTGAGCTTTTCAGCTTCAGCCTCCTGATCTGAATCACCGGGGATTGTGTATGGTTCAGCATTTACTATAGAGATTCTTCCGAATGGCAGAGGAATTTCAAAATTGTCCCAGGTACCGAGTTTTATTCTGGCACTTGAGGCTGCTGCTGTAGGAATAATGGGACAGCCTGTCATTCTGGCAAGAAAGATAACACCATGCTGTACTGAATACTTAGGCCCCAGAGGGCCGTCTACAGTAACAGCCACGCTTCTGCCGCTTTTCAGCGTTCTGATCATTGAACGTGCGGCGGAAAGACTTTTTTTATAACTGCCTTTGTTTGTATCTGTTGAACCGCGGACTATATAATAACCCAGTTTTTCCAGTATTGCCGCTATATAATCACCGTCCCTGCTGGCGCTCGCAAGAGCGCAAAGGCCTTCATCACGATGCATTCCTATATGAAGGAGCTGTCTGTTATGCCACAGCGCGTATATGCATGGTTTTCCGCCGTTTCCCCATTCGCCTTTCATGCCTGTTCCTGAGGCAGACATAAGAATGCGTATGGCAAGAGCGCCTGCTGTACCTGCTGTTTTCAGCAGGAGATTGCGGAAAAATTCTTTAATGTTTTTGTTTTCCATACCTTGTATACCGTATTAATTCAGATCTTCAATGCTTTCAGCGGCAAATACTGTTATGCCGGCTTTTTCTGCTTCGGCAGCAAAGGCATCAGGATTGAATATAAGTGTCCTGCCGGCTTCCAGTACCAATATGGAAGCTCCGGCTTTCTCCATGGTTTTCAGGGTTGGTATTCCTGCTACAGGAAGATCAAAGCGCATATCCTGCCCGGGTCTCGCTACTTTAACTACCATAAGACGACCTTTGTCGCCACTCTGCTTCATAAGTTCCCCGGCGCGTAGTATGCAGCGGTCTGTCCCCTCCTGCCCTTCTACGGCATATACTATTTTTTCGCGTAGCACCACTGTAAGTCCTATGTCCAGCTCCGCTATGGTTTTTGCAGCATTCCAGCCGTATGCTGCTGCGGCCTTCTGGTCGGCGGTTAATTTACTGCCACATACAAGACCTGGTTTTGCTATCATGTCTTCGAGAAATGTTGCCGAATTTATAAGTTCCAGTCCGTCTTTTTTTAACTCGTCCGCTATTGTTCCCAGCAGGGAATTTGCTTTTTTGTCTTTCAGTGTTGCAAGTATTTTTATTGCCCGGAGATCCGGCATGATTCCGCCGAATATTGATACATGCGGCACGGAGCCCGCCATTACAACCCGGCGGACACCGTTGTTTTTCATGAATTTTATCGGATCACTGATTTTGCCGAGCCGGAAATATTCCACTGCTACGGAATATTCTTCAATATCCGGAGGGGTTATGCCTTTAAAGCCGACTGTTACTATTTCCCTGCCGGCTTTTATGGCCCCTTTTGCCAGCAGAACCGGGAACTCTCCTGCGCCGCATATAAGACCTATTCTTTCAGTCATGCCCTATTCCTGTTCATTCTTCTGAGTCTGCTGTGCCGCGTATTGCCCTGGGGCGTGCTATTCCACGTTTTGAGGCTTCTATGAAGTCCAGCATCAGCGTGGCTTCAGGCGGAAGGTTTTCCGCGCGGAGTCTGGCTATGGCTTCACCCAGAAGCAGATGTTCGAAGAAAAGGGTTTTATAAACATGCCTTACAGCCTGTATCTGTTCCCTGGTCATTCCGGCACGTTTCATTCCGACTAAATTAAGACGGAAGGGACGGGCGGGATTTGATTTTGCGGTAACATAAGGAATTATATCCTGGCTTACCATGCCGCCACCGGAAACCATGGCCAGTTTTCCAATTCTTACGAACTGATGTATGCCGCATAGACCGGAAATAGTAGCCCGGTCGTCAATGTGCACATGTCCGGCCGGAGACGAGCAGTTTACCAGAATTACATTATTGCCTATTCTGCCGTCATGAGCCACATGGGAGTTCGCCATGAACATACAGCCATTGCCTACGGAAGTGAGATTTGTGGCTGTTGAGCCACGGTGGAAAGTTACGCTTTCGCGAATGACATTGTTGTCTCCCATCACAAAGCGTGTGTGTTCGCCGTGATATGACCAGTCCTGCGGTGGCATTCCTACATAGGCGGCGCCGGTAAAAAGATTGTTCTTTCCTATGGTGCAGAATTCAAATATGCAGTGAGGACCTATTTTTGTTCCCTCACCTATCTGAACATCTTCACCGATTACAGTGTAAGGCCCGATTTCCACATCTCTGGCAATCTCTGCACTTTCGTGTATTATTGCCGTTGAATGTATTTTTGCTGTGGGATGTATAGATGACATAAATTATCTCCTTAAATCTGTCTGCTGTTTTTTTCCTCAAGAAGTCTGGCGAATTTTACATTGCCGGAGTGTCCGCATCGTACCGCTTCTATAAATACTCCTTCCGGCCGCCAGCCTGAAAGAGCCATGTCTCCGAGAAAATCAAGAAGTTTGTGCCGGACAAGTTCATCAGGATAGCGTAGGCCGCCATCCGCCAGTATTTCCTTATTTGTTATGACAAGCGCATTTTTGAGTGAGCCGCCTTTTGCCAGCCCTGCCTTGCGTAGCATATCAAGTTCAAAATCATAGCCAAAAGTCCTTGCAGGGGCTATTTCAGCAAGAAATGTTTCAGGGTTTATATCCTGTTCTATATGCAGCCGGCCTACAAGCGGATGCGGGTTTTCATAAACAAGCGAAACCCTGAATCCTTTCTCCACAGGAACAGCGCGGTATGTAACATCTCCAAAAGAAGCCTCTACAGGAACTGTTATACGGCGTACATCGGGTTCTCCGGATGTTTCCTGTATCCCGGCCTGCATGATAATATCTGCGAAAGGTTTGGCGGAACCGTCTGCTATTGGCGGTTCTTCTCCTGTTATTTCTATATCCAGGTCATCTATGCCGAGGGCTGATGCCGCACACAGAATATGCTCGACCGTATGTATGAAATGTGTACCATCTGTAATGGTTGTGCCACGTACAGTTCCTGAAACAGAGGAAAGAAGCGCACGTACAGGCCGGTTGAAACCCGGACCGGTGAATCTGATACCTGTTCCATGTGCCGGGTGAAAAACTGCTTTCGCGGCATTACCGGTATGCAGCCCAATACCTTCGATAAAAGCTTCTTTTTTTATGGTTTTCCTGGACATTATTTGTTCTCCGGAGAGTAAACTGAAGGCTTTGTTTCTATGTTCTCTGTTTCTGTTTTTAAAGGTACCGGTGGCTTTTCCGGAGGTCTTGCAGGAAGTGCTGGTTTCTGATTGCTGTCTGTCTTTTTTTCAAGAGCGGAGGCTTCCTCCGGACATAATTTTTCAATAATCTTTTTCATTTTTTTCAGTTCTTTGTACATTTCCGGCAGTTTGCCTTTCAGAACTTCTATTTTGAAAGCCTCAGCGCGGGGCCTGGCGAAGAAACCACACAGCAGTGCTCCGGGCTTCACATCGCTCATTACTCCGCTTTTACCCATAAGCGTAGCGCCTGCGCCTATTCTTACATGGTCGGCAACGCAGCTCTGGCCGCTTAATGTAACATAATCCTCAAGAACAACAGATCCGGCTATGGTGCTGTGTGCCAGGATTATGCAGCCTTTTCCTACCTGTACATTGTGGGCTATGTGCACCATGTTATCTATCTTTGTGCCGTCACCTATTCTGGTTGTTTCCATGGCGGCCCTGTCTATACAGGTGTTTGCTCCTATTTCAACCTTGTTTCCTATTATTACGCGGCCTATCTGCGGAATTTTTTCATGGACACCGTTGTTGAAAACATAGCCGAAACCGTCGCTGCCTATTACAACGCCAGGGAACAGTATGCAGTCTTCTCCTACGGAGCAGCTGTTCATTATTTTTACACCTGGATAAAGGCGTGTTCTTGCACCTATTTTGACATTATGACCTATATAGCAGCCGGCTTCTATTATGGCTCCGGGGCCTATCTCGGCTCCGGCTTCAACCGTGCAGCATGGACCAACGTGTGCCCTGTGCCCTATTATTGCAGCCGGGCTTACCGCAGCCTTGTCGTCGATGCCGACCGGATGTATGGGGCGCATGGCCTTCTCTGCTTCGCGCAGCAGCAGCATGAACGCATATCTTGGGTTCTTTACATATATAACACAGTTTTTGAACGATTCCAGTTCTTTTTTTGCCGTATCAGGGGCAAGAATGCAGGCAGCTCTGCTGTTTTTTGCTGCTTCAAGGAATTTCGGGTCTGCCAGAAAGGAAATGTCTTTTTCCCCGGCTTTTTCTATGGGGGCAACGCCTTCTATTATTCTTTTGGGGTCGCCCTGCAGTTCTCCATGCAGCCTTTCTGCTATTATCTCCACAAAAAATCTCATTCTTCTTCCTCCGGTGTCTCTAAAAGAAACAGAAGTTTTTCTGTTAGATCCACTGTTTTCTTTCCATATAATATATTGCGTTTGTCTACTACAACGCTTATTTCCTCCTGCTCTGACAGTTTTTTCAGCGCAGTATAAATTTTCCCAAGAAGCTGGCGTGTGCTGGCTTCTTCGTATTCGGCAAGTTCCATTTCAGCCTTTTTTTCGAAATCTGCAAGTTCTTCTTCACTGTTTTTTATTTTAATTTCCAGTGATTTTATCTCTTCCGCTATTTTTGCGGGCTCGGTAGATACGGTAAAAGAGAAATCACCTATGCCGGGAACATTCAGCCTGTATGCCGGTGCGTTCCTTACCTCTTCTGCTTCTTTGCCGTACGGGCTTAAGGGCATATCAGGAAGTGGGATGCTTTCATAAGCTTCCATTTCCCTGCCTGTTCCGGGTGAATATAGTTCCGTCTGGCTTCCGTTCTCTGAAGATAAACCGGATACTGTCCCGGTTGAAACAGCTGTGTCTGCCCCTGTGGTATTGGCGGATATCTCTGACGTGTCTGCCGTATTGCTGCTGTCAGCCGGATATCGCTCGTTAAGCATGGCCTGTATAGCGTCTTCCGGCAGGCCCTGCTGCCTGGATTCTATTATGAAGCGCTGTTTTTCGGCTTCCACACTTTGTTTTGCCAGATCTTTTTTCTGCTGTTCAATTGTCTGGGCATCCTGTCTTAATTTCTCTGCTGCCTCATCTGTTTTCTGTCTTGCCTCAAGCATTTCCGGCAGAATAACGGCCAGCTCCCTTTCCTGCCGGAGTTTAGCCGCCCTGGCTTTCTGTTCATATATTTTTTTCCGTCTTTTTTCTATGGCTTCTTCTTTTTTCTTTATTTCGCGGCTCATCTCATCTTTTGAGTTCTTTGTGCCGGAATATGATCTGAAAGCCCTGTCTATGTCAACAAAGCCTATGGTGCCTGTTTCACTGCGGTTGTCGTTAAGAAAAATCTCAAGTGCCCCGGCCTCCGCATATGGGAGTGCAAGCAGTGCTGTCAGCAGGGCAGGAAACCAGGCTTTCATAATCAGAACATCGTCCCCATTGTGAAATATATGTCCGACAGGTCGTCACCTTTTTTATGGTTGAAGCCGTAGCCCCAGTCAAGTCTTATAGGAAATGCCGGGGTTGTGAATCGCAGACCGAAGCCTGCACCTGTCTTAAGCTGTTTCTCACCGGTACCGGTACGCATGGATATTTCATCGAATTTGTTCCATGAATTGCCAATGTCGAAAAAGAATGCCCACTGAACTATTGTCCTGCGTTTTTCACGGGCAAGCGGAAATTTGAATTCCACATTCATCACATCATATACCAGACCACCGTTTTCAGGGCCTACCTGACCATTGTTCTTGTATCCGCGTATTGTGTCAGCTCCTCCTAAGAAGTATCTTTCATAAACAGGTACCTCTTTTGTGTCACCGAAACGTTCCGCGAATCCGAAACGGTTGCTTACTGCCAGAACAAAAGGATATTCACCTATCGAGAACAGTTTCTGATTGAAACTGTATGAGAGCGTAGGCTTGTAGAAATTTACATCTCCCTGGAAAATACCGCCGGCATATTCTATGCCGATAGATAATTTCTGTCCGCGTGTAGGATCCCATACGCTGTCGCGTGTATCTATGGCCGCCTCAAGGAAAACCGTGGAAGTCATGTTTTCCTCGTCTTTCAGTATTTCCCTGTAAGCCGAATCCACGTCATATACGCGTATACGTTCAAGACTGTATGCCGCGGTTATATAATACTTGTCATCTTCGAAACGTGGTGTTACGGATACCCGGCCGCCTGTGCGTTTTTCCGTGTATGCGTGCAGTGTTGTCTGATAAGGCTTGTAATGCCTTGTGTTGTACATATCCAGACCAAGACGCACTGGTTTTTCTCCCACCCATGGGGTGGATATGCTGAAATTGTAATCCTGTATGTTCTTGCCGAAATTGTATGAAAGAGAGGTTCTGTACGCACGGCCGAAAAGATTCAGATGAGTAAGTGACATCGTTCCAACGAAACCCTCTGTGGAGGATATTCCTGCCCCGGCAGTTAACATTCCCGGCTTGCCTTCGGTTACATCAAATACAAGGTCAACCTTGTCAGGCTCTTCCGTGGGATTTATGGCGAGGCGGACATCGTCTATGAAACCCAGGTTGAAAATTTTCTCCTGACTGCGGCGTACCTTTTTCGCACTGAACACTTCTCCTTCCTTTTGTGCCACTTCACGGCGGAAAACATAGGATTTTGTGGCCTCGTTCCCTGCAATGTCTATATGTCCTACATAAACCGGGTCGTGTTCGGCTATATAAAATGTAATGTCTGTTTCTCCGGTTTTTTCATTTTTGGAACGGTCATAGGATATGTCAGCTTTTAAATAGCCTTTATCAGCATATCTGTTCTGTATTGCGGCGAGTGTTTCTGAGAAAAGCTCCTGATTGTATTTCTTTCCTCTTTTATAGGCTATATCCCCTGTGAAATCTCCGGGCATATAAATTTCATTCCCTGAAAAGAATGTGGCTCCGAAATACTGCATTTCACCTTCTTCAACATCTATGTGAAATGTAACGCCTGAGCGTGTTTCATTGAAAGTAACTGATGAGCTGTTTACCTTGAAATCTGCGTATCCTCTGTCTTTGTAGAACAGGGATAGTGCTGCCAGATCCTTCTGTATCATTTTGGGATCGTATTTCTTTTTCGGCCTGTTCTGTAATTTCTTGCGCAGTTTCTTTTCCCTGAAAGCGCTTACGCCGGTAAATTCCACTGCTTCCACTATGGCTTTGGGCCCTTCAGTTACGTTTACATCTATAACGCATAGCAGGGTTTCCGTGGAACAGGTTTTCTCATATGAGGCTTTAGCATCGATAAAGCCTTTGCTGTTGTATTTTTCCTCTATTTTTCTCATGTCTTCGCCAAGCCGGAACTCATCAAGAAAATCTTTTTCTTTTGTATCCATGGCGTCTTTTATGGAAGATGAGGAAAGGCGTTTGTAGCCTTTTATATTGATTTTTTTTATTGCCGGTTTCTCTTCAACGGTATAAACAACCCTTACCTGCCGTGGAAAAGATGTTTCTTTCCTGTTCTTTTCCGATACCTCCCTGTCATCAAGGGGTTCTATATCAACGGATACATTTTCAAGGCTTCCGAGCCCCATGAATGTCTCAACGTCTTTGGAGACATCACTACTTCTGTAAAGCCTGCCTTTTTTTGCACTTCCGGTTTTTATCAGGACCTTTGTTTTTATATTCTTGTTTCCGCGTACGGCTATTTCACCTGTTTCCCATGGCCCGTTTCCTAATGATGAGGATAAATCTGTACTACTGCCGTTATCTTCACTGCTGTCTTCATCCGGCCCAGTAGCATTCATTGCGGCAGATTCCTCCTCGGTAAGAGCGGAATTGTCAGAGGCTGGTTCAGCAACAGTGGAATTTTCCGTTGTGTCGTTTGTCTCAGGGAGTACGTTGTCAGTGTCTTCTGCTGAAACAGGCCGAGCTTTTTCATTATCTGCCTGTGAGGAAACTGCGTTGTTCCGCGGTTTCTGCGGAATGACAGACTGAGCGGCGGCAACATTTGAAAAAAGCAGATTCAATAAAATACAGATAAAATACATATTATTCCTATTTTAGCAATTTGCATACTATATTTATCAACTGTATTTCGTAAAACTGCCTTTTATCAGGTGTGTTTTTTCTGCAGTGGCTTCTGTGGTCTGTATGGAAGATAGGACTTTCGGCCCTTTCAAACATGTATTCCAAAGACTATAATAAAAGAGAGAGTACAGTGTAAAATTCACAACAAGAGGAAATGAAAATGAAAAATCTGAAAAAATTTCTGGTTGTTGCCTTTGCCCTGCTTATTGCACCGCTGTTCGCTAACGTTATCAGTGCCCAGACTGCGCAGCCAAAGAAAACTTCCATATCGGCAAAAGCTTCGCTTTCCGGAAAAGTCAAAAAAGCTGTGCCTGCACCGGCTGCAGCTGTCGCTGTTGAAAATGAGCAGCCTGCTACACGCGGACAGTACGATTACAATCCTCCATGCCCGGCACCCGGCAGAGATATTTATCCGAAGATTGAAGACCAGATTCGTGTAAGTTCCATTCTTGAACTTATCGGTAAAATTTACAGAGGAGAGCAGCTTCCCTATCAGCAGGACGGTGTAGTGTTCCAGAACAAAGAGGGAAGACTGCCTGCCCAGCCTTATGGTTTTTACCATGAGTATACGCTGCTTCCGCCTGGAGCCTATCCTTCCCACGTAATTATCGGCGGCGTTGCCTATGCTTTGAGCGAAAAGTTAGGCAGACGTGGAGCTGAGCGCATTATTGTTGGTGGCGGAAGATATATTTACTATACTCCTGACCATTACCGCACATTCATCCAGCTGCAGATGGTCTACTGACAGACGGATACCGAAATGAAGAAATCCGAAGTTTTTATCGGACTGTCGGACCATCGGAAGCCGGAAGAACTTTTTCCGGCTTCCGTGTGTTTTACCGCAGAAATAGACGGCCGTACGGTACAGAATAAAGAAAATCTTATGAAAGCGGTTTCCGCTGCGTTCCGCTTTCCGGCTTATTTTGGTAATAACTGGGACGCGATGCTGGACTGTCTGCGCTCGCTCCCCGATGAGCTTGAAGGGGATGTTTTTATTCTGTCTGTAAAAAACAGTGGCTCATTTTTGTCTGAAGAACCGCAGTGCAGAAAAGATTTTGAAGAAGTTTTTTATGAGGCTTCCGGTTTTATTTCAGAAGTATTTAAAAAGAAACTTGTTCTGGTAAACAGATAACCTATACCGTTATTGAGTGAGTCTTGAAACTGTCTTTATTGAAAAAGACAGTTCCTTGTGGTATAATATTTTAAACTGTCCTTAATCTGCGTGAAATGCTATATATCCGGAGTGTACTATTATGGAACAGACTAAAGAAATTACTCTGAAAGTGAATTTGACAGCTAAGAAAGTATATGCACTGCTTGTGCTGGCTCTTATGCTATGGCGTCCTGCTCTTCTGGACAGTGCGCAGACCATGACAATGACCAGTTATTATCCTGCTCCATACGGTGGATATTATCAGCTGGTTTCAAAAAGTACAACATATCTGGCTGATTCTTCCGGTACTACTGTACATCTTAACAGGAACGGCGGAACTACAAACATCGGTAAAAATGCTACAAGATCTGCAGCAGGGTCGGTTATGCATCAGTATGGATACAGTTATTTGGGCAAGATTAGTGATAATACTACAACGCCTACTGAGGCTAATGCATTTGGCGCTACACACATAGGTTATCAGAGCGGGCAGGTTTATGTTGGTTATAACAATAGCTATTCACAGGCCACTTCTGCCGCAAGTTATTCTGGTTTGTTTTCTAATGTGCCTTTGGCCACAAACAAGCATATCTACATAGGCAGTGCCGGGGGGGCAACGCAGAAAAAAAGCTTAAAGGCAATAAGTTCGTCATCCATTTATTCGAATGATGTAAAACTATTAATTGATCTTGATGGCTATAGTAATACATCGGACGGAGGTCCTGTTGGTGTTGTTGTGGCTAAAAATTATTATTCTTCTTTTCTCAATGTCGATGTTGCAGAAGGCTCATATGGATATGAGGCTGTTTTAGGCGGTGGAAGGTCTACACGTATGAGGCTTATGTCTGATGGATATCCTGCAATTACTGGTGATACTGGTTTGCCCCTTTATATTGTTGTTCATGGCCGCCTTACAGTTCAAGGGGATATTATACTTGATAAATGGGCTTCCAGTACCAGAACAGCTAAAACAAAAATTGTTAATTTGTGTTATCAAAAGCGTTATCTTAAGGGAACAACCCAATGTGATGATGGCTATGTGGCAATTGGTTTTCTGCCGCATAATAACCTGACTTCCGACTCTAAAGTTGTTACCGATGGTAATGCCTTTAACACGGATTCTTATAGTGGAAATCCCATGGTTTATACACAGGATTCAAGATTCAGTGCCCAGGGATATCTGACCTGTTGTGCATTGGATCTGCCGATCAAAGATTAAAATTATGAATAAAAAAATTACTGTTTCTCTGTCTGAAAACACAGTGGAAGCTGTCAGATATGCTGCATATACCTGTACTGATGATTTCTGGGTTAAGATTCAGCCTTCGGGTAATAATGCTGTTGAGGTGATTTTTTCTCCCAGGAAAGATAAAGAAATAGACCAGGCAGAAAAACGATTCACGGAAGAACTTGCTGATGAAAAAATCCGTGAAAAAAGCAGGATGCAGAATATAGCCACTTCTGAAATGATAATCAGGAATGCTATATCCAGATTCAATCCTTCGTTTGTTCATGATGAACAGCCAGCATTATCAGTGGAACAGGAGCAGGAACTTGATGAGCTGATTGCAGAGGTTGAAAAGGAGCTTCAGGAGGAAATGAACAGCAGCAGGACTGATGATCCTCAGCATATAACTCAGACATGGGAAGAGGTCAATAAGAATGGAAAATAAGAAGGAACCTGAAAAATATACTCTTCTTTTCCAACATTGGAAAAAATATCAGGATAAAATTTTACTGACAAATGATTTTGGCGGAAAGTTTGAAATTCCGGAGGAGGAATTTCAAAGTATTTGTTCCAAAAATTGTTCTTTATCAGTAACTGATGTGACAAAAGAACTTGTTGATAAAGGTTTTGTAGCTGAAATGATTGACCCGGAAAAACATTCCCTGTCATGGGCCAGAAGACATTTCAGTGTACTGTTGGCGCCAGAGTTACATATTATGGTTATGACAAGCCGTTGCAATATGCAGTGTGTATACTGTCAGGCAGGGTCACCGGGTAAGCAGGATAAGGTTCTTGATATGTCATTGGAAACAGCTAAGAAAGCCGTAGACTTTGCATTTAATACTCCTTCTCCTGTGCTAAATTTTGAATTTCAGGGGGGGGAACCTCTGCTCAATTGGGAAGTACTTGCTGATACAGTAGAATATATAAGGGAAAAAGAAAAAAAATCTGCAAGGACAGTGTCAATATCCCTTATTTCAAATTTCATTCTTATGGATGAGAGGAAGGCTGATTTTCTGCTTAAGAATGAAATTATTCTTTGTACTTCACTTGACGGCCCGGAATGTGTTCACTCAAAAAACAGGCATTCAGAAAATGATATTTCCTATGAAACAGTGCGCAAATGGCTGAAATATTTTAAAGAACGCCATGATAACCAGAAAGGAAATTCGTATAGAATTTTTAAACCAGGCGCTATTGTTACAGTTACAAAAAATTCCATGGGCCATGCTAAGAAAATAGTGGATGAATATGTGTCGGCCGGACTGGAATCAATATATCTGCGCCCTGTTTCAAAAATAGGCTATGCCGGCAGAAACTGGAATGCAATAGGAATAACCCCTGCGGAATATCTTGAGTTTTATTCTGAGGCTTTAAAACATATTATCGAACTGAATAAAAAGGGTGTCAGCATATCCGAGCAGGCCTGTATTATTTTCTGCAGTAAAATATTTGATGCAGGAAGCGGAGGCAATTATGATGTTGATTCTCCGTGTGGTGCCGGTACAGGGCAGATTGCATACAACTATGATGGTAGCATTTACACCTGTGATGAAGGCCGTATGCTTGCCATGGAAGGGGATGATATTTTCCGCATAGGTTCTGTAGATGATCCGGTTGAAAAAGTACTTACAGCCGATGCTGTCCGCGCATGCAAATGTGCATCTGATCTTAATGCACAGGCTATGTGTTCACGCTGTGCATATATGCCCTACTGTGGAACCTGCCCGGTGTTTAATTATGCAACGCAGGGGTCTCTTGCAGGAGATATGCCTAATAATATGCGTTGTGCTGTCAATAAAGGACAGATAGATTTTATATTGGAACTTCTTAAAGACAAGGAAAATGAGGAGTTATTGAAAAAATGGCTTTAGAAATAACAGAAAGAAGAATTTTTTTTGATTCCTCTGTATATTCTACAGAGGCGGTGAATATGACTGCGTTCATTCTTGAGGATAAAATAGATTTTGTTACTGAGAAAAAAGAGAATGGTATAGAAGTAACTTTTAAGCATTTTTCTGAAAATGAGCCTGAAATTTTTGCCAATGAAGCGCTTAATCAGCAGTGCAGGATAGATGTTTCCAAAGTATCGTCAGGGCTTACAAAACTTATTGTTTCGAAAGCCCTTGTTTCTGCTGTAGGTGGAGGTAAACAGGAATGAATAAAACCGGTATAGCTGTAATTCTGATTATTATTGGCGTTCTTGCCTATATAAAACTTAATGAGCCTAAAATACAGGAAGCAGGAAAAAATGCTTCTTCCGGTACGACAATAGATGTGGATCAGCAGGCACTTCCTGATTCAGCCAAGGGACTTGTTGATGAAATCAAAAATGAGCACAAAGATGATAACTACCAGGGATATATTACAGAAGAGGAAAAAGAACACCACAGACAGATAGAGGAGCAGATTCGTGAAGAGGAACGACGCCGTCAGGAAGAAATGCGCCTGATGGAGATGGAAAACATAAAACCTGTTGAAGAAATTCCACTTGCTGCTGGATCATCAGGTCCCAGGCTTAACTGGCCCTGCAAAACTGCGACTTTTGCTGAGATAATAGATGCATACGGAAGTGTATGGGGGGGGATGTCAGTTGCTCCGCATGATTATAAATGGTACAATGCTATTGCAAATGGTCTTACAGATTATACTGCCTGCCGGGCTGTTACGTCAAATGATCCTAATGTATGTGGCAGGCTTTCTGTTATTGATTTGAGTAGCAGTGAATTTGAAAATATTTCTGCTCACGAATTTAAAGGAATTACAGATACATGCAGGGAAAAACTTGCGAGTTTTTATCTTACATTGTATTCTGTCGGAAAAGCCAGCAGACGTTTATGTGATTTGTTTCATGCCCCTGGAGTAGACGGTGATATATGCATGCTGTCACAGCAGAAAAGAGGCGAATCACTCTGTTCTTCGCTTGGCTTGAATGAAGAGGGAAAACAGAAATGTCTTTCCTATCTTCCTGAACAGGAATCAGATTGTTCCAGGCTGACAGGTGCTGTTGCTGAAGACTGTCGTGAAAACATAAAAATTTATCAGGCAGTTAAGTACGACAATGTTAAACTCTGTCCTCCAGGACGAGCTGGTGTTATATGTATGGCGTATTTCGCAAAGGAAAGTCCTGATGCATGTAAATCACATATGGAAAGGCTAAGCAAAAACTACTGTAGCGGTGGCAAATATTCAGAATCAAGAAGTCCGCGCCGCAAAAATCTGGTTTTCAATAATGGAAAAGGCAAGTAATATTATAAGTGGGAGGAGAAAATTATGAGAAGATATAAAAAGAATATAAGCAGATTTCTTAATAGCGAAGAAGGCAAAATTCTTAATGCTGATGTTGTAAAACTTGGCGTTACTTTGGGAATAATAGGTGCTGCAATTTCAGAGGCTGATGTCGTTTCGGCTGCAACGAACAGTCACCGTAATTATTTTCAGCATAATAAGAGCACACATACAAATATTTCATTCAAGCATAATTTTTTTATAGGAACCTTTCATCTAAATTATAGCGTATATGTTCCTAAAAATTCCCATTACAGCCATGTGGCGCATAATTCTCATAGTTCGCATGGTTCTCACGGCTCGCATGGTTCCCATGGCTCCCATGCGCGTGGCGGATGGTGCTGAATTTATCCGCCGACTGACTATCTGGCAGGAAGCTGAAAAGAAGAGGGATCCGGCAGGATTCCCTCTTCTTTTGTTAAAATTAATATATCATGGAAGAGAAAAAGAAAGCATTGGGACCGATAGAGGCTGCCAGAAAATATGGCTGGCCGCTTGATCGTCCAAGGATATGTGAACTGGTTATAAATTTCACCTGCAACGCCAGGTGTCTGTTCTGCTATAACCCGAATTTTGAGCCTGAATGGAGTGAAGGGGAGCTTTCGCTTAAGGAGATAGCGAGGTCTTTGGCCAAAGGCAGGGAGGAAGGGGCCTGGTTTGCTGATATACTTGGAGGCGAAGTTACATTAAGAAAAGACCTGCCTGAAATAGGCCGCATTGCCCGCAAGCTGGGTTATAAAGCTGTTCAGATAACAACAAACGGGCTGCTGCTTGCCGACTATGATTATGCCAAAAGACTGGTTGATGCCGGAATAAATGTCTTCCGTATGTCGCTTCATGCAAGCCGTGAAGAGCTGAGCGATAAAATAACCGGCGTGCCTGGCGGTTTCCGCAAAACCGTAAAAGCACTTGAAAATATTGTTAAACTTGACTGCCGCGCCGGAATAAACAATGTCATAATTCCGCTTAATTACAAATATCTGCCGGAGTTGCCTGCGCTTGTAACAGGACAGCTTGGCATAGATGCGTATCTGTTTATTTCTCCTCATTATCTTGGTGCCATGAAAACCAATGGCAATATTTACAAAATACAGTACAGGGATTATGTGCCTTATCTGCGCAAAGCCCTTCAATATTTTGAGAAAAACGGTATTGTACTTGAAAGTGCCTGTCTTAGCAATTTTGTGCCCTGTGTGCTTCCTGAATATGCAAATCTGATGGCTGAATGGAAATATCAGAAGCGTGATGATCTGCTTTTTGTGCCTAATCATGAACCGATGAAAGTGTATGAGATGAAGGAAAGCCAGCGTATGAAGGCTCCACGCTGTGCGGAATGTGCATATTCTGATATGTGCATGGGTTTTGAGCGTGAATATTATAATTATTTCGGCGGAGATGAGTTTGTGCCACTTAAGGAAATACGGAAGGATTTTCCTTTAAAAACCTGCTACAGCAGTGATTAATGAGTGAACAGTGATGGCTGCCAAAGAAATACAGAAACTTAAACTTGCGCTTACCACGGACTGTGTGCTTGAGTGCCATCACTGCAATATAGACAAAAAAGCAGGGCTTGAACTTCCCTTTTCATACGCAGAAAAGGGAATAAGAATGCTTATTGATTCCCCCGGAGTACAGAAGCGGCTTGAACTTTACGGTGGCGAGCCTTTCCTGAAAATGGAACTTCTGGAAAAAGCTGTGCAATTTGCTGTCTTGTATTCGGCAGAAAAGAAAAAACTGATGTCTCTTTCCATAGCAACAAACGGAATTCTGCTTAATGAAAAAACTGTTGATTTTCTGCGTAAATACAGGATAAATCTTTCAATAAGTGTATCCGGCTCAAAGGAAAATCATGATTCATGCCGTATTTTCCCTGATGGACGTGGCAGCTGGGAGGCTCTTGAACCGAAAATAGACTATATTCTCGGAAAAATGAACCCTTATGACATAGTTGCGCTTGAATGTGTGGCGCCTGCAGGGGCTTCCAGGCTTTTTACGGATCTGTGCAGTCTTGTGAAAAGAGGTTTCCGTGTTATAAATATAGAGTGTGTACATGGCATGGAATGGACTGACGGACAATATGATGCCCTTTCGGAGTCCATCGGCAGGTTCGCTGATTTTTTGTTTGGTGAAATATCAAAACATAATTTTATTATTCCAGAGCCTTTTATAGAATTTTTCCGCACCGGCGGGCCGGATACGCCGGTATTCTGCCCTATGTACAGGGATCTGGAAATGTATCCGGACGGAGTTCTTTCTTTTTATCCTTTCGCCTTCCTTAATTACAAGGAAAGCCGTGATAAAGTGTGCATAGGTTCTGCGGAGAAAGGTTTATCTGAAAGGTATAGGAACTGCGAGCAGAACAAAGACGAAAAACGCTGTGCTGAATGCGTTTCATCATATTACCGCATTCCAGGTCTTTCGGATGGGGCAGAGGCTTATTCACTGCGTACCGCACTGTTACGCAGAATTTTCTTTGATATTCTTAAAACAGCAAAAAAAGATAAGACTTTTGCTGAATATGCACGTTTTCTTGCCCGGTGCAGAAAAAATGAGTACAAGGATTACGGGAGTACTGATATAAAGTGAGCAGGTATCCCGCACTTACTATTTTTGATGCCGTAAAAAAATTCGGCTGGCCGGAGCCTGGCTCGCCGATAATTTCCCGCGAGCTGCTTTTAGGCGATGCCTGCAATGCACGCTGTGTTTTCTGCTGTGCTAAAGATTTACAGGAAAAAGCGGTATGGCTGCCAGAATCCTTAATAAGGGAACGTATTGATAAATGGGCTTCTGAAGGAGCCTGGCTTGTCACATTCTCCGGCGGTGAGGTGACACTGTATCCGGGGCTGGAGAAAATTTCTTCGTACGCCAAAAAACGGGGTTTTAAATCTGTACAGATTCTTACCAACGGGCTTAAACTGCGTGATTATGATTATGTGCGCAGGCTTGCAGATGCCGGAATAGATGAGGTGAAAATTTCCCTGCATGGTACCGACGCTGCCACGCATGACTGGCTTATGCAGGTTCCAGGAGCTTTTGACAATGCTTTTATTGCAACAGAGAATCTGAACCGTGCCGGGATAAAGGCTTCATTCAATTTTGCTGTAACGTCAAGAAATTATATGCAGATGCCGCTTTTCGCCAGAATGGCCGGAAGCAGGCTTGGAGTAACAGGATTCTGCTTCATGTTCAGTTTTTATTCCGGAGGAATGCTTGAAGAGGCCGGAGGCCTCGGTGTAAAATATTCTGCAGCTGTGCCTTATCTGAGGCTGGCTTTGCGCTATATGAAAGTAAAAAATATAGTGATAGAATCAAAAATGCTCAGTAATTTTGTCCCATGCGTGGCCCCGGAGCTGACAAACCTTATGAGCGATTGGGGCTTCAGTGGCCCGGAGGCTGTTTCCAAGGTGGGCATAGGCGGAAAAGTACGTGAGGTTAAGGAAAGTTATCCGGAGCGCAAGGCCAGACTGCCTTCGTGCGCCGGCTGTGTATACGCAGACAGGTGCTACGGCCCTGATTCAGGATATGTTAAGATTTACGGCGGAAGCGAATTCATACCGCATTATAAAGAGGAAAAAAATTTCCCTTATAAAACTCTTTATCCCTGATTCAATAAGTCCCGGTGGTATTTTAATGCGGATTTTACCAAGGTAATTACATGACGCAGGAACAGATTGAAAAGGCGGTTTCACTTGTGCATGATGTACGTTACGGCGGTCTGCCCACCCATTTCCCTTCGCTGACTGCCTGGGACAGCGGTCCTCTTTCCCGCGCGGAACAGAGTATGCTCTGGACTGAAAGCCTGCGTGAAAATCCCCAGCGTGAAGCCGGAATATATCTGAACATACCTTTCTGCAGAAAAAAATGCGCCTTCTGTTTTCTCGATGTTAAAGGCGGCTCTGTTTACGAAGAACAGGAAAAATATATATTGGCTGCTGAAAAGGAAATGGCTTTTTTTGCCCCGGTATTCGCGGAAAAGGAAATATCCTGTGTATACATAGGCGGAGGAACGCCTAATTTCCTTCCCGCATCACTGCTGAAAAGAATTCTTATTTCACTTAAACATTATTTCAGGATAAAGCCTGGAGCCCAGATATCGATGGAATCAAATCCTGATTTCTTCGATGAGGAAAAGGCTGTGGCTGTGGCGGAATGCGGTGTTTCCATGCTGCTTATGGGAATACAGAGTTTCAGCGCCACGGTGAACAGGGATAACGGACGGGCTCAGGATGTTACAAGGATAAAAGATGCTTTTGATCTTGTAAGGCGTGCCGGGATAAAACATATAAACGCAGATCTGCTCTGCGGGCTTAAAGGACAGACAAAAAAAGATTTCATACGTGATGTACTGCTGCTTTCCAGGCTTCGCCCTACGCAGATTCATCTTAACAGGATAAAGCCGCTCGCGGGGACGCTGCCGCCTGAAATAAAAAAAGAACTTTACTCATGGCAGCAGGCCGGACTTGAGATACTTCGCCGCGCAGGCTATACTGTGCTTGACGAGGAAAGTGCCTGTCTTGACGGGATAAGAAACAGGCAGGGGAATTATATTTTTCATCTTGATAATTCTCTGCTTGGTCTTGGTTCCGGAGCCATGTCTCATGCCTGGGGCAGGTTGCGCAGCCGCAATATTGTTTCCCCTGCTGAATATTCTGAATCAGCATTGTCGGGCGGGGCTTTCTCACAGCTTTATATGAAAACAGGCAATGAAGAGGAACTGATCCATTATCTCATGAATACACTGCTGCACGGCGTAACTGTTATGCCTGAGGAAGTCCGTGAAAAATTTGGCGCAGCAGGTGAGGATTTCTTCCGCAGGAAAGCTGCAGATATGGCCTGCCGCGGTTATATAGAGGAATCAGACGGTGGATGGAAATGTGAAATGCGTATGCAGGACTGGCTGGGGGTGACTGCGGCACTTTACGGAGAGGAAATGCTTGAAAGAATAATACGGAGGAACGGACTGTGAGTATTCAGTACTACGCACAGAGAATTGTGCATCCATATTATCTTTCATTCCGCCGCCTGAACGGCGGCAAAGTACTTCTGACAAACGCGGCAGGCGGAAATATAGTTGTTCCTGGAGAAATATTTGACAGATTCATGCATGGCGGACTTTCTTTCGATGAAATGCCTGTAGGTCTTTCTGAGCAGGGGTTTGTAAGTGAGACAGCTGACAGGAATATTTACAGGGAAGAGATTTTAAACCGTTATTTTGAAGGCTGGAAGGCCCCGCATGTACATATAATATCACTTAGTGCAGTATGCAGGCTTTCCTGTGTTTACTGCTGTGCTTCTGCTTCGCCGGTGGACCGCCGCAGAATGAACAAGGAAACGGCGGACCGTATACTGGATTTTATTTTTTCCCTTGACCCGGAAAGATATCTGATAGAATTTCAGGGCGGAGAACCTCTTGTTACTTTTCCATTGCTGAAATACATCGTGCTTAAAGCGAAAAAAAAGGCGCTTGGTAAGAAAAAACAGGTTTTTTTCTCCGTGGTTACCAATCTTTGGGAATGTGACGAGGAAAAATTCCGTTTTCTTACTGAGAACAATGTTACCGTATGTGCATCTCTTGACGGACCACGGTTTGTGCATGACAGAAACCGGCCATGCTCCTCCGCTGCCACCGGAGGTTTGCAAAATGCCGGACCGCATGAACGCGCGTCCGCATGGCTGAAACGTTTCGCTGATTATGCTGCCCGTAATAATACCGAGGCACCTAATGCCATATGCACTGTCACAAAGCATTCACTGCCTTATGCACGGGAGATTGTTGACGAATTTCTGTCCTGCGGACTTAAACGTGTACAGTTAGGGCCGGTTGATCCGCTTGGCCGCGCAGTGGCGGCGTGGAACACAATAGGTGTTTCTTCAGATGAATTTCTTGATTTTTATGGCCGTGCAGTAAACTATATGCTGGAGCTGAATAGCCGTGGTATTCCCGTATATGAGAAGGCTGCACTCGCTTTCGCAAAGCAGCTTCATGGAACGGTCAGACCACGGTATCAGAATCTGGATATATTATACCGGCTTGCATATAACTGGGACGGCGGAGTATATGGTTCCGACGAGGCCCGTATGCTTTCAAACAGTGGCGATGAAACTTTCCGTCTTGGTTCCGTATATTCTGACACATTCAGGAAAATAATACGCAGGCCGCTGGCAATAAGACTTGTGGCTTCGGCGCTTACTGAACTGCGGCAGCCTATGTGTTCCCGCTGCCCGTCGTCGCTTTACTGCCGCGTTCCACCTGTATATAATTACATTACACAGCATAGCATTGCAGGAAATATGGCGGTGAATGAGCGCTGCCGCCTTTACCGCAGTGTTTATGAACTGCTTTCATCAATGAATTCCGATCCCTGTAAATATGAGATTTTCAGGAAATGGAGCGAAATGTATGACTGAGGGTGGAAAACCGTCTTTGAATAAGCCATGCAATGAAAGATTCCGTAAACTGGAAATATACCCGGGATATGCCTGCAGCCGCTCCTGCCGTTTCTGTTTTGTTTCCCGGAGGGACCGGGAAAAATATCGTGACCCGCTTCCTTTCCGTACAGTGTGTGAGACGATTTACAAATCATATCATCAGGAAGGAAGCCGGACTATTGCTGTTTTGGGCGGAGAGCCTACACTTTACCGGGATCTTCCTGCAGTATTGTCTTTTGCAAACCGGGTAGGCTATGTAGGTTCTTTGTTATTCACAAACGGATTCCGCTTTGCGGAACCTGGATATGCGGAGAAAATGGCTGAACTTAAACTTAATGCTGTTCAGATAAATCTTCCTTCGCATGAACCCGAAACCTTTGATTATCTTACAAGATCGGAAAACGGGCTGGAAAGGGCAGTAAAAGCGCTGGAAAACCTTCGCCGTGCCAATATAGTTACAACAGCAGTGTGTGTGCTTACCAGGCAGAACTGTGACAGTCTCGCGGATTATGCTGCTTTCTATCGTAGCCTGGGGGTGCGTTTTTTCATGGTTCATTATACGAAATTCCTTGGGAATCTGGATCCGGACGAGAAAGAAAATACTGAAAACATCAGGTCAATAACTGTGCCGATGAGCACTGCGGCAGAAGGTATTTTCCGTATGACAGATTACTGCGTGGCTGAGGGTATTGTCCCTCCTTTTGTGGAGATAATACCTCCGTGCATCATGGGAAAATACGCATCCAGAGTTATAGATTTCATTCAGGATACGGATGACGCCGGTTCTGAGACGCTGATACAGCCTGGTTTTGATTTCTCAAAAACATATGATGTCTCATACAGAGGCAGGGTGCGCCTTCCCTGTTGTACAGGCTGTATATGGGGAAGTCGCTGCTGTGGCGTTGAAGCTAATTATGTTAAACTTTTCGGATATTCCGAATTTAAGGCTGTAACAGAGGAACCGGAGCCTTATTATTCCGTGATTCCGGAAAATGAGCGCAGGGATCTTTTCCGTACACTTCCTGATCTTACGCAGGAGGCATATCTTACAGGTCATGGGGAGAGTCTGGATGGACTTGTCTAATAATTTTCAGTTTAATTCAACTGCAACTTCAGCCGGAATTTTTCATTCGGATGACTGTGGACGCTGGTTTTTAAGTGACAAATCTGGCCGGCTTCTTATACAGCCGCCGGATTTCCCTGAAGAACCTCAGCATTATCTTATGTCTTCCGGGGCATTTTACGGGCCAAGTCTTCATATACTTGTTGTTACGCTTGCCTGTAATCATGCCTGTGTATACTGCCGCGTGGCTCCTGTTTCTGAAAAAGAGAAAGGTACCGCGATGACACCTGAAACTGCCCAAAAAAGCATAGACCTTGCTTTCTGCACACCTAATAACTGCATGACTTTCGAATTCCAGGGAGGAGAGGCACTGCTGAACTGGCCGGTTGTAAAATCGGCAGTGCTTTACGCAAGGGAGAAAAATCTTGCATATAAAAAAGATCTCCGCATAGCGATTGTTACAAATCTTTCCCTGATGAATGAGGAAATTTTCAGTTTTTTCATGGAGCATGGGGTTTCCGTGTGTACTTCCCTGGACGGGCCTGCTATTCTTCATAATGCTAACCGCCGTTACGGCAGCAGCGGAGGGCATGACAGGGCGGTTTACTGGATAAAACGTTTTTCTGAAGAATGTGCCGGAAGTTCATCTACTTTGCCTGATTCGCTTCCTTCAGCGCTTATGACTACGACAAGATTTTCCCTGTCCATGCCCGATAAAATAGTTGAAGAATATCACAGACTTGGGCTGGGAGGTGTTTTTATCAGGCCTCTTTCCCCAATAGGTCATGCAGGGACGGTATGGAAGGAAATAGGATATTCCCCGCTTGAATACAAGCTTTTTTATGCACGGGCGCTGAAGCGTGTGCTTGAGATAAACCGTGGTGGTGAACGTTTTGTGGAGAGAAACGCGGCGCTTTTTGCAAGAAAACTTTTCTGTTTTGAAAATCCCAATTATCTTGACCTGAAAAGCCCGTGCGGTGCCGGAACCGGGCAGATAGCCTACAACTGGAACGGGGAGGTGTATGCCTGTGATGAAGGCAGAATGCTTGGTGCTGGTGGTGATTTCTCTTTCAAAATGGGTTCAGTATATGCTACAAAATGGAAAGACCTTTTCCGGTCTGCTCCGGCTGTCAGATGTGCCGTTGCCTCATGTCTTGAAATGCATCCGGTATGCTGTCGTTGCGCTTTCAAGCCTTTCTGTGGTGTGTGCCCTGCGCATAACAGGGCTTCCCAGGGAGATATTTATGGCAATATGAATGGCAGTTACTGGTGCGGAATTCAGAGAGCTGTATTTTCTGTAGTGCTTGCTGCGCTCAGGAATCCGGCAGACCGTGAGATTATAGAAGGATGGCTTGACTGATATGCCTGCTGTTTCTGTATGGAACAAATGTAATAACAGATGTATAATGTGCACTAACGGGAAAGAGTATTCCAATGGAAGTTCGGAACAGTATACTCTTAAAAAGCAGATTGAGAAGATGGAAAAATATCTGCGTGGCGATAGAGCTGTTTTCTATAAAGGCGCAGAGGATCCGGGGTATATAACGCTTACAGGCGGTGAACCAACGCTTCACCCTGATTTTCTTAAACTTGTATGTTATTACCGCAGACGCTGTCCCGGACTTGAGATAACACTTCTTACAAATGGCCGCACTCTGGAAGACAAGGTGTTTATGCAGAAATACCTGAGTGCTGCCGGAACACCTGCGCGCACAATAATTCCGGTTCATTCCTCAGATCCGGAAGAGCATGATTATGTTTCCGGTGTTAAGGGCAGTTTCGTGCAGACCATGCGGGGTCTTGAAAATCTTTTCGCCTTTGCCCCGGCTGACCATAAGATAGGCATACGCTTTATTCAGCACGGTACAGGGAAGAAAAGACTTGAGCGCACACTTTCCATGCTTTTAAGAAAATTCCCTGATACAGCCCGTTATACTGTTGCGATAATACACTTTGAAATAGAAGGATGTTCACTGAGCAATGAGAAGGATATTCATATTTCATTGAAGGATTCCGCAAAAGAAGTGCTTGAGGCTAAACCTTTAATAGATCACTTCCCGAATCTTTTTCTTTATCATTATCCGCTATGCGTGCTTGATGAAAGTCTGCGCTGTCGTGCGAAGATAACACTGCCAGAGGAGGAAAGGGTTTATCCTGAGGAAAAATGCGGAATATGCTGCCGCCGTGAAGACTGCCTGGGACTTATGATAGATTATCACAGGCTTTTCGGTGATTCGGAACTGGAGCCGCTTAAGAAATGAAAACAGTATTCGCTGTATTCGCGGTACTTTTCGCCATATGGGGACTGGGCATTGTCAGCAGGGATATAAACACATGCAAAATTCTTAACGTAGATATAATAAAAGGCTGCAGACTGTTAGGGCTGTTTGTTGCCGTACAGGTTTCTGTAACAATCGCCGCCTCATACGGCTGGCTGCCTGCCGGATTCGCTGACAATGGTTTTTTTGCGCCATCTTTTTACGGTGCTTATGCGCTGCATGTGCTGCTTACGGCGGTTATGGGAATTCTGCTATGGTATGCAGATATATGGCCAGCCGGGGATGCCAAGTTTTTTATGGTAACTGGCGCCATGCTGCCGCTTATGATTCCGGAGATACAGGGTTTCCCATACCGCACCTTCTTTTATTTTCTTGTAAATATTTTTGTTGCGGCCTCTTTCTGGGCATTCGGTAATTTTTTTCTGGCCGGACTGCAGAAACTGGATAAAGCAAATTTCTTTGGCGGTGTTTATCATAATTTCCTCGAAGAGATTACAAGGATTGTAAAAAGATACAGGGGCTGGCAGCTTCTTTTTGTTCTTTCCGGAATGTTCATTTTCTTTCTTGTCCAGCGCACGGTTTCGCTTACTGTAAGACTTGCAGCCGCGCGGATTGTCTCAGATCCGGCAGTGGTTTTTTTTGTGCTTTTTCTGCTCTGGGATAAAATATCACCGCTTTTTCAGAAAAAAGCGTGGATTATAGCTTCAGGAATTTTTTATGTGACATTCATTATACTGGGAGTGATTTATATGCCGGACCGGCTTATTGAATTGGCTGAAACAGCTTTTATAGATTCTCTTAAACTCAGTATATGTATAGTTGCGTTGCGAAGATTCGCTGTATTCCTTATGGAGCAGGCGGATCTGCAGCTTGTGTATCCGGAACAGATAAAACCTGGAATGATACTTTCGGAAAGAAGCCGCATTCTTGTTATGGGAGACCCGAATTTTGGCGGAGAATATAATACTTTCATTAAAGAAGGTCTTACGGAACTTCAGGCCCAGATATTAAGAGACAATGCTGTCAGAATGAGAGAGAAAATCCCTGATTTTAAATACGAGATAATTACGGGCAGGCCCTTCGCCGGCTGGATTATGTTCGGTGCCATACTTACTCTTGTTTTTAAAGAGAATATTGCGGTTATGATTTTCAGATGACAACGCGATGGACAGGCGTTTCTGAATAAAAAGGAATTCATGGTCATAAATGCCTGTTGTTTGAAAAATGCAGGAAAATAAAACGCCGCATAAATATAATGGAAAAAGAAAAACTGAAAAAAATAGTTCTTTTTACGGGATATGCCTGCAGCAACAGGTGCAGATTCTGCATTGATGCGGACAAGCGTGCTATGCCTGAACGTGGAACCGGTGAACTGCTTAGGGAAATTTACTCTGCTAAAGCCGCAGGTGCCGATATACTGGAAATTATAGGTGGCGAATCAACAATGCGCCGTGATTTCCGGGTTCTCGTAAGAACGGCAAAAAAAATAGGAATAGAAGAAGTTATATGCGCCACGAACGGCAGGATTTTTGCAGACAGTGAATATGTGCGCCAGGTGATGGAGGCAGGCCTGGATTCTATAATTTTCTCACTGCACGGGGCGGACGCGGAAGTGCATGATTTTCTTACAGACAGTCCGGGCAGTTTTAATGAGCTTTTACATGGTGTTGAGAATTTTCTGTCTGCCGGATTCAGGCGTATTTACGGAAATACCACCGTGGTAAGGCAGAATTACAGACAACTGCCGGAAATAGCTGAAATGTATGCCAAATGGCGTTTCACGAATGTAGAGTTTATTTTTGTGGATCCTACATACGGTGGGGCTTATAATAATTTTGAGGAACTTGTGCCACATATATCAGAAGCCGCTCCCTTTATGCGAATGGCACTCGATACCGGAACAGCGGCTGGGCTTACACAGTGGAAGGTACGTTATGTTCCGCTGTGTCATTTTACTGATCATCTTGACCATATAAGCGAGATAAATGAACGAAGGCTTTATATTTCCGAACACTGGGCGCAGGATTTTTACAATGATGATTCCATAGGCTCCCGTGCGGAAGTGTCACGCAGGAAAACTGCAAAATGTACCGGATGTTCTCTTGCCGGAGTATGTGAAGGTATATGGAAGGTTTATCTGGACCATTACGGGGAAGAAGAACTGCGGCCTGTACCGGCAGCTGATCTGCCGGCTGTTTTACCAGGTGCTATGGAAAATCCTGAAAAAAAACGTTCTGGTAATGATTTAATGGAATCCGGCAGTATTCTGAATAAAAATACGGAAACAATGGGGCATGCCGGTGAATAATGAAATAAATCATCTGACTGTCATTCCCGGACCTGCCTGTAATCTCGCATGTTCATATTGTTATCTGCGTGATTCCAGACCGGAAAAGACAGATCCGGAGGCGGTTCTTCATGGAATTTCATCTTTCATAAGATATATCAGGGAACGCAACAGGAATTCAGCTGATTACGGTAAAATAACTTTTCTGGGCGGGGAGCCGCTTCTTCATGGAAGAAATCTGAAAAAATGGATTATCGCGGCGCGTTCCCTGTCTCCAGAAATGCCTTTGCGTGTTTTTACAAACGGAACACTGCTTGATAATGACTGGTTTGTTTTTTTCAGACATGAGAATGTTAGTATTACGGTAAGTCTCGATGGAAGGAAGGAAAATAACGACAGTTTCCGTCATTTCAGAAAAAATACAATTGATAATAATACAGCAGGAAGCAGCTGTTCAGTGGAACCGCATAAACATGACTGCCGTTGTCCTGTACAATTCAGCAGGTATCAGGACAGTAAATCCGTATATGATTCCGTACTTGCTGCTGTCCCGGTGGCGGAGCGTGGCAATATTTCAGTATGCGCCGTTGTCCGTCCGGAAAACGCATATTATCTGAAAGAAAATATTCTGCATATAGCGGCCCTGGGGTTTGCGTCAGCAGGCTGGGCGCCTGATATGAGCTGTTTCTGGCCTGATTCATCAATAGAGGCTTTGTCTGCTTCGGCTGTACAGCTTAAGGATTACTATATATCTGAAATAAAACATGGACGTGTACCGTTTGTCATCGCAAATATGTATGAGACATTGTCTGCTGCGGAAGGCGGCATTGAATCATGCGGCTGCGGAAGTATTACTCTTGATGCATCAGGTGATTTTTATCCATGTGATAAATTAATGGCGCTTCCTGCTGAAGAACGTATAAATTATAAATTGACAGGGCTTATGCAAAAAGGAAATAATGAAATAAGGACTGCTTCTGGTGAAGACAGTTGCCGCACAGGTTCAGAATACGGAGGAGATGTTTTGAATTACGGTCTGGAGATATGCAGACAGAAATTTTTTGAAAGCCTTGCCCGCCGTGGCGGGAAATTTCACTGTAATGCATGTCTCGCAGGAACGCTTGCAAGACTTGACGGATTGAATATGCCGGCTGAGGAAAAACAGAGAATTTTCAAAAGTCAGGAAAAACTTTCTGCCGTAGTACGCAGCTCGCTATGCAGTATGGCGGAAGAAGGATTGAAACTGCCCCTTTTCCGTATGGTGCACGGATATGAGTAATACTGATAGAAAGATTTCTCCAAATGCCTGTTATGAGGTTATGCTTAATTACACCTGCAATGCCAGGTGTATGTTCTGTTCTCAGGGAAATTTCGACAAGGAAAGACTTGCATCTTTTAATCAGACGGCAAAAAGTATTTATCTCGCATGGCAGCAGGGATACCGCAGAATAGGTTTTACCGGTGGCGACCCTCTCGTTTCACCGGATATTATCAAGGCCGTTTCTCTTGCAAAAAAGATAGGATTTCCTTTTATAAGGGTTCAGACAAATGGCATAAGACTTGGCGACCGTAATTTCTGCAGAAAACTTGTGGCAGCCGGGCTGACGCTTTGCAAATTCTCATTTGCTTCGGATATTCCTGATGAGCATGACAGGCTGATGGGGCATAAAGGGGCCTTTGAAAAATCCGTGTCTGGACTTAAAACACTCCGTGCCCTTAAAGTAAGGGTAAGTGTTAATTTCCTGATTACAAAATATACATATTTCCGTCTTGCGGATATGCTACGCACTTTCCTGGCCATGGGCGTACGCAGTTTTATCATTGTTTATCCACTTTATACCGGGTCAATGCTTAAGAACCATGAGAAACTTGGAATCCCGCTTGAAGCCTGCACTGAGCCTTTTGCAGAAGCTATGGAACTTATGGAAAGCATAGGTCTTAAAGATGGAATTCTTTTTCTGAATGTGCCGGCCTGCTTCCTTAAAGGACGTGAAAGTTTAAGCATAGGGCTTAATCCTTTTAATACGGTAGTATCCGATCCCGACGGTAAGCGTACTGTTCTTGATGAAACTGCTGCGGCAACCAGAAAGCATGTTCCAGGCTGTAAAAAATGCGGACTGAAGGAAAAATGTGCCGGGCTGGAAAGAAGCTATATAGAAATTTTTGGCGATTATGTTCCACCCTCCGGGATAAAACCAGTGGGGAATACAGCTGTTTTGAAACAAGATTTTCCCACAGTAAGGAACAGAAAAACAGAATTCCTGAACGAAAATGAGGAATGTCTTTTTGAGATACTGAAAGACGGGATTGAAAAAAGTACAGCGGAGGTTCTCGCCGCTGCGGAAAAAATACCTCTCTGCAGAGACTGCACTGACGGGAATTCTATTATGAATACAGGAACTGCTCTTGAAAAGAAAGGACTTATAGAAAGAAGGTTCTTCAAGGGAAAATACTATTGGAAACTGAAACAGCCGGTCTGAATGCTTTAAGGAAACATAAGTGTTTGAATTATGAAAATAAAAGCAGGCATAAGAACACTTGAAGAAGCGGAATATTTTGCTGATGGCGGTGCAGGTGAAATTTATTTCGGTATAAATGGAATTCCGAGCCATATAAAGAATCCTGAATGCAATGTGAATAATGCGTCTGTTCCGGCCATAAGGAAAACTATTGAATATGCTCATTCACGTGGCTGCAGAATGTTTGTCGCAGTAAATGAAATAAATGCCCTTAATCTGAAAACAGCGATATTTAAAATGCGTGAACTTATGGACTGCGGGCTGGATGGTTTTATAGCTTCCAGTCCGGAAGTTGTAAGAAATTATCCTGCTGTCAGTCCTGTTCCTGAATGGCATTTAAGTTCTCTCGCATTCTGTCTGAACCGCGCTGCGCTGGACTGGTATAAGTCATACGGTTTTTCACGGTTTGTAATATATCAGCATTTTTTCCCTGAGGAAAGCATATCGTTTTTTGCCAATTCCGGTATGGAAAGTGAAGTCTTTTTCCTTTCTGATGACATTTGCGTTAACATGGATGGACTTTGCAAAGGCTGTACAGGAACACCCGGTGACGGAAAAAAATTCTGCCACAGATATTATTATGCAGAAGGAAAGAAATTTCACTGCCGCTGGATAGATATTGACACGGAAATAAAGTGTTTTTACAGTTATGCCAAAAAAGCCGGCTGGCTTAAACTTGTGAGGCTTACGGATTTCTCTCACAGAAAAAAAGTTTTCGCATATGCTAAAAAACTTGTAGCTGTGGCGGGCAGAACTGATAATTATGAGAATTTTAAAAAAGAAACCTTTGATATATTCAAAAATATGAGACGTCTTCGCCATGAAAACTGAAAAAGCCATATTTCTTACACCACTGCAGCTTTCCGGTATAAAAAAAATTCCCGGAAAAATATCAAAAGTTTATTTAGGCAGTGATTCATGTGAGCACATGCTTCCTTCGCCGGAAGACATAAAAAAAGTGCATGATATGGGTGTAGAGCCTGTTGTGTCGGTTCCGATACTTACTGATTTTCATCTTGAAAGATTATGCGGTCTTGTTCCTGCCATGCTGAAATTATACTGGAAGCCGGAAGTTTCGGCAAATGATATAGGTACTGTTATCAGGCTAAGGGAAAAATTCGGCAGTGATATAAATATTTCAGCCGGAAGACATCTTTTTGCACAGTGGGCCAGAAACAGTCTTGATTATACAGCCGGATTAAGGGACGAATTTAATATCTCAATGTTTGAAACCGATGATGTTTATACGGCGGAATCATTTCTTCAGACAAATAAATTCCGCATAGCATTTCATTATCCTTATAAATATTATTCGCTTACAAGAATATGTCCGTATAAAGGGGGAATTTATCAGAACTGTGACAGGGCCTGCGCGGACCGTTATATTCCTCTTGATGACGGTAGTATAATATGGCGTGGGAATGCTTATTTTACTAAATCCGGCGCTATTCCGGGACTTCCACCTGACAGAATGATTCTTTCTTATGATATGATATCCGGACATGTTTCCAAGGGTGACACCGGTGGAATAAAATGAAAATAACTGCCGGAGCGTGTACACGCGGCGAAATAGAATATCTGTTGGAAAACGGAGCTGATGAGATTTCATGCGGCCTGAATGATATTCCGAGTTTCTGTGGCAATCACAGCATTCCCGGTTTGAAAATTCATCAGATTCATGAAATTTCAGATGAGGTTCACTCCGCCGGAAAAAAACTTTTCATTTATGCCAATGAGACAAGACCGGACTGGAGTACAAGAATCCCCGCTTTAAGAAAAATTTTTGAGGAAGAACGTGCGGATGGTTTTATACTGGCGGACGCGGAACAGATTGAACTGTATGATAAAGCAGTGGGACTGAACCAGCATATCAGTGAAAACTATAGTAAAAATGTAAATATGCCTGAATGGCATATGGGAATTCTTGGTTTCTGTTTTAATTCTGCAGCAGCGCGCAGATACCGAAGCCGTGGAGTGAAACGTATTATAATTCCGCAGCAGATTCTTCCTTGTGAAAGCAGGGAAATATGCAGCATTATGCCGGAAACAGAGTTCTATTATCTGATTCACGAGATGGATAAAAATATTGACGGACTCTGCATGGGATGCAGAGATGATAGCAGTGAAATACGTTTCTGTATGCGGGGATTCCGCACAACCGCAGGATATGTTTCGTTCCCAGCTTTTTCTCTTGAGGAGAGGCTGGCATATTTTTATGGTTACTTTGGCCAGGACTCTTTTATAAAGATAGTAAGATTCGGTAGTACTGAACTCAGACGTCTTGTTTTCAATGAGGCAAAAGAGTTAGGAAAGCTGGCTGGGAAAACCAGTACGGAGGCTGGGTTTGTTGCTGAAGCCTCAGGCCTTGTTTCAGAAGAGTATATCCCCAGATTCCGGGAACTGATAAGAAAGAACAGTATAGGTATGTTGCATTGAAATTATCTGATGGTTATTGCTTTTTGAAAAAACAGTACATGAAAATCCTTAACTTTTATAAAGTATTTCACAAATCTTTTCTGATTTCTGCCGTTGTCTGTCTTGGCGGTTGCAGCCTGACATCTGCTTCCTTGCGGACCGGCATACAGCAGGAAAATACAATAAAATCCGTACCTGTACCCAGAATAGCAGCTGTTAAGCCGTCATCTGGAGATTTGTTTTCTTCGGTTTCCGAAATAAAAGCAACATTCATACAGAATAAGGATTTCTCGATATATTCACTGAGAAAAAAATCCCCTTTTGCTGTTTTTGCTATTCATGGCGGGGATATTGAGCGTGGAACTTCCTGGCTGGCTGAAAAAACAGCTGGCGATGACTGGTCTCTTTATCTGTTTGAGGGATACGGCGCTGATGCTAAGAAATATCATGTTACAGCTTCACGTTTTGATGATCCGGAAGCTCTTGAAACTGCAGCAGCAGCCATACTGGGAATTTCCATTCATGCCAGCAGGGATTCAGGGGAAGCCGTATGCGTTGGTGGTGGAAATGAGGCTGCTGCCGCGCTTGCTTCCTCCCGCCTTTCCGCAGCCGGGTTTACTGTTGAATATCCATGCCGCAGACTTCCTGGAAAATCTCCTGATAATATTGTTAACAGACCAGCGCTTAAGGGAATACAGCTTGAACTGACACAGGCTCTGCTTGACAGACTTGCCAAAGAGCCTGAATATTTAACACAATTTACAAAGGAGCTTCGCAAGGCCGCGGAAGATTATATGAAAACTGTTCCGTAAAACAGCCGGGAATAAGTTTCAGCTGTTCTTCATATGCGGTACCGGTTCCTTTCCGTCAGGATTTCTTCAGTCATGAATCCTGCGGAAAATATTAAGATTCTGCAGTAAATACAATCAGGAGATTTTAAATGAAGAAAATAAGAATTTTTGCCTTCGGTGGCAATGAGGTTGCCCCGGTAGGCCTTAAGGACAAGAACGGAAAGGCAATCAACCCGGACATTCCCATGCAGTGGCAGCGTACGGCGGATACATGCCGCCTCGTGGCTGATATAATGGAAAATCATCCGGAAGATTCCTATGTGCTTACGCATGGCAATGGCCCGCAGGTTGGTAACATTCTGTTGCGCTCCGAAAAATGCAGGGACAGCCTGTTCGGACTGCCACTTGATGTGTGCGTTGCTGATACACAGGGTGCTATGTCATTCATGCTTGGCCAGCTGAACAATGAGCTGCGTGCCCGTGGGCTGAATAATCTGGTGGCTGGAATTGTCACACAGGTTGTGGTTGACAGGAATGACCCGGCTTTCAAGAACCCTACAAAATATGTGGGGCAGTCCTATACAAAGGATGAGGCCGATGAGCGTGCCAAAGGCGGCTGGCAGATGAAAATGTACAAGAAGGATGCCGCCGGAAACGAGATATGGCGTAGGGTAGTTCCCTCTCCCGCTCCCATAGACATAGTGGAAATAGATGCGATAGAAGCCATGCTTGAAAAAGGCATAGTGCCAATAACCGTTGGCGGCGGTGGCGTTCCGGTGTGCGAGGTCGCCCCTGTCAGTCAGGACGGAAAGGAAGTTTACAAATGCAATTACGGAGTGGATTTTGTGAATAACGGCAAAGCAAAAGCCGGTGCGAAAATGTACACCGGTGCGGAAGCCGTCATTGACAAGGATCTTGCTTCAGCCCTGCTCGGCTGTATGCTTATGAAACGTGCCAAAGCACGTGGCGAAGAGATTGAGGTGACACTGACAATATTCACCGGAGAGGACGGGGCATGGCTGGATTATCAGAAGCCTACACAGCGTCCAATACGCACTATAAAGGTTTCAGAACTGGAAAAACTGTACAACAGCGAGCCAAAGCCATTCCCGGCAGGCTCAATGGGACCGAAAATCAAAGCTGTAATAGAATTCGTTAAGAATGGTGGCAGTGCGGCATACATTTCCAAAACCAGCCTTTTTGAGGAAACACTCAGAGGTGAGGCCGGAACAACGGTGTTGCCTGACTGATTCCTGTGTCGCATTTGAATATAAAAAGAGACGGAGTAGAACTCCGTCTCTTTTTTGGGTGTCTGCTCTGTCTTCCAAAGTCTTTATCTGCAATAACTGGTTTTTCCCCGGCCTGACAAATGTATAATATGTTTATAAAACCATGAAAGGAGCATGAAATGCTTTATATAATAGCCGCAATAACTGCAGTTTTACTGATTTATATTGTTTTCGCATATAACAAAGGAATAAGCCTGCGCAATTATATGCGCGAGGCGTTCGCAACCATGGATGTATATCTGAAAAAACGCTGGGAGCTTATTCCCAGGCTGGCAGATTCGGTAAAGGGTGAGGTGAAATACGAAAGCAGTACGCTGCAGAAAATTACCGGTCTGCGCTCGCAGGCATATTCAGGCATGAGCGATGAGCAGAAAATACATGCCAATTCAGAGCTTGGCTATATTGGACCACAATTTGTAGCCATAACAGAAAGCTATCCTGAGCTGAAATCAAATACTTCTTTTCTTAAACTGATGGACAGCCTCACTGAATTGGAGAATGAGATTGCCACAGCGCGCAAATATTATAACGGTACAGTGCGGGAACTGAACACTTTTCTGGAAATTTTCCCTACAAATATAATAGGTAAATTATTCAATATATGCAAAGCAGAATATTTCCAGATAGATGAAAGCGAAAGAGAAGCTGCCGTAATCACGGGTGAAGACCTTAATGCCTGATTTGTCTTTTTACTGTATAAAGTTATGCGCTTAATAAAAAAAATATTATTCCTGATTCCTGTTCCGGTATTTATTATTCTCTGTATGGCTGTGCCTTCAGTCCACGCGGAAAATTTTTACATACAGAATTATGAAGTGAAACTTGAGGTAAATGAGAAGAAATCAGTTAAGGTTGAGGAAGAAATAGAAGTTTATTTCCTGCAGCCTTCCCACGGAATAATCAGGGAAATACCCCATAAAAAAGCATCTGTCACGAATATACGTGCGCAGGAAAAAAACAGTGTAGACAATTATGGCGGCACTGTTGAAATAAAGCTGGGGTCTGCTGATAAGACAGTATCTGGCACGCATCATTACCACATAACATATAATTTCAATTATCGTGATAACAAAAGTGAGTTTTATCACAATATAATAGGCCCGGAATGGGGTGTACCTGTAAAAAAAGCCAGTTTTACGCTTGTTATGCCAAAGGCAATAGATCCGGAGAAGGCTGGCATTTCCATGGGTGGTATTGACGCTGCCGGTTTTGAAAGCGGCGCAGAATACAGCATAACTGATAATATAAAAATTGAAGGCAGGACCTTAAGGGAACTGCAGCCGGGGGAAGGAATAACTTTCAGGGTAGAGGTACCACCGGGTTATTTTGAAAAGTATCACCCTTATGCTGTTTATATTGCTGTGGCTCTGCTGTCGTTGCTTGCCATAGCGTCATGTTATATATGGAACAGATATGGCAAAGATGACCATGTCACGCCTGTTGTAACCTTTAAAATACCGTCCGGAGTGAATGCCGTGCAGGCGGAGCTTGCCTACAAAGGCAGGGCTTCAGATAAAGGTCTTTCTGCGCTGCTTGTAGAACTTGCAAATAAGGATTATGTAAAAATTGACAATAAAAGCGACAGTTTCCTGATAGAAAAAATTAAACCTTTTGAGCAGGTTTCGCTTGAACAGGAATATATGAATGCGCTGTTCGGCAATGATTCAAGCGTAACCAGATCGCAGATAGAAAAATCACAGACATATTATAAAAAATGCCGCAGCATTGTGGCTTCTGCCAATGAGGAACGCAAAATCATTTATAATGAAAAAACAATAAAAGGACGGCTTCCAAAGATTATGGCAGGAATTATTTCTGCAGTAATATTTGTTTCGCTGTTTGCGTTCTGTGATTTCAGCATAAGTACATTTATTTCTGCAGAAACAATAGGCCCTGTGGCATTGTTGTTTCTGTTCGGAACACCGTTTGTTGCTGACGAGTGGGATATTGGTGCAAAGCTGTCCCTTCTTATAAGCGGTGGTATGATAGTTTTTGTTTTTTTTATTACAGGCAGTTCCAGTTATGAATATCTGAATGTTTTCGTTTTTGGCATAGCTTGTCTTGCAATATCATGGATATGTGCAGATAATCTGCCGAAAAGAAGCCCAAAAGGAAAACAGTTAATGAGTGAGCTGCAGGGTCTCAGAAAGTTCATAATGACTGCCGAAAAGTACGAGCTTGAAGCCATGGCTGAAAAAGATCCAAAGCATTTTTATGATATTCTTCCATATGCTTTTGTTCTGGATGTTTCAGATGTGTGGATAAAAAAGCTGAATAAATTTCTTGAAGGCCGTCCTGTAAAGGAAAGACCTGCATATGATGTTACCAGATTGTCCCGTTTTTCAAGAAGCATGACTGCCCTTTCAAGACCGAGCCGTCTAAATGGCGGAATAAAGAAAACCAGTTATCACGGCAGCAGTCATGGCGGTGGTGGAAGAGTAGGCCGCGGTGGCGGCGGCGGTGGTGGAAGATCCTGGTGACAGTTTCAATCCGTACTTTGTTATTTTTAAGTTCTGTTAAAGTAAAGTATTGATAGGTATATATAAAGGACGCAAATACTGCTTCATCGGCCTGAATTTGTTTTAAGGCCCTCATTAGCCGTAGAGATTCTGAAATAAATTCAGCATGAATGGAGAATACTAAAATCAATACTCTTCTTATATATAGTTTTTTTAAAATTAATGTTTTGTTGAATTTATAAAAATATAACGTTTTAACAGATTTAGCGTTTTTTCAAAAAAAGCAGGATTTCCTGAATTCCTTTTGGAACAGACAGGCCTGTCATCACATGGCCGGGTCAGATTATTGTCTGACATAAGGCGTAATATTGTTCTTATTACCTGTTTGCCGGTTATAAGTCTGGTACATTCATATTCCCTGTTTGTACCCTTATGTCTTGGACAGGAATAATAGTTGAATTCAGACATTAAAATCCTTTTGTCATTGTAACAGCCATGACATGCATATGGGGAAAAAATATAATATGGTGTTTTAAAAATATGAAAAGGCAGAGTAAATCCTCCTATAACTATTACAGGACGTCTTATACACCAGGCGAGCCAGCTTAATCCAGTATCAAGACCTATAAAAAAATCACAATGTTTTATTAAATTCGCTCTTTCAGTAAGAGGAATATCCCCTGTAAAATTTTCTGCGCCAGTTGGTATTCCCTCACTATCCTGTACGGCATCTCTGTCTATGCATAGAACCCTGTAGCCAAGCCGGCGTAAATATGCAACAGTCTGAACCCAGCCTGTTGTATTATTCCATAATTTTGCCCTGTATGAAGTTTTTGTGGCTATTACAACATATCTTTCTTTTATTTTTCTTTTGCTTCCACAGTCAATTTTAGGAATATGAGTGCAGTCATTTATTCCAAGTATTCCGCCAGCTGCATCACATAAACAGCTTATCCTGCTATCAAAAGGAGAATACATTCTGGAATAGTCTTCATTTTTAAATGTCAGTATTCCTAAATGATAAGAAGCATAAGGTTTGGAGAAGAATGGCTTTTTTATGCTGGGATCGGAAAAAATAATATTTTTGTACTGTTTCGCAAAAAGACATGAGAATTTGTTCCCCATTATGAATTCTGTTTTGCAACCATGTTTTTCTGTGAAAGCTATGGCAGCTGGCATCCACGCTATAGTGTCTCCAAAAGGTGGTAGTGGAAAAAGTATCTGAGTCTCTTTATCCTTTAAGTTTAATTTGTGTTCAAAAACCAGGGTTTTACTATCTTTGTTCCAGACTTTTATCAGAAACTTTACATAAAATCTGAAGGTGCTTTGTATAAGCCCGCCTTTTGAATCTGATTCGTTTAAAATATTTCCTGTTTCACTGTCTGCAATGCTTACATGCCAGTTACCTTCAGGCAGAAAAATTCTTGCCCCGTCATTAAAGTCATAAAATATTCCCATAGGACCTTCACATGTAGGCATATCAGGAATATCAACAAGATAACTGTCACGGATCATTTCATAAAGAGTCATATTTTCCAAATAAAATATAAATAGCTTTTAGCAATTATATCAAAAAGCAAAATAGTATAATATGTGTGTATGAAGAAAATTGAAACTTTGCAATGTATACGCTGTGGAAAGGATCATTCTCTTTCCGAAGGAAAATATACCTGTACCGCCTGTGGCGGAAATCTGCAGGTTCTTTACGATTACAATCTTATAAAAAAACGTCTTAACTATGACGAACTTAAGGATAATCATGACCACAGCATATGGCGTTATCAGGATATTCTGCCGGTTGAGGATCTGAAATATATTCCGCCTGTGCAGGTTGGCTGGACGCCTCTTTACCGTGCGGAAAAAATAGCAGAGGAACTTGGCATTCATAATGTCTATGTCAAGGACGATGGCCGTAATCCCAGCGCATCTTTCAAAGACCGTGCAGGCGCCGTTGTGGTTGCCAGGGCACGCGAAATGGGGGAGAAGGTGATAACAACCGCCTCCACCGGTAATGCGGCTTCGTCTCTTGCCTGCCTTACCGGCAGCCTTGACATGAAAACTGTAATATTTGTTCCAAAGACAGCACCGGCCCCCAAAATAGCACAGCTGCTTGTATTTGGTGCCGAAGTCATAATGGTGAACGGAACATATGATGACGCTTTTGATCTCTGTCTTAAGGCATCAAAGGAATATGGCTGGTACAACCGCAGCACAGGTATAAATCCTTTCACAAGGGAAGGCAAGAAAACCTGTGCTTTTGAAATATGTGAGCAGCTTGACTGGGAAACACCGGACAAGGTGTTTGTATCTGTCGGTGATGGAAACATAATAAGCGGTCTCTGGAAAGGTTTTGTTGAGTTCAAGCGGCTTGGTATAATAGACAAACTGCCACAGATGGTTGCCGTTCAGGCAGAAAACTCAAATGCGGTCAAACTGGCTGTTGACAGTGGTGCCGAGGAAATAACCCCGGTAAGCGGAAATACAATCGCGGACAGTATTTCAGTAAGTGTTCCGCGTGACGGGCTTGCTGCTGTTCTTGCCGTGCGGGATTCAAAAGGTTTTGCTGTTTCTGTTACGGATCAGGAAATTCTTGCCGGAATACCCAAAGTGGCACGTGGGGCAAGTGTTTTTGCGGAGCCGGCAGCAGCCGCAACATATGCCGGACTTGAAAAAGCCGTGCGTGAAGGGAAAGTAAACTCCGGAGATAATGTTGTAATGGTTGTCACCGGAAACGGTCTTAAGGATGTGAGCAGTGCCATGAAATCCGTAGGCCAGCCGAATCTTATCAATCCTGATATGAGCGAACTGAAAAAACTCGTAGAGGAAAAACATATAGGCTGATATTTCCCAGAATGCAATAAAAAAGGCTTCCCGGAAAAAAGGAAGCCTTTTTATTGCTTAAGAAAGTCAGGAATTTTCAGAACATTGTCGATAAAAGCAGACGGAAATACTGATTCGCCGATGTTTCATGGTATTTAAAGTAGTTGTAACCGAAATCAAGCGTCGTGTCACCGTTAAGGAAAAATTCAATTCCGGCTGTATAGGAATTTGCGGGTTTAAGGTTCCTTAATGATATTTTACTGTATCCGGCATATGCACCGCTGTCAAATTCAGGCTGGAAGTTCCTGTGTATCCTTGCCGAAATAATCCATTCCGGCAGTATGCGCAGCATTTCGTAGCCGTTAAAATCCGCCAGATCCTTGAAATCAAGCACAGATCCTGTCAGATTTGTGTTGTCTGTGTTATCTGACGGTTTAAGAAAACCTGTTCCGGACAAATTGAAACTGAACTGTCCGTAAAAGTTCTTTTCCGCTTTCAGAGTAATGGCTGTCTGCTGGAATTCTGAAAGTCCTTCAGCCACTTTTTCCCCTTTTATAAAAGCGTGTCCCCCGCTTATTGAAAGATGAAAATAATCAGGATTTTCAGGGGCGGTTAATGTTGTTGACAGTGAAAGTTTTCCACCGTATGCGGTCATTCCGTGCAGGTGTGAGTAAATAAAAGGCTCAAATTCAATAAGATTTGTTTCGCCTGTATATGATAAAGGTATTTTTGCGGAGTGTATTTTGTCAAAATCATTGCTTTTGTAAAAAGTTCCGGATATTCCGGAAATAAACTTGTACGCAAGCGGCATGTATATGGAAAAAGTATCCTGCTTGAAACCGGCAGAGCCGAAACGGAAATCGTTACGTGCCATCATTCCGGCTGATGCGGGTGTTATTGCAAAGACAAGCAGGGATACAAAGAAAATTATTATGTTTTTCATCATAACTATTATAACAATTATAAAAAACCATATATTGGTAGTGTAGGTTGGAAGATATATTCAGAAATGATTAATATGCCACACGGCTTCTGATTTTTGTCTTAAACTACCACAATGGCATTATGATACAGGACCGGCTATGTCTCAGAAATCCGGGGTGGTTTTGTTTAAAAAAGCAGTGACACCTTTTTCAAAATCGCCTGAGGCGAATGTTTCTTTTCTTATGTCTGCAAACTGCAGGAGGTCTTTTTCTGAAAGTTCTTTTGTTTCAAACAGACGGAATTCTTTTTTCAGGCTTTTTATAACTGCCATGGAAAGTTTTGAAATATATAGAATTTTTTCAAATGTTAATTTTTTTAATATGTTAAAATCGCTTGTTTCTGCAAGCCATGTAAGAAGACCGGTTTCCCTTGCGCGCGCTGCTGAAACAGGAGCAGCTGTATAGAAAAGTTCTTTCGTGGCTGAAAGTCCTATTCTGTTTATGAATCTCAAAAGACCTTTACAGCTGTATGGAAGTCCTATTTTCGCCGTAGTTACGGCAAAAGCTGCAGTCATATCCCCATATGCGAGATCGCATGCTGCTACTAATTCCGCGGCTCCGCCCCATACACTGCCGTGTATCATGGCGGTTACAATTCCCGGATATTCCTCTATTTCTTTTAGAAGTACCGGAAGAGGCATATTTTCCGCAACGGGGTCACTGAGTTTTATGTTTTTTTTCGCAGCCTGGCGGGTAGCGGTCTGTGCTGCCGTATTTTCATAAAATTCTGAAATATCCAGGCCTGAAGACCATACCATGTCATTTCCCCTGGCGGTGATTATTATTGCGGTAATTCCTGCCTGACGGCATTTTCTGACTGCGCAGGACATTTCCCTGCACAGGCGGCTGTTTAGCGCATTCCTTTTTTCAGGGTTTGAAAACTGAATGAAGGCAATTTTTCCTTCAATTTTCAGGTTCACATATTTTTCATCTGATTCCGTATAAATATCAGTTCCGGATTTCATCCTGTGCTCCGTATGTCAGCCTTGTTCAGCGTTAGCAGGCAGATATGGCTGAAATATAGAAAATATACCAAAATGCTGCTATATTAATTGTATAATTTTAATCTGACATACACGAAAGACTGCCATGATTTTGTATCCTGGCAGTTTCGTGCAAGAGGTTAAAAAATGGCTGGTTCCAAAACTAATGAGGAAATTGAAAAGGCGCTGCAAAGCCTTTACCGCAAGGCTTTCGGCAAAGTGCCGGAGATTTTTATTCCTTTGCGCTCTGACGGGTCCGCAAGAAAAATATACCGTCTCGGCAATTCCGGACGTATTGTTGTAGGCATATATGGCCCCGACCCTCTCGAAAACAGGGCTTTTCTTGAGTTTTCCATGTATTTTAAAAAACACGGGCTGCCAGTGCCGGAAATTTATGCAGAAGACACTGAGGCAGGCGTTTATCTTGAAGAGGACCTTGGCGATGTGACCCTTTTCAGCCGGATAGAGCAGGAGAACAAAGATGGGGTTCTTTCTGAAAGTCTTTCTAAAACATACAGAAAGGTTTTAGATATTCTGCCACGCTTTCAGGAGCAGGTTAAGGCCGGAATGGACCTTACCCACTGCTATCCAAGGGCTGCGTTTGACAGGCAGTCAATAATGTGGGACCTGAACTATTTTAAATACTATTTTCTTAAACTTGCCCCAATACCTTTTAATGAGCAGAAGCTGGAAGATGATTTTGTGCGTTTTGCTGATTTTTTAATGGAGGCGCCCCAGGATTATTTCCTGTACCGTGATTTCCAGTCCCGTAATATTATGCTGCGGGATGGAGAGCCGTGGTTTATTGACTATCAGGGGGGGCGCCGTGGCGCAAGGCATTATGATCTTGCTTCGCTGCTATATGATGCGAAAGCCAATCTGTCACCGGAGACACGCAATGAGCTTCGCGATTATTACATAAATGCCGCTGGCGTTGACCGCAGGGATTTCCTTCAGCATTATCCTGCTTTCGCTTATGTGCGCATAATGCAGGCAATGGGGGCATACGGCCTGCGTGGCTTCTATGAAAGGAAACCACATTTCCTGAAAAGCGTGCCGTTTGCGGTGCGCAATATAGAATGGCTGCTGAACAATACCGAAATACCGGAACATCTGCCGGAGCTCATGGCCTGTTTCCGCCGTATAACAATGTCGGTTAGGCTCAGGCAGTTCGGCAACACTAAACTTGGCCTTACTGTGCGCATAGGCAGCTTTTCATATAAAAATGGAATTCCTTTGGACGACCATGGACATGGCGGAGGATTTGTTTTTGACTGCCGTGCCTTGCCTAATCCTGGCCGTTATCCCCAGTATTCCAAAAAAGACGGCAGGGACAAGCCTGTGATAGAATTTCTTGATAAGGAATCAGGCGTGGAAGCATACCTTTCTTCTGTATATGCCCTTGTAGATGCCAGTGTTCAGAATTATCTTGAAAGAAATTTTACATCGCTTATGGTTCATTTTGGCTGTACCGGTGGCCAGCACCGTTCCGTCTACTGTGCAGAACATCTGGCGGCACATCTCAGGAATAAATTCGGTGTAAGGGTTGAACTCTCACACAGGGAGCTTGAGAAAAAATGAAGGCTCTTGTTTTTGCCGCTGGTTATGGAAACAGGCTGCGTCCGCTTACGGATACCATACCGAAGCCGCTTATAGAGGTTAATGGAAAAACAGTTCTTCAAAGGGTTATTGAGCGGCTGGCAGCTGCCGGTGTAGATGATATTCTTATAAATACACATCATCTGCATGAAAAAATAGCGGACTTTCTTGAAAAAAATAACAATTTCGGGCTTAAGATAACAGTTTCGCATGAGATTGAGAAACCTCTGGAAACCGGAGGGACACTTAAAGCGAATGAGGTTTTTTTCCGTAGCGGTGGACCCTTTTTTGTATGCAATGCCGATGTGCTTTCCGATCCGGACCTGAAATCCATATACAGAAACCACTGTGCCGGCGGAGCCTGTGCCACACTTGCCATAAGAAAACGCCCTTCCTCCCGTCATCTTATGTTTGATTCACGGATGCGGCTTGCCGGCAGGGAAGGGGAAGTGTCAGGTGAAGGGCTGACGGCATATGGCTTCAGTTGTCTTCAGGTGCTGTCGCCTTCAATTTTTGATATGATAAAAGAAGAAGGTGTTTTTACCGTTATGAAGACATATCTGCGCATAGCTGCGGAAACACATATGATAGCGGGATTTGAGGACAGGGCTTCGTACTGGTTTGATATAGGAAGCCCGGAAAAGCTGGAAATGGCGGCCCGTTATTTCAAGGAGCATTGTTTATGATAGTTTATAAACTTGTTGATTTTGCGAAGAATCCGAATCTTTCTCCCAAAATGAGAAAGGCGGTGGATTTTCTTCTTAAGCCGGAAACCGCCTCATTGCCTGATGGAACATACCCGGTTGACGGCAGAAAAATTTACGCTCAGATTCAGACATACATGACAGCTGAACCGAAGAAAATACTTTTTGAGGCGCATAAAAAATACCTTGATATCCAGTATGTTGTTGAAGGACAGGAAATTATAAACTGTGTGAATCTTGAGGATCTTGACATTGTCCGGCCTTATGAGGAAAAATTCGATATATGTTTCGGACTTGCATCACCATCTGCGTTTATCCCGCTGAGGCTTCTTCCGGGAGATATGACAGTGTTTTTTCCGGAACATGCCCATGCACCCAAGCTGCCGCTCGGCGGGCCACGCAAGGTAAAAAAAATCGTCGTGAAAGTATCAGTGGCTTGAAAAAAAATTACGGAAATGCTATTATAGACTGTATGAATACCTACGAGTTAACGCTTATTATCAATCCTCAGATTTCGGATGCCGAGATTAACGGGGTAGTAGAAGCTTCGAAGAAAATACTTGCTGACCGCAAAGCCGAAGTTATTGCCGATGATAAACTCGGACGCAAAAAATTTGCCCATAACATCAGGAAAAACCGTGACGGTTTCTATATTTTCCTCAAAGTCAAAGCTGAACCGGAATCAATAAAGGATTTGAAACGCAGTTTCGGACTGCAGGACAATATCCTGCGTTCCATGTTCATCAAAGCCGGAGAGAATCAGACGGTAAAAGCCTGACAGAACCGGTACCGGAGACATAAATGGATATCAGGATTCCAGAACTGAACAGTGTCCTTGTGGCCGGACGGCTTACGCGCGATCCGGAACAGCGTTTTACGCAGAAAGGACAGGGAGTCACTACTTTTGATATCGCCTCCAACAGACGCTATAAAGATGCGGCTTCCGGAGAATGGAAGGATAATACTGTTTTTGTCCCCGTCAGCGTGTGGGGTCCTATGTCCGACCGCTGCAAAGAAAAGCTCCGCAAGGGAAGCCCTGTTCTCGTTGAGGGAAATCTGGTTTCCTCGGAGTATACTGATAAATCAGGCCAGAAGCGCAAGGTTCTGAAGGTAAATGCCCGCCGTGTCCAGTTTCTTTTCTTCGGTGACAGTGCGGATGCGGGGGAACCGGTTTCTTCAGGAAGCCAGGAAACAGTACCGCAAAGTGAAGAGTTTAAAGATGACAGTGGCGGTCTGGACGAAGTACCGTTCTAAATTTATCAGGAAATTTCAGGAGAAAGTATAATGGAAAACAATGAACAGGTCCCTCAGAATCAGGAGGCCATAAAAAACGAACAGCAGCCGGCAGCCAAACCGGCGGCGGCTCCTGCAGGAGCGCCGCGCCGTCCGGCAGGACGCAGGCATTTCGGCTCACGCCGCAAGGTCTGCAGACTTTGTGCTGAACATATAGATGAGATCGATTATAAACAGATTCAGGTCTTAAGAAGTTTCTGCACGGATACAGGCAAGATTCTTTCCAGACGTATTACAGGTGCCTGCGCCAAGCATCAGCGCCAGATAATGAGAGCTGTAAAAATCAATCGCAATCTGTCCTTAATGCCGTATAATTAATAATCTGGAGAGCAATAAATGAAAGTAATACTCAAACAGGATATTGAAAATCTCGGTCATGCCGGTGATGTAAGGATTGTACGTGCCGGATATGCCCGCAATTATCTCCTTCCCCGCAATATGGTGGAGCAGGCCACTCCCGGAGCTCTCAGAGCCTGGAAAAACAGCGAGGAAAGACGTGCAAAACGTGTCGCAGCAGAAAATGCGGCTCTGCAGGAAACTGCAAAACGCATTGCCGAAATCAGCCTTTCCTTTGCCAGAAAGGTTTCCGAGGATGGAACCATGTACGGTTCTGTTGCCAAGAGCGATATAGTGAAAAAATTTGCGGAGAAGAACATTGAAATCACAAAAGACAATGTACGTCTTCCAGCCACAATAAAAGCAGTTGGCAATTATGAAGTGGAAATTGTTCTGAAAACAGATATCAAAGCCACTGTCAAGGTAGCTGTTTCCGCTCTCAGCCAGGAAGCATAAGCCGTATCTGAAACGGTATTTCAAAAAATGACATCCGCAAGGGTGTCATTTTTTATGTCCCTGCAGGTCATGCCGGTTTATTTTTGTGTTTAAATCCTGACCGTGGCGGAGCGTATTTTGTTTTAAATCAGGCTATATAGAGAAAGAGTATTGATTTTGGTATTCTACTGTCATGCTGAATTTATTTCAGAATCTCTACGGCTTAATGATGTCCTGAAAACTTTATAAAGAGTCTTAAATTTATATAATAAACATAAGGTGTCTGTATGATTAATAAGATTCCTCCAAATTCACTTGAAGCGGAAATGGCCGTGCTTGGCGCAATGCTTATTGAAAGAGATGCGCTGGAATCTGCAATAGGAACAATAGAAGGCCGTCATTTTTATAGTGAACGGAACCGCGGAATATTTGAGACAATGCGGGATATGAATCTGCACGGAATGCCTGTTGATCTCGTTACCCTGCAGGAGGAACTTAAAAAAAACGGCAGGCTTGAAAGTCTTGGCGGAACAAGATATCTTGCCGAACTTATGGAAAAAGTCACTACCGCGGCTCATACACAGGCTTATGTCCGTATAGTGAAGGATAAGGCACAGCTGCGTGAGCTTATCCGCGTAGGCACGGATATGATTGAAAAAGCCTACGAGGCTTCAGATGATGTTAAAAATATTATAGATACCGCAGAGGCACGTGTTCTTTCCGTTGCACATACATCAGAACTGCAGGGCTTCTGTAAACCTTCGGAGCTTGCGGAAACAACAGTTTCCAAAATGGAATCGTTTCTAAGCCAGCATTCCAACATAACAGGTGTGCCTACCGGTTTTACACGGCTTGATGATATGACCGGAGGGTTTCAGAAATCTGAAATGATTATTCTTGCAGCCAGGCCGAGTATGGGAAAGACAGCCCTTGCGCTTAATATAGCGTATAATGCCTGTGTGGAAAACAAGGTCCCGGTTGCTTTCTTTTCAATGGAAATGAACCGTTTTTCCATAATGCAGCGTCTTATATGTTCTGCCGCACGTGTAAACTGGCGCGGTGCCAGAAGAGGAACCTTTCAGCGTGAAATGTGGGGCAAAATAACCCGTGCAGCGTCTAAGATTTCCGAATCTGATTTGTATATAGATGACTCAACAAGTCTTACAATTCTTGATATAAGAAACAGGTCCAGAAAATTAATGACCGAACTTAAGAGCAGGGGAAAACGGCTGGGAATGGTAATGCTGGACTATCTTCAGCTTGTAAGACCTGCTGTCAAAAGTGAAAGCCGGCAGCAGGATGTGGCTGAAATATCCCGGCTTCTCAAGGATCTGGCAAGGAGTCTTGAGATTCCTGTCGTTGCTCTTTCCCAGCTTAATAGAAAAAGTGAGGATAAGAACCGTAGTGGAAACCGCCCGCAGCTTTCTGATCTTCGTGACTCAGGCTCAATAGAGCAGGATGCCGATGTGGTCGGTCTTATACACCGTGAGGAATATTACAACCGTAGTGATCCTTCACTGGCAGGAAAGGCAACACTTATAATAGCAAAGCAGCGTAATGGTCCGGTAGGCGATGTGGATCTGACATTTATAAGTGACTGTACACGTTTTGAAAATCCCGCTCCCGCAATGGAGGTCACTATGGCCCCGGAGCCGGGTGAAGAGGCTGTATACTGATATGATTGAACTTTTATACCGCCCTACATGGGCAGAAATAAGTCTGGACGCAGTGCGGAAAAATCTTAAGAAACTGTCGGACATGGCTAATCCGGCAAAACTTCTGTTTATCGTCAAGGCTAATTCCTACGGGCATGGTGCTTCTGTTCTGGCACGCATGGCGGAGAGGGAAAAACTTGTTTCCTGTTTTGGTGTTTCTTCCGTTGAAGAAGGCGCAGCCCTTAGAAAAAGCGGTATACGTCTGCCGGTTCTTGTTCTGGGCAGTCTGTATCCTTTTAAAACCGTTGTCGCAGCAATAAGACATAAACTGATTATAACAGTAGCCAGTCCTGATGCGGCCCGCCAGCTTATACAGGCATCAGACAAACTTCAGAAAGAAGTTGTCTGTCATCTTAAACTTGAAACCGGAATGGGCAGAATCGGTGCCAGACGTCCCGGCGCTGTGAAAATATGGAAAATACTTTCACGCTCGAAATTCGTTACGCTGGCCGGAATGTATACGCATTTTTCCAGTGCTGACTGCGATCCTGAATTTACAAGGCAGCAGCTTTCAATTTTCCGTGAGACAAGAAAGGAACTTGAGGCGCTTGGCGCAAAGAATCTTTTGTACCATGCTTCAGCAACGGCAGGGCTGCTGAACTGCCCTGAAGCCAGATTCGATCTTGTCCGTCCCGGCATAGCCTCTTACGGACTTGCCGAAGGTTTTACTCCGGCACTGTCATGGAAAAGCCGTATAGTTTTTATCAAAAATGTCAGAGCCGGTGCCTCAATAAGTTATAACAGAACATTTATAGCGCAGAAAGAAATGCGTATAGCAACAATTCCGGTTGGGTATGCTGACGGATACAGAAGGGCTTTTTCAAATTCTGCTGATGTGCTGATCTGCGGAAAGAGGTGCAGGGTTACGGGACGTGTTACCATGGATATGATAATGGCCGATATAACAGATGTACCGGAAGCGCGGATAGGTTCTCCGGTGGTTCTGTTGGGCAGGCAGGGAGAAGAAGAGATTTCTGCGGAAGAACTCGCGGAAAAAGCCGGAACAATTACATATGAAATACTTACAGGCATATCCGAGCGTGTTCCCCGTATTTACCGTAAATGAAGAATATCGTAGGCAGAATAGGAAAGAATTTTCTTGATTTTTCAGGAACTCTCGGAAGTGCTTTCCTGATGTTTAAATCCGTGCTTTTCTGGGCTTTCCGCTCGAAGCCGGAGTTATCGGAAACTGCCAGACAGTCTGTTAAAATAGGCGTTGATTCATTTGTTGTTACGGCTCTTACCAGTTTTTTTACTGGAATGGTTCTCGCGCTTCAGATGGGGCAGACAACACGCAATCTGTTCAATGAACCGCTTTATGTAGGGACAATTGTGTCATTTGCCCTTGTGAAGGAACTTGGACCGGTGCTTACGTCCATTGTTGTTGCCGGACGTGCTGGAGCTGTAGTAACAGCAGAAATTGGCACCATGAAGGTGACAGAGCAGATTGACGCGCTTTATACTTTGGGAACAAATCCCAGCAGATATCTTCTTGTACCACGCTTCGCAGCTTTCCTGCTTACACTTCCGGTTCTTACAATATTTGCTGATTTTATCGGCATAGCAGGTGGCTGTCTTGTAGGGTCAAGCCAGTTGTCCATACCGGCTGCCATGTATTTTGACGATGTTCTTACATATCTTTCATTCAAGGATGTCATGCACGGATATGTCAAGACATATTTCTTCGCATTTATGATTGCTATGGTTTCCTGCTACAAGGGCATGAATACAAAAGGCGGTGCCGAAGGTGTTGGAAAATCCACAACGGAGGCCGTTGTATTAAGTATGGTGCTTGTGCTTGTCCTTGACTATTTTGTGTCATCAATGCTTGTGGCGGTGGGATTATGATAGAAGTAAGGAATCTCTGCAAATCTTTCGGGGACAGACATATACTGGATAAAATGAGTGTAACCATCAGGGACGGTGAACTGTTCAGTGTGATAGGACCATCCGGAATGGGAAAAAGTACTTTTATCAAATGTCTGATAAGGCTTATTGCTCCTGATTCCGGTGAAATTATTGTGGACGGTGAGGACATCGCATCAACTTCCGATGAGTTCAGGCTTGCCAGGATAAGACGTAAATTCGGATACCTTTTTCAGGAAGGGGCCCTCTTTGACTCAATGAATGTTTTTGAAAATGTGTCGTTTGGCCTGAAGTATCTGACAGACATTCCTAAAAGCGAATATCCTAAGATAGTCAGGGAAAAACTTGCTCTTGTAGGACTGAAAGGTGTTGAGAATCTCAAGCCTGCGGAACTTTCAGGAGGAATGAAAAAAAGAGTCGCCCTGGCACGCTCCATAGCGGTTGAACCTAAATATATTCTATATGATGAACCTACCACGGGACTTGACCCTGTTATGACCGGAATGGTCCGTGATATGATTACGGATATGCGTGATAAAATAGGCGTTACATCCGTGGTGGTTACACATGATCTTAAGCTTGCGTTAAATATTTCAAGCCGTGTGGCCATGATGTCAGGTGGGCGTTTTGTAGAATGTTCCGCCCCTGACAGTTTCAGAACTTCACCCAATCCTGTTGTACAGGAGTTCATGCGTATTTCAGGGCTTGAGTGATATTCAGAATCTTTTCATTATCCTGGCAGACAGCCGGATTATTCCTGCTTATCCTGAAAATATTGATGTAAATTAAGCCTTATATCTTCTGGCTGTCTTGTGTCCCTGCTGTTTCCCTGCTAACATAAAATATTTTATAATTATACTTATATAGCGGAGTTTCTGCCTTCTTATGACCAGTGAAATAAAAGTCGGAATATTTGTGATAATAGGGACCGTGCTGATGGCGTCGGCTTTGTTTCTGCTTGGTGATTATTCTTTCAAGCGTTATTATAAAATTTCAGCAGAGTTTTCAGATGTATCAGGGCTGCCCAAAAAGGCAGCTGTCAAACTTTCCGGTGTTGAGGTTGGCAAGGTACGCAGAATTTACATAAACGATGAACATGTGGTTGTTGAAATGCGGATTCTTCAGGGAGTTCCCATATACAAAGGTGCGGAATTTCTTGTCGGTTCAACAAGTGTTATAGGTTCGAAATTCCTTCAGATAAATCAGGGAAAGGCATCTGAAGGAATTATCCCGGAAGGTGCTATTGTACAGGGCAGGAACGCCGTTCCTCTGGACCAGGCTGTCACACGTGCCCTCAACAGCGTTGAAGGACTGGTGAATGATCTCCGCAAAGACGGACGTATGGCAGGCAGCATACAGGAGATTCTTGATAATCTCCGTGGCGTGACATCGGAACTTCATCAGATGGTAGCCTTCAGCCGTCCTCATGTTGAAAACAGCATGGAAAAAATTGAGCTGATAACGGCAAAACTTGATGAAATCCTGCAGAAGACAGATCAGATTGTTGCAAAAATAAATAATGGCGAAGGGGTTGCAGGCGCTCTTATATCCGACCCGGGTATGAAAGATGATGTGGCTTCCGCTGTTTCCAGTATCAAAGAAGCGGCAGGTACTGTAAAAGAGAGCCTGGGAAAAGTGAAGACCACACGTACATTCATTCAGGCTGAATACAAGTATTCACCTGCACTCGGAGGCGGAAAAGCTGACGCAGGCCTTAAACTGTATCCGCGTGAAGGCCGTTATTATTATGCAGGTGGCGCAAATATTTTTAATGTCAAAGACAGTCATAAAGGTACAGAATACGAGAAAATAAATACGGTTGACGCGTATATGGGCTGGGAACTTGGAATGTTTGATCTCTACGGCGGTATTCTTCGTGGCTCTGCCGGTGCTGGTGTGAAAATCCGTCCCCTGCGCAATACTTCATGGGATAAAATTACCCTTATGGCGGAAGGATCGGAATTTGGCAGGGACCGTCTGATTGAAGACAGATATTTTGATTCCCCGCGTTATGATGTGGGTATGAATATCGATCTTAATAAGTATGTATCTTTTGGTGTCAGGGCAACAGATCTTGCGGAAAAAGCCAGGGTAAATTATACTGTTAAATTATACTTTGAGGATAAGGATATTTCAGCCCTTCTGGGACTGGCTTCTCTGGGGGCAATGGCGAAATGAGGCTTAAAACCGTATACCGTTGCCAGAACTGCGGACATTCTGAGCCCAAATGGGCAGGCAAATGCCCTGAATGCGGCGCATGGAATACTTTTGTGGAAGAGGCTGAAGCTGTAGCAGCCAAATCCGGAGAAAAAAAACGTAGCAGTCTTACGGATTTTTCCGAGCCGCCTGTAAAATTATCTGAAGCAGAATCCATGAAGACGGATTATATCCGTACAGGTGTGTCAGAGCTTGACAGAGCACTTGGTGGCGGTATAGTACCGGGGCAGGTTATTCTTCTTGCCGGGGCGCCCGGAATAGGTAAAAGTACGCTTACTCTTGAGGCATGTTCGGCGCTTGCCTCCGGAGCACTTTGTAAGGGAACTGTACTTTATGTGTCCGGTGAAGAATCTCTTGCCCAGGTCGGTTCCAGAGCGGCAAGACTTGGGGTAAGAGCGGATAATATTTATCTGATGAGCGAGACTGATCTGGGTAAGATAATTGAACAGATACGGAAGATAAAACCTGATTTTCTGGTTATTGATTCAATACAGACAGTATATCACCCTGATTTCGCCGGAAGTGCAGGGTCGGTAGGGCAGATTCGTGAGTGCGCAGCCGAACTTCTCAAAATTGTAAAGACCTCTGGTATTCCGCTGCTGCTGTTAGGCCATATCACAAAGGAAGGCTCTCTCGCCGGGCCCAAGGTCCTTGAGCATATAGTAGATACGGTACTTTGCTTTGATTCCGAAAAAAGCAATGTTTACCGTATTCTGCGTCCTGAGAAAAACAGATTCGGACCTGTTGAAGAAACAGGAATTTTTGAAATGACTTCCTCAGGCCTTAAGCCTGTAGGTGACGCAGGCATACTGCTTGGAGACTGTGACCGCGAAACAGCGTTTGCCGGCAGGACATTTTCCATGGCATTCGAAGGTTCCAGACCGCTTATAGCGGAAATACAGGTACTGGCCTCGCGTTCCTATCTTCCATATCCACGCCGCACGGTTACAGGATATGATCTTAACCGGGCACAGATGCTTATTGCGGCATTGGAAAAAAATCTTGGACTTCATTTTGAGGAAATGGATGTATTCATTTCCATTCGTGGCGGACTGAAATTCAGGGAACCGTCGCTTGATCTTGCTATCTGTGCGGCTCTTATCAGTTCCGTAAAGGATATTCCTGTGCCTCCTGACCATATTTTTATTGGTGAAGTCGGGGTTCTGGCCCAGGTTTCGGCAGTGCCTTTTACTGACCGCAGGCTTTCGGAAGCCTGCCGTCTTGGATTTAAACATTCATTTATACATAAACTGCGTGGCAGTACAAAAAGCAGTTATAAAAAACCTGCGGTGCATCAGACCGGTGATTTAAGTGAACTTTTAAAATATATGCTTCAGCTTAAACCGGGTGCTGCAGCCATGGTTAAAAAGTAAAACAGCAAGGAGATTTTTATGGCAGGTTTTTTTTCAGGAATACTTGAAAAACTGGGGTTCGGCCCCCGTCCCACAGTGCTTGACATATCGGCTGTGCTTGATGGACGTGTTGTTGATATATGTGAAACTCATTTCATATCCGGAAAGATTGTAATGCCAGGTTTTTTTGTAAAGGAACTTAATGACATGGCAAAGTCAAAAGATCCTATAAAGAAAGCCAAAGGCAGGCGGGGACTTGATGTACTTAATAAAATCAAGTCTTCCCCCGGAATCAGTTTTTCCATTATTGATATGGATATTGAAGGGGTCAGGGATAATCATGAGCGGCTTGTGGAGTTCGCCTTCCGCAAGAAGGCATCTGTTGTAACCACGGATTTCAGCATTAATAAAATAGGTGCTCTGAAAAATATTCCGGTGCTGAATATAACAGATCTCGCCATTGCCCTGAAACCTGTCGTACTTCCTGGTGAGGAAATTCAGACATTTATTATGAAAGAAGGGAAGGATAAACGTCAGGGTGTGGGGTATCTTGATGATGGAACCATGATTGTTGTTGAAGACGGTAGTGGTTTTATAGGAAAGAGAATTGCCGTTGTTGTCCAGTCCATACTTCAGACTTCACAGGGCAGAATAATTTTTACAAGAATAAAAGGCCGTGATGAATAAAATCAGGGAATTAGGAAATGGAAGATTCCATGAAAGAAAATAAAAGTCTGAAGGCTGCTGCACTTATACTGGCGGGAGGTGCAGGAACCCGCATGGGAGGAGACAAGCAGTATATGCTTCTTGGGGGACGCCCTGTACTTGAAAGAACGGCAGATGTTTTTCTTCAAAGCGGTCTGTTTTCTGAAATTATAATTGCTCTTACACCCGAAAATGAAAAAAAACATGGAAGTTACTGGAAAATGCGGGGCGTAAAGACAGCAGCAGCGGGCAGTACAAGAACAGGTTCTCTGATAAATGCATCCGCAATGATAGAATCAGCACCGGATATTGTTGCCGTACATGACGGGGCAAGGCCTCTGGTTTCAGTACGGATTATAAAAGAATGTCTTGATAAGGCGTTTAAATACGAAGCCTCGGTGCCGGCAGTTCCTCTCAAGGATACGGTAAAGATTGTTTCAAAGGAAACAGGCTGTTTTACAGGTACCCCGGACAGGGCTTCGCTTATGGCCGTTCAGACTCCTCAGTGTTATAAGTACGGACTGCTTAAAAAAATTCTTGAAATTGCCGCAGATGGCAGGGATTACAGTGATGAATCCCAGATTCTTGAACAGATAGGTGTTCAGCCTGTATGTGTCCGGTCTGATTACAGGAATATAAAGATAACAACACCGGAAGATCTGCTGATTGCGGAAACACTGCTGCGAAACAGTTCTTATTAATAAAAAAGGAATTTTCAAAATGACTGATAAAAAAAATAATCCGGTTTCTTACGCATCCGCGGAACAGGAAAAAATTCAGGCGGCTCCTGTACCAGGTTCAGGCTGTCAGCCCAGGTTCTGCCGTGCCGGTTTCGGATATGATATACACCGCCTTGTGCCGGGACGGCCTCTTAAAATGGCAGGTGTTTCAATAGACCATGACAAGGGACTTTTAGGTCATTCAGATGGTGATGTGGTACTTCATGCTGTCTGCGATGCCCTGTTAGGATCCATAGGAGCGGGGGAAATAGGAATATTTTTTCCGCCAACAGATAAAGCGATACTTGGTATAGATAGTGTCAGAATAGCTGAAAAAACCATGACTCTCATGAAAGAAAACGGAGCCACAATAGTAAATATGGATGTGACAATAGTGGCGGAAGAACCGAAAATGAAACCTCTTTATCCGGTTCTCCGGGAATCTCTTTCCAGGATTTTCAGCCTTCCCCTTCAGGATGTAAGTATTAAAGCGAAAACTCACGAAGCACTTGATTCTGTAGGTGATAGAAAGGCTATTGAGTGTTATGCGGTTGTATCAGTTGTCAGATAGTTTTTTATATGATTTCCAATAATATGAATATCTGTGTTAAATATATTTTTCTGCTGTTTCCGCTTCTGGTTCTTACTGCATGTCTGAATTCTGCAAGAGATGATATGCCTGTCTCGGTGCCGGCTGACCAGACTGTTGTTGTTTCAACGAGTACCAGGGCAAAAGTATTTGAAAGACAGGAATTCCGTCTTTCAAAGAAGCCGGATTCCGCAATACAGGATGGTTTTCAGAAAATACTGGATACGGCTTATATGAAAACCGTGGAGGCAAATGCCGGGGATAATCCCCGTGAAATAGGTTTTATATATTCGCTGCGTCCCACAGGAGCCATTAACCCTTTTTCGGAGGTTGAGGTCTCCTGTATTATACAGGAGCGTCATCAGGATAAAGGCGGGGAGTTCTGCGGAAAATTCTTCTCTGTGCTTCATGAGGAGTATCAGTACCTTCTTCACCCGGAGACAAGACCGAAAGAAGATGCTGCTTCAGGAAATCAGGAGAAAGGTCCTGGTGAGGCTGCAAAAAAATAGTTTTCATATTCTGCCGGCATTAATGCCGGCTGGTGAAAACTGCCTTGACATTTTTAATTTCAGACCCTGTATTTATCATGATTCTTTCAATTCAGCTGCATAACAGTATAAAGGAGTAAAAATGAAATTTTATCTTTATAACACCATGACGCATGAAAAGAGCGAGTTCCGGCCATTGAATCCGGAAGACGTTACAATATATACCTGTGGTCCGACTGTCTACCATTATGCACACATAGGAAATATGCGCACATATGTAATGGAGGATGTTCTTGTCCGCGCACTGCGTTTCTGCGGCTACGGCGTAAGACGCTGCATGAACATTACGGACGTAGGCCATCTTGTATCCGATGCAGATGATGGTGAAGATAAAATGGAAGTAGGCGCCAGACGTGAAGGAAAGAGCGCCTGGGATATTGCTAAATTTTATACAGAAGCCTTTATGAAGGATTACAGGGCGCTTAACTGCTTGCCGCCGGACATACTCTGTCCTGCCACAGAATATATAGATGAAATGATAAAACTTGCCCTTACGCTTGAAAAGAAAGGCTATACCTATGCCACATCAGACGGCATTTACTTTGACACTTCAAAACTGCCTGACTACGGTAGACTTGCAGGCAGGAAACATATAGAGGGCATACAGGAAGGCGCCAGGGTTGCGCTCAATTCAGAAAAAAGAAACGCTGCTGATTTTGCCGTATGGAAATTCTCGCCGAAGAATCAGAAGCGCCAGATGGAATGGCCTTCGCCATGGGGTACCGGATTTCCCGGCTGGCATATGGAATGCTCTGCCATGGCCATGAAAAATTTAGGCGAAACAATAGATATTCACTGCGGCGGTGAGGACCATGTAGCTGTTCATCATACAAATGAAATAGCGCAGTCCGAAGCAGCTACCGGTAAAACCTTTGCAGATTACTGGATGCACATACGCTTTCTCATAACCGGTGACCAGGGTAAAATGTCCAAGTCCAAGGGAGAATTTCTTACGGTAGCCACACTGCCTGCGGAATTTGAGCCGCTTGCCTACCGCTACTACTGCCTGCAGACACATTACAGAAAACAGCTTGAGTTTACATGGAAGGGAATGAAGGCGGCCCAGCAGGGGCTGACCGGGCTAAGAACTGCGGCTTTAAGGATTAAGAAGGAAGCCGGCAATCCTGCCGTGCTTAACCGTGAGGCTGAATATTTCAAAAAATTCGCCTCCGCTGTTTCTGAAGACCTTAATATGTCTGCTGCGCTTGCTGTTGTCTGGGAGACTCTTAGAGACAATCAGCTGCCGGCGGCAGACAGATATGCTTTCGCCATCGCCGCCGATACTGTGCTCGCACTTGACCTTTTCAAGGAAACAGTGTCTGCTACGGAAGAACTGCCCGAAGAAATAATGTCAATTATAAAAGAACGGGAACAGGCCAGAAAGATGAAGGACTGGAAGAAATCTGATGAACTCCGCGCCGTGCTTATGGAAAAAGGAATATCCGTAAAAGATACACCTGAAGGTACGGAGTGGAAGAAAATATAATCCCCTTGTAAACTGTGACTGAATAAAAAGGACGGAAGCCTGCTGCTTCCGTCCTTTTTATTTGTTACTTCAGGGTACGGCTTAAACCGTATGTGTGCGTTTTACCGCCATTTTGTGAGGAAATGGTAGTTGAGAACACCGCCGAATGTGAAACTGTCGGCGTAGCCGCCTAATTTTGCTCCGGTACCGTATATCCATTTTGCGTAGAATCCCATGCTGAGATCCTTGTATATCTTTGCTGTAAGCTCCGAATTAAGTTCAAGCCTCTCACGTAGTTTGACAATGGTGTCATCATGGCATGGCATGTAGCGCCGGTAAAGCACATCAGCTGACAGCGTAAGATTGGTGTGAGGAATGTCATATGCACCCTGCGCGTATGCCTCGAAAGCATAATGCGTGTAAACCGGTTCGGGGTATATTTCACGTTCCACGTCAAAAGCGGCATATGCCTCTTTCAGTATGCTTCCACCGAACATTTTCCAACCGGTTTTTTCACGGAATGATTTCTGCGTTTCATTATACGGGTTGTGTTTTTCAAACTCGGTTTCATATTCAGCTGATGCGAACGGACCTGTGAGCGCACCGCTGCCTAAGAATTTCAGTTCCCATGGCGCATATGCCGCTTCCACCGCGTATATCAGTTTGTCTGAATCCAGACCTGTATAATTTTCATATTTCGATTTGCCGTAGCTGCCGCTTATTGACGGAGTAAAGAAGAAATCCCCGTTCGCATAAGGCGCTTTTATCAGTCCGCTTGCTGCTATTTTTGTCCTGTCCTCTGTTCTGAAAGCGCTTTCAGTAGTGGCCGCATAGCCTGCGGGGGAATGTATATGTGTTTTTTCCATGTAGACATTGAGTTTTGCTATCTCGAAGCGCCATGTCCCTTTAATGGGAGTTTTGTCAGCAGACAGTGTCTGTATTTCTTTTTTCCAGGCTTCGCGGTCTGCGCTTTCGCGGCGTATTGTCTTCATTTCATTTACTATATATGTGACAAGTTTCTCAGATGAACCGGTTCTGCCGTTTTCTGTATTGTTTTCAGTTCCGGAAATTTCCTTTTCTTTCGTCGCGGTTTCAGCGGAACCGCATTTTTTTGCAAGACTTTCAGGCAGTGCGGCCAGATAAGTTTCGTCATCTCTTACCGGATATCCGCTCAGCCGGCCACGTTTATCAAGACCTGAAACGGCATAATAGGTTTTGCCAGCTGCCCTGCCGGAGGCATAATCAGCAAATGACATTGGTCCTGCCTTGTTTCCGGTGAACTGTTTGAGATCCTTTCCTGATACCTTGTAAAGTTTAACCTCGTCATTACTGCCAAGCCACTCGCGTGCCTCGTCTGCGGCAAGATAGCCGGTAATTGCTTTTGAGGGATCAGCTTTTATTTCAATAACTGATATTTCTGCCCCGAAGCGGTTGCGCAGGATACCGGCAGCAGCCTGGAAGAAATCGGAGGGGGACTGAAAGGCCGATGTTTCATGTCCGAAGGACATTTCAGCAGCGTCCGGCATTACAGCGTTTTCGTCACTTATGAAGGCTGTAAGAATGGCTGTTTTCTGAGCCTCGCGTTCTTCAGGCCTGAACAGTACGGAAGGACCGTTTTCCTCATCAAGATGTATGGCAGAAAGTTTTCCATCCTTGAAAAACAATTCTATTTTGCCATCACTGTGTCTGTCGCGGTCAAGTTCCAGTGCAGAATCATGCTTGTCAGTGCGTGCGTCAAGGGATACCTGTATTTCCCGGTTCGCACTTTTAATCCAGCGTTTGCGGTTGATTATAAGATCTGTACCTTTCAGCTCTTCCGTCCATGCAGATTCAGCTTCGGGATAGGCATTGCTAAGAATTACCACATCAGCGTTTTCATCCCTGCGTGCCCTGCGTATCATCTGTGAAAGACGCTTGCCACTGTCCGGATTCCAGAATTTTATGCCGCTTCCATCGAGTTTTATGTCAAGTGCTTCGTCCTTTTTTCCAACAGAGAAGAACAGAACTTTCCTGTCGTTTATTGAAAGTACCGCATAGGGCTTTACCATGCCTTCGAGTCTGGTTCCCGAGAAATCCGCATTTGTGAATACCGGAACAGGAGATGAGTTTTCCGCGGTGTTCGTAGCTTCCGCATTCTTTACGGAGTTCAGATATCCTGGAAGATCCTCCGGGTTCAGCAGCAGAATATCAGTTCCGGCGTCAGCGAAGAATGAATACATCCTGTCGAAGGCTTTTGGGTCACCCTCACTCATAAGCGATGCCCCGGCTCCTATGCTTATCAGTCCGTGGCTTCTGTCAAGCCTGGCCTGATCTACTGCTGAAAGGCGTGGGGACATAAGCCCCTGAGGTTTTATCATTGTACGGAATACAATATCTTTTCCGTTTATATTCAGCGTGTGCTCAAGCTGCATTGTATTTTCCCAGATTTCATGCGTTTTCTCACCGGGAATATATAGGGCATTAAATTCCCGTCCGTCTTTGAGACGGCAGGAACGCAGTTCTGCTGTTTCTGTTTCCGCCTCAAGAAATGCAGCAAGTTCTTTCATCGCGGCATCATTTTCTTCCTTTGAGAGATTGTTCTCGGGAAAAATATAATTCACGCCGCTGTGAATTACAGTCACATCTCCGGTTCTGGTGAGAACTGCCTCTTTTAAATCTGCTGCTTTAAGACTGTTCAGATTGCCTAACAGAAAATTTGCCCCGTCTGTAAAAGACAGACTTTCAAGCGCTTTGACAAGTGTTATTTTACCACTGTTTTCTGCATCTTTTCCGAGGTTTTCAAATGTCTCGTTTATACAGTTGCCTAATCTGTATTCATTATCGTAATAATGCAGTGTAATGTCCTGGGCACAGGTAGATGATAATCCTGCTGCGCACATCAGGAGTGAAATAAAAATCTCTGATGACAGTTTATGTAAATGTTTCATATATATAATTTTATAATAATTCTGTCGTTATGTGCTGAATTGCCATATTGTGTTAAATTTTACTCAATTTTTTATGCAAAATTAATACAAAATAACATTTTTTCATACGAGAAAACAGAGAAAATGCTGTTTTTTGTTTAGTTACTGCATAGTTGAAAAATATTTCTATAATATATACAGAGGGATTATGCGTACTGTTAAATTTGAAAATATTTCTTTACCCCGGCTTGCTTTTGGTTCAAGAAGACTGCCTCTTAATGAAGATGGAACAATAAATGTACCAATGGTTGAAGCAATGGTTGATTATGCCATGGAAAAGGGGGTCAACTATTTTAATACAGGATATACATTCCATCGGAAGAAATCGGAGAAAATTATTGCCAGTGCGCTTTCAAAATACCCAAGAGAATCATATTTTCTTGCAGACAGTTATCCTGGGTATTATGGGAAAGAAATAAGAGAACCTGAACAGATATTTGAAGAGCAGCTTGAAAAATGCGGTGTGAAATATTTTGATTTCTATCGTCTGCAGAATGTTTACGGACGGTCTTTTGAGGCATATTCTGATTTGAAATTAGGCATTGTTGATTATTTTGTGGAACAAAGAAAAAAGGGCCGCATAAAACATCTAGGCTTTTCCACGCATGGCTCACCTGCCATTGTTGAAAAGTTTCTTGATAAATTCGGTAGTGAAATGGAATTTGCCCAGATAGAAATGAATTATGCCTGCTGGGCTTTAAGACAGGCAGAAAAGAAATATGAACTTTTTACATCAAAAAATCTGCCTATATTTATAATGGAGCCGATGCATGGAGGCAAACTTTCCCATCTGTCGCCGGAAGATGAATCCGTGCTGAAGTTTTGTGTCCCGGACAGAACACCACAGGAAATAAGTTTCCGCTGGATTGAATCATTCAAAAATGTAAAGATGATTATAAGTTCAATATCCAGTTTTAACCAGCTGCAGCAGGAAGTAGCTTTATTTGAAAAAAAGGACAGACTTTCTTCTTCTGAGATAAAAAATGTAGAAAAATTTGCCAGACATCTTATAAAAGGCATAAGTTGTGATGAGTGCGGGTTTTGTATAGAAAACTGTCCATGTTCTTTTGATATACCAAGCATTATAGATCTGTACAATGATATTAAGTTCAGTTCTCTTAATAAGGCTGTTTCTGCTGCGATAATGCTGCATGACCGCTTTCCAGGAAATAATCTGCACAGGTGTTTTCATTGCGGAGTCTGCAGCCTTATGTGCTCCAGAAAGATAGACATTCCGAAAATTATAAAAGAAGTGAGTCATATGCTGGAGCATTATCCTGAACTGGAAGATATTATGAAATTGCGTAACGGTAGCAATGAGCCTGACGAGGACGTGGCTGTATAATAATTACTGCAATCTTCCAGCCTGAAATTAAAAAACGCAGAAGAAATTCTGCGTTTTTTATTGTATTTACAGCTTTTTCCTCATTGATTTTTCAATGCCAGGTGTTTTTAGGACCGGTTTTGCATCTTCCGGTTTATGCTTTCCACAGGCCGTGAAGATTGCACCAGGCATAAACAGCTTTTACCTTGTCGCTTTCACAGCACAGCCTGAAACATACTTCCGGCTTTTCACCAGGCTCAAGTTTCTTGCGCTGATTGCCCTGTTCGCTCTGAATGGCAACCCATTCAATATAATGTTCCGGCAGCATCGGGTGTTCCGCTGAACCTATTTTCACATACACGGCATTTCCTTTCTGTTCCCATACCGGTATATGTTTCTCCCTGGAGGCTTCAACTGTTCCGGCTATTATTTCCTTCATCGGTTTCCCGCAGCATACAAGCGGGGATTTTGTGCCTTTTACTATTGCAACTATCTGGCCACAGAGTTCGCAGCGGTAAAATTTCATTTCCATAATTTTTTCTCCTGTTTTTTACTGTTTGATTTATTTGTCCCTGAAATACATTATGTTGCCACAGCTTTTCAGCGTGTTAATTTTACTTCGTAAGGGAAATTCAGGTGACTCCCTACTTTGCAGTGTTTTGCGAAAGCAAGAAGCGGGGCTTCAGATTCCGCAGGGAATGAAGCCGGCAGCAAAACTGTTATAACTGCGCTTTTTATATGGTCTCCTTCCATGTCGGGATCAAGGTTGAGTTTTATTCCTTCAGGACTTATGCCGTGTTTCCTCAGATAGAAAAACACGGAGGTCGCCGTACATGCCAGAAATGAGGAAAGGAACATTTCAAACGGGTTCGGAAATTTTCCGTCTCCGCCCATCTGCACAGGAACATCTGTGTTAAGTGTGTATCCGTTTACGCTTATTTCCGTGCCAAGTGTGTTTCTGCTTACTGCGCTTATCATCTGACTCTCCTACCGGGCTGTAGTCTGTATGGTTATGTCCCGGCAGAGATAATATAGCAGATAATTACATATTTCTGCAATAAAATGAGAGTTCGCAGCTTTTTTTCCGTGACAAAAACGAAATACGTATTTACAATAATATTGTATATGGCTGATCCGTTAACGCTGTAAAAATATATCTGAGTATTCCGGCGCCTGGTACTGATGCCGCCAGGGCCGTTATAATTAACATGAGGAGTGTAAAATGATTGAGATAAAAGGTGTTTATAATACGGCTAAATGTTTTTGTGATTCGCTTGAGGAAGCCGCCGCTACGCAGATAAAGACTGTCTGCGACCAGCCTTTCTTCAGGGATAGCAGAATACGGATTATGCCTGATGTTCATACAGGCATGGGCTGTACCATAGGTACTACAATGACGGTGACTGACAAAGTTGTTCCCGGAATGGTCGGCGTTGACATAGGCTGTGGAATGGAAACCGTGAAGATAGCAGAGAAGGAAATAGATTTTAAAAAGTTAGATTCTCTTATAAGGAAGGAGATTCCTTATGGCATGAATGTGCGCAAAATACATCACCCGCTTAATTATCAGATTAATGTGGAGGAACTGCGCTGCGGACCATATGTCAATCTGGCACGCGCCCGCCTGAGTATTGGAACACTTGGCGGCGGCAATCATTTTATAGAGGTGGACCGCGCTGAAAACGGTGAGCTGTATATTGTTGTGCATTCCGGAAGCCGTCATCTGGGCACGGAGGTTGCTGAATACTATCAGAACCAGGGACGTTTTGCCTTGTGGCAGGGCGCTGATTACCAGATTGCTGAAATGATAAAACGTATGAAGGAAGAAGGCCGCGAAAGAGAAATACAGGGAGCCATAAAGGAACTGCGGAAGGAGCACACTGTGGACATTCCGAAAGCACTGGCCTATGTTGAAGGAAGGCTGTTTGATGATTATATACATGATATGAGGCTTACGCAGTATTTCGCCATGTTAAACCGCAAAGCCATGACTGATGTAATAATAAACGGAATGGATTTTCACCCAGTGGAAGAGTTTACTACTATCCATAACTATATTGATACAGATAAGATGATTCTGCGCAAGGGAGCAGTTTCCGCTGAAAAAGGGGAAAAACTTCTTATTCCCATAAATATGCGTGACGGAAGCCTTATCTGTGTCGGCAGGGGAAATGATGACTGGAACTGTTCGGCGCCTCACGGAGCCGGCAGGCTTATGAGCCGTACTGCCGCGAAGCGCAATCTGTCCATGGAGGAATATGCTAATGAAATGAAAGGCATTTTCAGCTCATGTATATGTAAGGATACGCTGGACGAGGCCCCCATGGCTTATAAAAGCATGAATGATATTCTGAATCAGATATGGCCGACTGCGGAAGTGATTGATATTATAAAACCTGTTTATAATTTCAAGGCTACTGAATAGAATATGTATTAGTCAGGCAAGGAAAGCGGTAGTACTCAGCATGGCGGAACGCTGCCGCTTTCCGGCCTGCTGTGAAGGGCAGAAATCCATGAATCTATTATGCTTGCAAAATATATTCAGGAAATGTTATAATATTTTTATAACCTGATTGCGGGCGTGGTTCAATGGTAGAACGTGACCTTGCCAAGGTTAAGACGAGGGTTCGATTCCCTTCGCCCGCTCCACAAAATACAGCCGCCGTAAGGCGGTTTTTTCATGTAAGGAAATAAACTGGAAATTTTATAAAAACTCCTGAACTGTCTGGTATCCGGATTAGGTTTATTGAACTGTTATTCCATGAAACAAAAAAGCGGGACCTGTTAGTCCCGCTTTTTTTATTTCTCCGGCTGTAATATGCCGGCATGAACGATAGTTTTACTTTTTCTTGTACATATCGTCGATAGTTTCCTTGTATTCCTCGAAAACCTTGTTCCGCTTGATCTTGCCGGAAGCGCTCAGTGTGCCATTGTCGAGCGTGAACTTGTCCTTAAGAACAGCGAACTGTTTTATGTATTCGAAGGATTTAAGGTTGTTCTTGTTCTTTATGTGTGTCTGAATTTCCTTCTTTATCAGCTCACGCAGTTCCTTGTTCTGTACGGAACGTATTCTTATAGTCATATTCTTTGGCTCAATATGGCATTTCTCAAGAGCCTCATCTGTAGGAACAATAAGAGCACCCAGATTGTCCTCGTCCTGGCCCACAAGTACTATCTGCGATATATACGGGCTTTCGAGTACTGCGCCTTCTATGGGAATAGGTTCTATGTTTTCGCCGTTGGAAAGTACTATGGTATCTTTCTCGCGGCCTACTATGACAAGGTGATAATCCGAGGTCAGCCAGCCGAGGTCACCGGTATTGAACCAGCCGTTTTCATCTTTTACTTTCCTTGTGGCTTCCTCATCCTTGTAATAGCCTTTCATTATCTGCGGACCGCGCGCCATGATGACACCTTTCTTGAAGCGTGGCAGCTGTTTGCCTGTTTCGGCATCAACTATCTTTATTTCAGTGGATTTGATAGGTGTTCCGGCTGAACCGAGATAGTTTTCCTCATCGACATTTCTAAGCGTGAGTACGGGAGAGGTTTCCGTAAGACCGTAGCCTTCAAGCAGTTTTACACCCAGTGCTTCGAAGAAAAGCTGTGTGTGCATTGGCAGGGAGCCACCACCTGAAACAGTCGCTCTGAAATTAAGGCCGGCTGTATCCTTGATTTTGGCATAAAGTTTGCGTTTGCACAGCTGATGAACCGGTGCAAGAGCCCATCTCATCAGTTTATGCCAGGTAAAGCGTACGGCGCGTACAAACGGGAGTTTTACATCTGTGTCCCGGTTCGCATAAATGCGGTGAATAATATAGAGCTTGCTGAGAAAAATAGAAAAACTTACAAGAATATAAGCCAGCCAGGATTTCTTCTTTAGATTGTCATATACGCGTTTCTCTATGGTGTCCCAGAGTTTGGGAACGGACATGAAAGTGGCCGGAGCAACTTTTTTCAGGTCCTTGCCGAGGCCGGCAATGGTAGTGAAATGCATATGGCAGCAGCGGCTGAGAAAGTAGGTCTGCGCTATACGCTCGTATGAATGCCATACCGGCAGGATCTGCAGGGTCTTTTCACCTGGTTTGGCCTTGAATCCCTCGTCAAAACTGAAAGGCTGGGACAGAACATTCCTGTGGGTAAGCATAACACCTTTCGGATTGCCTGTTGTGCCAGATGTATAAAGCATTGTGCTTATATCATCAAGGGTGAGTCCTGGATCGGTGAATTCGTGATTTCGGCCCATTTCACGAAGTTCATCCAAAGTGTATATCGGGGTTTCAAGTTCTTCTTTGCCCTTTTCCCCTTTGCCTAAAAGCATTACTATTCCTTTCAGGTTCCTTGACTTGAGAACAGGGATAAGTTTTTCAAGTATCTTGTCATTCTGCAGTATGAGAATATCAGCTTCGCAGTGACCAAGTATGAAATCCAGTTCGGAAACCGGAGCAGCGCTTCCTCTCGGAGTGGTTACGGCGCCCGCACGCATAATTCCCTGGTCAGCCATGCACCAGAGGCCATTGTTTTCGGAGAAAAGTGCTACAAAGTCGCCTTTTCTTACACCGAGATGCTGCAGGCCGGAGGCTGTTTCCTTTATTCCTTCAATAAGCTGGCCATAGGTAAGTTCCACTCCGGAATATTCATCTGTTATTGCCTTGAAGTCAGGATATGTGCTCATGCACTGCATCACATATTCCCCAATAGAATGATACTGTGAAAGGGCTTTTTCAAGTTCTCTCCGTTCTCCAAAGACACGGTTGTTCATTGTAAAATCGTCAATATGTTTGTTTTTCATAAGTTTTTTTATAGAAATATTGTATGTAATATTGAAAAATACGTCAAGTTTTTATCAATACTACGTTTGCTGTGGTTATATTATTTACGACGGAAATTCATTATAGGAAAATAAAGACATAAAAGCAGTGTGTGACTCCGCCTTTATGCTGTCAGTTATTTGTTCCGTAAATTTATGTACGCTTTATTTTTTTGAGTACATGGCATCTATTATTTCCTTGTACTTTTCAAATACCTTGTTGCGTTTGATTTTGCCGGTGGCACTCATTGTTCCATTGTCTGTAGTGAATTTGTCCTTAAGAACTGCAAACTGTTTTATGTATTCAAAGGATTTAAGATTATTCTTGTTCTTTATATGAGTCTGAATCTCTTTTTTTAGAAGTTCGTGAAGCTCTTTGTTCTGAACAGGTTTTATCCTTAATGTAAGGTTTTCAGCCTCCACATTGCATTTTTTCAGGGCTTCGTCGCTTGGAACAACAAGGGCACCTAAATTGTCTTCGTCCTGCCCTACAAGTACTATCTGCGCTATATAGGGGCTTTCAAGGCAGGCACCTTCTATGGGCGTAGGTTCCACATTTTCACCGTTTGACAGAACTATTGTTTCCTTTTCCCTGCCAACTATTACAAGATGATTGTCAGAAGTCAGCCAGCCAAGGTCGCCTGTGTTGAACCAGCCGTTTTCATCAATAACCTGTTTTGTGGCCTCATCATCTTTGTAATATCCTTTCATTATCTGCGGTCCACGTGCCATGATAAGTCCTTTTGTGAAATTTGGCAGTTCGATGTGTGTATCCGGATCCACAATTTTTATTTCCGTCGCTTTTACAGGTGTGCCTGAAGAACCTAAATAATTTTCTTCGTCTACAAATCGCAGTACAAGCACAGGAGAGGTTTCTGTAAGACCGTAGCCCTCAAGCAGGGTTACACCTATGGCTTCGAAGAAAAGCTGCGTGTGCATGGGCAGGGAACCTCCGCCGGAAATTGTGGCACGGAAGTTAAGTCCGGCTGCTTTTTTTATTTTTGCGTAAAGCGTTTTAAGAAGGAGGTTCTGCACTGGTGAAAGAAGGCCTTTCATCGCTTTGTGCCACATGAATTTCACTGTGCGTGTAAACGGAAGTCTGCTGTTTGTGTCTCTTTTGGCGTATATTTTATGGATTATATACCTTTTGCTTAAAAAAATTGACATACGGAATACAAGATATGCCGGATATGATTTTTTTCTTAGTGTTTCGAAAACCTTAAGTTCTATTGTACTCCATATTTTGGGTACTGACATGAATGTGGCAGGAGCGAAATCAACCATGTCTTTCTTGAAGCCTGAAATGGTTGTGAAATGCAGATGGCAGCATTTGGTAAGATAATACATCTGCGAGGTACGCTCGTATGCATGCCATACCGGCAGCAGCTGCAGTGTTTTTTCTCCTGGCTGTGATTTAAAGCCATCATCGGTGCATGGAAACTGTGTAAGCACATTTTTGTGGGTAAGCAGTACTCCCCGCGGGTTTCCTGTGGTACCGGAGGTATAAAGCATTGTACTTGGGTCTTCAAGTGTTATGCCGGGATCCTTAAATTCATGTTTTCTGCCTTTTTCCCTCAGTTCCTCAAGCGTGTAAACAGGGGTTTTTATTTCTCCCTCCGCCTTTTTTCCGTCATTCAGGAGCATTATTATGGCTTTAAGCTGAATTTCTTTTAAGACAGGAATAAGTTTTAAAAGAATTTTTTCATTCTGAAGAATAAGATACTGTGCCTCACTGTGTTCCAGAATATACCTTAGTTCTTCCGTAGGCGCGCCTGTTCCTCTTGCTGTTGTTATGCCTCCAGCGCGCATAATTCCCTGGTCGGCCATGCACCATAGCCCGTTGTTCTCGGAAAAAACTGCTACAAAATCACCTTTTTTTACCCCGAGAGCCTGCAGCCCTGAGGCTGTTTCCTTTATTCCTGTTATAAGCTGCCCGTAAGTCAGCTCAACTTTGGAATATGGATCTGTTATGGCATGTATGTCCGGATATGTCCCCATACAGCGCAACAGATAGTCGCCTATGGAATTATATTTTGAAAGGAAATCTTCAAGTTCTCTGCGCTCATAAAATATCTTGTTTTTTATGGCGTACTCATTCTTTTTTTCAGTCATTGCAGTTTTCTCTGTAAACTATGCCGGGATAGCGGCACATTTTATTATGAAACCTATTTTATACAGATATTGTATATATTATTGGAAAATATATCAAATATTATTATGTAATATGCCTGTCTCCTGTTTGCAGGGGGGGAAGATTCAAAAATAACTCAAGAAATAATGTGCAATGGTGTGATGATCGATTTTAGTAATATAATATAAGATAGATAAAACTTGATGTATAATAGGAAATTTCATATTTGTAATGTGTGATGTATTTTCTGATAATATATAACGTGTACTGAATATATCAGGTGGTTAATGATTATGGCTGAACAGGAAAAAGAGCTGAATAAAGAGACAGAAAAGGTACGGAAACCGGATAATACGGAAAAAGAGCGCGAGATAGTCATGAAACTTGACCAGCTGCGCCGCCGCCGGGTAAATTTTCAGTTTCATCTGCCAAGGTATCACGAACTTAGCCCGTTTCCCATTTATATGGCCCAGCTTCTGGATATTCTTGACAGGACTTTTGAGCCTTTCATGGTTCCGGGAGAGGAACAGGTTATCACCAAATCCATGGTGAACAACTATGTTCAGAAGAAGGTGATACTTCCACCGGAGAACAAGAAATACAACAGGGTGCACATAATTCATCTTATAGCCATAGGGGTTCTTAAACAGGTTGTTTCCATTGAGGAAGTAACACAGATGATAAGAATGCAGCTTGAAAAATACCCGAAGATAAGCATTGCCTATAATTTTTTCTGTGTTGGCCTGGAGGATGCCCTTAACGAGGCCTTCAACAGTATAAAAGTTGAGGACCGTAATAAAAAACACCGCCCGACTACCGTTCTTTCAGAGACAATACGCTCATGCCTTCTTGCCTTTGCGCACAGGGTTTATGTCAAGCAGGCGCTTTATATGGCCAGGCCACTAAGTTACAGCCGCCAGATAAAAACACCGGTAAAGATGATCATGACTCCGAAAACCTTCAAGGAAAAGAACAGCTGATAAGAAACAGCCCGTTATTTTAATATGTGCAGGCCTGGGTCCCGTAAAAAACAGGGACCTATGGCCTTTGATTATTTCGTTTTATAAACTATAATATAAATATGAAACGCAAAGATATAATAAGAGTACTGTTTTCTGTATTATTCCCAGCGGTTCTTTTATGTGGCCCAGTGGCATCAGATGTGGCTGCTTCAGGAACTTCAAAAGGATTTACGGATTATGTTCCCGGTACTCCTGCTCCGGCGCATGTTTCCAGGGAAAATAAGGAATATTCTTCAGATCTTCTGCGTTTCTGGGAAGATCTTACCGGTGATTTTTTTGATGATATATGCAAGGCTGCTGAACTGAATCTTTCCCAGAAGGCGGTGCTGCCCGGTGATATACTTTCAATAAATGCCGGATACAGCCGTTATATGCGCAGATTTCCCAATTCCCAGCTGGCGCTTATTGATGAAATAGTGCTTAAGCCGGGGTTAGGATTTGACATTCCGGTAAGCGAACTTATTTCAGACAATCTGCCAGTTTCCGTAAATATCCAGATGAACTCCTCTGTGCAGGGAAAATCCCAGGTTGTACGTCCGCTGGAAAGTGACAGGTACTGCCGTGAGCTTAAAACACTGGTAAAACTGCACAATATGAAAGCGGCATGGCCACCAACAGTAAAACGCCTGCAGTCCATGAATATTGGAGAGATATGGAAACTTCCTGTTGAGTTTAAGATCACAGCCGGCGCCGGTGTTTCAGGTTCTGCATCTGAAGCTGTGGAATTCAGTCTCGGAGCTTCAAAGGAAAATACATTCAGTCCTTCGCTTACGCTTTACAGAATGAGCAGGAACAGGATGCGTCTGCGTGTGCGCATAGGTTCCGTAAAACTGAGGAAAGTTTCAGCGGGTGTTTCATCTATGGATATTCCGGTTGAGACTTTATCCTTGTGGAATGCAGAAAATTTCCTGGCGCGGATTATAAACCGCAATGTGGCGCGCCACATAAACAATGCTCTCGCCGCACGGTTTTCTTTTACGAAGGGAAAATATTCCGGCAGGAAGCTTGTTCTTGAATTTATATGTGACCCTGAAAATGAACAGCAGATGAAACTGCTGTCACGTTTTATAAAAGGCGAGTTCGGAATAATACGCGATTTTATCTCTCTTAAAATGGATCTGGATACCGTATCGGCGGATCAGGAGATAGTTTATATCGATGCGAACCTGCAGAATGTCGGAAGTCATCATAATTCGGAACTGAATGCATCGCTTAATTATTCCGGAATAAATCATTCAGATGGCGTTTTCTCTGATTCAGTGTTTCAGCTTCCACTTATTTACCGCCGCGAAACAGAGAAAAAAAGGGAGCATAATACATATCAGTCGGCAGATTCAGCCAGCAGACTTAATGTTTACAAGGACAGGGAATCTGTAAAGGCAAAGAAAATAAATCTTCCGGCAGGTGGTTCCATTGTAAGCCATAACAGCGAGAAGACTTCCTATGTTGTACAGAAGGAAGACGGCAGTGGTGTTTCATCAAAACCTGTTTTTCTTTATCAGCAGTATGAGGGCGGGGCGAGAACAGCAGGATACAGTCACGAAAGTGCCATAGATGAAGTAAATGATATACTGAAGTACGCTGGTGTACAAGGAAACGGCGTCAATATGGAAAATACTGTTTCAGCTGACGAAATACTTCCTGAATACATAATTAACGCAGACGGCGACGCTGTTGCAGCTTCAAGAATTTACCGCTCAGTAGTGACGGAATTCAGAATGATGATAACCGAAGACGGAATTCAGGAGATTATTTTCTCACCGGCTTCTGCCATAATGAAGGCATATTTCAATATAATTGGTAAGGCGTACAGGCATGTTTTCCAGAAGGCTGGAGATCTTTTCCAGGTCGATGAAAACGGACGGGTTTATTATGATGAGATGCAGGCCCGCAGACGTTTCCGCTATGAGAGCTGCCGTCCTCTTGATGCCATGAAGAGACTGGCAGGAAAGGCTACAAAACTTATAGCTGATATATTTTCCGTGAAAAAGGCCGGAACAGCAAAAGAGCAGACTGAAAAATTTGCCAGTCTCGCTGCTGGTAAGGGAAAAAGCGGGCTTGATTCACATGATTTTCTGAAAGTTGTGGTTCAGCTGCTTGATCCCTCGCAGATTTCCGCGTCGTACAGGGCTGATGTCAATAATAAAAAAGCCGGAAAAAGTCATTATGAGAGAGAGCTTTTCAATGGCAGTCAGTCAGATATGAATGCTGCTTTTGATGAGGTTAAGAAAGCCGAGGAGCGTTTTGACGATCCTTCCGTACTGACCGACTGAGTACAGATAGGCCGCATGATTCCATGCGGCCTGGTATGTACAAAGTTATGATTGTTTTGTTATAATATCTGTATAACTTCATTGCGGGCGTGGTTCAATGGTAGAACGTGACCTTGCCAAGGTTAAGACGAGGGTTCGATTCCCTTCGCCCGCTCCACAAAATACAGCCGCCGTAAGGCGGTTTTTTCATTCCTGTCTGTATCTTGATAAGGAAATAAAAAAGATGGCCTTAAGGCCATCTTTTTTATCAGGAAACCGTGCTGTAGCCGGTTATTCCTCAGGATTTTCTTCAGCAGTATATGTACCTGCTATGTCCTGTTTAAGCTGTCTCAGCTTTACACGTATTTCTTCTTTATTCATCTTGTCGAAATCTCCTATTATGTTTTCAAGATATTCGACGGTATATTCGTGGCTGGCGGCGTTATCCTGCAGTTCTTCTTCAAGCGCAGCTATTCTTTTTTCCGTTTCTCTGGTTCTCTCTCTGTTTTCATCTATTGCTTTTTTTAAATGTCTGAAAGCCTCGCTTTCTTCAACCGGGGTGGGTATTTCATTAACCGTTTTGCTTATTGATGAGAGTTCGTCTTTCATTTTTGTAAAAGAACTGTTTTCCTCAGCAGACTGTGCGGTCAGACTGTCTGTATCTTTGCGCAGTGCTTTAAGTTCTTCCTGGATTTTAAGGACTTTTTCATCAGACTGAATGCTTTCCTTTATTTTTTCCTGTATTTCCTGAAGTGAGTTTTCAAGACTGGTGTTCTTTTCCCTCAGTGAGGTTATTTCACCAAGAAGATGTTTAATTGTTTCTGAATCTGCCGTTTTTTCCTGATCGTCTGCTTTTTCAGGCATGGACGATATTTTTTCGGAAAGTTTTTTTATCTGCTCCTTAATATCCACTATTTCATTTGATGAGGAGGCATTATCTTTTTCATGCAGGCTGTCTATATTGTTCAGATGCCCCTGTATTTCCTCAAGCGTGCTGTTTACCGCTTCGGCGAAATCAGTTTTTTCTACAGGTGACGGGACAGGCATATTATTGAGGCGCCTTTCAAGATCGGTAAGACGGTCAACCATCTCCCGGAAACCTTTCTGGGCTGCATTTATGTTCTTTTCCGTCATTGCAACACGGTTTTTGATATTTTCGTATTCAGCGGAGTCTGTATTGATAACTGCTGCTTTTTCAGGTTGTTCGTCTTCATACGGATACTCTTCTTCCTGTCCGGATGAAATGTCCTCCCCGCCTGTTTCATCTTTTACTTCGGATTTTTCTTCTGTTACATTTCCGGTAAACGCATAGCTGCTGCCGGTTTCATCTTCTTCATAATCTTCCGCGGAACTGCCGGTTTCATCGTATCCGTCGCTTTCCTGGTCTTGTTCTTCGGGAAGTTCCGGTTCCTGTTCCGGCTCTTCCCCGTTTTCTTTTTTTGGGGAGAAACCTCCGGAAAGCCGTCCCTGCTGTTCCATATCACATACATGTTTGAACAGCATGAAGAACCTGAAGAACAGCACAAGACTGACTATAAACAAGACAAGGTGTACGAAAAACATAGGGTCCATCCAAAGTTTAAAAAGGTCCATGGTTTATTCCTTAAATATAATTATACATTAAAACGATATTAAACGGGGTTGGGTACATCGGCAAAAAAAGTTTCAACGCCGAATTTTCCTCTTATTACCTCTGACAGGGCCTGTACACCCGGCTTTTCCGTATTGTAATGGCCTGCGGCTATGAAATTGGAGCCTGTTTCCCTTGCCAGTTCCTGGCTTTGTTCCGAAGGCTCGCCGGTGATATAAAGATCCAGGCCTTTTTCTATTGCCTCGCTGAAAGAGCCGGCTGCGCCGCCACTTACAATGGCTACGGTGCGTATTTCATTTCTGCCAAATCTGAAGCAGAAAGGTTGTGAGTCAAGCCGTTGTTTCAGGAGAAAGATAATATCGTCAATATTTACAGGTGAGGTGAATGTTCCGCTGAATCCGGCGTAATTTCCTTTGAAACGTCCGAATGGACTGCCTATTTCCGCTCCTATCATTTTCATAAGCTGTGCATTGTTGCCACATTCCGGGTGCATATCCAGAGGCAGGTGCCATGCACACAGATTCATGTCTGCGGAGAACATGAACTCAAGTTTTTTCTTGAGAGTGCCTGTGAACGGTGCCTCGTGTCCCCATAAAAGGCCGTGATGTGTTATAAGCATATCAGCTCCGCCTTCTGCGGCCTTTTTCATACATTCCAGTGAAGCGGACACGCCGAAGGCTATTTTCTTTATGTTTTTTTTGCCTTCTATCTGAAGTCCGTTTCTTGAAATATCGCTTATTTCCCTTGAATTAAGGTATTCATCTGTAAAATTTATTATTTCGTCTCTTAAAATCATTTGTGCTATCCAATAACTGTTTTACCGCTGGCATATGTCTGCAGATAGTTGTCAGTCACTTTCACTGGGACGTACCGCATAAATGCTTCTGCCTGCTGTTCTTGAGCTCAGGGTATCAGCAACGGAAAAACGCTGGCTGTCCTGTGGAACCATCATAAGCGCCACATACCCCCATTTGCGCGGAGTGCCTCTAAGTACGGTGCCTGGAATAGTTACTGTAACGGCACCTCCCTGAACGCGTGCCCTGTATTTGCCTAACTGTTTCGGCCCCATGCTTGTGGATCTGTAGAGATATACTGCATTCGGAGATATCTCAAGTGCGTATTCCCAGCTGTCTTCCGCAGATAGTTTCATTGGTCTGCCCGGAAGCATATCAGAAGCTCCTGCGTTTACCCTGTGATTGACATCTATGTAAAGATCTATGGCTATATGAGAAAAACCAGACAGGTAACTGCCTGAATTGTTTATTGCCCCGGGGGTGAAGCGGAATATATAGTTGTTGTTTTTTACTTCGACATTGAAAGAGTTTAATTTCCACAGCTTGTAAGGATCCACAGTCTCGGGAAGACCGGCTGGCATCTGTTCGAATACGGGTTTCTTCTGGTCGTTTTTTATTTCAAAACCGGTATTTTTCATGGCTATGCGCATATATGCGGTATTTCTGCCGGTGCCAGCGTCCGAGAGTGAGGAAAGTGACCATGACGGCGGATTTTTGCCCATAGTCGAGAATACACCGGTGAGTGCTCCACGCATTGCGAGTTCCGAATCATGTGCGGTGTTTTTGTTTTCGGAACCTAAATTAAGAAAAGTACGGCTGTTCTCAGCTTTATAATATGCGTCAAATGCAGGCATGGCCTCTTTCATGTTTCCAGCTTTTGAATTAAGGTATTTCATAAGCTCATTGCGTGTCTGGGACATTGCCACCAAAGCCCCTACCTGATTGCGCCTGGCTGCCCACCGGTCGTAATTAACTGTCCATGGCTGAGCTGATTTTGAAATTTCCCCGGCTTCTATTTCCGCTGCAACTGAATTTTCAGCAATGTCTGCTGCAGTACGCGTATTAACGGAAAGGCCTGTAAGGTACTGTTTTAATGCGCGTCTTACCGGCCCCGGATCTTCTTCAGCTGTTTCGTCAAAAACAATAAATTCCTCCCCGGAGATTTCGAGTCCTTCGCTATATGGCGTGAAAGGAATTACTTTTACACCGTTAACTTCAGCTATTGATGCTTCTGTCGTTTCTTCAGATTCTTCCCCGGTATCCTCAGAGTTTTCAGTCATGCTTTCCGCTGATTCAGTAATGGAAGGGGGGGCCTGCCTGGCGGAATTATCTTCCGCGACACTGCCTGCCGGCTGGCTGTTTTCCTCTGCTGTTTCCCCGGTATCTTCCTCATCACTGTCATAGAATGGTCCGCTTGCTATCCATTTTATACCTATGCTTTTGGCCAGTGGAAAATAATCTTTCATCAGCGAGCCGGGGGGAAGAACGATTCCGACAGGATGTCTTTTGAGTTTTTTTCTGGCATTTTCCATGGCGGTACCTATGCGCAGTCCCATGAAAAACGGAGCATCATCAGGCAACGCTGATTTTACCGGCTTTTTGTCCCAATTTACCAGTTCGGAATTAGGGTAATAGAAAAGCGGGATTACCGGGTCACCGGGAATTCTGAGTGCAATTTCCAGACGCCCCTGCTCCTCCAGCGCCTTCAGTCTTTTTTCCATAGGTGCGGAAACCTGATCTATGGCGGCGGTTAATTTTATGTTTTCGTCCGCTTCCAGAATTTTAATAATTTCATTTATCGCAGCTGAATGATACGGAATCCATAGTATTGTCTGATCAGCGGCGGCAATACCCGGAATAAGCATAAGCAGTGCAAAAAGTATTCTTTTCATTTTATGTTAAGTACCGATACCTTACGTCCATTCTTTACAGTAAAACCGGTTGAGAAATCATCAAGCTGCTCTTCTCCGTCAACAATATAAACATAACTGTATGTACCAGGAAGCAGTGGCAGACGGGTTTCCCATATGCCGGCATTGTTTTTTTTAAGAGGAAGATCTGTTTTTTTCCAGCCGTTGAAATCTCCTGAAAGGAAAACCGATGAGGCTTTCCTGGCTATTTTTGAGAAAACATGATATGTTATTTCTTCAGGGGATTTGCCGTAATTCTTTATATCCCCTGCCGGACTGACTGAATAATGTGCGGTAGTGTTTCCGGGGGCTTCCGCTGTCTGTTCCTGTGTTTTTGAAGTATATTCCTTTTTTTGGGAGTCAGCCGTGTTTTTTTGTATTCCGGGTGATGACAGATTATCTCCGGCTGCAGTTTCTCCGGTTGGAACAGTGTCCTTTTTCTGGTCCATGTTTTTTTTAACGTCTGCTGACTCCGGGCCGTTCCAGTTTTTTACCAGATTTCTGTATTCAGAGACAGAATACACGGTTGAAAAGAGCAGAAAAGCAAGAATAAAAAAAAGGAATATAATGCCCGGATGTGAAAAAAAAATATCCTTCTTCATAGGCACTTTTCCTTTTACGGTATCCATAGATGTATTTTATCATTTTTAAACAATAGATATAAATAAACCGGCTGCGTTTTATGTGATATCATTGTGTACAGCGTCTGTTGCCGTTTTGAAAGTATCAGTTTCATTTGAGCACCCTGACTAAACTATAATATAATATCAGAACCGGTATTTTCCCGGTACGAAATTTGTTTTATCTGGAGATTTCATAAATGGCTTCTTCAACGGTTAATATAACTTTCGGAACAGACGGCGTAAGAGGAATGATCGCCCGTGATTTCAATTATGATACAGTCCGCAGATTCGCGCAGGGCATAGCGGATTATATCGCGCATAAATATATACGTTCCGGAAAACCATCTGTAGCAGTGGGTTATGACAGGCGTTTTATGTCTGACAGATTCGCTCTGTCTCTGGCTGAAGTGCTTGCCGCTAATGGCATCAAAGCTGTTATGTCTTCTTCTCCATTGCCAACTCCGGCGCTGAGCCTTGCCACTGTAAAAGAATTCAGCCTTGGTGTTATGATTACGGCAAGCCACAATCCGGCGCTGTACAATGGTATAAAAATAAAGCAGGAAGGCCGTTCTGCGCCTGCTGCCATCACAGCTGAAATAGAAAATTACAGTTCCAAGGCCGTACCTGTAAGAGCAAGAGGCGCGGTAATAGAAAAAAGAGATTTCCTGAAAGAATACTGCAGTTATATAAAGAAAAAATTTCAGCCGGAGAAAATTCTTTCAAAGCTGAAAGGAAAAGTCGTTGTGGATTTTATTTTCGGTACCGGTGCAGAAGCGATGAGCCTTATAGATTCTCCCAATGTCATCGCCATACGCACTAAGCATGACCCGCTTTTTGGCGGAGCTGTACCGGAAACTTCAAAAAAGAATATAGCTCCGCTTATAGAAGAGGTCAAAAAAAGAAAGGCACTTTTCGGTATTGCCATGGACGGGGACGGGGACAGAATTTCCCTTGTTACGGAGAAAGGCCAGTACCTTACCCCGTGTCAGACTGCTCCTGTACTGCTTGATTATCTTATATCCAAAGGGAAATTCAAAGGAAAGATTTCGCAGTCAGTATCCATGGGATACCTTACGAAACGTATTGCACGAGCTGGAAAGATTCCATTTGAGGAAACACCTGTAGGATTCAAATTCATAGCGGAAAAACTTCTTCACGAAGGGGCTGCGTTCGGCACTGAGGAATCAGGAGGGTATGCATGGTCCGGTACTCAGCCGGAAAGCGACGGCATTGTTATTCTTCTGCTTGTTGCGGAAATGCTTATTTCCACAGGGAAGAAACTTTCCGCAATAGCTGCAGATATTGAAAAAAAATATGGAAAAAGCTGTTTCGGAAGCAGGGATATTCCCCTGGCCAAAGTAATGCCCAACAAACATTCCTTCGCGGTAAAGGTCAAGAAAAAACTGCCGAAGACCATGTTAGGGCAGAAGATAGTTGAAACCGAAACAGTTGACGGCCTTAAGATTATACTTGAAAATGACTGGTGGCTGCTTATGCGTCCCTCAGGGACTGAACTTAAGATGAGGGCATATGCGGAAACGGAAAATGAGGCTGATACAGAAAAAATGCTCGATTTAGCGTGCAGACTGGCTGTGATTAAATAAGATGCCGGTTCTCACGAACGTTAACATAGTAAGGAGAACAAAATGAAATTCAATGGGAAAAGGTTCATAACCTCTGAATCTGTTACAGAAGGACATCCGGACAAAGTATGTGACCAGATTTCAGATGCAGTGCTTGATGAGATTCTGAAGAAAGATCCTCTCGGACGTGTGGCATGCGAGACATTCGTAACACGCGGCATGGTAGTTGTAGGCGGTGAAATAACCACTGAAACCTATGTGAATATTGATAAACTTGTGCGCGATGTGGTGCGCGACATAGGGTACAATGACCCGAAATACGGATTCTGCTGCGAAACCTGTGCTGTCCTGAATGTTATAGGAACACAGTCTCCGGATATTGCCCAGGGTGTTGATGCAGGTGGCGCCGGCGATCAGGGACTTATGGTTGGCTATGCCTGTGACGAGACAAAAGAACTTATGCCACTGCCTCTGCAGCTGGCGCAGCGCCTTACGTTACGTCTTGCGCAGGTACGCAAGGAGAATATTCTTTCATATCTTGGACCAGACGGGAAGAGCCAGGTTACTGTAGAGTACCGTGACGGAAAGCCGGTACGTATTGAAACCATTGTTCTTTCCACACAGCATACGGAAGAAATTCTCGATGAAAGCGGTAACTTTATTACTGAAAAAGCCCGTCAGGAGATTATAAAGGCTGTAATAGATCCGGTTATAGCGGAAGCAGAAGTCAAAACCGATGAGAAAACTCATATCTATGTTAATCCGACAGGCAAATTCGTAGTTGGTGGCCCTATGTCTGATACAGGTGTCACTGGCCGCAAGATAATTGTAGATACATACGGCGGTGCTGCTCCGCATGGCGGTGGCGCTTTCTCCGGAAAGGATCCTACAAAAGTTGACCGTTCTGCTGCATACATGGCACGCTATATAGCAAAGAATATTGTGGCAGCAGGACTGGCGAAGGAATGCACGGTTCAGCTGGCCTATGCCATAGGTGTTGCGGAACCGGTTGGCCTGTATATAAATACACATGGTACCGGAACAATCCCTGAGGAAAAACTTTCCGGCATTATAAAAAAGATGTTTGACCTTACTCCTGCAGGAATAATCAAAGAGCTTAAGCTCCGTACTCCTGTATTCCGCAAAACTGCTTCTTATGGTCATTTCGGCCGCAGTGGTTTTGCCTGGGAGGATACAACTGTTTCCAGAGAGATAGCTGAAAAAGCTGCTGCTCTCTGATTACATGGTCTGAAAATATCCCGCTCCTGACAGGAGCGGGAAAAAAATACTATGAAAAAAATCATTATTTCCTTTTTCTGTCTGATGTTTCTTCCGGCGCTCTCTTCCGCCCGGACTGTTATTGGCAGCCTTTCCTGGGAAACCACTCCCAGAACAGAGGTAAAAGACAGGAATGCCACGGCTGTATATACGGAGACAAGAGAACTGTCTGTAAAGGGGCTTGATTTTGACCGTCTCCGTACGGTTATTTCCCTCGATAATAATTCCGAGAAAAAGGAAATGGGTATAGTCATACGCTATGCTTTCCGTCTGCAGCTTAAAAACGAGGAATCCGGAGAAACTTTCTGGGAAGTGCCATATCAGGCGGATGAACTGCGTGTCCCGGTTGTTAAAGCAGGAATAACACGTGACGTGAAGATTCTCCCGTTTAAACTCAGGGAACAGTTCAAGAGGCTTCAGAAAACAGGATTTGTTCCTGTAGCACTTAAGATCGAGGTGATGATCTCTCCACGCAAGAATGTTTCCGAGGATGGCCGTATAACAGAATCTGTCATTCCTGTTAAATATGAGGCCGCTCCGGAAAAAAAGCGTATGATAAATATACATGGAATAGGCCACAGAAAAAAATCCGGCGTAGCGGAGCAGCAGGCTTCTTCAGAGGGAAAAAAGTCTCCGGTTGAAACAGAATCATCAGCCGGAACGGAAACAGTTAAGGTTTCAACTGTTTCGGAAAACGTGTCCGCTGAAAAATAATTTTACCGTATCTGCCGTTTTTGAAAAACAGCAGTATTTTAAATAAAGCAGGAAAATATGATAAAAAAGATAATCTGCGCAGGAGTTCTGTTTTTTTCTTTTGCATTTCTGACCGGTAATGTCTGGGCCAAAAAGACTGTTTCTGCCCCGGAACAGATTCCGGAAGAGCTTAAAATACTGGCAAAAAAGGGACTGGATAATATATATGGCGTACGGATTGATGAGGCCTCTGAATATTTCAATGAGGCATTAAAAAAATATCCTGACCACCCAATATCCCGTTTCGGTATTGCCATGGTTACATGGGCGCGTCTGGAATATCTTGAAGACGAAAGCAATCCGGAACTTGAAAAACTGTACGCGGTACAGACTGATGAGGCCATAGAAACAGGAAAATTATGGCTTAAAAATCACCCGAATGACAGTCTGGCGCATATGTGTATGGGAGGAATGTATGGGCTGCGCGCGCGGCTTGCTGTTCTGCAGCACCGCTGGCTGAAAGCCTATTCCAGTGGCAAGAAGGCGTTGAAAAGCATGCATCGTACGCTGGAAATAGATCCTGAGGCATATGATGCATATCTTGGTCTGGGAATGTATGAGTATTATGCCGGAACACTGCGCGGTGTTGTTAAGATTCTTGCAAAACTTGTAATGAGCGGCAATGCTGAAAAAGGCATTAAAATGCTTAATCTTTGCCGTGAGAAGGGATATTACAATTCCACAGCGGCGAAACTTCTGCTTGTGGAGATATATACAAAGACAGGCAGCAGATATGCAGACCCGGTCACGGCTGTAAAATGGGCCCGCGAATTCCGCGAACAGTTTCCGCGTCATGCACAGATGCATTTTGTACAGATAGTTTCGCTTTATGAAAACAAACAGTATGATGAATCTCTTGCACAATCTTTGGATTACCTTTCCCATGTAAATGATAAGAATGATGATATTTACAAGGAAAGATACCGCTCCCGGATATGTACCGCCATAGGTACCAATTATCTTGTGAAGGGAGATTATGAAAATGCGGAAAAATATTTTTCCATGTCCCGTGATACAATAAAGACTGATAAGACACCAGCCAGATGGGCTGTGTGGGGTATTGTAAGGCTTGGAAACCTGTATGATCTGCGTGGTGAGCGTGATAAGGCTCTTAAATATTATAAAGAAGCAAGAAGTTATGGCAACGGCTGGGGTTTTTTTGAGTCAATAGATCATTATATGAAGCATCCTTTCACAAAAGAGCAGCTTCCAGGAGCCCTGCCACCGCCATAATGCAGATAACATAATATAAACAGTCCCGGACTTTTATTTTCAGGTCCGGGACTGTTTTTTTGCCATACATACAGTGATACTGCAGAAAGCGCTGTTATAATGGTTCCGCTATTTTCTGATATCCTTCAGCTTTTGATATTACGGCTTTGATAAATCTGCCTGTTAAGCCTGAAACCGGACGGGTAAGGATTACGCTGCCATCTATGTCCGGGGCATCTGCGTATGTGCGGCCGGACTGATCAGTATCCATAAGAACAGTTATTTCCCTGCCAGGCAGTTTTTTGTTAATTCTGCGCAGCACCCTGCTCTGTTCTTCTATAAGCAGTCCTGCGCGTTCATGTTTAAGCTTAGCAGGAATCTGATCCGGCATTTTTGCCGCCGGTGTACCGGGTTCAGGGCTGAATTCAAAAACACCTACATTATTCAGACTGAATTCCCGTATGAATTTCAGCAGCTGCTTAAAATCTTTTTCGGTTTCCCCGGGAAAGCCTACTATAAAATTGGTTCTTATTGCGAAATCCGGCATGGCCGAGCGAAGGGCGTTTATTTTTTCCTTTATTGTCTTTTCCGTGGATATACGGTTCATTCTTTTGAGAACGGAATCTGATATATGCTGTAACGGCATATCCATATAATGGCACACGGAGGAACTGTCACGCATTATTGCTATAAGCCCGTCTGTGATCCTTTCAGGGTAGGCATACATAATGCGCCACCATTTGACTGATTTTATTTTTACAAGTTTTTTCAGCAGTGTCTCCAGGGCGTATCTGCCATATAAATCATCGCCGTAGCGCGTTGTGTCCTGCGCTATCAGTGAAATCTCCTTCGCTCCAGTAAGGGCAAGATCTTCCGCCTCCGCAACGGTTTCCTCAACCGGTTTTGAGCGGAAACCTCCCCGCAGAGATGGAATAAGACAGTATGCACAACGATTATCGCAGCCGTCGGCTATTTTAAGATAGGCGCTGTGCGTAGCGGTAAGCCTTGTCTTGTAAAGTGGGGCGGAAAGCAGTGCATCAGGGTCAGAATTATAAAATCCTTTTGTTTTCATCGCAGAAGGTGCAGCCTCAAGCGAATAAATATCCATTATGGAATCCAGTTCCGGATATTTTTTCAGCAGTTTTCCACCGTTTTTCTGCACAAGGCATCCGGCCACGGCAACTTTTCTCAGTTTTCCCTGTTTTTTCAGTTCAAGCAGCCGGCGTATTTCGCTTTCAGCCTCGTTTCTTGCCGCTTTCAGGAATGCGCAGGTGTTTATAAGTGCTGCCTCCGCCTTGTCTTCCGTAAAAACAATTTCATGCCCTGCGTTTTTAAGTTCCCCGCATATTATTTCTGAATCAGCGAGATTTTTCGGACAGCCGAGAGATTCAATAAAAATTTTCATGCCATATGTCCCTTACATCGTATCATTGGCGGAGTTTCTGGCTTTATTCTCCATGAACTGCAGCAGTTTTATCGTAGCGAAAACCACTATTATCATAAGAATAAAAAACAGACCATATGCAAGCTGCACATTCTCAATGCCTGTTATTGTTGTAAGTTCCGACATTCCTCCCACACCTGCGAAGAAACTTGGTATGGCCAGCGCTATGACTACCGCGTTGAGATTTTTCATCTGTATATTCAGGTTGTTGCTTACAATTGAGGCCCTTGCCCCTGAAAGCGAGGCGAAAATATTTGAGTATATTTCTGCCTGCTTGTAGCACTGCTGGTTCTCTATCATAAGATCGTCTACGGTTTCAAGATCATTCTGATTGAAACCGGTACGCGAAGGATTGGCTTTAAGCCTTTCTATCACGGAACCGTTTGAACTTATTGCATTGAGATAGTAAACAAGGGTCTTTTCAAGTGAGAACATATTCATAAGATCCTTGTTCCCGGTGGCATTGGCCAGTTTGTGCTCTATCTCCTCCGAAATCATATTTATGGTTTTCAGGTGATCCATGAAATGACTTGTAGCGCTATAAAGCACTTTAAGAAAAAGATCTTTTACATCTTTTACCAGTCTGAAACGCTTGCCTGTGAATACTTTTATATCCTCTGTAAGCGTTATTATAAGAGTTTCCCTGAAAAGAAACAGTCCGCACGATGAAATCTTGAACTGAAAGCAGTCCTCACGTTTATAGGTTTTCGGTCTCTTGAAAATAACGGCAAGGTGCTCTGGTTCGTATTCCAGACGGGCCGGCTCCTCAGGATCGAAAGCAGAATTGAATGTGTGCTCGTCAACAGCATAGTTTGCTATGAACCACTTTTTTTCATCATCATTGGCGTTTATGACAATAAATACGTCAGGATCGGCACTCTGTGTCTCAACAATTCTGCCATCAACGAAAACAAATCGTCTTGTCATTTTTCTCTCCCTGATGAAACAAGTTTCACTATCTGTACCGCGTATATCACAGCATCTGGTTAATTCTGCGACAGGCCCGTATGAATAACAGAAGCTGTCATTCCACCTGTTTCCGGTTCCGGGAAATCTATGGTTGATTTTACGGCGGTTTCATTGTTCTGCTGTAATAACAACATGGAGATAACTGCTTCAGTCTGATTAACAGGTTCTGTGTTGACAATAATACTATTATTGATTACTTCTGTTTCAGGGATGGAAAGGGTGAAAGTCTGTAAATCATGTTCAACGACATATGTGCCTGATATCTCCCTGCTGCTGAAATTGAGGGAAAGATCTGCACTGTTTAAGGTCCAGCCGTCTGTAATATCAAGCACATTGTGCGAACTCCAGCTCCATATGCCACTGCGGCTGTTAAGCCATGTGCTAATTTCAGACTGCGACATAATGCGGATCAGGTCTGTTTCATCACCCTGTATATAAAACAATCCATTGCGGTCGCTTATGACCAGGTATTCCAATGTGGCACTTATACCTGAATCAGGACGGCTTGTAAATTTAAGTGAACCGCCTAAGTCATTTTCGGTCAACGGCGTGTCATTCTGGTCAAGAAAGGCCGAACCGTCGAAAGGTACGGTCCATGACTGGCTTGCCGGTGTAATATACATTGTTATAGGCCGCAGTTCACTCTGTCTGTATGAGAAAAGAGTATTGTCTGAATCTTTTACGTCAATCCGCGTGCCATCTATTCTTCTGCTGTAGAAATTGACAGCCGTGGAAAAATCAGCGGAAAAATCCCCGGTAGTCGCGTCACCTTTTACAAGGAGGGGAATATTGCTGGCGGAGTATGAATACCATCTTCCTGGAATAAGATCTCCGGGAATAAATGGAGTGAAAGGCGCATCAGGGCCGATAGTGTCCAGTCTTTTCCTGTCATCCTGTGAATTCCTGACTGTGCTTTCAGCAAAACTGCCAATGGTATTGTGTCCGTTTTGTGTTTCTGCTGCACCTGCAGACGTTTCCGCTCTGCTCTGGCCGGACTGTTCTCCTATGCTGCCGCTTTCTTCAGCATTCCTGCCATTGCTGTTCTTTGCCACGAAGCTGTTATTGCCGCCACTTTTTTTCTCCTGGAGTTTAACGTTTTTTTTGTCTTTTACACTATCTGATTCTATGGCCGGCCCGGCATTAAGTTTCCCGGTTATTGCTGCAAGTTCAGCGCCCATGGGATGCGGAATTTCCATGCGGCCATCGGGATGTATGTTTGTGCCGTTTCCGGGAATATCTATATAAACTCCATTTGTCTGGCCATTGTTTCCGGGAATTTCATCTCCGGAGGAAAGTCCCTGTTTTTTCCCGGAGCTTACAAAAATGGCACCGGCTTTCTCATTTGCATTGTTTTTGCTGCCTGGACCTGCCAGAATCACGGTTGACCCGTCTGCCCCTGTGGTACCTGCAACTATGGTTCCCCTTATTCCTATGCTGCCTACAGCAAGGTTTACATTCATATCCTTGGGATTCTTCCTTGCTATTTTCCCGGTTATGAAGCGGAATACGCCTTTTGTTATGTTTGCCGTTATTTTTCCTTTTGACGAGCCGGGATTGTAAACGAATTCGTCAAGTACCATGTCGCTGTCCGGACCCAGTTTAAATACTGTCTCATCCAGGAGAAGAATCTGCAGCGTTCCTTTGGAATCTGTACGTATGCGTTCATTAAGATAAACCGGCATTCCGCTTTTAAGCGTCCTTGTTTTTTTGCCGTCCCCGGCTTTTACACCGCCTGTGACAGCTGCGGCAACGCCTATCTTTTCCTGTTCCGCCGCAAAAAGCGAAACCGGCAGTAAGGCAATCAGAGCGAAGAGTATTATTTTTTTCATATGTTTCCTCCTTTTTTCCGGCCCGTTTGTACCGCGTTATATTTCAAACCTGCAGGTTAATATTCCGGTTATTTTATTATTGGTATAGGAATAAATTTTCATGCTTGAATGATTATGGAAATATTCATAGGACAGATTGAATGATATGTTTCTGCCCACCAGTTTTTCTGGCAGCGGAAGTCCGAGATTGAGCGAGCCTCTGAAAATCTGATCCGTTCTGCTGCTGCCGAGAAAATCAGATTCGAGAACGTTTACGTCCCTGTATTTCTCTTCTGAAAAAGACAGAGAGGAAATAAGATATTTCTTTCTGCCCAGAAGCCAGAAATGATTTATGTGTCCGCCGAAAGCATCGGAAGCATAATATTTCTTTTCAGCATTTCTGCCTGTATATAAAAATGCAGAATCCAGAGACATATTGGAGGCAGGAATGGTTTTCCAGCCCAGTGAGGCTGTGGTTATCAGACCGTCTCTGTCATTATTCCCGGTATTGTCCAGATAGTTTATGTAATCCTGTTTCTGAAGTCTTCCTTCAGCGTAAACAGTATTTTTGCTGTCAACCATTCTGTCTGTGCGTAGTGAAATACCAGCGGTATTGATATATGAATGACCGTCAAGCCATAGCGCGCTGTAAACAATCTGCGGAATTACTGCTGTTTTCTGACCGTTGAAACGGAATCCGGTTTTACCGGAAAGAATATCCATGTTCAGATTATTGGCTGTGTCCTGTCTGGAAATATAATATGAGCCACCGAGAAAAAACGAGTTCTTCCCGCTTTTTCCGGTCTTTAACTCATAATCGGCAGAGAACATTCCAAGCATGGAAAAATCATCTTCTTTTCCGCCATTTAATTTTAATATGCCGCCACTTGGATAAACAATCTGGCTGCTGTCAGGAAAGGCGTTACGGTTTGTGTCATAGGCCACCCCGAGTGCTGTTCTTGATACAAGCATATATTTCTTCTCGCGGCGCCTTATCAGGTTTTCAAGAGTCCTTTTTTCTGAAATTTTCTGTGCGGACATTCTGTTTTCATTAATGCCGTCAAGTACTGTTTTCGCTTCCGGAATATCATCAAGCCTGTAAAGTACTGCCGCATAAAGCAGTTTTATATTCATATTGTCAGGCATAAGAATCATCATTCTTTCAAGTGTGCCTGAAGCACCTTTTATGTCCCCGTTTCTTATCTGTGTCTGGGCATATCTCATATTAAGAGACAGATTATCCGGATCGGCAAGTATCTGCTCATATGTAACATCCGGTCCCTGCTCCATTGAAGTGCGTATGGACTGCTCCTCAACGCTGTTTGTTGTGTCGTCTGATATGTCACGCTGGGCGTAAACTGGCGCTGCCACTGTAAAAAATAAAAAAAGAAAAATTATCTTCTTCATAACAAGTGCCCTGCTCCGGCAAAATAATTATACAAAATATAAATATAACTAATTACTACACTGCGGGTAAATAAAGTAAAATAAATCTGTAGACAGCAGATCCGGACAGATGGCCGGGACTGTTGTTTTCAGGCCGGTACAAAATGATAAAAAAAATTATAAAGAAGACAATTCCCCTTATAAAAAATTTCAATGTTGTTTTTATGCGCTGGGCACAGTATATAGTGCCTCTTGTAATATTTGCCGGTTTTTTTACGCTGAGATACTCCAGACCGCAGATATTCATAAATCTCCAGCACCGCGTTTTTGATGTTTTCCAGAGGCTTAAACCGCGTGAGTATGTTCCTGTGCCGGTTCATGTGATAGATATAGATGAAGACAGCCTTGATGCATACGGACAGTGGCCGTGGCCGAGAACACTTATAGCGGAGCTTGTAAAGAAACTTGATGGCGCCGGAACATCCGCAATAGCGTTTGATGCCGTTTTTGCAGAAAGGGACAGGCTTTCTCCGGTGCTGGCAGTGAAATCCTGGCAGACCGGACAGGAATCTGACAGACTCAGGCAGCTTGTAAAAAAACTGCCTGATAATGATGATGTGTTCGCTGCCGCCATGCGTGGCAGAAATGTTATTACAGGTTTTACGCTTTCTGGTGAATTTAAGGATAACATAATGCCGGACATAAAGGCTTTTTTTGCGGAAAGCGGAGAGGCACTGCAGGAGTATGTTCTCAAGTTCAGCGGTGTGACGGCTAATATCCCGGTTCTTGAGAAAAATGCTGCAGGCAACGGATATTTTACATTTGTGGCCGAGGCTGACGGAGTTGTGCGTCAGGTTCCCGCAGTAAGCATGAAGGGTGGTAAATATATGCCGGCGCTATCCATGGAAGCGCTGCGTGTGGCACAGGGAGCCAGGGGATACATGATAAAGTTCTCGAATGGTTCCGGAGAGGTGGCCGGGAACATATCCATGAACCGGACCGGTATAAGCCGTATACGCATAGGACGTATGGATATACCCACGGACGAGTGGGGCAAGGTGTGGGTTTATTTTACAAAAGACGCGCCCGGCAGGATAATATCGGCTAAGGATGTGCTGTCAGGCCGGATCTCAAAAGATACCCTTGACGGAGCCATTGTTATCATAGGAACAAGTGCTGCCGGTCTCAAGGATCTGCGGGTAACACCACTCAATCCCGTTCTTCCTGGTGTTGAAGTGCACGCAAATGTCATTGAGCAGGCGCTTCTGGGACAATATCTCTTGTGTCCTGACTGGGCGGACGGAGCGGGATATCTGTATGTGTTTGTTGTAGGGCTTCTTATGATATTCCTGCTGCCCAGAATGAGTTCTCTTATGTGCACTGTTTTTGGAGCCGGCTCCATATCGGCAGTGCTTGCATTTTCATGGTATCTGTTTTCCAGGAAAATGCTGCTTATAGATCCGGTATGTCCTTCTATAGCAGTAGGACTTATTTTCCTGTCATCACTGATAATAGGCTATTTCAAGACGGAAAGTGAAAAAAGATATGTAAGAACTGCTTTCTCGCATTATGTTAACGCGGCTATGGTTGAGGAGCTGGCGAAAAATCCATCAAAACTGCAGTTGGGCGGCGTAAGCCGCGACATGACCATACTGTTCTGCGATATACGCGGGTTTACCACTATTTCGGAACAGTATGATTCAATGGGCCTTACACGTGTTATAAACCGTTTCCTGACGCCAATGACAGCCATAATCATGGACAGAAAAGGCTGCATAGACAAATACATAGGCGACTGTATTATGGCTTTCTGGAATGCTCCGCTTGATGACAGCAGTCATGCTGTAAATGCCTGTGAATCCGCACTGACAATGCAGGAAAGACTTGCTGAACTGAATACAGTGTGGAAGAATGATGCGGAAAAAAATGGAACAAAATATCTGCCTATCAATATCGGAGTTGGTCTTAATACCGATGTGTGCTGCGTAGGAAATCTCGGTTCGGACCAGCATTTCAATTATTCCGTGCTTGGAGACGGAGTAAATCTGGCTTCACGTCTTGAGGGACAGAGCAAGACATATGGAGTAAAAATCGTGATAGGCCCCAGGACACGTGAAGATGCCGCGGACTATGCGGCGCTGGAGATTGACCTTATAAAAGTGAAAGGCAAGACCAGACCTGTACATATATATACGCTTTTAGGCAGGCCTGACATGGCTTCATCTGCGGAATTTATGAAACTTAGTGCAGTTCATAATGAAATGATAAAGACCTACAGAGCGGCGGATTTCAGTCATGCGCTTGAGCTGGTTGCACAGTGCCGTGCGCATAATATCTATGGCCTTGAAAAGCTCTATAATCTGTATGAGGAACGCATAAATACATTTATCCAAAATCCTCCAGGACCTGAATGGGACGGTGTTTTTACTGCCACCAGCAAATGATAAGCGTAGCCGGATTAAAGCGTCCGTTTTAAAATTGCTAAAATAGTATATAATCCGCATATGCGGACAAGAGGCAGGTTTATGAAAAGAAAAGAACTTGTAAAGCATATTTTAAGTCATGGCTGCGTGCTTTCCCGCGAAGGCGGAAAATATTCTGTTTTTGTAAATACGGCGACAAAAAAAGAAATACCTGTTACAAGACATCCGGAGATTCCGGATTTCTCAGTAAAGAAAATATGCCGGGATCTGGGCATTGAAATGCCCTGATGCATATACCGGCGTGATGACTGCACGGCATTCTGCGCAGCATTACAAATTCAGGACAGGCTTTTTATGAGAGAAGAAACTTTTATTATTGAGTGTCCATGCTGTGGTGAACGGCTTGAGATAGAGCGCCGTACCGGCAGAATAGTAAAGCGGTGGCCTAAGCCTGATACCGCTGCTGACGACGATATAATGCAGGCTGCGCTTAAGAAAATGGAAGATGACAAGGCACGCCTTGACAGTTATTTCGCCGCTGCCGGAACAGAAATGGAAACAAGGGAAAGAAAACTTTCAGAACTGTTTGAAAAAGAAAAAAAGAAAATAGAAGAATCTGGTGATTTCTCAAAGCCTGAGACGCCTTTTGACCTGGACTGATTTCAGGCACTGCTACGCGGGAGTGTATTACTGAGAACCGGCATTCAGCCTGTGCAAAGGCTGGATGCCGTTCTTTTTTTAATCCTTTGAATAATATATAATTTATAAAGACCTGCTGTTTCTGTTAGGCGGGGTTATTTTTTTTGTGGAGAAGTTAAATGGCAGCAAACAAAGGTTTCAGACAGGTTTTTTTCTGGATAATAGCCATAGTGCTGTTTGTGGCGATATATAATAACATAAGCAGCACGGAAAAAGAACAGGAAATACCATATTCTGAATTCAAGCAGTCTGTATATAATAAGTCAGTATCAAAAGTTACAATAGGGCAGGATTCCATACACGGGGAGATGACAACTCCGGAAGGAAAGGTGCAGCATTTTCATACTGTGCCTGTATTTGATGAAACACTGCTTAAGGATATGGAAACCGCCGGAGTTAAGGAATATTCCGCGCTGCCGGACCGCAGCTGGATAGGATCTGTTCTTGTAAATCTTGGCTGGATACTCCTTTTTGTTCTCATATGGTATTTCATTTTTGTTCGTCAGGTCCGTGGCGGAGGCAAGGACGCCATGGATTTCGGCAGATCCCGCGCGCAGATGCAGGATCTCAAGAAGAACAAAATACGCTTCAAGGATGTTGCGGGCTGTGATGAAACCAAAGAGGAACTGCGGGATCTTGTGGATTATCTGAAAAATCCGAAAAAATATCAGAATCTTGGTGGTATTCTTCCCAAAGGTGTTCTGCTCTACGGCCCTCCCGGAACAGGAAAAACCCTGCTTGCAAAGGCCGTTGCAGGCGAAGCGGGAGTGCCTTTTTTCACATCTTCCGGTTCCGAGTTTGTTGAAATGTTTGTAGGCGTTGGCGCCAGCCGCGTACGTGATCTTTTTGCACGTGCCAAAAAGAATGCGCCTGCCATAGTCTTTATTGATGAGCTTGACGCAGTAGGCCGTTCCCGCTTCGCCGGAATAGGTGGCGGGCATGATGAGCGCGAACAGACACTTAACCAGATTCTTGTAGAACTTGACGGATTCGAGTCGAAAGAAAATATAATTCTCATAGCAGCTACAAACAGGCCTGATGTTCTTGATACGGCGCTGTTACGTCCCGGCCGTTTCGACAGAAGAATAGGGGTGCCTGTACCTGATGTGAAAGGACGTCTTGAGATTCTTAAAGTACATTCCAAAAAGATAAAGCTCAGTCCTGATGCGGATCTTCAGATTGTAGCAAAGAATACACCTGGCTGCGCCGGAGCGGATCTTGCCAATATAATAAACGAAGGCGCTATTCTGGCAGCAAAGAAAAACAAGAAGAATGTGGAGATAGAGGATCTGGAGGAAGCCATAGAAAAAATGATGGCAGGTCCGCAGCGCCGTTCGCGGGTTATGTCTGACAAAATAAAAAAGGTTGTCGCATACCATGAGGGTGGTCATGCACTTATCGCCAGACTGATTCCTGGCTGTGATCCGGTGCATAAAATAACCATTATAAGCCGTGGCGATGCACTTGGATATACACTGCAGATGCCGGAAGAGGATAAATACCTTGTTTCTAAGGATGACCTGCTTAATACACTTTGTGTAATGTTAGGCGGCCGGGCCGCTGAGGAAACTGTATTCGGAGAGATAACCACCGGTGCGCAGAATGATATTTCACGCGTTTCCGCATATGCACATAAAATGGTACTTGAATACGGAATGAGTGAAAAAGTGGGGCCGCTGGCACTGCAGAAAGGCCAGTCAGAGGTTTTCCTTGGCCGGGATATTGTGAATCAGCCCGGATATTCAGAATCTACCGCCCAGATTGTAGATGAGGAGATAAAGAAAATCGTTCATTCATGCTATGAGCGTGCGAAGAATCTGCTTAATGAGAACCGGGCTGTTCTTGACAAACTGGCCGAGCGTCTTGTGGCGGTGGAAACAGTTTCAGGTGAGGAACTTGACTGGCTTATTCAGGGACTGGATCCAGATGCCGAACTTGCGAAGAAGAAGGCGGAAGCGGAGGCAAAGCGCAAAGCCGAACGTGAGGCCAGAAGAAAGGCCGCAGAAGAGGCAAAAAAGGCCAAAGCAGCGGCAGCAGCAGATAGTGCTGCCGGAACTGCAGCAACAGCTGAAAAGGATAAGGATTCTGAACCCGCTGATAAGGTTTCAGGTATTGATAAAGAAGAAAAAAAGATTGTAGAGAAAGAAAACTCCGTTAAGAACGGAGATGAAAAGAAAGAATAAGGAAGGAATAAAAATGTTCAGTTTCCTTGCGGGCATAGCAGATATTTTCCTTATCTATTACATCTATTACCGTGTTCTTCTGCTTTTTTTTACTTCGCGGACCAACAAGGTGATATGGGGAATAGTCGTGATAGGTATTCTGACTATGCTGGTTCAGGCACTTAATCTTTCCGCCACCGCATGGATAATGAAAAAACTCTGGGTAGCAGGAGCCGTTGCTATTGTCATTGTGTTCCAGCCGGAAATAAGACGTGCGCTTATGACAATAGGCACCAGCTTTACAAGACTTGGTGACGCAGCCAATCCTTTTGGCCGTATAATGGCCATGCTTTCCAATGACTATAGTTTTATACCTCCGATGATAGAGGCTATAAGAATTGCCTCGGAAGAAAGGACAGGAATGCTCATAGTTCTGGAGCAGGAACAGGGGTTACGGGATATTATAGAAGACCCTGTAACCATAGACGCTGTTGTAACAAAGGAACTTCTGCTTACAATATTTTTTGACAAAACACTTCTGCATGACGGTGCGGTGCTCATAGCAAACAACAGGCTGGCGCTTGCTGCCGGAACATTGCCGCTTACGGAACAGCGTGAATTATCAAAAGTTCTTGGAACGCGTCACCGTGCAGCTCTCGGCCTTAGTGAAAATTCTGATGCGATAGTACTTGTTGTTTCCGAAGAATCCGGCAGGGTTTCCATGGCACGTGACGGCAAGGTTGAGAGAATTTACAATCTTTCGGATCTTGAGGCAAGACTAAGTGATTTATACCGCTCGCGTGCGGAACGCTCACTTTTAAGAAAGAGAATATCATCAGAAGCGGAAAAGAACAGGGAAAAGAAAGAAAATCCCGGTCAGCGCAGGGGAGATTACAAAAAGCCTGTCAATTTTATGGAATTTATTCTTGATTTTTTCAGCAATCCGCCGGAAATCATAAAGAATAACGGAAGAATAAAACTTATAAGCTTTGCGCTTTCACTTGTAACATATCTTTATGTGAGAGGCCATTAAACATGAAAAATGTAAAGATTTATGCCCTGAATAATGGAAACAACGCTGTTTCCTTTTTTAAAAAAGCCTTTGATGAAGGAGCTGCCGCAGTACAGTGTGATATAAGACGCACTCTTGATGGGCAGTTTATAGCTTTCCGTGACAGAAATCTTTCAAGGATGTGTGGCAGGGACTGGGTTGTAAGCGGTACATCATGGAGTCATATAAAAAACCTTCCTGTACGTAGTGGCGAGCCCATACCGCATCTGGACGATCTTCTTAAGTTCATGGTGCTTCACCCAGGAGCTGTTTTCTTTTTCCGTGCATTACTGAATACCGCGCAGGATGTGGCCGATCTGGCCCATCAGATCAGCCGTGCAGGAGTCCAGACCAGAGGCGTTATAACTGTTTCGTCGTCCCGGCTTTCATTTATTTCAGCAGCAAGAAAATCGGTGCATGACATAGGTACAGCTTTTTGTTCTTCGTTTCCCGGAGGAATTGTTGAAAAGGCAAAGAGAACCGGCACAAAGAGAGTCTGTATTCTGCCTGGCCGCTTTCCCGGTGGAAAAACCGTACTGCGTATGTTGTCAGCCATGGGGTCTCTCGCTGACCAGGTGGCTGAGGCTGCTGCGGAAGGGATAGAAATATCCATTGGAACCGTAAACGGGCCCAATACTCTGCGTCGTATTCTTGATACAGGTGTTAAATCTCTTTGGACATCAGATGTGGAACTTTCCGCAAAACTGTTGAAACAGCGTTAAATATCTGACATTATTTCTTCCGTCACTTTTCCCGGGTATGATGAATGTGAAGCGCCGGGAACAGTGACGGTTTTCTTTTCCCCGGCAAAGTTCCTTATAAGAAAAGGTGGAACTATTCTGTCTTTCTCACCGGCATAGTTGACAGAATTCTTTCTGTCGAAAATTTCTTTGTAATCATTCAGGTCAAGCGAATCTTTCAGTGGCATCACTTTGTGCAGTTCAGTCCATGCAGTGTGGTCAAGGTTTCCTGATACAGTTATTATTTTTTTTATGTTTATTTCCGGGTGCAGTACAGCCGTGAGTGCTGCAACCTGCGCACCGCCTGAAAAACCAACAAGTGTTACAGGTGCCTGTCCGGCTGTTGTTCTTATGGCTGCCGCAGCAGCCTCAATAACTTCCGTAGAGAAACGTCCTGTGGTCCAGTATTTCTGTTCACATGGCGGTATATTTATGAACTGACATGGCCTTGCCAGGTAAACAACATTTTCATGCGGGTCGTTAAATGCAAGTTCCCGCACAAATTTTCCGCGTGGAGTAGGGTCTGCGGACGGAATTCCGTATGCGTTAAAGGCCCTGCCGTCTCCCTCTATATAAATTTTTACAGGCCTTCCGGGTTTTTCAATTTTCTGCCATGAGGCCAGTGTGAATATGCCGGCCTGTATTTCCCGGTATGAGAAATTTTCAGGAATACGCACGGAGGTGCAGCCACATATAAAAAAAACAGTCAGCAGCACTAAAAATTTCATAAGAATATTTTAGCAATATTGGCTCTGCCCTTCCTCTGTGCTTCCGGGCCACGTTCAGTACGGTAGTATTTATTCTTAGGCTAATGCGGCGCATATAATATTATGTTATAATTATAAAATGAAACTTTCCGTTATTATTCCCTCGTATAATGAAAGAAAAACCCTGCCGGAAGTGCTTAAGGCTGTTTCCGCACTGCCCGTTGATAAGGAAATCATTATTGTTGATGACGGATCTTCGGACGGAACACGCGAATGGTTTGAAAGTGAGAAAGCTGCGGGCAGATGGCCTGAGGCAAGAATGATAAAACATGAGAAGAATCAGGGAAAGGGCGGTGCACTGATAACAGGATTTACTGAGGCTCAGGGACATTTTGTTGTTGTTCAGGATGCAGATCTGGAATATGATCCGTCACAGATACCGGAACTGCTACGCCCGCTTGATGAGGGGCAGACAGATGCTGTTTTTGGTTCAAGAATGCTTGCGGAAAAAATCGAGACATACAGCCCGCTTTATCTGCGTGGCAACAGAACCATGACCGCATGGATAAACTTCCTTTTTGGCAGCCGTTATACTGATTCATACACCTGTTATAAGTTGTTCCGTACATCTGATGCGCGCCGCATGAATCTGAAATCACATGGCTTTGAGATAGAGGCGGAAATGGCCTGCAAGGCAGCTTTTATGGGAATAAGGGTGATGGAACTGCCTGTGATATACAGGCCACGCTCGCGGGAAGAAGGAAAAAAAATCAATTTCAGGGACGCAGTCAAAGGTGCCCTGAAGGCACTTGTGCTTAAATTGACTTTAAGAAAGAATTCAATACACTGAAATATATGTCGGGACTGCCAGTAAATCTATATATAATCTGCTTTATTACAGCGCTGGCCGTTTCAGCCGCGCTTACACCTCTTTTCCGTCTCCTGGCAATAAAAACAGGTGAGCTGGATAAACCAACGGAAGTAAAAACACATAAAGTTCCAACCCCGCTTCTTGGTGGCGCTGCTGTGTTTGCCGCATTTGCGTTTGCTCTTGTGTGTATACGGCTTTTTACGTCTTTTCCTACCGGCACACTGCGTGATCTGCGCATAATTCTTGCCGGTGGTCTTGGAATGTTTGTTTTAGGTCTTGTTGATGATTTGAAAAAACCTGCGGGTTTAAGTGTTAAGACAAAATTCTTTTTTCAGTTTCTCATAGCCGGCATAACTGTATATTGCGGTTTCAGAATACAGTTCCTTACGCCGGAGTACCTTGCGGCCATAATAAGCATAGTATGGATAACCGGGGTTTCAAATGCACTGAACCTTATTGACATAATGGATGGGCTTTCAGCTTCGCAGGTGGCCCTGTGCGCTCTTGGCTTTCTGATGATTTCATTCCCATCGGAAGCTGTTTATGTTAATTTCGCATCTGCAGCGCTTGCTGGCGCAGCGGCTGGTTTCCTGCCGTGGAATATGTCAAAAAAATACAAGATTTTCATGGGGGATTCAGGTAGTCTCGTATGTGGATATATTCTGGCTGTTATCGCATTAGGGGCATCATATACCAACGTTAACCCTTTGGGGGTTTATGCACCGCTGCTGGTACTTGCTGTGCCGGTGTTTGATACCCTGTTTGTTTCCGTGATAAGAATGAAGCATGGCATATCCCCGTTCAAGGGCAGCCGGGACCATTTTGCACTGCGTCTTGAGAAAGCCGGGCTTTCGAGACCGAAAATAGTTATGGTTACCTCCGGTGCCACGCTTATTCTATGCTCCGCCGCCTGTGTACTTACCCTTATATCCCTGCAGGGCAGCATAGCCCTGTTGGCAGTCACTGTTACCGCACTGCTTCTTGTGGCTTTTCAGCTTGCCGGAATAAAAATCAGCTGAAGCTGTTCAGATACGGTGTATCAGAACATTTTTTTCATTTTTCCGGATATTCCAGGGATTATGCTTTTGCGTCCGTCCTGAGTAGACTGCTGTGCTTTCAGTATTTCCGGGAAAATTCTGTCAAAAGCAGCTACTACAGCCGGGTCGAAATCCTTTCCACTCTGTTCCACAATATATTTGCGTGCATCCTCCGGCTCCCATCTGGGTTTGTATACACGTTTCATGCACAGGGCATCGAATACATCAGCTACGGATACTATCCTGGCAAAAAGAGGTATTTCTTCTCCTCGGAGTCCGTTTGGATAGCCTTTGCCATTATATTTCTCATGGTGTGAGGCGGCAATTCTGCATGCTGACTGCAGCAGCTGGCTTTCGGCATTGGCAAGAATTTTTGCGCCATAAAGGGTATGCTTCTTCATTTCCTCGAATTCTTCCGGAGTAAGTCTCCCCGGCTTAAGAAGAATTGCGTCTGCTATTCCCACTTTGCCTATGTCGTGCAGGGGACTTGCGTAGCTTACATTTTCCACATCTTCTTCGCTGAGGCCCATGCTTGCAGCTATAAGTGACGAATATGTGCTGATATGTCGCAGGTGTATTGCGGTATCCTGCTGGTCCCTGTATTCCGCAGTGGTTGCCAGACGGTATATGGTTTCCATCTGTGATTCGGAAAGACGCTGGTAAAGTTTTGCATTCTCAATGGCAGAAGCTGCGAGAGAACTTATAAGTTTAAGTATGCCCTCGTCTTCTTCTGTAAAATGACGTGAATACTTGTTTATTGCTTCAAAAACACCTATTATTTTCCCATTGATGTTTTTAAGGGGGGTGGCCAGTATGTTTTTTGTCATATATCCGGTCAGCTTGTCCAGTTCCTTGCTGAAGCGTGGATCGCTGTATGCATTTGGAATATTCACGCTCATGCCGGATGCAGCTACATGTCCCACTATGCCGCTGCCGAAAGGAATCCTTATTTCTGTATGCTGCAATCCCATGGCAACCTTGGCCCAAAGTGAACGGGCTTTTGCGTCATATATAAAAACGCTGCAGCGGTCGCAGCCAAGGATTGTTTTAACCTGAAGGGCTATTATCTCAAGAAGGGGATCAAGTTTGGTCTCCTTTGATACCATGCTGCCGAAATTTGCCAGCAGTTTTAATTTGATTTCAAGTTCCCGCTCTCTCTGTGTTGTCTGGGTGTTCATTTTAATCTCTCGGATATTCCTTAAAACTTTTTCAAATCAGTTTGTCCTTCTGTACCTGTTTTCAATATCATTCAGATAAACGCTTAAATGACAGGCTTTCGCAGAAGGGTACCAGTGCGGAAGCACTGCATTCAGCTGCAGCAGACAGCATGGGTCAGTTGTAATCACCCTGCCGGCCTGTATTGAGGCTATCTGATGCATTTTCTTTCTGCTGCTATATTCGGACAGGGCAGGATTTACTGTAATATTGGCTTTTGTGCCGCCACAGCATACCGGGCCTCCGGGAAGATCCCGGAATCTGCTTCCTGCTATGTGCCTGAGCAGCTTATACGGATTGTCATGTATTTTCTGCCCGAATACCGCAGAGCATGAGTCCTGCATACATATTATTTCATTTTCCGCTTCCGCGCAGTTCCCTAATTTCTGGAAATCTCCTGTATTTATTACTTCAGATATATCCCTTACTGAAGCGGCAAATTCCCTGGCGCGCAGTCTCCATGATTCAAAATCATCTTCCCCGGCTGTTTCATTTCCGCTGCTGTAGTCCTTCCGTTCTCCGTATTCCTGTTTTTTCGACGGCGATGTCAGTCCTGCCGGAACTCCGTCATTTACTTTTTCTTCTTCATCACCGCCATAGTCAGGATTTTCCTCAGGATCCGGGTTAAGAACAGTTACTTTTTCGCTCACTTCCCTGAGCAGTTCCTCTTCTTTTATCCCTCTGATAAAAAGCTGTTCGTATTTTTTCAGGAATGCAGCGCATGAGGAACAGTCTGTGACAATAATGAATTTCCCGTGTTTTCTGCGCAGTTCCTCAAAAAGCATGATATTCTTTTTGGCAAATTCACGTGCTTCTGCGGTGCGCCCGTAACGCCATGAAGCCATTCCGCAGCAGAAATTTTCCGCTGTCATTCCTTCACCAGAGTGTCTTTCCAGAAGGGATACTGTTGCTTCCGCGACTTCCGGCATAAGATAATTTGTGTCGCATGAGGAGAAATAAATCCATTTTACGCTATGCTTTGGAGGTCTGGAGAATTTTTTCTTAAGTCTTGCCTTTGCTGTACGGAATGAGAATTTTATATTCCTGGTCTGTAATCTGGTAGGCGTCATTCCAAGAAGAGCCGGAGTCCATATAAGTTTCGCGAACCATGGCAGACGGAGCTGTAGCAGCAGAAGTCCGGTGCGCAGCCATAAATCGTATAAGACAGGATACCGCAGTTTAAGTCTTAATGCGGTTTTTACCCTGAGGCCGGGATTTACCTTAAGATAATGCTTTCTTAAATCCACAATTATTTCTGGAACCGGGACTGAAGCGTGGCATATATCAGTGCAGGCTCCGCACAGGAAACAGTCAGTCAGAGCCTCCCTGAGCGCTTCCGGCGGGTTTTTCAGCCTGAACTCTTTAAGCAGTCTTGCAAGCTGGCTTCGTCCGCGTGGGGAAAGAGTCTCCTTGCGGCTGGCCTGATACGAGGGACATATTGATGCGCATGCTCCGCAGCGGTTGCATGGAACGACTGCATCGTAAACAGTTTTTTCACCTCTTTCCGTAAGCAGTACTGTTTCCATATCATCAGAAGAGTTCTGACTGTCATAATAAGACAGTATGTTTTCGGTTTTAAGGCTCTGTCTTGCGTTGGCAAGAGTGAAATCCGAAGGAATGTTCTGCCGGTTCATTTATTGTCTTCCTTTCTTCCTGGGTATAGCCATGGGTTTAACAGATTTTCCGGATCGACGGCTTCCTTGAATGCCCTGTGCACGGGCTCCGGTCTGAAAGGTACCGGCATAGCCGGAGGAAAAATCCTTTTTTCGCTGATAAGACATACCTGCAGTACCACAGAAAGAATTATGCCGTAAGCTCCGCGCGAACCGCAGAATATGCTGCTTATATCATAGCCTCTGGCAGCCTTTAGTGTCTGCTGAGTGAAGTTCAGATATACTCCCTCCGCTGTTGCCGCTTCAAGTCCAAGCAGTATTCTTGTTATCTCCGGCGCGCGGCCTGAAGCTATTATACCGCCTATTGTGCCGAAGGTATCCGGCATCTGCAGTTCCATGCCATTGTCGCGCAGAAGGGCACGTAATGTGTTTATTTCCACTCCGGCTCCGGCTTTGAGCGTGCGGTTCTGCTTGTTAAGGACAGGATCCATTGTAAGGAACCTGGTGTCAAGTTTTTTCAGTTTTTCCGTTTCCGGCGGGGGTTTTATCTGTGAGCCGGAGCCGCATACAACGCTTGATATACGGTTATCTGCCCTGTTTCTTAGGGCAGCAAGCAGAGTATGAACACTTGGGTTGAGGTTGGCGGCATTGTGATTACGGCCTACCTCTTCAAAAAGATCCGCGTCATTGTTTACCGGCAGTATCTTGTCAGGATTCGAGAGATTGAACGGATCGAAAGCGTATTTGATTTTGGCAAGAAAATCAAGTTCTTCAGTACTGTAAAGCCAGTTAAGTGCAAGGCGTTTGTCTACGCCAATGCCATAATCTCCGGCCACGGAGCCTCCCAGAATTATGGCTTCCTTTGTAAGTTCCGCTCTCGCGTTTTTTACGCGGCGCAGATCCTGCTGGTTTCTTCTGTCAAAAACTATATGCGGGTGTATGCTGCCTGTACCGGGACTTATCACTATCCCGGCGGTAAGACGGTATTTTCTTAGCACCTCGCGTGTTTTCTTTACAGCCTCGTTCAGTTTTGAGCGTGGCACACAGGCTTCTTCAAGCACAATATCCGGGGCTATTCTGGCAAGCGCCGGAAAGGCTCTGTTTCTTATGTCCCACAGTTTTTTTCTGTCACTTTCCTCACAGGCTGTTTCTGTTTTTATCGATGAGTTATCCAGGCATATCTGCACGGCCTGTTCTGTCTGCCTGTCTGTTTCTTCTTTATTGTCTCCCGATATATCGGTCAGCAGTAAGGCACGCATTGTATGCGGGAAAAGAAAGGTTTTTCTTTTCAGCGAGGCATCCAGCGTTGTTTTATCCATTATTTCAAGTGCGGAAAGCGGCAGCCCCGATTCCATAAGCTGCGATGCCGCATTAATGGCCTGGTCAAGAACTGCAAATGCTGCCGCTGTTGTACACGTATGAGCCGGAACAGGCTGTATTTTAAGCCAGGCGCGGGTTATTATTCCCAGTGTTCCCTCGGAGCCTGTTACGAGCCCCATCAGGTCCGGACCTTTTCCGTCAGGCTCCCATATATGTGTCTCCCCATCGGGAGTAACAACTTCCAGCCTGAGCACACTGTCTCCAGTGGAACCGTATTTTATCCGGCTTGGGCCGCTGGCATTTTCGGCTATATTGCCACCTATTGTGCATACGGCAGAACTTGCCGGGTCCGGAGGGAAGAAATATCCAAAGGGTTTGAGCGCCTTCTGCAGTTCCGCATTAAGCACTCCGGTTTCAACAAGAACGGTTCTTTCCTGCGTGTTTATGAAAATTATTTTGTTCAGGCGTGAAAGATTAAGTATGACTCCGCCACGCAGTGGTATTGTCCCGCCTGTCAGACTGGTACCTGCCATGCGTGGAATAAAAGGTATTTTTGCCTGTGACAGTATTTTTACAACCGGAGCTACCTGCTGTACGCTGTCAAAGAAAATGACCGCCTCCGGCTGCGCCATGGACAGCCCGGAGTCATAGGAGTAGGCGGCTGTTTCCGCCTCGCTTGTTCTGACATTGTCTTTTCCTACAACAGCATCAAGCTGGCTGCGCAATCCGGAGATACGATCCTGTATGAACATTATGCTCTGTTTTTCCTTATTTACTGTTTTATTTCACCGGTCTGAGTCTGGCTGTGAAATGTGGAAGTATTTTTGCGGCTTCCACTATCTCAAGGCCCCTGATATCTTCTTTGTTGGAGGTCATGTGTTCAAAAACCTCTATCACATAATCGATATGGCTTTGTGTATATACGCGGCGTGGTATTGCGAGGCGCACAAGTTCCATGTCTGCCGGCAGGAATTTCCCTTTGTCATCGCGTTTTCCGAACATTAGCATTCCTATCTCTACGGCACGTATTCCGCCTTCCAGATACAGTGCGCATACAAGTGACTGTGCCGGGAACTGATCCGGTTTTATATGAGGAAGGTATTTTTTTGCGTCAATATATACACCATGTCCTCCGGGGGGATTGATTATCGGCACTCCCATTTTAAGCAGGGCCTTTCCAAGATATTCAGTGGAAACTATGCGGTAATTAAGATAATTCTCGTCAAGAACTTCCTGAAGTCCTACAGCCATTGCGTCAAGATCGCGGCCGGCTAAACCACCATATGTATTGAAACCTTCCATGAGAATAAGCAGCTGACGGCAGCGTGCTGACAGGTCCCTGTCATTCATCGCGAGCCATCCGCCTATGTTTACTATCGCATCTTTCTTTGAACTCTGCCATGCTCCATCTGCAAGACGGTACATCTCCTGTGCTATTTCGCGCACCGGAGTATTTTCATATCCTTTTTCGCGCAGTTTTATGAAATATGCGTTTTCCGCAAAACGGGCTGTATCAAGGAACAGTTTTATTCCGTACCTGCTGCATAGTGCGCGCACTTCCCTGAGGTTCTGCATGGAAACCGGCTGCCCGCCTAAAGAGTTGTTGGTTACGGTCATTACGCAGAGCGGAATGTTCTCTGCGCCTTTTTCCCTGATGAATTTTTCCATGGCTGCAACATCTGCATTGCCTTTGAACGGAGCCGGGGTGCCCCAGTCAAGAGCGCCTTCAGCAGGGAAATCAACGGCCTGTGCGCCGGTGTATTCTACATTTGCACGTGTTGTATCGAAATGTGAGTTGGAAATAATATAAATACCCTTGCCGCCAATGGTCTGGAACAGTATTTTTTCAGCGGCGCGGCCCTGGTGGACCGGGATTATCTCGCTGAATCCGGTCAGATCTTTCACAACTTTTTCAAAACGGTAATAACTTTTTGCACCAGCATATGACTCATCGCCGTTCATAAGGGCAGCCCATTGCGACGCACTCATGGCACCTGTGCCGGAGTCAGTGAGAAAATCTATTGTCACTTTTTCTGCAGGAATGCTGAAAGGATTATAATATGCTTTTCTGAGAGCATCTTCGCGCTCTGCGCGCGTTGTTATTCCTATAGGCTCAACGGCTTTGATTTTGAACGGCTCAATGATTGTTTTTGGTTTCCACTCCATTTGCTGTTTCTCCTTTTCTTATATCTTTTCCGTTTTTTATGTTCGTTTTATACTGTTCCGGCAGTTCCGTCTGTAGCATAAACTGCCGTAATAATATTCTAACTTATAATCCACTCTGTTATAACTGCTTCTGGTACCTGACACTTCCTGTTTATCTTACGAATATAAGCAGAAGAATAAAATAAATAAGCATAAGCACAGCCCCGAAAGGCGCTCCGAAACGTGCCCACTCCTTGGCTTTTATATTAAGTTTCGATGCACTTATGATATTAGGTATATTGCCTGGTATAAGCATTCCTCCGGAAAGTACAAGGCCCAGGACTATATATTTTATCTGCACATCTGTCATCTGTGGTGAAACTTCTGCTGCCACCAGTGTGGCATTATCAAGTATTGCTGATATCGAATTTACCCAGTAAAGCACGGAAGAAGGCAGGGTAAGCAGATATTTTTCCGCCATAGGTGTAAGTCCTTTGCCCAGAAAAGTGAGTGCCATTACGAAAAGATAAACCTTGCCTGCACGTACAAGAATATCTTTCGGGCCTTCAGCCTCTGTCTCTTCAAGAGAGTCAGTATCTAATTTAGCGCTTCCGGCCTGCCAGGCTGCCAGACCGGAACAGGCTATAACTCCAGGTATTATCCATAAACCCATCATTCTCAGTACATAGAAGAAATCGGCGTTGTGCGGAGGCTCCTTCAGTTTGGAAACCAGAATAGTGGAAAGCGGTTCACCTATTGGCGTGAGCGCTGCTCCGAGGCCTATGGCGAAGCAGGCGAGAATTGCAAGCCGTATTTCTGATTTTCTCTCGAAGCTGAGCTGTGTCATTACCTCTGAAAGAATAAGCGCCGCTACTATTGCCGTGGTAAGACTGGACGCCATTCCAAGGATAAAAACTATGGCAAAGAACATTCCTCCGCGGCCTAAAGTGTTCTGAAGGAAATCAAGGCCTTTTTTTACCCATTTGCGTGTGAAATAAAACAGTATGCCAACTCCTGCTACAGTGGCCGTTATCGGCAGTGGCTCCAGAAGAGCGTCCTTTACAAGATGTGTGCTCCAGGCGTGGGATATTGTCGCTGCGCCGAGTCCCATTACGAAAAGAAAAGCCTCAAGGTTTTCCTCCACCTTTTTCCACATGAACGGAAGAAAGAGCGTAAGAAGGACTATGCAGAGAAGAAGAACTGTCTGCACTGCTGATAAATCTGACATAATGTTTCAAAAGCCTCTCATTTGCTAAAATAAATATAATAATATTTTATTAAAAAACAAAGCGTTTTATAAAGAGAAAAAGGGCACTACGGCCCGTAAATTCAGTAGAACGGAGATTTGAATATGTCTGAAATATCTTACACAGCGGTGGTGCCGGTGGCCGGCACTGGTACGCGTCTGCGTCCGCATACATACACATATCCAAAGGTTATGCTTACCGTTGGGGACAAGCCCATAATAGGGCATATAATAGACAGGCTTTCCGCAGCCGGAATAAAGAAAATAGTTCTTGTTACAGGATACCTTGGCAGCAAAATACGCACATATGTTAATAAAAATTACGCGGATCTTAATATAACATACGTGGAACAGACTGAACAGAAAGGTCTTGGCCATGCCATATGGCTTACCAGGTCCAATGTTACAGGCCCTATGCTCGTAATGCTGGGCGATACTATAATAGACGCCGACCTGAGCAGGTTTACCGGTTCACAGGATGACTGTATAGCAGTCAAGGAAGTAGCAGACCCACGCCGCTTTGGAGTAGTCGAGACAAAAGACGGATATATATCAGCCATGGTTGAAAAGCCGGAGCATCCCAAGACCAATCTTGCCATTGTGGGAATTTATTCCTTCAGAAAATCGGAATCTCTTTATGCGGCACTTCAGAGCATAGTTGATTCCGGTACTACAACAAAAGGGGAAATACAGTTCACTGATGCAATGGCGCTTATGGTAAAGAACGGACATAAAATTAAACCTGTTGCCATAGACGGCTGGTATGACTGCGGAAAGGCAGAGACTCTGCTGCAGACAAACCGTTTTATACTGAGCCTGAAGAAATTTGCCCCGGAACGCAAAGGATGCCTTATTGTCCCTCCCGTTTATATAGCTGATACTGCGGAGGTGGAAAATTCCATCATAGGCCCCAATGTGTCAGTTGGCAGTGGTGCGAAAATAAGCGGTACAATAATATCCGATTCCATAATAAATGATCATGCCGTAATAAAGGATATGAATCTCGATGGTACCCTTATAGGCCCCGGTGCCGTTGTTAAAGGCTTCCGCAACAGGCTTAATGTGGGGGAGAACTCTGAAATAGCATTGTAGTTCAGAGACTTTTGAAAATAAAAAGCCCCGGCCTTGTATTACTTAAACGGCTGGGGCTTTTCTTTTGTCCGGCAGTTTTTTATTTGTCCGTTTAATGCAGTATCAGTGTGTCAGTATATGTTATCAGCAGCAGCACTGCGGTAATTATAAGCAGGAATGGCAGCGTTGCCCTGTACAGCTGTGGCAGTGGTTTGTTGAAACGGGAACTTGCCATAAAAAGATTAAGCCCTAAAGGCGGCAGCATATATCCTATCTCAAGATTCACGAGGAAAATAACTCCCAGGTGTATCGGGTCTATACCATACTGTGATGCCACCGGAACTATTATCGGCACGACAATAAGAATGGCAGAGAATATCTCTATCATGTTTATGACAAGCAGGAAACAGTTAAGCAGCAGCAGGAATATGAATCTGCTTGAAACAAATGAGTGGAGCCAGTCGAATATGGCGGCTGGTATTTCCGCATCTATAAGATAATTTGTAAAACCGAGAGCTGTTCCCATAACCATGAATATGGCGCCGACAAGCAGCATGCTTTTCACGGCCACGCGCGGAATATCGCGGAACAGGTTCAGATCCCTGTATATGAATGTCTCTGTAACAAGTACATAGAAAGCCATCACCGAGGCTGCCTCACTTGCCGTAAACCAGCCGTTGTATATTCCGCCTATTATTATAAAAGGCAGTGGCAGTTCCCATGCGGCGTTTTTAATGGATTTTCTTAGTCTTTCCCATGAGAATGGAATATTGCGTACAGCCGCCTTCCTTGCTGTGATAAATGCGTAGATGGAAAGCAGTACAAGCAGTATTATACCGGGAAGCATTGCGGCCTTGAACAGCCCGTCCAGGCTTATTTTGGCTATGAGTGCATAAAGTATTATGGGCAGTGAGGGCGGGAACAGAAGTCCGAGACTTCCGGATGTTGTGATAAGCCCCAGATTGAACTGTTCCGGGTATCCCTGTTTTGAAAGCATGGGATAAAGCAGTCCTCCGAGGGCTATTATGGTAACACCACTCGCTCCGGTGAAAGCGGTAAAAAGCGCAGTTACGAAAAGTGCCACAACGGCAAGTCCGCCTGGCATAAAGCCGAAAAGTGCCTCAGCTACCTCAAGCATTCGCTGCGGGGCCCTGCTTTCTGCAAGAATATATCCGGCGAATGTAAAAAGAGGTATGGCAATAAGTGCCGGCAGCGAGGCAAGCCGCAGCATTTCAACAATGACTGCCGATGAATCTATGCCGGCTCCGTGGAAAAGCATTATGGAGCCGGCGCCGATAAGGGTGAACACAGGCGCGCCGACAAGCGCGAGAGCGATTATAAGAACTACAATAAGAAATGCTGTCATTCCGCCTCCTCCTTTCTGTTTTCATTTACAGTCATTATTTCACCTTCAGCACAGCTGGCTGCTTCCATGCTGTTTTCTTCTGCCGGGTCTTCAGGTCTGAAAATTCCAAGCAGACAGTGAAATATTACAAGTGCAAATGTTACAGGAATTATGAATTCGGCAAAACAGCCTTTCACCGCAAAATGGTTTATATAAAAAGCCACGGCTCCGGAAGAGGCCTCGTCAGCTATGAATCTGCACGCGGCGTAAAAAAGGAAACCGGCGGCGGCAGATGTGCACAGAGCCACGAATATTTCCAGATGGCGGCGCATTTTCACAGGAGCAAAGCGGCTGCATAAATCCAGTGCGAAGTGCTTTGAGTATCTTGCGGCGAGCGCGGCTCCCGTGAAACCGGCCCATAGAACGCAGTGCCGCAGAAGCGGGTCCAGCCAGACTATGCCGGAATGAAAGATAATCCGGAGCAGAACCTGCATAAAAGAAAGCAGAACCATGGCAGCTATAAGAAAAACGACAATGCCTTTTTCCACTTTGACTATGTAATCTTCAATCCTGAAAAGCGTTTTCATAGATATAATTATCTAAAATACCTTAATTACAAGGCAAATCACTGGTTACACACAAATCACTTCTATGTCCGGACAGACAGCAGAATACAGGACTTTGGTCCTTGCGGTCTGACCTGCTTAAAGTTAAAATATAATTATGTATAAGAAAATTGCTTTTTTCCTTGTGGCGCTTATGATTCCTGCTTCTTCTTTTGCAGGTACCAGAGCTATTTACGGCAATGATGACCGTGTGGAATTTTATCAGACAACACCTGTCAGGAAGATTCTTGCGGATTCCGTGGTTTCATTCTGGCATAATGAACAGGTGGAAAACAAAGGAGCCATGAGCGAGCTTTCCGTAAGCATATTCGGGAAGGCATACAATCTTTGTGAGGGGCAGAGATATGAAAAACAGTATATGGGTGCTTTCTGTTCAGGCAGCCTTATTGGTGAGGATCTTGTGCTTACCGCCGCTCACTGCGTAAAAAATGAGGACGCGTGCAGGGATACCAGACTGGTATTCGGTTTCAGGGTTTCTGCGGAAGGACAGCCGGGAACATATGACATACCTTCTTCCGAAGTATACTCATGTTCAAAGATTGAAGCTAAGTTTTATCATAAAACCGATACTGTTACAGGCAAACCGGGCCAGAATGCCGGTTCCGACTACGCGGTTATACGCCTTGACCGCAAGGTAAAAAATCATAAACCTCTTGCCATAAATTATGGCGCGCAGATGAAACCCGGTGAGGAAGTATTTGTCATAGGATACCCGGTCGGTATTCCTCTCAAGGTAGCAGATGGCGCAAGAATAAGAAGCAATGATATGCCGGCGTATTATTCAACAGATCTTGATACATTCGGAGGCAATTCCGGTTCACCTGTATTCAACTCGAAAACAAATCTCATAGAGGGAGTTCTTGTCCGTGGCGGAACGGATTTCGTACGAACTCCGGAAGGCTGCCGCGTTTACTCCGTTACAGGCCAGGATGAAGGCCGTGGTGAAGACGTAACCAAAATATCTGAAGTCGTGCCATCACTGCGTGCGCTGTCTGGCCTAAATATGGCAGGCAGTAAAAATGACAGTATGGTTCCGGTACCGGTTGCCCCAGTTGAATTCGTAATTCCCGGCGGCGCAGAAGCAGATGAAACAGATTATGCCGGTAAGAATGGAAAACTGCTGGAAAAGATAAAGGATTTTTCTGATTACAGGCATTGACCGTATTTCCATTAAAATGCGCGCGGAGCTCGTAAATTATATTGAGCATAATATTATTCCGCTTTATGACAGTTTTGACGGTGCTCATAACCGCATTCATGTGAAAGCGGTTATTTCCTCGTGCCTGAAAATGGCGGAATCATATACTGAAAGCGGTACATATTCCGGCACAGGGACCGTAAATGGCTGGCATCCTTTTACTGAAATGGACCGTTGTATTCTTTACACCGCAGCGGCATATCACGACACAGGTCTTACGGAAGGGCGGAAACAGCACCACCTTGTTTCCGGCAGAATAATACGTTCCGATGTTAATCTGAAAAAGTGGTTTACCATAGAACAGATAGAAATTATTGCGCAGGCAGCGGAGGACCACCGCGCCTCCGCCGGACAGCCGCCCCGCTCAATATATGGCAGAATCATCGCCGAGGCAGACCGGAATATTAATACGGAAGATGTGATAAAACGGTGTGTGCGGTATGAAATAGCACATAACCCGGCTGTTTCAAAAGTTGTCTGTATTGATAATGTAATAAAACATCTTCATGAAAAATACGGCAGAAATGGTTATATTAAACTCTGGATTCCCGGCTCTGAAAACGAAAAAGAGCTTGAACGCCTGCGCTGCCTTCTGGATTCCAGTGAGAAAACCCTTAAAACCGTCGGTGTCATATATGATGATTCAGTGAAATACAGCATATAAATGAGTACAGATATTTGCTGGATATAACCTTATATGGTTACTATAATAAAAATAATTGTGGTATTCTGCTGGGTGGGCGGAGTTGCCGGTTTTATCCGTTTTATTGGACAAACATGGAAACAGGAAAATAAAAAAACAGCTTCACTTGTCTTTCTGGTTTTCATGACGGCAGTAATGCTTTGTACTGAATTATATCTGCCGGTAAGAAGCGGATATGATACGGGTGATGATTTTGATACATTGTCTTATTCTTTTTTTGAAACCAGTGATTTTTATTTCAAGGAAATAGCTCCGGTATTTACAATATGGATTTCTGATATTATTTCTGTTTTCAGTCTTAAAGCAATTTTGTGGCAGAATAGGATTCTGTCTGTACTGTCTCTTTTTTTACTGTATTTTACATTAAGAAGACTGAAATTAACTTTTTCTTCTTCAATTACAGGATGTGTTCTGCTTTTCTTTAATTTTAATATGCTTATGTCGGCCCAGTCAATGGCAACCACATTACACATAGTATTCTTTCTTTTATGTTCTGTCTCTGCCGCTGTTTTTTCATTTCATAATACTTTTTCACTGTTTAATATCATATGGTTTTTCACCGCTTCAACAGTTCTTCTGTTCAGCAGGGCTGAATTAATGCCTGTTCCTTTTTTCTTTTTTGTTTCCTCGCTTATTAATCATATCTTTCTGTGTGGAAATATTAAATTTCTTTTTTCTTCTAAAAAAAGATTTATTTCCGTACTAACTGTCTCTATAACCGGCGTATTGTTCTGGATTATTGGGGCTGTAAAATTTTTTTCCTACAATCCTGAAAAAACATTTTCAACATTTTTTGCACCTTATGAAAATTCATTATACCAGCTGATATTAAATAATTTTGCAGTCTTATTTACATGGAAATATAATGTGGTCCGCCCGGAGTATCACCCTGTTTTTGAGTGGTATATGCATATCTGTTATCTCATTACTATGATTCTGATTGTTGCCGGTTTTGTCCTGCTTATAAAATATAAGCAGCAGAAAAAAAATTTGAATGAAATATTATTCATTATTCCGGCTCTTATTCTTGCGTTTATCTCAAATTCAATTATGTATAATGGCAGGAACTGGTACCCTGTACAATTTATACGCCATCATGTCATGTTCTTTATTCCGTGTATTTTTATAGCGGCTTATGCCTGTGAGGGATACAGATTGTTTTTTGAAAATAGTAAAAAAGAATTTTTAACAGTACTTTGTTTCGTTTTGTCCGCATATTCATGTTCAAGTATAGTGACAGCATTTGCCATGAATAAGGAATTGCGTGCCAATGATATGATATGGGAGCTGCTTGTAAGAAATCAGAAAAAAATAAGAGGGAAATACTATGTTGATACACAGTTCACTTTTCGTTTTCATGCCAATATAATTGAAAAGTATTTCAATCGTTTTATACCAGATTCACGAAAAATTTTAGATAAAAAATTGTATTTCATTTCCCCTGAAAAAATGTATTATGATTTGGATAATGGTGAAAAAATAAAATTTCTATATCCTATCCTTGCAGAAAGATTTCTCTATAAGGATTATCTTGCTACAGGGTCTTTCATGTCAGAAGAATTTGTAACTGAATACGGATTTTATAAGGAAATAAAAAGTCCATTCCTAAATAATATCATTTCAAAAATAAATAGAAACAATGCTGTTTCTTTACTGGACAGTCTGTTGAAAGCAAAAGAAGAGGCTTATGATTTTGAGTTCAGAACGAAACTTTTTATATTGTTTATGGCAGATATTAATTATAACATTGCTAAAAAAAAATTGGATGAGATAAAATATTGCCTTAACGAAAATGAATATATCAGATTGTCCAATGCTGTGGAAAATATAAGAAAAGATAAAGGACATCATATATATGATTTGGTTAAGATGAAAAATGATAATGAATTATATTCGTTATACCTCTACATGGTTTCAATATATCAGAATCCTTTAATTGAAATATGATTTAATAAATTAGAGTATATGCACTGCATCTGCAGGATTTTTTGAGTTTCTATCTGTGGCAGGCAGTGGTTTCCCGGAGTTGATTTATGAAAATTATCAAAAAACTGTTTACTGTACTGTTTGTACTGATATGTGGATCTGGTATGGCGGTGGCCAATGATACCGCAGGCCAGCTGCTTCCAACCGGAGAGATACGCTTCGAAAAGCAGGCAGGAATTATCCTTAAACACGAGGCTCTGCTGCTTTCGGATACGGTAACGGTTGACTATCTGTTTGAAAATACTACAGACAAGCCTGTTGAGACAAAAGTATTTTTTCCTGTACCGTCCGTAGGTCCATTGTCTGCCTACTATGAGATCCCGCACGATTTTAAATTCCGCGTATGGGTTGATGGCGTGGAAATTCCGGCTTCCCTGAGCCGCCGTATTACATTGAACGGAACGGATGTAACAAAATATTTCAATATGATAGGCGTGGATTCATACACAAAATCTGTCGTTATGGATATGGGCGGAAACGGTTTGAAGATGGAACAGATAGCGGAACCGCTTCGCACACTGCCGGAAGCGGAACAGAAAATGCTTGAAGAAACCGGCATGATCGCCAGGGGATGTATGGCCGATTCGGAAAGTGAATGTTCCAATAATCCGGATCTTTATCATCTGGCATACGCTGACTACATACAGGAAGTCATGTATTACTGGACGCAGGTTTTTCCTCCGCATAAAACGCTTCATGTGCGGCATGAGTACAAACCGTCTTTCCTTGAAAATTCCGTCGGTGCTCCACATCATAACGTTCAGGAGGCAACGGGCTGGACTTATGAAAATCCTGACGGTTTCTGGAAGGACGCCTCCTATATAATCACTACCGCAAATAACTGGAAAACTCCCATAGGCCGCTTTGATATGCTGGTTCTTGGTGAAAAAAGGGCGGCTGTCTCTTCTTATAAAAACGATGAGGTTTCGGACACACGCATATCAAAGAATAATTATCTTATTGAAATGCGCAGGGATTTCGTACCGTCTGGCGAAATTCTGTTTGAGCTTGAATATGCCTTAAAAAACACTGGTGCAGCAGGCACAGGAAATACCGTAGAGAACAGCCGTCGGGCAGATAAAGGTTCTGAAAATACAGTTTTGCCAAGGCTTTTCAGTGTGGACGGGCCGGCTGTTGTGCGTGATGCCCCTGAAGGCCGGAAAATTTCCTCAATGAAAAACGGCAGTTATGTGTGGGCATATCCTTCAGATAATAAAGACTGGTTTGCAGTTCTTCTGGATGAAAGTACAAAAGCATACACGCACAGGAATAATCTTATACCTTTCGGTATAAAATCAGGTTCCGGCAGGGCAGAAAATATCCCAGACAAAAAGGATAAGCCAAAGAAAAAATAATCCGTTAAAACAAAAATATACACCCAATTTTATAGAATGTACCTATGAAAACATTATACCTTGTAAAGAATTATTCATTCACTGTTATTTCTGCTGTATTTGTGTTCGCAGCAGCGTTTGGTTTTTGCGGTTGTTCCGGAACCGGTACGGAATCTGCAGATGATACATCGGAAAAAACACAGACCGTACAGGAAACAAAAGGTAAAAAAACAATTATAGTGTATTATTCCTATTCAGGTAATACCCGCGCCGTGGCAAAGCAGATAGCGGGGAGAATTGGTAACAGTTCCAAAGTGGATATGTTTGAAATAGAGACTGAAAAGGAATATCCGTCTGAATACGGTGTTTTAGTGAAGCAGGCCCAGAAGGAAATAAAAGCCGGATATCTGCCTGAACTGAAAAAACTGCCTGAAAATTTCTCTGATTATGATATTGTTTTTATTGGTTCACCAAACTGGTGGGGTACAATAACGCCTGCCGTAAGTTCATTTATTCATAAGGAAGATTTCAGCGGCAAGACAGTTATTCCTTTCTTTACTCACGGTAGCGGTGGAATGCAGAATATGGCAAAAGATACTGCCGCACAGCTTGAGGGTAGCGGCGCAGCTGTTCTCAAAGCGGCAGCCTTCCGCGGAGACCCTAAAGGCGCACCGGAAAAAGCTCTTGATGCCTGGCTTGAGAAAACAGGCTTCAGTATAAAATAACTCCTTAGATAAAAATAAATCCGGCATAATCAGTATATTACTGTATGCCTGGAATACTATACACATAAGATAAACAGGCTTGTGGCCCTGGGCTTACCCCGCAGACTTATTCCGGCCTGTTTATCCTTTAGTACAAAGAAGCCTGTAGTCTTAAAAATTATGGAAAAAACTAACACATCAACAAATTTTACATGGATTAAGTTTTTCAACGCAATGCTGAAAAAGATATGCAGCGAATATGACAAAACTTCTCTGTACGAGGTTTTTAATAAGGTTTTTCCAAAAAATAAGAATGATTTAGGGGTAGTAGACCCTCTTACTTTCATAGCCTTTTGCAATTATAGCAATGGTGATAACAATACCAACAAACAGGCATTATGTGATAAGGCAAAAAAAGAATTACGACTTGATGAATATGACACTCCAACTGATTTTAATGGAATACCTTATTTTGATGCAAGATTCCAAAGATTTTTTTTCAGAAGAGAAAATGAAGCAGGAACTATAGATTTTTTATGGAAATTTGCAAAATATGTCATAAATCACAACGGAGAAATTTCAGACAATCTAGGAAACGAACTAGATTCTGTTATTTTTAAAATACATAATAAAAATTGCATAAGCTGGGCAAAAATAAGTAAATTCTTATTTATTTGTTTTCCAAATAAATACTTCCCTGCTGACGAAAATACAAAAGACTATACAGGCTGGGAAAAATTAGATAATTTTGAAGATTTTAACAATTATCAACAAGCATTAAAGAATAAATACAACGAGCCGCCATATATAGTATCTCACAAGGCATGGACGGCAATACCAACAGAATATCCTAATATTTGGGCAGTCGGGTATGCTTGGAGCAACGGAAATCAAGACGACAGGTTTATTAGAGATAATATATGGCAATATCATCATCCCAATGAAAAAGACCTTGAGAATTTTAATAATGTAAAAATTGGAGATATTTTTGCTTTAAAATCCACATATACAGCTGGACCAAACCATAAGATTACTGCTGCTAAAATTAGGGCTATTGGCAAAGTAAAAGAGAAAATAGATGACGAAACATTTTCTGTGGATTGGCAAATTCAAGATCTTCCAAAAGAATTTAGAGGTTGTTTTTGTCCTTGGACAACAATAGGTAAGTTTAAACCAAGTAAAAGTGATGAAATAATTAAATTTATCAGAGAATATATTGAGGGAAGCATAACTATGCAGAAACTGCAACCACAAATGAAATCTAAACCAACACCGCTTAATATCCCATTAAACCAAATTTTATACGGCCCTCCGGGAACAGGAAAGACTTACAATACCGTCATAAAGGCAATGGAGATAATTGATCCTGCCTTAATTGAGCAATACAAAGCAAAAACCATAAGCTATGACGATGTCAAAAAGGAATTTGACAAGACAAAAGACAATCATCAGATTGAATTTGTCACATTCCATCAGTCTTATTCTTATGAGGAATTTGTAGAAGGAATAAAGCCAAATTTAGAAAAAGATAGTTTAAGTTATTACAAGCCAGACGGAATTTTCAAGAAAATTTGTAAAAATGCTTCTAAAAAATTGTACAGATTAAATAATAATCAAAAAATACAACAGGTCTCATTCAAAGATGTTCTGGATAGTTTTAAGGAAAAGCATCCAGAAGGCTCTGATTTTGAAAATTTATTGAATATCTCATATAAAAATAATAATTTAATATATCACTTTGGCAATCAGGAAGAAGATAGAAAAATTGACCTATTAAAAATGGAACAATTGTTTAATTTAAATAAGCAATATAGAACATCAATAGATTTTTATAATGACTATGGCGGGAGTATATCATTAAAAGGGTATCACCATACTTTTTATAAGGAATTACTCAATATAAAAAATATATTAGAAGACGAAAAGCAGGTAGCAATTGAAAACAATAAAGAGTACGTTGTTGATGAAAATGCACCAAAATATGTTTTAATTATAGATGAAATTAATAGAGGCAATATTTCCAAGATTTTCGGGGAATTAATCACCCTGATTGAACCAGACAAAAGAAAAGGTTCTCAATATGAATTAAAGGTATCTTTACCATATTCTCCAAATGATGAATTATTTGGTGTACCTAAAAATTTATATATCATAGGTACGATGAACACATCAGATCGTTCTATTGCTTCTATTGACATAGCTTTAAGACGGAGATTTAAATTCATAGAAATGATGCCTGACAAAAATCTTGTCGCAGATTTCGGCATTGGGTTCAAGGATATTTTTGAGAAACTGAACACCAGAATAAAACTTCTTTTAGACAGGGATCATCAGATAGGCCACAGCTATTTCATAAATACAAAATACGAAAACTCAGACGCAGTAACCCTGAAAGAAATATGGTTCAGCGAAATTATCCCTTTGCTCAATGAATATTTCTATTGCGACTGGGAAAAACTGCGCAGGATAATCCCCGGATTTCTCAAACAAGTACCTGTTCCCGACGATTTAAAGGGAGAATGTGAAGATTCCATATACGAGTTTAAGACAAGGGAAGAAGTTTCTGATTTAAAAGCGGCATTTGAACAAAAAGACATTAAAAAGGATTCTTAAATGTCAAAGCCTATTGTTTTTAAAGAATATGAACAAAAAAATCACAGTCAGACCCAGTTAGGAAAAGGTGATTTGGAAGAACTGCAGAAATACATTGACAGGCAGAATTTATCTTCCGCATTAGATATAACTCCAAACTGGATAAATGCCAAATCCTGCGTCGGTGTTATAAAATACAAAAACATTCACCTGCAGATTCTTCCAAAACTGATATGTGCCAATGACAAAACGGAAAATATCTTGAAAAACCTTATTTTCATGCTTTCCTACACAAGAAAACTGGAAATAAAGACAAGCAATGCGGATAAACTGTACGCATCCGAAAATCCATTCATAGAAATATTCATACGGGAATATGCAAAATCGCTTTCTGAATGTCTAAAACGCCTTACACCGAAAAACTATATATTCGAGGAGGACAATCTAACATATCTCAAAGGCAAGATAAAGTTTGCGGAAAACATCAGGCATAATTCCTGCAATCAGGCAAAATTCTATTGCGAATACGACGAGTTTTCGGAAAACAATGCCCTGAATCAGCTTTTTCTGTTTGTCTCCGAATGTCTTTACAACATATCCAAGGACAGCCACAACAGGAAAATCCTTAAATTTATAATAAACTACTATTCCGAAGTGGACCTTGTGCGTTTTGACAGGTTCAGTGCGGAAAAAATACGTCTTTCACGAAATCAGGACCTGTTCAGAAAACCGTTTATGCTGGCAAAAATGTTCATAGAGAAAACCAGCGTTGATATATCAAAAAACAGGTTTGACAGCATAACAATGCTCTGGGACATGAACAAGCTGTTTGAGGAATTTGTCTTTGAGATAATGAAAAGAATGCAGGAAGAACTGCAATGCAAAATTACCGCACAGATAGGCAGGAGGCTATTGCGGGGAGATAACAGCAAAAAACGCAACACTTTTGTAGACATCATGGCAGAAAAAGACGACGGCGAGAAAATAGTTTTGGATACAAAATACAAAAAATTCAGAGGCCTTACAGATGTGGCAAATGCGGACATATTCCAGGTATCAACATACTGCCTGCTGCATAACGCAACACACGCAGTGCTTATATACCCCAGATATGACGAAAACGCCCCGTCTTTATCTGAATACTTCCTAAACACTGACGAAAATGCCCCCAAAATCAAAATAGGCTTCAAAACAATAAACCTGAAACATGAAAGCCTAAAAGACAACATGAAACAGGTCAGACAGGAGATACAGCAGATATTCCTGTGAGCCAAACATAATAGCATTGGCAGAATTACGTCAGGTATATTATACCTGCGCTGCCTCACTACGATTTTCAGATTAACACAAATATCAGACAAACCTCACCAGGAAATTATTATTTTGCTACAATGAAAACTGTGGGGAATTATGGCTTACAGCGAACTGGTTAAGAATTTTGACAGAACACGCGGTTATATGCGTCAGTTTTTTGTTTTTGGTTTTAAAAGCCGTTCGGAATTCCGGTCTGCAAGTACGCGAAGTTATGATGATGAGCGCCGCAGGGTAGAAAGCTGGCTTGGTGATTACATGAAGTTCCGTCAGGAACGTGACGGCAAAAAAATATTCATATCCATGGACAGCCGTGAGATCCCATCAAACCCGTTTTACGAAGCGTTCAGGGCAAAAAGTTTTACCCCCGGCGATATTACTTTTCATTTCTGTGTTCTGGATATGCTTTACGGAGGTAAAAAATTATCCGTAAGGCAGATAACAGACAGTCTTTATAATGATTATTTCCCTGAAACTGATATAAAAAAACTGCCGGATTCCTCCACGGTGCGTAAGAAACTTGCTGAATACGAAGCGCTTGGCCTGCTTGCTTGTGAGACTGTAAGCCGCAGAAAGTTTTATTTCATTAACAAAAGCAGCATTAAACCTGAGGCATGGCGTGACGCAATAAATTTTTATTCGGAATACAGCCATCTTGGTGTTATAGGTTCATATCTTCGTGACAGGCTTGCCGGAAAAGATACCATTTTCGGTTTCAAACATCATTATTTTCTTCATGCGCTGGATATGCAGGTGCTGTACAATCTGCTTTCCGCAATTCATGAAAAACGCTGCGCATGTATCACCGTACCACTGCGCAGATCAGGGACAAGCCGCAAACTGACAGTTCTTCCTTATAAGATTCTGATAAGTACGCAGTCTGGCCGCGGATATCTGCTGGCCTGGCATTATCAGGCGGGAAAGCCGGAAATATTCCGCCTGGATTCAATACGCGTTGCGGCAGCCGGCAAGGTTGAAAAGCATTTTGAAAAATATACTTCGTGGTACGATGATTTCAGAAAGTATCAGTGGGGCGTATCTTCCCCGAGAAATTTCATACTACAGCATATTGAGATGACTGTTCACGTCGCCCCTGACGAGGCTTTTATTATACAGAGGCTTGAACGGGAAAAGCGTGGCGGTACTGTAGAAAAAACAGGCAGCGAAACATATAAATATTCAGCTGACATTTATGACTGTTTTGAGATGATACCCTGGATAAGAACTTTCACAGGCCGTATCCTTGAATTAAAATGCAGCAATAAGAAAATTGAGGCAATGTTTTATGAAGATCTCATGATGGCGGGAAAATTATATGGCTGTGAAGAAGCCGGCAGCGCCAATATGGGAACAGACGGGGTGGCGGAATGATTTTCCATGAGATTTATGGCAGATATTACGCTGCTGTCGCAGAAATTCTACGCCGTATATCAGAGGGCACGCTTGCGGAACATGATATACCAGAAATAACTGCCGAAAAAGCATTCGCTGAAAGTGTTCTTAAAATACCAGATGCGCTTCTGGACGGTACATGGCCTTTGCTTTACAGGGATGCTGATTCCGGCAGGTTAAAATCCGTGCTGCGTAATAAACCGTTCCAGCCGCTTTCGCTTCTGCAGAAAAGATGGCTTAAGTCCATTCTTCTTGATGACCGTGTGCAGCTTTTTCTTTCACCTGAAACAGATTTGAAAGAGCTTGACAATGTTGACCCGCTTTTCACACCTGATGATTTTGTTTATTTTGACAGATATTCAGACGGAGATGATTTTACAGGAAAGGAATATATAAAAAATTTCAGAACTGTTCTTCGTGCAATAAAAGAGAAAAGATGGATAACTGTTTCCTTTTCCGGCGGGCGCGGCAGACACCATGAATGGAGATGTATTCCCCTGAAACTGGAATATTCTTCGAAAGATGATAAATTCAGGCTTTTAATTAATTCACCGCAGGAACGCAGGTTCATAAATATGGGCCGTGTCATATCTGTCAGGAAGGGACGGAATTTCAGTGATAAACAGCTTTCCGTCCCTGAGCGGCGGCAGGAAAAAATTGTATGTGAACTTACAGACGGGCGTAATGCCCTGGAAAGATTCATGCTGCTTTTTTCATATCTTAAAAAGGAAACCCGAAAAACAGGTGATGATAAATACGAGGTTACGCTTTTCTGTGATAAAGACGATGAAAGCGAGATGATAATCCGTATTCTGTCTTTCGGGTATCTGGTAAAAGTTGTTTCCCCTGATTCTTTCAGACGCAGCGTAGCTGAAAGAATCAGGCGTCAGATTGAACTGTTCCGGCGGAATAGTGGGCGGAATGGCGTCTGTACGGAATAGATCAGTCGCCTATTCCATAAACTTTGTCCATTCTTCCTGCATTCTGGCCACATGAATAATAGCCAGGTGTACCGGTTACTGTATTCGGAATGCAGGGATCATTGGAAAAAGGTATTCCGTTATTTGGGCTGCCGGAATCCTCAAGTGAATATATCCACTTTCTGAATTTGTCCCAGGTACTGTCTTTTTTATTCCATTCCGAAGTGTGGTAATATCTTCGTGTGGCCCTGGGCAGTGAAACGGATATTCCGGCGGAACGGGATAAACTGATATTTTCCCTGACGTTCCACATGTTTTCAGAGTCTTTTTTCAGATTAAGCAGTACGGTTTTGTTCACCTGTTCCTTAAGTGCTTTTGCGGTGGAAAGTATTTCCTTATCCGTAAAATTCTTTTCAGCTTCAGTAGCAAAATCATAAATATCTACTGCAAAGGGAGAAAAATCATACCTGGCAGGCCGGTCGTCCTTGAAATATAATGATTTTTCCAATATTTCCAAAGCCTGTTCCTTTTTTGCAGAAGCCATGATGGCTTTTACGAAAGCATCGGCCTTCTTTTTTAATTCCGGAAGCTGTGGCATGTAAACCACGCTCTGCGAATATCCCTGTGTTGATGAAAAAGAACTGAATTCACTATTCCGCTCAGCATTTACAGCATCTGTATTTGCTACATAGGCATAAGCCACGGCTTCCGCCGCCTTAAGCGGTTCCACGCCGCCGGCATTCAGTGCCTTAAACAGTTTTGAATAGGAATACCCGGAAACCATTTTGTTGCTTTCTGTTCCTACAACATAGTCTGCGGCACCCCGGAGTTCATAAAGCCAGTCGGCTGACTGCAGACCGTCGGAATCTATTGCCAGCACATCAACACCACCTGCTGATTTAAGTTCCCTGGCAACCGCTATTGCAGGTATGTCCTCGCGGTAGGCGTAGCAGGCATTCATGCAGCGCAGTGGCATGTACACATATCTGCTCCACAGCATGAGCATATAATGTTTTGCCGGGTGTTTTTCCTTTGCCCACTTTATGAAGCCGCCTAAATCCTCCATTAAATACATATCCACGCCTGAACTCTCGTATTCAGGTACTGATTTCAAACCGTCGGAATTTTCCTTTTCATCATCAGTGGCTTTTTTTAGGAAATATCTTCTTACTGTTTTTGGGTCATTATCATAATGTGCTATGTTTCCACGCTTTTTATCAAGCCCTATCTCCAGCAGAATGTTTGTTTTTTCAGAAGAACCTGTCTGCTCCAGAAGGGCGGCTTTGCTTCGTGCGTTCTTGTAGGTTGTCTTGTCCTGCCCGAACATATATACAAGAACAGACCATTCAGGCAGTTTTTTCTCTGAGGCCACTGCTGCTGGTGTCTCATCTGCTTTTGTACCGGCTGTTTTTGTCTCAGCCGCTGTCACTGGAACTGCCGCACATAAAAAGAATATAATCAGTAAAAAAAATCTAATCATAGAGCCTCCTTTAAACAGTATACAATAAAACAAATGTCAGTAAGCGGACTGGTATCATGACTTTGTAAAAGCAGTAAACCCTCAAGGCCGTATTCCGCTGTCCTGCCATATATGCCTGATAATAACTGCAGGCTGTAGCAGGAAGCCGGTCTTTTGTAAGGGTTTATAATGCCAGATTTGCAGGAGTTTTTTGCGTAAATACGCAAAAAAACAGTAATATTTTGCCGGTTAGAGCAGGATTTTCAACTTTTAAGACTGAAATAAACTGGCAAAGTTGCAACTTTATTTCAGTGAAAATCAGTTTTAAGCCACAGATTAATGCGTATTTCTTGTACGATAAACCTGAAATAAGACTGTAAAAAAATCCATTCTTATTTCAATTTACCGCATTATCTTGAAATAAGAAACTGAAAATTAATTCCTTATTTCAATTTAGTCTTTTAACTTGAAATAAAAACAGGTATAATATTATCACTGTTTTTTTCATAATTACTGAATGTAAAAATAGATTTGAAAAGCGGAGCAATAATGAGAAACCGTGCAGGTTATTACAGGAAAAATTTGTCCGGAGAGGCTGAATACAGTTCTTTTGTGCCGTCACCGCTGCCTCCTGAGCCTCCTATGCTTATGGCGGAAGAAACTGTTTCAATGCTTGTAAGGGCCAGCAAAAACATTGCCTCTTTGGAGGCTATGGCTGAATCCATTCCAAGTATGCCGCTTTTTGTTTCAATGTATGTACGCAAGGAGGCTTTGCTTTCATCTCAGATAGAGGGAACGCAGGCAACTCTTGACGACATTCTTGACCCGTCTCTGGATAAAAATGCGAATGTTGACGTTTCCGAAGTGATAAACTATGTAAAGGCCATTTATTATGCAATAGACAGGATTAAAACCTTGCCTTTATGTGGCCGGCTGATAAGGGAAACACATCGTGTTCTTATGGATAATGTACGCGGACAGGAAAAAAGCCCCGGAGAGTTTCGCCACTCGCAGAACTGGATAGGCGGGCAGGGTTCGCTGCTTAAAAACGCAAGATATATTCCGCCTAATACTGAGGATATGCGGCAGGCCATGTCGGATCTGGAAGAGTATATAAATGTGGATGACGGCACGGATTTCCTGATAAAGGCCGCACTTATTCATTATCAGTTTGAAACAATACACCCTTTTCTGGACGGAAACGGACGCATTGGCCGTCTGCTCATAATACTTTTTCTTATTGAAAAAAAGGTGCTTTCATCTCCTGCACTTTACATTTCATATTTTTTGAAGAAGAACAGGATAGAGTATTACGACAGAATGTCCGAAGTACGTGCCAGAGGGGATTATGAGCAGTGGGTGCGTTTTTTCCTGTCAGCATTAAGTGCGACTGCGGAGGATGGCATTGCCGCAGTAAAACAGCTTTCCGCCCTACATGACAAAAATACTGCCATTATACAGGGTATGGGAAGAGCAAGGGGCAATGTAATGCGTGTTTTCAATTATCTTGAATCAAGCCCCATAGTGGAAGCAGGCAAGACCGCAAAGGATTTAGGTATTTCATTCAATACGGCCTTGTCCGCAATAAAAAAACTTTCCTCTGCCGGAATACTCATTCAGAAAAACACTGCCGCAAGGAACAGGCTGTTCCTGTATGACGCATATCTTGCAATATTGCGGCAGGAATAGAAAATGCCGTACAAGGTGGATATGTGGTAAGTTCAAAAAATTTCAATCAATTACGGAGTATTTATAAATTATTCGTATTTGGTTGAAAAAATATTAGGAAAATACTCTATTTAATAAGTGTAATGCTTTTACTATTCTCTCGTCATGCTGAACTTGTTTCAGCATCTCATAAATACCAACAAAGAAAAAATCGTGCAAATCCGTTTATGCACGATTTTTTTTCAGCTTGGCAATTGCAGAACAGGAAGACCTGCACGAGTGTAGCGATGGGCGGGTAAACCGCTTGGTTTAGGGCAGAGGTTTAACCAAAATTAGAACTTCCGGCTTCGCCGGAAACTAGGCTGCGTATATTGTATACTTGCCATAAAGGCTGCGTATATTGTATACTTGCCATAAAGGCTGCGTATACGGTTGTCATTTTTTTACTTGATGTCGGAATATTTTTTTGATAAATTAAGAATTAGGGAGTACTAATAGAATTTATGAAAATAACAACATTTGAAGATTTAATTGACAAAATTAATTCTGAACTTGGTTCGTTTTGTATTGATTTTGCATATAAGAGAAAAGAATTGAAAGGTTCAGAAAAAACATCAAATAGAAACATTTTTTTCACAAAAAACAATCCTGACTGGGCTATAAATGAGGGTGGGGGAACAGAAATTCAATATCAAATAGATTTTCACAACGAGACAATTCGTTTTGGGTTAGGTTTTAATGCTAATTATGTACCTTATAAAAACGCTTGTAGTCCAGTAGATTATATTAAGCCGTTTGTAAATGCGTATTTTGAACTTAAAAATACTGCCCTTGTGTCGTCATTAAAGAGTAAGGGATATGAATTTATTATAGGTTCGGAAGAAGAATTGAGAAATATACAAGTAGGTCAATATTATTTGTTTGGGAAAAAAATAGCAATTATAAATAATGAAATATCGGATGAAGATTATAAAATAATGATTGAGGATATAAAGGATCCATTATATAAACTTTATTGTGCAATATTTGAACGCAAAAATGAAAATGAGAGAAAGTCTCAACGAAGGAGCGAAGAAATGCAAAAAATACAAAATTATGTGAATTTACTCTTAAATTCCCACAACATAATCCTGCACGGAGCACCGGGGACTGGCAAAACATATCTTGCCAAACAAATTGCGGAATCAATGGGGGCTGAAACCTGTTTTGTACAATTCCACCCCTCGTATGACTATACCGATTTTGTAGAAGGCCTGCGTCCTGCTAAAGATTCAGACAGCAAAAACATATATTTTGAAAAGACAGATGGCATATTTAAAAATTTATGTATTAAGGCATTGGAGAATGCCCTTTCCCCCAAGAAAGACAATTTTGATGAAATTTACAAAAAACTCATTGACATGATTATAGAATCAGAAGAGCCTTTGATATTGGAAACTTTTTCTAAAAAGAAGCCATTTTCTCTTGAAGTAAATTCAAAAAACAATATTTATGCAATTCCCCAGACAGAGACAAAAACCAAAATGTCCATAAGTCAAGAAATTTTAAAGGAATATTTAAGGACTGGGAAAATATTAGACTGGAAACCTTATCTGACAGTATTAGGACAAAAAATGCTTGATTTGGGTTATAAGAAGGAATTTGATGAGGTTGAAAAGAAAAACTTTGTTATCATTATAGACGAAATAAACCGTGGGGAAATGTCAAAAATCTTCGGCGAGTTGTTTTTCTCCATTGACCCAGATTATAGGGTGTCTAAACAGGATATTGATAATCATATTAAAGGAAACGGTAAATTAACCGTAATAACTACGCAATATTCAAGTATGGAAACTTCTCCAAATGTTTTTGACATAGCATTAGGACATGATAATGATGGAGATTACGGCCATTTCTTCGTGCCGGAAAATGTCTATATTATCGGCACAATGAACGACATAGACCGCAATGTTGAAAGCATGGATTTCGCAATACGCCGCCGCTTTGCATTTAGGGAAATAACCGCAGCAGATACGCAGGAAAGTATCCTTGCCAATATGCCGAATAAGGGTGAACTTATAGAACGCATGAAAAACCTTAACAATGCAATATCCGGCATAGAGGGTCTTTCCTCCGCATATCATATCGGGGCAGCATATTTCCTGAAGTATGATTCTTCAAAAGATGAAACAACCGCATTTAATGAACTTTGGAATTATCATTTAAAACCTCTTCTGCAGGAATATCTTCGCGGAATGGAAGGTGCGGATAAGAAGTTGGAAGAATTAAAAAAAGCTTACGATAAACAGTAATAGCAAGAAAATCCAGCACTATCATAATCCTACACCCCTCACCCTTTTTCCCTCTCCCACAAGGGGCGAGGGGAAGAGGGGAATAAAATACAAAAATGCCAAACCTTATAACAAAAGACAATAGCAGAAAAGAATTGCAAAAAGAGCCAGATTGTCAGTCCATATATGACACCCTTACTGTTGCCGCAAACAGGCCTCTGTCTACACTTGTTAAAGATAATAAAAATCTGCTTATATTTCCTTCAAATTTAGGTGAAAACGAAGACGAAATAGGCAAATTAAGTATTTTTGGGTTGTCCGGCTCTCGTGAAAATGCGGAAAATGCGAAAATAACAACCGGCAATCTTATGGGGTTTGTCGGCATAAGGCCAAAAGGTCAAAACAACGAGGACAAAAGCGTTTATCTTACAATCCGCTCCAGATTTTCAAGCGGCAATAACGACTTTTTCATGCAGTATATTCTGCAGAAAGTGTTTTCCATAAATCTTGTTGACTTTAAATTCACCACGGGGCAGGATTATATCTTCAACCTGATGATGTTCCTGTTCCCGTATATGCTCAAAAAAGCCATGCGGCAGGGAATTTACAGAACATATCAGACATTCCGCCGCAACGATGCCAACATAAAAGGCACAATAGACATAAGCCGCCATATACGCATGAACATTCCTTTTGCTGGCAATGTGGCATACAGCAGCAGGGAACGCACGGCGGACAATCCTGTCATTCAGCTTATACGGCATACAATAGAGGAAATAAAGTCAGGCACATTTGGCAAAAACATTCTTAACTGCGACGATGATATGCGTAGGAATGTAAGCATGATTGTTGAGGCAACGCCGTCTTATAACCGCATGGCAAGGGAAAAGGTGATAAGGCAGAACATAAAGCCTTTCAGTCATCCGTATTATACGGATTACGGGCCGCTGCGTAAACTGTGCCTTGCCATATTAAGGCATAAGAAAATCTCTTTCAGCCAGTCGGACAAAGACGAGGTTTACGGTATTCTTTTTGATGGCGCATGGTTATGGGAGGAATACCTTGATACCGTGCTGAACAAATGCGGCTTTGCTCACGCAAAGAACAAAGCGGCAAGAGGAAAAAAAGGAATATCGGTATATAGAGAACATAAGAATCAATTATATCCGGATTTTTACAGAAAATTAGGAGAAAATGCTGTTGCAAATGCAGTTTTAGATGCAAAATATAAAAAAATTGACAAAACAGACATTTCCTCTGAGGATTTGCATCAGTTAATTGCATATATACATATTTTGCCTGCCTGTAAAGGCGGCTTGATTTATCCGCATGAATGTAGCCAACAGATTACAGAAATAAAACCAGATATAAAAGGATCACTCAACGGCTACGGCGGACAAATATTCACAATCGGAGTGCCAATTTCCAAAGCCAAAGATTTCACTAATTTCTGCGAAGAAATGCAGACAACGGAAAAATCCCTTGCAGCTCTGGCAGGTAAAGGTTTTTCAGAATAAATAAAAACAGCGCTCTGTATAAGAAAAATATTGATTTTAATTTTGCTCTTTATAAGAAGATTATTGATTTTACAGTTTTTATGTCATGCTGAATTTATTTCAGCATCTCTGCGGGTTAAAGAGGTCCTGAAACAAGTTCAAGACGATTAAGTAATATTTGCGTTCTTTGTAATTACATTGTATCAATACTTTTCTTTAAAAGAGCCTTTAATTCTCCAGTCATGCTGAATTTATTTCAGCATCTCTACGGCTTAATAATGTTCTGAAACAAGTTCAGAACGACGAAATAATATCTACGTCCTTTATAACTACACTGAATACTTTCCTTATAACAGAGCCAAAGAGAAATATTGCCTGTTTCTGCGTTTTCTTAAATCCCAAAACACAAGAGTTTTTTGCGTAAATACGCAAAAAAATACAGTAATATTCTGCCGGTCAGGCCAGTATTTCCCCATAAACGGAAAATGCCACGATATGACATTGGCTCTTTTCTAAAATTTATGTAAATGCAAAAAAATTGCGTAAATTTAAACATAATGAGGAGCTGATATGAGCATGAGCGAAAAAATAACCATGGCTGTTATGTGCCTGCTGTTTGTTGCGGCAGCGGGGTTTGGAATTAGCGAACACAATGCAAAAAAAGCAATGCAGGCCAAATACGAAAAACTGCAGTCTTTTAATCAGGAAATGCTTAAGGATTTTGACAATATGAATTATGCGATTAATTTGTTCCAGCACCCAGGGAGCCCTATGGATATGCATAAATCCGGCAAGATTTTAGGTGATCTTTCTGCGAAATATGCCGAAATAATAGTGGCGCGCAAAGAAATGCAGAACAAGGCAAAAGCCGCCGGAAAATAATGTCAAGGCTGCCAAAATTAAAATTCAGGAGAATTAAAAATGAAAAAAGTTATAGCAATAATCGGAATTGCTGCTGTGGCAGCGGGACTTTTTGGTATAAATGAGCATAGCAAAACCGTTGAACTGCATGAGAAATGCAAAGTGCTGTATGCGCAAAATAACGAGATGCTTGACGATTTTGAAAAACTCAGCCGTGCCGTGATTATGATGGTTTATCCGAGAGGCCCGGAAGACATAAACAAGGTAAATAAGGTATTGGGCGAACTTACTAAAAAATACGGCAAAACTGGGGCTAATGGGCAAAACTGAAAAATAAACAACATGGATTTAACAGGCAAAAATGCAGATACAGAACAATATTTTTGATTATGCGGCGGGCGGACTTTCGCAGGATTTTTTTCTATGCTGGTTTTTATCTTTCGCAAAGAAAGATTTTAATGCGCATGATGAAGACCCTGGCGGGGAAATATCCTGCCTTGCAAAGAAATTCTTAAGGGAGGCCTGGACTGAAAAACTTGGCGGTCTTTCCGATGAAGAACTGAACGTGACGGCTGTCTTAAAGCAGTACAAGAACATAGACGTTCTTATAAAAGTGAATGATGTTTTCAGCATAATAATAACGGACGAACCCTGCGCTGATGTTCACGGCTGGCGGATTAATGCCTATGAAAAAACGCTTATCTGCGATGGCAAAACTTCTTTGGAAAATATCCGCTGCATTTTTTACAAAACTGCGGATAATCCGCATATAGAGCCGGATGCTGTCAGCCGCACATGGAAGGATATGCTTGCCATGCTTAACCAGTACAAAGGCAATAATCTTATTGTTTTAAGCTATCGACAGCATTTGCAGGATATGGAAAATGCCCTAAACAGCTGGCAGGCAGAGCCTATTGAAAATTGGAACTCCCAGGCGTGGACAGGCTTTTTCAGCTATATTGCGGAAAGCGGAATGATAGATTACAGCAATGCCGTCAGGTACAATTTTAGACATGACGGCTGGAAATGTCCCTCCGACGCTTCACGCAGAATTTGTGCGTTGTGGTGGAAATCATGGAAAGAGGGCTTAGGCCCAGGGCTGGAAAGGAAAGGCCTTTTGCCTGCGATAGACGTTTTGTATTTGCTGATGACAAGCCAAAGGCGCATAGAACTGTGTTTCAGCTGCGAAAATAAAAATTATTCCGTCCTCGCGCATAAATGGATAGAACGCTGGTTCGCAAATTTCCTTAAAGAAAAATACGGTCTGGATTTCCATCTGACTGAAAGTCGTTTGCCGGGCAGGACAACTGCCATAGGCTACATTTCCTTTGACAAAGAAAACTATAAGGAAAGGCTTTCCGCCATGGAAAACGCATACGATGCTTTCTGCCGGGACAGGGAGAAATTCCAGCCAAACACTGATAATTTGCAGATAGCCCGTACTTAGTTTAAAAATTTTAAGAGGTCAGACAATATGGAAGAAAATACAAATAATTTACATAATGATAAACCACATCCTAATTATTGGGCAGCGGCATATGATTTTGGCCAAAAAAATACTGAATCCAATTATGAAAGATTTATAAAAGATGGCATTTGGGAATATATCCGGGTTAAGTCTGGAAACAAGACTGCTGAAATTAATGCGCTTAACAGAATTAAAAAAGGCGACTATATTATCCTAAGAATAAGCGTCAAAAAAATTAAGAAAACTATAATTAGGGCGATAGGAAAAGTATCAGGCAGGATAAACAGCTGTTCTTTTAAAGTGCAATGGTCAAGCTCTAAATTGTGGAAGATGTATTTTTCGTATGAAGGCTATGATGTTTATGACGGTACAATAGAAGAAATAAAAAACGCTAAGTTCATATCTGAAATAAATGAAATTTTAAGGGAAAATTGGGAGAAAAAAATGAAAGATTTGAACAAATATATAGACATTCTTGGCTTAAAGAAAAACATAATCCTGCAGGGTGCGCCTGGTACTGGCAAAACATACAGCACCGCTGCCATTGCTTTAAGAATAATAAACGGAGTAAATGCAAAAGACGAGTTTGAGTATTTAGATCATACAAAAGTAATGGAAGAGTATCAGGCAAAATATGATAATGGTCAGATTGTTTTTATAACATTCCATCAGTCTATGACTTATGAAGATTTTGTAGAGGGAATAAAACCTAAAGTTGAGAACGGAAATGTTGTTTATAATGTAGAACCTGGGATTTTTAAACAAATTTGCACATCAGCAAAAGAAAATCCGAAAGATAATTACGTCCTCATTATTGACGAAATAAACCGCGGGAATGTAGCAAAAATTTTCGGTGAACTGATTACCATTATAGAGACAGACAAACGGGAAATAATAGGCGAACCTGGAAATGAAAATCAGCATACAATAATAGTAAAACTGCCATATTCAAAAGAGCCTTTTTCCGTGCCTTCAAATCTTTACATTATAGGCACTATGAACACAACTGACCGCAGCACAGGCACTTTGGACTATGCCTTGCGCAGAAGATTTTCCTTTGTGCCAATTCTGTCTACCCCTGTTTATTATAAAGAAAAAGATGGTACGAGGGTAGTTTTAGGCTGCGAAGAATTGACTAATTACTATGGCGACAATCCTTTGAAAGACAAAGCAAATGCCCTTTTCGCTAAAGTTTATAATTTCCTTTCCAAATCCCGAAAATAAGGCAAATATGGATATAAAAGACCTTATGCCCGGCCACAGTTATTTTATGGCAGGTTCTTTGGAAGAATTAAATTATAAGCTGGAATATGAAATAAAGCCATTAATCCGCGAATACGCAAAGGACAGCATTATTACTGTAAAAGACTTGGAAACAGAATTAGAAAATTTGAAAGCGGAAGAATTTTGATATATAAAAATGGAGGCATAAAAAATGAGCGAATACCGGGATATATCCTTTAATCCTGAACTGTTAAAAATAGAGCATTTTAAGCACTATCCGCAAATGATTCCGTTTGTGGGCAAAAAATATAAAGATACAAGACTGCTGATAATAGCCGAAAGCCATTATCTGCCGCCGAAAACAAAAGACTTTGATCCTGAAAAATTTTTTGCTGATTGGTATGATTATGGCAAAAATCCTATTCCTGAAACATGGAATGATAAGAATAATGGTTTGGTATATTTAAAAAAACAAGTAGATTCTTTTAATTCAGAAAATTATGAAAATAAAGAATACCCAAAGGAGAATTACTATTGCTGGGTTGATTACACATGGACTGCAAAAATAATAGCCGCAATAGATTGGAATAACGGAGGACATAGAATTTATAAAGTTTTAAGAACATCTTTAAATGATGTATTAAAAAATAACATAGCAAATCTTGAGGACTGTGCCTTTATGAATTTTTTTCAGCGCCCTGCCAAAGAATCAGGCAAAAGCATACAGCACGATAAAGATGATATTAAAGTTGCTGGAGATACATTGCAAGCTGTTTGTGAAATATTAAAGCCTGCAAAGATATTTTTTGTAAGCAGCAGAGCTTATGAGGCATTTTGGGCATATATAAATAACAAAGAAAATCAATTGAAATGGGATGGCGCAAAAAATTCATGCAACGCTATACAAATGATAGGCAGTTTTAACAATGCCATTATAGGACATAGTTCACACCCAGGCTGTTTATGGTGGAATAGAAAAAGCAAAAACTATACTAAAAAGAAAGACGGAGATAATAAGACAGGAAAAGAGGCCTTTGAATACTTTATTTCCGATGGCTTCTTGTTTTAGCATTAAAACAAATAGTTTCATAAATACACAAAGCCGGATAATCTCAATCCGGCTTTGTTGTTTTTTGCGCCACGCCTAAAAATCCTTGCCGGGCAGCAGAGCATGACGCATAAAAGCAAAAATGCCGCCAAGCCGGAATATGCAATAAAATTTAAACCAAACACAGATAATTTGCAAATAGTCAGTATTTGATTGAAAAAATATTTACTTAACTGAAATATTTTGCCATTCTTCCTCAAAATCCGCACTTAACTGCGGATTATTTGCTTTTTTGTTTAAAAATTGCATATAATTGAATAAATATATTGCTGGCAGTCAGGAGGATTTATGCTTATACAAAGACCGCTGTATATGCAGCAGATAAAAAGCTGGAAAGACAAAACCGACATAATCAAAATAGTCACGGGAATACGCCGCTGCGGCAAATCCACCCTGCTAAAAATGTTCATGGACAGCCTAAAAAAAAGCGGCATTCCCGAAAACCGCATAATACATATCAATATGGAAATGGCGGAAAATTACAGGCTTCTTGACTGGCAGGCTCTTTATGCCCATATAGAAAGCCTTCTGCCGCAGGAAGGCACGGCATATATTTTCCTGGACGAAATACAGATGGTTCAGGATTTTCAGCGGGCAGTGAACAGCCTTCGTCTTAAAGGCAATGCGGATATGTACCTGACAGGCTCAAACGCATATATGTTTTCGCAAAAAATAAGCACATTGCTTTCAGGCCGATATGTTGAAATAAAAATGCTGCCGCTTTCCTTTAAGGAATATATGTCCGCTTTCCCGGGAGCAGATTCAAATTCCTGGGACAAAAAATTTGCCGATTATGCCGCTTATGGCTCTTTGCCGCAGGTTCTGCAGTTTTACGGCAAAGGCAAACATGGCAAAGAAACTTTTGACATAGCCCTTTGGCACAATTATTTAGACAGCGTATACAATACCATACTTGTTAAAGACATAATATCAAGGCATGGAATAAAGGAAATAAACAAACTTCACTCTGTCATAAAATTTCTGTTCGGCAATATAGGGTCTGAAACATCCATAAGCAAAATAAGCAATACAATAAACAGCCTTGGCACACTATCCGGCACAGGCAAAATGCACCATTCCACTGTTGAAAAATTCATTCAGTCCCTTATGGAAGGATATGTTTTTTATGAAGCCCGCCCTATGCTGGCAAAAGGGAGGCAGATGCTTTCAGGCAATGCAAAATATTACGCCGCTGACACAGGCATGAGATATTATCTGCTTGGAGGAATGGATAAAATGGAGGACAGCGGGCATATACTGGAAAACATTGTATATGCTGAACTTTTGCGCCGGGGCTATGAGGCCGGCCCATGCAAAACAGGCGGCTATGAAATAGATTTTGCGGCAAGAAAGCCCGGCAGCGGCATAGAATATTATCAGGTTGCGCAAAGCGTGCTTAATGAGGAAACACTTGCAAGGGAGCTGCGCCCATTGCAGGCCATAAAAGACAATTATCCTAAATTCCTGCTTACAAGGGATTATTCCAATGCGGATTATCAGGGCATAAAACAAGTAAACGTACTCGAATGGCTTATGCAATAAGACCAGCAAATTTTTGCCATGCTATTGTATGGTATAATAACTTTAAGGAGTTAAAACATTATGGCAGAAGATGATATAGTTGGATTTATAAAAGCTTATATTAAGGCAGATAAAGAGTACAGCCATAAAAAACATTATAATTTTAACCTGCTTGACGAAGTTCATGCTAATGAAAATGCCCACACAAGAATATTGTTAAAATTGCTGTCTTTTAAACATGGCGGCACTAAACCTTTTTTGCTTGAATTTGTAAAAGCAGTAAATACATTGCTCCCTAATGATATTCCTAAGATTCCTGAAACAGATTATGAAATATCAAATCAATTCAGTTATATGGACGGCTTTATTTATAATAAACAAAACGGCTATTGTATTATTATAGAGAATAAGATTCATTGGGCAAAAGATTAGTATAAGCAAATAGAACACTACATAAATTCTTCAAGCAATGTTGTATCTAATGATAAAAAAATTTATTTTGTTTATTTAACATCGGATGGAAATAAAAAGCCTTCACTTGAAAGTTTTACAGAAGATGCTAAAAAAATACTTGAATATGAAAATGAGGAAAAGCCAGGCAGATTTATTCAAATGAATTATAGGAATCATATACTGCCTTTTTTAAACAATGTTTTGGAAATGGCTTCATTTTCGAAAGAAAATATATTAAAAACCGCAGTAGTCCAGTACATAAATCATTTGGAAGGCCGTTTTGGATTAAGAAAAAGTGAGGAGGAATACAAAAACGCTATGATGGAAAAACTGTCAAAAGTATTAAAGTTGGATGAGTGTGCTAACGAAGTAGAAAGGTTAAATAAGATAAAAGAAACACAAACTGCTGTATATGTTATGCTTGAAAATTTAAAAAAGTCTATTAGCAACTCAGAGGAATGGGCTAAACAAACAAAAGTATTAATGGATAAAGCTGTATTACCTGTTATTTGTACAAATAAAGAGATCGTTAAAGATAAAAATGACTATTGTGGACTCAAATTAACTATAAAGCTGGCAGGTAAAGATTATGTTATTGCAGTATCATCAGGATGGAATCCATATGGAGGAAGTTATAATAATTCATATATTGAAGTTTATATAACTCCTAATAAAACAAAAAAATATGACGACATACTAAAAAACCATAATTTTAAGCCAGTAGGTAATTTGTTTTGTCAGTATATAATTCCAAGAGATTTGGGAAAATTAACAAAATGTATTAAAAATCTTCTTGAAGATTTGGAGAAAGTTAATGATTTTGCAAAATAATATTTATTCTTGCAAAATTTATATATTATAAAGGAGGTTTATTATGCCATTTCCTGAAGAAGATATTAAAAAACTAATACCATATTATGAATTGTTGTGCAAAGAGTTTTCAAAAGGATATGTAAAATTTTTTCCTCAAGTTGGTGCGGAATATTTCAATGGAAATCATAAGAAGATAATGATTGTAGGCAAGGCTTGCAATGGCTGGGTAGAAGCTGGCAAAAGCAATGATATTGAAATGTTGTTTAAAGATGGCTCTGGCATTGTAAACCGCCAAGACCAAATGGACTGGGTAAAAGCTGCTTGGCCAAGAAATATACATGATGAAAATGGAAAAAAATTATATTCAACAAGTCGTTCTGCATTTTGGACGTTTTCAAGAAAATTTGCAAGCACTTTGCTAGCACATGATCTAAAACTAGATAATGATTTAGATTATTTTGATTATATAGCCTGGAGCAATTTATACAAAGTTTCTCCTTCTAAAGGAGGCAATCCTAATCAAAAAGATTGTAATAATCAAGCAGAAATATGTACAAAAATTTTTAAGACTGAACTTGAAATTCTAAAGCCTGATTTTATTTTCTTTTTTACCTCTGGCTGGGAATTTTCACCTGTTTGGAAAAGGGATGTATTCGGTTGTTTAGAAGATAAGACTTTGAAACTAACTGAATGGAAAGATAATAAAATAATCAGTTATAAAGAAAAAATAGAAGATAATCACACCGCTGTTTTTATACACGCACAGCATCCGCAGGGAAAACCAAGTTGTTATTTTGACGCAATAAATAAGGTTATATTGGATTGGAAGAACTAAATAGTTTGGGTTATGCCTTATCCTCTATAATCCTTGCCGTTCAGCAACAGGCAAGTATAAGGAATCCCCGCAATTGCTAATTCCTCATTGCTAATTGTTCATTGCGAAGGCTGAAAATTTTTTCAGCCTTTACTTTTCCCCTAATACGGTATTCTGAAATAATCCAGTATTTTTTTGAACTGGTCCTGTGCGGCAAGGCAGGTGTCGCGCAGATAGCCTTTTTCCATCGGCCAGCGCGCCAGGCCTCTGTAATAAAACATTTTCAGGTTTTCCGTTATTATGAAAGGCACAATCCCGCAGCGCAGGCATTCCTTGAAAAGTATAAGCCGCCCTATCCTGCCGTTGCCGTCCTGGAACGGATGTATTTTTTCAAAACGCCAGTGAAAATGCAGCAGCTCATCTAAAGTTTTTTCTTTGCTTAAATTGTATGTTTTTAAAAGACTGTTGATTTCCTTGTTCACATCTTCCGGCTTTGCGGTTTTACTGCCGCCGACCTCGTTTGGCAGTTTTTTATATTCCCCTACGGCAAACCAGTTTTTGCGGCTGTCCGAAGTGCCGTTTTTAAGCGTCCTGTGCAAAGCCTTTATAAAAGAGGCGTTAAGCCTGTGCAGGGCATTGTCTATAATCATGTCTATGCACTTAAAATGGTTTGAAGTCTCCACGATGTCATCAGTGCGTAAAATTCCGGTTTTCCCAGGCATTACGGTTTTTGTCTCAAAGATAAACCTTGTCTGCTCATGCGTAAGCGTGCTGCCCTCAATGTGATTGGAATTGTAGGTAAGGTCAACTTGTATTCTGTGGTAAATTCCGCCGTGAATGCCGGATTCCATTTCTGCCTTTAATCTGTTCAATAGCGTTTTCGGGACAGAATCCTTTTTTTTGCGGCATGGCTTTTCCACATTTTCGGGAATGTTCCATGTTTTGCCGGTAATAAAAGCTCCCAGTATTCTGCCTTTTGCACAGTAATTTCTGACGCTCCGGGGAGAAATTCCCCATTTTTTAGCTGCCTGTTCCGCAGAAATGTATTCCATATTAAAAGTATAGCGGTTTATCGGCAAAAAATCAAGCGTAATTTAGCGTAAAATTGCTTAAAATTATTGCCGTAATTATTATTGGCTATGGATAGGTAAGGTGTTGGTTTTATAGTTTTCTCGTTATGATTAACCTGTTTCAGCATCTCTGTAATTCAATTTACCGGAATTATTTTCGGTAAAAACAGCATCGCAATACTGTTTTTACCGCAGTTTTAGCTTTTTTGCTTGTTCCCCAAAATCCCCATAAACTCTGAAAACACAAGAGTTTTTTGCGTAAATACGCAAAAAAATACAGCAGAATAGTGCTTGTCAAAGGGAGTTTTTACAAATCCATTGAGGCCGGGTTCAGCAGAAAATCTTCTATGCCTATTATAAGCACGCCTTCCTGAGTATAATAAGGCACTACGGAATTTCTTTGCACAATTATTTTCTTGAAAGAATCTTTTGCCAGCATTAAAGGGCGTTCTTCCTGTATCATTTTCTGCCTGTCCGGGATTGCAAAAGCCGACTGTATATAATACCTTTTAAAGCCGAGGTTCGCCACAAAATCTATTTCATAATTTACCCTTTCGCTTTTGCCGAGGCTGTTTTTTATATTGGCCTGCGTTATTCCTATGTCCACATTGAACTGCCGCGCTAAAAGCTCATTGTAAATGATGTTTTCCATTGCATGGGTCTCTTCAAGCTGGCGGAAATTAAGACGGGCATTTCGCAGGCCTGTATCCGCAAAGTAGTATTTCAGCGGAGTGCTTAAATATTTTTTGCCCTTGACATCATACCTTTTTGCCTCGGATATTATAAAAGCATCGCAAAGATGGCCTATGTATTTTTTTACCGTGGACTGGTTTATCTTAATGCCTCTTATGCTGGCAAAACTGTCCGCAATTTTTTTGGGGTTTGTCAAAGACCCTGAGGCAGAGGCAAGCATATCAGTGATAGTTTCCAGTTCTTCTGTTTTTTTTATCCTGTTTCTTTCAAGAAGATCTATTAAATAAGTTTCGCTGAATATTTTTTTAAGGTATTCAGCCTTTGCCTGCGGCGATGTCATAAGAGCGGCGGCGGGCAGCCCGCCGAAAGTCATGTATTCCGTAAATCCTTCTTGTCTGCTGCCATTGAACACGGACATAAATTCCATAAAAGAAAGCGGGTTAAGGCGCATTTCGTCGCCCCTTCCCCTAAATTCCGTGGCAATATCTTTTGAAAGAAATTTTGCGTTGCTTCCCGTAACATAAATGTCGGCATTGGGAATGTGCAGCAGGCCGTTAAGGACTTCGGCAAAATCTTCAAGCAGCTGAACCTCGTCAAGAAGTATATAGTGCTTTGCCTGGCCCTTTATCTTTTTTTTGATATGGCGGTATATTGCGTCAGGCTTGCGCAAGCCTTTGTTTGCATAGTCGTCCAGCTTTATTTCAATAATCCTGCTTTGCGGAACGCCGTTTTTTATAAGCCAGTTCTTGAAAATTTCAAACAGAAGATACGATTTCCCGCAGCGCCGCAGCCCTGTTATTATTTTGACAAGGCCGTTGTGGCGTTTTTCTATAAGCCTGTTAAGATAAATGTCCCGTCTTATCTGCATAAATCACCTTGTCAGTAAATATTTTTGCGTAAATACGCATTTTTCTCTTGTATAAAAGGATAAAAAGGCTATTTAAGCTGACAATGCCTTTATATAGCAATTATACAGTATAAAAGATATTTCTGCAAGAGTTTTTTGCGTAAATACGCAAAAAAATACAGTAGATTTTGTTTTCCAAGCCCTATTATTACTGAAGAAAACCGTCAAAAATGCCGAGATATTTCAGTGAAAATGAGCAATTAGCAATTATGTTAAAATATAACTATTCCGCTTATATATCGCCGCAGGCGGCGGCAGAGGGAATTTGAGGCATAAATATGGCTGATTACGGATTAAAAAACAAGGTTGCCATAATCACCGGGGCGAACAACCCGCAGGGTATTGGCGCGGCTGTGGCTTTTGCATTTGCCCGCGAGGGGGCAAAGATTGTAATAGCATATAAAAAAGTGCCGAGGCCGTTTGACAAAAACAAAACCGGCGAAAACGGTGCGGACAGGTATTATCAGGCAAATGCCGGCAATGCGGACATTGTGGAAAGCCGTCTGAAGGCCATGAATGCTGATTATATTGTTATGGAAAGCGACATTTCCAATGAAAATGATGTAAGGCAGATCTATTCAGCAGCCATGGAGCGGTACGGCAGAATTGACATTCTGGTAAACAATGCGGCGGATTGCGATGTGGACGGACTTGATACGATAGAGAAAATCACTCCTGAAGTGATTGACGGAACATTTGCGGTAAATGTGCGTGGCAGCATTCTTATGACGAGGGAATTTATTAACCGCCGTGGCAGTTATGGCAGGATTATCAATATTTCCACGGATGCCGCACAGATTTTTGCAGGGCAGATTACTTATGGGGCGAGCAAGGCTGCAATGGAGGCCCTCACCCGAAGCATTGCCCTTGAAGTTGCGAAATATGGCATTACCGTGAACTGTGTCGCGCCCGGCCCCACGCAGACAGGCTGGATAGATGCCGGTTTGGAAAAAGCAGTGATTCCGTTAATACCTTTGGGAAAACTGATTCAGCCGGAAGACATTGCCGCAGCGGTTTTGTTCCTGTCCGGCGAACAGGCCGGAATGATTACAGGACAGGTAATAAAAGTATCCGGCGGCCATGCGATATAGGGAAATTAATATTCTTCTTATACGTAGCAATGTTGCAATAAACTGGCAAAAGTGCCATAGTGTTTCAGTGTAAATTTTATAGAAAATGCCTTTGCTGAATACGGCGGCTGGCCTCATTTCCATTCTTCAGCGAGGAGAAAGTCTCTTAGATTTATATGCCTTATGCCGTTGCGGCTCATGTCAAATTCATCCATTGAAACTACATATTTGGGGAAAATTAAAATTTTATTACATTTATAATCGATAATTAAGTCAAAAATTATGATTTTGACGATTATAAACGACAAAAATATAGGAATATTGAATTGTTTTAGTTGTAAATGGAAAAAAAGAGCAATTTTGGAAATTCTCTTTTCTCGTCATGCTGAACTTGTTTCAGCATCTCTCCCTATGGAAGAGAAGAGTTTCACTATAGGTGTAAGTGGAAGTTGTTTTATTCAGCACAAAAAGCAGCGTGCATAGTAGTTTATGCACGCTGGTTTTCAGCTTGTAGATTGCTGTTTAAGGAAACCCGGCTCGCAGTGCGAGGCGGGTAAATTAAACCTTTTGTATTTAGAGGGAATCTTTAGAAAAAACTATTCTATTTTACCAACCAGCTGGGAGCGGCTTACTGTTATACTTGACAATGGGAGCGGCTAAATTATAAATGTTAAAAAATGAGTATGCAGATAAAATTAATGTGAGCAGTCTTTAACTGGAGAAAACGAAATGAAAAAAGTATTATTATCCTTGTTAATTATAGCAGCTGGATATGCCTTTTATGTCTGTAATCAGAATATGAACGATATGAGACAAAAATTAGAGCTTATGCAGAATGATGCGGCAAAGCATCAGGAAGAAATGACAAATTTGAAAAAAGAAAATACTTCACTAAAAGACACTATTGCGGAGCTTAGCGAAAACGAGCAGAACAAGTTCAGCAAATCCTATGACTTGTTAAGAAATGCCAAGGAAGCCAAAGATTTCCGTATGGCAGAAGAGGCTTTTGCCTCATTTCTTGCAAAATATCCGGCTTCTTCATATATGGAACAAGCTAAAAAAGCCCAGAAAGAAGCTAATACTAAAGCTCAATATATGGAATATCTTGATAAAAATAGATCTTTAATAAAACAACAGATCAAAGATAAGGAATGGGAAGCCTCTGAAAAAACATTAGAATTGTTAAGTAAATATATAAGCCAAGAAGAATATAAAGAATATGAGAAAACAATAGACGATGAAAAAAATAAGCCAATAGAAACTACAATTGGGAATTTGATTTCATACGCCGACAAGTTTGGTAGAAAGCGCATTAAGATTAACGCTACTTGCCAATCAATAGATCTTGAAAACAAGTATCTTTATGTTGAAGATTCTGGTTTGAGGATTCGGGTCAGCTACTATAATCTCCCAAGTGTAGTTGCACGGTTTGCAAATAATCCAAGATGTAATAAAGTTAAAATTGTCGGAAAGTTTTACGCCTGGACATCTCATTATGATGCGTCTCTTGATATATACATACCTGAAGAAAGAACTATATATGCAGAAAGTATAGAAGACCTATTCTGATTATATGGTTATGTGTGATAATGTTATTTTGTGGAAATATTATAGATTAACGCTTTCTTATACAGAGCATAAATCAATAAAACGTACTGTAAGGAAGAATAAATGAGCAAAATCACTCTTGAACGATACTTTTACCCGGTAGGCCAAGGCCTTTGCTGCCGCGAGAGGTTTATTTCAGAGCAAGGGCAGGAATTTAACCTTGTGTATGATTGCGGAAGTATAAATAAAAGCTTTGTTGCTTTGCAATATTCAAAAGATATGATAAAGCAAATTTTTAAAGAAGTTGATATTGATTTGCTTTATGTTTCCCATTTCCATAGGGATCATATTAACTTAATCCAAGAAATAGAAAAAAACGCAAAATCTATAAAGAGAATTCTTTTGCCATATTTAACTTTGCCTGGCTTAATAATAAATATCGCAGATAAGAAAGTTGATTTAGATGCCTATTCCAAAGATTTATTATTCAGGGCAGCCGGTATGACAGAAAATGAAGAGAATAAAAAAGGATTTGAAATAAAATATTACAGGCTTGTTAATGGAAGGAAAAAAGATCTTTCAAATAAAGATAGTTTAAATCAGGATAACATTGGCAAGGATAAAAATCTTGTATTTAGCGGAATAAATTTATTTGGCAATATTCTAACCAATTTTATAAGCAGTATATGGGAATATATCCCATATAATTACAATGAAGAAGACGGTAAGGATTGGGCTGACCTGTATAACAGAATACAAAAAAATGGAATTGATATTAGCGACAGTAAACAAATTATTCAACATTTAGATGATTTAAGAAAAATTTATATTCCTAAATCAAAAGAATTTAATGAGCAAAGCACAGTATTATTTTCTCTGCCCCAGAAGGATATAAATCCCAAAATAAAAAAGACAAAAGAGCATTTCTTTTGCATAAATCAAAATAAAGAAGGCTACTGCAATAAATGTCAAAATAAAATAAGCAAAAAAACAAATGCTCTGTCAGAAATAGGCTGTATTTTCTTTGGAGATTACCCACTTGATAAAAGTGATTTTTTTGGTCTGTTAAATAATGCTTCAAATTTATTAAATCAAAAAATAGGAACAATTCAAATTACTCATCACGGCAGTGAAACAGGCCTTATTGCAAATAATAACTTTTGTTTATACAAAGGCAGAAGATGTGTTATATCATTCGCTTATGGCAATAGGTGGAATTTGCCTAAAAAAGAAGTTGTGGAAAGGATAAATAAAGAAGAGGGAATGGCGTATTGCGTGTCAAATTCTTCCGCTTATGTTCAGATAATTGAATTTGAGGTCTGAAATAATTGCCATATATCAAAATATCCTGGCTATTTCTGCTCTAAATGTCCTTTTTAGGTGAAATAACGGAAGGAATACGCATAGAATTGTAATACCATTTAACGCATCCCATTTTCCCAAAACCGCAATTTGTGCTGCGTTAAAATGGCTAAAAACGCTTGCCGTCCCGGATAAACTCCATTATGTTGGAGTGTATTATGCCGTTGCGTTTCTGCAAAAGGGAATCCGTAGTGAAAACATATTTTCTGTAATTGTCCTTAACCGATTCCAGAGGGCGGTATTCACGGTCTTCTGTTTCTATGCTTGCAAGTATTGTATACGCTGCCTGGGCATATATGTATTCCATTTCGGAATTTCTTAATATAAAATCACATTCAAGGCGACCTATGTGCCCTACGCTTATGCTGTAATCCAGGCTTTTCGCATAAGAAAAGATTATGCTTTCCATCACAGGGCCGTAATTTATACTGTTGTCCGTATTTGCGGCATAATAAAATCCGAGGTCAGCAAGATAGTATTTTTTCTCGCCGGACAATGATTTTTTTGATTTCATGTCAAAGCGCGGACATTCATAAAGTATCTTTGCATCTTTTAAGGCCTGTATATATGCGGCTACAGTTGCCCTGCTTATGGGTAGACCGTCTGAACGCAGCAGCGAGGACAGCTTTTTTATGCTCATCGTCGCGCCGAAGTTGTTTATTACAAAATTCATAGTCTTTTCAAAGGCCTTCCTGTTGCGTATTTTTACCCGATGCCTGATGTCTTTTTCAAAAATTTCATTTACAATAGCCCTGAGATAAGCCCTTTTGTCCTGAATGTCTGGTCTAACCCCCGAAAATAGTACCATATAGAACGTTAGGTTTCCGGACCTGGCATGGAGGATACCGGAAATGAGAAAAAGATTCACGGAAGAACAGATAGTGAAGATACTTCAGGAACACGCTGAAGGCAAAACAGTCGGGAAAGTGTGCCGTAACAATGGAATATCCGAAAACACGTTTTACATATGGAAACGCAGATACGGCGGCATGCAGGCAAGCGATGTCATAAAACTTAAAACATTACAGTCTGAAAACGAAAGATTAAAGAGGCTTGTTGCAGAGCTTTCGCTCGAAAATATGGTCCAGAAAGACGTAATAAAAAACTTCTCAGGCCCGGAACGTTAAGAAAAACGCACCGGCACCCACGCAGCGGCTGCCAGATGGTTTACATGAAATTAAGGCAGTCCATGAAAATAAATCATAAGAAAGTAGAACGCATTTATTATGAAAACAGTCTGTCGCTAAAGAAACGCACATTCAGAAGGAAACAGAAAATAGGAAGGCCGGCTCCAAGACCGGCAGCCGAAACGGGCAGATGGCTTGCTATGGACTTTGTAACAGACAGCGTAGGAAACAGGAGAGCCATAAGGATATTAACCGCAGTTGATTCCATAACGAAAGAAGCAGTTATAGTAAAGCCATGTTTTTCAATGACAGGCAGGGAAGTGTCGGAAGAACTTGAAAAGGCAGCAGGCAGGAATGGACCGCTATTATATCTGCAGACAGACAACGGGCCGGAGTTCAGGAGCAGGGCGCTGGAAGAATGGTGCACACGGAACAATGTAAAACATATTTATTCCAGGCCTGGGAAACCGACCGACAACTGTTTTGCGGAAGCGTTCAACAGGATTCTGAGAATGGAATGCCTGGAAGCAAATTATTTTCCTGATATGACGAATGCGGGAAAAATAATAGAAGAATGGACGGACGACTATAACCGTAACAGACCGCAGAAAGGACTGAAAGGATTGACTCCGGAACAATTTAAAAGTAAACTTTTATCAGCGAAACCTAACTTAAATTCTGGACGAACTTTGGGGTAAGACCAGTATAATAACTTTAAGGAGTTAAAACATTATGGCAGAAGATACAAATAATAAAAATGAAATGACATTACAGGAGCTTAATTTCCAGCATTTAATAGAATATGATGTTAATGATGTAAAGAGTTATTCATTTGATAAGTATTGCAGTAATAATTCTCGTCATCCAAGAGCCATTGATTATTGTACATCCTGTGAAGAGTTAAAGTGTAATGTTAGCCCAAAGGATGCTTCATTTAAACTTTGCAATATATCTCATGGAGCTCATTCTAGAGATTTTATAAATGCAGTTGATTCTAATATGGATATTTCAAAATGGCATACATCTGGAGTAGTGTTTGTTATGGAGAGTCCGAGTCGGGATTATGGAATATATGAAACAACGGAGATAACTAAAAAAGGGCAATTATATAATAAACGTCCATCCAAACAGTGGTATTGGGTGCACAATAAATGTGACTATGTGGAATATCCTATCCATTTTAAAGGTAGAAAATATGGTGAACTTGTTAGAAGTGTCATATTTACTTTTAAACTTGCAAATGCATATTTAACAAACTTAATCAAATGCGGAATGAATGATTCTTCAGGAGATATTTTTAAAGGATTGGTTTATTTTGATCCAAAATGTATACAAAACTGTTATAATCTATATTTAAGTAAAGAAATTGAACTTATGAATCCAAAAGTGATTTTCACATTTGGAACAAATGTATATAATCAGTTGTCTTGTCGGCTTAAAGATAGTAGTATTAAATTGGTAGGCCTACCACATCCGGCAGGACAGCGAAGCGGGTTCAAGGATGAATATTATAATGTTTTATATTTTTGCATGATTGCTAAATGGCTTTGTCGCACAGGCGTGATAGAGCCAAAATTTTATACTGAATTAATGAAAATATTCATGGAAAAATAGAGTTAATTCAAAAAAAGAATCCCCGCAATTGCTAATTCCTCATTGCTAATTGCTCATTGCAAAGGCTGAAATTTTTTTCAGCCTTTACTTTTCCCCTAATACGGTATTCTGAAATAGTCAAGTATTTTTTTGAAATTGTCCTGTGCGGCAAGACAGGTGTCGCGCAGATAGCCTTTTTCCCTTGGCCAATGGGCAATACCACGATAATAAAACAGTTTCAATTCTTCCGTTATAATGAACGGCACAATTCCGCAACGCAGACATTCCTTGAAAAGTATAAGTCGCCCTATCCTGCCGTTGCCGTCCTGGAACGGATGTATACGCTCAAAACGCCAGTGAAAATCCAGCAGCTCGTCCAATTTTTTTTCCTTGCTGTAGTTGTATGTTTTCAAAAGGCGGCTCATTTCACTGCTTACATCTTCCGGTCTGGCTGTTTCATTTCCTCCTACCTCGTTTGGCAGTTTTTTGTATTCTCCTACGGCAAACCAGTTCTTGCGGCTGTCCGAAGTGCCGTTTTTAAGCGTCCTGTGCAAAGCCTTTATAAAAGAGGCGTTAAGCCTATGCGCGGCATTGTCTATAATCATGTCTATGCACTTAAAATGGCTTGAAGTCTCCACGATGTCAGCAGTGCGTAAAATTCCGGTTTTCTCAGGCATTACGGTTTTTGTCTCAAAGATGAACCTTGTCTGCTCATGCGTAAGCGTGCTTCCCTCAATGTGATTGGAATTATATGTAAGGTCAACCTGTATTCTGTGGTAAATACCGCCGTGCAGGCCTGCGTTTTTTTCTGTTTTTAAGGCCTGGATTAAGTTTTTTGGCACATAATCCTTTTTTTTGCGGCATGGCTTTTCCACATTTTCGGGAATGTTCCATGTTTTGCCGGTAATAAAAGCCCCTGGTATTCTGCCTTTTGCGCAGTAATTTCTGACGCTCCGTGGAGAAATTCCCCATTTTTCAGCCGCTTTTTCCGCAGAAATATATTCCATATTAAAAGTATAGCTGTTTACCAGCAAAAAAATCAAGCGTAATTTAGTGTAAAATTGTTTAAAATTATTGCCGGTATTCTGTCTTGTGCCACATTGCAACATATATTGCGTAATTTGATAATGTTTTCCCGGCAAAGAAAAGTGCCGCGATATGGCACTGCCGCTTTCATATACTGTATATGCGGACAAATTATCCGTGTTAAAAAAATTTTTAATACGGATTCCGGAGATAATTTATGGGAATAAAAATAGACATTAAAGGGCTTTATGATGTGCTTGATGCAACGCCTGCGGAACAGAACATTATGATTTCCGGCAGGCACGGCATAGGAAAGTCAGAGATTTTGAAACATTATTTTCACGCAAAAGGGCATAAAGTGCAGACACTTTTTCTTGGCCAGATGAGCGACCCCGGCGACATAATAGGACTGCCTGCCATTGACAGGAAAAACGGCAAAACGGAGTTCATGCTGCCTTATTGGTGGCCCTCGGACGGAAAGCCGATAGTTCTTTTTCTCGATGAGCTTAACCGTGCAAGGCCGGAAATTCTGCAGACAGTCATGGATCTGGCACTTAACCGCAAACTGGCAGGCAAATCACTTCCGGAGGGCAGCCGCATAATTTCCGCAGTTAATGACGGTGAGGAATACCAGCTTACGGATCTGGACCCTGCACTGGTAAGCCGTTTTAATATTTACTGGTTCTGCCCTGGAATTGACGAGTGGCTTTTGTGGGCACAGAAAAGCGGCATTGACGAAAAAGTAATATCATTCATTTCCGAAAATCCCGATATGCTGGATGGGGCTGAATTTAAAAGGGAGGACCAGGGGCTTGAAAAAATACCGGACCGCAGGGCATGGGAAAAGGTTTCTTCCGTTATGAATAATATTAAGGAAGCCAAACCTGTGCATAAAAAAATAATAGGAGGAATTGTCGGTGCGCGTGCGGCATCAAAATTTTTTGAATTCTTTTCGGCAAAAAGGCTGCTGTCGGCAAAAGAAATACTTCTGGGAAGTTTTAACACTGCAAAAAGCAGAATGTCTTCATATAAAACCACGGATTTTGCCGCAATAAACGATTCACTTTTCCGTTTTCTGGAAACAAAGGAATATCAGACAAAGGATGCGTCCAGGGTGGCAGAAAATCTGGAGGCGTATTTTGACTATCTTGCGGAAAGAAATATGCGTGAGGCGCAGGCTCATTTCACAAACTGCTATTCAGACACGAATTATCCCGGTGCGATAGTTTTTATAATGACAAAATGCCTTACGCTGTTCCAAAAAATAAACTCGTTTATAAAATCAATATGAATGTGAAAGAAAGAATACAGAAAATAGCGGAAAAATGGTTTTTGCTTGAGCCACTTCTTTTTTCAGTTTTATGCACGCATGAAATTACGCCGTCAAATGGCAAACTTGTAGTGCCTTTCCGCACAGGCAGAAAAAGAGTGGAATACTGTGAGGAAAGGGCAGATGCCTTGGGCAATGAGCATTTGGAAGAATACCTTAAAATTGAGATGTTCCGAATACTGCTTAAACATCCGTATCAGCGGCAGCCGCCTTCGCCTGACAGAGCCGTGCTTACATTTGCAAGCAATGCCACAATAAACGATGTGTACAAAAATACCCTTTATCTGCCAGGCCCGGATGATATAAAACATCTGCCTGAAAACCTCTGTTTTGAAGAATATTATGCAAGAATAAAAGATATTCTTGAAAACCGGCAGACTGAAAAGAAAAATTCCAATTCAGAGAATGACTATGAAGATGTATTAGGAAGAAAAGAACGAAAAAGCAAAGATGGAGAAGAAAATCCTTTCAGAGCTGGAAAGGATAATCAGGATTCATGCATTACAGGTTCAGGAGGAATAAATGCGGATAGCGTAGGACATAAAGGGGGAGACAGTCCGCAGGCTGGAAAGCAGACATTGCAGGAAAATGACAGAATTGCCGGCAGGGAAGAAAAATCAGGCAGGGAATGCTGTACGGAAAAAGCAAATCAGGCGGCTTCTGGCGGAAATGACATCGGTTCAGCAGATGAAGCCGGAGCAGAACAGATTTCTTCATTATGGGAAGAAGATGAAGAAACACAGGCGGAAATAAATACTCTTATAGAAATTGCTGAGGAAACAGACCGCTGGGGAACATTGTCAGGATCATTTCGTGCTGTAATAGAAGCCAGTATGAAAATAAACATGGATTACCGCAAAATGCTTAGAGGTTTCCGCACATCTGTTTTAAGCGAAAAGAGACGGCTTACAAGAATGCGTCCCAGCCGCCGCTTTGGCTTTATGCAGCTGGGCAGCAGACGGGAATCAAGTGCCAATCTTATAGTAGCTGTGGACGTAAGCGGTTCTGTAAGCGACAACAGCCTGCAGAAATTCTTTTCCGTAATAAACCGTTTTTTCAAATACGGCATAAACAAACTTGACATAATACAGTTTGACAGTCAGATTACCGGAAAGCCTTTATCCATAGACAAAGCCAGGACAGAAGTTAAAATACTGGGCCGTGGCGGAACAAATTTCCAGCCTGTGGCAGATTACTACTGCGCACATCCGGAATATGACGGCCTTATCTGTTTCACCGATGGCCATGCCCCCAAGCCGGTATTCAATACAAAACGGTTGATAGATGTGCTATGGGTTATGTGCGGCAAAAGACAATACGATGAATACCGCAATGAAATAATGCAGATAAAGCGGAACAGGATAACATATATCCCGGCTGAATAAACAGTGAAAAAATATTAGGAAACAACGAAAAAAATTGTTTTTGTGTTCCAAATGAACAATTGTTGAAGATTTTTATAAAAATTAAATTTTAATGGAGGCATGAATGGAGCCAGAGAAAGAGTTCAAGTTATATGTAATAGATAAACTAAAACAGTTCAAAAGTCAGTATAATCTGTGGAAAGGCATTGATAAGTCAGTTTCAGAAAATCTGCTTAAAGATATTTATGACAAACTTAAACTGAAACAGGGACTGGCAGAGCATATTGAATTCTGGGATGAAGAAGTAATTTATTTTCATCATTATTTGCATATTCGTTTTATTCGGGGTTCGTATCATATTGTGTGGCTTTATGGCGTCTTCCTCGGCATAATTATATATGCCGATAACCCTGATGGAATAATCAGATTTGTATGCAGACTGTATGAGGAAAGGGGTGATATAGAAAAACATTACATGATTATGAAAGAAAAACTTAAGGAACTGGAAATTCAGCAGAAAAAAGAAAAGAAGGCTGCAGAAATCGCCAGAATGTCAATATGCGCAATTGTTGCAGAAAAAATGTCCGGCACAGAACATGAATGGTTTATCAGTGAGGAAAAAACAAGAAGTGTTCTGCTGATAAAGACAAAATGCGGCAAAATGCTGGAAATAACTCTTGGCCACAAATCATTTACGAAGAAAATTTCTGTTCTTACAGATATAATAAATCAGTTTGAAACATTTATGGAAACATTGCCCTACGCTGTAAATATAAAAGACCTCACATACACCACAAAATCAGGAAGAATAACCTGGAACAAAGGAAGTGAAATAAGAAAAGAACGGCAATAGAAAACTGTTTTTTAATATGCCCAGCACAACAGTATTTATGAATAATATGCCAGAAAACAGGTATAGACAGAAAAAGCAATATACGGACGGCGAAACCATTTGTATATGGGGCAATGAATATTCCCTGCAGATAATAAAAACGGCAGTTCCCGATGACATTTTCATGTTGTTCCCAGGCACAGGCATTTCCCCGGAGGCTCTGAAAAAGCGATTCAGACATGATATGTCAGTAATTGAACTTTCAGGCAGCAATGCTCTGCTTTATGTGCCTTTCTGCCATACGGGAAAAAACATAAAAACAGCCAATTTCCCCGCCGGAACAGAAATGTCATGGGAACCATCTTTTGAAGACAGGACAGTCGCATATAAGACCGCGGTTTACAGGCTTTTTACTGACAAAATCAATGAAATTCTGCATAAATGGGAGAAAAATACAGGCCTTAAATGCAAAAGCTGGCATATAACAGATGTTTTGAATTATTGGGGGCAGTGCAGCAGCTGGGGCAAAGACATCTGTTTTAACATTAATCTTTTGTGCCGGCCACTGATTTTTGTGGAATTTGTTGTTTTGCATGAGCTTGTGCATGTAATGCATATGAACCACGGCCCGAAATTCAGGGCCATCATGGCCAGATATATGCCGGATTATAAGATTATAGACAAAAAATACAACAGCCGGATAATCAGGGTGATAGATGATTAGGAAAACATTTATAAAGTCCTTCCTTATCAATTGCTCATTACTCACTGCTAACTGCCAATTTTGATAAGCCATTCCGGAAGATTGATTATCCTTATGCCTTCCGGCGTTGTCTGCGGCGGAATATTGTCAAGCGTAAGTATTGTTTTTGGAAAACTATCCCTTATTTTAAGCAAAGCGGAAATCTCACGCTGTCTTGTTTTTTCGTCTGACAGACTCTCGCATACCTGATAGTATTCCGGGCCATCGCCGTTTTCCGCAATAAAATCAATTTCCTGCTCTCCTGTCTTGCCGGTGTATATCATACGGAAACGTCGCCGAAGTTCAAAATAAACTATATTCTCAATCAGCCGTCCTGTATCAGATATTCGTCCCAGAATGAAATTCAGCAGTCCTGTGTCTGCTATGTAGTATTTTTCAAGCGAATGCAGTATTTCCTTGCCTTTTATGTCATATCTTTCGGCTTTATAGAACATGAATGCCTTTTTAAAAATGCCTATTATCTTTTCAATTTCAGCATTGTTTTTTGAAGTTATGCTTTTTGCGGAGTAAAGGGCATTTGTTATTCTGTTTATGCTGGTGCGGCTGGCGATATTGTCCGCCATGAATGTGATAATTTTCTGTACTGTGGCGGAATTACGCATATTTGTCCTTTGAAGAATATCTCTGACGAGAACGGTACTGTATATTCCGTCCAGCATTTCCTGCGTCTGCATTTTGTCAAATCCGCAGTTTTTAAGCGATGGCATTCCTCCGTATTCCATGTATTTATGAAATTTCCTGTCTAATGTAATATTCCCTAAATCATAGAATGAAAGAAATTCCATGAAGGACAGCGGCAGCATTTTTATCTCAACATATCTGCCGGATATGAATGTGGCCAGATCCGACGACAGCATATATGCGTTTGAGCCTGTTATGTACAGATCCAGGTTTTTATTAAGCAGCAGGGATGCCACTGTTTTTTCCCAGTTCTCAATTTTCTGTATTTCGTCCAGAAAGATATAGGTTTTCCTGTTGCCGTTTTCCTTGACTTTTGAAAGAACATAGTCATTCAGTGCCTTGTAATCCATTCCGTCGTATTCAAGGCTTTCAAAATTAATATGGATAATTCTGTTTTCCGAAATTCCCTTTTTCAGCAGGTATTCCCTGAAAACAAGCAGCAGTGAGGACTTCCCGCAGCGTCGTAGCCCGGTTATTGCTTTTATAACCTGCTTGTCTTTCCAGGCTTTGAGCCTGTCTGTATACAAAGGCCTGTCTATCATAAAATCATTCTTAACTTTTTATGTAAATTATACAAAAAAATCAAAAAAATAAAAGTTTTTTATAAAATCATATAAAAATATATTCGGAAGTTGGGAAAATACGCCAGTTAATTTGGCACATTTCATAAAAAATATAATTTGTAATACGTTAAAAGTGTTTGTAATACTCTATATTCAGGTGTGTGATAAGGCCTGCGCGGATTAATATTGCATTTAATCGTTTACTGAGCCAATGTCTGCAGATTAAAACAGAAAAATGTGCGGTTCTTCTGTTATACTGTACACACTGCACCGTGTTTCTTTTGAATTATCTGCCACACAGACAGTCTTATGTGATTCTACAGACTGCTTCCATAATCATTAAGCCATTTCCGCGCTTTTTCTTCATCAGGACATATTGATTTCAATAAAGTTTGAAATTGAACACCATGATTCATAATTTTTGTATGACACTACTCATGTGTGCAGACATAATCAATTACATATTTAGGGCACTTTATAAGTTTCCAGTTAATTGATATGTTTTTTTGCTCTTTATAAGAAAATTATTGTTTTTAACATTCTCCCGTCATGCTATATTTCAGCATCTATGCGGCTTAATTAGGCCCTGAAACAAGTTAAGGACGACGCAGTAATATTACGCCCTTTACAATTGTATTGTATCAATACTTTCTTTAAAAGAGCCTTGTTTTCTGCATCTGACAGATTAATTATAACAAAAATCTACGCATAATCTACGCATATTTTGCGTAGATTGAATTTTATGTACATAAAGTAAACAACCGTAAAATTTTGCGACCGCATTTACGGCCGTTTTTGTACGCAAAATACAAAATTTGCGTTCATTTTGCGAACGCAAATTTGCTTCTTCCGACGGAATGAAAAATGCTAAGAAATGTGTTTTTCTATGTTCCCAATTAGCAATGGCAGTCTGCTGTAAGCCATGCTTAGAATCTTCTCGTCTTCACCCTGCATTTGCATAGCAGTTCCTGCACGGTGTTTGAGCCTGATTTCCTTGCAGCCATTGCGGTTATTAGTCCGCAGGCGCGGGCATCGTCCAGGGCATGATGGGCATTGTATATTATGCCGAAATGTCTGCATAGTTCTGGCAGGGAATGGCTTTTCAGTTCCGGCCATGCTTTTTCTGCAATGTGCAGTGTGTCAAAATATTCAAGCTGCGGATAAGGCATTTTGTAATAATCGCAGCAGCCACGTATAACTTTCATGTCAAATTTGTTGCCATTATGTGCGGCAAGCGGCAGCCCCGGCGTTTTCATTATAAATGGCATTACAATATTGTTCCATATTTCCGGGAAATGCGGCTCGTTCTTTACGTCTTCATAACATATATGATGCACTGTCTCGGTCCACGGTCTGTAAAAAAATTTAGACGGTGGCTTTATCAGGGCATGGCAGTTGTCTGTCTCCCTGCCGTCCATGAAACGCACAAGACCGACGGAACAGGCACTGTAAAAATCCCGGTTTGCCGTTTCAAAATCTATCGTGATATAATTCATAAATTGTGCTCCATGTTCCATTTCATGTTTGTTATGCTGTATTTCCACAGGTTTACCAGGCGTTCCGGCCTGAGCGGAATGGCGCAGTCTCCTCTGGCAAGCACCCATTCCAGAACCTTTAGGTACTGGGCAGACGTGAATTTTATCGTAGTGCAGTCCTTTTCATCGTTTTCTATAAGAACCTGATCGTCCGCCCATACACATTCACGCACAAGATAGCGGGCATCATGGTAAAGGTCAATCTCGTATTCCTCACAGTAATCACTTATGAACATTCCGAAACGTCCTCCACGGCAGCGGCTGGCGAAATCGTAATTTTCCGGCAGTTTGAATGTTTCCCCGGTGTCTTTTATGTTTTCCATGCGGTTCAGCACAAAAAGCCTTTCACCGCCTTTCCCGCTGGCAGCAAGCTCGTCATATGCAAAAAGCATTGGCGTTCCGTCGTTAAGCATGAACTGATAAGGCCATATCCGGCGGTGTGTTTTCTCTTTTTTGTACCGGCCTGTGTAATCAAACTCAATTATCCTGTTGAATTTCAATGCGTCCATTACCGCATCCCAGTTTTCCTGCGGAATACTGGCTGTGTAAGGCTTCGGCAGCGTTCCTATCCGGCTGGCAAAGGATTTATCACTGCCGCCTGTGCTGGCAATATAATCTATAACTTCATTTATTCTGTTTATGACCGGCGTTCCGGCAAGGCCAGAAAGCAGTCTTTTGCAAAGTGAAAGATAGAATGCCTGTTCCGCATTTATTTTGTTTACTGGCAGTTCAAAAGGCTCTGTGTAATGATACCCTTTTCTGTGTCTGTCATATTTAAGCGGTGCATTGTATTCATATTTCAATGCTTTTATGTCCCTGTTTATTGCGGAAAGGCTTGTGTCTCTTCTTGTGCATGTATTATATTCGTCCACAAGTTTTTTATTGTCAGGGTATGAGCCGGATTTTATCAGATTGTGTATAAAGATAAGTCTGACTGTCATTTTGTGGCTGTAATTCCTGATATCCATAATAAAATTCCTTCGCTTCTGTGTTATAAGTAGATTCCTTAATTAGAAATTCTATAAAAATAACAGTGTCATATCGTGGCATTTTCGGTTAAAACAAATCCTGATAACAAATCCGGGATAAGAAAGACGGGTTATGCAGGTTAAACTGTTCAGCTGCTGACGACGGGGCGTGAGCAGATATGAACATAAAAAAGGACGGCTGTTTAAGGCCGTCCTTTTTCTGTGTTGTTTAATCAGTGATTAATCAATGGTGCGGTTTAGTGGTTCTGTGTCCAGATTGCGTATCTTTCACCGCTTGTGGCAAGGGTCCAGTTGCCTTCCGGCTGCCAGCCCCAGCTCTTGCCAAGTTTCAGTACCACGCGCTGATTGTCGCCGTCTATAACAGCGGCATAAAGTCCGTTTCCTGCTGCCAGAATTCCTATGCGGCTTGTGGAGGATATTCCGGCATTTCTGCGGATCTGCACCATTCTGTTAATCTGGTTCCTGTAAGTGCTTCCCCAGTCAAAATAATGAGGCCAGAATACGCATGGAGTACCGGGATGTGTGAGCAGATAAGCATAGCTCATCATCATCTGTATCTTGTATTCATCACTGGCCGTAGCGATGAAATTCGGGTCTCTGGGGGAAGTGTCATGGTTTTCTATGAAGGTTACAGATTTGGCCGGCCACCATCCTATAAGACCAGCCGGGCGGCCGTTGTCATTAAGTCCGGCGAAACTGTCATTCTGCACTGCCCATTTGAGTGCGAAATGTGTGGGGAAGTCAAAAGCGGAGGAAGCGTCGCGCTTTCCGGCTTTGCCGTCAGTGCCGTCCATCCAGTTTACGAGTTTCTGCTTATTGCCGTCAAAAAATTCTCCTATGGAGAACATGGGCTGCGTGGCATAATTGTAATGGCCTACCCAGTAAGGAGAGAATCCTTTTACCATGTCATACCGCCAGCCGTCAAACCCTATGTCGTTGCGGAGCCAGCGAAGGAATATTTTTACCTCGTCCTGTACTATTTTGTTGCTGTGGTCTATGTCCCGGCAGCCTGAATCATTGTCGCCCTCATCGTATCTTGGGCTTTTTCCCATATTCGGCTTGCTGGGATCACCGGGCCATTCATCATTCTGGAAAACAACGCTTGATGGCCAGTCAGGATTTGTGAAATCCGTCCAGTCACGGGTACCATTGCGGTGATTGAGTACTGCATCACCGAGAACATACAATCCGGCACTGTGCAGTGCATCAACTGCTTTTTTCAGATATGTCTTGTTGCCCCACTGGGAGGTAAGATTGTAATACTGGTTTGGATAATAGCTTCCATTTGATACAGGGGGCAGCCAGATAAGATTGAATCCTGCGTGGCCTATTTCGGCGGCTTTCTGGCTTACAACTCCCCACCAGCCGTTGGGATAATGCTGCCAGTAGCTGTCCGCGAACCAGTGGAAGCCCTGCATCATTATGAATTTAGAGCCGTCAACATCCATTCTCTGGGTGTTTCTGGGTTTATATACGCCGTCGGCAAAACGCTGTCTGGCGCTAAGCCATTCCTTGCGTGCAAATTCGCTTTCGGCATTGCGTGCCGCCACAGATGCTTCCCTGCCGGCCCGGGTTCCAGTGTATTCAGCTTCTGAAACAGAGGGAATGGAAATTTCCTTTTCCCCTGCGTATTTTTTCAGTATCATTCCTGTAGCTGACGAGGCGAACGCATTGGCCGCAAAGACAGCTGTCAGGATTAAAGAGGTTACAGCTCCTGTTCTGATTCCAGGCATTTTTTTCTCCTTAAACAGAATAAAACAACTTTACAAAAAGTGCAGATTAACTTCGGTGTCCGGAACACCCCCGTAAACAGGCAGGCATACGTGAAAATCCAATAAGGTTCCGGACTGTACAACCAAAATAGTACAACTATAAAGTATTTTATAAATATTAAGCCGGTTTTGCAAATAATATTTTATCCGCGCGAATTAACGTTGCAGGTGCAACGGAACAGAATATTGAATTTAGGAGTGATATGTACGGTACAGAAGCGGCCAGTTCCATGTCCGGCAGCAGACGGCTATAAGCGGATATTTAAAACACTGTTCCGGCGTTGTAAAAATATTACCAGAATCAGTAGCATTGTAATCCTGTTTTTGTTATACTTTTTATGAAACTGTAAGCAGGAGCATTATTGAAACCTGTCCGCTGTATGGCGGAATAACAACTGAAAGATAATTGACCGGAGCGGCAATGGAAATCCGTCAGTTAAACACAGTGCGGAAAGCATTGTGACGGACAGACGGTACAGTTAAACAGATCTTAAAATACACGGAGGTAAAGAGAAATGAAATATGTATGCACAGTATGCGGCTGGGTAAGCGACGGCAATGGAAAGCCTGATAAATGCCCGGTATGCGGAGCAACGACATTCAAGGAAATGAGCGAAGGCGAAAAAACTTATGTGACTGAACATAAAATCGGAGACGGCGTAAACGATGACAAGGAAATAATGGAAGGCCTGAAAGCCAATTTCTCAGGCGAGTGTACGGAAGTGGGAATGTATCTTGCCATGAGCCGCGTGGCTGACCGCGAAGGTTATCCGGAAATTGCCGAGGCTTTCAAGAGATATGCCTTTGAGGAAGCCGAACACGCCGCGAAGTTTGCAGAACTTTTAGGCGAGGTTGTTACACCTTCAACAAAAAAGAATCTGGAACTGCGCGCCGCTGCCGAACAGGGTGCCTGTGATGGTAAAATGGCTCTTGCCCGCAAGGCAAAGGCAATGAATCTCGACGCCATTCATGATACTGTTCACGAGATGGCCAAAGATGAGGCACGTCACGGACGTGGCTTTGACGGACTGCTGAAACGCTATTTCGGCAAGTAATTATAGTTTCTGCACGATGAATACAAGGGAAGCTGCTTTCTGCGGCTTCCCTTTTCTGTTGTACGAAAAACATCAGTTATTCCGGCTGATATTTATTGGCATAATCTGCCGCAACCGGGACCTTTGTCCTACACATATATTATCCATGTGTGTTAAAATTTATTGTATACTATTATAAATTTACCAAATCATCAGGATTTTTTATGAAAAAAATTTTATTGTTCTCTCTTTGCCTGTCGCTGTTTGCAGCTGTGGCAGATGCCAAACGCTATGTGGTTACTGTTCAGAATGATACACGTGCCCCATTTAACTGGGACGCACTTGTTTCACGTTCTGGCGGCTCTGTTGTTGAACAGTATGATGAAGTAAATGCGGCTCTTCTTGATCTCGATGAAATCCAGGCGGAACGTATGATTAACAACCGTATGCCTGGAATGACAATAGAAGAAGACATTGAGGTGAAATGGATCCTTGAAAAGCCTTCTTCAGTGAAAGAACTTCAGGTGTTTTCGGATAAACAGTCCGTAGGAAAAAATATTCCGGCAGCAGTGCCTGCTGCCTCCCCCGCGCAGGGAGGCACACGCTCAAGTATTATGGATTCATTCATGCCACAGGGAGAATATCCGTGGAGTGTTGTCCGCATGGATCTTAACGATTTATGGAAACTTACTCTCGGACAGAATGTAAAGGTGGCTGTTATTGATACAGGCGTGAATTACAATCATCCGGATCTTAAGGATAATTATGCCGGTGGGGAAAATTTCTGGAAACCGGGTACTCCCCCTCTTGATGATAATGGACATGGCACACACATAGCCGGAACAATTGCGGCTGTTCATAATGGTTTTGGTGTTATAGGTGTTGCGCCCAAGGCAAAAATCTATGCGTTAAAGGTTTTAAATAAAAAAGGCAATGGAGATCTTTCTTTAATCGTGGCCGGCCTGAACTGGGCAATAAAGAACAAAATGCACATTATCAATATGAGTCTTGGCAGTGCAACCGGTTTTGAAGCCGTGAACAGGGCAGTACAGGCTGCAGTAGCCAGAAATATCACAGTTGTATGTGCTGCCGGAAATGAATCTTCTGATGTTATTTACCCGGCAAAACTTGCTGAAACAATTGCAGTCTCTTCTATGGACGCCGGGAATACTTTCTCGTATTTTTCAAATTTTGGACGTGAGATAGATTTCATCGCTCCGGGCAGCATAATATATTCAACTGCCAAAAACGGCAAATATGAATTCCTGGATGGCACATCAATGGCCTGTCCCCATATCGCGGGCATGGCTGCGCTTGCGTATTCCCTGGGATACAGGACTCCTGAGCAGATACGGTCCGCACTTAAAGCGGCTGCTGTAAGAATAAGAGGAATTTCCGCAAAGCAGCAGGGTGCAGGTATTCCCCTTGGCTCAAGACTTGCAAAGTATTATCAGGGAAAGCCCATTTGACATACCGGCCTTCCTTACGGTTTTGTCCATAAATCACTGCATTGGCTTAATCATTTTTTATGTTTCAAAACCAGAAAGGAATTTCTTATAATAAATTAATGCCGTTTAAGGAACTGTTTGTTTTCTTTTTTCTGTTTCTAACGTTGCCGGCTGTACATCTGTATGCAGCCGGCTGTTCATTTGAAGATGTTTCCGCATATCCGTCAGATATGAAAATGGCTTCGGCCTCGGCAAAATGCGCCTCGGAGCAGCTGGATTCACTTATAAAGGGAAACAGAAAACTTGATAAGGCGAAGAAGAAAAAAGGCGAAACACCTGTATTTGTTTTCGGCAGTTATTCTTTTTCTTCTGGCGACGCGCTTTCTGAAAATCTTTTTATACCTTTCTGGGATAAATTCCGTCCGGAGCTGATATCAGCATTTAAAAAAATGAAATATCCTCATGTCGCCGTAAATGACAGGGAACGGGCGGACATTACAGGCAGACTGCATAAGAAAAAGGAAAATCCTGTTCCGTACATTATTTCGGCTGTGGTATCAGCGTCATATTCCGGTGAAAAAAAAGCAAATATCCGCTATAAGATAAGGCTTGATCTTTCTTCTGAAAGTACCGGGAGAAAAATTCTTGGTACTGATATTTATGCCACGAGGATAAATGAACTTGCGTCCAGAAGAACCCTTGAGATAGAAAGACCGAAGCGTTCCGAAGACAATATTTTTGCAAAAATAAACAATCCTGAACTTAAACTGGACCTGCTTCCTCCTTCAGACAGACCTGTTCATCTGTCTGAAATAAGCAGTCTGGCCACGGATGCCCCGGCGTCCATGGAAACACCTGATATACTTGTCCACGAGAATCTGCAGCTTGTGGAAAAACCGGAGTATGAAGTATGTGCTTCCAGTGATGTAAGTACTCATGACATGAATTACTGCAGGGACTGGAAAATATATCAGAAAGGACTTGCACATTACCACGATGGCCGGTACCTTAAGGCTCTCCGCATTTTTACCGCATTGAACAATTACTCAAACAGCAGGGCTTACAGGCAGAGTTCTTTTTATAATTATGCAGGACAGCTGGCGAATGAAGGCAGTTTTGAGGAATCACTGCGTCTGCACCAGATGCTTGGCAGTTATGCTGCCACAAAAGCGAGGATACGGCTGCTTAAATATAATGTGGGACTGAAGAAACTTTACTCAAATCCTGTTGATTTTGAAGGGGCTATTTTTTATCTCAGCCAGGTTGAAGGCATGAAGAACTGCCGCATTTATCTGAATGAGGCAAGAACATTGAAATATAACCGTGCTGCGGATATGAATAATGCGAAAAATTTTGACCTTGCCGAAAAAATGTTCCGTGAACTGGGCAGGCATGAGGACAGCCAGGCCCGTGCTAAGGAAGTGTTTTACAACAAGGCAAAAAACCTTTACCGTAAAAAAGAATATGATTCTGCGCTTGAGATGTTCCGTGAACTGGGCAGTTATGAGGAATCAAAACTTTTTGTGAATGATATACTTGATATAAAATACAATGCGGCAGTAAGGCTTTACAATGCCAGAAAATATAATGAAGCGGCTGCTGCCTTTGAACTGCTGGACGGACACAGGGACAGCCGTATAAGAAATAGTGAAAGCTATTATGCACAGGCACTGATTCATCTGCGGGCAAAGGAATATGAGAAGGCCCTGCCTTTACTGAAAAAAGCCAAAGGTTATTCAGACAGCAAAATACTTCTTGCAAAGGTTAATGAACTGCGTTCATTGGTGCCATATGAGCCTGGCGACATGGTTTCACTTGGGCGCTATCAGGGTGAAGACATACAGTGGAAGATTCTTTACAAGGATTATGAAAGTCTGCTTATTATTGCAGACAAAGGCCTTGATGTAAAAAAATTTGACGAAAAACATTCCTCCTGGGAAAAATCCGGGATCAGAAAATGGCTTAATGGTGTTTTCCTTAAAAACTGGAGTGCAGAAGACAGAAAAGCTCTTATTGATTTTTCCTTTAAGGGACAGAAGGAAAAGGACAGCATTTTCCTGCCTGGGGCTGAATATGCTGCTGCGCTTTTTTCATCGGACCGGGAAAGAATGGCAGAGGCAGGACCGTATGCGGTAAAAAACAAGGCACGTCTTGGCAATAAACCACAGAAGGATATATTTTATGGCTGGTGGTGGCTGCGCGACTCTGGGCTTATGAAGGACAGAACCATGCTTGTTAATCCTGAAGGTGTAATAATGTTTTCGGGGGAAAAACCTTCCGCTTCAGGTATTATGGCAAGGCCCGCCACCTGGGTTAAGGCTGCACATTTCCGCAGGGCCGCAAAATAAAACTTAACTGCATACGCCAAATGCCTTAAGCGTAAAATGCTATAATTTATACAAATAGCGGTGAAGGGGACAGGAACGGGCTATGCCTTTACAGAGAGAGGTGGCCGCGGCTGAGAACTGCCTTACAGGTATCCGTATCCTTACCGGCCCCCGAGCTGCCGGACATATCCGTGTTTAACGTGTTGATTACTGACACGGCAGGCACGGAGGAAACCGGACGGGAAGGCCCGTTACAGCCTTTTTTCAAGCGGCCCGTATGGAAATTGATTTTCCGTATATATGCGGGCAAGCAGGGTGGAACCGTGGAATGATTATTCATTTCACCCCTGAAATGTCAGGGGTGATTTTTTTTGCCTTCTGACTGAATATAAAGGAGTTCTATTATGGCAGAAAACAATGACATTAACGCGGAAAAAGCAAAACAATCCGCCGATGACAGATTCTCGTTTGAAAACGAATCATACCGCAAAACCTACTGGCATACCTGCTCGCATATAATGGCGCAGGCCGTGAAAAGACTTTATCCGCAGACAAAACTGGCTATAGGCCCTTCAATAGCCGAAGGCTGGTATTATGACTTCGATACCGATGTTAAATTCACTCCGGAAATTCTTGAAAAGATAGAAGCCGAAATGAAGAAAATCATAAAGGAACGCCTGCATCTGGAGCGTTTTGAACTGCCCCGTGACGAGGCAAAGGCCTTTATGAAAAATGAGCCTTACAAGATTGAACTTATAGACGGTCTGCCGGAAGGTGAGACAATTTCCTTCTATAAACAGGGGGAATTTACAGATTTATGCGCCGGGCCACATGTGGATTCAACAGGCCGCATAAAACACAATGCCTTTAAACTTACAAGCTGTGCCGGAGCTTACTGGCGTGGCGACGAGCATAATAAAATGCTACAGCGTATTTACGGCATAGCATTTCCCAAAAAGGAGGAACTTGATTCTTTCTTAAAGGAAAGGGAAGAGGCTGTAAGGCGGGATCACAATAAATTAGGCCGCGAACTGGAATATTTTACGTCGGTAGATATAATAGGACAGGGGCTGCCTGTGCTGCTGCCGAAAGGGGCAAGGGTTGTTCAGCTGCTGCAGCGCTGGGTTGAGGATACCGAGGAGAAAGCCGGATATCTGCTTACAAAAACGCCGTTCATGGCGAAAAGGGATCTGTACAAGGTTTCCGGTCACTGGGACCATTACCGCAGCGGAATGTTCATAATGGGTAATCCTGATGACGAGACAAAGGAATGTTTCGCGCTGCGCCCGATGACATGTCCTTTCCAGTATCAGGTTTATCTGAACAGAGCCAGGTCTTACAGGGATCTTCCGATGAGGCTGGGGGAAACCTCGACACTTTTCCGTAATGAGGATTCCGGTGAAATGCACGGTCTTATACGTCTGCGCCAGTTCACTATTTCCGAGGGGCATCTTGTCCTTCGCCCTGATCAGCTTGAACAGGAATTCAAGGGCTGTCTGGAACTTGCGCGATACTTCCTGCAGACTGTCGGCCTGCTCGATAAATGCACATTCCGCTTTTCGCAGTGGGACCCGGAAAACAGGGACGGCAAATACGAGGGCACTGCGGAGCAGTGGAACGCCGCACAGGCGGCTATGGGGCAGATACTTGACCATCTTGGCCTTAAATATGAAACCGGCATAGACGAGGCCGCTTTCTATGGACCGAAGCTGGATATTCAGTATAAAAATGTTTTCGGCAAGGAAGATACGCTTGTGACAATACAGGTTGATATGCTGCTTGCGGAAAAATTCGGTATGTACTACAAGGACGCCGATGGTACAATGAAACTGCCATACATAATACACCGCACAAGTCTTGGCTGCTATGAGAGAACCCTGGCTTATATGATAGAGCATTTCGCCGGGGCCATGCCGCTCTGGCTTGCGCCGGAACAGGTGCGTGTGCTTCCGGTTACGGAACGTGCCCTTGATTATGCGGCTGAAACCGCCACGGCACTGCGCAATGCCGGATTCAGGGTGGAAACTGATGAAAGCGGCAATAAACTTGGTTACAAAATACGTGTCGCGCAGACGGAAAAGATTCCGTATATGGTAATTCTTGGCGACAAGGATATGGAGAACAGAACCGTGTCCGTGCGCCACAGAAGCGGCAGGGACCTCGGGGCAATGACAATAGAGGCTCTTCTTGCCATGCTGAAGGAAGAAAGAGACAGCAGGGCTGCGAAGTAAACACGTAAGGAAGTTAAAAAAATGCCGCGTTGAACATATTCAACGCGGCATTTTTTATTTTCAGCTGTGCTGCTGCCTGAGTTTTAGTACTGTTCCTCCTGCGGCTGGGCAGCGGCTTTCTTCTTGTCCATGAAATGCTTTATTACGAAGAATGCCACAAACAGCACCACAAGTACAGGTGTGGAATAGAAGTATTCCTTCGCGCTGTATTTTGTCAGTGTGTTGAATCTGCCGTAAAGCAGGCTGAAACGCGCCATAACGGTATTTCCGAAGGCCGCGCCAAAGTAAGCCATAAGCACATATATACCTACATTTGATACTTTCTTTACTGCTCCCCTGCTTTCAACTGAGAAGAAGAAGTAGGTGAGTACGCAGAGTACGGCAATCAGTATGAATATCATATTGAATATTGCCATTGGGCCTACGCTTCCTATTGTTGCGAAAGGCTTTGCGGTGCCCAGAATCTGCGTGAGCAGGTCAGTGTTAATGGTCATAGGTATTGCGAGACCGCAGGAATAACCTATGGTGAATGTCAGTGTGTAGCGGCTAAGCCATGACAGCTTGGGCACCAGCTGCGAAAGCAGCAGCAGACCCATTATGGACGGCACTATAACTATGTAATTTCCTGCCTTGAGCGGTTCCCACACAAGCGGGGTCCATACCTGGAAGAAATACAGGGATACATAATATCCCATGCCAACGCCTACATACAGATTTTCAGTTATCTTGAACAGCGGGTTATCCTTGTAAAGAAAACTGAATATTCCGAGTGTCAGGAATCCTGTCACCCATGCGCCTAATATCATCAATGATTCCGGCATGATTAGTCCTCCTTGTGCGGCATGAATCTGCCGAAGAATATCGCCAGGTTGGAAAGCACGGCGATGAGGAATACCAGCATATGAGGCCAGTTGAGCACATTGAGGCTCTTTGTGGCATCGCCGGTGGCAAGACCGTGTTTGTCATGCAGCATGGCTTCATATTCAGCCGCGCCGCGCATTCCGCCCAGAAGGCCTTTAAGCTGGCCTGTCTGGACATATGGGGAATAACTTAACTGCGTTATGGCTGTTGTTCCACCCAGAACCGGCAGATGGTATTTGTCGCCTACATAGTATATCCATGAAGTAAACAGTGTTGTACCGCTTATCTCTATGGCAAGCCCCATATCCTTGTAGTTCTTTATTCCTTTCATTATAGGCATGGATTTAAGCGGTTTGCCTTCGGCATCATCAGGATACTGTGCGTATACATCAGTGGCCAGCTGTGTTACCGTAGCGAGGAACACGGCACGGTATGGGAACATTACAATGTCTTTTCCGTAAACCTTGTCCGGGAACGCTTTAAGTATTTCGTCCTTGAACTCGGTCATTATTCCGGGAGCGCCTGGATTGAATGTAGTAAGCGCCACGCGCAGATTCTTTTTCATCAGATGCTTGCAGAGCGCTAACGCCTGTGGATAAAGTTCCGGGCGTGTCCCAGGGTCAAAGTCGAGCGAAAGAATCACGAATGAATTCTCCGGCAGACCTTCTATGAAGTCATATGCTCCCTGCACAGGTGATGAAATGGATTTCATCTCCATATTTGAAGGGTGGATTATGGGAATGAGAATTACTATCGTGAGGAAAAGGAACAGCCAGCGGCGGTCCAGTTTCGTAAGTATGTCGAGAAATTTCTTCATTATGAATCCCTCCCGAGGTAGCTTCTCTCAATGGTGAATATCATCTTGAGGCAGGTTACAACGCCGCCGACTGCGAGACCTATCATGATTCCGCGTTTGGCGGAAACCGATACCACCGACATAAGCCAGTCCGTAAGATTGGCTATGTGCAGGCCGGTCCAGCCTAACAGTGTTTCCCATACGGCCTGGCCCACAGGAACATTGCCAAGTACCAGAATAAGTGCGCAGATAAACAGCACAAAAGCCTGTGCTGATTTTACGCGGAAAGAACGGTACACTGTGGAGATGATATAGAAAGCCAGCACGGAGAACATTGTTGCAGACAGTGGCTGGAACAGGAACTGGTATGCCCAGCCGTAGCCGGTCATTATTCCGTCCACAGACTGCTTGCCATGGCTGAAGCAGGCGGGAATGAACATAAGGAAGAAGCCGAGGAACATGAACAGGCTGTAGCCCCAGCCTTCCACGCGCTTGGCGATTTTCTTTCCATGTGTCATAAAAAGGCTGACAAAACCTACCAGAATTGCATATGAGTAGATTATGCTCAGCCAGGAGTTCATGCCGTCCAGATATGTCTGTGCCGCGCGGTGCGGTATGAAATATGTGGCCAGCGTTATAACACCTATGGTTACAACTATGAAGAGGGGAATATAAGTCTTTATGAATTTCATGATTAATACCCCGTAAGCAGATCAAGCACGCCTTTCTGCAGGCTCATATTTCCGGTTTTTACGGAAATCAGCACCAGAATTACGGCTGTTATTGAAAGCACCATGAACAGCAGCTTTCCGAAGTCCTGAACCTTAAGCGCGCTTACAAGCAGCGGATCTTTTGAAAGATACGCGCCGGCAGCATAAAGCTCTTCGCCGATAAGCGTGTAGTCGCAGGATGTGAAGAAGAACGGCAGCTGGTCCTCGGAATCAGTTCCGGCAACCTGAATGGCGCCTACAGTGGTTCCTACCTCGGACATGAGCAGTGCTTCAGCGGCGAATGAACCCATGTAGAAGCAGGCGGCGGGTTTTTCGCGGGTGATGATGGCTTCAACACCTGTTGCGTAGGCGAACTGGTCCGGGTTGAGGAAGAAGTTTGAATCTTCCTTGTATGAATCGGAACGGCCGGCTTCAGCATAGGCTTCTTTTGTAACGGCGCGGCATACGGACATTGTAAGGAACTGTTTGTGCGGAACAACCAGACCGCAGTCGTATGCGGCTACTTTCTTGGCAACCTCGCCCAGAACGAATACGGAAGCTATGGTTGATATGGCCTCAATGTCATAAAGACCGGTTGTGTAGAATATGGGTTTGCCCATTTCAGTGGCGCGGCCCACGGCTTCCTCAATGGCGTCCAGACCGTTTATACGGCGTATGAAGGACTGTCCTTTCTTGGCGCGTGAAAGCGAATAAAGGAATACCGCGATTATAAGGAAAGTCATGAAAAGCGTGTTCACGCGGTCCGCGCGGAACCAGTTGCTTTTCATCACGGTCTGCAGATGCTCAGAGGTTTCTATAACTTTGTTTTTCTTCAGAACTTCCACTTTGCAGAATACATCGTGGTCTGTTTTGTGCATTATTTCAGCTGCCGATTTTTTCAGTTCCGCTGATACTGCTGAATATTTTGCGGCAATGGCGGCTGTTTCTTTGTAAAGTTCCGGATTTGAATCTTTTAATGCAGCGGACTGTTCTGACAGAAGTTTCTGCATATTGTCCAGATTGGCGGCGGTGAGAAGCATTGACGCTGATTCTCTTGCCTGAAGTCCATCGCCGTTTACTTTTACAGCATACTGACTCTCGCCTTTTTTCCACATCCAGAAAGGAAGCTTTATGTTGTTCGCCGTTATGGTCTTGTCGGCGGCCGAGAATTCCGCTATCTGTTTCCAGGAGGCCTTGTTTTCAGGATCATCAGCCGTGGCATATACCCTGTAAATAATGTCTTCCGGTGCGTTCTCGGGAACATCCCAGGTAATTACGGCGGCACCGCCCGCATCTCCCGGCATGTCTTCCGCGGCAATGTTCTGCAGATAGGACACTTTTTCTATTGCCTTGTCTGCTGTCTTTCCGGCGGCAAATGCCGCAGGGGAAATGAACATTGCAGCTGTTAAAAGAACTGCAAGCAAATGTTTATTCATATTTATAATTTAATATATTTTATTATGGGCCCGCAATAAAAATATTTAGTATAGAAAATACAGGCGGAAAATGTTAGTATACAGGGGATAATAAATCTGCAGACAATAAAAAAGGGGCGTTCAGGCCCCTTTTTCTGTTTCTTCTGCCAGATTTTATTCCTCAGGAAATGCCATGAACGCATCTGCCTGTTTTTTCAGTTCCGGCAACAAGACAGCGGTTGAATGATGCTTTTCCCATACAACCGGTTATGAACAGGATTTTCTTCATTTCTTGTCCTGCCCTTTATTGTCTTTGGCAGTTTTTTCTGGCTGATCTTTTTTGTGTTCTGCCTGTTTTTCAGCCTTTATGTTCTGGCCTTTGTTTTCAGGCTTTGCTGCTTTGTCTGGTCTGCCATGATGACCGTGTCTATGGTCTGCACGGAAGGCTTTAAGTTCGTTCTGTACTTTGTTCAGAAGTTCTTCTGAATACAGTTTGCCGGTAAGGGCTTTTCTGGCTGCGTCTCCGGCCTGCTCAAAACCCTTTACTGCTGCCATGTTTTCAGGTTTTACGAAAGTAAGGCTTTTGGCCAGTATTTTTAAGGACTCGTCATTGTCCCTGCGGCTCTGAACGGTCAGTGCACGGAAGGATTTACGGCCTTCGTCAAGCAGTACTGCCCTGTCGGCCTCATCGAGTGAGTCAAATGCCTTTTTGGATATTACGACAGCGCCGGCGGAGGTTGTAAGCGGCAGTGTGAGCATATACTTCATTTTTGTATTCCACTGCAGCGCCATCGCTGAGAGGGGGGAGGCGTAAACAGCATTTATCATTCCTGTCTGCAGTGATGACATTACGTCTGTTACGGAAAGAGGTATTGGCTTTATGTCCAGCGCAGTGAAAGCGGCCTCTGCGGTTGGGTCGCCTTCCCACAGCCACATTTTAACTTTCCTGAAGTCCTCTTTTTTCGTTATGGGTTCATTTGAGAAAATGGTTACTATACCCACTTCTGCCCAGCCTAACAGAACATATCCTTTCTCTTCGAATATGGCACGGAAATCACTGTCCATCACATCGTATATGTGATCTATTTCCCTGGGGCTTTTGAAAAAGAACGGAGTATCAAGGAGCCGGACTGCTGGAGCTATTTCTCCTATCCCGACACCGGTAAGTCCCGCGCCCTGAAGCTGGCCCAGACGCATTTTCCGCACGACATCTTTTTCGTCGCCCTGTGTGCCTCCGGCATATATCTTGAATTTTACGCGGCCTTCTGTTTTGTTTTCAACTTCTTTTGAAAATTCACGCATGGAATTCATCCATGTGGTTCCATCCGGAGCCAGTGTGGCGAATTTTATGGTTTTGGGAGCTGCCTGCACGGCCGAGGCCAGGCACACTATAATAAGCGCGGGTAGTATCTTCCTAAAAAAGTTCATCTTTCTCCTCCAGCAGTTTTTTTGCCTTTATTTTTGCGGCTTCATTTGGCAGTCTTTCCGGACCGTCAGCTGGTTCCGTGGACAGAATCTCATTGAGAAGTTTTTCAAAAAGTTCTTCGTCCAGATCCGCAGTGGCAGCCATTTTGGCGTACTCGTACTTTGTCATAAGGAAACCGGAGCCATTGCCGGTTAGTGCCTTTTCAAAATATTCCTTTGACTTCGCAGGATCTCCGCCAAACATTCTGGGGCGTATTGCGTAATATGCGCCTTTGAGTATATAGGCTCCATTGTAATAATATTCCGGATCCAGCTCCTCCATGCGGTTTATCGCAGGCTCAAGCGACGGAAGTTCCGCTATCGCCGCAGGGCGGTGTTTGTTCAGGTTAAGATAGGAGGCCTTGCAGAAAGTCTGCCAGAACAGGGCTGGTGCGTCTTTCTTTCCCAGGGCTGAAAGTTCTTTTCCATTAAGGGCTTTTTCCGCGTACATCTGACCTTTTTTATAGAAGGTTGAGGCTCTTTCCCTGTTTTCATCTTCTACAAACATAAGCGAGTAGCCGCAGAAACCCATGGCCGCGTTGGTTAACAGTTTTTTGTTCTCCGGATCGCTTGACAGCAGTATTTCCATAAGCTGCAGGTTCGAAGGCATGGCTTCCTTTACGTACTGAACATCGCTTTGGGAGAATACCGTGTCAAGTCCGCTGTCTACTATTCCTGCGGTTACACGTGCGGCTGTTCTGTTCATGGAACAGCCGCACAGGAGTACCGCAGCAGTCATGGCCGCTGTGAAGATGGAAATCCTCACAGACGTGCCTCCGCCAGTTTCGCTATGGTTTTTACCAGCTTCGCCTGGTTTTTGAGGAAAGATTCGGCTGTCTCTTCATAGCGGTATGACCAGTTGTGATCACCTACGGAATTTGGCAGGTTTATGCGCACGGCGGAACCTGTGATGTCCTGTATAGGTACGACTACTAATTTTGAGGCCGCACCAAAAAGTTTTTTCAGCAGAAGTTCTTTGCCTTTTTCGTATGAAGACGGCATACGCACGCCTTTGCCTGCTATCATGGTCCACATGGCCTTGCGTTCCTTGTTGTTGGTCTTGGTCTTCCACCATTCGGCCATTGTTTCCATGTCATGCGTGGAGGTTGTTGCTATGCTTATCGGGAAATAATCTTTCGGGTCTGTGTATACGCCTTTCTTCTGTTCCCAGCGCATGATTTTATATCCGGGAATCTGAAGGCCGGCCAGAACCTCACCGACATAAGGCGGAATAACGCCAAGATCTTCGGCTACGGGCAGCATATTGCTTGCTTCTGATACCGCTACCAGAAAGTCATGTCCCCGCTTTCTCTGGGCTACAGGATCAAGAATATCGAAGTTTGCCTTAATATTTTTGTCGAAGGGAATAACCCAGGTGCGGAAGAAGCCTACCATATGGTCCACACGGAAGAAATCATAGAATGAAGCCGCATGTTTTACTTTTGCGCGCCACCATGCAAAATCATTTCCCTGCTGCGCAGTCCAGTTGTAGGCGGGAAGGCCCCAGTGCTGTCCGTCTGCGCTGAAAGCATCCGGCGGTGCACCTGCCTCTTTGGTGAGGTCAAATTCTTCGCGGCGGCTCCATACATCTGCACTTTCCTGGTTCACCATGAAAGGCAGATCTCCTAAAATGCGTATGCCACATTCCTTCGCTACAGCACGCGCGTCTGTCCACTGGCGGTGCAGGGACCACTGTATATATTTGAAATACGTAACCTGCATCCATTCGCGGTTGTACATATCTGTAAGTGCGCCTTTGTCACGGTCACGGAACCAGGGTTCCCACTGCGTCCAGGAGGTCCACTTGTAATTGTCCTTCAGGTGACGGAAATCAGCGTAATCATCAAGCCAGGAGGCATTTTCTGCGCAGTATTTTTCAAATTCATGCCACAGGGGGGTGTTGTTGTCCACATGCACGCCCTTGAACGATTCCCACATCTTCCACATCATTGAGAATTTAAGGAACTTTACTGCTTCATAATTTACCTTATCCGCAGTGCGCAGTTCCGCAAGTCTCTTCTGAAAATCTTCCGAGGCTATTTCATCGCGCAGCCAGGGAAAATCCTTAAGTTCCGGAAGATCCTCCACTGAGATATAAACCGGGTCAAGCGCGAACGCTGAAAGTGCTGTGTAAGGGCAGTTTACACCGGCCGGCATTTCGTTCATCGGCAGAACCTGCAGAAGATTGAGGTTCATGGCCTTGAGGTTGGGGAACCAGCGTTCCATTGTCTTTATGTCTCCTATGCCCCAGTCTTTTTCGGAGCGCATGGAGAAAACCGGGAAGAGCACACCGGTATGTTTTGTTCTTAAAAGGTCATGCATTTTATTATCCTTTGTGTTAATGTAAATTTTTTGTTCAGCGTATGGCTATGGCTTCTATCTCAACCATGGCGCCTTTCGGAAGGGCTTTTACCTCGTAGGCTGCTCTCGCAGGTGCAGCCTTGGTAAAGAATGTGGCGTACACTTCATTCATTTCGCTGAATTTTGACAGGTCTGTCATAAGAACCGTTGTTTTCATTACATGGTCCATGGTAAGGCCTGCTTTGGCCAGAATGGCTTCAATGTTCTTAAGGCTGGCTGCGGTCTGGGACTTCACATCGGCCTGGGCCATCATGCCGGTTTTAGCATCTATGGGAAGCTGCCCGGAAATGAAAATCACTCCGTTCGCTTCTGTTCCCTGAGAGTAGGGACCTATTGCTGCCGGCGCGTGTTCGGTTATGATTATGTTTTTCATGATATCTCCTTAAAACAAAAACTATACATAAATATTAGCATATATATAAAACAGAACGTGTGGACTTGTTCCATGTTTGACTTTTCTTTTCTTTTACTGATAATATAATTCTGCCGGAACACCGTTGCCGCAAAGGACTGAATGGTATACCGTATTTAATATGCACAAAATATTTTCCAATGGAAAAGAATCACCATGTATCGGGGGAAAAGCCGGAAAACTCATTCTCATTGACAGATTCAGGCTTACTCCGGATTTTATTGTGCTTTCATATGATTTCCTGAAAGATGAGTTCGGTGTGGGGCGCGCAGACGTTACAAAAAAATGTTCTGCGGAATTCATGCGTAAAATACTTGAAGCGGCAGAATGGCTCGGTGGGGAAAATCTTATAGTCCGTTCTTCCTGTGCCTGCGAGGATGGAGACGGGCTGAGTTATGCCGGAATGTTCTCTTCTGAAATATGCTCTGCATGTGAAGAACTTCCTGTTAAAATAAAGAAAGTCTGGAACAGCCGCTTTTCAGGCCGTGCGGAGGCTTACCGCTGTGTAAATGGTAGAAATGTTACAGAAGCCATGGGAATAATAATTCAGAAATACATCACACCGGAATATGGCGGAGTGATGTTTTATGATCCGGCCCGAAATACGGCATATGCCGAGACTTCCGCTGGAGATGTATCACATGTCGTTTCAGGAGAAGCGGAGACGCATGGTTATCTGAATCTTTATGAAAGAACATTCCTGACTTCTTCTGAAGGTCTCTGTTCCGTTGAGTTTGTTGATGAGATAGCAATGTTTCTTAAGGAACTTTCTGCTGAAATGAACGGCATTGCCATTGACGCTGAGTTCGCCGTTGCAGGGGGAAGATACTATATTCTGCAGGCAAGGCCGCTTACAGCCGCGGCCGATCCTTTTGCACGTGACTATGTTTTTCCTCTGCGTGCGGAAAGAAGTAATTTTGCACCTGGCGACGAGGATATTGTCTTTATGGAGGACATATTGAAAAAATACGCCCTGCCTGTTCCGGTGTTTTACAGAGAAGGCAGCGATCTGAAAATTTCAGGCCCGGAACTTAAAGCTCTTGCCGCCGCGGTCAGGAACCTTGCGTTTTCCAGCGGATTCGCGGTAAGGTTTAAAAAGGATTTTATGGAAATGCTGCACAGGGACGGACGCAGCCTGAAAGCTGTGGCAGCCTGGAATATTGAAAAAATAATACATGGAATAAAAAATCTTAATTTCCGTTTCTTTTTCATGGATCTTCTGCATGTGGCGGTACAGAAGGAAGCAGAGCGCGTTATTGAAAATTTTACCAGAACCGGTAGTAAGAAAAAATACCTGGATATGCTTAAGAATATAGCTCCTGAAAGAACTTTTACAGATAAAAAGTTAGGGGCAGGATTCGGTGCGGCCGGGGTTAACAGCAATTATTCCGGTTTTGAAGCTGATATGGAACAGCTTAAGAAAATACTTGATGCCAGAAGCGGAAAGGGGTATGGAGCAGACCCTGAATCTTCAGTCAGGGAAACATCTGCGTGTCCGGTGCAGGAGATAAAGCCGGAAATAATTGAAAACCTGCGTATACTGATTGATCTGCGTGACCGTATAGATTATCATTTTGCGGCTGTGTCATCGGTTTATCACAAGATAATATCCTGTAAGACCAGGTACCGTGGAAATATTTCAGGGTTATGTCTCCTTGATAATGATGATATTAAACGGGTGCTTGCCGGAGAAAAAATACAGAAGAAACCTGCGCGGCAGATCAGGATAAAGAGAGAATTTCCCCTGCGGGGAATGACGGCTTCAGCCGGAACAGCCGAAGGACCTGCCACTATAATAAATTCGCTTGAAGATATGCGGCTTGTTTCGCATGGTGATATAATCGTGGCCAGATATACCAGACCTGATCTTATGATTGCCATGGCGAAGGCTGCAGCTATTGTTACCGAAACCGGGGGGCTTACCTCTCATGCGGCTATTACCTCGCGGGAACTGGGAATACCTTGTCTTGTAGGCTGCTCCGGGTGCACATCTGAAATACACAATGGGGATATTGTGCGTATCAGGAACGGTTTTCTGCATATGATACGCCGTGCGGCAGTCTGAAATACCTGTTCTGTTTTTTCTAAAATATCATGTATGAAAAAAAGAACATTCATGGTTATATCTCCCGATGGTACTACATTTGATAATTCCGGAGAGGAACATCAGAATATTCAGATTCTTGATATAATTCAGGCGGAAACATTCGTTGAGGCAGAGAATATAGCCCGCAGTAACAATTATGGTGATTTTCCGCACTGGCAGGTTGTTGAGTATTTCAAACCGGAGCAGGTGACTTTAAACAGACCGGTGAAGCCTGAAAGCGAAGAAGAAATTCCGTTTCCCTTTTAATCCCGATAACATATGCTTTCTGAAAATATAGAACATTTTCAGAGATATGTTCAGGGCATTATGTTTCAGTATTCATTTTTAAAATAGTCATCAGCTTTTTTGTTTTTCTTTTGCCCCAATCCAATTGTTTTTTTCAGGAATCCTGCAGGCCCCTGATTAAGTAAAGGCTGCAGGACTATGGAACTGACGGTGCTGAATCTTCCTACGGAAGCATCTGCTGATTCAAATGGCCCGGTTATATTCAGTTTTACCGGCAGAACTCCGTCGGGCCTGGATTTTCCGGCAGTGGCGCGTACGGAAAGTGCAAGTTCCTTTTGCGGCAGCATTATATCCCCTGTCGCCTTGAAAGACAGAAGATCAGATATAAAATAGAAGTCTGTTACCGAGGCCTTTCCGTTTTTTACTGTTATATCGGACAGGAATTTCTCCACCGGCCAGGGATATGCCGCTTTTTCTGCCCTGACGGCAGCTGCTTCATCTCTTGATTTTTTCGATGAAACAAGGTTTTTTACTTTGAATACTATCTGCCATACCCCAAGCATACGGTCGAAGGTGTTTATCGCTTTAAGAATAAAGGAGTGACTTTTTTTCATTTCGGTCATCAGATTTTTTTCTGCTTTCAGTCCGCCTCCTGATGCCGACATAAGAAATGTTCCGTTCAGATTGTTCATGCTGCGGTCCAGCCCGGTTAATGAGGATTTTATCAGCAGATCCTTTGTATCAAAATATCTGCTGCTGAAATTTTTTACTGCTATTTCGGTTTTCAGATCAGCGGTTTTTACAGACTGCAGCCAGCTGTCATACATATTTCCGGCTTCCGTATAGGAACTGGCGGTATTCCTGTTTTTCGATTCCTTATTTCTGGCATTTTCCGTTTTTTCAGAAGAAACATTTACTACATTACTGTTTCCTGGGAGGTCATCAGCTGTGGCAGTTTTTTCCACGCTGTTTTTTTCTTCAATCAGTACCATACGGTCAGATTTCAGCAGAATAAAAATGTCCGCCTTTTCATCTTTCTGTGTAAGACCGGCGGCGAATGTAAAAGGATTTCCATTCAGGCATGCAGTGAAGGTGTCTATAACTATGTTTCTGAAAGTATGAAGTTCCGCACTGGTATTTATATCCGTAAACAGGCCTGCACCGTTGTGATAATACTGCCCGCCGGATACAACGGCTTTCAGGTCTGCGCTGCCGTTTTGTATGTTCATGTCAATATCTGCTTTGCCTCCGGCTTTTCTGGCACGAAGGAATTCCGAGTCTCTGGCAAGTCTGTCAATATCCAGGGCTGCTTTAAGGGCTGCTGTATAAACAGGCGGGTGTGTGTTCCAGTTATAACGCAGTGTCATGTCCGCCGAGGAATCGTGTCCTGTGGCTGATATTTTTTTAAAATCAACTGTTTTCTTTGAGAAATCAAAATCAGCTTCGGCTGATACCTGATAACCACCGGCGGCCCATTTCCCTGTTATGAAAGAAGGCAGCAGTCCTGTGTCTCTGGATAAATTCATTTTCATTGAGCCGGCGGGTTTTGTGAAATTTCTAAGCTCACCTGAAAGATTAATTGGAATTCCTTTCCTTTCCACCTTTAAAGAGCCTGAAGCATATGCCTTTTTCCAGTTCATTCCCGCCATGTCGGCTTTTCCGTTAATGGAAACATAAAGTCCTTCATGTTCATAACCGGGTATGGAAAGACTGCCATCTGTTTCAAGCGAAAGGGTAAACATTCCGTTTGTTGAGAAATTTCCGGTTTTCAGATTTATATCCTCAAGACGAAAAAATGTCTCTTTTTCTTCATTACTGTACGAAAGGCTTACGTCCTTTATACTGCCTTTCTTTATTTTCAGGTCTATTGCAGAAGGTGTTGAGATAAACCAGTTAAGAAAACCAGTCACCTCCGGCATATTTGAGCTGCCGTCTTTATACTGTTTGAAATCTGCCCTGAACCCTTTTATATCAATTTGTTCCATGACAAGATGATAAAGGCCTTTTTTCTTTTCCGGCATAAAAGTTCCGGATGTATTTATGTCCGTGTTGCCTGATGAAAAATGAGCTTTCTCAAATGTTATTCCGGTTTCCCTGCTGTAATACAGTTTTGAATTTAATGAGGTTTTTGAAAGACCATATTTTTTTACAAGTTCCCTGTCAGGAATTATGTCTTCAAGATTTGAAGAAGCAAATGATAATTCCGCTGCAGGTATTTTTCCTTCCTCTGCCGGAGGAATTAGGAAATCTGCAGAGGCAGAGGCCCTGCCACTTTTTATATCAGTTCTGCCTGTGGCCCCGTGATGAGGACCGTCAAGCCTGCCGCGTGTATGAATTTCTGTTTCGGGTATTTTGTAATTCCCGTATCTGCCGTTTAATACAAGCGTTATGTCAGCGCGGAAAGGCTTTTCCTTTGAAAAATCCCTTATTTTTATATTTCCACCTGTCAGATTTATATGAATATTTTCTTTTTCATCATGATATTCTCCGCAGATTGATGAAAGTTTTAGCTTTCTAAAAGGCAGCGGCGGCGGAGATTTTCTTTCCTGCGCTTTCATTTCGCCTAATGAACTATCTGCGGCTGCTTTTTCTGTTTTATTTTCTAAATTTGCTTTTCTGCTTTCTGACGCATTTGTTCTGTTTAGCAGTGTTAAGTTGAACTGTCCGTCCGCATATCTGCGCAGATTGAACTTTGCCCCATAAGCTTTTATTGTGCCTGCTTCTATGCTTTGCCTAAAAAGCAATGCAGAATATGAAGGAGAAATTTCAAGTTTTTCTACAGAAAGAAGTTCTTTGCCGTTTAGTTTTAATGCGGAATCCTTTACTATCAGTTTTCCGAAGCCTGCTTTTATTTCGCCTGCGGATATTTCTGTATTCAGGCTTTGCGACAGAATGTCTAAAAGTTTGTCTTTCCCGCCTCGGTCGAGCCATATCGAAATTCCGTAGCCTGTCAGAATGGCTGCAGCCGCGGCGGCAGACAGAAATATAATAATTTTTCTTCTTAATGAAAGACTGGAAAATAGTTTTCTGAAATACGTACTGAAAGGCATAGACATATTTTATAAATTCCGTTTTATTTCTTTATTTAAATTTTTTACGTATTTCGGAAACAGGCAGTGTTGTACTGATAAAAATGCTGAACTGGAAAATTTACGTATACGGCTTTAATGCTGCATTCGTATTGAGAAAAGTTAATCAAGGTTAATATTGAAAGAACAGGTGGATATTTTTAATAATTTATCTGTATGAAGAAAAACATTCACTTTTCAGGAGTGGGCGGCGTTGGCATGAGCGCGCTGGCCCAGATGGCCACCGGTGGAGAATATACTGTAAGCGGTTCCGACCGTGATTTTGATCGCGGGCAGAAGAAGGAATTGCGGGAAAAACTTGAGAAAGCAGGAGTACTCATATATCCGCAGGATGGCAGCTGTGTGACGGAAAATACTGTCAGGCTTGTTGTTTCCACGGCCATAGAGGATACGAATCCTGAAATAAGGAATGCCCACACATGCGGTGTGCCGGTGGTTCATCGTTCAGAGGTGCTTGCTGAATATGTGAACAGCTATGATACTGTTGTTGTATCCGGTACCAGTGGTAAATCCACAGTTGTGGCGATGATTTTCCGTATACTTGAATATGCCGGTCTTCAGCCTTCTGTCATAACCGGCGGGTCGCTCAGGGAACTTATGGAACGGGGACTTGCAGGCAATGCTTTCCGTGGCAAAGGGACGGCCCTCATTGTTGAAGGTGATGAATCCGATGGCAGTCTTGTGCGCTATAAACCGGCCAAGGGCCTGGCACTTAATATAACTAAAGACCATAAAACACTCGATGAGCTGAAAAAGATCTTTCTGGAATTCCGCGGAAACTGCGGTGAATTTGCCTGGAATCAGAATGATCCTGTGTGTGCGGAGATATTTGCCGGCGGCAAAGGCACGCCATACGGTGTAGATGTTAACGGATACAGGGTTGAAAACCGGTCCATGCATCCTTTTTCTTCTGATTTTACTGTAAGCGGAATATCATTTCACCTGCCGGTGCCGGGCGAATACAATATTGAGAATGCCGTAGCGGCATGTGCCGGCGCCGCCATGTATGGTGTTTCCCTTGAAACCGCTGCCGCTGCACTTGCAGGTTTCGCCGGGGTGGACCGCCGTTTTGTACTCACAGGTGAAAAAAACGGCATACGTGTTGTTGATGATTTTGCACATAATCCGGCAAAGATAGCCGCTGTTCTGTCCGCGCTGCACGGCGCAGGAAAAAGGGTTTTCGCAGTATACCAGCCGCATGGTTTTACACCTACGCGTAATCTGCGTACCGAGATAGTGCGTAGCCTTACGGAAGGACTTTCAGAAGACGATTTTCTTTTTATGCCGGAAATATATTATGCCGGTGGCACTGTAAACAAAACCATTTCCTCAGCGGATATTGTGGAGGATGTGCTGTCCGCAGGTAAAAACGCGAAGTTTTTCCCGGACCGTTCTGCTATCCCCGCCACTATAGCTGATATGGCGCGACCTGGCGACATAATAGGAGTTATGGGCGCGCGTGATGCCACACTTTCTGATCTGGCACGTGAAATACTGGAGGCACTGTAATGGCAAAAATTACCGTAATGCTTTATACCACGCTGCGTAAACGGTTAGGCGTTTCGAAACTGGAACTTGAGGGCCGCACAGTGAAAGATCTTATAGATGCGCTGTGCGCATACAGCCGCCCTGCGGTAGAGGAGATACTTCTCAACGATGAAAGACAGGTGAAGCAGCATTTTGTGCTTACGCTGAATTCCGAAATACTCGATAACCGGAGCATAGCCGGTATAAAGGTAAAAAAGAATGACATTCTTCATGTTTTTCCACCTGTTTCCGGCGGTTAGTGCTTTGTAACTGTGTTTTCAGCGATATCCCGTCATATATTATGAAATGTTTTTTCCCTGATCCCGCCGGCAGAACAGCTGTCTGCGACGGCTGCAGCAGTGTTTTTTTGCAATGAAGGCAGTGAAATAAGGTAAAATATACGAAGTTAGTACTTTAAGGAGGAAGTTTTTTTTGTTACGCAACGATAAAAGAATAAGGATCAACAGGAATATAACTGCGCCGCAGGTGCGCCTGATTGATCAGAATGGTGTAATGGTGGGAATAAGATCCACCTATGAAGCGGCCGCGATGGCCCGCAACGCGGGGTTTGATCTCGTTGAGATAGCGCCAACAGCAAAGCCGCCGGTATGCAAAATAATGGATTTTTCCAAGTTCCTTTATGAAAAGGACAAACAGGAAAAAGAGAACCGCAAAAAACAGAAATCAGGTGGCCTGAAGGAAATCCGTCTCAACCCGCGTATCGGGGAAAATGATCTGCAGACCAAGATAAGACAGATGGAAAAATTTCTGCAGGAGCGCAACAAAGTGCGCATAACCGTTGTTTTCCGTGGACGCGAAAACCAGCACAGGGAGCTTGGCGAGGATATACTGAACCGTATATGTGAGCTGCTTTCAGGTGCGGGAACGCAGGAGGGAAAATCCCAGCTGTTGGGAAACCGCATGAGCATAACCATTGCTCCGCAGGTTTCCGGTAAAACACAACAGCCACAGAACAAACCCAAAATTGTACAGGACGGCGAAGGCGAATAAAACTTCCTATCAAAGCCTTAATATTTGTATAATATAACTGCTATATTTAGCAAAAGAGAGAAATTATGCCTAAAATCAAATCCAACAGCTCAGCAAAAAAGCGTTTTAAGAAAACCAGCTCAGGAAAATGGCTTCACCGCAAGGCAGGACTCCGTCATCTTCTGACGGGTATGTCGGCAAAGCGTGGCAGATTCCTGCGCACAGCCGACGTTATTGAGAAAACGTCTTCGGAAGGCCACCTCTTGGCGAGCTACCTTCCTTACAAATAAGTATCAGTTAAAGGAAAAGAAATATGAGAATCAAGTACAGTGTTGCACGCAACAAAAGAAAGAAAAGAGTATTGAAGCTCGCAAAAGGCTATTACGGAGATAAATCACGCCGTCTCCGCCAGGCAAAACAGCAGGTTGCAAAATCTCTTACAACCGCTTATATACACCGCCGTGACAAGAAGGGAGCCATGCGCTCTCTCTGGATTGTCCGCCTCAATGCGGCCGCCCGCGAGGAAGGAATGTCCTACAGCCGCTTTATAGATGGACTGCATAAGGCGAACATCACACTTAACCGCAAGATGCTTTCGGAAATCGCAATCCGCGATCCCCAGTCTTTCAGGCAGCTTGCCGAAACAGCCAAAAAGGCGCTTGCAGTAAAATAAGGCGCGGTAAAACAGGATACAACAGTGACTCCTGAAGAGTGGAAGGGGAAACTGTCCGCCATAAAGGACAGTTTCTCCTCTTTGATTTCTGAACATAAAGCCGATTATGAGACGCTTTATCAGCGTTTTCTTGGCCGCAAGGGTGAATTGAGCCTTCTGCTGCGCGATCTGAAAGACATCGCCGCGGAAGAGCGCAGGAACCTTGGTGTGCTCGGCAATGCTGCCAAGCAGGAGCTTACGGCAGCTGCGGAAAAAATAAAGTCCGCCATAGACGCTCACAATCAGCGGTGCAGTTCTGCGCCAGCTATAGACATAACCCTGCCCGGAGTGAATTTCCCTAAAGGTTCGCTTCATCCGCTTACACAGACAATGGACAGGATTTCCGGTGCGTTTTTAAGACTGGGATTCAGTCTGGCCTCCGGCCCTCTTGTTGAAGATGACTGGCATTGTTTTGAGGCCCTTAATTTCCCTGAATGCCACCCGGCCAGGGATATGCAGGATACATTCTATGTGAATGCGAAGGACGACAGGGGCAAGGATAAACTGCTTCGTACGCAGACCTCTACAGTACAGATACGTGTAATGGAAAAACAGAATCCTCCATTGCGTGTATTCCATCCCGGAAGAGTATTCCGTAATGAAGCCGTGGACGCAAGCCATGCTTTCGCGTTCCATCAGGTTGAAGGTCTTTATGTAGATAAAAACGTTACAATGGCTGACCTTAAATGGACTGTGGACGCATTTATGAAAGACCTTTTCGGCTCTTCCGTAAGAACAAGATTCAATCCGTCTTATTTCCCATTTGTAGAACCTGGTGCGGAAGTTGACATGAGCTGTATATTCTGCAAGGGACAGTCGGAGCACTGCCCTGTGTGCAAAGGTACAGGCTGGCTGGAACTTCTTGGTTCCGGAATGGTACATCCCAATGTACTTAAAGCCTGCGGGCATGACCCCGAGGTGTGGAGTGGCTTCGCTTTCGGCTGCGGCATAGAACGTTTCGCCATGCTTCTGTACGGAATAAACGACATGAGAATGTTCTTCGAGAATGATTTCCGTATCCTGGAGCAGGTAAGGTAAGGGGAACAATATGAAAATAGTTTATTCATGGCTTTGTGAATATATTGAAAATCCCCCTGCGGCAGAGGAACTTATAGCGAAACTTGACCGCATAGGCCTGAAGGTTGAGGCTACGGAAAAGACAGGCCCGGGTTTTACTGGCGTAATAGCCGCAAAAATCATGGCGATAGATGTGCATCCAAATGCCGACAAGCTGCACATAGTGACAGTGGAAAGGGGCGACGGAACGCAGAAACTTGTATGCGGCGCCCAGAACATCGCAACAGGACAGGTTGTCCCTCTGGCAACACTGGGAGCAAAACTTCCCGGCGGAGTGCTTAAAAAAGCGAAAATCCGTGGCGTGGAATCAGAAGGAATGCTGTGTTCCTGTTCGGAACTTGGTGTTCCCGGTGATCCCAGCGGAATACTTATGCTGCCGTCTGAAACGCCTCTTGGCACGGATGTAAGAACACTTTATCCAAAGGGTGAACTTGTAATGGAGGTTGAGATACTGCCTAATCAGGGGCATGTTCTTTCCCATTACGCTCTTGCGAGGGAACTTTCCATATTTTATGGATATAAACTACGTAATGCAGCTGTAATTGATACAGGCAGCGTGGGCCACTGCACTGCTGAAGTCAACATTAATGCTGAGGATTTGTGCAGCAGATATACAGCCATATCAATGAAAGGCTGTCTGAATGCGAAAACCCCGGAGTGGATGGCGGAACGTCTTTCTGCGATAGGTGTCAACCCTAAAGGAAATATTCTCGTAGACGGTTCAAATTATGTTATGTTTGAGCTGGGCCAGCCGCTGCACTGCTTTGATGCGGCCTGTCTTAAGGGTGGAAAAATCAATGTGCGCCGCGCAGCCACAGGTGAGAAATTCACTGCGCTTGATAAAAAGGAATATACGCTTAATGATGAAAATCTTGTCATAGCAGATTCCGATAATCCTGTAGCAGTTGCAGGTGTCATGGGCGGCCTCGGAAGTGCTGTTTCGGAAAAAACGGATAATATAGTGATAGAAGCTGCGTGCTTTGATGCCGCGAGCGTTCGCCGTACATCAAAAAAACTGAATCTGAAAAGCGATTCCTCATACCGCTTCGAGCGCGGTACAGACCCTGAAATGACAATAAGGGCGGCCCTGCGCTTCGCTAAACTGATAAAGGATGCACAGCCGGCCGCGTCAATAACAGGCGTTACAGACAAGTATGTAAATCCCTACAGGGCACAGCCTGTTAAGGTAACCACCGCTGCGCTCAACCGCATATTGGGCACAAAGGTCTCTGATGATACGGTATATAACTGCCTGAAAGCCTTCCAGCCGGATCTGCCGCAGGGCAATGGGGAATGGCTGTTCATGCCGCCTTCTTTCCGTCCTGACCTTACAGCAGACTGCGATATTGCGGAGGAACTTGCGAGGTTTATAGGATACGATTCCATTCCTTCGGAATCCCGTATGCCTATGATAAAATCGGAGATAGCTCCGGAATATGCAATTGCGGCACAGTTAAGATATGCCTTTGCCGTGCTTGGCTTCAATGAAATATACAATCACGGTTTCCTTTCTGCAAAGGAGGCTGAAGTATGCGGCGTAAAACCGGAGGACTGCCTGCAGGTGATAAACCCGCTTTCTTCTGACCTGCAGTATCTGCGTCCGTCTCTTGTAGCCGGTGCCTTGCGCGTGCTTGCCTTCAATATGAACCATGCGAGGGAACATGCCCACATATTTGAAATAGGTACAGTTTATCACAGGGATGGCAGCGAGGAAATGCGCTGCGGTGGGCTCGTATTCGGACAGCCGTACGAAAGTAACTGGGCCGGCAGGGCAGAAGGTGCGACATTCTTCGCTCTTAAGGGGGCATTGCAGTCATTCCTGGACAGAAAGCCGGGCTTCAGGTATGAAAAACCAAAACAGGCGCCGGCCTATTACGAAAACTGTGTATGCCTTGAGATGAAAATGGGCAGGGAGTCCCTGGGATACATGGGCCAGCTTTCAGCTGCCGCATGCAGGGCCATGGAAGTAAAGGAAAGCAATGTCTACTACTTCGAGCTCAGCATACCTGTGCTTGCCGCAGCATTCAAAAAGGAATTCTGGCAGGAAGTTCACAAGATGAAGCCTGTCACGGCTTTCCCTAACAGCTGGAGGGATCTCTCTTTCCTGATTGACATCACTTATGAGTGGAGTCAGATTGAAAAAGCCTTTAACGGCATAAAGAATCTGTCCTCCGTAAGACTTATAGATGTGTTCAGGGGGAAAAATGTTCCCGCAGGGCAGCGCAGTCTTACAGTGCGCTTTGTCTTTTCCTCCATGGAGAAAACCCTTACAGATGCCGAAGTAAACGCCGGCATGAAAGAAGTTATGGACAAACTTTCAAAAAAATTCAACGCTAAACTGCGTGAGTAATTTTATAATGAAGGTTTAGTATGGAAACAGCCGTCAGCAATGGCGGCTGTCTCTGTTTTAAACTGCATAATAAAATATAAAATATATTTGTTTTTTATTTTTTTGAGGTAATTAAGTATGCTTTCCTGGTTAGCCGCCTATGCTGATTCATGGGGCCCTTTGCGTCTGCTTGGCTCATATTCATTTCTGTTAGGCCTTGGTTTTTTTATTTCAGCCTGGGTTGTTATTATCTTCCTGCCTTTATTCTGGCATAAACTGCCTGTGGATTATGGCAAAATATTCCAGCGCGACGGAAAATTCTTTATGAATGTGGACGGCAGGGAAGTTCCTTATGATGAAAAAGGGGAAAAACCGGCTGGAAAGCCTACCGGCGCGGGAATATATCTGCTGCTTTTTGTCATTCCGCTTATGATTCTTCTTGTGCCGGAACTGGGCATAGCCGATATGGGGCTTATCGTACTGCTTTTCCTGTCAATGCTTTCCGGCTACCTTGATGACATAGCCACGTCACAGGGCCGCGGCTGGTCTGGTAAAAAGAAAGGTTTTATAGACCTTGCCATATGCATTGCCGCTACGCTCATTCTTTTTTATGTAACAGCCGGGGACGACGGCTGTGTTACAGTATGGTGGCCTTTTGTGAAAGGTGCTTTCCACCTTTCATGGTATGAATATATACCTGGGGCTACATTCCTGCTGTGGTTTTCTATTAATGCCACGAACTGTTCCGATGGAGTAGACGGTCTGGCCGGAACGCTTTCATTTTTTACGATAATATTCATAGCCGCACTGCTTTATGCTGTTATAGGCAATATGCCGGTTTCATCATATCTGCTTATACCGGCTACGGCTAAATCTGCAATGTTCGCGGCGAGATGGTCTGTTATTTTCGCCACGGTCGCCGGTGCTGTGGCCGGTTATCTGTGGTGGAATGCCTTTCCGTCAAAAGTCCTTATGGGTGATGCCGGCTCACGTTCACTGGGTCTGCTTATAGGAATAGGTGTGCTTTTAACGGGTAATCCGTGCCTTATATTTGCCATAGCGCCTGTGCTGCTTGCCAATGGCGGTGCCGGGCTTGTGCGCAGCGGAATACTTAAAATAGACCATAAAATGAAATGGCCGGAAAAAATAGGTCTTGATCTGGACAGGCTGCTGCTTGTAGGGCGGCTGCGCTTTCCGTTACATGATCACTGCCGGAGAAATCTGGGCTGGTCTAATCAGCAGGTTCTAACACGCTTCCTGCTGCTGCAGATATTCCTGCTGCCCCTGCTTTTCATGCTCATGCTTAAAATACGCTGACCGTTGCACGGAATTATTTTCCGAATTTCTGTGGGAATGTTGCGGCAAGCATTTCCCGCAGTTCAGGCCAGGTGCTGAAATGGCGTACGCGGCTGTCAGGGTTTTCCTTGCCGAATGCGGAGCGTATCTGAAACACGGTAATATCTTTGTTTTCCGCAACAGCGCCGGTATGGTCAAAGGCATCATCTATAAAAACGCCTTTTTCATTTTTGAGAAAAGCGCCTTTGTCCTTACAGTTCAGAATTATTCCGTCCGGATTTATTCCGTTTGCGCGCAGCCATTTTACTGAAACAGCCTCAGCGTTCTTTTCCGGGGTTGAAACCCTTGATGTCAGAATTGTTACTGTATGGCCGTTTTTCTGCAGCCAGGCTATGGTTTCAGCCGCGCCCGGTTTTATTCTTATGTTTTCCAGGCAGGCAGGATAGCGGTCATTCAGATAGCGCAGGGCTTCCTCACGTGTCCAGCCAAGGATTTCTATAAAATAGTAATGATTTTCGGACTGGCGCGGCTTTATTTCAGGCAGAACTTTTTTTAGCACTTCCGTATGATAACGGCTGGCATCCTGTATTACCGCCTCGTCTGTAAAACTTATTGTGTCATCTATGTCTATCCAGAATTTCATTTTTTCAGCCTGTGTTACTTTATGATTTCCGCATATTCCGCTTCTGCAGCTTTGATAAGATCTTCCGGGGCAAGCGCCAGCTGTACGCCTCTTTTGCCTGCGCTTATATGTATGGCTTTTTTCTCTTTTGCGGTTATGCTTATAAAAACAGGATACTGTTTTTTCATCCCAAGCGGTGTGCAGCCGCCCCGTATATATCCTGTAACTTTCTGTATTTCCTTAACCGGCAGCATTTCAAGGCTTTTTACACCGGCGGCTTTTGCGGCTTTTTTTAAATCCAGTTCCCGGTCCATTGGCAGCAGGAATACATAATATTCATTGCCTGCTCCCTGAGTGACAAGGGTTTTGTAAACCTCATCATACGGCAGGCCGAGGCTGTCTGCTGTGTGCAGGCCGTCTATGAAATCTCCGCCGCAGTCATAGGATTTGGGCTCGTATGTTATGCCGAGCCTGTCCAGAATTCTCATGGCGTTTGTTTTTTCTTCTTTCTTCTTTGCCATTTTATGCCTGTATGATAATAAATATTAGTAAACTGCCGGTATGGCTTTCAATTTTATATAGTAAGATTTGCGTACAGGCTTAATTATTCAGTGGAAAGACCGTATTTGAGGAATCACATTCATGCAGGGTGTATAAATGCTGTTATATGTGTCTTTGTTCAGCTGCTTGTATGTAACATAGCATTCATTACTCAACATATTGTCCTGTTGCACTTGCAACGTTAATTCGCGCGGTTTTTATCGCATTGAGAACATATTTTGTTTGTGATAAAATGTAATAATGCCAAGGCATTTTTTATGCTTCGGGCAGGAAATTTTTTCTTTTTCAGGAATATTTTAAGCAGAATGGCGGAAATAATACTTGTTTCATTTAATGCGCGTTATGAGCATACATCGCTTGGTTCGCGCTGTATTTTTGCCAATCTTGGCCAGCTGCGGGGTAGTGCCCGCATTATGGAATTTACGCTTGATTCATCTCCTGAAGCCGTTCTGGAAGATGTGCTTAAGGAAAAGCCCCGCATTATAGGCATGGGCGTTTATATATGGAATGCGGAAATATGCCTTAAGTTTGCCAGGGAGCTTAAAGTCCTGCGGCCTGAAATAATTCTTGTCTGTGGCGGCCCGGAGATAAGCCATGAAACGGAAAAACAGCCACTCTGCGAACTTGCTGATTATATAATAAGCGGCGAGGGTGAAAATGCTTTCAGGGAATTATGCCTGGCTGTTCTGGCAGGCAGCGGCAATGCCAGGCCTGAAAATATAAAACAGTATTTCCCGGATGGGGTTTTGACAGGCGTGAAAGGCAGAATCCTTTATGCCTCCCCGGTGGAACCTGAAAAAACAGATATGCCGTATGATCTGTATACGGAAGATGATCTTGAGAACCGTCTTGTCTATATTGAGGCATCACGCGGCTGCCCTTTCGGCTGTGAATTCTGTCTTTCCTCGCTGGACAAAAAGGTGCGGTATTTCCCGTTAGTGCCGCTCATGGATAATCTTAAAAAACTTCTTGCTCGCGGGCTGCTTGTGTTCAAGTTTACAGACAGAAGTTTCAACCTTGACATGGAGCGGGCCGGAAAAATACTTGAGTTTTTTCTTGATAATTACCGTGAAGGGCTTTTCCTTCATTTTGAGATAGTGCCTGACAGAATCCCGGAGGAACTTTTCACGCTGCTTGCAAAATTCCCGCGCGGAGCAGTTCAGCTTGAAGCCGGTATACAGACATTTAATCCGGAAGTAGCAGAACGCATAAGCAGACATCAGAATTATGAAAGGCTGGAAAGAAATATAAAGCGGCTGCTGCGTGAAACAGGCTGTTATGTCCATGCCGACCTTGTTGCGGGGCTGCCAGGGGAAACACTGGATAGCTTCGCGTCCGGCTTTGACAGGCTGTATCACATGAATGTGCATGAAATACAGGCAGGCATACTAAAGCTGCTTCACGGCGCACCTATTGCCAGGCACACAGAGGCTTTCGGCATGAAGTACAGCCCGCTGCCGCCTTATGAGATACGCGAAAACAGGAATATATGTTTTGAGGATATGCGCCGCCTGCGCCGGTTTTCCAGATACTGGGATATTGTCTCAAACAGCGGGGTATTCCTGCTTTCGTCAGGAATAATATGCAGTGGAGGTACTGCGGCGCGGAAAAATATTTCAGGATTCAGCCAGTCTCCTTTCGCTTCTTTCATGGCTTTTTCAGATGCCCTTTATGCTGAAACTCATCAGACTCATTCAATTTCAAGGGCAAGGCTGCGCAATTTTATCAGCAGCTGGCTTACGGTAAAGTGCGGCCTGCCGGAAAAAGAGGCCTCACGCATTCTGGAAAAAGACGCGCTTTCTGCCGTGCGTGCAGAAAAACACAAGAAAAGACAATCCCGGCACGGCAGCTAAATCTTAAACGCTGAAATTCTTGCAGAACAGTTAAAACTGCTGCTGGAGGTTTTGAAAATACCGGCATTAATGTCAGGAAAATCTTTTTTTGCGCCTGTGTTTAATTTGTTAAAATATAAAATATTAATATTAAGGTTAAGTAAATGTCTCTTTATAAAATTCTTTCTTTATTGTTATTGTCTGTTATGAGCATTCCTGTTTCAGCCGGTGAAATAAGATTCCGCTACCCTGTTGACGGGCAGCGTATATTCAATCCTGTTACGCGTACTTTCGTTTTCGGGCAGATTACCCCTGCGGATATGCCTTTTACAATAAACGGACAGAAAGTTGATGTTCATACAAATGGCGGATTTATTGCATATCTGCCGGTTACACCTGATAACGGCAGTTTTGCTTTCAATGCGGAACTTGCTGACGGTACGACAAAGCAGATAACGATTAAATTACGGTCAGCCGCAGACAGTGAGCAGAAGGATCCATGGCTGAAAATCAATTCCGTTTCTTCTGATCTTACCGTAATGCCGGGTGATCCTGTCAAAATACAGGCTAACGGCACTCCCGGAAGGGAAGCTTTCTTCACAATTGACGGGCTTGTAAAGGATTCTCCGATGACAGAGTGGCCGGAAGGCTCCGGAAAATATACAGGTATTTACTGGACAAAAGATTCCGATGATGGAAAATCCGGTGCGGTACTTGTTAAATTTAAAACAGGCTTTCTTCGCAGCAGTGTGCAGAGCCTTTCGAAAGGCAGGGTGCGCGTGACCTCTGCACCTTCCCTGCTTGAGACAACTTCGGATAATTCTGTTATAAGAAATGCCATAGACGGCGGATATATGCTATTCCTGGACAGGGGAGTAAAACTTGTTTCCACTGGCCGTGCAGGCAATATGCACCGCATACAGCTTTCTCCGTCTGAAACAGGCTGGATAGATAATGCAAAGGTACGTCTTTCCGAATCGGCAGTGGTCCCGGTTCCGCCTTTTACCGAAACCGGAAACATAAATCTAAGGGGCACGAAGAACGGTTCGGAAATTTATATTACGGCATATGACAAAGTTCCATATCAGGTTGAGGAAACTGATTTCGGCCTGCGTCTTAAAATGTATTATACCAATCTGCATACGAACTGGATTGTATATGATTCATCTGATACTTTTGTGAAAAATGTTACTTTCAGGCAGGCTGCTGAAAATATCGCTGAAATTGATGTGTTCACAAGTTCGCCTGTATGGGGCTATTATGTAAATTACGTGGGAAAGACCCTGCGTCTGCAGCTGCGCAGAAAACCGGTTGTTCTCGAATACTGGCCCAAACCGCTGGCAGGGCTGAATGTAGTTGTTGATTCGGGACATTCGCCACGGTATAGCCCGCCTTACGATGGTACTGTAGGTCCCCTTGGTACATTTGAGTTCCAGGCTAATCTTAACATAGCTAAGAGACTTAAGGCGAGACTTGAAAATTACGGCGCAAAAGTCATAATGACGCGCTCAGGAGATGAAACTGTTGCTCTTGCTGACAGACCTAAAATAGCCCGTGAGAAGGGTGGGGATATTTTCATAAGTGTGCATAATAATGCATTGGGCGATGGACAGAATCCGTTCAACCCTCCTTTGGGTTATCAGATTTATTATTACCATCAGCACAGCCGTGCGCTTGCAGCAGCTATTCACGGAGAGTACAGGAAGAATATAGCCCTTCCGGATCAGGGACTGCGTTTTGGGGATTACCTTGTAACCAGGCAGACATGGATGCCTGCGGTGCTTACAGAAACAGCGTATCTTATACTTCCCAAACAGGAGGAAATGCTGAATGATCCTGAATTTCAGGAACTGGCGGCAAAGTCCATGGCGGACGGTGTACTTAAATTCTTCAATGTTCAGCCTGAACCGCCCCACACGGTTTATAAGAAGAAAAGCTCTTCCAGGGTTCAGGGAACCACGCAGCAGGGAAAAAACGGGCGTGTTTCGGCAAGACACTGATAATTGCTACAATTCTTTTACAAAAGGAGCGGAAAAAACATGAGGGATATTGTTGAACTTCTTTATAAATTTACAGATGAGATCTGCAGAAAAGAAAATTACACCGAAGACGAGCTTTGGGATTATCTTGTCCGCCGTGGCTGCGGAATACTTAACTGCCATGCTGCCACAATGTTTGGTGCAGACGAGAACAGAAAAACACTTACTTTTCTTAAAACGGCAGGCCCGGTAGGCGCGGACCTTATAGGTGTAACATTCCCTTACAGTGGTGTTGTTGGTGCCTGTGTTACTGACAGAAAGCCTCTCATCGTCAATGATGCAGAGAACAGCCCTTTCTTTTCAAACAAGGTTGATAAATCCAGCGGATTCAGGACAAAATCAGTGATAGCTGTTCCGGCAGTATTCAATGGACAGCTGTTGGGCGTTATGGAATTTATCAATTCTGCAGAAGGTTCGTTCTCTTTAGATGATATGCAGGCCGCCTGCGTGATGACATCATATATAGCAGCCTGTGTTGTTCACTCCAGAAAAGTTGTTTCAAAACTTATATGAAAATTCAGGTTTCTGCCTGAAATAAAAGAACCTGAAAAAAGAAACCGCCGGTACAGGCGGTTTCTTTTTGTTATTGTCCGAAAAAAACTGGCATAGCCGGGGGATATTTATTTTATTCCTTTCCGGGGGCACAACAGATTGAGTGAACAGCCGGCACAATCCGGTTTTCTCGCATTGCAGGGACCGCGTCCGTGCAGTATAAGCGCATGTGAAAACCATATCCAGTCTTTCTGCGGAATTTTTTTTACAAGAACAGCTTCTATTTTAACTGGGTCGGTTTCCTGTGTGAGTCCAAGACGGAAGGCCAGACGTTTTACATGCGTGTCCACAACAATTCCTGAGGCTATGCCGTAACCGCTTCCCAGCACTACATTGGCTGTTTTTCCGGCTACACCGCGCAGTGTCATCAGTTTTTCCTTGTCCCTGGGAATAATTCCGCCGAAAACTTCAGTTATCCTTTTTGACGCTTCTTTCAGCGAAAGTGCCTTGCTGTGATAGAATCCTGTGGGTTTTATTAATTTTTCTATATCCTCAAGCGGCGCCTGTGCCATTGCTGCCGCATCCGGATATCTGCTGAACAGGGCGGGGGTTGTTTTATTTACCCGTTCGTCCGTGCACTGCGCGGAAAGTATTGTGGCCACAAGCAGTTCAAAGACATTTCTGTGTTCAAGGGCGCAGTCAGCGTCCGGATAGGTTTTTTTCAATGCAGAGATTATTCCGGCTGTTTTATTCTTTGGCATAATATTATTTTTCAGACGTGTTTTTTCAGGAATGTTTTTTTATTACCCTGTTGCCAGGTTCCCTTAATATTCCATCTTTCAGAAAATCAGACGTAAATATTGTTCCGCAGTGGAAAGACCTGCCTGAGGGAAGCACAAGACCATTGGTCAGTCTGCTGAAAGGAACGCCGGTTTTTTCGTCACAGGAAACTATTCTTACATTGTTTGTTGTCTGCGTTGCCTCTATCAGCATTCCTCCGCCCATGTAAAGCATTACATGGCCTATTTTGTCCGGTATATTGGTATCTGAAAAAAACATAAGATCTGCTGGCTGCAGTTCCGCAGGTTCCAGAGGTGCGGTTACAAGAAACTGACCGTGGGCATTTCTTGGCAGGTCTATGCCGCAGGCCCTGTATGAAATATTTACCAGGCCGGAGCAGTCCACGCCGTCCGCACTGCGGCCTCCCCATACATAAGGATCGCCGAGGAAATATTCGGCTTTTTTCAGAATATGCTTTCTTAATTCCGCAGGAAAACCCTGCCTGCCTGATGATGAAACAACAAAAGCGGTACCCAGTCCGTCTTCAGATGAATTGCCTGGCATGTCGCCGGCAGAACATATATTTTCTTCTGTTACTCCTGTTCCTATGGAAAGTGTCTGTTTCCCCGCGTGAATGTCTGCTGCCGGTCCCGTTATTATATTTTCAAAAGTCTTTTTCTTGCAGTTTATTATTTTCACCGGGGGAACAGGTACTGTACAGCGCAGTGCGGAATATTCAAGCCAGCCTTCATAATGTGGCAGCAGTCTTGTTCCACAGGCTGTTTCACCGCGCTGTTCCATACTTCTTATCTGTGCCCATTTCCCTTCAGTGCATACAAGTTCAACGGATTCATTATAAAGCAGCTGGGTTTCTATAAGTTCTTCCTTTTCCTTTTCTGTTCCGCTTGATGGTGGTTTGCGGTACAGGGAAACAACCGGAACAGACACACGGAACAGCAGGGAAGGTTTGTCTGTTATTATATAGCACAGACCCTTTTTTGTTTTGAGCCATGCTTTCTCAAAAGGTTTGAACGGATATGTTTTTGCCGCTTCGTCATCAGAGGGAACGGCCGGATCATTTACCACGGCGTCACCTTTTTCATTGAAACCACGCAGAAGCATGAAATGTCCTGCTGTTTTTTTCAGATAGAAGCCTGGCAGTTCGTTTTCGCCGAAGGTGAGGCTTGCTGACACCGGAATTCCCAGGTCCAGAAAACTTTTTGCCTCTTCAGGACTGTTCAGCCGTGTAACAAAAGCATATGTTCCGTACGCTCCGGCGCAGGCGGTGTTCAGAAACCAGTTGCCACATATGTCGGCTGTATTGTCATGTGATTTCTGCTCAAGTTCAAGTGGTGATACATTTATCCCTGCTGTGCGCATTGCTGTGCTGCAGCATACCGGGCTGCATATACGCGTGGCTCTTTCGCTGGGAAGGGCCAGCTGGCTTACGGGTTCTGAATCAATTATTCCGGTTGTCAGTCTTTCCGGTCTTCCGCTGTATGGCGTGTATTCAATGGAAGTGTCGGTAAAAGTGAAAGATACGAGTCTGAGTACGGCTCCCTCATCAGCTTTTATTCTTATACGGAAACGCATAGCCGACGCTTTTTTTTCTGTTTTCAGTATGTCGGTATCCGTGAAAATGCCTTTTTCCTGTGCCTGAATGTTTTTTTCGTTTTCCGCTGCACTGCCGCTTTCCCCTGCCGAGTGACTGTATCTGCCGAATGAAAGCCAGCCGCTCCAGCCGTCTTCCGAAAGAATCTGAGCTTCGAGCGTGAAATATCCTTTATTCCTGAAAACAACATTTGCGCTCATCAGCATTTCATTAAAAGGAAAAGGTGAATGGTATATGCCGGATTCAACGCAGGCAGTGTTATCAGGAGAGACTGTTTTAAAGATTCCTTCCGGGTATTCGACGGGAGAAAGATTTGATATTTCCGCGCCGGGGAAATCATTGTGTGAAAGAAGAACTGAAAGAAAGGAGGCTCCGCTGTTTTTCATCTGGAAATATCCTTAAAAATATCACTGGGGGAAAATGAAATCGGGGCACCCGGAATCGAACCGGGAACTCTTGCTCCCAAAGCAAGCGTGAGAACCATTTCACCATGCCCCGCTTAAAAAAAACCGGCTTTCCTTGGATGAAAACCGGTTGAAACTGGCGCCCTCAATGGGATTCGAACCCATGATCTCCGCCTTGAAAGGGCGGCGTCCTAGGCCACTAGACGATGAGGGCAGAGGACCTTCTATTTCCACGAAATACGGTCTGAACCATATCTCCGTTATACTGATAGTATATTAAGAAATGTCCTGTCTTGTCAATATACCTGTCGCGGGTGCATATTAACGCTGTGCTTAATTGTTTAAAGTGCAGACGTGTATGTCTGTCCGGCCCACGTATATATTGTGTCCTGGGGAATGCAGGCCGATAGGATTTTTTATACGCTGAAAAGCAGTTATAAAGTATAATTTGTAAAAGGTCAGATTTATGAACACAGAAAAGAAAGCAGAAAAAAGAGATATGCATGACAACTCCGGAAACGTTGTTTCGCGCAAACCTCTTCCGCGCGGAACACTTGACGTGCAGCAGTCTGATGGCAGACGGCGCAATCGTACCCCGGAAATTGTAAGCTGCATGATTCTTATTTTCAGCTTTTTTTTCTTTTACGGAAAACAGACAGCAAATTTTATCGCTTCCGCATTTCTTACCTATACGGGCTACGGGCTTGGGAAGGTTTCTTCCGATAACGTTTTATCTGTGTTTACCGCCGGGCTTATGGAAAGAGATGAAAATCATGAGTATTTTAAGCAGCAGTCTGCACTAGTGGATATAAAGAAGCGTGCCGCAGAGCAGAAAGAGCAGGACGAATTATTCCCGGCACAGCAGCCTGCCTCAAGCAGTCTTGGAATTGTTACCATGCAGGGAACGCAAAACAGCGGCGGAATGAATCTTGTTACTTTCAATTCGCTTGCCGGAAACAATGATACGCAGGATTCCCAGTCAGGTCAGGATCCGTATTCGTCCAAGATACATGCCTCTGGAATAAGCAGCAGTTCCTTTGACCAAGTTATAGGACAGTTAAACAACCCTTTGTTTGGCTCATTCCTGAAAGAACTTTCAGATACTATCTATAAGGAAACAGGCCGTGATGTAAGAGAGATTCTGGCTTCACCCGGAGGGGCTGAAATATTCAATAAAAATCCGGCGGCAAGGGCTGTCCTTATGAAATACATGAAAAATCCTGATTTCCAGAAAATGATGACGGAACTTGTTAAGATTCATGGCAAGGATATTTACAATACTGCCGCAAATGTATCTGCCCCGCAGGTGAACGGACAGGCTCCGGCGGCAAACGGCAAGCCTGTAAATAATTTTACACTGATTCCGCAGAATAATAATTCAGATGAAGATTCTGAAAACAATACGGCACTGAATCAGAGTGTAATCTCCGGGGAGAAAAAAGGTGCAGGATCTCCGGGATCTGGTTCCGCGTGGGGTTCTCCCTATGATGAATAGTGCATACCGTCATGGGCCTGTGGGCCGCTGCATTTTTTCCGCATGAGCCTGTCAGGAATTTATGAAAGAATTATGTATAATAATAGGTACGGAAACTTTTATTTATGAAGAATAAATCTTTCGGACGTATATTTAAGGACATATTCAAGCCGGTGAGCGTATTCATTATTCCGCACAACGGCATGAATTCAGTACGTTTCAATCCGCCCATGTTTTTCCTTATACTGGGTGGGTTCATCTGGACTGCCATAACTGTATGGGCAGGTTTTGTCGCCGCGCGTCACTTTGATTATTACATAACAAAAACAGACAATGTCGCCCTCCGAACCAAGATGGAGAATATTTCACGCCAGGTTGAAGAAGGCATGAACTATCTCGCCATGACAAGAAAAACTGACAGGCAGATACGTCAGGTTCTGGGACTCAGGGAAGGAGAGGAGGCATTTGAAAATGGCATGGGCGGGCCTACTCCCGATGATATGGAGAGTTTCCGCAATCAGCTTGCGGCTCATGCCTCGTCCATAAGGGAAAGCGAGCTTGCTGACGCAATGAACGCCATAAGCAGGGAGTCTAAGCGCCGCCTTTCCAGTTTTGGCGAAATAACTGTTTATCTTACAGACAGGCATAACAGTGTAAGGGCAAAGCCCATAGGCTGGCCTGCCCAGGGACGCATAACATCACCTTTTGGCTTCCGTGTACACCCGCTGGGTCTTACCAGTTACAGGCATTCAGGGGTTGACATAGCCAATGCAGCCGGTACGGATATTACCGCCACTGCTGATGGCGTTGTGCGCCATGCTGGCTGGGCGCAGGGATATGGAATGTGCCTTGTCCTTGATCACGGTTTCGGCTATTCCACACTTTACGGTCACATGAGTGAAATAGTTGCCTCAAAGCCAGGACGCCGTGTAAAACGGGGAGAGGTCATAGGCCATATGGGGTCCACTGGTACTTCCACAGGAAATCATCTGCATTATGAGGTGTGGGTTGGCGGTCTGCCGCAGAATCCCGTTCCCTTCCTAAGAAACACTGTCGACAATGATTCCAATTTTTCCAGTCTTTTTGACGGAATATTCTCAGTTCTATAACCGGAGTTTGCAATGTCCAAAGCATTATTTGAAACAAAAAACAATGACACTATCGTAGGCAATGAAGCCTATTTCAAAGGTACGCTTACAACCAAGGGTTCTGTCCTTGTGGACGGACGTGTCGAGGGTTCGATTTTTGAAGCCAAAGCCGTAAATATCGGCAAAAATGGCAAAGTCACCGGAGACATAAACTGTGAATCATGCTGCATAAGTGGCGAGGTTCACGGCAATATCACCGCTCTTGAAAGTGTTGAACTGCTCACGGGCTGCCGCATTGACGGGGATATAAAGACCAAACGTATGCTCATGGAGGAAGGCTCTCTGTTCAACGGACATTGCTCCATGGGGCAGACAGGCTCCGGAGCAGCTGCTGTAAAACCGGTTCAGACTGAGGAGGAGAGTAAATAAATGATTGGCTTTCTTTCAAAACACCGCAAACCTATTTTCATAGCGACTGTAGTAACATTCCTTCTGGGAATATTTGTATTCTTCGGTCTCGGTTCAAGTTCCTCATATGGTTCCATTGGTGAGGTGCGTGGCAGAAAACTGTCTGACAAAATGTTCACTCTTCAGGTGAACAAGATGACATCCAGCCTCCGTGATTCCGGCGTTGAGATTACACCTGTCATACGCAAAGGCGTGTATCAGCAGGTTTTCCAGAGTATGGTTGTTGACGAACTCTTTTACCAGGAAGCGGAAAAAATAGGCATAGTTGTTACGGATTACGAAGTTGCTGCGGAGATTCAGAGCACTCCGGCTTTCCTTGACGGTGGCAAATTCAATCCCCGTGCTTATGTGCAGGGTATTTCCTCAGAGTTTGGAATGACTCCTCAGGAATACGAGGCATGGAGAAAATATCAGCGCACAATATCGAAATACCGTGAGTTCCTTATGACAAATGTAAAGGTTACACATGATGAACTCGCAGCTTTCCTTGCTGCTGCCGGAGTAAAGCCGGATGCCAAAACCGCTGGAAAGTATGTATCAGAAATAGTCAGGGTGAAGTACACTGCTCTTGCAAACTATATGCTTACGCAGATGGTTAAAGGTGATGAAGTAAAGAGCTATGTAGAAAAACGTTTCAATCTTTCCGAACAGGGAATAGACTGATAGTTTTCCTGTTTCAGGACAAGACAGAATCCCCTGCTTTGCGGGGGATTCTGTTTTTATACCTGCGGCTTATTGTTATGTGGTACGATTTATGATAAAGATTGATAAACTTGTCAAGACATTCGGAGACTTCAGGGCTGTCGACGGACTGGACCTGCATGTCAAACCTGGTGAGATTTTTGGTTTTCTGGGCCCAAATGGCGCAGGAAAGACAACAACAGTCAAAATACTTTCCGGTATAATGCGGCCTACTTCCGGCACTGTGTCAGTGGCCGGTTTTGATATTGACAGAAATCCGGAGGAAGCAAAAAGACAGCTTGCCTATATACCCGATGAGCCATTTGTTTACCCCAAACTTACGGCATGGGAGTTTATGCGCTTTATAGGCGATATTTACCGTATACCTGAAGAGGAGCAGCGCAGAAGAATTCCTGAACTTTTTGAACTCTTTGAGCTTTCCGGTGTTTCTGATGGGCTTCTTGAGGGCTATTCACATGGAATGAAGCAGAAACTGCTTATAGCCAGTGTGCTTCTGCGCAGGCCGAAGGTTGTTCTTTTTGATGAGCCTACGGTGGGCCTTGACCCTAAAAGCATACGCCGTTTTAAAAACCTGCTTGGCGAAATGGCGGCGGACGGTGCTGCCGTGTTTATGTGTACTCACATTCTGGATATGGCTGAAAAACTCTGTACTGAAGTAGGAATAATATCCGGCGGAAAACTTATAGCACGTGGAACGGTTAAGGAAGTGAAGGCTGCCGCTCATTCCGGGGCGGATTCCTCACTGGAAGATGTGTTCCTTAAGATTACGGAAACAGAAAATGCTGAAAATCATTGAAATGATCAGGATACTTGCGCGGAACAAGCTGAAGAGCGCATACAACAATATGCATTCAGTGCGCGGCTGGGAACTTGTAAAGACAGCGGCACTTGGTTTTGCCGGTCTTATGCTGCTGGTAATTATGTATTTTGGCTTTCACAAGGTACTTAAATATCTGGAAGAAGTTCAGCTGATAGGCCCCATACTTTCATGGAAACTTACCGGAATGCTGCTGCTTATGATGTTCGCCATGATTATTGTTTCATCAATAATCATTTCCATGACCACCCTGTATTATTCATTTGATCTTAAATTCCTTTTTTCATGTCCGCTGCCAAGGCGGGCTGTTTTCATGGACAAGGCTGCGGATACTGTTGTATATTCATCGTGGACGCTTGTAGTGGCCATACTGCCTTTTGTGCTTGCGCTGCAGCATGTCAAGCATCTTGACTACGGTTTCGCCGGGGTGTATCTGCTTCTTATGATTCCCTTTGTTATGCTTGCGGGAGCATTCGGCATTTTCTTCAGCCTTATAATCATGTACGCTTTCCCGTCATCAAAAACAAGAGATGTCACATGGGTACTGGGCAGTCTTTCGGTTGCTTTTGTATATGTAATGTTCCGCTTTGCCGAGCCGGAAAAACTCCTTCACCCGGATTCCATGCAGATTATAGCCCAGTACATTAATTATCTTCAGGCTCCCACTGCACCTTATTTCCCGTCATGGTGGGTGACAAAAGCCATGATGGCCTGGTCATCCTCCAACTATAAGGTTTTTGCTGAATTTGCCGGTCTTCTTGCAGGAAGTGCTGCGGCTGTTTACGCCTTCATGGCATGGGTATGCGATTTCTTTTATATGCGCGGATTCAACGGTGCACAGGGGTCGCCACGCTTCAGGGGAAAACGTTCCAAATTTATTGAGCAGAAACTCATTGCATTCGCTCCGTCGCTTAACATTCCGCTTTCGCTTTACTGGAAAGACAGGCTTATGGTACTGCGTGATGCAAAATACTGGTCGCAGATAATTCTTATATTTGCCCTTGTTTCTGTTTATCTGTTCAGTATAAAGCAGCTTCCGCTGGATACGCCGAGTGTAAAGAATTTCATATGTTTCCTGAATATTACAACAGCCGGCTTTGTTGTGGCAGCCATAGGACTGCGGTTTACATTCCCAGCGGTGAGTATGGAAGGGAACTGCTGGTGGCTTATGCGCAGCACTCCGGTTAAACTTGAAACAGTAATGCTGGAAAAACTCCTGGTATCCCTGCCGTCAGCGATGGTAATAGGACTGCTGCTGATAACAGTATCAAATTATATACTTGAAGCGGATATGTTTGTGTCAGTACTGTCAACGGTTTCAATTATCTTCATAACCACCGGTGTCACTGCCATGGGCATAGGTTTCGGCGGGATATTTCCGGATTTCCGCATAGAAAACATACACAAGCTGGAATCCTCCTACGGTGGATTTTTCTATATGGTCGCTGCAATGGCCTATCTTACCCTTATAGTCGGCATAGAGGCCTGGCCGGTTCAGGTACATTATATGGGCGGATTTTCCGGCCCGTGGCCCCGTTGGCGGGTTGCTGGTGTTGTGCTATGCACTGTCGGTTTTATACTTGTAAATTTCCTTGCGGTATGGCTGCCGTGGCGCGCCGGTGTTAAAAATCTTTACCGTCACGAGTGAATTTTGTAAAATAAGAAACAGGCATATTATATTCTGCATAAACCCATGCACAGCAGATGTATGCCTTTAGGTCCGGGCAAATGGCGGAACCGGTAGACGCACAGGTCTCAAAAACCTGCGGCCTCACGGCCATGAGGGTTCGAGTCCCTCTTTGCCCAGAAACAATTAACCGACGGCATGAAAGGCGAATGTTAAATTCCGGCATGCCGTTTTTTTATTCCGTTATTTTATCGTATAATTAAATAAATATATATCAGGAGCAGGGACCTGTTAACGGTTCATCACGGAGATGTTATTATGGAAACAGTTCTTATTATCTGCGCGATAGTTGCAACACTGGCTTTCGCCGGGCTTATGATACAGGCTATTATAACACTGCGGCAGTTTACACATACCGGCAAGGCTATAGAATATCTCGCCCTGAATGCTGACAGCAAGCTTGAGGCTCTGGATCCGGTTGTCAAGGGTGTCAGGAATGTATCAGGCGTGCTGAACAATGCCTGGTTCAAGGGTGCCGCCACGGTTTATGGCTTCATTTCCCATTTCAATAAGAAAAAATGAAATTTCTTTCCTTTTTCAAAAATATAATTGACGAGGATGTAAAGAAAAAGACAGATTTCCTCCGGGAAACAAAAATTTTCGACAAGATTCCCGGCAGGAAACTTGTGCATGTGCTTGGCGCGTTGCGGGAAAGGGATTATGTAAAAGATGAAGTTATATTTTCCGAAGGCGAAATAGGACGCGCGCTTTTTATTGTTCAGTCAGGCCGTATAGATCTTTACAAGAATATGCCGGACGGAGGCAGAAAGAAAATAGCGTCGGTTAATCCCGGGGAATTCTTCGGTGAGATGGCTCTGCTTGAGGAAAGACCCAGAACAACCACCGCCATAGTCGGCGAGGATACCCATGTTTTTCTGCTTTTCAAGATAAAGCTGGACATACTTCTGTATTCAAAGCCGGACATAGGCGTTATCATATCAACGAGGCTGGCCAAGATTATATCTGCAAGACTGCGCGGAATGATAGATTATCTGGAGTCAGGGGAAAGGAAAAATGATTTCTGAACACAGGTCGGGAAAATATTCGCAGTATGTGCTGCCCGCGCTTGTCCTGGTGGTTTTTCTCTATCTTGTGGTTATAACAAGACATTCCCTGCTGCCGTTTATTATAAGCGCAGCTTTTGCTTATATTCTTAATCCGCTGGTGAACTATTTTACCGAAAGGGGATTCAGGCGTATTTATGTTATTTCAGCCATTTACATTGTTGCCTTTGTCCTGATACTGCTTCTGGGATATGTTTTTGTGAATTTCCTCAGTGATCAGTTTGTGGCCTTTCATAAAAACTGGCCGGCTTATGTGGAAAAATTAAAGGTTCTGGGACAGTCCCTTAATGCAAAACTCACAGGCAGATTCCCTTTCCTGGCGCAGCTGCAGCCAGAGATACAGCAGAAAATAGTTCCTGTAATGACAGCGGTGCCTCAGTATGTCCTGGGAACGCTTCCGGCTCTTTCATTCCTTTTTCTCATACCGTTCATATCCTTTTTCATGCTTGCCGGCGGCGGAGCCATAGTAACATTTACGCTTAATCATATACCGGCTGGGAAAACCGAGATAGTGCTTCACATTCTTGCCCGCATTGATGTATCCCTGGGTAATTACCTGCGCGGAATGCTTACGGAAGCATTTATGCTTTTTGTCATCGCCTTTACAGGGCTTTCGGCCATGGGACTTAATTATGCCGCCGTTCTTGCGATTATCATAGGAATATCAGGGCTTGTTCCATATCTTGGCGCTTTTGTAGGCGTTGTTGTTGCGTCCATAGTGGCATATGTACAGTTCGGAACGCTTATGTCTGTCATGAAGGTGGTTCTGTTCTTCTGCGCCATACGTTTTTTTGATGACTGGTTCATGCAGCCGTATATAATGAAACGTGCCGTGGAACTTAATCCCGCACTTATAGTTTTCGCACTTATGGCAGGCTGGGAAGTGGCAGGATTCTGGGGAATAGTTTTTTCCATACCAGTCACATGTATACTCAAGGAACTTTTACTTATATCAATAGAAATACAGGAGACAGAATTCCTGTGGAAACCTAAACCGCAGCCTACACGCATGAGCATACCATATACATAGATTTTCAGTATATGCCGGGGTATGCCTGGCTGTTCTTTCCGGGGAAAACAAATATGGAAATAAAATTAAGCAATACCATGAAATGTTTCAAGCCTTTTCTTTTTGAAGAACTTTACCGCAAGGAGAAGGCGGAGCGCGCTAAAGGCCGTGATATAATAAGTCTCGCCGTTGGCGACCCTGACATTCCCACACATGAAAGCATAGTTGAATGTGCGGTACAGGAACTGCATAATGCGAAAAACCACCGGTACCCGAACACAAAGGGAAATGAACGGTTCCGCAAAGCCATATCCGCATGGCATAAGCGCCGCCACGGCCTTGATTTTCATTATATAGACGAAATTTCAATTCTTGTAGGTTCAAAGGAGGGCATAGCCCATCTGCCGCTTACGGTTATGAATCCCGGTGATTTATGCCTGATTCCTGACCCGACATACCCCACATACCGTACCGGCGTTGTGCTTGCCGGCGGGGAAGCGTACGACGTGCCCCTTACTGAAGAAAACGGATTCCTGCCGGATTTGGGCGCAATACCGCAGAAAATAGCGGAAAGAGCAAAACTGTTTTTCCTTAATTATCCGAATAACCCTACTGGCGCAGCGGCTGACATTTATTTTTACCGTGAGCTGATAAAGTGGGCAAAGAAAAACGAAATCATTATTGCACAGGATGCCGCATACAGCGATATTTATTTTACGGAAGAACCAGCCCCAAGCATTCTGCAGGCAGAGGGGGCAAGGGACATTGCCGTTGAATTTTATTCCGTGTCCAAATCATTCTGTATGGCCGGCTGGCGCGCAGGCTGGGTTGTAGGCAATTCAAAACTGGTATGCGCCCTGAACGCATTAAAGGAGAATTTTGATTCCGGCCAGTTTAATGCAATACAGAATGCTGCTGCCTTCGGGCTGGATCATTTTGAGGAAATTGTACCCGGAGTGCGCAGCAGGTTTAAAAAGAGAGCTGAGGATTTCTGCAATGGCCTGAAAAAAGCCGGGTGGAGGCTTTCCATGCCGGAAGGCAGCTGTTTTATCTGGGCAAAGCCGCCGGTAGATATACCGTCGGAACAGGCCGTGGTAAAAATGCTGGAGCAGGAAGGCGTTCTTGCCGCGCCCGGCGCAGGATTCGGCGCTCACGGTGAAGGCTATGTACGTTTTTCAACAACAGAGCCGGAAGAAAAACTGGAAGAAGTAATACGCAGGATAAGCAGAATAAAGTGGTGAAAGTGAAATGCGGAAAAAGTAATTTTTTCGTGTTTCCAATGAATAATTAAAAAACAAAGGCCGGAAATTTCTTTCCGGCCTCTGTTTTTTTACTGCCCTGGATAAGGTTTCTGTTTACACAATACCCTGGTCCATCATGGCTTTTGCGACCTTGCGGAATCCCGCAATGTTCGCGCCTACCTGATAATTGCCTTCCTGGCCAACTTCCTTTGCCGCGCTGAGGCAGGCATCGTGAATGTTGATCATGATGTTGTGCAGCTGTCTGTCAACCTCTTCGGCTGTCCAGTACAGGTGCTCGCCGTTCTGAGCCATTTCAAGGCCTGATGTGGCAACGCCGCCGGCATTTGCAGCTTTTCCGGGGGCAAATGGTATGTTTGCCTTGTGGAACAGTTCAATGGCCTCGGCATTGCAGCCCATGTTGGAAACTTCCACGACGTATTTCACGCCATTGGCTATGAGGGCCTTCGCATCCTCGCCTTTCAGCTCGTTCTGGAGTGCGCAGGTCATGGCAATGTCGCATTTCACTTCCCACGGTTTCTTTCCGGCTATGAATTTGCTGCCGGGGAATTTATCCGCATAGGGTTTGGCAATATTCTTGCCGCTTCCGCGCAGTTCAAGCAGGTATGCCACTTTCTCCTCGTTAAGGCCTTCGGGATCGTAGATATAACCGTCAGGACCGGAGATTGTTACAACCTTTGCACCTAACTCTACGGCTTTCTTTGCAGTGCCCCATGACACATTGCCAAAGCCGGAAATGGCGATGGTCTTTCCCTTGATGGAATCGCCCTTGGCTTTCAGCATTTCGCAGAGGAAATACACCGCTCCGTAGCCGGTAGCTTCCGGGCGTATGAGGCTGCCGCCCCATTCGTGGCCTTTTCCGGTGAGAACGCCGGTGAATTCATTGCGGATTCTCTTGTACTGGCCGAACATATAGCCTATTTCACGGCCACCAACGCCTAAGTCTCCGGCGGGTACGTCTGTATTCGGGCCAATGTATTTGCAGAGTTCTGTCATGAAGCTCTGGCAGAAGCGCATAACTTCGGCGTCGCTCTTGCCGACAGGATCGAAATCAGAACCGCCTTTTCCGCCGCCCATGGGGAGGCTGGTGAGGGAGTTCTTGAAGATCTGTTCGAAGCCGAGGAATTTGAGTGTGCCGAGGGTAACCTGCTTCGCAAAGCGGAGGCCGCCTTTGTATGGCCCTATGGCGCTGTTGAACTCAACGCGGTAGCCGCGGTTCACCTGAACTTCGCCTTTGTCATCCACCCACGGAACGCGGAACATTACTGTTCTTTCAGGTTCTGTGATTCTCTCAAGGATTTTGGCCTTGATCATTTCAGGATGTTTATCAAGATAAGGAACCAGCGTATTGAGAACTTCTTCCATGGCCTGATGGAATTCTGTCTCGCCGGCTGTTTTGGCCTTTACTTCAGCAATTACCTTATCCACATATTCTTTTGTCGACATTTTTTATTGCCTTCCTTAAATTTTTTATATTTTACTGCTGGAACAACTGTTCATACATAATGGTATAAATCTAATTTTGTTTTGTCAACAACGGCAAATGTCGCCGGCTGTCATACGCTTTTTTGTAAAAAAAACTGAATAGGAAAACTCTGCTCACAGTGTGAGCAGAGAAAAGTCCGCTTTTATATAGAAGGTAACTTTAGAAAAAAGCAGAAACAGCTTCAAAACCGGCTGGCGGGGGAATATTTGTATTCTTGACTAAGGCGGGGGAATATGTCCCTGCGCTGACCAACAAGCTGGGGGCAGCCAGTTTATAGTTTTTTATTTTAATGGAGATTATTATGTTTGAGGGATTGCAGGCAATCCGTAAGGAATTAAAAGAAGCAAAGTTGGAAAATCCGGATAGGGAGGAAATACATGATGGATATCAATTGCGATTTGTAGGCAAGGATTATGCCAAATTCATTACAGGTTTGCCCACGGAAACAGTTTTAGTCCCCGATACGGAATGGAATAACCAGGAACATAATAAAAACAGTGAGAATATTTTTATCACAGGGGATAATCTTGATGCCTTAAAGCATTTATTATGTGCATATAGTGGGCGTATCAAGATGATTTATATTGATCCTTTATATAATACTGGTTCTGATGGGTTTGTTTATAATGATAAATTCGGTTTTAGTGAAGATCAACTAAGGGAAAAATTAGGCTTGACAGATATGGAAGTCGCAAGAATCAAGGCTTTGGAAGGTAAATGTTCGCACTCCGCATGGTTAACTTTTATGCTTCCAAGATTAGCCATCGCAAAGCGTTTATTAACAAATGATGGTGTTATTTTTATCTCTATTGATGACAATGAGCATGCAAATTTAAAACTGTTATGTGATGAAATATTTACAGAAAATAACAGTGTAGCAGACTTTATATGGATTAAAACTGATATGTTATGGAAAAAGAAATCCACTACAACAAATGTTGAAGGTGTATCAGTAAGTTCGTTAACAGAACATATACTCTGTTATAAAAAAGCAGAAAAAGGTATTAACAATCGCATTACTCCCAAAGAAGAGCGTTCTTATCCTTACAAAGATAAAGACGGAAATTATAGAAAAACAGTTATTGAAAAGAAAAATGAAGGAAGTTATACCCGTAAGACAATGCTTTTTTCAATTATGGGACATTTTCCGAGAGAAGGTAAAAGGTGGCAAATTGGTGAAGATACAGCAAGAGAATTAGAACAAAAACAAAGATTCATTTACGAAAATGGTATGGTAAAATTAAAAATTTATGATTTTGAAGATAAAAATACTTCTTCTGCTTATCCTAACTTATTATTTGAGCATGGTTCTACTGAGAGTGCAACCCAGGAAGTGAAAGATTTATTGAACGGTAATTATTTTGATAATCCTAAACCTACAAAACTAATCAAACAATTATGTATCTTTACAGATACATTGAATAAAGATTCTATAATACTTGACTTTTTTGCAGGTTCAGCAACCACAGCACACGCTGTAATGGCTTTAAATAACAAAGATAAAGGGAACCGTAAGTATATTATGGTTCAATTAGATGAAGCAACAAAAGAAAATGGAGAGGCAAGAAAAGCCAGATATAAAACAATAGACCAAATTGCTCGTGCAAGAATCAAAAAAGCAGCAGAACAACTTGGAGATACCTCCGGGTTCAGACACTATAAATTAACAAAAGTTGAAGATAATAATGTATTAGACAAAATAGACGCGTTTGACCCTGATAATGAAACTTTGCTTAATGACGATATGCTGGAGCCGTTTTCCGGGAAATCCCTTCATACAGATTTAAAAGCAACTGGTATTCAGACCTTACTAACAACCTGGCTTATAGATGACGGGTATCCCCTTACAACACCTGTGAATGAAATAAAATTTGGTAATTACACGGCATATATGCCACAGAATTCTTATCGCCTGTATCTAATTGATAAATGTTGGGATAGCAGAGCAACAAAAGACCTGCTCAATAAGGTCGGAAAAAATGAACTTACAGTTCAAAGCATTGTCTTATATAATCATTCATTTAATTTTACCGCGTTAACTGAACTTAAAAATAATCTGAAATCCATATTAGGTAATAAAATAAAGCTGATTGAGAGATTTTAATGAAACTTGTTTTAGAAGAACTTGCTCACCAGGAAGAGGCATTAAATGCTATCGTCAAGGCATTAGATGAATGTAGATTTAACTATCATAATGATCTCTTTGTAAACACAGAGCTTGAAAAAAATAAATCAGAACCATTTTTCATAGATGTTAAAATGGAGACAGGTACAGGTAAGACTTATGTATATACACAGACAATGTTTGAATTACATAAGAGGTATGGTATCAATAAGTTTATAGTTTTTGTCCCCTCACTTGCCATTAAGGAAGGAACTAAGAATTTTATTGAATCTGATTATACTGTCAAACATTTTGCCAGTATTTATGATAACGTCCATATAGATTTAGACTATATAAATGCTGGTGATTTCAACACAAAAAAGGGAAGAAAGACTATTCCTGCAAAATTAATGGAATTCCTTGAAGCAACGAGAAACGATAAAAAGACAGTACAATGCCTGTTATTGAATGACGATATGCTGACAAGTTCATCAATGACAAGAAATGATTATGACCAGACTCTGTTATTTTCAACTTCCTGTCCTCTTGAAGCAATTAAGATGGTAAAACCAATTGTTATTATTGATGAACCTCATCGTTTTCATGAAGATACAAAGTCCTGGAAGAAAATTCAGGAATTGGATCCACAGATAATTCTGCGTTTTGGAGCGACATTTCCTGTGAAAAAGTCAGGAAGAGGAAGAAACAGAAAGGTTGAAACAGACTATAAGAATCTTGTTTATGATTTGAATACCATAGATTCTTTTAATCGCGGTTTGGTTAAGTTTATTGATGTTCAATATCCTGAATCCATATCCTGGGATCAATCTAAAAATATATATAATGTGAAAAGCATAAATGACAAGCAATTGATTATTTGCAATACAATCACCAATACAACACATACCTTGCAGGCCGGAGATATTCTGCCATCAGTCTTTTCCGGTGGTATTAGGTATGATGGAATGAAAAAACTATCAAATGGACTTGAATTGCATAAGGGCATGGATTTAATTCCGGAAATTCATACAGCCAGATCTTATCAGGAGTTGTTGATACAGCAGGCATTAAATGCTCATTTTAAATCTGAACGGGAAAATTGGGTAAGAGAGGGGTGTGGCGAAAATCCTGCTAAGATAAAAACATTGTCATTGTTCTTCATTGAAGATATTTCATCATATCGTCCTCATACGGAAAATGCGGAAACATGGCTTAAAGATACCTTTGAGAAATTACTTAAGGAAAAATTAAAACAGTTGATAGAGAATGAAACATTACCTGACTATAAAGATTTTTTAAAGGACAGTTTATGCCATATACCCAAGACACACGCAGGATATTTTGCCGAGGATAGTTCTAAAAAAGGTGAAGAAGCGATTCAGGAGCAGGTTGACAAGATTTTGCGAAGGAAGGAAAAATTGCTTTCTTTTAAGGATAAAAATGGTAAATGGGAACTATGTCGTTTTCTGTTTTCCAAATGGACATTAAAGGAGGGCTGGGATAATCCCAATGTATTTACCATTACAAAACTAAGAACATCAGGCAGTGAAATAAGCAAAATTCAGGAAGTAGGTCGGGGATTAAGACTGCCTGTTGATGAAAATGGCAGAAGAATATCAGACCAGGAATTCAGACTTAATTTCATTATTGACTGGTCGGAAAAAGGATTTGCTGCCAGGCTGCTTGGAGAAATCAATGCAAATATTGATAGCAATGGTTCTATGAAATTAACTCCTGATATTTTGGAAACCTTAGTTAAAAGCAATTATGCAGCAAACACAGCAAAAGCAAAAGGTAAATTATTGTTAGATGATATTGTTGATGAGGATGACAACATTATCGGCATTTCAAAATTAGAGGAATTATTGCCAGGTGGCTGGGGAACACTTAATCGTAGGGCAGTTACCATAAACAGTAAGGTGGATAACAGAGTTAAATTAAGGAGGAATAATTGGGAGAAACTCAGGAATTTATGGCAGCAGGTTGTTATGCGTTATATGATTAGATATGATGAACTGGAACAATCCGAATTGGAGAATATTTTGAAAAATGCTGTGAAAGATGTTTTTATTACAAATTACGGTGAAATTGTTATTCAGGAAATCCATGCAGACAAGAATCACATATATAGTGAAACGAGAAGGCAGGCAACAGATATGTCTGTCGGCATTTTATCTTATGGGAAGTTCCTGCATAAATTATCCGAACAGACTAATGTTAACGTAAATCTGCTAAATAAAGTGTTATGTTCTGTATATCCGCATGGGATTGAGAAAGATAAATTTAATGATGTCAGCTTATACAGGATTATAAATAATTTTAAAAAGGAATTTTCCCATAACTTTGCACAAAAATTCCGTTATGATTATTTGGATTTTTCGGCAAATACATCTTTAATAAAAGATGGTGATTTTGTGGATTCAATTCCACAAAATATATTAGGAGTAAATGAAGATCCTATAACACCACAAAGCAATTATCTGTATGATAAAATTGTTTATGATAGTGAACCGGAAAAAAATATATTACATACAAAGCCTCAGGAAGAGGTTGTCGTTTTTGGCAAACTTCCTAAATCATGTATCAAGGTTCCAAAATATACTGGAGGAACTACCTCTCCCGATTTTATTTACGCCATACGGCAAGGTGAAAATATAAAGGTCAATCTTTTTGTAGAGGCAAAGCCCGATAATAAAAGAGATTCTGATAAGGAAGCGGTAAGATCCCAAAAGAGATTTTTTGAGAAAATGCACGATTTAAATATAGAATGGCGTGAGATATTATCAGACCAAAGCATCTGTAATGTCATAAATGATTTGCTGAAAAATAGCTCTATATCAGAAAAGCGTTGATAATCAGTTCGGGGCAGCGGAATATCTTTTGGCTCTGCTAAAGGAAAGTATTGACACAATATATTTATATAAGGGCGCAAATATTACTTTGTCGTATTGGACTTGTTTCAGGACCTCATTAATCCGTAGAAATGCTAAAATAAATTCAGCGTGATGAGATAATATTACAATACGCTTTTATATAGAGCGATAAAAAATGAGCAGGATAACATCATAGTCCTACTCATTTTTTTTCTTCACATTTTCTATGTTTATTTTGTTATAATGTTATAATAATATTTAACATAAGGAGCAGGGAAAATGCTTAGGTCAAATCCTCATATCATAGGAATAAACACCAGATTGTGGCTTAAAATGCTCAGGGAAAAATACAATCTGCCTGAGATGACATTGTCGGCAATTCCGGACGAGGAATGGCTCAGACTGAAAAAACAGGGGTTTGACATAGTGTGGTTAATGGGTGTATGGCAGCCCAGCCCGGAATCCGAGCGCATTTCAAGGCAGGACCCTGCTCTGCTGAAGGCAGTAAAAGAACTTCCACCTGGTTTCGGTCCGGAGGCTCTCGGTTCTTCGCCTTATTCAATTTATCTTTATTATCTTAATCCGGATCTGGGTTTTGAATGGGAACTCAAGGATACACGTGAGAAATTAAACAGCATGGGCATGAAACTTATGCTGGACATAGTTTCAAACCATACTTCAAAGGATGCCCCTTATGTGAAAGAGCACCCGGAGTGCTTCATTCAGGGAACGGAACAGGATTACAAGGAACACCCGGACTGGTTCTTTGAGACTGAAAAAGACGGGAAAAAGCTGTACATTGCATACGGACGTGACCCAAACTTCCCGGCATGGAAGGACACGGCCCAGCTTAATTATTTCAACAAGGACACCCACCGCGAAATGCTGGAGGCGCTTATGCGCATTGCCGGCAGCGCTGACTGCGTACGCTGCGACATGGTAATGCTTTCCCTCAATGATATTCAGGAGAAGGTGTGGGGTAAAATGCTGCGGCAGCAGGGATATACAGTTCCACAGAGTGAGTTCTGGGCTGATGCCATAAAAACAGTGAAGGCAAAATATCCTGATTTTGTGTTCCTGGCAGAGGTTTACTGGGGCCTGGAATGGCGCCTGCAGGAAATGGGCTTTGACTATACTTACGATAAGATAACCTATGACAGGCTTCTCTCATCTTCCCCGCAGGAAATTTATGGTCATCTGCGTGCCGAAAAACTTTATCAGAAACGTTCCGCACGTTTTATAGACAATCATCATGAGAAGCCCTCGCTTGAAGTGTTTGGCAGGGAGAAGGCTCTTGCCGCGGCCACGGTGTTTTCAACAGTGAGAGGCCTGCGCCTTTATATGGATAATCAGATATCCGGAAGTTACAGCAAGGCTCCGCTGCAGATGATTGATATGTATGAACGCAGGCTGGACAGCGGAGTGGCTGCTTTTTATGAACGGCTGCTGAAGATAAACAACCACCCAGCCTTTCACGGTGGCGAGTGGTCACTGCTTCATGTAGAAAAGGTTGATAATGATAATCACAGCAATACAAACATACTCGCCTGGAAATGGGCACAGTTCCGCACTGTAAAGCTGGTGGTTATAAATTATTCCCCGAACAGTTCTTCCGGCATAGTTGATTTCAAGCTGAAACCCACCGGCCCGAAGACCTCTGTGAAAGAGGAACTTTCGGACAGTGTGTTTGAATTTGCTCCGGAGTCGCTCGCAGGAGGAATAAAACTGGACATGGCCCCGTGGCAGAAATTCATATTCACGGTTGATGTTCAGTAAAAAAAGCGCAGGCTCTGCATAAAAAAACCGGTTTTAATACCGGTTTTTTTATGTGCTTCTGGCGGAAATCAGAACCCTCTGTTTCCGCTGTTTCTCATGGTTCGCGTGCAAGTGTATATGCGGTTATGGCAGTTGCTCCTGCTTCCTTTAGCGTGGCGGCCAGTTCATCAAGTGTTGCCAGAGTGGTTGCTACGTCGTCTATAAGCAGTATTTTCTTTCCTTTCACAAGTTCAGGTTTTACCACTTTGAAAGCCCCATGGACATTTTTCAGCCGCTGCTCACGGTTTAATGTGGTCTGTGTCGGAGTGGACCTGTTTCTTTCAACAGCGCCTTTAAGTATTTTAAGCCCTTTCAGCTTTGCCAGCTCCCTGGCTAGAAGTTCCGCCTGATTGTATCCGCGTGTATGCAGTCTTTTTTTGTGCAGCGGTACAGGAATTACAAAATCATTATCCTTTATTTCAGGAAAATAATCATATGCCTTGCCCATTTCGCGGGCCAGGAAAGTTGCGAGATCGTCGCGGCTGCCGTATTTAAGGGCATGAACAAGCGGTTTTAATGTGTCATTGTATATAAGAGCGGAACGCGCGCAGTCAAGTGCATGCTGCACACCTTCGCAGTCATAGCAGTATCCACGGCTGAATTCCAGCGGCATTCCGCAGCGTTCGCAATATGGCTTCTGCAGGTATTCAAGCCCTGAAAGGCAGTCCAGGCATAGTGGTTCCGTACTCATATAATCCAGATCCTGTCTGCATGAAAGGCACACTTTGGGCAGGAATATATTTGTTATGTATCTTACGGCTCTTGTAAAGAAAGAAGTTTTTGTTTTGCTCATATTTTCCTCAGAACTGAAAGCTTACCGTGCTTCCTATTTCATATGACATATAATCGTCTTCCGGTATCTTCTTCGCCCAGTATCTCTGAACGCCGGCATTAAGTGTAATACGCAGATTTTTTGTAACTTCGTAATCCATGCTTGAATTAAATGATAGCAGATTATTGTTTTCGCTTGCAGTTATCGGTGAAGAAGACATTGCATAGCTTAATGTGCCGGTATATACTATTTTGTTGTCAAGTACTATTGCCTTTTTCATAAAAGGCAGTCTTAATCCTTTTGGCAGGGAGAAGTCTGTTTTCAGCATAATACCCGGTGTTATGACTGTTCTGGCAGCTGTTCTTATTCCCATGGTGGTTTCCTTTACAGTTCTGCTATAGTCCAGTTTCGGGGTAACACGGGCTTTTTTCCAGTCGAATGCACCCTGCACGCTAAGCGTGTCACTTAGATTCTTTTCCGTGGTTTTATTTGTGTCAGCGTCAGTTACGCCAGAGCGTATTGCTGTATATGATATGGCTGAATCTATTTTGTTCAGGATCTTGCCCCTTATATCTGCTGAATAATTGTTGGTAACAGTTTCGGATACGTTTTTCGTGCCGGCGATATTCCTGGAATACTTGAGATTCATTGACATATTCTTTACCCAGCGCTTCAGCATTATGAGATTTTCCAGCTGTGAGATACTGAGAACAGTGTCAGGCAGAGTGAGATTGGAGGTGTCTGTAACAGTGGCTGTTACTTCAGAGTGCTGTCTTGTCTTTGTGAAGTTGTTCGTAACGGAAAGGGTACGCAGCGGCGAGAATGTGTCTGTAAATTTATATGCACTAAGAGGCTGCCACCGGAATGTGGCATTGTATGTGTCGCGGCTTGTAAGAGTGTTTAGCAGTGCCTGGCTGTTCCGCGGCTTCATGCCATCACGCAGCCAGAGGTGTTTTGTGGAATCATAATCTTTTTCAACATAATACCAGGAATCGCCGTCCTCAAGTGCATATGAAGCGCTTATAACCATGGATTTTAACAGCCTGCTTGAGGGTATTATATCATTCATGTTCAATGTAAGGGCTGCACCGCCATGCGCGGAACGGGTAACTGTTTTTATGTCACCTACACGGTAGCTATGGGAACTTGTACCTACGGTGACTGTATTTGTACTTATATTATTGCTTTCCTCCGTGGAAATTGAATAATTGAATGACGGTATCAGCCACTTTGTGAATTTCAGCGAAGAGCTGAAACCGGCTTTCTGCTCCAGCGCTTTGGGGTATTTTTCCGTGGCTTCCTGCATAAGCAGCGGCGTTCTCTGCTCCTTTACTTTCTTTAATGAGTATGACGGAATTATATTGCTGCCTTTCCACGGCATAAATGTAAGTTTTCCACTGTAAAACTCTGTTGTTTCCTCCATGTCGTAAACATTTGTCAGTGACGCAAGATTGTCCGGCCTGTAGTCAATAATGTTTCTTGCCAGTGAGTATGTGGCATTTATTTCCTTTGGCAGTATATAAAGGTTTCTGCCTGTTGAGTAATCCAGCTGTGATTCATACAGGTCTCTGTCATCGGTTCTGCTTAGTGTATTGTAATCCGTGGTTGCCTTTGTGTAGGTGAATGTCATTTTCGGCATTGAGGGAAGGGTAAGCACGCCTGAAGCCTTTCCGTCGAATTTCTTTACATGGCCTTCCATGAGTGTACTTATCAGATTGCTTTCACCGGTAACAGAGGCGTTCGGTGTTACAGTGGTTTCCCTTGTTGCTTGAAGATTTACTGGGAAAAAACGGAGTCTCGTTATATCAAGCCAGCCATTTGTGTATTCCCTGTCCTGATTTGTCACGGAAGTGACCGGTGTCTGGAAACTTCTGTCCGTGTAAAGGTATTTTCCGCCTCCCTTGAACCAGCCTGGCAGTTCGAAAGTGGCTTCTGCCTTGCGCGCACTGCCATTTCTTATTATTGGTTCCTCTACATAAATATCATCAAGATAAAGTATACCGCTGTGTTCCCCGGCCCCGTTGATTTCAATTCCAAGTATGAGCTGTGAAATGCTCTGCAGGCCTGGTGTTCCTGCGGAGGATACCTGCACATTGTAGCTGGCGCGGGACCTGTTTATCCAGTAATCAGGGATATCGTCTCCGGTTTCATCATACTGTTCAAGTTCTATAAGTCTCCACCCGGTAAAATCAAGCGGTATGGAAACCCTGAAATAATTATCAGTACTGCCTGCTTTAAGATATGCCCTTGCATTTGCGTTTTCAGTATCGTTGCGCAGCAGGAATTTGAAATATCTGTGCTGCCCCATATCCACGCTCTGTGACCATGTTCTGTAAACATATCCGTTGTCCGCGGAGGTGAATGACGAGTATATTACCCGCAGGGCCTGCTCGCTTACTGTTTCCAGATTGTTCTTCTTTTTCAGGTCGGAGACTGAACCGTAGAGTTTGTCGAATACGGAGGAAGGATCGCCGGGAACCCTGTAAATAGGTATATAATCCGTATTGTCTACATTGTTTACAGCGGCAACCGCCAGTTTGCCTGTGCCGGTGCTTTCGTTTATGTTCCATGTATTGCCCACGGCGGTTATTCTGGCTATTTTTATGCGGCCCCGCGTTTTTGAAACTCCGTCTATTTTCCGCAGTGATATTCTTACCTGCTTTACGGCGTTCCACTTGTAAGTCTGGTCGGAAGTTATTCCCATGGGAACGGTGAGTGTACGCCAGCCGGAAAAGTTCACCTTTGAGGTCTGGACAGTACCGTTCCAGTCGAAATCTGTATAGCCATAGGGGCTGTTGTAGCCGAAACTCCCCGCCAGTTCTTCCCCGTCAAGACGGCCGTTTCTGTTCAGATCCGCTGTATCAAGACGGCCATTTGCTGCGCCATAGCGTCTGCTGTGTTTCCCTGCCGGTGCATAAAGCCAGCCTATGTCCTCTGAGGAACTTACCTGCCCGTCGCAGTTTATATCTTCTGTTTTAGGGTTGTTAAGTGCCTGGTAACCGCTTGAGCAGGTGAGTGTCTGTCCGCCGGTATCGTCTGCGTCTTCGTTCATCTGGCCGAAATCTATATTGAAATCAACGGCATTTGATTCATTGTTGTCGCCCCATATTACAAATTCAAGTGTCGCTTTCGTGGAAAAATCAAGCCCGGTATATGACAGCGGATAAACAATGGAAACCTCATCAGAAAGTGTGAAATCATAATCCAGTGTCAGCACTTCCTGGCTGCCATCTGTTGTTGCCTGGGGATTTATGTCTAACAGTTTTACACTTTCATTGTCCCATGCCACGGATTCCGGATCTGCCGGGCCCTGTGTGGGATTAGCCGCTATTGCCCAGTATGTTTTGTCCATGGGAACCGAATCCTCAACACGGCTGCTTTCCAGATTTTCCACTATGGCGTAATTGTCGAGATTTGGCGTTGTTTTCGAGAAAGCAGCCTCAACCCCGGCGCTTGCACGCAGCGCACCTAATTTAATGTTCTTAAGCTGCATATCGGCTTCATATACAAGATTGCTGTTTGCTATTTCCGTAATTTCAGGTACACTGCTGCCTTTGCTGCCACCCTGGTAAAGTACTGTGGAACCTATTGAGAAAATATTTCCCAAATCATATGAAGCCCTGCCGCCAACCATTGACTGGGTTCCTGTTCCGCCGAATTCGGAAACTTCGTATGAAATGTCAATGATTGAATCAGAACCTATTCTGTCCGGATTGTAGAATGTTATGAATCCTGAATCATAGTCTATGTAATAGTCATTGTTCTTTGTCAGCTTGCGGCCATCAAGACGTACAGATTCCGAATCCGGAACTATATTTGAATCCAGTGTGAAAGTCTTGAACCTGAATGAGTATTCAATATGAAAAAGCCTTTTTGAAGAAGGTGAGGCCGCATACACCTGCGGATCCGGAATATTAGGATTATCCGGTGATCCGAAGGGACGGAGAAGATGGAATGTGCCCTGCTCGAAATCAACTTCTATGGTATCGGAATAAGTCTGTTTCGGATTAAGCGAGGAACCTACCTCATTATGGCTGAGATCCTGCACCTGCAGGCTGAAATTGCCGGCCGAGTTATCACGTACTATGTTTGTTGTACCTATTGAATAATATGTTTTCAGTTCGCGCCTGCGTCCCGCCTCGGTACTGTAATTGTCGTCTTTGGGTTTCAGTATCTTGTACATTCCGGGGGTACCGGCGGTATCTGAAAGTTTCATTCCGTCCGAACGTTCGTAATCAATTATGACCACTGCGTTTGAGGCCAGCGATCCTGAGAATTTAACAATGCCATTGGCATAGTCCATTACATAATCCACGCCACGTTTAAGCTGACGGAATCTTCCGGTATATGTAGTTGCCGGTATTTCATAATCCTCGGCAGTCATTTCAAAAACAGTTATATTATCCACAGGTTCCGAACTCTGCCGGTCTATGTAAATCTTTTCCGTATTGCTCTTTATCGTGAACTGTCCTGTATGCCCGAATGTTACATCATAGTAGCGGCGGCGTATGTATGCGGTGTCATATATATCTGTTTTCTGGAATTCCGTATTTCCCTTGAACTGTTTTGTTTTTGTCTCACCTTTTGTCCTGGAGGCGACCACTGTCATTCCAAAGCCGCCGGCTTTCATATCCGCGCGTATTCCGAAAAGCTGCTTGTTGTATGATACGAATTCCGTTGAAGGCAGGGACAGGTCTATATCTCCGAATACCACCTGTTTTACTATTTCATCGGTGGTTCCTGTATAAACTACGGAAATATCCTGCTTGTCTGTCTTTGTGTCATCATAATCTATGTTGACAGATATTTTCTCACCGACTTTTCCGCTCATCTTTACCTGCATTTCCTGCTGTATTTCAAAGCTGCCGGAACTTCTGTCGCGCGTTGTATCTGTCTGTTCCTTCATAAAACGCTTGCCACTGTAATTAATCGAAATCAGTTTTCTTCCGGTAACATTCAGCGATGTGCCGGAATCCCTGAATTCAATCTGTGGGGACAATGGCAGTGGTTCGGCGCCGCTGTCTGCCAGAAGATCTGCATTCTGTCTAAGTGAAGGGGGAAGTATGGTATTCTTTTCCTGGAAATTGCCTGTTTCTACATCATTTTCCGCATTTTTCCACAGACCGGAAAGTTTTTTTTTCTTCCTGCTGAAAAAGTCCTCTCCGGATTTTTGTCCGATATTTCCTGTAGATGCAGCAGTACCTGTTGTAACTTCTTTCCCGTTATTTCCGGAATCAGCCGCATTTTTGTTTTCTGCCGGTAAGACAGTTTCTGCTGTTCCTGTTGCCTGCGGGCCGGAGCTGCCGTGAGCTGGTCCTGAATCAGATTCTTTTCCGGATGGCAGTGAAGATCCGGTATTCTGTTTAAGAAAAGGTCTGCCTTCCTCCCTGCCGCTTATGCTGAACCGGCCACGCTCATTGAGCAGGTCAGAGAAGCCGAAGCCGTCACTTTCAAAGTCTGCTGAAGACAAAGAAACAGGCGAAGCTGCCGCAAGCAGCGCCGCAAGTATAAGTGAAAGAATTTTCTTCATCTTCAATTCTTTAATCCGAAAAAACACATCCGCGTTTTTCCCTTTTGAAAAAAACGCAGCCGGCAGAGGGCTGTTTTGAGGGCCCTCGATAATATAATAGAATATAATAAATGCGCATACCAATAGCAAAACGTTATGTACTTGTGATTTTTCTGCGGTATCTGCTGCTGTCTGTAGGTATTTTTACCGGTCTTATGATGATGGTGAATTTCATGCAGATAGTGCATAGCGGTGCGCTTTCAGGTTTTTCTTTTTACTTTCTGGGCAAAAGCATACTTTTCATGCTGCCGAATGTCATTGGAATGTGTCTGCCGGTTGCCTTTATGATAGCGCTTCTGCTTGCGCTCGGCCAGATGTCAAAAGATGGCGAGATTATTGCCCTGCGTGCAGGCGGTTATTCCTTTTTTGAGATATTTTCCTGGGTTTTCGGCGCTTCCGTTCTGCTTTCAGTCACACTGTTTTATATAAATAATTCCGCCGGGCCGGAGTGTCTTGCCCGTTCAACAGATTATGCCAGGATAATGCTGCAGAGAATAAGCCGCATAGACCTTAAACCACGCACATTTCAGAAAATATCGGACTGGTCTCTTTATGCGGAAGATGTAAATTCAATAACAGGTGAGATGAAAGGGGTAAAACTCATACAGCGCAATGACAGGGACAGTTCATCTGTTGTAATGCTTATGAATGCCGGCAGAGGCTGGTACAGGGCTTCAGGTGACAAGGGTATGCTTGTGCAGCTTTATGATGGACAGTTTTCCCAGACTGACAGCCGCAATCCTGGCCGCCTGATAAATGGTTCTTTCTCTTCTTATGAAACAGTTCTTGATTTTTTCACAGGTGACAGAAAAAAGAAGATAGAAAAACGCGAGCTTTCCAGCAGGGAACTTTTCAGGCTTGCAGATAGCGGAAAGTTTGATGCTGAGGACACTGGAAGTTTCAGATGTGAGGCTGTATCTCGCATAGCTCTTTCATTTGGCCCACTGCTGTTTTTCCTGATAGGAACGCCACTTGGAGTTGTGCTTGATAAAAGCGGAAAATCAGGAACCATCGCTTTAAGTCTGCTTATACTGTTTTTCTATTATGGCTTTACGATCGGTGGCATGATGCTTGCACGCAGACATGAGTTTTTTTATCCCTGGGTTATGTTTGTACCCTCTGCTGTATGCCTGATTGCCGGAGGAATTCTCTGGAAAAAGCGTCTTTCGGGCAGATGACTGACGCTGATTTCCGCTGAATATCATATGATGAAAATATTTCAGAGTTACATAGCCAGACATTTTCTGGTGCCTTTCGTGGCTGCACTTTCGGTTTTTACAGGACTGCTGCTGTTGGGCAATGTGTTTGGACATCTTTATGTTTTCACAAAAGGCGAAGTAAGCGTGCTGGTTTTTATAAAGTACATACTCTGCCAGGCTCCTTATTTCATGGTTAAAATAATGCCTATTGCCACGCTGCTTGCCGTGCTTGCCGCGCTGGGTGAAATAATAAAATCCGGTGAATGGAAAGCCGGAATGGCCGGTGGATGGCGCCCACTTGATATGCTAATGCCGCTTGTTTTATGTGCGGCAGCAGCCGGGCTTCTGCAGTTTGCGGTGCAGGAAACAGCTGCGCCTTCGCTTTATCTTGAATCTGAGCATATTTTCCGCCGCGACATACGTGGCCGTGATGACTGGGCCAGACTTGTTGTGAACAATGTTTCTTTTTCGGCGGGCGAAGGCCGTTTTGTTACATGCCGTGTATTTGACGGCCGTGTCAATACAATGCAGCAGGTTGTGCTGAGTGCATATTCAGGAATGAAGCTTGGATATACATTACAGGCTGAAAAAGCCGTATGGAATGCTGAAAAAAGAAGCTGGGATTTTAATAATGCTGTTGAAACCATATATGGGGAAACTGCTATCCCTTCTGTAAAAAAATACAAAAAACGTGAAACAGAAGTATCTGTGGGTCCGGAAAATCTTATTCTTGAGAATCTGGTTCCCGATGGAATAAATCTTGCCGGCCTGCTGGACAGAATAAAGAAACTGCGCCTTGTTGGCGCACCGTCCGTTACCGAAAGAACACTGTTCTGGTGCAAAGTGTCAGCACCTTTCGCCAATATAATCATGGCCCTTATAGGGGCCTCCATTGCCCTGCTGTTTACCAGAGGCAGGAAAAATTCACTTAGTTACGGCATAGCCATAGGTATAGGCTTTGTATTCTGGGCGGCTCTTGTTTTCAGTCAGGAAATAGGCAATGCCGAACTGATGTCTCCGTTTATGTCCGGTATTTCACCGCTTGTGGTATTCGGGATTTTTTCAGTATGGATAATGCGCCGGGCCAGGGTATTCTGATACTGTATAATTAAAACAATAAATAAAAAAACAGCCGCATTTTTTTCTGCGGCTGTTTCATATTTTGGTAAATATATCTGAACAGGAATTATAATCCCAGTCTGTTGAAAAGGGCGTTTTTGCCTTTTTCAAGAGCCCTGTTGTTCAGATCATTGGCTGTGCTTCTTACGTCATCGGCGGCGGTATTGGCAATGGCATTTCCTATGCCGTCCTCGCGGGGTTGTGCCGGGGCGCAGGCTGCAAGCCCCATTGTTCCAAGCAGTACTGCCGACGCTATCATAATCTGTATGTTTTTTTTCATTTTTTTTCTCCGTTATATTTAAAGACCCATTTTATTAATTGCAGCGCCTTTTAACTTCCCTTTTATGCCCAGCCCATTTCCGGCTTTGGCTTTTTCCGGCTTTTCCTTTGTGGCTTTGTTTTTCCCGTTTTTGCCCTGTTTTGTGGCCGATAAGGCAGAGGCTGTTAATCCTGCGCTCTTCAGCTGTTCTTTTGTGCACCCTGAAAGTTCATTGGAATGGGCCTGATAAAGGTCGTTCTTTTCATCTTTGTCACTTATGCTTTTTGCGCGGGCAAGCCATGCATAATCGCAGTATCCTGCTTCTTCCGGCATATCGAATGTTTTTCCTGCTTCCTCAAGCATGTTTATGTACTCATCAGTGCCGTCTATGCCGGGAAGATTGTTTACATAATTCTGCATTTCCGGGCTGTCGAAATTTGAAAAATATGCGGATGTTTTCATCTTTTTCAGATTGCCGTTGGCTGAAGATGCTTTTATTGCATTCAGGTCTTTCTTCAATGCTTTTGCCCATATATCACCTGCCGCAAGGGTAAACTCCCTGTAGGAGGCATCCCATGTGGCCATATTTCCACAGTTTCTGTCAGCGTTTTTCATTGCCCTTACTTCGGAATCAGCCATTTTGCCGTCTGCAAAAATGTACCCATCAGGGGAATATCTTATATAACAGCGGGAATAATTTTCCCTGGCCTGTTTTATACTGTTTTTATATTTTTCATTGAAAAGCTGGTTTATCTGTTTCTTCGCTGCCTTCATGTTTTCAGGCTCAATTGTTTTTCTCAGCTGCTTTTGGGCCTGCAGCATATCATTATTCTTCTTTAAGGGATCTGGTTCCCCGGCAGCCTGTTTTGATTTGGCATTTCTGGCCGCGGCTGCTTTTCTGGCCATACCTGAGTTCTGCATTCTTTTCATTACATCAGGATTTTTTTTGAGATATGTTTCTATCTCCTCGTCATTCATTTTGCTTAATTTCTGTATTTCTGCAGGAGTCAGTCCTGTATTTTCGCTGCCGCTCATTTTCTGCATCATATAGGCTTCGCGTTCTTTGTCACTCATGGTGGCCAGTTTCATTATGTCAGCCTGTGACATATTTCCCATAGCACCTGTTTTTGACATCTGATATGCGGCAGCCTTGTGACCGAATGCCTTCTTCTGTTCTTCAGTCATATTCTGCAGGTCTTCAACACTTATATCCATGCCGCTTATGTGTTTCAGTTTCTTTCCGGCTTCTGCCTTGCGCATGCTGCCTTCCGCTTTTGCGGCTATTTCCTGGTTTTTGTCCTGGTAGGCATCTTTTTCAGTTTTAAGTCTGTCTTTGGCAGCTGAAACCTTGTCGTCGTAATCACGCATTTTATCTTCACTGTTACCACTTCTGCCGGTAAAGCACTGGGAAAAAATGCTGTTGTCCTGAACACTGTAAGCCATGCAGGCATAATCCTTTGCATCAGGCAGCACAGGCACCATTTTGTCTACCTGCGTTATGTTCAGTCCATATGAATAAGCAGCCTGTAAGGCGAGAGCGGCTGCTCCGATACAGGTTATGAAAATTTTTCTGTCTTTCACTTTTGTTCTCCTGTTTTTTGAGATTCGTAAATAATATCAGTTTTATGATATTTGAAGTATTATATATAATTTTACCTTTTCCCGGCAGTGTATCCTATTATAATTGAAATAATTATCAGAATCAGGAATTTCCAGTTTATTGTGGGTTTATAATTTTCAATGTTTTCGTCTATGCGTACATAAGGCTGAAGCTGTTTAAGCGCATTGTATAGGGTTCCTTTTGAATTGAATGTGCAGTACAGCGGGGCCTGTCCCTTTAGGTGAAATACAATTTCAGACATATAGGAATAAAAAGCGCTTTTGGAAAAAAACTGTTCAGCCGCGGAAGGCTGCTGCAGTTCCTTTACGGTTATATATTCTATGCCGCTGAAGTATATTCTCTGGCCATTGACTGATATATATCCTTCCGTGGGGTGAATTTTGAATTTGTCGTATGACAGTGCATATTTTTTCAGCATTTTGAACTGCCATGCTATGAATATAACCATAAGCATAATAAAGAAAACAGCAATTCCGGATACTGTATACATATTGAAAAATCTCTCCTTTTGCCCGGCGTTTTTTGGGGCAGCGGTGCCCGGCAGATGCCTGAATACAGGTTCTGTATAAGGCTTAACGCTGCGCGGAAAACCGGATAAATGCTATAAAATTAATATCCGCGCAGGCAAATTGAGACCGCAGTGTTCCATGTGTATATGGAACATGGTTGTATTTTGTTAGACTATATGTAAAGAGCATTGAATTTTTACGGATATGAATATGAAATCTGAAAAACTGTCTGTCATACTACTTACAGCCATTCTTCTGTCATTAAACGGCAGTATATCTGCTGCTGATTCCAGGGAAAAACATGACTCCGGGGACCAGTATCTTTCAGATTTCCTTATGGATACCGGCCCGGCCGGTGGCAGAAAGAATGACAGTGAAAAGACAGATAATAAAGGTGTGTCCATTTCCGGAAATGTATCCGGTACCGAAGGTAAGGAAAATTTCCGGCAGGATATAACTGATCCGCTTTTCCAGCCTGGAAAAGGTAAATTCTTTTCAGATACGGCGCTTGTAAAATCCTCGTATAGAATGAATGGAAATAACGCACGGTTTCTTACTTTCATACTTCAGGAGGATATTTCATACGGGCTTACGGAACAGATAGCCATAACCGGTGGCCTGCAGCGTGTGGGAAGCAAGATGAAAAATATTCATGTTGCGGGGCATGATCACTATTCCTACAAGAATATTTATGACATAGGACTTAAATTCAGGCTTGTTCCGGTAGAAAAATTTACACTCGGTATGCAGGGACATTATAAAAATGTTCAGTCCGAACGGTCCGCCGGGGAAGATACCGACGGCATAGCTGGTTCGGCCAGACTTTCATATGAACATCGTATAGCAGATCCGTTTATAGAAATAAGTTATGTGCGTGACTTCAAGGAATCCGACGATGTGGCCAAAACCGGTATAATGGCAGGATTGTTCAGGAATTTTGGCAGATATACCGGGATATTTAACCTGTACCGTTCACATCTTACCGGTTCTTCACATCTGATAAGTTATGGAGCCGGCGTTTCCGGGCATTACAGGTTTACTGAGAACATGGCCGCAGGAATAGGCACCGAAGTTCATCTGGACAGCAGTCATGCCGGTGGCGCCTATTCGGAAATAGAAAATGCTGTCACTGTAAAACTTCTGTTCAGGGCACTGTTCTGATTTCAGCAATAATTTTTCTGTATCAGTCTGTCAGTGCTGTCGGCTCATTGAACCGGCCTTCCGCATCCTGAACTTCCTTGAGATTTGCGTCTATTTCCTTTTCAGAGGCATTTAAAGAAGCCTCGTAGTGGTGTTTGCCTGTTTTCTTGTTCTTTGAATCCATTGTGAATGTTGCTGAAACGTCTGCCGGATCAAGAAGCTGTACAACGACTTTAAGGAAATCCGTTGCACCGAGAGAGCCGCCTCCCTGCGCCAGTGAGGCAAATCTGTCAGCCTGTTGTTTGTTGTCTGAGGCTTTTTTTACATGGAAAATATCTGCAATTACATTTGTGGCTTTTGCAGCAAGTTTTTTCATTACATGAATGGGGTTAATGTCACCAGGTGAAGGCTGACCGAAGCGCATACGCGCCTCTTTTTTGTCAAAGTAAACCTCTCCGCTTTCGCTGATTCTGAACATATCTGCTGCTTTGTCAATTACATTTCCGAATTTTTCATGGAAAATATTGAAAACGGCTTTCATGATCGCAGCGGCTGGAGCGAATATTATTTCCTGTATGCCCTTTTCATTTATCATAAGTTTAAATTCAGATGCTACAGATTTGTATGCATTTGAGGGCTTCACTGTTTTTCCGTCTTTTATTACCGCTGCCGGAATGGCCTGGTCTTCCTTTATGGTATATTCGGTATTGGTTCCATTTCCCTGTGTTCCTACATACTGCAGTATATCATTTGCTCTTTCTATGCTTCCCCTGGCGTTTTTTGCGGAAACAAGAGCAGAGCCTGAATATTCCTGGTACATAAATGACGGTGTTGACATACTTCCGTCCCTGTATTCCTTCTGCACCACATAAGATGTGGTTTCCCGGCTTTTTTTATGCATTGAACCGGCGAAAGGAATATTCATATGTCCGGATTTGATCTTTTTACGGTATTTGTACACATTCATGCGTTCATCACTGTCAACGGCCTGATAGGATGTGGTTGTCCTTTCTTTTTCTGATTCCCGCTTGTAAATGAGCGGCAGCTGGAAATTCATGTCTGTTTTTCTGCCATCGTAATGGCTTGCGCCTGCATATGTCTGTGAGCCATGCAGGCCGGAATTGACTGTGTTTGCCATTTCCTGCAGTTCAACAGCAGTCTGCTGCACGGTTTCTTCTTCGTCGTAATTCGTGAAATCAAGATTTAATTCAATTAACCGCCGTAGTACGGAAAAATCACCTCTTAGGAAGCTGGCAATTGCCTTAAGCTGTTCAGGATCCTGTGGATTACATATAAATTCAAGAACAAGTTTTTTACCTTTGAAATGTGTTTTCGTATATGAGAATTTTGTGGCAAGGGAATCATTTATCTGTTTTGACAGTTCCTTGAATCCCAGTTTGAGCAGGTCCTTGTCTGTCTGCCAGAGTGCAAAATTCTCGAAAGGTATGTCAGTCGATGTAATTTTAACGCCGGCTGTTGTCATTTTGGCTTTCCCAAGCCGGACGCGTAGTCTCATTTTGTCTTCACTCATGCGGAACAGGGTTACGGAAGGAGTGGTTTCCATTCCGGTGCCTGCACTTAGACTGAAAGTAACCATTTTATATGGAGAGACTGAACCTTCTATTCCGGCGGAAATATGAAATGTGAGTGGAAGTTTCCATATTTCACCGGTTTTCATTTTGGAAATGCGTTTTGTTGTTGCAGGCCAGGCTGTCTTGAGATTATATAGCTTTGCCCATGTCTTGATTTCAGTGCAGTATTCTTCACCTTTAAGCGGGCGGACAACCTGCGATTTTCCCTCTATGGAGGCGTTCATGGTAAGGCTTAGTGATACGGACATTACGGAGCCGTCTGCTGGAAGCAGTGGCGCCGGGGCTGGTATGTCAACGGCAAAACCCGGCTTGAAAATCAGTTCGTCAATCAGGGCTATCTGATTGTTCGGAAAGCGTTTCATGCTACGTTTATATCCGGCTTTTAAGACGATGACATCATTTGGGAACTCAACTTTTTCACTAAGATCAAGCTGCGCTGCCTTGCACAGGTCCTCAAGTGCATCCCCGGTGAGATCCTCCCAGAAACGCATAAAACCGTTTGAATATGTTTTCTTCGCTGCTTCCGTGGATACTACCATGGAAGGCTTTGCGGCTTCCGGAGTCTGGTAATCCGTGAATCCGCTCGGTTTGGCAAACCAGTTCTGTGCGTTCAGTATTCCCGGTGCGAGGATAACAGACAGAAATAAAAATAAAATCTTTTTATAAAGAGACATTACCATAATTATATTATGCTATGAAAATGTTTTTTTTGCAATGTACCAAAGTCCTATATGTACTGTTTATCAGCAGTTTAATATAAAATGCAGGTTATTGATTCAGCGCCTTTTTTTTGATAGGATTGATTGAAAATTAATTTTAAAACCGCTGATTTATGTTTTCAAGGAGATATAAATGAAAAAAACATTCCTGTTGCTTTCCATGCTGTTTATTTCCATGCCGCTTGCCGCACAGAACAGCAGTCTGGCTGATCTGAATAAACGTGTGGATGAAATATCCGCCCCTGTTATGGACATAGAGGCACGCTACTGGGCAGGCAGGGTTCAGAGTGGCAGTATTACCATTGAGGAAATTGAGAAAAATTCCAAAAACTGGCTTGGTTCAGAGTCAGCAAAAAATAAGGAAATATCAAAGATAAAAAAATATCTGAAATCAGGAAAACCAGTGTCTGTTACAGAGCAGGAACGGCAGCGTATGGACGAAAGTACCCGTAAAATCAGGGAGCTTATGAAGAATAATGAAAACGCTGCGGAGAAACGCCTTAAGGAAGTGGATGCCATTAAATCGGAAGTGCGTGATATAAAAGCCAGGGAACTTGCTCTTGGTATTAAGGCGGGAAAATATACTGTTAAGAATCTGCGTGAGGAATCAAAAAACTGGACAGGCACCGCAAAAGGCAACAAGGAGCTGGTTGATCTTGCCGTAAAATACAGCAAATCAAAAAAGAAGGTTTCCATATCCGAGGCTGAATGGGATAAACTTGATGAGAATAACAGAAAGGTACATACTTTCCTGAACAACGGAAAGGAGACTGACGGAGACAAGGCCCTGTTAAAGAGAAATAAAAAAATAAGAAAAGTCCAGGAAGAAGTATTTGAACTTGATGCACGCTATTGGGCAAACAGAGTGGCTGTGGTAAAAAATGTCACAATGGAAGATCTTTCAAAAAGCAGCCTGAACTGGGTAGGCGAGCGTTCTTATAATCAGAAACTGATAAACAGAATCAGTGAAAATATAAAGACAGGCAATACAGCTGCGCTTACAGACAAGGAAATGAAAAAACTGGACAAGGCAAATGAGAAAGTACGTAATATACTGAAGAAATAACTGCGTGTTTTTCTGTAAACATCTGCAACAGTGTCTTTCTGTAAAACGGGAAGGCCCTGTCTGTTTTAAATCTGAACTGTGCATAAGGTTTATGGGGAAACTCCGCTCCTGAGCGGAGAGTTCCTTATTTATTTAAGGCGGATAACAGGCGCTGTTTTGAAATTTATCTGCGGAATATTGTGAAAAAAGAATTTTATTAGATTAACAGGACTGTCTTATTAAAGGAATGTTTATGACAAAAAATGCAAATGAAAGGACACCCGTGACAAAAAAATTACTGTCACTGCTTTTATCCTGTCTGCTTCTTTCCTATCAGTGCTTTATGCCTGCGGCTGCCTACGCTGTAAGGAAGTTGGAGGTGACGAGCACTGCGGGAACCTGGACCGTGCAGGGTCAGCCCGACGGAAAAGGCAAGGTTTATTTCGGCGGTCAGGAAAGATCGCACGGTGTGCTTGCAGGCACCATACAGAACGGACATCAGGTGGATTTCTACACTGGCCCTGACAATGACCGCAAGATTACGGAGCAGTGGAGAATATCTGACGGGGTTTATGAATTCCGCAAGGCAGTATTTGATAATGATGGCAATTTCGTGGAATGGACTCCCTGGACTTATGTAAATTCAACCCGGAATATTTACGAATCCGGCAATGCGGCACTGTCGCCGAGCCTAAGGGCAACAGGGCAGACCAGCCAGATAGTTGCCTGGACTACGGATGTGTATGATAATCTGCGTTTCCGGGTATACGACGATTTCAACAGGCAGCTGCCATACTTCGCCATGGAAAGGAGCGGCTCTTTCATGGGTACGAATATGTACAATGTGACTGTTGACAGGAACGTGAGCTACCAGGTGGACATTACAGGCGAGAATTTTGCTTTCACGCCGCAGAACGCAAACCTTGGACTATATGTAAATCAGTCTGTGCCTTGGCTGCATGCGGATTCCTACTTCAATGAATATGGATATGATCTGGACTATCTTGACCAGTATGGGCCGCACAAGATAGAAATAAAGGATTCAAACATAACAGGCAACAATATTTCCGCAAGACAGGCCAACGGCCTCATCACGCTTGGCATGGGGTACGGCTATGTTCAGCAGCCGGCTGGCCAGTACGATACGGAAATAAAGATAAGCGACACTAAGATAAAGAACAATACATTCACTGCCAGTGCGGCAGGAACTTTTGACTTCGGCATTTATGCATTTGACCAATATTACACATATCCGGGCACGCTCAGACTGGAAAATCTTGAAGTAACAGGCAATACCGTGCAGTCAACCGCGTCTTTCAGCCAAGGCGTTTATATAAATTCCGTTGGCCTGAACAATGGTGTTGAAACTGTTGTAAAAGACACTTATTTCAACAATAACGAGTATAAGGGAACGGCGAAAAACGACCAGATGGTAAAAGGACTGAACATTTACAATTCCGGCAATCTTGTGCTTTATAAAAACGGGCATGGCACAATACAGGACAATTCGGTTAGTTTCCTTAACCCGGTTAATACAACTGGCGTTTACAATGGCGTATCCGGAGTGGGCCTGTACAACATAGGCACGGCTGTACTGTATGACATTGACGTTAATGATAACAGTGTACTGTTCCAGAATGCCACAGGAGCAATACGGCAGGTAAACTGGGGTACCGGGCTTTACTATTATGATCATGACGGCAATGCCTCGGTCCGCGGATCCGTAAGTGGTGTAGGCATAGGCGGAGACGATCATCAGGGCGAACTTAGTCTTGTTGATACGGCTGTTTCTGGCAATAATGCCATAGCCAATAATTCCGGCGGTTCAATAGAAATGTCAGGCATAGGCGTTTATTCAGCAGGCACTATGACCAATGTGTTCGCTGGCACACCCAGGCAACTGGAAATAAGCGGCAATTACGGCTACATTACCGGCAATATGAGCACTACCGGCGTATTTGATGAGACAAAATCTGACGGTAGCGTAGTTCAGACTACGGCAACCGTAGGCGGCTCCTATACCATGGACGGAGCTGGTGTTTATTTTGCCGGCAGGCGGAATGGCGGCAGTTATGCCCTTCTGCTTAACGGGGCCACAATAACTGACAACGGCTTTGTCATGAAGAATGCTTCAGGACGTGCGGATTATGTATATATGCATGGCGGCGGAATGTACTCCGTAGGCAGTGAGACGGATATACTCAACACGTCCATTACCAATAATATATTGCAGATTGGCGCGGACCGTGGGGCGAATCCCTCTGATATTCAGGTGGAGACAGCCCATCTTAAAGGCGGCGGCCTGCATCTGATACATAGTTATGACCAGGATCACTATATTTATCAATCAAATATCAACAGCAACAAGATAATATTCAACGCCCACAATGCCGTACCCAGCTATATTTACGGCGACTGCGGCCTCATGGCAAGCGGAGGCGGCATTTACAACTGGGGACAGGGCTATAATTCCAGGCTTGAGATAAAGGAAAGCAATGTAAACAACAATGAGGTTTATTCAAATATAAATGCTATAGGACACAATGTAGGATACCTGGACTTTGAATCACAGGGCGGCGGTATCTTTACGGATGGCATTCGCAGAGTGAACATAAATGATACAAATGTTATTGGCAATAGTCTGACTGCCGAAATGTCCAATGAGGCAGGAAGATACATGAAGAATGCCTTTTTGCAGGGCGGCGGCATATTCGCGGAAACAGGCTCTTCAGATGCAATGCCCGGAATCGCATATATAACCTCCTCGGACGGTATGAGCAGGGTAGCTGGCAATTCAATCTCATTTACAATGAAGGATACAAATCAGGGGGTTTTTGGCAGCGGCATTCCGTATCACGTTGAGCTTGACGGCGGCGGCATTTACAAAGGGGATTACAAAAGCTACGATTATGCAAACCATGAGTATCTTACCCCGGTGTTTTATGTTCAGTCGGAACAGAACAGGCTTGGCATAGTCGGAAACACCATAACATTTAATAATTTTTCCGGCGTAAAACGTTATGATGACATTTACGCCCGCGGAGGCGGAATTTCCGTAATGCACGAGGTTCAGTCCGTGTTTACAAACATAAATGTCAGGGATAATGCCATAAATATGATTTCCACAAAGCCCGGTGATACCAGCGGCTGGGGCTGGGCCAAAGGCGATCTTGATGCGGAAGGCGGCGGCATAGCATTCTCAAATCCTTATGATCATGACCATCTGGGAACACAGCTTTCCGGCATAAGCATAAGTGCGGCAGACATTGCCAACAATACGATAACAATGAGTGCCATATCGGATGATGCAACCGGCAGGGGCGGCGGCCTTTTCGCTAGGCTTTCCGGCACTCCGCAGGACGGCACGGCAATGTATCTTGAAGGCGTAAATATTTACGATAACTCAATAAAGATAAATTCCGATTATCGTGCGACGGCGGAAGGCGGCGGCCTTTGGGCAAATCTTTACAGGGGTTATGACAAGTCCATTGACATTCAGGGCGTTTCCGCTAACAATGAGCAGGTTCATATAATAAGAGGAAACACCGCATCAGCTGTAACCAGTTCCGAGGCCAGGGAATACGATCAGGCCAGGGCAATAGGCGGAGGCATTTATCTGGGCAATTATCAGGAAAATGGCGAAACCGGAAACCGCCTTGTTGAAATAAAGAATTACAAGCAGATAAGCGACAATACCGCCGAGGCGGAGGCAATCTATGCCAAGAACTATGCCCTTGCACGCGGCGGTGCAATTTACATAGACGGCTTTGACCAGAGATTCAGCACAACCTCGCAGATAGGAGTGACGATAAACAATATCGGCGAGATAAGCAATAACAAGGCAACAGCCACGGCAAAATCCGGGTCTGAGACTACCATCATGGATGGCGACACATGGACGGACAATTACGCCGTTGCGGAAGGCGGTGCCATTTATGTTCTCAACAGCAATGTGGCAATATACGACACCAACTTCATAAACAACAGTGCCGAGTCCCTGGGTGCGGGAGTGCAGAATGAATACTCCAGGGGCGGTGCTATATACATAGCCACAGAGTATGGATATAAGCCTAGCCAGGTGACAATCGGGGCAATGACTGACGGAAAAGATGTTATTTTCAGAGGCAATCAGGCTGGCAAGGGTTCCGATATTTATATGGAGGATCTGTCAAAACTGATACTGCTGCCCGGCAGCGGCGATCTTCATTCCAATGTGCATAATGCCATCAGGTTTGAAGGCACTATTGCCGGCGGCAATGATACGGAAATAATACAGAAAGGCTACAATGGCACGGTATACCTTTCCGGAGATGGAAAGGATTTTACCGGCACATACAGCATTTATGACGGTGTCCTGAAATTCAACAGGCAGAACAACAGGCCTGTGGACTATTCGTTCAGGACATTGTCCGGCCAGGACGGAATTGTTGACCTTATGCTGAATGGCAGTGCAAATGACGTGGTTAAGATAGCAAATCTCGTTGACAACCGTGATTTTGCAGATGATTCAGCCAATGAGACGCTTAGATTGTGGGTTGACTTCAATGCCCAGACCGGCGACATGGACAAGCTCACTGTGAACGCATACACGAAGAACCAGAATCTGAACGGCCAGGGCCAGGCTTACAATACAAATCCTTATGTAAGGCTATCCATGATAAATGTTATGGAAGACGGCGCTGCCGGCATGGCGACCTATCTTGATGGCGCTGCGAGGAATTACATACAGGTTATAACCGATACAATAACCGCGACAACGCAGGACTTTACATATACGTTTACGCCTGACCATAACACACACGGTCTTCTGCACATAATAGCGGAGCAGAGTTCAGGCCTGACACTTGCGGAAGCCATAGCGGATCCGACAAGAAATTCCTATTCATTCACAAGGGATTATGTGACAAATGAAGATCTTGGCGATCTCGCATATACTGACGATGATCCGGAAAACGCAAGGCAGTTTACCATATTCGGCAACAGTCATTCTCTTGACGGAAATGGACACGACGGCGTTTTCGTGCAGGAAAATCAGGAACTTACCGTGCAGAACATCACCGAAGTAAAGAATTTCGCAGGGGCGGCCATATACAATCAGATGGCAAATGCCACGGAAAATAATGGCGTTGTTAATATTGTAAATTCCTCATTCGCAGACAATGAAGAGGATATACTCAACAGCGGTACGCTCAATCTGCAGTCCGGCACTATAAACTTTGCTTCGGGCATTAAGGATCATTCCGGCAGCAATAATTATGGCACTACCAATATAAACGGAGCGGAAGTTTCCCTTGGTGAAAACGCGGTTATAATGCAGAATGCCCTCAACATAAATTCCGGCACACTTACTGCCGGAGCGGATCAGATTGATGCGGCAGTTACCAATAATGGCACTCTTGTGCTTACCGGCGGAAACCTTGCCAGCAGTATTGGCGGCACGGGAACAACGCAGATAAACGGCGATGTTACAAATACCCTCGGAAAAACACTTGGAAATGATATGTCGGTTTCCGGAAGTCTCGCCACAAATGCGGATTATATAGACGGAAATATAACCAGTACAGGCAGTGTTTCCCTTACAGGCGGTACCCTTTCTCAGGAAATAAGCGGCGGGGCAATAGCCATTGCGGGCAATACGTCTGGCAATGCTGATTACTTCAAGGCAGTAACTACAGTAAACGGGCAGAGTTCGCTCATGCTTACCGGCGGAACTGTATCTGCGGAGATAAACGGACAGGGCGGAATAACCATTGGCGGAGATGTGCTGGCCAATGCGGATTATCTTAAAACCGCTACTGTGGTAAATTCCACCAATACGCTTACACTAAACGGCGGAACGCTCACTTATGCGGTTTCCGGCACAGGCAATCTTGCCATTGAAACAGACATGACCGCAAATCTCGTCAATCCTATTACGGGCATAGTCAGGGTCGCTTCTGGCAAGAAACTTACACTTGGCGCAAATGACGCATTCGCAGCTGCGGATTCACTGGTTCTTAACGATGGAACAACGCTTAATCTGCAGAACGGCTCTGCCACTGCCGCGGCGATAGACAATATAGTAATTGCCGATGGTGCGGCAGCAAATGTCCTGATAAAATGGAATGACACGCTTGACGGTTCTCTTGAAGGACAGGCAGGCACGCTTACAATCAGTTCCGTTGATGTTGGCAGAACACAGGCACAGGCAGGCGATCCGGCACAGTCATACACGCTTACTGCGACACTGGCAGAGAACATTGCCCTTGCGGCAGATCTCACGCTTGCCAATGCCGGTGAAAACACGCTGAATACTGTATCTTATAATCCGGCGGATGGCATTATTTCTGGGAAAAAGGCGGCACTTCAGGATATAATAAGCGAAACAGCCGCAGGCAGCCAGGCAACCTTTGTCCTTACCGGCAATGAAACCGGTGGCGGCAGTACTGTAGCCGGAAATCTGAAAATACAGGGCGGTAATGGCAGTACGCTTGAGAGCACAGGCGATGCGGCAGGCTTCATACAGGTTGGAGATGGCCTTGTGTCAGGCGCTACGCTGCTGATAGAGGATGTTAACATAGGTGAGATAAGCACAGATGGCGCGGAAGGCTCCCTGGTAGTAAAGGGCGGCAATAGTCTGGAGTTCAGGGCAACAAATGAAAATGTCGTTATAGAAGGTTCTGACAATGGCACAGGAATATATCTTGAAAAAGACGATATTCTTGGCGCCGCAAACGCATTGATTAATGCTGCCGGCATGGATATAAATATCAATGACGACATACGTTCAGACGATAATGGGAATATAATAAGGTTTGCCGGAGCGCATGAGATAAACTTTGCCGGTACATTTGACCCGGCTACGGCAGAGGTGGACACTACGCTGAACAGATTAAGCGGTTATGATGAGGCTATTACCTATAATATCAATGCCGGCGGCGTGTTAAGGTATTCCGCGGATTCCACGCTTTATGACTCAGGCCATCATACGGCATTGACAATGAATACTGTCAATTTCAAGGGTGGCGTATTGAGAATGGATAATGGCGCGGCTACGGAAATAAAACTTACAGACCTGTCCCTGACAGGAACATCAGCATTCTATGGTGATGTAGATCTTGCAAATGGCAGTATGGATAAGTTTACCGTTACAAACGCAGTAACCGGAGCAGGGACACTCAATGTTGCAGGATTAAACCTCCTGTCTGATGCGGCGGCAGATAACACGGTAATTAACTTTACTGATGATGCAACGCTTATGGGAGCGGTGAATTATACAGGCGGTCAGGGCCTTGCGGCACTGTCCCCGGTTTACAGATACAATGTCTCCTACAATAATGCGGACGGAAATTTCACATTCGCAAGATTGAATAATGGCAATTACACGGACTTCAACCCGGCTGCTGCCGCAGGCCAGGCTGCTGCGCTTGCAGGCGGATATTTAAGCCAGCTCAATTCCTACAGCGAAGCATTCCGCAGCATGGATGATATGATGTCAATGACGGAAAGCCAGCGCGAAGGACTGAGCAGCGGAGACGAAAAAGGCATAGAGTCGTCCCTCTTTGCAAGACCGTATGCCTCATTTGAGAAGGTTCCGCTCAAAAACGGACCGAAGGTTTCCAATGATATGTACGGAACATATTTCGGCTATGAGGCCCCGGTAAGCAATATAGGCGGAGAATGGAACGGAATGTGGTCCGCATATATAGGCTACAACCATTCGTCCCAGTCTTATGACGGAGTGGATATTACGCAGAATGGAGCGCTGGCCGGTGCTGCCGGCATGGCATACAAAGGAAATCTGTACGCCGGTGTAACCGTGAATGCCGGAATGAGCTCTAACGATGTGTCTGCGGATAACGGAGGAGGAAACTTCAATACGGGAACAGCCGGCCTGGCAGCCAAGGCCGGATATGCCTATGATATTGATGACGGCAGATATACCCTGCTGCCTTCTCTTATGCTGGCTTACTCTTATGTGAATGCCGGGGATTACACAAATTCGGCAGGAGCGAAAATAAAAACTGATGCATTGAATGCACTGCAGATTATGCCTGAAGTCAGATTCAGGGCCAATCTTAAGAACGGCTGGAAGCCCTATGCCGGTATAGCCGCCGCCTTCAATATGGGCGGTGCAGATGCCGGAGCAAACAATGCTGCGCTGCCTGAAATGTCAGTAAAGAATTATGTGAAATACGGCGGCGGTGTAGGCAAATCATTCGGCAATATAACCGGGTACGGCGATGTTTATTTCATAAGCGGAGGCCGCCGCAGTGTCTCGCTTAATGCCGGCATAGCATGGAAATTCGGCGGAGCTGCCGCAACGGAGAAGAGTGTTGTTTCCAATGCTGCTGTTTCCGAAGAAAAAATTCCTGAGCCTGTAAATGAGGAAGTGAAAGAAGAGAATGCTGCTGAGGAAATTACGGCAGTGAATGGTCAGGAAGAGAATTATTCAGAAAGCAGGCCTGAACAGGAAAACAATGCAGAACAGATTCCTGCAGAAGTAATATCTGAAGAACAGCCTGCGGAGGCCGGCTCTTCCGCAGACACCCCTGCTGCTGCGGACAGCAGCAATGAACCGCAGGAAGGAAATAACAGTGCTTCGGAAGAAGAAACACACTGAAAAACAGTAACAGATAAAAACAGAGCCGGTGCCTTTCCTCACCGGCTCTTTTTTTATCTGGCTGCCGGCATATTTGTGTTATTGAGTAAAATTTGATTAGTTTGTCTTTTTCAGTTTATAATATACATTGAGAAATTACAGAAAAAAACAGGTGTTGTAAAATAAAGAGCAATAGGCTGTTATTGTATAACAATAAGCCGTTCCTGGTGAGTATTATATTTATATTGTATTTTTATGGAAAATGCCGGACTCATTTTGAATATGACACCGGCGCAGGAGTTGTTTTATGTGGTTTGTTTTTGCTGTTGCTGCTGCTTTTGCATGGGGCGCGGAGGAAGTTTTCCTGAAAGGCGGGACTGATGAGAATGACAGACTTTCTCATCACCGTCTTACCGCCTGCCGCGGATTCATAATGGGCCTTGCCGGTATATGCCTGCTCCCATTTTCGGAAAGCGGCCTGCCTCTGCCACAGCTGCTATCTGCAAACAAACTGTTCCTGCTTATTCCAACCATGTATGCGGTATCGCTGATGCTCGCGAACAATACATACAGATATCTTGATGCTTCCGTTAATGCCCCGATACAGGGTGCATCAGGCGCATTTCCTCCCGTAATACTTGTAATATGGTATTTTTTCGCCGGAAAAATAGGAAGTATCTGGGATGAAGTATCGGTTATGGATCTTGTTGCCACGGCAGTAATAATAGGAGCTTCCATAGGACTGGCGGTTATACAGCAGAAACTGGCTGATGGGGATATGAAGACTGAAAGCGGAAAAAGCGTGAAATTGGGCGCACTGGCTTTTATTTTCCCTGTCATATTCTGTCTGGCTGATGCAACCGATACAGTGCTTTGCGGTGTAATGCTTGATGATCAGATAGGAAAAGGACTTGGTTCCTTTGATTATCTGATACTTTACATGTTTACATTTGCTGCCATAGGGCTGATCTCATGGCTGAGACTTATGTATGCTGAAAAGAAGCCGTATAATCTGTTTAAAAAAAGCGAATGGAAGAAAAATGCCGGCGGACTTATGGAGACTATAGCCCAGAGTGTTTATGTTTTCGGCATGGCGGAAAAACCCACGCTTGTTGCGCCGGTAATTGCTTCATATCCCATAATAAGTGTATTCCTGAGCCGGATTGTACTGAAGGAAAAACTTCTGTCCGGACAGTATGCATGCATTGCAGTTGTGCTTGCCGGAATACTTATGCTTGGTGTTTCCGAAGGATTGAAGAACCGTGATGAAGAACATGGAAGCAGCACTGCCGTGGTGCAGGTATATAATCCAGCAGAATACAGAAACAGTGATTCTCTGTGTATGACGGAACTTCCTTCATCAGTTTCATACAGTACTGCTGAATTCTGACTGGTATATTCTTATGTCATGATATATGGCGGGTGGCATGTCCTCTGCTGGTACCATGAGCCTTTGGGCCTAAACAGGAATTCCCCGTTTCTGACAATACTTGGTCTTTCATATTAATTCATAACCAGTAGTTTTCTGAATATTCATTGAATTAAATAAACGCTCTTATAAGAAGTGGATTGATTTTATAATTTTCCCGTCATGCGCTGAACATGTTTCAGCATCTTTACGGCTTAAAAATGTCCTGAAGTATGTTACTGCCCTTTAACAGAGTCTGATTCAAATAATCAGTAGTTTCTGAATATTAATAAAATACAGGATAAAATTAAATCAAGCGCTTGATTTAATTATTCATTTCTTTCTAAAATATTCATGTAGAAAGAAGATATTAAGGACATGGAGCTGAATAAATGAATATCATTGAAAAGTCATACTGCCGTATATTCCAGGCCGGTTTCCGTTTTGCAATGCCGGCGCTTCCCTACAGGGAACCAGGACTGTATGAATCCATTAAGGATCTGCCTGTAATTATGAAACGTGAGAAATGTTCCTCTGTTCTTATTGTTACAGACAAAGGAATATGCCGTAGCGGAGCCATAGACAAGATAATAAGTGCTCTCGCTCCCGCCGGACTGAATATAGCGCTTTACGACGGCACAAAGGCAAATCCAACCATTGACAATATAGAAGAAGGGCTTGCGGTTTACAAAAAAAACAGGTGTGATTCGCTTATTGCCGTGGGCGGTGGCTCATCACTTGACTGCGCCAAAGGAATAGGGGCAAGGGTTGCATATCCGGAAAAAAGCATACGCCAGATGACCGGGCTTCTTAAGGTATGGCGGCATCTTCCTTTGCTTATAGCCGTGCCCACAACATCAGGTACAGGCAGCGAGGTAACAGTAACGGCTGTTATAACTGACGCAGAGAACAGACACAAATGCACAATGAATAATTTTACATTCATTCCGGAGTATGCCATACTTGATGCCGGTATGACCGTAACACTTCCGCCTTCGCTTACTGCCACAACAGGCATGGATGCACTTACACATGCGGTAGAGGCTTATATAGGACGCTCCTCCACACGCGAAACACGCAGGCTGGCGCAGGATGCGGTGCGTCTTATATTCAGAAATCTGCCTGAGGCGTACAGGAACGGTGGAAATGTGGAAAGCCGCCGTAATATGCTTAAGGCCGCATACAAGGCCGGAATAGCATTCTCAAAATCATATGTGGGCTATATTCATGCGGTTGCGCATACTCTCGGAGGTAGATACAATATACCGCATGGTCTGGCAAATGCCGTTCTTCTTCCTTATTTTCTCGAATTCTACGGTTCTGCTGTTCACAGACAGCTTCATGAACTTGCCATTGAGGCTGGTATATGTGATGGGAATGAATCTGATGCAGAAGGCGCAGGAAAATTCATAAAAGCCGTGCGTGAAATGAACCGTATTATGCAGATTCCTGAAAAATTTGATTCAATAAAGGAAGAAGATATTCCGGGTATGGCAGCATACGCGGCAGCAGAGGCGAATCCGCTTTATCCTGTGCCAGTACTGCTTAATGCCGCCGAACTTGAACATTTCTACTATATGGTGATGAAAACAGAATGAATGAACAGCTGAAACAGATTCTGGAGAAACAGAGAAAATTCTTCCGCGACGGAAATACGTTTCCGGATGATTTCCGTCTTGAAAAACTGAGACTTTTAAGAGATTCAATAAAGCGGCATGAGAAAGACATAACAGATGCCCTTCATGAAGATCTTGGCAAAAGTGAATTTGAAGGCTTTATGTGCGAAGCCGGGCTGGTAATTTCTGAAATCAGCTTCATGATAAGAAATCTGCGGAAACTTACAGCAGATAAAACTGTAAGTACACCTCTTACAAATTTTCCTGCGTCAAGTTTTATAAGGCCGGGGCCACGGGGCAATGTATTAATAGTAAGCCCGTGGAATTATCCTTTTCTGCTTGCCATGGATCCCCTGGCTGACGCAGTAGCCGCAGGAAATACGGCAATAATAAAGCCCAGCAGAATGTCCCCTGCCACGGTCAGGATAATGGGGATTATAATAAAGGAATGTTTCAGACCGGAACATGTGTTTCTGGTTGAAGAAGACATAAGCGGTGCCAGGGAGCTTCTGAAAGAAAAGTTTGATTTCATATTCTTTACCGGCAGCCAGAATGTAGGACGTGAGGTTTTGCGCTGCGCTGCGGAAAATCTTACGCCCGCAGTGCTTGAACTTGGTGGAAAAAGCCCCTGTATAGTTGATGAAACTGCAGATATAAAAACTGCAGCGCGCAGAATAGTTTTTGGCAAATTCCTGAACTGTGGGCAGACATGCGTGGCGCCGGATTATATACTGTGTCACAGAAAAGTACAGGAGGAACTGCAGCGGGAAATATGCTTACAGATAGAAAAACAGTACGGCAGCAGCCCGCTTGAAAGAAGTACATACGGTAAAATAATAAGCAGAAAACATTTTGACCGGATACGCGGGCTTATAGAGACGGAAAAAGTCATAACCGGCGGACAGGTGAATGAGCAGACACTGCAGATAGCTCCTACTGTAATGACCGGTGTTACATGGGAAGATCCTGTAATGCAGGAGGAGATTTTCGGGCCTGTTCTGCCTGTTCTGATATTTGACAGTATCAGTGAAGTAATATCAATGCTGGCTGAAAAGCCGAAGCCGCTTGCTTTCTATTTCTTTTCTGATGATAAAAGCAGACAGAAGAAAATTATGACCGTATGCCGTTTCGGTGGCGGATGCGTAAACGATACAATAATTCATCTTGCAACAACGGAAATGCCTTTCGGAGGCTTCGGGGAAAGTGGAATGGGATCATATCATGGAGAAGAGGGATTTAAAACATTCTCTCATATGAAAAGCATTGTAAACAGAAAAACATGGCCTGATTTTCCTGTGAGATATGCGCCTTACGATAATAAATTCTTTTTGAAACTGCTGCATTTTCTGTTAAAATAAAGACAGTGCTGTTCCATGCAGAATATCTGGTCCATATCTCTGTAGCGGAACAGTTTTGTTACGGTTCAGCTTATGAAAAAAACACGCCAGAACATTCTTGAACAGGCAGCGGCGGAATTTTCCGCTAAGGGTTACAGTGAAGCCTCAACAAGGGAAATACTGCTTAAGGCCAAAGCGAATATTGCTTCAATAAATTATTATTTTGGCAGCAAGGAGGCACTTTATACCGAGGTTCTGAACCGGGTGCGTGACAGATTCACAGATGCTTTTTCAGAGGTCTCCGATGAATATGATACGTACATAAAAAACAGCGGGGACCGGAACATGGCAGAGAATCTTATAAGGAAAATGATAAAAATATTAATTTCTCTTGCCTGTTCCGGAGATATGGACAGTATCATGTATATACGTGAATATGTTGATCCTTCCCCTGCATATGAAAAAGTATTCGGCGGGTTTAACGATAATTTCAGGAAAATGCTGGCGGATCTTATCCTGTCGGCTTCAGATGTCAGGCTCTCAAAGGAAGAGGCCGGACTTAGCTGCATGATGCTTATTTCATTTATTCTGTCGCTTTATACCCGCAAAAACATTATTCTTAACGGAATGTCATGGAAATCCTATGACGACGCGGCAAGGGAAAAAATTTACCGTACTGTATGCCGCGCTCTTAATCTGAACTGATATTTTTGTGCTTTATCTGATGCATTAACCGGTATTGCCGGGGCGGAAGCCTATGCGGACCTGTTTTTCCGTCTTTCGAATCCTGGTGTCCGTCCCTTTAGGGTAAAAACGACATAGTATGTCGTTTTTAGGGCGGGAAAACGCGGAGCTGTAGCAACGCGTACAGCATAGCGGAGGAACACACTGTGTCCTTTCTTCTACATAAAAAAAGCCTCATACTATGGAGGCTTTTTTTCGGAAGGAGTGGGATTTCGCCTTCCGGTCTGACTCCTTTTGTTTCCGGCAGCCTGCAGGCCGGGCTCAAAGCATTTTCTTGTTAAAAAACGCTTTTCCGCCTTTCGAATCCCCGAAAGGACACACTGTGTCTTTTCTTCTACATAAAAAAAGCCTCATACTACTGAGGCTTTTTTTCGGAAGGAGTGGGATTCGAACCCACGGTACCCATTAAGAGTACGTCAGTTTTCAAGACTGATGCCTTAAACCGCTCGGCCATCCTTCCTTGTTTTATGCCAGGTACATTCGACCTGACTTCCTGTATAATGATATAATATAAAATATTGAGGCATAATTGCCAGATTTTTTTAAGAGGCTTTTGTATGGGCAGATTTTTTGGAACCGATGGAATCAGAGGCGTGCCGTGGAAACATCCTTTTACAGAAGATTTCATAAGCAGAATTGCTTACTGCGCGGCATCGGTGCTTACAAGACACCGTAGTCCTGAAGATGGTGCCCCTGTTATTTTTATCGGCATGGATACCAGAGCCTCCGCGCAGCAGATAAGAAAGTATCTGTGCAAGGGTTTCCGTGCGGTAATAGGAAAAGCCGGCAGGCCGAAGGTTGTAAACATAGGAATAATACCCACGCCGGCCATTTCATATATAGTTCAGAAAGAACATGCCGATTTCGGTGTGGTAATTTCTGCAAGCCATAATCCACCTGAATTTAACGGTATAAAATTTTTCGGGCCTGATGGACGCAAACTTAATGATGACCTGGAAAATGAGATAGAAACAATGCTTCTGTCCGAAGAGTCAGCCAATTTCAAACGGGCTTTCCCGCAGATGGCGAAAAAAGATTTTTCACAGGAATATGTGGATTTTCTTCTTAGTACAGTGCCGGCAGATTTTAATCTGAAGGGTGTCAGACTGGTGGTTGACTGTGCGAACGGCGCCGCCGTAAAGATAGCACCACGTGTTTTTGAAAAATTAGGCGCAGAGGTAGTTTTTTTAGGCAATAAACCTGACGGAAAAAATATTAATGTACGCTGTGGTGCTCTTCATACTGACAGAATAGCGGAAGTTACTCCAGTGGTAAAGGCATTCTGCGGTATAAGTCTTGACGGCGACGCAGACCGTTGCCTTTTCTGTGACGAGAAAGGCAATAAAATGGATGGCGATGACGTTATCGCCGCTGTCGCTCCGTTTTTAAAGGCAAGGGGACGCCTTACCAATGATGGCGTATCCGTTACCTATATGTCAAATCTCGGTCTTATAAAATTCCTGGAAAGCAAGGGAATAAAAACCGAGCAGGTTCCGGTCGGTGACAAGAATGTAACTGATGCGCTTGAGCGTCTTGATTACAAAATAGGTGGGGAGACAAGCGGACATACAGTATTCAGGGAATTTTTTCCTACAGGTGACGGCCTGCTTACAGCTCTGCAGACTCTTGTGGTGGCCCGCTCCTGTGGAGAAACATTCAGCGCCATACGTGGCGGCTGGAAACGTTATCCGCAGTTCCTGAAATCCGTAAAAGTGAAGGATAAACCCGCTTTCAGCGGAATTAAAGGCTTTAATGAACTTATATCCCGTATGGAAAAGGACGCGGAAGGCCGTGTTTTCATACGCTATTCAGGCACCGAGCCTCTGCTTCGTCTGCTGGTTGAAGGCAGGGAAACCTTAAAAGTCAATGCTGCAGGCGAAGAGATACTAAAATATTTTGCTGAAAATACAGACGCGGTGATATAAAACTTCTGTGAAGAATCAGGTAGTTATGAATGATATAAAAATAGGTATAAATATTGATCATATCGCCACGTTGCGGCAGGTAAGAGGCGGCAATGAACCCGACCCGGCTGCGGCCGCACGCCTTATAATGGAAGCCGGGGCAGACAGAATAATAATGCATTACCGCCGGGACAGAAAACATATTCAGCCTGCCGACCTTTCGCTTATACGCCGTGAAGTGCCGGGACAGTTTCATCTTGAAATAGCCCCGGTGCCGGAAATGGAAGAGGTAATACTTTCCATAATGCCGGATTCAGTATGCCTTGTGCCTGAACAGCCCGGAGAAACCTCTGAGGGGGGTGGTCTCCTGCTTGGGGATAACAATACTGCGCAGGCTGCGAAAATGATAAAGACTTTTTCTGCTGCAGGTATAGAAACAGGAGTTTACTGTGACCCGGTTCCGCAGGCCATAAGGGCAGCGTACAGAATAGGCGCAGACACAATTTCCCTTTCTACAGTGAAATACGCTGGAGCATTAGGCAGAAAGAACCAGGCTGCCGAGCTGGAAAAACTGCAGCTTGCGGCGTATCTGGTCAAAGAACTTAAAAAGAATATTGAGGCGGGCGGGGAACTTTCATATCACAATATAGGCCCCGTGGCTTCCATACCGGATATGGCTTATGTAAGCGCTGGTTTTTCGGTGATAGCAAGAGCGCTTTTCTGTGGTCTTAAGGAAGCGGTAGCAGAACTCAAAGCCATAGCCGAAGCGTAACTGAATCTGCGTTTTTAATGCCCTGATTCCCCGGCATTGAAGAATTATTTAGATTTTTCATAAGCAGCCTGTAACTGTGTAAACCTGTATTTTTACATCAGAAAACATGTGATGTTTTTTTTTGAATCCGGGGAATATTGTCCATAATGCTGATTTTCCGGCAGGCTGCGTCTGAAATATTTCTGACAGCAGTTCAGCAGTTAATGATTCAAAAAACATAAAATATGATTTGTCTTCTTTCAGTGGAAAACAAATTATGATGGGGAAGAACGGAATGAACAGAATTACAATAAAAAAAATAAGCATTACAGAATTGGATACAGATGCGATAGTAAATGCCGCAAACAGCGGATTGCTGGCAGGTGGCGGTGTCTGCGGAGCGATATTCCGTGCCGCCGGATATGATGAATTACAGGCCGCCTGCGACAGGATAGGCCATTGCGATACCGGGAGCGCCGTAATAACGCCTGGATTCAGGCTGAATGCAAAATACATAATACACGCCGTAGGCCCAATATGGAACGGAGGCACGGACGGAGAGCCGGAGCTGCTTTACAGCGCATACAGAAAATCATTGAACCTTGTCATGGAAAATGGCTGCCACTCAATCGGATTCCCTTTGATTTCCGCCGGAATATACGGTTATCCTGTGCAGAAAGCATGGGAACAGGCCCTGCGTGCCTGCATGGATTTCATAGAAAAAAACAAGGATTATGGCATTGACATAATATTTGCCGTTCTTTCCGATGATATTATGAATATAGGCAATGAAACACTGGAAAAACTGAAATAATAAGCAGGTGAATAAAAAATGGCAGAAAAACTTTACATAGGAAACCGGGAAGAAGAAGCCTATTTCTTTTACAGGCCCAATGAACCGTACGGCTGTTTCAGCAACTGGTATAAATCACCTTTTACTGTAAATGGAATCAGGTTCAATACTGCTGAACAATACATAATGTACCAGAAATGTATTATTTTTGGTGATAAGGAAGCCGCGGCGGATATGCTTGCAGCAAATAGTCCCAGGGAGCAGAAAGCCATCGGGCGCAGGGCCAAAGGATATATTCCCAAAGTATGGGAAGGCATAAGGCAGATGGTTGCAGTAAAAGGCCTTTATGCAAAATTCAGCCAGAATGAGGATTTGAAAAAAATACTGCTTTCCACCGGAAATGCCTTTCTCGTAGAAACCACGAATAAAGACAGAATATGGGCCTGCGGATTATCCCTTGACGATAATAACCGTTTTTATGCGGACAGATGGCAGGGACAGAACATTCTCGGCTTTGCCCTTATGGAAGTAAGAAACATACTGAAACGTGAGCAGCATATTTTATAAAATATATATTATTTTACGATATATGGCAGTATGCCGGATTTATATTAAACATCAGTAAATTATGTATGAAAAACTGATTTGAAATTCTGATATGAAAAAAATTGTTTTACTGGTCTGCTGTGTTTTCCTTTCTTCCTGTGCTACTGTTTTTACTTCCGGAGAACAGAAAATAGGACTGTATACTTCAGATTCCGGACCGGCGCATGTAATGATAATAACACCTGAAGAGGGCGGCAAAATCATAAGCCTTCCAAATGAAATAGAAGTTGGCAGATCATCTGATGATATTATTATCAATGTCCTTGAAGATGATTCAACACAGCCTTCCATGCAGATAGTAAGACCAGGCATAAACCCGGTGTTTTACGTAAACATATCTTTCCCTTACTTTGCCATAGTTGACCTGATTTCAAAGAAAATGTGGTCTTTTGATAAAAGTATCATTGTAAACGTTAACAGAAAAAATACAAATAAGGATTCACTGTAATACAGGAATAAATATCATGTGCGGAATAACTGGTTATGTGGGCAGCAGACAGACAGACGACGTTCTCATAGAAGGGCTATGCCGGCTTGAATACAGGGGCTATGACTCCTGCGGAATTGCGCTTGCGCAGAAAAACGGGAAACTTTATCTCAACAGGGTTTCCGGCAGGGTGCAGCTTCTGAAAAACCAGGTAAATGAACGGCCTCCGCAGCATGGCATGGCCGGTATAGGCCATACAAGATGGGCTACGCACGGTGCGCCTTCCGAGGAGAATGCCCATCCGCATACGGACTGCACAGGCGAGCTTGTGGTCGTTCATAACGGCATAATAGAGAATTATCCTGGCCTTAAGGAAAATCTCATTGATTCAGGCCATTCCTTCAGGTCAGAGACAGATACCGAGACAATAGTTCACCTTATAGAGGCGGAACTTAAAAAAATATGCGGTGGCAGTTTCCGTAAAAAGGCTCCTGCTGAAACTCTGGAAAGGAATTTTTTTGAGGCATTCCGCAGGGCAGTTTCAAAACTTGAAGGATCTTTCGCCGTTTCCGCTATATGGAGCCGCTGCCCGGAACTTATAATTTCTGCCAGAATGCACAGCCCCCTTGTAATCGGAAAAGGAAAAGATGGCAATTTTTCCGCGTCTGACGTTTCCGCATTCCTGAAATACACAAAACAGGTTTATTTCGCCGAGGATGGGGACATAGCGGTAATAAAAAAGGATTCAATAGTATTCTATGACTTCAAAGGCAATACTCTTGAAAGAAAACTGACGGAAATTGAATGGGATGCCGCAATGGCCGAAAAAGGCGGCTATGACCATTTCATGCTTAAGGAAATACATGAGCAGCCCGCTGCAGTGGAAAACACTCTCCGGGGCAGGACGATGCCTATGGACGGTGATTTCGTAATACGGGAGCTGGGAATACCGTCGTATTTCATAAAAGGCATGGAGCAGATACAGTTCGTGGCCTGCGGCACGGCAAATCATGCCGCGCTGGTGGGCTGCCGCATATTCGGCAGCTTCGGCATTCCATGCTTCGCAGAGTTCGCATCTGAATTTTCGGACAGGGCAAAAATGCTGAACGGCAAAACGCTCGTTATAGCAATATCCCAGTCCGGCGAGACACTTGATACGATAATTGCCGTAAGGGAGGCCAGGGCCGCAGGTGCGAAAATACTTGCGGTAACGAATACGGTAGGCTCAACCCTCACGAGGGAATCAGATTACACACTGTATACACGCTGCGGCCCGGAGATAGGTGTGGCCAGCACAAAGGCATTCCTGGGCCAGCTTGCATCATTGTATATTCTTGCCGGGCATTTCGCAGTAATCAGGGGAACGATGGACGATTCCCAGGCAGAAGAGTATGCGGCGGAGCTTGTCAAGCTGCCGAGACATATAGAGAAAATTCTTGCCGATGAGAAAAATATAAGAAAGACAGCTGAGAATTTCGCAAAGAGCGAGCATTTCCTGTTTATTTCCCGCCGTTTCAATTACCCTATAGCGCTTGAAGGAGCGCTTAAGATAAAGGAAATATCCTATGTTCACGCCGAGGGATATGCCGCCGGGGAAATGAAGCATGGCCCTATTGCCATAATTTATCCGGGTATGCCGGTAATAGCCATCGCAGTGACTTCGGAGAATCTGGAGCTTGTAAATGGCAACATGGCTGAATCAAAGGCCAGGGGAGCTGATGTACTTGCCATTGTGGACGAAAAATCCGTAGCCATAGCGAAAGCCGCGCATTACATAAAAATCCCATTCGTGCCTGAAATTTTCAGTCCGATGCTTACCGTCATACCCTTGCAGATGTTCGCATATTATATTGCTTTATCTAAGGGCTGCGACATAGACAAACCAAGAAACCTGGCAAAGAGTGTGACTGTGAGATAGTGTCTGGCAGCCGGGCATACAGCGGAGAATTCAGAAGATAATAGTCTGGCCGGAATAACCAAACAGGCAGATACAGCAGAAAATAAAAATATGAAACCGGAAATACAGATTCCAGAATCATTTCTTCCTCTGCGTCCGGATTATGCCAATAAATATACATTTGGTTCGCTGCTGATTATCGCCGGTTCAAAAGGTATGACCGGGGCGGCTGTTCTTGCGGCAAAAGCCGCATTGCGGGCTGGCGCCGGACTCGTTACTGTTGCCTGTCCTGATACTGAAAGGGCGATTATCGCCACAGCCCTGCCGGAAACAATGACATTTGGCGCATATTCTGAAAATGGGGCATTCTGTGCTGAATCCGCAAAAGAAATACTGTCTTTTGTGAAGAGCAGAAAATTTTCCGCGATGCTTATAGGGCCGGGGCTTTCCTGTACGGAAAAAACTACGGAATTTGTAAAAATAATTATGGAAAATACCGCTCTTCCCGCGGTAATTGATGCGGATGCGCTTAACTGCGTATCTAAAGCAGGCGGATTTGACAGAATAAAACGTATTTCAGCAGTTCCTGTCATAATAACGCCACATGAGGGGGAAGCGGCAAGACTTACTGGTATAAAAAAAATAGAAGACAGGCGGGCTGCGGTCAGGAAACTTGCCAGTCTGTGCACCGGAATCGCTATACTGAAAGGACCGGAAACGTTGGTAGCCTGCGGAAGCCGTTATCTGCATAAGGAAGATTTTCTATATGGCGCAGCAGGAAACTGTAGCAGTAAATGTGCTTTTTCTGAATACGGGGACTGCATTGAATACCGTAACAATACCGGAGGCAGTGAACTTGCCAAAGCCGGAAGCGGAGATGTTCTCGCCGGAATAATATCCTCAATTTATATGCAGAATGGTCTTGCGAAAGGATTTAACCATAAAACGGCTTTTGAAAGTGCTGCCGTTTCCGTACATATTCATGGCCTTTGTGGCTTGTCCGCAGCGGAAAAATATACAAAGCGCTGTGTTATAGCCTCGGACCTGGCCGAAGAAATGCCATATGCTTTCAGGGCTGTTGAAAGAATATATGAAAATGCTGTGGAAAATATGAATAACAGCATAGGGTACGGAACTGAAAATACAGTTACTGAAGAAAAGAAAAACGGCGGAAAGGCGGAAAAGTGAAAGAAGAAAACATAATCTCTCTTATAGAAAGAACATTTGTGTTTCCTGATAGTGGAGACCTGCTTACAGGTCCTGGGGATGACTGTGCCGTGCTAAGGACGCATAATGGCAGTATGGTGGTAACAACCGATGAACAGGTTGAGGGTACGCATTTCCTTCCTGGTTCCAGTCCGGTGGATATAGCCTGCAGGCTAATGCGCGTTAATCTAAGTGATCTTGCCGGTATGGGATATGTGCGCCCGGTTTCATGTGTCGCAGGAGCCGGACTTGTGAAAGGAACACCGCCTGAATTCATAAAGGAATTTATCATACAGCTTAAAAAAGAGGCGGACCGTTTCGGTATTACAATAGCCGGCGGAAATCTCGCCGCAGCAAGGGAGAATCATTTTTATATGACTGTGTGGGGGGAAGCAATGGCGGCGCCAATTCTGCGTACCGGCACATGTGAGGGTGACCTCCTTGTTAATACAGGACCTTTGGGTGAGGCGAAAGCCGCGCTTGAAATACTTATGCGCAAAGACAGTGCTGAAATGAAAAAATATGAAAGCCTTACAGAGTCTTTCTGGCGGCCGGAACCTCATATTGCCGAAGGCCGTATTATAGCTGAAAACAATATCGCCTCCGCAATGCTGGATAATTCCGACGGTTTTTTCAAAAGCGCAAAAATACTTGCAGAAAAATCCGGACTATGTGCGGTTATAGACGCAAAAAGCATAAAGCCTTCCCCGGCGCTTTCCGCGTGGTGCCGTGAGAGCAGCACAGCCGGAAATATCAGAAACGCTGTTGCATATGCCATTGACGGCGGGGAAGATTATGGCCTTGTATTCAGTATGAGACCGCAGAAGGCTGAACTTCTGAAAAAACTGCTGCCACAGGCGCAGATTGCCGGAGTATTTGAAAAAGGGCATGGCGTTAAACTGGTGAATTTTGATGGTGGAATTGAAGGTTTTGAGCATTTTTGAAAGCGCTTCACCTGCAGATACAGAGCGGCTTGCCTCCGTTTTTGCGGAGGTTATGTGCGGTGGTGAGATTATTCTTCTTGAGGGACCTATTGGTGCAGGCAAAACTTATTTCACACGCGGTCTGGCGCGGGCCATGGGAATAAAAAAACTCCCGTCGAGCGCCAGTTTCGGCATGATGCGCGTGTACCGCGGGAAAAAGTTAAGGCTTTATCATTTTGACCTTTTCCGGGCCGGTGAAGAGGATATGGAAAACATAGGAGTGGAAGAGTTTTTCGGCAGCCGCGATGGAGTTTCTGTTATGGAGTGGGCCGGCGCAGCCGGAAATCTGGCTGGTGATACCGGTTATCTTAAACTTGAGTTTGAACTTGCCGGAGGCGACAGCCGCAGAATAAAGGCATCGTGTCTTGGCGCAGAGTCTGAAAGATTTTTAAAAAAGGCGGAAATAAAATGGAAAAAACAATCAGCGTAGGCCTGTGTACATCAGGATCAAGGCTTATAGTAGCGGTTGAGGCGGACGGAAAGGTAAAAGCATTCCGCCGTAAACTGTTCAGCCAGGAAACGGCACTTTTCCCTGCATTGAAAAAACTTCTGCCGTCAGGAAAGAAAATAAGCGATATAGGAGAGGTATGCGCGCTTAAAGGACCGGGACGTTTTACAGGCATAAGAATAGGACTTACTGTTGCAGGAACACTGAACGCACTTTCCGGCGCCGCTGTGCGTACGGCTACGGTGTTTGATGTACTGGCCTGCCAGGCCTCAGACAGTACTGCTTTCGCGAGGGCTTTTCCTTCCGGTGGCCGGACAGTTGTTCTGCTTCATGCTTTCCGTGAGGAATATTTCTGCGCTGTTTATAATATCCCCACCCCTGGAGCACTGCCGGAACTTGTTGAAGCGCCTGTATGGCTGCAGCGTACTGATATGGAGAAAAAACTTTCAGGCATGAATACTTTTTTCTGCATAGCCGATGAAAAGGAAAAAGCTGAAATCTATAGCCTTCTGCCACGTCAGGCGGTGCGTGCACCTAAGAAAATTTCTTTTATAATGCCAGAGTATCTTGTTTCTGCACCACGCCGTTACGGTACTTCGGACCTTAAACCGCTGTATCTGAAACCTGCCAAATTCGAACTTGACGCAATGGAAAAAGCCGCAAAAGCTGCCACTGCGGAGAGAACGGCATCCGCTTTGCCTGTGGCGGCAGAAGATAGCAGCTCCGGTATAAATGGTAACTGTGCAAAAAAGGAGACTCACAGGTGATAATACGCAGGGCCGTAAAGGAAGATTATATTTCCTTTGTTGAAATAGAAAAACAGCACACTGGGCTTCCATGCTGGAGCGTTGCCGCATTCTCAAAAGAGGAGGAAAATCCATATTCCGTAACGCTTGCTGCTGAAAAAGAAGGAAGAATAGTGGCTTTCCTGAATTTTCATATGCTGAGGCCTGAGGTTGAGATAAATCTTATAGCTGTTGACAGGAATTTCCTGCGGCGTGGAATTGCAACCAGACTTCTTGCAAAGTTAAGGGAATATGCAAAAAAAAGCCTTTGTACATCCGTAATTCTGGATGTGCGTGCGGACAATGCGCCGGCCCTGGAGTTTTATAAAAAAGAAGGTTTCAGGGTTGAGGGCTCAAGACCTAAATTCTATAATGATAACGGGGATGCGCTGCTTATGCGCGCTCCTGTCCGCAAGGAGAATGTCTTATGAAGAATAAAAAAACGTTTTTCTCAATATATATACCTGTGTTTTTTATGTTTTTCTGCCAGGTAATATCTCCCTCCTGGGTTGTTGCGCAGACTTATTATGACGATGATACTTTTTACGACACGGACTATAGTGAAAAAGAGGCTGTAAGGCGTGAAGAGGCTGAAATAATGTCTATTCCGGTTGATATTCCGGAAAGCGGAATAAAGCTTACCACCGATGCGGTATCCGAATCATGGCGTTTTTTTACCAAAGCCCTTGTGGACGAACAGAATAATGATTATGAAAGCGCTATGGCCGGATTTAAAAAAACAATAGAAAATGCGCCTGATAATATCTATGTATATCAGCATGCGGCTGAAATAGCGCTTGATACCGGTCATTATGAAGACGCTGCGAAATGGGCAGAATATCTTGTTCAGAAAGATTCTTCCACAGCCCAGAACTGGGTACTTTTCGGCAATTCCAGATGGGCAAGGGAACAGCCACTGGAGGCGAAAGCCGCATATCTCAAGGCAAGGAGACTGGACCCGGACAATACTGAAGCCCTTTTTCAGTATGCCGCCCTTACCGGTGAGGAAAATCCAGATGAGGCTATGCGGTGTCTGGAAAAATATAAAAAACTAAAACCTGAAGACAGTGCGGAAATTGATTACCGCATGGCAGTGCTGTACAATGTAAAGGGAAATATGCCTAAAACAGAGGAATACCTGTTGCGGGCGGTAAAGGAGAATCCATACCATGCACCGTCGCTTTACTCCCTTGTTGAACTTTACGAGATAAAGAAAGATACCGCTTCTGCCATGGAAGTAATGGAAACACTTGCGGTAGCAGATCCGGGAAATATTAAACTCCTTAAGCAGATTGCCGAAAAATGGATGGAAACAGATACGGACAAGGCTGATGAGTATTTCCGGAGAATAAAGAAAATTGATAAATCGGATTCTGATGCCTGTTTCTGGCTTGCCGCCATGGCGGAAGACAACAGGGATTATGCCGGCGCGGCAAAGCAGCTTGAGGAATCTTCTGCATTATGGAAGCAGCCGGAACTGCTTATGCGTCTTAGCTATTACTATACACAGACAGACAGATACAAAGAAGGTGTAGACCTGCTTGAGAAGGCCCATGAAAAATTCCCTGATAATGATGATATATCCTATTATCTTGCATTGGGCCGTGACGACACAGGCAGCCCTGAAAAGGCGTATGATCTGCTTGATATGCTGGCAAGAAAGCAGCCGGATAATCAGGATTATCTGTATCAGCTGGCTCAGGTATGTGAAAAACTGGACAGAATTGAAGAGATGGAAAAATATTTCAAGGCTTTCCTGGCAAAATCACCGGATAATGCCTCTGTTCTGAATTATCTTGGTTATTCACTCGCGGACAGAAATATGAAACTTGAGGAAGCCAGGGAATATATAAAAAAAGCCGTCAGCATTCAGCCGGATGAAGGAGCTTTTACCGATTCTCTGGCGTGGGTTGAGTACAGACTTGGAAATAATGGGCAGGCAGTTGAAAATATAGAGCTCGCTACCGAAATGCTGCCACAGGATCCTGTTATATGGGAACATTATGCCGAAATAATGCAGAAGGCCGGTGACAATGAAAGGGCATGGAAAGGATATAAAACTGCTTATGTCCTGAATATGTCAGATGAGAAAAAAAGCAGAAATATATATAAGAGTCTGAAAAAAATACAGAAGAAACTACCGGCTTCATCGGCGGCTCCGCTTATATCATCTTATTTTGAAACCTTTTTCCCTTCTGGTGAAAAGATTTCCATGTTCGGGCGTGCAGAGGCAAAGGTGAAAGGAAAGAATGTTAAACTTGACATAATGCTTTCTTATGATGGTGCGGAGGGAATGACACTGACTGTACTTAGTCCTTTTTATACGCCTGTCTGGACAGGAAAACTTTCCGGGACAGTGTTTTCGTTTTCGAATGATATTCCGGAAATTTCAGGCCTGAATATTGACAGGGAGGAGTTCCACAGAACAGTGTCGCTGCTTCTGTGTGAGCTGCGTGCATGGTATTCCGGCGAATACAACCACGTGCAGATGAAAAAATGGACAAACAGTTATAAAACAGCATATGGTGGCAAGGTGATTCTTAACAGTGGAGAAGCGGGTTTTCCGCGTGAGATAAGAACCCCGCGTAATAAAAAACTCAGGATAATACCAGGAAAATATTTCCTTTACAAGATGTATGTTTTCCCAGGGGAATTCGAGTTCAGGGTTCCTTTCTTCAGACTGAAAATAACTCTCAGACAGGAAAAAATGAATTTCAATCCTTTAAATGACATGACGGAACATGGAGATGAAAAATGATAAAAATAAAAGCCCCAGCCAAAATTAATCTTTTTCTTGAGGTTACCGGCAAACGTCCGGACGGTTTTCATGATCTGGAGACAATTTTCGCTAAAATAGAAATATTTGATGAACTGTCCTTTCAGAAAAGGGAATACGGAGGATTTTCTCTTTCCGTAAACGGAATGCCTGCCGGAAGTGGAGAGCTTAAGGATAACATAGTGTACAAAGCCGCGATGAAATTTTATGAGGCTTTCCCGGATATAAAACCGTCGGCGGATATAGTTCTTGACAAGAATATACCTGTGGGCGCGGGACTGGGTGGCGGTTCCTCCGATGCGGCTGCGGCTCTTACAGGCCTGTGCAGGCTGCATGATGTGGACCCGCATACCTATGCGGTGCGGCTGCGCAAAATAGCTGCTGAACTTGGATCTGATGTGCCATTTTTTCTTGTCAAAGGTCCTGCTGCAATAGGCAGAGGCAGGGGGGAAATTCTTGAACCGCTTGAAATGAATGGCCGTCTTCCTTATGTGATTCTTGTATATCCGCCTGCACCGGTTTTCACAAAAGAGGTTTACGGCAGACTTAAACTGGGAAACAGCGAAGAAATATCAGCAAATGTAAAGAGAATGGAAGCAGTTGCAGAATCATTGAAAAAAGGAAACTTCATACCCTCGGAATCAGGGCTTTTCAACAGGCTTGAGGAGCCGGTTCTTCCATTCAGGCCTGATGTGGCCGAAGTAAAGGAAAGGCTTGCGGCGGCTGGCAGTGAGGCAGTTCTTATGTCAGGTTCAGGGGCATCCTGCTTTGGCCTTGCGTCATCACGCAAAAAAGCTGAAGCCATAGCTGCGCGTATGGCGGAAAACAGTGAATACCGGGTTTTTACTGCCGGATTTGCTAAAATATAATTATATTCCCGGGTTGTGTAACGGTCAGCACAGGCGACTTTGACTCGCCTAGTCATGGTTCGAATCCATGCCCGGGAGCTTGAATATCTGAAATAAACTGATTCAGGTATGGGACTTTTGTCCTTGCATGTATTGTTTTTTTACAGTTATAATATCTATTATCTGAATTTATGATACGGAGGATAAAAATGAAGAAAATACTTCCAGCTTTTCTCGCCGCGTTTCTGCTGATCCCTTCTTTTGCTTCAGCTTCGCGTATTATTTATGGCGATGACGACCGTCAGGATTACAGCGATTCATCAGCTGATATGCAGAAACTGGCTGATTCCGTGGTTTCCATCTGGGATAAGGATTATATGAAGAGCCAGAATGGTCAGACATTTCTGTTCACTGTCCCTTTTGAAAAAGGTGTAGGCCTCTGCCCCGGAGAGGTTTTTGGTCAGCAGCCTATAGGCGCATTCTGCTCCGGCACACTTGTTGGCGATGACCTTATTCTTACTGCCGGTCACTGCATAACAGATGAAGCTTCATGCTCCAAGGCACGCTTCGTTTTCGGTTTTAACGATAAGGCTGCGGCCAATGCTAAACTTGTTGACCAGGAAAATCAGATTTCCGTTGTTCCTGTAAAGGATAGTGATGTTTATTCCTGCTCATCCATAGTAAAGCGTAACCTGGGCAAACAGCATAACGGTACGGTCGGTATGATATGGGATTATATCATGTACAAGCATGACAGAGTAGCTCCTGACTATGCTCTTATAAAACTTGACCGTAAAGTCAAAGGACATACACCTCTGCCTGTTGAAAGAACGAAAAACCTGAATGAAGGTGACAGTATATTTGTGATAGGGCATCCCGTGGGACTGCCTGTAAAGGTTGCAGGTGGTGCTACTATACGCAACAACAAGCCTAAAAATTTCTACCTTACAGATCTTGATACCTTCGGAGGAAACTCCGGCAGCGCTGTATTCAGTTCTGCTACAAACAAGATAGTAGGTATACTTGTACGCGGCAGCACTGATTTCGTGGATGCTCCCGATGGCCGCAGCTGCAAGATTCAGAACCGTGTTCCTCAGGATTATGGCAAAGGCGAGGCTGTAAACCGTCTTGCCCCTGTACTTAAATACATACCAGAGGCAGGAAAGGATAAGGCTGTTGCACAGGAGATAGTGAAGATTCCTGCCCCGAAACTTGACAATACAGGGAAAGCTGATACAAAAATAAAAATAGCTTTCTGATTCTTTCCCTGAAAACCGGATATAAAAAAGACCCGCATATGCGGGTCTTTTTTTGTGCGCATATGTGGAAAAACACAGGTATACTGATAGAAGACGACGGAATTTATGACATTATTTACAGGTTGGGCTGTTTATGTAATATTTATATTTAGTTGAAGTAATTTTAGAAAAGATGTACAATTTATATTATATAGAACACATCACAGGTGCCGAAATTATGAATAGATTTTTCTGGCTTGTATTATCCGTGGTACCGGCATTTTTCAGCTGTCCGGCTATTGCGGCATCGTCAGTCAGTCCTGTTTCCATTTCCCTGCAGGAAGCCCTTAATATTTCAATGGAGCAGAATAATGAAATAAAAGCTGCCAGAGAGCAGGAGGAGGCTGCCAGACAGGCCCTTGCCTCTGCAAGGGGACTTTATTATCCGAAGATTGATGCCGAAGGAAGGTATACAAGACTTAATGACAATATAAATCTTGATGTGAACGATGTCCGCACGGCGCTTATAGCGGCAAACACGGCAACTGCGCTTGCTGTGAGCGGCAACCCGGCCGTAGCCGGAGCAGTTCACAATGCGCTTGAGGCGCAGTTACCTCAATTCAATATGCGGATGCAGGACAAGGATTATTTTAATTTTACTGTTTCCGCAGTGCAGACTATTTATGCCGGCGGACGGATTCATGCCGCTAATTCAGCAAAGAAAGCCGCTTTGTATAATGCTGAAAGAAACACTGCAGCGACCCGTGAAAAAATAACTGCTGAGGTTACGGAAGGATACTACCGTCTTAAACTTGCGGAACGTGTAGCAGCAATAAGAAAAGAAGCCCGTGAGGGCATAGAAAATCATGATAATACCGCAGCAAGACTTGAAGAACAGGGAATGATTTCCAGGGCCAGCCGTATGCGTGCGCAGGTAGCTCTTGCTGATGCGGAGCGGGAAGAGACAAAGTCCGTGCGTGATAAGGAACTTGCCTCTATTCTTCTGGCCAATCTGCTTGCGGTTGAGAGCAGCAGTTTCACGCTTACAACAGATTTCGGAGTTCCAGTCAGACCTGAACCGGTGGAATTTTATATAAACAGGGCTATATCATCCAATTCAACGCTGAATATGCTTGCTGGAAGCAGTAAACAGCTTAAGGCCGCACGTACTGCGGCTGATGGCAAAAGACTGCCGTCACTTGCGGCTTTTGGGAAATATGAACTTTACAAGCATGATTTAACTGCGCTTGAACCGGATTGGGCAGCCGGGATTGTTCTTAAGATTCCGCTTTTCAGTGGTCTTTCGGATTATCGCGAAAGCCGGGAAATAGAGGCTAAACAGCAGGCTCTTGACAGGCTTGCGGAAAACGCAAGGGAGCAGATAAAAACACTTGTGCGCAAATATCATCATGATATGCTTGCTGCTAAAGAGGAATACGAGGCTCTTGCCAAAGCCGAGGAACTTGCTGCTGAGAATCTGCGTCTTAACCGTATCTCTTTTGAGCAGGGAACCGGTACTTCGCTTGATGTTATAGATGCACAGCTTTCGTTAAGCAGGGTCCGTGTCGACAGGTGCCGTACTCTTTTTGACTATGAAAAAGCCCGTGCCGGTCTGCTTCGTGCCTGCGGAGAATAATAATTATGAAAAAAATAATGCTTTTTTTAATTCCTTTAATCTGCCTTCCGGCAGTATACGGCTGTTCGCAGCAGAAAGAACGCATAACAGGCGAGGTGGAAGCCACAGAAACTGATGTAGGCGTTAAAGTTCCGGGCCGTCTTGAAACATTATTTGTGCGTGAGGGAGATTCTGTTAAGAAAGGACAGAAACTGGCGGCGCTTGAAAGCAAGGAGCTTGCCGCAAAGAAAAAAACTGCTGAGGCTGCGCTGAAAGAAGCGAAAGAGCAGTTTGATTTTGCTTCAAAAAGCTATAACCGCGTGAAGAATCTTTTTGATACCGGCGTGCTTCCACGCCAGCAGTATGATGAGACAAAATACAAATATGAGGCTGCCCGGCAGAAAGTGGAGGCTATGCAGGGAACAATGAACGAGGTGAATGCCTACTTTGAAGAACTTTATCTTAAAGCCCCTATAGATGGAGAAGTGACCGGCATTATATCTCGCGCTGGAGAGATTGTAGCCTCCGGATACCCTGTACTTACCCTTATGGACCCTTCCGACAAATGGATTACTTTTAATCTCCGTGAGGACAAGCTGCCCGGGCTTAAAAAAGGCGATTACGTGGATGCGGAAATACCGGCATTGGGTGTAAGGATCCGGGCAAAGGTATTTTACATATCCGCATTGGGCGCGTTTGCTAAATGGAAAGCCACTGATGAGCTTGGCAGCTTTGACCTTAAAACTTTTGAAGTGCGCGCCAGGCCTGAAAATGCTATGGAAGACCTGCGCCCCGGCATGAGCGTTTTTATACAGAAAAATTAAAAAATATTTCAGTTTTCCAATGGGCAGATAAATTGAAAAACACTTTTTCAGCGTTTTGTTAAGGTAATGTTAAAAGGCATTATTAATTCAGCAAGAAGGGAACTGTTCAGGCTTCTGTCAAGCAGAAAGCTGATGTTCCTTTTGTTTGCATGGCCACTGATGTTCTGCAGTTTCCTTGCCAGCATTTATTCGGCAAAAGTGATAAAGAAAATGCCTGTGGTAATATGTGACAAGGATAACTCGCAGCTGTCCCGTCTTGCAGCAAGGTATCTTGGGGCTACCCGCTCGCTTGACATAATAGGCCATGTGGATAATGCAGATGAGATCAGGCAGCTTCTTCTGAGAGGAAAAATAGAGGCAGGAATTTATATTCCGCGTGGCTGGGCTGCAGATATGAAACGCAACAGGCAGGTGCCGCTTATTGCCTATGCCAACGGTGGCAACATGGTGATAGGCAATATGATAACTTCGGATGTTAAAACCGTAGCTGGCACAATATCCGCCGGGGTGCGTATAAAATTTCTGGAAAAAACAGGCAGTTCCACAGGGCAGGCCAAAGGCACGTTTATGCCTGTAGGTACGGAAAATTTCCGTCTGTTCAACCCCGGGGGAAACTATATGCGCTTTCTCGCGCCAGGCCTTTGGGGGGCAATTCTTATGCAGGTACTGCTAAGCCTTGCCGTAATTGCGCTTGCCTCAGAAAAGGAAAACGGCACAATGCCGCAGGCATGGGCAGCTGCAGGGAATTTTGCAATGCCGCTGCTGATAGGAAAAATGATTCCCTACTGCCTGCTTTCCTTTATATTGATGGAAATTTTTGAATTTGTGCTGTATCCGCTGTTCGGCATACCTGTAAAAAATCCCGGTGGCATGGCTCTGGCAAACATGGCATTCATATTTGCTGTCATGTCCGGGGGAATGTACATAAGCTCAATTGCTCCTACGGAAACAGACTCGCTCAAAGGCGTGCTTGCCGTTGGTGCGCCGGCTTTCATTCTGTCCGGCTATATATGGCCGCTTTCCGCAATGCCGGCGGGTATAAGTGCATTTGCCAGCATAATACCTCTTACGCATTATCTGAAAGCGCTGCGCCCACTGTCTGAATACGGAGCGGCTGTAAGCCAGGCATCTTCGCCACTGCTTACATTGTTTGTCCTCGGTGTGGCATATTTTGTTTTTGCCGCGCTTAATCTCCGCGTAGCAAGGCAGATTTTCATTCTGAAGGAAAGAAAACGCCAAAGTGCTGTCATGGACTGTGCTGAAGGAAAAGCGCTGCCATCCGGAGGTGCCGGTGTTTAAGACATTTACAGCTGCTTTCTGGTATGAGCTTAAAAGAATGGTGACAGACAGGCATCTGATTGTCGTGTGTTTCCTTGCTCCGTTTTTTTATGTGTTAATGCTTACTTCCGTTTATTCGCAGAAACGTCTTACCGAGGTGCCTGTTGGTATTGCCGATTCAGACAATACCAGTATTTCCAGGCAGGCGGCGCTGTATCTGGACTCTACGGAGAATCTTAAGGTTTTTGCTGAATATCCGTCGCCTCAGGCTGCCCAGGATGCCCTTATAAAGGGCGATATTTACGGATATTTCTATTTCCCGCCCGGGTTTGCCTCAGACATAAAAAAGGGCAAGTCTGCATCATACCGTGTTGCCGCGGATTATATGAACATTGCCCTTGCCAACCCAGTGTTCCTTGCCTCGGCGGACGTTGCCGGGGAACTGACAGCGCGGCATTTCTCTGCCCTGCCTGGCAAGCCAAGGCTGTCAAGGGAAAGGGCGGAGGCCCTGCGCAGCCTCGTAAGGCCTGAGGTGCATACAATATTCAACCGTGAAATGAACTATTCTGATTTTTTTCTGCCGGGGCTTCTTGCAATAATAATGCAGCAGCTTGTACTGGTCGGTTTATGCCTGCGCACGGCAGAGGACAGACAGGAAAATATGACCGGGGATTACTGGCGCTTATCCGGCTGTAGTCCGCTGATTGCAGCTGCAGCCCGCGCATTGCCGTATATGCTGCTTAATTACATACTGTGCTGCCTGTTCGCTTTTGTGTGGCTGCGCCATTTTGACCTTGTGCCTGCACATTCCATTCCGGATGCCATGCTGTATATTTTTGCTTATATTGCTGCAGGCACCTCATTCGGACTGTTTATATCGCCGTTTTTCCGCAGGACTGCAGATGTGCTGCTTTTTCTTATGTATTTTTCCATGGGGGCATTCCTAATTTCCGGTTATTCCTGGCCGGATTATATGCTGCCTGCGTTCCACCGCATTGTGGCCTTGCCAATACCGTCAACCTATTTCATGTCATGGCTGCGCAGGGCATACGGTGCGGCACTGCCGCCCTCATATGTTACGCCTGATTTCTGGATTCTCTGCGGTCTTGCATTGCTGTATTTTATCATAAGCCTGCCACTGTTCCGTCGTATTTACGGCGGTAAATAGCCCTTATTTAAACTCCGTTATTTTAAGATAGGCTCTTTCGATGTCTTTTATTATTTCTGTTTTTAATATTTCAACAGGAGAGGAAAAAAGCGGGCTGTCCGTGACAAGTGTCTGAAAATCATTGCCGTCTGCGCTTATCCCGCGCTCATTCAGGTGGCAGAGTATGCGTGCGAGACTGCTTCCGGCTTCCCTTCCCAAAACTGATGCCGGAAGTTTTCCGTTTTCAGCCGCCACTATAACGGCTTTTACTTTTCTGTCTGTCTGAAGATTTAATATATCTGTCACGGATAAACCGGACAGCGGAGTTTCTATATCTATTCCTATGGTGCGGCCGGCTTCCCGGAAATATTCAGCGGAACCTTTGTCATCGCCGTCAGTGGTTCCGCAGCATATTGCGTCGAATGAATATTTTTTAGCAGCTGTCTCCGCAGCATACCGGAACATTTCAGACAATGGCATTCTTCCGGCTTTCATTTCCGGCAGCGCCGGGCATATTACAAGCGGTATATTCATTCTTGACGAATGCAGTTTTATAATATCTGTCTTGCATAAATCATGGTACATCGCGGTATGAGATTCTCCTCCGTCGATATATATAAGACAGGATATTTCCGCACCCTCATCAGTTTTTTTCATCAGGGCAAGGTGTCCGTCCTTGCCTCCGCTGTAAACAGCGGCATATTTCCTGCCATTTTTTTTCAGACCGGAAGAGTTTTTCATGTCTGTACCGGTTTCACTGTTACCAAATCTGTTTTTTTGTGTCTGCAGGGAGTTTTCTCTGTCTGTTTTCCTGAAATCGCTCATATACAGAATTATATAAATTCCATGTCCTGCGGCATATGCGGCTGTTGCAAAGTATAATATAATATAAATAGGATAATAAGTCCGGAGAGAATATATGAAAAAAATATTAGCGGTTGAGGACAACAAGGCAATAGTGGATTTCTATTTTGAATTCTTCACTGACTTCGGATACGAGGTTGAGACAGCCGAGGATGCCGGCACAGCGATAGAAAAACAGAAAACCTTCCATGCCGATGTTATGATTCTGGATCTGGATATCCCCGGAGGGGGCGGGATGTTCGTTTATGAAACAGTGCGCGGAAAGCTTAATGATAATGTACCAATAATTTTCTCTACCGGAAAGCCGGAGAAACTGGCTGAGCTGGGAGGGCTTTCAAATATATCATCGCTTGGCAAGCCTACTCCGCCAGAAAAACTGATTGCAGAAGTGAAACGTCTTACAGAATCCTCAAAAACCCCTTTGCCGGATCCCGGCTTTGCTCCCCCGCCTCCTGTTCCTCCCAGGAAGAACTGACAATGGCTTATAAACTGTCTGAACTTGAGAAGCAGCTGAATGAAGCCGACAGAAATACCGCGGTTCTGGAAAAAAACATTGCTGCTTCAGAAAAAATGCTTGAAGAACTGGAAAAGTCTGTTCTGATGGCGGATGAGGCTGTACGCAGCAGATTTTCTTCCGCACATGCGGATCTGGAACGCGAAAAAAAAGACAGTGCTGCCAGGATAAATGAACTTCGCGTAGAAAAAGAGAAGATTGAAAAAGAACTGAAAAAACAGAAGGAAGAGGAAATATCTGTGCTGCAGAAAAACCTGCAGCTGGAGATATCGGAAGTCAGGAAAAATGCCCGCAGGGAGACAGAAGAACTTAACAGACTTCTTGCGGCTGGTGAAGAAAGATTCCGCACAAAAATGGCAGAGCTTGAGACAAAAATACAGGAACTCAGGGAACTTCGCAGAAGAGAGCAGCTTAAGGTTCAGGACATGGAAAACCTTCGCGGGAGAATACGTGAAAGACTGAAATATCTTCTTGAGAGAGTAAATCTCCTGATAAAGGAAGAAAACTGACGGCAGATGTCTTATGGAAAGCGGAAGCAGAGATAACAGTAAAGAACAGGCAGATAATTTTATTGCGGAAGAGCTTAGTCACCTTGGACCTACTGATAAAGCAAAGTCTGCGGGTAAAAAGAATACAGGCCGCAGTATGCCGGATGATGATATATTTACTTTGTGGGGAGATGATTTTCCCAGACTGGAGGATATAGGGGATCTTTTTCAGAATGTGTACAAGGAAGAGGCCAACAGACGCATAAAGGAGGCGTCCCCTGTGGTGAGGTCTTATGACAGACTTAAACCGGCCGCTTATGCCCTGCTGAAAGCATGTGCTGAAAACATGATGCTGAATGAACTGCTTGAAAAAAACAGGGAAAAAATAAAAAAAATAGAGGAAAGACAGAAAAAGATAAATGAGAGAATGGAACTTGTGATTAAGCATCTCAGTGAAATCCGCAGAAAATATGAAGAAGAAAAATGAATACCTCTTTTTTTGACAGAACTGATGGAGATTCTGAATATATGTCTGATGAGACAGAAAAGCAGTCTGCGTTCATTCCTCTGGCGGCACGGCTTGCGCCAGCTTCTTTGGAGGAATTCTACGGCCAGGAGAATATTCTGGGTAAAGGGAAGCTGCTGCGCAGGGCCATAGAAGCTGGCACTCTTAAATCAGCTGTGTTTTATGGGCCTCCAGGCTGTGGCAAAACTGCTCTCGCACGTTTTATAGCCTCAAAGGCAAACGCTAAAACATTTGACCTGAATGCCGTTATGGCCGGAGTGGCGGACCTGAAAAAAATAATAGACTATGCAAGAGGCCTTTCATCGGGAATAGTTAAAAGACAGAAGGTGCTGCTTGTTCTTGATGAAATACATCATTTCAACCGCACACAGCAGGATGTGCTGCTTCCATCTGTTGAGCGCGGGGATATTATCCTTATAGGAATGACTACGGAAAACCCGTTTTTCTATATTAATCAGGCTTTGCTTTCAAGATTTATTGTAGTGGAATTCAAACCACTAGGAAAACAGGCACTTGAAGGAATACTGGACAGGGCGGTATATCATAAAAACGGACTTTCAGAACTTAACCTTGATATTACTCCGGAAGCAAAAAAATATCTGGTTGATAATTCCTCCGGTGACGCCCGCAGGCTTCTTAACGCACTGGAACTGGCTGCTGTAACTACAAAGGCTGATTCGGAAGGAACAAGACATATAGACATAGCTGTTGCAGAGGAATCCATACAGCGGCGTTCCATACGCTATGATAAGAGTTCTGATGAGCACTATGATCATATATCCGCATTTATAAAAAGTATGCGTGGCTCCGATCCGGATGCCGCAGTATACTGGCTGGCAAAAATGCTTCAGGCCGGTGAGGATCCACGTTTTATCGCGCGCCGTATCCTGATATGCGCATCTGAAGATGTGGGCAATGCAAACCCAATGGCGCTTGTCCTTGCACAGAGTGCGTTCAATGCGGTGCAGGTGTTGGGAATGCCTGAATCGCGCATAATACTGTCGCAGGCGGCGGTATATGTGGCTTCCTCGCCAAAATCAAACGCCGCATATATAGCGATAGGTGAGGCAGAAGAAGAAGTACGCAGTGGCCGTGAGCGGCCGGTGCCATTGCATCTCAGGGACAGCTCCAGGGACGGGGAGGCCCTGGGGCACGGGAAAGGATATAAATATCCGCATGATTATCCCGGACATTATGTGAAACAGGAATATATGCCTTATCACAAAATATTCTACCGCCCCTCGGAAAACGGTTTTGAGATAGAGATAGGTAAAAGGCTTCGCAGACTGCGTGGCGAAAAGGATTCTGTGGCTGTTGTAACAGCCGCAGGTAGTCAGGAAAAATCTTCCGGACATAAAAATACCGTATCTTCCGGCAGCGGAATGGACAGAGATGATTCCACAGGAAAAACGCCGCAGGAGAGTGACTTATGATCCGTTTCGGAGGTTTTGACGGGGGATATGATAGTGAATCCGTGGAACCGGAAAATTATTCCACACCCGGAGAAGAGCAGGAGGTTGTTTATTCTGTATCAGAAATAACGGCAGAGATAAAGGCCGCACTTACCCGTTCTTTTCACTATGTGTGCGTACGTGGCGAGGTATCGGGAGTAAAAAAAAGTTCCCGTGGGCATATTTATTTTGACCTTAAAGATGAAAGAACAGTGATAAACTGCGTTCTGTACAAGTGGTCCGCACCGGCATTCCGGGGGGATATTGAAAATGGAATGCAGATGCGGGTGTGGGGCGGCATAACGGTATATAACAGCCGCTGCCAGATAGATGTGAAGAATCTGGAGGAGGAAGGGCTTGGCCGGCTTCAGATAGAATTTGAGAAACTTAAAAAAAAGCTGCAGGCTGAAGGGCTCTTTGACGCTTCCCGTAAGCGTCCGATACCACCATTTCCGAAGCAGATTGGAATTGTTACATCTCCTTCAGGCGCGGCAATAAGAGATATACTTTCCGTGCTGCGTCGCCGTGGCGGCAATCTGCATGTAATACTATCTCCTGCTTTGGTGCAGGGAAAAGGTGCAGCAGAGGAGATAGCCGCCGCCATCAGGCTGCTGAATGACAATTTTCCTGATATGGACGTAATACTGGCTGGACGTGGCGGAGGCTCGCTTGAAGATCTTTGGGCTTTCAACGAAGAGATTGTGGCGCGTGCCATAGCTGCTTCGCGCATACCTGTCATATCCTGTGTCGGTCATGAGATAGACACAACCATAGCGGACTTTGTTGCGGATAAAAGAGCCGAAACCCCATCCGCCGCGGCGGAAATGGTTGTTAAAAACCGTGAGGAAGTTCTGCAGAAAGTTGATGGATTTAAAAAAAGACTTTTGCAGGGACTGCGCGTTTATTATGAAAAACTCAGAGGCCGGTTTCAAAGACTTGCCACAAGCCGTATACTGTCAGATCCTATGCTTCTTATGGAAAGACCGGTCCGGCAGCTTGACGATATTTCAGAAAGAATGAATACTGCGCAGGAACGTCTGTTAAGAGACAGGACAGCGGAGCTGAGGCTGCTTTCCGGCAAGCTGAATGCCTTAAACCCTCTGTTTCCTCTCAGGAAAGGCTATGCGGTTGTGAGAAATGCAGCCGGGGAAGCTGTGAGAGATGCCACTAAACTGAAAAAAGGCGAACTGCTTTCATTAAAATTTTACAGTGGCGTGGCGCAGGCAGCTGTTATTTCAAAAGATGGTATGACCTCTGCGCGACCGCCGGAGAAAAAATCAAAAAGAAAAATACAGGACAATCCTGATCAGGAGATGTTATGGTAAATACCGGAGAAAATGAGAATACTGCGCGGCCAGGAGGTTTTGAGGCCGGGCTGGCGCGCCTTCAGGAGATAGTCCTGCTGCTTGAGAATGAAAATACGCCTATAGAAGAGGCTCTGAGAGTGTTCGAGGAAGGCGTAAGACTTTCAAAGGAATTAGGCGGTCAGCTTGACAATATCCGGCAGAAAATAGATATTCTCAAAAAAGATGCCGAGGGCAGTCTGCAGCTCCGTCCCTTTGAAGAGGAAAAATGAAAACAAGGCTGGATGTTGCCTGCGTTAATCAGCGGCTTTTCGACAGCCGCGAGAAGGCTCTGCGTGCAATAATGGCCGGAGAGGTTCTGCTTAACGGCAGACCGGCAGATAAGGCCGGAACACCGGTGCGTGAGGGTGATATAATAACCATTGCCAGACCTTCATGCCCGTTTGTTTCACGTGCAGGGCTTAAACTGGCCGGGGCTCTCGATATTTTCAGTATAAGCCCGGAGAACAGAATATGTCTGGATATAGGCGTAGCCACCGGAGGTTTTACGGACTGTTTCCTGCAACGTGGAGCACGCCGGGTATATGCAGTGGATGTTGGCGAGGGACAGCTGCATGAGAAAATAAGAAATAATCCGCGTACTGTCTTTATTCCGCAGACAAACGCGCGCTATATGACTCCGGATTTTTTTGAGGAAAAACCGGATCTGTGTGCTGTTGATGTATCTTTTATATCACTTAAACTGATTCTGGGACCGGTTTTTTCTTCCATGACCCGGCGTGCCGAAGCGGTTGTCCTTATAAAACCGCAGTTTGAACTTCAGGCGAAGGATTTAAGACGTGGAATAGTAAAAGACGAAGCGGCGCGGCAGAGTGTTCCTGCGGGACTGCGCGTATGGCTGGCGGAAAATCTGCCGGATGTCCGGGAGATGGGGCTTGCCGATTCCCCGTTAAAAGGCGCAAAGGGCAATCTTGAATTTATATGGCATCTTAAAAGGGAATGACTGCTGTAGTAACCTTCCCGGCGCTACAATCCCGGCAGATGCGTGTTTATATGCAAAAATTATATAATTTATGGTATGAAGAGACATCTTAAGAAGGAAGAAACAGACCGCAATAGTCTTTCATATCAGTTCAATACTGCACTGGATTATATGCAGCTGGCCATGCAGACTTTTCTGGTGGTTCCGTTTATACTTGCCGGTGCTTTTTTTTCAGGCGAGCTTGATAATATTTTTGAAATTGCAAGAAATAACAGCTGCACATTGGCAGAAGCGGCTGCCATGTGGTCATCTACAAAATCCTGAATTTCTGTTACGCTTAATAAAAAAAGCCTCCTTTACCGGAGGCTTTTTTATTTGGGTATACCATGCTTTGTTATTTGTTTTTCCTTTCAAAGACCATCAGGCTTTCGGCATGAGGAGTATTTGGATAAAAGTCAAAACCAACGCATCCGGAGAGTTTGTATTTTTCCATAAGCAGCGCCGCATCCCTGCCCTGTGTTACCGGGTTGCAGGAAAGGTATATCAGCTTTTCAGGCTGAAGCTCAAGGATATGTTTCACAACTTTCTGATGCAGTCCTGACCGCGGTGGGTCCACAACAAGAATATCCGTTCCTTCAAACTGTGCGGCATCGGCTTTCTCTGTAAGTGAACATACATGCCTGAAGTTTTTTATGCCATTCTGTTCTGCATTCATTGGGGCAAACTGTGCTGAGGCGGGTGAAGCCTCAACGGAAAGCAGTGTTTCGGCACAGTCCCCTATGGAAATTCCTATAACACCAACTCCTGAATAAAGATCAACAAGTTTCCTGCATGGGAATGTGGCCGCTTTCATTTCTTTAAGCGCTTCGGTAAAAAGCGGAATATTATTCTGGAAGAAGCAGTCAAAGCCAAAAGAGATTTTCTTTCCAAGAATTTCCTCGGTAAGATATGTCTTACCTGTCTGTTTTATTATTTTTGTAGTTACGCTGGAAGATATTGCCGGGTCTGAGTATACAAGAATAAAACCGTTGAGACCGGCTTCTTCCGGTATGGGAAAATCCATATTCTCCTTTGTCACGAAAAGCGAGGCTATACATTCGCCGGTGTTTTTTGTCTCACGTATTATCAGTGTCTTTAAATCTTCACAACCTAATTTTTTTTCATTTATTTTTTTCAGGACTGCGAAAGCGGCCATGTTTGTTTTCTGTCCAAGCAGCGCGCAGCCTTCAGGCAGGGGAATCTTCTGCCACCAGTTGCCACGCTTGTGAAATGCCAGTGAAATATTTCCTGGTTCTCCGGTGAAACTGTATTCAACTTTTGTCCTGTATCCGAAATGTTCACTGGCTGCATAGAATCTGTCAGTCTTTACTGGAATATGCATTGTCTGCATGAATGCTTCTTCCATAAGCTGCTGTTTTATTTCAGCCTGGAGAGCATAATCCATTACCTGCCACGGAGAGCAGCACATATAATGTTCCTCTGCCGGTTTTATCCTTCGTGGTGACGGTTTTATTATCTCAAGCAGTTCTGCTTCGGCAAAATTCTTTTTTTCATATGTGGTTATAACGCGGGCTGTTTCCCCGGGAAGTACACCATAGCAGAATATCACCTTGCCGTCGCTGCGCCCCAGGGCTTTTCCCTCTCCGGCTATCTTCTCAAATTCAAGTACTATCTCTCTTCTGTTTCTTTTCATTGCTGAACCTTTTGTAAAATTATGCTGTCTGAATTTTTTATGACAGATTATATTTTATATACTACTATAATCAAAGGAATGCTGTAAAAATCAGCGCCGGATGTGTGTATGTTTAAAGAATATGTGGAAAAGCTTGGAAAAATAATAGAAAAGTTCCTGCAGGAGCACTTTGATAAAAAGAATGTTTTCCGCAGTGTTAATTTTCTGCTTTTTATTGTCGCTTTGTCAGCGCTTTATATAAATGTGTCAACCTGTGCGCGGGTGTTCCGTGATGTGCCTGTGCAGGAAAGAGCATCCCGCGCAGCCATGGCTGTTATGTCTTCACGTTTCTATGCTTCCGGACCGCTTGAGCCTGTGCCTGTTTTCGCCTTGAAAGTGCCGATGATGTTTTCAAAAAAAGATCCTCTGGCAATTCAGCGCGCAGAAGGCTGTATTGTATTTATTCTGCTTTTCTTTGTTTATACGGAAGTGGTCCGCCGCCGCATACCGGCTCCGGCAACTTATTATTCAGCAGTGCTTTTTGCTGGTATACCATGGCTGGGATATTATGCCATGACAGGCAGTGCTTTCCTTTTTGCCATGCTTTTTCTTATGCTTTACTGGGACTGTGCAGATCCGTCCAGAATGAACATACGCCGTGCCGCTCTTGCCGGGTTATTCGCTGCCGCTGCATGTCTCAGCCGCACTGAAAGCATTTTCTTTATTCTTATAAATACTCTTTTCTACATACCGGAATACCGTACTGGCAAAATGTCAAGAAACATCGCTGTTATGTTTGGAACAATGCTGTTTTTGGCTGCACCATATTACATATGGCAGAAAATATATTTCGGATATACATTCTACGGACAGGAAATGGGGCTTACCAGGCTTATTAACGCAGAGATACAGAACACGGCAGTGGCGAAAAACTATATAGAACAGCCGACAGGACTTTTTGCTTTTCTGTTCAGGGATGGGTTTGTTGCCGGTCTTGCCGCACCTTTCAGGGGACTGATACGTGCGCTTTCCTATGAGATGCCACGCACTATATATTATAAGACAGCTGTGTTCCTTGCCTTTATGGGTTTTTATTTTGCATTCAGGGATGGACGCAAAGCCGTATTCTCGTTATGGCTTCCGGCTTTTATCCCGGTATGTTTCTTTGCAGCCATGAATATTGTTCAGGTGGACGGGGGAATACCTTTGGAATATTATCTGATTGCTGTTCCTGGAATAGTTGCCGCAGCCGGGTATGGACTTTATGAATTATCGCAGATGCTTGCCGCATGGATATCCCGCAAACATCCGGATTCCGTAATAAGATGAGTCTTTTATGTATTTATCAAAAGAAACAAAATTCACACTTTGCGTAATACTGCTTTTTCTGCTTCCGTTTCTGTTTATAATATTCCAGTTCCGTGGCAGCATACGCGTAATGCAGAAACTTTATACCACCGGATACCTGGAAATGCGTACACAGACAGCTGCAAGACTTGTTTCGGATCTGATAGTAACAAATTACAATCTTTCTGATATATCCAATTCCCCGGAGTTCAGGAAAAAAGGCTTCAGGGCATTGCCGGAACTGTCCGGAAAAATTCCTGCTCCATTCTATGAAATCGTCCTTCTTGATTCAAAAGGAAATGAGAAATACAGATATTCACCAGGAAGACGTACAGAATATAATTACAGTAACAGTGATACTGTAAAGAATGCCGTTGAAAACGGTATGGCTGCCGGCAGTGTTGAATATGACAGGTATCTGCCACCTGTACTTGTGGAAGCTGAGCCACTATCGGATCATTCAGGAGTAATAGCTGGGCGTTTCAGCCTTGCATATATATGTGAGATTGTGCGCAGGGTTGGAAGAAATTCATATGGCAGCATGGGACTTGTGGATGCAGGGGGGCAGGTTATAGCGGATTCCCTCGGAATTTCACATATGCGGCCCGGAATGAAAGCTCCGGAGGAAATACTTGGCACGCTTGAAAGCGCCCGCCTGTCCGGCACTGGCAGTTTTATAAGTGAGGTAAGAAGCGGCAAAAGAGAGTATCTTATAGCCGTAGCCAATGCCGAAGGAACAGACTGGTGGTTCTATGAGGTGCTTGATACCGGTTTTATGCCTCTTCCTGCCGGGGGAACGCCGTTCAATTACACGCTGATTTCCGGAACCGTGCTCATTATTGTTTTTGGCTTTGCATCAGGGCTTCTGGCAAAGAGATTCTTTGCTGACAGAACCGCCGGGTAAAAATCTTTTGCTGTATTACATTCACTGTATTCGTTTTATCTTCCGGTTAGCGCAGAATAGGACTTTTGTCCCTTGTAAGCAGAAAAAAACGGCATTATAATTTAATTATGAAAAAGATGAACCGCAGTCTGTCTGTTCTTATGTCGCTTATGCTTCTGCCGGGCATGATTTTCGCCGGAGAGGCTGTTGAGACAAAATCAGTTTCTGGTAATTCCGGTCCTGATTTAAACAATCCTCTTCCAAACTGGGTTGATACCTCGCGTGAAAAAGAGCAGGATATACGCGCTGTACGCGGTGTCCCCGCTGCTGTAACGCCTTCAGATTTCCGCATACCTGCAGAATATGAGCCTGTTGGCGCTGTTGTATTAGGCTGGGCGGGATATTCATCCATGCTTACCGGGATAGCAAGAGCTGCGTCTGCGGCTGGTGCGCAGGTTTGGGCAATAGGTGGCCCGTCATCCATAGGCGTGGCTAATTATTTTTCCGTGCCTCTGCGCATTGATACCGTATGGGTACGCGACTACGGTCCTTTCGGAATCTCATCAGGATCAAACACCCCTGGAATTGTAGATGCAATATACCGTCATTACCGCTATCGTGTGTATGACGATGCAATACCACAGCAGCTTGGCCGCGTTAAGGGAATAAATGTTTATGGAATGAATATAATTCTTGACGGCGGTAATCTTATGGTGGATTCCTACGGTAATCTTTTTATGACAAACCGTACCTATCTCTGGAACAGCCATTTAAGCCGTGAGCAGGTTGACAATGCGCTCAGGACAGCACTGCGTGTAAAAAATATTATCGTTTTCGATTATGCCGGATATCCCGGTGAGCCTGAAGATGGAACCGGTCATATAGATATGTTTATGAAACTTCTTAATGACCATACAGTTCTTATAGCAAAAACCAGTGATGAGCCATACAAGTCCAATAATGACAAGGCGATAAAGTTTTTCCAGAACCGCACGGCACCTGACGGTAAGCCATACAGGGTAATAACGGCGAAAGGCTGGGTAGATGGCGGAGCGTGGTACACATTTACCAATTCCCTTATAGTTAACAATACTGTTGTGATGCCTTCATACCGTGGCCATCAGGCCGAGGAGCAGGAGGCGATAGCAGCCTACCAGGCTGGTATGCCCGGAGTCAAGGTTGTGCCGGTAAATTCGGATAACAGTATTGTAGCTGGCGGTTCCATACATTGTGTTACCCAGACAATACCTGTTCTGCCCAAAAACAGAAGTGCTGGTGAATCTGATGGAAAGGCCGTACCTGTGGAATTCACTCCTTCCGAAGAAATCATCCTGCCTGCTTCGCCTGTGCTGAAGCAGCTGCAGAAACTGGCGGAATAATTCCGGCTGTAGAGGTAAAAAAACGCGCGCATTTCTTCTGCACGCGTTTTTTTTTGTAAAATTTTAATAGTTTTATAATGTTTCGTATGCGGGGCGTATACCCGTGGAGGAATAATGGAAGAACCGAATATGAATATGAATCAGCCTGACGATAGTGCTTTAAAAAGTCTTAAACGCTGGATGCAGGGAGCTGCAATTGTTTTTTTATGCGCGGTTCTGTCAGCGCTGTTTCTTTCAGCTAAAAATGAAAGCGTAAAAAAAGACGGCGGAAATTCTGAAAGTTTATCCGGGTTTACAAAGAATGTTGCAAAGAAAAGCAAAGACGGTATAGGGGTGGTTCGGATTTATGGCCCGATATCCCATTCCATGAAAAGCTATGACTGGGAGAAGGCAGGAAGCAGTGCAATAGCTTCACGTATAAGAAAAATGGGAAAGAAAAAAAATGTAAAGGCCATAGTTCTTGATATTAATACTCCTGGAGGAACAGTTGCTGCAGTGCAGGAGATATATGATGCAGTTATGTATGTGCGCAAAGAGGAGAAAAAGAAAGTAATTGCCACATTCGGAGATGTTTCCGCAAGCGGCGGATATTATGTTGCTGTGGCATGTGATGAGATTTTTGCCTATCCCGGAACACTTACCGGCTCTATAGGTGTCATAATGGACGGTATGAATTATGGCGAACTCATGAAGAAAATAGGCCTTAAATCCGAGGTTGTCAAATCCGGTAAATTCAAGGATATAGGGTCTCCGTCCCGCGAAATGAGTGAGGAAGAAAGGCAGCTGCTTCAGGAAATGATAAATGATACATATGATCAGTTCCTTACTGCTGTTGCGGAAGGCCGCAAAATGGACAAGGAAAAAGCCCGTAAACTTGCCGATGGACGTATTTTCACGGGCCGTCAGGCCAAGGCCAACGGTCTTGTAGATACACTGGGTAATTATCAGGATGCTATTGACCGCGCAGGCGTGCTTGCCGGGCTTGGAAAAAATCCGACTATCACATCCGGCGGTTCAGGTTCTTTTGACAGTTTCTTTTCCATGATGGATTCCAGATTCGGTGGAAGCAGGATTCTTTCTGAAGCTCTTGAGGGAAGCCCGAAACTGGAATACCGCCTTTATATGAAATAAGGAGGAACCGTGACTCTCGCTGATTCCATTATCAAATACTACCGCAGCCCGGAACTGCTTTCAGCTGAATCCGCCGCTGAGGAACTGCGTCGTCCCGGACTTCTTGGGTATCTTGCGGGCTGTCTCGGCCTGTTCGCATATCTGCGCATGTCTTCCTCGGTTTTTCCCGGGCTGGCGGCTTTCATACTTTTTGTGATTATAACATTGCTTACAGAAGCCATGAATGCCGGACTGGCTCATTTTTTTCTGAATATTTCCGGAAAAAAAGGCAGCGCTGCCTCAATGTTCTATATTTTCGGCTGTTCAAGCTTTATATATACATTTGCCATTGCTGCCGGGATTATTGATAATTTTTCCGCAACGGCTGGTGCCTGCGTGATAACAGTACTTGCTGTATGGGTTTTTATCCTTCGTATAAAATTAATACGCCGTGCCTACATAAATGTGTCTGCCGGCAGGGCTTTTGCCGCCATGCTTGTACCCGGGATAATATTGCACAGCCTTCTGTGGATATCATTGATTTACTGGATTGCCTGCAGCATATGGGCCATGAAAATGATGTGATATTATTTGAAAAGTTCTGTCATTCCTTCTGACAGCATTACAAGATGTTCTCTTATGCGGGGTTGCTTTTTCTCAAGGAGTGGAAGCAGCCTTGTTCTTATCCAGTTACGTGTATAACGGTCATCATCATTTGTATGATCTTTTCTGGATTTAAGTCCGTTAAGAATAAGATACTGTTCTATTTCCTTTCTTGAAACCGACAGCAGTGGACGTATCAGTCTGACCGTCTTCCGCCCGGAACCGTACAGTGTACGCGATACAGGAATGCCTGCAAGTCCCTTTGGGTCAGTTCCGCGCAGCATATTGAGCAGAATTGTTTCGGCATTGTCATCCGAATGATGTGCCGTGACAATAAATGCGCATTTCTTTTCAAGCGCTGTCTTAAGCAGAAGAGCATAGCGCGCCTTTCTTGCAGCGCTTTCAATACCGCCGCCTTCTTTTTCTGCAATTTCTTTTACATTTGCGGAAAGTATTTCTGTTTCAATGCCGTACGCTTTTCCAAGACGTTCCGTAAAACGGGCATCGGCATCAGAGGCCTTTCCACGCAGATTATGGTTTACATGTGCGATTACAAGCCGGAGTTTTCTTTTTTTTGCGTTACGGGCGAAATAATCAAGAAGCATTACCGAGTCAGGACCTCCGGAAACCGCAAGAAGCAGCGTGGCTTTTTCCGGAAAGAGATTTTTCTCCCTGATAAAAGAGGTAATCCTGTTCCAGACTGTCATTGTATGTATTTTTTTTGTAAGGAGAAGCTTCTTCATTTATTAAAATTATACCAAACTGTCCCATCACTGATATATTTGCTAATATCTAATAGACATGTCAGCTTTTTTCTTTGAAATATTTCTGAAAATAAAAAATATCATATCTGTTATCGTGCGCCGTGCCGGCCTGGAGAATATTATCTTTGCAGCAGCGCTTGTTATACGGCTTATTTTTGTCTTTCAATGGTCAGGAACACCTTATTTCTCTAATTTAAATGCTGACGCATATGTGCATGATGTGTGGGCCATGGATATAGCAGCCGGCAGAATCACAGGCGAAACGGCTTTTTATCAGTCACCGCTTTATCCTTATCTCCTGTCGGTTGTTTACAAAATCCTCGGACATCATTTCTGGCCTGTTTACATAATACAGGCCTTAATGGATGCATTCTCATGTCTTTTTCTTATAAAAGCCACACGCATGATGTTCAACAGGCGTACTGCCATTATGTGCGGAATCGCAGCGGCGTTTTACATACCTTTTATTTTCAATACAGGCCTGCTTCTGAAGGAAACACTTGTTGTTTTCTGCGTTACTCTGTTCCTGCTGCTGTTTATGAAATCGGAGCGCACTGATAAATCCTGTTATTCATATGCCTGGGGAGCGGTGCTTGGAGCGGCGGCGTTGTCGCGCCCGAATATGTCAGTGCTTTTTGTTTTTGCTGCTCTGTGGATTCTGTTCCATCCACATACAGGAATTACAGAAAAAAAGGAAAAAACTGCGGTTATTGTCAGGAGTAAAATACTCCCTGCTTTTTTGGGAATGCTTCTGTTTATTATTCCTTCCGTTATTCATAACTATGCTGCCTCGCATGATTTTGTTATATTCAATTATGCAGGAGGATTTGTGTTTTATCTCGGGGCGAATCCTTATGCTGATGGTACGACAACATATCCGCCGTGGATAACCTCTGCACCGTTGCAGGAGCAGAAACAGATATATGAAATAGCCGAAGCTGAAACAGGCAGAAAACTCAGGCCCTCTGAGGTTTCCTCATTCTGGTTCCGGGAGGGACTGAAATATATAAGGGAAAATCCCAAAAGATTTTTATGGCTTACAATGGGCAAATTCTATCTTTTCTGGAATGCCTATGAAATTCCGGATAATTATGACATTTCTTTTATAAGAAGACATTTCCCAACTGTTTTAACCGGTCCGATTGCCGGATATGCCATTATTGCTTCACTTGGTGTGATTGGAATGTTTCTTGCCGTAAAACGCCGGCGCGGCGGTATTCTTCCCGTGCTTTTCTGGCCTTATATGCTTTCGCTTATGCCGTTTATAATTACTGACCGTTACCGTATTCCTGCGGCTGTACTGCTTATTCCGGCAGCAGCATATGCACTGAACAGATTTTATATAAAACTTGTGGCTGATGCCGGGAAAATCCTTCCGGCCATGCTGTGTTCACTGCCTTTTATCATTATTGTATTTCTTCCAACGCCGTGCAATCAGATTTTTGCAGAGGCTGCCGGATATGCGGATCTTTCCTGCAAATATGCCAAGGGTGGGGAATATATAAAAGCCGTGAAATGTTTTGAGCAGGCAGAGGAACTTGAGCCTGATGCGGTTGGAGAGTCAGCGGCAGTATGTGCGGCGTATTCATATAATAAACTGAATAATAAATCCGCTTTCCGCAGGGTTATTATCAGATATAAGGGAATAACCGTTCCTGAATAACTGGTAGCATTTTTTATTCGTTATTCTGCCGGATAACAGACAGTTTACCAGTTTGGTATACTACCGGGAGCTATTTTCTTTATGATTCTTGTGGTTTTGCGGTTCATTCCGTCACGAAGTTCCTGAGTTGAATCATCCATTCCTGCAAGGTGAAGTGAACCGTGAACAGTAAGTGTTAGTATTTCCGTAAGCCAGGAATGTCCCATTGCCCTGGCTTGTCTTTTAGCCTGCGGCAGGCATACATATATTTCTCCCATGACAATACTCTTGTCCTTTACCGGGACAGGCGGATAATTGAAGGCTATAACATCTGTCACACGGTCCCGGTTAAGAAACTCCCTGTTTATTTTTCTTATTCCCTTGTCGCCGGTATAGATGATGTTGACCGTGCCTTTACGGAATTCCGCTCCAAGCGCTGTTTCCGCAGCTTCTTCCAGCAGGGGCAGACTTTCAGCTGCCTCTGCTGGAATTTTTCCTGTAAAGAAAATATTTACTGCCATTTTGATATGCCACGCGGCATTACAACTATTCCGTCAGGGTCAATATAGAAATGCTGTGCGTCTTCATCCCGGTTGTAGCCTATAACGGATTTTTCCTCAATTGTGTTGAAACGGTCCATTATTACTTTTTTCATTCTTGTTCCGGCTTTGATTTCGCATGCATCCATTATTATGCAGTCTTCAAGCTGGCAGTGTTCATGCACTATAACATCATTGCCTAGTATGCAGCGTCTGAGTGATGACTGTTTTATTACGCAGCCGTCAGAGATCATGCAGTCCTGAAGATTGGATTCGATAATTTTGGAAGGGGCCGAATTGTGACGGGAATTCTGTATGGGCCATAATTTGTTATTGAGGTCAAGTCTGGGTTTTGCGCCTAAGAGGTCCATATGAGTCTGCCAGAAGGCTTTTATTGTTCCAACATCGCGCCAGTAATTCTGTTCCTCGTACTCTTTGGCTCCGGGCAGTTTCTGATCTGAGAAATTGTACGCACAAACCTTGTACTGTTTCAGAATATTCGGAAGTATGTTCTTTCCGAAATCCAGCGCACCGTTCTCGTTTCCTCCGTGAAGTACCTTGACCAGGGTTTCATAATTGAAAATATAGTTGCCCATTGAGGCCAGAACCGAGTCCGGATCATTCGGCATCGGCTTTGGGTTTTTAGGTTTTTCCTCGAACGCGGTTATAACATTGTCATTGTTTATTACCATTGTTCCAAAACGTGAACCTTCTTTCAGCGGAACACGTAATGCGGCTACCGTAACATCTGCCTTGCTGGCCAGGTGCGCATCTATCATCTGTTTTATATCCATTCTGTAAATATGGTCTGCACCGAAAATTGCTACAAGATCCGGTTTGTAATCGCTTATAAGGTTGAGATTCTGCTTTACTGAATCAGCGGTGCCACGGTACCACATTTCACCGAGTCTCATCTGCGGGGGAACCACGGTTATGAAATGTTCGCGTGTCATGCCGCCCAGATTCCATGTGGAATGCAGATATTCAATAAGTGACTGTGACATATACTGTACCAGAACATAAGTCGAATATATGCCAGAGTTTATGAAATTGGAAAGCACAAAATCTATTATGCGGTACTTTCCACCGAATGGTACAGCCGGTTTGGAGCGTTCTTTTGTTAAAGGATAAAGGCGTTCACCTTTTCCGCCTGCCATGATCACACCCATTACTTTCATATGTTCCTCCTGTTGTGTTTTTCTGCCTGTTAAGCCAGATAATCTAAAATTTCCGTAAGATCACGTCCTATACAGAAAAGCGAATGACTGTCTGAAACTGTGTGTTCTTTGTTTTTCAGCAGCCGCAGCTCGCTGGTTACTGCTTCAAGATCAGAGGCCGCCTCCGCCTCACGCTGGATTATGAAATCCTGTCTGTCCAGTCCATATGAGGAGAAAATGTTTTCAGTAACATTTCTGTATTTTTTAAGTATTTTATTTCTTTCAAGCAGAAGCCCGGCTTTCTCGTTTTCCTTAAGCAGATACCAGTCATCATTTTTTTTCACCGGGTCAAGCATCATGTATGGAAAGCGTCCGAATATGAAATTAGCTTCCTGCTCTGCATTCCCAATTGGGCCTGAAGTTTCGAATGAAAGAATACCAAGATATTCTTCTACAGGCAGAAGCCATGTGCCTAAACCGGTTTTAAGAGCAGAAGCAGATAATTCCTGCAGACGGCTGATTCTTATGGACATTCTCCATATCATTAAGTCTGATTCAGAGGAAAGTCCGGCTGTCATATAGGTGCGCAGGAAAACCCGCTCCTGATGTGCTGATATTATATTTTCGAAATCCTGCTTGGCCGTCATCTGTTCATTCGGTGACAGACGACGGAATCCGTCATGCAGTCTGTAAAATATGAACGATGAGAAAATCTGCTGACGTTTCGCCATCAGTCCTCTCCCTCCAGAAAATCATTTGATACTGCGTCATTGGGGGAAGTGAACACTTTTGTGTCAGATTCACCTTCAACTTTAACATCCATGGGCTTGGCCCCTGTAGGTGATGCCGTAGCTGGAGGTGTCTGTTCCTGTTGCGCCGGTGATGCTGTTCCGGGGACTCCGCTGCCGTCAGTATCGCCGAGTCCGGCCTGGGCTTTTGCCTCAGGGGTTCTTTCTGGAGCAGAGGTTTCCTGTACAACCTGGTCCGCTGTGCTGCCATCAACGCCTACAAATGATATGCTGTCAGCTGTGGCAGGTGTTTTTACGGCTGGTGCCGCAACTGCTTTCTTTCCGGCTGCGCCTTTTGCTGTTCTGGCTTTTTTTGCGTTTTTACCTGTATTTTTCTTTTTTGCGGTATTGGGTTTCTTTACAGCATTTTTCTTCCTGGCGGTATTTTTCTTTTTTGCGGTTCCCGTTTTCTGGCCACTGCCCATAATAACAGTGGGGGTTCCGGAAGGTTCAATGGCTTTTTTTACAGATGTTCCCTGAGTAGATCTGTTATCTTCTTTTTTTACTTTGCTTTTTTCCTCAGACTGCTGCGGTAACGGTTCCCCACCTGTTATATATTCCCAGTTCAGCACTCTTGTAATAGGGCGTATAAGCTCTATTTCATCTTCAGTCTCAAGCCCTGTTTCAACTTCCATTATTACATATTTTTTTCCATTATGTCTGAGCAGGTTTTTGCGTTTTACAACCCTTGTTCCTATACTCTTTGCGACAATAAGGTTTCCATCAAACTGTTCTCCTATGGCAAGACCTTTTTTTATGTCCAGTACCTCAAGCCACAGCCGGTAAAAATAAGGTTTGTCTTTTATGGGAATATAACGCGCGAGTTTTGCATCGAACATATCTCCTGTGCGGAAATGTTCAAGCTGTGCAGTCATTCCCGTGAGAAGAGGATTATAAATAGGTTCAGTGTTCCGGCCTATCATAAGTACTTTTCTTGAAACAGTGAACAGACGGTCACCGGCGTAAACCTGTGTGTTAGGGGTTACATGTATCTTTGTTATTATTCCCTTCTCCTCCGGCTTTATGTAGTATGGCTTGAATATATCCTGCCAGCGGCGGCGGGTCTGGTTCTTGCTGTTTTCCGGTGTGGCGTCAACCATTGCTGCGAGTTCCGTAGTGAATTCAGTGGCAAGTTTTGTGTCAGTGTCTACAGTGTCAAACAGTTCTACATGTATTTCTTCAATACGCCCGTCGAAAGGAGCGTATACATCATAAGCATTCTGTGTTGTACTTATGGCAGATATTTTTGAAAGCAGCACAAGATCACCACCGCGTATTTCAGCGTCACTGTTTTTTATCTCAAGCTGATTGCTCATATCCTTGTAAATCCATGGACGGTCCGTATCCTGTGCCTTTACTTCTGCGGGAATAAATGAAATGAGAATAAACAGAAAGAAAGCGGAAAGTTTTGTCATATTATTTCTTTTCCTCGGTTAGTTCGCTTAATGCTGTGGCAGTCCACGGCATCTTCAGGCGGAAAATCTCTTTAATTGCATTGGCATAACAGCGTATTTCATACTGCGCATGGTCATCGGTACGCAGGTTTATGTAATTCAGCATACTGCGCGCATTTACAGTCCAGTGAAACTGCGTATACTGCGATACAGGCAGAACGGCACGTGCCATTTCCCTTGCCACTCCGGCTTCAAGCAGTTTTTTATATGCAGAATAAGATGCCTCAAGGCTGTCTGTATAAATTTTCAGCAGCTTCTGCTGGTCCAGTTCTCCTTTGGCTTCGGTGGATCCCTGCCGGTTTACTGTATCCTGCACACGGAATTTTACCGGAATATAAAATTCTTCCCTGACTTCCGTGTATCTGGCTGAAATCTCATTATATGAGGCTATGCGGTGACGCATCCATTGTCTTGCCACGAAAATTGGACATTTTATGTGAAACTGGAAAACAGTATGTTCAAATGGACTTAAATGACCGTTGCGGAGCAGATATTTTATCAGTTTTCTGTCACGCTCCTCACCTTTTGACTCACCCCCGAAGGAAACACGGGCAGAATCCACAGCCCGGTGGTCTCCTCCCATGAAGTCGACAAGTTTTACAAATCCTCTGTCCAGTATCTTGTATTCAAGAATATTGTGTTCTTCTTTTTCCTGCATTTCCATTAGTCTCTTCCATAGCAACGCATATCGTGATTCCGCACCTGCATATCCGGGACACGCTCTGTCGCGCGCATAGACATTATATTAACATTTTTTCACAATATAGATAAACAAGATATAAAATTATATACTTTTTATATGAAAAAAGACTCCCACACAGAGAAAAAAACAGTTGATCCAGAAGATTCGGGCAGTACAAAAGACTGCAGTATCAGTGCAGCAGACAGTCCTGCAGCAAAAGGGAGTGAACTTGCTGCACGCAGTGATCTTCCGGCGCTTGAGGAGATAATGAAGATACTGCTTTCGCCGCAGGGATGTCCGTGGGACAGAAAACAGACTCATGAAACGTTAATAAAATATATGCGCGAGGAAACGGAGGAAGTGGCGCAGGCAGTGATAAAGCAGGACTGGGAGAACCTTAAAGAAGAATTGGGAGACTGTCTTCTGCAGATAGCTTTCCATTGTGAAATAGCGAGACTGGAAGGGCATTTCACAATGGCTGATGTCATTCGGGGTATAAATTCCAAAATGGTCCGCCGCCATCCCCATGTCTTTGGAGAGAAAACAGCGGAAAATCCGGAAGCAGTGCTTAAACTCTGGAACGAGATCAAAAAAAAGGAAAAAGAAGATAAGAAATGAACAGAAAGGATCTGGCTGGGCTTGTTTATCCGGAGTTCCGCTTTGGCAAAACGTCCATTGAGCAGGGGCTGGAACTGGTAAGGGCCGGGGTTGGCGGATTCTGCTTTTACGGCGGCACTGCGGAAGAGGTCCGCCATGCGGCAAAAACGCTTAAAGATGCCGCAGACCACCCTCTTTTAATCGCCGCAGATTACGAGGAGGGCGTCGGGCGGCGAGTGCAGGGCATGACAGAGCTGCCGTCCAATATGGCGGTAGGTGCTGTCGCAGGCATAGATGAAGCGGAAAATTTCGCCTACAACAAGGGCCTTGTCACCGCACAGGAAACTGTGTCCCTCGGCGCAGACTGGGTATTTGCCCCTGTGCTGGATTTGGCCGTGAATGCGGATAATCCCATCGTAAGCCTGCGCTCATTCGGTTCAGACCCGGAAAGGGTGTCCAGGCTGGCAGAAGCATACTGCAAAGGCCTTACAGACGGCGGAGCGTTAAATTCATTAAAGCATTTCCCCGGACATGGGCGCACAAACACGGATTCACACCTTGCGCTGCCTGAACTTGACGCAGATGAGGAACTGATACGGGAAACTGATATGTACCCGTTCATTAATGTCCTGCCGTACGCCGACAGCATAATGGCCGGACATCTGCTGGCAAAGCCGCTTGATGCTGATTATCCGGCTTCGCTGTCAAAAAAAGTTATTACAGGCATAATCCGCAGGGAAATGGGCTTTGACAAAACTGTAATCACGGATGCCCTCAATATGCACGCTCTTAACAGATGGGGCGAACCAGGCATAATGGCTCTTGCCGCCGGGGCGGACATTCTTCTTTATCCGGCAGACCCTTTCACACTTATAAATGCCCTTGAGAAAGGATTGAAAGACGGCGTTATAACGGAAGAACGCATAAGCGGGGCCCTGCAAAGGCAGCAGCAGCTGATAGAACATTCCGGAAAAATAAAGCAGGCCGCAAAAAACACTCGCAGAAGCAATTGCTTAATTCCCGCCGGGGAGTTTAATGCAAGGATTGCTGCACAAAGTGTTGCAGTGACAAGCGGCCTGGATCATCTTTCCAGAGGTTCCTGTGCCGCATATGTTGAGCCGGGCAGAACATGGGAAAATCGCGAAGGCCGCGCGTTCACCAGCGCATTAGAGAATTGCGGCATAAGATTAGTGCCGTATGAAAAGGTAAAATCCGGAGAACTGCGGGAAATTGACAGCGGGTCAATAGAATACCTTGTTGCCGCCGCTTTCACAGGCCCGCAGGCATTCAGCGGAAAGATAAACCTCTCCACGGAACAGAAAGCGGAGCTGGCAGAGGCATTCCCTGAATTCAAACGTGTTTACATGGTCTCATTCGGCAGTCCTTTTGCACTGCAAGGCATAGAGCCTGCACCGCAAGTCTACGTATGCGCCTATGGCAAGCTGCCGCAGTTCCAGCAGCAGGCTGCCGCCATAATAACCGGCAAAGCCAGGCCAGGAGGCATCGACCCGACATTTTTAAAGTGAGGAATTTTCAGTTTCATCTGTCTGGCAGCATTTAATAAAGATAACTTTTATGAAGACAATAACAATAATCCTGTCCGCTTTTTTTATGTTTTCTGCTGCGTTTGCTGTATATGGGGCAGAAAGCAGTACAGCCGTCAATGAAAAACAAAAAGAAAATCAAGAGGGTAAAATTATGGAAATGGCAATGAGAGCAAATGAAATTGCTTTCAGCTTTTATAAGCAGAAAGCTGCAGGGAAAGAGGAAAATTTCTTTTTCTCTCCGTATAGCATGAGGTCTGCTTTTGCCATGGCCCGTGAAGGCGCAAAAGGAAAAACGGCAGAAGAAATGGATAAGGTTTTTTTCTTTCCGTCTGAAAATGCGGAAATGCGGCTTGAAATGCAGTCAATGGCAGAAGCCGCAGCGCAGGCTGCAGAAGGTTCTGAATTTTCCGATGCAAATTCATTCTGGGCGCATAATAATTACACATTTCTGCCTGAATATGTTTCTGCCCTGAAAAAACATTATAATGCCGCAGCTGAAAATGCTGATTTCGTAATTGATGCTGAAGGCGCAAGGAAAAAGATAAATTCCTGGGCTTCTGATAAAACAAACGGCATAATAAAGGAACTTCTTGCCAAAGGCTCTGTAGACCCTCTTACAAGGCTTGTTCTGGTCAATGCTGTTTATTTCAAGGGAACATGGCAGAAGGCTTTTGATAAAAAAATACGTCCAAGGAAAATTTTACCCTTAATTCAGGAAAGAAAGTTAAAACAATGTTTATGCAGCACAGGAAAGCTGTCCGCCTGCAATATGCAGGGACAGAGGAGGGACAGTTTCTGGCCATGCCTTACAGGAAAGGAGAAGATTTGTCAGGTGGCTGGCTGGAAATGATGATAATACTGCCGAAAGATAAAGAGGCCTTCGCAGATATTGAAAACAATATTTCTTCGGAATACATAAACGAAATGAGAAGGAAAATGACAAGAACTGAAGTAGAGCTTTATCTGCCCAGGTTCAAATTTGCGGTTTCGCATGAGCTTGATTCCAGCCTTAAATCAATGGGAATGCCGCTTGCCTTTTCAGATAATGCAGATTTTTCAGGCATGACCGGCAATAATGATTTAAAAATAGGATATGCCATACAGAAAGCATTTATAGATGTTTCCGAAGAAGGCACGGAAGCGGCAGCCGCTACCGCCGTTGTAATGGCGTTCAGATCAGCGGCTGTGAGGCAGCGGCCGGAAGTTTTCCGCGCGGACAAACCGTTCATATTCCTTATCAGGGATGCAAAAACAGGATTGATATTTTTTATGGGCAAATTGGAAAAACCGACGGCATAGCAAAATCAGGAAAACGCAGAAATCTGGGAGCATATCATTATGGAAACATTGTCATCAGTGCAGAAAATAACCGGCCTGGGCGGCTGGGATTACCTTATACTTGCGGCATCTTTACTTTTCCTGGCCTTTGTGGCCTGGTACAAAGGCAAAGACGAGGAAGATACACATGATTATTTCCTTGGAAAGCGCAAAACGCCGGTATGGGTTGGAACATTATCATTTGTCGCTACTGAAATAAGCGCCATGACCATAGTGGGAATACCACCTGTGGGATTTACTGAAAATCTGCAGTATATGCAGTTTTTTATAGGTTCAGCGCTGGCAAGGGTTATAATAGCGTTCCTGTTTATTCCGGCATTTTACAAGTTCAGCTGCACTACCATTTATGAATTTCTGAAGCACCGTTTCGGAGTGGAAACGCAATATGCAGGGTCAATCTTCTTTTTCATAACCCGTCTGTTTGCCTCCGGCGTAAGACTTTATGCCGCCGCCCTTGCAGTAGCCGTGATAATGGGCTGGTCCCTGCCGGCAACCCTGATAGGATTTACCGTTGCAGCAATACTTTTCATTGGATTTGGCGGAATAAGGGCCGTTCTCTGGACCGGCACATTTGAAAGCATAATGTTCTATGCCGCAGGCCTCGGAGTTGCCATTTATCTCGTATGTCACATAGATGGCGGAATGGCTGCGGCTTACAGCGTAGCCCATGAGGCAGGAAAACTTTCCATATTCAATTTTGCATGGGATCCGGCTAATCCAAATGTTTTCTGGAGTGCAATACTGAATGGTGTATTCGGCTCCATGGCTTCATTTGGCACGGACCAGGAGATGATGCAGCGTCTGCTCACCCTTGAGACACGCAGAGAAAGCCAGAAAACGCTTATTCTTACAATAGCTGCAAGTGTACCGCTTACAGCACTTTATCTGATAGTGGGGACGCTGCTTTATGTATTCTATCAGCAGAATCCGGGACTGCCACAGCCGGAAAATGCGGATAAAATACTTTCGCATTTTACAATTACCGTTCTTCCTGCCGGTCTGAAGGGACTTGTGCTTTCGGCAATAGTGCTGGCCAGTATAGATTCCCCACTTAGTTCGCTTTCCTCATCTTTCATAACAGATATTTACCGTCCGCTTATACGAAAGAATGGAACTGAGAAACATTATCTTATGATGTCGCGTATAAGCGTGCTTGTTTTCGGTCTGCTTCTGGCTTTCATAGCCTGGCTATGTGCTTCCGGGTCCGGACGTATGTTCTGGCTGGCATTCAAGATAAACGGTGTTACAGCCGGTTCACTTCTTGGTGTGTTCCTTTTTGGACTTGTAACAAAATGCCATGGCAATAAAATCAATGTGGTGTCAATGATGACAAGCGCATTTGCCGCAGCTGTTATTCTTTATCTTTCGGAAAAAGGAATAGCTAAAATAGGCTGGAGCTGGATAATCGTGATAGGAACGGCTCTTACATTTGGCCTTTCATGGATTATGTCTGTAGTTCAGCGTCGTTTTTCTGCCTCTTCTGTTGACAAAGACGGTAAGAACGGGTAAACTAATAAAACAGATTTATATAATTCAGGAGGCATTGACATGGCAGAAAATTCTTCAGGTGAAATAGTAGGGACATTTCTTGTTGGAACCATTATCGGAGGCATAGCAGCGCTGCTTATGGCGCCTGCTGCTGGAAAGGAAACCCGTGAAAGAATCGGTGAATGGGTAGATGAAGGCAGGGAAAAAGCCGTAAAGAAAACCGGTGAACTGAAAAACAGAGCCCAGGAGGAACTGGACAGATTCGAAAATGAGGTCCGCGAGCGCAGAAGAGAGTTCGAGCGCAAAATGAGAGAAAGACATACCCCTGAGGAGGAACAGGCTGAGATAGACAGGCTTGAAAAAGAAATTAAAGAGCGCAGGGAAGATCTTGAACTTAGAAAGAAGAGAGCTGAAGCGGAGAAGAAAGCCGAAGCTGCAGAAGAAGAAAAGCCGGAAACTGACGTTATAAAAGAAGAAGGCGGAGCAGTCTGATAATTAATGACTTAAAATAAAACATGGCCGGTTTATCCGGCCTTGTTTTTTTGTGAACATTCATGAAATTATACTGGTCTGCAATATTATATGGATTGCTTCGTTGTTAATATTGTAATGATGTCTGAATCATAGTGGTTCCTATTAATGATTTATGATATGGTTTTATGAAATTGTCTGTACAGAATTACTGCTGTCCCAACTTGAAAAAAATTTCTGATTAAAGTAAATTATATGCAGGAGATATTTTATGAATAAGATTATATACACGCTATCCTTACTGTTTATGCTTCCCATATGCGCCTATGCAGGCAGTTATGAGAATCTGGCCTCCAGACTGGTAGAGGCTGGCAACGGACTAAAAGGACAGAAAGTGGTGATAGTCCCTTTCAGAACCGGAAACGGTCTGCCTGAAACAGCTGGTGCAGACGCTGCGCACAAACTTAATATAAAACTTGTGCAGGAACTTTTCTATGATGTGGTATCCGCCCGTGAGTTTGTTTCTGCAGATACCTGGGTTAAAGAAAACGGTGATCCCGGAAAAAATTCTGCGCTGCAGCTGATGGAGCGTCTTAACGCGCAGCTTGCTGTTACAGGCGAATTAAGCAGAAAAAGTGATACCTCCGTTCTGATAAAGACAAAACTTATAAATACTGCGGCCAAAAAGACAGTTGCCTCGGTCTCGGAAGAGGTTCCGAACGAATGGGGAACTCAGACGGAGCCTGGTTATACTACGGAAACATCTCCTGCTCCGGCTTCCGGAACCGTCGGTGCTTCCTATAGCAGAACTGAGAACACAGTTTCTCCTATTGATTCTTATTCCAGACCTTCCAGTGATTACAGCCGGGATTTCAAAAAAAGAAGCGAGGATTATGGATTTCTTGATCTGTTCCGGGGTTTTATGAACAATTCAGAACTTAATATGGAATTCAAGAATGACGTGCATAATGTAAACGCTGCTGATTTTACAAATGGAGCCATAACCGGCAGTTATTCATCATTCGAGCTTAAATGGGCGGACCTGAAAGGAACAGGACCGATAGGCATTCGTGGAGGTTTTTTTGCCGATATGATAGGTTTTGATTTTGGTCTGCAGTATCATTCATACGAGACAAAAAAACAGAGGGTTAAAACAAATCTTGTTATTCAGAATAGTTATGAACTGCCGGAAAAATATGCAAAAATGTCTATTTACGAAATGAATATGGATCTGCTGCTCCGCTTTATAAAAAGTTCCGTGGCCGATGTATACGCAGGCTTTGGAATCGGTATGAGTATTATGAACCTGGAGCTTCCATATGTAAAGGATTCTTCCAATAAGGCTACAGATGAAATAGCTCTTGGAATGTCTTTCCGCATACCATTGGGCGCAAGATGGAAAGTGACAGATTCAATGCACCTGGTAACAGAGGTTTCTTATGATGCGGCAACGAATATGTCAGATTTTTCCAGAGGATATGCAAACGAGAAGGATAGTTTTATTCTTTCCGGAACACATGCTCTTGCCGGAATAAGTTTTGTGTTTTAGAATATAATGCTTGAAACACTGTCTTTAATTGAGTAAATTGTATATAGAGGCCGTGAAAAACGGCCTCTTTCAAAAACGGAGGAAACCCAAAAATGATCGACCTGGTTAAACACCTTGCAGTAACACCCAGACGCACAAAAGCATCCGTAATACGTGAACTTCTTAAAATTACAAACAAGCCCGGTATTATCTCATTTGCCGGCGGACTTCCCGATCCTAAATGTTTTCCATATGATTTTGTACGTGAAGCAGCGGCAAAGGTAATAGACCGCTATGGCAGTACCGCGCTGCAGTACGGCCCGACTGCCGGACTTGATGAACTGAAAAAAGCCTTTGTCAGATATCTGAAAAAATATGAAAATATTGAGGCAAAGCCGGAAAACCTGATAATTACTACAGCATCGCAGCAGTCTCTTGATATGATAGGGCGTCTGTTTATAGATGCCTCAGATCCTATTCTTGTGGAAAAACCCAGTTATATGGGGGCACTGCAGGTCTTCCGTTCCTATGGCGCTGAATTTGTAGGCGTGAATATGGATGATGACGGAATTTCCATAGAAGATCTTGAAAAACAGCTTATTACCCTTAAAAAGCTTGACGAGCATTACAAATTCCTGTATCTTATTACGGATTTCCATAATCCCTGTGGCATAACACTTAGAGAGGAAAAAAGAGTTAAGCTGGTTGAACTTTCAAAAAAGTACGATCTGGTCATTGTCGAGGATCTTCCTTACAGGCAGATACGTTTTGAAGGGGAATCCCCACGCACACTTTACCGCATAGACCAGGAAACGCTTGATACACATAATATTATTTCAATGTACACATTCAGCAAGATATTTGCCCCGGGACTGCGTCTTGGCGTAATACTTGCACACCCGGATATAATCCGTAAACTGGAAATACTCAAGCAGTCTCTTGATCTCTGCACATCAAGCCTGAGTCAGCTTATAGCCGTTGAATTTCTGGAAAGCGGATATATGGACGAGCACCTGAAAAAAGTCAATTCAGGCTACAAAATCAAGAAAGATGCTATGCTGGCAGCGCTTGAAAAATATATGCCTGAAGGTGTCACATGGACAAAACCTGAGGGCGGGCTTTTCCTGTGGGTAAGACTGCCGGAAAATATAAGCGCAGACGAGATGTTCGAGGATGCTGTCAATAAGGACCATGTAGCCTATGTTATAGGTTCGGCTTTCCACTGTGATGGTAGTGGGCAGAATACCATGCGCCTCAATTTCTCCTTTGCAACACCTGAGGAGATTGACGAGGGGATCAGAAGACTGGCCGAGGCTGTGAAAAAACGTATGGCCTGATATCGGTCTGGTTCAGCTTAAATATGCAAAGACCTGTGCCATGCGTTCGTGCACAGGTCTTTCAGATTTAATTATGAATAAAATAAAATCATTTCTTGCGGATATATTTCACAATGAAAAATATATTCCTGCCGCACTTGTAGTAACCGGACTGCTGTTTTTCTGCGTGGCCCTCGGTTTTGACTATACCGGACTTGATGACGAGTATCTTATACTCGGTAAAAACATGGAGTTGTGCGGGCTGGACATTATATCGCTTTTCCGGAATGATTTTTTTCTTATAGGTAGCGGCATACAGGGACTTTTTTACCGGCCTCTTGCACTTTTACCATGGGTGCTGGCCGCCAAGGCAGCCGGTCCGGCCTTGTGGCTTTATCATCTTGAAAACATATTGCTGCATACGGCAGCTGCTGTATCTTTTTATTTTCTGTTGAAAAAAACAGGTGCGGCTGTTTTCAATTCTTTTTTTGCCGCGGCGCTGTTCATGCTTCAGCCTGCCGGGGCGGCCATAGCTGGTTTTACGCCAAATCTGTCCTATCCTCTGTTGCTTACGCTGCTGAATCTTTCTTTTATAAGCGGAATTAATTATCTCGAACATCGGGAAAAAATATCGCTTTCACTGCATGTTCTTTTTTTTATAGCCGGGCTGTTTACGCTTGAAACAGCTCTCGGCTTTATTCCTGTTTTCCTGTTTTATGCTTTTTTTGTATATGGAGAAAGCGTGGCTGAAAACAGTATTCGTCATTCTGATAAAGGCAGTGTAAAGGCGGCCCTGACAGCATGCTGTTTTTATCTTGCTGTATTTGTAATCTGGTTTGCCGTCCGCCGGGCGGCAACAGGCGGCGTAATGCCTGACCGGAGTTTTTCAGTGATATGGAAAAATTTTCCGGCTCTTTTTGCGGCTTTGCAGAATTTCTTTTTTCCTTTTTCCGTTAAACCACTGTCTTCGGCAGCCTTTTCTGCCGGCATAATTCCTGGTGTGATTGCAGCAGCGGCTTTACTCTATATGCCTTTTTCCGGTTTTGTCCGTAATATAAAAATGTTTAATTTCGGGGTGATATTTTTTCTTTTCTTCCTGCTGCCATCTCTGCTGTCGGGATATGAATTCAACAATATGCCACACCGTGTCTATATACCTTCGGCTGGTCTGCTTATTGCTCTGTCGGAGATTGAATGGAGAAGACTGATACCGGCACGTTTTATTCCCGTTGCTGCTGTGACTGTTTTAACCATTTTTATATCTGCCAGCCTGTCTCTGCTTTTCTGCTACCGCGACGGGGAAACTTTCTGGAGCAGGGTTGTAAAAGACAATCCGCATAGTGAAACAGCTCATATGCAGCTTGTAACTATTTATCATGATGAAGCCCGTTATAAGGAGGCAGCAAAAGCGTCGTTTGATTTTATTCAGACAGCTCCGGAAAACCGTATGGCAAGATCCTGGTATGCAGTTAATCTGGGTCTTTCCGGACTTTATGAGCAGGCGGAGGATAAGTTCAGGGCTTTTCTCGATGCTGCACCTGATGATACAAACCTCAGGACAGCTTATGCTGAATTCCTGGTTGACCGGGAAAGAAATAAAGAGGCAGAGAGGGAATACAGAAAAGTGATAGAAAATTCCCCGGATGATGCCTATGTCCGTTTCAGTTACGGAAATTATCTTTTATCAGTAAAGAAATGGGAGGCTGCGGAAAAAGAGCTCAGGACTGCGCTTGATTTTATAATGAGTACACCCAGAGGAACTCCGGCTGAGCTGAAAGTTTACAGGTTTATCAGTCAGTGCAGAGACAATCTTTCCATGGCCATACTTGAACGTGTCAGAACGGAAATAAGAGGTGGAAGAAGGAGTACGGCGGACATCAATAAGGACATAAATGAGGCTGTTAATCTTTCTCCTTCCGCTGCTGTATATGAAAAAGGCGCTGATATGCTTCTGGCGGAAAAGGATTATAAAGGCGCTATTAAAATGTATTCCACGGCGATGGAAATGGAACCATCACGTTCCTCTGCGGCGCTGGGAGCCGGAGTTGCCAGTGTTTATTCCGGAGATTTAAAGGGAGCGGCCCGTTATTTCAATATTGCACTTGAGGTAGATCCGGAACACAGACAGGCAAAACTTTATCTTGATGAAGTGGCAAGGCGTATTTACGCAATGGAAGCAGGCAGGGATAGTAACAAATTCAGGACAGCCGCCACGCGGACATCTGAAACAGGTTTATCAGAACATAAATAACCAGGCTGATTATTGTATAATTATTAATATACTGTAGTTCATCAAGGAGCTGTAAAAATGTCATCAAAAAATAGAATTCCCATGATTGCCGGTAACTGGAAAATGAATCTGGTTTCCGGAGAAGCCGCAGAGCTTGCGGCGGCACTCAGGAAAAATTTAAGTCCGGACCTTAAGCACGAAGTGCTTCTGGCGCCTTCTTTTACAAATCTTCACTGTGTGCATGAAGCTGTCAAAGGCTCTCCAATACTTCTGGCTTCGCAGGATATGGCCTGGGAGGAAAAGGGGGCTTTTACCGGTGCCGTTTCACCCGCACAGATAAAAGATGCGGGCTGTACACATGCCATTTTAGGACACAGCGAACGCCGTCATATTTTCATGGAGACCGATGAAGTCATAAATAAAAAGATGAAAACAGCAATAAAGGACGGCATAACACCGATTCTGTGCATAGGCGAAATGCTTGAGGACCGCGAGAGTGGAAAAACAAACGATGTGCTTGCCACCCAGCTGGACGGTGATTTCGCAGGCATTACAGCTGAGGAAGCCTCCAGAGTGATAATAGCCTATGAGCCTGTATGGGCTATAGGAACAGGAAAAACAGCCACACCTGATGTTGCTGAGGCTACACATGTTTTCATACGTTCCCATATGGAAAAAATGTATGGAAAAAATTTTGCAGATGCATTGCGCATTCTTTACGGTGGCAGTGTGAAAGCAACAAATGTGGATGAACTTATGGCGCAGCCTGATATAGACGGAGCACTTGTTGGCGGTGAGAGTCTTAAGGCTGATAAATTTACACGTGTCATTCATTTTCAGAAAATATAAAGAGGTCAGAAAACATGGAAAACAACAGTAAAAGAGCGGAACTGCCTGTAACAGTAGGCGTTTCCAACAAACACATTCATCTTACCGAGGAACATTTCAAGATACTTTTCGGAGCAGAAGCGGAACCTACAGTGAAGAAAGCTGTAGCACAGCCAGGTCAGTTCGCATGTGAGGAAGTTGTTGATATAGTCGGACCACGCAGTGAGATGAAAGCCATACGTATGCTTGGCCCTTACAGAAAACATACGCAGCTTGAACTCTCAAAAGCCGATGCCCGCAAACTTGGCCTGGAATGTCCCATACGCGATTCCGGCAAACTTGAAGGTACGCCCGGTTTCAAAATCATAGGTCCCAAAGGAATTGTTGAAGTGAAGGACGGGGCCATAATTGCCAAGCGTCATATACATTTTTCACCGGCAGATGCCGAAAAATTCGGAGTTAAGGACGGAGAAGATGTAAGTGTCATATGTGGAAAAGACGGAGACCGCGAACTTGTTTTCAACAAGGTTCTGGTTCGTGTTTCCGATAAATTCGTTCTTGAAATGCATGTTGACGTTGAGGAGGCCAATGCGGCCTGTCTCAAGAACGGCGACAAGGTATTTGTCCTTTAATCTGTCCAGGAGACCATAAAAATGGAAAACAAAGTAAAACTTACCTCTCTCATTGATCATACATTACTGAAAGCAGTAGCTACCCCGGAACAGATTGTTAAACTCTGTGCCGAGGCCCGCGAATATCATTTTGCCTCTGTGTGTGTGAATCCGGTTAATGTCGCTCTTGCAGCAAAGGAACTTAAAGGTTCCGGTGTCAAAGTGTGCACAGTTATCGGTTTTCCACTGGGTGCTAACACCCCTCTGGTAAAGGCATTTGAGGCAACAGATGCCATAGCGAACGGAGCAGATGAAGTGGACATGGTTATCAACATCGGTGCGATGAAGGCCGGTGACACTGATACTGTGTTCAATGATATAAAAGCCGTACGCGAAGCTTCCAATGGTAAACTGCTTAAAGTGATTATAGAGACATGCTATCTCACAGATGAGGAGAAAGTTAAGGCATGTGAACTTTCAAAGAAAGCAGGGGCTGATTTCGTAAAAACCTCAACAGGCTTTGGAACTGGCGGTGCAACTGCGGCGGATGTCGCTCTCATGCGTAAAACCGTAGGTGCAGAAACCGGTGTGAAGGCTTCCGGCGGAATACGTGATGCGGTCACTGCTGCGGAAATGGTAAAAGCCGGTGCAAACCGTCTCGGATGCAGCGCCGGGGTTGCCATAGCCCAGACTGAAAAATAATTGCTTCAGGTCCCGCCATAATCCGCGGGAATGAATCATCATGAAGCCGCGGAAGGCCGGTTTTCCCAGGCCCCGCGGCTTCCTTTTCTTTCATCTTTTCAGGATTTTGAATGATGCTACGATTTTTATATGTTTTTCTGCCGTTTCTGCTTATCTGCACGGCAGTATTTCCAGGTTATTCCATGGCAGTTTCCGCCAGTGATGGCACTGTGTCATCTGCAGAAAGTTCACGGGAAACAGCTGCTGATAAAAAACAGAAAGGAACTGCTGTCCCGGATAAGCGTGAAACTGAGCCGAATGAAAGTTTACCAGAAGATACCCCTGTGGGAGATAAGAATGACTCCGGTACCACAGATCATGAAGAAACAGACGCTGAGGAAGTTCATGAGGGCATAGCGGAAATGCCGGATTCAGCGTCTGCTGCTGAAATATCTGCCTCCGCCACGCAGGGCAAGTCTGCTCAGAACAGTGTAGCGTCGGAAGAAGAGGCATGGATGACACTTTTTCCTTTCAGCCCGGCTGCTATGAAGGATCCTTCTCCGCAGGATACACGTTCATTCAGTGAAATATCACAGGCGGAATACTGGTTCATAAAAGAAAATCTTGCGGCTGCAAAAGATGATGATACACGCAAATCCCTTCTGCTTGCTGTTGAAGAATGGATAACTGCTTTCAAGGATTCCGCTCATGCGGACGATGTGCTGCTTGCCAGGGCAGAACTTTATTCTGGTCTCGGTGATAATAAAAATGCTGTTATAACACTTATGAAGCACCGGCAGGCATATCCGGATTCACTGCTTAAGGAAGTTGTAAAGGAAAAGCTTTCAGCACTGATTGATAAAAAATACAGAAAACATAAAAAAGAACTTCTTGCTCTCGCAGAAGCAGAGGGAAATGGCAGAACTTCAAGGCTTGCACGTCTGTATTCAGGGCTTGCCGAGCAGTTTGGAGATGAATTTTACGAACCGCTTATAACCGGGTTCCGTGAGCTGCTTGCAGCGGTGCCTGTTTATGCCTACAGGGACAGAGTTCTTTTTTCGCTTGCGCAGCTTTATCATTCACGTGGACATTATGACGAGGCTGCAATAACATATGCGGAAATAATAAGGGTTTATCCGGAAGGTTCTATAATCCCGCTGGCAAAACTTGCCCTTGCCGAAATAAACGCCAGGGAAAAACGCAATTACGATGAGGCTATAGCCATTTATCAGGAAATAGCCGAGAAATATGAAGGGCGTGATGAGGCTTTTACGGCATACAGGGAACTTCCACGTCTTCTGGAAAGACAGAAACAGTACGAGGAAGCTGTAAATATATATGAGAAGATAATTGAACTTTACCCGGACAGGCCTGAGGCCCGTGACGCATTCCGTGCAGAAATATCAATTCTGCGTTATGAGCTTGGGCATTATAAAGAAGCTATTTTTGTTACAAAGCGCATGGCGGAAAAATATAAGGACAACCGGGCAAGAAACGATCTTTATTCCGCGGCGGATATAGCGAAAAACAATCTGAAGGACCTTGACGAGGAAGTAAAAATATACGAGCGCATAGCATCGGATTATCCGGATCCGAAAAACGCTCCGGCGGCACTGCTTGCCGCCGCACAGGCCTGCGAAAAAGCCAGGAAACAGGATATGGCAAAAAAATACTATCAGCAGATTATGGATTCATGGCCGGTTTCACCGCAGGCAAAAAAAGCAGCTAAGGTACTTGAAACAAGATAATGCCGGGACTACGGCATAAAAAAATAATGATATCAGGGAGATATTATGAAAAACAGAAAAGGTATTCTGATGGTTGTCTGCGCGGCAGCCTCGCTTGCGGTTTCAGCCTGCAGCTGTGGCTGTAAAACAAAGACGGATGGGCCAATGCCTTCACAGGAGGAATTTCAGAACATGACCGACAGGGCGAATGATTTTGCGTTTTCTTTCTATAAGCAGAATTCGGCTGGAAAAAATGAAAACTTCTTTTTCTCTCCGTATAGTATGCGACGTGCGTTCTCAATGGTAAGAACAGGGGCCGCCGGAGGCACTGCTGAGGAATTAAACAAGGTCTTTATGTTTTCCGAAGAAACGGATGCTGTAAAAAAAGAGGCTGCTGCACTTGCTATGGCAGCAGAAAGCGCAGCGCACGGAACAGTGTTCAGGGATGCAAACTCACTGTGGACACAGAAAGATTTTTCATTCCTTCCTGAATATATTTCCGGGCTGAAGAAATATTATTCAGCCTGGGCTGGAACAGCCGATTTTGCAAAGAATTCAGCATCTGCAGTAAAAAAAATAAATGACTGGACTGCCAAAAATACGAACGGCATTATAAAAAATCTTTTTTCTGAAGGTGCGGTTAACAGCCTTACGCGTATGGTTCTTGTAAACGCAGTATATTTCAAGGGTTCGTGGGAGAAGGCTTTTGCAAAAACAGCAACATTCGAAGCTGATTTTCATCTAAGCGCAGGAGGAACGACAAAAGCAAGACTTATGCGGCATGAAGATGAAACTGACTTTCCGTATGCTTCAGACAGCGGGGTTCAGTATCTGGCAATGCCTTACAGAAATGGAGGTGCTGGAGAGCAGAAGGGACTGGAGATGATGATAATACTGCCGTCTGACAGAAATTTATTTACTAAGGCAGAAAAAAATCTTTCCGCAGAAAAAATACGCAGTATAAGGGAGTCAATGCACAGTGAAAAAGTCCGTGTGTTCCTGCCGAAATTCTCTTTTGAGGCCTCGCATGAACTTAAGAATCTGCTTATGGAAATGGGAATGTCTCTGTCATTTACTGATAAAGCTGATTTTTCGGGCATGACAGGGGATAAATCACTGTTTATCCAGACTGCTGTTCAGAAAGCTTTTATAGATGTTTCGGAAGAGGGTACTGAGGCTGCCGCCGCTACAGGAATAAGCATGGGGCTTAAATCAATCAGACCGCGTCCATCTGTCATTTTCCGCGCAGACAGACCGTTTATCTTCCTGATAAGGGATGCAGAGTCAGGGCTTGTCCTTTTCATGGGAAAGGTGGAATCTCCAAAAGCATAATATTTTATGCTATAATATCTGTACACACTTAAACGGGGTGTGGCTCAGCTGGCTAGAGCGCTCGCTTCGGGTGCGAGAGGTCGTGAGTTCAAATCTCACCACCCCGATAAAGTGAAAAGGCGGAATAGTTGAGAATGACTTTCCGCTTTTTTTATAAAAAAGGAACTGAAATGGTGATTGTGATGAACAAAAAAAGGTCAGAAAAATTTATGAAAAAGGCGGTACTCGGCTTTCTTTCGGGACTGTTTATTGCCAGTATGAGCGGAACAGCATTCGCTGATATTGATGATGAGATAGAAGCATTTGATTCTCATGAGACCATCGCATCTTTAAGTTCTGCTATGGATCAGAGTTCTTTCATGTCTTTTGCGCTTGAGCAGATAGGAGAGCAGACCGTTTCAGGTCCTGCTGCCCAGGGACTGAATGCCGGTGATACCTGTGACAGCGCAGACTGCCTTGGCAATAATCTGCATGTACGTGCTTTTGCCAACAGCGACAAGTACCGGTCTGATGATGATTTCAGGTTCAAGGCAGATAATGCCGGTGCGATTGCAGCTTTCAGCAATGACCGCATTTATGATTCCTTTGATGCCCGTTACACATTATTTGGTGGATATATTCTCTCAAGAACCAAATTTGATGGTGTGGGTCTTCACCAGGAGAATAATACCCCTGTCGCAGGTTTCGCCGCAGAGTTTTACAAAGGCCGTTTCTTTGGTGGTTTTGTGCTGAACGGCGCATATGTACACAGCAAGACCCTTGTGGATGGCGGAGAAGATATGTCAAGCGATTCCTGGATGGGCGGTGCCGGAGTTAAGGCGGGCTACAATCTCAATATTCTTGATGTTCTCACAATTCAGCCAAATGCTAAAGCCTCATACAGGTATTTTAAAGGCGAAACACAGAAACTTTCAAATGGTGAGAAATTAAGGTTCCACTCTGACAATGATGTGGAACTTATACCGGGACTTAAGGCTTCCCTGAATCTGGGAAAATGCTGGACATTCTCAGGTATGGGAAATTATGTCTGGGCATATGAGACTGAAAGTCATGTCAAGGCTGACTCTACTGCAGACGGGGAACTTAATTACGTCGAGTATGGCGCCGGCCTTGAAAAGAAATGGTCATCAGTTATTCTTTCCGCAAACGGAAAGCACCGTGACGGCAAACGTAACGGCTGGTATGCGGATCTGAACCTTGAGGTCAGATTCTGATAATCCCATAGCGCAAGGAGAAAGAAATGAAAAATTTAATGCTTTTAGTTTTAGCTTCAGCTTTTCTTACAGGCTGCGGAATGTCATTCTGCCGCGAGAATATGTGCGGCAGCTGTTCTGCTGAAAAAGAGACTACTCCGCCAGTTGAGGAGAAGAAACCTGAACCCGTGAAGAAACCGGAACCTGTTAAACAGCAGGCTCCAAAGCCGGTTGAAAAACCAGTTGCCACTCCGACCATTGTAATCGACAGCGAAGATGATGAAATAACGCTGGGTGCAACAACATTCAAATACAATGCCTATGACTTCACACCTGAATCACAGGCCAATCTCGATGTCCTTGCGGACTTCATGAAGTCTCACAGGAAATCGTCAATCACTGTTGAAGGACATACCGACAGCATAGGTTCTGCGGAAGCGAATCAGGATATTTCTGAAAAGCGTGCCAATGCCGTGAAAGAATATCTTGTCTCGAAAGGTATTGATGGAAGCCGTATACAGACAAAAGGTTATGGAAAGACAAAACCGATAGCTACCAACAAGACAAGAGAAGGCCGCGCTAAGAACCGCCGTATTGAAATACGTTTCAACAAGGCGGCGAACAAGGCAAAGAAATAATAAGGCCTGCCTGACTAAGTTAAGAAAAGGAGGTGGAAAAAATCTGCCTCCTTTCTCTTTTATAAATAAATATTTTTTGCTAATATAAATATAAATAGCTGGCAGTTTTCTGATTGCCGGAATCCGGCTGTCAAGAGGAAAGATGTCTTCAGAAAGAAACAAAAAGGATGAGGCGGCAGAATATCCTGTTAATGACGGACAGGAAATGTTTCCCTGTTTACCAGGGAAAACAGAAGTACTGCCTGAAAATGAAGAACATGATATCCCGGCTGACCAGCAGTCTGATTCCATAACCGGCATAAAATCAGCCGGATCAGGCACGGATTCCATGAAGCAGTATGAGGTCTATATCAGTAAAATAAAAGAGATAGACCGCGAGGAAATGGGGCGGCTTTGGGAAAGGGTAAAGCGTGGGGACAGACGCGCAAAGGACAAGATTTTTGAGCAGAACATGAAACTTGTCATCAGCGTAGTTGTTAAAAATCATGCCTCATACAGTTACATAGATAAACTTGACCTTATAGAAGAAGGAAATCTGGGCCTTTATCATGCCATTGATAAATATGATCCTGCCCTTGGTTATCGTTTTTCCACATACGCAAAGTACTGGATAGAGCAGCATATAAGAAGATATATAGAGGAGAGCTCAAAAACGATACGTATACCGCCTCATGCATGGACGGATATGCGTAAATGGCAGAGAGAATACAAAAAACTGCAGGAAAAGCTGGGACGTCCTCCGGAAATATCCGAGGTTATGATACAGCTTGACTGGAGTGAGTCAAAAGTACGTGCGGCCATGCATACCGCAGATATAGTTACCGGTATTTCGTCCATAGAAGAGCCACGCGGTACACATGAAGACGGCACAAGCACCATTGAGGATACCCTGCACAGTGGTAATGATGACAGTCCTGAACATCTTGCGACTGAAACAAACCAGCTTGAGGTTTTAAAAAAGGCTCTCGGGGAACTTGACCCCAGGGAAAGGGAAATACTTGAGGCAAGATACGGTCTGTTAGGCGATGATAAGAAAACATTGAATCAGATAGGCCGTGAGCTGAATCTTTCCCGTGAAAGGGTACGCCAGCTTGAGGCGCGTGCGCTTCAGACTCTCAGACGGGCGGTAATATCAAAAGGCCTGACAGATGAAAACAGCAGAAAATCAAGGGCAGGCGTGAGAAAGAATAATACCGGCCAGAGCCGCCTTGAGATTCTCTCTCTCGCTATTGCCGGCAAAAAAAATAAAAAGACGATGGGATTTAATATTCTGAAAATACCGAGGAAAAACAATGAAAGATGAGATTTTGAAAAAAATAAGCGCTGCGGTAAGGGATATCCCTGATTTCCCTAAAAAAGGCATACTCTTTAAGGATATAATGCCTCTTCTTGGTGACGCGGAACTGTTTCCAGAGGTTATAAAGGCTATGGCGGACCCTTTCCGCAATGCCGGGATAACAAAGGTTCTGGGTTCTGAATCAAGAGGCTTTCTTCTCGCAGCTCCCATTGCCATGGAACTTAAGGCAGGGCTCGTTCCTGTGCGTAAGAAAGGCAAGCTGCCATATAAAACAGTCTCTGCCAGTTATGCACTTGAATATGGTACGGATACCCTTGAAATACACGAGGATTCCATAAAACCTGGTGAAAAAGTTCTTATAGTTGATGATGTTCTTGCTACCGGAGGAACAGCAGCTGCAATGAAGGAACTGGTGGAGAAACTTGGCGGTTCTGCCGTCGGGGTTTCAATGCTGATAGAACTGCCTGTACTGAATGGAAAAGAAAAATTAGGTGACTGCAGGCTGTTTTCTTTGCTAAAATATTAATATACGCCCCCGTAGCTCAACTGGATAGAGCTGCTCCGTCCTAAGGAGAAGGTTGATGGTTCAAGTCCGTCCGGGGGTGCCAGATTTGTTCATTCCGAGGAGAAATATGCCGTCTAATACATGGGTGGAAACTAAAAAGAAAGAAGAAACAGAGGTGGTGAAAAATTCTGCCATCGACTGGATAAAGGAGAACAGGGAAACATTCTGGGCAGCTGTTGGTATAGCAGTGGCTGTTGTAGCCTTTATTATTTTCTTTGCCGCAAGCTACTCAAAAGTTCAAAAGAATGCCTGGCAGGCTCTTTTCATGGCCCAGCAGAATGCCTATGCCGGCAGAATAGACGAGGCCAGAAAAATATCCACGGATATTGAAAAAAATTACAGCAGAAGTTCCGCTGTTCCTTTCGCAATAATGCTGGAAGGAGATCTTGATTTTGCCGGAGGGAAATATGAAGAGGCCGAGGCTTCTTACCGCAGGGCAATGAAGAAAGCTGAAAGCGGACTTATGCCTGTTCTGTACTTTAATATATGTAAAACCTATGAGGCACGACGTAACTGGGACGAGGCGGTAAAGAATTATGAGGCATTCCTCAAAAAGTACTCTTCTCATTACAGCGCCCCGGAGGTTTATATGAATATGGCTGCATGTATGTTCCGCGGTGGCAAAACCGAAGAGGCAAAAGCTGTTTTCGAGAAAGTCCTTGTTCTGTATCCGGATACGGTATGGGCCAATCAGGCCAAAACTGTTCTGAATCCACAGCCAAAAGCCAAGGCTGCACCTAACAGAAAAAACGCTAAAAAATAAAGAACACAGCATGATAAAACAAAAGCCCGCTGTATACGGGCTTTTGTTTTTTATGACTGATATATTCCTGTAAACAAAATTCCCTGTAAATGAAAAAACTTATATTTTCTGCTATTGCAATTTTAATTTGTCTGCCGGTTACTGTCAGTGCACAGTTTGAACTCCCTGAAAAAAGCAATATAAATGCTGCATATAGCGCAGATGACACTCTCCTGAATGTAAAATACCAGTCGTATGGCCTGAACGTGAAATTAGGCACGGTGTCCGGTCATGCTGTGTACCTTAAAGGACTGTTTGGGGAGTATCAGACTGCCGGAACTGAATATTTCCCAAAATATCTGTATGATTCGCGTATTTCCATTTCTGCCATGTCTGGTATGGAAACATTTGTGTTTTCTGCTGATTCCAGATCTGACAAAATATACCGTACAAGCAGGGAAACAGATTTTGGCTTCAATTATTTCCGCACCATAGAATCATGGAGTACTCCGCAAAGCACATGGATGTTTGCGCTCAATTATTCAAGCCGCCGCAGCTTCTGGGAGGGAATACCCATACCTTTTATTGCGTACAGGTATCTGTCTGAGAAATTTGTCTTTATAGCTCCTTTCTATGCCCAGTGGAATATGAGCCGTATATGGTCGCTTAATGCCAGGTGGTTCCCGGTTGACGGATATGCGGCGGGTATTAAATGGCAGCCGTCAGAGACATTTTCGCTGGAGCTGCGCAATGGTCTGGAATCGGAACTTTTCCTTATTTCCGGCCGTGCTGACCCTGATGAATCTCTTTATCTTCAGAAGTTTTATGTAGCCCTGAATCCGGTATGGAAAATTTCCAGCCGGGCTGAGCTTTCCGCCAGGGCGGGCTGGATAATACGCAGCAGATTCTATCACGGTGACAGTTACAGTGATGTCAATGATAGTGTGCGCACAGGTGACGGCCTGGCTGGCTATGCGTCGCTTAAACTGTTTTTCTGATATTCCTGAACTGAATCTGCATTTTGCCCCGGCTTTAATAATAATGATAAAATATATAGAGACTTCCGGAATTTTTTCCGGAAGGTCTTTTTATGCCGTATGATAACGCTTCGCAATATCTGTAAATCTTTTACCTCGCAGGTGCTTTTTGACAATGCCTCGCTGCAGCTGAATGAAGGAGACCGTTTTGTGCTTGTTGGCCCGAATGGTGCTGGCAAATCCACGCTTTTCAAAATGATGCTGGGCCAGGAGGAATGCGATGAAGGGGAAATAAGTTTCAGGAAAGGTGCTGTCACCGGCTATCTTCCGCAGGAAAATCCACCGGTTTCAGGAGAAAGTGTCATCAATACTGTTCTTGACGGGGCAGAGGATTATGATGGCAGACTTTCCGCGGAAGGAAAATCAATACTCATGGGGCTTGGTTTCAGGGTAAGGGATTTTGACAGACCTGTTAAAACCTTAAGTGGCGGCTGGGCCATGCGCGTGGCTCTGGCCAGGCTTCTGCTGAAAAAACCTGACCTGCTTCTGCTGGATGAGCCTACGAATCATCTTGACCTGGAATCCCTTAAATGGCTTGAAGATTATCTCCAGAATTTCCCAGGAGCTGTTTTTTCTATTTCACATGACAGGGACTTTATAAATAAAACAAGCAGGGCTATAGTCGCTCTTCAGGAACACAAACTGAAAATCTATTATGGTGATTACGAACACTATCTTCAGCAGAAGGCAGATGAAAAAGCCAGGCTTTTAAGCGCGTGGAAGCAGCAGCAGGATGAAATAGCCCATATGGAGGATTTCATTGCCCGCAACCGTGTGCGTGCTACTACTGCGAGCCGTGTGCAGAGCATGATAAAGCGGCTGGAAAAGATAGAGCGCATAGAACTGCCGCTGGAAACAAAAACGGTTAAAATACATTTTCCACAGCCGTTGCGCACTGCGACAAAAGTTCTCGAACTGAAAGGTGTTTCAAAGATTTATCCTGTTGAGGGACAGGAACCGGTAAAAGTATACGAAAATTTTGATTTTTCTCTTGAACGCGGACAGAAGATGGTTTTTGTAGGGCATAATGGCGCTGGAAAATCCACTCTGCTCAAAATGCTTGCCGGGGTTATTCCACCGGATTCCGGAGAATATAAATTAGGACTTAATGTCAAAGTCGGCTATTTTTCCCAGCATCACACAGGCATTCTTGATCCACGAAAAACAGTTCTGCAGGAAGCTATGGATAATGACAGAATGCTTCCGGAACTGCTTGTACGTACTGTCCTTGGAACATTCCTGTTCCCCGGAGATGATGTATACAAGTATACGGAAGTGCTTTCCGGAGGGGAAAAAAGCCGTCTCATGCTTGTGAAGCTGCTGCTTGATCCGCCGAATGTGCTGCTTATGGACGAGCCGACCACACATCTGGATATGGCCAGCGTGGATGCGCTTATAAGCGCGCTAAAGGAATTCGAGGGTACACTCTGTTTTATAAGCCATGATGTATATTTCATCAATGCGCTTGCCGATTCCGTTGTTCACATAGAGCAGGGGAAAACAACGGTATATCCAGGCAATTATGATTATTTTCTTTACCGGCGCCGTCAGCTGGATAAGGAGGCGGAAACTGAAAAAATCAATACTTCTGACGTTCAGCGTAAAAAAACGGCCTCCGGTCTGGCGGGGTGGGAAGAAAAAAAACAACGTGAAGCCGAGTCCAGAAAAAAGGCCCGTCGCCGTGAAACACTAAAAAAGGAAATAGCGTATTCTAAAAAAACAGTAGAGAGCATAGCGGAGAAAATAGCATCACCGGAGATATATTCAGATTATGTAAAGGTAAGGGAGCTTGGTGACAAACTGGCTGCACTGGAGAAAAAAATATCTGAATTTACAGACGAACTTGAAACACTTGAACTTGAAGCAATGGAAGAGCAGGAAAACTGATTTATGGAAAATACTATAAAACACAGAAACGATTTAAGAAATATTGCCATTATCGCGCATGTCGACCATGGCAAGACTACACTTGTTGACGCAATGCTCAAGCAGACTGGAACCTTCAAGGATAAGACCGGGGAGGAAACCACCTGCATAATGGATTCCAATGACCAGGAGCGCGAGCGCGGTATTACCATTCTTTCAAAGAATACATCCGTAAAATATGGTGATACAACCATACATATAGTAGATACACCCGGACATGCTGATTTCGGCAGTGAGGTGGAACGTGTGCTCCGCATGGTCGATGGTGTGCTTCTGCTTGTTGACGCGCTTGACGGTCCCATGCCACAGACACGCTTTGTGCTGAAAAAATCGCTTGCGCTTGGTCTGCGACCGATAGTGGTTATAAACAAGATAGACCGTCCTAACTGTAATCCCAGTGCCTCGCTGGATAAGGTTTTCTCGCTTTTCATGGAACTTGAAGCCACTGACGAACAGCTTGATTTCCCTGTTGTATACGCAGTGGGCCGTGACGGATGGGCTACTTATGATCCGGAAGTAAAAACAGATAATCTTAATGTTCTGTTTGATACCATAATAAAATATGTTCCTGGTCCGGATGATGATGAGGAAGGCCCGCTTCGTATGCTTATTACAATGCTGGATTACAGCTCCTATACAGGCCGCATAGGCATAGGCCGTATATCACAGGGGCGTATAAAAGAGGGACAGCCTGTTATGGTTGGCTCCGGAAAAAAGCAGCAGACCCAGCGCAGGGTTTTGCAGCTTATGGGCTTTAAAGGGCTTCAGCGTGTCAATATAAAGGAGGCACGTGCTGGTGATATTGTAGCTATAGCTGGTCTTGAAGGTGTTGATGTTGGAGATACTGTTTCATGCATTGAGGATCCTGGAACTCTGCCGACTCTTGAGATAGAACCACCTACACTGTCCATGGAATTTTATGCCAATGACGGACCTTTCGCAGGACGCGATGGCAAATTTGTTACCATAACGCAGATTAAGGAACGCCTTATGCGTGAGCAGGAAACCAATGTCGGTCTCAAGGTTGAGGAAATTAATACCGGTGTTGCCGGATACAAGGTTTCAGGCCGCGGTGAACTTCATCTTTCCGTGCTGATAGAGAGTATGCGTCGTGAGGGATATGAACTGTGCGTTTCAAAGATGGTTGTGCTTACAAAGGAAGAAAACGGCGTAAAAATGGAGCCTGTGGAATATCTTGTAATGGATGCTCCTGCGGAATACCAGGGAAATATCATGACAGCCATGGGTGAACGCGGTGCGCAGATGAAGAATATGGTTATCGGTGAAGACGGCCGTGTCCGCTTCGAGTATGTAATATCCTCCCGTGCGCTTATAGGTCTTAAATCCAGATTCCTCAGTTTCACACGTGGCTCCGGTCTTATGCATCATAGTTTTTATGGCTATATGAAGGAAGGGTCTTTTACTCCTGTAAAACGTAACGGTGTTTTTGTCGCAAAGGAAACAGGGCAGACAGCCAGCTATGCGCTTAACACTCTTCAGCTGCATGGTACTATGTTTGTAGGTCCTGGTGAAGAAGTTTACGCCGGTCAGATAGTCGGTGAAAACTGCCGTGGCAATGATCTTGTTACAAATCCATGCAAGGAGAAGCATCAGACCAATATGCGCTCTTCTACAGCTGATATGTCTGTTATACTCACACCGCCTGTAAGAATGACACTTGAACAGTCCATAGAATATATTAACGAAGATGAATTTGTGGAAGTTACTCCGCATAGTATAAGAATGAGAAAGAAAATACTGGATCATGGCAAACGCCGCCGTAGCGAGCGGCCAGTTGCCGAGGAGGAGGAATAATAATGAAAACAAATATTTCCATAACGCTACAGTTCTCAGCACTTATTGTCTCAGTGCTGCTGGTTTCTGCCTGCTCCGGCGGACGACGCACCGCAACATCGCTTCAATATATTACAGAGGCGGATGTGCTTTCCGTAAAACTGCCGGAAGTACCACAGGCCGGTTCGGCGCTTTTCGAATCGGATTTCAAGACACTGCATGAATGGCAGGGAACACGTACAGATGATGAATGTAATCTTGCGCAGAAAGATATTAATTATGATTTCCGCAATATATTCCCAAAACTGAAATCCTTCTACGATAATCTGCCGGAAGTAAACAGGCAGTTCCTGGATTCTGTAGGTGCGGAAACATGGCTTTCCATAAAAATAGCACAGGAAAAATATAATCGCCGTCGCCCGTATATGACGGATCCCACGCTTTTGCCATGCATAGACAAACCGTCCAAGAAAAGTATGTCGTATCCCAGCGGACATGCTACATTGGCCCGCGTGTACGCTCTGCTTCTTACGGAACTTATGCCCGGACGCCGCTCGGAATTTCTTACACGCGCGGACAACTATGGCAGAAACCGTATTGTAGGAGGTATACACCATCCCACTGATATTGAGGCTGGCCGTCGTTTTGCCAATGCGCTTTTCGCGAGATATATGCAGAACAAACTGTTCCGCGCCAATCTTAATAATCTCCGTCAGTATCTTCCCAAGAACAGAATCTGATATTTTTCAGCATTTTACGGGCCCGGAACCAGACAGTCCGGGTCCTTTTATTTTTAGCAGTCGCATATAGGGGTTGACAATTAAGCTGACATAGAGTATAATATTTTTAGCAGTTAAAAGTAATGAGTGCCAGTTTTGAAGATCCGGAAAAGTTCCGGTTTCTGCATGAACATCGGATTATGAGAGTTCTTAAACCTGAAGACGCCAGAAACAGAAAAGAGAAAATCCTTAACTGGGTGGTCTTCAACTATGTGAATACGGGCCGCCCCGTCAGTTCGGATCTTATAACAAAGGAAGGCGGTTTCAATGTCTCAAGCGCTACAATAAGAAATGTACTTAAGGAACTGGAAGAAGATGGTTTTCTCTTTCAGCCCCATACTTCCGGAGGCCGTATTCCCACAGACAAAGGTTACAGGGCTTACGTTGATAATATATCAAGACTGCAGAAGACAGCTGTACATGAAAAGGAACTGCTTGAGCAGGAGTATGAACGCCGCATAGAACAGCTGGACGGTTTTTTGAAACATACCTCAAAAATACTTTCGGAAATGTCACAGTGCGCAGGTTTTGTCATGAGCGCCGATACTGAAAATGACAGTCTGAAGCGTATTGAGATAATAAGCCTTGCTTCCAACAGTGTCCTGACGGTTATAGTTACTCATTCCGGAATGATAAAAAATACTGCGTTTGTTCTTCCTGGTACTGTTGAGAAAACAGAAATACAGACTCTCGCATCAAAACTTAACCGCCGTATGCGTGATTTTACAATACCGGAATGTGCTGATATTATAAGAAAGGAATTTATTCCCGCTGCTGGCAGACGTGCAGTGGCGGAACTTCTCAGGAAACTTGCAGATTATTTTGAAAGTGCGGTAAGAACGGAAGATGCGCTTTATATGGACGGACTCAGCCGGATATATTCAAATTTTGAAGATGTAAGTCCGGATGACATGAGAGATCTGGCACGTCTTCTTGAGGAAAAAGAGAGATTTTCAGGTATGCTGCGACGCCGTCTGCGCGAGAGCAGCAGCCGTCCGGCAATAGCCTCGGACAGAACCGGGCATGCCGTTGATGTTACAATAGGTTCTGAAAACAAAATAAAGGAATTCAGGAACTTCAGCCTTGTTTCAAGTTACTACAGAATAAATGATAAAACTGTTGGAATGATAGGTATTCTTGGGTACAAGAGAATGGCCTATCCGCGCATGATCTCCCTCGTTGATACGGTAAGCCGGATGATGGAGAGTATGCTGGAGGAATGGGACAGCGTTGAGTTTGAAGATTAACATGAACAGCGAAGAGGAAAACAATATAGAAGAGGACCTGCAGGAGCAGAACGGTGCCGGCATGACAGCAGAGGAGGGCATGGAAGAAGAATTGTCCGATGACTATCCCACAGATGAAGAAAATGCCGGCGAAGAGAATTATGAAGCCGTGCACGGGGAAAAAAAAGGTTTCTTCAGAAAATTTTTTAACAGCAAGGCTGAAAAGGAACTTCGTGCCGAGCTGGATAAACAGACAAAACTGGCAAAAGAATATTACAGTCAGCTGCTTGCGAGCAAGGCTGAATTCGAGAATTACCGCAAGCGCGTGGAACGTGAACGCCCTGGACTTATACAATACGGAAAAGCAGAGCTTCTTGCAAAATTCCTTCCCATGTATGATCTTATGATGTCGGCCGGGAAACATCTTGAATCCGTGAAAAGCCCGGAAATGACAAATATAGCTACAGGACTAAAGATGGTGTTCAAGGAAATAGGCAGAATATTTGATTCAGAAGGTATGAGACCTATGGACCCTGTTGGTAAACCTTATGATCCTATGGCCACCGAGATAATAGGAATAATAGATGGTGATGAAAGCAATGATGGCCTTGTTGTTGAGGAACTACAGAAAGGATTTTATCTGGGAGACAAGATCCTGCGCACGGCAAAAGTGAAGATAGCCCGCAGAAAAGCGGAGCCTGCAAAGCCGGCAGATAATTCCTCCGTGGAACAGAGTCAGGAACCTACGGATAAAGAATTTGAAGGGACCGGTGGGGAAAATACCGGAAACTGATTTTAATAAAAGCAGAAAATACTGATTTAGTACAAAATTAAGGAGAAATAAAAATGGCAAAGATTATTGGAATAGACCTTGGTACTTCTAACACCGCAGCTGCGGTAATGGAAGGCGGAAAAGTCACAATTATTCCGTCGGCTGAAGGAACCAGCCTCGGGGGAAAGGCCTTCCCGTCTTATGTGGCGTTTGCCAAAGACGGCCAGATGCTCGTTGGTGAACCGGCGCGCCGCCAGGCAGTCGCCAATCCGGACGGCACCATTTCGGCGTTCAAGCGCAAAATGGGAACAGATCACAAATATACAATAGCGGGCAAAGAGTTTGCCCCACAGCAGCTTTCAGCTTTCCTGCTTCAGAAAGTAAAACGCGACGCAGAAGCTTTCCTCGGAGAAAAAGTAGAGAAAGCCGTAATTACCGTGCCGGCGTACTTCAATGATAATCAGCGTCAGGCTACCAAAGATGCCGGAACAATAGCCGGACTTGAAGTAGTGCGTCTGGTAAATGAGCCTACAGCTGCGGCGCTTGCCTACGGTATTGACAAGGAAGGCAAAGACCAGAAGATTATGGTTTTTGACCTCGGCGGCGGTACGCTTGATGTTACTATCATGGAAATGAGCAAGGAAGGTACATTCGATGTAATATCAACCTCCGGCGATACCCAGTTGGGCGGTACCGATATGGACCGCGCAATAGTGAATTATATCTCCGATGAGTTCCGTAAGGAAAATGGCATTGATCTGCTCAAGGATGCTACTGCGTCCCAGCGTATACGTGAAGCCGCTGAAAAAGCCAAGATAGAGCTTTCCACTACCATGGAAACGGAAATCAACCTGCCGTTTATAACTGCGGATGCCACTGGTCCTAAACATCTGGCCATAAAACTTTCCCGTGCGCGTCTTGAAGCACTTGTGGAATCAATTGTTGCAAAATGCCAGAAATCCATTGATACCGCCCTGCAGGATGCAAATCTCCGCAGTTCAGACATCAATCGTGTGATTCTCGTTGGTGGACCTACACGTATGCCCTGTGTTCAGAAATTTGTTGAGGAATATATCGGCAAGAAAATAGAGCGTGGAGTAGATCCTATGGAATGCGTTGCCTCCGGCGCCGCTGTCCAGGCTGCTGTTCTTACCGGAGAGGTCAAGGATGTGCTTCTTCTGGATGTTACACCACTCTCACTCGGGATTGAGACACTCGGCGGAGTAATGACACGTATCATCGACAAGAATACCACAATTCCTACAAAGCAGACACAGGTATTCTCTACCGCTGCTGACAATCAGCCGGCTGTTACAATTCATGTACTTCAGGGAGAGCGTGCTCAGGCTTCTGATAATGTATCCCTCGGCAAATTCGACCTTGACGGAATTCCGCCTGCACCCCGTGGCGTACCTCAGATTGAAGTCACATTCGATATTGATGCCAACGGCATAATCAGTGTTTCCGCAAAAGACCTTGGAACCAAGAAAGAGCAGCATATAACCATAAGCGCTCCCAATAAACTGTCCAAGGAAGAAATAGACAAGTATATGAAGCAGGCAGAGGAATTCGCTGAAGCGGACAAGAAATACAAAGAAAAAGTGGAAGCGAAGAATGAAGCTGATACTGTCCTTTACACTACGGAAAAGGCCCTGCGTGAGTACGGTGACAAGATCAGCCAGGATGACCGCCTTGCTGTTGACCGCGGAATCAATGAGCTGAAGGAAGCGCTTAAGGGTGATGATGTAGAGAAGATAAAACATGCCAAGGATGAACTTCTCCGCAATTCCCAGAAGCTTGGTGAGGCTGTATATAAAGCTGAACAGGAAAAGAAAAATGCCGGCGCCTCCGGTGCGGCTGGAACTCAGTCCGGAGAAGGGCAGAAGAAAGATGATGTAGTAGATGCTGAAGTTGTTGATGACGATAAGAAATAACATCATCTGAATAATGCGGGGTTTCCCTGTTTTCCTCGGGAAGCCCCGCTGTTATGTGTTTTGAATTTTGCTTTAATTATGTGTTTTCCCCAGTTTTCCCTGGGGACAGGGACAGAGATTTTATATGGCTGATTACTACAGACTTTTAGATGTTCCGAAGAACGCTTCGCATGATGAAATAAAATCGGCATACCGGAAACTGGCGATGAAATATCACCCTGACCGTAACCCCGGCAACAAGGAAGCCGAGGAGAAATTCAAGGAGATAAATGAGGCCTACGAAGTACTTTCTGATGATAAGAAAAGACAGATTTATGATCAGTACGGCGAAGAAGGACTAAAAGGTGGTGCCGGTGCAGGCGGGCCTTTTGGCGGATTTGGTGGTGGGTTCGGTGGAGCCGGAATGGGAGATATTTTCGGAGATCTCTTTGAGAATGTCTTTGCCCAGGGAGGCGGGCGCAGCAGGCAGCAGCGTTCACATCGTGGTTCCGATCTGAAATATGAGACGGAAATATCGCTCGAAGATGCCTATAAGGGCATAAAGGTTCCGCTTGATGTGGAACGTACGGAAGAATGTCCTGACTGCGGTGGCAGCGGAGCAAAGAATAAGGATTCAGTAAAAACCTGTCCGCAGTGCCACGGTTCCGGACAGGTACAGTATTCACAGGGATTTTTCTCTTTCAGCCAGCCCTGCCCCGAATGCGGTGGTACTGGTGAGAAAATAACCGATCCCTGTGAAAAATGTGGCGGACAGGGACGTATACGCCGGAAAGTGTCCATTACTGTAAAGATCCCCGCCGGAATTGAAGACGGAGGTGTAATGCGCGTTACAGCTGGTGGTGATGCAGGTACGCGTGGTGGTGCTCCCGGTGACCTCTACATACAGATAAATATACGCCCTCATTCCCATTTCATACGTGAGAAAAGAGATCTTATTTACGAGTGTCCCGTGCCAGTATGGCAGGCCGCGCTTGGAGGAGAGGCTGATGTTCCGCTTATCGAGGGCGGCAAAACCACCATACGTATTCCGGCCGGTACCCAGTTTGGAAAGATGTTCCGTGTAAAAGGAAAGGGAATGCCCGGAACCGGAGGACGGCCCCGTGGCGATCTGCTTGTAAAGATAAAAGTTGAGATCCCGGTAGAACTTTCCGCGAGACAGAAGGAGCTTTTCCAGGGCCTGGCTGACATAGCGGAAGAGAAAGCAACTGAGAAGGAAAATCCGTCAGAAAAAAATACTACAGGCAATGTTTCCGGGGACAGCAGAAAGGAAACCGGTTTTTTTGATGAGCTGAAAGATGACATAAAGGGTATACTTAAAGGCAAAAAGAAGAAATAATGTCACAGTTTTACGTGAATCCGGAGAATATTGACGGTCCGGTCTTCCGTCTTGATGGCACTGAAGCAGCTCATCTGCTTCATGTATTGCGCGCAAGAAGGGGAGACCGGATAAAACTTTTTGACGGAAGAGGCAATGCCTGGTATGCTGAAATAGAAAAGGCCGGGAACAATATTATAGAGGGACATATTTCGGGGGTAATAAAGAAAGTTCCGCGGATTGTGAATCTTAAACTGTGTTTTGCGCTTCCGGCCAGAAAAGCGTTTGATGATATTCTGGAACGCTGCACAGTCGCTGAGGTTTCTGTCTTTCAGCCCGTTGTAACAGAGCGTGTCCAGGAATCACGCCGGGACTGGAATAAAAGGATTCCACGTATGCGGCAGATTGTCATGTCTGCATGTAAACAATGCGGACGGGCTGATTTTCCGGAAATACTTCCCCCGGTCCGGTTTGATGAGTGTATTGCTGGTATTAAAGAAAATGAGGCTGCCTTTATCGCATCTTTTGGTGGTATTCATACAGGGCAGCTGCCAGAAAAAATAAATGGAAGGACAGAACTACTGCTTTTTACTGGTCCAGAGGGCGGTTTTACAGAAGAGGAGATAAGAAAAGCTGTACTTGCTGGTGCTGTTCCTCTTGATCTGGGCCGGAATGTACTGCGCGCAGAAGATGCCTGTTTTTATGCCTCCATGGTATTAACCGGATATAAAGACTGCCGGTTATGAAAAAACGTGGACGGGATAATAAAATCCGGAAACTAAACGGACGGTTTTTATGAAAATTTACTTCAAGACTTTCGGTTGCCGCGTAAATCAGATTGAAACTGAGAGCCTGCGTGAAAAAATGCTTGCTGTGCCTGGTAATTCAGAAGCTGACAGCCCCATAACCGCAGACTGCATAGTGCTTAACACCTGTTCCGTAACATCGCGTGCGGACAGGGATGCTCTTGTTTTTCTCCGGCGTACGGCAGAACAGAATCCGGAGTGCCGTATATTTGTTTCAGGCTGTCTTTCAGAACTTTCTCCACAGAAAGTAAAAAAAGCTGCACCGTCTGCGGTTATTTTCAGTAATTCCGAAAAAGAGAAAATAGCTTCCGCTGCCTGTGGAATGCCTTTTCCCATGGATTTTTCAACGGTTACAGGTTTTTACGGACGTTCAAGGGCATTTGTCAAAATACAGGATGGCTGCAATCTGAAATGTTCTTACTGCCTGGTAAACATGGCTCGTAATGTGCTGAGATCAAAGCCGCTTGAAACAGCAGTGAATGAGGTGAGGGGGCTTGTAAACAGCGGTTTCGGAGAAATAGTGCTTTGTGGTACGCGTCTCGGATTTTATCACTGTCCTGATACAGGTGCTGACCTCAATGGCCTTATGCGCCGTATTTTTGCCCTGCCAGGCAGGTTCCGCATACGTTTTTCCTCAATGGAGATAACAGAACTGAAAGATTCTCTTATTAAAACACTGTCTGAAGCCGGGGACAGATTCTGCAATTATTTTCATCTGCCGTTGCAGTCAGGAAGCGATGCCGTGCTTAAGGCCATGAACAGACCCTATGATACAGCCCGTTATGCAGACATGGTGGAGAGACTGCGTGGCATATTTCCTGAGGCCGGTATTTATGCTGATATAATAGTTGGTTTTCCATCTGAAACCGATGCGGATTTTGAAAACTCCATGGAATTTGTGAAAATAAACCGTCTTTCCGGGCTGCATATATTCAGCTACTCTTCCAGACCCGGGACAAAAGCCGCACTTATGAAGCAGATTCCACATAATGTAATAAAAGAGCGTTCTGTAAAACTGCATAAAACAGATTTGGAACTGCGCAGCGGCTTTGCAGAATCCCAGAAAGGAAAAACTCTTCAGACTCTTGTACTGGGCAGCGCTGGAAGCAGTTCACAGGGGCTTACATCAAACTTCATAACGGTTGAACTTGATGGGGTGCTGGACAGAGGAATATTTGTCCCCACTGTTATTGAAAGTGTGGAAAACGGTACAGTAAAAGCCTCCATAAAAAAAGATTCCCATTAATATTATAATTGCTATAATATAAGAAAATATCTGACTACTGTTTTCGAATATATGCCGGAAGAGAAAGGAAAGAACACGGAAGAACTGCTTGAGAGCCTTAATGTGCTGCTTGAGAAAATGCCTGGCCTTGTCAAAAAGGCAGAGGATCTTCAGTTAAGCCGTCGTGAACTTGAGAAAGCAAAGGCTGAGACTATGCGCTCAGCCGGCAACAAGGTGCGGCAGACAGAACCTGCAGAAAAATCGGGTACCCCTGTTCCTCCGCCACCACCGGTGCAACGGCAGAATGCTGAAAGCCGGAAGGATCCGGTATATCGTCATTCTCCAGAAACAATACCTCCGGAAAACCGGCGCCGTGTCGTATTCCTTTATTCAGCTGAAAATTCAAAGCTGATGGAAAAATTACTTAAGGAGATTGATTCCGTGGCTCTCGCTTCGAAGGAACATCCTTTTTTCGTGAACCGCGCGGCTGTAAGAAAAACAGATGGTAACGGAGCTGTCCAGATAGCCGGAAAGGGACTTCCTTCGGATATATCCGGACTTGTATACCTGGGCAGGCTTTCGGAAGAGACAGAGCAGTCTCTTTCTGGTATATGCCGTTCAGGTGAGATTGCTTTTCTTCATCTCGACGAAATCACATATTCACGTGACTACATATTAGATTTTCTTATTGAAATAATTGCTATTGAGAAGGTTTTGCTATGATTAGAGAATGGAAACTCATTGCCACACCTAATGAAAAAAATGAAAAACGCCAGCAGCTTCTGCTGCAGTGCGATATGAGAGATGTGTTTCTGGTTGTAAAGGAACTTGGTAAAATATGCTCCCGCCCGGAAAAATCGAAAGGTGAATATAATTTCACCATATATCTTTCGGAAGTAAATGATGAAGTGGAATCAAAACTTAATGCTATAGCCAGGGATCAGGGGATAGAATCTCTTGAAAGTTCCAGCCGCAGGCAGCAGCCACAGCAGAAAGAGGAAGATTCCATGGAGGTTAATCCTTTCCTCACCCAGCCAGGGTTTCCGGAAATGCCTAATGTAAAACCTGTTCCTGTAATAGACAGCAATTCACTTTCCTCTGATATGGGAATGCAGCTGTTCCCATCTGCAATGAACGAATTTGGCAGTGTGAATTCTCTGCCGGGTGTGAGCCCGGAAAATGCCGCTTCAGCGGTGTTGCCCAGCGGAGGTATGGAATCTGTATTTGTGGATACAGGGGATGCTCCTGTAGTGCCTCCCGGAGTTGACCCGACATATGGTATGAGTACCGAGTCTCAGCCCATAGCCCCTATACCTGATTTTGAAAAAATGAAAGAGGAAACCATGCGGCGTCAGGCTGCAGTTCCTCCTGCCGCTTCACAGCCAGGGCAGCCTTCCTATTCTGTTCCGCCACAGAATCAGGCAGCATACGGACAGGTTCCGTCTTCTCCGTATGTACAGGCACCTTCCGATCCATATGTGCAGGCGCCTGCGGATCCATATGTTCAGGCTCCCGCTCCTGCGGCACCGGCTTCCCGGACGGCGCGTATTATTCCATCGGTCAATCCGGCTTTAACCCAGCCGCCTCAGGTACCGCAGGTAAATCCTTCTGTGACAGCAGGAGCGCCAGCGGCGCCGGCTGCTACGCCTGTACCGGCTGTCAATGCGGCACCTGCAGCTCCGGCAGTACCTGAAAAACCCAGTGCTCCTGTAAAAAAAGAAAAGAAACCTCTTAATCCGTTTGGAGCAGCAAAGAAACGTGGCGGATTTGTTCCGGCGGCACATATACGCAAGAACAAGGACCTGGAAAAGAAAGAGGAAAAAGTTGAGGAGGTACAGACTGTAGAAGAGGCAAAGCCGGTTATAAAGGCCATAAACCTCAACACCCGCTGGAACATAGAAATGCCGCTTATTCCAATGGAGAATATGAACAATATGGTTTCTGGTTCGCACAACCGCTTTGCGCACGCGGCTGCAATGGCCGTGGTTGAAACACCTGGAACTATTTATAATCCTCTTGTGATATACGGCCCTGCAAGCACCGGCAAAACGCATTTTGTGAATCTTATTGTAGAAGGCATATCGAAATCTGTTGGTTATGAGAACATATTCGCAACCACTGGTATACGTTTTACAAAGGGAGTTGATCTTGCCATAAAATCAGGCAGCATTCAGCAGCTTGACGAGCTTATAAATAAATGCAAGGTTATCATAATAGACGATATACATCTTATGATGCTTACAGCGGCAAACAAGCCATATATATCAAAATGGCTGAACGCTTATGTTAAAGAAAACAAGCAGATTGTCATAACAACTGCGTTGCCTGTTCATGCACTTGCATCTATTGAAGAGGCACTTGATTTTCAGCTTTCACAGGGCTGGTCCGTGGATCTCAAGCAGCCTTCTTCGCAGAATTACAAAAATATCCTTACCCAGCTTTTAGGAAGCATGAATGTTTCTCTTAATGAGGGAGAAATGGGGGATTTCTTTATAAATCCGAAGGTTCCTTTCACAGAGGTTAATTCGCTACTAAAGGATGTTCTTAAACTTGAAAAATTCATAGCCTCTGAAGAAGCCACGCAGACACAGGGCGAGCTTATGGAAATGCTGATAGGTCTTAAGGAAACTGCGCCTGAAATGCCTACGGAAGATGATCTTGAGAAAGCCTCCCGCTGGAAGCCTTCCACACAGGATCTGTGGCTTAAATGGGGAATCATGTATCCCAAGGGGCATGAACGCAATGCCTATTATGCCATGTATTCTCTGTATCAGCAGGCGCAGCAGCTTGGACTTGAGATTGAATGGCAGCAGGTGTTTCTGAAGGACTATGACCCTGGAAACATAACCGGTTCTGCTTTTGGAATGGGTGATTTTGTCGTTACCCAGAATGTAAATGGTATTGTTGTGCTTGGCCCGCAGCCAGCAACCGATGCTTTTGACAAGGAGGCAGAATTCAAACGTTACACACTCAATATCCTGAACAATATGTCTCTTAAAGTAGGCTGGGTGCCGTACGAGAAAGTCAAGTCTCCGGCAGCCTGTACGAGGGCCATAATGGATCTTATGTGACAGTAACAGATAAAAGGCCCGGTTCAAAAGCGGGCCTTTTTTTAATCAGAGGATAAAATATGAAATATCTATTATCAAAAGCAGGATTCGCCTTTTTCCTGTGTGTGGTTTTGTTCGCGGCCTGTACTTCTACCGGCAGAAGAAATGCACCGTCGCCTGACAATACTGAAATTATTGTAGCGGAAGGCAGGGTTGAATATAATGAGAGAAATATAAACGAGACCCGGGAGAAAGCCGTATACGATGCAAAGCTTAAAGCTGTGCGGCGTGTGGCAGAAATGTTTGCCGATGCTTCATACAAGGCAGATGGAAAATATGAGATTTTTGAAAAAATAGTGACAGAGGATCCTGATTTCTTCGTTAAAAAATATAAAATCCGGAAAGAAGGACAGGACAGGGATATGTATTTCTCAAATGCCTTCATATATGTTTATCCTTCAAAAATAGCCTCTGCTGTCAAGGCTGCCGGGCTTAACGCCCCTGTGACAGGACCGAAAGCCGCACTTTTTATCAATGAAACTCCTGCGGGAACCGGTTTTGAAAAGGCATTTGTAAAAGCTCTTTCCCGGGACTCGATAATGAATATAGAGGTTCTTCCACCGGAAAAAGCCGGAGATGGAAGCTATGATTCACTTACTTCTGCAGCAGCGGAAGCAGGAGCGGAAATGTTTATAAAAGCAAAGGCGAACGCTTATCTGTTCGGTGGGGCCACCGGAACTGATTTTCATCCTGCGGCTGCTGATGGTTCGGTAGAAGTTATTTCGGTTCCTTCCGGTAAAAGACTGAGTGATATTTCCCGACAGGGAAGCGGGAATGATACAACAAAAGAATCTGCTCTTTCGAAAGCCATGAGTTCACTTGCAGATGTGCTTTCCAGGGATACAGCGTCAAGAGTCGACCCACAGCTTAAATCAGATCCTGTTGTCACTCTTGTTTTTACAAGACTTTCAGGTATGGAACAGGCTGAAACTGTCAAATCTGATCTGCTTAAGCTGAATTTCAAATATCTTGTTCTTGTGAATTATCAGAAAGGAACCGCTGTGTTCTCAGCTGTTACCAGAACCCAGGACTGCCAGGAGATAGCAAGCATGGTACTTCGTGGCGATTCACTCGGTTTCCAGTTGGGAGAAGTTACAGGCAAGGAAATTAATTTCATATCTGTTAATTAAAAACAAATAAGGCTTTACGCCTTCAAGGAGGGGGGATGCTTGCAAAGATTTCAACGCTGGCTTTAAGAGGGATAGAAGGCTGTTTCGTTTCCACTGAAGTCTTTATTTCCGCAGGACTGCCTTCTTACAGTGTGGTGGGCCTCCCTGACGCTTCAGTCAAGGAGGCCCGCGATCGTGTTATGGCCGCTATCCGCAGTTCCGGATTCAAGGTTCCACCTAAAAGGATAACTGTTAATCTTGCTCCGGCGGAAAAGAAAAAGACCGGAACGCATTTTGACCTTCCAATTGCATTGGGGCTGATAGCAGCGGCGGAAGATTCTGGCGCTGTTCTTTCTGAAAAACTCACAAACACTGTTTTTTTGGGAGAGCTGGCGCTTGATGGTTCAATAAGACCGGTCGCAGGAGTTCTTCCCATGCTTGTTTCTTTAAGAAACAGTGGATTCAGGGCTGTCGTTCCGGAACAGAATGCAGCTGAGGCGGCGCTTTCAGGTGTTCCATGCTTTATGGCTTCCTCTCTTGCACAGGTTGTTTCCTGGCTTAAAAATGAACAGCAGCTGGTGGAATGTGTGCGCAGTTCTTTTATTCCGGGCCATTCTTCTGATCTTGATTTTGCAGATGTAAAAGGGCAGAACTTTGCAAAAAGGGCTATGGAGATAGCCGCAGCCGGTTTTCATAATATACTGCTTGTAGGCCCACCAGGAGCGGGCAAAAGTATGCTTGCCAGGCGTTTCGGCGGGCTGCTACCTCCTATGACAGAAGACGAGGCGCTTGAAACAACCAAAATTTATTCCGTGAGTGGTCTTGTCGGATCCGGCAGGCTTGTGTCGCAAAGGCCATTCCGTGAACCGCATCATACTATTTCAGATGCGGCTTTGATAGGTGGCGGCAGTAATCCCAGACCTGGCGAAGTGTCTCTTGCTCACAACGGAGTACTGTTTCTTGATGAATTTCCGGAATTTTCTCGCGCTGCAATAGAATGTCTGCGTGAGCCTCTTGAATCCTGGAAAGTAACCGTATCACGTGTACGCGAAAGTGTTGTTTACCCTGCGAGATTTATTCTTGTCGCTGCAATGAACCCCTGCCCCTGTGGTTATCTGGGGCATCCAGTTAGGGAATGTTTATGTTCACCGCTTCAGATAAGCCGCTACAGGGCAAGGGTTTCAGGTCCAATACTGGACAGAATAGACATTCACGTGAAGCTGGCTCCCATGCGTTATGAAGACTGGGAGGCCGCACCGTGCGGTGAGAAAACAGAAAATATCGCTGCACGTGTACTTAAGGCAATAGAAATACAGCGCAGACGGTACGGGGCTTCAGGTGCTGCGGCTTCAAACGCTTTTATGACGGCGCATGATATGAGGCTTTACTGCTCTCTTCCTTCCGGCGCGTCCAACGTACTTGAGACGGCCATGAACAGGCTTGGTTTTTCTGCAAGATCGCTTGATAAAATACTCAGGGTGGCAAGAACCATAGCAGATCTTGAAGGTTCAGCAGAAATAAAAAAACAGCATATAATGGAAGCTGTTCAGTACCGTATAATGGACAAAAACGATTATGGGGGAATATGATGGCCGGAACCGGAGAAATACAGGCACTTCTGAAACTTAACGCGGCGCTTCCGTTCGGTGCTGACAGGGCGCATATGCTGGTCAGAAAGTGCGGTAGTGCTGGGAAAGTACTGGAATTGTCTGCTGCAGATCTTTTCACAGAGTTCGGATTTACACTCGATGCGGCTGAAAAAACAGTGCGGCTTATGCGTGAATTCGATGCGGATGCTGAAATGGGTCTTGCCGTAAAAAACGGAATAAGAATTATTGCTTCCGGAGATCCTGATTATCCGAGGCAGCTCGCTGCCATATACGATCCGCCACTGGTGCTGTATGTAAAAGGCTGTTCAGCGGATTTTTCAATGCCGGCAGTGAGTATTGTTGGAACAAGACATCCATCTCCTTACGGACTGCGGATGACTGCAGAAATAGCGTCTGGTCTGGCTGAAAAAGGCATAGCTGTGGCGAGTGGACTGGCAAGAGGCATAGATTCAGCGGCACATAAAGCGGTGACTGAAGCCGGTGGGGTAACCTGGGCCGCGCTCGGTACCGGACTTATGAAAATTTATCCTCCGGAAAACCGTAGTCTTTCTGAGAAAATAATTGAATGCGGAGGTGCTCTCGTATCGGAATATCCGCTTATGCAGACAGCCAGACCAGCCAGTTTCCCGCGCCGTAACCGCATAATATCAGGCCTATCATACGGGGTACTGGTAATAGAAGGAACTTTTAAATCCGGGTCTCTTATAACCGCCAGGTGTGCCCTGGAACAGGGAAGAGAAGTCATGGCACTTCCCGGCCTGGCGGATAATGAAAAAGCACAGGGACCGAATTATCTTATAAAAAACGGGGCCTGTCTGGTAGAAAATACCGAAGATATAATGGCCTGTCTTCCTGCGGAAGCAGTAAAGAAAAAAATCAGTGAGAACAGCAGAAGAGCCGCAAAAAAAAGGGCTGCCTTGTCGCTTTCGCCTGAAGCCAGTGATATCTATGACGCCATACAGAAGGAGGAAGGCGGCCTTACACCTGACGAACTTGCCCTGCGTACAGGACAGAGTGTTCCTGCTGTCTCGGCTGCGCTTTTTGAACTTGAGGTTGAAGGCTTTGTCTGTCAGGTAGCGGGAAGATATGTAATAAAGCAGAGAATATAAAAGCAGCAGGAGTTGGGTATATGCTATGTCATATCTGTTATTTTTTGTGAAATTTGCTCAATAAGGAAAAAAATAATATTATATTAACAGACGTCTTTGCGGACGTCTGCTTTTTTTTACGGATTTTATAATTATGGCAGAACAATCTAAAACAGGAAAGACAGCAAGAACAGCACCGGATAAATCTTCCGTGGCGGAGAAAAATACATTACAGGAAACAAAAGCGAAAAAGACATCGGCGGGTAAAAACAGTTCCGGCCGTAGTCTGGTTATTGTAGAATCACCGACAAAACAGAAAACCATAAGCCGTTTCCTTGACGGAAAATATGTGGTACGCAGTTCATTCGGACATGTAAGGGACCTGCCGGCAAATGAGATAGGCGTAGACGAAGGCGGCAGTTTCGCCGCCAGATATGTTGTTGTTGATCGGGCCAAAAAGATTTTAAGCGAACTTACGACTATAGCGAAACGTGCTGATATGGTTTATCTTGCAACCGACCCTGACCGTGAGGGGGAGGCGATAAGCTGGCACCTTATGGAAATGCTGAAATCCACAGGTGTACCTTTCAAGCGTATAAGTTTTCATGAAATTACACGTAGTGCCATAGAAGAATCCCTTAAATCACCGCGTGATCTTGATATGAACCTTGTGAACGCACAGCAGGCGCGCCGCATTATTGACCGTCTTGTGGGATATAAATTATCCCCTCTGCTCTGGAGCAAGATAAAAAGCGGCCTTTCCGCCGGACGTGTGCAGTCTGTAGCTGTACGTCTTGTTTCCGAGCGTGCCAGGGAAATTGCTGCGTTCAATGAAGAGGAGTATTATACTTTTTATGTAATGCTGGCCAAAGGCCAGACTAAAGCTTTCCCGGCCAAACTTGTAAAATGGAATGGCAGGACAGTGGAACAGAGTGTTCTTCTTCACCTTTTTGCGGAAGATTACCGTTATAAGACATCTCCTTTCAAAAAGCTGGAGGATACTGCCGAGGCTGCCACACTGCTTAAACAGTCAGTAATAACTGTCACAAAGGTTGATTCCAAAACAGTAAAGCAGAAGCCCAAACCGCCTTTCATAACCAGCACTCTTCAGCAGGACGCATATAATAAACTGGGTTTTTCTTCCGACAGAACAATGCGCATAGCACAGGCGCTTTATGAAGGCGTGGAACTGAAGAACAGGGAGCGTTCAGGTCTTATAACATATATGCGTACGGACTCCTTTAATGTTTCTGCCGAAATGCAGAAGGAAACAGCTAAGTTTATAGCTTCCACATATGGCAGGGAATACTGCCCGGCCAGGCCGCCGCTTTATCTTAAAAAAGTAAAAGGTGCGCAGGAGGCACATGAATCAATACATCCAACTTCTGTTTACCGTCGTCCGGAAGAAATAGCAGAATATCTCACTGCAGAACAGCTTAAACTTTACACTCTTATATGGAATCGTTTTGTGGCAAGTCAGATGAACGCGGCTGAATTTGATTCGCTTACTGCGGAATTTTCTGATGAAAAAGCAAAAGCGGTTCTGCGCGCAGGTGGACGGGCACTTAAATTTGACGGCTATCTGAAAGTATATCGCGAGGAAAAAGAAGAGGAGTCAGATTCAGGAGATGAAAACTCCGCAATACTTCCCCCGCTTAAAGTTGGCGACGAGGTAACACTTAAGGATATTTCAGCAAGACCTCACAAAACAACGCCTCCTCCAAATTACAACGAGGCAAGTCTTATCAAAACACTTGAGAAACACGGCATAGGCAGACCTTCAACCTACGCTGCCATCATAAAGAATATTACCGACCGTGGCTATATAACCAAGGAAAAAGGCAAAATGCTCATAACCGGGCTGGGTACCCTTGTTACCGAGAAACTGAAGGAATTTTTCAAGGATATAATGGAAATATCCTATACAGCATCTATTGAGGATAAACTTGACGATATAGCTGACGGAGGTGTTGACTGGGTAAAGATGATGTCTGATTTCTACAGACCTTTTTCCGAAGAACTTAAGGCGGCAGATAAGAATATGGAAAGAACCAGGCCCGGAGTTCAGAAGACTGATGAAAAATGTCCGATATGCTTAAGTCCCATGTATCTGCGCGAAAGCCGTTATGGCAAATACCTTTCATGTTCGAGATTTCCAAAGTGCAAGGGTAAAATACCGCTTGACAGGGAAGGAAACAAACAGGAAGTTTTTAATCCTGTAAAAACAGACAGAATATGCGACAAATGCGGTAAAAATCATATGCTGCTGCGCAAGAGCACAAGGGGATATTTTCTTGCCTGCTCGGGTTTCCCAAAATGCAGAAATGCCCAATCAGTATCGCAGGAGGAAGTTGACCGCATTCTGGACCATAAAAAAGCCTGACAGCCTGGCATACAGTGAATTAAATGCGTGAGGAGATTGAACGTTTTCTGCTGAATCTTGAGGTTCAGCGTAATTATTCCGCGCATACAGTGAGAGCGTACAGGGGAGATCTTGAGGCTTTTGCTGCTTTCTATGAGGAGAAAAAAATTCCATTTCCTGAAGGCATGGACCGTTTCCTCGTGAGGGATTATCTTTCTTTCCTGAATGAACAGGGAGTAGCCAGAAACAGTCTTCTCAGAAAAATATCATCTGTACGTTCTTTTGCGGAATGGCTGCTTTCACACCGTATGATAAGCCAGGACCCGTTTGATCTGGTTATGCTGCCGAAAAAAGACAGAAAACTCCCAAGATTCCTTACGGAGGGTGAGGTAGGGAAACTTCAGGATGCGAATGCACCGGATCTTGTTGAGGAAAGGGATGAGGAATACAGGTTCCCCGAAAGAGATTTTGCCATATTCGAGCTGCTTTATTCCAGTGGACTGCGTCGTTCAGAAATTGCCGGTCTTAATATAGGTGATGTCGATTTTTATTCAGGCATGGTAAGGGTATTCGGAAAGGGCAGAAAGGAAAGGCTTGTGCCTGCTGGTGACAGAGCCCTGCAATGTATTAAAGACTACCTTGCCACAAGGCCGCTTCCACATGGTGCCGGCGAGCCTCTTTTTCTAAACTGTCACAATACCCGTATGTCCGGCAATGGAATAGCTCTTGTGCTTCAGAAAATGGCGCGCAGGGCAAGATTTGTCCGCAGGGTTAATCCTCACTCTCTAAGACACTCATTTGCCACGCATCTGCTGGATAATGGATGTGATCTTAAATCCGTTCAGGAGATGCTGGGCCACAAGAATCTTCAGACTACAGAGATCTATACACATGTGTCACTTGAAAAACTCAAGGAGGTTTATGAGCGCGCTCACCCCGGTGCCGCCGGAGATGAAGAAGATAAACCAGTGTGAGGCATATATTTCATGTTATGTTAAAGAATATTATTAATTGTATTATTTTTCTGCCATCAGTATTTATGTATAACATAGCCGGATTTTGAATCAATTCATTATGACTGATTATAAATATGAAAGAACGATCCTTGCCGGTCTGGCTAATGCTGCAGGACAATCTCCTGCTCTGACACAAGGGGCCGGTGGAAATGTATCAATAAAAACCAAAGACGGAAGAATGCTTATAAAATCAAGTGGCTGCCGTCTCAGGGATATAACTCCTGAAAAAGGTATTTCACTGGTAAGGCTTGAGTCTTTAAGGGAAATTATTGATTTGCCGGAACCTGATGCGGCTTATATGTCTGAAGCAGTCATAAAATCCACACTGCCACTTAATGGTAAAAAGGAAAAACCTTCTGTGGAGACATGTTTTCATGCCATGCTTGGTTATGCTGTTGTTCATCAGCATTCGGTATATGCCAATTTTATCACCTGTTGTGAGGAAGGCAGGACATTGGCGGAAAAACTGTTCCCGGAGGCTGTTTTTGTCCCTTTTGCTGCTCCTGGACCAGAACTGTGCATGTCTATAAGAAAACACGCCGTAAAACCAATTCCGGACGCTGGAATACTGTTTTTTCAGAATCATGGCTTAGCAGTGTATGCCCGGACCACGGAAAAAGTTCTGGAAATGTCCCGTGCAGTAAATGAAAAAATAAAAGATTATTTCAGTCTTAGTGATTTCACTCCGGATTACATTTCCAGAAAATATAAAACGGATAATGCTGTTCCTGCGGAAATGCTGTCGCGCGACGGGCTGCCTGAAGGAAAAATCCTCACGCTTGACCAGCAGCTTTACTGTAATCCCGCAGTCATGTCTGGTACTGATGTTACGGAAGATCTGAAAGAAATAATCAGTGTGATTATATGGCTTCTTGAGGCGTACAGCGCGCGTGGACTCAGGCCTTCTTTCATACAGTAAAGAAATGATAAAATTTAATTATGATTTTTAATGTTTCTGATTCTTCAGGGTGGATAGAAGTCGTTTGCGGAAGTATGTTTTCCGGTAAAACCCAGGAGCTGATAAGACGGCTTAAGCTTGCTATTATAGCCCGTCAGAAAGTACAGGTTTTCAATTCTCACCTTGATACGCGGTACGCAAGTGAAAAAATAGTTTCGCATGATAAAAATGCGCTTGAGGCTCAGCCAGTAGAGAAAGCCGAGGATATTCTTCCGCTTGTAAACAGTGATACAAAAGTTGTAGGCATAGATGAGGCTCATTTCTTCGGCTCTGGAATAGTTGATGTGGCACAGAAACTGGCTGATTCCGGCAAGCGTGTTATAGTGGCAGGGCTGGATCAGGATTTCCGTGGTGAGCCATTTGATAATATGGCCCGGCTGATGGCGGTTGCCGAGTATGTAACAAAGAATCTCGCCATATGTATGGTATGTGGCAATCCTGCGCATTACAGCCAGAGGCTTACATCTTCCGGCAACAGAATAGAGGTCGGTGCCGGGGATAAATACGAGGCGCGCTGCCGTAAATGCTTTAAGCCTGAAAAATAATCCGTATAAACAGTCCGTCCGTAAAATATGTAATGAAAAAAGCCGGTTTTAGCCGGCTTTTTTTTCATTTGTTTTATACGGTTACAACAGGCAGCTAATTGCTCCAGGAGGGGGTATATGAATTTCCCGGAACGTCAACAAGCAGATGCTGCGCGCTACCGTCAGCGTCCATTATGTAAATGCGCTGCTGTTTTTTTCGCGGATCCCGGCTGTCCCTGTCCGAAGTGAATGCTATGAAACGTCCGTCCGGAGACCATACAGGGTTTCTGTTGTGCCCCTGTTTTAAGGTTAGTCTGACTATTTTGCTGCCTCCGGCATCACTTACGAAAATATTAAATTTTTCCTTCGGGCCGTCCCTTCCTGCGAAAACTATTCTCTCGCCGTCAGGTGACCACACCGGAGAGTCGCACCAGTTCATTTTTGTAAGTTTTATGGTTTTCTTTGTTTCCGTATTGTAAATATGTATCTGCGGGTTTCCTGATTTGTCTGATGTGAATGCTACTTTTTTTCCGTCGGGAGACCAGCTTGGTGCTGCCACCAGTCCGTTATTCCCTGTCATAAGTTTTTCGGCACTGTTGTTTGTGAGATTCAGCGTATAGATTCCGGGATCATTCCTGTCCGGGGAGGATACCATTATAAGCTTGAGATCATCCGGAGATGTATTCCCAGGTACATTCAGTCCCTGTTTTGTATACACCTTGTTTATTTTACCCTGTCTGAAATTAATCTCATATATGTCCGGATTTCCGTATTTGTATGTTGTATAGTATATCCGCGAACCATCTCTTGACCATTTGGGAAGTATGTTTACATTCTGGTCGGAAGTTATTTTTTTCAGATTGCCTCCGTCATAATCCGCTACGAAAATCTCTTTTTTCCCGTTTACTGAATCATTTGAGAATGTTATTCTGGAATGGGCTATACCCTTGTTACCGGTTATCTTTTCAACAACAGCATCCGAGAACAGATGTGCGGAAGGCCGCAGGGCCTTCATACCTCCCTTGTATTTCTTTTTAAGAAGTATCTGTCCTTTTCCGTTTTCGCCTTTCACATCGTACAGGGTTCCTGTAAATATCCAGCGTCCTTCGCTTTCGGGGGTGGAAAATTCACCTGTGATTATATATTGCGAGTCTGCGCGGCTGTAATCCGGCAGGCCGTCTTTATTGAATTTCACTGCGTTTTCAGGTGATTCCTTAATATCGAAATATCTTGAAAGGTAAAGATCCGAGCGTACTATATTCTGAAAATCTTCCGCGTTTACGGAACCATCAGCAGGTCCTTTAAAAGAGGCCAGCCTCGCTGAATAAACTTTCGATGTAACCTCTCCATGAACGCCTATGAACACTTCTGCGGAATAAGTGGCGGTATTAAATAAGGAAAACAGTACAAGTGATAATAAAATTCTTTTCATGTTTTTGCTATAAAAAAAGCCCCCGGAGGGGCTTTTTTATTTGGAAGTTTTTTTTGCCCCGGAAGACTGTCCTGTTTTTGCTGCTTTTTTGGATGATGTCCTGGAGGCATCCTTTTTTTCAGGAGCGTATTTTGCAAGCTGTGCCTTGGCTGTCTCGGCCTCAGGCGAGGTGGGATAATCCCTTACAACAGATTTAAGATATTTTACGGCTTCGTCTGTTTTTGGTGCCGGCATTTTAAGCAGACACTGCGCATATTTGAGCCTTGCTGCGGCTATCCTGCCTGATTTTGGAAATTTTTCCAGCATACTTGCGTATGACCATGCAGCCTGTGCCCATTCTGTTTTTAAATACAGGGATTCTCCCAGAAAATAATAGGCGCCTTCAGTAAGTTCGCCTCCCGGATAATCAACAAGGTACTGCTTGAAACCAGTTATGGCTTCATCGAAATTATCTTTCTGGAATGCCGCGTATGCCTCGTTGTAAATTCTGGAAGGCAGCAGTGCGTTCTCTACGCTTTCCTGTTGTTTCTTTATCGTCTGGCCTATTGCGTTTACCCGTTTGTTCATTGCATTGTCCAGATTGTCAAGCTGTTCGGACAGTTTAGTCATCTGCGATGAAATATCCTTCATGCTTTCGGAGGAAGCATTAAGATCACGGGAGAGATCTTCCATCTTTACCGCAAGTTCGGCCTGATTTTTCTGCATCGAGGAAATAGTTTCGCTCAGATTGTCCATCTGGCTCTGAACCTGCAGAACATCCTGCTGTGTGGCTACGCAGCCGGACAGCAGGATAACAGACAGGGGCAGAAAAAGTTTCAGCAGACGCATCCTGAATATCCCTTTTTATTTTACTTTTGTCTCAGCGCGGCGGTTCTGTTTCCAGCATTCCTCAGTGTCATCAGTACATACCGGATTTTCCACGCCGTAAGATATTGTGCCGATCTTGTCTGGTTTTACACCGAGACGCAGGTAATAATCGCGTACGGAATTCGCACGTTTCTGTCCAAGGGAGAGATTGTATTCTGCTGTACCGCGGTTGTCACAGTAGCCTTCAACAACAATTGTCCATTCCTTATTGCTGTTGAGAATACCGGCATTATCTCTCATTATGGCGCGGGCTTCGTCTGTGAGAGCATATTTGTCATAGCCGAAAGGAATAGCCTTCAGACGGCTTTCCGGGGCGAAGGATTTTGTGTCGCGTATGTCGGCTTCTGCGCCTTCCTCGAAATCTTCGTCTTCAACCTCTGCGGCGGAATCCTGCTCCGCAGCTGCTACTTCAGCCTGCGCTTTAGCTGCTGCGTCATCGTTTTTTGTGTTCTTTCCACTGCATGCTGTTATTGTCAGTGCCATTATAACCGCAGCTGTAAAAGACAGTAAATTCAGTTTTTTCATAAGGTCCTCCATATACATCTATATATAATTTATAAAATAATGAAAATTTTTACAAATCATTTAACTGTAATCCTGAGATATTTAGCATTTTGCTGCTTATCCGGGTTACGTATCATATCCGTAATAAGCTGCAGGAAAACATTTTTTTATGATTCGTCGGGAATTGTATGTTTTTATGCCCATGTCAAAAATCTGTTTCCATGGTATAGTTATCTGTGTCTTAAAACAGGTGGAGTATATTATTTTAAATTAAAAAGCCCCAGGTAAGGGGCTTTTTAATCTGATTATTTCTGTCCGGGAGGAGCAGGAGGCTGCTGATTCCCCGGGAATATGTCAGGCATTTTAAAATCACCACTGTCTGTATTGAATTTTACGCCTTCAGTTCCGTCAGGTTTTCCATTATTCGTTCCGGGAAAAATATTGGGAATCTGTCCATCCGGAGCGTTTTCTTTTTTGCGGATTTCCTTTACTTTCTTTATCAGCATAAGAATCAGGGCTATATTGATAATAGTCAGGAAAAGACCGGCTGCTGCAGAGGCGAGACCATATGTGGGATTCCATTCATAAATCATATAGGATATACCCATCGGATAGAAACCTGTGACAAAAGCCGCACCGGCTATAAAAAACAGCACAGTGAGAGTCTGTTTGGATTTCTTTGGTACACAGCCTAAAATTATGTTCAGAAACAAAGCTACAATGGCGCAACAGGCCGCTCTTGTGCCCCAGAGTACATCCAGATTTTTCAGCTGGAAACCGTGTTCGCCTTTTTTGTTTGTAACAATCTTTATGACGGAAGTATCCACCATCATTACCGTGTTCTGCTCTGTGTCATTGGAAAAAGCCTGTTCCTGTGCTTTACGGTTAGCGGAACTTTCGAAACCGGCTGGGGCGGCTGTAAGCGTTCCGGCAAGAAATATCATTATTCCTGCTGTTATGGCAGTAAGAAAAAGTTTATTTTTTCCCATTTTGGCCTCCGGGAAGTCCAGGCACTGCCGTGCCAGTCGGCTCCATCTTGTAGTATTTGTTTATGATTTTTGTCTGTGCAGTAGTGGAACTTCTCTCCCGCGGCTGTCCGGCAGGCTTCACGAGTCTTGGTCTGTCCTGTTCCACCTTCATTTCTTTGATATATGACTGTAGAAGAGCCATATCATCCCTGTTCCATGACTGTCCGAGTGAAGTTATTATAAAACCTGCAGTCATAACACCGAGCATAAACGCTATTTTGTAATAATCCTTTGGCCACTGTGTTTTTTGCATAAGCGCCTCTTAAATTAACTCTGTAAAAATCCGGTTTGCCAGATACATCCTGTCAGGTTTCAGTTTTATGCGGCAGCCTTGAATATCCAGGAATTCCCTGGCAGTTTCTGAACCGAACTCTTTTTTAAATTCTATAAATATATTTGAGGGAATTTCAATTCCCCCTGTGAGACGTAATCCTAAAATAAGTTTTTCCGCATCCTTTTCCCTGCCTTTTAAAGTCTCACGCGACGTACAGGAGGGAAATCTGCCATTCGAAAGTTCTTTCATCCATAAATCAAGCGAGGAAGTTGTTGTTCTTCTCTCTCCGTTTATATATGAAGCCGCAGCCGGGCCAAGCCCAAGGTATTCTTCCTGTAGCCAGTAATGCAGATTATGTCTGCTTTCATATCCTTTTTTTGCGAAACTGGAAATCTCATACCTTTCAAGTCCTGCTGCCGGAAGAATCCTGCATGCTTCATCATACATATCAGCCGCACCGTCAGGATTTTCTTCTGCTCCTGATTTGCCCAAAGGAGTGTCTTCATGTACTTCAAGAGGGTAAAGCGAAAGATGTTCAGGTTTGAAGTCTGACAGGAATTTTACTGATTCCCTGAAATCATCCAGTGTTTGTCCCGGCAGTCCGGTCATAAGATCTGCGTTCATATTTCGGAAACCTGCATTCCGGAATATACTCCATGCCTGGGCAAATTTTTCTGGCGATACAGTTCTGCCTATTTTTTTCAGCAGCTCCGGTCTGCTGCTCTGAAGACCTATGCTTATACGGTTTACACCGCTGCTGATAAGAATATCCGCTTTTTCCGCTGTCACGCTTTCCGGGTTTGCTTCCAGTGTAAATTCTTTTAACGGCCTGCCACCGGTGAGCGTTTCTGCCACAGAGACAAGCCGTTTTAACTGGGGAGCGGAAAGCAGCGTTGGGGTACCGCCACCTATATATACAGTGTCGAATGTTCCACGCAGTTCCTGATAAAGTGATGCTTCCAGCCTGATCGCTTCAAGATATGCATCGATGTCTTTTACCCGGTCCGCATATGAAGTGAAATCGCAGTAATCACATTTCCTGCTACAGAACGGTACATGTATATAGAGCCCGCGCACGTCTTTTTACTTCAGTCCGCTCTGCCTGTTTTTATCCATGAACAGGCTTATCAGGTCCATTGGTAACGGGAATATTGTTGTGGAATTCTTGTCTGTCGCTATTTCAGTAAGTGTCTGAAGATAACGTAGCTGAAGCGTGGCCGGCTGGCGTCCTATTATAGCGGCAGCTTCGCTAAGTTTCTCGGCAGCCTGGAGTTCACCTTCGGCATGAATTATCTTTGCACGGCGTTCGCGTTCGGCTTCTGCCTGTTTTGCCATTGCACGCTGCATTTCCTGTGGTATATCCACATTCTTTACTTCTACACTGGAAACCTTTATTCCCCACGGTTCCGTGTGCTGGTCCAGAATTTCCTGAAGATTCTGGTTTATCTTGTCCCTGTTAGTCAGCAGATCGTCTAATTCCTGCTGTCCCAAAACACTCCGCAGTGTAGTCTGTGCAAGCTGGCTTGTGGCATACATGAAATCCTCAACATTGAGAATAGCGTGCTGCGGGTTTATAACACGGAAATATACAACAGCGTTTACTTTCACGGAAATATTGTCGCGGGTTATAATATCCTGTGGAGGAACATCAAGAACAACTACACGTGTGCTGACACGGAACATCTGCTGTATTCCCGGAATAAGAAAAATAAGCCCGGGACCTTTTACACCTGTAAAACGCCCGAGCGTAAGTACAACGCCACGTTCATATTCCTTGAGAATATGTATGCATGAGAAGAGAATTACTGATAAAACAATAACTATAGGTGTAACTGTGGAAAACATTATGTTTCTCCTGTGATCTGCTGCCACATTGTGGCGGGTTCTGTGTTAAAGTATATCAAAAAATAAGGACGGATTAATCATCTTCGCCCCTGATTCCGGCTCTGGTGAGAGCAAAATCATATTTTACCGGGTCAGCCGGATTGATTTTGCGGAATGCTGCTGTTATTTCAAGGGCTGTTTTCATGGAAGTATCTTTCCTTTTTGTCAGCCCGAGATTCAGTGCCACCTGCCGCATATGGGTGTCAAGCGGGATTATCAGCCGTGATGGTGAAATCTTTGCCCATATCCCGATGTCAACACTATCTTTGCGTACCATCCACCGCAGAAACAGATTTATACGCTTGAAGGAACTTTTCAGCGCCGGATCCGGTGTAAGGGATGGGGCGCGCCCCAGAACATTAAAGGCATCAATAAAATTATAAAGACCCTGTTCTACTGTTTCATTTTCCGGTATGTCGCCTTTGACAAAAAGGTTCTGAAGGCTGCCGTACTTTTTTCTTGCCTCTCTTATATTCAGCATAAATACAGCAAGTTCGGAACCAGTTGTAAAACGGTGTTTGAAGTTCCTGCATGCTTCCTTAAGACCTGTTTCGGTAAAGCGGTCAAGCTGTTCAGCCGGGCTTTGTTTTATTAATGAGACAGCTTTTTCCGTACTTTTAAGTATCTGCTTCACATTGCCATATGCCAGACAGGCGGCTATCAGGGCAACAGTTTCCTGATCCTCCGGTTTCTTATATCTGTGCAGGAATTCAAGCGGGTCAGGGTGTATATATCCTGGCCTGTTCCACTTCTCATATATATTTTCAAAAAATTCCAGACCATGTGTTGTTTCATTTGCCATAAATCAATTATAAGAAATTTTGTATAGTTTATATATGTTCAGAAAAATTCTCGCTTGTCTGCTTGTTATAACGGTATTATCCGGATGCAGTGGACAGAATCCGCTCGCAGTTTTTTTCAAGAAGAAAAAAGAGCGGGTCCGCATAGGGCTTTCCATACCTACAACGAGAGAAGCGCGGTGGCAGAGGGATCTGCAGTATCTTAAGGAGGCTGCATCAACTGCGGACGCGGAACTCTATACTGAAATTTCAGAGAATAATTCAGCTGTACAGGAAAATCAGTGCGACGCACTTCTGAAAAAAAACATAAATGTACTGATACTGGCTCCGCATGATGCAAGAGCCGCAGCATCTATAGTTGATAAGGCCGCAGCTATGGGAGTGAAAGTAATTTCCTATGACCGTCTTGTCCTTGGTGCTGATGTGGATCTTTATGTTTCTTTTAACAATATCAAGGTCGGAGAATTACAGGCAGGATATATACTCAGGAAGGCGCCGAGGGGAAATTACATGGTTCTTTCCGGTGCCCTTACAGATAACAATGCAAAACTCTTTCATGATGGGGCTTTGAAGATACTTGGCCCTGCTGAAGAATCAGGTATGATAAAAATAGTGGCTGATGTGCCGGTTGAGGACTGGGACAGCGACGTGGCTGAAAAAATAACAGAGGAAGTTCTGAACAGATATAATAATGATATTCATGCCGTGATAGCGCCCAATGATGCAACTGCGGGTGGGGTTATAATGGCGCTTAAAAAACATCATATAGCAGGCCTTGTGCCTGTAAGCGGGCAGGATGCCGATGTGGAAGCCGTACACCGCATAATGCGCGGGATGCAGACCATGACGGTTTTTAAAGATTCCCATAATCTTGCCACAGCTGCCATAGGGGCTGCGATGAGTATGGCCGTAGGAGAGCCTCCGCCGTCAAATTCCGTAATGTATAACGGCAAGGGTCAGGTACCCTCAATGCTGTTGGAGCCGGTTGTGGTTGACAATTCAAACATTGTTCAGACGCTTGTTCAGACTGGGTACCTTTCCAGGGAGCAGGTTTACTACGATGACAGCGTTAATTCTAACAGCAGGGGAAGGGGCATGACAATAAAAAATGTACCTGGCAACACTGCTGGCGGCGATTACTGATTTCGTGGATGCCGGTTTTAATTAAATTATGTAAATTATGGAAAACAGAACTTACAAGATAGCATTGATCTCAACACATGGAACAGGAAAGACCACTCTCTGTTTTGAAGTGGCAGCCATGCTCAAAAAACTTGGCCTGAAGGTGAAGGTGTTCTCTGAAATAGCCACACAGGCTTTTGAACAGGGTATTCCTATAAATGAAAAGACAACCCTGCCGGCGCAGATGTTTATAATGATGCAGCATATTTCAGAAGAGCTTCGCGCGGATATACGTGAATATCAGGTTGTTATATGTGACAGGAGTGTATTTGATAACCTGGTTTACATGGAGCGGCGCTGTGGCCGTCAGGAATTTGTCAGACGTTTCATAAAAGACTATGCGGAAAAATTTCCTTACGATGTTATTTACAAGCTTCCTCTTGTTGGAGAACTGGTTGACGATGGCATACGCGAAGTTGAAAACCAGCAGTTCCAGAAGGATATTTATGATATGCTGAATGATGTGCTGGCAGAAATGAATGTAAAACACGTAACATTGGAACAGCCTGTAAGCGAAATGCGCCGCGAATGGGCTGAAAGGATAGTTAAAGACACACTGAAAGGCATAGGGTGGGAGCAGCCTGCGAAACAGCTGGCTCTTTTTAAGTCATTCTGAATATACTATAATATGTATGCGCCAAGGCGTACCGCAAAACACTTTACGGAGAGGTGTGTGAGCGGTTGAAACAGCAGGTCTCGAAAACCTGTAAGGGTAACACCTTCGAGGGTTCGAATCCCTCCCTCTCCGCCAAAAAAACCGCGAAAGCGGTTTTTTTTATTCACGGAGAGTGAAACGGTACGGTGTACCGTTTCAGGGATTCGAAAGGCGGAAATAAAATTTATGGCATGGAAATTTTATTGAGCCGGGCCTGCAGGCTGCCGGAAACAGAAGGAGGCAGACCGGAAGGCGAAATCCCTCCCTATCCGCCAAAAAAACCGCAAAAGCGTTTTTTTTATTCACGGAGTGTGAAACGGTACGGTGTACCGTTATTTTTTAGTTACTGTTTTTCAATCCGGCTGAAAGAAGTTTACGTATTTTTTCTTTGGCCCTGAAAAGTTTTTTCAGGGCTTTTTCATCAGGTTTTCCGGTATTCCCGTTTTTTATGTTTTCTGCTGTCCTGTTTACAAGTTTCTGATTGAATGAGTTTTCGCCTGGCCAGCTCAGACTGTTCAGGGAGAATTGTTCTAATGTTATGTCTCCGTTTTCCGATATTCTGTTTGCCCAGTATTGGGCTTCTGTCTCAAATACGGATTCTCGTATTTTTCTTATCTTTTTGTTTTCTGCACGTTTTTTTCTGTCGGAATCTGTTTCTTTCCCATCATTGAGAAAAGTATGTACCTGTATGCTGTTTTCATCGAGCAGATCCCATTCATCTCCGGTTATTGTTACCGGTTTTCCGGAATTAAGATATTTTTCAGTCAATGAAAGCAGAGCCATATTTGCCCTGTCTGAACCAGGCCAGCCTTTATAATTTTTCTTCAGTTCCTGAAGGGTGGTCTGTTTTGCCATTATGTTAAGAGCCAGCTGTCTTGCTTTGATATCCCGGACAGGATATGTGATTTCATCAATTTTTTCATTTCTGATTTTCTTGATGTTTCCTTCCGGGGAATTTAGAAATTTTATGATCTTTTCCTTGCTTTCATCCAGCCTGGCAAGTTCCTCTTTGGAAATTAAAATATCTTTTCCTGATTTAATATATTTTTTTATCAGTAATAAAAGATTTTTTTTCGATTTTTCGGAACCAAGCCAGCTGCCCGAATTTTTTTCAAGCTGTTCTATCGACAGACTGCTGTCTTTTTTTACCATGTCTGCCCAGTACCGCGCTTCTATATCCCTTACCGGTTCCGATATTGCATCCACGCGTCTATTGATATCTGCGGTTATGCTGTTTTGCGCCATGAGGCTGGGGCATACCAGGAAAATTAATAACATAATCAGAACTGATTTCATAAGATTCTCTTTTTTTGAACAAATACTAATCCGCATATACAGTACAAAAAACAGATAAACAAATCAATAACCAGACGTATCGTGCCCTAATGTACAGCCGGTATACAGAATGTTATATTATGTTATAATTTTATTATGCGTTTTCGTTTTTATGTAGTATTATTGGCAGCTGTGCTTTTTGTAATTCCAGGACGTGCGGAGGCTCTGCGTCTTGATGTTACAGCGGATACAGAGCTGAAAGGTGCGGCATACAGCAGTATAATTTACGGCAGTGGCATTTTTAATCATGCGTTTGTAAGCGAAAATACACGTTTCGGGCTTGCTGTTTCCGGTATTGAAATTGAAAATCTGCCGGATGCTTCAGCCGATATAAATTTGTCTTTTCAGAGTATAGCCGGGCTTTCTGCCAAAAACCTTTGGGAGAATCCATGGCTTGCCCAGCCGCAGGAAAGTTTTCCCTCCGTAGATGGAACACCATATATAAGGGAAGCGTATGTAAGACTGAATAATCTGTTTCCGTACGATGTTTCTGCTGTTTTCGGACGTCAGGATTTTTCACTTGGACAGGGTATTTCATTAGGTTCAGACAATTCCGGCTTTACCGGCGCACTGATAAAAGCAGATAATCTTTTCTGGGGATACGGAATTGAACTTTTTTATTTTAATCCTTCCAGGTATGATTTGAATATCTCAACTCCAGGCGGATATATACTGAACAAACAGGAAAGAAGATATCATGTTTATGGCGCGGCGCTTGATAATAAGACGCCTGACGGCAGATGGCAGCTTTATCACTTTATTCAGCACAGTGGTGATTTAAGCACAAACGGCGGTTCTGCCATAAATATAAATTCAGAAAACAGGACTTTTACCGGAATAAGATATGCAATGAAGAAAAATCATATTTCATTTGACGGTGAAATTGTTCGTCAGGGAGGCAGTGCAGACATAACCGGAGGGGGAAGCATTGATTATTCCGGATATGCCTTTATGCTTAAAGGCTCATGGGAGCAGGGTATTTATATATTCGATAATGTAAAACTGCGTCTGGGTTATGGACGTTCTTCTTCCAGTGGGGGAAATGATTCTGAAGAAACTTCCTTTTACGCTGATTCAGGCAGAAGATATGATGGCCTTTTCAGAAGCGGATATGGTGCGCTGGCAGGGATTTCTCTTTATGATATGCAGAAATCCTCTGCTACGGTTTCAGGGCTGCCGGACGGTCTTTCCGGAATTTCAGTTGTGAATGGCGGTCTTGATATTCCTTATAAAAAATTTCTGATTTCAGCCGATTACTTCAAGTTCAAGGCTGACGGTAATAATGTTTCACGTGTGACAGTGGCGGATGAAATTGACGTGAGTGTTTCCATACCGTTAGGAAAGGCATTTGATTTCTCTGTACTGTACGCATATCTTAAACCAGGAGAAATCTTTGGAAAAGATGCTGAAGCTTCATCACTTGCGTGGGTCTCAGTGAAAGCTGGTTTCTGATATATGCCGTATTATATGGGTTTATACCGGTGTCTGTTTGTTTTTGATAAGAAGTGCATAAGCAAATGTTGATTTGCCGGTTATATTTATGCAGGTAACAGAAGTGACAACGTTTTTTGCAGCAGAAGTATAAAAGTAAGGCTCCACTTACATACAGAGAATAAAAAAGCTCCTGAAAAGGAGCTTTTTTATTGTTTAGTCTTTCCTGGAAATAATCAGTATTTTTTAAATACGTCAGCTCCAATCCGGTCTGCAAGAGTGTAATCATCAACATAGGGATTACGGTTGCCCTGGTATCTGGAAATCATTTCGTTGCGGTATTTTTCAACTTCATCCGGAGGATCCTGACGGTTCCAGCGCAGGAACATATCAACCTTGCTTTTCCAGAATTCATTATAATTGCAGGCACCCTGGCAGATATTTTTATCGTGGTATATTGTCACAAAATAGAGCATGGCACGGGCTACATTCCCCTTTACTGCATTTGCAGGCTCGTAACAGTCTCTGTCTGCGGCAAGTTTTGAACCGGAGCGTGTGGAATATCTGGCATTGGCTGTTTCGCAGAAAGGATAATGGGATCTGCGTCCGTTGGGTGTCTGGAATGTTGACTGTATATGATGAAGATCGGCAACCATTGGCGTGGCTTTACCAAAAAAACTCTGTGGCCACAGGTGTTCGGCATTAACTATGTGGTCAACAACTCCGTCGCTGTTCTGGTCTCCCTGCTCTTTGTATGAGTTGCCGTCGCCACCATTGCCGTATGCGCATACCTGGGAATAAAAAGTATTGATGCCCATGCGTCCGCCGCAGTTTATCTGGTCGGCTGTGCCATACATATATACCCTGGCTCCGCCGTAACTGAACTGATGTGTCCTGCTTGGCTGATACTGTGCCGAAAGCTGGTTAAAAAGCGCTTCACCGGAAAGACCTCTCATTGGAGAATCCACCATTTTGAGATTTTCCGTATGCACGGAAGGAATAGAGGCAATCAGCTCCTGCTGCCCGCCTGAATATGATTTAAGTGTATCAAGTACTGATTCCGATGCTAAGGAATATGACGGAATCAGTAACAACAGAGTGTATAAAATAGTTGAAAATTTTTTCATAATCTTCACACCTCTATATATTAACTATAATATAGAAGAATTGGAGGACGCAAGTAATTAGGGCCTAATTGTCAATAGGGACCAAAGTCCTATATACAAGGTGCTCAGGCAGATGTCAGGCTTTGACACCTGTTATTTTTCCTATGTCATTTGCCATTTTCTCTGATATTAGTCCTTCACCGATGGCAACCTCTGCGCCTATCAGTCTGTATTTCGCACTTCCGCGGAAAAGATCACGGCGTACCAGTACTTTTATATCAGGATTAAGGCTTCTGGCTCTTTTTATTATCTCGAACCCGTCTTCAATCTGAACTGTTATGGCAAGTATGCCTGCGCCTATTATACCGGCCTGCTCTAAAATCCCTGGCCGCAGTGCATCGCCATAAATTACATCAATGTTCTGTCTTTTCAGGTCTTTTACGGTATGTATATTGAGCTCTATTACATGTATTTCTGCGTTTTTCTTCTGTTTCAGCCTTCCATATACTGCCTTGCCTACAGGGCCGTAGCCTATTATTATGCAGCGGTTGGGATTGGCCGGAGGCAGTGCCTCCCTGCATATTTCACGGCATTTGCCACGCAGCTTTACCTTTCTTGCCCATCCGTATATGAAAGGATTCAGTGCTGTGGTTATTATCGCCGCGGCAATAAGGGCGTTGAAGGAGGCGTCCGTGATAAGCCTGCCGCCGGAAACAGGGTCTTTAAGACCGTATGCGACAGTTCCAAGTATGAAGCTGAACTCGCCTATCTGAGCGAATGCTGCGCCGGAATTTATTGCGGTTTCCCATGGTCTGCCGAGCAGCCGCACAAGCAATGCCGCTATTGCAGGTGTTATGACGAGCACCACAAAAATGGCTATTATGGCAACTCCGGGGTGTGATATTAATTCATGCGGGTTGAACATAAGCCCTGATGATACAAAGAAAAGCACTGCGAATGCATCCCTTAGCGGTATGGCCTCGCCGGATGCCCTGGCGGCAAATTCCGACTGCCCCACTGCTATTCCGGCAAGAAATGCACCCAGCCCGGCGGATACTCCGAAAAGTCTTGATGCCCCTGCGGCTATGCCCAATGCCAGCACAAGCACTGACAATGTGAACAGTTCTGTTGACCTTGTTTCTGCTATGAATGTAAGCAGTTTCGGCAGTACATATTTCCCTAATGCTATTACTATGGCCGTAAGGAGAATCATTTTTCCTGCGGCAATTATGAAAATCAGCCATGTCGCAGCGGAATTTATTACTGGTGAGGATGCATAAGGCTGAAAAATCAGCGGTAACGCAAGAAGTGCCATAACTGTCAGAATATCCTCCACGACAGCCCAGCCTATAGTTATATGTCCTACCTGCGTGTGCAGATCCCTTGTGTCCGTAAGCACCCTTGCCATTACTACCGTGCTTGCAACGCATATTGCCATGCCTGACATTATGGCGGCTGGCCAGCTCTGTCCATAGAGATGGAACAGATATCCGGCTGCAATCGTGGTAGCCGTACATTGGATAATGGCTCCCGGAACTGCAACTTTCCATACTGACAGAAGCTCGCCTACATGGAATTTAAGTCCTATCCCGAACATCATCAGGACAACGCCTATTTCTGCAAACTCGCTTATTACCGCATGGTTTCCCCTTACTGCAGGAAAAAATCCTAACATTACGCCTGCCAGCAGATAACCTATTATCGGGGACAGCCTTAATTTTGCCGCAATTATACCAAGCAGCATTGATGCGGCAAGTCCTATCGTGAATATTGTTTCTATGGTAAGTTCCATTTAATTTAAGCCTTCTTTGGAATCATGCGGCCTATTTCTTCTGCCATTTTGCTGGCGACTTCTACTTCACCTATGGCAAGCACTGTGGAATGGTCTTTTGAATATTCTATGGTTTCGCCCCATTCAAGGTCTCTTCTTACGAGTATTTTTATTTCCGGGTTTAGAGCTTTTGCCCGTTTTATTATTTCCAGCCCGTCTTCAACCTGCACGGTAATGGCAAGGAATCCTGCCCCTGCAATTCCGGCACGTTCCAGTATGCCTGGGCGGAGGGCGTCTCCGTAAATGGCATTTGTTTTTGAAGACTTCAGATCCTGCACGGTTTTTATGTTAAGCTCCACCACGCATATTTCTATGTCCTTGTTCTGGCTTATCTTGCCGTATACCGCACGCCCTACCGGGCCGTAGCCTATTATTATACAGCGGTTGGGGTTTGCCTGCGGCAGTTCTTCTGGTTTAGGCAGCAGGTCTTTTCCGTCTTTTATTTTAATTTTTCTGGATCTTCCGTATATGAAAGGATTGGCCGCTATTGATATGATAGACACGGCTATAAGGGCATTGAAGGCTGTCTGGGATATAAGCCTTTCCTCTGTTCCTGGATAATATAAACTGTATGCCACAGTACCGAGAATGAATGTAAATTCCCCTATCTGAGAGAATGCTGCTCCTACGTTTGCTGAAACCTTCCACGGCTTGCCTAACAGGTGTACTGTCATCATGGCTGCAAGTGGCTTTAAAAGCATGACCACTGCTAATATTATTATCGTAATTCCGGGATTGGATATTAATTCCTTTGCGTCGAACATCATTCCCACGGAGACAAAGAAAAGCACGGAGAATGCGTCCCGCATGGGTATGGCCTCGCTTGCGGCTCTTGCCGAAAAATCGGAGCTGCCTACGGAAAGGCCGGCAAGGAATGCGCCTAACTCTATTGAAACGCCGAATAATTTTGATGACATTATGGCTATTCCAAGGGCAATTGCTACCACGGAAAGCGTAAACAGTTCCGAAGACCGTGTTTTTGCTATTGCCTTAAGGAACAGTGGCAGGCCATATTTTGTGCTTAGTGCGTAAAGCAGTGCGGCAAGAAGTATTATTTTTAGCAGTGCCGTCCCGAATACCGCAAAGGATGCTTCTGATGCGGCAGACATAGGCGCTGAGCTGAATATCATCGGCAGGGCAAGCAGCACCATTACGGTCATAATATCTTCCACCACTGTCCAGCCTAATGCTATATGGCCTGTCTGGGTATGTATGTCCCTTGTGTCTGTAAGAACCCTTGCCATTACTACCGTGCTGGCGACGGATACGGCCATTCCCAGTATTATGCCGGAATGCCACTGCCAGCCAATCATTTTAAGAAGTGCGGCTGCTGCAAGTGTGGATACTGTGCTTTGTATAAGTGCGCCGGGGACTGCGACCTTCCATACGGAAATAAGTTCTTTCAGGTGGAATTTAAGGCCTATGCCGAACATCATAAGTATTACGCCTATGTCGGCAAATTCCCGTATTACTTCATGACTGCTGCTTATGTTCTGGAAAAGGCCGAGTATTATTCCGGCCATAAGATAGCCTATTATCGGCGAAAGTTTAAGCCAGTTTGCTGCCAGCCCTAACAGAAGCGAGGCCGCAATGCCAATAGTGAAAGCTGCTGCAATGCTTATTTCCATTTTTTTGCGATGACCGAAGGAAACACTGAAAAGTGTTTTCAGCGTTTCAATTAACAATTAGAAATTAGCAGTTAGCAATTATTGTGTTTTCCTCTTCTGTCCTCCTTGCGGGGAAAGTACGCCACAGGCGGGTAAGGGGACAGAAAGTTCTTACCTCAATTGCTCATTACCCATTGCTAACTGCTATTTAAAAACGCAAAAAAAGACATTTTTTCTGCGTTTTTTAATAACAAAATATAACAGGCGCATAAAGTGCCTTATTGAATTATATAAAATTAATGGTATGTTAAAGGCGTATTGTTTTTGGTGTTTTTTTGCAAAATACCGCTTTTTTTGTCAAAAAAATTTTCTCTAAATTTTAAAAACAAATTTTTGCCATAAAAATTTCAAAATGCAATTTCAACTGTAAAATTTTCAAAAACGTTATTTTTGGTAGATTTTGTTAAAAGTGATTTTATTTTACAATTTTAGCGCAGTCATTGTGTTATATAACAGAATATTCCTTACATGAAAATAAAAACAATCTATCCATAAAAACAGCGGTGTGCAAAAGGTATAGTCGCTGTTTTAATGTTCAAAATAATCTGTTTAAAGGAACGCCGGACGCAAAGCATCGGCGAAATGCCGCTATTGTTAGAGGGAATTTTTAGAAACAACATCACGATTTAACCATTCAGCTGGGTGCGGCTCATTGCTATACTTGACAAGGGATGCGGCTTGTTGCGGCATGGCTTCGCTGAGCCGAACAAAGGATAGCCCCCGAAAAAATATTTAGGAGGAAATTTTTATGAAAGGTTTGTCAGGCATGATAAGTGTTTTTAAGGAAGCTGGGAAAAATGGTTTGCCTATGCCTATTATGCCGAATAATATAGACATTGGTACATTTACTATATTGAAACAGGCTTACGATGTCGGGAGACAGATATTCGAGAAGAGCAGATTAGAAAAAATGTTTGGGAATAAAAAATAACATTCAGTTTAGTGCCGCTAAATAATAGCGGCACTGCTTTTACTTAATATTATTCTGTTAGTAAAACATAGTTTGCATGAGTGATTAGTGTATTTCTTTATTTACTAACTTCTAACTTGCCCCACGGAAGAATTATTTTTTCTATGGGGCTTTGTCTTTATCTGCCGCACTCCTCTATAACCGTGTGCCACGGGGCGGCTGTTATGCCGGGGGCGAGCGGGATTTCCGTTTCGTTTAGGGTAAGCACTTTCTTTTCCGCAGGGGAAATGTTTATCGCTTTAAGGTTTTTGGCAAATCCGCTTTGCAGCGTCTGCGAGGCCTTTATTTCGTATAGGCTGAAAGAGCTGCCTCTGTCTATTACAAGGTCTGCCTCAACCTTGTTGCTGTCCCGGTAAAAGTACAGTTCATTGCTTGTGCGGCTGTATAATGTTCCCTTAAATGCCTCCATTATAACCATGTTTTCAAATATTGCCCCGGCCATTGGCCCGGCCATCAGCTCTTCCGCCTTTTTATAGTGCAGCAGGTATGCAAGCAGGCCTGTGTCCGTGAAATAAATTTTCGGAGATTTTATAAGCCTTTTGCCTATGTTTTTGAAATAAGGCTTTAAAAGGTAAACAATTCGGCTGCTTTCCAGTATTGACAGCCATTTTTTTGCGGTTATGCTTGAAATTCCGCAGTCAGAGGCCAAATCCTGAACATTGAGAATATTTCCCGCACGGCTCGCCAGCAGCCCCATAAAACGCTGGAAAGATGAAATATCCTGAACATATTTTATCTGCCGCACGTCTCTTTCTATGTATGTTGAAAGATAGCTGCCGTAAAATGTCTGCAAGTCTGTTTTCTGCGTGTTCGGCACAGGGTAAAATCCTTTTATTATCTGCTTATAACATTCCAGCGGATTATTTGGGATATTTCCTGTTTCGCTGAAAGAAAAAGGCAGCAGCTCAAACAGGGCCGCCCTTCCTGCGAGCGTTTCGCTCAGCCCCTGCATTAAATTAAATATCTGCGACCCTGTGATTATAAAATGGCCGTTCCGCCTGTCATTGTCAATGTGAATTTTAATGTAGCTTAGCAGCTGCGGAACATACTGTATCTCATCTATTATCACAGGCTTTTTTAAGGAAGAAACAAACATGGCCGGGTCTGACTTGGCTATTTCCCTAATGCCTATGTCGTCAAAGGTAATATATGAATGTTGCGGGAAAATATGCTTTAAAAGAGTGGATTTGCCTGTCTGCCTTGGCCCGGTTAGCACAACGGCAGGGAACTGCTCTGTCGCCTGCAATATGCTGTCTTCCAGTTTTCTTTTTATGTATTTCATATACTGAATATATAAAATTTTATGCAAAATGTAAAGTTGAGTATATAAATTACATAAAATTTATTTGCTATGTTAAAAGAAGTCGTTGACAAGATATGTTAAGAAATATATTTTCATAATTCCGTTGTAAATAATCCATAAATATTAAGATTATATATTGAAAAATGTTAAGAAAAATGTTAAGATTTTTCTATGCCGGAATACATTTATCAGCAGCCGGGCTGGCCCCGATTTTTTTGGGACAAGAAACTGACAGATTCTTTGTTGCCGGAAATACTTCAATGCGCGGCATATCTTGATGGTCTTGTTTCAGCGACAGGGTTCAGGCCTAATAATGCAGCTGTAGCAGATTCACTGGCTGAAAGCATAGTCCGTTCTGCCGCAATAGAAGGAGAACGTCTTGACTGGGGAGAAATACGTTCTTCAATAGCAAATAAACTTGGCATAAAAACAAAAAACAAAACCAGCCCTGGACTTCATTCAGATAGTCTTGCCGATATGATGCTTGATGCCGTTAATAACTGCAATGTTCCGTTGTCTGCGGAAAGGCTTTGTTCATGGCACAGGCAGCTTTTCCCGGAAGGACGTAGCGGTTTCATGAGGATATCCGCCGGGCAGTACCGGGACGACAGTTCTGGCCCTATGCAGGTTGTCAGCGGTCCGATAGGCATGGAAAAGGTGCATTATCAGGCTCCTCCGGCAGCAGACGTTCCTGAAATGATGGAACATTTTTTTTATTATGCCAATAATTCTGCTGACAATGGCATAATAAAAGCCGCTGTTTTGCATTTGTATTTTGTATCAATACACCCTTTTGATGACGGTAACGGACGCATGGCAAGGGCAGTTTCGGATATGTTCCTGTCCCGCGCCTGTAACGGACGTTTTTTCAGCATGTCTGCGCAAATACAGAAAGAAAAAAAAGGCTATTATTCCGCTCTTGAAAAAGCACAGCACGGTACACTTGACATAACCGGGTGGATAGTGTGGTTTCTTGACTGCTTAAAAAATGCAATAAAAGAAGCAGCTGTTTCAACGAGAAAAAACATAATAAAGCACAGATTTCTCCAAAATGAGGAGGAAAAGTTAAATGCCCGCCAGAAAAAGATGCTCGGAATGTTGTTTGACGGCTTCAGGGGCAATCTGACATCTTCAAAATGGGCGAAAATAAACAAGGTCACACAGATGACTGCCAGCCGCGACATAACGCACTTGTTGGAGCTTGGCCTTTTAATAAAACAAGGCCATGGACGCACAACGCATTATGTACTGTCGGAGAATTATTTGTCCGAATAAAGTTATTCCTTAAAAGAAAATAAAAACAATCTATCCATAAAAACAGCGGTGTGCAAAAGGTATAGTCGCTGTTTTAATGTTCAAAATAATCGGTTTAGAGAAACGCCGGACGCAAAGCGTCGGCGAAAGTCCGCTATTGTTAGAGGGAATTTTTAGAAACAACATCACGATTTAACCATTCAGCTGGGTGCGGCTCATTGCTATACTTGACAAGGTGTGCGGCTTGTTGCGGCACGGCTACGCCGAGCCGAACAAGCGGAAGCTCCTGAATTGAACGTTTAAAGGATATAAGATTATGAAAGTAATGTGTGACAAATGCGGTGTTAAAGAAGCAACAAAGCATTATCAATATCAGTATCTTTGCGATAGCTGCTATGAGGATACTGTCTTTCCTGAATATGCGGAATTTAAAAAAACACCCTTTTCTTCTTGGATGTCTTTTGCCTATTTTGTTGGTTGTGGTTATTTTTGCATTCTTAGCTTATTTAGTGGAATAAGTTCAGCATAACGAATTAGTGTTTTTCCATTACTGCGTCCGTCTCCCTCCGCTTTTTCGTTGTGTGCATAGCGAACAACAGAAGAGGTTCATGCCTTAAAACAGCACAGGCACCACGTCCTAAGAACAACATACTATGTCGTTTTTGCCCTAAATGGACGGATACCACCTTGTTGTTGAGGAAAAGCGGGGTACAACAAAAAAAGCCCGGAACATTTAGTTCCGGGCTTTTATATTTTGGCTTGGTGCTGTGCTTATATTATGTTCAGTTCTTTGCCGATTTTTGTAAAAGCCGCTACGGCTTTTTCAAGGTCTTTTATCGTGTGTCCGGCTGTGACTATGGTGCGCAGCCTTTCCTTGCCCTTGGGAACTGTCGGGAATCCCAGCGGCAGGGCGAAAACTCCTTCTTCAAACAGTCTGTTGGAGAATTTCTTGGCCTTGTCCATGTCGCCTATCATTACAGGGGTTACAGGCGTTTCGGAATTGCCGGTGTCAAAGCCTGCCTTTTTCAGCTCGCCCTTGAAGAAAGCGGTGTTGTCCCACAGGCGTTTAAGATATTCCGGTTCATTGAGCAGAATGTCAAGCACTGCCAGACAGGTCGCTGCGACTGACGGCGGCTGGGAGCTGCTGAACATGAACGGTCTTGCCACGCTGCCCAGGTAATCGCGCAGGCTCTGCGTTGTGGCGGCATATCCGCCTACGGCTGCGAATGCCTTTGACAATGTACCTATCTGTATTTCAATCTTTCCGTCCAGGCCGAAATGGCTTACAGTGCCACGGCCCTGTTTTCCGATTACGCCGGAAGCGTGCGCATCGTCAACCATTACGAATGCATCATGGCTGTGGGCAATTTCCGCAATCTCGTCCAGTTTGGCAATGTCTCCGTCCATGGAGAAAACGCCATCGGTGACTACCATCTTTCGGCGTGCTTTTTTTGCGATGTCGCTTTCAAGAATTTCCCTGAGGTGAGCCATGTCGCTGTGGCGGTATACCTTGCGCTGTGCCTTGGCAAGACGGCCACCGTCTATGATTGATGCATGATTAAGTTCATCTGATATGAGCAGGTCTTCCGGAGATGTCATAAGGGACTGGCATACTGCCACGTTTGAGAGGAATCCGCTCTGGAAAAGTATTGAGGCCTCGGCATGCTTGAATTCCGCAAATTTCTTTTCAAGCTCAACGTGAAGGCTCATTGTACCAATGATTGTGCGGACGGCTGCCGAACCAATGCCGTATTTGAGAGTTGCCTCTATCGCGGCCTGCTTGACTTTCGGGTTGTCTGTCAGTGCAAGATAATTGTTTGATGTTAAATTGATTACTTCCTTGCCGTCTATTATGGAAACCGGCTTCTGTGCGCTCTGCACCACGCGCGGAGAAAGAAAGCGGTTCTCGGCTTTCAGTTTTGCTACTTCTTCTTCTGCGAACTGCAATGTCTTGAATGTCATTGCTTTTCCTCCTGAAATTTGTTTTATCTCATTTTAAGTACAGTGAAATCTTTACGGATATAATATAAAAAAACAATCATTCAAAACAAAAATATATTTCCCAATATGCATATTTTTTTAATAAAATATGATAAAGAGGCCGTGTTATGGAAAATAATGCAATCCGTATTCCGCATGAAAATAAAATAGGACTTATGCCTGTAAGGCCGGGCGTTTTTTTTGTACTATGGGATTTCAGTCCTGTGCGTATGCGGAGGATAAGGGAAGGGGAATTTTCTGAAGAGATAAAACTTAAGCTTTTCAATGAAGATAATAAGGTCTGTTTTGAGGGTCTTTTTCCCTGGAACAGGTATGGTGCGTACATAAGCCATGAACCCCGTGCCGGCAGATACTATGCCGTGCTTTATGTTGAAGGGGAAGACGGCTGGATAACATTGTCTGAATCCAATATGTCTCTTTCCCCGGCGCTTTCAGGCTCTGTGAACGAGCGTTCATATGCGAGCATGGAATTTCACAGGAAAAAGGTTGGAACATGAATACGAGAGCTTCGCTTCTTTTTGTGCTTCATGCGCATCTTCCGTTTGTAAATCACCCTTCTGATTCAGGTTTTCTTGAGGAAAACTGGTTCTTTGAGGCTGTAGCCGAAACATATGTGCCTTTGATAAGAATGTTTGAAAGGCTTGCTGCGGATCACATAAGGCCTGGAATAACTCTTTCGATTTCACCCACGCTGGGGGCCATGCTTGAAAATAGCGAACTTAAGATAAAGCTTTCCTCATATCTTAAGTCAAGACTGGAGCTTCTCTCAAAGGAAAAAACAAGACTTAAGAGAAACCGTCGTGTTCTTAAAGTCGTTGCCATGTACGAGCGGCTTTATATGGATGCTCTGGAACTGCTTGAGTGTCATGATGGTAATCTTCTTGTCCCTGTAAGGGCTTTGCAGCGTGCCGGGCAGATAGAGATAATAACCACATCGGCGACACATGCAGTTCTGCCTCTTCTTATCCGCAAGGAGGCTGTCAGGGCTCAGGTAGCAGTTGCAGCAGGTGATTATGAAACGCGCTTCGGCCGCAGGCCTTCCGGATTCTGGCTTCCGGAATGTGCTTTTGAGCCAGGTTTAAGTTCATATCTGCGCATGGAGGGTTTTCACTATTCTTTTACGGAATCGCATTCCGTTGAGGGGTCGGGGGCCGGTGTTTTTTCTTCATACCGCACACCTAACGGACTTGGCATTTTTGTGCGTGATTCATCAAGCTCTGCTGATGTATGGAGTGCTGCCACGGGTTATCCCGGGAATCCTGCGTACAGGGAATTTTACAGGGATCTTGGGTTTGACGCACCGCTTGACTATATAAGACCGTATCTGGGTGAAGATGGCACGAGGCGGAATCTGGGAATTAAATATTACAGAATAACAGATAGGACAAAAGATCTTTCAAAGCGTGATTATTATGACCCGGAAGCAGCAGCTGCACAGGTTGAGAAGGATGCAGCTGATTATCTGCGGCGCAGGATTGAACAGGCACAGGCTGCTGCATTGTCTGTCCCTGGCCGGGAACCACTTATAGTTAACTGTTACGATGCGGAACTTTTCGGACACTGGTGGTTTGAGGGACCGCTTTTTCTGGAAACCATGATAAGAAAGATAAGGCAGGAGAGACTGCCTCTCCGCTTTGTGACACCGTCAGAATACAATGCCTCCTGTCCCTCGGCTACGGAAATAGTTCCCGGTGTTTCATCATGGGGGGAGAAAGGCTATTTTGAACCATGGGTTAACAGTAGTAATGACTGGATTTACAAAGGAATATGCGCTGTAACCGATAAAATGGTGGATACTGCCAATTTTTTCAAAACCAGACATCTGCAGCCACTGCAGAAAAGAGCTTTGAATCAGGCTGCGCGCGAAGTACTGCTTGCACAGTCTTCCGATTGGGCTTTCCTGTTATATATAGGTTCTCACGCTTCATATGCCCGCAGACGCTTTACTGATCATGTGAACTGTGCCGTTGATCTGCTTGCGCAGGCTGTTGGTGGCAGAGTTGACCCTGATATGCTTGAGAAGGTGGAAAAGAAGGATAATATTTTCCCTGATATTGACTTCAGGCTTTTCGCATCTCCGATGAGATACTGATTACATAATGTTAAGGCACTAATAAAAAGACCGCTGCAGCGGTCTTTTTTATTGTTTGCAGGGAATACCTTACGGTATGTTTATATTTCTTTTTTCGCTTTATCCCATGCGGTTTTGAAGTCATCCGGAAGTGGACATTTAAGTTTCTTTTTCTTTCCTGTTGCCGGGTGAGTGAATATAAGCTGCGCCGAATGAAGCAGCATTCTGTCAGCGGGCAGACCATGATATAGTTTGTCCCCCAATATCGGACAGCCCATATGTTCCATATGTATGCGTATCTGGTTTGTGCGGCCTGTCTGTGGTTCTATTTCAAGCATGGCGCAGTTTCCGGATTTTTCCTTAATGCGGTAGCATGTTATGGCGTCCCTGCCGAATTCCCATACTTTTATTTTCTTGAAACCGCCTGCCCGGCCTATCGGTGCATCTATAATACCGGATTCTTCCACCGGAACAGGTGATACGCAGCCAATATATGTTTTTTCCATAAGTCTGTCCCGGAAATCAGCCTGAAGAGCTGTCTGTATTTCCGGATCCCTGCTTATTATCATAAGGCCGCTCGTATCGCGGTCGAGACGGTGTACAAGACCTAATCTTGATAATCCCTTTTCTGCTGTTTCCGGTCTTGCCTCAAGCAGCATTGACACTACCGTGGGCTCGCCTATAAGACATGCCTCAGGATTTGTCTCCCAGTGGGGGGAATTCGGATGCACGGCAAGCCCAGCGGGCTTGTGAATTGCTATGATCCATTGATCTTCGTATATTACGAGTTTTTCAAAATCTTTTTTGTTTTTTCCGGAGGCCTCTGGCATTATTACTTCCACTTTTGCACCTTCTTTCAGAATATAGCCAGGTTTGCGTATGCTACCGTTTACTGTTACTCTGCCTTCGGATATTATTCTTTGCGCAAAAGGACGTGAGAACCCGAGACCAGCCTCTGAAAGATAAATATCAAGCCGTTGCGGATCGCCGGAATATACAAGTTCATTTTTTTTCATTTTTTTTATTAATCACAGACAAAAAAACAATGGCAGCAATAACGATTATTGCGGATATGGTCTGTGCCGGGGAAAGCGACAGCAGACCGGAGCCACGGTCATCACCGCGGAAGAATTCCAGTGTGAAACGAAGCAGTCCATAAAGCAGCGCATAGGCGCAGAAAACCCTGCCCCGCAGTTTTTTTGTCCTTATCTCCTTTGAGAGAATCTGGTTTAAAACAGTAAAAAGTATAAGATTTCCGAATGCCTCATAAAGCTGTACGGGGTGTATCGGCACGCCACGGAGCGCAGTTGGTATTTCACCCTGAGGATTATCAAAAATAACACCGAAAAAGGAGTCTGTGGGCCGTCCGTAGCAGCAGCCTGCGAAAAAACAGCCTACCCTGCCGAAGGCATGGGCGAGGGCAAGTGCCGGAGCTATAAGATCAAGCGTAGCAGTGCGGGGCATTTTCTTTTTCCACGTAAAAAAGAAAAATACCGCCAGGCTGGTCAGAAAACCGCCATAGAACACAAAACCATACTGAAAAGATCTGAATATATAGATTATCTTATCAGACAGTGCTGCACCGAACTCACTCCAGTATGTGAAAATATAAAACAGCTTGCCACCGAGTATTCCTGACAGAAGTATATAAAACATCAGATCTTCCAGATTTTTTCTTTCTATTCCGATGTCTTTGTTTCTGCGGAAAATATACAGCAGGGCAACGAGATATCCGGCTGCTATCATAAGACCGTACATGGGAAGGCGGAATCCGCCTGTCTGAAAAAGAAAGGGATGCATTTAAAGAAGAAGCCTCAGAAAGTCAGGACGGGCCATTTCAGAGGCCGCTTTCAGATACATGTTTGTACGCAGTTCATGCTCAATTGTGCTTTCGCTGCCACCGTATGAATGGCCGGGATAGACTTTCAGATGTCCCGGCATTCCGGCTATGCGCCTTAATGTATCATACATTTTATCCGGTACTGATTCAGGAAAATCTATACGTCCACAGCATCCTGTGAACAGTGTGTCTCCGGTAAACAGCGCATTTTCTGCAATCCAGCACACGCTGCCGCCGGTGTGTCCCGGTGTCAGCAACATTTGTACTCCCGGCATTTCCGGCACCTTTTCACCGTCCTCAGGCTGAGAAAAATCAAATCTTTCCTGTGGCAGATCTTCATCTTCTTTTCTCATATATACATGGGTTCCAGGGAAGGTTTTAAGAATTTCTGGCACAGCGTTTGTATGGTCAAAGTGTCCATGAGTAAGCAGTACTGCACGCAGATTAAGTTTTTTGTTCTTTATGAAAGAGGATAATTTTTCTGATTCCCAGGAGGCATCTATCAGCACAGCGTTTCTGTTTTCCTCATCATAGAGTACATATGATAAATTGCCCATACCGCCTACAGGTATCTGTACTATTTCCATTTGTCGGCCTCACTTATCGGTTTTGTAACATTTACAACTGTTTCATTCTCGAATTTATATCCGTTTTTTCTGGCTATTTCCTCGAATAGTGCCGGGTTGTCTATATTAAATCTGTCAGTTTCCAGCTCACGTTCCTGTTCTGCCCAGTTTTTCAGATTCTCCCGCTGCTGCTCGTATGTCTTTTTCGCGCGCCTTACCTCGTTCATCTGTCTGGCAATAAGAGCTGATCCTGTCAGCAGAACAGATATTATTATGACTGTAAAAGTAAAATTAGTCCGTATGAATTTTACTGCGGAAAATCGTTTTCTTGTCCGTCTTGTTGCCATAATTTTAAATTTATACGGGTTTAAAAATGGCAGCGGTCCTGGCAGGAGCCGCTGCCGCAATGTTATATATTATTTCACGATTTTGAAGGCCTTGTCTTTCGCGAATACCGCCTTTTTATCAAGCTGTTCCTCTATACGGAGAAGCTGATTGTATTTGGCCAGACGTTCCGAGCGGCATGGTGCGCCTGTTTTTATTGCGCCGGCATTTACCGCCACGGCCAGATCTGCTATGAAGGAATCTTCTGTCTCACCGGAGCGGTGTGATATTATTGTGGAATATCCTGCAGTCTGCGCATGTTCAATTACCCTGATTGTTTCTGAGACGGAACCAATCTGATTCGGCTTTATAAGTATTGCGTTGGCTACTCCGTTTTCTATGCCCTGATCAAGCCTTTCCATATTGGTAACGAACAGATCATCTCCTACGAGGCGCGCTTTCTTTGCAAGCTGTTTCGTTATAAGTTCCCAACCTTCCCAGTCGTCTTCAGCGAGAGGATCCTCGAATGAAATAATGGGGAAAAGTTTTTTCCATTCTGCATATTTGGAGGTCATGTCCTCAGATGTGAGGTTTTCACCTTCAAATATATAGCAGTCATTCTGATAGAATTCACTGGCGGCAGAATCAAGCCCTATCTGTACCTGTTTTGTTGTATATCCGCTTTCCTCGATAGCCTCAACTATTGTTTCAAGTACCTGCTCATGGGTGAAAATCTTTGGTGCGAAACCTCCCTCATCACCTACGGCTACGGTATATCCATGTCCGGCCAGCAGCTTTTTCAGTGTGTGGTATATTTCTGCACCGGCGCGCAGGGATTCCGCAAAAGACGGAAATGCTGTAGGTATTATCATAAACTCCTGCACATTTATTCCGCTGTCAGCGTGTTTTCCTCCGTTAATGATATTCATCATCGGGGCAGGCAGTACATAATCCTTGTGCTTCAGTCCGAAAGAATGGCGTAATGACTCGTAAAGTGGCAGTTTCGCAGATGCCGCAATGGCACGCGCGAGAGCCATGGATACTGAAAGAATGGCATTGGCGCCAAGTTTTGTTTTTGCCTGTGTGCCGTCCAGCTCAAGCATAAGTTCGTCAATATAAGACTGATCAGCTTTCAGTCCGTTTATTTCCTTGAAAATATGAGTGTTTACATTATCAACAGCTTTTGAAACACCTTTGCCTGAGAATTTTTTTCCTCCGTCGCGAAGTTCAAGGGCTTCATGGGTTCCCGTGGAGGCACCACTCGGCACTGCCGCCCTCCCTGCTGACCCGTCGCTTAATTCCACTTCTGTCTCTACAGTCGGAAATCCGCGTGAATCAAGAATTTCCCTGGCGTGAACAGCCTTAATTTTTGCATTGCTCATTTTTGTAATCTTCTCCTAATAGGCTTCCGCTTACGGACAGCCTTTGAATTTTCAGAATCTGTTGAACGCTATGTTGCGTCCGGCTTCCCTGAGTTTTTCAACATCCTTGTCCATGAAAGCCTCTATATAGATTCTCATTATCTGCTTTGCCGCAGTACCTGAGGGCCTGAGGCCCAGCCAGGTTCCGTCGCGCATTATAAATTTATATCCATCTGTTGTATCAATACGCCATACAGATTTTCCGCCTATTGATAGTGGCGGTCTGTTTTCAAGTTTCTCTATTACATCAAACATGTTTACTTCGTCAGGAACCGTAAGGTCTATTCTTTCAGTAAGAAATTTCCTGTGTTTCTTTTCCAGTTCTGATAGTATTTTTTTCAGCGGTTTTTTTTCATATGCTATCATCTCGGCAACCAGAAGACATGCAAGTATGCCGTCCCTTTCAGGGGTGTGTCCCATCATTGTGAATCCGGAAGATTCCTCACCACCAGCAAGATACTGACCGCTGCGCATTAAATTGCCGATATGTTTGAAACCAACAGGGGTCTGTCTTATTTCCAGACCATGTGATCTGGCCACCGCATCCACAAAATGTGATGTCATTACAGATCTTGCCACCTTGCCGGACATTCCTTTGTTTTTTACCAGATGTTCGAGAATCATTCCAAGAATCTGATTCGGACATATCCAGTTTCCATCTGAATCTACTATTCCGTATCTGTCAGCATCGCAGTTGCAGGCAAGACCAAGATTAAGCCTGTTCTTTTTTACGGTTTCCTGAAGCAGAACCATATTTGCCGGACTTGTATCGGGTCTGCGTCCTCCGAAAAGTACGTCCCTGTCTTCACGAAGGCCTGTCACTTCAACTCCGGCTCCTTCAAGAAGAGGCCTCATATAACTGCGGGCCGCGCCATGATTTGTGTCCACAGCTATTTTCAGTTTTGCTTTTCTTATGGTTTTTACATCTATAAGTGAATAGATCTGTTCAAAATACGGCTCCCTGAAATCCGCTGATTTAAGCATTCCTGTTTCCATGCCCTCAGCAAAAGGCATTCCCTTTTCCGCATCAGCTATTGTCATGGCCTGCGATCTGGATTCTATATCGGCAGTAATATCCGAAAGTGCCGGACCTCCCCAGAATGGTATCCATTTTATTCCGCTTATATATGATGGTTCGTTCCCGGCTGCTATCATAAGGCCGCCGGAAGCTGCTGTACGGTGAACCTCCCATGCCAGCGCAGGAATGGGGGCTTCCTCTTTCGAAATGGAAACTGTTACATTATCATCTGTTATGGCTTCAGCTGCCTCGTGTGCAAAATCTTCGGAAAGAAACCTTGTGTCGAATCCTATAACTATATGAGGATTTTTGGGAGCCTTTCTTTTATTCAGTTTTAAATCAATAAGGAACTCTTCTCCCTTAAAGCCATAATCCTTGTTCTCTTTTATATGCCTTGCTATGGCATGACTTACCCTTTTTACATTAGAACGGTTGAAATCCTCGGCGATAACAGCCCTCCAGCCAGAAGTGCCGAATCTTATATTGTTGTTTGCCATAAAAATAAAATCACTCCAGAATGTATACTGCCGGATAAAATAGTCTCCGGCAATATTATATAATAAAATACAGGGGACTTTTGTAAAGTGACCCTTATTTCAAGGAGTACTTTATGGCAATATCTGAAATTCTTGAAGTTGAGCAGCCTGTTTCGAAAGACAACATAGATGTGCTTGGCCATGTCAATAATGAAGTCTATCTTCACTGGTTTATGAATGTGGCGTCTTTTCATGGAACAATAGCCGGCTGGGGGCTTGACCGTCTTGTTAAAGAGGGAGCCGGGTGGATGGTGCGCAGTCATTATATTGAATATCTTGGCCAGGTGCGGCTTGATGACAGTCTAAGGCTGCGGACATGGGTTGAAACCGCTGAAAAAGCTACATCTGAAAGACATTATGAACTTTTAAATACTGCCACAGGCAGGGTTGTATGCCGTGGTAAAACGCTCTGGGTGTGGGTAAATTACAAAAACGGCCGTCCGGGCCGCATTCCGCAGGAGCTTATAGATTCTTTCCGTTCGTGGAAATATACAGAGGCTATAGCGGAACAGTGGAAGAATTATCTGGTCAGCGGAAAAGTATCCTGAATACTGAAAGCGTTTCCGGACAAAGTATACGTGGCTGAATAAATGGAACGGATGCCACGTAACAGAGGAAAGAATATGAATTTTATAAAAAGAATTTTTCTTTATGGCGCAGTAAATATACTGGTTATATTGTCTATTTCCATATTAATGAGAATATTCGGCATTGAGCCATATCTGAGGGCCAATGGCATTGATTATGTGTCGCTGCTTGAGTTCTGTCTGTTATGGGGAATGTTTGGCTCGCTTTTTTCACTTTTTACCTCCCGCATCATGGCAAAGCTTATCATGGGAGTAAAGCTGATAGACCCGCGTACTTCCGATATGCAGCAGGCAAAACTGGTAAGCATGGTTCACAGGCTGGCGCAGCAGGCCGGGCTCCCCGCAATGCCTGAGGTCGGGTATTATGTCAGTGATGAAGTTAACGCTTTTGCCACTGGTCCCACACGTTCACGCGCTCTTGTGGCTGTCTCAACAGGTTTATTCAAAAGTATGAATTGGGAACAGATAGAAGGAGTGCTGGGACATGAAATATCCCATGTGGCAAATGGCGATATGGTAACCATGACACTTATACAGGGTATTATAAACGCTATAGTAATGTTCCTTGCCCGTGTTATATCATTCTTCCTTATGAACCGTGGAAGAAACAACAGCAGTTCATCATCACGGAACAGTTATTTGCTTACTCATCTGCTTGAAGTAGTGCTGAGTTTTCTCGGAATGATAGTTGTTAACTGGTTTTCAAGAAGACGTGAATACAGGGCAGACGAGGGAAGTGCGAGGATTGCCGGCCGCGAAAAAATGATAAGTGCGCTGCAGGCTCTTGGCGGACAGCTTGAATATGCTGATCTTACGGAACATAAATCTCTTGCCACGCTTAAAATTTCTGCAAAACCTTCAAAATTAAGCATACTTTTCTCAACACATCCTTCGCTTGATGACCGTATTGAGAATTTAAGAAAAAAATCGTTTTGATTCAGAAAACAGCATAACATGAAAGACAGCAGTCAGGATTTATGACGGAAGAAATGAAAAGGGCCAGGAAACTGGTTGAGAAGTCCAGCAGGGTAATGATTTTCACTGGCCCCGGAATCTCGGCGGCAAGTGGAATACCATGTAGCGGTGATATACGTCCCGGTGCCGGAAACTGTCCTTCCGACTGCCGTGAGGTGTATGTCCCGGTGTCATATCAGCAGTTTGTGGATTCCACGATGTTCAAGCAGATTCACTGGAAATTCCTTTATTCAAGTTATGCATTGTACAGGGCTGCCAGACCAAATGCCGCGCATGAGGCTGTCATAAATCTTGAGAAAAGAGGCAAACTGCTTGCTGTCGCGACGCAGAATGAAGATAATCTTCACCGCCTTGCCGGAACCGGTACGGATAAACTTATAGAACTTCATGGAACATGGCTTTATGCCGAATGTCTGGACTGCTATGACTGGATTCCAATGGAAGATATTTTCTTGGCTTTTGCCAAGGATGAATGTCCGCCCATGTGTCACTGTGGCGGCTGGCTTAAACCTGCTCCTCTTATGAAGGGGGAAGAACTGGAAAGAGAAAATCTGATAAAGGCTTTTCAGGCAGCAAGGGACTGTGACCTGATAATCTCAGCAGGTTCATCGTTGTATGCAGAGCCTTCCTCCTCTGTGCCACTTGCGGCTAAAGCGGCAGGAAAACCTTATATAATAATCAATCCTAACAGAACGGCGCAGGATAGTGCAGCAGATATTAAACTTGAGGGCGATGCAGGTGCGCTGCTTCCGGAACTGTTTGCCTGATAAATATTTTTCAGCATAAAAAAAGACCGCCTAAAAGACGGTCTTTTTTTATTTCTTCTTCTGATATTCAGAGAATTTTTGCGGATTTGATATAGTCAAGTTTACTGAAATATTTCCTGAGATATTCATTTCCTTTCATCTGTATGGAACCCTGGTTCGGGCCTGTTCCGGACGGGGCACCTTCGCCGTATCCCTTGTAGACAGAGTTTATAACATCCATTCCCTGTGAAACCTTGGCAAAAGGTGAGAATCCCTGACCGTCAAGGAATGAGTTGTTTCCATAGTTTATGAAAAGCTGTGTGGTACGTGTGTCCGGACCGGCGGTTGCGAAAGAAACCATTCCCGCTGTGTTTGATACCTTTACCGGGTCATCAGGAATATTTGCGTCTCTCCACATGGCGCTTACCTGCGGGTCTCCGTGTATTCCGAACTGTGCCATGAAACCGTCAATCACACGGAAGAAGGCTATGTCAGTGAAAAAGCCGTTCTTTACGAGATTGTAAAAGCGGTCAGCTCCGTTTGGGGCCCAGGCTCTGGTAACATCGAGAACGATAATTCCTTTTGTGGTGTCAAACTGAACCTGGAATTTTTCCGGTGCCTGTTCATTGAGTTTCGAAGGGAACAGAAGAGTATTGTTCATGTCTTTTGGTGTCTCCTTGACTGCCGTGGCGGCAGTCTGATTTTTCCCGGAGGGCTGGAAAGCCTCCTGGGAAGCTGGCTGCTGTCCGCAGCCGGCGAAAATTAACAGTGCTGTAAGAGCAAAATATTTTTTCATATATTAATCCTCGTAAATTCAGTATATAAAATTTGCATTTGTAATTGAAAATTCGTTATAATATACATATACAGATACCGGGATGGTGTAACGGTAGCACTAGGGACTCTGAATCCCTCTGTCTAGGTTCGAATCCTAGTCCCGGTGCCAGAGTAAAAGCCGCTTTCAGAGAGCGGCTTTTTTTATGTGTTATGATTGCAGATGGAAAAGTGCCGGATAGAACAACAGTCATAAAAAAGGGGCCTGTTAAAGCCCCTTTTTTTGTATCTGCTATGTTAAGATTATTTTATCAGTCTGGGCTGTACATACGGTGAAAATACAAGAATATCAACCTTTGTGTTTGCTGATCTGAGATATTTATGGAAGTCCTCATGGTATACGGAATGCCATGAAATAGGATTTCTCATGCGTATCCAGTCACCTATGAACCCGAAATGCAGTGTCCTGATAAGATTTTCATAATAAGATGCGGAGGTATCTGACTGTATATTATTCTGGCACATGGGTATGGAATTTGATATCAGATCTCTTTTTCCCCATATATTAACCCAGTGTCTTACATTTCCCGGCATGGAGACATCTTTTTCAAGATTGCCTTTTTCAGCCATGAAATTTACATAGCGTTTTATAATTTTATTGCCAGGTATGAGAGGAGATCCTGTAGTCACCCAGTTGTCAACCTTTACATTGCGGCCTGAATATGCAAGTTTTTTTAGGGCAGTGTGCGAAAGTACCGTTCCCCAGCTGTGTGCATATATATGAAACGGTCTTCCCTCGGCAAAAGCCTTGCCGGAAAGAGTCTGTATTGTGTTCATCAGCTCTGTTACAGCCACTGCCGAATCAAGTGGGTTTCTGGACCATATAAAGGTATGAAGTTCAAGATTCAGGTTCTGGAATTCAGGTATTTTTTTTAGTGGCCATTCGAGATAATAATCGTCATCTCCGGAGCGGGAATATTCTTCTGCCTGTGCCAGAATTTCTTCTTTGAATATCTTGAAATCACTGTCGGAGGTTATATCGAAATACTGCTTGAGCCATTCATCATTCTGTGATGCAGCGCGCTCGTCTTCAACCTTTTTTCCGTCCGGGGTTATGCGTCCAAAAATATAGGACCATATGGAGGATGGAACAATACCGGGAATTGTAAGTATTACCGGGCCTTTGTCTTTTGCCTGTGGCAATGCTACAAAAGTACTATCCGCAGGGGCTATATATACCGGCATTACCGGTGGCTCGATATTCCTGTCCGCGTTTACTGCTCTAAGCAGAGATATTGCGCTGGCAGTGTTTTCAGCAGATACATTATCTGCAGCAGCAAAATTAAAAAATATGGAAATAAACAACAGTATTTTAAGTATCATATATCAATATTTTATAACAAGCCTGCATTTACCGGCAAGGTCAAAGGACCTAAGAAAGGTCTGAATAAAAGAAAAAAATACAACTGTCAGTAATAAATCTTCTGGTTTATTAGTTTTACTTTGATTTTTTTGTCTCTGACAAGTCTTAGATAAGCTTTTGTGTTTTTCGAGGAATCCACAGGGATAAGAACACGGTGGCGTTTATATCCATAAAGCGCGTCACTCTGTACATATGACTGTCTGAAAAAAGCTTTTCCATTGCTGTCCCAGAAAATGAAATCTCCGGAAAAGGCATATATCGGCTTTGATACGGAGTTCTCTACAACGAGTGTAACGACCATTCCCATTTTACTGCCGCTTGTCCGGTTATCCGCCGAAATAAAATATGTAACAATAGGATTTTTCAGATTTTCGCTGTTTTTTTTCGAAGCCTGTTTTGAAGCGGCCAGAGCTTTTCCTGTGTTTTTTTCAAGCGCTTTTATCCTTTTTTCATTTTTGGTAACACGCTTTTCAAGTTTGCCAACGCGCTGCTTTACGGTCTGGGTATAACCCATGGCCGCGGGAAGAAAAAGCAGGGCAAGCAGAATCAGAAAACGCCGCATAAATATAATTATACATATTTTAACCTTTTTACATAACTACGGATATTTTTGCATAATTTATATTATATTATGCACGAATACTGGTTCCGCGGAGACCGCAATCTCAGTGTCTCATCACATCTTACCCCTGATCCTGAAAAAAGACTGATACGTATGCTGGAGAATCTTAATGAACAGCAGCGTTCGGCGGATTTCAGGCTTTTCGCCGGTGCCATTGTTTCAGCTGTTGAAATGTTTGCGCTTACACCGTCGTGTACCGGTGCAGAAATACTGCTCTGCGCTGCTATACTGATTGTGTTCACGGCCATGTCTCCCCTGATGGAAACTGAAAAGCGGATAAAGTTTCTTGATGTGAAGGAAAGCGAACTTCCTGATGATTATATTTTTGACGGATATGATATAGCGAAGTATTCACGTTCCGAACTGGTAAATTTTCTTGACAAGTATCTTGGAGGCGGTATAAGTGCCACGCCATATTACGAGGATATGGTAAGCCGTATATCATACAGTTCCCGCCGGCTGGTACGCAGGCAGAGGCTTCTGCTTGCCATGTGCATTGTAATAGCGCTTGCCCAGGTACCTGCCTGCATTTCCTTTCTGTTCTGAGTGTGAGGTGTAATATGCCTTTAAAATTATTTTTCTGTTTTATTATTCTGCTGTCATCAGCAGTCTTTCCTTTTGAAAATGCCAGGGCCGCCAGGAACCCGGGAGCTGTTTCTGCAGACAGAGCCGCGAAAAAAAATTATACGATCAGAACTGATCCTGTACTGAAAGCTCTTTCCACGGAACTGAAAAGATCATTGCCTGTGCTGAAAAAGGCGGAGAAAGTGCCACTTTACTATCTGGGGTATGAGATAACCGATGTTAAAAGTTATTCTGTATCCTCTGAAATGGGGGCGGTTGTCTCGGAATATGACAGTCATTCCCGTCTGCTTGACATTGATGCACGTTTTGGTTCGTATGAAATGGATAATACACATCAGCTTAAGGGTGGTGAAATTGCCGACAGTGGAACATATTCGCAGCCTGTGCCACTGGAAGATGATACTGACGCGCTACGGGCGGCAATATGGCAGCATACAGATGCTGCCGTAAAAAGAGCCTACAAGGCTTATACAAAAGTTCAGATGAACAAGGCTCTTACAGCGGAAGAAGAGGATAAAACACCGGATTTTTCCGTTTCAGGTAAAAGTCATTTTTATAGTACCGCTGAACTTCCTGTTTTTGACAGAACCATTATTAAACAGAGAATTAACGGTATATCAGCGCTGATGAAAAATTATTCTTATATTTATGGCGGAAGTGTATATTTCAATGTCTCGGCTGACAACAGGTATATAGTAAATTCAGATGGATCAGAAATAAAGACCGGGCAGGTTTATCTTAATCTGGGATTCAGCATTGATTCCAGAACTGAAGACGGTATGGAAGTTTCACGCAGCCGTAGTTATCACGGGCTTAAGATTGAGGATCTTCCACAGCAGGAAAAAATGCTTGAGGATTTTGCTGTGGCAGCCGCGGAGCTTGAAGCGCTGCGTAAGGCTCCGCTTGTTGATCCGTACAGCGGGCCGGCTATAATGAATTCACGCGCAGCCGGTGTGTATTTCCATGAAATAATAGGTCATCGTCTTGAGGGACACAGGCAGAAGCAGGAGGATTCAGGGCAGACTTTTGCCAAAATGCTTAATGAAAAAATAACAGCTGATTTCATAAATGTTTACGATGATCCCAATGTGCGCTTCTATAATGGTGAGGTTCTGCGTGGACATTATGATTATGACGACGAAGGGGTAAAGGCTGAAAAAGCCCCGCTTATAGAAAACGGAGTGCTTAAAGGTTTTCTTATGAGCCGTTATCCAATACGTGGATTCTCCCGCTCAAATGGCCATGGCCGCAAATCTGCCGGGTATTCCACTTCGGTATCCAGAATGGGCAATACTATTGTGCATGCCTCAAAAACAATTCCTTATTCGGAGCTTAGGGCAAAACTCATAGAAGAAGTAAAAAAACAGAACAAGCCTTTCGGTCTTGTCTTTGATGACATTTCCGGCGGGTTTACCATGATACAGCGTGGTTCAGGGCAGACATTCAAGGTGAATCCGCTTATGGTATACAGGGTTTATCCTGACGGAAGACCGGATGAGCTTGTGCGTGGAGTTGATCTTGTAGGTACACCTATCGCAAATTTCTCAAAAATCGCGGCAGCGGCGGATGACTACGGTGTGTTCAATGGCAGCTGTGGCGCAGAAAGCGGCTGGGTTCCCGTATCCGCTGTTTCACCGAGCATACTTATTACGGAAATAGAAGTGGAGAAAACGCAGAAATCTCAGTCCAGACTCCCTGTGCTGCCACCTCCTTTTGCAGACAATACGGAAGTTTCTGAGGCTTCTTCTGCACAGCATGGTTCCACGACCTATACAGGCATGGGGGAAAACAAATGAAAAAAACAAATATTATTTCAGTTTTTCTTTTAACTGTATTTATGCCTGCTGCTCTTTATGCTTCAGGAGAAAATATAATACAGGATTCACCTGATATTCTCCGCGCAATGCAGGCTGAGATGAACCGTTCCGTTTCACGGCTGCAGATGGATAATCTTCAGAAGCCTTACTTTATGGCTTATACCGTATCAGATAGTGCAGGCAGCTATTTTTCGGCAGAGTTCGGAGCCATCACATCAGAGTCTGTTAATTACAGAAGCCGCCGTGCAAAAACAGAGGTGCGGATAGGTAATAAGGCTTTTGACAGCAGTCTTTATGTCGGTAATCCGTATGGTGACTATGAGCCTGTTTATGGATATATACCAGTTGATGGCGGCTACGATTCCGTGCGTTTTTCGCTATGGCAGCTTACTGATTCTGCCTATAAATCAGCGCTGGATTCCTATGCAAAAAAGCAGGCTTTTGTTCAGTCTAAAAATATAACTGAACTTTATGATGATCTGATTCCTGCTGTAAAAACAAATGGTGATTATGGTGGCCGGCAGGCGGAATTTAATACGGAAAAGGCCAGGGATTATGTGCGTGGACTTTCAGGAATTTTCAAAAAATATCCGCATATAAAAAGTTCAGGAGTGAACATATTTCACAGAAACAGACGTAATTATTTCCTTAACAGCGAGGGAACATGGTTTACCAGAAATTCCTGCGTAGGCCGGCTTGGCTTTTCCGCAGCGGTGAACGCAGCGGATGGTCATATCATTTCTGCTTCAGACAGTATTGAGTTCTGTGACGCCGGTAAGGAACTCCCTGCGTATACGGAACTTGAGGAAAGAGTAAGAAAACTGGCGGAACGCCTTTCTGCCTCGGTTGAATCAGAGACAGTTAACGCTTATATAGGCCCAGTTCTTTTTGAAAAAAAAGCGGCCGGAAAATTCTTTGAGAATCTTTTTGTGAACAATGTGGCAAATCCCAGGGAAATATGGAAGGCTGAAAGCCAGTGGGCACCAGGATATATATACAGCCGTGCAGGAGAACTTGACGAAAGACTTGGAATGCGTGTACTGCCACCTTTCCTGAATGTTTATGATGATCCCTCTGTTAATGAATTTGAAGGAAAATATCTTTCAGGTTCATATATAATAGATGATGAGGGGGTACCTGTCAGCCGTGTAGACCTTGTCTCAAGGGGAATTCTTAAGGATTATTACAGATTCCGGGCTGCCACGCGTGACTTCAATTTGTCCAACGGGCATGGACGTGCCGATATAAACGAGAATGTTACCGGTGCTCCCGGGAATGTGTTTATAGAGGCAGATGAAAAATCTCCTTATGCTGTTCCGGCTTCAGAGCTTAAATCCAGACTGATAGAACTGTGCAGGGAGCAGGAGATAGAATACGGTTTTATAGTGCGCGATCTTGGCGGAATGCAGAGCCGTTTCAATGCTGTCAGGGTTTACACCGACGGGCACGAGGAGCCTGCCCATTCTCTCGTTTTTACAGGAACCAGCCTGCGTGCCCTGCGTGACATAGTATATGTATCAAAGGAAAGAAATGTTTATTCTCTTGGCTGGTCTCCGGAAGCAGATCTCATACACCCTGATATTCTTGTGCGTGAAATGGAAATAAAAAAATCTTCGCAGAAACCACCTAAGAAAACATATCTGGAGCATCCATATTTCTCCGGGAAAAAATGAGGCGGTAGTGGCTGTTTTTCAGGAAGATGGAATAAGCTGCAGTCTTTCAGCAGATCAGGCATCCGCACTACGGGGAATACTGGCCTGGTATACTGCCGGGAAGAAATCCAGGTATATTACGCTTGGCGGATATGCAGGTACCGGCAAGACTGCCCTTATGGGGGTACTGCGCAATGAACTGTCGCACATAAACCCGGCTTTGCGTGTCGCTTTCTGCAGTTATACAGGCAGGGCAGCACGCAATCTGGCATACAGGCTGGAACTGCAGAACTGCTGTTTTCCCCGTGATACTGTAAGTACCATACATCGTCTTATTTACAATCCTGTTGAAACAAATGACGGACGTATATCAGGCTGGAGCAGAATCAGCAGTATAAATGCTGATCTTATCGTAGTTGACGAAGCTTCCATGGTGGACGCTCTGCTGTGGGAGGATCTGCTGTCTTTCCGCCTGCCTGTGATAGCCGTTGGAGATCACGGGCAGCTGCCGCCCGTAAGTGGAAATTTCAATCTTATGGCATCGCCTGACCTTATGCTGCGGCATATACACAGGCAGGCTCTCGGCAATCCCATAATAGAAGTTTCTGAGCAGGCCCGCAGAACCGGCTGTATAAAGCCAGGCAGTTATGGCCCCGGTGTTAAAAAATATCTTCACTCGGATGAATCCGCAGGGGAGGCCATCGGTGAACTGCTGGAAAGCTATCACCAGGATACGCTTATACTTTGCGGATATAACTCAACAAGAAACAGGATAAATTCACAGATAAGACAGAATCTTGGTTTTGAGAGAACAGAACCTGCTCCAGGAGATCGCGTAATATGTCTTAAAAACAATCACCGCAGGGGCATTTATAATGGAATGCTCGGCACTATAATAGACATTTATGAGCCTGTAAACGGCAGATACGAAGCACAGATACAGATGGACGAACTGAAAAAGCCTTATACCGGTTTTATCAGCGTGGCTTCATTCGGAATTGCCGGGAAACACGCCGGTACTCTTTCTTCAAAATATGAAAAGGATACGGATTATTTTGATTTCGGCTATGCGCTTACAGTTCACAAGGCCCAGGGCAGCCAGGCCCGCAGGGTCATACTGCTTGAAGAGCGTTTCCCGCGCATGACGGATGATATGTGGAAGCGATGGCTTTACACCGGTGTTACACGTGCCGAAGAGGAACTATACCTTTTCGGCAGCTGAGAATAACTTTTATACAGAGGTTTGCATATGAAATACAAAGCGGTTGTTTTTGACCTTGACGGAACATTGCTTTACACGCTTGAAGATCTTATGGACAGCGTAAACCATGCGCTTGCCAGTCACGGACTGCCAATGCAGACGCTTGAGCAGATAAATTCCCATGTGGGCAATGGAGTAAGACGCCTTGTGGAGCAGTCTGTACCCGGAGGTGAGAATTACAGGAATTTTGAACCACTTTTTGAATGTTTTAAAAGACATTATTCGCTGAACTGCTGTAATAAAACCAGACCATATGATGGAATAACCGGTGTACTGGAAAAACTGCGCTCTGAAGGAGTAAAAACAGCTGTTATAACAAATAAATTTCAGTCTGCTGCCGATGAGGTGTGTGGCAGATATTTCAAAGGACTGATTACCAGGGTTTTCGGAGAGATGCCTGGCATACCGCGCAAACCGGCTCCTGATATGGTTTTTAAGGCTCTTGAAGCGCTTGAAACACCTGTTGAACAGGCTGTAATGTTTGGCGATTCCGAAACTGACGAGCGTACTGCGCAGAATGCCGGAATTGCACATTTTGCCGTTTTATGGGGATTCCGCAGCCGTGCGCAGCTTGAAGCCGTTGGAGCGGTGAATTTTCTTGAGAAACCGGAAGATATTGCTGGTGCTGTTTTAGGCGTATAATCTTCTTCTTAAAAATGTATATTGTAATATTTTTATATAATAAGTCACGGTAATATATAACTGTCCCATGTTATCTGCGTGGAGAAACTATATGGTATTAAAATTTTTCAGATTCATCGCCACGGCTGCTTTTCTGTCAGTCCCATTTTCCCTGGCAGTAGCGGAATCGCTTCCGCTTGAGCTTGAAACTCCGGAGAAGCCTGAATATTATCAGGTAAAAAAAGGTGAGTGGGATTCGCTGAATATGTATTCAAGAACCGCTCCCGGTCTTTATTCCCTTGTGCTGGAGGAAGCGACGGATGAAGATGCTTTCAACCTTAAATATGATGTTAAGGATTTCAGGGCTTTCATGCAGTATGATTTCTCTTTCAACGGGTCAAAAAAATGGCTTTACAAATCCTCATGGGAAAAGAATGACGGTGATTTCGGGATTTATTCAAAAGCACAGAATCCTGAAATTTCGCAGAATGCCGTGAACGAATTTCAGTTCTGGGAATCATATCACGATGAACTTGTTCCTGTATTTGCCGATGTACCCGGATTTTTATACAAGGATTCAGAAGATAAGCTGCGTTTTAATTTTGATAACACTTCCATAGCGGTGCGCTGCCGTTATCTGATAAGCTGGCGGGACAGGGAGGATATCATGCATTATCTTTCCGGACCGTGGAGCGAAACGGGGTATATAGGCAGGGATGCTTCATTTGAACTGCCGGTTTTTGACGGTGTTCTTCCTCCGCCGCAGCTCAGTTCCCTGAGGTTTGTGGATAATGAAGCGGATTTCGTTATAACAAATCCTGACAAGGCATATGATATGCTGCTGCTGGCATATTTCAATAGTGAATATCAGCTTAACAGTTATGAAACACATTACCGTATTAATGGTGGGGAATGGCGTGATTTCTCCGTTGAGAACGCATCACAGTTTTTTGATGGCCGCCGCCGTTTCACTGCTGAGAATCTGTCTGAAGGGGGATTTCTTGAGATAAAGGCCAGGTATATATACTCTCACAATGACGTGCAGAAATATTCTGAATGGTCTGAAATACTTTCGAGCGGAACAGAAATATATGGAGAAGAGCAGAACAGCGCGGCAGTAAAAAAATATCCGGTAAAAAAGAGTACCTGTCTTTTCTCTTTTTCTCTCTGCTGTTATACTTTCCTGAATATTTCCTCCTGTGTGTGGATAATAATCGTTGTTCTGGCAGTCGTCTTCTTCGTTTTGTTTAAACTTCATGGCGGGAAAAATAAAACAGACAATAATAATGTCAGGGAAGATAATTCTGATGAAAGGAATTAATAAATTTTCCACACTGTTTCTGCTTGCCGTTTTTCTGGCAGGGTGTGCCACTGTCAGTCCTGTATCTGAAGAAATAGCGCAGTTTCATGCTGAACACCCTGAAACTGCAATACCCGCTGCCCCGGACTATTCGCAGGCCTCATCGTGGATCATAACCGAAAGTGCAGGTGATGCTCCTGCGGATGTCTTCTACATATATCCAACAATATTCGCCGGGGAAGGTATTTCCTTTATGCAGATAACCGACCCTGTTAAACGGAAAAATGCCTCTGACTATTCAATGTTCAATATGGGGCTTTTTTCCGGTGCAGCGAACAGATATGCGCCTTATTACAGGCAGGCTTCGCTTGAAACATTCGTAAATAATACATATGAGAATATAAAATCTTATCTTTATGTACCATGTGAAGACGTGATAAAAGCCTTTGACTATTATATTAAGCATTACAACAAGGGTAAACCATTTTTCCTCGCCGGGTTCAGTCAGGGGGCCGTTATGGAGGAATGTCTGCTGAAATACCGCTTCAATAATAGAAAGATTTCGTCCAGACTCATAGCGGCATATCTTTTCGGTTACAGTATAACCGCGGAAGAAATGAAAAAATATCCGTGGATAAAGCAGGCATCCGGTGAGAAGGATACAGGAGTTTTCATATCTCTGAATACTCATTTGCCGGGTGCTGTTCCAATGATTGTCATGCGTCCTGGCAGCGTTAGCAATAATCCGGTAAACTGGCGTACGGACACAGTTCCGGCCGATATGAAAAATTACAAGGGCGCTGTGATACTTAAAGATATGTCAGCCGGAACTACGGAAGAAGATAAAACCCCTTTTACCTCTGTGCGTGTATCTTCCGTAACAGGCGGTATTGAACTTGGCGGAGTAAAGGAAGTTTACAAAAAGAAAGCGCTTAAGGTTTTCGGGGATAAATATATGCACACTTATGATTTTATGTTCTTTTACAATAATCTTTCTGACAATATACTTGACAGGCTTGAAGCCTTCATGTCTTCCAGATGAAAATTTAAATTGATTATATTAAAGGTGAATATATGGAAGGAATAACTACACTTGTTGTATTTGCTGTAATATTTGTTCTCCTGAGGGCCTGGGCTCTGTCGTTCAAAAAAAGAAAGGAAGAAAATTTCAGACGCATTGCGGAAAGTCTGCGGCTGACGCTTGAGGATTATTCCGGCGAAGGAGACACTGATTATCCTGGCAGGGACTGGAAGGAACTATACGGGGAGGAAACATTTGGTATACTTCCCGGAAAGGAAAAAAAGGTACAGCGCCGGCTTACCGGGATAATGGCCGGAGCTGGAGAGTTCTGCGAGGTTGAGTGTTCCGCAATCACTCATCATGGAACAGGGGCATATCTTGGGCCACGCGGACGTGGTTACAATTATGATTCTGAAGGCAATGCCAGAAGAGAAAGCTTTGATACTGACATAATTACAAGACATAGAATCTCATGTGTGATTTTTCCTCTTGAAAAAGGAATGTTTAAGGATTTTAACGTTTCAAGTGAATCAATAGCGGATATGAAACTTTATCAGGTTAAAAACGGAGCTCTTTCCAATTTGTTCACGGATAGTGTTCTTGCCTGTCTGGAAAAGATACCTTATACGAGTGTAGCTTTTTCAGCCGGAATGCTTGTGTTTTATGCCGAGGATGTTGATGAAAGCGTTCTTCAGGAGTTTATAGTTAATTCATCCCAGGCCGCTTCAGCGGTTCTTACGAGGTAGAGGCTGCAGCCATTTATGTCTGGGATACCTGCGCGCGAGGGCCGGTCTCAGTTCAGGATAGACATTCTCCCAGAAATTCCTTAAATCTTTTGTAACCTGTACCGGGCGCATGGACGGTGCCAGAATATGTATTACAAGCGGCACTCTGCCGGCCGCTATTCTGGGAGTTTCCAGGAATTCATAAAGATCCTGTATTCTGGCTTCCAGATATGGTTCGCCGTTAAGCGGGTACTTTATTCTTGCCCTGCGCCCGCCCGGCATTTTCATTCTTGATGGGGCATGTTCTTCTATCAGACGGCATACGGCCGGCCCATACCAGTCTTTAAGATGCGGCAGAACCGGCCTGTTTTTTGCGTCTGAGACACTTTTGGCATCGGAACATATATCGTTTATGATTAATGCAGTATCTTCTTCCGAAAGCGGCTCTATGCCGAAATCCGGGCATGCTTTTGACAGAAAGTCAGCACGGGCAAGCCATTCTTCTGTTTCTTCATTCCATTCTGTGAATTTATGCCTGCCGCTTATAAATTCTTCCGCGATAAGTTCTGAGGATGCACGGCTGCGCGAGGCCTGCACTGCCGAGGTCTTTAAAAGCACATCACGGTAATAAAGATTTTTTTTCATCACTGGTGACAGCATTTCAGGGTCCAGCGATGTTACCGTTTCCTCTTTCATCTGTTCCGGGAAGGCCTGCCGCAGCCATTCCTCTTTTATTTCTGCTGCAAGGGAAAGTGTTATGTCCGTTCCGTTAGGGGAATTTTTCTCAAGAGCCTCACCTGCGGCAATTATAGGTGCGCCATTTGCAGCGCTGTTATTATCCAGTGAGGCGTGTCTTCCGCCAGACATTGCATATCTTTTTGAAGAGCCTGGCAGCAGTGCTGCTACACGGTCTGGAAAAGCCCGTAAAAACGCTGCTGCCAGTTTTCCGGATAAACCGGATATATTGTCTCCGTGTAAATTTTCAGTGAGTTTTTCACCATATTTTATATCTGTTTTCCTGCTTAATGCCTGTCCTGTGCGTACAAGTCCGGCTGCAAGCGCACAGGCTTCTTTTGCCGCATTTTTCTCTATTCCATAATGTGCGCATACGGCAATGCTGAAATTTTCCTCTTCACAGTGCTGCAAAGATTCAATAGTGGCATATAAATCGGAATGAAAGCTGTTTTCCCTGTGGGTTTCCCTGAGCCATATGCTTTTTCCCTGTGTCGCTGCAGCTATAAGAGCGCTTTCTGCCAGGCAGCCGGTTTCTGCTGCTTCTGTAAGCATTCGTGAATATCTGGGAGACAGGGGAAATGCAGCCATACGGCGTCCTGTTGCGGTAATCTGTCCTTTTTTGTCTGTGGCACCGAGCAGGTTAAGAAGATTTTCCGCTTTTGCAATATCTTCTGCGGGGGGAAGATCAAGCCATTTCAGTACGGAGAATGTTTTATATCCGCAGGCCTTAAGCAGCAGCAGGGATTCGCTTAAATCAAGTCTTAATATTTCCGGTTCCGTGTCCGGGGAAAGTGAGCGGTTGTCTGTTTCCGTCCAAAGACGCAGACACAGTCCAGGCGCAGTCCTGCCTGCACGTCCTGCTCTCTGATCTGCTGAGGCTTTTGTTATTCTCCCTGTGAAAAGCGTGTTTACCGCCCTTGTGGCATCATAACGGGCTGTTCTGGCGAGACCGCTGTCTATTACCAGTTCCACTCCGTTTACAGTGAGCGAGGTTTCAGCGATATTGGTAGCAACAATTATTTTTCTTTTGTCCGTTACGGCAAGAACCCTGTCCTGAGCGTCGTTTTTCATATTGCCGTAGAGTGGCAGAATATCAAATCCGGAAAGTACAGGCCTTCTGCGCATTTCAGCAATGGTTCTGTTTATTTCATAAGAGCCCGGCATGAACACAAGAACATTGCCTCTGCCTGCCGGGGCAAGCATGGCCGCCGCTTTCGCCGCTGTTTCCCATACAGGCAGTTTCGTGGAAGCGGCGTCGCAGTATTTTACTGTAACGGGATACACTCTTCCTTCCGCCTTCACAGTAGCACATGGGTACATATAATCTGAAATCTTCCCAATGTCCAGTGTGGCAGACATAACAGCAATCAGAAGATCCGGTCTTGATTTTTTCTGAAGTTCGAGACAGGCGGCAAGTGCCAGGTCTGAAGCCATGTGACGCTCGTGAAATTCGTCAAAAATTATGCATCCGTATTTTTTCAGCTGCGGGTCGGCTATAAGTTCCCGCAGCAGTATTCCTTCGGTTTCAAAGATTATTCTGGTTTCTGCCGAAGTCCTGTCTTCCAGTTTTACACGGCAGCCTACGGTTTTCCCAACAGTGGAGCCGCGTTCATATGATACACGGGCTGCAAGCATTCTGGCTGCCAGCCTGCGTGGCTGAAGAACTGCGATACGGCCTTTTACCCTGCCACTGTCAAGCAGGAACTGGGGAACCTGCGTGGACTTCCCGGAGCCTGGTGGTGAGGAAAGTATAAGTCTGCCTGTTTTAAGCAGTTCAGATATTATTTCCTCTTTTTTATCAGCTACCGGCAACCGCATGATACTGGTGGTAAAAACGTTTTATTCCGCAAAAGGAGTTGGGGAAATTTCCGGCTGTGATATTCCTTCCGTAAGTCTTATAAACCTGTCTGCAGGAAGATTTTTATATGTTACGGCACCTGTATTCCAGTATACCGTAATTGTTCCCTTTTTGCTTTTACCAAGACCGAAATGCAGCCTTTGGGAATCTGAAAGCCCATAGTGTCCGTGTGATGTCTGCACAAATCTTAACTGGCGGTGGGGAAATATACTCCCTGTTCTGAGTACTGCTTTTGTCCCCGGAGCAGCTGTTGCGGTTGCGCCTGCACCTTTTCCACGCAGTGTTATCTGCATCCAGTGTCCGTCACATTTTCCGAGGAATAATCCCGGAGCTGGCACTCTGCCGTTTCTTTTCTCCTTAGGCATTCTCATCCATGATTTCCCGGCTATTATATCAAGACAGCCGTCATTGTTGAAATCTGCTATGGATATTGAGGCTGAGCTTTCCCAGTCTATGCCATATCTGTCTGTTACTTCCTCAAATTCAAGCGGTTTGCGCATATGATAAACGCGCAGATACTGTTTGTCCGGATAATCACCACTGGCTACAAGCAGTTCCTGTTTTCCGTCATTATCAAGATCAGCCCAGCTTACACGCATATCTCCCTGATTCCAGTTTACCGTGCTTTGATGAATTCTTTGCAGCAGGTCAGGATATCTTTTGAAAGCGTGATTTTTTTTCTTTCCGCCATTTACCAGAAGGCTTGAGCGGTCTGATGATTCCCCAGCCCAGCCATGTGTTATCTCGCCTGTGAAAATATCAAGGTCTCCGTCGTTGTCATAATCTGCGGGTGCTGCCGAGAATGTATTGCCGTGCGAGCGGAATTCTTTTTCTGCGTTACGGCTTACCCATTCCGGGTATCTGCCGTGGCGTATTTCATCGCCGTCAAATCCTGTCTCTGGTCCCATATCGGTAAATGTGCCGTCACCGTTGTTTTTCCACAGGCGGTTTGCCTGTCTGCCGTACACGGAGACAAAAATATCCTCGTATCCGTCGCTATTCCAGTCGCCGTGGGATACTCCGTATACAGGCCGGCTGGAATCTGGCTGGCCTTCAGTCTCTTTTGTGAGCATTCCTGCCTGTCCAGTTACGTCTGTAAATGTGCCATCGCCTTTGCCTTTGTAAAGCCGGCCAGGATAGCTAAGCAGCGATATTCCGTATTCCTTGTACCAGCTGCCTGTGTACAGATCCGGTATACCGTCTTTGTCATAGTCAAGAAAGGCCGCGCCTGAAATTGTTTCTGGAGGAAAATAATTTCCTGGAACCTGTCTGAAATGTCCTTTACCGTCGTTCAGATATATTTCTGAGCGCATTCCGTCGTCTTTTTTTTCATATACTTTGTTTCCTGCTTCATCTCTGACAATATTCCCGTTCTTGTCAGTCGCAGGTTTGTCATATTCGCAGTACACGGCACTGAATATATCAATAAAACCATCATTGTTAACGTCTGAGACAACTGCAAAAGCCATTTTTCTCTCTTTACCGGGAAAAGCAGTATCTTTTGTCAGTCCTGATTCCACGGTGAAGTCCTGAAAAAAGATTCTGCCATCTTTTAAAGTATTCAGAAAAACCTTTGTCTTTAATCCTCCGTCCTGACCTGTTATGATAAGGTCTTCCCGGCCGTCATGGTTTATGTCTGCCCATACCCCGTTCTGCATACTTGTGTCGGAAAGGCCTGCTTCATCTGTGATATTTGTGAATAAGGTTCCTGTGTGTTTTATACCATCCGGTCCGGTATTTCCTGCATAAGTATATGCCGGACTAAATATCACTGCTATGGCAAAGGCTGCCGGCAGTGTGACTGTTTTTCTTAAAGTTTCTCTAAAGAAAGTTTTATTCATAACTGTTTCACCTTGTAATTAATATACCGGTTTATCATACAACGGTCTTTCTGTGCTAATGAAGATGTGAAAGAGGAATAGACTTCTCGCCGAATTTTCCCGGAGTATATGTGCCTGGAATCTTTGTCTGCGCCGCCCGTTTTATTCTTATTGGAGTTATTCCGGCTTTTACGGCCTGTGCCAGTCCTTCGTCTGATGAGGCGGCATATATAAAAGGTCTGTATTTTTCAAGAAGAATATATTTGTCATTCGGTTCCGGAGCGAAATGTATATATGAAACTGTTTTTTTCCATGTGCTGCGCAGTGTCTCTCCGCCTTCCTGCTCTCTGTCGCATATGAGATGTACTTTCAGCCCCAGGAATTTCGCCAGTACGCACATCAGTCCTGTCACTGGCTTTGAAGGATCCTCACCAGCCATACTGTTAAGCTGTTTCCAGTATGCCGCAGTATACGGCTTAAGCCCGGATGTTTTCATTATATCCCATGAAACAGTGGAGTCTGTCAGGCCGCCGTCATATTCCAAAGCTATTGAATTTTTCATGACCGAATTGATACTATAGCACAATGCCCATAGACAGACTGTTGTTACGACCAGTTTTATATGCAGAATAAAACGTGAAAACAGGGAGCTTTTCTGCTGTCCGGGAGAAGACGGATACTGATTGTTCATTTTGAAGTCCTGCCGTTTTGTATAATGCGCTCAGTGTAAGGAGTAAATGTGTAGCGGCTGGCCGTACACCAGCGTATTACATCACGTGTAGGCCTTCTTGAATTGGCAAATTCTGCGGCGTTTGCAAGCAGGGAGGTGTTCTCCGCGGTTATCATTGAATCAGGTACGGCAACCTGATATATTTTGTCCGCTTTCAGCGGTCCTGCTGCACTTTCCGTTTTTTCGAGAACCTTATCTTTGGAGTAATAAAGTTTCAGTCCGGAAACCGTGAAAGTTCCGTATGGAAGTGACTTTAATGAATCAATAAGATTCTCACCACGTATTTTTACGAATACAATATCCGAGTCAGCCGGAAAAGCGTTATAGAGATCCGAAAGTCTTACTGTTGTGCTTGAGAATCCGGCTGCTGTTTCTGAAAATGGCATGAGTGCTGCGTTTGTTTTGGCCCACAGCTTTATGCAGTCTGCTGCAAAATTGGCCATTGGATGCATACCGTCATTCTCAAGTGGCAGTGTGCTTCTGAGTGTTCCTATTTTTCGTGCAAAATGCTTTTTCTCTTCTATCTGGTATTTTATTGCTATATTGTGAAGAAGCTGGTTTTCTTTATATTTCAGCGGGTCTATATCTATTGTTCCGGATTCCACGGCTGAAATTTTTCCTGTTCCGGGATTGAAGAATATTTCCGTGCGTTCAACTTTTTTGTTACCGGCTCCTGCGGGAACAACCCAGGTTTTATTGCTTCTGAATATCCGCCGTACAGCCGGATCGTCTGTAATGATTAGATTTACCCTGCCTGCTGCCTTTGTGAATTTCCTGTAGTATGTCCGGTCGCTTTCCGCAGACGGATCTATTGAAAGAAGCATTATGATTATCTGCGCGCCTTCTCTTTTCAGTGTGTTTATGGCGAGGTTGGCATCATAGCTGCCTTTTTCAATACGGAACCGGGCATAGTTTTTCTGCTTTTCAGGTTTCTGTGGATTAGCTAAAAGTACTGATAAAAATCCTATTCTGTATCCGTTTACGTCTTTTATATAATACTGCGGCATTTTGTCATATCTTTCGCCGCTGCGCTGGTACAGATTTGAGGCTATAAGTGGAAATCTGGCGGAATCCGCAAGTCTGTCAAAATCTTTGGCCTGCAGTGTGATATCTGTTATTCCGGGGACTGCTGCGTCATATGGAAAAGCATTCATCATTTCCATTACGGCGGAGCCTTTTGTAAGTCTGCCTGCCGGAGTATCAGCTGACCAGTTGCCAAGATCAACTATAATTTTGGGAAGGGGTTCTGCGTCGTAAATATTTTTAAGCGCCGGAAAACCGCCACAGCTGCCTCTTTTGAAGCAGTCGTCCGGCGCCTGTATGCTGCCCCGTGCGCGTGCAGTAGAAAAAACAACAATACTTGTTTTCCTTGTGCACGCGCCCAGTACTATAAGCAGTATGGCGGCCAAAAGCCGCAGTCTGTTCATTTGCAGTTATTTTACCTGAATAAGACGCGGACCGTAAGGTTCCACCTTTACAGGGCTGGCTTTAAGGTCGTCAATCAGATAGTCACGCAGAACACGCTGATTGTCCTCTTTAACCGTGCCCTTGCCCAGAATGTCTCCGCCATTGCCACCGCCGACGAGATAATTGTTTGTTGCCACGCGGTATGTTTTTGTATAGTCAACAGGCGTGAATATTGGATTTCCGCTGTCGCAGGTGTTGCCACACAGGCTTACTTCTATTACTTCTGTTCTGGCAGGTTCATTTGTGGCGGCATTTTCTTCTTTTATTTTCCATGTCGCCCTGATACCTGAGAACTGCAGTGTTGTTGTTGGCAGGCCACCCTTAAGATGTATGCTTCTGTTCACCATATCAAAAACCTGTTGTCCTGTCAGTTCTGTAACAACAAGGGTATTGTCAAATGGCATTATCTGATAAACATCCCTGAATGTTATTTTGCCTTTGGCTATGTTTGTTCTTACTCCGCCACTGTTCTGCACTCCTATGTCTGTTTTTGCCTGACGGCGCATGGCGTCAGCGAACCAGTCACCAGCCATATTGTCAATTCCGCCTTCGCGGAAATTGCGGCTGAGTTCTACTTCTGTATAACTTATCTCCTGATTCATTACTGCATCAGCTTCATCTTTGTATTTCTGTATTACTGGAAGCACATAATCATCACTGCCTGTGTCTTCTGTCCAGAGTTCAATGAGTTTGCCTGATGTGTTTACGAGTCTGCCTGTATTATCATCAAATTCAAGTTCAATTCTTGAAACATTGTAAAGGTGTGAACCGCTTTCTGCTAACAGAACTCCAGAGGGTTCATCCTTATAACTGTTGAAAATTGCTGTGTGGTTATGTCCGCCAAAAATAACAACAGGATAACCTTTTACGGCACGGGCAACCGCAAGTGTTCCGTTCTGTTCCATTTCAGGCAGAATCTTATCAGCTTTTACGTCGACACGTTTGCCACCGAATGGGCCACCAAGACCTATATGTGCGAGAATGATTATCGCATCAGGTTTTTCCTTGCGCATTATTTTTTTTACCCATTTCCTGGCTTCCTTCGGTTCGTCGCCGAAATAATAGTCTTTCACATTTGCGGGCAGAGTGGAGGTGGCTGTATGTGTTCCTACTATACCCATTATGGCTATTTTATGTCCTCCTGCTATCCGTATGATGTATGGATATGTAAATGAAGGAGCTTTTTTTGTGGCTTTTTCATACATATTTGTACTAAGTACAGGAAAGTTAAATCCTTTAGCCATTTTTTTCAGTACATCCATGCCATAGTCAAAATCATGATTGCCAGGTACCATAGCGGAATATCCCAGCAGATTCATAAGTTCAACTGTAGCTGCGCCCTTGGAAAAATTACCTTCCGGAGTCCCCTGGAAAGTATCACCGGAATCTAAAAGCAGGTACGGATTTTTCTCTTTATGTATCAGTGAGGAAAGGGCAGCAAAGCCACCTATGGGTTTTTGTTCGCCGTTCCTTTTGGCCTGATGTACAGAATATCCTCCGTGTACATCACTTGTATGATAAAGCACTACTGTGTCTGCAGCCGCGGGCATGGCCATTGCCAGCGTTAAAAGAATTGCTGAAATTATTTTCATGTGTTCTCCTTGATTCCTGCATGTGCGGGCGCGGCTTTAAGAAACCGTGCCTGTCAGCCGGTATGGTATATGAATATATTACAAAATATATTTGTAAATATAAATAAAAACGGAAGGCGGGGCAAGCCTTCCGTTTTTGTTTGTATGCTTCCGATACAGAGCAGTATCAGCGTTTTGAGAACTGGAAGCGTCTTCTTGCTTTCGGCTGTCCGGGTTTCTTTCTCTCGACCATTCTTGAGTCGCGGGTAAGGAAGCCGGCTTTCTTCATCGAAGCGTGAAAATCATCACCAAGTTTGGCGATGGCGCGGGCAATGCCGTGACGGATTGCTCCTGCCTGGCTTGACGGACCGCCGCCTTCAACTTTAGCGGTGCAGTCAAATTTCTGATCCTTCGTGAGTTCGAAAGGGGAATTGACAACATGGGCAAGACGCGGAATATTGCCGAAATATTCTTCGGGTGTTTTTCCGTTGATTATTAACTTACCCTCTCCGTCCTGTGTAAGGCGGATCTGGGCGATAGAGGTTTTACGTCTGCCGGTTGCTGAAATATAATTCTGTTTTTCCATTTGATGATCCTGCTTGAATTATTTTGCCGCTTTGGAGGCTTTAAACTGGGTCTGCTCACCTTTGAAGAGGCGGAGACGTTTCATGCGTTTTGCGCGCATTTTGTTGTTGTCCAGCATACGATATACGGCGAGCTCAAGCACACGGGTGGAATCCTGTTCCATCTGTCTCTTGTAAGGGATGGTTTTAGCCCCGCCGGCATAGCCGGAATGGCGGAAGTAGAATTTGTCTTCCGCTTTGTTGCCGGTGATCTTCACCTTGTCAATGTTGGTAACGACAACAAAATCACCGCAGTCAGTCTGCGGCGCGAAATCGCGTTTGTGTTTGCCGGCCAGAAGCACGGCAATTTTTGAGGCAAGTCTGCCTAATACCTGGTTTGACGCATCGAGAAAGTGCCACTGGCGGCTCTTCTCCATTACATCAACCTTTGGAAGTGTTGTTCTCTGTATCATAATACTGATATAATAGCAAATTTTTATTTTCTCTGCAATTTTGGACTACTTCTTTAATCCGGGTACCGGTGGTGCTTCATCAACACCGCCTGTCCATAATTTTCCATCTTCGCAGAAGCGGTACTGTCTTGTTGCTCCGCTTCCAAAGAATCCTGTGGCCCTTCCTGTGGAAATGGAAGTGTCTCCGTTTCTGTATCTTTCAATATAAGACGGCAGTACCTTGTTTTCATTTGTGGTGCATGGCATATCGTAGCAGAGCATGTAGTGATTTATTGCACCGTCATTTATTTCCGTAAGGTTTACAGGCGGTGAGGAAAGTACATACGCAGGGCAGTTTGTAGCCTTGAGCAGCCATAGGTATTCAGGCTCGGATATTTCGCGGTAGCCACGCTGCGCCAGTTTTGCCAGTTCACGGCTTGCCTTGACCTGTTTTTTGCTGCCAGGCACAGGCTGATATGAGAATATCCATGTTATTTTTCCTGTCGTTGCGGCTTCTGTCCAGGCGTTTATCCCCTCAGGTGTTATCTGTCCGTTTTTGTCAAAAAGTGAATCACCGCTGCTGTCCCGGAGTCTGAATATTTCCCGCAGGCTTATGCCTTTGCTTTCGAAATATCTGATAGCATCCCTGCTTACTGCTCTTGCATAGGCATTATATCCTTCAAGTGTAAGCCGGAATTTGAGACCGTTATCATTTTCCTCGTAATAAAGTCCATGGCGGCCAGGAAATTTTCCACGTACAACCTCTACCGCACCTCCTGCTTCAGCAGTTCTCATGTTTCTGTGAAGCCGCAGGTCCTTTTCTGTCAGCATATTTATCGTGGCTCTTTGTGATATGGCACCGCGTTTTTTCATTTCCGCCAGAATGTCTTCATCGCTCATCATATCCAGATTAAGTTTTTCGGCGTTTGCGAGCGCGTATTTGTTGTTTGGATCTATCTGAAGTATCAGTGAAAAATAATGAAATGCCTCTTTGTATTTGGTCTGCTTCAGAAAATAGTCAGCTACTGTTGTAAGAATGCCGGTATCGAAAGGTGCCGCCGCGGCAGCCATGCGGTACTTGTTTTCAGCTCCGGCCCTGTCTTCAAGTCTTATGAGGGTTTCGGCTTCTTTTATGCAGAGTGCAGCGTGCCTGGCATGTTCTTCACCGGTAAGTTTCTGTGCCCTTTCATATTCGTCAACAGCCTCTTCGTATTCGCCGGCGTTTACCAGTACATCGGCAAGTTTTGAAGCGAGATCCAGATTGCGTGGATCCTTCCTGCGGCAGTTTTTTCCGGTTTCAGCCGCTGCTGTGAAATCTTCCTTTGCAGCTTCTTCTTCAAATTTCTTTATGCAGGAGGCTGCGGCCACTCCTTTGTTTTCCTTGTATTTCAGTGCGGACAGTCTGCTTTTCTGTTTTTTCTGCATTGAATTTACGCGCCTGATGGCAGCAGATGCCTTTGTGGCATTTGCGTCAGCAATTGCGGAAATATCTTCACCTGCGAATGACAGTGCCGAGGCATAGGCTTTTTTTGCTTTTACGTAAAGCTCCTGTCTTTCATAAATCTCACCTCTTGTGTACAGCGCATCGAAATCTGCTGGATTAATTTCAAGTGCCGAGGCTATGAATTCTTCAGCTCTGTCGAAAATACTCATCGCGAGATAAACTTTGGAAATTTCAAGGTTAGGCTGGAATTCACCGCGTCCGTACTGTAGCGAGCGTAGGCAGTTCTGCAATGCCTCATCTGTTTTGCCGTTAAGTCTGCGTACACGGCAGGCTCCCAGATTCCAGATATAGTCTTTTGGAAATTTTTCCGCCATTGAAATTGCTGTTTTTTCCAGCGATACAAGCTGTGCCTGTGAGGCTTCTGCTGAAAGATCCAGCGCATACATGAATAAATTCCTGTCATTCGGGAATTTTTTCAGTCCGTTCATTGCGGTTTCAAATGCTGCCGCCCTTGAATGTGTTCTTTCCTCAAATTTGGCTTTCTGCAGCTCATCCGCTGCTCCTGCGTGGAGAAATGAAGGCATCAGCAGAAGAAAAGATAATAATATCTGAGAAAAAACTTTCTTTTCCAGCATTAAACCTCCGTTTTCAGTATTCTGGGCAGGGTAACTCCCCGCTGTTTCTGATATTTGCCTTTTCTGTCTTTATAGGATGTTTCGCATTCCTTTTCCGCTCCAAGAAATACAAGCTGTGCTATTCCCTCGTTTGAATATATCTTTGCAGGCAGTGGCGTAGTGTTGGATATCTCAAGTGTAAGATGACCCTCCCATTCCGGTTCGAGCGGGGTTATGTTTACTACTATACCGCAACGGGCATATGTGCTTTTCCCTATGCAGAGACCTATAACACCGCGTGGTATTCTGAAATACTCAACAGACCTTGCTAAAGCAAATGAATGTGCGGGAACTATACAGTATGGTCCCTTTATATCAACAAAAGACCTGGCATCGAATGACTTTGGGTCTATAATGCAGTTGTGAACATCGGTAAAAACCTTGTATTCATCTGATACGCGTATATCATATCCATATGATGAAAGACCGTATGATACCATTCCTTCTGCATTCAGTTTTTCGCAGAAAGGCTGTATCATGGCATGACTGCGGCACATTTCCCTTATCCATGAATCGTTTTTTAGCATTTACAGCCTCAGATACTGTATCATCGCTTTGAATATGGAAACAAGTTTTTCCGTTCCTGTTGTTCCTATTCTGGCTTCTTTTACATGAAATCCGCTCTTCTCAATTTTTTCGAGAAGGTCACGGTATATATTCCAGATTATAAGTGAGAATTTGAAGTTCTTCTTATGTTCCTTGTCTACAAGCGTTATCGTGTCGGAATAATATTTTTTTGCACGCTCTGCCTCAAAAGCCATAAGATTTGTAAATTCCTGTGTATAACCAGGCTTTCCAAAATTTTCCTTGTTGAAATTAAACCGGGCCAGATCCTGATAAGGCAGGTACACACGTCCGGCTTCATAATCTTCCCGCACATCGCGGATTATATTTGTAAGCTGTACGGCATAGCCCATTGTTGTAGCTATCTCTTTGGCATTGGCTCCGTCATATTCAACAATGATAAGGCATACTTCCCCTATTATTCCGGCCACACGGTACATATAATATTCAAGTTCTTCTATGGTTGCGTATTCGTGTTTGGTAAGGTCAAGTTCCATGCCATCTATAAGAAGAAGAAAATGTTCTTTTTTCAGATTAAAGAATACTATCGTCTGTGCCAGCTTCTGACAAAGTTCGTCATCTTCAGGTACCTGGCCAATGAAAAGAGCCTCTATTTTTTTCCGCCAGGCGGCAAGCTCCTCTTTTTTTGTTTCAAGCGGCTTACTGTTGTCATCTACTATCTCGTCAACTCCGTGTGCAAATTCATAGTAAGCTTCAAGTGCGTTTCTTTTTGATTCCGAAAGAATTTTGAAAGCTTTTGAAAAACTGCTTGATTCCAGAGGTGATTTTTTATCTTTCATTTGTTCTGGCTCCGTATTAATATTCAATAAAATTGTCAGAACCATGCCATACATTTGTGAAGACTGGCCACCATGGTAAAAAACGGTTTTATGGTAGTGTTTTTTCTGTGGTATCACCAGTCAGGCATAGCCTTAATATATATTATTATGCTAATAATCTGTTGCCGGAATCAAGCACGGACACAGGCTGGTAAGTGAGTTACGGAATCCATAAATAACGAAGCCTGCTTTAACGGCGGTCTTTTGCTGTGTGCCGGCAGTCAGTTCATTCCGCCTTTGGCTGCCATTATGTCAAGGATTATCTTGTCTACCTTGCTCATTCCCGTGCAGGATATGCGGGCTATGTTCTGTATGGTCTCTTCCGCCGAATTGCCGATGAAGCCCTCCTTCTCAGTTATGCCTTCGCCGTGTATGGCCATGTATGCCGCGCGTATGGCTGAATCTGCCGACGATGCGACTTTAAGGGAGCAACCGCTTTTTGCGCCGTCGCACAGTGTGCCGCCGATGTCGCTTATTATTGTGTTTACTGCGAGGGATACTTTGTGCACGTTTGCGCCACAGAACTGCCACACTATCGCGGCGGACGCGCCCACGCCTGCTGCCACGGCGCAGCCGCATATAGGTGCAAGCTCTCCGGTGAATACCTTAATATAAGAATTTACCAGGTGTGAAAGTGCAATGCTCTTTAAAATCTTTTCTTCGGGGCGGCCTGCTGTTTTGCCTACTATCCACGGCACGAGTATTGCTACAACGCCCTGGTTGCCTGATTCCCCGCTGGACATCACTGGCACGGATAGGCCTGCCATTCTGGCATCCGTAGCGCATGCTGCGGTTATCTTGGCCTCTGAAAAAACGTCTTTTTTCATAAAGCCTTTTTCAATTATATCATTGATGTAGTAGCCCACTTTTTTTATCGCCATGCCCTCGTGGCTGGCGGCAAGGTTCATTTCCACGCCTTTTTTTATATATTCAAGCTGTTCCGGCGATGCCTGTTCCGTGGCCCGGAAAAGATCTTCCATGGTGGCTGTGCGCAGCTCCTCTTTGTACCGGCAGCTGCTTTTTTTGTCTTCTTTTTTCTTATGGACAAGTATTCTGCTGTTGTGTATAAGCCTGGCTATTTCTGTGTGGCTGTTTTCCAGCACGCAGAGAGCCCTTTCCCTGCCGGAGAAAATTTCTGCTGCTATGTATATCCCATGTTTGCGGTGACCTGTTTTTATGGAGGCAGCGCCTGAATTTACAAGTTTTTTTGCCTCGTCCAGTTCAGCGGATATTCCGCGGAAAATCTCTGCGCCAAGTTCCGGTTTCCTTATTATTGCGCCTATGGCTGCTGCTAAAAGATTTCCTTTTTTTCCATCTGTATTTGGTATTGTTACAGCAAGACCATTTTTATATGTGGCCGGATCTGTGGTAATTCTTACTTCCGTTGCCGGCCCGGACAACAGCTTTGCTGCCGATGCGGCAGCAAAGGCTACTGCAACCGGTTCTGTACATCCCATTGCGGGATACACTTCGTGTTTCAAGACTTCATCAAGCAGATTTTCAAGCATTTGGCAGATCCTGTCAGGTACTGAATAATTTTTACAGCAAAACGGGAGGCGGATTTATAATTCACCAGATGGCTGTTTTACCCGCACAGCCTTATTTATTATAGAAATACTGCGGGGAAAAATCAAAAAGACAGAAACATCCTGTCACTTTGTGCTCTTTTCTATTTCATAGAAATAGTCTGGTACCGAGGCAGGCCTGTGAAAACGTTCGGAGTTTTCACGCATCTGTCTGTTCACCAGTTCTCTCATTCCCGAAGTGTCTTTTTTACAGTATCTGCATTCCCTGCCGGTAAGCCCTGAGAAAACTATTTCAAATGTATGGTTTCTGATCATGGATTTTGTCATGACTATGAATGTATACATCAGAATAACAAGCAGCACAACCATTACAGGCAGTATTATTTTTCTGTGTCTGTGAGACCAGTCAGCGAAAAGCAGGATTTTTCCCAGCAGAAATGCTGCTTTACTTTTTATGGATTTCGAGACCTTCATACATTGCACTTATATCTTCGTCGCCGTGTCCTTTTTCCGCACTTTTCTCAAGGATTTCAAGAACAGCTGATGTGACCGGTATGTCTATATCTTTCTGCTCCGCCACGGACATTATGAACCTGGCATCCTTAAGCATATGTTTTAAGGGAAATGCCGGGGTGAATTTCTTTTCCAGCAGAGGCTGCCGCTTCATATTGAAATATCGGCACTGCAGAGCCGGATTAGCTTCAAGTGTGTCAAATACGAGTGCCGGATTTATTCCGCATGCTTCTGCAAATGATGTTCCTTCCGCTATGGCAGATGTCATATGGCCCATTACAAGATTCACGCAGAGTTTCAGGTATGAACCTGCGGGCGCCGGACCGGCATGAATAATTTTTCCACCCATGGACAGAAGAAGTTTCTCGTTCCTTTTTATATCCTGTGTGGAGCCGCCTGCCAGTATGACCAGAGTACCGGCCTCGGCAAGTGGTTTTGAACCGGATACGGGGCAGTCCAGAAAATTTATTCCTGATTTTGCGCATTTATTGGCAAGCTGTCTTGTGAATTCCGGTGACACCGTGCTCATGTTTATTAAGGTTTTTCCTTTTGAAAGCCCGGCAAAACCACCGTTTTCACCTTCCATTACAGCCTCCACTGCTGCCGGATCGGAAACCATCACTATAAGTGTATCGCACCAGCCGGCAAGCTGTTTGGGTGTGTATGAAACACCGCAGCCCTGCTGTTTAAAAGGTTCTGTCTTTTCCCTGGTTCTGTTGTATACGCATACCTCAAAACCTTTTTTCACAAGATTGGCGGCCATGCGGCTGCCCATTATGCCAAGTCCTATAAATCCTGTTTTACCGCTCATATTTTACGCAGCTCCTCCCTGCTTAATTCACGCCATTCACCAGGTTTCAGGCCGTCAAGGCTGAAATTCCCTATTGAGTACCGTATCAGTCTTAGTACCGGAAAACCTACTGCTGCCAGCATTCTCCGTACCTGTCTGTTGCGTCCTTCCTTAAGCACAATCCTTACCCAGCATACAGGTACTGTTTTTCTTGTACGTATTGGGGGGGTTCTCGGAGGAATATCCGGTTCTTCCATTTTTTCCGCGCCACATGGAAGTGTTATTCCGTCCTTAAGCATTATTCCCATACGCAGTTTTTCCAGAGCTTCCTCTGTTATGATTCTTTCAACCTGTGCCCAGTATGTTTTTGGCTGTTTGTGTCTTGGTTCAGAAATATATGACTGTAGTCTGCCGTCTGAAGTAAGCAGCAGCAGACCTTCACTGTCAGCATCAAGCCGGCCTGCCGGATAAACCTTTCCGGGCAGTCCGAAATCAGACAGGGCGCGATGCCCGTCCGCCGGGGTGAACTGTGACAGGACTCCATAAGGCTTGTTGAAAAGAATCGTCAGCATTTCATTAATTACCTGTATTTCTGTAATACGGGCCTTTTCCAATATGATATATTATATTTTATGAGTTATGCATTTGTTAATAATCAGAAAGATTTTAATGCCTTGTGCTCAAGCATAGCTGCTCATCCGTATCTTTCCATAGACACAGAATCAAACAGTTTGTTTGCCTACAGGGAAAGACTTTGTGTACTTCAGATCTCTACCGAAAGTATAAATGCCGTTGTGGATATGCTGGCGGTTGATCTAAAACCTGTTCTGCCTATTTTTGCCGATCCGAAAGTTGAAAAGATATTTCATTCGGCGGATTCCGACATACGTGTTCTTAAAAGCGCGGCAAAGTGCCGTTTTGTCAATATTTTCGATGTAATGATAGGTTCGAAGTATCTTGGTGTTCAGCGTTGTGGACTGGACAGCCTGGTAAATCATTATTTCGGCATAGTCATGGATAAAAAATACCAGAAAGCCGATTGGGGAAAGAGACCCCTTACAAAACCAATGCTGGATTATGCAGCTGGAGACACGATTTATCTTAAACGTCTGCGGGATGTAATCAGAAAGGAGCTCCTTCAGCAGGGAAAGCTTGATGAGGCCATGGAGCATTTCGCGCATATAGCCGAAGTTGTTCCACAGCCACATTCGTCATTTGACAAAGATGAATATCAGAATATACATGGAGCACGGAAACTGAATGGACTTGGCCTTGCGGTGCTGAGGGAACTTTATATAGCGCGTGAGGAGGCCGCAATAAGAAAAGATATGCCTCCCTTTAAAATACTGAGTCAGGATTATATGCTGCGGCTTTCCGCGGCGCCTACGGAAGCGCTTGAGAATCTTGCCTCTTTCCGCGGTTCATCAGATTATGTACTGAATAATTACGGGGAATGGATAAGAGCAGCCATAAAAAAAGGAATCGAATGCAGAAAAAAACCTGTGCTTAAACCGTTAGGTCGTGAAGACAGATATGGAAAGATGGAATCTGTCCGCGTGCGTTTCCTTGCAATGAAAAAATGGCGTAAGGAAATAGCCGGGAAAAGAGGAATGCTGCCAGAAACGGTTCTTGAGAATACACTTCTGGAAAAACTTGCTTTCGCCCAGCCACGGACTATGGATGATCTTAAGAAAATAAAAGGACTTTCACCTGAAAAGCTGAATTCATACGGAAAGGAACTGCTGGAGTTTTTCAGGACACATAAATTGTAAAAAAATCTGTCTGACCTGAAACAGTGTTAATCTTTACAAAGGCGGGTTTATATGCTATACTATTTACGTTGTAGTTGTCAGTTATTTATATGACACCCAATGGTTGGGTGGCTGAGCGGTCAAAAGCAACGGTCTGTAAAACCGTCGGGCCCTGCCCTACATAGGTTCGAATCCTATCCCAACCATACACATAAGCGCGGGTGGCGGAACTGGTAGACGCGTACGGCTCAGGACCGTATGGTCGAAAGGCTTTAAGGGTTCGAGTCCCTTTCCGCGCAGTTAACTGAATACAGGCCGTTTCTCTTCTATAGTAAGGAAACGGCTTTTTTATTTCCTGAATCCTGTAAATATAAGCAGTACTACTATAAATATACTGTATCAATACTTTCATTTAACAAAGTCTAAAAAATATTAGTCAGAAAGTTTGTTTTTTCAAAAAAAAATGCTATAATATATATAGCAGACAATATGAATGTTCTTTGATTCTGTCTGAAGTCAGGGCCAGGTAAGGCCCTGCATACCGATCCCGGGGCCGGACTGTATTTCCCAAAACCCCCAACCCAAACCCTAAAAAACGACGCGCCACGCGTCACTCAGTCCGGCCCCCCTTTTTTTTCTGAAAAATATATAATAATAGAATGACGTTCCGTTTGTTTATTTTATCCATTGTAATTCTGCTTGCCGGCTGTATGGGCAGTAAGAAGCATAAATTTGTTCATATAGATTTTCCAGACAAGTCACCGGCTGAAATTGCGGCTGAATCAAAAGCCATGGAAAAAAACATACCTGAAAAAGAAACAGGACAGGATTCTGAGGAAGAGCATAAAGACGATCTGCCTGCTGATGAACAGCCTTTGACGCAGATGGAAATTGTAGAGGCGGAAAAAGAAGGGGACGAGGTTTTTTCCATAAGTGAGGGCTATATACCTCCTGCCCCGGCACCACAGAATTTTGGTGGCAACGGGTCGATAACAATACGCAGAAACGAATCAAAGGAAGTAATAACCGTAACATACCGTAATAAAGATGGTTCATATGATCAGGCTGCCCTTGACAAAATCAATCATATAATGCGCTGTTATGAAGACAACAGCGAAAGAGACATAGCCGTAAAGCTGGTAGAGCTTCTGGATGCAATAGAGGATCATTTCGGTAAAAAAGGCATAACTGTGCTGAGCGGCTACCGTACGCCGGAATACAACAGGAAAATAAAGGGAGCGGCCAAAAACAGCCTTCATATTCTGGGCTGGGCGGCAGATATACGTATACCGGGTTATAAATCTTCCCAGATAAGCACTTTCGCAAGAAAGAAATATGCCGGAGGCGTAGGTTATTATCCATATACTGGTTTTGTTCATGTTGATGTGGGGTCCGTGAGATACTGGCAGCAGACCCGCCGCAAAAAGAAGAGCAAAAAACGGGCAGCCGTAAAACGCAGGGCTACGCGGCGTGCAGGTTCAAAAAAATACAGGGTTTCCAGAACCCCTGCAAAACCAAGGACAAAAGCAGTAAAAAAATCTGCCGGTAAGAAAAAATAAATTTCATTCACGACGGAAAAAATGTGAATAAAAAAACATAATTAGCACTCTTGACAAAAGACTGCTAACGATGTATACTTTATGCAAACGGGATCAGAGTGCCCCGTTAAAGGAGTATACATTATGAGCATAAGACCAGAAAAATTTACAGTAAAGGCGCAGGAGGCGGTTCAGGCCTGCGGGGATTTCGCGGAAAAGTTTGGCAATCCTGAAATACGCCCTGTGCATCTTTTTCTTTCACTGCTTCATCAGCAGGATGGCCTTGTCCCCGATATTGTAAAAAAAACAGGCGCAGATCTGAAAAGGCTTGTTTCTGACGCAGAGAAAATCTGTGAAAGACTGCCCAAAACAACTGGTGGTGACCGTTATCTTTCGCAGGACCTGAAAAAAGTCCTTGAAGCCGCCTTTCAGGAAATGGACCGGTTCAAGGATGAATATGTGTCTACTGAACATCTGCTGCTTGCCGCCGCATCTGTTGACGGTGAAGTAAAAACCGTTTTGGGACAGAACGGAATGTCCAGTGACTCCATACTCAAGGCGCTGCAGTCCGTGCGTGGAAATCAGCGTGTTACTGACCAGAACCCTGAGGCTAAATTCCAGGCACTGGATAAATATGCCAGAGACCTTACTGAAGCTGCGCGTAAAGGAAAACTCGACCCGGTTATAGGCCGTGATGAAGAGGTTAAGCGTGTAACAAGAGTTCTGTCGCGCAGAACGAAAAACAATCCTGTGCTTATAGGAGAACCCGGCGTGGGCAAAACAGCAATAGTTGAAGGCATAGCCCAGAAAATAGTTGCGGGGGAGGTTCCTGAAAATCTTAAAAACAAGCGTCTTGTGGCTCTTGACCTCGGCTCCATGCTTGCGGGGGCTAAATTCCGTGGTGAATTCGAGGACCGGCTTAAGGCTGTTCTTAAAGAAATAGAAAAAGCTGAAGGCGGAATAATACTATTTATTGATGAACTGCATACACTGGTTGGCGCCGGCGCCGCCGAAGGTGCAATTGACGCTTCGAATATGCTTAAACCGGCGCTTGCCCGTGGCGAACTTCGCTGCATAGGTGCAACAACCCTTAACGAATATAAAAAATATATAGAAAAGGATGCAGCCCTGGAACGCCGTTTCCAGCAGGTTTATGTAGGCGAGCCTACAGTGGAGGATACAATAGCCATACTGCGCGGTATAAAGGAAAAATACGAGATTCATCACAGTGTGCGCATAAAGGATGCTGCCATACTTGCTGCGGCCAGACTGTCAAACCGCTATATAACAGACCGTTTCCTGCCGGACAAGGCTATTGACCTTGTGGATGAGGCTGCCGCAAGCCTGCGTATAGAAATAGATTCCATGCCCGCTCCGCTTGAAGAAGTTGAGCGCAAAAGACTTCAGCTTGAAATTGAGAAACAGGCCCTGAAGAAAGAGGAAGACCAGGTGAGTATTGACAGGCTGAAAGATGTTGAGAAGGAAATAGCTGAACTGAAGGAGAAATCCGCCGGACTTCATCTGCGCTGGAAAGCTGAAAAAGAAGTGATTGAGGAAATAAAGAAAGGCAAGCAGGAAATGGAACAGTTACGCCATGAAGAAGAAACCGCGCGCAGAAATGGTGATCTGAGCAGGGCATCGGAAATACATTACGGCAGAATACCGGAGCTTAAAAAGAAGATAGATGCTGCCAATGAGAAGATGGATAAATTCAAAAAAGATGGCGGAGCCATGCTCAAGGAAGAGGTTGACGAAGAGGATATAGCCAAAGTCGTTTCCCGCTGGACAGGCATTCCTGTTTCAAAGATGATGGAAGGCGAAATGGCGAAGCTGGTTCATATGGAAGACAGCCTCCGTACACGTGTAGTCGGCCAGGATGAGGCTTTGAAGCTTGTTGCAAACGCTGTACGCCGCAGCCGTGCCGGAATAGGCGAGGCAGGAAAACCTATAGGCAGTTTCCTGTTTCTTGGCCCTACGGGCGTAGGTAAAACAGAGTTGGCGCGTGCCCTTGCATCTTTCCTGTTCAATGATGAGAAAGCCATGATCCGTATAGATATGTCGGAATATATGGAAAAGCACAGTGTGGCCAGACTTATAGGAGCTCCTCCGGGCTATGTGGGTTATGACGAAGGCGGTCAGCTCACAGAGCATGTCCGCCGCCGGCCGTATTCTGTAATATTGTTCGATGAAGTGGAAAAGGCTCATTCCGATGTGTTCAATGTGTTCCTGCAGGTGCTTGATGACGGAAGGCTTACCGACGGCAAAGGCCGTGTGGTTGACTTCAAGAACACGCTGATAATAATGACGTCCAATATTGCTTCCGGTATGATACTGGAAAATTCCGGATCTCCGGAAAAGATAAAGAAGGCGGTGCAGGGAGAACTGCTTAATCATTTCCGTCCTGAATTCCTCAACCGTATTGATGAAACCGTGGTATTCAATCCGCTTGGCCGTGAGGAAATATCAAAGATCATTGATATGCAGCTTGGCAGACTTATGAAAAATCTTGAGCAGCGCGGCATAAAACTTGAACTTGAGGAAAGCGCGAGGAATACACTGTTCACTGCCGGATATGATCCACAGTACGGCGCACGCCCGATGAAACGCGCACTTCAGCGCCTTGTGGAAGATCCGCTTGCACTGAAGATGCTTGAAGGTGAAATACGTTCCGGTGATACCGTAAGGGCAGAAGCAGGAAAAGACGGACTTCTGGAATTCAGTACATCAGCAGGTAGTAACGTGAAAAAATAAAAAGGGACAATATGTTTAAAAGGCCGGACGGCGCAGGCGTGCTGTCCGGCCTTTTTTATAAAATTTATATATGCGTAAAGAGCTGGAACTTTTTCTTGTTTTTGCAAAAATAGGCACATTCACAATAGGCGGTGGCTATGCCATGATTGCCATGATGCAGGATGAACTTTCCGAACGCCGTAATTTTGTGCCAAAAGAAGATTTTATGGAACTTGTCTCTGTTGCGCAGGCATGCCCCGGAATGTTTGCGCTGAACATGGCTGTATTCGCAGGCAGCAGAATTGCCGGAACGCCTGGGGCATTGGCAGCAGGCCTGGGAGTTGTGCTGCCTGCATTTTTCTGCCTGCTTGCCATAGCCGGATTTTTCCGCGTTTTCAGGGAAAATATTTATGTAAACAGGATATTTTCAGGCCTGCGCCCTGCCGTTGTTGCATTGATTGCCGTGCCGGTATTCAAAACGGCAAAAGCCGCTGGCATAACCTGGAAAAACGCCTGGATTCCCGCGCTTGCTGCTGTTCTTGTATGGCTTGCAGGCGTTTCCCCAGTGATAATAGTGCTTGTTGCCATAGCCGGAGGTCTGGTAAAAAGTATGTGGAAAATGCAGAAAAAATAATTTTATGCAGCTTGCGGGCCTCCTGAGCCTCCTGCAGAAAAAAGCTGCGGATATTGATTTTATGTTATATTTGAAACTTTGCTTTGTCTTTCTTAAAATAGGGCTGTTCAATTTTGGCGGGGGCTATGCCATGATTTCATTCATTCAGAATGAGGTTGTGGCAAAAAATGCCTGGCTTACCGCATCTGAATTTACTGACATTGTAGCGGTAAGCCAGATGACCCCTGGCCCGCTTGGAATAAACATGGCCACTTATGCAGGCTATGCCGTGTCCGGCAATATTTTCGGCTCGGCATTGGCTACATTCTGCCTTTGCCTGCCTTCTTTTCTTTTGATGCTGTTTTTTAGCCGCTGGCTTGTAAGGCATCATTCGGATAATTCTTTAAAACAGATTTTTTCTGTGCTGAAGCCTGCTACGGTAGGGTTAATTGCCGCAGCCGCGCTGGTTTTATGCAATGCGGACAATTTCACAGGCTGGAAAAGCCTTCTTGTATTCGCTGCGGCATTCCTTGCCCTGTACCGTTATAAGGTAAGCCCGCTGAAAATAATCGCCGCCAGCGGCGCATTGGGGCTTCTGCTGTTCTGAGCTGTTCTAAATTAATAGTAATAAATATATGGCAGCCAGGACAGGGAATATTTAGTGCAATAAAAAAGGCCGTTTTTTCAAACGGCCTTTTTTTATTGTTTCCCCGTAAAATTATTTTTTCACAGGGGCTTTCGGGGCCTGTGCGGGTCTTGCAGGAGGAAGCGGCGGCATATCTATATTGCCGCAGTTTCTGGCAAAACCTTCTGCTGTAAGGAACAGACCGGCAGGGCCGCAGGAATAAAGAGTGTAACCATTCACAGGGTCAGCTTTTGCTCTGAGGAGGAGGTTTTCCTGTTTTATAAGCATATTGCAGGTGCGGTCTATGGCTATATTGCCTTCATATTTTTTGGCAATATTCTTGTCAAGTTTGTCTATTTCCGCGCTGCAGGATTTGTTTTTCGCGATGAAGAGCTCCTGCTGATGGAGCAGAGCCTTGAAATCATTCGCGACCTGTTTTGCCTTCGCTACTTCAGGTGTGTCTGACGGGCACTGGCAGCATGCAGCCAGGCAGGCCATTCCGGCAAAAAGTACTAACATTTTCTTCATAATTCTTTTTGTTCTCCAGTATTGTTCAGGCATTCACAAAAATAAGGAAAATGCCTATATTAACAGTATATCAAATTTTCTACCCTCAATTATTTCACACAGGCTCTGTTATTAAGAAAAACACTGGCACAAAGTATTTATAAAGAACGCAAATATTTCTTCATCGTCCTGAACCTGTTTCAGTACCACATTAATCTGCAGAGATGCTGAAATAAATCCAGCATAACAGGAGAACACTGAAATCAATACTCTGCTTATACGGAAATTTACATATTCCGGATTAGGAAATAATCTATATCAGGCGTTCGTAATAAAACCGTAAAGACATCTGAATAATATAAAATATCACTAATGGCAAGATTCAGACGGGCTTTGATTGAGATAGGAAATGTGTGCAATCTGCGTTGTTCTTTCTGCGCTGAAAGTCACAGACCTCCTGTTTTCATGTCTGTTGGAAATTTTGAGCGTACGGCTGCACAGGTAAAGAAATTTGCCAGGGTTGTTTCCCTGCATCTTCTGGGAGAACCACTGCTTCATCCACAGTTTGCTGAAATAATAGAGACTGCCGAAAGGCTGCACCTTGAAATAAATCTTGTAACAAATGGCACGCTTTCTTCAAAATACGGTGATGAAGTGTGGGGAAGAAAATGCTTCCGGCAGGTTACATTCTCAACACAGTCTCTTTCCTGTTTCGGAACAGATGAAAGAGCAGCGAAAGTACATGAATATGCTGAATTTGCCCGTAGAAACAGTGCCAGATTCAAAGTTTCATTCCGTCTGCGTGGTAATCTTAACGGGGCTTTCGTAAAGGAAATATCATCTATGTTTATGAAAGAATTCGGGCATGACGTGGAATGGAATGGCAATCCTTTTTCTCTGTCTGAAAGGATTTTCCTGAACCACGGTGAGATTTTCAGCTGGCGCGGTGGAAGACCACAGCAGGCGCCGTGTCTGGGGCTAAGGCATCATTTTGGCATTCTGTCTGACGGAACTGTTGTCCCATGCTGTGCAGATTATGACGGGGCAATGGCAATGGGAAACGTTTTTGAAAAGCCACTTGCTGAAATACTTGATTCACCCCGTACGCTTGAGCTGCGCCGTGCCATTGAAGGAAAGAACGGGCCTGTACCGGAATACTGCCGCGGATGCGGATTTATTATGCCATAAAATCTGAACCCTTTATTTTATAACGGATTTAATAAAAGACAGTATTTTTTAACCGTTGTATTAAGGGGCCCTTACCTATATATACCAGATTTTAAAATGCTATAATTTATATGGTTTCCTTATGAAAAACAAAACACTAAGGAAACAATGCTGCGTGCGTTACGTTTTCCGTATGCGTATGTAGCGGATTTCATGGAGTAACTATGGTAACTGATTCCCTTATAATTACGCTTATTGGCATGGGCTTTGTGTTCTGCTTTTTAGGCATTCTTGTGCTTACTATGAGCCTGCTCAGCCATATTACACCTTTGATAAACAGATTTATTCCTGAGCCTGTAGTGCCAGCAAAGCCTAAACCGGCAATAGCAGCGCAGGCATCAGATGCTGCAATAGCGGCAGCCGTGGCTTTGGCCTGGTATAACAGCGGAAGGAGCAAGTAAACAGTATGAAAAAAATTAATGTAATGGTAACTGCGTTCCGGGACGGATTCCAGTCCGTTTTCGGTGCAAGGGTTCTGCCGAAAGATTATCTTCCGGCGGTTGAAGCGGCAGCTGCTGCCGGAATTGATCATTTTGAAAGCGGCGGCGGCGCTATTTTCCAGTCCCTGTGCTTTTACTGCAACACAGACCCGTTTCAGGCAATGGACGATTTCCGCAAGGCGGCAGGCCCTAATGCCAATCTGCAGACTCTGGCCCGCGGCGTGAACGTGGTAGGCCTTGAAAGCCAGCCTATTGATGTTATAAAACTGCATGCCAGAATGTTCAAAAAGCACGGAGTTACCACAATACGCAACTTTGATGCCCTGAATGATGAAAACAATCTGATTGAATCAGGAAAGGCCATAAAGGAAGCCGGATTAAGGCATGAGGCCGTGGTTACGCTTATGTCCCTGCCTCCGAACTGCGAAGGCTCTGACAAGGTTCACACACCGGCATTCTATCTCGGAGTAATAAAGAAACTTTTGGACGCAGGAGTAGAGTTTGACTCTCTCTGCTTCAAGGATGCTTCCGGCACTACCACGCCTGCCGTTATACGGGAGACAGTGAAACGTGCCAGAAAGCTACTTGGCAACAAAATGCCGATACGCTTCCATACGCATGACACAGCCGGCACAAGCATTGCCTGCTATCTTGCCGCAATAGAGGGCGGAGCAGATGCGATAGACCTCGCAATGGCTCCTGTAAGCGGCGGCACAAGCCAGCCGGACATCATTTCCATGTGGCACGCATTGAGAGGAACTGAATACGATCTTGGATTTGACATTGACAAAATCGTCGAGGCGGAAGAGGTTTTCAAGGACTGCATGAAGGATTATTTCGTGCCGCCGGAATCAAAGGCCGTTGAGCCGCTGATACCTTATTCCCCGCTGCCTGGCGGTGCATTGACAGCGAACACGCAGATGCTGCGCGACAACAAGATGATGGACAAATATCCTGCCATGCTCAAGGCCATGAAGGAAGTTGTCCGTCGCGGCGGATTCGGTACTTCCGTTACCCCGGTGTCCCAGTTCTATTCGCAGCAGGCTCTTAACAATGCCATGTTCGGCGAGTGGAAGAAAATCGCCCCCGGATACGGCAAGATGGTGCTTGGCTATTTCGGACGCACCCCGATTGAGCCTGATCCGGAAATCGTAAAGATTGCTTCCGAACAGCTCAATATGCAGCCTACGAAGAAAACCCCGCTTGAAATCAACAATGCGGACCCCAACAAGGGTATAGAGGCCAACAAGAAAGTCCTTGAAAAAGAAGGACTGCCGATTACCGATGAGAATATATTCCTGGTTGCAACCTGCAAGGAAAAAGGCATAGCATTCCTCAAAGGCCACGGCCCCGTCAACCTGCGCAAGAAAGCGGCATCACCGGCGGCAAAGCCCGGAGAAACAAAGTTCACTGTAACTCTCAACGGCAAAGACTATAAGGTTGAAATAAAGGACAATGCCGCCGTAGTGGACGGAACCGAATATTCAGCCTCCGTAAAGGCCGGATTTGCAGGCGGAGCTTCCGCTCCTGCAGCTGCTTCCGGAACAGCGAAACAGATCAAGGCTGAGCTTCCCGGACTGGTTCTCCGCATTGAGAAGAAGCCGGGAGAGAAAGTAGCCAAGGGCGATACTGTTATAGTCCTTGAATCCATGAAAATGGAAATTCCCGTCAAGGCAGGATTTGACGGCACGGTTACAGCCATACCTGTAAGCCAGGGCGCGCAGATACAGAGCGGCGATGTTCTTGCCGAAATAGCATAAGGAGTATCATACAATGCAAGTATTAGACAGTTTGATATCCCTGTGGCATTCCACTGGCCTGTATAATTTTACATGGCCAAATGCCATAATGCTTGTGATATGCTTTGTGGTGCTTTACCTTGGCATACGCAAGGGCTTTGAGCCGCTGCTGCTTATCCCTATAGGCTTTGGCGGCGTGCTGGCCAATATTCCGTTCCCACCGGACGCAATGCCGATAATAGGCCATACCATTACAGCGGTTGATCCTAACACCGGTCTTGTTGCCGTGCAGACTTACGGCGGTTTCCTTGGCCAGATATTTGACTTCGGCATAAATTCCGGCATATTCCCACTGCTAATATTCATGGGCGTGGGAGCGATGACGGACTTCGGCCCGCTTATTGCAAATCCGAAAATGGCGTTTCTCGGTGGGGCGGCGCAGTTAGGCATATTCATGACGCTGATAGGCGCTATTCTGCTGAGCAAATACTGCCCAGGAATCAGCTTTACCATAAAGGATGCTGCCTCCATAGGCATTATAGGCGGAGCTGACGGTCCTACGTCCATATTCCTGGCAAGCCGTCTCGGCACGCCTTACATTGGCGCTATCGTGGTTGCGGCTTATTCCTATATGGCTCTTGTGCCTATAATCCAGCCTCCTATTATGAGAATGCTCACCACCAAAGAGGAAAGAGCTGTAAAAATGGAACAGCTGCGCCCTGTTAGCAAGAGGGAAAAGATACTGTTCCCTCTTATAGTGCTTTTCCTTTGTATGCTGTTCCTGCCTGATGCAACCCCGCTTATGGGAGCGCTGTGCTTCGGTAACCTTATAAAGGAAAGCGGCGTGACTGACCGCCTGGCAAAGACGGCCTCAAACGAGCTGATAAATATTGTTACCATTCTTCTGGGACTTTCAGTAGGTTCCAAGCTGTCTGCGGCGCAGTTCCTTACTCTTAACACAATAGGAATACTTGTACTCGGACTGCTTGCCTTCTCTTTCGGCACTGCTGGCGGTGTCCTGCTTGCCAAACTGTTCTACAAATGCGGCATGAAGATCAATCCGCTTATCGGTGCGGCTGGCGTTTCCGCCGTTCCTATGGCGGCCCGTGTAGTGAACAAGGTAGGCCAGGAGGAGAATCCTCAGAACTTCCTGCTCATGCATGCAATGGGCCCGAATGTGTCAGGTGTTATCGGCAGCGCGGTAGCCGCCGGCATACTGCTTGCCATCTGTGGCAGAATGTAAAGTGTCCTGCAGAATAAATGAAGGAAGCCCGTATTTCATAAAGAAGTACGGGCTTCTTGATTCTACAAATCTTTTCGCATTGCGGGAATTCAGGGCTTTGCCTGATGGCGCTGTAATAACCGCAGAAAAACAGTCAGCCGGGCGTGGCCGTATGTACCGCAGCTGGCTTTCAGAGGGAAAAGGACTGTATTTTACAATTGTGCTTAAAAATGCACGTAAAGCGGAATACTATGCAGCTTTTTCTCATCTGATGTCTGTAAGTGTATGTATGGCACTTGAGAAAGAGGGGCTTGCTCCACAGATTAAATGGCCAAATGATGTTCTTTGCACGCCTCCGTCCGTAAAAAGCGTGAAAGGTACGGAAAAACACGCAGAAAAAAAGCCTGTTCCCGGTAAAATATGCGGTATACTCGCTCAGGCATCTGCTGGGCCACATGGGCTTGAGGGCATAGTGCTTGGGGCCGGTATAAACTGTTCTCAGGCAGCAGATGATTTTAACGGGCTTATATATCCGGCTTATTCAGTAAAAATGCTTACAGGACAGGAACCGGACAGGGAGCATCTTTTAAAATCCGTACTGGATTTTTTCTTTAAGCGTAAAACATATTTTGAACAGGGTGGTTTTCTTTCAATAAAGGATGAATACTGTTCCCGCTGCGCATTTTTGGGAAAAGAAATAAAAATAAGCGTTTCCACAGGAAGCAATATTGTCAAAGAAACTGTATTCGCAGAAAAAATAAATGATGACGGCACCCTTTCTGTTATAAGAAACGGCATACATGAAACAATATCGGCTGCCGATATTCTGCCCTGAAAAATAAAACAGGCCACCCTTTATATCCGTCTTACTGAATCCGGATAGTCCGGCCTGACAGTCAGGCATAAATGTATCTGCCTTATTTATGAACAGGTTGAAAAAACTGTCAATTGTGGATATAATTAACCGGCAAGGAGAAAATCTGTTTTATGAAAGTTATCAGCATGTTTTTTCTTATAGCATATGCACTGTCAGCAGGTTTTATATTTAATGTACCGGAAGTTTCAGCGCAGGAAGTTGGGGATACAGTTCTTATGGGAAAATATCCTTATGAGGAAGATGGTACAAAAAAGCCCATAGAATGGATAATTATCGATAAGGAAGCTGACGGAACGGTTCTTCTGCTTACTAAATATCTGATAGAAATAAAAAAATATAATGAAGAACAACGTCCAATAACGTGGGCAGGGTGTTCATTGAGAAACTGGCTTAATAGGGATTTTTATAATACCGCTTTTAATTCATATGAAAAGGCCGATATCAGATTAACCAATCTTGTAAACCACGATAATACACAAAGTGGTGCGAGAGGAGGAATAAAGACAGATGACAGGGTATTCCTGTTAAGTATAAGGGAGGCGGCAAGATATTTTAAGTCAGATAAGGCAAGACAGGCACATACAACTCCCTATACTGACGGCAGGTGTAACTGCAAGGGAACTTCATTCTGGTGGCTGCGTTCTCCAGGTTTTTGGACAGATTGTGCTGCCGGAGTACACAAAAATGGTAAAACTGCGGAGTTGGGTCAGGGAGTTGCCTGGGCTGAATGGGCAGTCCGTCCGGCTTTAAAAGCAGTACTTAGGAATTATGTAAACGTCAACAGATACGGATCTACAGCTGTATGGGAATCAGAAAAAAAAGATAAGAAAAAAGAAAGCCGTAAGGCTGATACTGAAATGGAAAAGCCACGCCTTAAATCACCTGAGGAATTTCTTTTTCATTAGTAGCAATAGGATTATTTTCCTTAATTCCGGAAGCCATTCCATAACGTTTTTCTGTTATACAGAACGATGTTGCAGTAAACAAATAAACCGGCAGAAGTGCCGGAATAATTCAGTGTGAATTTTATAGAAAATGTCGTTGCGGCTCATATCATATTCATCCATTAAAATGATATATTTGGGAAATTGAAATTTTATTACATCTATAACCGGTAATCAGGCATAAGAATCTGATTCTGACGATAATAAACGATAAAATTATGTCTGCTATGCGGAAAAATCCGCAATTATAAACCAGCAGGGAAAAAATCGTGCATATTTATTTATGCACGATTTTTTTCATTTTATTGCTCCCTTTAATATTGTAGTTGTTCATAATATTCATATAACTGCATAAATGCTTATAAAATTTCTTATTTTATTCACTTAACTGAATAAAATGCTTAAAATATGTCTAAAGTTAACACTGTCAAGGGAGCTTCGCCCGCTAAAGACATTAAGGGACAATTATCCCAAATACCTGCTGACAAGGGATTACGGCAATGCCGGTTATGGCGGGATAATACAGAAAAACGTTCTGCAATGGCTGATGGAAAATATATTTTAAACCGCAGATTCAGCCTTGTTTTTTGTGCAGTAAACTGAAATAAGTCTGTAAAAAATCCGTTCTTGTTTCAATTTACCGCATTATCCTGAAATAAGATGTTAAAAATTTGTTTTTTATCTTAACTTAATCTTTTAACATAAAATAAAACAACAGTAATATTATGTTTTTTGGACGGTTCAGAATGCAGTATTGCGCCGTGAATAGTAAATGCCGGGCAGGTATAAAAATATAAATCAGGGACCGGATAATGTTATAATTATTCTACGGATTTAAGAAAATCAAGGAGAGAAACTATGGAAAAAAAGAAATATGTATGTCAGCCGTGCAACTGGGTTTATGATCCCGAAACAGGTGATCCGGAACATGGAATAGAACCTGGAACAGCGTTTGAGGATCTTCCGGAAGACTGGACATGCCCGGTCTGCGGCGCGCCGAAATCTGAATTTGTTCCGGAAAACTGATTCAGGCATCTGTAAGACAGCATAAAATCCCGGTTTCATCACCGGGATTTTTCATTTTCAGCCACATTGTCAAAGACAGCCATAATTGTGTGAAAGCCTGGCCTTTCTTAATTAATATAATATAATAAGGAGATTTTTATGTCTGTTGAATTCGTACATCTGCACAATCATTCCGACTATTCACTGCTTGACGGTATGCTGCGTCTTACTGACCTTGCAGGAAAGCATCCTTCGGATTTTCTAAGCAATCTTGGCAAACAGAAAATTCCGGCGGTTGCCATAACGGATCATGGTAATATGTACGGAGCCATGACATTCTATTTCAATGCGCAGCAGGTTGGGGTGAAGCCCATAATAGGCTGTGAGGTTTACCAGACACTCGGCGCCCGCGGTGACAAAAGCGGCTCACAGAAGGAAACCGGACATCTGACAATTCTTGCGAAGGATAATGAAGGATACAGGAACCTGATGAAAATAGTGTCAGAGGCCTTTATAAGTGGCTTTCACTATCACCCGCGTGTTGATTATGAACTCCTTAACCAGCATAAAAACGGTCTTATAATACTTTCCGGCTGCATAGCGGGCCATGTCGCCAGAAACTGCGCTGCCGGAAAATTGGATGAAGCTGCCAAAGTGGCCGCCACACTGCGCGACATCGTTGGCAAAGAGAATTTCTACATAGAACTTATGGACCACGGCATAGCCGAGGAAACTGCGGCCCAGCCTGGACTTATTGAAATAGCGAAGCGTCTTGGACAGCCGGTTGTGGCTACAAATGACTGTCACTACGAAAAAAAAGAGGACTGGGAGATTCACGATGCGCGTATGTGTCTTGCCATGAACAAGGTTTTAAGTGATCCGAACCGTCTGCGGCATACACAGCATGAACTTTATTTTAAGTCTCCGGAGGAAATGGCCAGACTGTTTGCTCATGTGCCTGAAGCAATAAAAAATACAATGGTTATTGCCGAAAAATGTAATGTTCATGTGGAGACAGGAAAACTTCATCTGCCTAAATTTGATATTCCTGAAAAGTATCATGATAAAGCCAGATATGGCAATGAAGGTGATTTTTTCTATATGAAGGACCTGTGCGAGGAGGGCCTTCGCACTAAAGTTCCTAATGCAGGGAAGGAATACAAGGACCGTCTTGATTTTGAAATGAATGTAATAAGGTCTATGGGGTTCCCAAGCTATTTTCTTATAGTGCGTGATTTCATAACCTATGCGCGCACGCATGGCATTCCTGTAGGGCCGGGGCGCGGCTCTGCTGCCGGTTCGCTTGTAGCCTACACGCTGGATATAACCAGGCTTGACCCTCTGCCTAATGATCTGCTGTTTGAGCGTTTTCTCAATCCTGACCGCATAAGTATGCCTGATATAGATGTGGATTTTTCCGACGCAGGCAGGGATGAGGTTATACAGTACGCCAGAAAAAAGTATGGGGATACGCGGGTAGCCAATATCATCACATATGGCACTGTTGGCGCGAAGAGTGCCGTGAAGGATGTTTCCCGTGTTATGGAAATTCCAATACCTGAGGTTAATGCCATAACAAAGCTCATTCCGGACAAGGCAACACTCGGCGAAGCCCTTAAAGGCGGCAAGGACAGCCAGCCTGTGCCGGAGCTGCTTGAGAAGATGCGCGATCCTAAAATAAAAAAAATGTTCGATATGGCGCTTAAAATGGAAGGACTTGTGCGTCAGACCGGCATTCATGCTTCCGGCGTTATTGTTTCGCCGGAGGAAATTACAAATTACGCCCCACTGGCGAATCAGAACAACAAACATGCCATAACCACTCAGTATGACGGTCCCACCATGGGAGATACCGATAAGATGGGAATGCTGAAGGTAGACTTCCTCGGCCTTCGCACGCTTTCGGTAATTTACGATGCAGTTGATTTTATTCATTCCGCAGGGAATAAGGATTTCGATATTTACAGAATACCGATAGACGACAAAAAAACTTTTGATCTGTTATGCGAAGGAAAAACAATAGGCGTGTTCCAGCTTGAAAGTGAAGGCATGAGAAACCTTGTAAAGGCTCTTCAGCCTTCGCAGTTCAGCGACATTTCGGCGCTTGTTGCTCTTTACCGTCCCGGCCCTATGGAAGCAGGAATGCTTGAAACCTTCGTGGAGCGCAAGCACGGGCGCGAGAAGGTAACTTATGACCACCCGCTGCTGGAGCCTGTGCTGAAGGATACCTATGGCACAATGCTTTATCAGGAACAGATTATGAACATAGCCAAGCGCATGGGCGGATTTACCGCCGGCGAGGCGGATACTCTGCGCAAGGCCATGGGTAAAAAAAAGATAGAAATCATGGACAAGCTCAAGACGAAATTCGTAAAGCAGTCCAAGGATATAAACAATGTTCCTGAAAAACTTTCCTCCGGTATTTATGATCTTATGGCAAAATTTGCCGGATACGGTTTTAACAAATCACATTCTGCTGCTTATGCCCTTGTTACTTATCAGGTGGCATATCTGAAAGCAAATTATCCGGTTGAGTTCATGGCGGCTGCAATGACGAACGAAATCGGAGAAAGCCCCATGGGTTCAGACAGCAAGGAGAACAAGCTTGTCACTTATATCCTTGAGACAAGGGATATGGGTATAGATGTTTCAGGCCCGGATGTGAATCATTCCGGAGTTAAATTTACCATAGAACGTGAAAATGGAAAGAGCAGCGTCCGCATGGCTCTTACGGCTGTCAGGAATGTAGGCGAAGGCATAGTTGAGGATATCGTAAGGGAGCGTGAAAAGAACGGTCCATTCAGATCATTTGAGGAATTTACAATGCGTGTGGAATCAAAGCAGCTGAACAAACGCTGCCTTGAAGGACTTGCGAAAGCCGGAGCATTTGACTGCCTGTATCCCGCGGCTACGAAAGCCGAAAGCCGTGGCAAAGCCGTGCGTGCTATGACTGATTACTGCGAGGGTTCTTCTAAGAAAGGCTTTGATCCCAATCAGGCCATGCTTTTCAGCCCGGAGGAAACGCAGGATGATATTCCGGCCTATACTGAAATACAGATGCTGAAAGACGAATATGAATTCCTTGGAATGTATTTTTCCGGACACCCGCTTAACAGCTACCGCCGTCATATGTCAATGCTTACAGATGTGAGTGTGGATTCTGTAGTGCAGGGCCAGCATAAGGAAAAAAGTTTTGTGCGCGTAGCCGGTATGATTTCACAGCTTAAGATTCTCAAGACAAAGAAGACCGGTGATTCCATGGCAAAATTTGTGCTTGAAGATCTTACCGGTTCCATAGGAGTATGTGTTTTTCCAAAAAAATATCAGATGTTCGGAAATGCACTTGCAAATAACAGACTTGTAGTAATAACAGGCAGGGTGCAGCTTTCTGATTTTGGTGACAAGGAGCATTATGAACTTCAGGCAGAGGAAGTGTATGAACTTTTCGAAGCGCTTAACCGCTGGGGAAAGAGCGTGGTTGTCAGTCTTTCCCCTGCCGTACTTGCAGACCGTGAAAAGATGACTGCGCTTAAAAAGCTGTTTGACAGCGGCGCAGGGTTGTGCCCGGTATGCTTCTCGGCTGGTTCTGGTACTGACAGATTCTTTATTGAGACTGATTACAGGGTTTCTGTTTCTGACAGTCTGCTTAAAGAGGCTGCCTCAATAGCTGGAAATAATGCCTGGAAGGTTGATGCCGCCTCCTGAATATCTACAGATAATATATCTGTTATTTAACTGTAATCTATGATAAAATATTTATGGATAAGTTTATGAAAAAACTTCTTTTTGTTTTCAGCCTTTTCTTTTTCCAGCTGCCGCTTTATGCCGGAAGCGATGAGTCATTTGTAATTGCAGATATAAACCAGATTGATATACCGTCTGCTTCAACACTTGATAAGTACGCATTCCGATTTGGCAGCCGTCTCTATTCAGGTGGAGGAACGCAGGTACGCATGGGGTTCGGCATTCATGACCGCCTCAGCCTCGGTACATCTTTTCTTATTGATGGACTGATAGGCAATGATACGCATGTGCGTATGAGAGTCCCTGAAATAGATGTAAAATTCCGTTTCTGGGACGGTGGACGTTATATACCGGCCCTTGCTATTGGATATGATGGACAGGGATATTTCTACGACAGCGACAGAAAGGAGTATCAGGAAGATGAAAAAGGACTTTACCTTACAGGAACTTCGGAACTGCTGCCCGCTTTATTTATTAACGCCGGTATCAATATGTTTGATTTCGACACAAACAAGGTATACGGATTCATAGGACTTAACTGGACTGTTGAGGAGGTTGTTACGATTATGGGTGAATACGATAATCTTTTTCACCACACAACCAGTCAGGACAGGCTTAATGCCGGTCTGCGCTTTCATGTAACGCCTGAATTTTCTCTGGATATAGCTGTAAGGGATATAAATTCATCAGGCAGGTATAAAAACGGGGTTAAAAGACATCCGGAAAGAATAGTCCAGCTTCATTACGATGCCAGATTCTGAGTTAAAGCGGAGAAAATCATGTCAGAAAAAACACAGAAGGTTACTTTTCAGAGAAAAACGATATTTGTAAAAAAAGGCCTGCAGCTGCGCTACATAGCGACGATACTGTTAAGCGCCCTTTTTGCTTTCGCTATAACTATTCACGAGGTTATATGGGCCGCAGAACAGATTGCTGTAAAAAATCCTGCGGTGAAGGATATTGTTAAAGAACTAAACGTGCTTGTGCCCATGTTTGCTTTCAAGGCATGTCTTTTTATAGGAATTCTGCTTATTTTTGCGATAGTGGTATCACATCAGCAGGCCGGTCCGCTTTATAAATTCGAGAAAAGCTTTGGTAAATTAAAGGACGGTGATCTTACATACCGTGTCTATCTGCGTAAAGGTGACCAGCTTACCGAGATGCAGAAGGAATTTAACGATATGGTATATTCCCTGCAGAGAGTTGTATCCGAATATGAGGATTTCCGTTCCTATGCTGAAGGCTCTTCCGATGAACGTGTACGCGCCAGGGCGGTTGAGACCGGTGAGCATGTGAAGAGCATAATGCCTGAAATGAAAGTATAGGTTATGCGGGCGGGTCTTCTTGTTTTATTTGCTTTTTTCTTTTGTACAGGCAATGTTGCCGCTGACGAAGCAGGTTCACTTTCGCTGAAACAGACGGTTGAACTGGCTGTAAAAAACAGTCCTGAAGTACTTTCAGCCGAGCAGGAAGTTAAACTTGCCAGACTTCATATACGTGATGCGAGACTGCAGTTCGCGCCACAGATAACTCTTTCCGGCACCGCCGCACGTTTTAATCTGGACCAGCCTGTTATAACAAGCGGGGAACTGGACGACCGTATTCTGTCTTCGGATTACTGGAACGATCAGGTATTTACCGCACGTGTTCAGGCTCTTCAGACTTTATATGCCGGCGGGCGTGACCTGAACAATCTTAAATTGGCCAAGGTTGCATATAACCGTGCCCAGACAGATTACAGTGCAGTGCGTTCAGCCAAGGCGCTTGAAGCCAAAAAAGCATATTTCAGTCTTCAGTACCGCCGGCGTTTACTTGAACTTGCAGAAAAAACTCTTGCTGAAATGCGTGGACCACTGGAAGGAAAAAAACTTTCAGCTTTTGAGCGCATTGAGATATTGCTGCAGATTTCAGCCCTGGAGGGGAAAAAAGGCGGGATAGAGCTGCAGGAAGAAAAAGACGTATCAGCACTTTTGCGGCTTATCAGCCGCGACCCGCTTTTTTCGTTTAAACTGGATGATGATTTTTCTCCCATTCCTGTGGCTGAAACACTTTATAAATGTATTGTTACTGCCACGGAATACCGTGCTGAACTGAGAAATGAGATATATCAGGCACAGATGGATGATATAGCTGTCAATATGGCTATAGTAAGACATTATCCAACTGTTACTCTCGGTGCTTTTTATGATCTAAGCGCCGAAAATCTTTCGGATCTTTCATACCATTCAACATACGGAAGGAACTGGATGGCTATGCTTTCTGTCCGTCTGCCGCTGTCTCTGGGAGCCTGGTCTCTTGTTTCCCAGCGTCGCCTGCAGCAGAGGCAGGGCGAACTTAAGCGTGTAGAGATACAGGATTCCATCCGCTCGGAGATAACATCTGCTTACAGGGAAGCGGATTTCTGGACAGGAGAATGTCAGAGGCTTGAGAAAGAACTGGAGAACGCGGAAAAACTGTATTCTGAAATTTCCGCTTCGGCTGATGGTGTTGCCTCAAGGGTACGTTCAGCCATGCTTCTGTTTGAAATGAAAACCATGTTCCTGAAAGCCGTATATAATCAGCGTGAGGCAAGAGCGAGGCTTGAATGGGCACGCGGTCTCGACTTTCAGTGAAGATGAGATATTTTTTTCTGTTGCTGCTGTTTATACAGTTCTTTCCTCTGTGCGTAATTCCAGCCTGCGCCGGGACATCTGACGACAGACTGCTTCAGGAACTGTTGTGGCCAGGCATAAGCAATGCTCCTGCAGGAAAAAGACCTGCCGTAGGGGTGGCGCTTGCAGGCGGTGGGGCAAGGGCATTCACGCATACAGGCTTTCTGCAGGCAATGCAGTACTCATCTTTCCCCGTTGATTATGTAGCCGGAACTTCAATGGGATCTGTTATAGGCGCATATTATGCTTCAGGGAAACCTATAGATGATTTATGGCAGTTAGGCGGAAAACTGGTAAAACTGGGTATAAAAAAAGATTTTTTTAATATAAAGCTGTTTTCTCTTATTTTTTCCAATAAAATGATGCCGGCACAGAATATCCAGCATATTATAGAGGATATGTTTGGCGGAACAAATATAGAAGATCTGCAGAAACCGTTTGCCTGTGTCGCTGTTGATGTGCGCACAGGTGAAAAAGTTGTTTTCCGCAGCGGTCCTGTTTCCGTGGCGGTGCGTTCCAGCGCAAATTTTCCAGGTTTCTTTGAACCAATAGCTTATAAACAGCGTTATCTGGTTGATGGAGGAGTTGTTGAAAATATTCCGGTTGATGTTGTAAAAGCCATGGGAGCAGACTGGATTATAGCCAGTATTGACAGAATTGAATCGGATTCCATGCCTTCTAATGTGTTCGCGGTACTTATGCAGGTTATTGATGTGCGTGGGGGAATGCTAGCCTCTGAATCATTAAAAAAAGCGGATTTCATAGTGGATCCGCCTGTAGGTTCTATTTCAACCACTGCTTTCGAGAGATCCCTTGAGGCAGCCGAGGCTGGGCTGTCACAGACGGTAAAGGATATGCCGGAGATGAAGAAGGCCTATATAATAAAGGCACTTCCGTATGTGGCCGGTATTGATGTAATACCTGATGATTCTTCAGCCGGGAAAGCTGCGCTTTCAGTGGAGAGAAAATGATAAGGTTTTTTCTTGCCGTTTTCTTTGCTGCAGTTTGCGCCGGCTGTTCCGCATCCCTGCCTTTTATTTCACATAAAAAAAGTCCTGCTGAGAAAAATCTTAAAGAAATGGCGCTTGCCTACAGCAGTTCAGACTGTCTTAAGGTTCATGAACTTTATGAAAAATTCTCAGCGGAAAAACCGGATTCAGCATTAAGGGAGAAGGCTTATTATTATGAAGGCCGCTGTTATGAGAAGGAAGAGACGGCGGACAAAGCCATAAGCATTTATAAAATAGCGGCGGAACTTTATCCCCGGAATCAGGTTTTTCCATACCGCATAGCCCTTATTTATAATGCCACAGGTTTTTATGACAAGGCCCTGCCACTGTTTCAGAAAGTCATTGACAAAAATTATGAGATGGAGGAATCACTTGCCGGTGCAGCGAGGGCAAGCCGCGGACTGGGAAAACTGAAACAGGCTGCTGAATATTATGAGGCGGCGGTCTCTGTATCGGGCGGTAATGCCGGGCTTATTGCTGAATATGCCGGCTGTCTTTCAGAGGCTGCCAGATTCGGAGAGGCCAGAGCGGTAATTGAAAAAGGCATTGAATTGAAAGATAGCCCGGAATGGGCTGTTATGGCTGCCGGAACATTTGCCGCGGAAGGACGTTTTGATGATGCTGCTGCCTCCATGGATATTGCTTTAAGCAGGGAAAACAGCAGGGAGTACCGTATGTCCAGGGCTTTTTATGATTTCTGGGCCGGGAAAAAGAATTCCGCAATGGCAGCCGCTGAAAAAGAACTGTCTGCTGCGCCACGGGATCCACTTGCAGCTTTCCTTAAGGGAATGATTCTCCGATCAGAGGGAAATACGGCAGAAGGGAACAGATATCTGCGCATTTCAGCCTGCGGTGGAAAATTCCTTTATGATATTTCCGCAAGAATGTCTTCTGAACCAATGCCTCCTGTGAAGGAACTCTGTGAGTGAGCGTACCTGGGTCAGAAATTAAGGAATGAAGCGGAAAATGGAATTTTTAAGGAGTTGTGAATGAAATTCTGGAAAATGTCCGGCGCCGGCAATGATTTTGTCCTTGTGGAGGATAATGGTTATACTTCTGAAAAACTTGGCGTCATAGCTGTAAAGTTATGCCGTCGCCGTTTTTCTGTAGGCGCAGACGGTCTGCTTGCTGTCTGCCGTGTACCGGGTGGTGGCATAAGAATGAGATATTTCAATCCGGATGGCACTGAGGCCTTCTGTGGCAACGGTTCCCGCTGTTCGATATGGTGGGCATACATCCATGGATACTGCGGAAAAGAAACTTTTCTCGAAGCCATGCCAGGCAGTCTGAAAGCATATATAACAGCTGATAATATCGTGAAAATGGCCATGCCTGCAGTTAAGACACCTGAAGAATATAATGTCCGGCTTTTAAGCGGAAAACAGCAGCATATTTTTTTTCTGGATACAGGTGTACCACACTGCGTTGTGCCTGTTGCAGCGGATTCACTGCCTTCTATTAATGTCGAAAGCGAGGGCAGGGCGCTGAGGCATAACAGGCTGTTCCCCGAAGGTGCGAATGTGGATTTTATTGCTGAAGAAAAGTTACCGGACGGTTCGCGTATAGTAAATGTGCGCACATATGAACGTGGCGTTGAGGCTGAAACATTCGCATGTGGTACCGGAATAACAGCTTCGGCTGTTGTTTCCGGCATTGTTTATGATGCACCTTCCCCGGTTTCCTTATTATGCCGTGGCGGGGAAAATTTTAAAATATGGTTTGATAAGTCAGGCAGCGGTGCTGTAAATGTTTTCATGCAGGGGCCCGCGGAAATTGTTTTTGAAGGAGAAATAAATGTTTAGACTTTCAGGATGCTTTACTGCCCTTGTTACGCCGTTTAAAAACGGTGCTGTTGATTATGACTCTATAAGACAAATGGTACGTTTTCAGACGGATCATGGAGTCTCCGGTGTAGTTCCGTGTGGTTCCACAGGCGAGGCTTCCTCTCTTTCACACGAGGAATATATTAAAGTTATAAAAACAGTTATAGAGGAGGCAGCTGGAAAGACACAGGTACTTGCCGGAGCCGGTGGAAATAATACGGCAGCCACGGCGGAACTTGTGCGTGAGGTTGCGGAACTTGGACCTGATGCCGTGCTTTCAGTGGCTCCCTGCTATAACAAGCCTACGCAGGCCGGACTGAAAGCACATTTTAAGGCAGTGGCCGCTGCGGCTGGTAAAGTTCCGGTGGTGCTTTATAATATACCAGGCCGGACTGGCGTTAATATGCTGCCGGCAACTGTGGCGGAGCTTTCGGAAACTGATAATATAACAGGAATAAAAGAGGCTTCAGGCAGTCTTGACCAGGTATCGGAAATTATTGAGCTTACCGGCGGTAAATTCAGCGTAATAAGCGGGGATGATTCACTTACAGTGCCTATGATGTCCATAGGCGCCAGTGGAGTTATATCTGTAATTTCGAATATATATCCGGGTGAAGTTTCGGAAATGTGCCGTGCAGCAGCTGAAGGAAATATAAAAAAAGCGGCTGGGATTCATCACAGGCTTTTCCCGCTTATAAAAGCCATGTTCAGTGAGACCAACCCCATTCCGGTAAAATATGCTGCATATCTCAAGGGATTATGCAGTCCTGAAATGCGGCTGCCACTATTGCCTTTTTCAGAGGAAAAACGCGGAAAACTGAAAAGTCTTCTTTTTTGAAAGTTAAGCTTTTTTGCTGGGAATCGGAAAACACCACGGCAGCGTGATAAGTTTGTCTCACACAGCCTATTTCAGGATATTTTCAGCAGCTTCAAGTCCTTCTTTAACAGCTTCTTCCATAAAAGAGTATTTCCAGGCACCATAGCGGCCTATTGACTGTATGCCTTTTTCTGCAAGCCATGCGGAAATCTGTGGCAGGGCTTTTGCTCTGTCCTTATTGTAAATAACATAGGCAGGGGAAAGCCTAAGCCACATTTTTGTCTCAATCTGGCTTATGTCTTTTATGAAACCGCATTCCTTTAATGCTTTAAAGGAAGCCTGTTCCGCGCTTTCAAAATCAATTGGATCACCCGCAGTGGCAAATTCCAGATAAAAGGAGGCTCTGCCGCGCGGAGCGGTATATTTTGAAAAATTAGAGGCTATCCCGGCACGGTAGAAAGGGAATTTCTTTTCAGGAAAGTAGCCCCAGTGAACCTTAGGTACAGGTTTTTTTACACCGAGGTTTAGTACATAAACTGTATTGCTTTTAAGCAGGGAGGCCGCCTTTTTTATATTTTCCGGTGTGTTTTCCTGAATGGATATAAAGAAATTCAGCGGTGATGTGTTTATCAGATGTCTGAATTTTATTCTGCGGGAATCTTTAAGGAGTGCCGTATGTGTTTTGATATTTACTGACACTACTTCCATTCCGGTATGCAGCCCTTTGAGATTTTCTGCAAATTTTTCCGCAAGTGCTCCTATGCCGCCTCTGAGCGGGTAGATAAAAGAAGTATTGTAACCAAATTTTCTTTCACCGGTTCCGTATGCACCCTGCAGAACCTCATTCCGGTCCGGCACTGGTACAAATGGCGCACACCACTCCGTGGTTACAAGGTTCAGCGGGTATTGCAGCAGCTTGAAATTATATGGCAGCATGAAATGCCTGCATATTCCTTTTCCGAATGTTCTTTCAGCCCAGCCCGAATAGAAATCCGTGTCCGGCACGGAACAGCTGTCTTTTTTCCCCCGTGTTTTTCCTTCCGCAGCATCTGCGGCTTTCAGGAATTCCCTTATACATTCGGAACGCACTTTTTCCGGCAGTTTTTTCAGATTCGCCTGAAAAGGAAAAGGCAGCTGTCTGCTGAGCATATATACCCGTGCATCTCTTGCAAGAGTATTGAAGTTTCCTGCGAGCAGTTTAAGTATTAAGGCTTTTGTCTGTGGCCAGCGCAGATGCAGCAGATGTCCGGAGAAATCAAATGAGTAGCCATTTCTCTTCAGTGTGGCTGAAAGTCCTCCTGGAAAACATTCTTTTTCCGCGATAATATACGGAATCTTTCCTTCGAGCACATAACCGGCTGCAAGCCCGGCAAGTCCTCCGCCTATTATAAGAGTGTCTGTTTCCAGTGTATCCTGTCCGTTGTCATTCTTTTTATTCTGTACATCTGCAGTTTTCATATCGGTATTCAGTATTATTGACTGTAATAAAAAAGCCGCCGCCTGTTATTGAAAGGCGGCGGTTTTAACCATGTGTTTCTGTTTTACGCAGCTTTGAGCAGTGCTTCGGCTTTCTCAGCTATTTTTTCTGCGGTTACACCTAATTCCGTGTAAACCTTTCCGGCCGGCCCGGAAGCACCGTATCTGTCAATTCCTACGGAATCCGAATAGCTGCCGAGGAAATCATGCCAGCCTGTTGTCCTGCCAGCCTCAACTGAAATTTTCGGCAGATTCGGAATAAGTACTGTGTTCTGATATTCAGTGCTCTGTTCATTGAAAAGTTCAAATGAGGGCGCTGAGATTATTCTTACGCCTATGCCTTTTTTCTCAAGAATCCCTGCTGCATCGAAGAGCATGTGAACCTCGCTGCCTGTACCTACCAGTTCAATCTGCGATGGCATTTTTGATGTATAAAGCACATAAGCACCTTTCTTGACTCCCTCCGAGATTTGTGCGCGGTATCCGGTTAACAGTGGCAGTTTCTGGCGGGAAAGTGCCATACATACGGGCTTTCCGCTGCGTATGGCGGCTTCCCATGCATAAAGTGTTTCCCAAGCATCTGCGGGTCGGAGCACTGTAAGACCTGGTATCAGACGCAGACTCATAAGATGTTCTATCGGCTGATGTGTAGGACCATCCTCTCCGACACCGATGCTGTCATGAGTGAAAAGGAAGATGGAGGGAATCTGCATCATGGCTGCCAGGCGTATGGCCGGGCGTACATAGTCTGAAAATACCAGGAATGTGGCACCAAATGGAATCAGTCCGCCGTGCAGGGCCATTCCGTTTATAAGTGCGCCCATTGCGTGTTCGCGTATTCCATAGTGCAGTGTTCTTTCAGGTTCTTTTGTGAAATCTGTCTTTGTTGAAGGACCGAGATCGGCTGCTCCTCCGGCAAGCCCTTTCATTCCGTCAGCTATCAGATTTATTACTTTGCCTGAAGCCTCGCGTGTTGCGGCAGGTTTGTCGAAGAATGTGTCAGGTGGATTGAAAAGACCGTCCGGTATTTCCCTTCCCAAAAGGCTTTTGGCTGCATGCGCGTTATCAGGGTATTCCTCCTGATATTTTTTCCAGAGTTTGTACCAGGCTTTGAGTTCTTTTTCACCAGCTTCTGCCTGTTTTGTGAATCTTGCTCTGGCTTCTTCAGGTACAAAGAATGGTTCCTTTGAAGGCCAGCCGAGTTTTTCTTTTGTGGCAAGTATTTCTTCTGGTTTGAGCGGTTCGCCGTGAACAGAGGATTTGTCCTGTTTCGGGCTGCCGAAACCAATATGTGTTTTTGCGATTATTATGGAAGGCTGTTCTGTTTCGCGCTTCGCTTTTCTTATTGCGGAGTCTATTTCCTCTATATCGTTGCCATCCTCTACTTCAATAACCTGCCAGTTCTGCGCGATAAAGCGTTTACGCACATCTTCGGAGAAAGCAATTGATGTGGAACCTTCAATGGTAATCCCGTTTGAATCGTAAAGGCAGATAAGTCTTCCCAGTTTCATTTGTCCGGCAAGAGACGCAGCCTCGTAGGATATGCCTTCCATTAGATCTCCGTCACCGGCGAGTACATATGTGAAATGGTTTACTAAAGGGGCTGCACCTTCCTTGTTTATTTTCTGTGCCGTAAGCCGTTCGGCAAGTGCCATTCCTACTGCGGTGGCGAAGCCCTGCCCTAATGGGCCGGTGGTCATTTCCACACCTTTTGTATGACGGTATTCAGGATGTCCTGGAGTAAGTGAGCCTAATTGGCGGAAATTCTTAAGATCTTCAATCGTGAGTCCGAAGCCGTACAGGTGCAGTATTGCATAAAGCATTGAGGAACCGTGTCCGGCTGAAAGCACAAAACGGTCGCGGTCAAACCATTCAGGATTGGAAGGTGAGAATTTCAGGTGACGTGCCCATACTGTATATGCCAGCGGTGCCGCTCCCAGCGGAATACCGGGATGTCCCGAGTTCGCCTTTCCTATCATATCTATGGCGAGAGTTCTTATGCTGTTTATGCAAAGTTCATCTGTAGCGTCTTTTTTCATTTTTCCTCCAACAGGCGTATTTTCCATGCCTGAAGTGCAATTATAGTTTTTACATCCATTATCTTTCCTGCCTGAAGAAGGACCCAGGCTTCTTCAAAAGGCATTATTTCGGTTTTTAAAAATTCATCTTCATCTGGGTGGGATGTCCCCGGAATAAGACCGTGTGCGGCATATACATGCAGAACTTCGGTTGAGAAAGCCGCAGTGGTCCAGAATGAAATTATTTTGTCGTAATGTTCTGCCTTATATCCGGTTTCCTCTTCCAGTTCCGCCTTTGCCCTTATTAGCGGGTCGTCGCCAGGTCCGGTAAGTTTTCCGGCAGGAATTTCAAGTGTCTCACGTCCGACAGGGTATCTGAACTGCCGTACAAAAATTATCCTTCCGTCAGAAAGAACCGGCAGTACGGCGGAAGCACCAGGATGCTCCATATATTCCCTGACAGCCTTTCCACCATCCGGCAGAATTACAGTGTCTGCGTGAAATTTAACGGCTTTTCCGCTGAATACTATTTTTTTTTCAAAAGATTTTTCTGCAAGAGCAGATTCTGTTTCAACATCATGTACATATTTTTCCGGCATATTATAATTATATAATTTTAAACAGGGAATGAAAGCCATGGTTTATTTGATAGAATTATATTATGCATAAAAAATTTTATATATATGTTTTTGCACTGATTCTTCCTTTTTCTGTGGCCTGTTCCGGCAATGGGAAAATAATTGAGGCATATGACAGGGGAAATTATGATACGGTAAGAAAACTGTGCGGACCACGCGCGGAAAAAGATGATCCGTCATGCCTTTATCTTCTTGGAAGAATGGCATATGAAGGAAGTGGGGCTGTAAGCAATAAAGAGGAAGCTTTCAAACTGCTTGAAAAAGCTTCTTCGTTTAATCACAGACATGCGCAGCTGTTGCTTGGACTTGCTGTTATACAGGATGAAGGGAAAATTGTTCCGGAATCCGAGGGTATCAGATATATTCAGTCTGCTGCCCGTGGCGGATTATATGAGGCTGCTGTTGTTTATAACAGGCTCGCCACCAGACTGAACCTTACTGATGAGGAAACAAAAGAAAAAGACGAACTTGTTAAGGCAGCTGCAGAAGGCGGAAACAGCAGTGCCAGGCTTGCTGCCGGATGCATGTACTGCATTCCTGTTTCATCAGCAGCGGAATGCGCTGAGAAAGGAATACCACTGCTTGAGAAAGCGGCTGAATCCAATAATATTACAGCCCTGCGTTCTCTTGGTATTGTTTATTATTCACGCAATGAGTTTGACAAATCTGTGGAACCTTTGAGAAAAGCTGCCATTCAGGGAGATGGTGAGGCAGCTTTTTTTATTGGACGTATATATATGGCAGGCGGGGGATATGAAGATGCATACAAGTGGTTCAGGGTGGCACTTGCCGCAGGTTTTGAAGGTGTTAAGCCACAGCTTGCCGTATATGAGCAGCCTGAACACAAAGGCATAAAAGATGATGGAATAAAACGTTATGCTGCCCTTGAAAAAATAATAGAAAGAAATAGGATGATACTTGAAAAGAAAGCGGCAACAAGTGATGTCAGAGCCGCTTTTCTGGACAGGAATATGTAAAAATACTGCTGAAGTGAGGTAGTATTTGTTCCGGCTGGCAGAACAGGTCCTGTATCAGAGCAGAAATGAATAAAAAAGGAGCACTTTGCAGTGCTCCTTTTTTTGTGCTGATGAAACAGATTTACTTTGCCATTGAGTTTTTTACGGCATCTGTTACAGTTTTTATCTGCTCGTCAGTAAGTTCCGGGAACATGGGAAGGGAGAATACCGTGTCCTGCACTTTTTCAGCATTTGGCAGATCACCGCGTTTTCCTCCAAGATGTGCGTAGGCTTTCTGCAGATGCAGTGCGATAGGATAGTATATCTGGTTTGCTATACCCTGCTCTGTAAGATATTTCTGTGCATTGTCGCGTTGCTCTTTTGTCTCAAAGCGTATGGTATAGTAATTGAAAGAATGTCTGCGGTTGTCCGGAACAACAGGGGTAATACATATACCCTTGAGTGCTGCTGCGTATTTTGCTGCAACAGTATTTCTCATTTCAGTCCATTTTTCAACATATTTCAGACGTACGCCAAGAATGGCTGCCTGAACGGTATCCAGACGTGAATTGAATCCTTCTATTTCATGGATATAGCGCACTTTGCTGCCATGATTGCGGAGGGCTTTAAGTTCCTCATATATTTTGTCATCATTTGTCAGCACTGCACCGGCATCGCCGAAAGCACCCAGATTCTTTGCGGGAAAGAAGCTGAATGTGCCGCAGTCGCCTATTGATCCGAGGTATTTCCAGGTTCCGTCAGCGAGACGGTATTTCCCTGTGAAAGCCTGGGCTGTATCTTCAATAATTTTAAGATTGTGTTTTTTTGCGATGGCTATAAGCTTGTCCATCTCCGCGGCCATGCCGTAAAGGTGAACAGGCAGAATGGCGCGTGTTTTTGAAGTTATCTTTTTTTCAACTGATTCGGGACTGAGTGTATAGGTAACGGGATCGATGTCCGCGAAAACCGGTACAGCTCCTGTCTGGCTGATTGTTTCGGATGTGGCTATAAAGGTGAAGGGGGTAGTGATTACTTCATCTCCCGGCTTTATTCCACAGGCCAGAAGAGCCAGCCTGAGCGCATCCGTGCCGCTGTTTACACCCACGGCATATTTCGCTCCGTTATGCTTTGCGAAAGCCTGCTCGAACTCGGTAACCTGCGTTCCGAGAATGAAATTGGCCTTCTCAAAGACCTTCTTCACCGCTGATTCAATTTCTTCTCTTATCGGCGGATATCCTGCCGTAAGATCTACCATTGGTACTTTCATGTGTCCTCCTTGTAGGGACTATAAGATATTGTAATTTTATAAAACGCAGGGCAAGCCGTGCAAATGGTATAATCTAATTAATGAAAAAAATAAAGTTTTCTAATCCATTTACAAAATTTTCCAGCTGGTTTGAGGGTCTGTCATTTCAGAAAAAGGCCTACTGTATCCTTTATATCACCGCCGGCTTCATACTTTTCTGTATGCTTGCAGCCGCATGGCCGCTGCACTGGCTTTTAAGCAGTCTTCCACCTACTGATGATTTTGAAAACTATACTCCATCCCTTACAACATATGTCTATGATATAAATGACACCGTTGTTTCAGAATTTTCCATGGAGAAGCGTGCGTACCTTAACCTTGACCGCATACCCGGTAATCTGCAGCATGCCCTGGTAGCCATGGAGGATCAGCAGTTTTACAATCATCCTGGAATTTCCGTAAAAGGCATACTAAGGGCGCTTGTAAGTAATGTGTGGCGTGGACGCAAGGCACAGGGTGGATCTACCATAACACAACAGCTTTCCAGAGGTATAAGTCTTACTGCGGAAAAAACCATTGTAAGAAAGCTTAAGGAAATGGTTGTTTCTTTTGTTATAGAAAAAAAATTCTCGAAACAGGAGATTCTTACACTCTATCTGAATCAGATTTATCTTGGTGGTGGTGTTTACGGAGTGCAGTCGGCCGCAAAGCATTATTTCGGCAAGAATGTTGATGAACTTAATCTGGCCGAATGCGCCATGATTGTAGGTCTTATCCCGTCACCTGAGAGATATTCCCCATTCAAGAATCCGGAGGCAGCAAGACAGCGCAGAAAGATTGTGTTGGACCAGATGGTCAGTTTCTCACAGAGAAAAAGAGATAAAAACGATAAAACTCCGAATTATGAACCAGTAACAAGAGAAGCGGCAGATCTGGCGGCTTCCGAGGATTTTCCCACAGAAAAGGAAACAGGCACCATGGAACACGGTGCGTATTTTATAGAGTATGTCCGCCAGCAGCTTAAGGCTCTGAACTTTACTGATGATCAGATTTATAAAGGCGGATACAAGGTTTATACTACTCTTGACATAAACTATCAGAAAGCTGCCGAAGATGTAATGGAAAAGTACCTTTCCCAGTATGATGAAGCGGTGGCAAAACTGCCAAAGCCTGCTCCGGAAAAAACTGTTGATGAACATGGCGTTGAGATAGAGGCTCCGGCTCCGTCAACCGCTCCGGTGCAGGGTGCATTCATAATACTGGATAATAAAACAGGTGGAATACGCTGTCTTGTAGGCGGACGCAATTTCCAGGAAAGCAAATTCAACAGGGCTCTTCAGGCAAGGAGACAGCCTGGTTCCACATTCAAGCCTTTTGTATGGATGGCAGCGCTGATGAACGGTTACACACCGGCCAGTCTTGTAGATGATTCTCCCATGGCTTACTATTTTGACGGTCGTGACTGGAGACTGTTAGAGGGAGCTACAGACCAGTATTCCATCGACATGGCCATAGCTCCTTTCATAGGAAATCCTGAATTCAAAATATGGGTACCTAACAATTTTGACGGCAAATTCCGTGGCATGATCACTGCGCGCAGGGCGCTTGAGGCTTCGCGCAATCTGGCTTCCATTTACCTGGTTACCCGCGTAGGTCCTACATCTGTCGTTGACGTGGCTCACCGCGCCGGTATAGATCAGAAGAGATTTCTGAATCCTGTGCCTTCAATAGGTCTTGGTACCTCACTTGTAACGCCTATGGAAATGACAACATCATTTTCCACATTTGCCAATGGTGGCATACATGTGGAACCTTTTGCCATAGTAAAAGTTGTTGACAGCCAGGGCCGCGTGGTTCACGAGCACTATCCTGATGAAACAGAAAGTTTTACACCACAGCTTTCCTATGTGCTTGTTAACATGATGAAAGGTGTTGTAAAGCGTGGTACAGGTGTAAGAGCGGCTGTTCTGAAGCGCCCTCTTGCCGGAAAAACAGGCACCAGTCAGGATTCAAAGGACATGTGGTTCATAGGTATGACACCGGACCTTACTGCCGGTGCATGGATGGGATATGATGATCAGATAATGATGTCCAAACAGGACTGGACGGGCGGTTCCACTGTACTTCCGTGGTGGACAGAAATAATGGCTTCTGTTCTTAAGGATCAGCCTGTAAGGGATTTCCCGGTGCCGGACGGAGTTACTTTTGTAACCATTGACCAGGACAGCGGAAAGCTGGCATTGCCATCGTGTCCAAAGAAACTTACGGAAGCCTTCATTGCCGGAAGTGAACCAAAAGAATTCTGTGACGTGGAACATTAAGCCTGCAGCAGGCAGTCATTATTTGTAAAAAAGGCCGCGTTAAGTGCGGCCTTTTTTCATAACACTGGACGTATGAGGCGTAGTGGGTTTAGTTTTTGTCAGGAAAGACCGGAATATACCCGGGGAATAAGTATATTTGCCGAAGTGCGCCTTACATGCAGGGCAACTTCCGTGCCTATACTGACTCCCGGAATATCTGTTACATCAAGCATCGTGTGAGATATTCCTGGCTTTCCGGCGAAATATGCCTTGTGGCCGTTTATTATTCCCCAATAGCGGAATCCGGCGGAAAGTCTTATCTGATATTCAGCAGGTTCCATTGTAAGACCGTCACTGTAGCCTGCCGGTATGGAAGCCAGCCGCATATCCCTGTCAGCGGTAAATCCGGCATTGTATCCGAATCTTTCTCCCTTTTTTACATTCCTCATTGCTATGATTCTCGCATGGAACTGCCATGGCCTTTCAAGTCCTGGCAGTGGCGGCCCCTGCCGGTGTCTGCGGTAAAAATCCGTAGGATAAATGCCGTAAAGCAGATTGCCTGTCCTTATTGCATCAAACTGACTGTCAGGAAAATCACAGAACACTGAGCTGTTGGCGGCGCAGGCTTCTATATGCCGGCCTGCCATTCCGGAGGCTTCTTCTGAAAGACGGCCGAAAATCTTAAGTTTTTCGCTGGTATATGTCATGTTCTGCGTCGGCCTGTAGCCTATATGCGTACCGGTTCCTGCCAGATATAGGTTTTTATATTCAAGTGCGCCACGCAGGAATGTGGAAAATTCATCTGCCGGTATGCCCCAGCGTCCCATTCCTGAGTCAATTTCCAGTGTGTACGGATATTTATGCTGTTTCAGGGCATTGCGGAAAATATCTGTTGCAGGAGTCGTAATTCCGTAGGCTTTTTCAGCGCTGCTATTAAGGGCTTCAAGAAATTCAGATGAGCATACACAGGGAACAAGTCTGTTTTGTATTATAAATTCCGCTTCTTCAGGCAGCGAAGGGGCCAGTAGCATTATGTCTGTGTCGGGGAATTTTTTTCTTAAAGCTGCACCTTCTTCCGCTGTAAGCACGGCAAGCCTGTCCGCACCTCCGCGTAGCGCAGCCGTGGCAGTTTCAGCGGCTCCGTGGCCGTAGCCGTTTGCCTTTACAACAGCTGTGAATTTAACACCTGGCTTCAAAGCTTTTTTTATTGCTGTGGCGTTTCTGGTTATTATACTGCAGTCGATATTAATCCATTTAAGCATATAAAACTTCCTGATAGTTTTCCGTCTGTTCAGATGATATGTTAAAATTATATCAAGAAAATGAAGTATGCAGTAAAGGGTGTGCCCAATCTGAGCGCCCGTATCTGGTTTGCCCTTACCATACAGCAGAAAAAAAACACGGACGTTCTTTTTATTATCAGAGCGGATGAGGCGCCTGAAGCGATAAATGCCGCTGAATCCCTTTTGTCTGTCCTCCCTGATGATGCGGAAAAACCGGAAATATGCCTGTGGGAGGGAGATACTGCCAGGAGGGCCGGGGCTGTAAAAAAACTCTGTGGAGGAATAAAAGGCGCTAAGCGTTTTCATATTCTTTCCGGGGAGACTGTTTCCGGAACTTTCCCGGATACGGCTGCGTATAGTGAAAGAACTATATGGCTTACGCGCGGACATAATTATCCGCGCTCCGCAATTACTGCCAGACTTACTGAAAACGGATATGAGCGCGTATCCTTTGTTGAAGAACGCGGTGAATATGCCGTCCGCGGTTCAGTACTTGATATTTTTCCTGTTGATTCTGAAAGGCCCAGCCGGCTTTTTTTTGATGACGACAGACTGGCTTCCATACGCTGTTTTGAAATAGATACGCAGCATACATCCGGATTCCTTGAAAAACTGGAAATACCGCCTAATACTTTCGGTGAGATCAGAAAACCTTTTCTTTCATTTTTTGACGGTAATTGTTTCGCCGTATCCGAAAATGATATTGGCTCTGATATCCCGGAGCTTTATATAACTGGTGTCCGTGATTCAATGACGGCTGAAGATATCAGTGACGCAGAGTGCAGAACATTGAATTTCGGAGCCATGCGGAATATAAATTCCGCACTTTCACCGGATATATTGTCATCGGAGATAAAAAAGCTTCACCAGTCCGGTTTCAAAGTTTATTTCTTCTGCATAAACAAAGGTGAGGCTGGGCGCATGGCGGAGATAATGCGTGGAAGAAATCTTGCCGGCACTGTAATTCCGCGTACAGGTTATATTTATGAGGGATTTGTTCATCCCGGGGGAAAAACTGCTGTTATAACAGCATCGGAATATCTTAAAAGGCGTTATGCTTTCAGCCGGGATTCCCAGCATGTGCAGAAAAAATTTTTCAAGCTGGGTGATCTGAAGGCCGGAGATTATGTTGTTCACGAGGATTACGGCATAGCACGTTACCGGGGTCTTAAGAAAGTTTTTTACCGTACGCCCGGAGGAACGGAAGCAGTGGATTCTGACTGTCTTTTTCTTGAATTTGCGCGTGGCGATACAATGTTTGTTCCTCTTGATGATTTTACGAAGGTGCAGAAATTTGTAAGTTCGGAGGGAAAACGTCCGCATCTTTCCCATATGGACACAAAAACATGGAAAGAGGTTAAGCACCGCGTTACTGAGGAAGTACGGGAAATGGCAGGAAATATTCTCCGCCTTGAAGCGGAGCGCGCCATATGCCGCACAGTATCATTTGAAAGATGTCCTGATATTGAGGAGCCTTTTGAGGAGGCATTCCCATATGAGGAAACTCCTGATCAGAAAAAAGCCATAAATGATGTGCTTCGCGATATGGAAGCGGAAGTGCCGATGAACCGGCTTGTGGCTGGTGATGTGGGCTTTGGTAAGACAGAGGTAGCCATGCGTGCGGCCATGCGTGCGGTTGCCAATGGAAGGCAGGTCGCGGTTATAGCACCCACAACAATTCTTGCTGATCAGCATTATCACAGTTTTACTGATCGTTTTGCGGGTTTTCCCGTAAAGATAAAGATGCTTTCCAGATTTGTTTCCAGAAAAGACCAGTTGCAGACTTTGCGGGAAATGTCCGCCGGAAAGGTGGATATAGTAGTGGGAACGCACAGGCTTTTTCAGAAAGACGTGAAATTTGCCGATCTGGGACTTATGGTTGTTGACGAGGAACATCGTTTCGGAGTAAAAGCCAAGGACCGGATAAAGGAAACAGCGCGGGGAGTGCACTGTCTGCTTATGAGCGCCACGCCCATTCCCCGTACGCTTTACCAGTCACTTTCCGCGCTCAGGAGTATGAGTATCATAGAAAGTCCTCCGGTTGGAAGACAGGCTGTGGCAACATTTGTAAGGCCGTTTTCAGAAAAAGACGCAGCCTCGGCTGTGGCTTACGAACTGGCGCGCGGAGGACAGGTTTATTATGTTCATAACCGCGTGAAAACCATAGAAAGCCGTTGTGCCTATCTTAAAAAAATAATGCCTGAGCTGCGCATAGCCGTAATACATGGTCAGCTTGATTCTGATTCTGTGGCTGGAACAATGAAAAAATTCCTTAACCGTGAATATGATGTTCTTATGGCCACGACAATAATCGAATCCGGCATTGATATTCCTAACATAAATACGCTCATTGTTGAAAATGCCCATGAACTGGGGCTTGCGCAGCTTTACCAGCTTAGAGGACGTATAGGCCGTGGCAGCCGTAAGGCATTCTGTTATCTGTATTATCCAGGCTGGATAAGGACGGAAAATGGCGTTTTAACCTGTTCCGGTAAGGATAGTATTACAGCAGGAACTGAAGAAAAGAGCAGGAATACAGATAAGGAACGGAAAGAAAAGAAAATAATGTCAGAGGACGCAGCGCGCCGTCTCAGCGCACTGGAGGAATTTACTGCCCTTGGATCCGGGCTGCGTCTTGCCATGCGTGATCTTGAAATACGTGGGGCAGGAGATCTGTTAGGACTGAAGCAGCATGGGTTTATAAATACTGTAGGTCTGGAAATGTACATACAGCTTTTGAACAGTGAAATAAACCGTATTAAGGGAAAGATTCCAGCAGAAGACAATATGCCTGACCCGGAACTTGACATAATAATTTCCGCATATATACCTGAAAACTACATAGATGATGAAATGGAGAGACTTAACTTTTATAAAAAAATCCTTAAGGCTCCATTGAAACAGCTGCCCCTGATTCTTAAAGATATGGAGGATCTTGCCGGGCCTGCGCCGGAATCTGTAAAAAATCTTTTCCGCGCAGCCACGGTCAAAAAGAGACTTGGCAGACTGGGTGTAAGATCCGTAGGTCAGATAAAAAACAGTCTGGAGCTGTATTTCCGCCGTGGCACCCCTGTACCTGCCGGACTCCCCGCAGAATGGAGCCGTGCTTTCGGTAAAAGGCTTTCATTTATTCCGTCTCCGGAGGGGGACGGACTGCGCTTTTCAGATATTTCCAGACCTGTGGAATTTTTAGAGGATTTTCTTAAGATTTCCGAAAGAAAGATGTGATTATATATTTAATGGAGAAAATGGACTTTGTTTATATCTCAGTAATAATGATTTTAAGGAGTATACAGCATGAATATGAAACATAAAAAGAGAAAATATGTTTTGGCTGCTTTTATGTTAATATCCGCTATATCGGTTATGCAGTTTTTTTGTCCGTCTCCGTCCCTGGCGGCAGATGTACTTTATATCGGAGATTCTCATTCAGTCGGGCCGTTTGGTGTTAAAATGGATGAACTTGTACGGTCTGCGCCGGGGGTAAAACTTGATTTTTATGCTGTATGCGGTTCAGTTTACAGCTGGTGGCTGAGTGGCAGGGAAACATCCTGCGGTTATTTTTTCCGGGACAAAGAAGGTATGGAGAGCCGTGGAAAAAACGGCCCGACACCGCTTTTTAAGAAACTGCTGAAGAAAGACCGTCCGGAAATTGTCATAGTGGAGATAGGCGCCAATTACTGGGATTATCCGGAGAAAAAAGCAGTAAAAGAAATGCGTAAAATGGCAAAAAAAATACGCGCTTCCGGTGCTGAATGCTATTGGATAACCACACCTGATTCTGCGAAAATAAGGAAATATATTCCAGGAATTATGGAATACACACGGAAAGCGGTTTCCCCGTATTGCAGAATTTTTGACAGCACAACCGTAACCTCTTACCCTGATGGCACAGGTGACGGACTGCATTATGCAGCCAGGCCGCTTGTTCCTCTGGCAGACAGATGGGCTGAAGCTGTATTTAAAGATTTGAAACCAGTACTTGAGGAAATGTATAGAAAGACATTGCCGTAAAATCAAAATGCTGAACAGAAAGAGAATCAGACGTACAGAAAGCAGATAATGTAAATCAGCCTCCCTTTCTTGCTTTATCGGTATATCTGTAATATAATTTATAAAACGGAGATATTTTATGAGAAAAATTCTATTTTTCCTGCTTCTTGCCATAATGACGGCTCCGTCATCAGCGGCAAATGTCCTTTTTATAGGCGATTCCCACTCCGTGGGACCTTTTGGCTGGAAAATGGACGAGCTTATACGTCGTATGCCAGGTGTTTCCGTTGGTTCCTATGCGAGCTGCGGTTCCGTTTTCAACTGGTGGGAAACAGGCAGGGCAACAACCTGTGGTTATTTTTTCCGTGATATGAAAGGCTCTACATCAAAAGGTACAAAAGGAGCAACCCCGATTTTTGACAAGCTGCTTAAAGAGGTGAAGCCACATGTTGTGGTTGTTGAGTTAGGGGCTAATTATGCCGGCTGGACTTCCGACGAAGCTGCCATAAAGGATATGAGAAATCTTGTTAACAGGATTTCCTCGGCCAAAGCGAAATGCTTCTGGATAAGCAAGCCGGATGCCCGTAAGGGAAAAGAGAATATTCCACGTATACTGCGCCTTACCAGGACGGCTGTGGAGCCTTACTGCACATTCTTTGACAGTACGCTTGTAACAGAATATCCGGCTGAAGGCGGGGATGGTGTGCATTACTGGAATGAGAAAGGACGTCCGATAGCGGAAAAATGGGCCGATGAGGCTTTCCTTGTTCTGCGTCCGCTAATTGAAGGCATAGGCAGTATTGGCCTGAAGGCGGAAAAAGACGGAGATACCGTGGACGGCAGCATGAAAGATTCTGCGGAGCGGAACTGAATACAAAGTAATAATCCCGGCTTACACGTGGCCGTAGAATCTGAATTATGGCAAAAAGGCTTTCCTCAAAACCGACGGTTTATCTTATAGACGGATCTAATTTTGTAATGCGGTTTGGGGAAAAGCCTTTTAATATCGCAGAGGAAGAATTTACTGTGTGGCTTGCGTCCGCACGGGAAACGGATACGCTGTGTCTTGCAGAATTCCGTGTGGTGTTTGATGGTCCATGCCGCCGTGAAAGAACTGTATGCCCCGGAATAACGGTACATTATACGGATTCGGAACCTGCCGATAATTATATAGTCGAAACCGGAGCCTATCTTACAGGCTCTCACATCAGGACAGTGGTTGTTTCTTCAGATAACGGGCTTCTGGAAAGGGCGCAGGCTGACAATGTGCTCACCTTACGTTGCGAAGCATTCCTTAAACTGGTACAGGGAGAAATAAATAAGAATATACGCTGAAAATACATATTGTAAAATCCAGGATTAATAAAAATGAACAGATTTCTTTTGATTTTATTTTCTGCTTTTTTTGCTTTTTCACTTACCGCTTTTTCATACGCTGAGGACGATGACTGGAATTTCAGTGATGATTATTCCTCATCGCAGATGCAGACTTCAAAAAAGAAAACGCAGCGTGCCGTAACCTCCGGTGCGGTAAAAAAGAACAACAGGAAAAGCAATGCTAAAACACAGAAAAATGTTGTTCAGAAAAAGAAAAATACAAAGCAGAAAAAAATAAAAAAGAAGAATTCAGATAATGAAATAGATCAGCTTCCGTTGCCTCCGGACCCAAGGAAAAATAAAAAGAGCAGTACGGAAAGTGGAAAAACTGAAGATGGTACTTCAGATCCGTTGTCAGGAACAGATGGGGCAGACCCGGATTTTGATGCAATGGACCGGGAATATCAGGCTGCACTTGCAGCAGAGGATGCAAAGAAAAAGGGTGAGAAGGAATCAGCTGAGGATAATATCCCACGGGAGCTGCATTATAAAATGCTTGCAGGCTGGACAACTGATTCCCGCGATGGACGTGGAGCGGATTTTTCGATGAAAAAGAATTCTGCTTCTTTTGTTGTGATTGAAAAAAAAGAAATATGTGAACCAGATACTGTTCTGAAATCATCACGCAGTACTTTGTCTAAATTCAAATCAAGGGATAATCCGTCAAAGCTTAAGCCATATGCGGTCAAAAACGGGGTTTCCGGATATTATTTTTCTCTTGATGACGGAAGAAGCAAGCATTTTTATGCCTTTTTCTGTGCCGGCGCAAAAACCTTGTCCATTACGCTTAAAAATGCCACTGATTCCCTTTTTGAGGAAGCTGTCGGCTCGCTGCAGATGGAACCTGTCGTGAAGAAGCAGAAAAAAAACGCTGAAGAGAAACCGAAACTTAAACCTGTTGTTTACTCAACAGATATTCCGGTGCGCTGATTTTATTTGTTAAACATAAAATTGCTACAATAATATTGTCCGGTTTTCCGGACGGGTCTTTCAGGCCCCTGTAAAGGGCTTGTGGCGGAACTGGTAGACGCGACGGACTTAAAATCCGTTTCCCGCAAGGGAGTATGGGTTCGATTCCCATCATGCCCACAGTAAATTTGTTTTGATTTTATCCGGAGGAAATATGCATCTTGCACCGATTGGTTTTAAAGTCGTGATATATGGAATCGTGGCTATGCTGGTGGGGGGGATACTGCTCAAATGGCTGTACTGGCTCGGGCTTCCTCTTATTGTGCTTGGCTTTATATTCTCTGCATTTTCCCTTTATTTCTTCCGCGACCCGGAAAGACCACGGGTGTTCGCTGCCCAGGAGATTGCCTGTCCGGCAGATGGCACTGTTATGAGCGTAACAAATGAAGGAACTCCTGGAATAACTGTCGTAAGAATATTCCTTTCAATTTTTAATGTCCATGTGCAGCGTGCTCCGGTATCTGGAAAAGTTACTGCTACTAAGTATACAAAAGGAAAATTTGCGGTAGCCTATAAACCGGAAGCTGCCAGGGAAAATGAGAAAAATCTTATCGAGATAACTGCCACAGATGGACGTAAGGTTTCCATTGAGCAGATAACAGGTGCCATAGCACGCCGTATTCAGTGCTATGTAAATCCTGAGCAGCAGATTAAGGCAGGCGAACGTGTGGGAATTATATATTTCGGATCCCAGGTTGCTGTTTATCTGCCTGAAGAAGCCAGAATCCTGGTAAAGCCTGGAGATAAGGTTGCCGGAGCAGAAACCGTGCTTGCAACCTGGTAGCTGAACCATAACATTATCATGTCTGAAAAAAAAGAAAAACCCGAAAAAAAGGATATTCCGGTAAAAACGGGAAAATTTGATATTGAGAAGATAAAGCATACCGGAGCTGTTGCTGTACCATCCATGTTCACGCTTTCGAACATGGGCTGTGGTTTTTTTGCCGTACTTTCCGCTTCCGAGGGTGATTATGTACGCGCTTCATGGCTTATAGTATTTTCATACTTCATGGACCTTCTGGATGGCCGCATAGCGCGTTTCCTGCACGGGGAAAGTCCTCTTGGAATAGAGCTGGATTCCTTCGCAGACTGGATGTCTTTCGGTATAGCACCTGCATATATGATTTTCCGCATGACGCTGAAGGATCTGGGATATATGGGATATGCCATAGCTTTTTTCTATGTGTTATGCGGTCTGCTGCGGCTTGCGCGTTTCAACCTCAAAGCCCATTTCGGAGAAAGTGATCACCATAATTTCCAGGGCCTGCCCATTCCTGGGGCGGCTGGTATAATAATAGCAATCGTGCTTAATTACAGCCTTGTGGAAGGCATGAGCGAAGGAGTGTGGGCTACAATGATGACATGGGTGTTCTCATCTTCTGCTGTCATTGTTTCCATGCTTGCGCTGCTTATGGTTTCATCAGTTCCATTCCCTGCCTTTAAGGGCGGAATGAGTATGTCTTCCAGACTGGCGCTTGTGATTCTCACTGTTGTTCTGGTTCTTTTCATAGGATATCCCCGTGAGACACTGTTTATAGTCTTTTCCGGCTATGTGCTATACGGGGTAATATGTGGTCTTGTAAATATGTTTAAAAATCTTTTCAAAAAGGAACAACAGGCCTGAAGAAATGGCAGTTTGAAGCACAGTATCCATAGTTCAGATAATGACATAAAAATGCCCGCAAAAGCGGGCATTTTTATATTGTGGTCCGGATATACTTATTTTCCTTCCGGTCTGTTTTCTGCTTTTCTGGGGAAAAGCGGCTGAATCTTTTCTCCTTCGGAAACAGCTTTTTTCGTCCCTAAATGAACTTTCATGGCCGCTGATGTAGCAGGCATGAAAGGTTCTATCCAGCCGGCAATAAGGCGCAGGCACCAGACCATCTCGTTTAGGAAGCCAGGAAGGGCTTCAGGAGCCTTTTTTGCCATCTCCCAGGGTTTCTTCTCTGCCACTATCTTGTTCAGGTTACTTATGGCGTTCCAGATAGTCTCAAGAGCGTCGGAGAACTGCAGGTCCTCTATGCTTCTGTTTATTTTGTCAGTAAGTGCTGCAAATTCCGCATATGTCTTTGAGGAAAGATCCTCGGGAAGTCTTTCGTCCAGATTCCTGTTCACAAGATTGATTATGCGTGAGAAAAGATTTCCGAGATCATTCGCCAGATCTGAATTGTAACGGCGGCGGAAAGCTTCCATTGAAAAATCACCGTCCTGTCCGAATGTTACTTCCCGGAAAGTAAAATAGCGGAATGCATCCAGACCATAATCTGCCACTACATCTTCCGCCCTGATGAAATTGCCAGTGGATTTTGACATTTTATCACCGTTTACTGTCCACCAGCCGTGCGCGTATACCTTTTTCGGGAGTTCCAGACCGAGGGCCATGAGCATTGCAGGCCAGATTACGCCGTGAAATCGGAATATTTCCTTCCCTACCAGGTGCAGATCGGCCGGCCAGTATTCCTTAAATTCCTCAGATATGTGGTCCGGATTATAGCCACGGCCTGTTATATAGTTAAGTAGTGCATCAAACCAGACATAAACCGTGTGAGCTGGATCTGATTTTACCTGTATGCCCCACGCCACCTTCGTTCTTGAAACAGAAAGATCAGTAAGGCCGGCTTTGACGAAGTTTATAATTTCTCTGGCACGGTAGGAAGGGGAAAGAAAATCCGGATGTTCCTCATAGTACTTAAGCAGGGCATCCTGATATTTTGAAAGACGGAAGAAATATGATTCTTCTTTTATTGCTTCAACCGGACGATGGTGAACCGGGCATTTACCGTCCTGAAGTTCGCTTTCGGTATAGAAAGCCTCGCAGGATTTGCAGTAAAGTCCCTCATATTCACTTTTATAAATATCCCCTGTTTTAATGAGTTTTTCAAAAACAGCCTGAACTGCCTCTTCATGCTGTTTATCTGTTGTTCTTATAAAATAGTCATAATTTATTCCGAGAGTCTTCCACAGCGTGCGGAAATTGTCTGAAATGTCATCACACCACTGTTTGGGCGGAATGTTTTTTTCAGCAGCTGTTTTCTCAATGTTGGAACCATGTTCGTCGGTTCCTGTCTGCAGAAATACCGGGCGCTGCGTGGCGCGCAGATGTCTGGCGAGTATGTCCGCGGCCATGGTTGTGTATGCGTGACCGATGTGCGGGTTGCTGTTTACATAGTACAGCGGAGTTGTAAGGTAGTATTTCTTTTGCATTTTATTCTCCAAGCAATTGTTCAGATTTTATGCCGGCGCTTTCAGCGCCTATCAGTGCTGCCTGCAGGATTCCTTTCGAAGATATATTTCTGTTTGTAAAGGAACGCAGTTCAAGTATGTCTCTCAACAGTCTGGCATAGGTGCTCTGTCTTTCAGGACTGTTTTTCCATATTGTTCTTATACGGTAAATCATAAGATCAAGCAATGCATTTGTTTCTTCCCTGGCCTTGTATGGTTCTATGGACAGAGTGGTGGTAAACCTGTATACATTGTCAGTGCTTTTTGCATTTTCAGCCCTTTCCCTGAAAAGTTTTATGTTTCTTGCTTTGTCCAGGGATCCCTGTCCTGCCTGTGCAAGAAAACGTGCGGTTTCCGGTGGAATGCCTTCTCTTTCAAGCAGGATTCTCATAGCCTCCGTGGAAAGAGGAGAAAATCTTACTTCCGTGCTGCGGGAAAGAATAGTTGGCAAAAGCGCATTTTTGTCAGATGAAAGCAGACATATTATTGTTCCGTCAGGTGGGGCCTCAAGCGTTTTGAGAAGTGAATTCTGCGCCTCTGGTACAAGTTTTTCAGCATCTCTTATTATAAAAACCTTATGTGGTGATATAAAAGAATGCTGGTAAACTTTCTTCAGCATTTCCCTCATTGTGTCAACTTTGAGATTCCCTGATTCCTTTCCGGTTTTCATTGTCTGGTCGTTTAAGCCGGTAATAATTATATCAGGATGAACACCGTTTTTAAGCTGAATGCATGACAGACATTTACCGCATGATTCCCATAATGGTACATCAATTTTTTCAGGAACAGGCGGTTCCTTTGTTTCGCATTCCGGTTCAGGCTGAAACATGGCAGTGAAAAGGTCACCCGGTTCCGCTGCCTGCGCCGTTTTTTTACGCTCCGGGCCGGTATAAGGTGTTCTTGTGCAGTTCAGTGCTGCGGCGAAAGCCAGAGCGGCTGCATATTTGCCACAGCCCGCAGGTCCGTGAAAAAGAAGAGCGGGAGGAATCCTTCCTGTCCTGAGCATTGTCTGCAGATGATGTACTGCGTTTTCCTGGGATAGAATTTCAGCGAATGTCATCTTTTATTGTTTCCCATACCAGAACGCGGAGTTCGGACTGTATTTCGTCGATGCTTTTTGAAGCATCAATGCGCTTTATTCCTTTTCTTCTTGAAAAAGTCCTGTAGGCTTTCTGTATCCTGTGGCGGAATTCAATATCTTCCCTTTCAAAACGGTCGGGTCCGTTTTTTTCTTCCACTTCCCTTATCCTTTTCTCAAATTCCTGTTCCGGCACGTCAAAAACTACTGTCAGATCCGGTTTTATGCCTTCAGTGGCTATGCGGTTTACTGTACGTATCACTCCCGCCGGCAGACCCCTGCCATATCCCTGATATGCCTCTGTTGACATTGTGAATCTGTCTGAAATAACGATTTTTCCGGCTGCGAGTGCAGGTTTTATTATCTCTGCCGTGTGCTGGCTTCTAGAAACCGCGAAAAGAAACAGTTCCGCCACCGGAACTGCCTTTACCTGCGGATCAAGAAGAATTTTCCTTATTCTTTCTGATATTGCTGTTCCACCAGGTTCACGCGTGAGTATTATCTGCATACCCTGCTGCTCAAGCCATTCTTTAAGCATTGCTGCCTGTGTGGATTTTCCGGAGCGGTCAGGGCCTTCCAGCACTATAAAAAAACCTTTTTTCATATATACAGATATATAATATCAAATAAAAAAACATAAAAAAACGCCTCTGTGAAGAGGCGTTTTTATTGCTTGTTTTCAGACTATCCTGCTATTACATGGGCAGGAAAGATTTACAACCTTTGTCTATAGGTGAGCAGTTCCAGGTTCTTGTACCTGTTCCAGGTGTTGCCGGGAGGGAAAGAGTGATCAGATACTGTCCGAGACCACCACCTGCAGGCTGGCTTCTCTTTAAGGTTGTAGTGGCACCGATACTGGTACCGTTAAGTGTGAAGTAACTGAGATTACTTACACCGAGATCAAGATCAGCGAGTGATGTAACATATGCGGATTTCTGCATATAGGCGCGCTCCTGAGAGGAAGCTATTCCGGAAAGAACACTTGTGGCTTCAGCGGCGCGTGATTTCTCAACTGACTTGAAGTACTGAGGCATAGCAACGGAAGCCAGAATACCCATAATGAGAACGACAACCAGAAGTTCGATTAAGGTAAAACCTTGTCTCTTAGTCATTGTTTTTTTATCCTCCTGTGGATAAGACTTTATTCTTCGTACATAAAGTATAACAGTCATAAGGGCATTAAGTCAAGCAAAAAAAACTCAAGATTGATTTAATTGAAATTTTTTTGAGTTTTTATTTTGTGTCTGTTCTGTTTTCTGCTTATGGCTTTTGCTGGTATCAGGATTAAGCTATATTACGATGTGTATTTGTTTTTTTCGTCGTGAATATATAAAATTTGCCACCTGATAAAGTAAATCAGCCTTATTAGTACCATTTATGGAACTACTGAAGGATATGTTTTTCAATACATAACGAAATTGGTTTATAGGGGCTTGTCATGTGATGCGAAAGTCCGTTAAACGATTAAGTATAACATTAATTCGCGTCGCATGAATTAAACTTGCATTGCTTTTTTATTTTGTGCTACAATATTTATGTAGTCAGAAGTAAAGCGCCCGTAGCTCAGTGGTAGAGCATCCGCCTTTTAAGCGGGTGGCCGTGAGTTCGAGTCTCACCGGGCGCACCAGTTTAAGTCCTCTGTATCATGAGGGCTTTTTTTATTGCCTTTTTAGACCTCCCGCGTAATTTATAGAATAGTTTTATGAATCTGAATCACTTTCTGCGTGCGGAGCGGTTTCCGTCTTTCTGTATTTTTATTATTGTGATGTTGTTTTTTCTTCCGTCCCTGTTCAACGGTTTTGTTGACTGGGATGATATGCCGCTTATTCTTATGAACAGTGATTTCAGGGGACTGGGGCTTAAGCATCTTAAGTGGATGTTTACAACATTTCATATGTCGCATTATCAGCCTTTCACATGGCTGAGTTTCTCCGTAGACTGGCTTTTCTGGGGGCTTAATCCTTTTGGATATCATCTTACTAATATTATTCTTCATTCATTAAGCGCGGCATTGCTGTATGAGATTTCCTTTATGCTGTTCAGCCGTGGAAATCTTGAAAAAAAATATGTAACTGCAGGTTCGGTTGCAGCTGCATTGTTTTTTGCTCTGCACCCGTTGCGCGCAGAATCGGTTTCCTGGATCACGGAAAGGCGAGATGTGCTTTCCGCTGCTCTTTTTTTTCTTTCCATATTCATTTATATAAGAAGTTTTCATTGCCGCAAAGCCGGACATTGCTCTGATTCCGCGCAGGATTATTGCGTTAATACCGGTTCCCTTCCGTCGCCCTCTTCCTGCTCTTCGATATCAAAGGCAGATCTGTTCATATGCTTTGCTGTTTATGTGGCAGCCTGTCTGTCAAAAAGCATGGCTGTCACTCTGCCTGCCGTACTTCTGCTGCTTGATTTTTATCCTTTACGCCGTATAACATTAAAGAATTTAACAGCCATTGGGGCCAGAACCGTACTTGCTGAAAAAATTCCTTTTTTTGTTTTTGCTGCAGTACTGTCAGTTTTTTATTATTTTGTCGTTGGTAAAGCTATTGATGTGCCTTATATAGATTCGTATATGCCTTCTTTTCAGAAAGCTGTTTACGCATACTGGTTTTACATTGTCAAAATGATTTTTCCATATGGTTTGTCACCTGTATATACACCACCTGAAAACGGATATTTTCTATACAATATAGCCGGCGGTCTGATGCTTGTTATGCTTGCGTTGCTGGCGTGGCGGCTTCGTTACAGATTTCCTTCTTTAATTACATCTCTTCTTTATTATGCAGGAACACTTTTTCCGGTATGTGGCCTGCTTAACGGTGCACCTGTTCCGGCTGCTGACCGTTATACATATATACCATCAGCCGGGCCGGCCCTGTTTGCTGGATATGTTTTTGCATATCTGCTTTCAGGAAATAAGTCTTTTGTGCTGAATAATAATGCGCGCCTGCGCAGAATTTTAACAGTTCTGACAACAGTATTCCTGATTGTAATATTTTCAGCCGTTATAAGACAGCAGTTTTTCTGGAAAGGTTCTACTTCCTTGTGGCAGCGTGTCGCTTCCGTGCAGCCGCGTTCAGCTATAGCATGGAATAATCTGGCATCGCTTGCTTTTGCAAAGGGGGAAAAGGAAAAAGCTGAAAAATTTATGCAGAAGGCACTTTCACTTGCACCGGAAGATTTCAATATCCATTTTTATTGTGGCAATCTTTACAGACTGCTGAACCGGAATGGAGATGCTCTATCTGAATATTCACGGGTTACGGAACTGGCTCCGTCGTATTATGAGGCATATATAAGAAAGGCGGAAATGGAATCAGCCACAGGGCTTGTGGCTGAAGCTGTGAAAACACTCCGAAAAGCCACAGAGATAAGGCCACAGTATCCGCAGGCATGGTACAATCTTGCTGAAATGGAACTTTTCTCTGGCGATTATGTACAGGCTGAATATTCGCTAAAAGAACTGCTGAAAATATATGAAGAAACAGAGGATATTATGCTTATGCTTTCTGTTTCAGCTGCCGGTCAGGGCAGATATTTCGAGGCGGCTGAATACTGCCGCAGGGCTTTAAAGATCAGGCCTGATTATACGGAAGCAGATGATTTTCTTCACAGGCTTGAGAATACAATCTCAACCATACAGAAATGACAATGAGCCGGTTTGTTTTACAGTCTGGTATTTATTTTGTCTGTTGTTCTGCTGATGCTGATATTTCAGACTGTTTTATCTTTTCGCGCGTGAGTTCCTGTTGCAGGTACCATTTTATTTCCCTCTCGGCGATGATAAAATAAGGTTCCTCCGTGAAATCCGGGTTTCCTGCTCTTTCTTTCTCAAGGTAATAGGCAGCTGTTCTGTACATATGACGTGACATATAAAGTTTTGCCAGCCTGAAATTTATAAACAGTGCCTCGGGGTTGGCGTCAAGGGCGTATTTGTAGAATTTTTCCGCCGCATATGGCATTTGGAATTCCTCGTAAATCATGCCGATAGTATCAAGCATCTCATAGTATCCGGGAGTTTCATGAGCCGCTCTGTTCCAGAACAGCAGAGGCTGGGAATAGTATTGTGCATTTATCTGGGCAGTGACAGCTGAGAATATAAAAAATATTACTATAAATGTTGTTCTGAATCCGTGTGAAAAAAACGGTTTTGTTTCAGTTTTTTCTGTTTCAATGGAATTTTCCGTCGCTTTGGCGAAACTGTAAAGCAGGCCTGATAATGGCAGATAAAGCCTGTGTTCATAAAGAAACATGGGTTTTGCATCATGGAAAAATGTTGGCAGCAGCATTAGTACAAACCATATCAGACCGAAAATTATTCCTCTTCTGTTGCGTACTGTTTCTGGACGGAATAAAAACATAAGAAACAGTATAGCAGGAAGATAGTATGCCAGCTCCTTAGTTATCCTTGCCATATTATAGCAGCCTGGAAAAAAAGGAAAAACAGCTTTACCGAGATAAACAGGCAGAAAAATACAGTCTTTAAGTGTAGCATAGAAATCCGGTTCTGCCGGTCTTAATCTTGCACAGGAATGAAGAACTGCCCATATAAGAACAGGAATGAATAATGCCGTGGAAAATTTCAATATTTCCTTTTTATCAGGCATTCGGCCTTCATTAAGATAAATCCATAGAAAAGGCAGCGGAATGAAAAGAACAGCTGTTTCCTTGATAAGCAGGGAACAGAGAAAGGCGGTAGAAAAACCGTATAGCAGTAAAACCGAGTTTTTTTCCCTGTAATGCAGAAAAATTATGAAAGTGAAAAGAATAAAAATAGTCAGAAGCGGGTCGTTACGGCCATATAACCATACCGCCGCTGAGGAGAGGGAAGGATGCACGGCGAAAAACATTGAAAGAATGAAGGCTGTTTCCTTTCTCACTTTAAGTGATGTGAGGAATACAAATGTCATTACTGTTCCTGCAGCATGAAAAATTATAGTTGACAGATGCGGTATAAGCCAGTTCTGTGTTCCCAGTGCTTTGGAAATAAGAACATCTGCCATAAAGGTTATATTTAAAAACGGACGATAAAGCGAGCTTTCCCCACTTATACCCACATGAGTAAGAAAAAGTTCCGGCAGATTTGCAGGGTCTGAAAAAAAGAATATGTTTCCAAGAAGAAAGACCAGGTCGTCCAGATATGACAGCTGAAAGAATAGTGCGCGGCAGAAAAAAACAATCACGAAAAGAAACAGGAAAAACGGGAGTTTTATTTGCTGCATCAGTGTTTTCATTATGCCTTTATTTTATCATTATGTTTTCACAAAGACATAATTTTGCGTTTAAACTCAAATAATTAATAAAATTATATCTGAAGAGGTATTAATTATGACGAATGCGGTAAAAGATGTTATCAATCTGTTCTGGGAGCCTGTGCTCAATGTATGGGATATGTTTGCTACATACGCTCCAGGAATAATAGCAGCTTTTATATTTGTTCTTGTCGGTCTTTTCCTGGCGCGTTTCCTAAGCACATGGCTTGAGCAGTTTCTGCGCAGAATCAAACTGGATTTATATACCAGCAAGGTCGGTATAAATGAAATACTTACCCGCTTTGGTTTGGGAAAATCTCCTTCCAGAGTACTTTCTTTTATACTGTACTGGACTCTGCTTCTGGTATTTTTTGTCACTGCAACAAATATTCTTAATCTTTCTGTTGTCTCTCAGGTACTTGAACAGTTCCTGGTCGGATTCCTTCCAAAGATAACCGCTGCGGTTATAATAGCTTTCGGTGGTCTGCTTTTCGCTAATTTCATTTCCTCAATAATAGAGAATGCGGCGCGCGCAAACAGTCTTAAGGGCGGGACTTCCCTTGGCAAGATAGCACATTTTGTTGTTATATGTTTTACGCTCGTGGTGGTTCTGGAGCAGTTTGGTCTGCGTATGAAACTCATAGAGAATGGTGCTGCCATAATTCTTTCCGCACTCGGTCTCGGATTTGCAATAGCCGTAGGTCTCGGCGCTAAGGATTTTGCACATGATATGATAAAATCCCTTTTTACAGAGGACGAAAAAGAAAAGTGATTTAATACGTCCCGTAACAGAAAAACACCCGGTGGAAAACCGGGTGTTTTTTTATAATAAGCCCACCTTTTTTTCTGCGTGAGCTTTATGTTTTCAGCCTTTAAATATAATCTTTCAGCTGTTTGCTGCGTGACGGGTGGCGCAGTTTCCTTATGGCTTTTGCCTCAATCTGCCGTACACGCTCTCTTGTCACACGGAACATCTTTCCTACTTCCTCCAGTGTACGTGGATAGCCTGTGTCAATGCCGAAACGTAGTTTTATTATTTTTGCCTCGCGCTCTGTGAGCGTGTCAAGTATTTTTGTAACTTCACGCTTGCGCAACAGATCGAGAGCCGAGTTGGAGGGAGGAACTCCGCCTTTGTCTTCTATAAAATCCTCAAGGTGTGAATCCTCATCTTCGCCTATCGGAGTGGACAGGGATATCGGTTCCTGCATTATTTTCATGGCACCTTTTACTTTGTCAATGGAAATATGCATTCCCTTTGAGTATTCCTCCACATTCGGGTCGCGTCCGTTGTCCTGGCGGAATTTTCTTGTGAATTTCATCAGCTTTGAAACCAGCTCCTTCATATGGACAGGAATACGTATTGTGCGGGCCTGATCGGCTATGGCGCGGTTTATTGACTGGCGGACCCACCATGTGGCATAGGTGGAGAATTTATATCCCAGTTTGTACTCGAATTTCTCCACGGCTTTCATAAGGCCAAGACCACCTTCCTGAATAAGATCGGAAAGTTCAAGATTCGAGTTAACGTGTTTTTTTGCTATGGATACAACCAGACGCAGGTTGGCTTTTATCAGTTTGAGCTTGTCCTGAAGAATCTGGTCTTCGAGAAACTGTATCTTGTCACAGAATGAAAGAAAATCGTCTACCGTGTAACACGCCGGAAGAGTGCGGCACAGCAGTTTTTTTCTTTCCTGCAGCATGGCCACGTTCTGCAGTGATGGATCAACTTCCTCAGGTGCGTATCCTGTCTTGTTCCTGAAAACGGAGGGTTTCATTTTTCCATCCGCAACGGCCTGTCTGGCCGCTATCAGGTCTTCAAGCGTTATTTTCTCAGCGTAAAGTCCTCGGTATTTTCCTATCTCTGCATCATATCCCCGTATTTTATCTCCGAGGGTCTTTATTTTGTTTGTAAGACGCTTTATCTTTTCCTGATTGAGGTCCAGCTCAAGAATTTTTTCAACAATCGCCTTTTTTTTCTTGTCCGCTTCGGCGGAGAGTTTCTTTCTCTTCTCGTTAGGAAGTTTTTCGTCAGCAGCCTCAGCTTCTATCTTTTCAACTTCTTTTTCTGTCTTCGTTATATACTCGACTGTTTTTTTCATCTTGCTCTTCATGTTGGAGAGCTCTTTGTCTGATTTTCGTCCGCGGGGCATGAGTTCCTTTGGAGTCATCTCATCCTGTTCTATTAGTGTTTCCCAGTTTCTTATTTCGCGCAGGGTTATTGGAGATTCCAGGACCATCATGCGCATTTTCTTCTCACGTTCATGAATATTTCTGGCAAGTGTTATTTCCTCATCTCTCGAGAGAAGAGGAACTTTTCCCATTTCGGAGAGATACATCTTTATGGAGTTTGATACATCTGAAGATGCGTCCCATTCGCTGGTGTATGCCTCTTTTTCAGACGCGGAAAATATTTTGAACTGTTTCTGTTCTACCACGTCTATACCTAATTCTTCCATCTGTTCCAGCATACTGGAAATTTCTTCCCCCGACATGGATGGATTTGTAAGAACGCGTTCTTTCTCTTCTATGGTTATAAAGCCACGTTCTTTACCAAGTTCCATGATATTCTGTGCTTCTTTATTTTCTTCTGCCATATTCCCTCCGTTTAAATTCCAGAATCTTTTCCGCCGGATGCTTTAAGTTCCATTGCCAGCAGACTGTATTCCTGCAGCTGTTCCGGCGTCATACCTGGCAGGTTTTTTAATTTCATCATTCTTCTTTTGGCCGAGGCTGCCCTGATCATGCGCGCCGCTCCTGCCACAGCGGCGGCATCATTCTTTTCTCCGGCCGGCTCTGATACAGCCAGTTCATAAAGTCTGGAAGCCTCATCAGGAAATTTTTCCAGTAGCATATGATATGCATCCTTTCTGTGTTTTTCCGGAATATTCCTTAGCTCCAGAAAAATACTTCCTGCAAGGCTGTCAGAAAAATCTTCAGTTTTTAATTCTGCAGCCTGTGAAATCAGTTCCGGGCAGCGGATGAGCATCTGCAGCAGATCCTTCTCCAGCGGTGGTAACGTGGCTGCCCTGTAGTTCTTTTCTGTTTTTTCAGGTTCCTTTTCTTTCTGCTTTAAATTACTGCTTTTCTTTTCAAGCTGCCTTAAAACAGATTCCCTGTCTACGTTAAAGCGCGTTGCCAGAAGCTTTATCCACTCGCTTTTTACAATTTCATCACTCTGCGCGGCTACAGTCCCTAAAAGTATGTTTATTGCCTGCGCTTTATCCTGTACTGACGGTGAAGGACGGTTTTTGAAGAACTGCCTTATTCTGAATTCCAGAGGATCCTCAGCCTGTGAAAGCAGTTTCTCGAAAGCGGTCCGGCCGTATTTTATAAGAAATTCATCGGGGTCAAGGCCTTCTGCGAGAGAAGCGATGCGTACGAAAAGCCCTGCCTGCATGAATATTTCCGCGGCGCGTACACTGGCTTTTATACCAGCGGCATCGTCATCAAACATAAGTATAATATCCCCGGCTGCCCGACCGAGTATTTCAGCGTGTTCCTGTGAAAATGCCGTGCCGAGAGGGGCTACAGCATAACCTATGCCGTGCTGATGAGCGCCTATGACATCCATATATCCTTCGAGGATAAGTGCCCTGCCGGTTCTTCTTATTTCAGGAAGTGCCATATTAAGACCGTAAAGTGTTTTTCTTTTTGAGAACAGTATACTGTCTGAAGAGTTGAGGTACTTTGGCATTCTTTCCGGATCAAGTATTCTACCGCCAAAAGCTATTGTGTCACCAGACTGATTCTTTATGGGAAAAAGAAGTCTTCCTCGGAAGACGTCCCGTATTGTTCCGCTGTCTGTTTTTTTTATGAGACCGGCTTTTACTGCAAGCGCCTCCGGGAATGAATTTTTTTTAAGTTCATTGTACAGTGTCTGCCCGTGTGCTGGTGCCCAGCCTAATTCGAAGCGCTCAGCAGTCACTTTGTTTACTTTTCTCTTTCCGAGATAAAGTCTTGCCTTTTCACCTTCAGGTGAGAAAAGCTGCCTGCTGTAGAACTGTCTTGCGAAACTGAGTATTTTTTTTAGGGCGTATCTTTCTTTTTCCTCTTTTGTAAACTCCCGGCTGCGGTCGCCGTATTCAACGCCTGCCTGTAAAGCCAGTTTTTTTGCAGCCTCGTGAAATGTGATACCTTCCATTTTCATTACGAAAGTAAAAATATCACCTCCTTCATTGCAGCCGAAACAGTAGAAAATACCTTTGTCCGGACTTACAGTGAATGATGGTGTTTTTTCATGATGGAATGGACAGCAGGCCTTATAGTTTCTTCCGGCTCTGCGCAGATCTTTTACATAAGAATCCACAACATCAACGATGTTGATTTTTTCTCTTATAAGATCCAGAATAGGCGATGACATATTTATAACTATATATTACGCGCGTGCGCAGAAAAATAAAGACCGCGCGCCGTTTCAGACGCGCGGTTTACGTAAGGACAAAAAGATCTCAGAAGGATCTTCTTCCGCCTTTGCGCACTTTACGGCGGGCTTCCTGAGATTTTATCTTTCTCTTCATGCTCGGTGGCATGTAGAATTCGCGGCGTTTGATCTCCTTGAGGATACCATTACGCTCGCAGTCGTGTTTGAAACGGCGAAGCGCTTCTTCCACTGTTTCTTCATCTCTAACTTTTACATATACCATTTAAAATCACCACCTTCCGGTATTTAAATTAACAACAGTGCTCATTTTTCCGTAATTACGGAAATAATGAAGCTGTCCGACTGATACTGACTATCCGGGAGGCCAGAGAAGTTTTCTGCCTGCCAGCAGATGATAATGCAGATGAGCCACAGATTGCCCGGCACCCTTGCCGTTGTTTGAAACAAGACGGAAAGATTTTTCAACCTTGAGAAGTCTTGCTGTTTCCGCTGCAGCAAACTGTATTCTGCCCAGCAGCTCAATGTCTTCCTCTGAAGCTGCTGAAAGCGAACTGATATGCTTTTTGGGGATTATAAGAACATGCGTAGGAGCCTGTGGGTTCAAATCAAGAAAAGATAAAGTAAAATCATCCTCACGGACAATTTTTGACTTTATCTCTCCGGAAACAATTTTGCAAAAAATACAATCTGACATTAACAAACAAATTATAACAGACCTGTTCGGTTTTGTCAAGGCATATGCATCGGATTGCGGATTAAAGTTGCAGGAATAACGGGACATGGTACATTGTCCGACCGTGTGTGCGGAATTTATGTATAATGATATATAGTTTCAGGAGGATATATGCATTTTCTACTGTCTTTTTTTCTTTTTATAATGCCTGTTTCCGCGCAGCAGCAGGAAGAGGCCCCGATCAGGAGAATAGATCCGGAAGTGGTGATGAATGATATTTCAGCCAGACTGAATCTTAGCGGACGCCAGATAAAGAAACTGCGAAAGGATCTTGAAGGCAGGGCAAAAAAATTCGACAAGAATATGAAGATTTATGATAAAAATCTCCGTGAGGAGATGAAATATCATGAAAGAACCGAGGAGAGCAAATCTGTCATGAAAGCGCTGTCTGATGGAGTTAACGACAATATCAGGGAATATCTTGATGACCAGCAGCAGGTTCTGTTTGACCAGTATCTTGCTGAGAAGGAAAAAGACCTTCACCCTGAATTTGCCGAGCGCCAGGCTAAGGAGGCCGCCAGTGAAGCAGCTGCAGTGACAGCTGAAGCCGATGCTCCGGCTCCAGTTACTGAAGAAGCGAAAACCCTCGCCGAAAAGAAAAAACGTGTTGTTCTCAAAAAGAAAAACAGAAAACGTAAAGCGGCAGGAGCAGGAAATGTCGTTCCTGCTGGTTTAAAGGGAGCGGCGAAAAAGAAAGTAAGCAGAAAGACAGAGGCTGATCTGCCTGCAACCGTAATGCCTCCTGCAGCATCATCAGTGCCATCGCCTGTTGCGGCACCTGCGTCAGCAGCCACATCGCAGGACCCTCTTGCGGACGACCCGCTTTCATCCGGTTCTTCAAAACCGGCAGGCGGTTCTGCGGTGCCATCGCTTTAATCTTCCCCTTGCAGCATGGATAGTAAGCGGAATACATAAAAAACGAGCATACAGGGAGCAGTTTTATGAAGAAAATTCTTTTTGTCTGTCTTTTATCAGCGGTGTTTTCAGTTCCAGGCATTCTTTCTGCAGGAGAACAGACCGTTAAATCAGGGCCTGCGGAAAAGAAAACGGCTGTATTGAAAATTGTGGAAAGTGTGCCGGAAGAAACCGGATACGGTTCAGAACTCACGGAACGTCCGCAGAAGATATGGCTGGATATGATAAATTCTGCAGAGAAAACTCTTGATTTCGAGCAGTATTATATAGCGGAACAGGAGGGAGAGGTACTTACACCGGTTCTGAATGCTATTAAGGAAGCGGTTAAGCGTGGTGTAAAAGTACGTTTCCTTGTAGGTTCAAATATGATGCGTGAAAGCGGAAAACCGCTTTCAGATCTGCGCAGAGCCGGAGCTGAGACTGCTGTAATCAATTTTGGCAAGGCATATAAGGGCGGAGTGCAGCATACAAAATTCTTTATTGTGGACGGAAAAGAAGTATATGTTGGCAGTCAGAATTTTGACTGGCGTTCGCTTAAGCATATTCATGAAACAGGCGTAAGGATAACCAGTACCCGCGCTGCAAAGGATTTTGGTCTTATTTTTGAGGATGACTGGCAGATAGCAGAGAATGATACGGATGATAAAAATCTGTCCAAAGAAGAAAAAAAACAGGCTGGAGATAAGGCAAAAGAGCGTGCTCTGTCGATAATAAAAAAGACACCTGCCAGGAATGCCGTAACAGCGAAAAAGCCTGAAACTGCTCTTTTAAACGGGAAAAAAGTAAAATACAGCCTTGCTTTCGGTCCGGAAGGATTTATCAATAAAGGTTTTGACAGTGAGCTTGAAGCTATGCTTAAAATCATAAACGGAGCGAAGAAGACAATTTCCGGGCAGGTAATGACATATCATCTTGAAGAATATGGCTCCGGGCGCTGGGAGGTTCTTGACAAGGCTTTCCGCGCAGCCGGAAAACGTGGTGTAAAAGTAAATCTGGTGTTTGCAGACTGGACCATGGGAAAATCAAAATCAGATGCCGATATAAAATCACTCGCAGCGGCTGAGAACGTTACCGTGAAGATTGCTTCTCTTAAGGAACATTCCTCCGGTTTTATACCGTTTGCACGTGTCCAGCATTCCAAATACATAACTGCTGACGGAAAAAGAAGTTATATTTCAACCTCTAACTGGGGGCCGACTTATTTCACAACCAGCCGTGGTGCTGCTGTAGTTATATACGGTGCGGAAGGTGCCAGGGTGCTTGAAGATGTTTTCGGTAAAATATGGAACGGTAAATTTGTAGAGCCTGTTGACCAGGATAAAACGTATTCCTCTGTTGACAGAACAGGGAAAAACAGAAAATAAAAATGTAATCTGTTATAAAAACAGATTGGAACTGATAAAAAAAGACCTCGTAAGAGGTCTTTTTTATGGCTATGTTAAAGTATTGTGCAGACCCGGCTATCAGGCCTGTGATTCTGTGTCTTCATGAGGCAGCTCGTGAAGTGTTATATTCCTGAAGGTTTCTCCGAAATAACGCATTGCCCATTTTGTTGGAAAGAATACAACCGGTCTTCCTGCGCCGTCTTTTCCGGTTTTAACGCCTGATCCCATATGAACGTCAGGGCCTTCAAGTTTTGCCCTGTCCTCTTCGCTTATCCAGCGTACTGTTTCCCAGGGGCATGATTCCATTTTTGTTTCAATGCCGTATTCGGATTCCAGCCGGTACTGTGTTACTTCAAACTGAAGCGGTCCGACAGCGCCAAGAAGTGGCGAAGAACTCTGCGATTCATGATCTATTGTGAACTGCTGTACTATACCTTCAAGAATAAGCTGGTTAAGACCATCGCGGAAAGGTTTGAACTTCGACGGAGAAGGATTGTACAGATAGGTAAAACATTCTGGCGGAAACCGGGGAATTTCATTGTATACTATATCCGGATTTTCCGTAAGGGTATCGCCTATCCTGAAATCCTGATGTCCAACTATTCCGACTATGTCACCAGGATATGCTTCATCCATGGTTTCTCTTTCCTGTCCGAAAAGCTTGCTGGAGTTGGACAGCCTTATCTTTTTATCCGTACCTGAAAGATTTACAGTCATGTCTCTTCTGAATTTTCCGGAACATACACGTATAAAAGCAACCTTGTCGCGGTGTCTGGGATTCATATTGCCCTGTATTTTGAAAATAAACCCGCTGAAGAAAGGAGAATCCACCGGTACAGGTTTTCCATTGCTTGTCCTTGGTGCGGGGGGAACAGAGCGGCTTATAAAGCCATCCAGCATAAGCTGTATGCCGAAATTGTTTACGGCGCTACCGAAGAAAACCGGAGTTGTTTCACCCCTGAGCACTTCCTCCTGTGAATATTCAGTTCCGGCCATATCCAGCATTTCTGCTTCTTCCATGAAATTTTCATAGGAGCGTGCATCCAGTTTTTCTTTTATCAGTGGGTCGTTGATTCCGGCTGTTTCCACAGGGGCGCGGTAAGCTCCGCCCGGGGTTCTCTCAAAGAAATGCGCTTTTTTGTTAACGCGGTCGTAGACACCTTTGAAATCAGGACCATTTCCCATAGGCCAGTTCACGGGAAATGGTTTCAGTCCGAGAACTTTTTCAAGCTGGTCTATAAGTTCCAGAGGCTCCATGGCCGGGCGGTCCATCTTGTTCATAAAAGTAAATATTGGAATATGTCTTCGGCGGCATACCTCGAATAGCTTTAGTGTCTGTGCCTCAATGCCTTTTCCCGCGTCTATTACCATTATCGCTGCGTCAACAGCTGTCAGCACGCGGTATGTGTCTTCTGAAAAATCCTTGTGGCCCGGTGTATCAAGAAGATTTATTTTATAACCACTGTAATCGAACTGCAGAACAGTAGAACTTATTGATATTCCTCTTTTCTTTTCCAGTTCCATCCAGTCCGAAGCTGTTGCACGCTGATGTTTTCTGGCTGTCACGGTTCCCGCAAGGTGCAGGGCTCCTCCGTAAAGCAGGAGTTTTTCCGTAAGTGTGGTTTTCCCGGCGTCAGGGTGGGAAATTATGGCAAAAGTTCTTCTTCTCTCTGTCTCATTCATATTACAGTTCCAAATTAAAAAAGGCTGAATGTTTCAGCCATTATTTATATGTTAGCAAAAAATGGTAAGATAAATAAAAATCCAGAAAAGGGGAATGATATGGCATACAATCCGGAGAAAGAGCTTAAGAAAGGCGCTGAACTGAGGGTAATGTCTCTTGATCCTAAACAATCAATGAAGGTTAGCGCCGGGAAAGTAACAGTTGGTGGTGAGCCTGGCATAGTGGATATAAGTGGCACCGCTGCCGGGAAGCAGGACGGTTCTCTCGGAGGTACAGCTTCCCTGTGGCTTTCCATTTTCCGTTTTATGCGGCCTGATGGAACAGTTGACCATGTGGCCGGCTGGAACATAATGATTCCGCTTGCCTCAGGCCAGACATCTGAACAGACAGCGCGGGCTTTTGAACTTGCGGTTAATCTGGATCCGTCAAGACCATATTTTGCAAAGGCTGAAGGCTCCAGATTATGGATTTACTACAGGGAAAAGAAAATGTCCATACCTGTGGAACAGGAAGGAGTACAGACGGATACATCTGAAAATACAGATAATGCTGTTAATGAAAAATGTGGAAATGACATAACTGACGGTGAGCAGCCATAAGAAAATTCTTCTGAACCATTTTTGTTTCAGATTTTTATTAACTGGCTCTGTTAACGGAAAGTATTGACACAATATATTTATCAGGAGTTAGCCTGTTAATTAATAAAAAAGCGGCCTTGAGGACCGCTTTTTTTGCATATACATGATTTTTTCTAAAGACTCAGCCGAGTATTTTCTTGAGGAATCCGCCTGCTTCAATGATTTTACGTTCTGCCTCCGTGCGGCTTGTCTTAAGCCTTGCCATTACTATTGCTGTTTTGACATTGTTTCCAGTCTGCTCAAGCAGTCTGGCAGCCTCTTCCATGGAAACCTGTCCTACAGTGGCTGTTATCCGTATGGCGCGCATTTCCAGTTTCCTTGATGTTGTTTTCACGTCAACCATCCAGTTTCTGTAAACCTTGCCTGAAATTACCATAGAGGAAGTGGACAGCATGTTAAGCGCCAGTTTTGTCGCTGTGCCTGATTTCATTCTTGTAGAGCCTGACACGGGTTCAGGGCCTACGTCTATGGCTATTATTATCTGTGCCTCTTTGGCTTTTTCATTTGGATTGCATGTAAGAAGTACCGTTGTTGCACCTTTGGCCAGACCGGCAGAAAGCCCTCCTTTTACATAAGGGGTTATACCACTTGCTGCTATTCCTATTACGGTGTCTCCTGGTCCGGCCAGCGCAGCTATTTCCTTTTCTCCGTCTTCAAAAACATCCTCTGCCCCTTCTTTTGAAAGAAATACCGCCTCATGTCCGCCTGCCATAAGTGCCGTGAAAATTCCTGGCTCGACACCATATGTTGGAGGAATTTCCGCAGCTTCAAGTACACCGAGTCTTCCGCTGGTTCCTGCACCGATAAAATAAATTTTCCTGCCTGACAGATATGATTTTGATATTTCCATTGCGGCTCTCTCTATCTGCGGTATGGCTTTTTCAACAGCTGTGGGCACAAGGGAATCTTCCCTGTTAAGCATATTCAGAACTTCACGCAGTGGAACACGGTCAAGATTGACGGTACGTGGATTTGTCTGTTCTGTAGGCAGTTTTGAATACTTTTCCGAAAGTGATTCTTTTTTTATGTCTTCGTTCACCGGGCTACTCCTCTGCTATTATCTGAGGGCTTAGTTCTTCATCGTCATCGCCTTCAAATTGTATTATTTCCGGCAGTCTGGGATTATCCAGCCAGGATATAAGCCTTTTAATATTATATTTTGTGATTATATCCATTCCCAGCCCGGAATATTCCAGCATAAGCGTTACATTGCCTACGCCGCAGGCTGTCCTTGCAAGGTCATTTATAAGTATAAGTTCCTTGTACTGGCGCTCCCTGTCTGTTCCGCCCACAAGCAGTAGCGGTCTTTTTCCATACGCTGTACGCAGTGGGTTTACAAGCAGAACATCATTTGCGTTTAGTGCAGGGGATATGGCTATACCCATGGCTATATCAGGATGTATGGCAGCGGTTTTTACAGCAAGATTGGCGCCTAATATGGAACCGGCTAAAACTATCCTGTTTTCCGGTACACCATGTTCTCCCAGCCAGGATATGGCCCCTTCCACATCCCGTACCATTTTATTGTAATCATTATTTGCACCTGAAATTGCGAATCGTCTCCAGGTTGTTGTTGATCCAACGGGGTCTTCAAGACTTCTGCCATGTCCCCGCAGATCTATGGCAAGATAGCCTATTCCGGCTTCGCGCAGATATGGAAACCAGAGGGACCATTCTCCTGAACTCTTTTTCTGGGAGTGTATCATTACTATTGTCCAGGTGCTTTTTACAGCCGGATAATAGCGGCCCTTTATTTTCCACTCGTCATCTGTTGTAAATTCTATTAATTCTTCTTTAGGTGCTGATTGTGATAATGCTGCGGATACCTGTCCGGCTGCTGTTTTCGTGGCGGGAGCTGCCTGAGCCACAGCATATGTAACACATTGAATACACAGTGTGACTGCAAGCGCTACAGGAAAAAATAAATTTCTCATTGTCACGTAGTGTCTTTTTCAGCGTCCTATTACTTCTTCCGGTTTGAACCAGACTGATATTTCACGTTCACCTTCTTCCGGGGTGCCGGAAGCATGAATGACATTTTCAAATACATTCTTTGTTGTTATACGGCCGAAACTTCCACGTATTGTTCCTCCGGCGGCCTTTTCCGGGTTGGTGTCACCTACAGTGGCACGTACTGTCTTTACCGCATTTTCACCCTGATAAACCATAGCTATGACGCGGTGATGTGTTACATTATGCAGCTCACCCTTTATGAAAGATATGAGCGCCTCAAAATTTTCCGGTTTTGAAAAATATCCTTTCCCTTCCAGCAGGGCATAGTGTTTTCTTGCCAGTTCATCTGTTACAGATACAACTTTGGCGGCGGCCATTTCCAGGCCTGTGGCTTCCAGCCTGTCTATAATAAGCCCGGCAAGGCGGCGCTGCATTCCGTCAGGTTTCACAAGCACAAGTGTTCTTTCAAAAGCCATTTGTTCCTCCGGAGGAAATATGTCTCCATAATATAGTTAGATTCTACAATTTTTATTGTCATAGCCGCACATGATAAAAAAGTCTGTGTGACTATTTTTTTATAATACAGATTTTTAATTCTGACGGTTTGTTTCACTGTTTGCATTATTGTTTTCTTTGCCGTCTTTCATCTCAATATCTCCATCCACCCTGCCTTCTGATTCATCTTCATCTTCTGTATCGTCCTCCATACCTCTCATTTTTCTGAAGGTTATTATTCCTCCGGCTACGGCTGTTCCGGATTTCTTTATCTTGTCTATGACTATCCGTGCACTTGGTATCTGTACTTTTCCGTACTTGAATACTATCAGGCACTGTTTTATATGCTTTGCCCATATCATGGCGTCGGCAGAAGTAAGTACCGGCGGGGCGTCAATTATTATGCGTTCATAATTCAGCACGGCCCAGTTAAGCAGTTCTTCTACATGCTCTTTTGTGAGAAATTCGGCAACATTTGCCTGACGTTTGCCTGCAGTAAGCAGGTCAAGATTCGGCACTTTTTCCGCATGACGCACATTGTATTCATATGCTGAAATATCTGTGTTTTTCAGCCAGAGATTGGCCACCCCTCTGTCATTTGGAATACTGAATGCCTTGTGAACCTCTGGAACGCGCAGGTTTCCGTCTATAAGCAGGGTCTTCTTGCCTGTCTGAGCTATGGATACTGCTATATTTGCGGTTGTTGTTGTCTTTCCTTCTGATGAATATGAGCTTGTTACAAACAGAACTGTATAGTCGCTGACCGCGAAATCCATCATGGTGCGTGCATTGCGTACACATTCGGCGAACAGATTGTCATCAGCCCTGAGCAGCATTTCATAAGGTTCTGAAGGGTTGAGATTGGGTTCCAGCGGAATATAACCTATGAAATTTATGTTCAGTTTCTGTTCCAGATCATCAGCTAACTTCACAGTCTGATCCAGAAATTCTATCAGGAATATTATCAGCAGACCAACGAAGAAACCGGCTATGCTTCCTAACATCAGATTTATCAGTTTTCTAGGTTTGAAAGGAGAGCCGGGGAGATCTGCGGGGCTTACAATTCTTATATTGTTGGAAGAGAACTTGCCTGAAAGTTCTATTTTTATGCTGCGAATTATCTTGTCTGTTTCCTGTTTTATCATTCCGTTTATTGTTGCCAGCTGCTTGCGGGCAGCGATAAGTTCAGGATGTTTTTCCGTATATTTTGCGGAATATTTTGCAACTTCAACGGCTACTTTGGCCGCCTGTGTTTTTAAATCTTTTATAAGCGAGTTGTTTACAACCTGAGGCAGTGATTCCAGGATTTTTCTTGAGGCGGGATCCATTTCGCTTTTGTCCAACGCTTTTATTACATTTTCACCCATGTACACATGGCTGCTTTTATTATTGCTTACATAAGTCTGCGCTATGTCATTGGCTATATCAGCTGCCAGTTCCCTGTCATAAGCTTTTACACTCAGTGTTATAAGCCTGTTTTTGGTTACGCGGTTTATTTCTATGGCGCGCCGCAGAGGGCTTACCGGATTTTTACCAGCAAACTGTTCATACTGTGAAAGGTTCAGATGCTCACATACCTGTTTGAGTATGGGGTTGCTGGTCATTATTATAATCTGTGAGTTGTAATAATCGTCATCAGTATACTCAAGGCCGGATGTCGCTAAATTTTCAATGCTGGCAATATCCTGTTTTTCTATCAGCAGCATAACCGTGGCCCTGTACATGGGGCGCATAAAAATATTTGTTAACGCTCCGCCGATTATTCCAAGGAAGGTGAGCCCGGCTATGAGCCATGCGTTTTTCAGCAGCAGCTTTGCGTAATACCGTATTTCAAAAGATTCTTCAGATATATTTTCCATTTCAGAATATGCTCATCGGTACGAATACGATGTCTCCGGGCTGCAGCTGTATATTCATTGCACTGTTGCCGTATTTCGTTATCTGTGAGGCATCAATATGTATAACTTCCTTTCGGCCTTTTCTTGTTCTTATGACACGTACTCTCGAGGTGGCGGCCACATCATTGAAGCCTCCTGTCTGTGTTATGGCCTCAAGCAGTGTCAGCGGCGTTTCAGGCGGAATGACTATGGCATTCGGGTTTCTTACCTGGCCCATGACAAAAACATTTTTATTGCCGTATTCCTTTATCAAAAGTGTAACATGCGGGAATTTGAAATATTTTTTTGCCACTTCCTCTATTTTTGCTTCAGCCTGTGCCAGTGTGAGATCCGCAATTTTAATATTTCCTATAAGTGGAAATGAAACAGAACCATCGCTGGCTATCCTTGTTTCCCTGTGCATATCTGTTTCCAGATACATATTAGCTATTATGAGATCTCCAGGAGTAAGCGTGTAAATCTCGTTCATTACTGCTGCTTCAGCCTCTGTGATTTCATTTGCGTCTCCTGTAATGACAATGTCAGGTGAGGTTATTGACCTGCCTGAACAGGCTGACACAGATAAAATCAGTGCCGCTGCAATGATAAAAAAATCAGATTTTCTGTTTTTTTTCATTTTTGTTTTTTTCCTTTGTTGTCAGAGCATTCTCTGCTGAGCATTGCTATTGCAGGATCAAAAGGGTATTTTGTTCTGAAATCCTTTTCTATTTCCCTGGCCCGTTCCCTGTAATTCCCAGATTTTACGGAATCGGATTCTATACGGCTTATATCTAAATATGCCCTTCCCACTTTTGAAGCAAATTCCGGACTTGGATACAGACGTAGCGCTTTTTCGTAATATTCAAATCTCTGCGCTGCTTTTAATTCCCTGCCGAACTGATAGAGTCTCCATGCTTCGGCTTTTTTTAAGGGTGTTATGCAGGAAAGTATGATAATAACAACCATCAGAATTCTGTCTGTCATGGAAGATTTTACTTTTTTGTAACGCTGGTCAATTGCACTGCTGCATAAGAGACCTGTCAGCATAAAGAAAAGATAAGCATTCGAAGGAATAAAAAAATGAAAATCAACAAATGATCCCAGAAGCATTACAAGCATTGCGCTTGAAAGTGCGGCAAATGCCAGTTTTTCTGTTTTTTCAGTTCTTTTCAGTACTTTCCATGCTACGTATATAAACCAGGCAAGACAGCCTGAAAGCATAAATATTCCGAAAATGCCTGTATCAGCTATTATTTCCAGCCAGTCATTATGAAAACGATCAACATAGTCATGAAGTTTTTCTGTGTATACAGGAATGGCTATTGGCGCGGAGCCTGTGCCTATGCCCCATACTGGCCAGTCTTTAAGAATTTTTGGTACGGAAGTATAAAGCTGCGTTCTTGTATATTCCGGTCTTTCCCTGTTTGCATAGCGGTTTATGCTATCTGAATTGGATATGATAAGACCGGCGAGACATGCCGCCGTAAGGGCTACAGCCGATACACCGATAATTTTTTTCTTTAACGAACCTGCCAGTATCCATACTGACATGGCCGCAAAGCATAGAATGCCGGCCAGAGTGGAGGCCGAGCCTCCACGCGATCTGGTTGCCAGAATTGCTATGATTATTCCTATAAATGTTATGGAAATACAAATCTGGGTGGTGATGAATCTTGAACTGTAATGTGTCACGTTGCGGCGGCGGTAAATTCCGGAAATGCCCAGATACAGCAGTATTACTGAAATCATGCCCATAAATACGGCTGCATGATTGCGGTTAAAGAACGGGCCAACACCATTGTATATCCTGCCGGACATAAGTTTTATGTATCCCCCTGCGGGAAATACAGCTACGCACAACATGACAGCGAGGCCACATACAGTTATAACGCGCATATATCTGCGCATATCTTCCGCTGTGTATGAAAGCTGTGAAACTGAAAACACCAGTACTGCCCATGTAAGGAACAGAGATGTATGTTCAAGAGTGAAAAGACGTATAAGTGTTGTGGGATAAAGTTCCGCGCCGTTTGAAACCGCAACCTGGTTGAAAGATTGGACAAAAGAATATGCCGCAAGAAAACCGAGTATGAATAATACCGGTTTTAGCATAGGTGTTATTGTAAAGCTTTTTTTTGTTGCAACCAGGATAAATACTGCCACTATTCCGGACTGTAGTATTGAAAAAGCCCACGGTTCGGTTGCCGCGAAACTGAAAGGCGCGAAAAACAGCAATAGTCCCAGCAGAATATCAGCAAATAGTTCCATTTTATCTACTTATATTATATAAAAAGAACCGGCTGGTTATAAACTGTCTGCGGAAATGAGTCCGGTATGATATGTTCTGAAAATTGATATGACTTTGCGCTTTTTCTTAAAATATAAATAATTAGTGTTAATTTTTTTATTGCGGCAAATGCTTATAAAATATGAAAATATATGTTCTGCGCGCGCTGTATAATGCATCCGCATTTTTGTTTTTTTTTCTGCTGGCTGTGGCATTATATTCAATGCCTGCGTACGCATACCATAACGATATTATCCTGCATACAGGAGTAACTTTTACAGATAATGTAAATTACAGCGATAAGGAAAGATATGACTCACTGATTTTTAACCCTGGTGTGATATGGAAATATAATACTGATATAGATGATTCTTCTACATTTCTTTATTCTGATTTATATTCATCATATAATGCCTTCTCATGGAACCCTTCAGGAAAGAACTTTTACAATATTTCCCATGACCTGATACTCAGAAACCATTACCTGAGCTGGTACAATCATTTTATATATACAGCCGAGCCTCTTGATGCAACAACAGATGAAATGGAGCGCCGTACCGGTGATATAACAATACTTACATACAGAAATTCAAAGCGGCGGCGTTTCGGGCTTGAGGCACAGCTCTATAATGCCAATCACCATTACACAAAAAATAAAACATCGAGTTACAATAATTTCAGTATACAGGCTGATCCGTACTGGAATTTTTCAGGCAGGACAACTTTCCGCACAAAGCTGGAGTACAGCGTATATACATATCCTAACAGCGTGAAAAGCACTTCCGAAGACACTGTTATAGGAGTAGGAATGGACTGGAAGATATGTGAAACGCTTAAACTGTCATCGATGTTAAACTATACCATGCGTAATTTTACTCACAGGCAGAACGGGTACCATAATTACATAGATGAACCATGGTACAGAATGTCGGTTTCATGGGATCATCCCGGATATGGCAGCTCAGTTTATGTTGAAGCCGAAAGACGGCTTAGGGAAACTGCATATAATTTTAACAGATATTATACTGATACCATTATAACTTTTGGCGCGCAGCAGATTTTTCTGCTTAAATATCTTATAGGCGTTACAGCAAAATACGAACATCTGGAATACGAAAGATTCGGGCGTAGTGATGAGGTGCTCTCTGTAAGCCCACGTTTTGAGTACGCTTTCAAGGACCGCTTCAAACTGATACTGATGACAAAATATTCAATACGTTCTTCAAATGCTGATTTGTCAGAATATGAGGCTTTCCATACCGGATTAAGTATGCAATACAGGCTGTAGGCTGGAACTTGAGTTAATTTTTATATAGTTATAAAATAAAATATACGGGCTAAACCCTTAGGAGTATTTTGATGAAAGCATGTTTTATGGGCCTTGGATATATAGGTCTGCCAACCGCAGTTGTAGCCGCAAGAAACGGCATACAGGTTCATGGGTGTGATATAAATCCGGATATTGTTGAAAAAACCATGAAGGGAGAGCTTCATTTTGAGGAGCCTGTTTTAGGCGATTATCTCAGGGAGGCTGTGTCCGGCGGAACACTAAAGGCCGCTGTTGCTCCGGCAATTTCAGACACATATGTAATTGTAGTGCCTACTCCTTTTAAGGAAAATCATGAGCCTGACATAAAATATGTGCAGTCTGCTTCCCTTATGGTTCTTCCTTTACTGAAAGAAGGCGATCTTTTTATCATAGAGTCAACTTCCCCTGTAGGAACCACTGATTTTATAGCAAAAATGATTTTTGAGAAAAGACCGGAACTCAAAGGGAAAATATATATAGCCTATTGCCCGGAACGTGTGCTTCCCGGGAATATTGTTTACGAACTTGAGCATAATGACCGCGTTATAGGAGGAATAGATAAAGCCTCCACTGAGAAAGCTGTTGCATTTTACGCGCGTTTTGTTAAAGGACAGCTTTTCAGCACGAATGCCCGGACAGCTGAAATGTGCAAGCTTACTGAAAATTCAAGCCGTGATATTCAGATAGCATTTGCCAATGAACTTTCAATAATCTGCGAGAAAGCCGGAATCAATGTGTGGGAACTTATAAAACTTGCCAACCGTCACCCGCGTGTTCATATACTCAATCCCGGTTGTGGTGTGGGGGGACACTGCATAGCTGTTGACCCGTATTTCCTTACTGCCGATTTCCCTGCAGAATCACAGCTTATATCAAAGGCGCGTGAAGTAAACAATTATAAGGCTTTCTGGTGTGCTGAGAAAATACATAATGCTGCAGTGGAATTTGAGAACAGAAAAGGCAGAAAACCTTCAATAGCCTTAATGGGTCTTGCATTCAAGCCGGATATTGACGATTTAAGGGAGTCTCCTGCACAGCATATAGTAGGACGTGTCTGCCAGACATGTTCCGGTTGTGAGCTTTATATATCAGAACCTCACGTAAAAGAACATAAGTTTTTTAAGCTTACCCCATACAGGGAGGCTTATGAAAAAGCAGATATAATAGTTTTTCTTGTAGGGCATAAGTGCTTTGCCGGACTGACTGCTGATACTGACGGAAAGGAAATAATTGATTTCTGCGGGATAACGGTTAGAAAATAAGATGAAAAAAATACTCCTGATATTCGGAACAAGGCCGGAGGCAATCAAAATGGCTCCGCTCTTCCGCGCATTGTCTGAAGACAGGGAGAATTTCAGGGTTTCGGTATGCGTGACCGCGCAGCACCGGGAAATGCTTGATCAGGTTCTTAATCTTTTCGCTATAAAACCGGATTATGACCTGAATATAATGAAACAGGGGCAGGATCTTTTTGATATAACCTCCAGGGTTATTTCAGGGCTTCGCGATGTTCTGTTTGCGGAAAAACCGGATGCCGTGCTTGTTCATGGAGACACTACAACAACAATGGCTGCTGCGCTTGCGGCCTTTTATATGAAAATACCTGTAGGGCACGTGGAAGCCGGGCTGCGTACCGGAAATATTTACAGTCCCTGGCCGGAGGAAATGAACCGCAGGCTCACAGGCCGCATAGCTTCGTTCCATTTCGCTCCCACAGAAGAAAGCCGGCAGAATCTGCTTAAGGAAAATGTTCCGGATCAGGATATTTTCGTTACAGGCAATACTGTTATTGACGCGCTGCATTCTGTTGTAAAGAAAATACGGGTTTCAGCTGAATTAAGGGAAGAACTTAAAAATATTCTTTTCACTGCCGGGTATGATACCATGCGTGCGGAAAGAGGACGCAGGCTTGTTCTTATTACAGGCCACCGCCGTGAGAATTTTGGCACGGGTTTTACGGATATAATGCGGGCCATAAAGACACTGTGCATTAAATATTCTGACGTTGATTTTGTATATCCTATTCATATGAACCCGCAGGTAAGGCGTCCGGCGGCTGAAATATTTGGGGACATCAGGCCTGAAAATATGTTTTTTACTGAGCCGCTGGATTATCTGCCTTTTGTTTTTCTCATGGAAAAAGCCAGTGTCATTCTTACGGACAGCGGCGGAATACAGGAGGAGGCTCCCGGCCTCGGCAAGCCGGTTCTGGTAATGCGCAGTACTACCGAAAGGCCGGAAGCAGTTGCCGCAGGCACTGTTAAGCTGACAGGAACGTCATTTGATAGAATAGTATCTGAAACCTCGCTGCTGCTTGATGATCCTATGGCATACTCCGTGATGGCCAGGGCCATAAATCCTTACGGTTATGGTAAATCATCTGCACGGATATGCGCTATTCTGCGTGAAAGATTATAAATGTTTTTTTACCTGCTGTGCCTGCTTGCATTTGCCACTGTAATGTCCCAGAATCCGAACTGGTTCGGCCCTATGCGCATTATCAATCAGGCGGTGTGGCTTTTAGGTGCCGGAATTCTGGCAATGCGTTTTAACCGTTATAGGTTTCCCTACAAATTTCTCATAATCTTTATCCTTACATATATCTGGTTTTATCTGTTCCGTTATATATGTGCCTATCTGGGCTTCAGAACAAGCGAAGGCGTAAACCTGTTCACTCTTATCCCTGCACTGCTTACTTATATAACCGGGCTTTACATAAGTGCCGGAATAAATGATGCGCAGATGAATAAGGGTATGAAATTTTACATTATTGCAGTTACACTGCTTTCAGTAATTGTATACAGACAGTTTGTAGGCAGTGTAAGCAACTATCTGGATTCAACAAGTTATGTATACGGGCCTAAAAACTCGCTTACACAGTTTATCTTTACCGCTATACTTGTTTATCTTTCCATGAAAAACAGAAAATGGTGGCTGCATTTGTCTGCGCTTGTTCTGTTCGGAATAGGAATGATACTGCAATGCCGCTCATCTGTTGTGGCTTTCGCTGTCGCGCTTGCCGCATGTTACTGGAATAAAAAATATGTGCGCCGCATAATTATGGCAGGGCTTGTAATCGGTGGAATAGCATTGCTTGTTTCTCCTGTGGCCAGAGATATAGCTGTCAAGGCCTTCTCTCTTAACAGAATAACTGATATGGACAAATTTTCAAGCGGCCGTCTTACACTTTTCAGCCAGGCCTATGATAATTTCCTGAATCACCCGCTTACCGGAACATTCTTCATGGTTGATAATTTCTTTATTTTCTATCTGACAATGTTCGGAATTCTGGGCGGAACTCCCATAATATGTCTGTGGCTTCTGCGTGCATGGCGTAATTACGTTTTTTACAGAAATACAGATGAAAAAGATGATGAGTTCCGTATGTTCGAGGCTTTATTTTCCGTATCGGTTTTCTTTATGATAATAGCCTTGTTTGAAGGCGGCGGGCCTTTTGTTCCCGGGGCGCCCAAGTTTGCTTTGTGGATACTCTGCGGCTATGCTGACGCAAGATATTTTCAGCGCAAGGCGGTTGCATATTCTACGGAGAAGAAAACAGCCTTAACCGGAGGAAAAATATGCTGAAAGTCTGTCTTTGGACAAACAGGCCGACACATCATCAGAAGAGTTTTTTCCGGGCATGTTCAGCTATTCCTGGTATGGATTTCAGTGTGCGTTATTATGCCGGGGCTGTATGTTCGTCAATGCGCCGTGCCCAGGGCTGGGTTTCGCCTGAACTTGATCCGTTTGAAGCCGAGGCTGTTCCTGCTGATATACTGAAACCGGAAATGCGCAGTTGTGTTCATATTATTCCGGCTTTGGATCCTGGCGGTGGCAGGATGCTTGCTGAAAATGCCGTAAAAGCCGGGCTGAAATGGATGTACTGGGGGGAAAGAACAGGCCTGCATTTCGCAGCCAGGCTTCATTTCAATTACAGACTTTTTTATGCGCTTTATCCGCTGTTAAACCGCATACGTCTGCGGAAGTACGCCGGTTTTATAAAAAATTCCGCGCTTCTTGCCCTGGCTCAGGGCAGACTTGCGGAAGATGATCTGGCTTCCCTGGGAATTGACAGGAGCAGAATACGTTTCCTTTCCTATTCCGTTCCGGCTGTTCCTGAAGCTGCACCTGATGAAACAATAAAAAAATTCAGCGCAGGCAGAACTGTTTTTTTATGTGTTTCGGGCCTGCTTTATATGAAAGGGCTTAAATATATGCTTGAGGCTTATGCCTCGCTGGAACCGGAACTGCGCGGACGCTCATGTCTTGTTTTTGCCGGCGCAGGGCCGTATCTGCCTGAAATGAAAAAAATGACGCATACTCTTGGCATAGAAAACAGCGTACTGCTCCGCGGAACAGTTCCTTCCAATGAAATAGGAAAAATTTATTATGCCGGAGATGTCTTTGTATTGCCTACACTGCATGACGGCTGGGGGGCTGTTCTGAACGAGGCGGCCTCAGCAGGGCTTTCCGTAATTTCAACAGAGGAATGCGGCGCCGCATGGCATATTATCAAAGACGGATTTAACGGCAGGCGTGTGAAAGCTAAGAGCAGCGCTGCTCTTGCCTGCGCAATGAAGGAATATCTTATGAATCCGGCCAAGATAAAAGAACACGGATTAAACTCAAAAAAAATATTTGCGGATTTTACCCCGGAGCGCGGCGCGGAAAGACTCGCACGGTATCTTAATGAAACGGGGCTGCTTAAATGACAACGGAAACAAATGATGAAATGAAAAAAAAGATTCTTCCTGTAACAGTGGTTATTCCGACTATGAACAGGCCTGAAAGCCTTACGGCTACGGTTAAAAGCTATCTTTCAGCTTCCTATGTGCCTGGGGAAATTGTTGTTGTTGATCAGAGCGGAAAAGAGGAAGACAGAACCATAATAAGAAAAGCTGTTGAATCATGTGATGTCTGTGCAGTGAAAGGCATATATATAAGGCTTGAGCAGCCTTCCACCACTGTGTCCAGGAATATTGGCGCGGCTTCTGCTTCAAACGATATAATCCTGTATTCCGATGATGATATAGAGGTTGAGAAAGACACGGTTTTTCAGATATATTCCCTTATGAATAATCCGGAATATGCCATGGTGGAAGGAAATATTTTCCCGCGCCGGAAAATAAAAATGAGCACACGGCTTTTTGTGTGTATCAGCGGAAGGGCCGCTTTCTGGAAGCTGGGCATAGGCCATGTTTCCCCAGGAATGTTCGCATGGATGCCATGGGTTGAAGATGAAGATATAGAGACTGACTGGGCGCGCGGCTGTTTTTTTGCAGTGCGCCGGTCCCTTGCCGATAAATGGAATATAAGCTGGGACGAGAAAATGAGCGGCTATGCTTTTGCCGAAGATATGGATTATACTATGGCATACAGCCGCGCAGCACGCATGGAAAAACTGCGCTGCGTAATAGCGCATAAGGCAAAGCTTTATCATCTGTGCAGCCGTGAATACAGAATCCCCGACAGACAGATGGCGGCAAGAATAGTTATCAACAGGCTTTACCTTTTCTACAAACACGGGGGTGGTTTTTTCGGCAGGCTGGCACTTGAATGGTGTAATTTCATACTTCTTTTTTCCATGCTGCTGAAAGGCGGTGCGGCCAATCACTGGGCCGCTATGAAATACTGCTATAAGCATGAGAAGAAAATAAGAAACGGGGAACTGGCATATGAGTGAGAAGAAAACACTTCCAGTCTCCGTTGCCATACCGACCATGAACAGGCCGGAATCCCTTAAGCATACACTGGAAAGCTATATGTCCCTTAATGCTGTTCCTGATGAAATTATTGTTGTTGATCAGAGCAGTGACAGTGAAACACGAAAGAAGACAGAAGCAGCGGTAAAAGCATTGCCGGAAGGTGTTTCAGGAAAATATATTTATCAGGCTGAACCTTCAACTACTGAGTCCCGCAACTGCGCTTTTGCTTCCGCTAAAAACGATATAATTATTTATTCTGATGATGATGTGGAGCCGGAGCCGGCGGCTGTTGAGAATCTGTACAGAATTTTCATCGATGAATATGACGGAAAAACAGCTTTGGTGGCATCAGCAGGAACCGGCGGCGCCGGACCTTCGGTGTTAAAGAAAATATTAGGTTTTATCACTGGCGCGCGTTCGTGGAAAAACAGAAACTCCGGCAATGTAACAATGTCCATGCTTGGCCGCTATCCAGCAGACATAAAAAAAGACACTCCTACGCAGTGGGCTATGGGATATTTTTTTGCAGTGCGTAAATCCCTTGCTGAAAAATGGGATATAAAATGGGACAACGTAATGTCCGGATATGCATATGCGGAAGATCTGGATTATACATGGCGCTACTGCATAAAGGCCGGAGAGGAAAAAATGAAATGTGTTATAAGCCCCTCCGTGCGTGTAAAACATCTTGTAAGCGGTGAATACCGTATTCCAACAAAAAAACACACATGGCTTTATATTGTGAACAGGCATTATCTGCTTTACAAACATAAACGTCCGTTTCCGGCAAGGATAGTGCTTGAATGGTGCAATATATGCCGCCTTATTGAAAGAATGCTGAAACATGAAAAACCCGGAGATTTTGCTGCCGCCCTGTGGTATTCATGGACCCATTCCCGTGAGATAAGACAGGGAAAACCTGACTGCGGAGGCCGCCTGTGAAAATACTCATAAATGCTTCCAATCTTTCTGCCGGCGGCGGCATTCAGGTTGCGAATTCACTTCTTGCTGCGCTGAAAAAAAGAAAAGATAACCGGTATGCTGTTGCCCTGTCGCCGCAGCTGAAAAATACCCTGCCGCCACTGAACTCATTTCCGGATAATTTTGTCTTTTCAGAAAAGACAGACAGAAATTATTCTCCGGTACGTGTTCTTTCCGGACGTTGCGGCAGCCTTGATGATTTTCTGAAAGAAACAGGTTCCGAAATTGTTTTTACTGTGTTCGGCCCTGCCTACTGGACACCGCGCGGAGTGCCGCATCTATGCGGATATGCGCTGCCTTTTTACATATATCCGGATTCTCCCGCGCTGGCGGATATAGGCTTCCTTAACAGATTGAAATTTCAGTTTAACAAGTTTCTGCGCATGAGGGCTTTCAGAATTAACTGCCGTGCAGCCGTTACTGAAACGGAAGATGTGTCAGCCCGGCTGAAAAAAATGCTGCCTGGGCACAGGATTTATACCGTTTCAAATGCTTACAATCAGGTTTTTGATGATCCATCAGCTCAGGAAGAGTTGCCGCTGCCGCCTTTTGACGGAGTTACCCTGCTTACTGTTTCTGCCGCTTACCGGCATAAGAATCTTGGCCTTATAGTCAGAACAGCGGAGTGGCTGAAAAAAAACAGTCCTGATTTCCGGTTCAGGTTTGTGCTGACTGTTGAACCGGAAAAACTGGGTTTTGCCAGGGGAAATGTCCCTCCTGAACTTCTTCTGACAGGGCGTGTAAATGTAGCAGCCTGTCCGTCGCTTTACAGGCAGAGCGATTTTATGTTCCTGCCTACAATGCTGGAATGTTTTTCCGCTTCGTATCCTGAGGCTTTCCGTATGGAAAAACCTGTGCTTACTTCAGATCTGCCTTTCGCCAGAGGCCTTTGCGGGGATGCTGCTGAATATTTCAATCCGCTTTCAGCGGAAGAGGCCGGAAGACTTATACTGCGTGTTTCTGCTGATGAAAAAAGAAAAAAGGAACTCGCTGAAAAAGGCAGAAAGAGACTTTCGCTTTTTCTTTCCGCTGAACAGAGAGCTGACAGATATCTGGAAATTCTTGCGCATGAATTAAGCATTTTCAGGGAAAATATTAATAATAGCTCAGTACAGAAATAAGAGGAATATTCATGCTTGGGAAATTGAAAAATATAATAAAAAAACATGAATTTCTTTATAATCTGTGGTTTCATGCAACAAGCGCAGATTACAAAAGAAATCTGCGGGACATGGCTTCATGCTGTGTAAAAAAACCGGATGTAATGCGCAGGGAAATGAAAATGCTGCAGGCATACTGGGGCTGCGCACCTGATCAGTATGTGCTTTACCGCCTGTTTGAAAAGAAGCAGAGTGATGATGAATTAAAAGACTGGATACCGCCTTATTATTTTTATGCGTACTGGCTGCCGGAGCGTCAGAAAGTCAGTAACAGGGATGAGTTTTCAGACAAAATAAGACAGCATGAACTTTTCGCTGAAAGGAAATGCCCTGAACCTGAAGTAATCGCAGTTTTAAGAAAAGGCAATGCTTATGACGGCAGCGGAAGAAAGCTTTCTTCATATATGGATATTATCCGGAAAATTCCTGCAGCAGGAGAAAAAGTTTTTATAAAACCTGCGGATGGCCGTGGCGGAAAAGGCATACACATTCTTGAAGCGGCTGACAATACAGGCGCGGCAGATTGTTTCCGGTTCTTTAAATTTGACGGTAAGCTTATATCCCAATATGCACTTGAAGGGAAATTTGAGAATTTTACAGGCATTGTCCAGAAAGGCGTGCATCAGCGTGCCGATATGGCTGAACTTAACCCTGACTCGCTCAATACCTTCCGTTTTGTAACATGTACTGAAGACGGAAAGAGAAAAGTAGCAGTGGTAACGCTGCGTACAGGCAGAAAAGGCTCCATAGTGGATAATGTGGACAGCGGAGGATTAGCGGTGCTTATAAACACGGCGGACGGCTCATTCGCCGATACCGCATATTCATCGTCTGAGGCATTCAGAGCTCACCCTGACACAGGCTGTGTTTTCGCCGGAAGGAAGATAAAGGACTGGAATAAAATCTGCAGGGCAGTGCTTGAAACCGCTGAAAAATTCCCGGAATTTGACGTGGCAGGCTGGGATATAGCGCTTGCGGAAGACGGCATAAAACTCCTTGAATTCAACCTGCGTCTTGGTTTGGGAATACAGATTACGGCAGATCGCGGATTAAGAAGGGAATTTGCCATTGATCCTGAAAAAGACAGGATTGGGGCACGCGGCGGGTCAGATATTCAGGAAAACCGGAAGAACTGATGCCGCGCACAGGTGAAAGCAGATGAAAATATCAGAAAAAATTTATTCACATCTTCCTGTTTTTCTCCAGCACGCGGCATGTACATTAAAAGGCTTTATGATAAATCACCGCCGTTATGACAGCGAATTTTTCAGATTTCTGAACAACTATGAAAATAATGCTGTTGACGCTGAAAAGGAACTACGCTTATTCATGCGCGGAATTTCGGGAATGGATTATTATAGCCGCCTGTTCGCAAAACACGGCGTTGATATATCCTTCAGGAATGTTTACGCGGAAATAGCGAAACTGCCTGTACTTTCAAAAGAGGAAGTAAAGAAAAATACCGCCGCCTTTATAAATCCCGCATTTAAAGGAAAAACAATTACCGCTCATACCAGCGGGACAACCGGTGGCGGCCTTGTGTTTCCGGAGGCGGAGGAAGCCGAGCATAAACAGTGGGCTGTATGGTGGCGGTACAGACGCCGGCATGGCATTGATTTCAATACATGGTGCGGCTGGTTCGGAGGCAAACAGATAATTTTCGGCAGGGCAGAGCCTCCGCTGTACAGGATAAACCGGGCCGCGCGGCAGATAATGTTCAGCGCATATCATCTTTGTGAGGAAACAGCGGAACATTATTATTCCGTAATCAGGAACAGAAAACTGGAATGGCTTCACGGTTATCCGTCGCAGCTGTCAATATTATCTTCACTGTGTCTGCGCCGCGGTCTTGCCCCTGTTGACTGTGTAAGGATTATTACATTCGGCAGCGAGAATCTTGAGGACTGGCAGAAAAACAGGATAAAGGAAATGTTTCCGCACGCTGTTCTGCGGCAGCATTATGGCCTCTCGGAGATGGCTGCGAATATAAGTGAAGACAGAAACGGTATGCTCGTTCCTGACAATGACTTTGCGTATATGGAATTTCTTCCGCTGGACGGAAGTCCGGATATCTGCCGCATAATCGGCACTAATTTTTCCAACCCGGCTTTTCCTCTGGTACGCTATGATACCGGAGATACGGTTAGCGTTGAATGGCAGGACGGAAAACCTCTGATAAAAAAATTTGACGGAAGAAAAGAAGATTTCCTGCGTCTGCCTGACGGGAGAATAATAGGCCGTCTCGGCCAGATATTCCTGAAACTGCCGGAGGTTGCAGAGGCCCAGCTTGTTCAGAAAACAGAACATGATATAGAAGTAAATATTGTTAAAATGCCTTCATATACTGATGAAACGGAAAAAAAACTTGCCGCTATGCTTAATGAGCGTTTTGACGGTGAGCTGGATATAAAAATAAAATATTGTGATAAGATAGCGCGCACTGCTTCAGGCAAGCTGCGGATGGTAGTATCTGAAATAAATGCTTTTGACGGAAAGAGAAAATGAAACAGATTATACAGGATTTGAAAAACGGCATTACAAAACTTGAAGAAGTACCGGCCCCGGCTGTAAAGCCAGGGTGCATTCTTGTAAAAACATCAAGAACGCTTGTTTCGCTTGGAACTGAAAGAATGCTGGTTGAGTTCGGCAGGGCAAGCCTTGTGGAAAAGGCGAGACAGCAGCCTGAAAGGGTAAAACAGGTGCTGGATAAAATGCGTACCGATGGCATAATGCCTACGCTTGAAGCTGTTTTCAATAAACTGAATCAGCCTCTGCCGCTTGGCTACTGCAATGCTGGCCGTGTCATAGCTGTAGGTGCCGGTGCCGGGGAATTCCATGTGGGGGACAGGGTAGCCTCTAACGGCGGACATGCCGAGTTTGTGTGCGTGCCGAAGAATCTTGCTGCAAAAATTCCTGACTCCGTAAGCGACGATGAAGCGGCATTCACTGTTATATCATCAATAGCGCTGCAGGGAATACGCAATCTTAATCCGCAGTTCGGAGAGACCGTGGTGGTTATCGGACTTGGACTTATAGGTATTGTCGCGGCACAGCTTCTCCGGGCGAACGGATGCCGCGTCATAGGCAGTGATTTTGATTTGGAAAAAATAAAACTTGCAGAAAGTTTCGGAGTACAGTGTTTTAATTCCGGCAGGGACGGGGATTTTGTAAATTTTGTGGAAAATATCACGGGCGGCACAGGCGCAGACGGGGTTTTAATAACCGCCTCCTCCTCAAGTGATGACATAATTCACCAGGCATGTCTTATGAGCAGGAAACGCGGCAGAATAGTCCTTGTAGGTGTGGTAGGCATGAATATGCGCCGTGATGATTTTTATAAAAAGGAACTTTCCTTTCAGGTGTCATGCTCATACGGTGCCGGAAGATATGACGATGATTATGAAAACAAGGGCATAGATTATCCGCTCCCGTATGTCCGCTGGACGGAAAAACGCAATTTTGAGACTGTGCTTTATGCCATGGAATCCGGCACACTGAATGTTAAGCCGCTTATTTCAGAGACTGTTGAGCTGAAAGATTATATGAATATTTATGGCAATATGCGCAAAACCGGCATTATCGCCTCACTTATGAAATTTCCGGAAGATTCAAAGCCGGAAAAATATATTAAGATTGCGGATGGAAAATTTAATGGCGGCCCTGGCTGCTTCGGCATAATAGGAGCAGGAAATTTCGCATCGTCAACTATTGTCCCATGCCTTAAATCCGCCGGAGCGCGCATAAAATATATTTCAAGCGCACAGGGGCTTCATGCCAGAATACTTGCCGAAAAAGCCGGCGCTGGCGCAGCGGCGAGTGACCCGGAAATAATACTTAAGGATCTGGATGTTTCAACCGTAATAGTCTGCACAAGACATAATCTGCATGCGCGTTTTGTAAAAAATATTCTGGCGGCCGGAAAAAATGTTTTTGTAGAAAAACCGCTGTGTCTTAATGCAGCGGAACTTGAGGAAATAGAAAAAGCATATACCGCCAACGGCGGCAGAAACACAATAACTGTAGGTTTTAACAGAAGATTTGCTCCGCTTGCTGTTAAAATTAAGCAGCTGTCAGGGCGCGGTCCCAAAAATATCATAGCCACAATGAATGCCGGCTTTATTCCGCCTGATTCCTGGGTGCATGACCCGGTTTCAGGCGGGGGAAGGATAATAGGTGAGGCATGTCATTTCATAGATCTGTGCTCTTATATAGCAGACAGCCGCGTATGCTCTGTTTTCATGAATGCGCTTGGCCCGGATACGAATGAATTAACCGATAACGCCAGTATTGTCCTTCAATATGAAAACGGTTCCAATGCTGTTGTAAATTATTTCTCTAATGGAAGCAAGGCATATCCAAAGGAACGCATTGAGGTTTTTTCTGGCGGTTCAGTGCTTGTGCTTGATAACTGGCGCAGCCTCAAAGGATATGGCGTAAAAGGTTTTTCATCATGCTCCGGCAGGCTGGACAAAGGGCACAAAGCACAGTTTGCACTGCTTAAGGAAAGAACAGAAAAAGGCGGTGTGCCGGTTATTCCGTTTGAAAGCATAAAGAATACGACTCTGGCCTCATTTGCGGCAATAGAAAGCCTTAAAACAGGAAAACGTATAGAATTGTGAGTATAATATCTAAGTATTTTAATACGCTGAAATATCTGAAGCCACGGCAGTGGACGTCCCGTTTTGTTTTTAAATTCATACACCCGGCACCTGATTTGTCTTCTGCGCCTCCGCTGAATCCTGGTCTTCACGCTGAAACACCGTTCCCTGCTTATTATACATCGTATCTGAAAAAAAATGTGTTCATTTTTCTTCATGATAAGAGAAAGGCCGGTCCCGGACTATGGAATGATTCTTCAGCTGGAAAATTATGGCTGTATAATCTGCATTATTTTGATTATCTGCGTCAGAATAATATCACTGAGCAGGAGGCGCACAGGCTTATATCTTCCTGGATAAAGGAAAATCCTCCTGCATATGGTAATGGCTGGGAGCCTTATCCTCTTTCACTGCGTATAGTGAACTGGATAAAATATCATATCTGTTCCGGAAAACTTACGGCTGAGGCTATGCACTCACTGGCAGTACAGACAAGATATTTAAGCAAAAGAATTGAATATCATCTTATGGCGAATCATCTGCTGGCGAATGCAAAGGCTCTTGTATTTGCAGGAATGTTTTTCAGAGGTCCGGAAGCTGAAGCCTGGCTTAACAAAGGTATTGGTATTTATAAAGAGCAGCTGCCGGAACAGATTTTGAAAGATGGTTTTCATTTCGAGCTGTCACCTATGTATCACAGTATAATCCTTGAGGATCTGCTTGATGTTTTTAATATATGCCGGCTGATTGATCTGAAGGATTATATAAAGAGAATGCTGGACTGTCTGAATGTCGTGACAGCGCCGGACGGCAGTCTGTTTCTGTTTAATGATGCCGCTAACGGCATAGCTCTGTCTCCCGGAAAACTTGTGAAGTATGCCGCGTCGCTTGGCATAAAGCAGGAATATCCTTATGGAAAACGTACAGGTCCCTCGGATCTGCCTTTCAGCGGATATGCCAGGCTTTCTTCCGGCAACTGGACTGCAATGTGCGACGGCGGCAGGATTGGACCGGATTATCAGCCAGGACACGCCCATGCGGATACCCTTTCATTTGAGTTATGGCATGAAAAACAGCCGCTTATAGTGGATTCAGGAACCGCACTTTATATTGCCGGGAAAATACGGAAAGCGCAGAGAAGCACCGCCGGGCATAACACAGTAACTGTTGACGGGCGTAATTCATCGCAGGTATGGAGCGCACATCGCGTAGCTGAGCGCGCCGGAATAACTGCACGTTCTTTTGGCGGTGATATGTTTTCAGCCGCACATGACGGATATGGAAAAATTATTCATTTAAGACACTGGCATATTTCACCAGACGGCATGGAAATAACGGACAGTATTTATGAAAAGGACAGACAAGGTGCGGTTCTTAAAAAACGACCGCGGAAAAAGCATGAAATCTGTTCCTGTCTGCATTTCGCACCCGGAATAAAATGCCGTATAACAGGTCTTTCCTCTGCGGAACTGCTGTGTGGAAATAAAAAATTTATAATAAATTTTTCTGAAAATATGAAGGCGGATATTATTGAAGGCTGCCGCAGCCGCGAATTTGGCCTTATTGAGAAAACCGCTGTGCTGCGGCTGTCTGCTACAGACGTGCTTCCATTAAAAATAAAAGTGGAAATACATAAATTATGAAAATTGTTTTTCTTACACATTATTATCCTCCGGAGGGAAACGCTCCGGCGGCCCGTGTTCATGCCATGGCCTCCCGATGGGCAAAAAAGGGGCATGAAGTGACTATTGTTACATGTGCGCCGAATGTGCCTGCCGGGAAGGTATATGAAGGATATATGAACCGCAGAACAGTGGAAACCGCGGATGGCGTGCGTATAATAAGGGTTAAGACATACATAGCCCCGAATAGCGGTGTAATCCGAAGAATGCTTAATTTTGTCTCATATATGTTCAGCTCTTTTTCCGAATGTCTCTTTATGAAAAAGCCTGACATAATGATTGCCACAAGTCCGCAGTTTTTCTGCGGCTGGGCCGGAGTGCTGCTGCACTGGTTCAGGCGCTTTCCATTTCTTCTTGAGATAAGGGATATCTGGCCGGAATCAATAACAGCGGTAGGTGCGCGCGTACCGGGAATATTCCTGTCAGTTCTTGGCATAATGGAAAAAATAATGTATTCTGCAGCCGGTCATATAGTAACCGTAGGCGAGGGCTATAAGGAAAGGCTTAGTGAAAGAGGCGTTCCGTCGGAAAAAATATCCATAATAATGAACGGTGCTGATTTTACCGTATTTCACCCTGAGCCCAGGAATGAGAAACTGTTATCCAGATATGGCCTGTCAGGAAAGTTTATATGCTGCTATACCGGCACGCTCGGAATGGCCTGCGGCCTTAAAGCTGTTCTTGATGCCGCGGAGATAATAAAAAACAAAGGAATAAATGACATAGCATTTGCTCTTGTAGGTGACGGGGCCGTGCGTGCTGAACTGGAGAAAATATGCGCTGAGAAAAAACTGGACAATGTCGTTTTTACAGGCCTTCGTCCCAAAAAAGAAATTCCCCAGTGGATAAATTCATGCGATGTGTCTCTTGCTCACCTTAAAAAAACAGATCTTTTCAAAACAGTTATTCCGTCAAAGATTTTTGAAAGCGCGGCCTGCGCAAAGCCTCTGCTTATGGGTGTGCAGGGAAAGGCAGCGGAAATGATAGATAATGCCGGAGCCGGAATTTCATTTGAGCCTGAAAATGCCGTGGCGCTTGTTGAAGCTCTGCTAAAATTTTATAAAGACAGGAATCTGCTGCGCGAAACCGGTATGAATGCAGAAAAAAACATTGCCGCTGTTCACAACCGCGATAAGCAGGCAGAAGAATATATCAGGGTAATAGAAGAGAAAATAATAAAAGCGTAAACTGTTATTATGCAATTGCATTATGTGGCGGCAGATTGTGCCACCACATATTTGCGGAGGCAGAGTACTTATGCTGTGCCGTTTTTATGTGCGGCAGAAGAAAATTTCTGTTTTATTTTACGGATAATTCCCGCCACGGCTGAAACTGCCTTGCTTCTTTCCCCGGCGTTAAGACCTATGAATAAAGCAGCAGTTGAAGTTGAGACAACAGTTGTCAGACATACTGCAATAAAATTTATGAAATTGTTTTTTCTGAAAAAGGTTTCAGTCAGTGTCAGTGAAATCAGGGCTGATACCATTCCGGCTGCGAGCATTCTTGACAGAACACGCGTGTAGAATATTCTTTTTGAATACCCTGTAAGACTGCTTAAAATGTATACCCTTGAAATAAGAGAGAGGCAGGCCACTATTATCGGTGATATGAAAATGGCCGGGGCCGGAAAACCATGATCTGCCAGAAACCAGGCCACGGGCCAGTTCAGCGCATAAAAAAAACACCGGCTTATCTGCGTTGCCCGCAGATCACCTTTGGCATGGCATAGCGCATCCAGCGAATGGGCGGGGGATTCGGCAAGAGAATTGATAAGCACAAGCTGCGTGAATACAGCAGCATAAGCGGGTACGTCTTTAAGCCACAGATCCAGCAGATAATCCGTACGCAGAAGTATGGGCAGCGCAAAAAACAGCGTCATGAAGAAACTTATCTTGCAGCCTGTGTTTACAAGACCGATTGCCTCCTGTTTTTCTCCTGCCGAATAGGCCTTTATAATCTGCGGCTTTATGGCTACAATGAAATTTGACATCAGGTTTGTTACAGCGCTGTCAACGGCATAGGCAATGCCGCGCGCGGCGTTCAGGGCCGGGCCAAAGTAAATATTAAGCAGGAAATTCAGCCCGTGCTTGTTTAACAGCGCGCCAAAAGTTCCTATTGTAGCCCAGCCTGTAAAACCGGCTATCTCCCCTGCCATCTTCATGTCAGCAACAGGCCCTGTGCGCACCTCTTTGTATCTGGCAAGACAGTAGATAATGCAGAAAAGGCTGGCGAAAACAGAAACACTCATTGACAGAATACCGTAAACTTTCAGTCTGTCAAAAGGAAGAATAAAAAGCAGTGCCGAAACTCCAAGGCGCATAATAGCCTGGAAAATGCTCAGCCAGGCGTAAATGGTGAAATTCTCCCTGGCAAGAAGCACGGAATTGTACGGCGTAAGACATATACACGATATAAATGTGAAAACGGTAGTGTGAAAAACCGTCATTGCCGCGGCATGTCTTGCTGCGGGGATTACAAGTTTCGTTGTTACAAACCAGTAGCCTGCTGTTTCAAGAATTACAGCTATAATTATGCAGAGTACAAAATGCAGCCAGAGTCCCACCCCGAAAGTGCGTTTTAGCTTTTCTGGCGTGGCGGATACCATGTCCCTGGACATGAAACGCTGGAAAGCCACTGTTACAGCCGTGGATACAAAACCCAGCATGGCCGATACGCCGCCTATGACATTGTAAAGACCGTAGTCATCAACCCCCAGGGCCTGAAGGTTCAGCCTTGAAGTAAAAAGCGCAACAAAAAGCAGCAGCAGATACCGGGTGTAAAGGACTGCTGTGTTTTTTACAGCTCTTTTGGTGTTTATATGTCCTTTTTCCTGCTCAGCCATTTCTTTGTTTTTTTCAGTATTCTGTGCGCCATCATAAGCAGGCGTGCCGCAGTATCATGTTTTGAATATATCAGAAAACGAAGCAGCCTGAGACCAGTGCTGTTCCACTTCATCTGCGTATCGGCTTCCGGGAATGTGTCTCTGAATTTATCAAAATCGGGAGGATCTGTTTTCCACAGCCAGGTGCGTTTAATATCGGCCTTGATTGCGTTTAACACCGGAGTAAATTCATCAAGCCTGCCGGCTGCCGCCGCTGCTTTTTCAATTTCTCCTGTAACAAATATGGAATCCGCTCTGCGTTTGCTCTGTGTTTCCGGAGCATTTGTTATGGAACTGTCGCGGACAAGATAATGGTAAAAATATCTGTTTATGGAATAAATTTTGTCCGTGTTAAGAAAAAGCATTGATGTAAAAAGCACATCCTGTATATAAATGCCAGGTTTGAACCTGAGATTGCATCTGTCTATAAAACTGCGGCGCAGAACATAGTTCCATACATTATTTCTTAGAACAGCCGGATCTTTTTTTATGTCTGCCTTTCCTTCTGAAAGGGCAGGCCATTTCAGAATCAGGCCGTTCTCATATTCGTCCATGGCATTCCACTGAACAACCTCGGCGCCTGTTTTTTCAGCTTCATCAATTGCGGTTTTGTATGTTTCGGGCTCAACCCAGTCATCGCTGTCAATAAAAGCGATATAATCGCCATGCGCATATTCAAGCCCTGTGTTTCTGGCCGCCGAAAGTCCTGCGTTTTCCTTATGAATGCACCTGAAACGGCTGTCTTCCGCCGCGCGTTTTTCGCATATTTCCGGACAGCGGTCCGGAGAGCCGTCGTCAACAAGGATTATCTCAATATTCTTATAAGTCTGCACGGCAAGTGAATCAAGGCACCGGTCCAGGTATTTCTCAACACGGTATACAGGTACAATTACAGTCAGCAGAGGACAAAGGTTTTCCATATAATAATTATATCAAAAGCGTAAAAGGCTCGTATGTGCCGGAAACATGAGAATAATACCTTGCGTGGCACAATTATGCCTGTACGAATTTTGTATAATATAAGAGCCGGGAAGACCGGTAAATTTTGCAAGGCCGCGGACTGTGAAGTTTATAAAGGACCGCAGCCGGAGGAAATAAAAATTATGGCAGTAAAAATCGGTATCAATGGTTTCGGACGCATCGGCCGCCTCGTGGCCCGTGCGATTATCGAGAGAAACGATCCTTCACTGGAACTGGTCGCAGTCAATGACCTTACAGACGCAAAGACCAATGCTCATCTTCTCAAGTATGACTCAATTCACGGACGCCTCAACGCTGATGTGAAAGTGACAGCGGAAGATCAGATTACTGTCAACGGCAAAGCCATCAAGGTTTTCAAACAGACAGACCCCGCGAACATCGACTGGAAATCCGTCGGTGTGGATATTGTCGTTGAATCAACAGGCCTTTTTACCCTTAAGAAAGATGGTGTGAACAAGAAAGGCAAAAACGTCAAGGGCGCAGAGAATCATATTACCCACGGCGGAGCGAAAAAAGTTATCATTTCTGCTCCTGCAACAGGCGAAGATATAACCATCGTCATGGGTGTCAACAATGACAAATATGACCCGAAGAATCACAATGTGGTTTCCAACGCTTCCTGCACCACAAACTGCCTCGCCCCTTTCTGCAAGGTTCTTAACGATATTTTCGGAATCAAACGCGGTCTTATGACAACTGTGCACGCCTACACCGGCGACCAGAGAATACAGGATACAGCGCATTCCGACCTTCGCAGAGCCCGTGCCGGAGCTATGTCAATGATCCCGACATCAACCGGAGCCGCCAAAGCCATTTCTCTTGTTATTCCCGAGCTGAAAGGCAAAATGGACGGTTTTGCAATCCGTGTACCCACCCCGGATGTGTCCGTTGTGGATCTCACCTGCGAACTCAACAGAAATGTGACTGTTGAAGAAGTCAATGCTGCTTTCAAGGCTGCCGCAGAAGGCGAGCTGAAAGGCATTCTCGGATATTCCGAAGAACCTCTTGTGAGCATAGATTTCTGCCACGACAGCCGCAGCTCAATCGTTGATGCCAAGAATACCAAGGTAATGGATGGAAACTTTGTAAAGATTCTTTCCTGGTACGATAATGAGTGGGCTTATTCCAACCGCGTGGTTGACCTCGCTGCCTTCATGGCTTCCAAAGGTCTTTAATTCCCACTGAACGGAGACGGAGCGGGAGCGTATCCCGCTCCGTTCTTTTTTAGAAGTTTAAAGCAAAAAAGCAAAATTTTGGAGTTGAAAAGCAAAACTATGGAAAACAAGTCTGTTCTTAAACTTGCCAGAGTCCAGGATATGGACATACAGAACAAAGCGGTGCTGGTCCGTGTTGACTATAATGTTCCGCTCAAGGAAGGCGTAATCAAAGATGATTCAAGAATACGTGGAACCGAAAAGACAATAAAGTATCTTTTGGAAAAAAACTGCAAAGTGGTTCTTATCGCTCATCTTGGCCGCCCGAAAGGCAAGGTTGACCCGAAATATACCATTGAACCTGTTACCGGCCGCGTTTCTGAAATTATGGGCACAAAGGTTCATTTTGGCAAGGACTGTGTTGGACCGGAGGCTGAAAAAGCGGTTGCTGCAGCAAAGAACGGCGAGATAGTTCTGCTTGAGAATCTCCGTTATCACCCGGAAGAAGAGAAAAATGATGATGCCTTTGCGGCTCAGCTTGCGAAACACGGAGAAGTATTTGTGCAGGAGGCTTTCGGAGCACTTCACCGCGCGCACGCCTCGACTTCTGCCATAACGAGATATCTGCCTGGCTGCATAGGTTTCCTTGTTCAGAAGGAACTGGAATTTTTAGACAAGGCAATGCAGAATCCCGAGAGACCTTTCCTTGCAATAATTGGTGGTTCCAAGGTTTCAGACAAGATTCAGGTTCTTTACAGCCTGCTTGAAAAAACCGATTCTCTCATTATCGGCGGAGCCATGGCATATACTTTCCTTGCCGCGCAGAGCACAAATATAGGAAATTCCCTTTTTGAAGAAGACAGGATTGAAGAGGCCAGAAAAATTATTCTTAAGGCCCATGAAAAGAATGTGGAACTGCTGCTGCCTGCGGATCACCGCGTTGTGAGCGATATCGAAGCTGTTTCTACAGTTGAAAACACAAATTCAATGGCTATACCCGATGGAAAGATCGGTATAGATATTGGCATACGCACAGAAGCTCTTTTCGCAGATAAGATTAAAGCCGCAAAGACTATTTTCTGGAATGGTCCTGTCGGGATTTTTGAAACAAAAGAATATTCCCATGGAACAGTCAGTATCGCTGCTGCCGTTGCTGAAGCCACGGCAAAGGGAGCTGTTTCCATTATAGGTGGCGGTGATACGGTTTCTGCCCTCAAAACGGCAAAAGTTGAAAAGACCGCCGTGTCACACTGCTCCACAGGTGGTGGCGCCAGCCTTGAGTTTATTGAAGGCAAACAGCTGCCTGGCCTTGTGGCTTTGTCAAAGTAAGAATAATATTGTAAAATATCCCTTATCAGGAGATTTTGAATGTATACATTTGTTCTTACACTGCACATACTGTTAGCTTTCGTTCTGATAATAGCGATTGTGTTCCTGCAGACAAGCAAGGGTTCCGCGCTTTCCATGTTCGGTGGCGGTGGTGACGCGCTGTTCAATGCGGCAAGCGGTACTTCTTTCATTAAGAAATTTACGCTTGGCGCAGCTGCGTGTTTTGCTGTTACCTCAGTGCTGCTTACAATTATGGCATCAGGCAACCGCTTTAAATCGGTTGTGCAGGATTATCCGTTACAGATACCGAATGCAGCGCAGACCGCTCCTGCTGTGCCTGGCCAGAACAGTGGCAAGGCGGCAGCAGCTACAACAGATACTCAGGCAAAGCAGCAGGCTAAACCGGCGGCAAAGAAAGCTTCCGCAAAGAAATAAAATAGTTAGTCTGCATAGCAGGGAAAACAGCGCTTCCGGAAAAGAAGCGCTGTTTTTTGTTGTTCTTTGTGGGTGTTTTATACAATTTGAAATATGAAACATTTTGTTTTCATTGTGCTGACCATGTGTATCTGGCTGATGCCTGAACTGCCTGTGTATACGCAGGAAGCAGGCGATGCTGTGCTTATGGGTGTTTATCCATATAGCAGAAACGGACGGAAAAAAACTGTTGAATGGATAATACTTGATAAAGAAGCAGATGGAACATTTCTGCTGCTGAACAGTTATGGAATAGAGGCCAAAGAGTATAACACGGAGGCGGTTCCGGTAACATGGAAAAACTGTACGATTCGTAAATGGCTTAACGGCGGATTTTACGAAAACATATTTAACGAAAGGGAAAAAAGAGAGATAATAATATCCAGTATACATAATTCCACAGGAGAAGATACTAAGGATAAGATATTCCTGCTAAGCATACCTGAAGCAGAAAAATATATCAGTCCCGGAGACAAAGGCAACGTAAAACTGCGTAAATATGTTAGCACGGTGGCCAGACTTACTCCTTACGCTTTCAGACGGGGTGGCGACAGATACAGGTACAGGCATAGTGGCGCACGGTTTGTTTCCTGGTGGTGGCTGCGCTCGCCTGGCAACAGCGCGGAAAAAGCTGCGTTTATGGGCCGTGACGGGGAAATATACAGTGATGGCTTTTTTGTCCAGCTTGATTACGGGGCTGTACGTGCGGCTTTTAGAACCGGTCTGGAAAATTATGTAAATATTTCCAAGAACAGACACAGAGGGTTGTGGGTTTATATGGAAAAGGACAATATAAACAAAATAATAGAACCTTCCGCTGTTACTTTAGAAATATCCTCTGCACCGGCCAAGCAGACTTCAGAAAAGTAAAAGATATGCCCGGCTTAAATTTATTGTGTCTGATGTGCCTTGACTGCTTTGAGCCATTGGCACTAAAAAAATGTATTATCAATCCATCACCTTGTCTTCAAAGGTACAGAAAATATCCATTATTGCATCAGGGGTTTTTGCAGTAAAAAGCCTTTTAAGCAGTGTTTTGTTCATAATCAGGCCTGAAAGTTCTTTCAGTATGGCCAGCTGAAGAGCTGGTTCTTTGTAAGGCGTGAGAATAAGGAACATCAGTTTTACCGGCTGCTTGTCCGCAGAAGGGAAATTAATGCCTCTGCGGCTTTTGCCTACGGCGAGAATGGGATGCTTTATATCAGGCAGTCTGGCATGAGGAAAAGCTGTATGATGTCCTAATGCTGTTGAGAAGCTGTTCTCTCTTTTAAGCACGGCGGAAACAGCCGCCTCCTTGTCAAAACGCGGATAATCCCTGTGCAGGCATTCTATAAGTTCCCTGATTGCATCTTCTTTTTTTAATGATTTAAGATTCAGCATACAGGCTTCGGGGTGGAAAATAGAACTAAGCGTAAGCACAGGGGGCTTGTCAAACTCATCGCGTATTTCACCTGTGAGCTCCTCAACAATATCTTCCATTGAAAGAAGTCCGGCCAGAGAGCCATTGTCACCGCGTACAAGTGCCAGCTGCAGACGCTTTTCCTGAAATATTCTGAGTGCCTTTTCAACAGTCATTGATTCAGGTATCTCAAACAGCGGCCTTTTAAGATCCTCAAATTCGGGCTTGTCCGCAGGTGCGAATGATTCGGCATCCAGTACGGATACAAGGTCTTTGAGGTGAACATAATAATGTCTTACAGCGTCAGGGGCAAGCAGCGGATATCTTGAGAAACGGCGTGTTTTAAGTACTTCGCGTGTTTCCTGCCATGTTGAGGCAGGATTCAGAAAGGCTATATTAGGCAATGTTGTCATAACCTCGCGTACTTCCGTCTTGCCAAAATCAAAAAGATGCTCAAACATCATAAGGCGGCCCAGAGATATCCTTCCGTATTCCTGCGATTCTCCTAAAATCATGCGCAGCTCTTCATCCGTATGAACTGTTTCTTCCACATTCTGTTTTATGTTAAGAAGTTTTAAGATAAGCAGTGTGCATTTGTTCAGCAGCCACATGGGCGGATAAAAAACCGTATGGAAGATTTTAAGCGGCCTTGCCACGAAAAGAACTGATTCCTCCGGGATGCGTATGGATATGTTTTTTGGAACCTGCTCGCCAAGGACCACATGGAACATGGTAGTGAACAGGAATGCAAGAATTATTGATACAGTACGTGATATGCCGGGTGTAAGCGTAACCCCGCACAGACCGAACAGGGGGGCCGTGATATGAGCGACAAGCGGTTCGCCAACCCAGCCCAGACCGAGACTTGCTATTGTTATGCCCAACTGGGCAGTGGCCAGATAAGCCTCAAGATCCTTTACTATTCCACGCGCAACGGAAGCTGTTTTATTTCCATGTTCTTCAAGTTCCTTGAGGCGTGTGTCGCGTATTTTTACTATTGCAAATTCAGAAAGGACAAAAAAAGCATTAAGCGCAAGAAAGAAAAGCGCCAGAACAATATACAGGAATGTTAACATTTAATATATTTTATCATATTTGGAATTTATTTTCCCGGCGGGATTATTTATATGGTTCTTGCTTTTTGCGGCTTAAACTTAATAAACTGAATTTATATACAGGAGGCTGGTTTATGAAATTTACCATGTTCGCGGTGCTTGCAGCTATGTTTGCCTCAATGCCTTTGACAGTTCAGGCGGAAGAGACAGGAACAGCCGGAAAAGCAACTCCCGCGGTTTCACAGACTGCACCGGCAAAACCGGAACTTACAGCAGCTGAAAAAGAATTGAAGGATCTTAAGGATAAATACGAACGTATTTCCTACAATAATAAAATTTATGATGAAAATCTTAAAGAGCAGATGAAAAACGACAATGAGCGTCTGCTTAAACTTATAACCGAAAACAAACTTGTTTCCGAAGAACAGAAAAAGGAGCTTGCTGAACTTACTGCCAGATTCGCGAAACTCAAGGCGGAACACGATATAACCTCCGAGGAAATAAGGGCTAAAACCTTAGCGCTTACAGATGAAAAAAACGAAATAGACATGGCCATAAAGCGCATGGACTATGAGGAAAAGAAGGCAAAGCATGAAAATGAAATGCTTAGGGCTGCTGCTGAAAAACTGAAAATAGAGCTTGAAATGCGTGGCAGCAGGGATGACTGGAAGAAGGAAGCCAATACAGAACCGCTTTACCTTTCCAAGCCTTTTGATGAAAAGACAGGTACACTTACAATAAGCGACAGGCGCATTCCCATGAACGGAATTGTAATGAATACAACAGCCGATTATGTGAATGAGAGAATAGAGTATTTCAACAATGTTTCCACCGCTCCCATATTCATTGTGATAGATACCAATTATGGTGGCTCTGTCCGCGCCGGATACCGTATTCTGAAAGCAATGGAAAGCAGCCGCTCGCCGGTTTATGTAGTGGTTAAATCTTTTGCCGCGAGCATGGCTGCTGTTATAACAACACTTGCTCCGCATTCATTCATTTATGAAAACGCAATAATCCTGCATCATCAGATGAGCAGTGGCAGCCGTGGAAATATGACTCAGATGAAAGAGGCGCTTGAAGCCGCACGCGAGCTTGACCGACGTATGAATACGCCTGTTGCAAAGAAAATGGGTATAAGCCTTGATGCTTTCCGCAAGAAAATGTATGAGCATAATTCAGATGGCGACTGGGAGGAGTACGGCGACAAGGCAGTAAAACTTCACTGGGTGGACAAGGTGGTGAAACGTGTGGAGGAAACCGGAGTTGTGAAGAAGCCGGAGAAGAATTCTTCCTCGAATCTTATCATCAGTCTTCTTGGTATGAAAGAGGAGCAGACCGACGCAAACGGTGTAAAATATGTACCGCTGCCACGTCTGGAGCCGTTTGACTTCTATTATATATACAACCGGGATAATTATTTCCGCTGAAATTCCCGTAGAGGAAGCGGCGGTTTTCTGCCGCAGCTTCCTTATTTGAATTATAAACTGTTGACACGGACTGAAAAAAACTGTTATACTGTTTCTATAGTTCTTTAGAGAGCCTGTTCAAAAGGCAGTATCATAAATGAAACAGGCATATCTGCAGAAATTTTTGCGCGGGTGGTGGAATTGGTAGACACGCACGTTTGAGGGGCGTGTGCCTAACAGCTTGCGGGTTCGAGTCCCGCCCCGCGCATTTTTTTATGTCCGGACAGCACATTGCCGGCAGAAACACTGTTACTGCTCTCCTTAATCACTCATTGTTCCAGGTGATATTCCTGCATTATTTTATTTTCTATTCCTTAAATTACGTGTACGCTTTACGCGTGGACTGTGATTTTTGTGCTGTTATGCCTGACGTTTCATAATAAAGTAAAATTATAAAACGGAAGTTTTATATGAAAAAAATCAAACTGAATACTGTTGCGGCCTGTGCCGTATTTGTTTTTATTGTTACATTTGTTCTGTTCTCTTTTTCACTGAACGGTGAATTTCTTGACTGGGATGACAGTCTTAATTTTGTGCGGAACATAAACTACCGCGGTCTTGGCTGGAGCAATATAAAGTGGATGTTTACCACTTTTCATATGAATCATTATCAGCCTTTAAGCTGGCTTACATATGCGGCTGATTATACTTTGTGGGGAATGAACACATTCGGTTATCATCTTACATCTGTAGTACTTCACAGTATGAATGCCGCACTGTTTTTTCTGTTTTCACTTGTTGTTTTTAAACTTTCCCCGGAGCTGAACACATGCGGAGCCGGCAGCAGGGAACAGGAAAACAGGCCTGGTTACAGTGCCGGAATTGTCTCTGGGGCGCTGCTTGCGGCTCTGTGTTTTGCCCTGCACCCACTGCGTGCGGAATCCGTTTCATGGATTACTGAAAGACGGGATGTGCTTTGCGGTTTTTTCTCTCTTTGCTCAATGATAGCGTATTTGCTCCGTTTCTATAAGCCTGAGTATAATAAAAAACTGTATTATGCTTCGATCGTTTTCCTTGTTGCCGCTCTGCTGTCCAAAAGCATGGCCATTATTGTTCCTCCGCTTCTGATTCTGTTTGATTTCTTCCCTGTTAAACGTTTTCAGTCTGAAAACGGCTGGGTTTCAGGGGAATGCAGAAAAGCCCTTACTGAGAAAATTCCTTTCTTTGCCGCTGCTCTGATTTTTGCCCTGATTGCGTACTTTGGTGCGGGGAGCGATGAACTTTATGGCAGACCTCCCGCATGGTATCAGCCTTCACCCGTAAAAGTTCCTTACGCTTATGGTTTTTATCTTCTAAAGGCTTTGTGGCCTTCAGGGCTTGTCCCGGTTTATTCCGCCCCTGATTCATGGCTTCTTCCGGATATAATTTCCATTCTGTTTTTTATTACCGCTGGTTTCATTGCCTGGCGTGTACGTAAAACACAGCCTGTATTCATATTCGCATTATTTTATTATCTTATAGCTCTGTTTCCCGTATGCGGAATGCTTAACGGTGCTCCACAGCCGGTAAGCGACAGATATACATATCTACCGCTGCTTTCCATGGCATTGCTTTACGGTTATGGCTGCGCAGTCTTTATAAACAGTTTCCTCGGCAATAAAATATTCCCTTTTGCAGCAGCTGCGCTTGTGCCGCTTATGTTCGGCGCCATTTGTTTTTTTCAGCAGAAAATATGGACAGATTCCGAAACGCTGTGGCTTCACACTCTTGAATACAATAAAAAATGTGATATTGCATGGAACAATCTCGCCAATGTGCAGTATCTGAAAAAAAATTATGGCGCCGCACTGTTATATATAAACAAGGCACTTGAACTTAGGCCTGATCACAGCCCGTATATGTGCAATGCCGGTAAAATTTATCTTGCAGCGGGAAACCGTGGCGCCGCGCTTTCCTTTTTCAATAAAGCCCTGACACTTGATTCTTCCCGTTATGACGCTGCCTATAATGCCGGAAGTATTTATATGGAAGAAGGAAACATACGGGAAGCTGAAAAAATGTTCAGAATGACTATTGATATAAACGAAGGCAGTGCGGAAGCCATGTATGCTCTTGGCGGTCTTCTGGTAAATGAAGGCAGATACAAAGAGGCTGAAAGCATTTCTGAAAAACTGTGCGCTATGCTGCAGGATAATGAAGATGCTCTTGTTCTGCGTGCCTATTCGCTGGAAGGCCTTGGAAGACATGAGGAAGCGGAGAAAATATGCCTTGATGTGCTTGAGCGCAATCCTTTGAATGAGGAAGCGGAAAAACTTGTCATACGTGGTTATGGAAATAAAGGCAGAAAAAATGAACAGAAAAAACAATAGCGGTGTAAACAGTATGAAGGAATTGACCGAAGAACTTGAAGTAAAGTTCGGAAACAGGGCAGAAGCAGATGTTTCCGCAGCTGCCTATACCACATACCGTACCGGTGGCAATTTTGAGTTTCTTGTAAAACCGCTAAATATAGAGGAAATGACATTTATTCTGTCTTACGCGAAGGCTAAAGACGTTCCTGTTACGATTTTGGGGCGTGGCTCTAATATTCTCGTAAGTGATTCCGGTCTGCCGGGTATAACCATATTTACGGGGCTTATGAATAAAATTTATTTCCCGGAATTACCTGATACTTCTGCCGGAAAATCTGTGTCTGTCAGGGCAGAGGCAGGTGCGTTATGGGATTCCTTTGTGACAGGCTGTCTGCGGCGTGGTTTCGGCGGTTATGAAAAAACCTCAGGAATACCAGGCAGTATTGGGGGTGCCGTGCGCATGAATGCAGGTGCATACGGTTGTGAGACCGCTGATTTTCTTGAATCATTTACTGTTATTACCCCGGAGGGGAAATTAATCAGTTATCAGCGCAGGGAGGTGGAATTTTCTTACAGATATTCTGGTTTTCCAAGGAATTATACCGTAGTTTCTGCTGAATTCCGCCTGCAACCGGCAGAAACGGAAAAACTTCTTGCCACACGTAGTGAAATACTGGCGTCCCGCAGGCAGAAGCAGCCGCTGGATTATCCTTCTGCCGGCAGTGTATTCCGCCGTCCGGCAGGTGATTATGCCTCGCGGCTTGTGGACATATGCGGACTTAAAGGACTTTCCCGTGGCGGTGCAGCTGTTTCGGAAAAACATGCCGGTTTTATAATAAACAAAGGCGGTGCGACTGCAACGGATATTTACAGACTTATCAGGGAAATACAGAAAACCGTCATGGAAAAAACAGGTGTTCAGCTGGAGCCGGAACAGGTTCTGTTGGGAAATTTTGAGAACTGCTGATTCCGCAGGGCTGGTATAATTTTTTTCAGTCAGTACTTGTTTTAAAATTTATTGCCTTGGGCCTGCCCCGCAGAAAGTTATTCCAAGCCAGATAAGTACAAAACCGGCAATAATCATGGGAATGCCGAAAATTATGCCTATTACTGTTGTTGCAAGAAATATGCCACCTGTGCACAGCAGCAGTCCCAGTAACAGCATTATTCCGCCGAAACCTTTAAATACAGTATTGATTCTTTTTATTACTTTTTCAGTACCGGAATCAGCATTGTCAGTCCCGCTTCTGCCGGATGTTTCTTTTTTACGTCCGCCACTTGTGCCACTGCCACCGGTTTTACCGAATATACGGGCACTTTCCTCCTTGTCTCCACCGTTGTATACTATTTCGGCTTCAACACAGTCGGGCTCTTGCGAAGGCTGCGGATAATTGCTCATAATAAGATTATAGATTATATGCTATGAAAAATATATACACTTTTTCTGCTATTATTGTTTTAGTTATTATTTCCCTTGTCACAATGCCTGTTTTCGCCGATAAGGAGGTGGAAGTACTGCTTCTCATTCCTGATGAAGACACAGTGGCTTCTGCCAGGTTCAGCGATGAACTGGAAAAGGGAGGTGCGAGAATACTTGAAATATACTCGCCGAATATTTTCCGGGGTTATATTCCCGCCGAACTGGAAAGTATGCTTAAAAAGAAATACGGAGCCAAAATATACCGTGAGAGAGTCGGATATATGGAGGATTTTGCACAGTACGGCGATAAAGGCATGCTTGCCGCAGCCAAATGGAACAAGCATGTGCAGGAGGAGCCTGACGACGCACCTCTGATAATAAATATGACGGTGCGCAAATCCGGGCATAAGGGCAGATATCTGAAATTATGCTGGAATCATGTGCCTGATGCGCTGGCATACCGTGTTCAGACCAGCCATAACAGTGATTTTTCCAGAATATCTTTTAATACAGTGGTAAAAAAGAACTGTTATTCAATCACGCCCATGTTCTGGCCTGACGGGGTGCATTACTGGCGTGTGGCTCCGTCTTTCAAAACCGTAAGAAAAGGCGTACTTTCTGACGGAGCTTTCTCACAGCCTTCAACTTTCGCAGTATCAAAAAAAAGCAGACCGGTGGGAGATAAAAAACTTCCGGCACCTGTTCTGCCGGAAAACGGCACGGTTGGCCGCAGGCTGGAATGGGGGCCTGGGTCGCAGCCATACTACCGTCTGCAGGTTTCAGAGGTTAATGATTTCAATATGCCTCTTGCCGATGTGTTTACCGATACCTGTTCATACAGAACTTCCGAGCTTCAGCTGAAAAAAGGCGGAAATTATTATTACCGCGTAATGTATTCGGATGGAAACAATGTAAGTGCTTGGTCTGACCCTTCTTCTTTCAATTATATGCCAGGCAGCAGGCAAAAGGCGCGTAAAAGAAAATAATATATAATATTAATAATGAAAATATCATCGATTTTTATTTTTATATTTTTAATAATTTCCGGAACGCAGGCTTTCGCAGGAGGAATAAACCCTGCGTACCTGAACTGGCTTCAGGAGAAGCAGAAAACTGCCGGTACTGTTTCAGCAGAACCGGAATCTGGTAACAGCTCTGCGAAAGGCGGAAAATCAAAACTGTCGGCTTCTTCAGACCGCAGAAGAGGGCTTATTCCGAGTGTTATAGATAAAAGTAAAATAAAGGGTGTTTTCAGACCGGAAACAAATTCTTCCACTGGTTTGAAGAAAACACCGGCTGCTCTTCAGTTAGGCACGCTGCCGGAGAGTTACGATCTGAGAACTAACCATAGTCCAAGTTATCTTTCAGATATCAGGGATCAGGGAGATTATGGAAACTGCTGGACATATGCTACGTATGCCTCGCTTGAAGCGAATCTCCGGAAGGATAAAGGTGAAAATAATAATTTCAATGAGTATCACATGTCCACAACTCATGGGTTCGACTGGGGTATTAATGATGGAGGCAACTCCGATATGGCTGCGGCTTTCCTCTCGAACTGGAAAGGACCGGTTGATGAAAGCACAAGCGGGCCTGTAAAAAAGCATCTCCAAAATATGTATTCCCTGCCTGTGCTTTCCGAAGAGGCATACGGACAGGGAGCCTTTGCAGACCAGACATATATAGAAAATATAAAAAGAGCGCTAATGACATATGGGCCTGTTTTTATCGGAATTTGTGCACAGAATAGTTTTTTTGACGATAGCCGTACTTATTTCTATGCCAATAACTGCAATGCTCCGCTTAATGCCAATGTAAATGATGCGAACTGCAAAGATAAAGGTCACGCAGTGGCAATTGTTGGCTGGGATGACAATATTCCCACTTCAAGCTTCGCTGGAACCGGGCACACACCAGCGCACCCTGGTGCTTTCATAGTGCGTAACAGCTGGGGAACCAGCGTAGGAGAAAGTGGATATTTTTATATGTCGTACGACGACACTTCCATAGGCATGGAGCAGGCTGTGTTTGATACTCCGGAAGATACGGATAATTATAAAACAATTTATTCGTATGACGATTTTGGCAATACTTATATAATCGGTTGTACAGATATTGCCGGTCCGGTTAACTGTACGGGAAACCAGAAGTATACGGCATGGGCGGCAAATATTTTTACGGCAGAGGCAAACGGATTTATCAAAGCTGTATCTTTTTATACAACAAATCAGAATGCTGATTATGAATTGTATCTTTCCACAGTATCGCGCGTAAATATGCTGAGAGAGGGATACAGGGTTTTAATATCCTCAGGACGCATGAACAATGCCGGTTATCATACTATCAGGGTTCCGGAATCTATGGCCAGAAAATTCCGTATCAGGACAGGTGTTGATTTTGCGGCTGTAATCAGGATTCAGAATGGACAGCAGGATGAGAATCCTCTTGCTGTGGAATATCCGGTACCGGATTATTCCATGGGCGCGTATGCGGAAACAGGACAGAGTTATTACAGCCCTGATGGTGTCGGCTGGCAGGATCTTACAAGCTATAAAAAGGACTATTACGGAGCAGATCACTCAAACTCTAATTTCCCTATAAAGGTTTTTGTTGATGATGATAACACCGGGCCGGTGTGGACCGATCCGTATGTATGGGATGGTACCGGTGCAGATATATCCGTAACAGAGAATGACACGGTTTTAAGCGCCAACTGGTCCGAAGCACATGAGGAAGAAGAAACTGAATTTGGCGGTTATATGTATGCCATAGGTACTGAGCAGGGACTTACTGATGTTGTTCCATGGACGGATAACGGTGTTAACCGAAGTACTACTGTATCCAATCTGCCTCTTGTATTTGGACAGACATACTACTTTGGCGTAAAGGCATACAATGAGTTCGGAACTGAATCAGAGGCCATATGGTCAGATGGCCAGCGTCTGTGGTACAAGCGCCCGCATCCGGTTGACTATGTTGCTGACGGACGCGACGGATATGAACACGATGATATTGAATACATAGGCAGCACCACTACCATGAAACTTACTGCGCACTGGCCGGTTAGTGTCGTAGCAGATCCGGAAAGTGAGATTGAAGCAGAACATTATCTTTATGCCATAGGAACCTCGCGCGGAGGAACAGATATTCAGGAATGGAAGAAAGTTGTTTCAACTGAAGCGACATCAGGAATTTTCAGGAGAAGTGATCCCCGTGGTGCTGACATTTACTTTGCTCTTGAGGATGGTAAGACATATTATTATACGGTGGTTGCCGTAAGTACAAATGGAAAACACTCACTGCCTACGATGTCAGACGGACAGACTGTTGATATTACGGATCCTGAAATTGACTATATAGTTATGGAAAGTTCCGTCACATTCGGGCCTGTAAGCGGTTATTTCAATATGAATGTGCCGTATGAGCGCCTTAATTCTACACCTGTATTCAAACTTATTGACCATGCTGGAACTCCAATAGAAATGACACTTTCCAGGGGCGGACCGCAGAGATGGGAATTTGATGGTGTTATACCTGAGACCGCTGCCCTCGGGCAGGCTGGTTTCCAGTTTCAGGCATGGACAAAAGCCGGTCACTATGGACAGAAAATTCCGCAGGACTCGGTGTTCTACATAGTCAAATACACAGGCGATGATCATTCCGAACCATTATGGCCTTCCGGTGCCAAGGTAAGGGATGGGTTAAGCAGGATTGATTCAGAAAGCACATCATCCAATTCTTCCCTTAGTGCCAACTGGGACGAGGCATATGATTATGAATCAGGAATTGATCATTATGAATACCGCATAGGAACTTCACAGTATGATTATGATGTGCGTGACTGGACTTCAACCGGAAAGCAGAACTATGTTACTGCAGAAGGGCTTTCTCTGTCATACGGAACAACATACTATTTCACCATAAGGGCTGTAAACAGGGTGGACCTTGTATCTTCTGAAATTGCCTCCAATGGACAGTGGGTAGACGAGAGCAAGCCTGGCATAATTCCGGTTGTATACTGTTCTGAAAACTATGATCAGCCGGAATATATAAATAAAACCAGCAGTTTTACAGCTCATTGGGCCGTAAGCGATCAGAGCGTAGGACCGGACCGTGTTGCGCAGGGATATGATTATATTCTCGGTACAACTTCTGGAGGAGATGAAATTACAGGCCCGTGGGAAAATCATAGGACACAGAACACAAATGCCATTCTTTACGGTCTTAATCTTAAGGAAGAAACTGATTACTATTTTTCAGTAAGGGCATACCGTAATCATGGCACACCAGGCGCACCTGATTACCGTTATTCCGACGTTGCCACCTGCAAGGTAACTGTAGACACAACTCCACCGAATATTGCCATTATCACACGGGTTACAGATCCGCAGGATGCCGGTTCGCCAATAAGCGGTACTCTGCGTCTTAATGAGCCGGCGGATAGGCTTTCCGGTTTGCCGGAACTTTATTTTTCTGTTGGCGAAAGCGTCGTAAGACATCCGCTTAATCTGGAACTTGACAGTGATGGTGGAGGCCGTATATGGAATTTCTACGGCTATGTTGATTCTACCGAAGAAATGAGAGGCAGTGCCTCTTTTGGTTTCCTTGCTGTTGATAAAGCTGGAAACACGGGAACCATAATAAACAATGGCGCTACATTTACCATCAATGCGTTAAGACAGAACGCTTCTTCCGACCTTGTATTCAGGAATGACGATGGATGTGCGGTCTCTGTCCCTGCCGGAACAGTAAACGGGGATATAAGAATAACCATCACGCCTGTAAATAAGGATACTAATCACGAAATGCAGATGGCGGATATTCATTCGGACAGCATCGGGCTCAGAACTGTGCATCTGCCACGTGATTTTAAGGCATATGACGGAGGGGATAACCTTATTCCCTCATTCTCCAAAGACCTGACCATTACTTTCCCGTATCCTGACGATGATAATGATGGCAGAACAGATGGTGATTATCTTGATGTTAACACATTGTTCATTCATCATCTTTCAAATGAAAGGTGGGTTCCTCTTGCTAATTCCGTTATTGACAGAAATACTAAAACTGTTTCAGCGAAAGTGGGACATTTCTCGATATATTCCCTGCGCAGCATAAATGGCGGAAAGCTTTCATTTAATGTGGCTCCATCACCGAATCCGTGCCATTTCACGAGAAACAATATTACCTTCAGGGGTATACCAGCTGCCGCACAGGGAATAAAGGTATATATTTATAATACCGCAGGCGAGCTTGTGCGCGACCTTCCACAGGATTCAATTGTGTGGGACGGACGCACCAAAAACGGCTCGATGGCCGCTTCAGGCGTGTACATATATCTCATAAAAACCTCTACACATGGCAAGGCAAGAGGAAAATTCTACGCTATATGGTGACCAGTATGAAAAAAATATTGCTTTGTTTTATACTGATACTGTCAGCCTCTATGCAGGTAAGGGCTGATACCGGCACAGCCGCGCTTTCTTATCTTAAAACGGATAGCGGTGGCAGAGCTGCGGCTTTGGGTGGAGCATATACGGCACTTGGAGATGATTCATTCAGCATATTTTATAACCCGGCCGGGACTGTTTACAGGGACAGAAGCGAGGTGGCTTTGTCACATGCCTTATGGCTGGAGGATATGAGCATAGAGAATGCTGCTTTCGTGCACACTCTTTCTTCAAGACTGTCTTTGCTTATGGGAGTGTCCGCGCTTTTGAGCGGAGACATAAAATCCTATTCTGCGGACGGCGATTCTGCGGGTTCTTTCAGCTCCAATGAAATGACAGTTTCCGGCGGTATATCCTATATTATAAACCAGAGATTTTATATAGCGGCACAGGGAAAACTGTTTTCCCAGAGTACTGATGATGAATCAGCACGCGCTGTAGGCGGGGATTTCGGAATTCTGTACCGTGGCGACTATATGAGAATAGCCTTTTCGGCGCTTAATCTGGGGCAGAAAATCAAAATAGGTACACAGTCCTTTGAGCTTCCACGTACTTTAAGGGCCGGTATTTCCCGCGAGATGATAAAAAATCTTAAAATAGGTATTGACTGGATTGATTATATTGACAGTGGTTCACATGTGGCGGCAGGCCTGGAGTACGGACTGCAGATAAGAGATGACGGAGAACAGTCACTTTTTTTACGTGGCGGATATTCCAGCGGGCATGACACAAATACTGGCAGTGGTATTTCCGCAGGAATAGGTTTTAACACAACCGATCTTCGTGTTGATTATGCTTTTACACCTTACGGTGACCTTGGAAGTGCGCACAGATTCTCAATAGCGCTTATGTTTGGCGAACGCCGCAGCAATATGCGAGAAACCTATGAATATCATTACCGTAGCCGGGAGGAGAACCGCCGCCAGAGTGAGAACAAACTTTTCAAGAAAGGAAAAGAAAGAGTGGCAGATATTCCTGTTAATACAACATATGAGGAATACAAACCTATCAGGCAGGAAGAAAAGAAAGTAAAGGAATTTACATGGTAATATCATGGGCCGTGTTTATATGCGCGGCCCGGTGTTTTACCGTACCTGTAAAATATGTCCGTTTTAAGAGTTCTTCAGGTTGTGGGGGGACTTGATGTCGGTGGTATAGAATCCCTGCTGTGTTCCATAATGCGCAATCTGGACCGGAGCAGGGTGCAGTTTGATTTTCTTAAACATAACCCTGTATGTGGTTTTTACGAGAAAGAGATAACAGATGCCAAGGGAAAAATATATACCGCTCCTGCTCCGCATAGAAGCGGTTTCCTTAAATATATTCTGTGGCTGCGTAATTTTTTCAGGGAACATGGTGAATATCATATAGTCCACGGACATTATCCTCTTTATGCCTCTGTTTATCTTGGCCTGGCACGTATTTATGGACGCAGGACAATCGCTCATGCACATCTGGCTGCGCCGTTCAGCCCTATAGAATCCGTTCCTGTAAGAACGGGACGTGCCCTGCTGCAGTTCCCCCTGGCACATATAGCTGAATACCGTATGGCCTGTTCTGCAGGGGCAGCGGAATATATATTCGGCAGAAGAACAGCTGTTAACAGGGATTATATTTTTCTGCCAAATGCGAGGGATACCTCCGTGTTTGCATATAATGCCGTAAAAAGGCGTGAAATGCGTAAAAAATTAGGTCTTGAAGGTATGTTCGTCACAGGACATGCCGGAAGATTTGAGAAACAGAAAAATCATGCTTTTCTGGTGAATGTGTTTTGTGAAATAAATAAAAGATGCCCGGAGAGCAGATTGTTGCTTATGGGTGATGGACCTTTAAAAGAAGAAACAGAGAAACTTACAGCGGAAAAAGGACTTTCCGGAAAAGTTATTTTTACAGGGAATGTACCTGATCCGCAGAATTATTATCAGGCGATGGATCTGTTTGTGCTTCCATCCTTAAGCGAGGGGCTGCCGCTTACCATGGCAGAGGCACAGATATCCGGGCTGCCGTGTTTAATGGCGGAACATCTGCCACGCGAGGCAGATCTGGGCTGTGGACTGGTAAGTACTGTCGGATTAGGCCAGCCTTATTCCGAATGGGCGGAAGCCGCGCTTGGGAAGCGTGGAATAAAACGTTATGACCGTCGCGATTATGCGGTAAAAAAAGGTTTTGATATTACGGCTGTTTCAGCTGAACTGCAGAAATTTTATCTTTCTCTGGAATAATAAATACGCCGGATTCATGGCCGGGTTTAAAATAAAAAGGACAGGTTTCACAACCTGTCCTTTTTTATCTGCATTCCGTATCTGATTACGGAATTACGGCAGCAGCAGCTGATACAGCTTCCGCTGCTGTTTCTGCGGCAGCCGTTGCAGAAACAGGATCTCCGGAAAGCATTCCTGCTATAGTGGCTGAGAAGAAGCTGGCCAGAGAAGCTGCAAGGAGAGCCCACAGTCCGAGGCGGGCCAGATCTCCGCGGCGGCTGGGAGCCATCGCACCTATTCCACCTATTTCTATGGCTATGGAGCCGAGATTGGCGAAGCCGCAGAGTGCATATGTTGCTATTACTTTTGCGCGGTATGACATCTCAGGCAGGGCAGCCAGATTACTGTATGCCACGAATTCATTTATGGCTGTTTTTTGGCCCATGAGCGAGGCCACATTGAGGCAGTCTGCGGAGGGAACTCCCATAACCCAGGCTATGGGATAGAATATATATCCGAGAATCTTATCAAGTGTAAGACCGTTATGTATAAGGCCGAGTCCCAGATTTACAAGGGCAATAAGAGCTATGAAGCCTATTAATGATGCTGCTACATTTATTACAAGCTGCATTCCTGTTGTTGCTCCATTGGCGGCCGCATCAATTACATTGGCGTCGGTTATCGGAATGTTCAGTTTTACATCTCCCTGTGTCATGGATTCTTCTGTTTCAGGGAGTATTATTTTTGACATGGCCAAGCCGACTGGGGCAGCCATTATGGAAGCGGCTATGAGGTGGCCGGCGATACCCGGAACCGAATCGCGGAGCATTGTCACATATCCGGCAAGAATTCCTCCGGAAACTGTTGCCATTCCGCCTGTCATAATCGCCAGTATTTCGGACTGTGTCATTTTCTCAATGTAAGGCTTTACCACAAGCGGGGCCTCCGTCTGTCCTACGAAAATATTTGCGGCTGCGGACATGGATTCTGCTCCGGAAGTTCTCATGGTTTTCTGCATCAGTTTTGCTATTACCACTATGACTTTCTGCATTATGCCTAGGTAATAAAGTATACTCATGACCGCGGAGACAAATATAATAGTGGGAAGTACGCGCACCGCGAAAATATGACCTATGCCGCTGTTCTCCGGTGGAGTTACCAGATTGCCGAATACGAAAGCGGCACCTGCATCCGAACATTTGAGAATTGCGTCAACCACATCGTTCATGGCAGCAAAGAAAGACTGCCCCCATGGTGTCTTGAGAATAAATAATGCCAGAATAATCTGAAGCGCAAAGCCTCCTATTACGGCCCTCCAGTTTATTGCCTTGCGGTTCTTGCTGCAGCCGTAGGCAATTCCAAACAGGACAACAAGTCCTAATAATCCTGTAAATCTACCCATTTACTGTCTCCTTTGTGAAATTTTAAAATAGTTTTCTATAGTTTAATTTATTTTAATGTACCGCCGCAAACAGCTCTTGCGGTTTAATTCCTAATTTGTGATAATTAGTATAAAGGCATAGTACGCATATAATTATATGGTAGTCTGACAAATGACACGATTTTTTTCTTTTTTACTCGCTCTGTGTTTTATGATGTGCCCGGTTTATCTCCGGGCGCAGTCCTTCGCCACGCAGGATACGGAAAGAGAAACAGTATCCCGATCCGTAACCGCTGGAAACGCCTCTGACAGCGCCGGCAATGCAATATCAGCTAGTGTACCGGAAGAATTCAAAAACATGACTATTGAAAAAGCCGGTGTGTCAGCGACAGTAAACAGAAAGAAAAGAGAGGGCAGAAGCCGTACCCAGTTCACAGAGGAGGAGCAGCAGTATTTCACACATGGGCTTACAACGGAGGAAAAGGTAGCCCAGATGCTTATGATTTCCGTGGATGCTGCTGATATTTCAGCGGCGGAACTGGCGGCTTACTCCGGCCTTGGTGCTGTTCAGCTTCAATGGGGATCGTATTCCCTTGAGAAAACAAAGGAAATCGCAGCAAGACTGCAGAAAAAAGCCAGACAGGCGGGATTCCCGCCTCTGTTTATATCTGTTGATTACGAGGGTGGCAGCGTTTATGTACCTACAACACTAGGTCTGCTGGAGCTGCCTACAAATATGATGCTTGGTGCGGCCAACAATGCTGCGGATACGGCAACCCTGTTCTATCTTGCCGGAAAGGAACTGCGAAAAACCGGTATAAACATGGCGCTTGCCCCAGCGCTTGATATAAATACAAATCCAAAAAATCCAATAATAGGCGTACGTTCGCTCGGGGCAGATCCGATAAAAACAGCGGAGCTTGGCAAGGCGATTATAAACGGCTTCAAGGCTGCCAATATAATGACTATAGCCAAACATTTCCCCGGTCATGGTGCGACATACGAGGATACGCATAAGAAAATGCCGGAGATAAAGATGACAGCAGAAGAGATAAATGATACGCATCTTTATCCTTTCCGCGAGGCAATGCAGGCCGGTGTTGATGGAATAATGACAGTACATATACTTTTTTCCAAACTGGACCCTGTAAACCCGGTGACACTATCCTCAACTGTCATACAGGGTATGATACGTGGCGATATGAAATATGAAGGGCTTGTCATGACTGACAGTCTTGATATGTCCGGCATAACATCAAAACTTTCAATAAGAAAGGCAGCTGCCGCCGCTGTAAGAGCCGGGGCAGATATAATACTTCTTGGCAAAGGCGATTTTAATGCCGCACTCAATGAGATAGTACTTCAGGTTGAAAGAGGAACAATTCCTATCTCACGCATAAACTCGGCTTATGAGAAAATAATGGCTGCCAAAGAAAGGGCGGGACTTCTTAAAAAAGAGCAGGAAACTACTGATGTTGATGCCGACAGGGCATATATGGAAATAACAAACCGTATTTCCAATCAGGCCATAACGCTTCTTAAGGACAGAAAACGTGTTATTCCTATACCGCTTAAAAGCAAGGTAGCTATCATTATTTTTGCACCGCAGCGTTTCGCAAACAATGCCATACAGCTGTATAAGGAGTTTCTTTCCAGTGGATATGATGTCACGCAGTACTATTACGGCATAGGAGTAAAGGACAAGGAACGTAAAGCCATTATGGATGCGGCACGCCAGGCCGATACGCTTATAATAGGCAGTTTCCAGTGGGCTGCTGCGCAGAATGCATCGCAGAAGGATATGATAAAACAGCTTCTTAAAACGGGAAAACCATCAGTGGTATTAAGTCTTATGAGTCCTTACGATATGCTTAACTATCCGGAAGCCGACTGCGCTATGGTGCTTTACGGAATGACAGCTCCGGCGATGTCCGCTGCCGGGAAAGCTCTTACAGGCGTTATAGAGCCCAAAGGCCGTCTGCCGATACTCCTTAAATAGGTATTTGCTAAAATATAAATATAAAATCCGTCAGTTTATCTGATGAGCAAGGATATATTTCCAGAAATGAACGAACATAATAATGAACAGAAGAAGCCGGAAATGTCTTCCGGCATTGAAGATATTGTTGCGAACAATTATGCCAAGGTGCAGGCTTTACGGGATAAAGGCATAGATCCGTTTCCCCATCGTTTTAAGATAACACATAAACTTGCCGCTGCCAGAGAACTTCCTGCGGAAAGTCATGTGGTTGTGGCCGGCCGCCTTATGTTTGTGCGCGTTATGGGAAAGGCTTCTTTCGCCCACATCAAGGATGGCACTGCGAAAATGCAGATTTATGTAAAACGTGATGCTGTCGGCGAGGATATGTACAATGTTTTCAAAAAACTCCTGGGCGTGGGTGATTTTATAGGTGTTGAGGGCAGACTGTTCATTACCAAAACCGGGGAACTTACGGTGAACGCTGAAAAAATTACTGTTCTGGCGAAAGCCGTGCGTCCGCTGCCGGAGAAATTTCATGGCCTTACTGACCCGGAAACACGCTACCGTGCCAGGTATCTGGATCTGCTCACAAACGAGAATACAAGAAATATTTTCATTACACGTTCAAGAATAGTGGCGGCAATACGCTCCGTACTTGACAGTGAAGGTCTTCTTGAGGTTGAAACGCCTATCCTGCTTTCCCAGGCTGGTGGCGCCTCGGCCCGTCCGTTTGAAACTTTCCATAATGCTTATAAGAACAATCTTGTAATGCGTATAGCCACGGAGCTGCCGCTTAAGAAAATGCTTATTGGTGGTTTTGACGGCGCCTATGAAATAGGCCGCGTATTCCGTAATGAAGGCGTTGATACCCGGCACAATCCGGAGTTCACCACACTTGAAGCATACAAGGCTTATTCGGATTATAACGGCATGGCTGAGCTGCTTGAAAAAATATTCACTAAGTGTATTGAGATCATCGGCACAGATACCGTTGAATACGATGGAAAGAAAATAAATATAAAACCGCCTTTTGACCGTATTCACCTGCCTGAAGCCTGGCTGAAAGCCACTGGTGAGGATATTCACAATGTCCTGAATGGAAAATCATTCAACAGACCGGCTCTTGCTGCTCTTGCGAAGAAAATGAATCTGGACCTGCCGGAAGATATGCCTGCGGCCAAGATTTTCGATAACATGATGGATGAACTCATTGTGAACAGGCTTGAGCGTCCGGCTTTCATAATGGATTATCCTACAGCCATAACCCCGCTTGCCAAATGCAAGGCCGGGGATGAGAGCATTGTAGAGCGTTTTGAGTTTTTTATCGCTGGTTCCGAACTTGCAAATGCTTATTCCGAGCTTAACGATCCTGCAGACCAGAAAGGCAGGCTTGAAGAGCAGATGCGTCAGAAACTTGAGGAGAAGAACGGGGAAGTCGATATTCTTGACAAGGATTTTGTGGAAGCCATGGAATACGGTATGCCGCCAATGGGGGGCATAGGAATAGGCATTGACCGTCTTGCGATGATTGTAACAGGCAATGCCTCGATACGCGAGGTTATCCTGTTCCCTCTGCTTAAACCGGCAGGAGCAGGGCAGGAAGTCAGGGAATAATAGTACCGGAAAAAGAACAGCGGCGGCCTGAATACCGCCGCTGTTGTTAATATAAAGCGGTTTTCCGGCGGATTTGATATGTCAGCATCATTTTTTATAGCAAAACGCTATCTTCTGGCTAAAAGAAAAGGCCTTTTTTCAATGATAACCACCGTAATAGGCGTGGCTGGTGTCACACTTGCCGTAGCGGCGCTTATAATAACACTTGCGGTTATGAATGGCTTTCAGAGTGATATAAAGCAGAAAGTCATTGATGCTCAGGCCCATGTAACAATTTATGGCCGTTTTGACGGTGAAGAACTTCATCAGCTTAGGGATAAGATAGCTGAAGACAGAAAAACAGAAGCCACGGCGCCTTTTGTTTTAGGACAGGCAATACTTACATCTCATGGGCGCACCGCTGGTGTAGCCGTAAAAGGGCTTAGTGCCAGACTTGAAAAAGGCATAAACAGCCTTGACAAATCCCTTACTCACGGGACTTGGGATAATTTCAATGAAATAAAGGAGGGGGAACCTGCTTCCATAGTTCTTGGTGAGGAACTTGCAGGAAATCTTTCCATATGGCTTGATGACGAAGTGGTTCTGGTTTCGCCACAGAGTGCAGCCGGGGCCATGGGTGTTATGCCAAAAATGAAAAAATTCAAGGTTACAGGTCTTATCAAGACCGGTTATTATGAATTTGATAATACCATGGCCTACTGCCCTATTGAGGCTGCGGAGGATTTCTTTGGCTATACCGGCGCTGTTGCAGGCCTCGGTATAAAAATGCGCAATATAAAAGACTCACCTGTTGAAGCAGCAGAACTTAGGGAAATGCTGGGACGTGGACGTGTTGTTAAAACATACGAGGATATGAACCGCAATCTTTTTGCTGCACTGCGGCTGGAAAAATTTGTCATGTCCCTTATTCTTTCCATAATCATTTTAGTCGCCACGTTCAATATAGCCTCCAATCTGCTTATGATGAGCGTGGAGAAACTGCGTGATATAGGAATACTGCGCTCAATGGGTGCCAATCCGGCGGTAATAAGGGGAATATTCCTGTGGGAAGGCAATATGATAGCTCTTACTGGCATTCTGCTTGGAATAATGCTTGGCGCAGGCATTTCATGGTTTGTGGGAACATATCCGGTAATTGAACTTCCTTCGGATATTTATTACATAACAAAAGTTCCTGTGGATCTGCGTTTTTCTGATATTTTTCTTACAGCTGCTGTAAGTTATCTGCTGTGCATGGCCAGCACTGTATACCCTGCCATAAGGGCCAGCCGTGTAAGTCCAATGGATGCCATACGCTACGGTTAGTCATGTAATTCAGGCATACAGACAGAACACTGGTACGGGTTGATAATTTTTATGGAAAACAATACTATTCTGGATATAACCTGTCTTAACAAGACATATAAACAGGGACACGAGGAGATACGTGTCCTTGAAAATCTGGATTTTGTAATACGCAGGGGAGAGTTCGTTTCTATAGTAGGTCCCTCCGGTTCAGGAAAGTCCACACTTCTGAATATAATAGGATTGCTTGATAATGATTACGATGGCAAGGTACGTCTGTTCGGCAGAAATATGGAGAAGACTGACGAGGAAAAAAAGGCAGCTCTGCGTCTTGCACATCTTGGTTTTGTGTTCCAGTTTGATTCTCTGCTGCCTGAATTTACTGTGCATGAAAATATAGAAATGCCTGCCATGCTGCTTGCACATTCAGTTAAAAAAAATGTGGCAGAGCCAGGGATTGCTGCCCCAGAAAAAAAAGCAGCCCCGTCTGCCGATGAACTGCTAAAACGCTTCAATCTTGAAGAAATATCCTCCAAGTTCCCAATGGAAATTTCCGGTGGTGAGAAGCAGCGTTCCGCTATGATGCGTGCCCTGCGCAATGGACCGGAACTGTTAATAGCTGACGAGCCCACAGGCAATCTTGACCCGGCCAATTCAGAACTCATTATGAAGGATCTTCGCCGTACTGCAGACAGCGGGACCGCAGTGCTTATGGTTACGCATAATGACAAGGCTGCTTTTGAGGCAGACCGGGTACTCCGCATGGAAAACGGTAAACTGGTGAAATTGAAATGAAAGATTCGATAATAACAAAAACAGAAGTAAAAAAACTTAATGCTGAACTTTTTATGCCGTTTACCATTTCCAGCGGCAGTCATAAAAGTCTGGCCAATGCCGCAGTAAAAATACAGACTGCCGGTGGAGTGTGTGGATATGGGGAGGCGCCGGTCGCTACACATATAACCGGTGAAACAGTTGAGCAGACAGAAGCGAATCTTAAAGCTGTATGCCGGGATATGGAAGGGCTTGACGCGGCAGACTATCTGAAAATACTGCATTTTATCGAGGACAGGCTTGATAATAACCGCGCAGCCATGACATGTCTTGAACTTGCTGTTCTTGACCTTGTATGCCGTATGCAGAAAATATCTCTTTGGCAGTATTACGGTGCGGCAGAACGTGAAGTGCGCACTGATATTACCGTGGTAATAGGTTCAGAAGAGAAAGCCCGCGGTTTTATGAAAAAAACTGTATCGAGGTTTAAGGATTTCAAGATAAAGATAGGAGTTGATTTCGACGAGGATATTAAGCGCCTTAAAGTAGTGCGGGAAGCGGCTCCTATGGCGCGTCTTATAGTTGATGCCAACTGTGCCTATTCTCCGGAGGACGCTGAAAAATTCTTCAATGAACTTATGCGGCAGGGAATAAAACCGGATATTGTAGAGCAGCCTGTGAAAAAAAATGATTTCGAGGGACTGAAATACCTTACGGAAAAACTGTCACTTATCATATGTGCGGACGAATCCGCCTATTCCCTGAATGATGTTTTTGAACTGATACGCCGCAAATGCGTAAAAGGTATAAATATAAAACTTACCAAGCTGGGTTTCCTGCGTGCGCGGGAGGTGTGGGCGCTGGCCCGCTCTTCTGGAATAAAACTTATGATGGGTGAAATGATGGAAAGCGAGCTTTCATCTTTTGCCGCTGCGGAGATGGCGGGAGGTCTTGGCGGATTCGATTTCATAGACCTTGATACGCCATTCTTCCTTAAAAACAGTCCCTGCCCTGCGGGGAATCTGCTTTCGGATACCGGTATTTACCATATAGCAGATGTCAGGGAAGGTACCGGAATAATTCCCGGAATATTCTGATTTGTTTTTTCCGTTTTTTATAAAGTTCTGCCTGAAATATTTTTATTTTCAATGGGAGAACCGGCGTGGGTATTTATTTTGATGTTGCGCATTCCTGCGTTTGGTTTCCGCTGAATATTACGGAATTTTTCTGCGCTTGACATTGTTATATAATTTTATAAAATAAATATAATATTTTATCTTACAAAAAAGGCAAATATTACGGAGTGTACAAAATGGCAAATGCTAATGAAAACGGCAAAGCGGAATTCAGTCCTTTCATTCCCGGGTCAACGCTGCTGCCGGAATTTACTGTAAAATCAATTATCCTCGGTGCCATGTTCGGCATCATATTTGGTGCGTCAACTGTATATCTGGCATTGAAGGCCGGTCTTACTGTTTCGGCTTCCATTCCAATAGCGGTGCTGGCCATATCTCTCGGACGCAAACTTTTCCATACATCAATTCTGGAAAACAATATAATTCAGACTACAGGTTCTGCCGGTGAATCCGTAGCCGCCGGTGTTGTTTTCACACTGCCAGGCTTTCTGTTTCTTTCTGCGGGAAGCAACGGTCCTGCTTTCTTTAATTACTGGACCATTTTTACACTCGCCATGTTCGGCGGCATACTTGGAACACTGATGATGATTCCTCTCCGCCGCTCCCTTATTGTACACGAGCACGGCAATCTTCCATATCCAGAGGGTACCGCCTGCGCTTCCGTGCTTATAGCCGGTGAGAAAGGAGGAGATTTCTCAAAGACGGCATATCAGGGGCTTGGTTTCGCCTTCCTGTATGCCACTCTGCAGAAAGTAATTCATTTTATTGCTGAGGCCCCGGCATGGGCTACGGCACAGAGCAGCAAATATTTTCCGTCAGCTGTAGTAAGCGGAGAAATAACACCGGAATATATGGGCGTAGGGTACATAATCGGCCCGAAGATTGCCGGGGTTCTTGTAGCCGGTGGCGTTCTGGCATGGCTCGGACTGATTCCCCTGCTTGCGAGTCTTGTTCCTCCCGATGTTATTGCCGGTCAGCTTGTAAAATTAGGCGAACTCAAGGATATAGCGCTTCCCGGCGGCCCTGGCGGCTGGGACCCGGTCACTCATACTTTCGCCAGCACGGCTTCCGCGGTATATAAGGCATATGTGCGTCAGATAGGCGCAGGGGCTGTGGCAGCCGGCGGTTTCATAACACTGCTCAAGACCCTTCCAACCATAATAAGCTCGTTTAAAGGCAGTATAGCCTCGCTTAAGAACCGTGGACAGGAAGCAGCTGCAGCTTCACGTACGGAACGTGATCTTTCATTCCTTACTGTTATAATCGGCTCTGCAGTGCTGGTTCTTCTTATAGCAGTTCTGCCTCTCATTCCTGGCAATGGTTTTTTCAGCAAACTTCTGCTTGGAATACTTGTTATAGTTTTCGGTTTCTTCTTCGTCACTGTTTCAAGCCGTATAGTCGGCATTATCGGCTCATCGTCAAATCCGATCTCCGGCATGACAATAGCGACAATCATGGGTACTTCACTTATTTTCATCGCAGTGCGCTGGACCGGAATGCTTTATGAGCCTATGGTGCTTGTTGTAGGCGGCATGATATGTATTGCCGCGGCAAATGCCGGTGCAACATCGCAGGACCTGAAAACCGGTTATTTAATTGGCGCTACTCCCAAATACCAGCAGCTGGCACTGTTTATAGGTGTTATAGTTTCAGCCGCTGTAATCGGCTGGACAGTTCAGATTCTTGATACCCCGACTGCGGAGATGACCGCGCAGGGAATTACCCATGCGATAGGTTCCGATAAATTCCCGGCACCGCAGGGTACACTTATGGCAACGCTTATAAAAGGACTGCTTTCATTTAATCTTGACTGGCAGTTTGTAATTGTTGGCGTGTTTATTTCCATAGTTATTGAGTTATGTGGTGTTTCCGCACTTTCTTTCGCAGTGGGACTTTACCTGCCTCTTTCCACAACCCTGCCTATTTTTGCCGGAGGTCTTGTTAGAGGAGCTTCTGAATATGTTGCCAGACGCAAAGGGCTTTCCGAAGAGAATGCTGATCTCGGCAAAGGCAGCCTGTTCTCAACAGGACTTGTCGCAGGCGGAGCGCTTTTCGGTGTTGTAGCCGCCATAATCACAGTGTTCTGGCCGTCAGTAATGGAGGCACTTAACTGCCAGGCCGCGCTTGAAGGCGCTCTTGGACAGGGTGGCTATGAAATCATGGGCGCCGCGTTCTTTGTGTTCATGGGGGCTGTTCTGTTCCGCGTGGCACTGAAACGCTGAAATTAATTCCCGGGACACGTACGCCGCTACATGAACGCGGCGTCGTGTACCGGGCTGCTGTATTTGTCCTGTTTCCGTTTAACTTTTTGGATACTATGATTCAGAATATTATGTCAGTCTTGAAAAAAATACTTGTATGTGTATCTGCTGTACTGCTTGCATCCTGCGCAGGCGAGAAAAAAGAAAATGCCTATGTGCAGAAAACATTTATGCTGGGTGTTCCTGCCCAGATAAAAGTCTACGGCGCCACAAAAGCGCAGGGAAAGATGATTGCCGATGCCATTTTGAATGAATGGACAAGAATATCCGATGAATTCAACTATGAAGATCCTTACAGCATAACCTCACTTATCAACAGAAAAGGTGCAAATGAATGGGTTAAGGCTGATGCGGAATATCTGGAACTGCTACAGGTTGCCATTGACTACAGCCGTCTTACGGAAGGTTCCTTTGATATTACATTTGCTCCGCTGTGGCCGCTCTGGCGTGATGCCGCGGCAAGCAAAAAGCTGCCAGCGAAAAGCGATATAAATAAGGCATTGTCAATGCTTGGTTCGGAGAATATAGAGATAGATCCTGCTGAAAGGGCCGTACATCTCAAAAAACCGGTTGAAATCAATCTGGGCGGCCTGTTGCGCGGCTACTGCTTTGAAAGAGCCTACAAGCTGCTTGAAAAGGCATCCATATCCTATCCGGTTGAACTGCGCCTTGGCGGAAATATGCTTGCCTATGGTGGCACCGGCTGGGAATACCAGGTTACAAATACAGTTACAGGGAAAAAAATGGGACGCTTCATTTTTGCTCACGGTGCTGTTGTTTCATCTTCGGGCCGTGAAGGTTTTGTGGAAATTGAGGGACAGAAGTATTCTCATATAATTGATACAAAAACAGGTTATCCAATTAAGGATTTTTCAAGCCTTACAGTGTATTTCCCTGAATTTGGAAAAGAGAACTACCTTTCCTCCGTGGCGCTGGCTGTGATGGGCAGGGAAAAGGCTTTTGCGGCAATAGAGGGTATGAAAGGTGCGGCAGCCATATGGATAGATGGTGAGGGGGAGCCTTCATATCTTATTAATGATAAAAGCAGGGCACGCTGGGAGGAGAAAAAATCCTTCTTCGAAAAACTTGGTCTGCGTTAGAAGTATTGAAAAAGCAGGTCAGCGGCTAAGCATAAATCTGCATAAAAACAAAAAATCCCGGTTCTTTATGAAACCGGGATTTTCTGTTTATGGCTTACCTGATAATACTGTTTTTATTACAGGTCCTTGTAGCCTATTTCCTCGAATTCGCCTTTTTCCCTGTTTTTGCGTACATTGTTCCATGGGAAACAGCGGCCGTTCATTGCTATGTAAACGCCGTGTGGCAGAATCTGAGCGAAGGAAAGTGCGGAGCCGAGATTGAACAATCCATCTGAAGAACCAAATTTGTAAGGCACCATGGCACCGGTGAGCACAACAGTTTTGTCCTGTATTCTTGGGCCAAGATAGCGGGCAGTTTCCGGCATTGTATCCGTTCCATGCGTTATTACAATATTGTTCTGCTTCGCATTCATGCATGCGTCAAGAATTTTCTTGCGGTGCTCCTCTTTCATATAGAGGCTGTCTATCATCATCAGTGTTTCCACCTCTATTTTCAGGCGGGAGCGTCCCAGTGTCAGCATTTCATTAATATGTGATTCACGGAAGAACAGTTCACCTTTCAGCTCATTGTATTCCTTGTCGAAGGTTCCTCCGGTGACAAAAAGTTTTATTCCTGTCATTTTTATATCCTCTTAATCCCTTTGCGGGTTAAATTTTATTTATACGACTTGAAATTTTCCAGGATAAGCTTGAAATCCGGGAAAAAGCGCGGTACCCATTTTTTGCAGGTGTTGAAAGTCATTATATAGCAGCGCTTGTTCCTGTTAAGCGTGAATTTCATCAGGGAGCCGCCACTGAGTATTCCTGTTTCATCGCCACTGTCATCTTTTGCGCGGAACAGTTTTCCCGGAACATTGTCTACAGTTACAAAGCGCACAAAAGTGTAGAATTTTTCCTCTGGCTCTATGCATGGGGCTATATCGGTCTGAATGGTGAAATCCGCCCATACCGTTGTCCCATTACAGGTGGAATCAGGCTTTTTCTGATAGCTGAAATTCGCGCGTATGAGGTTTTTGGTTATGCTTTCAGTGGTCCAGCGGTAGGGTACAACCACGGTTTCATGGGAGTACTCTATCGTCTGGGCCTTTGAAATATCCGGCATATAAGGCCCCTTCTGTTGTGCTGCCGCTGTGCCTGGAAGGAGAGTGGCAGATGCGATTGCTGAGAGAATTATATACCGGATTATTCTTTTCATATTTCCGCCTTTATCTAATTTATATCAGATAATTCAGCGCTTGTCCATAAAGAATGCATTATAGCCCTTGTAAGCCATATATATATCCAGCTTTCCGGCTACTTCCTGCGGAGCATGCATTGAGAAAAGTCCTACGCCGCAGTCAACTACCTTCATGCCATAACGGGCCATGAGATAGGCTATTGTGCCACCGCCACCCTGGTCAACCTTGCCGAGCTCTCCGGACTGCCAGATAACTTCGTTTTTCGCGAAGATTCTGCGTATATGGGCCATAAATTCTGCTGATGCATCGGAAGAACCGGCTTTGCCACGGGCGCCTGTGAACTTGGTTATGCACACGCCGTGATTGATCTTTGAGGCATTTTTTGCTTCAAAAGCGCTGGGGAAAAGCGGGTCCATAAGAGCGTTCACGTCGGCAGAAAGCATCCAGGAATTGCTCATGGCACGTTTAAGCGAAAGTTCGCAGTATTCATCAGCTGTAAGAGCCAGAAGTTCGGCTGAGGCATTCTCGAAGAAATTGGAAGCCATGCCGGTTGATCCTACGGAGCCTATTTCCTCTTTGTCACAGAGAAGAACCACTGAAGTATATTCCGGAGTACCTTTTACGTCTATAAGCGCTTTGAGTGCTGTATAGCTGCATACTCTGTCATCGTGGCCGTAGGCAAGAATCATGCTTCTGTCGAAGCCGCAGTCGCGTGGCTTCGCCGCTGGTACTACTTCCAGTTCTGCTGAGAGGAAATCCTCTTCCGTAACTGAATATTTTTTGTTCAGGATCTCAAGCAGGTTTTCCTTGATTTTCTGTTTTGCCTCCTTGTCCTTTGATGGAATGGAGCCTACTGTTACATCAAGGCTTTCGCCGGGAACGGCGGTACCTATGTTGTTCTTGTACTGGTCTGCTGCCAGGTGGGGGAGAATATCGGTTATGCAGAATACCGGATCTTCCGGATCTTCACCAACCGATATTGAAATCTTTTTTCCGTCCGGTTTCACAAAAACGCCATGTATGGCAAGCGGTACGGTAAGCCACTGGTATTTTTTTATTCCGCCATAATAATGTGTGTCCATAAGCGCAACACCGGTGCTTTCATAGAGCGGATTCTGTTTTACGTCAAGGCGTGGCGCGTCTGTATGACCACCCACAATATGCATTCCGGCTTCAAGCGGCTTTTTGCCTACAACAATGGCCATAAGGGTTTTTCCCTCGCAGGAATAATAAACTCTGTCACCGGGTTTCAGTTTTTTACCGTTTCTTTTGTTTATTTCCATATCGGTAAAGCCGGCTTTTTCAAGAAGTTCCACAGCCTCGTCGTGTGATTCGCGTTCTGTTTTGGCTTTTCCAAGGAAATCCATGTAAGCTTTATTAAGCTCGTCGCATTTTTTAAGATCCTTATCCGAAATCAGCTCATAGCCGTTTTTTGCTTCATAAGATAGACTTTTCTTTTTTTCTTCTTTCTTGCTCATTGATATCTCCTTTGAAATGCGGGGAAGCCCCGTTGTCTGACTGCCTTAACCATATATTACAATTTTTTTTATAATATTTTATATGACAATTTTCAAAAATTACGCAAACAAGGTACTTCTGTTTGTGTTTCTCATAAGTCTTTTCAATTATATAGACAGACAGGTTCTTTTTGCTGTATTTCCACTTATTAAAGAGGAACTGGCACTTAGTGATGTGCGCCTCGGAATGCTGGGTTCCGCATTTATGATAGTCTATATGTGCGTGGCTCCGTTTACAGGTTATATAGGGGACCGCGTCAAAAGACCGGGGATTATCGGCGTAAGCGCTATAATATGGAGCATTGCCACACTGGCTGGCGGTCTTTCCGGAAATTACGGACAGCTGCTTGCCGCGCGCTCAATAGTAGGTATCGGCGAAGCCGGTTACGGTACTGTTTCTCCGTCATATCTTGCTGAATGGTTTCCAAAAGACAGACGGGCGCGCATCCTCGCCATTTATGCGCTTGCGATACCGGTGGGCAGCGCGATAGGCTATATTCTTGGCGGCTGGCTGGGAGGCCGTTTCGGCTGGCGTGAGGCATTTTACATAGTGGCTGTTCCAGGTATTCTGCTGGGAATATATTTTCTGTTTTTCAGGGAAACCCCGGAGCGTGAGGCTGAAGATAAAAGAGCCTCACTGCCTGAATACCTGTCTCTTTTAAAAAACAGGACATTTCTGCTTATATGCCTTGCAGAAAGCGTGGCTACATTCTCCGTAGGCGGGCTTGCCGCGTGGATGCCGTCATTCTTTGAACGCACATTCGGGCTTTCCGTGGCTAAGGCAGGGCTTTATTTTGGCGCACTTACCGTGCTTGGCGGAATAACAGGCACGCTCGCCGGTGGCTGGTTTGCCGACAGACTTAGAAAACATACCTGCAGAGCCTATTTCATTACCGGATTTTTCAGTCTTGTCCTGGCTGCTCCTTTTGGTATAGCTGCTGTGTTCGCATCATCACTGGTCTGGTCATTGGCTATGATATTCCTGGCTGAATTTTTTGTTTTTGCCTATTCCGGACCTTATCATGCCGCAATTGTTGAGGCTGTACCGCTTGAGGTGCGCTCAATGGCTTTTGCGGTGGAAATTTTTATAATTCATGCTCTTGGTGACGCCATTTCCCCGGTGGTGCTTGGGAAAATTTCCGATATGACATCAAGTCTTGGCATTGCGATTGTGGTTTCCATGGTATACCTTCTGGCCGGTGGAGCGGTTTCATTACTGGCAGGAAGAACATGGGAAAAACAGCTTAATTCAAAAGCGGGTTGCGGTAGTCAGAAACAGGATATTCAGGCCGGAGCATGAAACCGTATTTTCCTAAAGGAGCATGATACTGTAAAATCAGCAATATGTATGCTGAAATACTGTAAGGAATACGGATTGCGGTAAGAATTATGGATGCGGTTATAATTAAGGAAAGCGAAGATTTTGTAATAGCGGATAAGCCATCCGGCCTGCTTACCATAGCCGGGCGCGGTGACAGGGCTGATGAAATAACACTATACAGCATACTTGAAAAAAAATACGGCAGGATTTATGCCGTTCACCGGCTTGACCGCGATGTAAGCGGCGTTATCCTGTTCGCCAAAAATCCGGACGCACACAAATATCTTTCAGGACTTTTTGAAACACGAAGCCTTGAAAAAAAATATGTCGCCCTGGTTCATGGGCAGATGACGGGCCGGGGACGTATCGATAAACCTCTGTCACAGCGTGGCTCCGGGCGTGTATCTGTAGTTTTCGATGGTAAGCATTCACAGACCGAATGGCGTGTAATGAAAAATTATGGCAGAAAATGGACTTTGATTGAGGCCGGAATCATTACTGGCCGCAGACATCAGATAAGGGTTCATCTTTATTCGGAAGGACATCCTGTGGCCGGAGATATGCTTTATGGTGATTTCCGGGAACAGAAGAAATTTCCACGTATAATGCTTCATTCCTGGAGGCTGAAATTCCGGGACCGTTCAGGCATAACCGTATTCGCGGAGGCCGAACCTCCGCAGGAATTCATGCAGATTCTGGATATGCTGTAAATCTGTTATTGTGCAGAAACTGCGGTAAAACATTTTACTCTGTTTCCGTATATTTTCTCTGTGGCTGTTATTGCTGCCTCTTCGGAACCACTGTCATAAAATACTGCGGCGAGTCCTGTTTTTCTGCCTGTATTTTCCCTGTTGCTGCATTCCTGTATGAAACCCGCTGCGATATTCATAAGCATGGCCGTATGCGTTCTTCTGTCTTTATCCGCATAGGGCGCTGTGAGGATAATTAAATCCCCGTATTGTTTTTTCTCTTTATTATCAGTTCCGGCGCAGCTGAATTCAGCGAAAATATTAATTCTGTCACGCGGTCCGAAAGTAGGCGGCCTTTTCATAATACCGCGTGAAGGTTTTACGGGCAGTTCTGTCACTTTTGCCCCGAGCGTGGCAAGTTCTGCGGAAATATATCTGCCCAGAACAGTATATGAGGCATTTTCCGCTGCTGAAAATTCCGGCTGTCCGCCATAAGGTTTTTCCACGGAAAAAACGGAGAGTGGAAAAGATATTCCGCATATTTCCTTCTGCGGTCTTTTCTCATTGCCGGCGTAGCAGGACGCAAGGGAAAATGATAAAAAAAACAGCGTCAGTGTGATTTTTAAATTCCTGTTCAGATTGAAAAGGTGCATAAAATAAATATACTATATTTCAGAAGCAGGCGCCGCGGAATACGCTGGCCGCTTAAAACAGAATCTGATTTATTAAATAAGAGGAGAAAAAATGAAGAAAAGCCCGGTTGCACTGATGATTGTCATTGATGCCATGGGACTCAGCACACTTGAGTTCCTGCTTGGAAAGACACAGAGAAATGTAAATCTGCCAAATCTGTCTAAAATGGGCCTTGGGAATATAGTTCTTCCTGAGTTCAGGAACCGTTTCGGCGAAGCCGACGGCAAATCATTCGCAAAACGCATACAGCAGGTTTCCGCCACTGCGGACAGCCTTATAGGCCACCGCGAGATGATGGGTGTTGTTGACCACCGCACATATAATCTTTTCCCGAATGGCTTTGACCCGAAGTTCCTTGCCGAATTGGAAAAACGCACCGGGCATAAGAGTTTCTTCAATAAGATGGCCGGCGGCGTGGAAGCCATTGAGATGAATTACAAACACCACGAGGAAACAGGCGAGCTTATTGCCTATGCCAGCAAATGCGACCCGCTGGTGCAGTTCGCCATGAGCGAAAAAGTAATACCTGTGCCGGAGCAGTACCGCATAGTGGAAACAGCTTTTGCGCTTGCCCGTGAAATGGGAATCCCAATAACGCGCGCCATAGCCCGCCCCTATATACGCACGGAGGCAGGCGAGATAGTGCGTACTTCCAACAGGCATGATGCCGTTCTGCCGATAGGACAGACCACCCTTGTTGACATTCTCCGCGATGACTGCGTATGGACTATAGCCGTGGGCAAAACCAGCGACCTGGTGAATACTGCTTATCATTCAAAGATAAAGCTGAACAAGGAAATATACCTTGACCCTGAAATGGATCTGCATTTTGCGCACCCGAAGAGAAAAGACACAAATCCTTTCTGCATACAGGGAACGATAAATGCCCTTCGCGAATCACACAATGTGTACCGCCCGAAAGGCACATTCATATTTACCAATCTTGTGGATACAGATAGCGTATATGGCCATACCCGCGACGTGGACGGCTCTCTGCGCTCACTGGAGGAAATTGACCGCTGCCTGCCTAAGATACAGGCGGAAATGGAAGACGGAGACCTGCTGATAATCACCGCTGACCATGGCATGGAACACCGCGCTGATTATGGCTACCATAGCAATGAGCCTGTTCCGTTTATTGCACAGGTAAAAGGCGGCGATGCCACTCTCGGCGGCCTGAAAACAGGCTTAAAGCCCGGCCTTACCGACATGGGCAATGTAATAGCCCAGTATTTCCATGAGGAAGAAAAATACGCTGCAATAATCAGGAAATAAATAATAGCAGTAATAAATAAACCGGCCGGCTCCTGTTTTACGGAACCGGCCGGTTTATTTATCAGAAATCTATTCTGTATCAATAAGACCAAAAAGGAAACGCCGCCGGAATTATTCCGGGGCGAAACCATTTATTTAGAGTAAACCAAAAACGGAAACAGCATAACAAAAGGCTGGCGGGGGAATATTGTATTCTTGACAAAGGCGGGGGAATATATCCCTGCGTTTATATATAAACTGGTGTTTTTCAGCACTGCTTTGGAGAAAAATATGAAAAAACTTATCGCATTGGTATTCATTGCGCTACCGCTTGCGGCTTGTGCTACCTTGTTTGGAGGAGGCGGAAGTCAGACTATGAATATTATGACACATGACGATAAACCTGCTAAGGCCAAGATTGTGAATGGCTCAAATAGTTTCGCAGTTACTTTGCCAACCTCCGTGCAGGTAAAGAGAAAAAATTCCCCTATTATGGTCAATATCATAGCAGATGACAATACTCAGAATACATTATACACTGTGGAACAGCGCATTAATATTTGGGCTTTGGTCGACCTTTTTGGAGGTGTGTCTAGCACTACCACGGATTTAGCAACTGGCGCGGCATGGTGTTATGATGAAGGCGTGATAGTACCTGTTACGAGAGTTCAATCGGAAAACAAACAGCAGAACGGATTATAAATGCGTAATTGCCTCTGTTGTAAAAATGTTTAACAATCCGCCGGCATAATATTGTGCCGGCGGATATTTTTATGATGCGCAACCTTTGCAATTCTGTTTTTTTAACATCTTTGTTCTTTGTTTTGATTTCAGGATATCCGTTCTCTTCTTTCGCATCGGATTCAGAAGATAGTGCCGCATATTCCGAATTTGACAGCAAATTCATAATAGACGAGGCCTGGCTTGTTATCGCGGCGGAAAGCAACAGCCCCATTTCAATGATGGGACACAGTTTCCTTTTGGCAAGGGGAAATGGCAGGGAAAACGCAGTAAGCTATTTCACGAATCTGAATGAAGGATTTTTTTCTGCCATGAAAAGCCTGTTTGGCTATGGCCGTGGATATTATATAGTTCAGCCTTATTCGGAGCTGCTCAAACAGTATCTTTATGGAGAGAAACGTTCCCTGTGGGAGTTTAAGCTTGATTTGACCGAAGAAGAGAAAAAAGCCCTCAAAGAACGTGTCTGGCAGCTGTACGGCAGGCAGGATTATTACAAGTTCATAACGCATAACTGCAATAATGCCGTCATTGATTTGCTGTCAGGCATAAATGCGGATTTTGACGGCAGCGGCGTAAAGCCTTTTATTACTCCTGTGGAATATGCCGCAGGATTGTATGAAAAGGGAAAAATAATAAGTATAAATTATCGTCCGGCGGATTATGACAAAAGGAGGGGGAAGCCTGTTGTCAAAAACATCCTGGAATCAAAACCACCGGCAAGAATTTCCATGCTGTACGGAAAATCAGACAATGACGGCAATTCCGCATATATGGAATTAAGCCCGGTATACCAGGACATAAGGGCGACAGGAGATGCCCGTAATACGGAATCCGAAGTAAAACTGTCTTATGCCAGGCTTCGTATTAAGGAAAACAGCAGCTTGGGCATATCCGAATATTCTCTTTTAAGGCTTAAATCAATAAACAGAATGTCGTCTTACCTTGATTTGGGATATAAAGAAGACAATATTGCTATATCCGGCGGTTTAGGATTCGGTTATGTGCGAATGGGCGACGCAGGCAGAGGAGGAGTATCCGCATATATCCTTCCAGTCTTTGGAATACGCCATGGCAGAGCGTTTGCATCTTCAGAGACCGGAATAATAGTCAGGGGCGGTGGAAAATTCAAGACTGGAACATCCCTGTCATTATCCACTGACTACAATACCGGCAATGCTTTTATTTCAGTTTCCTTATGGAAAAATACTGATTTTCTGCTTGAATACGAGAAACGATACATCCACGGCAACATGGTGTTAAGAAAAATTTATGCTGACAAGGTTTCAGAAAGCAGGGCAGGCCTTGCCGTGTTTTTCTAAATACACATCTTTATATTTGCGGTAATTAGGCCGCAGAGATGCTGAAATAAATTCAGCATGACGGGAGAATTATAAAATCAATAATCTTCTTATATGTGTAGCCTTGCGGAAAAATGGCTAATTCAAATATGTAAAAACTGCTGCACATTAGCCATTATTTCCGCTAATCTTTCACAAATTATTTATCCGGAACGTAGGTCGGGTCTATGTTCTTTTTATAATAATCCGGGTAGAGTGCGGACCATGTGTATTTGTTGTTGGGGCTCCACAGCACCCAGCTGTGCAGCAGGTTTTTGCGCAGGGCCCGTATCTGTTCGCCAACTTCATGCGGGCCGTATTTTGAAAAATCCTGCAGGTACGGGCGCAGCTTTGCATAATTCAGTTCCAGGCGGGCCATTGCATCGCGCAGACCAAAGTTTATAACTTTGTAAGGCTCTGCGTTAGGGTTCTTGAGCCCGTAATGCCCAGGATAATAATGCGAAGGGTACATCATCGGGTATACATAATCCGCATACTGGGCTATAAGCGGCAGATTCTGCCCTATGCCCATATCGTCGCGCGCGGAAGTGGTAAGGCCGAACACATCGGCGGATATTCTTATCTGCTCCGGTATCTTTTCCCTGGCATAGCGCAGGAATTCCGCCAGATTTGCGCGCGCCTTGTCCCAGTTATGCGGCACTGAATACCTGCACAGGGAAACTTTTCCTTCAGAAGGATAGCGTATATAGTCAAACTGTATCTCGTCGAATCCAGCTTCAACCGCGCGTAGGGCTACGGCTATATTGTAATCCCATACCTCTTTGCTGTACTGGTCTGCCCAGGTTTTGCCTTTTCTGTCGCGCCATATATTGCCTTCGGGTGTTTTGACAGACAGATCCGGCCTCCTTACTGGCAGAATGTCGTCTTTGAACAGCACAATTCTGCCTACGGTATACAGCCCTTCCTTTTTGAAATCCTCAACCATTTTTTCCGGGTTTGGAATGGCCCCGGCGTAAGCCTTGTATTTTTCCGCCTTTTCCACGCCTTTTATGTATACTGCCCCGTCCATTTCCTTCAGTGCAATAACTACGGTGTTAAGAACGGTTTTCTTTATATTGTTTATTATCTGCGTGCGCAGCGGTGTTGACCCGGCAACCCATGCAGTAATGTGAACGCCGCGTATAGCAGGCTTGTTTTCAACGGCCTCTTTTACCGCATCGGAGGAAATTTTAAGCACCCAGCGGTCATCTGTGTATTTGCGGGGCTTTGTTTTTTCAGCCTGTTTTTTTTCAGTCGTTGTTTCTGTTTTCCCGTTTTTTGCCGCAGCGCTGCTTTTTGCGGAAGAAGCAGAGGTTTTGGTATTTGATTTTGAGGATTTTGCGGGAACAGCCTTTGCCGGAGAGGAGGAACCTGCTGAATCTGCCTTACTGTCCGGACTGGCTGTGCCGGCACTATTGGCTGTGTTTTCCGTAGTTTCTGTTTTGTTATCTGAAGAATCAGCGGAACCGGTATCAGATGTACTGCCTGTACCGCTGTTTTTTAAATCTTCCTGCTTTGTAACAGTATTTTCTTCTTTTGCTGTATTTTCTTTGTTTTCATTTGCTGAAATTCCGCTGTCTGATGTTTTGTCCCGTGAATTATCAGCCACGGCTGTTTTATCCGCTGTGTCAGATTTTTCTCCGCCGTTTCCTGCCGGGGATTCCTTCGCCGGTTCAGTATTGTCCGCCTGTGCTGATTTTGTGTCAGCCGGCTGCGCAGAAGGCTGTTTTTCAGGCGATGAGGCCGGTTCCGTGGCTGCAGCAGATTTTGTTTCCGGCGTGTCGTTCTTTCCGGCTGGAGCAGCATTATCCGTACTGGATCCGGCACCTGTTTCAGCTGAAACTGAAGGGACGCTGTTTATACTGCTGTCAGGGCTGCCGGAGGAGGGTTCTTCGGCATGAAGAAAAGCCGCTGCACACGGGAGCAGAAGAAAAAAAGAAAATAACACTACATTTTTCATACACAAATATTTTACAATTTACTTATGGTATATTGTTTCAGCGGAATTTAAAGAACTTTTCCGCTGTCTGAGTAATCCGGTATACCTGCAGTAAAGACAGGCTAAGACAGGAGAAAGAAATGATCAGACTGTTTCTTGTATTTTTATTTATGGCAAATTTAGTGAACGCAGCAGAACTTAATATTCATTATAATCGTCTGGGAACAACGGATAACTGGAATCTCTGGGTATGGAATGAGGAGCAGAAACAGCCCGGTTTTGAAATCCGTCCGGGTGGAAGTGATAAATTCGGAATGCTGTTTAAACTTGATATAAAAGCCAATAAACTTGAAAAACGCCGCATAGGTATTCTTCCACGCAGAGGACAGTGGGAGGCAAAGGATAATCCTGAAAGATATTTTACGGAAAACGGAAATACAGATATTTATATACTCGAAGGAGACCCGGAAATATATTTCGCTCCGCCTGAAATTTCCACAAAGGCAACCGGTGCCTGGCTTGATGACAATGCTGTTATCCGTGTTTCTTTCAGCCGTCCGGTGCCTGCTTCTTATGTGCGTTCACTGAACATAAAAGTCAGCGACGGTGGAAAAAACTTCGATGTCTCTTCTATGAATCCGGCTGTTAATCCGGAGGTACAGGAAGGTCCTTCCGCTGCGTGGCTTTTCCGCTTTGGCAGCTGGGAACCATCACTGGATAAGGCTGTTGAAGGAAAATACACTCTTGAAGCCGGTGAATTAGGAAAAACAACAGTTACGGCAGGTTCAGCTGTTTATGGAAAGGTTTTTTTCTGGAACGGCAGACTCGGCGCTGTTATTGAAAACGGAAAGACCGTTATAAGAATTTTCGCTCCAAAGGCGCAGTCTGCTTCCGTAAAACTTTTTGAAAAGGAGACCGGCGCTGTTTCCGTAGCTGCCATGACAAAGAAGGAACACGGAATATGGGAGAAAACATATTCACAGGACCTTTCCGGCCGGTACTACCGTATTGTCACGGTTCAGAATGGCAGAACATACGAAGGTCTTGACCCGTATGCAGAATGTGTTACAAATGACGACGGATATGCATATATCGGAGAGGAAAATACGAAAGTAACCGCCAGTCCTTCCTTTGACTGGAGCGAGGCGGTTGTTTACGAGGTTCATCTCCGTGATCTGACCATAAGTCTTAATTCCGGCGCTGATTTCAAGGGACGCTATCTTGGCGCGGCACAGTCCGGTACGCGGCATCCTAAATATCCGGAAATTACCACAGGTCTGGACCATATCGCCGAACTGGGTGTGAATGTGGTTCATATAATGCCTTTCCAGGATTTTCAGAACAATGATAATTTCGATTCCTACAACTGGGGGTATATGCCGGTTAATTTTAATTCCCCTGAGGGTTCATACGCCACTGATGTTTTCGGTCCGGCTCGTGTGAGAGAGGCAAAAAAAATGATTGATGCCTTCCATAAGAAGGGCATAAAGGTTGTAATGGACGTTGTGTACAATCACACTGCGGAGAACCGCTCGGAGATTCATAATTTCAACGCCATGTCCATGGATTATTATTACCGTCTGAATGCGGACGGGTCTTATTCCAATGGCTCCGGCTGCGGAAATGAGTTCAAAACAGAAGCTCCTATGGCCCGCAAATTCATCATCGACAGTATGCTTCACTGGATGCGCGATTATAAGGTTGATGGTTTCCGCTTTGACCTTATGGGACTTATAGATCTTGATACGGTAGATGAAATAATAAAAGCAGTGCGCAAAGAAAATCCGCAGGTCATTATATACGGCGAGCCATGGACCGGTGGAACAACACCAATCACTGGTGTATCAAAGGGCAGCCAGCGTTCCAAAGGATATGCTGTGTTCAATGATAATATGAGGGATGCCATAAAAGGCAGTGTATTCAACGACAGGGAAAAAGGCTATGTTCAGGCTGGTCTCAACCGCGACAGGGTTATGACTGGCATACGCGGCTCTATTGATGATTTTGCGGATTCACCGCTTGAGGCGATAAACTATGTGTCATGTCATGACAACCATACATTGTGGGACCGCATTGACCGTTCTGCGGAAGCATCTCTTCAGCAGAAAATAAAAATGGACCGTCTGGCCAATGCCATTGTCCTTACCTCGCAGGGAGTTCCGTTTATCCATGCCGGAGAGGAATTCCTCCGTACAAAGAAAGGAGAACACAATTCCTATAATCTGCCAGATGAGATAAATCAGCTTGACTGGACCAGAAAGCATGAGTATATAGATGTGTTCCACTACTACAAGGACCTTGTTACGCTACGCAGGACACATCCCGTTTTCCGCATGAAAACAGCTGCCGATGTGAAAAACAATCTTAAATTCTATGAGGAACTTGGCCTTAAGGCTCCGGGAGCCGGAATAGCCTATACGCTTGATGGTACCTCTGCCGGTGATTCATGGAAAAATGTGGCTGTACTTATCAATCCGTCAAAAAAAGCGGAGAAATTCCCATTGCCTGAAGGTGGCTGGAGCACAGTCTTTGATGAAAATGGCTTTTATAAGGGGGATTACAGGCTTATTAAGAAAAGCGTGAAGGTTCCACCGCTCAGCCTTATGATCCTTAAAAAATAAACTGTATTTTTCCGTGGCGGAAACTGTTGCATAAAGCCTGTCACGGAAAAATATACCATGCGGGTATTGTTCTATTTAATTGTTCTGCTTACCGGATATAAAATAGTGAATGAATATTGAGTGGCGTTTTCCGTCTTTTTATGTATAATATATAAAATGCTGCATATTCTGCAGCATAACGCTTATGAAGAAAATTGCAGGCTTTTTTATTGCGGTATTGCTTGCGCTTGCCGGCGCGGGGCCGCTTTATGCCGGATCTGATTACGGGACCACTTCCGCCAATTTCCTTAAAATGCCTGTGGCACCCGTGCCTACCGGTATGGGGCAGGCCTATACGGCAATGTACGGAACTGATTCAGTGCTTTACAATCCGTCTGGTCTGGCCATAATGAATTATTCTTCTTTTTCTGCGGCGCATAATCAGTATTTTATGAATATGACGCAGGAATATGCGGCATTGAATCTGCGTTTCCCTTTTGGAACGATAGCCGCTTCCTACACATCTTTCTCCAGCGGTAAATTCCAGGGATATGATGCCGGGGATAATCCTACAGGTAATATATCTGCACAGTTCAGCGCTGCCGGTATAACATTCGCAAAATCATGGCCTTATTTTGAAGAGGACAGGGGAATGATAGACCCTATGCCGGTTACCCCTTTCTGGAGCAGGCTTGAGAATGTAGAGGATTTCCGTCCTAAAACATACAGGTTCTCTGTTGGGGCAACGATAAAAAACATAAGTGAGAATCTTGAGGAAAGCACTGCCAATACTTTCGCTTTTGATGCCGGAGCCCTGCTTATTCTGCCAGGACACTGGCAGTTCGGTTTTTCAACAATGAACAATGGCGGAAATATCAGGCATGAAGTTGAATCATATCCTCTGCCTTCTGTAGTACGCATAGGTGTAGCCAAGGATATTCACACAAAAGGAGATGTGATGATTTTCACATTTTCTGCAGATGGTGTAAAATACCGTGACAGTGATATGTTTCTTACTGCCGGTACGGAAGTGAATATAGCCAGGGTTTTCCAGGCAAGAGCCGGTTATTCAACCCAGTCTGACATACTTGGTGCCTTTACAGCTGGTGCAGGGCTAAGTCTTGATATGTTCGGCGCTGAGGGGTTTATGAAAGGCGCACGTCTCGATTATGCTTTCAGCAATTATGCCAGTTTCGGCGTCACACACCGCATAGGATTCCAGATTATCTGGTAGTCTGCCTGAATAACCCCGCAGGCGATTCTTTTTCTGTTTATTCCCGGTCATAATTTGTATAATTAAATTTATGAATAATATTGTTTCTGCATATCTTAAAGACCATGCAGCCATGGTCACGAAAGCCGGTCCTGAACTTATAAAAAAATTCACCGGCTGTCATCCGCGCCTCATAGAGGCCATGCTTTACTCCTATACCGCAGGCGGCAAGAGACTCCGCCCTTCAATGATGTATGCGTCATATGAGGTTTTCGGTGGAAAAGCGGAGGATATAACACCGGCGGCAGTGGCTTTGGAAATGCTGCAGACATATTCCCTTATACATGATGATCTGCCATGTATGGATAATGACGATCTGCGTCGCGGAAAGCCTACTTCCCATAAAGTTTTCGGCGAGGCCAATGCCCTGCTTGCTGGCGACGCTCTTGCCATTGACCCGTTTACAGTTCTGCTTAATTCCGAATATCCAGAAAAGGTGAAGGTTCATCTGTGCCGCGCCGCAGGCATTCTCGCCAGACGTGCCGGTGCACAGGGAATGATTTCAGGACAGTTCCTTGACAAGGAATCCGAAGGTTTCCTGCTTAATCCGCAGAATATGTCCATAGACGATCTCCGGAAAGAGGGACTGCGCCGCCTTGAATATATTCAGCTGCACAAGACCGCAGATCTGTTTATGATGGCCACGGAAATAGGAACCGTTCTGGCTGGCGCTCCCGAAGAAGATTTCAGACTTATGTCCGAATATGGTCTTGAAACCGGTCTGTGCCTGCAGATTTCAGATGACATACTGGACGTTACAGCAGACAGAAAGAAATTGGGAAAGAGTTCCAATGATGCGGAAATGGGAAAACTTACCTATGTTACGCTTTTCGGTCTTGATGGAGCCAGAGAACATCTGGACAAACATTACAAGGCTGCCCTTGCCGCCATTGCAAAAGTAAAAGGCGACGCAAAGCTGAAAGAAATACTTTCCGGCATTGCCGAATATATCTGTGTAAGAGATCTGTAAAATGCTGTCAGATATACGTGGTCCGGAAGATATTAGAAAACTGCCTGTTTCCGCTCTGCCGGAACTGGCTGCGGAAGTCCGCAAAACCATAATAGAGGGTGTGGCAAATACAGGCGGGCATCTTGCTTCAAGCCTTGGTGCCACCGATATAATACTTGGCCTTCATTATGTGTTTGATACCCCGAAAGACCGTCTTGTTTTTGATACAGGACATCAGACTTATGCCCACAAGATACTTACTGGCAGGGCGGAACAGTTTAAGAAGATACGTACCAAAGGCGGAATATCGGGTTTCCTGAAGCGCTATGAATCAGAATATGATTCCTTTGGCGCAGGTCATGCATCTACCGCTCTTTCAGCTGCTGCCGGAATGGCAGCCGCCAGGGACAGACAGAAATCAGACCGTCGTATTGTGGCGGTTGTCGCAGACGGAGCGCTTACCGGAGGAATGTCCTGGGAGGCTCTGCAGAATATAGGCCAGATGCGCACCAATATGCTGGTTATACTTAATGATAACCAGATGTTCATTTCCAAGCGCGTAGGCAGGCTTGGCAATCTTCTTACAAAAGCCATGACACTTGGACGTGTTCAGGACGCAGGCCGTAAGGTGGAACTTTTCCTCAACCGTTTTCAGTACTGGGGCAAGAACGCACTAAAGGTAGCAAAGCGGGCGCGCGCACTTTTCTTCCCCGGAATGATTTTCGAGGAAATGGGTTTTACATATTATGGCCCGGTGAACGGAAATAATATAACGGAACTGGTTGAAAACCTTAATTATGTTAAGGATCTTAAGGGCCCGGTGCTGCTTCACGTTGTTACAAAGAAGGGCTATGGCTATGACCCGGCAGAGGACAAACCCACGGCTTTTCATGGCGCTGGCAAATTCGATGTTTACACCGGGGAATTTATAAAACCAGGAACCCCGCAGCCGCCTTCATTTACATCTGTTTTCGGAAAAACTCTTGTCAAGCTTGCTGAAAAGGATCCGCGTATATGCGCAATAACCGCGGCTATGCCGGAGGGTACAGGAACGGATAAATTCCGTGATACATTCCCTGAACGTTATTATGATGTTGGCATAGCTGAGGAACATGCCGTCACTTTTGCTGCTGGTCTCGCAGCTGACGGCGAGAAGCCTGTATGTGCTATTTACTCATCTTTCATGCAGCGTTCTTTTGACCAGATGATGCATGACATAGCACTGCAGAAACTGCCAGTGGTGATAGCTCTGGACCGTGCCGGAATTGTAGGTGAGGACGGGCCAACGCATCATGGGGTTTTTGATATGTCGCTTTTCCGTATGCTGCCAGATGTTGTCTGTATGGCTCCTGCTGATGAAAATGAGCTGCAGCATATGCTGGCTACCGCACTTGCGCTTGAAAAGCCTGTAGTTCTGCGTTATCCGCGTGGTAAAGGCTTTGGTGTTAAACTGGATCCGGAACCGGCTATTCTTCCATTTGGCAGGGGCAGACTGCTTTCAAAAGGAAAGGATTTAAATTTTGCCGCAATAGGCAATCGTGTCCACCCGGCTGAAAAGGCCTGCGAAATACTAAAGGCCCGTGGAATAGATGCCGGTGTGGCCGATATGCGTTTTATTAAACCTCTCGACATGGAACTGCTCAGGAATATTTCCTCTGGTCCTGTTGTTACTGTTGAGGATAATGCGCTTGCAGGTGGTTTCGGCTCCGCTGTTCTTGAAGCATTTAATGACAGTGGAATAAAAACAGATATTCTGCGCCTTGGCATTCCGGATATGTGGGTAGAGCATGGAAAAGCCGATGAGCTTTATACCGATCTTGACCTGACTCCTGAAACCATGGCTGACCGTTGCGAATCCTGGTTTAAAACCTTGAAGAAGAACTGATATATTAAGGGTAATATTTATGAGTGAAGAATCCGCAGGAAAACAGAATAGATTGAAAACTTCTGATTCTGTGGGTACTGGTATGAAATCCCATGCCGGTGGCAACGGTCTCTGTCAGGCAGGCCTTCAGTTTGAGTCTGTTAAACCTGATCTTGTTCTCAGTGAGGCAGGGGTTGAATCTACCGTTGTTGTATTCGGCAGTGCACGTATTATGGATTCAGAGCAGCTTAAAACCCATATTGCAGAGCTTGAGGCTGAACTGAAAAAAAATCATGCTGATGGAAAAATACAAGAGAAACTCAGAACTGCGGAAAAGATGAAGAATTCCGTAAGGTTCTATGATATTGCCCGTGAATTCGCGGAAATAGCAGCTTCCGAAGAAATATGTCCCGGAAAAAAACTCATTGTTGTTACTGGTGGCGGGCCGGGAATAATGGAGGCTGCGAACCGTGGCGCCTGTGAGGCAGGTGCCAGAAATGCCGGTCTTACCATAGCTATTACCCATGAACAGAAGCCGAATCCTTATATAACGCCGGAGTTATGTTTCCGGTTTAAGTATTTCGCCACGCGTAAGATGGTTTTTGTTTCAAATGCGCGCGCATTCGTTGTTTTCCCCGGTGGTTTTGGTACAATGGATGAACTGTTCGAGGTACTTGCTCTCGTGCAGACTGCCCAAAAGAAGCGTATACCGTTAATTCTTGCCTGCAGCCGGTTCTGGCACGATGTTATTAATTTCCCGGCTTTCGCTAAATGGGGCTATATAGCAGAGGAAGATCTGAATCTTTTCAGATTTGCCGATACAGCGCGTGAAATCTGGGATTATATAAAGGATTTCTACAAGGATAAGGATATTCCGGCAAATGCGGTGCAGTGATTTAAATCCCCGCTCCGTTTTCTGCGTTGCGGAGGGCCTGTGAGAAAAGCGGCGGCAGCTGTTTTAACGGTTGCGGCCGCTTTCGTTCTTTTTATCTGTTTTTTTATTTCTGTAAGGGGAGGGAAAACTGTTATGGCTGCTGACGGAAATCCATTTGTCCGGGAAGCTGCGTTCTATGAAAAAAAATGCGGCGGTGTTATATGCCGTCTGTGCCCGCATAACTGTTTTCTGCCGGAGGGGGCGAGGGGAAAATGCCGTGTGCGCATGAATTCCGGAGGAAAACTTAAAACCCTGGTATACGGAAAACCGGCAGCGGTACACATAGACCCCATAGAGAAAAAACCGGTCTTTCATCTTTATCCCGGCAGTCTTGTATATTCTGTTTCCACACCAGGCTGCAATCTTTCCTGCAAATGGTGCCAGAACTGGGAAATATCGCAGATTTACCCGGAGGAGGCGCCTGAAAAAGTGTCTGTTCCGGTGGGGCTTGAGATAATAAAGGAAAATGGGCAGACATACGCGCGCGTAAAAACAGAGGCTGTTTCATATCTTTCACCGGAACAGATTGTGCGCTATGCCCTTGCCACACATTCCTCTTCCGTGGCATTTACATATTCTGAGCCTGTTGTTTTTTACGAGTATATGTATGATACTGCCCGTCTTGCGAAAAAAGCCGGGTTAAAAACAGTTATGGTCAGTTCCGGCTTTATAAACAGGGAGCCGCTTGAAAGACTTCTTCCTTATCTTGACGTGGTAAAGATAGATCTTAAAGGTTTCAGCCGGGCTTTTTATAGAAATTTTGCTGGTGCGGATCTTGAACCGGTAAAAAATACGCTGAAGCTGCTTAAGGAAAAAGGCGTATTGTATGAAATAGTAAACCTTGTTGTTCCCGGTCTTAATGATTCACGGGAAGATATAGATAATCTTGTCTCATGGGTACGTAATGAACTGGGAGAGAATTCAATTTTGTTTTTTACCCGTTTTGTGCCAAATTACCAGATGTCTGATATTCCGCCTTCACCTGTAAGCAGTATAACTGAGGCTCGTGCACTTGCAATGAAAAAAGGCCTGCGTTATGTTTATACAGGAAATATTCCCGGGCATGAGGGTGAAAGTACATACTGCCCTGTATGTGGCAGGGTTCTGGTGGAGAGGCGTGGATATTCCATTGTGAAAAATCTTCTTGCCGATACCGGTGGAAAATGTCCTTATGACGGAACATCTGTTCCCGGCTGGTGGGGCGAAGGTAAAAAGGGGAACGGCAGATGAACAGGGTGCTTAGGATTGTGTCAGGAATTATTATTGCGGGGTGTTTTATGACTGAAAATATTCATGCACGGCAGACGTATGCGGCGGGAAAGTTTTATCCCGGTGACAGAAATGAACTTGCTGCTTATGTCGATGACGCTTTGAAAAAAAACAATGTAAGGAATCTTTCCGGAATTGTAGCTGTTGTTGCTCCTCATGCCGGATATGTTTTTTCAGGCAGGCTGGCAGCGCAGGCAATATCACCTGTAAACCAGAGCTATGATCTCGTTGTAATAATGAGCACCGGACATACACATGCTGTGAAAGGAGCAGCACTGCTTGTAAATGATGATTATGAAACTCCGTTAGGCGTTGTACCAACAGACAGGGAACTCGCTACAAGACTTATGATAAGAGAACCTCTATTCGAGGATTATCCTGAGGCACACACACAGGAACATGGTATAGAGGTTGAATTGCCTTTTCTTCAGCGCAGACTGAAAAAGCCTTTTAAACTTCTGGCAATGACTCTTAATTATGCCGGTCCTGCGGCAGTAAAGCGGATGGCTGAAGCTCTTGCAACGGAGATAAAAGACAGAAAAGTCCTTCTGATTATCTCTACCGACCTTTCACACTATACCGATGCTGAAAATGCTGAATATTCAGACAGGGCCTTTGCAGAATCCATTAAAAGTATGGATCCTGAATTCATACAGGAGACGTCCCGTCTGATTATGGCTAAGAAAATACGCGGACTTCAGACTGTGGCCTGCGGTGAAACAGCTCTCATGCTGGGGCTTGAAACAGCAAAATTGCTGGGTGCGCATAGTTTCCGTCTGGGTGAGGTAACAAACTCCTATAAGGAATACCCTTCCGCAGGTGCCCGGGAACGTGTGGTTGGATATATGAATGGCTGGTTTATAAAATCCGGTGAGCCGCCACAGATAAAGATTCAGAAGAAGGACAGGGAATTTCTTTTAAAAGAGGCCAGAAAGGCAATAAGGGATGTTTTTGACAAAAAGGATACTGCTACGGTTGTTAAAAATCCCGTGCTTAATCTGCCAGGTGCCGTATTTGTTACACTTACCATAGATGGCAATCTGCGTGGCTGCATAGGCACACTTCAGCCACAGATGCCTCTTTCTGACGCTGTACGCTACGGTGCTGTTTCCGCGGCGTTCCGCGATCACCGATTTGCGCCCCTGCAGGCCAGTGAACTGGACAGGGTTAAAATAGAGATTTCTGTTCTTTCAAGAATGAAAAAAACTGATGAAAAAGACATTCAGCCTGGCAGGCACGGCGTAGTTGTCATGCGCGAAGGCCGCAGCGGTGTTTTTCTTCCGCAGGTATGGAAGCAGATTCCGGACAAGGATTCATTCATGGGCGAAGTATGTCAGCAGAAAGCCGGCCTTCCGCGCGACTGCTGGAAAACACCCGGAACGGATATTTATACTTTTACGGTTGATTCATTCGAGGAAACAGAACGCGGAATTAAAAATACATCCGTGAAGGGAGAAAAAAAGGAAAAGCCTGGTGCTGCAGATAATTCCGTAGGTGGGAACAGTAATTCTGGCAGAAAGAGCTCTGACAGTATAAAAAATGCCGGTGTATCACAGCATAAAAAGGAAAAAACAGCTGAAATTCCCAGACTGAAGCCGCAGAAAGGGCATCCTTGGGATTCCCTTGAGAAAGACAGAAAGAAAAAAGAAAAATAGGCTGCGGACTTGTCTGAAAATAAATTTTTAACCACGTGATTCTTTTATTATCATGCTGATGACGGGAAACGCGGAAACAAGTACAGCCGCCGCCATAAGTAGTGTGACATTCATTCCTGCGGACGGGAATATCGCCACAGCGGTAATGAATCCGCCGGCAGCTGAACCAAGAAGCTCCGCGGAGTAAAGACCAGGACCGTAATCCGTTTTTTGCGATATTCCACGGAACAGCAGACCGCAGGAAATGCCGGCAGCAGATAGTGAAAACCATATCAGGCCGGCTGAAATACCCCCACGGAGTGATGCGTAAAGACATAATGCTGTTACTGCAGCGCCTGTTATTATTCCTGTTTTAATGCAGTTATCCGTTCCATTTATCCCTTTTGTAAATGAAATATTGATAAGGGAACCGGCAGCGCAGCCAGCCATAAATACGGCAAAAAGCGCACCAAGAAAAGGGGAAAGTTCTCCGGTAAGCGTCTGATAGCGGAATATAAGTGCTGTTTCAAGCGAAAGTGACCAGGCTCCTGACAGAAATATTACAGTGTTAATTTTTGACGGTGTTTTCATTTTTCTTTTGAAAAAGAATAATAAAATCACAACTGAAATGACTAATGTAATAACAGCGGCCCGTTCCGCTTTTCCGTCGCCTGCACTGTCAAGCCATGAAAGGGCACCGGAAAGATAAGCCTCCGGCATATCATCTGAATTAACCCTGCTTTTCTGTTTTAAGGCTGTCTTTACTGTTTTCTCTGCCCATTCCATGCGGTAACTGTCCGCAAGAACAGGAATATTTTCCGGTATTACATATCTGTTTTCAATTTTTCTTTTCCTGTATCTGTTTATAAGTGCGGAAGCAGAAAAATCAGGCTTTCCGCCTTCAGCTCCGGAAAGAATTATAATAAAATCTCCTCCGGCGGGAAAAACAGATATTACGGGAAAAACTGCTGAGGCCGCTTTCACAACAGAACTGATTGTATTAAGGCGGTGCCGCTGTACCGTATTATAGCCGGCCGGGAGACTGAATATAATATGTCCGCCAGGACGGAGCAGATTCAGGTACAGTGTGAATGCCTCCTGTGTATAATATCTGTTCAGTGCGGCGTTCGAAGGTGGTGGAAAAGCCATGAAAATAATATCTGCCCTGGTATGCCCGTTTGTTTTATTTTCAGCAGCTTCTTTGGCAAGCGAACGCAGATCCTTACCCGTGATTTTTATCCCGGTCATGCTGCTGTTTCCCGTTCTTTCAAGCAGTATTCCGCTTTGTTTCATGTCAGGGTCTGCTATTAGAAGTTCACCTTTGGTGCCGGGAAAATGTTTTGTTATCTCTCCGGCAAGCCCGTAAATGCCGGCGCCTGCGGCAATGATTTTCATAGGTGCGGGCAGGGAAAGAAGCGGGATATGAACAGACTCCTCACGGTTTTCAGGTGCCTCCGGGGAATAAATCAGACTGCCATCCGAATAAATACTGCCGTCCGCAGTGAACGCCAGTCTTGCCGCTCTGGTATCAATTACATTCTGTGGCCGTGGGGAGGGGGGAACAAGACGGAAAAAACGGTGGCAGTATGAAATTAAAAGTACCGCAGTTAACAGAAATATGGCTGCAGAACGGAAATAAACCGGGCCGTGTTCAGTACGGCATACCGGCAGGAACAGCGGGGCTGCCGCAAGTGCAGCGATAATCATTCCGCCTGTTTCCGGATAATAATAGAATGCCAGTGTACAGAATAATCCTGCAGCAGCAGAACCGGCAGCCTCTGCTCCATAAAATCTGGCCGGTACACGGCATAATGCTGCCCCTGCGGCCATTCCGTTCAGTAGTCCGGGAATGGCGCAGAAGACAAGCGGAAATACTACTGCCGCCACTATTCCAGGCCTGAATCCTGCCGTCATAAAAGCCGGTGTAAGGCGCAGAACTGCTATTACCGGCAGTAAAACAGCAGATGCAGTTCTGGCATAAAAAAGAAAATCCTCCGGCACATCCCCGGATTCTTTTCCACAGTTCCGGTTTCTGACACTGTTTATTTCTTCTCCAGTCTTCTGGTCTTTACCGTTTTTGAGTTTTCTGTAAAATATAACACCTGTGGCGGTCCACAGTATCCATGCCGCAAGAGCGGTTCCCAAAGCTATTTCGTTTGCCCCGGCAATCTGCGCTGTTTCTTTCAGCAGTATTGTCTGGGCGGCAAGCATGAAAAAACCTGAAAACGCAAAGAAAAGCATAATTTGATATTATGATAATAAAAACAGACGGTCAATTAAATGAAAGGCAGTAGATCTGCGGATAGTGGAAAAACAGGGATTCACACATGGCTTATGGCAGGAAATGACAATATTCTGTCGTCTGCTGTTTTTGCCGCTGCTGTTTTTATTCCTGCGCTTTTATTTTCCATGAAAAGCAATTCCGGCACTGTTCCTGCTGTATATACGGTTTTATGGTGCCTTTTTGCCGGGATACTGTCTTTTTTTATGGCCCTGCGTGACAGGGTTTCCATGCCCCGGCTTGTTTTTTTTGCAGTATCGGCAGCAGCGTTTCTGCTGCATTTTAAATTCTATGCTGCACATACTTTCCCCGGCCCTGACACACCTCCGTGCCATATTGCCATGTCAGGATCATTCCTGAATTATATTTATCAGCTTTATCTGTCTTTTAAAAGTCCGGTGCCGTCAGTGTGGGGAAAACTTTCGATGGGTTTCCTGTGGCTTTTCTGCACACTCGCGGCTGGCAGGGCCTGGTGCTCATGGATATGTTTTTACGGTGGCATAGATGATTTTTTCAGTTCAGCAGTTCCACGCAGAATACTGAATATTGATCGTTTTGTCACTAAGTTCCGCCCGCTTTCAGCAGCCCTGCTCTTTGGCATAATGCTTTTCTCATTTGCATATATGCTGCCGCAGTACTGTATATGGATATGTCCGTTTAAGGCCGGGGAGAACTTTTACAGTGCTGTAGGACTGGAAAAAATATTACAGTATGCAATAGCCGCAGTGGCGCTGGTCTGTGCCACAATTCTGCCACTGCTTACAAAAAAAAGAATTTTCTGTTCATTTTTATGTCCATTTGGTGCATGGCAGGCTTTCTGGGGCCATATTAATCCTTTCCGTCTTTCTGTGGACAGTGGCAGATGTGTGTCATGCGGAAAATGTATGTCTGTATGTCCTTCCGGCGCAGCCTGTTTAAAAAACGGTAGTGCTCATATTTCCGCGTGGTGCGTTATGTGTGGCAGATGCGCGGAGGCGTGCCCTGCAGGCGCTATATCATATACGGTTTTTGGTATGACTGTCAGGGAAAATATTACGGCTTTTGCCAGACTTGTTTCTGTAAAATATGTTTTTATATTCTGCTCCATGCTGCTGGGTACTGTGTTTTCTTCGCTGTGGGGACCGGCTGCCATATATGAACTTTTCTCAGCAGTATTCTGATTCAGGGACTAAAGTCCCTGTTACGGAATAGGACCTGTCTCCTTGCTTTATAATAAAAACAAATATAAAATAACTATAAGCGGCAATCCGCAGGAGGAAACATTCAATGAGATTTCTTTCGCTGTTATTCTCTGTTGCAGTACTTTTCCCTTTAAGCGCTAATGCGCTTGAAACATCTTATGAAGCACTTTTAAGGCAGATAACACCTGAGCAGAAGGAAGCGGTGGCAGCGTTGCCTGCGCCGGCGAAAGCCGTGACTGTACTTCCTGATCTGAAAACTCTTGATGCTTCTGCACGCTACTGGGTTACAGTCAGGGCATCTGACAGCCGTAGCCGCACAGCACTTCTTGAGGATGGCCTTGATATAATTGATATAGGCAAGGATACGGTTTCCGGTTTCGCTGTATCGGATACTGTGAAAGCATTGTCAGAAAAAGGCCTGGTACTTTCATTCCGCGGAATAAATGAGGCGGAAGGCCGTGATTTCCCCGCATCAGACGCAGCATATCATAATTATGCGGAAACAACAGCAGTTCTTAAGGAACTTTCTGCACAGAATTCCGATATCGCTTCTGTTTTCTCCATAGGAAAAACCGTTGAGGGGCGCGATATCTGGTGCCTGCGCATTAACTCTACTGCAAAAGGAACCGCAAAAAGCAGCAAGCCCGGCGCTTTCTATCTCGGCAATCATCATGCCCGCGAACATCTTTCCAATGAAGTTCCGCTGTTTTTCGCGGCCTGGCTTATGGAAAACCGCAATAAGCCGGAAGTAAAAAAATATATAGATACTCTTGATATTTATATCCTGCCCATGCTCAATCCTGATGGTGTGGAATATGATATAGCCGGTGGCCGTTATCATATGTACCGCAAGAATATGAGTAAAAATAGCGATGGTTCCTTTGGTACGGATCTTAACCGCAATTATGACTTCCTCTGGTGTAAATATGGTTCTTCACATACGCCACGCTATGATACATTCTGCGGAAAATCCGCTTTCTCCGAGCCGGAATCACAGGCAATACGTAAATTCTTCGCAGACCGCCCGAATATAAAAACACATATCAGTTATCATACCTACGGAAAGCTTATACTTTATCCATACGGTGGAACTTATGATGAGGTTCCGAGTGAGAAAGACCGCAAGGCTTTTGCAAAAATGGGAGATGACATGGCCCGCATGACAGGATACACCAGTGAGAAATCCAGTGATCTTTATGTATCCAGCGGCGACAGCTGCGACTGGGCTTACAAGGAACACGGCGTTCTTGCTTTTACTTTCGAGCTTGACGGACATAATTTCTATCCTTCAGCAGGAGAGATAGATGCCGTGGTAAGCAAAAACATAAAAGCTGCCATGTATCTGTTGGGCAAAACAGCCAACCCTTATAATTAAACAGAAGGCAAGCGTGTTTTAATGCCGCCCCTGCCGGTAAAGCAAGGGCGGTTTTATTTTAATACAGTATAAATTATGAAAAACAACATGAATTGCGGTACATTCCTTGCCGGTTTTTCCGTGACGGTGGCGTTTTTATTTATGTCTGTATGCCTTTGTGCGGTATGTCATGCCGAAGAGGAACTGCCATCGGTTTCGGAAACCTTAATCCGTACCGGGCAGTATCATGAAAATTCCGATGAACCAGATACAGAACACGCTGCGGAAGAAAACAATACCGTATCCGGGAATACAGATATCAGTTTTCAATCCGTAAATGAGTTTCTTTTAAGGCAGCAGCAGGAACAGCTTATAAAAACGAGGGAGCAGGAACAGAAAAAGCAGGAAAGAAAGGAAAGACTGCAAAGAAAAAAGGAGGAAAGAAGAAAAGCGCGGGAAATACAGGCTGCTGAAATGAATGCGTCTGGAAAATCCGTTAAGGAGGAAGACAAAAGCAGTCATACTGGCCTTGCCGGCAATGTAAGGGAACTTGTTATAACGCCTGATGATTTTTATGCCGGTAATTATACAGGAAAAGACTACATAGGAAAGTATTTCATTTTTGATTTGGAACCTGGTGCAGTCAGTGAGCTTCTGCCAGGTATTATGAATATAATGGAAAAAATTCTTACAGGAAAATCTATAGGAAAATCCGGTGCAGGGATAAATGGAAATAAGATATGTTCAGTGTGTACTCAGCACAGAGATGGCTGGAACAATCAGGCCCATACGGGATTTATTGACTGGAAAATTGTATTAATGCGCTTAAAACCTGGCTGTTCTCTTCCTTCTCCTAAGCAGGGGCTTCTTGCGGTATGGATAGCGCCGCCGGATCTTCCTTTTGTCCATATTGAGGAATATGACTGTAACAAAAAGGTACCTGTATCTGAGAATATGTGTACTGGCTGGATTCAGTATTATATATGCGATTAACTCTTTTTACCAAAATATTTCTGCAGTCCATAACCTTTGTGTTCCTTTTATGCGCATGCGGAGGCGGTTCTGACGGAAGTTCGGATTCCGGCGTTGAAAAAGCGGAAATACCACAGATAGAATCTTCTGTAGCGCCATCCGTAATACAGGAAGAACAGGAGGAAAATGAAACGGCCAGCGCAGCTGATGAAGAAAATATGTCCGGGGGAACGGAAGACTGGGCAGAGGCTGAGGTTGTTGTTGCCGGTGAATCTTCTGAAGAAGATGAAAATGTTCCCGCTGAATATGCTCTTGCCACAGAAAATAAATCAGATGATAATGCTGCTGTGGATTTTCAGTCGGTAAATGAGATGCTTGTCAGACAGAAGCAGCAGGAACTTAGGCAGGAGCAGAAAGAGAAAGAAAAGAAAAACAGCACGGATAAACAGAATAACGTCGCAGGTGTGTTAAAAGACGGTAACTGCTGCAAAGGTTCTTCCGGGAAAAAATATGACGAAAGCTATAAGCCAAAGCTGACCCATATAGGACTGTCATATCTGTTTTCATCATCCGGTATGCCTTCCGTTTTCAAAAGTCAGTCCGGCGGCAAATATTTCAGGTTTGATCTTCAGCCTGAACTGGCAAGACAGAAAAAACTGGGGACTATAAACATAAAGGCGTTTGCCGAAAGCAAAAAGAGGCGTGGAAAAATAGAACAGGAACCCCATAAAAAACTTCAGCCACGTCATTTGAAAGATCTGAAAATTGAAAATAAAATTGAGAATCTTTACAAGGGGGCCACTGAAAACACTCTCTGCACAGTATGCCTGCAGAGCAGGGAGGCCCAGGGCAGGGGGCATACCGGTTTTTATGAACAGAAAATAGTATTGATGCATTTGAAGCCTGGCTGTCCCATGCCGTCTCCGGAAGAAGGGCTTCTGGGTGTATGGGAGGGAGATGTAGATCCTTCCTTTAGCCATGTTGAGGAGTATGACTGCACGAAAAAAGTCCCGGTGCCGGAAGATATGTGTACCGGCTGGATAGTGCGGTATGTATGCAGATAAATATAATAAAAAGTAGTACAATATCAGAAATACCAGATTTTTTCTTATATAATTTCAGAGAGGTGCGTAATGTACAAGATTGTAAACAAAAAAAGCCTTAATCCAACAGTTACACTGATGGATATAGAGGCTCCTTTCGTGGCCGCCAAGGCAGAGCCGGGCCAGTTTATTATACTGCGCGTTGACGCAGACGGCGAGCGTATTCCGCTTACCATTGCCGGGTACGACAGGGAAAAAGGCACAGTAAGAATAATATTTCAGATTGTCGGCGCTACAACGGCTAAACTTAATCACAAGGAAGCCGGGGACAGCATTCAGGATTTCGCCGGTCCTCTTGGAGTACCAACACACCTTGAAGGGCTTAAGAAAGTGTGCGTGGTCGGTGGCGGTGTAGGCTGCGCCATAGCCCTTCCGATAGCGCAGAAACTGCATGAACTCGGCTGTGAGGTAACTTCAGTAATCGGCTTCCGCTCAAAGGATCTTCTCATTCTTGAGGATGAGTTCAAAGCCTGTTCTAAAACCCTTCATGTTATGACCGATGACGGCTCTTATGGCAGGCACGGTAATGTATGCGTACCGCTCAATGATGCTTTTGCCGCCGGGGAAAAATTTGACGAGGTAATAGCTATCGGCCCCCTTATAATGATGAAATTCGTAGTGGCGGCGGTAAAGCCTACTGGCATTCCCTGCACCGTTTCAATGAACCCCATTATGATAGACGGAACCGGAATGTGCGGCGGCTGCCGTCTCACCCTTAACCGTGACGGTAAAAAGGTTACTAAGTTCGCCTGTGTGGACGGTCCCGATTTCAACGGTTATGAAGTTGATTTCGATGAGGCCATGAGCCGCGGATCTATGTACCGTGACTTCGAGAAACACGCATATGAAGAGACCTGCAATCTCTTCAGGAAATGAGGTAATAAGATATGGCTAAATTAAACATGAATCCTAAAAAGAACCCTATGCCTTCACAGGACCCGAAGGTAAGGGCGCACAATTTCAGCGAAGTTGCTACAGGTTATTCTCAGGAAACAGCGATGGACGAGGCACTGCGCTGCCTTAACTGCAAGGCCATGCCGTGTTCCACTGGCTGCCCTGTGGGAATACATATCCCTGAATTTATTGCAAAAATAAAAGAAGGCGATTTTGAAGGTGCCTATCAGATAATAAGCAGAACATCATCCCTGCCTGCAGTGTGCGGACGTGTTTGTCCGCAGGAGACTCAGTGCGAAAGCAAATGTGTACGCGGAATAAAAGGCGAGCCTGTGGGAATAGGCCGTCTGGAACGCTTTGTCGCGGACTGGCATAATGCCAACTGCAAGGATAAACCGGCTGTTCCTCCGTCCAACGGGCATAAGGTGGCAATAGTAGGTTCCGGCCCTTCAGGTCTTACCTGTGCCGGCGATCTTGCCCGCAAAGGTTATAAGGTAACTGTTTTCGAGGCCCTGCATACAGCGGGCGGTGTTCTTGTTTACGGTATTCCGGAATTCCGTCTGCCCAAGGCCATAGTTCAGAAGGAAGTGGACAATCTCAAGGCCCTTGGCGTTGACATGGAAACGAATATAATAATCGGAAAGACTCTTACTATAGACGAGCTTTTTGAAAAAGGATATGAGGCCGTGTTTGTGGGAAGCGGCGCCGGTCTGCCTAATTTCATGAATATTCCAGGAGAATCACTTAAAGGTGTTTATTCCGCGAATGAGTTCCTTACCCGTTCCAATCTGATGAAGGCATATAAAGACAATCCGGTAACACCTATAATGAAAGGCGGTAAGGTTGCCGTTGTAGGCGGAGGAAATGTTGCCATGGACGCTGCAAGAACGGCACTGCGCCTTGGTGCGGAGCATGTTTACATTGTATACCGCCGCAGCATGGAAGAACTTCCGGCGCGCCGCGAGGAAGTGGAACATGCCATGGAAGAGGGAGTGGATTTCCGGCTGCTCAACAACCCTGTTGAGATTTACGGCTATAATAATCCGGAAGACAGGCGCGACCCGAAGAACGGCTTTGTTATCGGCATGAAATGCATAAAGATGGAACTTGGCGCGCCAGATGAAAAAGGCCGCCGCCGCCCTGTTCCTGTGCCCGGCAGTGAATTTGACCTTGAGGTTAACACGGTCATAATAGCCATAGGTACTTCGCCGAATCCGCTGATAAAGTCTACCACAAAAGGCCTTGAAGTGAATAAACGTGGCGGAATTATAGTGGAGGAAGGTACTGGAAAAACCTCCAGGGAAGGCGTGTATGCCGGCGGAGACGCTGTCACAGGCGCTGCTACAGTGATTTCGGCTATGGGCGCCGGAAAAACAGCCGCAAAGGCCATAGACGAATACCTTAGTGGAAAATAAACATAAAACAGATACTGTTTTATCTTAAACCACTATGTAAAAAAGAGCCTGCCTTAAAAAGCAGGCTCTTTTTCTGTCTGAAAAGTGCCGGTTAACAGTTGGTATTTATTATTTATGTTAAAAGTGGTAGTTCTATCCGGCTTCGGTTACGCCTGTTATTCTGCGTATTATCCTTACGGCTGATACCAGGGTTCTGCCTTTCGTTGTTATATACAGCCGTCCGTTTTCCAGGCGCAGAAAATTGTTTCTTTTAATTGCCTCAAGCCGTGATACAATCGCCGAATCACTGCCGAATATCTGGCTGAAATCATCAGCGGCAAGTGTTCCGCCACGCTTCGCCATGAAATCCAGCATTTTCAGTGTTACAGAGTTCATAAGGTTCACAAAGAACATCATGTATGCCAGCCACAGCGTTAAAACATAGTAAAGCACCACGATATTTACTGTATGTGTGCATATCTGCCTTACGGCAAGACAAAGCATAAGCAGAAAGCCGCAGGCAAGACCTCTCGCCATATATTTTGGCGTTCCGGCAATACGGCAGATGATTAAATGCACGAAAACCCCGGCGCTGAACCACGCCACGGAAATTCCAATCGCGCACAGAGGGGAAACAGCTGAAAAATAAGAGTTCATAAACGCTCAAGCCCCCATATTTTCAGGATTATATTGCCAAGGGCATTAAAGAATTTTCCTCTGCCTGTAATCTTAAATATATTCTGTGTCTCTTCCGCGAGCCCCAGAAATTTCATCTGCTCAAGTCTGTTAAGCCGTACGGCGTCGGCATTGCCTGAAAATTTTTTCTTCAGTTCTTTTTCCTCAATGCCTTCGGGCATTTCAGCCGCCTCCACAACAGTTACGGAAACACTTTTCTTAACGAGACCTATCAGCGCCATAAGATAAATCTGCTGTAGTGTTACGAATACAAAAATTCCGCCCATGAATGCTGCCAGAATCTGAATAGTGAAAACGTGCCTTAAAATGCAGTATGCTGCAACGGCAGCCATATAAACAAGCAGAAAAAAGAAGTTTGCCTTATTCATTCTTGCATGGCATGAAGCTCCTGCCGCCATGTTTTTTATCCGTGCTGTTAACAGAAAGATTAAAAATACAGCAGCGGAAGCGTAAATAATGAAATTGCAGTCCGGCTGCCCGAAAAAATCGAGTATGTTCATAAGTAAATTATACAAATTGCCCTATATTTTGTTTAATTATTATATGGACCGGTTTACATTGTGCCTTGAAGATGGATTGCTTGAAAAACTTGACGGAATAGTCGCAGAACGTGGCTATCCCAGCCGTTCACAGGCCATGGCAGATTTCATACGCCGTGCCATAGTAAAAAAAGAATTCCGTCGTGGCGCCTCCTGTGTGGGCACAGTTTCAATTATGTATGCCGCTGGCAGAAAGAGCCCGGCTGCAGAACTTGAAGATGTTCTTGTCGCCAACTCAAGACTGATAGTATCACAGCAGACAGTGTTTATTAACAGAAAATCAGCCCTGCTTGTAATTGCCGTGCTTGGAAGGCCGGTGGAACTTCAGGAGTTCGCGGATTCACTGCGTGCCGTAAAAGGCGTAACGCACGGTTCATTCTCAATAGTTTCGGATATGTAGGCGGCTGAATACGTCGCGGCGGGAACATCGTATATGTCATATCAGAAAAGCAGTCTTTTGCATTTTTTTCCAGACGGAATCATTAAACAGGCGGCAGAACGGTTCGGAACGCCGCTGTTCCTTTACTCAAGGGAACTGCTTGAGAAACAGGCCGATAGTTATATAAAAGCCTTTGCAGGAACAGATACGCTGTTCTGTTATGCCATGAAGGCAAACTCAACCCGTGGCCTGTGCGCTGTTATTGCGGCAAAAGGCTTTGGCGCCGATGTGGTAAGCGGCGGTGAACTGTTCCGTGCCCTGCGTGCCGGATTTCCGGCTGAAAAGATAATATTCTCCGGAGTGGGAAAGACAGAAGATGAGATCAGGTATGCCCTGCGTGAGAATATTCTTTTCATAAATGCTGAATCATTTGAGGAATTAAGACTAATTGAGAACGTGGCGCGCAGTATGGGAAAAAAAGTACGCTTTTCCATAAGGCTTAACCCCGATGTGGATCCGCATACACATGCCTATATAAGCACCGGTAAATCCGGCAGCAAATTCGGGGTTTCCTTTGACGAGGCTTTTGAAATGTACAGGTATGCCGCCGCCTCGGGAAACCTTGTTCCTGCTGGCGTACATTCGCATATAGGTTCGCAGATATCCTCCGGCGGGCCGTATAAAACAGCTGAAATCCGCGTGGCTGAATTTATCGACAGGCTTTCCTCACTGGGCATTAATCCCGGATATACCGATATGGGCGGCGGCTGGGGTGCTGCGGAAGGTTTTGAAATGAAATCCCCGTCTGAACTGCGCGAAGCCGCAGAGCCGTTTCTGCGGCGCGGAAAAAAACTTATACTTGAACCAGGCCGTTCCATAGCAGCACCGTGTGGAATACTCATATCGCGCGTTCTGTACCGCAAACGCAGCGGAAGCAGGAATTACATAATAACAGACGGTGGAATGAATGATTTCCTGCGTCCATCGCTTTATGGCGCGGAACACCCTGTGTATGTTCCGGGAAAAGCCACAGGTGAAAATTCCGTCGGGAAAACTGAAAATATGCTCTGTGATATAGCAGGGCCGGTATGTGAAAGCGCAGATTTCCTTGCCAGGAATGTTATGCTGCCGCCGGTTGAACAGGGAGAACTTGCCGTGCTGCTTTCCGCCGGGGCGTACGGTATTTCAATGAGTTCCAATTATAATTCAAGGCCCCGTGCAGCAGAGGTTATGATTGAAAACGGTGAATTAAAACTGTTGCGCCGCCGGGAAACCGTACAGGATATTATCTCCGCCGAAGTCTGCTGAAATATGCAGAAATCTGCCGGCTGTCGTCCGCTGTAAAAGCCGTAATAACAATCCCCGCTTCATAAGGCCGTATAAAGGCAGACATAAAAAAACCGCGGTTTACGCCGCGGTTAAGTTTAATTTATAAATCTGGTGGACGTAAGGGGGATCGAACCCCTGACCTTCTGCATGCCATGCAGACGCTCTCCCAGCTGAGCTATACGCCCATAATATACTGCCTTATACTGCGTTAACTACATAAATATTATAGCACAAGAAGAAAAAACAATGCAAGTGTACCGCGGATTGCGCTCGGATTAATGCTGCAGGTTATCAGCAGGTTAAAATTAATTAAAGGTCTGTTTTTAGCCAGATCAGTATCAATATAAAGTGTGTTTTTATCCTGATTTGCAGGTAAAATACGTCGGGATATTCTTTGATAATAAAAAAACTTGCAATTTCTGATTTTTTTTTGTATAATAAACGGTCTGTAAATGTGATACCAAATGGGAGGGATATAACTATGAATCTTAACAAGGAAGAAATTTTTATCAAACGTGGAGCCAGAAAAAACTGGGCACCGGATATGAGTAAATTGCCGAAAGAATATCCGACAAAGGAAATGTTCCAGAAAGAACTGGAAAAGCTCAAGGCTGCTGATCCTGATATCTATAAGGATCTGGTAGAGAACCCATTACGGTTTGCCAAAAAAGCTAAAGCAATATCCTCCATGTTGGGTAACATTGTCCGCAGCACTCTGAAAGATGCCATTGGGGATGAAGAAAAACTGGCACATTATATAAGGTCAATACAGTACCTTAGGGAGATAATCTATACCGAGTGCCTTGAGAATGCGTGGGATCTTGTAAAACTGATGAAAGGAATTCATGAATGATTAAAGCAACAGTTTTACTGACCACGTGGAAATGAATATTTCAAAGTTAATTCGCAATTGTTAAAATATGGGGGATAAGGGTAAATTATGTTTGAACAGAATTTTAAGAGAATTGATAATGAAATCTGGAAAGATGCCGGGGTTTCCTCGGAAATTGACTATGTGGAGCAGACTTCATGGCTTTTGTTCCTGAAATACCTGGAGGATCTGGAAAAAAACAAATCGCTGGAAGCACAGCTGAACGGAAAAGAGTATGTTCCCGTCGTTGATCCCAGGTACACATGGAGTGCCTGGGCATATCCACATACAAAAGACGGCAGTCTGGACATGAACAAAGCCCTTACCGGGGATGACCTGCGTAATTTCGTAAACAATGAACTTTTTCCGTATCTGCGCGGGTTCAGGAAACGTGCGGACAATGCGGCTACGCTCGAATACAAAATCGGGGAGATTTTTACAGAACTCAATAACCGTATACAGAGCGGCTATATCCTGCGCCGCCTTATTGACATTATCAATGAAATGCGTTTTCAGACAGAGGAGGAAAGGCATGAGCTTTCTGCCCTGTACGAAGACAAAATACAGAATATGGGCAATTCGGGCCGCAACGGCGGCGAATATTATACTCCCCGTCCGCTTATACGCACGATTATCAGGGTCATTAAGCCCATAATTGGCAACCGCATTTATGACGGTGCAGCCGGTTCTGCGGGATTCCTTGTGGAGGCATTTGATTACTTAAAGGAAAGCAGGGGCGACAAACTCTCCGTAAGGGATATGCAGACATTGCAGACAAAAACCCTTTTCGGCAAGGAGAAAAAGCCTCTTCCTTATCTGATTGGCACTATGAATATGATTCTGCATGGCGTGGAAGCACCAAATATTCTGCATACAAACACGCTTGCCGAAAACATAATGTCCATTCAGGAGAAGGACAGATACGATGTAATTATTGCAAATCCACCATTTGGAGCTAGCGAGGACATTTCCTCGGTGGAGCAGAATTTTCCTATACATTCCAGCGAGACGGCCTACCTGTTCATGCAGCATTTTATCAAGTCCCTGAAGGCCGGAGGAACGGCAGGCATAGTGATAAAGAACACCTTTCTTTCCAACGGTGATGCCACAGGCGTACGCAGGGAATTGTTATCCTCCTGCAATTTGTTTGCCGTTCTGGATTTGCCTGCAAAAGTGTTTACCGCAGGTGTAAAAACGGTAGTTTTATTTTTCAGGAAAGGTGAACCTACCAGAAAAATCTGGTACTATCAGTTAAATCTGGATAGGAATTTAGGCAAGACAAACCCTCTTAACGAGAATGATCTGGCAGACTTTCTGGCAAATTATCCACAGAAGACATTGACTGCCAGCTCGTGGATAGTGGATTTAAAAGACGTGGACCCGCAAACGCTTGACTTGTCGGTAAGAAACCCGAACAGGAAAGACGAGACCGTATACCGCGCCCCTGCTGAAATCCTGTCGGAAATGGAAGATTTGGATAATGAGGCTGCGGCACTTATGAAGGAACTGCGGAAATTAACAATTGGCAAAGAGAAATGAGCAATTGTGAAAATGGCAGTGGAAAATTATTTCAACATATATGACAAAAAAAAATAAAAAAAAGGAAATATCCGTACGCAGTTCCGCAGCAGAATATCTTACATACATAAGTGCGGCAGGCGGTAGCAAAGACAGTATTGAACTGCGTTATGAAGACGAGAATATCTGGCTTACACAGAAAATGATGTCGCTGCTTTACGGCGTGTCTGTGGCCACGATTAATCATCATATATCCAAAATTTACGATGACTGCGAATTGCAGCAGAGTTCAACTATTAGAAATTTTCTAATAGTTCAAAAAGAAGGCAACAGGAACATAACCAGGGAAATTGCACATTACAGCCTTCAGATGATAATAGCCGTAGGGTTCAAGGTCAACAATGAAAAAGCCGTGCAGTTCCGCAAATGGGCAAATTCCATTGTAAAGGACTACACCATACAGGGCTGGGTAATGGACGAGGAACGTCTTAAAAACGGCGGCAGTATTCTTACAAAAGACTATTTTGAAAAACAGCTGCAGAAAATACGCGAGATAAGAATGTCAGAACGCCGCTTTTATCAGAAAATTACAGACATATACGCCACTGCTCTTGACTATGACCCTTCTGCGTCGTCCACCAAAAAGTTTTTTGCGGCAGTACAAAACAAACTGCATTATGGCATTCACGGCCATACTGCCTCGGAACTTATTATGGAAAGGGCAGATGCCCAAAAGCCTCACATGGGGCTTACGTCATGGGAAGCATATCCGGAAGGCAAAATACAGAAATACGATGTTTCCATAGCGAAGAATTATCTGCAGGAAGAAGAACTCAGGCAGCTTGAAAGGCTTGTTTCGGCTTATTTGGACTATGCGGAACTTCAGGCTCAAAGGCATATCCCAATGACAATGCACGACTGGAAGGAAAGGCTTGACAGGTTTCTTGAATTTATGGATTATGGTGTTCTTAAAGACGCTGGCAGGGTTTCCGCTGAAATAGCCAGGCTTCATGCAGAAACAGAATTTGAAAAATTCCGCATAATACAGGACAGGGAATATATAAGCGATTTTGACAGGTTTATGATGAGACTTGAAGAAAGAACAAGGGACAATCAGGAAAAAAACAAAAGCAGTCAGTAGAAAGTTATTTAAACAACAGGAAAACATATATGTCAAAAACATTGCCAATGGAATGGAATGAACGGCTTTTTGAGGAATGTATTACAAAAGTAAAGTATACAGACAAACAGCCCACTAAGTCATTTTTAAAAGAAGGTCTATTTCCTGTTATATCACAGGAAAAAGATTTTATCAATGGGTATTCAAATAATAAAAACGCTGTCTTTGCTGTCAAAAAACCGGTCGTTATTTTTGGGGATCATACAAAGAACATTAAATATGTTGATTTTGATTTTGTAATAGGGGCTGATGGCGTTAAAATATTACAACCCATTCAAGAAATTAACTCCAAGTATTTTTATTACTATCTTTGCAATATTCAGTTGCGTGATTTGGGCTATGCCAGACACTATAAATTATTAAGAGGATGCGTCGTGCGTTATCCTCCTTTGTCAGAGCAGAAGCGGATTGTGGAAAAGCTGGATAAAATCTTCGCCAATATTGACAAAGCCAAAGAAAATACAAAAAAGAACCTTCAAAATGCCAAAGAGATATTCTGCAGTAAATTGCAAAATATTTTCGGGAATAAAAACTTGCATTGGATAAAATACAAATTAAGTGAAATTACGACCAAAATTGGTAGTGGTGCAACCCCTTTAGGTGGAAGAAAATCGTATATAACTACCGGTATTTCCTTAATACGGAGTATGAATGTTCATGATAATCAGTTTATATATGAAGAGTTAGCCCATATTACGAAAGAACAGGCAGAAAAATTAGATAATGTTACCATACAACCGGGTGATTTATTGTTAAACATCACGGGAGCGTCTGTTGCCAGGTGTTGTGTTGTTCCTGAAGATGTTTTACCTGCTCGAGTTAATCAGCATGTATCAATTCTACGACCAATTTCAGAAATAATAAATGCAGATTTCTTATGTTACTTGCTTACCTCCAAACCGTATAAAAAGAAACTCTTAAATGCTGGAGAAGAAGGCGGTAGTACGCGTCAAGCCCTGACAAAAGAAGAATTAAAATGTTTTGAAGTTTCCATTCCTAAAGATATACAGAAGCAAGAAGACATTGTAGCCCAATTGGATGCCTTACGTTCCAAAACACAGGAACTGGAACAGATTTACACAAAAAAACTGGCAGACCTGGACGAGCTGAAACAATCCATTCTGCAGCAGGCATTCTCCGGCAAACTGTAAGAAAAAATCTTGCTATTCCTAATTTTTATGTGTATACTATAAAATTAGGAATATGATAATAAAGCGAGACATATATTTAAACAGCCTCCTGGCAAAAAAACACAACGGTCTGATAAAAATCATCACAGGCCTGCGGCGTTGCGGCAAATCCTACCTGCTGTTCAAACTGTTTTACGATTGCCTTTTATCACAGGGCGTACCGGAAAACCATATAATAAAGGTGCCACTTGACAGTCTGGAAAATATTGACTTGCGCGATAAAATGGCATTGTACCGCCATGTAAAAGACAGAATAACAGATTCCTCCCCTTATTATGTCTTTCTTGACGAAATACAGCTTGTCCCGGAATTTGAGGAAACACTAAATTCCCTGCTGCATATAAGCAATGCGGATATTTATGTGACAGGCAGCAATTCACGCTTTCTTGTAAAAGATGTAATAACGGAATTCAGGGGCAGGGGGCAGGAAATAAGGGTTTTTCCGCTTTCCTTTGAAGAATATTACCAGACCAGGAATGACGGATTCCGTAATGCCTGGGCAGATTATTGCACTTATGGAGGACTGCCGCTTACAGCCGCAATGAAAAGCCACAAGGAAAAGGCAGATTATCTTTCCGCACTTTTCAGCAAGACATATTTCACCGATGTTATAGACCGGCACAAGATAAAAAACAAAAAGGAATTTGCTGCCCTTACAGATGTGCTTGCATCAGGAATAGGGGCTCTTTCAAATCCGCTTAAAATTGAAAAAACCTTTAAAAGCAGGGAAAAATCCTCAATAACAAACAAGACTGTCTCTGCTTACATAGAATATCTTGAAGAAGCCTTTTTGATAAGCACTGCCCAGCGTTTTGACATAAAAGGCCGCAAATACATAGGTGCGAGTAAAAAATATTATTTCACGGATATGGGATTAAGAAATTCCCGCCTTAATTTCCGTCAGATTGAAGAAAATCACATAATGGAAAATGTAATTTATAATGAACTGCTGATAAGAGGGTACAGCACGGACATAGGCATTTTAAATGTACAGTCCGGCGGTGCGGACAGACATTTGCGGCAGCTTGAATGTGATTTTACAGCCAGCAGTGGCAGCAGACGCATTTACATACAGTCCGCTCTCAGCATTTCATCGCCGGAAAAGCTGCGGCAGGAGAAACAGTCCCTTTTGAAAATTCCTGATTCATTCCAGAAAATAATAATACAAAAGGACGAAACAGTTCCTCATTATGATGATGACGGAATTTACATAATAGGCCTTGAAGATTTTCTGCTTAACAAGGTAAACATATAAGAAATAACTGCCTTTGTCCCCACTTGTGGGAAAACAAGCCACGCAGGTATTTAGTGGTAAATTACAGTAAAATTTATATAATTTTCTTATGGTAGGCAGAATTAGGAAACTGATACAAAACGGCGAGAAAATCAACGTTGAATTTAAATCAGCACAGGGCGGTCTGCCAAAAAGTGTTTATGAGACCGTTTGTTCATTTTTAAATACCAAAGGCGGTGAAATTATCTTGGGGGTAGACGATGGCAGAAACATTATAGGAATTGCCCCCGATAAAATTGAAGCATACAAACGTGATTTTGCAAATGCCATCAATGATCCAAACAAGATTTTCCCTACCGCTTACCTGGAAGTAGAAGAATATACAATAGAAGGGAAAAGAATACTATACATCAATATTCCCGAAGGCTCACAGGTATATAAGTGTGATGGGAAATTTTATTTGAGAAATCATGAAGGTGATTATGACATTACCAAAAATCAAAATCTTGTTTCCAATCTTTTTTTAAGAAAAAGTTCCACATATTCCGAAAACAGGGTATTCCCCTATATGACGATGGAAGATTTAAATGAGGATGTTATAAACAAGGTTCGTCAAATGGCTGTAAACAGAAATAAAAATCATCCTTGGAATACCATGGATAACCTTACATTGCTTAAAAGTGCGTCCTTATATGTCAAAGATTATACTACTCAGAAAGAAGGCTTTACCCTGGCTTGTGTCTTGTTGTTTGGCAAGGATATAACTATTCGAAATGTGTTGCCTCATTATAGAACAGATGTCGTACTAAAGAAAGAAAATGAAATAAGGTATATTGACAGAAAGACCGTTGAAACCAATCTTGTTGACAGCTATACCATAATTATGGATTTCATTGAAAAAAATCTGCCTTCGCCGTTCTATATGGAAAAAGATGTGAGGGTTGATGTTCGTAATGCCATTTTCAGGGAAATTATTGTGAATACACTTATGCACCGGGAATTTTCCATGCATCATTACGGAAGGATAATTATTTCTGAAAAGAGAATTATTATTGAGAATGCCAACAAACCGCACATTTGCGGTAATCTATTGCCTGAAGATTTTAGACCTTATACTAAAAATCCTACTATTGCAAAGATTTTTAAGGAAATAGGCTTTGCTGAAGAACTAGGTTCAGGTATTAGAAATATATTAAAGTACTCTGAATTCTACTTTGGCTCAACCCCGGAATTTGTGGATGATACCCTGTTTACAACCTCTATTGAAATAACAAAAACAAATTTCAATAGACAAAACAAACAGGAAATCCAGATAGGGAATCAGGATAGGGACCAAGGTAGGGACCAAGATAGGGACCAAGGTAGGGACCAAGTGGATATTGAGCTTTTTTGTCAGACTCCCAAAACATTAAGTGAGATTATGACACGTTTTGGATATACAAACAGAACAAAATTTAGAAATAAATTTTTAAAGCCACTTTTGGAACAAGGAAAAATAGCATTAACAAATCCCAATACTCCAAAAAGTCCAAAACAAAAATACATAACCATTAAGAAAAATGAACGGTAATATATATTCACAATCCGATTCGGAGGCTGATACGCGTGCCGAGTTGATTGACCCAAAACTGCGTGAGGCAGGCTGGGTACGTTCTGACACGGTTAATGTACGCAGGGAATATCCTATAAGCATAGGCTGCATTCTGGATGGGAATATACGTTCTTCCAAATTAAGTGCTGATTATGCACTTATTTATAAAAACCAGATTATCGGCATTGTGGAAGCAAAAAAATCATCCCTTGATTATAGCGAAGGTGTCGCACAGGCCAAGGAATATGCCAGACTCCTGAAAGTACGGTTTACATACTCCACAAACGGCTATAAAATTTACCAGATAGATACCGGCACAGGCGAAGAAAAGGAAGTCCCGGCATTTCCATCCCCGGAAACACTGTGGGAAATGACTTATACGCAGAAAAACGCCCTTTGGGATCTGCTTTCCGCCATACCTAATGAGACTGCCGGACGCTTTGAGCCGCGATACTATCAGAATAATGCCATAAATGCGGTTATAAAGGCCATGGCACAGGGGCATAAGCGTATTCTGCTTACACTTGCAACAGGTACAGGCAAAACCTGCATCGCATTTCAGATTATATGGAAGCTCTTTCAGGCCAAATGGAATTTATGCGGAACAGGCTCACGGGCTCCGCGTGTGCTTTTCCTTGCGGACCGGAATATTCTGGCCAATCAGGCATTCAATTCATTCGGGGCATTTCCGCAGGATGCCCTGTGCCGCATAAAGCCAGGCGATATACGCAGGGAAGGCAAGGTGCCCACGGCGGAAAACATATTCTTTACGATTTTCCAGACATTTATGTCCGGCACGGAAAATACGCCATACTTCGGGCAATACCCTAAAGATTTTTTTGATTTTATCGTCATTGACGAGTGCCATAGAGGTGGGGCAAAGGACGAAAGCCAATGGCGTGGCATTCTGGAATATTTCAGTTCTGCCGTACAGCTGGGGCTGACTGCAACGCCAAAACGCAGGGACAATGTGGATACTTATGCCTACTTTGGCGAGCCTGTGTATTCATATTCGCTCAGGGAAGCCATTAATGACGGATTCCTTACGCCTTTCCGTGTGCGTGTAATTCAGGACAACATGGGTACTTATGAGTACTGTTCTGAAGACGACATTGAAGGCGAGATTGACAAGGAACAGACCTATACCGAAAGCGATTTCAACCGTAGGATAAGTATGCCGGAGCGTGAAGAATCCCGTGTGCGTACTTTTATGGGCGAGATTAATCAGAATGAGAAAACACTTGTCTTCTGTGCTACGCAGGCTCATGCCGCAGAAGTGCGTGATATTATTAACCGGGTAAAAACGGCATCAACGGACATAAATTACTGCGTGCGTGTCACTGCCAACGACGGACTTCGTGGTGAAGAACTTTTGCGGCAGTTTCAGGATACGGAAAAGACAATTCCCACGATTTTAACTACTTCCCAGAAACTTTCCACTGGCGTGGATGCCATACAGGTACGGAACATTGTTCTTATGCGGCCAATAAACTCCATGATTGAATTTAAACAGATTATAGGACGCGGAACACGCCTCTGCGACGGCAAGGCATATTTCACCATATATGATTTTGTAGGTGCAAGTGAGAACTTTGAAGACCCTGAATGGGACGGCCCGATAATCTATGTGCCTGGCGGCGGAAAGAAAGGCGGTGGGGACGGAAAAGATGAAGACACAAAAGGCGGAACCACTGTAAATGATGAAACGCCTGAATATGCACCCAAAATGACAAAAATAAGGCTGGGCAAAGGCCGCAGCGTTGAAATTGTGTCCTCCAGAACTATGTTTTACGATGCCGGCGGAAAACCGGTTTCCGCCAGGGAATTTATTGAAAAGCTGTTCCACAAACTGCCGGATTTCTTTCAGAGCGAGGAGGAACTGCGTAAGATATGGTCCGCTCCGGACACGCGTAGGAAATTATTGGATTCACTGGCGGCACAGGGGTATACGCTGGATAATTTTGACAGGATAAAGGAAATCCTGCACGCAGAACATAGCGATGTTTTTGACGTGCTTGCCCTGATTGCCTATTCCAAAGAGGCCATTACCCGTGAGGAACGTGTGGAACAGCACCGGCAGACCGTTCTTGCCCATGTGTCAGCACCACAGCGGGATTTCATTCAATTTGTACTGCGTCAGTATGTAAGCCAGGGTATTACAGAGCTGGACGACAGCCGTCTGGGAGAGCTGATCAGACTAAGATACGGCTCGCCCATGGATGGACTGGCCCAGCTGGGTTCCCTGGAAGATGTACGCCAGACCTTCTGCGGCTTTCAGAAATATCTGTATATGTAGTATTCTGGTTATCTGCGGCAGTCTATGAAACTGTACTGAAGCAGCCGGAAATGATAACCTTGTAAATGCTAAAATAGATTTACAGGAGGGTTGTTATGATTCTTAAACCGGTTATCAGCAGTCTGCTTTCCACTGATCTTTACAAGTTTTCCATGGGACAGGTATATTTCCACCAGTTTAACAAAGACAAAACAAAATGGTCCTTCAAGTGCCGCAATACTGATGTGAAATTCACACCTGAAATGGTTGACGAGATACGCGCGCAGATAGAACATTACTGTTCGCTGCGTTTTACCGAAGAAGAACTTGAATGGCTTCATAAAAAACAGCCCTGGATACACAGCGATTACTGCGATTTTCTGCGTTTCTGGCACCCACGTGCTGAGGAGATAACGGTAAAGGCGGAAGGCCCATGCGGCCTTTCAATAGAGGCAGAAGGTTCTCAGGTCTGTGTTTCTTATTATGAAATTCCTGTGCTTGCCATTGTGAATGAGGTTTATTTCAGAATGGCCTATGATTATGATGTGCTGTACGCCTCATTTAAGAGAAGGCTCGAGGAAAAAATATCCCTTCTTGAAAAGAATGAATATGAAACAGGTGTGTGGTCGGAGTTCGGAATGCGCCGCAGGCTTTCAGACGAGGCACAGGATTATCTTGTTAAAACCCTCGTTGAAAGAAAACTTAAAGGCTTTGCCGGCACTTCAAACTGTTTTCTTGCAAAAAAATACGGCATTAAGGCTGTAGGAACCATGGCACATGAATTCATTATGACCGTGGGGCAGGGACATCATGAGTACAATCCTGCGTACAGCAATAAATTTGCGCTTGACGCGTGGGTTAAGGAGTACGGTATCCTTAACGGCATAGCGCTTACAGATACAATAACTACGGACTGTTTCCTGCGTGATTTCAGGCTTACATATGCCACACTGTTCAGCGGAGTGCGGCATGATTCCGGCGACCCGTATGAATGGGGCGAAAAAATGATAAGGCATTATGAATCGCTCGGCATTGATCCGCAGACAAAAACACTGCTGTTCAGTGATTCGCTTGATTTCCGGCGTGCAACTGATATTTTCAGGCATTTCAGGGGCCGCGCGAAAATAGCTTTCGGTATAGGCACATATCTGGCGAATGACACTGACGTGAAACCGCTTAATATTGTAATGAAAGTTACGGAGGCCAACGGCCAGCCCGTAGCCAAGGTTTCCGACACACCTGGCAAGGGAATGTGTAAGGACAGCGCTTATGTCGACTATCTTGAGCGTACGATAAAATGGCGGCTTGAGCATGAAGCGGTTTAACAGTATAAAAAAAGGGTATTACATAATGAACATGGAGGAAGCATGAAATTTGTTATTACTGTTGATATGCAGAATGATTTTGTTACCGGCTCACTCGCAAATAAAGATGCGCAGAAAATAGTCGGGCCATTGGCGGAATATCTGAAAAAAGCGGAAGCCGCAGGATACAGACTTATCTTCACGCAGGATACACATTCTGAAGATTACCTGAACACGCCGGAGGGCAAAAAACTGCCTGTTCCACATTGCGTCAAGGATACGGAAGGCTGGAAAATCGTACCGGGACTTGTGGAATTCAGCGGCGAAAGGGTTGAAAAGCCTGTGTTCGGTTATTCCGGCTGGGAAAATTTCTTTAAACGCACATACAATGCCGGGGCTGACGAAGTAAATGAGATTGTTCTTACAGGAGTGTGCACTGATATATGCGTGGTTTCAAACGCCCTGCTGCTCAAGGCTGTTTTCCCGGCAGCTGACATAAAGGTAATTGGAAATCTCTGCGCCGGACTTACCCCGGAAAAGCACAGAGCTGCGCTTGATGTTATGAGCAGCTGTCAGATAGATATTATCTGAATACCCCTGTTTCTTCTGTTTGTCTGTCTGACATATTCGGGATATCCTCAAAATCCGTTCCCGTCTGTTTTACGCCTGCTTCACCTGCGTTGTTTACAGTGGTATTTCCGGCTGTCCCGTTCTGCATTCCGGTTCCCGGCATATTATTGTCTTTTTCTTCCAGGCTGCTTTTCAGTTTCATTGTTCTTGTGGGTTCATCTATTAAATACACATTTGAGTCTTCCGCACCGGGTTTGTTTTTCAGAACCTTGTCCAGGTATTCAAGCAGGCGGGGGGAGAAGTAATTGCCATAGAACGTGAATGCCTCGACATGCCCGGCGGGAACGTCCCAGAACAGTTTGGGCTCTGGAGCGGCCTTGTAAAGTTTTTTGCCCTGCGAATACGGAACAAGTGTATCTTTTACGGAATGAATGAAAAGTTTTGGCGCTTTTATATGTTTTATTTCATCTTTCGGTGCGAACTTGTCTGATATGGCAACAGTTGGCAGCCACAGGAATGGCCATGTTATCCAGTGTTTCGCCAGAACCGCGCGTGCCTCGCCCTTGTATGAATAGAAACTGCCTTCCAGAATAACAGCGGCAGGCTCGAAACCGCTTTCTGCCACGGCGGCAAGTGCCATTGCCGTGCCAAGACTCTGGCCGTATACTATTACCTTGTCAACGTTAACTCCGGGCAGGTCAAGCGCGGTCTGAAGTGCAGCAACGGAATCCAGTACGGCTCCCGGTAGACTGCCCGCTCTTCCTCCGGAGGCACCATAGCCGCGGTAATCGAATGTGACTACATTATATCCATGCGCCGCTATCCAGGCTATGCTGCGGTAATGAGATGTCATGTTCTGTCCATTTCCATGAAAATGAACAACAGTGCCTTTTGTTACAGCAGTTCTTGATGGAAAGAACATTCCGGTAAGTTTTGTGCCGTCTTTTGATTCGAATGTAAAAGCCTCGTCTATATAACCTTCATCAGCCGGGTTTGAGTACGCATATCGTGTTGGTGCGAAAAAAAGATGCGTGCATCCGGTAAGAAATAGCGTGCAGAAGCAGAGCAGAAAATTAAGCAGTATGTTTTTTTTCATGGGTGTGTCTTTTGATGTTAACCATACGATATGTCAGGGGGCGGGTACGAACTGTGTTATGTAAACGCCCGTTTCCTTGTAGTGTCTTCTCCAGCCATATACGGCGCGCATGGCGGTGTTTCTGGAAATTCTGAAAGATATTCCGGCGCTGCCGGTCCACAGTGGACGTGAATAACCTGAAAAATAGCTGTAATATCTGGCTTCGGCGTTGAATCTGAATCTGCCGGCAGAGGCCAGAACACCGGTTTTGCCACCTCCGCCAATGCGGTAATTACTGTCACCGAGGGATGGACCGAAACCGGTTTCAAGCCCGCCTAAAAGGTAGAATAAAGGCTGCGTGGGCGCAGGTACCCTTGCGGAATAACCTATGGAAACATACGGGGTGCCTATAAGTGCGTTTCCTGTTTCCAGTCCGGTTTCGCGTGCCTGCTCGAAATTTATACCCACTTCCCATGATTTCTGTTTTTCCCAGCGTGTCCACGGATTGAAGCTGGTTACACGTACAAGAGCTCCCTGTTCAAGGAAAAGCCTTCCTGTTTCCGGTGTGTATCTGCCACGCAGGTTTAGCATCTCCAGGGCGGAATCATCAAGATATCCGGCCGGATCGTCCAGCAGGTCCTGAAGCGCGCCACGCATGGCGAATTCATAAGATGGGCCGTTTTTATGAAAGGCCGCGCCTGCAGACAGACGGAAGCTGTCATGTGCCTCAAGTATGGATACCGGCTGTTCAGGCCTGCCCTCAAAAGTGTTCTGCTGTCCAAGTTTTGCACGTGCCGAAAGAACGGGCATGGTTCTGCGGTCCGCTTCCTGTCTGCTTATTTTGCCGGAATGGTTAAGCCAGCTTATGTAGTCGCCTGTATATTCCAGAACAGCGGCCTTGCGGCTGTCAGGCATATCTGATATTTCCTCAAATCCCTTCTGCTGTTTTTTTTGAGAAGCTATGTGATAGGCGGCATCTTTTTCCTGTTTTGAAAGCAGACTTCTTTTCCATTTTACGGTATTTAAAAGCGAAGGACGGTATACCGGGGCCCCACCGAATGTTTCTGCCACAAGGGAAGCGGTGTCTGACGGTATTACTGCAATGTGAAATTTGTCCTGAAGTTTTATTCCCGGCCTTACTGTCTCAAGAAATGGAAGAAGCGCCCATGAACAGTTTTTTGAGAAAAAAAGGTACGGATAGCTGAATCGGCCCATTTCCCAGGCACGGCGCAGAAGCGTATTCATTTCATCTTCTGTAAGATTAAGCGGGAATTCCCACAGGTCACGGCTGCCGGCATTGCGGTATTCCTGTACCTTTATATAATATGGCGCCGTGCTGAACATGCCATTGTAAAGGCCGAAAAGCCCTTTTACCGCATAGAATATTCCCAATTCGTCGCCGGTTTCGGCGGCATAGTTCATTGTGTAGTCAAGCAGATCCGCGCCTTCGGTATGTCTGCGGTGAAGCCGCAGGAAAGTATGACCGTAGGAGGAAGATGGATTATTAAGATAGCCTCCGGCGAATACAAGGCTGGCCTTGTCAACATTCAGTATGGATTTCCATTCCTCAAATGACTGACATTCCGGTTTGGGAGCCTGTTCTTCCGTAATATGAAGTTTTTCACGCAGCATACGGTATCTTTCAGGAAAAAGACATTCCGGGCTGTCATCCGTTCTGCCTTCAAAGAAGAAACCGTCTATCTCTGCCTCCAGTTCCAGCTTCGGGCTTGTGCTGCCGTGTGGAGATACAAAAAATTTACTGTTTGTTATCCTGCTGCCTGTTCTGCCGAAAAGGCTTTTTTCATAAAAAAGAAGGCTCTGCCATTTTTCATCTTCCCACACTTTCCTGTTTCTTGCCCTTTCCAGTATGTCAAGCCGTTTCAGTTCCAGTTCAGGTGACAGCGCCGTGGCCGTCTGCGGACAGAATATGTACAGTGAAAATATAAAAAAGCAGACCGCCCTGAAATAAAAGACGGCCTGCTTTGTTTTCATTCAGATTTCTCCGCAGCCTGATTAGATTCTGGCGGCAAGAAGGTTGATCTGATTTACAGCGTTCTGGGCATTGGAAGCGAAGATCACTGCGTGATTCTGCTGGAGAGTGCTGGCGAAGGCTTTGGTGTCAGAGACATTGTAAAGTTTCGCAAGATTCTCAACGAATTCACCCTGGCCGGCGGCAACATCGCGGGAAAGATCAGCGAAGTTGGCTTCGATGAAGCTCTGGCGCTCCATGCTGATGTTGATGAGACCTTTGTTTGTGCAGTTTGATGTGCCAAAGGTTATGCCGAAGGTCTGGCTTCCGAATGTGCCGTTTGTTGTGGCGGCAAGAAGCTGATGGGCGAAGTCATTCTGGTCGAAGACAAGGCTTCCGAGACCGCAGCCGGCTGCACCAAGAGCATGGGCATTGGCGGCAAGTCCTGTGCAGAGAATAGCGGCGGCAAAGAACTTAATAAGTTTCATTGTTTTGTTTCCTCCTGGAAATTTACAGTAACTGAATAAACAGCATTCAGGACACTGTTTATAAATTCTACAAAATTTATATGTATTCTGTTCAATAAAAGAATATATCGTATAATTTTCCTTATGAACCGCAATAAGAGAAAAACATCAAAAAATGATGAAGAAAAAGAAAACAGGAACCGCAGATATATGCTTCATGCGGCCCCACTGCTTGAGGCCGCCGGGAAAGGCAGCATTCTTGTTCAGGCTGTTCTTGTGGGGCTTGTATCCGGTCTGCTGGTTATTCTTTTCAGGCTTGGCATAAATACCTCGCTTGAGGCAGTACAGAAATTTGTATATCAGTTTCCTGTACGGGAAAGATTTATTATATTTCCTCTTATAGCCATGCTTGGCGGTGCGCTGGCAGGCTGGCTGGTAAAATTCGCTCCGGAAACAAAAGGCAGCGGCATTCCCTATGTCAAAATGGCGCTTGCGCGCATGGGCAATGTTACGAGAATACGCAGTATATTTGTAAAATTCTTCGCGGGACTTGTGGGAATAGGTACCGGTCTTTCCCTTGGCAGGGAAGGCCCAAGCGTGCAGCTGGGCGCCGGAGCGGGGGCACTGATAGGACGCCTGTTCGGTATTAAGGGAACCGCTCAGGATAAACTTATAGCGGCAGGCGCCGGTTCCGCTATAGGCGCCACATTCAATGCACCTATAGCCGGGACGGTTTTTGTTGTTGAGGAACTTGTAAACCGTTTTTCTGCGGGAATGCTTCTTCCTGTTCTGCTTGCTACAGTGTGCGCCGCTTCGGTTTCAAGATATTTTCTGGGCTCCAGTCCGTCATTTTCGCTGCCTGTGGTACCGGAGGGTACAATAAGCATACTTCCTTATGCCATACTTCTTGGTGTTGTTTCTGGAATAGCCGGTACGCTTTTTTCAAAAACAATTTTTCTGTTCCGCGGTTTTTATGCTAGGCTGGGGTTCATGCCTGACTGGCTTAAACCTGCGCTTGCCGGTCTTGTGATGGGAATTATTGGCTGTATGCTGCCAGAGGTTTTAGGCCCTGGAAATACCGCTACGGACGCACTTTTCAGTGGCAGAATAGCGCTTGGCGCCGCGGTTGTTATTTTCTGTGTGAAATTCATCGTTACACCGTTATGCTTTGGTTCCGGCGCGGCTGGCGGTATTTTCCTTCCCATGTTGATGCTGGGAGCATTTCTGGGCTGGATTTCCGGCCTGGCGCTTACAGCCTGCGGAGCGGTTTCAGCAGATCCGGCCGCATTATCACTTATGGGTATGGCGGCTTTTCTTTCTGCCGTGGGGCGTACCCCTATAACCGCTGTTGTGATGGTTTTTGAAATGACAGGCGGATACGGGCTTATACTTCCAATGATGCTCTGCGCTGCGGTTGCTGATTTCACGGCTGAAAGGCTCGGGCAGCTTCCTGTTTACTCAATGCTTGTAATGAGAGGGGATAAAACAGGTTCCGCGCAGGTACTGTCTTCGCTAAAGGTAAAAGAGTATATGGTAAAGGGAAATCCGATATTTGAACCTGAAAGAACCGTGGATGATGCTCTTTACTTCTGCCGTTCAAACAGAACCACCACGCTTACGATATGCGATAAGCAGCGGCATGTACTGGGAACTGTTTCATGGCCGGATCTTGAGGATTACAAATATCAGGGAAACAGCGGAAAGGACCCGCTTGCCAAAGTGTTTAATCCGGCAGCAGAACTGATATTCCCGGAGGAGGATCTGTACTCTGCTTATTACCGTCTGCATTCATCTGGTGGAGGCGCACTTGTTGTGGTTGATCATAAAATGCGTGTCCAGGGGCTTGTTACACGTAAGGAACTGGGCAGTGCCTTAAGCAGGAATTACTTTCCATTTATGAACGCCGGAAATAAAAAGGAATGGATTGAAAAGACTGCGGACAGCGTAATCAGCAGCGGTAATCCGGCCGGGCGCACAGCAGAAAGATATTCCGCTGAAAAACACGGCATTAAAAGAAACAGACGGTAAATCTGTATTTTTAAAAATGCTATACTTTAAATAAGAATTTAAGGCCGGTCCGAAACCGGCCAATATACTTTAAGGAGAAAGACACAAATGTCCAATAAAATGGTAGCAATGGACGGTAACATGGCAGCGGTTTATGTGGCGCACAAGACCAATGAAGTTATCGCCATTTATCCTATCACCCCTTCTTCTGTAATGGGTGAGCTTGCCGATGAAAAATCGGCGCATAAAGAAAAAAATATCTGGGGTACCATTCCTTCTGTAATAGAGATGGAATCAGAAGGCGGCGCTTCCGGTGCCGTGCATGGCGCACTCAGCGCCGGAGCCCTTACCTGCACATTCACCTGCTCCCAGGGACTGCTGCTGATGATTCCGAATATGTACAAGATTGCCGGCGAACTGACCAGCACCGTATTCCATGTCAGCGCGCGTGCCCTTGCTACTCACGCTCTTTCTATTTTTGGTGATCATTCAGATGTCATGGCCGTGCGCCAGACCGGCTGGGCTCTTCTTGCTTCCGCAAACGCTCAGGAAGCCATGGACTTTGCGCTTATCGCCCAGGCTGCCACTCTGAAGACCCGCGTGCCTTTCATGCACTTCTTTGATGGTTTCCGCACTTCACATGAGCTCAATATGGTTGAGCCTATTGAAGACGATATTATGCGCAGTATGCTCAGCGATGCCAGAATTGCGGACCACAAGGCCCGCGGTCTCAATCCTGAGAACCCCACTGTTCGCGGAACAGCCCAGAACCCTGATGTGTTCTTCCAGAGCCGCGAAGGCGCTAACCGCTATTATGAAGCTGTGCCTACAATGGTCAAGGAAGCCATGGGCCAGTTTGAGAAACTCACAGGCCGCAAATACAATCTGTTTGAGTATGTCGGCGCCGAAGATGCCGACAGAATAATCGTCTGCATGGCTTCCGGCTGCGATGTTGTTGAAGAGGCTGTAAATGCTCTTAACAAAGCCGGAGAGAAAGTCGGTCTGCTTAAAGTCCGCCTGTACCGCCCGTATTCACAGGTTGATTTCATTAAAGCCCTTCCGAAAACCGTTAAGAAAATTGCTGTGCTTGACCGTTGCAAGGAAAACGGCGCTCTCGGCGAGCCGCTTTATCAGGATGTTGTCACTGCCTGCGCAAATGCCTACAGGCTCTGCGGCTGCCTGAAGGAACTTCCTTATATTATCGGCGGACGCTATGGCCTCGGCTCAAAGGAATTCACTCCTGCCATGGCCAAGGCAGTATTTGACAATCTCAATGCTGCGAAACCGGTTGAGAGCTTCACAGTGGGCATAAAGGACGATGTTACGAATAAGAGCCTTTCCTATGATGAGAACTGGACAACCGAACCCAAGGATATTTACAGAGCCCTGTTCTTCGGTCTTGGTTCTGACGGTACCGTCGGTGCCAACAAGAACACAATGAAGATCATCAGCAAGGAGACCGGCCAGTATGCGCAGGCCTACTTTGTGTATGACTCCAAGAAAGCCGGCTCAATGACCACATCTCATGTGCGCTTCGGAAAGAATATTATCCGCTCGCCGTATCAGATCTCCAAGGCCCGCTTTATCGGCTGCCATAATTTCTCATTCATCGAGAAATACGAACTTCTGGACAAGGCAGAGGATAATGCCATAGTGCTTCTCAACAGCCCGTATGATGCAAAAACAGTGTGGCAGCATCTGCCGGTTGAGGTTCAGAAGACAATTGTTGACAAAAAACTGCAGCTTTATGTGATTGACGGTGCGAAGATTGCCGAGGAAACAGGCATGGGCGCACGCGTGAATACAATCATGCAGACCGCTTTCTTCAAGATCTCAGGCATTCTCCCGGAAGCCCAGGCTCTCGAGGCTATCAAGAATTCCATAAGAAAGACCTATTCCAAGAAAGGCGAGGAAGTTGTAAACAAGAATATCAATGCCGTTAACTGCGCTGCTGAAGCCACCCATAAAGTGGAATACGGCCCGGTAAATTCGGAAAAGCATATCGGCAGGGATGTTTCCCATTATCCTGCATTCGTAAAGAATACGCTTTGCGAAATGATGGATTTCCGCGGCGACCAGCTGCCGGTTTCTGCTCTTCCTGCTGATGGAACATATCCTACCGGAACAACACAGTATGAAAAGCGCAATATTGCCATTGAAGTTCCCCAGTGGGATCCGGCTGTCTGCATACAGTGCGGAAAATGCTCTTTTGTCTGCCCCCATGCTGCCATACGCATGAAAGCATACGAAGCTGAAGAACTTAAGGATGCTCCGGAAGCGTTTAAGAGCGCAGACGGAAAGGGCGCTCTTAAAGGTCTCAAGGTTACTGTTCAGTGCGCTGCCGAAGACTGCACCGGCTGTGGCGTTTGCGTGCACAACTGCCCGATGAAAGCCAAAGGCGCAATCAGGATGGTAAAGCAGTCTGAAGTCCGCGAAGCGGAAGTGAAAAACTGGGATTTCTTCCTCGGTCTCAATAATAAAGGCCAGGAGAAGACCAACCGCGAGACTGTTCAGGGCAGCCAGCTTATGAAACCTCTGTTTGAGTTCTCAGGAGCCTGCGCAGGCTGCGGTGAAACAGCATATATAAAACTGATGACACAGCTGTTTGGCGATCATGTGACTATTGCCAATGCCACAGGCTGCTCCTCCATTTATGGCGGAAACCTGCCGACCACACCTTATTGCAAACGCGATGACGGAAAGGGCCCGGCATGGTCCAATTCACTCTTTGAGGATAATGCAGAGTTCGGTCTCGGAATGCGTGTCGCTTATGACAAGCTGAATGAAGAAGCCCGCGAGGTTCTTACCGATCTTAAGGCCGGTGAGCTTAGCGGTAACGTGGCTCTTGCTGATGCAATTCTTAACGCAAAGCAGGATACGGCTGCAGAAGTTGAAGAACAGCGCGCCAGAGTGGCTCAGCTTAAGGAACTCCTCAAGGGAAAGAGCGGTGCGGAACATATGTTAAGCCTCGCTGACCACCTTGTAAAGAAATCAGTCTGGATACTTGGCGGTGACGGCTGGGCATACGATATAGGTTACGGCGGTCTTGACCATGTGCTTGCCACCAACAGAAAGGTGCGTGTGATGGTTCTGGATACAGAAGTGTATTCAAACACCGGCGGACAGATGTCCAAGTCAACTCCTATGGGAGCTGTTGCCAAATTCGCTGCTTCCGGAAAGGTTCTGCCCAAGAAAGATCTTGGCATGATGGCCATGACCTACGGCAATATATATGTTGCCCAGATAGCCATGGGTGCCAATCAGCAGCAGGCTGTAAAAGCCATTGCCGAAGCTGAAGCCTTTGATGGTCCGTCACTTATCATCGCCTATGCGCACTGCATCAACCATGGAATCAATATGGTGAATGGCCTTGATGAGCAGAAGAAAGCCGTGAACTGCGGACGCTGGATACTGTACCGCTACAACCCTGCCCTGAAAGAGCAGGGAAAGAATCCGCTTGTCATTGACAGCAAACCGGATGGCAAGACAACTCTTGAAGAGTACATGGCTGGCGAAAACCGCTTCAAACAGCTTAACAAGCTTGATCCCGCAAAAGCGAAGGAACTGCTTGCAAAGGCTGACAAAGAGTATGAATACAAGAGATCGCTGTACGCGGCTCTTGCTGACAGAAAATAAGCAGACTTTGGTCTGCGGTGAAGACAGCCTCCCTTTTTTGAGGGGGGCTGTTTTTTATTGTTGTCCGAAAACCCCAGGCTAAGCCGGGGAATATTTATTGGGTCTAAAGTCCCATAAAAGAATGGGACTGCGGAATGTTGCAAAAACATATATAGTCTTGTAAAATAATGATAAAAGGCAGTATTGGACGCCTTTTTAAGGATTTTAATATGATGAATAAAAAAATCTTATCTCTGCTTGTTTCGTCCGCGCTGATTATGCCATCGGCTGCTCCGGTTTTCGCGCAGACTTCCGCAAAGTCACAGATAGAGGAACTTCAGAATAATCCGAAATTTTATGAGATTGATCCAAACTCTGTCGAGATAAATTATCTGGGAGAAGTTGAGGATCAGCCTCTGGTTCGTGGCGTTAACGAACCGTGGGATGCTTCAAAACAGTCATCGGTAGTGGACCAGTATAATCAGATGGCCGGGCAGTACAATCAGACTGCCAATGAAATCAATCAGCAGATAGATCATTTTAATCAGGGGATACAGCAGGCTAATCAGGTTATAGACCTGCTTAACAATATAATAAACATAGCAAAAAAAGTGTGGCAGATTGTTGATGACAGCAAGCCTGTATCAAATGTTAATTCCCTCTATGCCACAGCTTTGCCATATAATATGAAAGCCTCACAGCTTCAGGGCTGGAGCAAACCCCGCAGTTACCGCTACAGTTTCTACTGCAAAAATCTTTATGGCATAAAAACAGTAGAGGTAACATACCGTGTGTCTTTCCAGTACGGTGGAAATTATAACGGCAAAGGACGCTATCTTACAGGCGTTACCGTGATACCGGAAAATGTCGATACAATGGTAGGCTACAGTTTCTATATGAATGCCTCTGTTCCTGATTCCACTGTAGTTAATATGGGAACACATGATAATCCGGTGGCAGCACTGCGCCTTGTGCTTCAGTGGAGAATCAGTACTATAATAAAAGATTCCCAGTCCACAGCCGTATATTTTATAGCTGGTGACGGAAGGTATCAGCAGGTTGCCGATCCTTTTAAATCACGTTCCGTATCAGGTCCGGCAGTTGTGGAAAATGCTGTTCCTGTGGTTTCAGTGCCTGTTCAGGCTCCGTCCGTAGGCAAGGATTCCAAAGCCGTGGCCCTGCCAGCCAAATCACTGCCGGCTGGCCTGCAGAAAGATCCGTCAAAGGTGTTTTAAGTAAAGGAGAGAAATATTATGAAAAACATAATTCCGGCTCTTGCACTTGTTCTGATTTCCTCATCTGCTGCTTTTGCAGGAGAGCAGATTGACAAAAAGCAGCTTACCATAGACAGAAACTCTCTTGTAATACAGGAACTGCCTGTTCCCGGAAGAGTAACAAGAGGTGGTCCGGATGGTGATGATGAGATGGTTGACCCACAGGTTATGCCACCGGCCGGAAACAATGGCCAGCAGGGTGGTCATGCTGTAGGCACTCACCACGGTCAGCCGGGGCCTTCTGTCCCGTCTGTTCCTTCTGTTCCTACAATTCCGAGTATTCCTACAGTTCCAACTGTACCGACACTTCCACAGCCTGCCGGCGGTCCGGACGGACAGCCAACATTCGGCCAGCATGTAGGCGAGGCAAGTCAGGTAGTTGGACTCATAGATCAGATTGTAAATCTTGTTGATAAAGTATTCACTCTTATAGCAAAGAATCAGCCTGTTGTTGACATTAATGTAAATTATGCAAATGCCGTTCCTTACGGCATTTCGCACTGGACACAGCTTCAGGGCTGGAAAACTCCTGCCGTAAAGCGTTATCAGCTTACATACAAGAATCCATACGGCGCCAAGGTTGTTGATATTGTCTATCAGCTTCATTACACTTATGGTGGTAATTACAAAGGTGTCGGAAAGTTTCTTACAGGAGTCACTGTGGAACCAATAAAAGTAAGTACTGCGTGGGGTTATAATGTTGATATGACCGCTGAAGTACCTGATTCAACAATAGTTAATGTGGGCACATCTGAAAATCCGGTGGCAGGAATGCAGGTTCAGCTGAAATATAAGATTCACACAATAGTCAGCGACGTTCAGGAAAAAGTGATATTTTATGTCCAGGGCGATGGACTTGTGAAGAATCTTACCCCGGTAAGAAGTGCGGCTGCACAGAGAAATATTGAGAAAGTACAGAAACAGATTAAGAATGTGAAGTTCTGAACATTCATAAAACTGTAATACAAGGAAAAAGACCGGATTTTAATCCGGTCTTTTTTTCCCTAAAGTCCTATGTTTTATCGGGGCAAAAGTCATTTGCATAGATGAATATGCAGATGTATAATACTATTAGAGAAATTTTCCGGGAGGAAACGATGAAAAAAACTTTTATGCTTATTGCAGCTCTCGCAGCTCTTCCTGTTATGGCTTCCGCCGGTGACACCAAGGTGGATCCGAAACAGTATACTCTTGATATGAACTCAGTAGAGGTTGAGGAGCTTGAGCCTGTTGTGAATGAAGGTTATGACCGTATATTCCGCAGAGGAGACGGCGGTCCTACAGGAAACGGACAGGCTCCGGCGACAATACCCGCTCCTGACCAGCTCCCTCAGGCTCCGTCCGGCCCTTCAGTACCTAGTGTACCGACTATTCCTTCAGTTCCCACTGTTCCTACACTGCCTACGGTACAGGTTGGACAGGATTCCTCATCAATGCAGTTTCAGCAGGGTGTTTCCAATGCCAGTGCGGTGGTAGCGCTTCTGGATCAGATAGTGAACCTTGTTGACAAGGTATTCACCATTATTGCCAAAGGCCAGCCGGTGGTTGACATCAATGTAAATTACGCTAATGCTGTTCCCTATGGCATTTCCCACTGGACACAGCTTCAGGGCTGGAAAGCTCCGGCAATAAAACGCTATGCAATCAATTACAAGAATCTTTATGGAATGAAGGTTGTAAAGATTGAATTCCAGGTTCATTACACCTATGGCGGAAACTATAACGGCAAAGGAAAATATCTTACCGGTGTTACCGTAGAGCCTACAAAAGTTGATACAATGTGGGGCTGGAATGTGGATATGGTTGCTGAAGTCCCTGATTCCACAATAACAAATGTAGGCACCTCTGAAGATCCGATTGCAGCCATGCAGGTTCAGCTGAGATATAAGGTTCACAGTATTATGAGCGATGTTCAGCAGAAAGCAATATTCTATGTACGTGGTGATGGTGGGTTCAAACACCTTACCGGTACAAAATCTGTTGCCCCTGTAAAGCTTAATACAGTGCCGAACAAGGATCTGCAGAAAAAAATACAGAATGTGAAGTTCTGAAAATATGGTTAAGAAGTTCATAATTCCATAAATACAGTACAGTAAAAGCTCTCTGTTTTAATTACAGAGAGCTTTTTTATGCCCTAAAGACCTATTATTTTATGGGACAAATGAATGTTGCATAAACACATTTTATTCATGTATACTTTAACTGTAACTATTTTTTCTATATGAAAAAACAGGAGAAAATATGAAGAAAACATTGGCTCTTATTACAATACTCGCGGCTCTTCCTGTTACAGCTTCGGCCCAGGACAAGAAAATTGATGAGAGGCATCTCACCATAGATACAAATTCTATTGAACTTGTAGAACTTGAGCCGGTTGTAAATGAACGTTTTGACCGTATATTCCGCAGAGGAGACGGCGGTCCTACAGGAAACGGACAGGCTCCGGCGACAATACCCGCTCCTGACCAGCTGCCCCAGGCTCCGTCCGGTCCATCAGTGCCCAGTGTGCCTACTCTGCCTTCAGTTCCCAGTGTTCCGACACTGCCTACGATGCAGGCCGGACAGGATTCCGCATCAATGCAGTTCCAGCAGGGTGTGCAGAATTCAAGCGCGGTGATTGGTCTTCTTGATCAGATTGTCAACCTTGTGGACAAGGTGTTTACTATCATAGCCAAGAACCAGCCCGTTGTAAATATCAATGTAAACTATGCGAACGCTGTGCCTTATGGCATTGAGCACTGGACACAGCTGCAGGGCTGGAAGGCTCCCGTAACAAAACGCTATGGCTTTTACTGCAAGAATCTTTATGGCATTAAAGTTGTAGATGTGGAATATCAGGTTCACTATACCTATGGTGGAAATTACAATGGCATAGGAAAATACCTTACAGGTGTTACTGTTGAACCTATAAAAGTGAATACCGCATGGGGTTATAATGTAGACATGACAGCCGAGGTTCCTGATCTGACAATAGCAAATGTCGGTACAAGTGAAAACCCTATCGCAGCCATGCAGGTTCAGCTGAGATATAAAATACACACCATTCTTAAAGATGATCAGTCCAAGGAAATCTTCTATGTCCGCGGCGACGGTCAGTTTAAGCGCCTTACAGGCAGCAAGGGTGTCTCTTCAGAAAATATTAAAGTGAACCCAAAAACGAATAAGGAACTTAAGAAAAAAATTCAGAGTGTGAAATTCTGAGTTTTTCAAAAAATGCAATACAGAAAAAACCTCCGCCTGAGCGGAGGTTTTTTTATCCGTCACTCCTGCAGAAAAAATGCTAATGCGTGACATAAAAGGGGTATTTCAGTTATCAGGATATTTCCTTCAGTTTTCTGAAAAGTCTTAACTGCTCTTCCGTCAGATGGTCCGGCAGGGCAAGATTTATTACAGCGTATACATCGCCCCGCCCGTTTTTCAGTGGCAGTCCCTTGCCTGCAATACGGAAACGTCTTCCGGACGGTGAGTTAGGTGGAATTTTAACTTTTACCTGCCCGTCGGGAAGAGGAACTGTAATCTGTCCGCCTAAAGCTGCGTCCCATGGAAGAATATTTACACGCACTTCAAGTGTATCGTCTTTTATTCTGAATGTGTCATCAGGGATAATATGTATCTTTATGTAAAGATCTCCTACGCTGCCGCCGGATTTAATTCCTTCGCCTTTAAGTCTTACAGTGCTTCCATCATGCAGTCCGGGTGGAAGTTTTACTTTTTTTTCTTCCGTATGTGTTTTTCTGCCGGTATTGTATGAGAAGGAAAATGTTTTTGTTTCCGATTTGAAAATATCTGTTACGGTTACATTCAGGTCAGTATGTGCGTCCAGTGACTGCTGTGTTGTGGAGCCGGAAAATCCGCCAAAGGGATTTCCTGCGCTTCCGAAACCACTGAAAGGATTGCTTCCGGCACGCGTAAAATCTCCAAAAGGATTGCTTCCATGTCTGCCTGTCCGTGAGTTTCCGAACAGACTCTGGAAAAAATCACTGAATCCGGCACTGCCGCCTGAACCGCCGGAAAAATCAAAGCCACCGAAATTGAAGTTCCCGAAATTAAAACTTCCGCCTTTCCCGGCGCCACCGAATCCACCGAAGCCGTTGAATCCTCCGGCTGAATTTCCACCAGCGGTGCCGAACTGATCGTAAAACTGTCTTTTTTTGGCATCAGAAAGTACGGCATATGCTTCGTTTATTTCTTTAAATTTTTCTTCGGCTTTTTTGTTCCCCTGATTTCTGTCTGGGTGATATTTCATAGCCAGTTTTCTGTATGCTGTTTTTATCTCGGTGTCCGAAGCTGTTTTTTTTACGCCAAGAACCGCATAATAATCAATATACTGCGCCATTTTATTATGTCTCTTCTCCGTGTTTTTTCTGCAGTGTTATATGTTTACGCACCCTATTGCTGTTTCCGACGGAATTTTTCTGTATGTCTGTATGTAAATTCCCGCAGACCGGGCGACAGCTTCCACAATGTGCGTCCGCAGAATGCCGCAAGTACCAGGAGAAGCAGTCTTTCGAATATGTATTCCGGAACATGTGGCAGTATATACTTAAGCAGGAATGAAACTGTGAAAAGCACAAGCAATGTGCCAAAAAATATATATACTTCTTTCGCCGGGATATCCTGTTCCCGTTCTTCTGTTACAGGAGCAGGAAATTTTTTCTGTCTGGTACTGTTGTTCTCCTGTGTCTCTGTCTCACCTGCGACGGATAAGTTTAAATTTGTGTTTCTGCTATTCTTTTTTTTCATAGTATTTCCTTAATAATAATTTTACTATAATTTCATATATGGCAGTTATCTTCATTATCTGTTTAAAAAGGTGTTGACAAACTTATAAGAAAAAGTGCTATAATATTTACGTAGTCGGAAGACTGCAGGTAGTAAATGATTCGCCAGTAGCTCAATGGTGGAGCATTCGGCTGTTAACCGAAGGGTTACAGGTTCGAGTCCTGTCTGGCGAGTGAATTTATCGAAACCGTAAAAAAGGAATGTCCGCGAAAGCGGACATTTTTTTTCTGGATTACCTGGTAGTTCAGATGATTTCACAGGTTCTTGTTTCTAAGTAGTTTTACACTTCCTGCCTGATACTTTCCTGCTTTGTTCATGTTTTCCCTGTAAAGTTATTCCGCATACCTGGTTTGCCTGCTTTAAACAGTGTGACTTATTCCATGTTTCGGCAATACCATGATAATTTGTAAAATATATATATGAAAATAAAATCTTTTAACGTTCTTCCGAATCTTCCGGCTGAACTCAAGCCGCTTGAAGAATTCGCAACCAATATGCTTTTCACCTGGAGGTGGGAAGCAATAAAACTGTTCCTTGGCATGGACGAGGAACTCTGGAACAAGTCTCACCGCAATCCAAAATGGCTCATCGGCGCAATGCCGTATAAACGCCTTGAGGCTCTTGGCAGGGATCCACAGTTCCTTGCTGAACTCGCTGAAAGAAAAAAAGAATTTGATGAATACATGCACCCTAAGACCACATGGTTTCTCCGCAATGTGAAGCCGGAGGATAAGGATATGTGCGTTGCCTATTTCTCAATGGAATACGGCATTGGCGAGGGACTGCCTATTTATTCAGGCGGTCTTGGAATGCTCAGCGGTGATCATCTGAAATCATCATCTGATTTAGGACTTCCTGTTATAGGCGTAGGTCTGCTTTACAAGAAAGGCTATGTCAAGCAGCAGCTCAACCGCGATAACTGGCAGGTTGAAGAATATCCTGTAAATGACTGGTATAATATGCCGGTAGAGGTTGTAAACGGCGCAGACGGCAATCCTCTGCGTGTTGAGGTAAATCTTGCCGGAGAAATAGTAAAGGTCGGCGTGTGGAAGGTCCCTGTTGGCCGCACATCTCTTTTCCTGCTTGATACCGATCTTCCGGAAAACTCCAAAGGTGCCCGTGTCATAACCGAACAGCTTTACGGTGGCGACCGTGAAAACCGTATACGCCAGGAGATAGTTCTCGGTATAGGTGGCCCCCGCGCACTCGAAGCCATGGGAATACATCCTTCGGTGTACCATGTTAACGAAGGACATAGTGCGTTCCTGCTCTTCGAGAGAATCAGACATCTTATGCGCTCACGCGGACTTTCCCGTAAAGAGGCCAGAGAGATAGTGTGGTCCTCATCGGTATTTACGACACATACCCCGGTAATAGCTGGAAATGAGCATTTTGATTTTAATCTCGTAAGAAAATATATGGAAGGATGTGCTTATGAAATGGGTATATCCTTTGATGATTTCCTTGAGATCGGAAAGGAAACGCCGCAATCAACAACTTTCTGTATGACAGTTGTAGCCTTAAGGCTTTGCGCATTCCTTAACGGCGTTAGCAAACTGCACGGCGAGGTTTCCCGCAATATGTGGCATAAGATCTGGCCGGAACTGCCACGCTATGAAATTCCTATACACGGTCTAACAAACGGTGTACATACACCGTCATGGATAAGCCATGAACATCATGAGCTTTACAAGAAATACCTGAATGTGGGCCCCGAAGGACTGCCGGATGACTGCGACTGGAATAAAATCGATTCCATCGACGACAAGGAATTCTGGCAGGTTCATATGGCCCGCAAGGAAAAGATGGTTAATATAGCCCGTCAGCACCTTGTAGCGCAGCATGAGCGCTGGGGTTCGGATCCGACTGTAATTGCGGAAGCCGCCAAGGTACTGGACCCGAAATACCTTACCATAGGTTTTGCCCGCCGCTTTGCCACATACAAGCGTGCCACGCTCTTTATGCGTGATCTCAACCGTCTTATGGAGCTTGTGAATGATGCGGGAATGCCCGTCCAGTTTGTATTCGCCGGAAAGGCGCACCAGGCTGATACGCAGGGCAAGGAATTCATCAAATCCGTTGCACAGCTTTCAATGGACAAACGTTTCCAGAACCGCATTATATTTGTGGAAGACTACAATATGAATGTGGCACGTTACCTTGTACAGGGTGTTGATGTATGGATGAACAATCCGATACGTCCTCTGGAGGCTTCAGGTACCAGTGGCATGAAAGCCGTTATCAACGGTGTTCTGAATCTGTCTATCCTCGACGGCTGGTGGGAAGAAGGCTATTCCCCGGAGGTCGGCTGGGCCATTGGCGGAACAACACAGTATCATACTGACGCGGAACGCGATTATGCAGAATCAAATGCCATTTATAATATAATCAAAAAGGTTGTGGCTCCTCTCTATTACAAACGTGATGCCGAAGGTCTTCCCCGTGGCTGGATAAAGATGATGAAGAACTGTGTTAAAACACTTGTTCCTCAGTTCAATACAAACAGAATGCTCCGCGAGTATTACAGCTGGTTCTATGTAAATGCCCACCGTGCTTTCCGTAAGTTCGAGGACAGAGGCCGCATAACGGCTTTTGCGGACTGGAGAAAGAGACTGCAGGATAACTGGAACCGCGTAAAGGTCATAGTGGATCCGCTTCCGGATATGGAGATACGCGCCGGAATGAAACTGCCGGTGAGAGCGGTTGTGTGGCTCGGCGATCTCAAACCAGAGGAGGTTGAAGTTCAGATTCATACCGGACATACTGTTGGACAGATAGCGTTTACCGACGGTAAAACGGTGACTATGAAGTGCGAGTCACGCGTTGGAGACGGATATCTGTACCAGGGTGAGATTGAATGCGAAAACAGTGGAAAATGTGACTTCGCTGTGCGTGTTCTTGGCCATAATGCGGATGCGCATAATGCTCTTATGCCTTTGTTCCTTAAATGGAATGAAGACTAAATTCCCGTCGTAAAAAAATAAAAAAACTCCCGTTTGAAAATAAAAAATACAAGCGGGGGTTTTTTTTTGTGAAAAAATTGTTATAATATAATCAGCGGCCGGACAGGCTGCGAATTTAAGAGAGGTAAACTAAGTATTATGGCAAAAGGAAAAGTAAAGTGGTTCAATGATAAGAAGGGATTCGGTTTTATCGTTCCCGAAGACGGATCGAAGGATCTTTTCGTTCATCATTCCTCTATCCTTGGCGAAGGTTTTAAGACCCTGGCCGAAAATCAGGAAGTCGAGTTTGAAATCGAAGAGACTGAAAAGGGTCCGAAAGCCGTCAATGTAAAAAAACTTGACGAAGGTAAATAAGCCTGTCCAGCAGACTTGTTTTGAGGGGCTGTTTCGTAAGAAGCAGCCCTCTTTTTATAAAACGGAGTTTATATAATGAAAGAAGAACAGAAGCCGGTTAAACTTGAAATTCAGATGGACGAGCTTACCGCGCAGGGTATATATACAAACCTGGCCGGAGTAACGCATAGCGAGACGGAATTCGTGCTTGATTTCCTTTTCCTGCAGCCAAGCCAGCCTAAAGCCAAACTACGCGCCAGAATCATTACAAGCCCTGTGCATACAAAACGCTTCGTTAAAACGCTTATAGAGAATATAAAGCGCTATGAGGAACGTTTTGGTGAGATTCCGGAAAGAGAGGAACTGCTTTCTCCTGAAGCGACCAGCTGAAATATGTAATTTCACGCAGATGCGTGGAATAAATCATATAGGTTAATAAAAAAGCTCCATTTTAAAATGGAGCTTTTTTAATGCCGTGAACCACAAGGCTAATCTGCTTTATTTTCCCTTGAGCAGGAATTCCTGCTTCTCTTTTGCCATATGGCAGACTATTTTTGCGTTCTTGGCTGAAACACATCCCATTGCGTCAAGCATCATCTCGTCTATCGTATCGTCTGAGTATTCTGCAAGGGCATGGAAGAGAATAAGCTCTTTTACAGGTGTTTTGTCTATTACGAAATTAACTATGTTGGATACTGAAGAATGCCCGCGGCTGCGCAGTTTCTCATAATCGGAATCCTTTATTGCAGCGTCGTGTATGAGAATTTCCGTGTTCTTCAGGAATGAAGCAGTCTTCTCATTGTAATCCTGGAATGCGGAGGCATCCTCCCATATCTCGCTGTCAGGCGCGTAGACTATCTCGCGGCCCAGCAGGGACAGTTTATACATAACCGTACTTGTAGGGTGATTCGCGTATACAGCCTCAAGAAGGACACCAGGGACAAGTTCGTATTCGTCTTCCTGTATCTCATTTACATCTACTGCCGCCTTGGGCTGTATAGGGTGCAGAGAGAAAGAGCTGTAAATGGAACTCTGTGCCATGTCATGAAGGGTTCTTTCAGGATCGCTGGCACCTACCAGGTGAATCGAAAAATGCGGGTCGTAGAGCGGCTCAAACTCGGAAAGACCAAGTATATGGTCAATATGAAAATGTGTTATGAGTATCCATATGTCTTTATAATAACGTTTCTCCGAGACTATTTTTTTGCCAAGTTCTATTATTCCTGTCCCTGCATCGAAAATAAATATGCTGTTTTTTGTTTCCACTGATACGCATGAAGTCTGTCTGCCGTATACAGAAGTGCTGTTGGGAATGACAGGGGAAAATCCACGGGCACCCCATATGGTGAGCTTCAGCTGATTGTCAGCGAGAGTGCTTTCCGTGGGTGAAGCCGAAGCATTCTGTGGTATTTCAGGTATTGGCGGCGGTTCCGTGGAGAATGATTTTGTTCCAGCCAGAACAGCAGCGACATCCTTGCGGAACTGTGGAATATCATAGGGTTTCTGAATGTAATACTCGGCGCCGAAATTCATGGCCCGCTGCTTCTCTATTGCAAAACTTTTACCTGACATTACTATTACTTTTATGTCCTTCAGCTGAGGATTCATCTTTACAGCCTTGCATATGTCCATGCCGGTGAAACCGGGCATCATGATGTCTGTGATGATCAGGCGTGGGTGCAGCTTGCTTATCTTCTCTATAGCCTGGGTGGAATCGTTAAGAGTCTCTATGGTATATTTGTCATCCTGCAGAACAGATTTGGAAAGTTCTGCCACCATATCGTCGTCGTCAATAATTAAAATATCAAGATCAGCCATGTTCTAAACCTTATTTAACAGCTGTACCGCTGAATTTACTATAATAATACTATAAAATTTTAATTTAATAGTGCAAAAACACGGCTGCAGCCGTATGTTTGTGCCGGAGTATGTTATGATGAGAATTATTGCGGGGACGCATCGCGGAAGAAAGGTATTTTCTGTTCCCAGGGATAAATTTGTAAAGCCTATCTCTGCGCGTATACGCCAGTCTACATTTGATATAATCCGCCCGTGGATAACCGGGGCGAACTTTCTGGACCTTTTCGCTGGCTGCGGTACCGTGGGGCTTGAGGCGCTTTCCAGAGGTGCCTCAAAGGCAGTTTTTGTGGAAAAAGCCGGTATCTGTATGAAGACCATAGAGCGTAACATCGAGGCACTGGGCTTTTCGGAAAGGGCCAGGGCCTGGAAAGCTGACATTATGAACGGTGACCTTAAATGGCTTGCCAAAAGCGTAGACTATGAAGGATATGATCTCGTTTTTATGGGGGTACCCTACCGTATGGAGGATAATACTCCGCTGTATTTCAGTACTCCTGTTCTTGCCAAAGTTGCTTCCTCCGGAATAACAACGCCTGACACTATCGTAATAATACAGCATCATGAGAAAGAGCCTGTGGAAGTTCCGGAAAATATGGAAAAATATCGCAGTGAGCAGTACGGCGATACGGTTGTGGATTATATCCGTTTCAAAAAATGATTTTTGACGCGCTTGAACTTAATTACAGCAAAATAAACGCTTATCTTTCCTGTCCGCTGCTGTATAAATTTATTTATGTGAACAGGAAATATACTCCGCCTACAGGCCCGTCTTCATTCGGGCTTTCTCTTCACAGGGCAATAGCAAGGTATCATGGTGACGGACGCACACTTAATGATCTGATTGTGTATTATCAGGATTCATGGCTTCATCAGGGATATGAAACACCACAGCAGGCTATGGAATATTACCGCAATGGTGAAAAGATTCTTGAGAAATGGTATATGTTTCATTCCGAAGAAACAAACAGGATTCTTTACTGGGAGAAGAATTTCCGTTTTGATTTTGAGAAATGGGTTATAAAGGGAACTATAGACCGCATAGACATAATGCCGTCCGGGGGAGCCGATGTTATTGACTATAAAACCGGTTATGAGGGGCATACCGCTGAGCAGGCAGCGGGCAGTCTTCAGCTAGGAATATACGCGCTTGCCGCAGAAGAAGCATTCGGGCTTAAGCCGGAGCGGGTTACGTATTTCATTCTTTCTGAACCGCAGAAGATTTCCGTGCCTTTTACAGATGAAATGCGTAGCCGCACACTTGAAACAATACGCGATGTTGGTACGAAAATTTTTGAGTATGATTTCAGTGGAAGAGGAAACTGCATACACTGCCCCATAAGAAAAATATGCCGTGAGTCAACAGCTAAGGAAACACCGTTGGATACTGTACAGAAATAAACAAACCGGAAAATTTAAGATTAAATAGTATGATTAAAAAGATAATAAAAAAGATCTTCATGAATGTTTTTGGATATTTTCCTGTACTTACTGATCCAAATTTTGATTTGCATCAGGCAAAGAAAATCTTTTTTTTTATGTCCTGCAGATGCATAGGAGATAGTATAACTGTAAGTTTTTTTGCGCGGGAATTTCGCCGTCTGTGTCCGGGAGCAGAACTTGTAATGGGAGCGGTAAATGCCCAGACAGCCCAGATTCTTTCAAACGGATTTGCACGTGTAGTGGTGTTTCCCAATAATTTTATAAGTCTTCTTAAATTTTTAAGAAAGGAGAAGTTTGATGTGATCATTTCTCTCCCTGGCGGTGCGGAGCATAAATGGCAACTGCCGTATTATCTTTCCGGTGCAAAAGCTGTAATTCTTGAAAAAACAGAAGAGTACAGTTACCCATACGCCCGCTATTTTGATGTGGATGAGACCAGACATAAAACAAAGTCATATGAGCGTCTGCTCAGGCTGTTCTGTCCGGAAAATGCTGAAATAGATTCATCATACGAGGTAAATCTAAACGGAATGATGAAGGTACCGTATGAGGACCGTAATAAATTCGGAAAATGTTCAGACAGGCCTGTGCTGCTTTTCAATCCTGAAAGCCGTAGTCAGCTTAGAACTCTTTCGGTAGAAAAAACAGCAGATATAATAAAAGGGATACTTGAAAAATCAGACTGTGTAATAAAACTTTTGTCATACAATTATGACTGTGCTTCAGTTGACCGGCTGAATGCCGGAAATAAATGTTCGCGTCTTTTTTTCTCACATGTCAAAAATCTGCCTGATCTGTTTAAGGAAATATATATGGCGGATTATATGCTTACTGTTGATACAAGCAGTGTTCATATAGCTGAGATGTATGGAATACCTATGACTGTTCTTTACAAACTTGCTGTCCCAGGTAAAAAAAATAATGATATTGAAGGCATGGCAGAATTAAAAGGTAGAATAGGGGAGGGAAAAGCTCCTTATCCCTGTGGTGAAAACCCAGGAAAGATAGTTTGTACAAAATGCAGTCTGTGCGCTTTCTGTACAAGAGCAGAGAATGCGGATATTCTTGTTGGTAATTATCGTCAGGAAAACATTCCTAATGATATTATAGTCAAAAGCTGTCTGAAAGGGCTAAGAAAAATCAGATAACTACATTTCTTGCGGCAGGAGCTATGAAAGAAAGAAAAGGAATTTTTGTTCTAAGAATACTTCTTAATATTCTGTTTCCGATACGTAAACTGCTGTTTCCTTGGGTGCCGGTAATTAAGAAGGTGTCTTCCAGGGAAAGAATAAAAATACTTCTTTTCTTCATGTCGCCAGGTATAGGCGACGCTGTAATTTCCACATTTTTCCTGCGTGGACTCAGGCAGATTTTCCCTAATTCTGTCATAGATCTGTTTACTGTAGAAAGCGCCTCGCTTATAACAAATAATCCTGCTCTGGACCGGTTTACAATTGTGTCTACAACGGAGCAGCATAACCTTAAATTGCTTCTGCACAGGTTGCCGGCTCTTAGAAAGGAAAAATACGATATTATTATAGATATTCCATGGTTTCAGAAAGGATACAGCGCCTCAAGAATTGCTTTTCTGTATTTCATAAAAGCCGGATGTGTGCTTTCCTCAAATACACGTGGTTTTTCTTTTATAGACAATGTGTCATGGAATTTTCCTGAAGAGACAGTAAGGGAAGTGTATATGAAAGCCCTTCGTATTCTGGAAAATAAAGCAGGACTTAAAGAAAAAAATTTTTTTTCTCCTGAATATGAGCTGATACTGCCGGAGAAAGAGAGAAAAAAGGCCAAGAATTTTCTTAAGCGGAATAACATAAAAGAATATGTGCTGTTTAATCCAGAAGGCAGTACAAGGCTTAAATCACTATCAGAAGAAAAGACGTTACGTATTGCTGGTAATATTGCTGCTTCCGGAACAAATGTGTTGATATTGAACTGTGGCAGCGGAAAGCAGAACACGGATGGAGACAGGGGAAGAATAGTCTTTTTTGAAGGTTCTATATATCAGGCAGCAGCGCTTGTTAAAGAAGCTATGGCAGTGCTTACAGTTGATACAAGCATTCTGCATATAGCAGATGTATGGCAGGTTCCAATGACCGTTTTGTATTCAGAGAACAATGGCTTTGATAATCCGTATGTCTGGCGCACACATGCCCCGATTAATCCTCATGCCGGGATACTGCATAGTTTTACTGTAGAGAATATTCCGGATTTAGATATTATATCCGCTGTAAAAAAATGCCTTGCGGCTAAATAATTTCAGTAAACAGTTGTTGTGTAATTTAATTGTTTTTTCAGTTTATGTCCATTTTGATGAAGTTAATATCTTTCTGTAAATTTCAGCTGCTTTGTTTTTTGTTTTCATAAGCAGATTTTTTCTTATTTTTTCATTGAAAGAATATCTGGTTATGATAAGAAGCCATACAGCGGTGGTACATACAAATGTAGCTATGAATTTAAGCCAATCTGCCTGTTCCTGTCTGAAGATCGGAAGAGCGTGTATGATAACGGCGGGAAAGGATACAGCCGTGGCATATACCAAAGGTTTAAATATACATTTATACACGAAAATTCCTGCTGAGAAACCTGGAAGATTCTTTTTTGCCATAATTAGAATATTGCATCCACATATACAGGATTTTATAAGTATAAGCACATAGCATATTTCTACGGGAAGACCATAATATTTATAACCCAGCCATGTCATGGCGAGTGCCAGAAAAGCAAGTGTTCCATCAAGTATACTCTGTCTTTTTATATTTCCGGTAGCTATTATAGCCTGCCACAGTGGAGCGTATATATTATCTGCAAGAGTGGATAATATCATTATTCTCAAAAAAACCGTTACATACAGGGGCACTCGGCCTAACCACAGTTTTATAAGAAAACCCGCTTCAAAATATACCGGAACAAGCAGAAGAATCATAAGTAATGAAGCCAGCTCTGATCCGAAAAGTATTAGAAAATTCATCTCCTCTTTCTGGTTTGAGGCATAACTTTTAATAAGTGGGGGACGCAATGTGGCAAGCATATTGGAAGCCAGACTGTTTATACATACATTTATCTGCCATGATATTGTGGATGCCGTATTTGCAACTGGACCAAAAAAACGGTTTTTCAGGATATCCATGCCCTTGTTCATTGTGTTTGCTGCTGCGATATTATAAAAATCAGTCATATAAAATTTAATAATTGGTAAGATAATATTTTTATCAATTCGCGGGCGCAATGTGCACTCGTCAAAATTTCTGACAGAAAAGACGGCAGAGGCAATCATGCTTGTAAATGTGCATATAGCAAGCAGACACATATAAGCAGCCAGCATTTCCGACTGAGTATCCATTGAGAAAATGTCAGCTATGCAGGTAGTTCTGCTCAATATAAGAAGCAGTATAAGTTTCATAATGTTTTCCCCAATGTTTATAAAGGCAATAACATCCATCCTCTCATTTGCAGTTATCAGTGATGTAAAAGGCATGGCTACTATCTGAAAAGCAAAAAATAAGAAACCTGAAAGCAGAAACACAAAGGAATTTTCAGCCATATTTGCTGGCATTACAATTTTTTCTGACACGAACCGTGTGCCTATGGTGAAAGCTGTGGCTGTAGCGGCAAGTCCGGTAAGAATATATACAGACAGAATATTGGAAAATATCCTTTTTAGTTCATGTCTGTTTTCTCTGCCTATACCGTATGCAAGAAATCTGTCAGATGTAAGACCTATGGAAGCCGGAATAAAAAAAATGTATATAACAACAGCCATTATGGTTCCATATACACCATATGGGACATCTCCAAGGATATTAAGCGCCAGTCTTGAAGTGTAAAGACCTATAAGCAGGTTTACAGCCATGCGTATATATAGAACAATAGTATTTCTGGCTATTCTTGAATGAACATCTGTCATCTTTGTTTTTTCGCTGAATTTTCCAGAGCTGATTTCATTGCCTGCGCAATCTGCCCGGGTTTTATAGCTGTTATTTTCTTGCTGTATATGTTTACAGTTTCAGGTCTGTAGGAACGCCATACCTGCACCGGTGGAATTATGTTGCCTTTGATAGTGTTTGCTGAATATAATGCTGCCAGAGGTCTGTCAAAAGCATCTGCCATATGTACGGTACTTGTATCAACAGATAGTACCCCAGGAGCCTGCTGGATCAGAGCTGCCACAAGTTCTATATCGTCAATCTGTATCATAGCTGTCCCGTCTGTTCCGCTGAATTGCATATTTTCAAAATAATCAGTTGAAGCTTCTTTTTCCAGTTGTATGACATTTCTTTCATAACATATTACAAGAATGAAATATTCCGGCAGAATTCTTCGCAGTTCTTTTACGGAACCTGTTATCTGGGTGTCATCAAGTCTGTGCTGTTTGTGTGAGCCTTCAGGATTAAAAAGAATAAAAGGCTTTTTCTTTCGGTTGAGAGTATTTATAAGCCTCTGTGCTTTTGTAATGTGTTTTTTTTCTATATGATAGCTTGTAGACATATCAGGAATGGAATTTCCTATTGATAGCAGCAGATCATGCAGCATTTCCCTGGTTTTTCTTTCAGGATTGTACATCTCCCTGAAAAGGATAAAATCAGTAGAGCGCTCCGGTATTCCGTGACAGATGATTTTTCTTACACCGGACAATCTTATAAAAGGCAGCAGATGTGTTCTTAAAAAAGCCGGACAGCATATCAGTAATTCTGTTTTATGCTTTTTAAGTATTTTCATCAGCTTTACGGTATCTGCTGGTTTTGTGAGCGATGTTTCTATTCTGACACTTTCAGGAACGATCTCGAGAAAATCAGCATTTTTATCCTGTCTGAAAAAAATATGATGTCTTTTTTGTGATACAACAGTCAGACGGCAATCTGGAAAGATTCTTTTTATTTCTCTTGGAAATATATTATAAGCAAAATAGTCACCATAGCCGCCTGAAAGAAAAAGCCATGTTATGTTTTTGTATGGTCCTTTATCCTTTTTTATGCCTGCGGAAATCAGCCGCAGAAAAATATCTTTCAGAAAACTCAGCACCTGCATATAATTTATTTTAACAAAAATGTTAAAATCAGATTATGTCGTTTCTGAGTCCTCTTAAAGAGTTTTATGTGAAGTTCAAAAGAATAATTAAACCTGCGGTACTGTTTTTTCTTTTTCCAGGAAAAAGGAAAAAATTTGGGAAGAACTGTAATATTTTATGGCTTGTATGCTCTTATGGATACGGGGATATTTTTCAGCATACCATGATTCCGCGTGAATTGAAAAAAATATTCCCTGAAAGTAATCTTACTGTAGTAACAAGAAAAAAATATTTCAGTTTTTTCAGCAGAAATAAAAATACAGATTTTATTGAAGAGTTACCATACGGGCTTGATGCGGATGTGAAAACACCTTTCAGTAGTCTGTTTTTACTGTACCGTATTATAAAAAAGCACAAGCCGGATATCATACTTGATTTTCCATGCGGTCTGCATATTTATGAATTATTTCTTTACAGGCTGGCAGGAGCAAAACTGGTTTATCAGAATGATGAAAGAGAGTATTCTAATAATTTCGTAAGATTTATACCTGCTGATTTAAAAAAACACCGCATAGAAATGTTTCGGGAACTTCTCAAGGAACTTGGAGCTGAATCTCCGGATCTGTCTCCTGAATATGAGATTCAGCCAGCTGATTTGAAGGAGGCAAAGGAAAAAATTGCGGACGGCCTGAACTGTGGCGGCATAAAACCTTTTCTACTGTTTAATCCTGAAGCCTCTACTGAAACGCGTTCTCTGCCAGAGCGGATAGTAAAAGAAACAGTAAGTGAGCTTCGTAAGGTTCTGCCGGAATATTATGTTGTGATTTCCTGCTATAAGAGAAAACCGTATAATATGGCAGTTCCCGGAGCTGTCATGATTTCATTCGACAGTATCGATACGCTTGCTGCCGCCACTTCCCTTTCTTCAGGAATAATTTCGGTTGATACATCTACTGCTCATATTGCGGATATTTTTTGCATTCCTCTTGCTACTGCTTATGTGAAATATTACAAAGCGGATAGTCTTTCTCCGCAGCCACGCGGAAAATTCTGGCAGTCAAGACAGCCTGGAACTATTAATCTTTATCATGATTACAACAGTGAATACAATCCTCATGAATTAGCCATAGCTTTAAAAGAATCTGTAGATTTTAAAAAAAGGAATCCTTATGTTTCAATATATTAAAAATATTTTTACCAAAATTAAGTATAACAGAACCGTACGGACTATGTTTTATCCGGTTAAAATACTGTTGCTTGGAATGATTAAGCCGCCAACTAAGGAACAGCTTGAGTACTGCCGTGATTTCCGCAAAAGCATTCCCCTTATGGAATTTGATGGAATGCTGCTTAAACGTATAGGAGGAGCAGACACAGGCTGCGGAAAGCTCTCGAATGACGGTGGCTATCTTATGCACTGTCCCTTATCGGAAAACAGAATAGCCTATTCCATAGGGATAAATGATGATGTCTCATGGGATGATATGACCGCTGATATGGGGTATGAGGTCTTTATGTATGATCATACAATATACAGCCTTCCTCATGAGAGAAAAGAATTTCACTGGTACAAGAAAGGACTTGCCGCAGTTTCCAATGAGAATTTTATGAGTCTTGATGATATGCTCAAATCAAATGGACATTCAGAATGTTCCGGTATGGTTTTAAAAATAGATATCGAAGATTGTGAGTGGGAGGTTTTTGAGAATCTGTCTGAGAAAACGATTTGCCGGTTCGATCAGATTGTTATTGAACTGCATTCTTTGTGCAGAATTGACAGAAAAGAAAAAATTCTTTCTGTATTGAAAAAAATAAACAGTACGCATGGGGCTGTTCATATACATGCCAATAATCACGGAAAATTGTGTTATTACGGAAAATATCTCATGCCAGATACTATTGAGGTTACTTATGTGCTGCGTGATAAATTTCACCTTCACATGAGTAATGTCAGTCTTCCCCGCAGGGAGGATATGCCTAATTGCGTAAATGTAGGGGAAATAATTTTAGGCCGCTGGAACATATAATGTTACGTATGTGCTAAAAACTGCGTTTTCGGAACTGCAATAAATTTTATATTTTATCGTTATAATATTATGAAGTATTTTCGGATTAAAAATATCAGAGTCGTATTTTCAACATTTTTTTTCTCATGTTTCTTTTTCTGCGTCAGCAGCTCTGCAGCGGATACGCTGCATACGGGGGCTGACGCCGGCAATGCTTCCGGGGGGATTACATCAGATACCGGTGTTTCATCAGAGACAGAAACAGCCATAACAATAAGCGATGCTTTCAATATGGCGCTTTCCACAAGTGAGGAACTTGCCTCCCGTAAGGAGGGCATAAAACAGCTTGAGGCCGCCGAAAAAACAATAAAATCATCATTCCGTCCTTCATTAAATCTTAACGGAATACATTACAAATACAGAAATGAGCATAATCAGACCAATGTATGGTTCTCTGCCTCATATACGCTTTTTTCTGGCATGAGGGATTATATTCTGCTTAAGGCCTCCCATGCTTCCATGGAAGCGGGGGAAATGGAACTTGCCGCCGCAAAAAGGGCGCTTTTCCTTGATGTCGTTTCCGCTTATCTTAATCTTTACCGGACGCAGAAAGAAAATATAATCCTGAAAAATCAGATTAAGGTTGTAAAAAAAAGAATAGACCATCTTAAATGGCGTGTAAGCGTTGGACGTTCCCGCCGTAGCGAGGTTGTTGCTGCGGAAACACAGCTGGCGCAGACAGAGGCAGAATATACAGAGAATCTCGCTTCTGAGCAGTCATGTATTCAGACACTGTCTTTTCTTACCGGCATGGAAGATGTGCATTTCCTGCCTGCTGAACCTGCGGCTGTAAAAGCCATGACTCTTGGAGAATATCTTAAAAAAGTGGAAAGCCGCGAGGATATCCTGGCAGCGGCGAAAAAAGCTGACGCTGCAGCATACACGGCTGAAGCCGAAAACAGAAAAGCCATGCCTGAAGTTGCTCTTTCCGGAAATTATTATCCTTTAAAGGAACCTATGCCGGCGCAGGACAGACTGTGGTATGCCGCTCTTGAAGTATCAGTTCCTCTTTATACAGGCGGAAAGATAGCCGCGGGAAAAGAATCCGCCATGGCAGCGAGGAATGCAGCTGGCATAGCACTGCGTCAGGCCCTGAGAAGCGCGCGCAACGGTGTGCGTACTGCCTACAGCGATTATGAGTATGCAGGACAACGCTATAAAACGCTTAAGAAGGCGGCCCGTCTTGCCCGGGAAAATGTAAGGCTTCAGGAAGAAGACTATTCAAAAATGCTGGTAACAAATCTCGATGTGCTTAGCGCCATGAATACGGCCCAGTCTGCTGAAACAGCACTGCTCCGGGCTGAGATTGAAATGCTTTATGCTTTCTATAAACTTGAAAATATTTCCGGAGCGCCGTTAAAATGACACTTTCAGATCTTTCAATACGCAATTCTGTTTTCGCCTGGATGATAATGATTGGTCTTATCGTCTTCGGCTGGATATGTTTCATAAATATGGGCGTAAGCCAGATGCCCGACGTGGATTATCCCATGGTAAGCGTTACGGCCACGCTTGAAGGCGCCGCTCCCGAAGTTATGGAAACACAGGTGGCTGAAGTGCTTGAAAGCGCTGTTATGACCATAGAGGGCATAAAAGAAGTCTCCTCCACGTCAAAACGCGGGCAGTGCCGCCTTTCCATAGAATTTGATCTTGACCGTAATATAGATTCTGCCATGCAGGAAGTTGAGTCCAAAATCTCTGCGGAGCAGCGCAGTCTTCCAAAGGATATGGATCCGGTTATTGTAAGAAAGACCAATCCGGAAGACCAGCCCATTGTAATGGTTACACTCACGGGAAAACGCAGCCGGCGTGAGCTTATGCAGTATGTGGACGATCATCTTATAGACCGCTTTACAACCATAGCAGGCGTGGGCGATGTTGACAGTAACGGTTTTACTGAGCCGAATCTAAGGATATGGATAGACAAGAAAAAACTTAAAGACGCATATCTCACGGTAAAAGATGTAATAAACACTGTTTCCGGGCAGCATACGGAAATGCCTGCCGGATATATAACCGCAGGTGATAAGGAAATAAATGTCCGCGTCATGGGCGAGGCAGCCACGCCGGAAGAGTTTGAGAATCTTGTTATTACAGGCCGGGGCGGCTCCAGAATATGGAAGAATTACCGCATAAAGGATGTAGCGCGCGTAGTTGATGATCTGGCTGATATACGCCGCGTGGCTCATTTCAACGGAAAGGAATCCGTGGGCCTTGGCATAATGAAGCAGCGCGGCTCAAATGCGGTGGCTGTGGCCAAAGCCGTGCGCGCCCGCGTTGAGGAAATAAAGAAAACCCTGCCGGAAGATCTCAGTCTTGAAATAGGAAATGACAGTACCCGTTTCATTGAGGAATCCACAGAGGAACTTAATTTTACAATTGTTCTTTCCGCCGTGCTTACAGGTGTTGTGTGCTGGGTGTTTCTTGGCTCCATATCATCTACGGTAAACGTGCTTCTCGCCATTCCCACTTCAATTATCGGGGCATTCATAATTCTTTATTTCTTCGGATTCACGCTGAACACATTTACATTGTTAGGACTTTCGCTTGCCATAGGTATAGTAGTGGACGACGCCATTATGATGCTGGAAAATATAGTGCGTTATAATGAAAAAGGATACGGACGCGTAAAATCCGCATTTGTAGGCGCAAGGGAGATGACATTCCCGGCCATGGCCACATCTGTGGCTATTCTGGCCATATTCGTGCCTGTGGTGTTTATGAAAGGCATAATAGGCAAATATTTCTTCCAGTTCGGCATAACCATGTCTGCCGCAGTACTGCTTTCACTTTTGGAGGCGCTTACGCTTTCCCCTATGCGCTGCGCGCAGTTTGTTGACGCCGGAAAGGGCGGAAAATTCGGGCAGTGGGTTGACCGCTGTTTTACACGGCTTTCAGACATATACAGGCATATTCTTGACATAATACTGCATCACCGCTGGACAACAGTCATACTTGCCGGTATTGTGTTCGGGGCTTCTCTTCTTATAGCGTTTACAATTCCGCGCGAGTTTACTCCGTCGCAGGACCAGAGCATGTTCCGTGTAAGCCTGCAGACTCCAATAGACTCTTCTTTTGAACATACTGCACGTGTCATGGAAGAGGCTGAGAAATGGGTGCTTTCAGAGCCGAATGTGGAAAAATATTTCGGCGCGGTGGGTGGCAAAAGCGTGAACAGCGGAATGATGTTCATAACAATGAAACCGAAAGAGAAGCGTGTTCCTCTTGTCCCTGGCGGAAAGAAGCCTACGCAACAGGAATATATGCAGCATACCAGAAAGGCTTTGAGACAGATTCCCGGTTTCAGCCGCATTTCGCTTATGGATCCGTCGCAGTCCGGTTTTACGGCAAAACGCGGTTATCCAATTGAACTTTCACTGCGCGGTCCCGACTGGGGGAAACTGGCCGATTTAAGCGCAGAAATGCGTCAGCGCATGTCTGACTCCGGGCTTATGACGGACGTTGATACGGATTATCTTGAAGGAATGCCGGAATTCCAGATAACTCCGGACCGTGCCGCCGCAGCGGAATATGGAGTTAGCGTATCGGATATTGCCGATGTAATAAATTCCATGATAGGCGGCGTACGCGCCGGGAAATTCACGAAGGATGGCAAACGCTATGATGTGCGTGTTAAAGTTGAGGACCGCGAGCGCAGGGAGCTTCGGGATATTGAAAATCTTTTTGTCCGCAACAATGCCGGGGAACTTATACAGCTTTCAAAACTTATAAAAACGGTAAAGCGGAATTCGCTGCAGGCCATATCCCGCCGCGACCGCGAACGCGCCATTTCCATATTCGCCAACCCGGCGATGGGCGCTTCTCAGGCGGAGGCGCTTGATTATGTACAGAAAATGGCTAAGGAAATGCTTCCTGACGGCTACCGCATTGTTCTTTCCGGCAGTTCGCAGGCTTTCGGGGAATCCTTCCAGAGTCTGCTTATGGCGCTTTTGTTCGGTGTATTTGTGGCTTATATGGTTCTCGCGGCGCAGTTCAACAGTTATATTCACCCTGTTACAGTGCTGCTGGCGCTGCCTTTCAGCGTTACCGGTGCCCTCATAGCGCTTAAATTAGGCGGGCAGACACTTAATATATACAGCATGATAGGAATGATTCTGCTTATGGGTATTGTGAAGAAAAATTCTATTCTGCTTGTGGAATTTACAAATAATGTGCGCCGGGACAAAGGAAGAAGCGTAAGAAATGCCCTGCTTGAGGCATGTCCAGTACGTCTGCGCCCTATTCTTATGACATCATTTGCTACGATAGCTGCTGCCATACCTCCGGCCATGGGTATAGGCCCCGGCGCGGAAACCCGTATTCCGATGTCACTTGTTATTATAGGCGGAGTGTTCTTCTCCACATTCCTTACATTGTTTGTGGTTCCCTGTGCATACAGTCTTTTTTCTCCGCTGGAAAACCGCAGCTATGACAGGGCGGTAAAGAAGGCTCTTATAGAAATGGGGGAGGAAAAAACGCCGGAATTCTGACAGTTTAATGCTTTATCCGGAATTAAAAAGGGCCTTCGCAGAGAAGGCCCTTTTCTGTTTTTAGTCCGCTATGTTAAAGAAGAGTATTGATTCTGGTATTCTTCCGTCATGCTGAACTTGTTTCAGCATCTCTGCGGCTTAGGTACAGAATTATATTCAGTACAACACAACAAAGCAATATTTGTGTTCTGTATAATTACATTGTATCAATACTTCCATTGAAAGAGCTTATAAGAAGTTTTACAAATTACTGCGTTTTGTGTCTGCCGCTTTCTGATTTGCCCTTTGTAGGAGACAGATTTTTCTGCGGCAGGCAAATTGCACTGTGTAGTTTATTGAGATTAAAGATTATTCAGATTAATTTTTAAGGCCGGACGAACAGCGTAGCCGACACAATTGACACTGTTGCCTTTAGAATAGACACCGCCGGCGCGGCTTACGTGGGCAGCGAAATTCTGTCTGTAGCCGGGGGAACGCAACAACCAAAAGCACGAAGCGCCGTAATCGGCGTTCTCCCATAATATGCCATTCTTTGAATTGCTGCCCCTTGCATAAGGAGTTGGCCACAATTTCCTTTTTTCATCGCTGCTGAAATATTTCTTTGCCTCATCTATGCTCAGCAAAAATATCTTGTCATTAGTGTTATTTCCTCCTTTTGTGTTACATTTAGCATTGTCCTTGTTCTCTAGATAACTCTCCACTATCAGGTTTTTGTTTGCGTTCCTGAATGCCATATTATAAAAATCATTGTTCAGCCATTTCCTTATTGTGCTTGTCTCCCATGTCACTGATTCGAATTCTTCATTGTAATTTACATTGTCTAAGGCGTATTTGCTTATTACCAATGCCGTACCGTTTGTGTATTTTTCCAGTATCTGCCACTCTATCGCCTTTTCCTCTCCGTTTTCAGAATACGGATAACTCCCGAACTTTATTGTATCGCCTACGCTGTAGTTTTTCTTAACTGTAACAGAGGAGGTCTGATTTTGGCTGCTTGAACCGGTACTTTCATTGCTTGCCTTATTCCATATAAATATGCCTGTGCCTATGCAGAGTAGCACTGCCGCTGCCATTATCACTAGCCATTTTGTGCCTTTTGAAGACTCTTTGGCCTTAGACTTTTCCTCCGCAATACGCAGCTCCTCTGCTTTTTTTCTGACTTCTTCGGCAAGGGCCTGTTTTGCCTGTTCCAATGGATTCGGTTTTCCGCATTCCACGCAGAATTTATCAAAGCTGCCGTCTTCATGTTTGAGGAATACTTTTCCGCAACATTGCATTAATACAAGCTTATGGCCGCAGTTTCTGCAGAATTTTGCGCTGTTTTCATATTCAATGCCGCATTTGGGGCATATTCTGATGGCATTTTCAATATTTTCCATACTCTAACCTTATAACTTGTTGTTCAGCCTCACGACCTACAACGGCTTCATGCTGATGTTCTGTTACCTGTTCTTTATCACTTTTTATTATACATAAAAGAATTTGCGCAAAAAGAGTATTGATTTTAAAATTTTATCGCCATGCTGAACTTGTTTCAGAATCTCTAAGGCTTAATGTGGTTATGAAACAAGTTAAGGACGACAAAGCAATATTTGTGTTCTGTATAATTACATTGTATCAATACTTCCATTGAAAGAGCTTATAAGAAGTTTTACAAATTACTGCGTTTTGTGTCTGCCGCTTTCTGATTTGTCCTTTGCAGGAGACAGATTTTATCTGCGGCAGGCAAATTGCACTGTTTGGTTTATGGAGATTAAAGATTATTCAGATTAATTTTTAAGGCCACGCGAACAGCCCCACTGGCACCATAGACGTGGCGGCCGAGAGAATCTACGTAGCCGCCGCTGAAGACGAATGCAGCGTAACTCTGATTGGAGCCAGGGGAACGCAGCCACCACCAGCACGAACTGTCGGAACTACTGCTTGTGTCTAAATTTCCCTCTTTTGAATTGCTGCCTTTTGCATAAGGAGTTGGCCACAATTTCCTTTTTTCATCGCTGCTGAAATACTTCCTTGCCTCATCTGTGCTCAGCAAAAATATCTTATCATTAGTGTTATTCCCTCCTTTTGTGTTCCCTTTAGTATTGTCCTTGTTCTCCAGATAACTCTCCACTATCAGGTTCTTGTTTGCGTTCTTGAATGCTATATTATAAAAATCATTGTTCAGCCATTTCCTTATTGTGCTTGTCTCCCATGTCACAGATTCATCTTTTTCATTGTATTTTACATTGTCTAATGCGTATTTGCTTATTACCAATGCCGTACCGTTTGTGTATTTTTCCAGTATCTGCCACTCTATCGCCTTTTCCTTTCCGTTTTCAGAATACGGATAACTCCCGAACTCTATTGTTTCGCCTACGCTGTAGTTTTTCTTAACTGTAGCAGAGTCTGGAGAAACTAAGGGATGGTGTTGGTGGACAGGCAAATTTTTATTAACTGTAACAGAGGAGGTCTGATTTTGGCTGCTTGAACCGGTACTTTTATTGATTGCCTTATTCCATATAAATATGCCTGTGCCTATGCAGAGTAGCACTGCCGCTGTCATTATCACTGGCCATTTTGTGCCTTTTGAAGACTCTTTGGCCTTAGACTTTTCCTCCGCAATACGCAGCTCCTCTGCTTTTTTTCTATCTTCTTCGGCAAGGGCCTGTTTTGCCTGTTCCAATGGATTCATTTGCCCGCATTTCACACAGTATTTGTCAAAGCTGCCGCCTTCATGTTTGAGGAATACTTCTCCGCAGGCACATTGCATTAATACAAGCTCATGGCCGCAATTTCTGCAGAATTTTGCGCTGTTTTCATATTCAATACCGCATTTGGGGCATATTTTAATGATATTTTTTTTGCTATTGCCGCCTTTATTAATAATGCGGTAGGCCTCTTCAAGAGCTGATATGTCTCTTAAAATTGAATCGCTCAGTTCCTTGTCTTCAGAGTCAACGCTGTGTTTCAGTCTTGCCGTAAGTTTGTTTTTTTCAT